>Ga0209810_1000011_pt1 | contig 830637 bp, 734 predicted proteins | sample Coa_R1_7_FD_187159 | JGI IMG/M metagenome (GOLD analysis project Ga0209810, IMG submission 187159) | Surface soil microbial communities from Centralia Pennsylvania, which are recovering from an underground coalmine fire - Coalmine... | ecosystem: Environmental > Terrestrial > Soil >... | reverse complement strand
CTTTCTACCCCCACCACCGCACCCGCCGGCAACGAGGCATAAAACTGTTCCACCTCATCACCGGCATGATTAAGCCAACGCTCGCTTACCACTTCTCCGCTCTGATCATCGATCGCTAGCACTTGTTAACCACTCGGATGAAAATCGCACCCTATAATCATCATGACTGGCTCCTTTCGCCCGAGCTCTTGGTCTTAAGCAAACAAAGTGTATCGGGTGACTGGAGCCGTCGTGGTTATGAAATCAAGCGGATGCTCACGCGCGGTGTTCGCGTGAGCAGGAGAGAGGAATCCCTACCATTGCCACGCAGTATTGAGCAGGCATTCTAGAATGCCTATAGGGATTCCTCACGCCAACATCGGGCGTTCGGAATGACAGAAACGAAAGACTACTGCTGCGCGCTATGCGCTTCCCACGGTCGCTCTTCCGACACAGGAGGATGGCCGAGCAGCTCAGCGGGCAGCACCTCGCTAAGCGCCCATTCGATGCGGTTCACGGCATGGCCGAGGTCCTTCATCGTTTTCTCGTCGCGTTGATTGTATGAGTAGAGCGAGATGATCTGGAGGGCATTGCGGATGTGATGGTTCATCTCGGAGATGGTTCGCAGGCGTTCGCGAATGAACCTACGTCTTTCCGTGTCGCGACGTCGAGCTTGCCAGAAGAGCGCTCCGGCGACGATTCCGGTGAGCAGGTTGGAAATTGCCAGCAAGTCGTAGCGGGAGACGCCTTCCCGAATCAGCAGGCGATCAAAGCCGATGCCGACTAGAGCGACCGCAAGCACGACCAAAATCACGATCGTCCAGGAGCGACGAGGAGAATCTTCAGACGGGAAGTTGCCGAGGGGATCCTGCATTGTACTTCGGGAAATAAGCTGCTCCGATTTTATCCCATGCGAAAAAAACTGATCGCTGCTAATTGGAAGATGTACAAGACGCCGGATGAAGCCCGCGCCTTCGTGCGCGATTTTCTGCCGATGGTCGCCACTCATGATCGCGACGAGATCGCGCTTTTCCCCCCATTTATCAGCATTCCAACTGTCGTCGAGGCGACTCGCGGCAGCCGGGTCGAAGTCGGCGCGCAGAACATGCACTTTGAAAAGCAGGGCGCTTTTACCGGAGAAATCTCGGCGGCCATGCTGATCGCCATCGGCTGCAAGCAGGTGATCATCGGCCACTCCGAGCGTCGGCAGTATTTTGGTGAGACCGACATTGGAGTGAATCGCAAGCTGCGCGGCGCGCTGGCAGATGGGCTGAAGTCCATCGTCTGCATCGGGGAGCTTTTCGAAGAGCGGGAATCTGGGCAGACCGAGAATGTTTTGCGGCGTCAGGTGGGCGCGGCGCTACGCGAGATTTCGGGCGCAGATGTCGATAAATTCTGCATTGCGTATGAGCCGGTGTGGGCGATCGGAACCGGTAAAACAGCGACTCCGGAGATCGCCTCGGAAGCCCACGTCTTCATTCGCGGTGAAGCAGGAAAGGCCATCGGTGAAGATGCCGCTCAGAAACTTCGCATTCTCTATGGCGGCAGCGTGAAGCCCGACAACGCTCACGCACTGATGTCGCAGCCGGAGATCGATGGCGCGTTAGTTGGTGGCGCGAGTCTCGATCCAAAGTCGTTTGCCGCGATCGTGAACTGGTGAGGAGGATGCATTTCATCGCCGACCTCTCGAGCGGTGCCAACTTCGCGATTTCCTGATTTCGCGATTTCGTGATTTGCTGTGTGCCCCAACCAGGAAATCGCGAATTCCCGAGACGCCGTACCGAAGTAAATCGTTTCTGAAACCGCATCGCTAGCGAGAGCTGTCGGATCGTTCCATTTCAGAACTTTATCGTACGCCCAAACACTGAGCTTTCATTGCCTCGCGCGACCTTGCCCTCGCTGCCACCGAAAGATGGCGGCATACGCCCTGCGCTTTGCCCAGACCTGGTCTTGTGCGACGGCAAAAGCTTGCACGACGGGTAAGGAAACCCACCGCAAATCCGAGATATTCATTCCCGCGAGGTTACCTCTCTTGCCTGTGAAAACAATGGCTGAATTCGCGGTGGCGAAATGATAGTTCGCGGCAAGTGTTGACTTCCGAGTTCCACCAGTGATATTTACTGTACCCCGGATTTTGTTCGCGAGGCGAACAACGGCTAAAGCGATTTAGACGCGCCTTTCGAAAGCTCAACGCCTGCGGCGCCCGACCTCCGCAGTCGTTGCAAAAAATCTCCACAGCCGGAGAGGTCACCATGTTGTGTTCTCGCAGTCGCTCACTCCCATCGTTTGCACTGACATTTGCATTCATTTTGTCGATGACGTGCCGAACTGCCCTGGCGCAGGTTGTATCCACCTATGATTTCGACGACGGAACAGCCGACGGATGGGTTTCATTTAACGGAGCAAGTACGCCGGTCGCGTCGAACGCGGCGGCATACAGCGGATCGGATAGTCTGCTGACAACGACGAATAGCAGTGGCGGGAGCAGCGGGCCGAGTATTTCGTTGAACGGCGTCCTGCAAGCCGGGGCGACGTACACGATCACCGGCTACGTGCTGCTGACCAGTGGCGAAGCAGCTACGAATGCGAACTTCACGATTCAGCGCAGCGATCCCAGTTGCTCGGGCGGGACGTGCTACGACACCGTCGGGCCTTATCAGGTCGCGGTAAATGATTCCACTTGGGCACAAATAGGGGGAACATTCAAAGCATCTGCGACGGAAACGGGGGTGCGTCTCTACGCCCAATTGGTAGGGCCGACGACGGCGCAATCTTTTTATTTGGATCACGTCGTCATCACGGAGACGGCGCCGCCGCCGAGCGGGAACACCGTCGCCCAATACACATTCGCAGACGGCGGCACTGATGGATGGTTCCCCTTTGGCTCGCCAATGCTCTCGAATGTCGCCTCTCCGCTTCCCGATCCGAATAACGATGCGCGCGCCTTGCTCATCTCGAACCGGACGGCGGGCTTCATGGGACCTGCACTGAATCTGCTGAGCCTCAACCTGAAAGCCGGAGCAATCTATCAAATTACGGCGTACGCATTGTTGGCGGCTCCCGACAGCAGCAGTCCCAGCGCTACGATGACACTTCAACGGAAGGATTGCTCCACCAACGGGGTTTACAGCAACGTTGGAAGTGGCCAGACGTTGTCGAGCACGGCGTGGACTAAATTGCAGGGGACTTTCAGCTTTAGCGATGTCCCTGGCGCGCCGACGGGTTTGACTCTTTACATCCAGTCGAGTAGCGCCACGGACTCTTTCTACATCGGCGACGTAACTATCAGCGAGATTGCGCTGCCTCCACCGGATCCAAGCCAGCAGGACAACACCGGCATCAGCAGCAACTTTGAAGACGGAGGCGTTGACGGCTGGAGCTCGCGCTCAGGAAGTTCCACAGTCGCGAACAGCACAGCCGCCGCCCACAGCGGAAGCCACAGTCTGCTAACCACGGGCAGAATCCATAACTGGGATGGCCCGCAGATCAACGTTAGTAACAAAATGTATAACGGGTCGGCGTATAACATCAGCGGCTGGATCATGCTGCAACCGACCGATGGCTCAAATCACACCATAAATATGAGCCTGCAAGTGAGCTTGCAAGGGAACACGAGCTTCCCGTCAGTAACTTCTTATCCCGGCATCACGGTGCCTGCGGACGGTCAATGGCACCAGATCAATGTCATGGGTTACAACATGTCCAGCTCGTATGATCCCGGAGCTGCGCACTTGTACTTCCAGACAGTTACGTCTTCGGGCGCTCCCGAGGATCTGGTGTCGTTTTATCTCGATGACTTCCAGTTGACCTATGTCGCACCGCCAACGATCCAGACTGACATTCCATCAATCTTTCAAACTTACGCGAATGTCTTCCCCATCGGCGCCGCGGTTGATCCCACCGATGTTTCGGGTCCGCATGCGCAACTGCTGACCAAGCACTTCAACAGCATCGTGTCGGGCAACGACATGAAGTGGAGCTCAGTAGAAAGCACGAAGGGCTCTTTCAACTTTGCAAACGCGGACCTGCAAGTGGGCGTTGCGGTGTGCCATGGCATGAAAGTGCGCGGACACAACCTGGTATGGGCGACCGGAGCACAGACTCCGTCTTATGCAACTGGGGACGGCACTAGCTCGCCCGCAAACCAGGCCACCGTCATAGCCAACATCCAGGAGCACATCAAGAACGAGGTGCAGCACTTCGGAAATAAAGTGTATGCATGGGATGTGATCAACGAGCCACTCGATCCCAACCAGCCCGATTGTCTGTTCCACGGACCGTTTTATAAGGTGCTGGGGAAGAGCTACATCGATGTTGCGTTGCAAGCGGCCCGGCAATATGCGCCTCCAGGCACCAAGCTCTTCATCAATGATTACAGCACGTATGATCCAAATCGTCTGGCGTGCTTTGTGAACCTGATTACCGATCTGCGTTCCCGCGGCATTCCTATCGATGGCATTGGGCACGAGACGCACAACACCATCGACTACCCGTCGCCGGCAGCGATGGCCAACGCATTCGACACGATCCATCAAGCGTTTCCCGATCTCGATCAACAGGTAACAGAGCTCGATATGAGCGTTTACGATTTTGCCGACCTGTCGAATTACGGGCTCAATGTTCCGCCCGCTATTTTGGCGGAACAGGGTTGGCTCTATAAGCTGTATTTTGACGTCTTCAGGGAAGCGGCGGCTAACGACAATCTCAAAGCTGTGACCATTTGGGGAATGGCGGACGACGATACCTGGCTCGACGGCTTCCCAGTTTCCCGCACCAACTATCCATTGCCGTTCGACATGGGACTGCAAGCCAAGCCGGCATACTGGGGCATTGTTGATCCGACTCACCTGCCTGGATACGGCATGACATTCTCGGCGTCCCAGACCGCTCAAACAGCCGACAGGCGCACCGTGACCATCACCGCAACCAATGGAGATGTTGGGCCGGCCTATGGGACCCAACTCAACGGGTTCACCCTGACGCAGGTTTCCGGCCCGGCATGTACGCCGACTGTCACTGGTGTGACCGTCGGTGGCCAGGCGATCAAGCCGGGAACATTCCCGATTGACCTTGGTGACATCCCGACCAGCGGCACGGCGAGCGCTTCGTTCACGATCAGCATCGTGGGCTGCAATCCTGTAAAGTCGCAATTCCAGTTGAGTGTGCTTTGGGGTTCCGCGGGCTATAAGAATCTCCCGCGCTATGACACGGGGACGTTTACTCAGACCATTAACTTCTACCGAGGCAACGGGCCGCAATAAACGATTTTCAGGGTGCTAGGCTTGGGAAAATCAAAGCCGCGCACCCTGCATCTCGCCTAAGTTTTCTCGGAGTAGTCACCGGTAGATAACGATCCATCTTTGAACGAAAAGGTCTCGCGCCGGTCTGCCCCATGTTGCGTAAGAGAATCTGAGAACGGATGGCACGGCACATCGGCAGCCCGCAGCCTTTTTGGCGAGCGTCCGATGTGCTCACTGTACGGTAAGTGTTACTGAGCCTGAGGCGCCGTTCGATTGCGCAGTAATGGTGGTCTGACCGGTCTTAAGAAGCGTGGCAAGACCGGTGCCGCTGTTGCTGAATGTAGCGACAGTCGTATTGGAAGAGCTCCACGTGGGACTCACGACATTGTTGTTGGTGTCGGTCGCAGTGAACGTTACTGAGCCTGAACTCAATAGCGCTGCAAACGTTCCAGTACCCTGTCCCGAAATGCAGCCAGTAGCGCACGTGATAGTCAGTCCGTTGCTGCTCTGATTGCTGACAGTAAGCGTGGTACTCGCCGTCTGATTTCCCGACTTCGCCGTAATAGTCGTGCTGACTCCAGTGCTCGTCCCCGCAGTCGCTAGCCCTGAACTATTGATGGTCGCGGCGTTCGCGTTCGAAGAAGACCAGGTGACAGACGACGAAATATCTTTTGTGCTGTTGTCGCCAAAAGTTCCAGTCGCCGTGAATTGCTGTGTCTTGCCGGGCTGAATGGTTGGGTTGCTGGGAGAGATGGTGATCGCGACCAGAGTCCCAGCGTCAGGAAAGAACTTCCCGCAAGCTGTGGCTGCAATTACTAGCAGAACTATCAAGGAGAGTGCAGCTAACTGAAGTTTTCGACGATTGCTTCCGTCGGCATATGTGGGCTCCGTGGCTTCGTGGCTTCGCAGCTCCGCAGCTTTTTTCCCCAACTTCACCATGCGTGGTATACGCCTCCTGAGTCCATGAACGAAGCTCCTGCCGGTTCCTGCAGAGAATCTGCAGAGCTTCGTCCGATGTTTAGCAGGCGGACGCTCGCAATTCCGGCACGCTCTCTGCAACTTCCAGGGCTTCAGTGAGATCGGCGATCAGATCGTCTGCATCTTCGATTCCGACCGAGAGCCGAACCAAATCCACCGGCAGTTGCCGCTGGGACGCGACTTGCGGCGGCACGCTCGCATGCGACATCCGTCCCGGCAAGCTCACTGACGATTGTAGCCCGCCAAAGCTTACCGTGATGGGAAACAGCTTGAGCGACTCGACTACCTGCCGCGAGGTCTCGATTGAACCCGTCTCGAAGCTCACCACGGCGCCGTTTCCGCGTGCCTGCCGGACGTGAATGCCAAAGCTCTTCTTCTCCAGCAGAGATGGATAATAGACGCGCTTCACGCCGGGATGGCCGCAAAGAAATTGCGCGATCTGTGTGGCATTAGCCTGTTGACGCTCCAGGCGCACACTCAGAGTCTTGATTCCGCGCAGCAGAAGGTAGGAATCGAACGGTCCCAAAACGGCACCCTCGCCGTTCTGAATCAAGTAGAGATCTTCGGCGAGCTGCGCGTCGCGCACCACGACTGCGCCGGCGATCACGTCGCTGTGTCCGCAGAGGAACTTGGTGGCGGAGTGGACCACGATGTCGGCTCCGAGCGTCAGCGGATTCTGCAGATACGGCGAGAGCATGGTGTTATCGACGCAGAGCAGAGCATTGTGCTGGTGGGCAACATGCGCCAACCCTGCAATATCGACCACCTTCAGCAGCGGATTCGTGGGAGTTTCGATGTGAACCAGGCGAGTGCGCGGGCCGAAGGACCGAGCAAAGTCTTCTCCGGTTGTGCCTTGCACGTAACGCACGGAAATTTCCGAGCGCTTTAGGATCTTCGAGAACAGCCGGCATGTTCCGCCGTAAACGTCGTCCACCGCGAGAATCTCGTCACCAGGACGCAGCAGACGAGTCACGGCGGCAAGCGCCGCAAGACCGCTGGCAAAGGCAAAGGCGCGAGTTCCATGCTCGAGTTCGGCGAGCTGCTGTTCCAAAACGGCACGCGTGGGATTGCCGCTGCGCGAGTAGTCATATTCGCTGAATTCCAGCGCGTTCTCCTGCTCGAACGTCGCCGTCTGGTAGATGGGAGTCGTGATCGCGCGGTGCCGGTCGCCCGGACAGCCGGCAGATTGAACCAATTTCGTATCGATCTTCATAACGCCAACGCCTCCTCGCGCGCGCCTGCGGCGGCTGCTACTGCGATCTTTGTCGAATGTTTCTGCTGATCACTTTGAACGGCACATTGCCGGGTGCGAACTAAGCTCGACAGGTCCGCAATCACGGCTTCTGTCGTCGGCCACCGGCCTGCGCCCTTGCCGTACAGAATGCGCGTTTCGCCGTTCGCGGTCTTCACGACGACGCAATTCTCTTCACGATTCGTATTGGCCAGCGGATGCCCCGCTTCGAGCACCAACGGCTTGACCTCCGCAGTGATGCGATCAGGATCCCTCCGCAAAGAGCCAACAAGTCGCACGGCGGAACCGGACTTTGAGAGATCGAACACATGGCGGGGATCGACTTCCGTGATCCCGACGCGGTGAACCGATGCAAGCGGCAGATCAACTCCGAACGCTGCTCGCGCCATCAGCACCAGCTTGCAAGCAAGGTCGCTGCCATCGAGATCGGCGGAAGGATCGGCTTCGGCCAAGCCGCAAGCTTGCGCCTGCGCAACTGCTTGGTCGAAGGGAATGCCACGAGCAAGCTCGTGCAGGATGAAGTTCGTGGTGCCGTTAAGCACTCCTTCAGCGCTTTCAATCTCGTGCTCACGAGCGAGCCGCTGAAGTGTTTCCAAAACGGGAACCGAACCGCCGACTGCCGCTGAACAAAGTAACTCGACTCCATTCTGCTCAGCAATCTGATGCAGTTCAGGATGATTTGCCAGCGCTGCCTTATTCGCAGTGACCACGTGCTTTCCGGTAACAAGTGCCGCGCGAATGCAATCGGCAGCGGGCTGGACTCCGCCAAGAGCTTCGATCAGGATGTCGCAATCACGATTTGCGACATCGCAAACATCAGTTGACAGGAGGCTTTGCGGAACCTTCTGCTCAGGTCGATGCAGATTGCGAACCGCGATTCCGACTACCTCGAACGACTCCGGCTGAGCCGCAAGTTCTTGATAGATGCCATAGCCAACTGTTCCTAATCCCAACAGCGCAATGCGCACGCGATCACGCTTTGCTCGCGATGGAAAGAACGTGGTGGTCTCGGCTCCAACAATCGTCGCCTGCTCGGCTCCCAGCGCCGCTACTTCAAAGCTCTGGCTATGCTCGCGAGCGAAGCGCAGTGCCTTCTGCTGAATGATGCGGCCGCCAATCGCCAGCGCATCTTCCCATGTCAGCGATGCGTAACATCGCGCAGCGCTCACGCGCGGATCGTGATCATAAACACCATCGACGTCCTTCAGTAGTCGGCAGCGGCCACGAAGATGAACAGCGAGAAAGAGCGCGCTTAAATCAGAGCCCCCACGGCCGAGAAGGGACGTTCGCCCATCCTGCATCTGGCCGATGAAGCCGGGCACAACGGCAACGCGCGAATTGTCGAGCGCCTTGCGAATGGCGCCGACGTTCAAGCGGACAGGTTCGGCGTTGAGCACGCGGCCGCTGGTACGCAGTCCCAAACGGGAGGGGTCGAATGCGCTCGCCGGAACTCCGGCGCGATCGAGCGCCAGAGCTAGGAGCGCGGCTGCCCGCTTCTCGCCGGTGGAGAGCAGAAGAGCGAGCGCTCCCTCGGGAGGCTGCTCGGAATACTCGCGCGCCGACGCGAGAAGTTGATCGGTGGTCTTCCCAAAAGCGGAGACGACTGCCACGACGGAGTATCCATCGCGAAGCCAGCGGTAGATTTCGTGGACAGCGCGCGGCAGGTCCGCCTCGCTGCGCAGCACCGAGCTGCCGAACTTGAGGACAATTACGCGCATGCCGCGCTCCTCTCGGTGCTACAGCTTTCGGCCTTCTCCAGCGCCTGCTCGAGATCGGCAATGATGTCCGAAGCGTCTTCCAAGCCGACCGACAGCCGGATCAGCCCGTCGGGAATCCCAAGCGCAACGCGTGTTTCCGGCGGAATATCTGCGTGCGTCATGCTGGCAGGATGGGTAATCAGCGTCTCGGCTGCGCCAAGATTTTCTGCGAGCGAGCAGAGCTTTACAGACTTCATCAATTCCAAAGCAGCAGGAGTGCCACCATTCACTTCGAAGGAGAGCATTCCTCCGTGCGCAACGTGCTGACAGCACGCAAGCTCGTACTGCGGGAACGAACGCAGCCCGGGGTAGGAGACACACTGTACCGTCGGATGCTGTTCAAGCCAGTTCGCAACCGTGAGTGCATTTTGGGAATGCCGTTCAAGACGCATGCTCAGCGTCTTCAGTCCGCGCTGAGTCAGCCATGATTCGAGTGGCGACTGAATGCATCCGATCGTCTTGCGCACCAACCGGAAACGCTCCAGCAAAGCTTCGTCCCTAGTAGCCAGTGATCCGCCCACAGTAGCGTTGTGGCCTTCGATGTACTTCGTCGTCGAGAGCACGCTGATATCAGCGCCAAGCTCGAACACAGGCTGCAGCGCGGCAGTGAGAAACGTATTGTCAACAGCGAGCAGCACGCCCGCCTTACGCGCCACGGAAGAGACCGCCGCAATGTCAGTCAGTTTCAGAGTGGGATTCGCGGGAGTCTCGATGAAGATCAGCTTCGTTCGCGGCTCCACGGCAGCGCTAACTGCGCCGATGTTTGAGGTATCCACGAAGCTCGCGCGCACCCCCAAGCCTTCCAGCACCTGGCGGAAGAGGCGGACAGTTCCGCCATAAACCACGTCAGAGATAATCGCGTGGTCACCCTGTTTCAAAATGGAAAGAAAGAGCGTGCTGATTGCGGCCATGCCTGTTGAAAAGCAAAGGGTCGGTGCGGTCTCAAGTGAGCCCAAAACATCTTCCAAAGCGGAGACCGTCGGGTTAGCCGCACGCGAATACGTGAATCCCTTGTGGACTCCCACTGCTTCTTGAACGAAGGTCGTGGATTGATAGATCGGGGTAAGAATGGCGCCCGTAGCAGAATCCGGGGGCTGCGTGCCGTGAATTGTGCGTGTACAAAGACCGCGATTATCTGAAGACATGAATCCTCCTGCGTAAGCTATGGAATTTGCGCTGAAAATACGAAGACCGCCGGGATCCCCAGGCGGCCGCTCACGTCAGGAAGGTTATTGCTCGACTCTCACTTTCCCGATGTGGACAGGTCACCGCCCGGGGTGCACATGCCCATATACATTCGGGTTCCTGTGAGAGGAGTCATTGAGGCTCATTTCCGCTGGCTGCGGGTTAAGGTGATTCTACACATCGGGGTGAGTCTGTCAACTGAGAGGAACCAAAGTGGACTTCGTGGACGGGTGGACTTAGTGGGCCGGTAGACACGGCCTTCAAAGCTTTCGGGCCGCTACAAGGGTCCATGTTGTCCGCAAACTCCACTGCGTCCACTGCAAATGCTTAGGAAACTTCCTGCAGCGCAGAATAAAAATCTTTGTGATTGCGCGTCGCCACCAGCTCTCTGCCGCTCCGTAGTGTGACCAGACTGTCTCCGCGGCGTAGTGATTTGCAGTCTTTTACATGCGCCAGGTTCACAATGGTGGACCGGTGTATGCGTGCAAACATCTGCGGATTCAGCTTCTTCTGAAGGTCATTCATGGTGGAACGCATGGTGTAGGTCACACCGGCGGCATGAATCTCGACGTAGTTGGCGGCTGCGGTGAAGCACTCGATATCGGCAACGGGAATTACGATGATGCGCCCGCGCGAAATGATGCGCAGATGCTGTCGCGCGCTGCCGTCGGCGGCATCGCGGCGTTGCACAACCGAGGGGCCATTCGACGGCGCGATTCCGGGTTTGCTGTTCAAAATGGCAGGACGGATGGCCGTTCCCGTATGCGCAGCGCTTGAGGCCACACCCGAACCACTCATGGTCATTGCAAATGCCTGTCCTTTAAAACCTTCCATTCATTCCCCCACAACTTGAGTTGATTAAGCCGAAAGATATCCAAGGGCGATGTCCGGTTTGTCACAGAAATGTCATGGGGATGTAAAACCTTTTGGGTAATGAGTCATGGTTTTAGGACGGGTGCAAGGGTGCGCCGAAACAGGCTCGCGATGCAGTCTGGGTTCATTTGGTCCCAGGGAGAAGCTCGGGTGACGGATGCGGCTGGCTGCTTACCTGCGTAATCAACCCGAGTGCCCTTACGTAACCTCACCCGATCAATTCCAATTAAGGATTTCTAATTCCGGCGTTACTCTTCATTCTGCGCCACTTACATCACCATGAAGAGCGAGTCCACCCTCACGCCTCGCAAAGAGACCGTCTATGACGGGCCCGAGGTGGACCTTTTCAAGCCGCGGAAGCTTGAGCCGTCGGTCGCCGAAACCCACGCAGGCAAAGAGACAGTCCACCAGGGCGAGATTCCCGAGTTCATAAGCCGACGTTTCACGCGCAAACCCGAGCAGGAAGTCCCGCTGAAGCCGCAAACCGAAACCGTCCATCAAGGCCCAATTCCGGAAATGTTCGCCAAGCTCGGACGCATCGCTCATGACCTCGTGATGCCGGATCGCGAGACCATCTACCAGGGACCGGAAGTCGTCTTTCGCCAAGTCGTGGATGTGAAGCAGTTAAGTTCGGGAACGGGAGAGAAGAAGGAAACCGTTTTCGACGAGGCAAACTTCGTCGCCAAGCGCGTGGATACCAGTGCCGCACGCAGTTTAGTTACGCGCCTGGTGCAGCGCGCATCGGTGCGCTTCTTCGCCGTCGCGGTACTCTCGGCAATCGAACTCTACGTTTGCCGGGAAAATCTGCCCATTGCCATTGCTTCGGGAATCATGGCATTCACCTTTGCGATCGTCGGGGTGCAGACATACAAGCTGAATTTAAAAGCACTGCTGTTCGCGATTGGCCTATACGCCTGCACCACGCTGTTCATGGTCGTGAATGGGATCGTGGGCGACCACATGCTGGAGATGATCATCCCTCTGTTCTCGCGCGGCTTCATGATATATAACCTGCTCAGGACTTACGGACTGCTCGTCGATCTTCATCTGCTCGAAGCCGAAATCTACTAACACGAGCGGCCGCCCCGCCGCATGATCAACGCACTCGTTCGCTGGCTGCTGATGTCGATCAGCCTGCTGATTGTTTCCTATATCGTTCCAGGATTTTTTGTTCGAAGCCTCGCCGCAGCGCTCGTCGCAGCCATCGTATTCGGGTTCTTGAACGCGACGCTGGGCTTCATCCTGAAAATCATCACTTTCCCTTTAACGGTACTCACGCTCGGGATTTTCTGGTTCATCATCAACGCGATCATTCTTGAGATCACATCGGCGTTGGTGCGGGGATTCTTTATCCGACGCTTCCTCTCGGCGTTGGTTGGAGCTGTCGTGCTGATGTTCGTGAATATGCTTCTGCGGGCACTCGTGAGAGAAGTGGAAACGCCGCGTTATTAATCTAGGTTTCCCACAAAGGCGAGTCTTAATGCCCAGCGATGTAATCGGTACCGTTCGCGGATAGCGAATGGGTGAATAGATAGCGGAGCCCGACCCATCCGCTACCGCGGACGGTACCGACTCCGATCCTCGTCTTATTGCAGCTTGCTAGTGAGTATCTCGTTCACCAACGCCGGATTGGCCTGCCCCTTGGACGCCTTCATTACCTGGCCAACGAAGAATCCGGCAACGGTCTTCTTACCTGCCCGGTACTGCTCGACCTGCTTGGGATTAGCTGCGATTACTTCATCGATCATCTTCTCGATCGCAGAGGTATCCGTGATCTGCTGCGGCTTCTCCTGCTCGTAAACGGCGGGGAAATCCTGGTTGCGCTCGAACGCCAGGTCGTAGAGGTCTTTCAAAATCTTGCCGGAGATCGTTCCGCTCTCGACGAGATCAGCGGACATCGCCACGCCCTTCATGCTTATGGGCGATTGCTCGATTTCCAGTCCGCGAGCCTTCAGGCGGCCCATGATGTCGCTTTGCACGAGGTTGGCGACGCGTTTGGGATTCTTTGCCGAACGCGCGGCTTCCTCGAATTGGTCGGCCAACGTGCGCGAGGCGGTAAGAACTGAAGCGTCGTAGGCAGTGATGCCATATTGGGAAACCATGCGTTCTCGACGCGCTTCGGGCATCTCGGGCAGCGAGGAGCGAATCTCTTTCTGCCATTTTGCATCGACGATCAATGGAAGCAAATCAGGTTCGGGGAAGTAGCGGTAGTCGTGCGCCTCTTCCTTCGACCTCATGCTGTAAGTTCTGCCTTCGTTGGCGTTGAAGAGACGCGTCTCCTGCACCACCTTTTCGCCGGATTCAACGATCTCGATCTGGCGCTCGATCTCGTACTCCAATGCGTCGCGAATGAAGCGAAAGGAATTTACGTTCTTGACTTCGGCCTTCGTGCCGAGCTTCTGTTCACCGCGTGGACGAATGCTTATGTTGGCGTCGCAGCGCAGGGATCCTTCTTCCATGTTGCAATCGCTCACGCCAGTGTAGAGGATGATCTCCTTCAATCTGGCGAGGTATTCGTACGCTTCGTCGGGCGAGCGCATATCCGGCTCGCTAACGATCTCGATCAAAGGCACTCCCGAACGATTCAGATCGACACAGGTGAAGTGTGCCGAATCGGGAATGCCATCATGCAGGCTCTTGCCCGCGTCCTCCTCGAGATGCAGGCGAGTGATGCCGATGCGCTTAGGTGCGCCATTGGCGCCTGGAATATCGATGTAGCCATGCTCGGCAAGAGGCTTGTCGTACTGGGAAATCTGGTATCCCTTGGGCAGATCAGGATAGAAGTAATTCTTGCGCGCGAAGATCGAGCGCTCACGAATCTGACAGTTCAAGGCCATCGCCGCTCGCACCGCAAACTCGACCGCCTTGCCATTCAACACAGGCAGTGCCCCCGGCAAGCCGAGGCACACGGGACAGACATTCGTATTTGGTGGAGCTCCAAACGCCGCCGAACATCCGCAGAAAGCCTTTGTCTTAGTGAGGAGCTGGACGTGTACTTCGAGTCCGATCACGGCTTCGTAGCGCGTGCGCACGTCAGGCGAAAGCAATGTAGCCATTGCGGAGATTATAGAGTGCTGACGGTGGCGGTGAGGAGAAGCGTAAGCTCAGGAAGCCTTCCGCTCGTGCTTCTTGCTATCCAGCCCTTCGCCCAACAAACGCCCGAACGGCTCCAGTCCCTCAATGTTGTCGCAAACGATCTTGATTGCTCCCAGAACGGGAACGGCGAGAACGAGGCCCATTGCGCCCCAGATCCAACCCCAAATTAAGAGACCAAGCGTGACTGCGAGTGGATTCAGCTCCAACCTGCCGCCGATCACTTTCGGATAGAGAACGTTCATTGAGAATACGTGCAAGCCAAGAATGACCAGCGCAATGATGACAATTCCCGAGCCGTGCAGAACGCCAAGGCCAGACGCGATCGGCGGGAGTAACGCCAGCACTACTCCCAGGTATGGAATCAGGCTCAGAAAGCCGCTGATTAGCCCAAGGAAATAAAAGTATGGCAGGTGAAGAAAAGCGAATACGATCCCACTCGCAATCGCCATAAAAATACCAATTACGAAGTTGCCGACGATAAAGCCCTTCATCATCTCCGATATCTTTCCCATTGTGGAATACGCCTTTAGGCGCTTTTCCGGCGGGAAGAGACGCACCGTTGAGCGCCTCATATGCTCCTGCCAGGTGAGCATGAAATAGACGATGAAAGGAATGAACGCGATGGTGAGTAGGACCTCGCCAATATTGGCGATTTCAGAACCGCCAATCAGCCCGCGAATCCCGCTTTCCTGCTGAACCTTTACAGGAACTGCGTTCTTATCGTTGCCGGGCATTACGCTCTGCGTGCTCTGGCGAATCTGCTCCGCGCTCTTCTGATACTTGCCCACGACCTTCTTGATTTCGCCCTGCATGCGCGGAAGCTGGTGAGCAAAGTCAACTGCGCGCTGGTAGAAGAAATAGCTCATGCCGTAGAGAAGAGCGAGGACGAGCAGCACAGCAATGCCCGATCCCAGTGTTCGCGGAATCCTGATCTTTCCCATGAGACGGACGAGCGGCTCAAGAATGTAAGCGATCAAGATGGAAGTGAAGATCGTAACCAGCACTAGCTTGGCAAAGTAGCAGACCGCCAGGACCGCAAGGATTGTGAGAACAATCTGGGTGATCGTCGCCTTCCGAAGTTCTTCGTGAACCTCCTGTACGCCTTCGCCGAGGTCTTCTAGCTCGGCTGCCGTTTCCACGGCGATATCATCCGGAACCGGAGTCGGACCTTTCTTTAGCTGCTGCTCCGATCCTTTCGGCCATAGGGATTTTGAAGACACAGCGTCGGCTTCTCCTCGGAGGTAAGATGCCGAGCGCACCTATAATCGCAGCATGGAGGCACAGCAAAATCGGGTGCCCGGACGCATCCTCGGTTTAGACGTCGGCGCTCGGCGCATTGGCCTCGCGGTCTCCGATCCACTCGGCCTTACGGCCCAAGGACTTCCCACATTGCATCGCCGCAACCGCCGCTACGATCAATCGGAGCTGCGCAAAGTAGTTCGCGAATATGAAGTCAGCGAGATCGTGGTTGGAAATCCTCTCCGGATGAGCGGACAAACCGGCGCGCAGGCGGAAAAAATGGCGGCCTTCGCTGAGCAAATCAGCCAGGAGCTCTCGTTGCCTGTGCATTTGTGGGATGAGCGCCTCAGCACTGCTGAGGCCCACCGGCTCCTCGACGAGACCGACATTCGTGATGCGCGACGCAGAGAAGTAATCGACAAGATGGCAGCGGTGCTGATTCTGCAGTCGTTTTTGGATGCGAGAGCGGCGAGAAGATGATCTTTTGTCATTCCGAGCGCCTGGTTTTGGCGTGAGGAATCCGTACCAGTTGCCAGCATCTCTAATATTGAACTGATAGCCGGCTGCAGAATTCCTCTCTCGGTGAGCATCCGCTCGGAATGAAGCTAAGCTCGCGCGATTACCACTCTGGGAATTCCCCGCAGGTCGGGCAGGGCGCGCACCTCGTGCCAATCGCGCAGGAGTTCCTTGATCTCCTGCTCCTGCGAATAGCCGATTTCCATCACCAGCCAGCCTCCGGGCTTCAGAACTCGATGAGCTTGAGGAATGAGCCGGCGATAGATATCGAGGCCCTGCTCTCCACCGAAGAGCGCGCAGTGCGGCTCGTGTTCGCGAACTTCAACCTGCAGTTTGTCGGCCTCGCTTTTACCCACGTACGGAGGATTGGAAACGACGAGGTCAAATGTCGCTCCAAGCGGCAGATATTTTTTAAGCAGATCACTTTGAGCAAAACTAATCCGATCGCTGAGCCCTAACCGCTGAGCATTTCGGCGCGCGACATCCAGAGCTTCGACGGAAATATCTATTGCATCGATACATGCGTTCGGCAACTCGGAGGCGATCGCAAGCGCGATGCATCCTGATCCTGTCCCGACATCCACAATGCGCGGGGATTCGACATCGCGTAGCAGTTCCAAAGCTGCCTCCACCGAGTGTTCCGTTTCGGGACGTGGGATCAATACAGCCGGAGTGACCAACAGATCGAGGCCCCGGAACTCCTGATGTCCGGTGATGTACTGCACGGGCTCGCCGTTCGCGCGGCGCTCAAGTAGCTGGTTGTACTGGTTCAGCTCGCGGCAGGAGAGTTCCAGTTCGGGATGCGCGTAGAGGTACGCTCGATCGCGTCCGAGCACATTCATAAGCAGAGTTTCGGCGTCGAGACGAGCGTCTCCTCGCGCGCCGGCCTGTAGCCGCTCACTGGCTTGCTTCATAGCAAAGTCGAGCCGCAAGGCCCCGTTCCTCTAAACCGCCACCATCTCCTGCTTGAGCTTCTCGGCCTGGAAGTGGGCGATCAGCGCATCGATGAGCGGCTGAATTTTGCCGTCCATCACCTCCGGAAGCTGATGGATGGTAAGGCCGATGCGATGATCAGTCACGCGGTTCTGCGGGAAGTTGTAGGTACGAATCTTCTCGCTGCGATCGCCGCTGCCGACCTGCGTCTTGCGCTCTTTGGCCAGCTCAGCCTGCTGACGCTCCAGCTCGACTTCGTACAAACGCGAGCGTAGAACGCGCATCGCTTTTTCGCGATTTTTGATCTGCGACTTCTCGTCCTGGCAGCTCACTACAGTGTTCGTGGGAATGTGCGTGATGCGCACGGCGGAGTAGGTCGTGTTCACCGACTGCCCGCCCGGACCTGAAGAACAGAAGGTGTCGATGCGAATATCTTTCGCCTCGATTTTGATGTCCACGTCTTCCGCTTCAGGCAGAACGGCAACCGTGATGGCGGAAGTGTGCACACGTCCCTGCTGTTCAGTCTCGGGAACGCGCTGTACACGATGCACTCCACTTTCATATTTCAGCTTCGAATAAGCGCCGTGTCCTTCGATCATGGCAATGACTTCTTTCAGCCCGCCGACTCCTGATTCGGAACTCGAGAGAACTTCCACCTTCCATCGCTGCGATTCGGCATAGCGCGAGTACATACGGAACATCTCGGCAGCAAACAGCGATGATTCGTCGCCGCCAGTTCCTGCGCGAATTTCAAGGATCACGTTGCGCTCGTCGTTGGGATCTTTTGGCAGAAGAAGAACCTTCAGCTCCTCTTCTGTTTTCTCGAGCCGCGATTGCAGAGAGGCCAATTCTTCCTCGGCCATGGCCTTCAGCTCGGGATCGTGCTCATCGGCGAGCATTGATTTTGTATCGGAGATGCCGCGCTTCAGGTCCTTGTACTCGCGATAGCGCTCGACGATGGACGTGAGCTCGCTGTGCGCTTTGGCGGTCTTCTGGTACCGCGACGAGTCGCTGATGATTTCCGGAGAGGCGAGGGCCTCGGTGAGTTCCTGATATTTATTTTCGATCTGGTCGAGTCGTTCAAACATGATGATGGCTACCCGCTGCTGGCCACTGGCTTCCGGCCGCAGCAAAATTCTGATGGTTTGCTTTAGATATCGAGAAGGGCGGAGAGAGGAAAAGTGCGCGGCGGGGGCCGCTAGGCAATCACCAGTTCGCCGCCGTTTTGCTTTTCGAGTTCGAGGGCGGCGTCGAGGGCGCTGATTGCGCAGACTACCTGCTCGTCGGACGGCGGTTGCGTCGTAATCCTCTGCAGCCAGAGTCCCGGCTTTGTCAGGAGTGCGAAGAGTGAGTTGCGCTTCTTCGCGGCGTAGCGGATCAGCTCGTACGAGATGCCCGCGATAAACGGCAGCGCGATAATGCGCAACGCGAACTTGCCCCAGAAGGTCTGAATCGGGAACAGGCTGTAAACGACGATGCAGATCAGCATCACCGTCATCAGGAAGCTGGTGCCGCAGCGCGGATGCCAAGTAACAAAGCTCTGCGCGCGCGGCACGTCCACCGGCTCGCCGGTTTCGAACGCGAAGACCGTCTTGTGCTCGGCGCCGTGATACTCGTACACACGATGGATGTCATTGGCCAGCGAGATTCCCCAGACGAAGAGCAGGAACAGTCCAATACGAATCGCGCCATCGACTAAATTGAACAGAATTTGGTTTCCGAGTGTTGGAAATACGTGTTTTAGACCGGTAGCGGCGAGCAGCGGAAGAAACTTGTAAAAGACAATGAAGAATCCAAGCGAAAGGACGATGTTGAAGGTCGCCATCCACCCGCTGATCTCGATCTTCTCTTCCGGCTTGGAGCCCTCGGGCGCCTTGCCCGTCATCTCTTCCAGCGCGACATTAGCCGAGAACTTCAGGGCGCGAAAGCCGAGCATCATGGCGTAGCCGAGTGTCACCACGCCGCGAACGACCGGCCAGCCCATCCACTTACGCTTATCCGACGGACGCTCCAGCACGTCAGAGTGCGTGACGGTCTCACCCGATTGCTTGCGAACCGTAATGCCCCAGGCGTGGGGCGTGCGCATCATGACCCCTTCGAGCACAGCCTGGCCGCCGACGAGCGTCTCTTCTCCGCTCTCAAGAGCGGGGAGCAACTGTGTAGCCGCCAACAATCGAAGGTATTGTTTCCAGTAAGTCATGCCTGCTTGGGTTCGGGAGTGGTAACCTGTTTCCAGTTACCACATACGCTCATCACCATTATACGTGGTATCCGCAAACTGCCGCGCGCATCGTACTCGGGCAGGCAGCCGGGAATGCCCAACGCAGTTTGGCAGCAGCGAACCCTGATTTCGATGAGTAATTTACCTGAGAAGATTCAATCGGTCACTCAAGAGCTCCGCCAAGTCCAGCAGGAGATACAGGCGGCCGCCCCCAAGCTCGCTCCCGTCGATGCTGCGGCTCTCCGCGAGTTCAAGGCTGTCATCGACTATGTGCGCCAGCTTCTCTGGAACTACATTCAAGCTGACACGACCCAGAGCGGGCACAGCGTCGAGGAAGAGGTGCGCAGCCTGCGCCTGCAGCACGTAACCGAAATGCTGCACACCATTCAGCAGGAAGTGAAAGCGCGCAGGCTCACGCCGACTCCTGAGACGGTGACGTTTTTGAATGCCGTGCAGGAGATTGCCGATGCGGCCTTTGAACGCCATTCCGGCTCAGCATCGAATGTAGAGAAGGCAAGCTAGCCAACAGATCCGGAGTAATTCCGACAACCGGTGTTGCCGAGTGCTGATTACCGAGGGCTGACTGCCGACTGCTTTCTCGTTACCATCCTTCCATGCTGCGCTTTGCTCAGCTTTGCGAAGCGGTTGCCGCAACTACGAAGAAGCTGGAGAAGCGCAGGCTGGTCGCAGAGTACTTCTGCGCGCAACCGGTACAGACTGCGTCGCAAGCGGCGATCTTCCTCTCTGGAGACGTTTACCCCGCATTCTCGGAGCGCACGCTGAACGTCGGTGGCTCGATTGTCTGGCGAGCTGTGCAGCAGCTCACCGGAGCGACCGAGCAGGAGATGTCTGCCGCTTATCGGCGCACTGGAGATCTCGGAGCTGCGTCTCACCTTCTCTGGCCTGCGGAGTTCACGGGGTCGGTCCTCACACTTCCCGATTTGGCAAAGTTGCTCGACGACATCGCCGTGGCGCATGGTCCGGCGGCAAAGTTGGAGCGAGTGACGGCATTGCTGCGGCAGTGCTCAGCTCTGGAAGCTAAGTACGCAATCAAGATCATGGTCGGCGACCTGCGGATCGGAATGCGCGAGAGCCTGGTTGAAGAAGCCATCGCTGCGGCTTACGCGAAGCCTGAGCCGGCGGTACGGCGCGCGAACATGCTGCTCGGTGATATCGGCGAGACCTTGCGTCTGGCTGCAGAAGATAGGCTCGGCGAAGCCCAGATGCGGCTCTTTCATCCGATCGGTTTTATGCTCGCAGCGGAAGTGAAATCGAGCGAGGAAACGCTCTCTTACTTCGCAGACGCTCAAGTAGAAGACAAATACGACGGCATTCGCGCGCAGGTTCACTGCGGCGAAGGCAAGGTGCGCATCTTCTCGCGCACGCAGGACGACATCGCCGAGTCATTTCCCGAATTGATACGCGTGTTCGCCGCCGCCCGCATTCCGTTAGTCCTCGACGGCGAGATTCTGGCTTGGGGAACAGATGTGAGGAATGGGGCGGCGGGGAGCGCTTTGCCTTTCTCCGCTCTGCAGAAACGCCTTGGTCGCAAGCGGGTCACGGAAAAGATGATGCGCGAGGTTCCAGTCGTATATGTTGCATTCGACGTTCTCTACGCAGGCGATGAATTGGTGATCGATCGTCCACTGCGCCAGCGCTGTGAACTTCTCACCAGAATCATTTCAGAACTCCCCACGATCGCGACGAGCGGCTGCACAGAACAAGGCAGCCTTTCGTTTGGGGAAGACCTCGCGTCAGAATCCGTGCCTCGGGTATTCCGCGCGCCTTTTGCCGATGCGCACACGCCAGAGGACATCGAGCGAATCTTTGCCGAGGCTCGTGCGCGGGGAAATGAGGGATTGATGATTAAGAATCGAGCTTCCCTCTATGCGCCCGGCCGTCGCGGGCATGCCTGGCTCAAGATGAAGCGCGAGTTGGCCACGCTCGACTGCGTAGTGACGGCGGTCGAGTTCGGAAATGGGAAGCGCGCCGGCGTGCTGAGCGATTACACCTTCGCGGTCCGCGCAGACACTGGGAAGCTGATGAATGTCGGCAAAGCGTACTCAGGGCTGACGGACGCCGAGATCGCAGAGATGACCGAGTGGTTCAAGCAACACACGCTTACTGATTTCGGGCACTCACGCCTGGTCGAACCAAAGATCGTGCTGGAAGTTGCCTTTAACAACATCATGCGCTCCGAGCGGCACGAGAGCGGATTCGCTCTGCGGTTCCCTCGAATTGTTCGTCTCCGTCCGGACAAGCCGCCAGAAGAGGCGGACACGGTGAAGCGAGTAGAGGAAATATATCTGAGCCAACATCGTGCGGAATGAACACGGCGGCACCGTCCGTCGCAGGTCAGTGCCGTCCGCGGTAGCGGATGGGGCCGCCCCCCCGGAGAGACACCCATCCGCTACCGCGGACGGTACTGACTCTTCGGTGCGATCCTCCGTCATTCCACATAGGCGATCACGCACTTCAGATATGCCGTTTCGGGAATGCCGGCAACGACAGGATGATCCTGGCTCTGGCCGCGCACTTCGAGCAGGCGGATGCGGCGATGCGCATCGCGCGCAGCTTCGGAGAGCATGCCGAGAAAATCTTGTTGAGTTACGTGATGTGAACACGAGCACGTGACGAGAATTCCACCTGCTTCCAGCATCTTCAGGCCTCGCAAGTTCAGTTCCTTATACCCACGAAGCGCAGTGGGAAGAGCGCGTTTGGTTTTGGCGAACGCCGGGGGATCAAGCACGATGGTTCCGAATTTCCGACCGGCATCTGACCAATCGCGCATAAGGTCAAAGGCGTCCCCTTCGATCCACTCGATCTCAGGCGCACGCAGCGAGTCGCGGTTAAGAGCAAAGTTCTGCTCCGCGGCTTCAAGAGCCGTACGCGACGCGTCCACGCCCGTCACTTGTGCGCAGACTCGGGCAAGATGTAGCGCGAATCCGCCTTGATAGCAGAAGACGTCCATAGCCGAGCCTCGCGCATAGCGCTCCGCTGCGGCGTAGTTCTCGCGCTGATCAAGGAAGGCGCCGGTCTTTTGTCCTCCTAAGGCGTCATAGTGGAAGCGAAGCGCCGGCGAGGTGGCCGTGGCGTTCATTTCAATTATGGTGTTCGACTTTTCTCCGGCAACCACGCCCCCTGCAAGCGGGGGCAGATCTTCGAGTTCACGAATGCGCGCCTCGATGCGCTCTACAATTCCCGCCGGCTGCAGCTCGTCCTTTAACGTTTGCAGAACGGCGTTGCGCACTTCGCTACGATCTACGGCCTGCGTGAGAACCTGGAAAGCAAGAACGTCGTTGTAGCGATCGACAATCAGCCCGGGAACCTGGTCGGCCTCGCTGAACACGACGCGATAAGCATTGGACTGCTTCGGAATTCCGAGGCGTTCACGATAAGCAATCGCGGCGCGTATCCGTTCAGCAACAATCTGCGGCAGATCGGCGAAGCTGCACTCGCGTTCTGAAATCATTCGCAACGCGATCTGCGAAGTTGAACTCGAAAGCGCGTAGCCAAGCGTGCGATCGCGCTCGTCGATCACACGAACGACTTCTCCCCTTGGCAGTTCGATTTGATGTTCCAAATCGGAACGGTAAACCCATACATGCCCGTTGCGCAGACGCGCCGCTCCACGGGCATTCACCCGAATCCCCAGTGATGAGGAGGACAAAGATCGTGGAGTAATCGCGCGACGAGCAGGCATTCACCTTCGATTCTAAGGCCCGAAGACCACTCTACTCCCGTCCGTGCGGCTGCTTGCCGGGGAGCCAGTGTGGAACGAAGTCGGAGTTCGCGAGCCAGCGCAGGGGCTCGATCAAGGACTGGATGGCGTCAGTCATGAAGTTGAAATCGAGGTGCGCAATGTCGTCGTCCGGTTTGTGGTAGGTCGGCGGCGTGCCCCAGCCTGCAGCGGTGTGCGCGACGACGCCTTTCAGAGCGAGAGGGTAATTGTCAGAACGCTCGAAGAAATGCTGCTCCGGATACGGGTCATCTCCAAGCAGTGCCCCATGCTCCACCAGCGTGGGACCAAGATTGGAGCGCTCCCACCCGGTGAGCAGCATCTTCCCTTTCGGCATCTTCGGATCCTGGTTACCGATCATCTCAAACTCCAGGTTTGCCGCAATGCGGTCGAGAGCGACTGGAGGATGTTCCCGGAAGTACGTCGAACCGAGTCCTCCGAGCTCTTCACTTCCATAGCAAACGAAGTAAATCGTCCGCGCTAATGGTTGTCCTGCAGCGAGCGCATGGGCGAGTTCGATGACTGCGGTGGTACCGGAAGCATCGTCATCCGCTCCGTTGTAGATGGAATCCCCATTGACCGGCGTCCCGATTCCAAGGTGATCGAGATGAGCGGAGAGTAGAAGAACTTTTGCATTCGGACCTGCATTCTTTCCCGGTAGTAAGCCGATTGCGTTGTAGCTGTATCGCGGAGTGTCCCTGGCCTGAAGCTGCAGTGCGACGACTGTTCCATCCGGCACGCGATTGAACTGGTCGCCTGCGCCAGGCGTAAGTGTGATCACAGTAAAGCCCGTGCCCATGATGCCGCCCGAGCTTCCGGCGAGGTGAGGATGAAGCGCGGGGCCCTCTTCAGAAGCTTGCTGAAGCTTTTCCGCGGTTAAGCTCGCATCCACGCGCAGCACCGCTTTCGCTCCAGCCATAACTGCCTGCCGCGCGAGGTTGCGCGCTTGAGCAGCGACATCAGCGCCGAGAAACACTACCGCTCCCCGCTGAATTTGCGCCGTACTCGCGTTCGCACTGGTCAGCTTGAACAGCGGACCGGAAAAGCTCTCGCCGCTTGCGCGAGTAAGCACGAAATCTTTGCCTTGATCGAGAGGCGTGAATCCAGAACTCTGTGCCGTAAGCGTAGCCTTGCCCTCTACAACTGGCTGCACCAGTTCGACTCGCTGGATGAAGCTGCCGTCCGGCGCGCCTGGTTTTAATCCGAATCGTTCGAATTGTGCGGCAAGGTAGGTTGCCGCAATTAACTCATCAGGAGTAGCGCTGCCACGGCCGCGCATCGCGTCGCTCGCAAGAAACACCTCGTGAGCACGCACCCACTCGGGCTTTACTTTCCACGAAGAGGCATTTTGAGCCAGTAGGTTTGGAAGCAGGAAGAGCAGCAGAACCGAGGATTTCAGCAGAGAGGTCGCTTTGGGCATCGGCGGCAGTATATCGGAGGGTCCCACGTGGTCGGGAATGAGCGCTTCTCTCTCTTGTGACAAAGCGTTAGGGCTCTGGTTCTCAAGAGCGCAAAGACGAACTTGATGAACCGAGTGCCGAATACCTTATGCGACAATTCCGGGGTGCATCTCTTCGTCTCGGCTCATTGCGAATGCGTATTTTGATCGTTCGCCTCAGCGCGATGGGCGACGTCATTCACGCCATGCCTGCGGTTGCTGGCTTGCGCCGCGCATTTCCCGATGTGGAACTTGACTGGGCCATCGAGGAGCGCTGGGCTTCTTTGGTGAGTGCCGGCGAGACGGCAGCAGCGTTATCACCGGAGCAGCCGCTGGCGAACGTCGTGCATCGCGTGCATATGCGGCGATGGCGCAAGTCGCCCTTCTCAAACTCCACGATGACGGAACTGAGGGCTTTAAAACAACGCCTGCGGGCAGTTCAGTACGACCATGTCATCGATTTGCAGGGCGCGATCCGGTCGGCTCTGCTGGCGCGGGCTACAGGCGCAAAAGTAATTGCAGGAGCGGCGCAGCCGCGCGAGCTTCCCGCGCGGTGGTTCTACAACGTAAAGGCGCACACGCCGGCGCGGCACGTCGTCGATCAGGCTGCCGAGACGGTGTCGGCAGCGGTAGGGAAAACCATCTCGCCGGAGTCGCCTCCTTTCCCGACTTCCCCCGAAGCCGAGAGCTGGGCAGATCGCGTTCTTGCCGATGTCTCGCAATTTGCGCTCATCAACCCCGGCGCCGGATGGGGTGCGAAATGCTGGCCTGCCGAACGTTACTCCGCAGTCGTGCGTGCACTCGGAAAACACGGAGTGCAATCGCTGGTGAATGCCGGTCCGGGCGAACTGGAATTAGCACGTGCGGTCTGCCGAGGTAACGAGGATATTGCGCGCATAGTGGAATGTTCGATCCTTCAGTTGATCGCGCTCACCAGACGAGCTGCGCTATGCGTTGGAGGAGATACTGGTCCAGTCCACCTTGCGTCAGCGCTGGGCATTCCCGTTACCGCGATCTTTGGACCAACAGATCCAACCCGTAATGGACCGTACGGCGGCAGGTATATGGTGCTGCGCAGTCCGGAGAGCAAACGTGATCACACGCGCTATCGCGAACCTGAAGCCGGGTTGCTGACCATTACCGTTGAGCAGGTGAGCGAGGCGGCGTTGAGCCTGCTGGGAGTCACAGCATGAGTTCACAAACCGGATGGCAGCGCATTGCACGCCGCATCCGCGTGCCGCTCGGCTTTGCTTTCGCCTTGCTTTACTTGTGGCTCGCACGCCCGAGCCTCGCCGCAATCGTGGTCGGATGTGTAGTTGTCGCTCTGGGGCTGGCAGTGCGCGCTGTTGCCTCAGGCCAGCTTAGGAAAAACGAGGCACTGGCGACTTCGGGTCCATATAGCTACACGCGTAATCCGTTGTACCTGGGTTCAATTCTGATCGCCATTGGATTCGCTGTTGCAGCCCGCTCTGTGTGGGTTTGGATCGTGCTTGCCGTCTTCTTCTCTGCCGTGTACATTCCCGTGATCCGTGATGAAGAGGCTTTTCTGCGGTCTAAGTTTCCCGATTTTGAACTCTATGCCCGGCGTGTCCCGCGTATTCTGCCGCGCTGGTCGGGCGAGAGCGTTACCTCGGAGTTTTCCCGGGAGCTTTACCTCAAGCATCGCGAGTACAATGCGTTGATAGGAGCCGCACTCATGATGCTGGCCATCGCTATAAAAATGCTGATGGTGAGAAACGCCTGAGAGAAACGTCCCAGTCTGGCACTGAGGCGCTGCGGTCGCGCGCCTCGCGTAGGTTCGTTGCTGGAACACTGCTCCTGATCTCACTCGTCGCCTTGGCTTCACAGGCGCCGCAACCTGCAAAACAATCCCAGAGCAGCGCAGCACCTGATCCGGCTCCAATCGCCGACTCCAAAGTAAGTCCGCCAATCGCGGATTATCGCTACCCCGAAGGACAGACGTTCACATACGGCGTCGATTGGCGTCTGTTGACGGCAGGGACCACAGTAGTTCACTTCGATACGGTGAACGGAGAGCGTCACGTCGTGGTGACTGCTGACTCGACCGGAGCGGTCGCGCTGCTGTATCACGTTCAGGACAAACTGGAAACTTTTTTCAACCCTCAATCCAACTGCGCCTTGCAGCTCATCAAGCACACGGAAGAAGGCTTCCGGCGCGTCGAGACCAGCGTGCGTTACGACTATCAGACTCGAAAAGCGATTCTCGATGAGCGCAACATTCGCGCCAAAAATCAAAAACACGAAGAAAACGACATCCCACCGTGCGTCACAAATACGGTTTCGGCGGCGCTCTACGTCGGTTCACAACCTCTGCAGCAAGGAACAAAATTCCGATTCCCGAGCAGCGACGGAGGGAAAGCAGCCGATATCGAAGTAACTGTTGAAGGACGCGAGAAAGTAAAGACTCCTTCTGGCTCGTACAACACCGTCCGTGTGAGCGCAGAAGCCCTGAACGGTCCGCAAAAAGGCAAAGGCAAAGTCTGGATTTGGTACTCGGACGACCAAAAGCGGCTGGCAGTACAGATGCGTCTGCGCGCGTTCTGGGGAACAATCGTCTTTCACCTGGCGCAGGTTCGCAGCGGGCCATGAAGGCGCTCGACGGCGCTCAGACTTCCTGAACGGCTTGTGTGAGCCCAGTGATCGACGATTTCGCGTCGCCATAGAGCATTCCGGTAACAGGCTTAAAGAAGAGCGGGTTTTCAAGCCCGGAGAAGCCTTTGCCCTTGCCGCGCTTGAGCACGACGACCGATTTCGCACGATCAACTTCGATGATCGGCATTCCCGCAATGGGACTTCCTGGATTGTCGCGAGCATCGGGATTCACCACGTCGTTCGCTCCGATCACAACGGCGACATCGGTCTGCGGCAGATCGGGATTGATCTGATCCATTTCATAGAGCAAGGAATATGGAACGTTGGCTTCTGCCAGCAGCACGTTCATGTGTCCGGGCATGCGTCCGGCAACAGGATGAATGCCGAACTTCACCGTCACACCGCGACTCTCGAGCACCGTAGCCAGTTCGCGCACCGCGTGTTGAGCTTGGGCAGTTGCCATTCCGTATCCGGGAACGAAGACCACCTGCTTCGCATAGGCAAGTTGCACGGCTACGTCTTCCATGCCGACTTCGCGCATGGTGCCGGTTGCGCCGGCAGTAGCCTCATGTGACACGGACCCGAACGCACCGAACAACACGTTGTTCATCGACCGATTCATTGCCCGGCACATCAACACAGAGAGGATGAATCCTGAGAATCCGTCGAGTGTACCGGCGATGATCAGAACGTTGTTGCCGAGCACGAATCCGGTCGCGGCAGCGGCGAGGCCGGCATACGAATTCAACAACGACATCACTACCGGCATATCAGCCGCGCCGATCGGGATCACAAGCAGCACGCCGAAACAGAACGCCAGCGTCATCATTGTGTAGAACGCTGCGGCGGCGCTGGTGTCATAGACGAGGTAAGCGAAGCATCCCACCATGACCAGCAATAGGCCCATATTGAAAATGTTCTGGCCCTTGAAGGTGATCGGCGTGCCCTTCACCACGCCATAAAGTTTTCCGAAGGCAATTAAGCTTCCTGTGAAGGTGAGACAGCCGAGCATAATTTCGAAGCCTAGCGCTCCAACCTTCATAGGGCCCATCTTGCCGCCGTAATTCGCATACTCGGCGGCGCCAACCAGTGCCGCAGCCAACGCGCCGAACGCGTGCGAGAGCGCGGTTCGTTCCGGCATGGCGGTCATCGGCATCCAGATCGACATCGCCGCCCCGATCACGCCTCCGATGAGCAGGCCGATCCAGATCCACTCAAACGTCACGATCTCAGGATTGAATAGCGTGCCCACGATGGCAGCGGTCATGCCGGCTGCGGCAAGCAGCATGCCACGCCGTGCCGAATCGGGATGCGTGAGGCCTTTGAGTCCGAAGACAAACAGAATCGAAGCCGCGAGATAGGTGAACTCGATATAGATGTTCACTTCGCGCTCCTCTTTTCCGTGGGCTTCGCCGGAATCTCGCGCTTAAACATCTTCAACATGCGGTCGGTAATGAGGAAGCCACCGATGACGTTGATCGACGCAGAAATCACCGCCAGAAATCCGAGCCAGGTGCTGATCGGATTCGAGTTGTGGCGGCCGGCCATTACGATCGCGCCGACCACGGAAATAGCCGACAGCGCGTTCGTTGCTGACATGAGCGGCGTATGCAAAAGAGGTGGAACGCGCGAGATGACTTGATACCCAAGAAACGCCGCGAGCGCGAAAACGTAAAGCGAGCCCATCAGCACTCGCGGATCAAAAACCAGATTCTCCATGCTCCTCCTACTTATCGACCTACGGGTTCACCCAGCAATGAAGCAACGCGCGAATTCACTACCTGGCCTTGGTGCGTCACGCACGAAGGACCGACCACGTCGTCGCTCATGTTGATATTTAGCAGGCCATCTTTGCTCAGCAACTGCAGAAATGAAGTCATGTTGCGGGAAAAAAGCTGACTGGCGTGGAACGGAACTGTCGCTGCCAGGTTCAGTGGCGCCAGGATCGTGACTCCGTTTTCCGTGATGACAGTTTCATCTGGACGGCTGAGCGTAACGTTTCCGCCCGTCGGCGCCGCAAGATCAACAATCACCGAGCCTCGCTTCATTGCTAAGACAGCGTCGTCGTTCATCATCAGCGGAGCGCGCTTGCCGGGAACGGCCGCGGTTGTAATGATGACGTCGGCGTTGCGCGCGTACTTCGCGATCAGATCGCGCCCTCGCTGCAACGCTTCGGGAGTGAGTTCCTTGGCGTAGCCGCCAGCGTCTTCCGTGGCGATTCCTCCAAGATCGACTTCGAGGAAGGTTGCGCCAAGCGACTTCACTTGTTCGCCTGCAGCGGCGCGCACGTCGTACGCTTCAACAACCGCGCCAAGGCGCTTTGCGGTTGCGATTGCTTGCAGGCCAGCGACTCCAGCCCCGAGCACAAGCACTTTCGCGGGCACAACCGTGCCTGCGGCGGTCATCAGCATGGGAAACATCCGGGGAAGCTGAGTGGCCGCGAGCAGTACGGCTTTGTATCCAACCACCGTGGCCATCGAAGAGAGCGCGTCCATGGCTTGAGCGCGCGTTATACGCGGAATTAGTTCAACCGCAAAGGTGGTGAGCTTTAATCCGACCGCGGGTTCGAGAGCCGCAGGCTCATCGAGCGGACGCAGAAAACCCAGCACGACCGATCCCGGGCGCATCGCCGCCATATAAGAAGGACTCGGACGCTGCACGCATACAAGCACGTCTGCGGCAGGGAGCAACTGCGTGCGGTCAGTCGTGACCCTGGCACCTGCAGCTTCATAATCGCGATCGTTGATTCCCGCAGCCTCTCCCGCTGCAGCTTCGATCCAGACTTCGTTCTTGGCCGCAGCTAGTTTTTTCACTGACTCCGGCACAAGAGCTACACGGGCTTCTCCCGGCAGCGTTTCACGTAAAACGGCTACTCGCATCAGGCAGCATCTCCCATGTGTTCTGCTCGACAGTGTAGCGAAAAAAAGCTGGGTTTCACCACGGAGTCACGGAGAACACGGAGAAATCTCAAAAGCCTTTCGTGTTTCATGTTTCGAGAAAGCCATCATGGACGCCCGCGTTCGCGAAAGTTGAACTGGAAAGTCTCAATTGCAATTCCTGATTTCCTCCGTGTCTCCGTGGCTCCGTGGTGAATAAGACTTCCCTACTCTGCCCGGCATCAAACCTCGCATGGCATTGCCGGCGGCCAATCCAGCTACTCCTCATCAGCGCAGCTTTAACGTGCATAAGGGACGCCGCATTCTTCATCGACACCATCACATGAGCACGCTCGGAGTCGTTGTTCTCATCGTTGCGATTGCGTGGGCGCTGATTGTTCTGCTGCAGCCGGCGCCGAAGTATCATCTCGCCCAAACTCCCGACGGTTCGGTCGATTCCGATGAATTCGCTCGACAGCTTGAGGCCATCACGGACACCAAGCTGCAGCATGCCGGCCCGATCGACGTACTTGCGAATGGCGAGAACTTTTACAAGGCGGAGCTCGACGCTATTCAATCGGCCAAGAGCAACATCAATCTGGAAGCCTATATTTTTCATCGGGGGCGCGTCGCGAAGCAGTTTCTCGATGCTCTTGCCGAGCGTGCGCGTGCAGGCGTGCAGGTGCGGGTAGTCGTCGATGCTCTCGGCAGCTTCAGCACTCCTAAGAGCTACTTCAAGCCTCTTGCGGATGCCGGCGGGAAGATGGAGTGGTATCACCCTCTGCGCTGGAACAACTGGACGCGCGTGAATAATCGCACCCATCGCGAGATGCTGATCGTCGATGGCGAAGTGGGATTCATCGGAGGTGCCGGCATCGACGATCAATGGCTCTTTCCTCAAAAGAAACTGCCACCCTGGCGCGACACTGTTTGTCGCGTGCGCGGCGAAGCAGTCGAAGGATTGCAGAGCGTCTTTCTGGAAAATTGGCTGAATTCATCGGGAGAGATTCTTACCGGAACCGAATACTTTCCTGTTCCGCCACAGAATGGAAATGCTCGCGCGCTGGTGATCGACAGCACGCCGTCGTTCGGCGGTTCAACCCGCGCGCATATTCTTTACCAGGCATTGATTCGGTCGGCGAAGAAATCGATTTACATCACAACGCCGTATTTTCTTCCTGACGGTTCCATTCGCGAGGAGATGCTGCGCGCCATCAAAGATCGCAAAGTCGATATCAAAATCATCGCTCCTGGACGCAAGAGCGACCATGCCATGACGCGCAATTCCAGTCGCGCGCTGTATGGGGATTTGCTGCAGGCTGGAGCAGACATCTTCGAGTACACGCCGACGATGATTCACGCCAAAATCATGATCGTCGATGGGCTGTGGGCCGTCGTAGGTTCAACCAACTTTGACAATCGCTCGTTCGGAATCAACGACGAGGTCAACCTAGCCGCGCGCGATCCCGGATTAGCCGCTCGGCTCACCTCCGATTTCGAAAATGACCTGATCCAAAGCCGCAGAGTTACGTATGCAGATTGGAAGCGGCGCCCGATTTGGGAACGAGTTTTCGAGAGCGTCGGCTGGTTCTTTCAGCGACAACAATAATGGCGAGCACCATCCGCCTGGTCACCTATAACATTCATAAATCCCGTGGATGGGATCGCCGCGTCTCGCCCGAGCGTATAGCGCGCGTGCTTGCGGCCCTTGATGCCGACTGTATCGCGCTGCAGGAAGTGGTGGACGGATCGCCGGTTGGACGTCCGGATCAGGCGCGCATTATCGGCGAGGCTCTCGGGAAAGAATACAAAGCAGTCTTCGGACGCACTCGCGATCTGCGCGGCGCACATTATGGCAACGCTACGCTCACGCGTGTCCCGGTCGCTCGCAGCGAGAACTACAACATCACCTGGAAGCGTCGCGAGCCGCGTGGATGCCTGCGCACCGATCTTCGTCTGGACAGCGGCACTCTGCTGCATGTCTTCAACGTTCATTTAGGCACCAGCTACCTGGAACGTCGCGCGCAAGGCCCTTTACTGCTGGGCGATCGCATGCTCAACCACGCGGCTCACACCGGACCGCGCGTGATTCTCGGAGATTTCAATGAATGGACTCACGGCCTCACGTCCGAGCTGATGGCGAAGCAATTTCGCAAGATCCATTTACGCCAGCATCAACGCAAGCGCGGCAGCTTCCCCGGCCCTTTGCCCGTTCTGGAACTCGATCACATCTACTACGACGAGCAGCTGGAGCTTGTCGGCTTTGAACTCGTGCGAACCCGCCTGTCGCTGGTCGCCTCCGACCATCTCCCATTGGTAGCAGAGTTCAAAATCAAAAGCGGTTGAACACGAAGGAGACGACGGTCACGAAGTCAAAACAAGAGGACCCGACGCACCTCTGCGTCCTCCGTGATCTCCGTGTTCAATTCGCTCATGCCGGTTGCTGGCCGAATGCCCAGTCCCGACCGCCAATTGCCTTCCCCACCCAACCAGTTCTGCTCTTTTTGCATCCCCGTAAGCGTACAAGTGTGCAGAAAGACGGAGCAGGAGAGATTTCCATGAAAAAGATCTACTTAATTCTTGTATTCGCGCTCGCAGTGGCCCTCGTGCCCTTCACGATCGCGCAGGATACAACTTCCCAGGATTCCTCGACGGCAGCGAGTACGCAAAGCGACAACGCGAGCAATAACTCGGCGGTATCGTCCAAATCGGGCGCCGAGGACGCGAGCCTCACACAGCAGCTTCAGAGCAAATTCAGCCAAGATCCGGCGTTTGTGAACGTGCAGGCATCGGTCACGAATGGAACAGCGCTGATTACCGGAACCGTGGCCTCCAAGGCCGACGAGAAGCGCGCGAACGATCTCGCGAAGTCGGTCACCGGCGTAAAGCACGTGAAGGATCAACTCACGGTGAATCCAAGCACCGGCGCTTCCGCCAGTAAAAACAACAATCAACAGGATGTAAGTACCGGCGGGGCGGTTTCGGCTCCTCGAACCCAGAGTATGTCGATGCCCGGCGCAACGAATCCCACAAATGGTGAGACCAGTGCGACGAGCACGAATCCAAACAGCCAGGCTTCGTCAGTCACGGGTTCAGCGACAACTTCAAGCGCGATGGCATCGCAGACTACGGCGAATACGCAGAACGCAAGTCAGACTCCGTCAACATCTCAGTCTTCGACGACGACCGGCAGTGCGACTGCGCCAAGCATAGGCGCGCCTAACGCGCAGACCTCTGCTCCGAACGCAAGCACGCAAGCATCAGGCAGTGCGGCGACCGGGGAGAACGCTTCGAGCCTGCCTCAGAGCAACGCCTCCGGGGAAGCCAATATGGCTGGCCAAACCTCGACGGGAGCGCCATCGGCAACCAGCACGCCCAATACCACAGGCGGAGTAGCAGGGGCAGCTACCGCGCCTCCTGCGAGCACCGCTCAGTCCACCACGTCCACTCAGTCCACCCAGTCCAGTTCTGTCGGCGCAAACGCCGGCGCGCCTGCAGCTCCCAGCATGACGACCACGGGTGTTGGCATCAACGACACCGCCACTCTGCAAAGCCAAATACAAAACGCGCTGCAGAACGAACCCACGCTGCATAACGATTCGCTCAGCGTGAACGTAACCGACAATACCATCGAGCTTGGAGGATCTGTTCAAACCGGGAAAGAGAAGCAAACGGCGCACCGCATTGCAAGTTCGTTTGCCGGCAACCGTCGCGTGAAAGACCGGATCACCGTAAGCGGACGTGGAACGGCTTCGAGCAGCCCGAATTCGAGCACGCTCGGCGGCAATCCGGCCAGCAACAGCTCGAACCCGCAGACGAACCAGAACAACCAGTCCAATAATCCGCAAAATCCAAGCGCGAATAATCCTGCAGCCAACGGAGACGCATCAACGAATCCGCGCTAGCGGAGGAGCCTTCGAAAATCACGATCGCCCGTTTGGTGGAAGCCCCCGACTTCAAGTCGGGGGCGATGCTTTAGCATCGTCGAAAAAGACGCAGAGGCTGAGCGCTTTAGCGCCGGCATTACGCGGTCGCCATCGCAATTGAAGGCACTCCGTCAAGGTTCATAACGAGGAAATGTCTGAGGCATGCCCCAGGAGGAGATGATCCCAGCCCGCACGTACCACGTCAGTCTCCATCTGCGCGACGGCTTAATCCGGGAACTAGAGGTCGGAGAAGATCAGCACATCTGGGATGCTGCCCACGAAGCTGGAATTGAACTACCTTCGATCTGCCATCAAGGCCGCTGCCTCACCTGCGCAGGACGCCTGCTCCGTCCGGGGGAGTTCGATGCAAGCGATGCTGTTGCGTATTTCCCGGAAGACCGAGCAGCCGGCTTCATTCTCCTCTGCACAGCCTGCCCGCGTTCCGATTTGGAAATCCAAACACACCAACAGTTCGCCATGCGGCAACATCGGAGAACATTGGGGCTGCCGGCTCCCTATTCAGGAGTAAGTGATGCGGGCTAGCGAGTCACTGCGCGCGAAAGGTGTACCGAAGCCCCAATAAGACGCGGGCTGAAGACGAAAGGTCGAGTTTTCTTTGTTTTCGTTACTCCGAACCCTGAATTGTTACGCCGGCGCGTGAGTGCTGAGGAAAAAGATCTCTGAATTTCGACTTCCACACCGCCTGGAGTGTCCCTAATAGACTCCCTCTCGCTCGGGCTTCTTACCCAATCCGCCGCAGCCTTTCCCGCATCAAGATTTCGCGGACGGCATCCTTCAGCGCGTTCAGAGAATAGGCTTTCTGCACAAAAGCATCGACTTGTTTGAGGATTTCCGGGGAAGGGCTGGCTTGTCCACTCACGACAATTACAGGAACTTTGGGATCGAGGCTGCGCAGCTTGCGAATAAAACTCGCATCGCTCGACGCGCTGGAGAACAGGTCAGTGATGACCAAATCGAAATGATCGGCGGCGAAGCGTTCCAAGGCGTCGGAAGGTGAGAGTGCGATCTGGACTTCGTATCCCGCGCGTCCAAGCACAATCTCGTTCAACTCGTTGATTCGAGGATCGTCATCTACGCAGAGGATACGAGGGACTATCATTAGGTCTCCGCGAGTTGCACCTTCTAGGATGCAACATCTATGGCATAAGGGCGCGGACGTTCCCAATTCGGTACAGTTACTTTCGGGCAATCGTCCCATTGCCCGAAAGGACATGTACCTGCCCGGAAGGTGCTTCAGCCGTTCTGATTGCCGCCAAATCAGGAACTCCCGATCAGTACTCCCGCGGCGAAGACAAGGCCGCCGCCAATCAGGACCTGCACTGCGGCTGAGAGAGGAGGCGTCTCCATGTAGCGATGGCGAATCCAGGTGATGATTCCCAATTCGATCAGGACGACGATGAAGGAAATGATGAACGCAGCCTGGAAGTTCGAAATCAGGAACGGCAACGTATGGCCAACCCCGCCCACCGTAGTCATCGCCCCACAGACTAATCCGCGCACCCAAGGATGGCCGCGTCCGGTGAGACTTCCATCATCGGATAACGCTTCAGCAAATCCCATGCTGATGCCCGCTCCGAGCGATGCGGCCATACCGACAAGGAATGCGTCCCAACTGTTTCGTGTTGCGAGCGCTGCAGCGAATACGGGCGCAAGGGTGGATACAGAGCCATCCATCAAGCCTGCGAGTCCGGGCTGCACGATCTGCAGAATGAACAGCCGCCGTCTCGCACGTTCTTCGTCCTCGACTACTTCGGGATGGAGTTTCTCTGTCGTGAGCTCCTGCGCCCGATCCTCATGCGTGCGCTCTTCCTGCGCGAGGTCGTCGAGCAGTTGACGAATGCTTACATCCTGTGTGCGAGCGGCTGCACGTTCATAGAAGCGGCGAGTCTCGACTTCCATGGCGCTCGCTTGCTTACGCACGGCATCGAGTCCAAGCGGACGAATCAACCACACCGGCTTGCGCTGGACAAAGCCTTTTACGTCTTGCCGACGAATCAGCGGAATGTGCTCACCGAACTTCTGGCGATACAGATCGAGCAACCGGTTGCGGTGTCCCGATTCTTCCTCGCGCATTTGTGCGAAGACGCCGGCTGTCGCCGGGAAGGTCTGCTTCAAACCGTCAGCAAAATCGGCATAGACTCGCTCATCCTCTTCTTCGAGTGAGATGGCCAGCGCAAGGATCTCCTGCTCGGAGAGTTGGTCAAAGCTCTTTACAGCAGTTCCTATGAACGGAGCCTTCATGATGGTTTCTTAACCTGAATGAGACGCAGCGAGAACTCCGTGACCTTGCCGTGAAACCTTAGTGAACTCCGTGTTCGCTCTTGAATTTACCGCACGCGCGCAAGGACAAGAGTGATATCGTCCGGCTGCTCGTTTTCCCCGATCCAATCCTGCACGGCCGTAATCACAATTTCGGAAATTCGCTCCAGCGAAAGATGCCGGTTGCTGCGCACCAGCTCGAGCAGACGCTCCTCGCCAAACTCGCCGAATTCATTTTCCGGTTCTGTAACCCCATCGCTGTAAGCCACAAAAATGTCACCAGGAGATAGCCGCACCTCTTCTTCTTCGAGGACAATTTCGGGAAAAAGCCCGACGACAAGTCCGCCAGTCTCAAGTCTGCGGACTTCTCCGTTCTCGTGAATGATCAGCGGCGCAAGATGTCCACCATTCGAGTACACGAACTTGCGCGTTCTTCCGTCGAAGATGCCCAGGAATAACGTCGCATATTTCTCCGGAGGGGTGCTGTGATAGAGATGCCGGTTGAGCAGAGTGAGCACTTCGGCAGGCGATTCGATATTCTCGGAGGCAACTGACCAGCGCGGCGTTTGGACGTTTGCTGACGACGCAATCGCCGCCGCTCCCGCAGCGACAAACTGTTCCCGTTCCGGCATCGCGCCCAACTCGAAGACGCGAACCGCGGAGTGAATGGTTGCCATCAGCAGCGCGGCAGAAATTCCCTTACCGCTGATGTCGCCCACAGCGATACCGAGTCGCTCTTCGCCAAGAGCGACAAAGTCGTAGTAATCGCCGCTCACTGTGCGCGCAGGCTTGCAGACGCCATGCAGGTCAAGCGATCGCAGCCGCTTCGGATCGCGCGGGAAAAGCTGCGCCTGCACTTCTTGCGCGATCGCCAGCTCGTTTTCCAGCCGCTGCTTTTCCTTCTGCTCCTGCAGCAAACGCTGGAGCGACTCGCTCATGGAATTGAAAGATGTTTCGAGGGACGCGAGCTGATCGTTGGACTGTACCTGGATTCGATGTGCCAGATCGCCGCGATTGATGTGTTGCGTAGCGCGATAGAGCGCGCCTACCGATCCTGTTATGGTTCGCGTAAGGCGCACTCCGATGATGAGGGCTATGAGCTCGATAATCCCAAAAGCAACCGCGATTACGGCCAGCAAGACTAGCACCGCTGACCCGACTTCGCCCAAGTCGGTAAATACTCGGCTATTCAGGATCGATGGGCGCGTCCTCACATTCACCCACGCCCGACTCTCCTCTCCTGATGCCCAATCGGTAATGCGGAACACAGAACCAAACTGGAGCGTCGGATCGAAGCGATAAATCTGAGGAGGCTGCGTTCCAGCGCTCACCGTGGGCACCGGCGTAAGATTCTTGTTGTCGCCTTCACTGAAGTTGAACGAGCTTTGGCTATCCTTTCCTCCGTCGCTTTGTTCGAAGTGATAGAGAGTGACAAGCCCAAGATCGGGAACGGCACGCGAGAGCAGTTCCGGGGTGATGGGGACCAGCATCACTACCTGTAGATTGCCTTCGGGAGTCCTCGTACTGCGATAGCTGCGAATGAAGAACCTGCGATCGAAGCCGATCACGCCGGTGGTATCGCGCGTTCGGTCCGCCAATTCGCGACGCGGGGAGTTTCCATTCACGAGCTGAAGCGGTCTGCCGTTCACCCACGCTGCGATCGTCCATTCCGGGAATCGTTGCGTCGGGCCGAGGAGTTCCAGGCTCGAAAGATGCAAAGGCCCGGAAACTCTCTTCTGGAGAGCATCGGCAATCTCCAATGAGACCGTTGAGTTCAGCGTGTCCAGGCTAAGGACCTCGGCCTGAAGATCGCGATGGACGAGCATCGTGGTGAGCTGATTTCCGAGGATGTATCCCGCAACCACGACCATCGTGAGGATCAGCACAACCGGAATAACGCCGATGAAGACGTAGGTAACGATCAGGCGGTTACGCAGTCGCCACAGAAGTTTGGTTCGGATCCAGCGGATCAACAGCCACGCTGCAGTGCAGATGGCAACAAACTCGAAGAATCCTGCCCAGCCGGAAAAAATTTCCGACCACCTGGGCGAGGGAATGATGAGAGCAAGAAGCTTGAAAAGAACGAGGAGTCCAGCGACCCATACGGTGAACCGCGCGAGGCCGCTGCGGGGGTAGATACGCCATTCCAAAAGACGGCGCTTCACATTACGAAGGAACTGGTCCATGGACTACTGCTCTTCAGCCGATTATATGAGGCTGGAGGATACCTTACGTGCGCGCAAAACGCTAAACTGCGCGCCTCCGAGCAGCAGAAGACCGGAGATAAAGGCCCAGAACATGAGGGTGACCGAGAGGGCAAACGGTCCATAAACTTCCGGGAAATCTAGCCAGCGCAACGCGAGAATGTACACGTACTTGCTCAGCTCCCAAATCAGACCAGTAAGAACCGCGCCCGGCAGCACGGATTTTGCGCTGACTTTCCCGTTCGGCAGCAGCCAATAGATCAGGAAAAACATGGCTATGCTGGCAGCGAAGGCAAAGAATTTCATGATCACAAAGCCAGCAGCGCGGAACAGGAGGTTCTCTTTCGATCCGAAGATGGTGAGAAGCCACCACTGATTTTGCGCCGTAACTCCTACTGATATCAGCGCCAGCACACCGCATCCTGCCGCCAGTGCCAAAGACACCGCTTGATTACCCAGGTATTTGCGATTCGTGGTGAATCCCCAAACCTGGTTCAACGCCACTTCTAAAGGCACGAACACACCGGTTGACGATACGAGCAGCATGGCGAGCGAGAAGAGCCGCATCCCACGATGCGGGGTAAGCGCTACTACACTGCGCACGATGAAGTCCTGCCCTGCGGGCAAGTAGCTGCGCAGGAGTTGCAGGACCACGTCGTACATCATTTGCGAATGAAATACCTGTCGCGTAAGCGTCAGCAACAAGATCACGGAGGGAAAGAACGACAGGATCACGTTTGCCGCCACGCTAAACGCGAACGTATGCACCTCGGTGTGCATCAGGTATTGCGCAGTTTGCCGAAGATATCCGGCGTTCTCCGGTTTCAGGAGCTCCGATTCGATGCGCAGCCGCAATTTTCGAGTGATCTTCGGCTCTGCGACTGTGGCGTTGGTCGCGGCGATTGCGGGCTCTGGCGTGGAAGACATAGCTGCTCAGAAGCCTAGCAGAGTAGCAGGCCGGAGTCGCTCAGGTGTCTCGGTTACCGAGGGTTTCTCACCACAGAGACTCGGTCGGCGGGCAGTTTCCTGTTGCCTTTGATCGGGAAGTGTGGGCATGAAGGCCGGCAACGGAATTATCGAATCGATTTGGTACTTTTTCTCCTCACCGGCGTTCTCGACGGTTGGTAATCGAAAACGAGTTACTGCTCAGTGCGCGGCGGTATTCGCATTGCTCGATGATTTAAAACGTTTTTTATTCCCGTTTTCGCAAAACTTCTGCTTTACAAAATCCTTTGTCTCTGAATATCATGCACTCGCTTGTATGCAATATGCATGTCGCGTAACGAGCTCTTCTAAAACTGGTTGAGATTTTTGCACGACAGGTTTTCGAGGTCGAGGTTCTTGTTCGCAGTCGTAGTCAGCAGAGAGACGATGCCGGTTTTGCTGGGACGAAAGAGCTACCAATCGTTCATGGCGAAAGCGGCTTTTGTTTTCTGCGGCTGAACGCGGATGAAATCTCACCTCTTCAACTCACTTCGTTGGATCATTTTGGGACAACCATCCTGGGCGAACCATCGGGGGAGATTTTTGATTCGAGGCGAAAGGAGTTCGCGTGAGTACTAAGGAGAAGGGTACTGTGAAATGGTTTAACGGAGCCAAGGGATATGGGTTTATCCAGCGCTCCACTGGCGAGGACGTATTCGTCCATTTTTCCGTGATCCAGGAAAACGGTTACCGCACTTTGAACGAAGGCGAAGTCGTTGAGTTCGAGCTGCTGAAAGGTCCTAAGGGACTGCAGGCGTCGAACGTCGTCCGCGGCAACGCGTAAGCCATCCATAAAGAACGTCTTCCCTTCCAGCGATTCTGTTCCGATTCGTGCGAGAACAGAAAACGACTGGAAGGGATTTGTGTTTATTGGGAACCTCAGAACGGCGAACACGAAGTTCACGAAGAGAAACAACATGAGGTCACAAAGAGTTTCTTCGTGACCTCTTCTGTTGCCTTTGTGACCTTCGTGTTCGCCGTTCTGGGGGCAAATGCTAAGCTGCTCTTCGCGAACGCGACTTCCCGCGCGAAGATGCTGCGCCCCGGCGCGACGGGCGCTCTTCTTCCATCTCCTCGCCCTCTTCTTCCATACCGAGGTTGTCCGGCTTCAGTTTGCGCGAGATCGCTTCCAATTTCGTCTTCGTCTGCTGCTCTTCTTTGAGGTTCTGATTCAGCAAACGGATCGCCTTGGTTAGATCCAACTGCTTGGCCATCTCGATCAGAGAGTTGTATGCGCTGATCTCGTAGCTCTCGACCTTGATCGCAGCGCCCACGTCGAAAATCGACAGAATATCTTCTGAGGGTTCCTCTTCTTCCTTGAATGAATTGCGCTCTTCCAGCAATCCTTTCATTCCCTTGCACTCGGTTTCTTCAGCTTCTTCGCCCAACTCTTCAAAGATCTGTTGCAGACGCTGGACCTGCTTCTCCGTCTGTGCCTGGTGTGCCTGAAATCCCTTCTGGAGCTGCGGCTCTTCGGCGTGGTCTTCGGCGAGTTCGCCGAGCGCGGTGACCAGCTTCTGTTCGGCGTCGAGCATGTCGGTGAGTTCGTGAACGAATAATTCCTTGGCGCTTTGCATGGTTGTCCTCCGATACCAGAGGTAAGTAAGATGCGACTCAGAAATTCCGGGTTTCGCTCCCTACGCCGATTGAAGTCGCAGACGCGCCACATCATGGAAAGCTTCTATCGAAGATTTGTCGATACTGCTTCGCGCTATCCCGAGCGCACCGCAGTAGAGCTGCAGCGCTCGCGCGAATCGACTGCGCCGGAGGAGAGCTACACCTACGCCGAACTGCGACGGATTGCAGAAGATCTCGGCGCATGGCTGCAGCACACGGGAACAGCACCAGGATCACGCTGCGCGATTTTGGCGAGCAATGGGCCGAGATGGGTCGCAGTGTACCTCGGCATCATGGCAGCAGGTTGCGTCGCTGTTCCTTTAGACACCGCGTTCAAGCCTGACCAGGTAACAAAGCTGCTGAAAGACAGCGGCGCCACTCTTTTGTTTGTCGATGCAGCTCATCTCGAAATCGGGAATGCAGCGTGGAGCGCCTACACAAACGTGCAGCCGGCCGCTCTCGGCCGGGTTTTAGTCATCGACTCCACAACCGAGAGTACACACGAGACTCTGGACAGAATTCTGAGCCAAAGCGTTCCTGAGATCTCCCCATCCACCAGCTCGGCTGATAGTCTCGCAGTGCTCCTCTACACTTCGGGCACGACCAGCGATCCCAAAGGCGTGATGCTCACTCACAAGAACCTGAATGCCGAAGCCAACGGCGTCTTTCAGGTTCTCAAGGTGGGACCCGAGGATGCCGTTTTAGGAGTGCTGCCTCTTTTCCACGCGCTGGCACAAATGGGAAATCTGCTGCTGCCGCTCTCGATCGGCGCGCGCGTCGTTTATCTCGAAACGCTGAACACAACGGAGCTGCTTCGTGCTCTGGAAGAACGCGGCATCACGCTCTTCGCCTGCGTTCCACAATTCTTTTATCTCATCCATGAACGCGTCATGAAGCAGGTGCAAAGCCGAGGAAGAGCGGCACGGATTGCATTTCGCGTCCTGCTCCGATTCGGAAGAGCAGGACGACGTGTCGGGATCAATTTGGGAAAGCTCTTTTTCGCGGAAGCGCATCGCCGTCTTGGCGCAAAGATGCGCTATCTCATCACTGGAGGTTCGCGCTTCGATCCCAAAATAGGACGCGATCTCGAAGACATGGGCTTCGATGTTCTCCAAGGCTATGGCCTCACCGAAACATCCGGGAGCGCCTGCTTTACTCCGCCGGGAGAGAATGTTCTCGGCTCGGTCGGCAAGCCGCTGCCGGGCAGCGAAGTTCGCATTGCCAAATCGGAACACGCACAGGACGGTACAGGCGAAATCCTGATTCGCGGTCCCATCGTAATGATGGGCTACTACAACCGTCCGGAAGCAACAGCAGAAGTTCTCAAAGATGGATGGCTTTACACCGGCGACCTTGGCTACCTCGACGCTCGTGGAAATGTCTTCGTCACGGGGCGCAGCAAAGATGTGATCGTTCTCAGCAACGGCAAGAACATTTATCCCGAAGAGATCGAAGCACACTACCTGCAATCACGGTTGATCAAAGATATCTGCGTGATGGGCACAGAAAGCACGCCGGGCGAGCCGCTGGCCGAGCGCCTGCACGCCGTCATTGTTCCCAATTTCGACGTACTCCGCGAACGCAAAGTGGTGAACGCGCGCGAGGTGCTTCGCTTTGACATCGAGGGACTCTCGGCGCAGCTTCCCAGCACGAAACGCATCCTCAGCTACGACATTTGGCAGGACGACCTGCCGCGTACGACTACGCGCAAACTCAAGCGCTTCGAGATCCGCAAACGTGTTCTGCAAATTCCCGCCCAGGGAGACACCGCACAGGCGATCTCAGCAGACCGCAAATTTACCGACGCAGACCGCCTTTGGCTCGGGCAGGACGACGTTCAGCGCGCGATGAGAGTGATTCGCCAGGCAAGCAAAAAGCAAGGCGAGATTCATCCAGATGACAATCTCGAACTCGACCTCGGCCTGGATTCGATGGAACGCGTGGAGCTCGTCGTCGCGCTTGAAGGCGTGCTCGGAGCGCACGCAGAAGATTCTGAACTGGCGAACGTCTATTCCGTCCGCGAGCTTATACACACACTGCTTCAACATCGTGGAGGCGCAGCTTCACAGCGAACTGGATGGGATGCCGTCTTCGCTTCGGAGACCTCCGACGAAGAAGTCAAAGAGATCCTCAAACCCTCTGCCTTCTCGACACTCTTCTGGTTCGTTGCTGCGCGGTTAGCTCGATACCTCTGCCAGCTTCTTTATCGGATCCAGATCAGCGGGCTGGAAAATATTCCCGAAGATAGCCCGTTCATCTTCTCTCCCAATCATCAGAGTTTCATGGACGCGCCGCTCATCATGAGCTATTTCCCATTTCGGATCTTCCACAAGATGTTCTACGTTGGCACCAGCGAGATCTTCGGCCACGGCATTCGCCGCCGCATCGCCCGTACGATGAAGCTCGTTCCAATCGATCCCGATGCCAACCTCATTCCGGCAATGCGCGCGGGCGCATACGGGCTGCGTCAAGGGGAAGCTCTTGTGCTCTATCCCGAAGGCGAACGCAGCATCTCAGGCGAGCCGAAGACGTTCAAAAAAGGCGCAGCCATTCTCGCTACGCACGTGCAGGTCCCGATCGTTCCTGTTGCTATCGACGGCTTCGAGAGGGCTTGGGGCCGCGGTCGTGGAATCAGACTCTTTCAGCATTTGAAGATTCAGATCGGGAAGCCGATCGAGCCGCCGTCTGCAACGAATGCTTCGGAGAATACCTACGAGATTCTTACCGCACAATTGAAAGAGAGAGTGATGGATATGTGGCTGGAATTGAGAGGCGAGCGAAAGCCCGCGCGCACGTTAGCTTCAGCCTGAATATTCAGCGCGCTTTCGGATGCGTCTCGTCGTACACGCGCGTGATGTGAGCCGAGGTGAGCTGCGTGTAGCGCTGCGTGGTCGAAAGCCGCGAGTGTCCGAGGAGTTCCTGGATCGCTCGCAGGTCGGCGCCTTCTTCCAACATGTGCGCTCCGAACGCATGCCGGAGCGTGTGCGGATGGACATCGGGCGAAAGACCGCGCGCAATGGCAATCGCCTTCACGATTCTTCCAACGCTGCGCGAAGTGAGCGGCCCACCTCGGAGGTTGATCAATAGCGTGGAGCAGTTTCGTCGTCGGTTCTCGAGTACACGCTGGCGCTCCGGGAGATATTCCCGAATTGCAACAGAGGCCGAGTCGCCCAACGGAACAAGACGCTCTTTTTTGCCCTTGCCGCGAACGCGAATGACTTCGTTCGACCAGCTAATGTCGTCGAGTTCAATTCCGATCAGCTCGGAGTTCCGCAGCCCGCATCCATAGAGCAATTCGAAGATCACGCGGTCGCGAGCGGGGAAGGATGCATTCTCCGGCAGACTGGAGTCGAGCAGCCCATTCACTTGCTCCATAGTGGGAACTCGCGGCAACTTCTTCGCCAGCTTTGGAGTGGAGACTAACGCTGCAGGATTCTGTTCAACATAGCCTTCGCGGGCCATCCACTTATAGAACGAGCGCAGAGACGCAAGTGCCCTTGCCGCGGAAGGCTTGCTCAGGCCATTGGCCATCAGTTCCGCCAAGAATCCGCGAATCTGCTGATGCGTGACCTTGCGCCAGTCCAGAGATTTCCCAAGGTGCTCGCGAAATTTCGTTAGGTCTTTTTTGTATGCAAGAACCGTGTGCGCGGACGCATTCCGCTGCGTTTCTAAACATCGCAGGAATTGCTCGATGCGGGTGTCTTTGCCGCTTGGTTGCGTCAAGCCGACTCCTTTCGCGTAGCGCCGGACGCTCTTCTGCTGCGCGGATGGTGTTTCTTGTACACCTCTTTCAGTCGGTCGAGTGCAACATGGGTATAAACCTGCGTTGTCGAAATATCGGCGTGTCCCAAAATGGTCTGCACGGTGCGCAGATCGGCGCCATTGCCGACCATGTGCGTGGCGCAACTGTGGCGCAGCATGTGTGGACTCGCCTTGCGGTCCGGCTTGGACTCCCGCACGATGCGCCACACTCGCTCGCGCGTGAGGCCAGTTCCGTTTCGGTCCACAAACACCAGCGGCGATCTTCGCGTGCGGCAAAGTTGCGGACGGGCCTCCCGCAGGTATGCTTCCAGCATCTTCTGTGCTGAAACGCCAAAGGGAACCAGCCGCTCCTTGTCTCCCTTTCCCCGCACGATTGCTTTTGAGCCGGCGAGATCGACGTCTTCAAGGCGCAGATTCACGATCTCAGAAACGCGCATTCCCGTCGCGTAGAGCAGTTCCAGCAGCGCGCCATTGCGCAGCGCGAGCGTCGGATGCTGTGGTTTCGTCTGTTCGCGCGCCAGCATCTCGTCGATGTCAGACACCGCCAACGATTTCGGGAGCACCTTCCACTGGCGCGGACTCTCGATGTTCAGTGTGGGATCGCACTTAATGCGCCGGTCCAGCAAGAGAAATTTATAAAAATGCCGAATCGCAGACAGCTTTCGCGCGCGGCTTCGACTTTCCACGCGGTTAACAGTGAGCTGCTCCAGAAAGCCCAGCAGATCGGGGCGGTCTGCGGTCAGCAAGGTGCGCTTCTTCATCTCCAGAAATTCCGCGAGCTGGTGTAGATCACGCTCGTACGCTGCGACGGTTAACGGCGACAGCCCCTTTTCGACCTTTAGATATGAAATGAAAGAGGAGAGCGCCTGCTGGTTCGACATCAGGGATATTGTCGTCTCTGGTGCGCCTCCGCCGGAATGGCGTTCCTTAGCAGTAAACCCGGCTGAACACGGAAGTCACGGAGGTGACGAAGGTTTTTATGGTGATTCTGAGTACCTGACTGGAGTGCTACGGCTTAATGAGTCGGTAATTCAAATCGGATTAGCTTGGTTCCTTTTTCACCGAGCGATGGTCCGCTCGCCAGAGATCTGTTAACCTCCGTCTCCTCCGTGTCCTCCGTGTTCAGCTCCACCCCAGTCTCTCCAACAGCTTGCGCGCGTTGAGTGCGCCTTCCGGTGTTTCTTCGTGTTTTAAGAATGCATAAACTTCATGATCCTGAGCAGCGGAGCGCAAGCGTTTTTCGATTTCGTCGATTTCTGAGTCTGTGTAGTCGGATTTGCGCAGGCGATAGTAAGCGAAGGTGGCGGTGAAAACCTCGGGCACCATGAGTTCATCGCTTTCAGCGATGCAGAGCGCGACGTTATGCTCGCGCATGAGCGCGTAAATCTCTTCGTCAAACCAGCTTGGATTGCGGTACTCGATCGCGCTGGGTGCATCTTTAGGAAGAACCTTCAGGAACTTCGCCAGACGCTCGGCGTCTGCTTTTAAGTTTGGCGGCAACTGAAAGAGAACTGGACCCAGCTTGCGTGCATGCAGCAAAGGCTGCAGCGACGCGAAAAACGAACCCACATCCTGCTCGACATCCACCAGGCGCTTGATATGCGTAATACGCTGATGCGCCTTAGCGACGAACGTGAATCCGTCAGGAGTGGACGCAACCCAATTCTGCAGTGTTTGCACTGCAGGACGCGCGCGATACGTGTAGTTCACTTCTACGCAGTTGAGCTGCGACGAGTAGTATTCGAGAAACTTGCTCGACGGAGTCTTTGGCGGATAGAAGCCGGGCTTCCACGACGAGTAAGCCCAGCCGGAGGTTCCAATATGGACCTTGTGCATTGTGCTTAGAAAGCTACTCTATCCCACCCGCCTGATTGCTGAAGGAGCTGAGCGCTTCTTCTTCTGTCCCGTTTTGACCTTTGGATCTGCCGGCGATTTTGCACGCCCCTGGTTCGATGGCTCAGATTGGTCCCGTAGTTCCGTTGCATTGGGCAAGCGCTGCTTGAGCGTGAGCACAGGCTCGAAGATGTCTCCCATCTTGGCGACTCGAGCGAGCACCTGGGCAGAATCGAAAACGAGTAGATTCGGATCTTTTTTCTTTAGACATTTCTGAACTTCGTCCCACATTACTGGCGTCGAAACCGTAGGTCTTTCTTTTGCCCGGAGCGAATAGACGTTGACCGTCGTCTTGTGTTCGTCGTTCTGGCTCCAATCGACGAAAATTTTTCCCGCACGCAAGCTTTTCTTCATCTCAGAGACGATGAGGTCCGGATGCTCCTGCTCGAGCAGGCGAGCCAGAGCATAGGAGAAGCTTTTGGTTTCCTCGTAGGTGACGGGCGTATTCAGTGGGACATAAATTTGCAGGCCCTTCGAGCCGGAAGTTTTCGGGAACGCCTTGAGATTGAAGCGGTCGAAGATATCGCGCAGCCAGAAGGCTACCTGACAGCACAGCACGATATCCGCGGGTGGGCCAGGATCGAGGTCAAAGACCATCATTGTGGGCTCCTCGATCTTGTTAGCCCGGGACAACGAGGTATGCAGCTCCAGATCGGCGAGGTTGGCCGCCCATACCAAAGTGGGAATGTCCTGCGCCAGGCAGAACTGGATATAGTCCTTGCGGCCGTCACTCCAAATTGGAGCAGTCTGCACCCAGTCCGGACGATGCTTCGGGCAGCTCTTCTCGTAGAAGAACATGCCGTTTACACCCTCCGGATAGCGCTTGAGCGTCAGCGGACGGCCTTTCAAATGCGGCAGCAATACCGGCGCAATGCGGACGTAGTAGTCGATCACCTGTCCTTTGGTGAACCCCACCGCCGGATAGAGCACCTTGTCGAGGTTCGAAAGCTTGAGGTGTTTGCCCTCAATTTCGATTACCGTGTCTTTCTTGGCCACGAACGCTCCTTCACATGGGATGCCGAGGAACGGCGAACACGAAGTTCACCAAGGCAACAAAGAAGGGTCACAAAGCTGCGTGACCTCTGGTTTCAGCCGTCCTTCGTGACCTTCGTGTTCGCCGTTCCCGGTTGATTTTCTCTTATTTCCACCACAACATGCAGCCCGAATTTGCACATCTAAGGTTAAGCCGTGCCTCAGGACAAACCATTACCGGTCAGTTCGTCGGAGCCGCCGAAATTCGCCCCCGAGCAGGAAAACCTGTTTCGGGAAGTGATGCTTCTGCTCAACGAACGGCACGTACCCTATGTCGTTTCGGGCGCTTTTGCCCTGCATGAGCACACTGGCATCTGGCGCGACACGAAAGATCTGGACATCTTTCTCACTCCCGATCAGGTCCCTCCCGCGTTGGAGTTACTCGAAGAGCGCGGCTTTCAAACCGAAATCTGCGATCCGGTCTGGCTTTGCAAGATACGCCGTGGAGATTACTTTGTCGATCTCATTTCGGGAATGAGCAACGCGGTAATCCGAGTGGACCAATCGTGGATCGACCGCAGCTTCGACTCTGAGGTCCTGGGAATTCCAACGAAAGTGCTTGCTCCTGAAGAGCTGATCGCTTCCAAAGTGTTCGTGGCTTTCCGGGAGCGCTTCGATGGCTCCGATATCGCGCACATCGTGTATGCCGCGGGAACGACCATGGATTGGAACCGGCTGCTCTCGTTAGTCGGCGACCACTGGCAGATGCTGCTTTGGTCGCTGGTGCTCTTTCATTACATCTATCCTGCTTCGACTGCAGTACCGATGCTGGTCTGGGACGAGCTGCTCACAAAATTCCGTGCCGATCTTGAAAATCTGGACTCCGAAGCCAAGTTTCGAGGCAGCCTGATCGACGAAAAGATGTTCTCCATCGATGTGCGCGAATGGAAGCTGCAGAACTTGCTGGAAGAGTATCGCGAGAAAGTGCAGCCGAAGATCGATATCGCCGATGTGAAGGAGCCAGCCGCGTGAAGAACGGCGAACACGAAGGTCACGAAGGTTACAGAAGAGGTCACAAAAGAATTCGTTGTGACCTCATGTGTTGCCTTCGTGACCTCCGTGTTCGCCTCTCCGGTGATTTTTGAACGTATGAGAATCGCTGCTATTGCTGATCTCCACTTTTCCCCCCAGAGCTACGATCGTATCCGCGAGCAGATGAACCGGCTGCGCGACGAAGCCGATCTGCTCATCCTTGCCGGCGACTTGACCAATTTGGGAAAGCCGGAGGAGATGGAATCGCTGCTGGCGACTTTTATGCGCCTGCGCGTGCCTATCGTCGCCGTACTCGGCAATCACGATTACGAAGCCGGCAGACACGAGGATCTCGCGAAAATGATGATTGCCGAAGGCGTGAAGCTCCTGGACGGCAGCGGATACGAACGCGACGGAATCGGCTTTGCCGGAACCAAAGGCTTTCTCGGAGGCTTTGGGCGTGGCGTACTCACGGCATTTGGCGAGCCCGAAGTAAAAGCCTTCGTGCAGAGCGCAGTCGATGAAACCCTGAAGCTCGAGCGCGCGCTGTCGATGCTCCGCACAGAAAAGCGTATCGTCGTAACGCATTATGCTCCGGTCGCCGCTACCGTAAAAGGCGAGCCCGAGCAGATCTATCCCTATCTGGGAAGCGGACGCCTGTCAGAAGTCATTGATCGCCATCAGGCAGTCCTTGCCGTCCACGGTCACGCGCATCACGGCAGCCTCGAAGGTAAAACGACTGGTGGCATTCCCGTGTACAACGTCGCGTTGCCACTGCTGATGACGAGAACCCCACCTGCACCGTATCGATTGTTCGACGTTTGATAAAGAAAAAAAAAGGAGGACCGATCTTTCGGTCCTCCTTTCTGCTGAATTTCTGTGATCAGCGTCGATGCAGCTGCGGATTTCCCGCGCTATCGCCAGCCGCGACGGCGGCAGTTCCAGCATCACCTGACATCGCAGCCAGCTCAGAAGCCTTGTACTTGGGCGTGCTGATGTAGCCGTGAATGTGGTTTTTCGTGATGCTGTTGATCACCACCTGCATCGGCTGGTCGCTCGCATCGGCGTAAAACACAGCCGGTTCGTACAGGTTCAGGTGCTTCTTTGAAACTTCGCGGTCATCGACCATCAGCTTCAAATCGGCATATTGCTGCTTCGTGTTGGCTTTCCGCAGACTCACGCCGATCGGTCCGGCATGCGAGAACTGCTTCGACTTGTTGATGTCAAACTCGTAGATGTTGCGTTCGCCTTTGCGCTGCAGGGCGACGATCTGCTCGTGATTTGTCGCGATGGAGCCTTGCAGCTCTGTTCGAGTGGAGGCGAGGTCTTGACGAGTCTGGTCGATGGCTCTGCCTTGCGCGTCGAGCTGCGTCTGGAACTTCTTCCAGCGCGGATCAGGTTTGCCGTGGCGCACCGCAGGAATTAGACGTGCGTGTGTCGCGTGCCTGACCTGAGGCGCCGCCGCTTGCACTGGCGGAGCGGTCAATGCATCGAGCTTGGCGGTGAGGGCTTCGATCTGGCTGCGGGTGTCCTTCAAAGCCGCAGCGGTTTGAGCGTTTTCGGCAGCGACCTGCTGGGCGGCGTTGCGCTCATGGATGGCATAGCCGAGCAAGCCAATGAAGGCGACCAGCACGATAATCAGTGCTCCAAGCCGGAAACTGGGGGAAGAGGTTTCAATGTGAGGCGTTTCTTCTTGCATGGAAGACTCCAAAAATGACTTAACCCAAGTTGAGGACGAGCAACTTTGCTTCCAGTGGGAAGAATTTCTAAGTCGCTGAAATTTCGGCTGTATCGGAAGATTCCCTTACATCCGCTGAGGTGAAATTTTCTGGTCGGGAGGTGACTTTTACCTGTGAGCTGCTGGGTTGCCCCGGGAAGAGCGAACACGAAGGTCACGGAGAACCTCTTTGTGACCTCTGGCTGTTTGACTTCGTGACCTTCGTGTTCGCTCTTTCTCGATGCTCTTAAGCGACTTTAGGGCCTTCGTCGCGCAAAGGTCGCCGCGTGCGCAGGAAATTCAGCGCCTGGTGGTATCCATCTAGCGTTCCCACGTCCATGTAAATCTCCCCCGAGCAGGTAGAGCGCACGACGTTTCCGGCGGCGATGTAGGCATTCAGCAAGTAGCCGAGGTACTCGTCTTCGCGGTGGCGCGCTTCCCAGAGCAGCTTCAGGTCGTGAAAAGCGCTGCCGGTCGTCGTCACTGCTCCCCAGATCCAGTGCGAATGAGCGTCGGCGCGCTTGACTTCGACTTCCTGTACATATCCGAATTCGTCGGAGATCACGGCATCGAATGCTGCGGGGTTATTCACCGGGAATAGGAGCAGCCCGACATCTGCCTGGCCCCCTTCGAGCAGCGAAAGCGCAGGACGAAATCCCTTTTCGGGAAACCAGATCGTGTCGGGCAAGCCTATGAGTACGGAATCGTGATGACGCGCGAAGGCTTCGGCCCGGAACAGCGCATCGCACAGCCCTTGCGGCTTCTGCTGTACGACATAAAATATCTCCGCGGCGTAGCTGCGTTCGGCGAAGTAGCGGATGAGATCAGTCTTCTCCGCCGAGATCACCATGCAAATCTGCTCGGCTCCGGCGGCGATCATGCGTTCGACGAGATACTCGGCTACAGCTTTCGGACGCTCCACGGCATCCACCACCCGGCATCCGACGGGCAGCAGCTCCTTCGAACATCCCAGCGGTTGAATGCGCTGTCCGGCCCCAGCGGCAGGAATGACTCCGATCATGCGACTTCGCTCCTTGCTCGAGAGTGATTTGCGCTTGCAGCTTGCTCGATTGCAGCGACGAGTTCTCTCGCGCGATGTTCGCCGGTGTGTTCGGCGAGCGTGCGCTTCCGTGCCCGCTCTGCGATCTGTGCCAGTTCTGAATCGGGAAGATCGAGTGCGCGCAGAACATCGTCCGTTGAATTTGCGACCAACAACTCACGTTCAGGATTGAAGAACGAGTCCAGTCCTTCGAACCAGTCGGTCACGATAGGCGTGCCGCATGCAGCCGCTTCAAAGAAACGTCCTGATGGACAATATCCCCAGCGCGCCATTTCCTTGCGCGTGATGTTCAACGTGAGCCGGCAGGACGAGTAGAGCGCCGAGTGGTCCGCTGGCGACACATGCTCAAAGCGCTTCACGTTGTCCGGCCACTGCCAGTCCCACGGATACATCGATCCCGCAAGAACGAAGGCCTTCTCCGTTGCGCGCCGGGCCGGCTCAAGAAATAGCTGCTCCAGCTTGTCCTGACGATCGGCTGCATAGGTACCCATATAGCTTAGGTCGCAGCGATACTCCGGCGGGACGTCAGTTCGAAAATGGACCTCAGGGTCAACGCATCCATAGAGCGGTAGAGCGAGTCGCGCGTTCCAACGCGAGGTCAGGTCGTCGAGTGTGCCGCCGCCGGTGAACGAGAGGTAAAGATCGAACTCCGGAATCTGCTCGTGGCGAAGATAATCCACGCCTCCGTTTTCGAGTCTTCCTAAAGTTACGGGCGTATCGAGGTCATAGAACACCTTTACCGGACCAGCGAGTTCGAGCACATCATCGAGGATGCGAGATCCTTCTGGACAAAAGCTGGAACAGATTACGGCATCACTCCCAGCCGCGCAGACCAGAGCAGCAGCTCGTTCACACTCCCAATCGGAATAAAGATGTAATTCGCAATCCGGGCTGGTAAAGAAATCGCGATGGCGCGCGTAGTACGGAACATCTTTCTCGTAAAAGTGAACCTCATGTCCGTCGCGGCAAAGACCTTTGATGATGGCGCGATAGGGCGTGGCATGTCCGTTTCCCCAAGACGAGGAAATCGTGAGCCCGAAGATGGCGATCTTCACCCGCTCCTCCAACAGAGTGGTAGGTGCAGCTCAGCAGGCCGGCAAAACAGGCCGTAAGGTAAGAACAACGTACTTACCTTTGGTGAGATGCATTCTGCCCCGAGCCGTTGGCTAGGAGAGCTGGATGACGTGATTCGGCGTGGAAGAATTGGAGCACCGGGCCGGAGTCGAACCGGCGATACGAGCTTTGCAGGCTCGTGCCTTAGCCACTTGGCGACCGGTGCTCATCAGAACCGCCGTGTCTGGCCGGCGGCCCTGTCCGTACTAGCTGGCCTTGGCCGTTGCCGCTGTCAGCTTCTTCTTCGTGAAGTACCAATCGGTCACTTCGAGGCCGTTCCCGTTGGAGGCCACGCGCTTTTCGGCGTCGGCTTGCGTGATTGGGGCTCCAACAATGACCGAGTCACCAGGTTTCCAGTTCGCCGGAATCGAGCAGGCGTTCTGCTCTGCCGTCTGCAGGCCTTCGAAGACGCGCAGCAGTTCATCGACATTGCGACCGAGATTCAGCGGGTAATAGAGCAGCGCGCGGATCGTGTTCTTCGGATCGATGAAGAAGACCGCGCGAACCGCGGCTGTATCGCTCACAGCTTCATGCACCATGCCGAATGCCTGCGCCACTTTCTGATCCAGGTCGGCGATCACCGGGAACTGAACTTTCACTTTGAAGTTCTGTTCGATGTTGCGAATCCACGCGATGTGCGCGTAGACGCTATCGACGGCAACTCCGATTGGCTGCACATTCAGGCGCTCGAAATCGGCGTGACGGCGAGCGAACTCGACAAACTCGGTGGTGCACACCGGAGTGAAGTCCGCGGGGTGCGAGAACAGCATGACCCACTTGCCCTTCGAGGTGTAGTCGGTGATGTGAATCACGCCTTGGGTTGACTTGCCTTCGATCTGCGGAGCTGGTTCGTTGATGCGAGGAATACGGCTGACGGTCGTTTCGGTACTCATAAACTCTCCTTGTATCGGAACTCAAAATAGAAAACCCACCTGGCGCCAAGCCGGGTGGGTTTCAGAACTTGTGGGACGAGTTCCCGGTCGGCAGCGCTAAGCAGACTCCTGACAACAGCAGGTACAAAGCCGGACTGGGAAGCTCATTCGCATGATTCGATTGCGCTCAATTGTAGCGCGATTCAGGGAAATTGGGAAATTGAGGAATTGAGGAATTGCAGAGGCCATAGGAATCGCTCATTCGTTACTAAATCCTCAATTACCAAATTACTCGATTACCAAATTACTCAATTCTCTCGGTTTACCATCACTCCATGATCGACATCACCCGCCGCCGTCTTCCCTACGTTCTCATGGACGTCTTCACCGATCATCCTCTCGAAGGCAATCAGCTCGCGATCTTTACCGACGCACGCGGGCTCAGGACGGAGCAAATGCAAGCCATCGCGCGCGAAACCAATCTGTCGGAAACAACATTCATTTTTCCGCGAGAGCTTGAAGAAGAGCGTAGCAAAGGAACACGTGTGCGGATCTTTACTACGCAGGAAGAGCTTCCCTTCGCTGGACATCCAACACTCGGCACTTCTTTCTTTCTGCATCGCTTCGGCGGCAACGACGAGATCTGGCTCGATCTGAACGTCGGAAAAATTCCTGTGCACTTTCGTCGCGAAGAATCCGGCCGATCATTCGGCGAGATGCGGCAGCGCGATCCTGAAGCAGGAAAGGTGCACAACAAAGAAGAAGTTGCTCATGCAACAGGACTGTCGCTGAATGAAATCGTTGCTGATCTTCCAGTGCAAACTTTTTCAACCGGTTTGCCATTCACCATCGTTCCCGTCACATCCCTCGCCGCAGTCCGAAAAGCCGGGCCGTGGAGCCGCATGGCTGAGTACCTCGAACGTACGAATGGAAGGTTCTTCTACTTTGTCACAACAGAAACGATTGCGTCCGATGCGAAGCTGCATGCGCGCATGCCCTTCTACAACGGAGACGATCCCGCGACCGGATCTGCTGCTGGATGTTGCGCTTCATGGATGGCGATGCACGGTGTGCTCGCGCGCGGCGAGCAGGCGATTATCGAGCAAGGCATAGAAGTGCACCGTCCGAGTCGCATCTATGTGCGCGCAGAGAAGGCAGGTGACAAAGTGATTAATGTGCATGTCGGTGGATATTGTGTGGAAGTCGCGCAAGGAGAACTCTGGATCTGAGTCACGCGCTCGGTGAATCGATACAATTCTGCCGATTTTTTGCGAAAAATTTTCTTCGCATTCTCATGCCAAAAAAATTTTTCAAGTTGCATCGAAGGCACTTTACATGAACATCCTCTCAGCCGTAGGATGCACGAACCGTTTCTCACAGAAACGTTCGCCCTTTCGAAGAAAAAATTAGAATAGGCAGGCCGTCTGGATCACGGTTCAGGCGCCGCTCATGTGGGACTTGTGCGTCGCGCATCTCAAGAACGATGCTGCGCCTCTTCGTCAGTCCACATCAGATTGCGGCGCCGCCGCGGTTTCAGTACCGACCTCCGCTGCACTCCGCCGAAGCGCGGAGCTTTACTGCAAGGATCCCCAGATGCGACCGAAGAAAGTCATTCTCTGCGTTGACGACAACGAACAATCTCTCTCGATTCGAAAATTCATGCTCGAAACCCGCGGCTATCGCGTGCTCGCTGCCAGCAGCGGACGCGAAGCGCTCGAAGCTTTTCAGCAAGCCGGAACCGTAGATCTGGTCCTAGCCGATCTGCTCATGCCCGAGATGGATGGCGCCGAATTAATCCGCGTTCTAAAAGAACTCGCGCCGGATGTTCCGATGATTCTGATAAGCGGCAAAGTCCGGATGTATGAGAAGAACACCGTCGCTGACATCTTCCTTCCCAAAGGCACCTATCCCGCAGCGGAGCTGCTGGAAAGAATTCGCATTCTCTTGATCAAAAAGCGCGGCCCGAGAAAGCCGGCCTCCCCTTTTCCCAGTTCGGGAACCGAACCTTCACAACAGGTTGCCGCGAGCTAAGTTCAAAACACGACACGGATTGCACGGATGCTACGGATTTCACGGATCAGTCGAGACAAAGGGGACTGGGCCGCTTGCGAGTTCCGAATCAATGCCGATTGAGTAAAATCTCGACTCTATGAAGCACGAGGCTCTTACTGAGCGGCTCATTGGGTTGTTCTATGACGTGTACAACGAATTGGGCTATGGCTTTCTGGAGAGCGTATATCAAAAGGCCTATGTACTTGCTCTCCAGCAAGCCGGTATCGGCTTCCAAGAGCAACATCCCGTCAAGGTCAGCTTTCGTGGGTTGGAAGTTGGTGAATTTAGAGCTGACATTGTTGTGGAGTCGATAGTCATCGTCGAGCTTAAGGCAGTCCAGTGTCTCGAGTCCGCTCACGAACGCCAACTGAATAACTACCTCAGAGCTACCGACGTTGAAGTCGGATTATTGTTCAACTTTGGACCGAGGGCGCAGTTCAGGCGTCTCATCTTTGACAACGAACGTAAGGCATTCAGAGCCGCAGCAACTTCCCCTTGATCCCTGCAATCCGTAGCATCCGTGTGATCCGTGTCGTGTTTTTGTTTCCCGTGTAAACTGAAAATTTGCCATGCCGCACATTATTCAGGCTGAGAACGTCAGTAAGGTTTACCACGTTGGGAAAGTAGATGTTCCGGCGCTGCGCGGCGTGTCGTTCAATGTCGAGCGCGGAGAATTCGTCAGCATCGTAGGCCCGTCCGGCAGCGGCAAATCGACGCTTTTCTACATTCTCGGCGGCCTTACACGCGCGACCAGTGGCCGAGTGCTGATCGACAATGTCGATTTCGCTCAGCTTTCCGACGCAAAACGCACTGCGCTGCGCAAGAGCAAAATCGGATTTGTCTTCCAGAAATTTAATCTGCTTCCCACGCTCGACGCGATGACCAACATTCATATCGCGCACGAGATCGCAGGCAAGAACGGCGACTTCGACCATGAGTATTTGGACAAGATCATCGGACTGCTTGGGTTGAAGGGCCGCCTGCATCATCGCCCCAGCGAGCTCTCAGGCGGCGAGCAGCAGCGTGTTGCTTTGGCGCGTGCGCTCATCAATCATCCCGCTCTGATCCTCGCCGACGAACCTACCGGAAATCTCGACACGAAGAATTCCAGCGTTGTGCTCAACATGCTGCGGCAGTCGAACCAGGAGCTTGGACAAACCGTGCTGATGATCACGCACAATCCTGACGCAGCCGCAATCGGCGATCGCATCATTCACATGCGCGACGGAGAGATCGTCGATTGACGGAGAAGCCGTCGAAGCAACGCTCCGCAAAAAAACGCCAGCCGCTCATTCCACAGAATCGCGAGATGACCGTGCCCATCCTGCCCGGCACGGCAGCGACCGACTACGAACGCTACCTGCGCACGGATGAACTGCTGTCGCTGCAAAAGCCTCCTGAGGAGCGGTCGCATCCCGACGAGCTGATGTTTCAGGTTGTGCATCAGGCATCGGAGCTGATTCTCAAGGGAACAGCGAATGAGCTGGAGCGTGCCCGCGAATCGATCGCCGCCGGAGATTACACCCGCGCAGTCAAACTGATGGATCGGTCGTTTCGTCTGTTCGATCGTGCCATCGATCTGTTGAACGTCCTTGAAACGCTCACGCCCTACGAGTATCACGTGATCCGTGCGGGGCTTGGACACGGCAGCGGTCTAGATTCTCCCGGATTTCTCTCTCTCCTGCACCTTGCTCCCAGATTGGGACAAGCATTCTTCGATCAGTTAGACCAGGCCGGGCTCGACGCGGAACAACTCTATCACCGCAGCGCCGAGTTCCTGCCGCTGCACGAAGTAGCCGAGAAGTTGCTGGACTTCGATGAACGCATGCAGCTCTTCCGCTTTCATCACATGAAGCTCGCGCATCGCATCATCGGCGGAGACGTACTTGGCACGACAGGACGACCGGTTGATATCCTTCGTCAACGCCAGCAACACGTCCTTTACCGCGACCTGTGGGAAGTCCGCAATGAGATCACTTCAAGGGTGAACGCAAAAACCAAGATGAAAGGGCAAGGCCATGGAAGAGAAGAAGGCCCCCGCTCCTAGCGGCTCAATAGCGTTATTGGTTTCCCACCTTAGGCCGATCCTAACTCCCAAACTCACGGATGTCTGGGACTGTTCTGATCGATCCGCCAGTGTAATGAACTGGTCGGCTGATTACCCGTTTTGGCTGACAGCGCGAGTGACGGCGCGTTTTGCGTACACGCGAATCATTTCGCGCCGATACTCGGGAGTAAGCGCAGACGTAGTGAGCGGTTTCGCGACCCGGGCGGCAAGTTCGCCTACCACTTCGGCCGTGTGCTCGTTGAATAGCCTTCCCGCTAATGCGTGGCGGGCTTCGTGTACCAGCAACGGCGCCGGATTCACGGCGGTAATGGCTACGCGTGCGTCATGGACAAATCCTCGAGAGTCTTTCTTTAGAGCGACGGCAACTCCGGCGAGCGGGTAGTCGATTGAGCCGCGCAGGCGAAGCTTCTGATAGACGCCGCGATATCCGGACATTCTGTCCGGTAGAAAGACGCGCGTGAGCATCTCGTTGGCGGCGAGCTTCATGCGCGCGTCTCCGACGTTCGTGTAGAACTCGGCGAGAGGAACACGTCGGAATCCTGCCGCGTTTGCAATCTCAATCTCTGCGTCCAGACACAACAACGCTGCCGGCGAATCCGCTGAGAATGCCGCCCAGCACATTTTTCCGCCCGGTGCTACATGACATAGGTCGCCATCCTTTTTAATGCAGAAGCCGCATGACTTTCTCCACGTGAGGGACTGGTTATACCAGAGACAACGAGTGTCAAGGCAGATATTTCCGCCGAGTGTGCCCATGTTTCTCAAAATGGGAGAAGCAACAGTGCGCACCGCTTCGTGCAGCACGGGATAGCTGCGGCGGATGAACTCAGAATCTTCGAGTCCGGTGAGCGTGACTAGCGCGCCGATTTCGGCGCCGTGTCCCGGAATGGAACGGATACCCTGCAGCTCCTCGATGCGGCGAATGTCCAGGAGATATTTCGGCGTGAAGAGTCGCTGCTTCATCGAGGGAAGCAAATCGGTGCCGCCGGCGATGATCTGAATTTCGCCCGCGTGTTTCGAGAGATGAGCTACAGCTTCCTCAATCGTGCGCGGGCGCAGCAGCTTGAAATCAGGAAGGCTCATGCGCGTTGAGGTTCGAATGTCTCCTGTGAAAGGTTCGGATAAGCAACAAGTAGCACCAGCAGCAACCCGATTCCAGCAGAGTCAATCTAACGGAGCAAAGTAGCTACTCACTTCACTGTAGTTGGGGGCCCAATGCGCTGCAAGCCAGTTGTCTTCATCGCACTCTGTGCGATCTGCTCCTTCATTCTAAGTGGCTGCGGCAGCACGGCGTCGCAATCGACGTCGGGTACCCAAACCTCAACTCCGGGCGGAAGCAACTCAGGCTCTGCTTCCGGATCAACGCAACCTGGCGCAGGTTCCGGGTCCAGCGGATCGACAGGCGGCTCCGGATCGACGGCCGGCTCTGGATCAGGTAATGGCACGGCAGGCGGCGGTACAGCCGCAGGTTCTGCCTCTGGCTCCGGCAGCGGAACCCCGCAGCCGGGCTGGACGGAATCGAATTCATTGCTCGCTTTTGCCGGTCAGGTGCGCGCCGCGGATTTCAACGGCGATGGACGTCAAGATCTGCTGGTGTTTGGATCGGGACTCGAAGTTCTGCTGAACACTGGTTCTGGAAACTTTTCTGCCCTATCGACTTCAGCGTTGCCGTCCGGCGCGACGGCCATTTCTCAAGTTGCTCTCACAGACTTGAACGGCGACGGATTCATCGATGTTGCGGCCTGCGCGGTTGGAAACAACGGCGCCACCGGCAGCGCGTCTGTTTACCTGAATGACCATTCTGGGAAACTCGTATTGGGGCAAGTGATTCCGCTACCCGCTCCATGTAAAGGCCTCGCCGCTGGAGACGCGAACCGGGACGGCAAAGTGGATTTGGCGATTGCCTATTACACAGGCTCGTTTACAGCGCCAGCGAGCCAGATCGCTACCTGGTTCGGAGATGGCACAGGTCAGTTCGCAAATCCTGCAACGCAAGCCGTGACCCTCACGTTCGCACAGGAAGCCGATCGAAATCCCTGCTCGATAGCTGCCGCAACCGGGGCCGACTTCGACGGCGATAGCACACTCGATCTCCTGGTCTTTGGTTCATGTCAGCAAGGTAGTGCAGCTACTACAGGAAACATCTATCTCGCTCATGGAGATGGCACCGGGCACTACTCCCTCACCAAGCTCACCGAAGCCTATACCAGCGCCTCACAAACCGCAGCTCCCTACATCAAAGACGTAAACGGGGACGGTAAACCCGACGTGGTTTACGTTCAGGAGCAAACCGGCCCGCACGATTCCGACGCCACTGATATCGATTATGCAGTTAACAACGGCTCCAATTTCACTCTGGTACGGACAGTCTCTGCGAGTTCCTACGCAAGTAATGGCAACTTCATAACCGCCGGATCGCCGCTAAACGGACCCGGTACTGCCATCGAAGGATTTAGAACTGAGAGCGTTTCGGCAACTCCCGCAACCTACGGCGTCAGCCTCTTCAACGACGTGAATGGTTCAGCTTCGCAAACGTGGATATATGGACAATCGACGACATCATCTAGTCCGGGTGTCGTACAGGGAATTGCGTCGGCTGACTTCGACGGAAATGGCATGCAGGACTTCGCAGTTGCCGAGACAGACTCGAATCACGTGGCCACGCTGCATGTATATCTGCACCACTGAGCGGGAGAAGCCATTTTCACCACGGGGCCACTGAGACACGGAGGAAATCAACCAAGAATCGGACCACGGCCTTGCGCGCGTCGCCATGAAGATTCCCGCAAGATTACGGACACGAACAAAATCTGCAGCTTCTAGTCTTCATTTATCCTGACGGGTGCGGATTCTCTTCATCGGCGACGTGTTCGGCAGCCCGGGGCGCAAGATCGTGCGCGAGCATGTTCATCATCTTGTCGAGACCAACAGCGTCGAGCTCCTGATTATCAACGTCGAAAATGCGGCCGGGGGCTTTGGCGTCACCCCGGCGATCTGCGAGGAATTTTTCGAACTGGGCGCCGACGTGCTCACCACCGGCAATCATGTTTGGGACAAGAAGGAGATCAACGACTATCTCAATTCGGGAATGAAGAACGGCAGCTCCGCCCGCCGCGTGTTGCGTCCGGCGAATTATCCGGCGACCGTTCCTGGAAGCGGGCATTATCAAGGAACAACGCGCAGCGGCGTGCCTTTCGCGGTGATCAATCTCCAGGGGCGCGTGTTTATGGTCAACAATGACGATCCGTTCCGGACCGCCGATCGACTATTGGAACAGACCACGGCGAAGGTCATCCTCGTCGATATTCATGCTGAGGCGACCTCAGAGAAAATTGCGCTGGGCTGGTATCTCGATGGCCGCGTGACTGCCGTTTTGGGAACACACACCCACGTTGCCACGGCCGACACTCGCGTTCTCCCCAACGGCACCGCGTATCAAACCGATGTGGGCATGAGCGGTCCACATGACGGCGTAATCGGAGTAGAAAAAGAACAGGTGATCGCGCGCTTCCTCACCAACATGCCCAACCGCTTCGATGCCGCTCGCGGAGATGTGCGATTGAACGGCGTGCTGATCGACTGCGATCCTAAAACGGGAAAGGCGAACTCGATCGAGCGGATCTCGCTGGGACAGTGAACGAAAGAGCGCAGCAACCTGCGAATTGGTTCTGCCACGGGGGGCTGCTCTGGCTCGTGCTTCAACAGCGGATCCCCCACGCCGCAATGTTAATGATTCACAATTGAAAATGAATCGCGGCGGCGCGAGGGATGACAAAAAAATTAATAAAACGGGAAGAGAGTGTCCCCTCAGAGCTCGCGATAACTAATCAACCCGATATTCCTCTTTTGAAACAGTTCGCGCGTCGCAGCGGACGTGAGCAACTCCAACTCCACCGCCCTCGATGCTTTCAATTCCGTCTTTGCCGCTGAAAGATCGCGATCGTGGTACCCCGGATGGGTGACGAGTTCCCACGTGCCATCCGGCATTACTTCAATCAAACGCGTGAGCAGATCGCGGTCGAGCAGGCCAGTCACCGCGATGCCGATCGTCCCGTCTGTAGTCCTCATTCCGTTCTGTTTCACGTTGTCCCGAAACTGGGCTTCGAGTGCTCGTAGAACCGTCACCTGGGCGGAGCGATTCCACGATCGCAGACTGGAACTTTTGTGCGTAGCGGCCACCGACCAGGCCGGCTCAAACGGGTTGCGAACTGCGCGGACATCGTGGTCGCGCGCGGCACGCAGCACGGCACGCGAGACAACCGGCAGGATGTGCGAGTGCATGTGACAGTCCACGTGGCTCAACGAGATGCCTCGCGATTGCAGTCGATGAATCTGAGCAGAAGCCTCTCCATGGGCTTCGGCCTCCCGGATACTCCGCGTGAGAGCAGCGACTGCGAGCTGAGCGATCCCAGAACGGAAACGCGCGGTCGGACCATTGTGCGAAGCAATAAGGGATTGCACCGCATCGGGCTGCGATACCGGTGTGCCATCGACGAGGACCACATGGCAGCCCGTTCCCAAAGAAGGGTTCTGCGACGCCAACGTGATTGCCTCATCGACGGCCGCTTCGTTCGCCATCAGCGTGGCGGAGGTCACAACCCCGGCTCGATGCGCTTCCGCAATCGCTCGATTCACACCCGAGGTCATTCCGAAGTCGTCGGCATTCACGATGAGGCGGCGCATGGAGAGAGTGTAGCAATCCGCAGGTTGGGCTCCGCATTCACGACAGTATTTTTCACCACGGAGCCACAGAGAACACGGAGGAACCAATCGGAAACAGTTTCAGCAGGTCGTCCTCTCAAACCAATCAAGGAAGAGTTGGATGCACTCCTCTAAGTTGGTGGGCCCCATGGCAGCTTCGAATTGCGCTTGCGTGACTCGATATGTAATCCAATCGTGCTCGCTTCGTTCGATCTTTTGCCAATCTAGATCACGAGACTCAGCCCCGGTGCCTTGAAGGTCAATCCTCATCCTGCAACCCGGATTGTCCAAGGTGCAAATCCTTACGCCGTACTGGTGCTCCCAGTTGCCATTGCAGCGAGCCAAGTACCACTTCTCCAGTGCCGAAACGGTCATGAACGATATTATGCATAGCTCAACATTCCACCAAGAGTTTGGCGGGTGTTTGGTGCGGTCACAGGCTGTAAGAACGCACTCAACGACGTCTGCATGTACTCCGTGGCTCCGTGGTGAATCAGCATTAAAATGGTTACATGCAACGCGTATATCTGGATAGCAATGCGACCACGCCGGTTTTGCCTGAGGTCTTTGAGGCGATGCGCCCCTACTATCTGGACCAGTTCGGGAATGCCTCCTCCATCCATCATCACGGGCAGCACGCCCGCGCGGCGGTGGAGCGAGCGCGGGAGTCGGTTGCGCGTCTGCTTGGCTGCCGTGCTGCAGAGGTCGTATTCACGAGCGGAGGCACCGAGGCTGACAATCTTGCGATTTTTGGAATGGCCGAGGCCGGCGAGCATGTGATCACCTCGCAGATCGAGCACCATGCTGTCCTGAACGCCTGCAAGCGGCTGGAGAGGCGCGGGGTAGAAGTTAGTTATCTGCGGGTTGATGGAGAAGGATTGATTGATCCGGACGAAGCGCGCAAGGCGCTGCGGCCGAAGACGAAGCTCATCTCCATCATGATGGCGAACAACGAAACCGGCGTGATCGAACCGGTTGAGGAGATTGGACGCATTGCTGCTGAGGCCGATGTCTATTTTCACACCGATGCCGTTCAGGCAGCCGGAAAGATTCCAATTGATGTGAAGAAACTCGGATGCGATTTGCTTTCGATTTCGGCTCACAAGTTTCATGGTCCTCAGGGCATCGGGGCCCTTTACGTTCGACGTGGAACGCTGATCGATCCTCTTTTCTACGGGGGCAATCACGAGCGCCAGCGCCGTGCCGGCACCGAGAACCTGCCGGGAATTATTGGCCTCGGCTGCGCGGCGGAGATCGCGCTGCGCGGACTGCAAAATGGCGACATGACACGCATTGCGAAGATGCGCGACCGGCTGGAATCGACGCTGCTGGAACAGATCGATGAAGCCGGAGTGAACAGCGGAGCCGCGCCTCGCGTTCCCAATACGAGCAACATCTATTTCGATCACATCGAAGGCGAGGCGATGGTGATCGCGTTGGATTTGAAAGGACTCGCGGTTTCGACCGGAGCAGCGTGCTCCTCCGGTGCGATCGAACCTTCGCATGTTCTGACCGCAATGGGACTGCCTCCAGAGCGTGCGCGAGCCAGCATTCGCTTCAGCGTCGGCAAGCACAATACCGAAGACGATATCGCCTTTGCCCTCTCGGTGATCCCGGCCACTATCGCGCGATTGCGCGAGTTGTCGCCGACGTACAGCCATTGAGTTGTTCTGCTCTGTCCTCAGAACGGCAAAGTGCTGCTCGTATCGTTGTTGCTCACCGGCAACGAGTTCGCAAGTTAGCCGCTGCTTACGCTCTCATTTACAATCCTTGAAGCAGGAACACCGACATTGGGAGTTGGGATGAAGTTTTCACGGTTGGCCGCGTTGGCCGGAGCGGCCATTGTCTGCGCTTTGATTTCTGGATGTGGCGATATCTTTCGTCCGGTGGCGACGCCTCTGCCACAACCTTCTCCTGATCCGCAAAACTTTCGTCTCGCAGTGTTCACGTCGTGCGAGTTGGATACTAGTTCTTCCGATCCAAACAATCCTTGCAAGGTACCCGGCGCTACCAGCCAGGTTACTGATGTAAACGTCTCTGGTGACTCGATCGATGGAGTGCTGCCTGTGGGTAGCAGTCCGGTGTTCGCGCTGGTGCAGAATCTCGCCGGCCTGAGCGCCACGGTCACAACTGCAGATTTCGGCAACGACACGGTGACGCAGCACACCGATTCTCATACTGCCGGGGCTGCTCCCAGCGTCTCAGCCGCGACCACCATCGGTCTGCCTGCCGGCGCCAGGCCGATGTCGATTGTGACCGCCAACGGCACCTACTACGTGGCTGAATCGGGGCGCAACGCGGTTGGCGTGCTGCAGGGATTTCCGTTGTCGCTGAATACCGAGATCCAGGTAGGACAGAAGCCGGTCAATTTGACTCTGCTTCCCAATTCGAAAGAAGTTTACGTGCTGGACCGCGACAGCAATGATGTCGCGGTGATCTCTACGGCTGACAACAGCCTTTTGGCGACCGTGCCGGTGGGCACCACTCCAGTGTGGGCGGTTCCGTCAGCCGATAGCAGCCGTGTCTTTGTTGTGAATCAAGGTTCGAACAATGTAAGCATCATTGACGCCACGAGCCATACTGTGATTTCGACCGTCGCCGTCGGTACATCTCCGAACTACGCTGTATTCGACGCCAGGAACCAGCGCGTGCTCGTTACCAATTCGGGATCGAACACTCTGAGTGTGATCAATGGCGATCCTACCTCGCCGAATCCGCTTACGGTCATTAAGACGATCGCCGTTGGTACAAGTCCACGTTCCGTAACGGCTCTTGCAGATGGCACCCGCATTTATGTGGCGAACACAGGATCGAATTCCGTAAGCGTGATCAGCAGCCTCAATCTTGGCGTGACCAAAACCATTCCTGTTGGCACAAGCCCGGTATGGATTGCCTCTGATGGAGATAGCACGAAAGTATTTACCGCAAACCGCGATTCGTTTAACGTCTCGGTGATCCTGACCAGCTCCGATTCGGAAGCGACCGACGCGAGCGGTAATCCCACTCGCATCCCCGCGCCTCAGGTCGATCCGAACTGCGCGCCGAGTTCTACGACGACCTGCCCAAGATTGAGTCCGATCTTCGTAGCGGTCGGTGGATAGCCATTAGCGTACCTCGATCCAGTTCAAGGCTCGTCTCCCCCGCCATCATCCTCCGGCCGCGGCGGCGCAGGCCGACGTAAGTCAATCGTCGGTAAGCCGGCGCTTTGTAGCTGCTGATTCAGCGGACCGATTCCACTCTTGAGCTCGTTCCATCGATTGAGCGTCGCCGTGAGCGATTGCTGGACTGTATTCGTCGCTGCGACGGCCTGTGTTGTGGGCGCAGCATCGGCGAGCCCAGCTACTTCGAACAGATGACCTAACGCAGCATTGAGACGCGTCAAGCTCTGCGCCTGTGGACCGCTCATTGCGGCGCCGAAGCCGCCTCGGCCCCCTTCGAGAGCGCCGGCTTGTTGATCGAGTTTCGAAATGGAATCGGCGGTTGCGCCCTGGGCGCGCGATTTCAAGCTACTCAACTGCGCGTGCAAACTTCTGACTTCCTGCAACGCGGAGTAATCCTGATGCAGCGCATCGATCAGCTTCTGCTCCAACGCATATTGCTGCGCGTAATCCTCTGGCGTGGCTTTCACTCTTGGGTCGGCTTTGATGACCAGCGGCTGCATGAATTCGTGTCCGTTCACCGTGAGCCGGACGATGTACTCACCGGGAGGAGCGAGGATTCCTTGCGGCGCCAGCGGCGTATCGTGATAGACCGCGGAAATGGGATAGTCGCGGCTAAGCGTCTCAGGCGGGGCGAAATGCAGGTCCCACACAAAGCGATGCATGCCTGCAGTCTTATCGAGTTCTTGGGGAGGACGAACCCAGTAGGTTGGGATGTGCAGCTCCTTCGGGGCCGGCGCTGGACGATCGCTGTTGGGGAACGTGCGCAGCACGTGGAAGCCGCCGTCGAGAATTTCGAGTTTCAGATTGGGAGCATCAGATTTGAGGAAGTAATCGATGATCGCTCCGTCGGGCGGGTTCTTGCCCGCAGGCTCTTCCGGAGGAAGCGGCGTGTCGGTATTCGTATCGCGGCGATAGCGATACACGTCCGCGGGGTGAAAGAGAAAGTTGTCACTCAGCGTGTTTGCCCGAAGCTGCCGCAGTGGCATGATGTCGTCGAGAATCCAAAACGAGCGGCCATGCGTTCCCACCACGACGTCATTTTCGTGAACGACAAGATCGCGCATCGAAGTCGCGGGCAAATTCAACTGCAGCGACTGCCAGTTGTCGCCATCATCGAATGAAACCCATACTGAAGTTTCCGTTCCAGCGAAAAGCAGGCCTTTGCGCTGAGGATCTTCGCGAATGACGTTTACAGGCGCGTTGTCCGGAAGTCCATTGGTGATCTTCTGCCACGTCTTGCCGCCATCGTGCGTGCGATAGATGTATGGACGAAGATCATCGACGCGAAAACGGTTCACGGCGGCATACGCGGTCTGCGCATCGAAGTGCCCGGCATCAAGTTGTGCGACCTTGCTCCATGGCGTGACGTCTGGAGGCGTGACGTTCTGCCAGCTTTTGCCCCCGTCCCGAGTCACGTGAATCAGCCCGTCGTCAGTTCCTGCCCAGATCACGTTCACATCCAATGGCGAAGGAGCAATGCTGTAGATCACACCTCGATGCTTTCCGTTCTGCGAATCTGAGGCGGCAAATACTCCCATGCCGGGCGGCGTTCCCGGATCGGGACGCGTCAGGTCGTCCGAGATCTTTTCCCAGCTCTTGCCGCCGTTCGTGGTCTTGAACATCACGTTGAGGCCGAGCAGCAGCAGGTGCGGATCCTTCTTTGAGAAGATCAGCGGCATGGTGCGATTGGTGCGGTACTCGCCGAGGAGGAATGGCGTTACGTCTTCTACTTGCCCTGTGTCGCGGTGATAGCGCGAGACCTTGAATCGCGGCCCTCCGTAGATGATGTTCGGATCGAGAGGGTCAGGCGCAACGTAGGAATATTCGTCGGCCCCTACGGAATGCCAGTCATGGAATGTGATCTCGCCATCGTTGCCACGACTCAGCGTGCCGGCAGAGCCGCTCTCCTGCTGGCCTCCATAGACCCAGTACGGATGCTGATCGTCGGTGATGACGTGATAGAACTGCGCCGTGGGCTGGTTGTACCACGAGCTCCAGGTGCGTCCGCCGTTCACGGTAATAGTCGCGCCCTGATCGACTCCGAGAAAAATGATGTCGGGGTTCTTTGGATTGATCCAGATCGAGTGATAGTCGTCACCGCCTGGCGCTCCTTTCCAAGCAGTAAACGTCTGTCCGCCGTCGGTGGACTTGTACGATGAGGTATTGGCTACATAGATCGTGTTCTCATCGCGCGGGGAAACGCGCACCCAGGCAAAATCCGATCCGCGTCCCCAGACGCGCTCTTCGTTATTCACCAGCTTCCAGGTTTCGCCGGCATCGTCGGAGCGATAGACACCGCCTTTCGTCGGCGAATCGACCATCGCGTACATACGCCTTGGATTGCTCGGGGCAATGCCGATTCCGATTCTTCCGAGCTTGTCGTGTTCCCAATCCGGGAGACCCCCGGTGAGTTGCGTCCAGTGGTCGCCGCCATCCGTTGATTTGTACAGCCCGCTTCCTGCCGCGTTGTAGGAATCGCCCGCAGTCCACGGTCCACGGCGCGAGGCCCACATATCGGCGTAGATGGTCTGTGGATTCGAAGGATCGAACGCGAGATCGATGGCGCCGGTGTTTTCGTCTTTGTAGAGAATTTTCTGGAACGTCTGGCCACCATCGGTGGAGCGAAAAACTCCGCGTTCCGAATTGGGACCGTAAGGATGCCCGAGCACGGCTACGTACACGCGGTTAGGGTCGCGAGGATCGATGAGGATTGAGCCGATCTGTTGGCCGTTGCGCAAGCCGAGATGTGTCCACGTCTTGCCGCCGTCGGTGGATTTGTAAATGCCATCGCCGGTCGAGAGATCAGGCCGACGCAACCCTTCTCCGCTGCCGACATAAATGATGTTCGGATCGGATGGGGCAAGCGCGAGCGCTCCGACGGAGCCTGTCGGCTGCCCATCGAAGATCGGCGCCCATGTGCGACCGAAATCGTCGGTCTTCCAAACGCCGCCGTTGTTCGGAGCCATGAAGAACACATTCGGCTGGTCAGGAATGCCGGCGATCGCCACTGTGCGTCCGGCGCGGAACGGGCCAATGCAGCGCCAGCGCAATTCCTTATATGGAACTGAATTGTCCTGGGAGTACAGTACCGAAGCTGCAAACAGCAGAACGAAGGCAGAAATGCATCGACGTAGCGACATTTGGGTCTTTCCTCGCTTAAGAAGCTACAGAGGATAAATCTTCGTGAGACGAAGGGAAAGTCTGGAACGCAGGTAGGTGCATATACAATCTTCCGCGCGTTTGGACATTTGAAAGAGAACTTTCGCTGGGCACCATAGGTCGCCCGAAGAAATTCGCCTCTCGGATCAACTTCCTCCTGCTTCGCGGCTACTTCGCCGAAGGTGGGACGAAAAACGAATTTCGATATCGTTGTTCGATATAATGCCTCCCGCATCTGCAGAGCGGCTCAGACCTGTGGCACGCCATTCCAGCATCGATGGGAGTACAACCCAAGAGCTCTACTCAGGTCTCATTCGGCTGCACATTCTGCACCACGCCTGCGAGGAGCCAATCTTTGGGCTGGGAATGATCGAAGAGCTGGGACGGCACGGTTACCGGCTCAGCGCAGGCACGATCTATCCGATGCTGCATCGGCTCGAAACCAGCGGCCTGCTGCGCTCTCAGGAAGAGCGGAATGGGCGCCGACGTCGGCGAACATATCGTGCGACGCGAGCCGGAGAGAAGGCCCTGACTGCAGCGAAGCAGAAGGTATGGGAGCTCTTCTCCGAGCTGTTTGAGGATCAGCATTCCCGAAAGCGGAACGGCACGGCGAGGCGCAAACAATGAAGAAACAGATTGTTTTCGTCGCGCTGGTTGTTTGCACGATCAGCCTCGCCGCTCAACAACCGCCGGCGTCATCTCCGCCGACCTCCTTCACCTTGAGGCAAGCGGTGGAATTCGCGCTTGCGCATTATCCGCAGGCGCGCGCAGCGGCGCAGAAGCTCATCGCAGCTCAAGCCGGAGTCAGACTCGCACGCACTGACTATCTGCCGCATACCGACATGATGTGGCAGTCAAATCGCGGCACTTATAACAACATCACCGGACAACTGCTGCCGCAGAGCGTACTGCCCTCGCTCTCGGGCACTGTTCTTCCCGACACTTCCGGTCGAACCGCGTGGAACACCGGAGCCGGCGCTCTGCTCTCATGGCAGCCTTTTGATTTCGGACTTCGCGCTGCCAATGTGAACGTTGCTCGTGCCGGAGAGCACGCTGCCGAAGCACAACTGGAAGTCACGAAATTGGATGTAGAGGCGAATGCCGCCACTGCTTTTCTCGAAGCGGCTGCGGCACAGCAGTTGACGCTTTCTGCGAAGGCCAACGTCGATCGCCGCGAGACTTTGGCGAAGTCCATTCATGTGCTCGTCGATAACCAGCTTCGCCCTGGAGCCGACGGTTCCCGAACAGATGCCGAACTCGCTGCGGCACGCACGCAATTACTGCGCGCAAAGCAGGCAGAACAGGAAGCGCTCATTCAACTGGCAGAGGCTCTCGGGATTGCAGGGCAGAGCGTGGAAATCGCCCCAGGAGCACTCTCGGCTGCGACGCCCAATGTTCCTGTTGCAGAACCGCACGTGAGTACGAATCCATCCGCTACGCTCGCGTTTAGTGAAGTTGAGCAAAGTCAGGCGCGCGAACACGCGCTCGATCGCAGCTACGTTCCGCAGTTCCGGCTGCAGTTTGGCATTTCCGGGCGCGGCAGTGGATTGAACAACACCGGCCAGTTTCTCGGAGGAGACAACGGTCTGGTCCCCGACCGTTACAACTCGGCTTTCGGCGTCAGCGCGACATTCTCTCCGTTCGACTTTTTCTCGCTTCGCGCGCGCAAACAAATCGAAGCCGCAAACGAACGCAGCGCGCGGGCAGCATACGACGGAACCGTTCAACAGCTCACCGCGGCAGAGCAGCGGGCAAGAACGTCGCTCGAGACTTCAATCGAGATTGCGAAGAATGCCGAGCTCGAATTGTCCGCCGCGCAGCAGAGCGACCGTCAGGCCGAAGCGAGGTACAAGTCGGGACTTGCAACTCTGGTCGAATTGGCGGACGCGCAGCAGTTACTCGTAAACGCGGAAAGCGAAGAGGCAGTTGCCAGGCTGAGCGTTTGGAGAGCGCTGCTGGCAACAGGCTTCGCTGCGGGTGATCTCAATCCATTTCTTGCAGACGCCGAGAAAGCCTCGGGCGGCACGCAATAAAACTATGTGGCTCATTCGCACAGCGCTTCGCCGGCCGATCAGCACCGTAGTTCTCGTGCTTGGAATTGCGCTGTGCTCGGTTCTGGCGCTGCTGCGCACGCGCGTTGACATCTTTCCCGATTTGAACCTCCCGGTGATCTATGTTGCGCAGCCGTACGGCGGCATGAGCCCGCAGCAGATGGAAGGATTCATCTCGTATTACTACGAGTATCACTTCCTCTACATCAACGGCATCGAGAGCGTCGAGGCCAAGTCGATCCAGGGAAACGCGCTCTTGCGCCTCAGCTTCCATCCCGGAACGAATATGAGCGAGGCGCTGGCGCAGACGATCTCATACGTGAATCGCGCGCGCGCGTTCATGCCGCCGGGCACGGTGTCGCCATTCGTGATTCGCTACGACGCGGGCACCTTACCGGTGGGCTATCTCGTCTTCTCGTCCCCGTCGCGCACGCTTGGTGAAATTCAGGATTTGGCGCTCAACCGAGTCCGTCCCATTTTTGCTACGCTGCCGGGCGTTTCCTCGCCACCGCCATTCGGAGGCAATCAGCGGACGATCGTGATCAGCGTGCGTCCGGAGAAGCTCCACGCCTACGGGTTGTCACCGCAGTCGGTGGTTCAAGCAGTGCTCTCCGGCAACAGCATTGAGCCGGCCGGCAACGCGAACATCGGACAATACTCGGCGATGGTCACGACCGACACCACGGTTCGCCAAATTTCAGACCTGCTCGATATTCCTCTGCACACTGGACCAGGCGCTGCGGTGTATTTGCGCGATGTAGGGAGCGTTTCAGATTCTTCGGACATCCTCGCCGGATACGCGCTACTCAATGACAAGCGCACTGTCTATATTCCCGTAACGAAACGTCCGGACGCTTCGACTTTGGATGTAGTCCGCGAAGTGCGGAAGAGCCTGCCGCGATTCCAGTCGCTCGTGCCCGAAGACATCAAGATCAGCTACGAGTTCGATCAATCGCAGTATGTCCGCGATGCGCTTTCGTCGGTGCTGCGCGAAGGGATTCTGGGAGCCATTCTCACGGGACTGACGCTCCTGTTGTTTCTTCGCGATTGGAGAAGTTCCCTGATCGTTGTGATCACAATTCCGCTTGCGCTACTTATCGCCGTTGTTGCGCTTTGGGCTGTGGGGCAGACGATCAACATCATGACGCTCGGAGGACTGGCGCTCGCGATCGGCGTGCTCGTCGATGAAGGCACAGTGACGCTCGAGAACATTCACGTGCATCTTGCTGCAGGAGAAAACAAGGCGCGGGCGATTCTCGAAGCCAGCCGCGAAGTTGCGACGCCGAGATTTCTGGCAATGCTCAGCGTGCTCGCCGTCTTTGTCCCGTCATTTTTCATGACGGGCGCCGCGCGTGCCTTGTTCGTGCCGCTTTCTCTTGCCGTGGGGTTCTCGATGGCAGCTTCCTATTTGCTGTCGAGCTCGCTTGTGCCGGTACTGTCGAATTGGCTGCTCAAGCCCGAGCACGTGCAGCAGGGATCTACATCCGAAACGCGCTTTGAGCGTTTCCGCGAGAGATTCCTTCGCGTGTTGGACCGGGGAATGGGCAAGCGCGCGCTTTTGCTTGGAATATATTCTGCGGCTTGCATTGTGTTGTTGGCAGTTACCGTTCCTTTGCCCCGGCGCGAGATCTTCCCCTCCTCGGCAACAAACCAGTTTCGCTTGCGCATCGACGCTGCCGATGGCACCCGCGTTCCCGTTACGGAACAGCTTGCACGCGAAGTGTTGAATGCGATTCACGATGAAGCCGGTAATGCCGTGGATCTGACGCTGAGTTACGTGGGAACGCAGGGCTCGTCGTATCCGATCAACACTGTTTTTCTGTGGACCGGCGGCCCGCAGGAAGCGGTGATGAATGTTTCTTTGCGTCCCGACAGCGGTATGTCTGTACGCGATCTCGAACAGAAGCTGCGAACGCGCTTCGCGAGACAGTTTCCCGGAACGCGTTTTTCTTTTGAACCCGGAGACCTGATTGGCCAGACGCTGAGCTTCGGCTCACCTACCGTCATCGATGTCGCGACCACCGGGCCACAGTACAGCGACGTGCTTGGCCACGCAGAAAAGCTTCGCCAGGAATTGGCCAAAGTAGAGGAATTGCGCGATCTCGAATTTGCCGAACCGCTCCATGCTCCGACGATCGACGTCAACGTGAATCGCGTGCTCGCAGGAGAGCTGGGCACCACGGCCGATCAGGTCGGCCAGGCTGTGGTCGCCGCGAGTGCATCGAGCCGCTTTGTTGCGCCGGACTATTGGCGCGATCCCAGATCGGGAGTGAGCTATCAGGTGCAGGTGCAGATTCCGCAGCCGGAGATGACCTCGATCGAGGCGGTTCAGAACATTCCCGTGACGAGTTCAACGGGAGCGCATCCTCTACTGAGTCAAGTCGCCAGCGTGCGTTCGAGCAGTGTGCCCGGCGAACTCGATCGCCAGAATGGTTTGTGGATGATCGTGCTCTCGGCCAACTTGGGGACCGCCGATTTAGGCCGCGCGGCCCGTGACGTACAACGAGCAATTGAACGCGCCAGCACTGCGCCGCGAGGAGTCACGGTGCAGGTCCGCGGGCAGATCGCGGCCATGAATCAGATTTTCGGCAATCTGAGTGTCGGATTGGGAATCGCGATTCTTGTCATTCTGCTTTTGCTCGCCGCAAACTTCCAATCAGTGAGATTGGCATTTGTGGTGGTCTCGACAGTGCCGGCAGTGCTCGCCGGCGCTGCATTGATGCTGCTGATTACAGGCACCAGTCTCAATCTCGAAAGCTTCATGGGCACCATCATGGCAATCGGCGTGGCGGTCGCGAATGCGATTTTGCTCGTGACATTTGCCGAACAGAATCGCAGGAAAAATCAGGAGGCTAGCGTTGCCGCCAGAAATGCAGCGGGCGAGCGCCTGCGGCCGGTACTGATGACGAGTCTGGCCATGATCACCGGTATGCTGCCGATGGCGCTGGGCATAGGCCGAGGCAGCGCCGAGACAGCGCCGCTCGGTCGCGCAGTCATCGGTGGATTGATCGCGGCGACTGCAGCAACGTTGCTGGTTTTGCCCGCGGTATTCGGATCGGCGCAACGGCGGGCGTCGTTGGAGTCTGTCTCGCTTGATCCGGATGATCCAGATAGCAGATTTATAAGGTCCAAATGAACCCAGTAGGAACTCAATACCGTATTGGAACTGTCATCCTGAAGCGCTTCTTTTGCGCGAAGCATCTCCGGAGATATTTCAGACTTAGTTGCCGCGGGTTAGGCTCCTCCACGAGGAACTCCAACCCCGCTGGCTCAAGAGCCTCGCAACGGCATTTTCAGTCCGAGACATCGCGGGAGATCCTTCGGCCAAAAGATGGCCTTCAGGATGACAGTCTCTCTTTCTGCCCACACCCTCGAGAAACACTGCGTGAATCACACCGCTTTGCAAAGCTCGCTATCGCGAGCTTTACTTGCGCGTTGCTTCTCGGCTGCTCCGGCGGAAATTCCCAATCTGCACCGCAGGGATCATCCCAACCCACCGTGGTAGTCACCGCCGTCAAATCGCAGCTGCTTCACACCACAATCGCGCTTCCTGCGCAGATCAAGGCATATGAATCGGTCGATGTATTCCCGAAAGAGTCCGGCTTTATTACGGCCATTCCTGTGGACCGCGGTTCGCGCGTGAAGGCCGGACAGCTTCTTGTCAAGCTGTCGGCTCCAGAACTGGTGGCGCAGCGCACGCAAGCGGAAGCGGCGGTGAATGCTGCGCAGTCGCAAGTGGTTGCAGCGAAGGCCAAGCTGGCTTCGGACCAGACGACCTATCTTCACCTGAAAAATGCAGCGCAAACACCCGGCGTGGTGGCGGAGAACGACGTGGCTGTAGCGGAGCAGACCGTAGCCTCTGATCAGGCGCAGGTGCAGGCAGCGCAGGAGAACGCCGTTGCCGCGCGTCAGCGGCTCAAGAGCGTCAGCGAACTGGAGTCTTACCTCGAAATTCGTGCGCCGTTCGACGGAGTTGTCACGGAACGCAATCTGCATCCCGGCGCGCTGGTTGGACCATCAACCGGAGCGGGAGCCCAACCGATTCTACGGCTTGAAAGCACTGGAAGAGCCCGGCTGGTGATAGACGTCCCGGAAGACTACGCCATCGGAATCCGCGAAGGGCAGCAGGTGAACTTCACAGCAGATTCCATTCCGGGAAAGACCTTCCGTGCGCCGATTGCGCGCATCTCTCACGCCATCGATGAAAAAACCAGAACCATGGCCGTCGAGCTTGCCATCCAGAATGAGCCGCAGCTCGTTCCCGGAATGTTCGTGACAGTACAGTGGGACTCGCAGCGCACGACTCCGACTCTGTTCGTACCGACGACCGCGATCGCCAACGACCTGCAGCGAACATTCGTTGTGCGCGTGAAAAACGGCAATGTCGAGTGGATCGACGTGAAACCGGGTGTCACATCGGGAAATTCCATCGAAGCCTTCGGCGATCTGCAACCCAATGACCTCGTAGCCGTGCGAGGAACCGACGAGCTGAAGCCCGGGACTCAAGTTACCGTCAAGGAACAATAATAGGCTGGTGGGCCAAGTCTCCCGAATCGCGGAGGTCCCATTCCGCTCCTTATTTTCAGGTAGTAGCCCCTCATATCCATAAGTGACGGGGTGTAGGCCACGATAAGTCACGGAAGCCGCACAGAACTTACGGCCAAATCGCCTAAAAAGCCCCGGAAATCCGCATTCTTGTGGGGCATGGAAGCGTGTACACGCTGCGGCTGTGCGGATATCCGGACAAAAATTAGAAAACAACAAAAGGGAACGATGGGCAGAACGAAGCGCCATTTGGTGACAGCATTGATGCGTGGGCGGGACTTCAGCCCCGTCCATACACACACGAGAACGTTTTCGGCTTTAGCCGCGGGTTCTTGTTGTTTTACGGACGCATATCGGAAAGCGGGGCCGCGGCTGAAGCCGCAATTTGAATGCGCACGTTTAAAACGAGGCTAAAGCCTCGCCTACGCATGGATGCGTAGGCTGCACCGAAGCCCAATCCCTAGGCTCTCACGGAAGCCCAATCTGACCCGATCATCGCAACCAAATCTGTGGGGCTATCACCGTGCCGAACTCCACAGGCTGTTACCGAAACCCAGTCTGTAGGCTCCCACCGGAACGCATCCGCGGATCTTCACCCAAAATCCAAAGCGTGGGCTCTCACCGAACCTGATGCTGGCTGCCAGCGAAGGCGCTTTCATCCGAGCAAAGACAGCGTTTGCTGTGGACTCCGTGCAGTCCATCTCTGGTTGTGTCACTGCTGCAGCGGGGCGGAGACGTGCTCGTGTACGATCAGCCACTGTTTGCCCTGTTTTTGCCAGAGGGCGGTCCAGCGCAGGTCGAGGGTCATAGGATTGCCTTGCTTGGGCGTGATCTCGAGGTGGACGGTGGCGGTTCCCCAGTACAGATTGCGGTCCGCATGTACCTCGGCATCGTCGTTTACCGTGGCTTTCATCGATTGCCACTGCGCGAAGATGTTCTTCACGCCGGATTCGTAGGCTGACCAGCCCTTGTACTTCAGCGGCATGACGTCGAAGAAGGTGTCGTTCGGATTCTTATCGTAGAAACGGGAGACGTTGGCGGTGTCGAGGGTCGCCCAACCCGTCCAGATGTCCTGCATGAGCTGCTTGCTGGGAGTTTGCGTTTGTGCGCTGGAGTTGGACTGCGCGGAGGCTGGTGTGGTCAACGCTCCGGTAGCTATGACGAAGACGACTGAAACGAAGACGGTGAACGACGACACTGCGGCTCGGCGGAGCATACGTGTTCTCCTTGGTGGCGGAGTTTGTTGAGATCGTGGCCCTTGTTTCTGGCGCGGTAGCTTAGTCCCAAGTGTTGACGGCAGTCAATTGCGACGCTCGCCATGAATGCTTGCGCGGCTGGAACGAGCGCCGATCGCCTGTCATCTGAGCGAAAGGCCACACGAAACTGTCCGGGGGCATACAGTCACAATTTGTGACACACATTCCCTGAGCTTTTCCTCTTCGCTTGGCGGGTTTCGCGGCGGGTGTCGGCAACTCTGCTGATCTCAACAGCTTGGCGCGAATTCCCTGGATTCGTTGTTAATACGCTGTTAATTCGCTGCCTGGCGGGAGAATTTGCAGATTCTGGGCATAAATTGAGGATTTTTCGTCTTCAATTTTGCGATTCGCTGTTTTATTCGCTGTTCATGCCAGATAGGACTTAAAAGGACCGCACGCGCCGTACCTCACCATTTGCAGACGCGACTTGTAGATTCGGTCACCCTTGTTGCTCCGAATACCGTGTTTTCATTTTCGGGAGAGCTTTGGGGAACTTCGTGTCGATTTTTTGCGTTTCATCCGTCATATCCACGGGTGGAGAGGATGCGAGGATCGGAGAAAGAAATTTATATCGAGCTGCGAGGCATATATGTCATATCGCGGCAAGTTTCCAAAAATAGAATCGCGCTCGGCGAGCAAAATACTTCATCTTTTCTGCGGCTTGCATCATCGGAAGCTTATCTCTGGAGCCTCGTATTGAACGAACTGAACTAACCAACTAGCGCTTGGCCCTGGCGCGGTCCTGCGTGGCGTAGGGCATTCGCTACATAATTTTGAATTCCGCTTGCGGCAGACGGCCCTCGGGAAGCATGCCTGGGACAAGTCGCTGTTCGCGAGGGCAGAACCGCCTGCGGTAGCAGGCGGCGCTGTGAGGGGTCGTTTACCCAGCGGACGAGAGCAACAGCAAAACCTACTGTGCGGCCCGCTACCGCAGGGCCGTTATGAGGAACTCGAATGATTAAACGGATGCTTCTCATGCTCGTCGTGGCGGTGGCGATGATCGCCGGCCTCGGCTACTTCAAATTGCGACAAGTTCAGGCAGCCATCAAAGGCGCGAGCTTCACGCCTCCTCCGGAGGCGATCACAACGGTGGTTGCAAAACAGGAAACGTGGCCTTCGACGCTCGACGTGGTGGGAACTGTGGCGGCCGTTCATGGCGTGACGGTGAGCGCCGATCTGCCGGGCACGGTGGACAAGATCCATTTTGAATCCGGCCAATTTGTGCAGCAGGGACAGGTCCTGGTCGAGCTCGACACGCGCCAGGAGCGCGCGCAGCTTGCGTCCATGGAAGCACAGCAGGAGCTGGCGAAGGTTCAGTATGCGCGCAGTCAGAAGCTGGTGACCGAGGGCGTGATCTCGCGCGTGGACTACGACAAAGCGATCGCCGACCAGAAGCAGAGCGAGGCGAATACTGCCGAAATAAAAGCTGCAATCGACCGCAAGACGATCCGTGCTCCCTTTTCGGGAGTACTGGGCATTCGGCAGGCCAATTTGGGACAGTATCTTGCTGCGGGGAGTCCGATCGTTTCTCTGCAATCGCTCAATCCGATTTATGTGAACTTCAGCGTGCCGCAGCAGGACATGCCGCACGTGAAGATCGGTCAGACGGTTCGCGTCACGGCTGATGACCTGGCCGGAATGACGTTCACCGGGCGCGTGAATGCGCTTGATTCCGTTGTCGATCAGGCTACGCGCAACGTGCAGATTCAGGCGACGCTGCAGAATCCGCAAGGCAAGCTGCGTCCCGGAATGTTTACTAACGTGCAGGTTGGCGTGGGCGCAAGCAGCACGGTGTTTCCTCTGCCGGCTTCGGCCATCAGTTATGCGCCGTTCGGCGATTCCGTGTACATCGTGAGCGACATGAAAGGTCCCGACGGCCAGACTTATCGCGGAGTGCGTCAGCAGTTTGTTAAGGTGCAGGGCTCGCGCGGCGATCAGGTGGGCGTGATCTCCGGCTTGCATGTGGGCGATGAAGTTGTCACGTCTGGAGTCTTCAAGCTGCGCAACGGCGCGGCTGTGGCGGTCAACAACAAAGTTCAACCAGCCAACAATCCGGCTCCTAAGCCTGAGGACAACTAATGAAATTCACAGACATTTTCATACGACGGCCTGTTCTGGCCATCTGTGTCAGTTTGGTAATCCTCATTGCCGGACTGCAGTCGATTCGGTCATTGAGCGTGCGGCAGTATCCGCGCAGCGACATCGCGGTTGTGCAGGTTTCGACTGTGTACGTCGGCGCGAATGCTGACCTCGTTCGCGGATTCATCACAACGCCGCTTGAGCGCGTGATTGCCAGCGCCGACGGTATCGACTACATGGAGTCCTCGAGCATGCAGGGGCTCAGCACGATCACGGTCCACTTGAAGCTCAACTACGATACCAACGCTGCGCTCACGCAGATTCAGTCGAAGGTCGCGCAGGTGCGCAACGATCTGCCGCCCGAGGCGGAAGCGCCGGTGATCGATCTGCAGACTGCCGATCAGCAGTTTGCGGCGATGTATCTGGGCTTCTCTTCTGCTGATCTCGATCAGAACCAGATCACGGACTATCTCACCCGTGTTGTTCAGCCGAAGCTGAGCGCAATCAACGGTGTGCAGCGTGCCGACATCCTCGGCAAGCGCACCTTCGCAATGCGCATCTGGCTCAAGCCGGACAAGATGGCGGCGCTCGGTATTACGCCGTCACAGGTGCACGATGCGCTCGCGAACAACAACTATCTTTCCGCTCTTGGGAAAACCAAGGGATCGATGGTTTCGGTGAACCTGGTCGCCAACACCGACCTGAAGACGCCGGAAGAATTTCGCCAGCTTGTCGTCAAGCAGGACAAGGGCACGATCGTTCGCCTCGGCGAAATCGCTGACGTAGTTCTAGGCGCTGAAACGTACGACGAGGATGTTCGCTTCAACGGCGAGTCAGCGACGTTCATGGGCATCTGGGTGCTGCCTACGGCGAACTCGCTCGATGTCATCAAGCAGGTGCGTGATGCCATTCCGGGAATTCGCGCCCAACTGCCGGCAGGAATGAAGGTCGGGATTCCGTATGACTCGACCGCGTACATTCAGGACGCGATCAAGGAAGTGCTGAGCACGTTGTCAGAGACGCTGATTATCGTAATCATCGTCATCTTCCTCTTCCTCGGATCGTTCCGGTCGGTGCTGATCCCGGTGGTCGCGATTCCGATCTCGCTGATCGGCGCAGTCTTCATCATGCTGTGCGCGGGATTCACCATCAACCTGCTGACGCTGCTGGCTATCGTGCTTTCGGTCGGCCTGGTAGTGGACGACGCCATCGTGATGGTGGAGAACGTCGAGCGTCACCTGCATGAAGGCAAGACTCCGTTCCGAGCAGCCATCGACGCCGCTCGAGAACTGGTCGGCCCAATCATTGCGATGACGATCACGCTCGCCGCGGTGTACGCGCCAATCGGCATTCAGGGCGGATTGACAGGCGCGCTCTTCCGCGAGTTTGCGTTTACGCTTGCCGGAGCGGTTATCGTTTCGGGAATCGTCGCGCTGACGCTCTCGCCGATGATGGGCTCGAAGCTGCTGCGCGCGGGTGATACCGAGCGCGGCTTCGCCGGATTTGTGAACCGGCGCTTCGAGAACGTGCGACAGCTCTACTCGCGCATGCTGGCGAGCACGCTGCGTTGGCGGCCAGTGGTCTTCGGCGTGTGGATCATTGTTGCGCTGCTGATGGTGCCGTTCTACATCTTCTCGCAGCGCGAGCTTGCGCCGGCGGAGGATCAGGGTGTTGTCTTCGGTGTGGTGCAGGCCGCTCCCAACTCAACTCTCGATCAAACGAAGCTGTTCGCATCGCAAATCTACGATGTTTATCACTCGTTCCCTGAGGCGGAGAGCGTCTTCCAGATCACCGATCCGAACGGCGGATTCGGCGGCATGGTAACGAAGCCGTGGAGCCAACGTACCAAAACGGCACAGCAGCTTCTGCTCGAATCAACCGGACCGCTCTCGAAGATCGCCGGCGTGCGGGTGATTCCGCTTACCCCTCCGGCTCTGCCGGGCGGCGGCAACTACCCGGTAGATTTTGTGATTGCTTCGTCGGCTGAGCCGCAGCAGCTTGCGCAGTTTGCGAATGAGCTGGTGAAGCGCGCCTTTGCGAGTCACATGTTCATTTATGCCGACTCCGATCTGAAGTTCGACCAGCCGCAGGCAGAGGTCGTCTTCGATCGCGATAAGCTGCGCTCGCAGGGCGTCGATCTCAGTCAGGCGGGCAGGGACCTGTCCACTCTGCTGGGCGGGAATTATGTGAACCGCTTCAGCATTCAAGGGCAGAGCTACAAAGTGATTCCGCAGGTGAAGCGCGTCGAGCGCTTGACGCCGGATCAGTTGAACGAGATCTACGTAAAAGGATCGAACGATCAGCTTGTTCCGCTGTCAACGTTCGCGAGCATCAAGACCACGACGGAGCCGCGGCAGCTCAACAAATTCCAACAGCTCAACGCTGTGCGAATTCAGGGCGTAATTCCGCCGCCGGTTCCGCTGGATCAGGCGCTGCGCTTCCTCGAAACCGAAGCGGCAAAGATTCTTCCGCAGGGATTCACGATCGATTACGCGGGCGAATCGCGTCAGCTTCGGGTGGAAGGCAGCAAGTTCCTGGGAACGTTCCTACTGTCGGCGATTCTGATTTACCTGGTTCTCGCCGCGCAGTTCGAGAGCTTCCGCGATCCGTTTATCGTGCTCGCTGGTTCAGTACCGCTGGCGATCTCGGGAGCGCTGTTGTTCTCGTTTCTGGGATTCACATCGCTGAATATATATAGCCAAGTCGGATTGATCACGCTGGTCGGACTGGTCTCGAAAAACGGCATTCTGATCGTGGAGTTCGCTAACCATCTTCAGGAGCAGGGACGCGACAAGCTGGCCGCCGTGATCGAAGCTGCAACCACGCGACTGCGGCCGATCCTAATGACCACGGCCGCAACTGTTGTCGGTCACTTCCCCCTGGTTCTCGCAAAGGGACCGGGCGCGGGAGCCCGCAACAGCATCGGTATTATGCTGGTGAGCGGCATGATCATCGGTACCGTGTTCACGTTGTTTGTCGTGCCATCGATCTACATGCTGGTGGCGCGCAGACACACGGCGTTCGCGCTGGAAGAAGCACTCGGCGATTCGGAGATTCCCGAATTGGCAGAGGCGGCTTCGTAGGAGTGCTTAGCTAGACTACTTTCACCGTTGGCGAGGCAAAGGCTGATTCGCTGAGATCAGTCGGACCGTCCGCGGTAGCGCATGGGTTCCTCCTTCGAGATCAGGATGAAACCCATCCGCTACCGCGGGACGGTACTGATTTTTTCGCGAACGCAACGATTCCGCAGCCGGCAACGGCGAAAGATTCTTCAAACAAATGAGGCGGGCATAATTGCCCGCCTTTTTTATTTAGAGACTGCTTGATTGTTATCGCAGCGCCAGCTCGTGCGACTCTTCCATTTCTGTCGTCCTCGGCTTCGACTCGCGCATTGGCGGCACATCGATGTGCGCTTTGGGATCGGGGCGCTTCATGTCCACCTTGCCGTGGAAGAAGGCGCCGAGCTCCACCGTCACACGGCCCGCAGTGACGTCGCCGGTTAGCGATCCGCCGCTGTGGACTTCAACACGATTCGTCGCGGTCACGTTTCCTTCCAGAGTCCCGCGCACGATCACTTCGCCTGCACGAACGCTGGAGGTGACAGACGCCTCGCGTCCAATGTTCACTCGGCCTTCGCGCAGCGAGATTGGGCCTTCCACGCGTCCGTCGATTTGAATCGGCTCGTCGCCGTTGATCTCACCTTTAATCACAATCGACTTGCCGATGTAGGTGCCGCCGTCTTTGTAGGGCTGAATGCTCGGCGCGCTGCTGCGCGGAGCAGAAGCGCTGGGCGATTCCTGCGGGGAGGGCCGGGGCGAATTGCTGTTCGGACGCGTCGGGCTCCACATCGGGAGGACTCTCCTGTGATTGGGATTGTCCTCTTGTTGTAACCGCAGTGGCGGAGCTTGGGTAGGTACCGTTAGGGCATGACCTCGCTGTGTCCTGGACAACTTATCGCTTGCGTCTCTACTCGGCCCTTGCGACGGCACACCCATCCGCTACCGCGGACGGTACTGACCTGCGCGGCCTGTGCTTAGAACAGCTTCTTCAGTCCTTTCTTCTTTTTCTTTTTGCTGGAAGAGCTGTTTTCATCGCTTGAGGAATTCGCAGAAGATGCACTAGCCGCCCCGGCATCTGCAGAATTGCCGTTTTGAATTTCGTTTACCTGGGCGGGTGCGGGTAACGGTGTTTGCGAACTTGTGGCAGAGCCATTGGCTGAGCCTGCGTCCGCCGAGCTGTTTTGCGGCTGAGTGGACGCTGCGGACCCAGTGGACGTGCTGGACGATGCGGACGTGGCGGTGTTCGCGTTACCAACATTTGGCGTTAGCTCGCCGATGCTCGGCTCGTTGCCCGCGGGTGCATTAGTGGCGGGAGTCGTTGATGCAGTGCTGCTCGCAGTGGAAGCCCCCGCTGCCGAGGAACTGCTCGACGGATTGGCTGCCGGTTCAGTACTCGCGGGGGCAGTTTGCGGTGCAGTTGTCGTGGGATTATCGGAGCGCGGAATAGGATCGCTCGTGGTCTGACCAGGCGTCGCCTTTTCAATGTTGACGTTGCTGCCGCCGCCCTGACCAACTCCCATCGCAGAGCTTGTGGCGCTGCGAATAATCTGCGGCGCACTCGTCGGGTCGGGATCAACCAAGGTCGGCTCGCCGACCTTGGGAGCGAGCTTCAGGTCATCCGGAGCTTTGTGGAAGTTGGCCATGAGCTTGCCGAACCTTCCCATTTCGGAACGGGTGGCTTCTTCAGCTTTGAATTCCGCAATCGCCTGAGGAGTCGGCGTTGGCACCGGCTTCCCGAGATCTTTCAACCGAGAGCGTGCGTCATCGGCCTTATCGCTGAGCGGATAGCGCTCGATAATGCGGGCATATTCCTTGGCCGCCTCGTTCTGGTAGTCACGAATCATGCGGACCTTCGTCGCCTCGGGCAGTTTGCTGTTCCTGATCAGATTGCCCTCGTCTTCGTATGCATGTCCAAGCATGAACAGCGCATCGTCGGCGCCGCTGTAGAGCGGATAAGTGTCGGTGAGGGTCTTCAGGCGAGCAATCGCTGCAGGATATGACTCGCGCAAATAGTAAAAGCGTCCAATGCGGTACTGGCGTTCGGCGAGGACCTCCTGCACTTCGCGCAGACGCTGCTTCGCCTCAGGCACAAGCTTGCTGTCGGGGAATTGCTGGATGAGCTGACGATACTCGTCTTCCGCGCGCATGGCGTGCGTGTAATCGCGGTCGGGCTTCTCCATCTGCTTGAAGTGCATGTTTGCGATCTTGAGCTGCGCTTCGGCCGCTTCGGGAAGATTGGGGAAGAAAGTGATGAAATCTTTGTACTCGACTTCGGCCTGCTGATAGGCGGCGGTGGTGCCCTCGGCATACCATGAATCGCCGACCGCGAGCTTCGCGCGCGCGATGAATTCCGAATCGGGATACGTGTTGATGAGCGTCTGCAGCGTGATGCGCGCAACGTCGTACTTACCGTGCTTCATGGCATCCATGGCGCGGTCGAAGAGAACTTTGTCCGGCTGCTTGGAGTCAACATTGGCGATGGGATTGTTGACTTTATTGTGATGACAACCGGCGGCCATCAGGGCCATTCCGAGAGCAAGTGCGATTTTCGTACTGCGATGAATCATAGAAATCCTTGCTGCGAAGCCTTCAAAGGCTCGAGCGTTTAAGTCCTTATTACTCCAGCGAGTCTCGATTCGGGAACGGCTTCGTTCGCCGCCTTCAGCAAATTGCGTGCGTTGGCGGTGATGTCGTGGCCGTCAAATACGGCGCTGCCCGCGACTAACAGTTCGGCGCCGGCGCGGACCACGTCGGCCACCGTGTCGTGCGAGACCCCGCCATCGACCTCGATGCGAAAATTAAGTCCGCGTTCCTCGCGCATCCTCGCCAGCCGGGCGATCTTGTGCAGCGCGCCGGGAATAAATTTCTGGCCGCCGAAACCTGGATTCACCGACATCACTAAGACCAGGTTCACCATGTCCAGAACTTCCGTAAGCGTCTCAACCGGAGTGGCTGGATTGATCACAACTCCAGGCTGGCAGCCGTGCTCCTTGATCAATGTCAGCGTCCGATTCAGATGCACGCAGGCTTCCTGATGCACCGATATCCAGTTCGCGCCCGCGGCGGCAAAGTCTGGAATGAATTGATCGGGATTCTCAATCATCAGGTGTACGTCGAAGATCGCGTCGGTAACCGGACGCAGCCATCTCACAATCGGCGGGCCGATCGTGAGATTCGGAACAAAGTGCCCATCCATCACATCGAGATGGACGATCGTAACCCCACCCTTGATCGCAGCCAGAACGTTATCGGCCAAATGAGCGAAGTCGGCCGAGAGAATCGAGGGTGCGAGTTCGATCAAGATAGAACGCGTCCAAATGTCAGGAGACGCTCTCAATTTTAACAATTTATCGCCCACTATCGCTTTGAATTTAGGCTGAGGTGACCTGTTAAGCCGTGTTAAGAACGAAGCCTTAGGAACCGGCCCCTAAGGCGAACTTTTCGGCTAACGCTCGTGCTTACGAACTCGGGACGCACTCCTCTTTCCGACCCTGGATTTGGGCTGGTCTTCCGGACAATCATGGGCTTCCTCCATCAGGCGCAGCAAAGCCGGCCGTGGCGAAGCACCAACAAAAGTCTGGCACTCCGTACAAAACGAGTCCGTAATTTCGGGATTGGTCCGGTTTGGTGAGCGCAGAAATTTGGAGCTGTGTGTCATGGCTTCACACAGAGAATAGGGGAGTGACTCTGGAGTGCTTAGCTCCAAGAGTAGAACGGAAGATGCAAGTTGGGCAATGAAGATTCGCAAATTGGTGTATGAGCGACACCACGTTGGTTGGATTTCCTCAATTGGCGGCCTCGGGTAGCTTGAAACAGTTCGTATAAGGGAATTGTTCGTCCGGGGCTATGGCATCGGGTTGGTTGTTCCTTTAGCGACAAGGACCAACCGATGCACATGAAGAAGACAGCGAAGTTCGTGCTGCTGCTCGAATCCGACTCGATTGCGCTTCAAGACTCGGCGATGAAACTCGCCGGCAGCGATGCATATCTTTTAGTGGCGCGTACACCTGCCGCCGCGATTGAGTTCGCAAAACAATACAAACCCGCCTATCTGATTGTTTCCAAATCGCAGGCCGTCACGGACGGAAGCGAGCTGCAGAACCTGCTGGTTGAATTTAGCCCGGACACGGAAATTGTCCCAATTTCGGACGCGGAGACGCTGGCCGGAATTGAGGTAAAGGGTGCAGATTCAACCCCACGGCGGGCTGATGCCGTAGGCGCCTGCGGTAGAACGTCAGGCTAGAAGGTATCTCATCAACTGTTTTCGACGCGTTTGTTCATTGCCGACTGCCTTTGTCTTAGTCAGCTTGAAGAAACTCAGCAACCACTCGCGAGAAGCTAGCTCCCCTTCACAATTTTCGTCTTTCCCGCAGTGTGAAGTTTGAAGACGTCGTCGGGAATCTTGGTATTCAGCTTGATATTCATGTAGTGAGCGAGGCGATAATCGCCGGAAGGCTCAAAGGCCTGCTGCTTCAACGAAATCGAACGCGTCGCATCCACCCAGATGATGATGCGATCGAACATATTTTTTACTTTCGCAGATTTAGGCGTTAATTCGAGCTTGGCAGTGCGGACTCCATCGACATCCTCGTTGCCATCGAACTTAATCTCGAATTGATTCTGCAGGTCGTGCCCGCGTCCGCCGAATCCCAAAACGAGAAAGCTCTCGACCTCACCTCGATTTTTTCCCGCATCGTACTCGTTCAGCTGCTGGATCTTCGGCTGATAAATGCGAATCTTGCCATCGGTGAACAGCAGGTATTTCTGGTCAGGCGATTGGATGTCGGCCGCCATTTGCGTATCGCCTTTTCCGGTTCGGCGATAATAGACGGTGCCCTTCTGCGTGTCGGTTTCGTTGACTACTTTCTGGTATTGATCCCAGGTAAAGTCCGCTTGCGCGCTGCGAAATTGCGCGGCAGCAGCGTCCATCTGACTGAGCACGCCTTCCAGCGTGGAGGCGGTTTGTCCGGAACTCCTGTTTTGGCTATAGAGGCATGAAGCAAACGCGACAGATACGAGGCAAATGAGTTTGAGGACCGTGCTTAGACCTCGTGCCAGACTATCGCCGTGCTGAACAGGAATTCTCATAGAATCGGTTAGCGATGGGCCCATATACGATAACCCGTGAGCTTGCCTGAAGTGTCGCGCAACTCGGTGTATCGCGTCACTTTGACTTCTCCCGCAACGGGTTCCAGCGCACGTTGAAGCGCTGCGATCATGTCCCCTTCGTTACCGGAAATCGCCGTCGAGCTCATGTCGTACACAAAGCTGTTGGGTCCATCCTGCTTAGCGACAATTTCGTTGGGATGCAGCGGCCGAGATCTCGGGCTGTCCTTGAAGACGGAGCGCGGAGTAAGAAAGATAAAAGCGAGAATGATCGTGACCATCACGTCGTAGTGAATTCCCCCACGCGGATGCGTCCACAGCACATAGCTTTTGAGCGTTTGCCCGATGGTCACAGGTATCTCCCAGAGACGGAATTAGTGTAGAACCCCGAAGCAGCATGCTGCAAAGAACCAGCATCTCACCTCCCCGAGGCGGACATGCCCCTTAGTTCGTTCTACTCTGGATTTATGCATGTTTGGCACAGATTCAGCGTGCTAAACTAAGGCTCTTAATCCGCGACTCACGATGCCCACTGTGAGTCGAAACCCTTCGTCGTAGCCTAAAATCTAAGTTCCTTCGCTACTCGTTTCTTCCTCTGGCCGGGAAAGGTAGGACCGTCCTTGTGAGGCGCAATTCGAACCTGGGCAAAATCTTCGTTGCCATTTTTTGCGGTCTTGTCGTGGGAGCCATTGCCGGCGCCATTCATTGGACGATTCTGCCGCACGACCAATCTCTTCTCGTGCATGTGATGCTTGGAGACTTGGTCGCTGCACTTACCTCCATGATCGTTTGCCTCGCGATTCAGTTGCGCCAGGAAGAAATACATTTCGCCAGCGCCATGTCGCGGGCCGCGATTGTCTCGGAACTGAATCACCACGTGCGCAATGCTGTATTTCCACTCTGTCTTGCAGTACAGAAATCCGGCGACAAAGATGCATCGCAACTCGCGAACGAAGCAGTGGAAAGAATCAACGTTGCTCTTAAGGAAGCGACCGCCGACGCGATCTCCGGACGCGCCAGCTACGCCGACGATATCCACCCCAAAAACGGAAGCTTACTCGTACACTGATGTTCCGCATTCTTATCGTCGATGATGAACCCGCTATCCTCGGGCTCCTGAAATCTGTTTTCGAACTCTCCTCGTTCGAGCCGCACAGCGCCCGTTCGGCAGCGGAAGCGAAGTCACTGCTGTCTCAGCAGAGATTCGACTTTGTCCTTACCGACATGCGGATGGAAAGCGCCACTGCAGGGTTTGACGTTGTGCGCGCTGCGCGTCAGCTTGATCCCCGGCCGGTCATTGCGATCCTTACAGCCTTCCCGATCTCGCCGGCGGAATGGCGTCCCTCGGGCGCTGACGCTCTGATGGTTAAAGGCTCGGAGATTATTCAGCTTCCGGACAAGCTCTTAAGCATGCTGAAGACAAGGCCGGACGCAGCTCGACCACCGGTCTCAGTCCAAACAAGCCAAGGTTTGTAGCTCGCGAAGCTCAGCCACTTGTGGCGGGCGCGTTCAGGAAAGCTGATCGGCCGAAAGCTGAACGTCTCCCGTTCCGGGAATCTCGGCCGGAGCTTCGGGCTCGGCAGAGGCTTTAGCCTTTTTCGATTTCTTTGGTTCGGGCGGCGGAGGCTCGTGGGCGGGATCGTAGAAAAGAATGCGCCCGCAACTGTCACAGGTCATGACTTCGACATCCGCCTTGATCTCGTTCCACTTTTGCGGACGCAGCAGAACAAAGCATGCGGTGCAGCGCTGCTCGCGGGCTTCGGCCAGCGCCGTCTTACGGGCCTTGAGGACGCGGTCATAAAGATCGAGTAAATTGCCCGTGACTCTCGAGCGGAGTTCTTGACGCTCGGCTTGTAGCTCCTTCAAACGAGCTTCGTCTTTGGCGGTGAGGGCGCGGGCTTCTTCCTTTTCTTTTTCTACGTGTGCCGACTGAATCTTCAGCTCCGCTTCCGACGCTTTCACCTGGCGATCGAATAGCTCCGCGCCTTCCATGATCTCCAGGATCTTGTCTTCCGCTTTGCGAATCTCCTGCTCGGCAAACTGGATCTCGTGCATCAGCGCCTTGTACTGGTCGTTGGTTTTTACGTCCAGCGATTGATCCCGAAACTTGGCGATCTTCTGCTGCTGCGACTGGATATCCGATTCCAGGCTGCGCCGCTTCTGCTCCTGAGACTTAATGGCTGCCTTGGCCTGCTCTACTTTGCTTTTCGCGTCTGAGAGTTGGTGTTCGATTTCCGCCACACGTTTGGGCAACGCAGCCACTTCGGCGGAAAGACGCGCGATCTCGCGATCGACCTGCTCGAGTTTGATTAATCCCTCAAGGTCTGCATGCATGAATAGCTTGATTTTATCAGGGTTGGAGCGGAGAGTAGCACTTCTTTTGTTTTTCCGAACGTATGTTCTTCTCGTGCCGAAGTTAGAATTCCGCCGACGTGCGTCGTTTTACTTCTAGATGTATGCAGCGACTCCTGAGAGGCCAAAAGCCGGCTCGGGACGGCAGCCCTTAAATCAGAACAGCTTATATCGGAGATAGATCATGCCAGCCGCCGCTGTGCCCCCGGTCGCCGCGCCCAGCCAGAAATTCTGCCAACGCGTGTTCACCGTCCGCATGATGCGGCGATCATTCGAGATGAGCAGAATGAAGATAAGGGTAGGAATAAGGAGCGTTCCTGCCAGCACCATCGACCAGTACAGAGCCGTCACCGGATTGATGCGCAAGTAATTCGCGCCGGCAGCTACGAATACCGCGGCAGAGATCAGCACATAGAAGCGCTTCGCCTCCCACGGTTTCTCACTGAGGCCTGACTTCCAGCCGACCGCTTGCGCCAGATCGAAGCACATCGAGGCCGTCAGCACCGGCAAAGCCACCATGCCGGAACCGATGATGCCGATGGCAAAGACAATCGGTCCCCAGTCTCCGACCGCAGGCCGCAGCGCTTCGGCCGCCTGACGGGTGGTCATCTCCGGAGCATTGTTGAAGTGCAGCACAGCGCTGGCCGCGATCATGATCGAGCAGGCCAGGACGAACGTGACTGCAGTGGACAGGATCGAGTCCGCCGCATGATGTTCATGCTCCGGGTCGCTGCGGGAACTGGTCTGCCAGATGATGATGTACGGCGTAAGAAACGATCCGAACAGGGCGACGATGTTCTCTGCGTAGTCCGACGTAGCCTGCATTCTCGGCATAAAGACGTCATGGATCAGATTCCCAATTCCGGAGTGCGTAAGAACCGCCGCGGCCACATACAAGTAGAGAGGCAGGGACAGAATTACCAGAGCGCGCGTGATCTTCTGGTAATCCTGAAATACAAGGATGTACCAGACGAAAAACGCCGTAGCTGCGACAAAGAACATCCGCGAAAGCCCGGTGAGGATCGAGAACGAATCCGACACCGCCATGATGTCGGCAATCACCACAGCCAGGTTCGTGCAGATCGTGAGCATTGCGCCGGTGAGAGCGTATTTGCGTCCATAGTGCTCGCGCACCAGGTCGAGCAATCCTTGGCCGGTTTCCACGCCGATCCGGCTGGTTACAGAGAAGATCGCCAGCAGGAACGGGACAACGAGAAAGACGACCCAAAACAGAGAGTGTGCGAACGCCGCTCCGGCGATGGTTGCCGTCACCACAGCCGATGGATCAAGGTTCGCCGATCCGGTGACGATCCCTGGGCCCAGCCTCCACAGACTCCAGCCGCTCTTTGGCTGAGCCTCTCCCTCCGTCGCCGGGAATCTGACTACCTTGCCGCGATCGTCGGGAGAACCTTTTCTCGGGGGAGCATTAGGGAATTTTGGGAAGTTCACGCCGTAGGTCTCTCTCGATTTTGCGTTCATGCCAGAGCCGCAGCGGGCGACTGTAGGTAATAACTCCAAAGGCCGCAATCGCCGCCAATAGCAGGGTGTTGCTGGCCCAAAGCAGGATGCGGGCGATCTTTGTATGCGAAATTTGCTGCAGGACTGCGGCATTGGCAGGCGTGAGCAGCAAAGCTGCAGCCAGTAGCATCAGGCCGATGCCAGCCAGCAGATTCGTCACATTCTTCGCCCAGCGGCCGCGGGCGTGGTAGTCGGCAAACAGACGAAACCCATAGGTCGTAAGCGCTCCTATGAGCACGAAGTTCACTATGACTGCGATGGCGGCGCGCAGGTGCATCTCTGCTTGCTAAGACGCAAAGCAGCAGGCGCGGGTTGGAATCCAGAGTAGCTGGATTCTGTACCGAGAAAGAGAGCCTTTTCCCTGTCCTATAATTCTGCTCAACACCTGTGCCCGGCAACGATCAGAACCGATCCCGCCGCAAGGGCTTGATCATCAGCCTCGGCATCGCCATCTTCGTCCTTTTCCTTGTCCTAGTTTCGCAGCAGACGTTCAATCTCACCTTTCTTCGTCCCGGCAGCGTGCAGCAGACGCTGGTGCTTACCGCGCTCTCAACTCTGGTCTTCCTTCTTTTCGTCGCGCTCACGTTTGTCCTGCTGCGCAATCTGCTCAAGTTGCTGGCGGAGCGCCGTGGCGGAGTCCTCGGCTCGAAGTTCCGCACCAAGATGGTGTTCGGAGCGCTGCTGATGTCGTTCACCCCGGCGCTCTTCATGTTCCTGTTCACCTACTTGCTGACCAACCGTTCCATCGACCGCTGGTTTTCAACACCAGTCCAGAATCTGAGTGAAGGATCCGAGCAGGTAGCCAACCTTCTCCTCGAGTACGCAGAAGCCAACGCGCAAGCCGAGGCCGAGACGCTCGCAGCCAATCGCCGCATCCAAAACGCGTTCCAATTGGGCGACTTCTCTTCGGCGAGCACTGCGCTGCGCGAAGAGCAGCCCGCATTGCAGGGCGGATTTGCCATGCTCGTACGAAATCATTCGCTGGTCGCTTCCATTAATCCTCCCTCCGAGTGGAGCGATCTGCGCGAGCCACTGCTGCAGGCCTTGCAGACCACACATCGCTTGTCATGGGGAAGCGCGGATTATATCGTTGCGTCGAGCACGATCGGTAGCGCTGGCGCGGTGATCACCGCCATCCCTCTGCCCCCCAGCTTCGACGCCACGATGAATCAGATCGGCGAGAGCCAGCGCAATTACCAGGCGCTGGGATCGAACCGCAAGGCCCTGCGCCGTACCTACATCCTTCTGCTGTTGCTGATTACGGCGCTGGTGCTCTTCGCAGCCACATGGCTCTCTCTCTTTATCTCGAAGCTTGTGACTCGTCCTGTAGCCGCGCTGGCCGCAGCGACCGAGGAGCTAGCGCAAGGACACTTCTCCCATCGCGTAGCTGTGGCCGCTGCCGACGAGCTGGGCGAGCTGGTGGCTTCGTTCAATCGGATGGCAGCCGATCTCGAAGAGAGCCGCGCGAAGATCGAGCAATCTGCGCAGGAGCTTGCGCAAGCGAACTCCGACATCGAGAAACGCCGCCGGCAAACCGAGACCATTCTCGAAAATATCCCGACCGGCGTGCTCTCACTGGATGGTGCAGGAAGGATTCGCCAGGCAAATCCCGCGTTCATTCGCCTGCTCCGGTTTCGGGAGAAGGCGAGTGCCGATGCTGCTCCGGAGAATTTCGAAGGCGCTTCGCTGCGCGATATCTTCGGCACCGAGATCTCTACGCAGTTGTTTCATCTCATGCGTAAGGCCGACCGTATGGGGAACACAACCAGCCAGTTCGAACTGCAGTCGGGCAGCGACAAGCTCAGCGTAGCCATCACCGTGGCCTCTTTGCGGATGGAGCGGCAGCGGTTGGGTTACGTGCTCGTCTTCGAAGACTTCACGGAACTCTTGCGCGCGCAAAAACAGGCCGCGTGGCGGGAAGTCGCGAGACGCGTGGCGCATGAAATCAAAAATCCTCTCACGCCGATCGCTCTCTCTGCCGAGCGCATTCGACGGCATCTTGATCGCGGCGCCACTCCGGATCGCAACTCGCTGAACGTGATGCATGGCTGCGCCGAGACAATCTCGAACGCGGTCGAGACGGTGCGTCGATTAGTGGACGAATTTTCCACGCTCGCGCGCTTCCCCACCACACAGCCACGGCCGAACGAGATCAATGCGATCATCGACAGCGCACTGCAGCTCTTTCATGGCAGACTCGACGGCATCCGCATTCACACACAACTTGCTTCCAATCTGCCGCCGGTCCTCGCCGACCCGGACGCAATGCGCCGGGCGATCGCCAATCTGGTGGACAACGCGGCCGAAGCTCTGCAGGATTCATTGGTCAAAGAGATCTACATCTCAACCAGTGTGGTGGAAACGCGCGAGGCAGTCGAAATCGTCGTCGCAGATACTGGCCACGGCATCACCACAGAGGTCAAGGAACGCCTCTTCCTCCCCTATTTCTCCACGAAAAAGCGCGGTACCGGATTGGGACTCCATATCGTAAGCCGCATCATGCAGGAGCATGGCGGCTCGATTCGCGTAGAAGAAAACCAGCCCGTGGGCGCACGCTTTATTCTGGAACTGCCCGTGGCGGTGGAAGCGGTGACGCCAGTGTGAACGTAGAGCCGGCCGCCCTCGGCTGGTTTTTTGTCCATCCGAATCTGATGACAAACGCGAGCGAAGCGAAGCCGAAAGCGCCGTAGGCGCGACATATGCGTAGCCCAGCACGTGAGTGCTGGGCAGGAGCGCGAACCAGACGAGCCCCGAAGGGGCGGCACTTTATGAGACCCGATGAACTCCGGACGATCATCCTTCCAAGCGGTCACTCTCGAAGGGGTAGCGATTCCTCCGCCAAAACCAGGCGTTCGGAATGACAAAAGGTGAAGACTAGCTCGCCGACCGCCCCAGCTTCACCAGATTCTCCTGCATCAGTCCGCTCAGATCGCGCTTCTCCAATCCATGCACGCGCTTATTGAATTCATCTACCTTGCTCGAGTAGTTCATCGAGCAGAACTTGGGACCGCACATCGAGCAGAAGCCCGCTTCTTTGTAGTAATCGTCCGGCAGCGTCTCGTCATGCATCGAGCGTGCCGTTTCGGGATCGAGTGAAAGCTCGAACTGTTTGTTCCAGTCGAAGGTGTAGCGCGCGTAGCTGATGGCGTCGTCGCGATCGCGGGCTCCCGGACGATGCCGGGCCACGTCGGCTGCGTGTGCGGCGATCTTATAGGCAATAATGCCGTCTTTTACATCCTTCTCGTTCGGCAGCCCCAGATGCTCTTTGGGCGTCACGTAGCACAGCATCGAAGCTCCATGCCATCCGATCATCGCGGCGCCGATGGCGCTGGTGATGTGATCGTAGCCGGGAGCAATGTCGGTGACCAGCGGACCAAGCGTATAGAACGGAGCGCCGTAGCAAAGCTCGACTTCCTTATCGACCTGCTCCTTGATCTTGTCCATCGGCACATGGCCAGGGCCTTCGATCATCACCTGCACATCGTGCTCCCAGGCTTTCTTCGTGAGTTCGCCTAATGTCGCCAGCTCGGCGAATTGCGCTTCATCGCTGGCATCGGCGATGCAGCCGGGGCGAAGCCCGTCTCCGAGAGAGTACGAAACGTCGTACTTCGCCATGATCTTGGTGATGTCATCAAAACGATCGTAGAGAAAACTCTGCTTGTGATGATGCGCCATCCATTGCGCCAGGATTGCGCCGCCGCGACTCACGATTCCCGTGATCCGTTTTGAAACCAGCGGCAGATACTGGATCAGCACGCCGGCGTGAACGGTCATGTAATCGACGCCCTGCGCTGCCTGCTCTTCTACAACTTCGAGATATATCTCCGGCGTGAGGTCCTCAATTCGCTTGACTCGACTAATCGCCTCGTAAATGGGAACGGTGCCGATGGGAACCGGAGAGTGCCGAAGAATCGCCTCGCGAATTTCCGGAATGTCACCGCCGGTGCTGAGATCCATCACGGTATCGGCGCCGAAGTGAACCGCGGTATGGAGCTTCTTAAGCTCTTCGTCGATATTCGAGCTCACAGCGGAGTTGCCGATGTTAGCGTTGATCTTGCAGCACGAGGCCACGCCGATCGCCATGGGCTCCAGCTCGGGATGGTTGATGTTTGCCGGAATGATCATTCGTCCGGCAGCTACCTCGCTGCGGACCAATTCGGGAGAAAGCTTCTCCTTCGCCGCGACGTATGCCATTTCCTCGGTAATTACGCCACGGCGAGCGTAGTGCATCTGCGAGAAGTTGCCGTCACCGCTCCTGGCAGCCTCTTCGCGCCGCTGACGCAGCCATTCGGAACGGGGCTTCGGAACTTCATAGGCGTTCATCAATTGTGTGATTGTATGTCCGTTCTCTACGCTCATTGGTCCTCTTTTCCCGAACCAAAAATTATACGCAGCCGGGCAGAGCGCGACGATTGCGACATTCCGATTGGACATTTGGCGGGATTTGGCACAGAATCCACAGCCATGCTGAAGAAGATTCTGATTGGCGTCGGAGTCGTCGTTCTAATCCTGGCTGCGCTGCTGGCCTTTGCGCTCTATCACTATCCCAAGGCGCAGATTGTGAGCGCCAGCAACCGGGAGGCCCCGGATTTCACGCTCAAGGATGCCAACGGACAGGACTTCACTCTCTCCTCGTTGCGCGGGCATAAAGCAGTTCTCTATTTTTATCGCGGCTACTGGTGACCCTTCTGCATGAAGCAACTGCGCGAGTTCGCGCAGCGGAAATCTGACTTTGACGCGCAAAACGCGCGCGTGGTCGGCATCAGCGTCGATGACCTTGAGCACACGCGCAAGGTGTGGGAGGACGTCGCGCATCGCAATCTTATCGTGCTGAGCGATCCGGGAGCCAAGGTGATTCGCGAGTACGGCTTGCTCCACCCAAAAGGCCACAACGGAGAAGACATTGCTTTAAGAGCAACGCTGATCCTGGACAGCAATGGCCGCGAAGTCTATCGCAAGGTGAGCAGCTCCGTACCCGACGTGAGAACCGCAGATGAGATTCTGGCGGAGCTGAGGAAGACGCAATAAGGGAGGTACCAGAGGCGATCTGACTCAACGCAAGGCTCTTTCCACTGTAAGAGCCTGCTGCTATGTCAGGACTTGGGGCCCCAACCTCCTCCACCGGGGGTTTCAATCCTGACGCGCTCTCCCCGCTTCAATCGGGTGCTTCCCTTTTCGGGAATCGGATGCTCCGAACCATCCTGCCGAATGACCAGATTGCGGCCGGGAGCACCATCGCCACCTCCATTGAGCCCGTACGGACCGCGCTTGCGCCGATCCGCGAGCAGCGTTACGTCGGCATCGCACAGCAGCTCCAACTCGCGGACGATCCCGTCACCGCCGCGATGCTTTCCCGCTCCTCCACTGTTCGGGCGCAGCGAGTAACGGGTCACCCGAAACGGGTACGCGTACTCCAGCGCTTCGGCTGGAGTGTTGAGCGAATTCGTCATGTGGGTGTGTACGCCGGAGATACCGTCCTGCGTTGGACGTGCTCCCATGCCGCCCGCGATTGTCTCGTAATAGGCGAAAGGCTCGCCGTCGCGCGCGTGATCTTTTGGGAACAGTCCACCAATCGTGAGATTGTTCATGGTGCCGGAAGACGCTGCGGGAATACGTTCAGGAGCCGCCTTCGCCAGCGCGCGCAGCAGAGTGTCCACGATCCGCTGCGACATCTCGACGTTGCCGCCCGCCACGGCCGCCGGCGGACGGGCATTCACAACCGTCCCCTCTGGAGCAATGACCCGCACCGGTCGCATGATGCCCGCAGCCGCCGGAACATCTTCCGCAAGCAGACAACGAAATACATAGAAGCACGCAGAGTAAGTAATCGCCTCGACCGCGTTCACGCTGCCCTCGACCTGCGGATCTGAGCCGCTGAAGTCGATGGTGACCATCGGCTCACCGCTGCGCTTCTTCCCTGCCACGCAAATCTTCACTGCCACGCGCACTGGCCGGTCGGAGATGCCATCGCTGTCGAGGAAGTCTTCGGCGTCATATTCTCCCGCGGGGAGACTTGCGAGAAGCGCGCGTGTCATCTGCTCGGCATATTCCTGGAGCTCGTCTGCAGCGCGTTCAACTCGCGCCAGGCCGTAGCGTTCGCATAATTCCTTGAGCCGCCCTGCTCCGGTATTGCAGGAAGCGATTTGTGCGCCGAGATCGCCTTCACGCTCCTCCGGTGTCCGTACATTGGCCAGAACCATGTGGAGCACGTCACGCTGTATCGTTCCTGCACGCACGAGAAGAACCGGAGGAATGCGCAAGCCCTCCTGATAGATATCGCGTGAGAGCCCCATCGATCCCGCCGCCGCGCCGCCAACATCGGCATGATGAGCACGCGAGGCTACGTAGAAATCGGGCTGCTGCTGGTTGGCTTTCCCACCCGCAATCTTGTTCTTCGATTTTTTCCGTTCAATAAACACCGGAGCGACCAGCGTGATGTCCGGCAGATGCGTGCCGCCTGCAAACGGATCATTGAGCATCGCGACATCGCCTGGGCCAAGCGACAAATGACCGATCGCCGCCTGCACCGACATCGGCATGGAGCCTAGATGCACGGGCATGTGATCCCCCATCGCAATCACTTGTGCTTTGTTGTCGAAAACGGCGCACGAGTAGTCACGACGCTCGCGGATGTTCGGTGAAAACGCGCTGCGACGCAGCGATGCGCCCATTTCTTCCGCAATGGAATGGAAGAGTTCGCGAAAAATTTCAAGTTCAACCGGATCAGGCATGGATCGAAGCGCCCGATTATAGAGCGCAGGAACTCACAAAATTCTTGACAGTGAAGGAAATAGAGCACAATATCTTGTGGTAGTAGTCCAGTAAGCGCAATAAGCGGAGTAGCTCTTGCAGCTCTCCAAACCCAAGGGAGAACGTTCCACAAGGAGGAACTTAACTATGCCGATGAAAAAGAAGGCCACAAAGAAGAAAGCAGCGAAGAAGAAATAACTGCTGCTTTAGGCAAACTGATTTGCGGCCTTCGTGCCTAACGAAGGCCTTTTTCATTTTGGGAAAATCAGAGGACCGGAGGACCGGCGGCCGCCCTCGGCCGGGTTTTCGTAGGAACTAAGAAACTCTGACAGTCATCTAACGACGTAAACGAGATCCACCCCCAAACCCGCGCGAGGGCGCGCGTCGGTCCGGAAGCTAGAACAGCGCCGGAGTGATCTTCATGCTCATGTCCACGGCTTGCGGCGAGTGTGTAAGCGCTCCGACGGAGATGTAATCGACTCCCGTTTCGGCATAGCTGCGGACGTTCTCAAGATTCATTCCGCCGGAAGCCTCCAGCGGAATGCGGCGCGTGTGATTGGCAACGCGCTCCACCGCTTTGCGCACCGTAGTCGGATCCATGTTGTCGAGCAGGATGGCTTCGGCTCCGTTGGCCAGCGCCTCTTCCAGTTCTTCCATCGTGCGAACTTCAATCTCAATCGGCTGCGTTCCCACCCGCGCTTCGTGAGCCTTTTTCAGCACCTGCGCAATGCCGCCGCCTAGAGAGATGTGATTGTTCTTAATCAGCACGCCGTCGGAAAGATCGAGTCGATGATTGTGTCCGCCGCCGCAGCGAACTGCATACTTGTCCAGCAGACGCATTCCCGGAACGGTCTTCCGCGTGTCGAGAATCCGCGCATTCGTGCCGCCGATTACATCTACATAGCGCCGCGTAATGGTCGCAATGCCGCTCATGCGCTGGAGCAAGTTCAAGATCACGCGCTCGCAGGAAAGAATCACGCGAGCATTGTGGCGGATCACCGCAACGGCCTGACGATCGTGAAGGCGCACGCCATCGAACACCTCAGGATGGCTGATTACTTCGTGGTGTCCAATGACCGACTTATCGAGATTACTGTAGATCTCAAGAATGCGATTGACGGCTCCCAGACCAGACAGGATGCAAGCCTGCTTGGCGTGGATCGTGGCGGTCGCGCGCATGCGCGGATCGATGCAGGCCTGAGTCGTAGCGTCGCGCGTGGCGCGGTCTTCGAGGAGAGCGCGCTCAAGGATCTCTGAGATGCGACGGCTGTGCCAGTCCAATGCCTGAACTCGTCTGCAAAGAGTGGGACGACTGCAGTCGCGACAATTCTACCGTAGCAAGCGGCAGTAGGCAGAATGCAGTGCCGCATCCTACAATGCTCTCCCTGTTCCTGGCGGGGGTACATGGCGAGCGCCGCAATCGTCAACCTGGAAGAAGAATTCAACCCGACGGACAAGCCTGCCGGGCCGTGCGTCATGGTCGTCTTCGGGGCCGCCGGCGATCTCACCAAGCGCAAGCTGGTTCCCGCTCTGTTCAATCTCGCCAAAGACAAGCTGCTGTCCGACAACTTTGCCGTGGTCGGCGTCTCGGTGGACGAGTTGAACGGCGATGCCTTTCGTCAGCAGGTTACGCAGTTTCTCGACAGAGAAGATCACGGCAGCGACGCCTGGCGCTGGTTCTGCGAGCGGCTCTATTACGAGCGCGGCGACTTCGCCGATGAAAACACCTACGCCTCTCTGCGCCAAAAACTAGAGCAGATTGATTCCCAATATGGCACCGAAGGCAATTACCTGTTCTATTTAGCCACCGCCCCCGGATTCTTCGCGCAGATCGTCGAGCAACTCGGACGCTGCGCTCTGGCGCGAGAGGAGAAGGGGCACTGGCGTCGCGTGATCATCGAAAAGCCATTCGGTCACGATCTCGAATCCGCAAAGACTCTGAACGCGCAGATTCAGGCGGTGCTCGCGGAGAATCAGATCTACCGCATCGACCACTACCTCGGAAAAGAGACCGTACAAAATCTGCTGGTCTTTCGCTTCAGTAACAGCATCTTCGAGCCGCTGTGGAACGATCGCTACATCGATCACGTCCAGATCACCAACGCGGAGACGGTCGGCGTGGAGCGCCGTGGCGGATACTTCGACAACGTGGGCACCATGCGCGACATGGTCCCAAACCACATCATGCAGCTCATCAGCCTCACGGCGATGGAGCCACCGGCCTCGTTCAGGTCCGAAGCCGTGCGCGACGAGCAAGCGAAAGTCCTGCACGCGATGAAAGCCTTTCATCCTGATGATGTCCTGCACAGCACGGTTCGAGGACAATATGGAGAAGGGCAGATTGACGGCGCGAACGTGCCTGCCTATCGCAACGAACCAGGCGTGGCTCCCGAGTCACGCACAGAAACCTTCGTGGCCATGAAGCTCGAAATCGACAACTGGCGCTGGGCGGGCGTTCCGTTTTACGTACGCACAGGCAAGCGTCTCGCGCGCCGGCATACTGAGATCACCATCCAGTTCAAGCGAACGCCGCTGCAGATTTTTCAACAGACCGCCGGACATCAGTTGCGCACGAACCAGCTCGTGATCCAGATTCAGCCGGAAGAAGGCATGATGCTCAGCTTTGGCGCGAAGATTCCCGGCTCGACGGTACGCGTCGGCTCGGTGGACATGAGCTGCGAGTACGCCAAGTACTTCAAAGCCGAGCCCAAAACGGGATACGAAGTCCTGCTTTACGACTGCATGATCGGAGATCCCACGCTGTTCCAGCGCGCCGACATGGTCGAAGCCGGATGGAGCGTCGTCGATCCCGTGCTCGACGTCTGGCGCGCCGTGCCCTCGCGCAAGTTTCCCAACTATGCCGCCGGAACATGGGGACCAAAGGAATCCGACGACCTGCTCGCGCGCGACGGGCGCAAATGGAGGGAGATCGCATGATGATTCTCGCCGGAGATATCGGAGCCACACACAGCCGCGTAGCTGCGTTCAAGGCCGAAGGAAACAAGTTTCCGCTTGTCGTCGAGAAAATCTACGAAAGTCAGGAATACAGCGGCTTGGCTCAGATCGCTGGTGACTTTGTCCGCAGCGAGGGAATCCCAGCGCAGAGCGCGTGTTTCGCGGTCGCCGGGCCGGTGCGCGGAGGAAGAAGCAAGATTTCCAATCTCCCCTGGACGATCGATTCGCGCGAGCTCATGCGGCAACTCAATCTGAAGAATGTGGGACTGATCAACGATCTGGAAGCTTACGCCTACGGCCTGGATTCCTTGGAGTCAAAGGACTTCATTACGCTTCATCCCGGAGCGGAGGAGGCCGAAGGCAATACAGCCGTGATTTCTGCGAGCACCGGCCTGGGCGAGGCCGGTCTGCTCTGGGACGGATTCCGCCAGCATCCTTTCGCTTGCGAAGGTGGACACTCGGATTTCGCTGCGCGCAATGAACTCCAGATCGAACTGCTGAAGTATCTGCTCAGCCGCTTCAAAACCGTCAGCTACGAACGCATCCTTTCGGGCGCCGGAATTAAAAACGTTTACGACTTCCTGCGCGATACCAAACGAGCCGAAGAGCCGTCGTGGCTGCGCGAACAAATGTCCTCGGCAAAAGATCCGGCCGCACTGATCTCGCAATTGGCGTTGGAAAACAAGGCGGCGATCTGCGAGCAAACGATGTCGATCTTTGTGAGCGTCTATGGCGCCGAGGCGGGGAACTGCGCGCTGAAGTTCATGTCGCTCGGCGGCATCTACATTGGCGGCAGCATCGCCGCTAAGAACATTCCCCTGATGAAAGGTCCCGAGTTCCTTGATGCTTTCTTCGATAAAGGCCGCATGCGGCCTTTGCTCGAAGATGTTCCGGTAAAGATCGTGCTGAACGACGACGCAGGTTTGCTCGGCGCCGCGCGCTACGCCTGCATACAAAAAGCGTTCGGCGCAGCACAATGGGCGTAAGCTAGTCAGCAACGTGGAGCCGAGCGCCCTCGCCCGGGTTTTCCGCGGATCTATCGAAAATGTCCAAACCTTGCGACTTCCTGCTGATGCGCTACGTTCCTGACCCGTTCAAGGACGAGTTCGTCAATATCGGCGTGCTCCTCCTCGGACGCGAGGACGACTACTCCGGCGTGCGCTTCACCCGCGACTGGAGCCGCGTACGCTGCCTCGACCCGCAGGCAGATATGGATGTTCTCGAAACTCTTGAAAGCGATCTCCGCGATCAGATGCGTACACCGGAGTTGCGCAAGCAAACGATGCATCGTCTGCAGGAGACACTCTCAACAGGGCTGCAATTGTCCAACTCGCAGGCGCTCATGTCCGATTCTCCAGGGCAGGACCTGCAGCGGCTGGCAAGAACCTTCCTCGAACATCCTGTACCAAAACGGGAATCACGACTCGGATCCCGCCAGCGCATCGTCGTGCGCATGCGCGAAGCATTCGAGGCCGCAGGCGTGTGGGAATCGCTCACAAAGAATATTCGTGCCTCGAAATACACTCATCCCGGCGATCCGCTCAAGATCGACTGTGGCTACAGACCGAACGGAGCTATTCGACTCTTCCACGGAGTCTCGCTGCGCAGCGATCCGGACAGCGCCAAGGTTCTAGCCTTCAGTTATCCCGCGTTAGCCGAAGGCATCGCTCGCGTCGAGAACGCAAAAACCGATCTGACAGCCATCGTCGATGAGCCGCTCGATCGGCAGGACGACGCCGTGCAATTCGCGATTGCGAGTTTGAGGCGCAGCAACATTCAAGTAGTGCCGCTCGCCGAGATAGGCGCCATCGCCGAACGCGCACGTCAGGAAATGCGCTTGTAGGCTTAACACGGGCTTGTAGGCTTAACACGGAAAGAAAGGACCTGCGGCCGCCCCCGGCCGGGTGTTTCTCACATTTCTGCAAAAGCTTGGTTTCAAGCAAGCAGAACCGAAGAACCCGCGCGAGGGCGCGCGTCGGTCCTTGTACCATCCTTGTGATGATCGCGCTCGGGCCTCTCCTCGCACCGTTCATACAGGCGCCGCTTTCGCCCGAGCAGTTCCAGCAACTACAAGCGCATTTGGATTTGCTTCTGAAATGGAATGCGAAGATCAATCTAACGGCCATTCGCGATCCCGAGCAGATCGTGCGCCGGCATTTTGGTGAATCGCTGTTCGCCGCCGCTCAACTCGATCCAGAACGGGATGCAGAGTTGGCGGACCTGGGCTCCGGCGCCGGATTCCCCGGCTTGCCCGTCGCGGTCTTGCGTCCGGACATTAAAGTCACGCTAATCGAGTCGCAGCAGAAGAAAGTCGCGTTCCTGCGCGAAGCCATCCGCAGCGCGCAGATCAGCAACGCCAGTGTATATGCGGGGCGCGCGGAAGAGTTCGAGCAAAGGTCACAGATTGTGACACTGCGCGCCGTCGAGAAATTCGAGTCGGTGCTCCCTGTTGCAGCGTCGCTGCTCGTACCGGGCGGCAGACTTGCGCTGCTCATTGGGGCCGCGCAAGTACCGATCGCCCGAGAAAGATTGAAACAACTCGAGTGGAGCAAGCCGGTCGGCATTCCCAACTCCCGCGAGCGCGTACTGCTGATCGGCGCGAGTACAGGCTGATTCCCGATTTGGGAATCGCGATGCGACTTTCAAGCTTGACAATTCGCCATATATTCGCTATATTACCGGCAGTTCTCAGGAGGATCTCGTTCCTGCTGCGCGACATTTCTATTTTTTTTGATGCCATCCCCCTTGCGTGCTGCCCCACGGGAGATTTCAGTAATTTGTGCAGAGAGTCTGCGATCGCACCATGCTGTGCGAACGACTTCGAAGGACTGGACCGAGCGTACTTGACGGAGATTAGATTTAATCCCCGGGGATCGGCGGGAATCTTACCTCGATTCCCGGGGATCAATTCGGGGATATCCCCGGGGATTTGGCGGGGATTTCACGTCTAAGTTCTTTCAATTCGGGGATCACGCCAAATTTGAAAATTTCAATTCCAGTGGGAGCAGATTTGGCTGTTGGCGGTTTTCCGCCGAAGTCGGAAGTGCATCCTGTCGCGCAATGGAGAGATGTGCGTCCTAACGTAAGGAGTCAGGCTGCTGCCGAGATCGAATGCGAATTGTTCCGGCGCGGCCGAGGAGCTGACCCCGCTTTCAGGAAACAGACGCCGGAATCAAAGTAGTTAACATCCGCAGGTGCTCCTCGGAAGCGATAATGTTCCACGTGGAACATATCAGTCTCGTGCGGAGATTGCGCCGAGCAACCCGTTTTCTCCACAGCGATTTCCACGCCATCGACTGGCAGATTTCTGCCCTACAGACTAAGGCTTAGAGCAATTGTTCCACGTGGAACAGCCTACTTATCCACGCGGCTGCACCAAAATCAGGCGTTGTCGCCGAACAAAGCCAGCAGTTAGCTTCCAGAGTTGAGGACCAACGTGGCGAGAATTATCGCGATTGCAAATCAGAAAGGCGGAGTCGGCAAGACGACCACTGCCATCAATTTGGCCGCGTCTCTAGCTGCGGCTGAAGTTCGAGTGTTGCTCGTTGATTGCGATCCGCAGTCGAACTCGACCAGCGGACTCGGCCTGCAGCGTGATCCAAACCGCGTCAGCGTCTATCACGTGCTCATGGGCGACTCCGCAGCACGCGAGGGAATTGTCGCAACGGAGCTGGAAGGACTTAGCATCCTTCCCGCGCACAAGCACCTCATCGGAGCGAACGTCGAGCTGGTAAATGCCGACCGCCGGGAATTCCGGCTGCGAAACGCTCTTGAGCAAATTCGCGGTGACTTCGACTTCATTGTTTTGGACTGTCCGCCAGCCCTCGATCTGCTCACGCTGAACGCTCTCGTAGCGGCGGATTCCGTGCTAATCCCCATGCAGGCCGAGTACTTCGCGCTCGAAGGCATCAGCGAGCTGCTCGACACCATGGAACGCATTCGCCAGAGCTTCAATCCCGGCCTGGAGCTTGAAGGCGTCGTCCTAACCATGTGGGACGAGCGTACGAATCTGGCTCAGCAAGTTGCGGGCAATCTACGCCAGTTTTTCGGGGACAAGCTGTGCGTGACCACAATTCCGCGCAACGTCCGGCTGGCAGAAGCCCCCAGCTACGGCAAGCCCGCGCTTCTGTACGACGTGCGCTCCAAGGGCGCCGAGAGCTACATCAGGCTGGCGAAGGAATTGATGGGCAAAATTATGGCAGCTAATCAGCCGGCAGCAGCGGAGTTGACGGCGTGAATGGCGGCCGTCGGGTTTCGGACAGCAACCATTTCCGCCATTGTTCCACGTGGAACAACGGAACCTCCGGTGCGCCCGACAGACACCGATGTCGCTGCTGCCAAAAACACCTTGGAACCGTAACAAGACCTGTCATCCTGAAGCGCTTCTTTTGCGCGAAGGATCTCCGGAGATGCTTGCGACTTATATGCTGTCGCCACGCTTTTCGGCCCACCAGAGTAAGTTGAGTTTTGGAGGAGCCATGCCAGCGGCAAATTCGGTCCGAAAAATCGCGGGAGATCCTTCGCGCAAACGAAGCGCTTCAGGATGACAGAGTCTTTTCGAACTTTGGAAAAAGGTAGATCGTAAGCAGAGCGCTAAGTTCCAAAACTTTAAGAGATCGAATGACAATTACTACCCAATCTGGACCACGCAAAGCCCTCGGACGCGGACTTGAATCTCTGCTCCCTTCCACTCGTCCTGCGGAAACCACGATCTCGGCTGCGCTTCCGCCGAATGCCGTTCGCGATCTGCCGATCAGCGAGATCGATCCGAACCCGTATCAAACGCGAACCAACTTCGATGAACCGTCCCTGAACGAGCTGGCAGCTTCGATTCAATCGAACGGGATCGTGCAGCCGATCGTGGTGCGTCCGGTGAACGGGCGCTTCCAACTCATTGCCGGCGAGCGCCGGTGGCGTGCTGCGCAGAAGCTGGGTCGTGAGTTCATTCCCGCTGTGATCAAGCAGGTCTCGAACGAGCAGGCGATGGAGATGACCATCGTCGAAAACCTCCAGCGCGAGGGACTGAACCCGATGGAAGAGGCGCGAGCCTTTGAGCGCCTGGCGCGCGAGTTCAATCTCACCCAGGAGCAGATGTCCCAGCGCACCGGACGCGAGCGCGCCTCCATCGCCAATCTGCTTCGCCTTCTTCGACTTCCCGAACCGGTACAGCACGCGGTCGAGAAGGGCGAACTCACTGCCGGACATGCCAAAGCCTTGCTGGCACTCGACACTCCCGAGGCGATCACCTCGGCCGCGCAGAAGGTGCGGCAGCTTGCGCTTTCTGTTCGCCAGACGGAAGAGATGGTCCATCGTCTGCTCGCGCCAGGCGACGAGAAGCAGTCAGAAGCAAAGCCAAAGCGCGCGGTCGATCCCAATGTGCGTGCCGCCGAAGAAGAATTGCAGCGCGCCCTAGGAGTGCGTGTCACAGTTCGTGACAACAAGGGAAAGGGAAAGATCGTGATCGAGTACGCGTCGCTGGAGGATTTTGATCGCGTAGTTGAAACATTAAGCAAATGATTCACCACGGAGACACAGAGTCACTGAGGAGGGCCAAGTCAAAGGCCTCCGTGTCTCCGTGTCTCCGTGGTGAAAACGCTTTCGATACACTCCCTTCGGAACCTTCGTCCCGTGTTTCTCGTATTCCCTCCCAGTGAGACGGAACCTGTAGTAATTTAGTCCTCCCCCACACGAGGCCGACATGTATTGCAATTCCTGCGGAAGCCCTATTTCGTCGAATCAGAGCGTTTGTCCCAAATGCGGCAATGCCATTTTGGGAAGGCATATGCTCAGCCGGGTGGAGCAGCACTTCCGGCTTGCAGGCAGTTTGTGGATCGCCGAAGGCGTGCTTCATGCGATTGGCGCGCTTGTGCTTTTCATCTTGGCCAATACCATCTTCGGGCGATTCAACGAGGATCGCCCTGCGTTTCTCCATCCTCTCTTCATCGGACTTGCGTGTTTCCTCGTAGTCAAAGCGGGCACAAGCCTGATCGCCGGGATCGGACTGCTTGAGCGACAGACCTGGGCTCGTCCTCTGGTTTTGGTGCTCGCTTTTATCGCCCTCTTCAGCATTCCGTTTGGCACGGCACTGGGCGTTTACACGCTTTGGGTCTTCATGTCGCCGCAGGCCGACGCTGAATACCAGCGGCTAGCGGCTTCTGCGGGCTGATCAGAACCGGCTCCGGTAGGCGCTGGGCCGGAGATGGCCGAATGGCCAGCTCCGGGAGCAAAGATAACGTCATACGATCTCGAAAACCGCAGCCGCAACACACGCGGCCGCCCCACCGGCTATCGCCGCCAGTTCTGTACTTCTTCCAGCACCCGCCGCTTACTTGATACTTGACGCAGCTTCGCCTCGACGTAAGCTTGCTGGCAGATGAGAAGACGTTTGCTGGTTGTTGCTGGAACAGCTCTTCTATTTTTGAGTCGGGTCCCAACGGCAAAAGCCCAAGGAGCGCTGGTACTGGTCGGTTCAGGATCCACCGTTCCAGCGCCGCTGGTCTCGAAGTGGACTGAGGTCTACAACAGGCGCGCGACAAACGTACAGATCCGATACGTGGCCAGCGGCACCGACGAAGGCATCACGGCCATCTCCCACGGCAGCGGAGACTTCGCCATGGGCGAGGTTCCTCTCACCAGCCAGCAACACCTTAAGTCCGGACTCATCCCGATCCCGGCTGTCGTTATCGGCATCGTGCCCATCTACAATCTGCCCGGCAATCCGCCCGATCTGAAATTCTCCGGCGAAGTTCTGGCCGACATTTTTCTGGGAAGGATTACCAACTGGAATGCTCCCGCTTTGGGAAAGCTCAATCCCGGAGTCAAGCTGCCCGATTTAGCGATCAGAGTCATCAATCGCCCACCGGGGAAAGGCTCAAACTACATCTTCACTGAGTACCTCTCCAAAGTAAGTCCGAGGTTTCGGAGCGAGGTTGGGGTCAGCGCCTCTCCCAAGTGGCCGGTAGGGAAACCTGCGGCGCGCAGCTCAGAGATGGTGGAAACCGTGATGTCGGAGATGGGAGCGATTGGCTATGTCGAAGCGCAGTATGCGATTCAATCCAGAATTCCGTTTGGCGAGGTGCTCAACCCTTCCGGGCATTTTGTGAAAGCATCTTCGGAAAGCCTGACCGAAGCATGCAGAGCGGTGGAAGCGCCGGATTTCGACAAGTTCTCTGCCTCGCTGACCAACGCTCCCGGAGAGCATTCGTTTCCGATTGCCAGCTTCGATTGGTTCTACCTGCGCAGCGATGCAGACGATATTAAGCGCGTGGCGGCGATGGAAGAGTTTCTCGACTGGGTCTTTTCCGACGGACAGCGAATTGCAGCCGACGCCGGCTACGCCGATCTGCCCGTACCGCTTCGCGCCAGGATCAGCGCGCGATTGCGAAGTATGAGGCAGAAACAAACAGCTCATCTCCGGAGCGAGGGCGCATTGTCCCAGTTTGGGAAATGAGCGATTACGGCTTCCTGGAAGCGCAGATGCTCCCACGCTCATTTTCATCGGGATGAAACTTCGAAGAGTAGGTTCGCCTGACGCGTCTAGCGCGTTAAACTCACCCAACAAACACGACAAGCTTTATGGGACATCAATGATCAAAGACGATAAAGATTCCAAAGAAATCTCACGCCGCGGATTTCTCGAGCTCGGCTCTGCTGCGGTCGCTGGCGTAGCCGGCATTCTTTCGGTTGCCGACGCAGCGTCGGCGCAGTCATCTGAGAAAGTTTCCACCGGACGAAGCACTCACATCACCGATCCCGGCCCGACGAACAAAACTCTCGAAAGCGAGAATCCCGATATCAGCGTGCCGCCGGTAACGGATTCGGGTGGCGTCCCAACTTTCAAATATCCGTTCTCCCTCGCGAACCGGCGCACCTTCGAAGGCGGATGGTCGCGCGAGGTCACCGTGCGCGAGCTGCCGGTATCGAAATCGATGGCCGGAGTGAACATGCGGCTAACCGCCGGCGGAATCCGCGAGCTGCACTGGCATACCGCCGCCGAGTGGGCAATCATGCTCTACGGCTCGGCCAGAATTACCGCGATCGACAACGACGGCCGCAGCTTCGTCCGCGACACCAGCGAAGGCGACCTGTGGTATTTCCCAACCGGCATTCCGCACTCTATCCAGGGCCTTGCGCCCGATGGCGCCGAATTCTTGCTTGTCTTCGATGACGGCGACTTCTCCGAGTATGCAACCGTGTTGCTGTCCGACATCGTTTCGCACACTCCGAAAGAAGTTCTGCTGAAGAACTTCGGGATGTCGCCGCAGGCCGCGCAGGGCATGCGCGAAGGCGAGCTATTCATCTTCCAAGCGCCAGTGCCCGGACCTCTCGCGCAGGATCAGAAACTAGCAGCGGGTAATCTCGGAACTTCCTCGTACGACTTCTCTTTTCGAACCCGCGATCTTGCGCCAACAAAGAAGACCAAGGGCGGTGAGGTGCTGATCGTCGATTCAACCACCTTCAAAACATCGACAACGGTCGCCGCAGCCATCGTAACCGTCCATCCCGGAGGCCTGCGCGAGCTGCATTGGCACCAGCATGCCGATGAATGGCAGTACTACATAAGTGGCACCGGACGCATGACAGTGCTTGCTCCCGGGCACCGCGCCCGCACAATGAATTTCACAGCCGGCGATGTTGGCTACGTGCAGCAGAGTTTGCCGCATTACGTCGAGAACACCGGAAATACCGATTTGAAATTTCTCGAGATGTTCAAGACGAGCCGGTATCAGGACCTCTCGCTGTCCGAATGGCTGTCGCACACGCCGCCGGAGCTGGTGATGGCTCACCTCAATATCGATAGGAGTGCGTACGAGATGATCCCGAAGAATAAGGCAGTGATTCTGCCGGAGTAGAGAGAAACCTTTTCACCACGGAGGCACGGAGGGCACGGAGTGGGAGTAGGAGGGGCTGCGGTAGAACGGGCGACGTCGAGCATCGGCCAACATCAACCCGAGCGTATGAAGTAGTTTTCGGGTGAAGCCTCCGACTTTAGTCGGAGGCGCACGCCGCGATGCCATTCGTCCAATACGCACACAAACAGAACGCGCTTTAGCGCTGGTCCACGCGCGAAGCGCGCTCGTCGTGGGTGGCAGCACCCAGGCACTTTCGATTCCAAGAAGTAGTCATCGAATGCGAAGTGACGCGGGTAGCTTCTTTGCCATTTTCTTCTTTTGTGTCGAGGAAGCAAGACTCCATCTGCACGCGCATTTTGCATGCGCGCATCGCGCGCGGGCCGGCGCTAAAGCGCGGCTGTTACGGGCCGCACATAGACGCACGGCTTCGCGGCGTGCGCTCCCGACTCAAGTCGGGAGCTTCACCGGAACAAACAAACGGCTCGGATGCATTCTTCAATCACGCCTCCGCTTGACTAAGTCGGATCGGTTTTGTCACTCCGAAGAAGCTTCCCGTAATCACTGAGGAGCCGAGCGATAGTCGCCGTGTTCACACGAGAGGAGGACACCGTCATAAAAACGCGCACCCATTTATTCCTGTCAGCCAAGTATCACGTTATCAATCAGCCTCGTTGTGCCCACGAACGCCGCTACCGCGGCTAGCGTACCTGCCGAAACCGTGGCCACATCCTCCAGTGTCTCGGGATCGACCAGTTCGATGTAGTCCACACGCACCGCAGGCTCGGTAGCGAAGACTGCCCGCGCGGCTTCGATGAGCTTCTTCGAATCGCGCTCGCCCGCGCGAAACTTCGATTCGATCTCGCGCAGAGTGCGCGAGAGCACGAGCGCTTGCCTGCGCTCGTCGGGCGAGAGATAGAGGTTGCGCGACGAGAGCGCGAGGCCGTCCGCTTCGCGAACGATGGGCGCCACTACGATCTCAATTGGAAACATCAGATCGCGGACCATGCGGCGAATGATAGCTACCTGGGCTGCGTCTTTTTGGCCGAAGACGGCGACGTCGGGCTCGAGGATGTGGAAGAGCTTTGCTACAACCGTTGCCACTCCGCGGAAGTGGCCGGGGCGCGAACGGCCGTCGAGACGCTCGCTTACGTCATCGACGTTTACGAATGTTGTTGCGCCGGCGGGATACATTTCTTCGACTGCAGGCGCGAAGACCAGATCCACGCCTTCAGCTTCGAGCTTTTCGCGATCGGCTTCGAGCGTGCGCGGATACTTCGAGTAGTCCTCTTTGGGTCCAAACTGCGTGGGATTGACGAAGATCGAGGCGGCAACGAAATCGCACCGTGCTTTGGCTGCGCACACGAGCGAGATGTGTCCGGCGTGGAGCGCGCCCATGGTGGGAACGAGCCCAACACGCTTGCCGCCGGCCTTCGCAGCGCGAACCGCAGCGCGCGCGTCGTTTACGGTTGTGACCAGTTTCATTTCGGGGAGCCCATCCCGGCGTGCCGGGACGGTAGCGACGAATGGTTGGTGTTCGAAATAAATGAACTCGGTGTTTACTTTGCCGTCCTTCGAAATGCGGTGAATGGCAAGGCCGAGCGGGCTCTTAGGCGACCAGCTTGTCGCTGGAGCTACGTGAATCGTGAATCCATCGACGTTATAGATCGCGGCTTGATGCCAGTGGCCCGCGAGAATGTCTTTCACTCCGAGCTTTCGCAGGGCGCCGAGTTCGCGCGTGCGCCAGGGATCGTGGAGGATCCAGTAGGGCTTGTCGTCGGGAGAGGTTTGCGGCGATGGACGATCGGGTGGGACATGCTGAAACGCGATCACCGTTCCGCGGAGATGCAATCCGTTCAGCCACGCCAGCATCTTCTCCGCGGCGGGTTGGTCCTCTTTTGGGAGTGGCAACGGCGTCGCCGACTGGAAGGTGCTGAAGTTGCCCAGCAACTGCGAGTCGAGTGCGATGAAGTGAATGCCTTTTACATCGAAGGTGTAATAGGCCTTGCCGAAGACTTTGTTGTAACGCTCGGCTGTTGATGCGCTGTCGTCGTGATTGCCGGGAACGTAGTACACCGGGACCTTTAGCGTCGCGAGCATCTGGCGGGCTTTGTTCCAGGACTGCTCGTATTTGTCGCCGATGTCGCCGCTTACGATGAGGGCATCGACGTGGCGAAGACGAATCAGGTCGATTGCCTGCTGGAGCCGTTCTTCGGTGCCTGGGTGAGCATCTAGGCCCAGGTGAAGATCGGAGAGGTGCGCGATCGTTACTGTCTGGGCTGCCGACATTCGCGCAATCATTAGCAATAACAACCAAAACCAGGAGCGAACACGAAGGTCACTAAGGTTTGAAAGCAAGGTCACGGAGATTGTTTTAGCGCACCATTGCTCTTTTGCGGGCTCGGATTGTTTCGAGAGCCGCCTGCGTTTCTTTGGGCAGGTGATAGGACTCGCCGTCCGATGGAAATGTTTTCGCTTCTACATCCGCTTTGAACTCTGAGACGGCTTTGTTGATCAGCGCTGCTGCGTCCGCATACTGGCGCACGAATTTGGCCGGCTGGCGGTCGGTTAGGTTGAGGATGTCGTGAATCACGAGCACTTGGCCATCGCAGTCTGGGCCAGCGCCGATGCCGATGGTTGGGCACTCGACTTCTTCGGTGATAATGCGGGCTACTTCGCGAGGAATACCTTCGAGCACGATTGAGAACACGCCTGCGCGGTCGAGAGCTACGGCGTCTTTTACCAGGCGTTCGACGGCGTTCAGCGTCTTGCCCTGCACGCGATAGCCGCCCATCATGTGGACCGACTGGGGTGTGAGCCCGATATGTCCCATGATGGGAACTTCGGCGTCGAGCAGGCGATGGATTAAGCTCACGCGCTTCTCGCCGCCTTCGATCTTTACGGCTTCGGCTCCGCCATCCTTCAGGAATCGTGCTGCATTCTTTACAGCCTGCTTTTCGTCCACCTGATACGAGGCGAACGGCATGTCGGCAATCACCAGCGCGCGCTTTACTCCGCGGCGGACGGCGCGTGTGTGATGCAGCATTTCTTCCACCGTGATGGGCAGCGTGTTCTCGTAGCCGAGGACGACCATAGCGAGCGAGTCGCCTACCAGGATCATGTCGATGCCTGCCTGATCGACCAGCCGTGAAGTGGCGTAGTCGTAGGCGGTGAGACAGGTAATCGGCCTACCTTGCTGCTTCTTCTCTTGTATGGATGTGATAGTGACTTTGGAATCGTCACCCGGACGAGCGGCGGTGATGCTCATTGTGTCCTCCAGTGCACCTCCGCATAGCGGATAGCGCCTGTGCTGCTATTGAGATGCAGACGCGGTCATTGTAGCCGCAAATCTTGAGTAAACAAAGTTACCGGAGAACCGGGTTCCGGCATGCATAAAAACAGGCTGGGGGAAAACGCCCTGGAATCGGAAGGGCATCGGCTTCAGCCGTGCCGTTTGCGGGCGCGATCACTCGTGCGCTTCAGCGCCTGAGGTAATTTGTTCTCGGGAAAACAAAAGGCTTACCTCAGCGGCTAAAGCCGAACCATATTGGGAACCGCCTGTAACGGCACGGTTGAATCCGTGCCCTTCCCTAAATGCACACCGTTTTCCCGCAGCCTGTAAAACCGTGCCTACTACAACCACGCCTCAATGCTGCTCGAGCATCACCAACTCGCGCTTGGAGCGCGCGCCCCAATCTGACACGTTGCGTTCCGTCGAGCTCTCGTGCTGCTCTTCGGGGAGCTTGAATTGCTTGCTCGGGGTTAACTCCTGACGCTGGTAGGACGAGCCGATATCTTGGCCATAGACAACTTGCGGAGTGGCGGCCATGCGGTAGTACAGCAGCTTGCCGACGAATTGTCCGTCTTCAAGGAGGATGGGCATGTCGTGCGCGCGCACTTCCAGGACTGCTTTCGTTCCCGGGATCTCGCCTTTTGCACCGTAGCCGAAGCCAGGATCGAAGAATCCGGCGTAGTGTACGTGGAACTCGCCCATGGTGGGATCGTAGGCGACCATCTCTGCGGCGTGATCGGGAGGAACGCGAACCTTCTCTTTTGAGGCAAGCAGATAGAACTCATGCGGCTCCAAGATCAGCCGGCGATTTCTCGGCGCGCGAATGAAGTCCCAGAAGTCGGACATCTCATAATGTCGGATTTTGCTGAGATCGACGGGCGTAGCAAACTTCTTCGCCTTGTAGGCGATGATGTCTGAGCGATCAGTGGCTTCGAGGTTCACCGTCACCGAGAGCCCGCGATTGATGGCACTCACCAGGCGATCTTCGCTCTCATAGCGAACTAGCAGATCGTCTTTCGCCAGCTCCCGGAGAGCGCTATCGCCGCGGGCTTCTGCTTTGCCGCGAATGAAGCGGAGCTGGTTCAGCTTCAATCCTTCGCGCACGTACACAGGGAAGCTTCGGGTCACGACTTCGACGTAGAGGTCGCCTGTGTACCCGCGCGGGACACGTTCGAACTCTTCGGCATGCTCGGTGATGAGACGCGTGAAGATATCGAGTCGACCCGTTGTGCTCTTGGGATTGGCGATGCCGCTGATGTCAGCGGGTAACCGGAGCATCTCTTTGAGCTTGATCACGTAAACGGAGTTCGGCGTGAGCAGTGCGGGCTGGCGGAGATCGACGGTGTCGATGAGCAGGCCGTCGCGGATTTTGCCTTCGAGCGTCGCCGACTTGCCTGGCAGGAAGCTGGCGCGAATGTGAAATGCCTGTTCCCCGAGACGAAGATCGATACTGGCTGGCTGGATTTGCGCGTCGGTGATTTGCGCGCTCGCAGCGATGGTGCCGTTCGAGACTAATGTGCGAATGGATTGGGCGGGCAGAATGCCGTTGCTGCGTTCGTTCTCGGAGTCGGAGACGCGGTTCTGGGGAGTGCTCATGAGTTCAGTGGGAATAATCCTTGGGGCAGATTACTTGCCAGAGGAACTCAGGGCAATAGACATTCTGGGAGCAAAACCGGGTGCGTAAGGTGGAATTCGAGACAGAAACCGCGGCTACGCTACAGGCGCTTTGGTTTGTCGAAATGCCGCTGAGTTCCGGGGCGATCAGCGAGTGAATCTCGGGCTCGGCTAAATCGGGTCGCTCTCTTCCAAAATACGTCTAGGCTGCCTTGCCTGCTTCGTTGAGGGCAAGGACCGCAAGCTCCAGACGGTCACGCGCTCCGGTCTTGCCGAAGATGCTCTGCAGGTGACGCTTAACCGTGTTCTCGCTGATGTTGAGCTGCGAAGCTATGTCACGGTTCTTCATGCCGCGAGCGACTGAGTATGCGATCTGCCGCTCTCGGTCAGAGAGGCGATGCAGCGATGCTTGCGGAGTGCGCTGGGTCTCGCGCGTGTCGTTTGCCAAGCTGCTTACCACCTGGCGTGCGAGCTCGTCTGAGAAGGCCAGCTCGCCTCCAGCAACGACGCGAATGGCCTCGAAAAGGCTTTGTGGGCCGTCGCCTTTCATGACTAGTCCGCGGGCACCGAGGCGGACCACCTGGGCGTAGTCGGTCTCAGACTCTGAGGCCGTGAGAACCACTGTGGCTACGCGAGTACCATTGCGATCCAGAGTGCGCAGGACTTCGAAGCCATCGAAATCCGGCATAAACAGGTCCAGGACAAGGACATCAGGATGGTGCTGCTGCACCATTTGCAAGGCTTCCTGGCCGTTGGTTGCTGAACCCTCAATTTCGAAGTCTTTTTGGGTCGAAAGCAGGAGTGACAGCGACTCGCGCAGGATGGCATGGTCATCCGCAATTACGATCCTGATCTTTTGCACGTCAAAGTCCGCCATAGGTAATCCCTTAGATGCAGAGGGATTAAGGTGGGTGGGTACACAGAATTGGCTGATTTTCGAGCTGCCGGAGGGCCGTTACGAAGGTGCAGCTCACCCTGCTGAAGTGCGGTTCTCCTATGCTATAGTCCGGGTCGAAGCTACGGTTTCCGGGGCTTCTCTGGGTGCCGTTGTGACGGTTGACGAAGAACTCTCCCAACTCGATGACAACGTCCGACGGCTCAAGATCGAGTTCGACGTTTACTTCGGCGGAGGCGCCAAAAAACCCCCCACCGAGCTGGAATGGCGGGTTCAATCAACTCTGAAGAAGTTCAGCGACGGCCGCCGCATGAGCTACGGCCAGCGCTTTAAATTCAGCACTATCCAGCAGAAATTCGCCATTTACAACAGCCTCTGGCAGCAGAAGCTCAGGATCAAGGAAGAGGGATATCGCCGCCCGCAAGACGCGCTCCTTGCCATTCAGGGCGTGCGCGACGCCGAGGGAGAGCGGCATGAGGTTATCGATGCCGACGCGCTTGCGTTCAGGATCACCGATGCCGAAGCTGAGAAATCAACCATCAAAGCCCTCTATGATGCGATGCTTCATGCCGGCAAAGCTTCGCAATCCAAAGGACCTGCGGGAAGCTTCGAGTCGTTCCAGAAATTCGTGAAGAAGAAGACTGAGCAGCTCCGGCAGGAATATGGCTCTTCCGCGGTCGAATTTGCAGTGGAAGTGGAAGACGGCAAGGTTCGGTTAAAGGCTAAAGCTAAGTAAGTCTCTCCGCATCCGCTTCGAAGGGCTCAACACTCGATACCATCGCTCCCCGGCACTGCATCGCGCTTGCCGCCGTTTGTCCCCGCTGCCCCGATTTTGTTACACTGGCGCGCCGTTGGAGGGAGACACGCATGAAACTTACACGACATCTCACGTTATTCGTTGCGTTACTCATGATCGCCAGCTTTGGCTATGCGCAGGCAGCAGGCACAGCCAGTGATTCCAGCAAGACCTCAACCACCAGCTCGAAATCGAAGAAGAGCACCAGCTCGGCGAGCAAGACCAGCAAGAGCGCAAAAATCGACATCAACAGCGCCAGCAAAGAAGAGCTGAGTCAATTGCCGGGAATCGGCGATGCACTGTCGCAGAAGATTATCGATGGCCGTCCGTACAACGCGAAGAATGATCTGGTTCGCCGCAAGATCATTCCGCAATCCACTTACGACGGCATCAAAGACCAGATCATCGCCCACCGCGCCGCCGGCGCTTCGAAGGCAAGCAAGAAAGGAAGCAGCGGCGCATCGCAGTAAGGCAGATTAGCGGCATCAGGTCACGAAGGAGCGGGAGCACTTGCTGGTTCTCCGCTCCTTTTGTTTTTCGAACAGCAGTAAACCTGGGCGAACTCGCCGGACATTCCCCGCTGTACCCTGCCTTCGATTCCCTGTACCCTATTAAGCAGAGGTTTTCGATCGCGGTTGGCCTGTGGGATACCTGGCTTCTGCGACGGTGCTGGAGATTGAATCCCAGCCGAGGGTGCAAGGGGAAACGCTTGCGCCTCCCGTTTTGGAAAGGAAACCGCTTCGCCGGTACCTCACTCGGCGCTGCTCGCTATTCCCGCCAAAATCGAATCCTCAGTTGCAGATTTTCATCTGTATCGCATGCCGCTGCGCGACAAATTCGGGCGCGCCATTACCGATCTGCGAATCTCGATCACGGATCGCTGTAATTACCGGTGCGTCTATTGTCGAACTGGTAACGAGGGCGCGCAATATGCGGAGCTCAAACTGGATGAGTACCTGCGCATGGTGCGGGTTCTGGTCTCGCTGGGAATCGAGAAGGTGCGAATCACCGGTGGAGAGCCTCTCTTGCGCCGGGGCGTGATTGACTTTGTGCGGCAGCTTTCACAGCTGCGCGCTATCTCCGGTGCAAAGCTCGATATTGCAATTACTACGAATGGCCACCTGCTTCCCGAAATGGCACAGCCGTTGAAAGACGCCGGCTTGACTCGAATCACGGTCAGCATGGACGCAGTCGATCCGGAGAAGTTTGCGCGCATCACGCGCGTGAAGAATGGATACGAGCGCGTGCTTGCCGGCATTCGAGCTTCTCGCCGCGCCGGGCTTGATCCGGTGAAGGTGAATTGCGTGCTCCTGCGGGGCTTCAATGAAGATCAGATCGTGGAGTTCGCGAAATTCTCCCGCGATGAGGGCGTGATCGTGCGCTTCATCGAATTCATGCCGCTGGAGGAAGATCGCGTGTGGAGTCCTGAAGTTGTGGTGACTCTCGACGAGATCGTGCGCACGATTTCAGCGTGGAAGCCGTTGCGTCCTCTCGCTCCGAACGTCGCGAGCGAAACAGCGCGACGATACACGTTTGAAGATGGCATCGGCGAGATCGGCATTATCGCGCCTGTATCGCATCCCTTCTGCGGCCATTGTTCCCGAATCAGGATTACTTCCGATGGCAAGCTTCGCACCTGTCTGTTCTCGCTCTTCGATCATGACCTCTATGCCGTGATGCAGCGGGGTGGCACAGATGATGACATGGCGGAATACGTGAACGCTGTGGTGCAGAAGAAAGAGGCCCGGCACCACATCGGAGAGCCGGGATTCATGCAACCATCCCGCAGCATGGTACACATCGGCGGATAGCTGCAGTTCTGGTGCAGCTCTGGCGCGTGATGGCGGACGCAGTACAACATTCCTCATCCATTCTCCATCTCACCGATGTTGCCTCTGTTTACTAATGAGTTATCGCGCCAATAAGCCTTACGGAAGGCGGAAGACGGACGCACCGCTTCCCGACGAGAAGAGACGGCATCTGCAAAGCATTCGGCGCGATGTTGACGAAGATCCTACCGGCACAATCCGCCGCTACCTGCGATTAGCTTCCAAAGTCCTGGATTCCAGCGAGTTTGCTCGTGAAGAGCAGGCCGATTCAAATGGCTGGCTGGAAGCTGTGAACCCAGAAGCAGCTTAGCCAGAGCTGCCTCACATCAGTTTTTCCACGGAAATTTCTCAAGTCCGGACGTCACCTTCAAGCTGCTCAGCTAGGGTTACTTTCTATACAACGGAGTAGCTGAGCAGCAGCATCTTTCTTGATTCGGAGGTAAGCTGGTGCGGCTGCTGTTGTGCTCTCTGCTTTGCTTTTCGTTGTTGGTGTTCGAGGGTTGCGAGCGGGGCCTCACGAGCAGTGCTCTCAAATCGCCGACTGCACCACTCTCTAGTCCATCTGCTTCATCGGCTGCGCCCAGCGCTCCCTCTGCTGCCGATTTGAGCAGCGCCAACGTTGTGACCGTCACTCCTGGAGCTAAAACGTCCGGAGTCGACATTGTCGTAGCGCCTCCCGCAGGCTCAGAGAACGCGATTGCTCTGGGCACGTTGTCCGACGGTTTCGCTGCGAACACCGGAGTCATTGTCCATCAGGCAAGTACGAACACCATTGTTCTTTTCGGAGCTGGGCTTTCCGGCAATATGGGGATCAACATCTCCGGTCCGCAGGACATTGGAGTCAGCAATATTCGCAGCATACAAGCAAAGGATGGCACTCCCGGCGTCGCATTCGACGCGGTAATCGGAGCGACGACGGCTCTGGGGGCGAGGACTGTTTATCTGAAAGCCAATAACAATGACATCACGGCCTTTGCCGGCGGCCTGGAGGTGCAGCCATGAGACGCATACTTGTGCTGCTCACTGCCTTAGTTTCATCTGCCGCGCTACATGCGACGACGGTTTTCCCGATGTCGGTTGAGCGGCTCACCGATATTTCCAGCGATGTGGTCGTGGGGCACGCGGTCAAGAGCTGGTCATCATGGAACGCGCAGCACACGATCATCGTGACTTACACACAGTTCGCAGTCGATAACCGCTTGAAGGGCACTTCAGGAGCAACCGTCACAGTGAAGCAGCCCGGCGGCAGCGCAGAAGGATACACGCAGCATGTTGCCGGCGTGCGGCCATGGAGCGCGGGAGAAAGCGCGGTTCTGTTTCTGCGTCCATCCCAAAGTGGCGACGCGATGGTGGTGTCGGGCTTGATTCAGGGAGACTTCCGGATTCGCCGCAGTTCATCGGGAACACTGGTCGCCGACAATGGCCTCGAGGATGGCACAGTGAGCGCGGCTTCCGAGCAGGTTCAGGTTTTCAATCCTTCGAACAAATCCGTGAGTCCCTATTTGGGACATCGCATGACTCTCGACGAATTACAACAGCGGGTACACAGTCGGGTACATCGTCAGTGATCTTCAATTCGATGAAATCTCTCCGTTTTGCTCCGTCCATTCTCGCCGCTGCTCTGGCTGTCGCCCTATTGTTTCCGCGGCCGGCAAAGTCATATCTGTCGCAATACGCTGGAGCGAATGGCAGCGCAACGCGCGTCCGCTGGGACTTCACTGATTTTCCCGTGCAGTGGAACCTGAATCCCAATACGGGCGGGAACATAACCGGTGGCAACCTCCAAGACGTGGTGACGGCATCTTTCGCCACCTGGAGCGCTGCGCCAAACACGATGCTTTCGATCGCCCGAGGAGCAGACTCGCAGGCTGCAGCCCCAGCCTTCGATGGCACCAATCTGATCTGCTTCACATGCGAGACAGACTTCAACTCCGACGGCACGCTCGCGGTCACTTTCACTACGACCGCGAACGGAGCCGGAGCTGACGATAAACACGGCGGTAAATCACGCTTTGCCGGCCAGATTCTCGATGCCGACATCCTTTTCAATCCTGCAGTCACTTTCACGATGGATGGAAGCGGAAGCAATGACCTGCAGACAGTTCTTACTCATGAAATAGGTCACTTTCTTGGTCTGGACCATTCGGCTGTCGTAAAGGCGACGATGTTTCCGTATGCGCCGCCCATGGAGAGAACGCTCAGTTCCGACGATGTAGCCGCCATCTCCGCCTTGTACCCGAAAGCGAATCCAGATCTGGAAACCGGAACCATCTCAGGTAGGGTCGCAATGACGGATGGCTCGGGCGTATTTGGAGCTCACGTTTTTGCCGATTCCACCACGAACGCACCGGGATATCCGGGATCAGTACGCAAGACGCCTATCGGAACTCTCACCATGCCCGACGGCAGTTATGAAATCCAAGGCGTTCCCCCCGACCAATACACGGTTGCCGCCGAACCACTGGATGGTCCAGTCACAAACGCCGATATCGCCAACTACTCGCCTGCATTGGGCAAGGCGTCTGTCCAGACCAACTTCACTACACGTTGGCACTAGAAGGTTCACGGCAGCCGGGAACTTCTCGGAAATCACCCATCGGCTCGCGCTAGAATCTAAGCAGAGCTTTCTATGAAATGCCGTTCCCTGCTTAGCCTGATTGCGGTAGTTGCAGTTTCCGTGTCGCTGTCCGCTGACACAGTTATTGAAGAGATCATTGCTCGCGTAAACGACTCGATCATTACGCGCTCGGACCTCGTCAAGAGCCGGGAGGAATTGCAGCAAGAGCTGCAGCAACAAAATATCTCCCCGACGGATCCGCGGGCGAAGGACAAAGAGAAAGACACCCTCCGCGACCTCATCGACCAGCAATTGCTGCTGCAAAAAGGTAAAGACCTGGGGATAACCGGCGACACAGAGCTGGTAAAGCGCCTCGATGAGCTCCGCAAGCAGCTCAAGCTCGACACGCTGGAAGACCTCGAAAAAGAAGCGCAGAAACAAGGCGTCTCCTTCGAGGACTACAAGCAGGGAATTCGGAACCAGATCATCACGCAGCAGGTTATCCAGCACGAGGTTGCGCCGAAAATCCAAATCACCGAAAAGGAAGTTCAGGACTACTACAACCAGCACAAAGCCGAACTGGAACAACCGGAAGCCGTGGACCTGTCGGAAATTCTGGTCTCCACTGGATCATCGAACGTAAACGTCGATCCCAATGCGCCGCCTCCACCTGAAGATCCCGCGAAGGTGGCCGCAGCAGAAGAGAAGGCCAAACAATTGCTCGCCAGCATCAAGGCTGGAGCAAAGTTCGAAGATGTTGCGAAAAAATCTTCCGACGGCCCGACAGCCGATCAGGGTGGCGAGTTAGGAATGTTCAAGCGCGGCATGCTAGCGAAAGAACTCGAAGACCTCACATTTGGAATGAAACCAGGAACGGTTTCCGATGTGATTCGCACGAAGCAAGGTTTTGTGATCTTGAAAGTGAATGAGCACACGCAGGCCGGCATCGCACCATTGAAGCAGGTTGAAAACCGCATTCAGGAAGCAATCTATTACGAGAAGCTCCAACCGGCTCTCCGCAGTTATCTGACGAAATTGCGCGAAGATGCGTACATAGACATCAAGCCGGGATATACAGATACGGGCGCCAGTCCAAATCAGACCAAACCTATCTTCACCACAGCCGCCGACACGAATACAGGCAAGAAGCTGAAGAAGAAAAAGAAGATGGGGATACTGTGAACAGGCAATCGGCGCTCGGCATTCAGCAGTCGGCTTGAGCTTGGATGTGCCGCCTTCTTCGTCGCGCCTGTTATGCATTCCGATCGCGATCTTTCAGCTTTATGAAAACTCGCATCGTGTGAATGGGTATTTTGATGAAGATGAGCTGTCTGGCTGAATGCCGAGTGCTGACTGCCGATTGCCTGGGTTTTTACGCCTATTGCCTATTGCCTACAGTGCAGTAGAATCGCTTCTCCGGTATGGGCCATGAAGCAGTTCTTCGTTAAAGACGCCGCCGCGCACGAAAACCAGGTCATCACTTCTTACTTTCTCGTTTCCTCAAAGCAGATCAAGCCGAAAAAGAGCGGCGAAATTTATCTTTCGCTGACGCTCTGCGACCGCAGCGGCCAGCTCGACGCCAAGATGTGGGACAACGTCAACGACGCCGTAGATGCTTTCGAGCAGGACGACTTCGTTAAAGTCAAAGGGCTGATCAACAAGTATTCAAATCGCTTTCAGCTCACCATCCACAAGCTGCGGCGAATGGACGACAGCGAGATCGATTACTGCGACTACTTGCCCAAGACGACAAAGGATGTTGAGGAATTGTGGCGCACTGTCGGCGCCTATGTCGCAAGCTTTCAGAATGCACAGTTGAAGCTTTTGCTCGAAGCTTTCATGGGCGATCCGCAAATTGCGGAAGCATACCGTCAGGCTCCCGCGGCCAAGTCACTCCATCATGCGTTCATAGGAGGCCTGCTGGAGCACGTCGTCTCGCTGATGAAGCTATGCGACACGGTGGCTCCGCTGTATCCGCAGATCAATCGCGACCTGCTGCTCACCGGCGCTTTTCTGCATGACATCGGCAAGATCTACGAGCTGAACTACCAGCGTTCTTTCTCCTATACCACCAAGGGTCAGCTCCTGGGACACATGATCATCGAGCTCGAGATGCTGCACGAGAAGATCGCGCTGGTACCGGACTTCCCCGCAGAACTCAAGGTTCTAATCGAACACCTGATCATCAGTCATCATGGAAAATACGAATTTGGCTCTCCGAAGCTGCCCATGTTTCCTGAGGCGCTCATGCTGCACTATCTAGACGATCTCGATTCCAAAATGGAAAGCATGCGCGCGCACTTCGAACGCGATCCAGATGCGGAGTGGACCGGTTACAACGCTTCGCTGGGCCGCACGCTGCTGAATTCAGAAAGACTGCTCGCGAAGATCGCGAATTCCCAAGCGCCAATGCCGGAGACTGCGCCGGAACCTGCCGAGCAGATCGTCATGAAGGCGGTTGCTGGAGACTCCGAATAGTTGCCCTCACACAGATCGAAGAGAGTTGTCTTGTGATCCGTGGTCAGACGAAATATGCGCGAATTGTTTTGGCTGGTCTCCTTGCCGTGGCGACCGTCTTCGCGCAACCGAATGCGAAGCCAAACTTCTCAGGCACGTGGATTCTAAATACGCGCGCAAGCAAGTTGGAGCTGAAGCATCCGCCCATCGCGAGTACCTTCACGATCCTGCACAACGAACCGGAATTTCACCTGAAGCGTACCCACGTCTATGCCGACGGGAAACATGACACTTGGGGCATCGATCTTGTTACGGACGGCAAACATGAGGTCATTCGGAAGGACGGTCCCGACCGGGATGTCACAAAGATGTATTGGGACAACACCGCGCTCGTGCTCGACGAAAAGGTAACTGCACCCGACGGTTCATTCGGAACAAACGTTGTGCGGTACACCCTATCCGAGAACGGAAGGACAATGACTGCGTTGGAACATGAAGATTATCCAGGCGGTCAGTTGACCAATAAATGGGTGTTTGACAAGCAGACAGCTTCGCATCAGGGCGCGCGCTGAGCCGACGCAATTCTCTGTAGTCCTGCGATTGCATTTCGGAAAAAATAAAGGCACGCAGACGCGTGCCTTGTTTCAATTCCTGTTCGTAAAGTTAGCGCGGATACTGGGCATTGTTGCCATTATTCCCGTAGTAGCCGCGTCGATATCCCTGCTGGAACGCCTGACGATAGAGTTGGCGATCCTGTCCTGTTCCTTCAAACTGGCTGCTCGATGGCCGCGGCGAGAAGTTTCGTCCGGCTTCGCGGTCTGAACGTCCAGCAGCGATTCCATCTCGCCATCCGCTGCGTTGCGCCGGGCTCATCTCCGCGCCGTATTGATCATTCTGCGGCATCGAATAGGTGCGCTCGCGGTCGCCTGAATAGTTGCGGTCATGATCGCGATCGCGGTCCTGATCGGTTCCGTATTGACGGTCGCGATCCGAGCGATCATATTGGCCATTGTTGTACTGACCGTTGTTGTACTGACCATTGTTGTAGGTACGATCTCGATCCCGCTGCTGATCGGAGTACGTACCGTTTTGTCCGTTGTTGTACTGGTTGTAGTCGTTCACCCGATCGCGATCCTGATCAGCTTGCTGATTTTGCTGATTGTTGTTCCAATTCCGGTCTCTGTCGCGGTGGACCTGCTGGTTGTGATTCCAGTCCTGATCCTGCGTGCGATTCTGGTCAGGATTCTGCACCCTCGGCTGGTCCTGCGGGTTCTGCTGCTGATACACGGATTGATCTTGCTGCTGCGTGGACGGCTGCTGCTGGTTCTGTTGGGCGTAAAGTGCTGGTCCGCCAATCAGCAGTCCGGCAACTGCAAAGTTGATGATTCGTCTCATGGGCTCGCTCCTCTTGGAGAGACAGGCTCTCCGGCTTTGTCCGGCTACAGTCAGACCTGCCGGCGTTCAGTTCTTTTATTTCGGAATCTGTAAGGTGGGATGGCCCTTGGAGGCCTCGCGTTGGCACAAGAGAGCTGAATAACGAGTTCTGGCCAGCAACACTCGCCGACCTCGTCGAGCTACGCTTTCACTCAAAACAGGCCGCGAACCTGCTCGGCGGCCACTCTCGTTGTCTTGGGATTATCAGCGTAAAAAACAGCGTAAAGTTTTGCGTTTTGCAGTTTTCCGCCCATTTTTCGCGATTTTTTCGAAAAGAACAGCGAAGAACAGCGTAATAACAGCGAAAAGTCAGGAGAAGTGGGGGATTCGGCCACGCTAGCCGGCGGGTGCTGACACACGGCAAGGGAACGGGGGCTAGATCGGCATCACGGAAGCTAAGCGTCCGCGGTTACTTCAGGAAATTTGAGCTTCACTTTGGCCAGTGCGCGGCTAAGAACATTTTCCATCTCGATCTCTTCAACATTGCGAGCCATGGCCATTTCGCTCACAAGCAGATATTTCGCGCGTTCCAGCATCTTCTTTTCGCGGAAGGACAGAGCCTTAGTCTGGTTCAGCACGAGGAGGCTCTTCAGCACGTAGGCAACTTCCAGCAGCGAGCCGGTACGCATCTTTTCTGAGTTTTCCTTGAAGCGGAACTTCCAATCCTGGTGATTTTCGCACTTGCTGTTGACCAGGATGTCGAGGATGGCCTCGATATCGGCGTTCTTAATGACCTTCCGAAGCCCAACAGCTTCCACGTTGCTGAATGGAATCGTAACTTTCAGATTGCTGGATTTGATGTGCAGCTCGTAATACTTCTGCATCATCGATCCGACCATGCGGCTGCCGATTTGCTCGACGACGCCTACTCCGTGATTGGGATATACGACCTTGTCACCGATGTGGAAATCATGGTTCATGAAGCACCCTGGCGAGAACGTGGGGGAACGAACTTGCAACCCATGATAACTCACAAATGCAATGAAGTCAATGTTTTCCGCAGGTCTGGGTAACTCCTATTGTTTCAATTTGGAACGCCAATCCGCGAACTTCTCTGCCGAAAAGTGTCACATCTCATAAGTCCTTTCAACTGAACACTGGCGGCTCACAGCTCCCGAAAGAACCCGAAGGCCGAGGGAGTATAATTCGGTTCGAACCTGTCGAGCTGCGCATCCCTCCCGCGCGGAGGGCGATTTTTTGCCAGATCGCACCCATATTATCTGAGAAGCCCAAGGCGCCTCCTGGCGCAGAGATGGGCACGGCGAGGTCCATGCCAGAACACGTCAAGAAAAAGATCCTGGAAGAAATCAAAGCTCTGGAGCACGAGCTGGCTCACGAGCTCCCCAAAGAGATCAAGAAAGCCGCTTCGCTCGGCGATTTGAGCGAAAATGCCGAATACCACATGGCCAAACAGCGCCAGGAGTTTGTGAACGCGCGCCTGGGCCAGCTCAAAAAGCGCATGGCCGATTTGGCGTTGGTGAACCTGAGCAATATTCCCAAAGATCGTGTCGCCTTCGGTTCCATAATCGAAGTTTATGACAATACAAAGGAAGAGAAGATCGAGTACACGCTGGTCACCAGTGAAGAGTCCGATGTGTCGCGTGGCAAGATTTCGACTACCTCTCCAATCGGAAAGAGCTTGATGGGTAAGAAGCCTGGTGACGTTGTCGAAGTCGTTACTCCTACTGGGAAGCGGGAATTGGAGATTCTGAAGCTCATGACCATCCACGATCAGGAAGCCGCAGAAAGCAACGGCGCGTCGGGCGGACGCTGATGACCTGGACGGGAGCGTTCGGACGCGCATGCGGCAAGCTGCTCTACGCCATCGTGCGTGGACTCTCGCTCACGCATATCTCGCCGAACGTCCTTACGTTCACCGGGCTGGTCATCAACATCATTGCCGCCATTCTGTTTGGCTACGCCAGCGGAAGCAATCAGCCGCGCTTCTTTTTGTATGCCGGACTCGTGATCCTGGGCGCCGGCATCTTCGACATGGTCGATGGACGCGTTGCGCGCGCTACGCACCAGGTCACAACATTCGGCGCCTTTTTCGACTCTGTCATCGATCGCTACAGCGACATTGCTCTGTTCTTTGGCTTGCTCGTGTATTACGCGCGCGCCAATCACTTTTTCTATGTAGTGCTCGTGGGCATCGTAATGACGACTTCGGTGATGGTGAGCTACACGCGTGCGCGTGCCGAATCGCTGATTCCGAGCTGCAAGGTAGGATTTCTCGAACGCCCAGAGCGCATTGTGCTGGTCATTATCGGCGCACTGTTCAACCGCATGGCCCCGGTGCTGTGGGTCATCGCAGTGCTCTCCACGGTCACCGTCATTCATCGCATGTGGTACACCTACCAGCAGATGAAGCCGATCACCGAAAAGGAACTCAAAACCCAGGCTGCCGCTGCCGAAGCCAAAGCGGAACCTCCAGCAAAGCTGAATCGGCCTAGACCGCTAGATCCCGCGTTTTAGTTGTCGGAGTGTGGGCAAAGTAGAAGGAATCTAACTCCGTTTTTGTTCCAGCTTATCCAACCTGGCCCCGTGCGATTCGAGGCTCGATGAGTGCTCCCCCACAAACTGATAGAACTTGCGCAGATCGCCTTCGATTGAAGTGAGTCGGGTTTCGACGTGCGAAATTCTGGCGCCAAGGCTCGCCTCGACGCTGCCAATTCGATTGTGGTTGAGGAGAATACCAATGAGGACCGCAATAGTCGGCATTATCATTGCGACCCACATTTGAGCATTGCTCATTGATTCTCCCTTTGTAGCCCTCAAGGAAGTTGTAGGCTTAGTATTCGGCCAAGTTGCCGTTCTGTCAACGCGATATTGGCTCCCCAGCCCCTTGAAACCTAAGCGTAAATTCCGCGCTGTCGAATCGTGAACTGCACGCGATCCACTGCGAGCATGTATGCAGCAATGCGGTTGTTCACGTTGTGCGTCTCCGAATAGCGCACCACTTCTTCGAAGGACTCCCGTAGGATGTCTTCCAGTTGCTCGTTCACAACTGATTCCTTCCAGAAGAATCCCTGCCGGTCCTGCACCCACTCGAAGTAGGAAGCGGTCACGCCGCCGGCATTCGCGAGAATGTCGGGAATGATGAAGATGTTCTTGTCTGAAAGGATATCGTCGGCAACTGCAGTGGTCGGTCCGTTTGCGCCTTCAGCGATGATCCTGGCTTTGATCTTTCCAGCATTACGGCTGGTAATTACATTTTCGGTCGCGGCGGGAAGAAGGATGTCGCACTCGGTGATGAGCAGCTCGTTGGTATTTGCCGCTTCCGCGCCTTTGAAGCCAGTGATGGTCCCATTGCGTTGCCTATGTGTGATCAGCGCGTCGATATCGATTCCGTTCTTGTTATAGAGCCCACCGTCGTATTCCCCAATGCCGATGATCTTGTAACCGGCGTCGTTCATCAATTTGGCGGCGTTCGATCCGACATTGCCGAAACCTTGGATGATCACGCGAGTGGTCTCGGGCTGCATGCCGAACTTTCGGAGCGCCTCGTTGCACACAATCATCAGGCCGCGGCCAGTCGCCTCGCGCCGACCGCGAGATCCGCCGATGTTGAGCGGTTTCCCGGTGACCACGGCCGTGACCGTCTGGCGCATGTGCATGGAATACGTATCCATGATCCACGCCATGGTCTGCTCGTTGGTATTCATGTCGGGAGCAGGCACGTCTTTTTCGGGACCGATGAATTCCACCAGCTCTGCCGTATATCGGCGAGTGATCTTTTCGAGTTCAGTTTGGGAAAGGCGCTTGGGATCGCAAATAATGCCGCCCTTTGCTCCGCCGAAGGGAATATTCACAACTGCGCATTTCCACGTCATCCAACTGGCGAGGGCTCGGACTTCGTCGAGTGTTACATCCGGACTGTAGCGAATGCCACCTTTCGCTGGACCCCGGGCGATCGAATGCTGTACTCGGAATCCAGTGAAGACCTCGATACTGCCGTTATCCATCTGCACCGGGATATGCACGATGATCTCGCGATTGGGATACCGCAAGACCTTCCATATGCCAGGATCGAGCTTCAGCTTCTGCGCCGCTAAGTCAAAGCGAGCGGCCTGCGCTTCCCACGGGTTGAACTCCTGCTCGGCGGTAAACGTCCCCACGTGCTCTTTGGTTTCAGTCGTCATGGATCATCTCGTCAGGTCGGATTGAAGAACATGAACAAGCGGGGCGCTTGGACCGCTTGAGCAAACCCATCAGTATAGATTATCGGCGCGATTCAATTAAGCAATGAACGGGGGGCATTGGATGCTTGGACTGTCGTCCGGTCCATGCATCGTTCGGGTGACATCCGCACCTCCAAACAACTACGACCTAAGCGCTTCCTACTAGACCTCTGATATTTGCACTTAACCCCGCCGAAACTTCGATGTTATTTGCTACGATGGAGAAACCCTGCTCGTACAACTACTCGGCCCATGCCCAAGAAGATTTTGTCTGTCTCAGACAACGACGCTCTTCGTGTCACTCGCCATATCATGCTGCAGAACCGCAGCTTCGACGTGGTCTCAGTCGCCAACCTCCGCGAAACGCGCAACGCTCTCAAATCCGGCGATTTCGATCTTGTCATTCTCGGCGTCTCGCTTGATGGAGACGTCAAACGCGAGATTGCTGCGCTCACGCGCAAGCATTGCGACAGCGCACAGATACTCGAGCTATGCCGCATCAGCCCGGAAGTGCAGGATGCCGATCATCACCTCTACAGTCCTGAACCGGAAGATCTGGACAACACGGTCAATCAGATTTTGCGCGGACGAGAAGTCGAAAAGTAGCGCTCCATTGCATAGCTGCGTTCATCAGGTGAACTGGCCTTCGCCTCAAGGCGCCTGTCACTGCTCGCGCAATATGCTCTGCTTCCAGTTGACCTTCGCTCCTAACCGACATACTATGCGCACGTGGGAGCCAAGCGAGCCGCAGCTACGCGCGCGATGAAGTCGGGAACCGAGATCGTGATCCCCGATAAGCTCTTCTTTCGCATTGGGGAAGTGGCCAAACTTTGTTCGCTGCCTGCCTATGTTCTCCGCTTTTGGGAAACTGAGTTTCCTCAGCTCAAGCCCAGCAAGAGCAATACCGGCCAGCGCCTGTATCGGCGCAAAGATGTCGAGAACGTTGTTCGCGTGAAGAAGCTTCTGTACGAAGAGGGCTACACCATCAACGGCGCCCGCCAGTTCCTGAAGACCGAAGCCAAGCGCGACCGCTCACAAACCGCGCTCCCATTTGCTCAAGCCACCACCACGAATCCTGCGGATCTGCTTCCGATTAAGAAGGGATTGCAGGAAGTCTTGGCCATTCTCGCGGCACGAAGGTAAACAACGTGGAGCCGGCCGCCCCGGCCGGGTTCTTTCGTCTAACTGCTCGACTGTAAAACTGAGAATCTGCAGCACAGGAAAACCCCAAAACACCCGCGCGAGGGCGCCCAGCTCCGCGCCTTCCATCAGATCCTCGGCTTCAGTTTCTGACTCGCCTTTATGCCCGCGCCTTCCTGAACGGTAATCATTTGATCGGCGGCAATGTTGCTGAGACTGTCCCGTTGGCCGCTGGGCCATTCGATTTCTACGCGATCAGCTTTCATCGAATTTCCTAAGCCGAAGGTCAGCACGAGTTCACTTTGGGAAAGATAGCTAGAGCCGCTGCGCATCATCAGCCACTGATTGTTGCCGCCGGACTGCACACGCACGATCGCTCCGATGCCATCGCGATTCGATTTTGTTCCCTGCAGCTTCACGCGCAGGCTGTGGCCGGTTTTTAAATCATTGCGAAAGAGTTGGGCTGGACCGCCGTTGGTGGTGAACACGAGATCGAGGTCGCCGTCGTTATCGATGTCGGCGTATGCGGCGCCGCGGGCCACCCGCGGCCGCGCGAAGTCAGTGCCCATCTGCTGTGTAACTTCGGTAAATTTTCCGCCCCCGACGTTGCGAAACAGATGCGGAGGCTCGGCGTAGCGGACGCGCTTCTGAATGTTTTCAATCTGGTCCTCGATATGGCCATTGGCTACAAAGATGTCGAGCCAGCCATCGAGGTCGTAATCGAAGAAGAAGCAGCCAAATCCGAGGGTGAGCAAGCTGTCGCGGCCGATCTCCGATGTAGGCGCCGCATCGACAAATAATCCGTGGCCCTCGTTGTGAAACAGCGAGAGCATCTGATTCGAGAAATTTGAAATGAGGATGCTGGGATTGCCGCTGTGGTCGTAGTCCGCGGCATCGACTCCCATTCCGGCACGCGCGAGTCCTTCCTCACTGTACGCAATGCCGGCGGTTACAGCGGCTTCGGAGAAGTGCTGGCCTTTCTCGTTGACGTAGAGCTTATTCGGCTGCGTGTCGTTTGAGAGGACGAAGTCGGGCCAACCATCACTGTTGTAATCGAGGATGGCGATACCAAGCGTCTTCGAAGTGGCGTCGAGCAATCCCAGCTTCGCTGTAGCATCTTCGAATTTTCCGCCGCCCAGGTTGTGCCAAACGCGAATCGACGCCCCTTTGTATGACTCGGGAGTGCAATACGATTTGCGCTTGCCGTCGATACTGCAGTAGATGTCCTGCTTCGGCGACCACTGCACGTAATTGGCGACAATCAGATCGAGCTTGCCGTCGCGATCGTAGTCGATCCAGGCAGCGCTGGTGCTGAATTCCTGCACGCCGGCGAGCCCCGATTTTTGCGTGACATCCGTAAACGTTCCGTTGCCGTTGTTGTGGAACAAACGACTCTGGCCGACAGCGCTGATGAAGACGTCATCGTAGCCGTCATTGTCGAAATCGCCGACAGCGACGCCCATGCCGTACATGCTGACGGCCAGCCCGGATCTCTGCGTCACATCGGTGAATGTGCCGTTGTGGTTGTTATGGTAGAGCTTCAGCGTCGATGGACGCTTCGGCGCGCCGGGCCAGTCTTCTCCGTTCGCAAAGAGAATGTCCTGGTATCCATCGTTGTCGTAGTCGATGAAGGCAAGGCCCGCGCCAAGCGTCTCCGGCAGATACCGCTTTCCCGTCGCGCCGCTGTTGTGCACGAAGTGGACTCCGCTGGACTGAGTGATGTTGGTGAAGCCGCCCTGTGCCAGAGCCGCGCCCGATCCCAGAATGAAACTAACGCCGATAATGCTGGAAAGAAATCTGTTCATCAATGACCGCTGGTGAGAAATGATGGAAAGCGCGATTCTGCCACATGCGGGCGTGCAGGAACTTGCGCTGTTTTTATTTGCCGAGCCGCTGGAGCAAGCGGAACACTTTCGTGCTCGTGAATCGCCTGCCGCTCGTTGTTGTCCTCGGGATGCGAGAGGCGATACGGACCGGTTAACGCCTGCGCCGCTTCATCGGCCTTGAATCGCAGATACCGCTTCTCGAATGCTGCCGCCCGCTGGTTGTTCCCCAGCCCGCGGTAGCAGAGCATCAGGTTGTAGTTCGCCTGAAGGTCCTCGGGATCGATTGCGATCGTCTTCTTCAGCTCGTCGATCGCGTCTTGATATTTGTGCTGCAGGAAAAGAATGCGGCCGATGTCATCGATGACCACGCGATCCTGCGGATACTGCTGCGCCGCGAACCGCAGATGCTGTAAGGCATCGTCGTATCGGCCTTCATTGCGCAACGCGCGTGCATAGAAGTAGTGCGTACGCGCGAGGCTGTTGTCCATCGCGAGGGCTTTCTCCAGGACCTGCTCGGCACGCTGTTCGTCACCTTCCTGCACGAAGACCCGGCCCATGTTTACGAAGCTATCTGCCTTCTTCGGATCAGCTTCAGAAGCGGCCTGGAATGCATCGAGCGCGCCTTTGAGATCACCCTGCAGCAACAGCCCGATGCCGTAATCGTTCCATCGCTCCCAATCCTGCGATTCGTACATGCGCTTCGGTCCCGCTTTGGGAACGCTGTTCGCGACCACCGGCAATGTGACTTCGTCTTGAGCGATGGTCGTGATCGGCAAATTAGGAATGTATTTCAGCTTGCCCGAGACCTGAGCAGTGCTGCCGTCGAACGATACCTTGCGGTCGTCGTACGCCGGAGCCATCTGGATCGCGCCGCCTTGGCTGTCGCCGGCGTAGGAGAACTGCGTGTAGTACCAGGAGAACTTGCGGTAGTTTAGCTTGGCTTCGAGCTTGATCTTGCTGCCGGCATTCTCGGGAATATGCAGGCGATAGTGCACGGTATCTGCAGCGCCGGGCGGAATCAGCTTTACATAAACCAGCGCGCGCGCAGCCCAGGCATTGCGCTTGTTGATCGGATTGCCGTGCTCGTCGATGCTCTGCGAGCGATAAAAGTGCGCGGTCTTCTCGACCGGACCTTTGCCGTCCTCCTCGACCTTTCCGCTCCAGAAGAGGACCTGACCTTTGTCGTCGGTGGCCTTCAGTTCCAGCCAGACGTCGAAGGCATCCACTGTGCCTGCAGGGAAGAAGTGTCCAACTTTGCGCGTGCGCACCACTACATCGACCCGCTCCGTGTCGCCACGGCGCAGCGTCGGTTCGACTTTGTTCAGCGGAGCCGTGACTTCAAACGGCTCGGCGTTGTTCGCTGTTCCCGTAGCGGGAGCCGTGTTCGATTCGGCTTCTTCGCCGACGGCGAACGTGGTCGAGAGCTCTCCTCCGGGAACGTTGGCTGCGGCTTTCGTCGTTCCCGTTTCAGGAGAAACGGCAAAGATATCTACGCTGATGACACCGTTCTTCAGGAAGTTGAGAACCGCTTCCATCTGCTTTTCGTCCTGGTTGGCCGTGGGAAGCGCAGTATTCGCGGCGGGGAAGCGGTGCGAGTGCAGCTTACCGTCGGTATTTCCGTAATCGGCGGACTCGACTAGCGGCATGTGGCAGTCGAGACAGCGCTGCGGCTTCGGCGGATAGTAGAACGAGCGAGCGCCCAGCCCGGAGACGCCGCTCGCCTGCCAGTTGTCGTAGTCGTTGAAGCCGCGAATCCAGCGGTAGTGATTCACGGGAATATCAAGATGGACTTTATGGCAGCTCGAACAGAACTCCGCCGAGTGCTCGTCGTGCATGAACGGCTTGAAGAACGCTCGCCGGTGCGGCTCGGGATTCAGATAGACCGAGTAGTCATGAAGCCATCGGATTACGGGATTTGTGCTGGCAGCGAGTTCGTGCAGCTTGGGATACTTCAGCACGAAGTCAGCTTGCCCCATCGTGCTCTTCACCTTCACGATGGAGTGGCACATCAGGCAGCCGAGGCCGGCGTTGGCTTCCGGCGTGTGGACGATTTGCTTGATCGGCCGATCCATCATCCCGCTGTACAGGACCGAAGGATCGTGACACCCGCCGCACCACTTCGAGGGATGCGTGCCCACTACCTCCTGCATGTACTCAATGCTCTTGCGATACCACTGATTGTTGAACGACGAGAAGTGATGCGCGGAGCTGTTCCACTGATCGTAAACATCCTTGTGGCAGCGCTCGCACGCCTGGGACTCCATGAAGTATTTCGCAGGAATCAGCTTGCCGTCGGTGGTCTGTGCCGAACTGGGAAAGAACGAGCCTTTCGGGCCGTCACCTTCCCCGTCCATGGTGCCTGGTGCGATCTCAGGATTCTTAATCGGCGTGGAGGCAGCCCATCGATTCACGCGCGCATAGTGCGCTCCCCATCCAATCAGCGCGGCAATAGCAAACAACGCAGCGCATTGCGCAGCCAGTTTGGCCGGCACAGCCGAAACCCAATTCTTCCCACGCAACCAGCTGAAAAGCAGCAACAACACTCCGGCGAAAGAGAAAATTGCATGGAGAAACAGATAGACAAGATGTGGGCGAGTTCCGCCCACGATCATGATGACAATGCCGGCGAGAACTCCGAGCACGAGTAACGCGATTCCACTCTTCGTCAGCCGATCAAGCCCCCGCAGCCGGCGCAAAAGAAACGGAGCCACGGCGATGGCCAGCACTCCAAGCCCGACATGCGCCAGCGAAAGGCCGATGTAGAACAGGTTCGGCGCAGGAAACGCGTAGAGATAAATGCCGGAGAGCGCGCCAAACCAGAGAAAGTACTTCGCCAGAGTGCCTGGGGAAACGCGAGCCATTGGATGGAGAAATCCCAAGGAAAACTACACGAGATTGGAGCTTCTCTCGATAGTGCTTTTCTATTAGGCGTCAGGCATGGATTGCGAATGACCCTTTTGAGCGTGCATTACTATGTCGGCGTGATCAAAGCTGCCTTGGAAGTGATCAACGCGATGCAGGCTGCAGGAGTGATCGGCAGATATGCGGTAGGCGGAGCTGTTGCAGCAACGTTCTACCTGGAACCTGCTGCAACAGTTGACCTCTCCATATTTGTTGAACTTCCAACCGCCGTTAAGGGAGTTCTCGTTAGTTTGAAGCCGATCTACGAGTATCTGGAAGGGCAAGGCTGCAGGAGCAGCGGTGAGTACATCATCGTTGCCGAATGGCCAGTGCAGTTCCTTGTTCCAGCGAGTCCGCTCGAACTGGAGGCAGCAGCGAGAGCGACTCGTGTCGAAGTAGAGGGAGCATCCACTTGGGTAATGAGTGCGGAGCATTTGGTGGCAATCGCTCTGCAAACAGGCAGAATCAAAGATTACAATCGAATTCTGCAGTTTCTCGAGTTCAAGAAGGTCGATCAGGGTAAGTTTCGAGCCGTTCTTGAGAGGCATGCGCTCACTGCAAAATGGCACAAGTTTGAGGCTCAGTATCTTCGTGGGAGACACTAGACGAGAACAATTAGCTGCGCTTCCATTTGCCGAGAAGCTGAAGATTCTCGATAAGCTTCGCGCTCGGAGCATAGCCATTGCAGCGGCAGGTTTGAGGGACTACCAACCTGAGACTACGGAAGACGGGCCTTTTGTTCCGCCGGAAGAAAACACCAACGAGTCTGAATAGCAATCCTCTGATCCGAGCTGCTTCTCAACATCGTCCGCCTGCCACTCGGATACACTTGTTGTTCTTGCATGTCCGAACTCTACCCATTACTTCTCCTGCCGGAATTTCACGAGCGGGTCTGGGGCACTAAAGACCTGAGCGCGTTTTATCCCTCACATAAGGTCGGCACTGATCGGATCGGCGAAGTGTGGCTTACGGGCGAAGCCTGCCGCGTTGCTAACGGCGCATTTCAGGGACGCACGCTGGGCGATCTCGCTGCCGAGCATGGAGAAGCGTTGAATGGAAGTCGGGCTCGCGACAGACGCTTTCCACTCCTGATGAAGCTGTTGTTTCCGAAGGAGCGCCTCTCGGTGCAGGTTCATCCCGACGACGAAGGTGCAAAGAAAATCGGGCAGACGTGCGGAAAAACGGAGTGCTGGTACGTGCTCACCGCCACTCCGGAAGCGACCGTTGGACTCGGACTAAAGCCAGGAATCAATCGCCGCCAAGTCGAAGCCTCCATCCACGCCAAGAACATGGAGCAGCTTCTGAACTGGATTCCCGTGAAGGTCGGCGACATGATCTACGTCGATGCCGGCACCGTGCATGCCATCGGCCCCGGCTCTGTCCTTCTGGAAACTCAACAGAACTCCGACACAACGTATCGCCTGTACGACTACGGTCGTCCGCGCGAGTTGCACATCGACCGCGGCTTGGAAGCAATGAAGGAAGTTACGCGTGCCGGCAAGGTGAAGAGCCGCGGTGGAAACGGAAGAATCATCCTGGTTTCCTCGCCTTCGTTCGAAGTGGACAAGATGCTGCTCAAAGATCCCAAAGAGCTGAGCACGGTGGATTCCTCGGGACAAACTTCCGTTCATTGCATCGTCGCCCTGCGCGGCTGCGGAATCATCGAGAGCGAAGGCAAACCGGCGATAAGCGTTGGCCGCGGCGAGGCCGCGGTTGTTCCAGCGGCGTTGGGCAAATACAGCGTTCGTCCTCAGTGGGAGTTTGAGTTTGTTCGCGCGACCCTGCCGGGGGATGTGGGTGAACCCGAGACTGACCGCGTCACAGAATTGGCTGGATCCGTGTAGCATCTTCGCGGCAACGTTGGTCGTATCTGGAAATCAGAGACTCTGGATTGCGCGATGAATCCTACTCTGGACGAATCTTTCCACCGTAGCGACTCCTCCTTCCACACCGGTGCCTGTGGACGCAATGTTGGAGATTCGGAGATTCGGTCATGCTCACTGGAGCACCATCCGGAAATGCAAATGTGGACCGGATATCAGCCTCGAATTTCTAAATCGTGGCACTCCGTTCCGACCTCGCCAAATGCGATTTGGAGAAAAATGTCCACTTTTCCAGAGCATTTACTACTGCTTCTAGCTTTAAAGGTTCTTTTCTTTGATTGAAGTCAAAGCAGTAGCTGATATAAGTTTGAACGCATACATCCGCAGGGGGTTTCCGCCATCATGCCTGTCGCCGGAGCAAGCGTTGAGAACGTCGAGAAAACCACGATGACCACTAGCACCACTGCAAGTGCAGCCATGGAGATTGTCCTCACGCAGACTGAGTTGCTGAAGGAATTGACGGCGACTCAGGGAGTCGTCGAGCGCAAGACGACCATACCGATTCTCTCGAACTTTTTGTTTGAAGCCGCGGGCGACCGGCTCACCATCACTGCCACCGATCTCGATCTCAGCCTGCGTACGTCTTGCCCTGCAACGGTGAAGAAAGAAGGCTCGTGCACGATCCCCGCGCGCAAGCTCTACGACTACGTGAAGCTGCTGCCCGAAGGACAGGTGACCATCAAGCAGATGGAAAACCATTGGGTGCAGATTCGCGCGGGAAGATCGAACACGAAGATGGTCGGGATGGCGCGCGCGAATTTCCCAGCGCTCCCGACGTTCCCTTCCGGATCGGCAACAAAACTTCCGGTTGCTGTTCTACGCAATCTGATTGCAAAGACTGTTTTTGCCATCTCGAACGAAGAATCGCGCTACACGCTGAATGGCGCGCTGATGGTGATCAAGGCGGAGTCCATCGCGATGGTCGCGACCGACGGACATCGCCTCGCGCACATCGAAACCAAAGCTGACTTCGCGGGCGTGAACGGCGAGATGAAGACGCTCATCCCGCGCAAAGCAATGAATGAACTGCGCTCGCTGATCGATCAGACCGATGAAGAGTTCATTCAGTTCGCGAAGGACGATTCCACGCTCTTCTTCCGCATCGGCGGACGATTGCTGACCTCGCGCCAGCTCACCGGACAATTCCCCAACTACGAAGCTGTTCTCCCGCGGGACAACAATAAAGCCGTAGTTGTAAGCTGCGCCGATCTGCTCGGCGCCATCCAGCGCGTGGCGCAATTCGCCGACGAACGATCGGGAGCGATCCGCATAAAACTCGACAAAGATGAACTTCGCCTCTCCTCATCTTCGACCGATGCCGGCGAGTCAGAAGACACGATTGAAACCAGCTACAAGTCCGATCCGCTGATCATCGGATTCAACTCTCAGTACTTGCTTGACTTCCTGAAGGTCACCAACTCCGGCGAAGTTCGGCTCGAATTCAAAGATTCGCAGTCCGCCGGTCAGTTGCGTCCTGAAGGCAATGGAGACGAATACAAGTACCGCTACATCATCATGCCGATGCGGATTTGAGCGTGAGAAAGAAGTCACGAAAGGCCCGATTCGCTCGGGCCTTTTTTAACATCTGCGAGTGAAGGGAGAGCGGGAGTATGAGCCGCATGGGTATAGATCATCTAACGGAAGCAGAACTCATCGATTTGAATCATCGTATAGTGCAGCGGCTAAGGCTTCTGAGCCAGGTACATGCGCACAGAGCCATGTTGGAGTTCCGCATTGGCGATCGCGTCACATTTGAGCCCGAAGGCAGGGCTCCGGTTTTCGGGATGCTGACGCGGTACAACAAGAAGTCGGTCACGGTTATTACCGACGAGGGTCATCGCTGGAACGTATCTCCTCGATGCCTGCGCTTAGCAGAACGGAGTCCGGTAGTTGAGCACCAGAGAAGCGTGCCAAATTCGCTGATTCCGTTTACTCGCAAGTGAGCGATGAGCCCCACGCAGAATTGGGGCGCCTGCCGATGGAAGTCCTCGACTGCATTTCTGCGTGCAACGAGCACCCTCGAGCTACTGTGATCTGCGCAGTCCGGAGACAAGCGTTCGCACGATTACCCCGGCACTCGATTAATATTGCGCTATGTGCCGAAACATAAAGAACCTTTTCAACTTCGATCCGCCTGTTACGTCGGATGAAGTCAGGAATGCCTCGCTCCAATTCGTGAGAAAGATCTCCGGATTCAATAAGCCATCGCGCGCGAACGAAGCCGCATTCAATGCAGCAATCGAGGAAATCTCTGCGAGCGCAACTCGGTTGCTCCAGTCGCTTCAGACGTCCGCGCCGGCCAAGAGTCGCGAAGAGCAAGCAGCTAAAGCTCGGGCACGCGCGCAAGAGAGATTTGGAGCCGCCAGCTAACCTTCATCTCGTTGGAGGCTTCATGACCGATGGGCCGGTGATTCATTATCCTCAACTCTTCCCGTAGCTAGCCTGCAGAAGTTCGGATACGAGCACAAAGAATCGAAACATCGGACTCACTTCGCGTTACGCTATATTCGGAAACACTAATGCTCTCAGACACCAGTCCCGAAGCGGCTGCGATTCAAGATGAAATCTTTCGCCGCATGACCCCGGAACAGCGTGTGCTCTTGGCGCTTGAAATGAGCGAATCGATGCGCAGCGTCGCACTGGCTGGACTGCGCAGTCGGCGCCCCGAACTGAGCGAGTCAGAGCTAGCACGCGAACTGATGCGGCTCATGTACGGATTCGTTCCACAGAACCTGTGACATTCGAAGACATACTGACACGCGTCGCGCGTGCTCTTGAACGTGCGCAAGTGCCATACATGCTGACCGGCTCGGTCGCTAGTTCCGCGCATGGGAAACCTCGGTCCACCCGCGACATCGACATCGTGATCGCGCCGAATTCAGAGCAATTGCGCGAGCTGATCCAGCAATTTCCAGGCTCCGCATATTACGCAGATGAACAGCAAGCCTTACAGGCACTCGCCCACAGAAGTCAATTCAATGTGATCGACTCTGCCACCGGCTGGAAGGTGGACTTTATTATTGCGAAAACCTCGGAATATGCGCGCACGGCTCTGTCTCGGCGCAAAAAGCTGATCATCGGAGACACCCTGCTGTCGGTGGCGTCCCCCGAAGACGTGATCGTTCCAAAATGGAATGGGCAAAACTAAGCGGCGGTTCAGATCGGCAGATTACCGACGCCGCAGACATTGTCCGCAACCAGGGAAACAGGTTGGATCACGCCTACATTGAGCAGTGGGCGAAGCAGCTTGAGTTGGAGCAGGAATGGCAGCAGGTGCTGGAAATGTCCGAGTAGCCGGCGCAATGATGCTGGCGCGCCCTGAGAGATTCGAACTCCCGACCTACTGATTCGAAGTCAGTCGCTCTATCCACCTGAGCTAAGGGCGCGCGTTCTTATTCTAGCTTGCTCTTTGCGGGGCTGAACCGAAGATTGTTGAGTAAAGAAAATCCGGGCGCCACAAATGAGGATGCGACTATAAACGTGCTCAAAGCACATGGGTGCGCTGCAGGCTGCTTCATCCTCATAAGCCTGCTATTACCCGCGGTGGTCGCCCGGTTGCACAGGATTATACGCCTGTCGCCAAAACAGCAAGAAACCGTAATGAGTTAAGGCAATGCGAGCGACGTATTCACCCAACGTCACAGATGAATCACTGTGCCAACCGCACAAGATCGAGCATTCGATCACATCGAGCTCAGACGCGCGCTTTCATTGTGTTTTCGCGTTTGGCCGCGAGCTCATCAACCGGCGGGAATGATGTTGGCTTCAAGACGGTTTGATCCGGTGGCTGAATGCCGGTTTGGAACGCGTTGACCAAGGCTTCGACGGCCAGTCCTGCAGTCGGCGGAAGAACAATCGACGCAGCGAGGATGCCCTTCCGGACGCGATCCTGGCCGATGTCTCCTGCGGCATCGCATCCGGTGAAGATCATTCCATGAGCCATAATCTTTTCTTCTTCAAGTGCCCGGCGAGCTCCGAGCGCCATAGCGTCATTTTGGGAACAGACCATATTGAGCGGCGTCTGGCGCGAAGTCGAGAGAGTGAGCCATTGCTTCACTGCCTGATATCCGCTTTCTTCAGTGAAGCGCCCCCGAATCATGCGCACCTGCACGTTGGCCGGTTTCGTCGTTTGCATTCCATGGGTGCGCTCTTCTGCGGAGAAGGCGCCCGTGGGTCCCTGGATGTAGAGCACGAGGCCTCCTTGTGGAAGGAAGGCGGCCATCTGGCGCGATTGAATGCGTCCGATTTCCCGTTGGTCAGCCGTAATACAGAAGCTGGGAATCTTGCTGGATGCGCGGAGTGCAGCCAGGTAATCAACTTCGCGATTCACCACAGCCCAGCCGATTCCGGCGGATACCGCAGCCTGCGCCACTTGCGTAAGCCCTGTGCCGACAGGATGGCAAACTACTGCGTCTGGTCGAATGGTCGGAGCGGCCTGGATTGCCTCGAGGATCTGCTGACCTTGGCTGATCGCATCTCCTTCGGCGTAGATTACCTGGAGATCGACTCCATGGCGCTGTGCGGCATCGTTGGCGACGCGAGACTGCTCGCGCTGATACTCGTTTTCAGTGTTGACGAGCGATACCAGAATCTTCAGCTTCTTCATAAATGCAGGGGCCGGCAGACGGGAGGGCACTGGCGCCTCGTGAAGATGAATGATAGGTGAGTTTCGTCCCAACCTGGACGTTACTCTAGTGACCTGTGCCAACATGCGCACGTGAGCGATAGGCGGAGCAAATGCCTGACGTGATGTACCGAACAGCGGTTCCTTCCGATGTCCCTGCGCTCGCTCGCATTCGCGCTGCCGAATGGGAGTCCGAGCAATATTGGGTCCAGCGCATTACGGGCTACATGGAAGGCAGACTGCACCCGCAGAAGGCACTGGCTCAGCGGGTGATCTTTGCCGCAGTTGAAAATGAGCTGATCATCGGGTTTGTCGCCGGACACCTCACGCGAAGATTCGATTGTGAGGGCGAGTTGGAGTGGATCGATGTCGTTCGCTCACGCCGACGGCACGGGATCGGTTCCGAAATGGTACGGCTTCTCGCTCGTTGGTTCGTGGATCAGCGGGCACGCCGCATCTGCGTCGATCCAGGAAATCCATCAGCGCGGCAGTTCTATGCTGAGCTCGGCGCTGAGAATCTCAATCAGCACTGGATGTTCTGGCCCGACATCTCCATTCTTCTGAGGCCGGCTTCGGCCGGAGCCTCCAGTTGTGAGTGCTAAACTTCTCGACATGGCTGGCGAACGTCCTCGCACGCTCCTCTGGATTCTGATCGGAGGAGGAGCGTTCTTCCTCTTCGCGCTCGTAATCTTCTCGCTACTGTATTTCAGCGTTCGCGGCAACAGCTCGGAGTTCGATCTGGGTGGTGGAGAAAAGATCGCTGTCCTCGACGTGGAGGGCGTGATCCTGCAGGCGAAGCCGTTCATCGATGAACTGAAGCGCTATGGCGACGATTCGTCTATCAAGGCAATTATTCTTCGCATCGATTCGCCGGGCGGTGGCGCGGCTGCATCGCAGGAGATGTACGAAGCGGTAAAGCGCATACGCGATCAGAAGAAAAAAATGATTGTGGCCTCGATTCAGACGGTTGGAGCCAGCGGCGCATATTACATCGCATCCGGCGCGAGCAAGATTTATGCGAATCGCGCGAGCATCGTCGGCAGCATCGGCGTGATCGCCGAGTGGGTGAACTACGGCGATCTGCTGCGCTGGGCGAAGCTGAAGGAAGTGCTCTTTACCGCAGGCGAACTGAAAGCGGCAGGCGATCCGGCGCGCGACATGACTCCTGCGGAACGTGATTATCTGCAGAGCCTGGTAAATGAGATGTACGGGCAATTCATCCGTGACGTCGCAGATGGCCGCAAGCTGCAGGTGGACTACATCAAGCCTCTAGCCAGCGGCCGCGTGTGGACGGGGGAGCAGGCGATCGGTCTGAAGCTCATCGACAAGCTTGGCGGATTCCAGGACGCGGTGGACGACACGGCGAAAGCGGTTGGCATTCGCGGCGAGCCGTCGCTGGTTCATCCGGAAGAGAAGAAGCGCACGCTCCTCGACATCCTCTTCGGAGATGTATCGCAACTGCTGCCGGCTCAAGCACGCATGTTGCAGACGAATAATCCAAGTTTCTTCTACTTGTGGCGCTAGCGATAAAGAGGGCTGCAGCGCACTGAGTACGCGAGGTTCTGCTCCGATAGAGTTCGAAGCGCAATTGCCCTCCAGCCTTGTCATCTATCGGGGCGAAGTCCTGAAGCGAACATCTGATTGATAGGGTGTTTCGCTCGCCGGGATATGCTCTTCACACCTTTCCACAAGCAGATTCCCCGCGCCGCAACGCAGATTTCTCGGAACAACTACATGCTCGCGGCGGCGCGAGGAATGACAATGGTTGAATGGAGCGGTTATCTCTTCGCAGTGCCGCGCGCCATCTTCTTCACCTTGCGTTTCTGGGAACCGCGAGGCGTGGTGCGCTTGGCCTTCGGCGCAGCCTTCTTGCGGGCTGCTCGTTTTGCTTTCTTCCGTTCTTCTCTGCTGAGTGACTTTGTATTTGCCATTGAGCTCCAGTTTGAATGAATTCGAAGTTGTTGAGGTTCTCGTGGAATTCGTAATTTCGTGATTGCGTGATTTGCAAATCGCGAAATCACGAAATCGGGAAATCGCGAAATTGATAGGTGGCCCGCTCCACGTTGCTTTCTTTAGGGCCTTGGCTGTGAGATGAACATCCTCACGATGATGCCAGCGACGATCATCGCCAGGCCGATCCACATCAGCGTCTGACCGATCCTGTATTCGCGAAGCGTGTGCGCTGTACGTCCCAGAATGAAACCGATGATGGCGATCGTGAGACCGCCCCAGCGCAACATATGTCTGAGCGTCTGTTTGCTCACAGTCGTTCAAGCTGCGCGAACTTCTCGACCAGCTTCTTCAGTCCGGCTTGCGGAAATTGTACCGTAATCTTCGCGTCGTCTCCGTCGCCCTCGCGCTTGTACACCGTGCCTTCGCCATACTTCGGATGACGAACGCGCTGGCCGGGACGGAATCCGCGTTTGCCCGTGGCTTCGGGAAGATCGATCTTCGGACGCGAGAACTTCTTGCCGCGCGAAGCGAAGAACTCGGCGATGTTGTCGATCGACTGGTAGGGAGAGCCAGTGGTCGTGCGCTTGGTTGAGTAACTCTTCTCCGGCGACAGCGACCGTCCGAAGCGCTCACGCGCCGCCGCACTCTGGTCTTCATCCTCGTAGCTATAGTGGCGGCTCTCGCCGTACTCCGCTGCAGTCGCGCTGCGACGGCTGCTGCCGGAGCTTCCGCCGATTTCTTCCATTAACTGCGGCGGAATTTCTTCCAGGAATCGTGATGGCACGCTTACATCCGGCAGATCGTTCCCGTAGCGGCGGCGAAAGCGCGCGCGGCTCAGGACGAGAGTATCCATGGCGCGCGTCATGCCCACATAGCAAAGGCGGCGCTCTTCTTCGATCTGCTCGGGATTGAGGAACGTTCGCGAACTTGGGAAGAGGCCTTCTTCCATTCCGGCCAGAAAGACCAGCGGGAACTCGAGTCCTTTGGCAGAATGCAGCGTCATGAGCGTAACCCGCGAGCCTTCTTCGTACTGATCGGTATCGCTGACGAGTGCGGCGTGATCGAGAAACTCGCCTAGAGTCTCGGCGCGATCGGCAGAGTCGCGCGCCGCGTTTACCAATTCCTGCAGGTTCTCAATCCGGGAAAACGATTCCGGCGTAGCTTCTTCTTCGAGCACCTTCACGTACCCGGTGCGATCGATGAGAAATTTGATCACCTCAGGGAGCGTGGCTGCGGAGCCGGGAGCACGAAAGCCCTCGACTCTGGGTGGCTCACCTGTGTCGTTTTCGGTTGACTGAGACTCGCGTTCGGTATGAGCGGGTAGCTCGTCAGCTTCTTCGCCGTTCTCTTCGGTGTTGAAAGATACTGCCTCGCCGGCTTCCGCGAACAACTCGTGCTGCTCGTTCACGCCAAAATCAAAACTGGTCTCGTCTTCAGCTTGATCTTGCGGAGGCAGCGACCCGTCATTGCTTGGCTCAAGCTCAGGCTCCTGCTGATTGCTGAGTGCTGATTGCTGAGTGCCGGTATCGGCCGCCAGCTTCTCGACGAACGAACCGCCAAGCATCGCGCGCGCATCGTCGATGATCTGCTTGAATTCCCTTAACGCAGTTACAGCTCGCGCAGGCAGCAGCTTCTGCTCGATCGCCCGCTCCATTGCGCTCCACAGGCTCACGCCAGTTTCGAGCGAGAGACGTTCGAGCACTTCAAGCGTGCTCTTGCCGATGCCGCGCGCAGGAGTGTTTACCACACGAAGCAAGGCGATCGAGTCATCGGGATTCTCGATCAGCTTCAGGTACGAGATCATGTCTTTGATCTCGGCGCGCTCATAAAACGAGAACCCGCCTACGACGTTGTACTTCAGCGCATAGCGCCGCAGCGCTTCTTCAAACAATCGAGATTGTGAGTTGGTGCGATAGAGGATTGCCGCGCGGCGCGGCTCCTCGCCTTCGGCTGGCTCCCGCAAGTAGCGCGAGATGTAGTCGGCGGCGAACAGGGCTTCGTTCTCGCCGTCAGGAGCTTCGTAGTAGTAGATCGGGGTGCCGCCCTGGCGATCGGTCCAGAGGCGCTTGCCTTTGCGCTGCTTGTTGTTGGCAACAACCGCCGATGCGCCTTCAAGGATGTTCTGCGTTGAGCGATAGTTCTGCTCGAGGCGGATGATTTTCACTTCGGGAAAATCCTGCTCGAATTCGAGGATGTTGCGGATGTCGGCGCCGCGCCATGAGTAGATCGACTGGTCCTCGTCGCCGACCACGCAGACGTTGTGGTGCTCGCCGGCGAGCAGCTTCATCAGCTCGTATTGCGGACGGTTCGTGTCCTGATACTCGTCGATCAGCAGATATTGATAACGCTGGTTATAGCGATGCCGCACCTCGGCCGAGCTCTTGAGCAGGCGCACGGCTTCGAGCAGTAGATCGTCGAAATCGAGCGCGTTCGCCTTGAGCAGCTCCTTGCGATAAATCTCATAGACATGCGCAATCCGTTCCGTATTGGGATCGGCGGATTTGAGGTACACCTCCTGCGGATTCAGCATGTGGTTCTTGGCCCAGGAGATCCGGCCCAGTACATTTCGTGGGGTGAGTTGCTTGTCGTCAATTCCCAGACGACGAATCGCGGCCTTCACCAGCGACTGCTGGTCAGCTTCGTCGTAGATGGCGAAATCCTTGGTCAGGCCTTGGCCATTGACGCGCAGGGCCTCGATATCGCGCCGCAGCAGGCGGACGCAGAAGGAATGAAAAGTCGAGATCCGCGGCTGGGCAACCGAGACGTGCCCGATCAGCCGATTGACTCGTTCGCCCATCTCGGCCGCAGCCTTGTTGGTGAAGGTCACGGCGAGGATGGAATCAGGAGCAACTCCAAGATCGTCAATAAGATGCGCGATCCGGTGGGTGATCACACGCGTCTTGCCCGAACCGGCGCCGGCTAGGATCAGGACCGGTCCATTGACCTGTTCGACGGCTTCTCGTTGTTGCGGATTGAGTTTACTGAGGTCCAACTCTCACAGTTTACCGGAGGCGATTCGTCCCGCGAGAGCCGCCATTTACGCGGCTTTTCCTCACTACGTCCTCAGTTCGGTACTCGCGAACGCGCGGGATGCACACCAAGGTAATGGGAATCCCCTAAGTCGTGGTTTCCGCAACACCTAGTCCGGCGCACAATACGCCCATGCAGATCAAAATGAAGGTGAACGGACGGGAGCTCGGCGCCGGAAGCCTCGACTTGCTGGTTCTCGATCAGGTGAAGCGGAAGATGCAGGAGAAGGTCGCGGGCATGGTTTGTGCAGACCACCTGCAGCCGGCGATCCTGCAGGTGAGCGGCGAATCGCTCTCGGCGCTCAAGGTACAAATCCAGGCCTGCTGCGATCCTATGCGTCACCGCGTCGCCAAGGCGCTTGCCTAAATCAGTTTGGTGAGCTTCTTGTCGGCGAGGTGCTTCACGACTTTGCCCACATCTTGTGAGTGCTCGCGAGTGGTGACCAGGATGGCATCTTCGGTTTCCACTACAACGATGTTCTTCACGCCCACTGCGGCGACAAACTTTTTCGGTGCGTAAACGTAATTTCCTTCCGCATTTAGAACGTAGTGATCTTCCGCATCGATCACGTTTGCGCCAGCTCCGTTCCTACCTTGAGCGAGCTGATGCTCGAAGAGAGCGGCCCATGACCCGAGATCGTTCCAGCCAAAATCCGCCCGAAGACAATAGAGATTCGATGAGTGCTCGCCCTTGGCCGAGCGCGGTTCCAATACCGCGTAATCGATGCTGATGTTCTCGCACTTCTCGTACAGATGTTCGAAGATGGATTGGAATTTCGATGTGCCCCAGGCTGCGGCGATCTCCTCCAGATAAGGCGCGGTTTCGGAAAGATGCTCTCGCATGGCGTTGACCAGCGTCTTCGCTGACCAGACAAACATGCCGCTGTTCCAGTAGTAATTGCCGGCAGTTAGAAATTCCTCGGCGCGCTGCTGGTTGGGCTTTTCCGTGAAGCGGCGCACGCGAAACAGATCGTCACCAAGTTTCTCGCCACCTTCGATGTATCCGTATCCCGTTTCGGGACGATTAGGATGGATGCCCATCACCACCATGTTGTCGCCGGCTTCGGCCAACTCGATAGCTTCCGAGACTATTTTCCGAAACAGCTTTTCGTCTTTGATCACGTGATCGGCGGGGAACATGCCGATGATCGCCTCAGGATTCTGGCGCTCCAGCAGAAATGCGGCCAAGCCAATCGCCGGAGCGGTGTTGCGCGCCACAGGCTCGGAGACGATCTGCTTGCGCGGGACCTTCTTGAGCTGTCCGCTGATGACTTCGAAGACATGGGTGTTAGTGATGACCCAGAAATTGTCTTCTTCGGCGAGCGGCAGCAGGCGGGCGACGGTTTGCTGAATCATCGACTGGTCGCCGTCGAGGTTAAGAACCTGCTTGGCCATTTTGCGCCGGCTGCGCGGCCAGAAGCGCGTGCCGCTTCCACCGGCGAGAATTACGGGATAGAAATGCGTGTTTTTGGTGCTCATGGGCAAAGGTTAATTATGAGCTAAGAATGGTCCCTCACGCGCGTGCTTTCCGCGTCGGCCAGCGCTGCAGCGCACTCTGTTCTCTGGCTGTTAGACGCACGGCTGCGCGGCGTGCGCCCTCGACTGAAGTCGAGGGCTTCACCCTGGGCTGAGGATTATTGGACTGTGGCTCCCTGCAGGGGAATATCGAAATAAAACAGCTCTTGGCCTTCACCATTACGCAATCCAGTGAACAGGATGTGCGAGCCGATGAGCGGCTGCTGAACGCCGCTTACGTCGAAGAACAGAAATCCTGATTGCGTATTGTGCGGTTCGACGGCCTTGGCCTTGAAGATCAGGTAATCGATTTCTTCGTCCGTGTTCTTGGGCAGGCGCTTTGGTTTTGAGCGCGGGATCGGGACCGGCAGCGGAATGCGCGCAGTTGCCGAATCGTGCGGCTCGGCTGAATTCGCGAGCGCCCGCTCTACGTCTTCCTTGGTCAAAGGTTCGCCTTTGGCTTTGCGCGCGGTGGTGAACTGGATCTGAGCATCGGCCAGCGAGATCGGCTGATCGGTGTCGTTGCTGATGATCAGGCGCACAGGCAGGATGCGGTGCTCATAGAACTTTACGTGAAACACCGAATCCTTTTCCGGCCCATAAGGATCGATGGCGATGGTTACGCCTTCATCTTTGTGAGTTTCATGTTGGGAAAATTTTGCGGCGTGGCCGGCGGGCGGAATGTCTGGCGGCTTGTAGTCGAAGGCATTGGCCGCGACAAAGCAAAACAGCACCAAACCGGAAGCCCAGAATCTTCGTCGCGGCCCAATGTTCATTCGCTACACCGATGCAAAGAAGCCTTTCATCCGCTGCAGCGCTTCTTTCAGGATCGCGCCGCTCGTTGCATACGACAGACGGATGTGCTCGCGCGTGCCGAAAGCTTCGCCGGGAACGGTTAGCACGTGCGCCTCCTGTAGCAACCGGTTGGCTACGTCGATGCTCGAGTTCAGGCCGCCGCGCCCAAGATACGCAGAGACATTCGGATAAACGTAGAAGGCTCCCTCAGGCCGCGCGCAGGTAACGCCGGGAATCTGCTTGAGATCGGAGAGAACCTGATCGCGCAGGCGGACGTAGTCGGTGCGAAATTCCGTGATGCAGTCCTGCGGACCTTCGAGCGCTGCAATCGCCGCTTTCTGCACAATCGAGACTGGGCTCGACGTCGATTGGCTCTGTAGCTTATTGATCTGATCGATGATTGGCTTCGGACCGAGCGCGTAGCCAGAGCGCCATCCCGTCATGGCATAAGTTTTCGACAGGGAGCCGATGATGACCAGATGCTCGCGAGCTTCTGTCATCGACCCGGCCGAGTAAACGTCGCCGGTGAAATTCAAATAGACGTAGCACTCGTCAGAGATCACATAGATACCGCGGCGATGCGCCATGAGTACGACGTCACGAAAATCGTCAGGGTGCATCACCGCGCCTGACGGATTGCAGGGCGTGTTCAGGATGATCGCTTTCGTACGCGAGGTGATCGCGCGCTGCACCATGTCCGCGGTGATGCGGAAGTCCTGCTCTTCATCGGCGTGAACATAGACGCACTTGCCGCCCGCGTACTCGACGATGTCTTTGAATGAAACCCAATATGGAACTGGGATGATCACTTCGTCACCGTGATCGACCAGCACCTGGATGGCGTTGAACAAAGCCTGCTTGCCGCCAGTCGAGGCACAGGCCTCTTCCGGCTTATAGTCGGAGCCGAAGTCGGCTGCGTGGCGCTTCACAATGGCTTTCCGCAGCTCAGGAATGCCGCCCACCGCTGTGTACTTGGTGAAGTTCTGCTGGATGGCAGCGATGCCCGCGTCTTTAATGTGCTGCGGCGTGTTGAAATGCGGCTCGCCCATGCCGAGATCGCTCACGTCGATGCCCTTGGCCCGCAGCTTGGCTCCCTCCGCCGTCATCGCCATGGTGGCGGATACTTCAATGCGGTTGAGCCGCGCGGAAAATGGACTGCTGACTGCCGTGCTGGTTGCCATCGTGTTCTCCTGAGTTATCGTTTTGCAGCCGAAGCCGCCGGGCCAAACTTCTTTTGCAGACGTTCTTCTACGTTCGGTGGAACCAATTCTCGCACCGATCCACCAAGCCGAAATACTTCTTTTACGAGCCGAGAGCTGAGGTACGAATAAGCCTCGGCGGGCATCATGAAGATGGTCTCCACAGACGCATTGAGTTTGCGGTTCATCAATGCCATCTGCAGCTCATATTCATAGTCGCTGATAGCGCGGATTCCGCGCAATACGGCATTTGCCTTTTGCTTGACCACATAATCGACGAGAAGGCCGGAAAAGGTGTCCACACGTACGTTGGGCCACCGGGATGTGGCCTCGGTGAGCATCTCGCGGCGCTCAGCCACATCGAAGAGCGGCTCCTTCTCCGAGTTCTTTAAAATCGCGACCACCAACTCGTGAAAGATCTTGCTGCCACGCTCGATCAGATCGAGGTGGCCGTTGGTAAGCGGGTCGAACGACCCCGGATAAATCGCTTTGATCTGCTTCATGGCAGGCTGGAAGGCTTATAGGCGATTGTAACTGCAGTTCTCACCACGGAGCCACGGAGTACACGGAGGACTGTTCTGTCATTCCGAACCGCCGGTTTTGCGGTGAGGAATCCCTACCATAAAATGCCCGGCCCATGCGAGGTAGTCTGCCTGAACTTGACTCGGATCTCTATATCGGACCTGAAAAGCCAAGTTGCCCGCAGGGTTCCTTTGCGAAGCAGGCGTTCGGAGTAACACGTTCAGAAGACTCCGTGTAGTCCGTGCCTCCGTGGTGAATAGGAATTTACGCGTCCAATGCCATTCCCACGGACAAGTGTGCAAACCTTTGCATCGTTGATTTTCCTCCATTACGCGAGCCCGAATTTGCGATGTAGGAAAATCAGCGACTTACAACGATAAAAGTTTGGTTCGGCAATTGCTATATAGGACTGGCGAGAGGTCGTGAAGGCATTTGGGGGAGTGCTCAACGGTCTCGATGGAAATCTTGGACCCGAAGAAGTGGGGACCACAGAGATGAACGCCAGGGTGAACCAGCTCTGGCGTTTTCCATTTTTGGGCTTTGGCATAGCATCTGGCGCTCTCGCGAGCGCGGCAAACCCCGCGCTTACCGTTCATCTATAATTCGCGGTTCGCCCTTGCGGCGTCTGTCGTGAGTTCGGCGAAGATTCCGTAGCCTTCATTTGTTGCGCTGGCATCGCGCAGGATCATCACTCATGGCCATGAGAGTAAGAAAGGCAGTGTTCCCGGCAGCGGGACTCGGCACTCGTTTCCTTCCCGCCACCAAAGCTCAGCCGAAGGAAATGCTGCCGATTGTCGATAAGCCCATCATTCAATACGGGGTGGAAGAGGCGCTGGCTGCCGGCTGCGACCAGATCATCATCGTCACCGGACGCGGCAAGAGCGCAATCGAAGATCACTTCGACGTGAGCTACGAACTCGAGAAAATGCTCGAGGAGCGCAAAAAAACGGAGCTGCTCACCATTGTGCGGCAGATCTCCGACATGATCCACGTCGCCTACGTTCGCCAGAAAGAAGCAATGGGACTCGGACACGCTGTGCTGATGGCGCGCGAGCTGGTCGGCAACGAGCCATTTGCCGTACTGCTGGCTGACGACGTGATCGACGCGAATCCGCCATGCCTGAAACAGATGATCGACCAGTTCGAGCACACGCAATCGAGCATTATTGCCACCCAGCAAGTCGAGGGATCGGCAATCTCTGCATATGGAGTGCTGGATGCTGCTCCTGTGGCCGGCAATGACAGGCTCTACGAAGTGCATAACATGGTCGAAAAACCCAAGCTCGAAGAAGCACCGTCGAATTTGGCGATCATTGGGCGCTATATCCTGACACCGAAAATTTTCGAGGTGCTCGATCGCACTCCACTGGGCACAGGCGGAGAACTGCAGCTTACCGACGCGATGCGTTTGTTGTTGAAGCAAGAGAAAATCTTTGGCTACCGCTACGAAGGCAAGCGCCACGATGCCGGCGACAAACTTGGATTTCTGAAAGCCACGGTCGAATTCGCGCTGAAGCGCCAGGAATTGGGGCCAGAGTTCCGCGAATACCTTAAAAATCTACCGTTGTGAGAGGTTCTGAAATCCGTTTCGGAACTCTGCAGAGGAAGCGCGAAAATACAAAGGCGGCTTGCAGCCGCCTTTTGGTGTTCTCAGAAATCCGAGCTTCTAGACGTTGCCTTCAGTTCCAGTAGCCTGACCCTGGGCGCGTCCAATCACATTCTCGGCCTGGCTACGAATGGTGCTGATGCCTGAGCGCACACGCTCTTTGCCTTGGTCGATCATTTCACGCGCACTGTCAGACAGATCGCTGGCGCGATCTACCAGGTTGTTACGGGTTTCTTCGCCGCTCATCGGGGCGAACAACACTCCTAAGCCAACTCCAATTCCGAGTCCAATCAGAAAACCTTTCATGCAAAAGTCCTCCAGCTAAATTGTACGGGGTTCCAGTCCTTTAACCACCGGCCGCTTCCTTACAGATGCCACTTTCCTCAGAGAGTTTGCCGCACGCAAATAGTGCAGAACACAACCACGAGAAATGACCTCGGTTTCTGACAAAAATTGGCAATTGCGCTGTTTTCCTGAACGCAAAGCGGGAGCAGCACACGATCAGTAAGGCAACAATCCGTATTGCGGGCGTTTTGGTAAGTAAAAACGGAGAACCCAATCGATGCCGTGGCGCATTTTGGCGCACGTGCCGCAAGAACAGCTTGGCGGTTTACAAAAAGTTAGCGAGTCGGTTGTAAACGACTAGAAAAACAGCACTTCTCGGCTCTCTGGCGACGCGGCTTATGCTCTGACGCCGCCTGGCTTGTGCCATTCCGCGTCATTGCCAATGCAAGTACCTGAATTTCACTACAATTGTTGCTGTTCCATGCGTCACTCGGTTTTATCTCTATAAACCCCCAGAGGAGAAGAAACACAGTGAAGAAGCTACTAACGATGGTATTTGCACTCGCGTTGATGGGTTCGATGAGCTTTGCGCAGTCGAGCGGTGATCAGTCCAGCAGCAGCGGACAAACCGCGACCTCAGGACAGAGCACGTCGGGCGATCAGAGCAGCACCACGACCACAACAACAACCAAGAAGCATCACAAGAAGCACAAGAAAGCCAAAGGGACCTCGACCGACACGAGCAATCCCAGCGACTCCAGCGGCTCAACCAGCCAACCGAAATAGCGAGTTCCATTTTGAAACCAAGCAGCCTCCCGCTTTGGGAGGCTTTGCTTTTTGAGGCAGCATTCTGCTGACCGCCATTCCTCAGTGTTATCCTTTGCGCTCCATGGCGCAAAGAAAACTCCGCACCGCATGTTTCATCATCCTCTTCCTCCAATTCTGCGTTCTTGCTCTGGCTCAGACTGCAGAGCAACGCACTGCGCGCTATTTCGACTCGATCCGCAACAGTCCGCCACTGCTGGAGGCTTTTCTCCGTGAAATGCCGAAAGGTGGTGACCTGCACAATCACCTGAGCGGAGCCGTGTACGCGGAGAGTTATCTGCAGTTCGCGATTCATGACGGCCTGTGCACGGACCGAAAGGCACTGGCATTTGTCGCCGCGCCATGTGATGAAGCTCATGACAGCGTGTCCGCGGAAACCGCTCTTACGAATCCGTTTCTCTATCGCGTCCTGATCGACGCGCTCTCGATGCGCGACTTTCATCCGTACTCTCAGCCTGGAATTTCGGAATCAGGAGAGGATCACTTTTTCGCCACGTTCGGACGCTTCGGCCTGGTCTCCCGCGCGCACAGCGGCGAGATGCTGGCGGAGGTCGCCTCACGCGCGGGGCGGCAGAACGAGTCGTACCTGGAGCTGACCCTGGGGCTGGACCGAACTTCGGCACAGCTTGGTTCCAAAGTGGGATGGACCGATGACTTCGACCAGATGCGCCAGAAGCTCACAGCGGCAGGGATCGGCGAAGCCGTTGGCGAGGTCCGCGAGAAGCTGGATGAGGCGGAGGCAGATAAGGATCGGTTGCTGTCGTGCGAAGACGCCGCGCACGCCGATCCCGGTTGCAAAGTGACGATCCGCTACATCTACGAAGTTTATCGCGGCACTCCCAAGGAGCAGGTTTTTGCTGAGATCATGTCGGGATTCGCGCTGGCCAAAGCCGATCATCGATATGTTGCGCTGAATCCGGTCATGCCCGAAGACGGATACACGTCTATGCATGATTACGATCTGCACATGCGGATGCTTGACTACTTCCACAAGCTCTACCCGGATGTTCATCTCACCGAACATGCCGGAGAACTTGCCGCCGGCTTGGTTCCACCGGCGGGGCTACGCTCGCATATTCGCGACGCGGTGGAGATCGGAGACGCGCAGCGCATTGGTCATGGCGTGGATGTGATGGAAGAGGATCGTCCAATTGAGCTGCTGCAGGAAATGGCGCGAAGAAAGATCGCGGTCGAAATCTGTCTGACGAGCAACGACCTTATCCTTGGAGTAAAGGGTGACCGCCACCCGTTTCCTGTTTATCGTAAATATGGAGTTCCGGTTGTGATCGCCACCGACGACGAAGGCGTGTCGCGCTCGGACATGACCCACGAGTACTTACGTGCAGTACAGAACTATGCGCTGGCTTATGCAGACCTGAAGAAGATCGTCCGCGATTCGCTGGAATACAGCTTCGCCGAACCGGCGGTCAAGAAGAAATTGATTTCTGACCTGGAAATGCGGTTTTCCCGATTTGAAAACCGTACAAAGCAATAACTAGACTCGTTCAACCGTTTCGCCGGTGTCGTATGCAGGAGCTTTGTCCGTGTGCTCCTGCTTGCGATATAGGACGCGAAGAGTAATCGGCGCAAAGATTGTCGTAGCAGCAGTCATGAAGACGACAATGGCATAGGCGGCGTCGGAGATCATTTTCATTTGCAGCCCAAGTAGCGCGACGATGAGTCCCACTTCGCCGCGTGGAGTCATTCCAACTCCGACCTTTAACACTGTGTCCCAGCCTTCGCGCAGCACAGGCAATCCACAGCCAATCAATTTGGAGATGATGGCGAGAACGGAAATTACTCCGGCGGCGATGAGCAATGATCCGTTGAAAACGCTGAGGTTCAGCTTCGCTCCCATAATGAAAAAGAAAAACGGAGCCAGAAATTCGTTAATGCCGGCGACACGCGGCATGAGATTCCACTCCGGAGCGTACTCCGCAAATGCTAAGCCTGCGAAGAACGCGCCGATGATTGCTGCCATTCCGATTTTCTCAGCTCCCACAGAGAGTGCCAGGCAAATCGCAAGCGCAAGAACCAGAGGAGCATTGTGCGTTTCCATGCGTTCCAATCCGGGACGCATGTGCTGAATCACGCGCGGTGCGAAGAAGATCATGGCCAGCGCAAAGCCCACGGCTTCTACGAGCAGCAGCGACAACTGAATCCACGCGATTTCTCCCGATGAAACCAATCCAACAACGACGGCGAGGAGAACCATGCCGAGAATGTCGTCGAATACAGCAGCGCCAAGGATGATCTTCGCGGGACGGGTCTGCATTACACCCAGGTCGTCCAGCACGCGCGCCGTGATGCCCACGCTTGTCGCTACCATTGCTGCTGCGATGAAGGCCGCTTCGTGGGTCGGGTGATGACGAACCAGCAGGTAAATGAATCCCATCAGAAAAGGGAGTGCCATTCCCGCAGTCGCGACGCCGAGGGCTGATGCTCCGATCTTTATGAGTTCCTTGGGCCGCGTTTCAAGGCCAACCGTAAAAAGTAAGAAGATCGCGCCAAGTTCACCGATCGAAGTGGTCGCGTCAGTAGGAATAACGAAGGCGGTAAGGTACGGTCCGAGCACGACGCCCGAGAGAATTTCTCCCAGCACCGCAGGCAACGAGAGTTGCTCAAAAAGCTCGCCGAAGATCTTCGCCCACAGGAAGATCACCAGGAGCTGCAGCAAAAATGGATCGGCGCCGTGCGTCATGCCGAGTATCCATTGTCTAAGGGAACTAAGTTGCGCGCCACTCAAATCCAGAGTAGCTGGATTTGTAGGCCCCGAGTTGCCAATCGGTTACGTCGCTTCAGCGGCGCAAAATGGCACACGTCTCAATGTGAAATGTTTGCGGAAACATGTCGATGAGGTGCATTTCCGCAATCCTAAACCCGCTGGAGGTGAGTTGCTTAAGATCGCGCGCCAGAGTAGCTGGATCGCAGGAAACGTACACCAGTTCATTCGTCAGCTTGGCAATTTCGCTACAGACACTCGGTCCGAGGCCGCTGCGGGGAGGATCAGCGACGACCAAGTCCGGGCGAAGCTTGCCGGAGGCGCTAGTGAGGTACTTTTCGACCGCTTGAGTGGAGACTTTCACGTTCGCAGGCGCAACGGACCGAAGATCGTCGGCTGAAACCGGCGAGGACTCGACGGCGATCACCCGCTCAAAGCGGCGCGCCAGTGGGAGTGTGAACAACCCCACGCCCGAATACAGGTCGAGAGCGAGCTTCCCGCCACGGCCGTTTACCGCTAACCCAACCATGCGTTCAACAAGGTGGCGATTGGTTTGGAAGAAAGCTCCGGCTGACACACGGTACGTTTCCTCCACCACTCTGTAGTTTAGCGTTGCTTTACCCGACAGGACCTCGGGCCTCGCTGCGAAGTCTTTTGCTCGATCTGAGCTGTACGACGCAGCAATGCCCACTATTGCTGGAACTGACTGCATGAGGGCGCGTGCAAAATCTCGAACCGCTTCGTGTTGGGCAAATTCGCGCACATACAATTCAACCAGCAGTCGGTCGTCGCGCTGGTTCGCGAATAACTCCACCTCGTAAATTGTCGGCGGGAGTTCCTTCCCGGCGCCCATTTTCCAAAGCCCGTGAAGCGCTCGATTGATCAGCGGCGAACTGATCGGACATTCCCGAATCGGGAGAAGATCGCGGGAAGCATGGCGAAAGTAGCCGATGGCGAATTCACGACCGCTGCGCGCATGGAATCGAGTGCGGTTGCGATAGTTGAGCGCCGGAGAGGAATGAGTCTGGATTTCGACGGGAACTTCGAGCTTGCCGACTCGACGAAGCGTCTCTTTCAGAATCTCGGATTTGACGCGAAGCTGGTGCTCATACGCGATGTGCTGGTAATGGCAGCCTCCGCACGCAGTAAAGTACGGGCAGGGCGGAGCACTTCGCAGCTTCGAGCTCTCGATGACCGCATTCAGTTGTGCGTGAGCGAAGCCAGGCCTCTCCTCGACGATCGTCGCTTCCACGCGCTCCCCGGGCAGAACATATGGAACGAAGATCGTCTTCGCGCGATTTCCAGACGCCACCCGTGCCAGGCCGTCTCCACCGTACACGAGCTTTTCGATGGTGAGTTCCACGCGCGATCACATGTAGAACAGGCTTAGCCGCGGAAGCGAGTAGCGTTCCAGCAGACGCTTGTGCAGGAACTGCTTCTGCAACTGGTCGATTTGAGCAGCGTTCATCTTGCCCCGATACGCAGCGATCTGCCGGTCGGCTTCGGCGCGGATCGCGACCAGTTCCTGCTCCGGTGTCGAACTCATCAGCGCAGCCTGGATTTTCTCCTCTAACACGGTTAGTCGGCGCTCCACATCTTCAAGGTGAAGACGCTTACCTGTGCTCTCTTTCAGATCATTGGCTACACTGAGCAGAGATTCAGCGGCTTCTCCGACGACTCGCGCCGGCAGACCTTCCAGCTTTGCTGCACGCAACAAGCTTGCATTCTTCGCAACATAGACACTCACGTCGCTGGCGGCCAATCCCGTTTCGCGTTTTGTGGCTGGGCGCTTGGAGCCAACTGCGGCTTCCTTCATGTCTTCAGCCGCAGCAAGCACCTCCTGGGAGCAAAACGCGAGGCTGTTCACCTTGCGCGTTTTCCGCGGCTTTCGATCGTAAGCGTCGAAGGCAGCGTCGATACCGCGCAGCACGGCTTCGAGGGGCACTCCAGCTTCCTTCCAAGTTTCGATCAGGGCCCAATCAAGCGTCGAAAGCAACAGCAGCGTGCCTCGGCGTCGTTGAAAGTGCTCTTCGATTTCGGTGAAGTAGTTGAAGTAGTTCAACTTTCTATTTCAACACGAGCGAGGAAATTCTTGATCACTCACGCATTGGCTCACCTGTCATGCTGAAGCGCTGTGGTCCCTAGCGAAGGCGCCCGCCTGCTACCGCGTAATACTTTGACGAATCAAAGCATCTGCCTCATGCTCCTGCTATGTTCAGCTCCAATGTCCAGCGACTCTTTCGGGCGTATCCGAAGATTTATCTTGCGTGTCATCGCCGGCATCTCCGCGACGACGAGAACGGCCGCGTGTTGACCGCTCACATGGCGAGCATACTCGATCACCTGGATCCGCAGCATTCGCGGTCCATATCGGAGATGGCGCAGCACATGGCCGTGACCGAATCGACGATGTCGCTTCAGATCAGCAAACTCGAAGAGTTGGGATACGTACGCCGTCTTCGCGACAGCGCTGACGGCCGGCGCATTGGGGTGCGACTCACGCTGATGGGAACGCGCGTACGCGAGCAGAACTCGGTCCTTGATCCCGATCTGGCACACGAGATGCTTTCATCAATCAGCCACGACGACCGAGAGACTGCCTTGCGTGGCCTTGAATTACTTAGCGATGCAGCCGAGCGGTTGATGCAAAAGCGCCAAGCGCGGAGGAGACACGCCGCGAAATGAAGATTCTGCTGATTATTGTCGGTGTCATCGCAGCAGTGATTGCGCTCGTACTTATTGTCGGAGCCATATTGCCGAAGCACCATACCGCGACCCGCTCTGCATTCATCAAGGCTTCGCCGGAGCGAGTCTTTCAGTTGATTTCAGGCCCGCCGGATTGGCGCACAGATTTGAAGAGTTATGCTGTGATTGATGAAGGCGGAAAATATCTAGTCCGTGAGACCGACAAGCATGGACAGACGATCACCTACGAACGGCTCGAGTATCGCCCACCAACTTTGCTGAAGAGGGTAATCGCCGACAAAAACCTTCCGTTCGGCGGCACCTGGACGTGGAGCTTACAGCTGCAGAGCGACGGCTGTCTGGTGACAATCACCGAAGAGGGAGAAATCTACAATCCCCTGTTTCGCTTCGTATGGCGCTTCGTGATGGGCTACACGAGCACCATCGACGGCTATCTGTCCAGACTGGCACAAGCGGCCGAGAGCCGCCGCTAGTGCCTCGTGAAGATTCCTGCGGTCCCGTATCCCAAAGCCAGAGCGACCACCGCCGTGGCGCCCGCGACCGGAGCGAAATGTCGGCGTACATTGCGCTTTATGTCTGTACGCTCCCGGATTTCGTGCCGCACCGCTGAGCGAAGCTGCTGGACATCATTGTGCAGAGCGCGGCGCTGCTCGGCGGCGCGTTTCTCCAGAATTTCCGCGGGAAGGTTTGGTTGTGCTTGCGTCATGCCTGTGACCTCGCTTCATGCTGAATCCAGATCTGATCCTCTTTCAGAACGCGGAGAGTACGCTTAGGCGCCAGTCCAGCTTGAGTAAGCTCCCGACGTCCCAGGTAAAACATTCCGAGCGCAATCAGGAAATATCCCGCCGTAACGATCAGCGCGCCGTAGCACCACGAATAAGCGCTGCCATAGAAAACGCCGGCGAAGAACGCGATGAACGCAAAGGTAAGCGCGAGGAAAGTAACCACTCCGAAGAGAGCGGCGACCGCCAGCATGGGTATCGCTACCTTCCATACGCCGACTTTCTCCTTCATCTCCTGCGAAAGCATCTGCAAACGCGTAGAGACGAAATCGCGAGCATCACTCTTGAGCTCGGCGACGACCTGCCCGATTGATCTGTTGTTCTCAGTAACGACTTGCATTGCGTGACCTCACAATCCGGAGTGAAACTCCCAGCAGGAACGCTGCAGCGGCTATGCCACCGAGCACGTGCAACGGCTTTTCCTGGATCAGGCGCTCGCTTTGCAGCCGCGCCTCTTGAGCTTTCAAGCGAGCCTGCGCCCGAGCTTCGCGCGTACGTGCTTCGAGCTGCTCACGCAGCTCTTTGCTGCGTTCGGCGACTTTATCGGTAAGTTGGTCGGCTTTATCGAGCAGCACGCGTCCGCGCTCTTCCGCAGCATCGGCGAGTTCACTCGCCCGACGCTTGGTGGTATCCGCCAGCTCGCGGGCTTTTTGCTGTGCCGAGGTGGCGAACTCGCGCGCGCGTTGCTGGGCGGTATCGGCCAGCGATGATGCTGAGGTGGAGAGCTGCTGGGTAGCATTGCTCTGGGCTTCCTGGGCGCGGTCACGAACCACGTGCAGACCTCGGCGAGCTGTTTCCGGAGCCCGCTTAACCTGAGATACAGTTTTGCCGAGCGCCGTTCCAATCTGCTCGGCCGTGCGATTCAGCCGAGGATTTCCGGTATTTTCCCAAGTTCCTGACCCGTAACTCTCGCCCTTGCGGATCGGGTCCTCCACTGGCGCCTGATACGCCACTGTGTTGGCGCGATTCTCCTCGAGCCCTGTGCCGACCGGGTCTGTGGTGCGCGTACCCAAATCGGGAAATTCTCTGTTTTGCAGAGGATCTGCCATTGCACCCTCCTGTAACTTGCGTCCCTTAATCCCCGGGACTAAAGGCTTGGATGTGCATTAGGTGCGAGGTGTTTGCAGAGAGATTTGTGGAACTTGACGTCCGAGAGCTGCTGCTGATGAGGCCGCATGCAGGATTCTGGCACTTCGAATCGATTTGCGACCGCTCGCCGATGAATTCTCTGAACGGAAACAGCTATGCGAGCAGCATTATCGAATCACGTCACTCATGAGAAAATCATGAGCCCAGGGCTGCTTGTGTCCTTGCTGGCGCAAATAAGTTGCGAGCTGCGCCCAGTGGCGCATTCCATGCAGCAGCGTGTGAATGAAGATCTTGCGTTTGCTGGAAGAGAGAGTGCCTGCACTGCGCGTCGGGAAAGTTAGCACCTGGTTCCATTCGGCGTCAGTAGCCTTTTGTAGGAAGGCTTCCAGCTTCTCTCGCGCACGATCGGCGTTGGAGAAGAGATCTGCCAGCGTAGCCGTAGGCAGCTCTTCGTACTCGGTCACTCTTTCGCCCAGCAGACGCTCGGCATAACGCAGATCGACGGCGACAATGTGCAGAACCAGATCGCGAACGGTTTTCGCCTGAGCGATGTCGATCGGCAAATCCAGCAGGCTCTGGTTTGCTGCAAGCCAGTCGCGCCAGCGCTGCGTCTCGGCAAAGCAAAAGCGGAGGAGTTCATCCGCACTCAATAGACAGCGGTCGCTCATGTTCCACTCAAATATTGATTGCTTTGCCTTCCACGCTGCTGAAGCCATCGAGCAATGCCTCGTACAGCGTTGGATGAGCGTGGATAGTGAACATCATCTCCTCCACCGTCGCTTCGAGCTGCATGGCGGTGACGGCTTCGGAGATCAACTCCGTCGCCGACGGTCCGATAATGTGCACGCCGAGAATTTCGCCGTATTGCTCTTCGGAGACGACCTTGATAAATCCTTCGTGATTGCTGATGATGCTGGCCTTGGAATTGGCAGTAAACGGGAATTTGCCTACTTTGACCTTGTATCCCTTCTCCCGCGCCTGTGCTTCCGTCAATCCGACGCTGCCGATCTGCGGCTCGCAGTACGTTGCGCCGGGAATCAGGTTGCGCTTCACCGGACGCGCATACTTGCCGGCGATCTTCGCAACTGCAACCATGCCCTGCATGGCTGCGACGTGCGCCAGTTGCGGCATTCCCATAACGATATCGCCGATCGCGTAGATGCAGGGCTCGACTGTCTGCATCCATTCGTTGGTTGGAATGAAGCCGCGCTCAGCTTTGATCTTGGTTTTATCCAGACCGACATCGTCGGTCTGCGGCGCGCGTCCGATGGCGATCAGAACCTTTTCAGCTTCGAGCTTCTGCTGCTTTCCACCCGAGCCGGTAAATGTGACCGACGCTCCCTCCTTGGTCTTCTCGACTTTCTCGACCTTTGCGGCCAGATGGCAATTGATGCCGCGCTTCTTGTAAACCCGCAGCAGCTCTTTACTCACATCTTCATCTTCAACCGGAACCAACCGCGGCAAAGCCTCGATGATGTTTACGTCAGTCCCGTACGATTTGTAGATCGACGCAAATTCAACACCGACTGCCCCGGAGCCGATCACGATCAGCGACTTCGGAATGGAATTCAGCGACAGGATTTCGATGTTCGTAAGGATAGTCGCATCGGGCTTCAGCCCCGGCAGCATGCGCGCCTGAGAGCCGGTCGAGATAATCACGTTCTTCGCTTGCAGCTTGCTCTTCTTCCCATCTGAGCTCGTGACTTCAACGTCGAGTACACCGTTCTTCACCGGGCCAGTGAGACGTCCGTAACCGGGAACGACCGTCACCTTGTTCTTGCGCATGAGGAAATCGAGGCCCTTGGCATGTTTGGTGACGATCTTGTTCTTGCGATCCTGGATCGTCCCCCAGTTCACCTTCATGCCATCGACGTTCTCGATGCCGTGCTCCTTCGCGCTTTTGAAATGGTCGTAGATTTCGGCGTCGAACAGCAGACTCTTGGTGGGGATGCAGCCCACGTGCAGACAGGTGCCGCCAAGCTTCGCGTCTTTTTCAATCAACGCGGTCTTCAGTCCGTATTCGCCGGCACGAATCGCAGCCGTATAGCCGCCCGGACCGGAGCCGATGATGGCTACGTCGTAAATAGTCTCTGGCAAGTGTGACTCCGTCTAGCTTGTTGGGAATTGGTCAGAAAGACAAACATTAGATTGTAACAAGGGCAGTTTGGTCGCAGACAGCCATCAGCTGATCCCTCAAACAAACGCAAGGTCCTTCGCTTGCGTCGCTTCGCTCCTTGGCTCAGGATGACAGGCCGATATGCGAAGCCGTCGGTCAGAAATTCACTCTAGGAAGGCTCTCTCCCTCCTCATCAGCTCCAATAATTCCGCGACTCGGTTTCAATTGCGGTGTGCAGCGTCGGTTGGAGGTTCGGAACGGAGAGCGCAGGACCGCAGCGGTGTGCCCTAGCGCTGCCCGTGTGCGTACTTCTGCGGATCGACTGCGCCCACGTCGAACATCGCTTCAGGAATTCCGGCTTGATCGCAGTAGCTGAAATGTCCCTTCCCATGATTGTGAAACTCTTCGACTATCCTGAGACTTCCTTGAGCCCAATATCAGCAAACCACCGCACTTGATCGCACCTCTAACTGAATAACGAAGCTTCCAGAGAGGGATACGTATATGTACAGGCTCGGGGTTCTTATTCTCGCGTTCTCCTTCGCCGCATTTGCGCAAACAGGCACGCAGACCAAGGCGAAATCATCCAAAGCAGGAGCGAATCCTGACGCTGCATTCGCAAAAAAGGCAGCTCAGGGAAACATGGCAGAAGTTGCGTTGGGCAAACTCGCACAGCAGAATGCACAAAGCGATGACGTGAAGAAGTTTGGGCAGCGCATGGTCGATGACCACGGCAAAGCCGAGCAGGATCTTGAAGGCGTTGCGTCAAAGGCGAATATTACTCTTCCGAAGGACGTCAGCCCGCAACAAAAAGCTGAGCAGAAGCGGCTAGAGAGGTTGAAAGGGGCAGCTTTTGATCGTGCGTACATGGCGATGATGGTCAAGGACCACACAAAAGATGTCGCCGAGTTCAAGAAGGAAGCCAACAGTACATCGGCCAACTCCGATCTCAAAGACTACGCGAACCGCACTTATCCCACGCTCGAAGATCACCTTACGAACGCAAAGGCAGTGAACGATGCGCTCCCGAAATCGGCGGGAGCAAAAAGCGGCAAGAGCGGCAAAAAGAGCGCCGCCAAGCCGACAGCCGGCGAAACCGGCGGCGGCCCAGGCCTCCTGGTTATCTAGCGACAGGTGCGGAGACCGACCGAGAAGGCCAGACTCGGTCCGTCTCCAGCCATTGGCTATCTAGAGCTTTCCCAGTTCGGCAATTCTCTTCTCCACCACTGCCGAATACTCTGCGACATCTTTGTCGGAATATCCACCCGAGCGAAAAGCGTCTTCAATCTGAGCAGGTTTGAGTTGGGCCAGGAGACCACCTACCCATTTTGCATCTTCGCGGGGAATATGGCGGCCAATCCAGCGCAGCCGCATGCGGGTGACAAAGTTCGGAATCGAGAAGATTCCCAGAATGCCGATCACCGTTGAATGGGCGGGCGAGCTGAAGTCCACATAATCACGATGAGTGTGCGTGATGAATTTGGAACTTCTGTATAGCCCTAAATTGCCCTTGCCGCGTCCTGGGCCGAGACGATATCCAATTGAGCCAAAAGAAGCGCCGAGATCGGTTACAAGATAGAGCTGCTCGCCTGATTGCTTGTCCTGATAGATTGCGTTGTTCTCGTCTTTCACGTCCCAGTTGTTGATCAGCGACATCATCACCCGCAGGCCGTTGAACTCCCGGGTTCCCGAAAAGGGATTCTTTCGCCAGTGCCATTCGTCATCCTTCTCCATGTGCCTGGGATGATGTTTCAGCCGGGCATTGCGTGCTTCGCCTGCTTTGATCAGATTCTGACCACGCTGGAGCGTCTTAGGTAGTCCTTCAATCTTTAGTTCCGGCTCAAGGTAATCTTCTTCAGTGAAATAGCCGACAGCCCACAATAGCCGCGTGGCAACGGTTTCCGGGCGCGCCTCAACTCCAAGCTTCACCTTCCATTTCGTTCCGTCCTGGTCGTGAACATCGAATTTTGGATTCGATCCCTTCGTGTCCTCCTTCTCGAAAACTACCGGCGGACGAGGCTGGTCCTTTTCGCCGCCAGAGCCATAGAGGAGGTTCTTGGCGGCGATATCGCCAGGATCCCTCCAGATCAAGGCTTTCGGCGAAGAGGGGTTCTGGGCTATTGCGGGGTTAGTGACGAGAAGTAGAGAACCGGCCAGCAGGCCGAAAATTTGGGTCTTGCGCATGTTGGTAGAGACGAGGATCGCTTATCTAGCGCGATCCCGAAGGATCCACTGTGAAATCTTCAGCAGAGACTTAGATACCCAGAGCACCTGATTCGGCTGCTTAGGACCGCGTTAACGGGGAGGAGAAACGAGGTTAACAGAGTACATGATGCTCCGTGACCTTGCCGTTCAACCTTCGTGACCTTCGTGTTCGCTCTTCTCTGTTTTTTCCGCATCCAAGCTTCTCAGGAGCTCTGTCGCGTGAAGCTGCTTGTCCAGCCTGGGGATGGGATCAAGCCATTGGTGAAAGCCATCGAGCGGGCGAAGAGCTCTATCCAGATCGTCATCTTCCGCTTCGACCGGTTGGAGATCGAGAAGGCTCTGGAAGACGCCGTGAAGCGGGGCGTAGCGGTCGATGCGCTGATCGCGTTCACCAATCGCGGAGGCGAGAAGAACCTGCGCAAGCTGGAGCTGCGCTTTCTGGATCGTGGGGTAACCGTGGCCCGTACTGCCGACGATCTGGTCCGCTATCACGGCAAGATGATGATCATTGACGGCAAAGAGCTTCACCTGCTCGCCTTCAACTACACCCAGATTGACATCGAGCGCAGCCGCAGCTTCGCCGTGATCACGCATGAGAAAGAGCTGGTCAAAGAGGCCGTAAGACTTTTCGATGCCGACAGCAAGCGCCGCAAGTACAAGCCGGGTTCGCCACGCTTCGTCGTCAGTCCCCTGAACGCACGCAAGGAGATTTCGAGGTTCATTCAGGGGGCGAAGAAAGAGCTGTTGATCTACGACGTAAAGATCACCGACCGCGAGATGATCCAACTCCTCGAAGAGCGCGCACGCGCCGGCGTGGAGATCCGCGTGATCGGGAAGGTGGCGAGACGCAGCAGCCAGATCGCAGTCCGCAGATTAGCAAAACTCCGGCTTCATACACGCACCATGGTGCGCGACGGCAACGATATCTTCATGGGCAGCCAGAGCCTGCGGGAACTTGAACTCGACTCCAGGCGCGAAATCGGCATTATCTTTCGGGACGCCGACACCGCCAAGCAAATCACAAAAGTTTTCGAGACCGATTGGAAGACCGGAGTGATTCAGACTGGAGACGAAGCCGACGACATCGAGAAACCGCCAGCAGCGAAAGTAGCAAAAAAAGTGGCCAAAACAGTTACAAAGGTCCTTCCTCCCGTGGCGCCGGTCATTGAGGATGTGATCAAGGAGGTCGTTCCCACCGAGAATGGTTTCGATATCGATCACGAGGAGATCGAGGAATCGGTGAAGATTGCGGTCAAGCAAGCGGTGAAGCAGGCTGTTCGCGAAGCAGTAGAGGATGTAGTCGAGCAGCAACGGGAGCCGGAGGCGTGATGAACAGGTTCTTCACCACGGAGACACGGAGACACGGAATAAAGCGGAAGATAGGACCCATGAGTCTATGCGCTTTGGTGCTCGCCTCCTCCTTCGCAGTGGGACAAACTAAACCTGCGCAACGAGTGAATCCGGATGCGGCGACTTCAGCAGATTTCGAGAAGCGCGTGGCGGATTACATGAAGCTGCGACAATCTGCTCAAAGCGGGCTGACCACTCCGAAGAACACACCGTCACCAACACAGTTGACGGAATATCAGCATCAGCTCGCAGAGCGCATTCGCAATGCGCGGCCGCAGGCTCAGCCAGGCGATATCTTCACTCCGTCTATCGCGGCTTTCTTTCGTCATCTGATGGCTCAATCCATCAATGGTCCTCAAGGCGCACAGATTCGCAAGAGCTATGAGCGCGCCGAGCCGATTCGTGGCGTGCACGTCGCAGTGAACCAGGCCTATCCGGATGGATTACCCTTGCAATCGATGCCGCCATCGCTGCTGCTGAATTTGCCTAAGCTGCCGAAAGAATTGGAATACCGCTTTGTCGATCACGAGCTGATTCTTCGCGACATCGCCGCGAATCTGATTGTCGATCTGATTCCTGACCTCACCACGCCAAGTCCGAAATGATTCGCAAACTCGTCCTCGCAGCTCTGATCACGGTTGGCGCGGGAACGCTCGCGTTCCGCTTTACGCCCACGTCCACACCGACGCTGACCCAGACGCCCGCGGCGTCGCAGAGCCAGCTCGATGTCAAGTTGCCGCTTGAGCAGAAGTCGGTGCGCTTCGCCGTGATCGGAGATAACGGTACAGGCGAGCAGCCCCAGTACGACATTGCCGCCGAGATGGAAGCCTACGAGAAGGTCGTTCACTATGATTTCGTGATCATGATGGGCGATAACATCTATGGTGGACACAAACCCAAGGACTTCGAGCGCAAATTCGAAACGCCGTACAAGCCGCTACTCGATGCCGGTGTGAAGTTCTATGCCTGTCTCGGCAATCACGACAACTCCGACGAAACTCTGTACAAGCCCTTCAACATGAACGGCCAGCGTTACTACACGTTCAAGAAAAGCGACGTGCAGTTCTTCGCGCTCGATAGCAACTACATGGATCCCACGCAGCTCGATTGGATCCAGCAGCAGCTACGCGAATCGAACGCCAAGTGGAAGATCGCTTTCTTTCATCATCCGTTGTATTCGGACGGGCGCTTTCACGGCTCTGACGTCGATCTTCGCAATCAGCTCATGCCGATTTTTGAGAAGTATGGCGTGAACGTCGTAATGTCAGGACATGACCATGTCTATGAACGCTTCAAGCCGGAGGGCGGAATATATTTCTTTCTGGTAGGGAACTCCGGCGAGCTGCGCTACCACAATCTGCGCCGCGATGCTGACGACATGGCCGCAGGCTTCGATACGGATCGAACGTTCATGCTGGTCGAGATCGCAAGAGACAAGCTGTACTTCCAGACGATTTCCCGAACTGGGCAGACGGTAGATTCAGGCGTGCTGCAAAGGCAGCCGAAGCCGCCGGCAGAGAACTCGCCGGCAACGCAATGAAGAATTTCGCGATTGCGTGATTTCGCAGATTGAGAATCAGAACAGATCGCGAAATCGGAAATCACGAAATCGAAAAACCAGCCGGGAGAACCTGAATCCATTAGCCTCGGGGATATTTTGAGTTCTTCGCCGCAGCTTCCTTCGGCTCTCCATTCTGCTGTATCAGCTTCGCAATCAGCCCAGTCCAGCCGGTTTGATGTGAAGCACCCAGCCCGGCTCCAGTGTCTCCATGAAAGTACTCGTAGAACAGCGCGAAGCCTTTCCAATGAGGATCATTTTGGAATAGGGAGTTACGGCCGTGCGATGGACGCCGCCCATCTTTGCCGACGAGGAACAAGCGAGTGAGTCGATGCGAGAGCTCTTCCGCCACTTGCCCCAGAGTCATCATCTTTCCCGATCCTGTGGGGCATTCAACCTTCACGCGTTCGCCGTAATAGTGGTGATAACGCTGCAACGACTCGATAATCAGAAAATTCACCGGCAGCCACACCGGCCCCCGCCAGTTCGAATTGCCGCCGAATAGACCGCTCGTGGATTCTCCGGGTTCGTAATCCACCACATGCTCATGGCCGGCGATCTCCAGTCGAAAAGGATGGTCCCGATGGTATTGCGAAAGGCTGCGGATTCCGAAAGGGGAAAAGAATTCTTTCTCGTCGAGCATTATCTTCAGGATTCGCCGCAGCCGCTTCTCATCGGCAATAGCCAGGAGCTGCCTCTCCTTCACGCCCTCGGCTTGGAAGCAGGCAATGTTCTCCGTTAGGTCCGGCCGATTGTCGATATACCACTGAATGCGATGGGCGAAATTCGGCAAGCGCTGCAGCAGCCCCGGCTCGAGCGTCTGAACGGCGAACAGAGGCACAAGTCCCACAACGGAACGGATGCGCATGGGAATGTGCGAGCCGTCGGAGATACGGAGCACGTCGTAATAGAAACCGTCTTCTTCATGCCAAATTCCTTCGCCATCGATGTTGCGATTCATCGCTTTTACGATGAACAGGAAGTGCTCCCAAAATTTGATGGCGGTGTCTTCATAGACGGAATCTTGAAGCGCCAGGTCGAGCGCGATCATGAGCATATTGAGGCTGTAACCCGCCATCCAGCTGGTTGCATCAGACTGTTCCATGTACGCGCCGCCGGGAAGCTGCTCGCTGCGATCGAATGCCCCGATGTTATCGAGGCCGAGGAAGCCACCCTGGAAAATGTTCTTCCCGGCAGTGTCTTTGCGGTTCACCCACCAGGTGAAATTGATCAACAGCTTGTGGAAGATGCGCTCAAGGAAAGCGAAATCGCCTTTACCCGTCATCCTCCGTTCAATCTGATACACGCGATGGGAGGCCCACGCGTGCACCGGTGGATTCACATCGGAAAAGTTCCATTCGTACGCCGGAAGCTGCCCATTCGGATGCATGTACCACTCGCGGCACAGCAGCGTGAGCTGATACTTGGCGTAGTCCCAGTCGAGCAGCGCGAGCGGGATGCAGTGGAATGCGAGATCCCATGCAGCGAACCAGGGATACTCCCATTTGTCCGGCATCGACAGGATGTCGTCGGAATAAAAGTGTTCCCAATCTGAATTTCTGCCGCTCAGCCGCTCGCGCGGCGGCTTCGGCTGGCCGGGATCGCCGGTCAGCCAGGTCTGCACGTCGTAGTTGTAGAACTGTTTGGACCAGAGCATTCCCGCGAACGCCTGGCGCATTACATTGCGTCCGTCAGCAGAGAGCGATGCCGGGATAATATCGCGATAGAAATCGTCGGCTTCGTAAATTCGCTCGCGGAAGACCTCGTCGAAGGCCACGCCAAAATGATCGACGGTGCTGTCGAGCCTGTCGCTGAATTTCAACTTCACTACCGCACTCTCGCCGGGCGGAATATCGAGATCGTAGTAAATGGCAGCTTTTGAGCCGGTTTGTTCCGCATTCAATCGATAGCGGTGCCCTTTGATGATGAAGTCGTTGATGGCGTCTTTTTGATAAAAGCCGCGATTCGGTACTCCAAACAGCCGGCGCAAATTGCTTTCATTGTCAGTAAATAAGAGCTGCGGCGAACCCTCGCAGTACAGCCAGCGCTCACCGTAGTGCGGATGATAGACACGAGTCACCGGCAAGCCGTGCAGATCCGCTATCCGTTCCAGTTTGGGCTTTTCATGCTCAGCCGGCTCGGTCGCGGCCCAGGACCAGGTGTTGCGAAACCAGATCGTCGGTAAAAGATGAAGACGGGCAGCTTCCGGACCGCGATTCCAAACCGAGAGGCGAATCAGAATCTCTTCGCCCGATGCTTTCGCATACTCAACGAAGATGTCGAAGTAGCGGCCATCGTCGAAGATACCGGTGTCTGTCAATTCAAATTCGGGATCAAGACGCGTGCGGCGCCGATTTTCATCGACTAATCGCTGGTAAGGAAACTCCTGCTGCGGATACTTGTACAACGCCTTCATGTACGTGTGGCACGGCGTGTTGTCGAGATAGAAGTAGCATTCTTTTACGTCTTCGCCGTGGTTTCCTTCCGGTCCGCTGAGTCCAAACAGCCGCTCTTTGATGATCGGATCGCGGCCATTCCACATCGCCAAGGCAAAACAAATAAGCTGATGACGATCGCAGAACCCAAGCAGCCCATCTTCATTCCAGCGATACGCCCGCGAGCGCGCCTGATCGTGCGTGAAATAGTTCCAGGCATCGCCAGTGGCGCTGTAGTCCTCGCGAACCGTGCCCCACGCGCGCTCGCTTAAGTACGATCCCCAGCGCTTCCAATAAATCTCGTGATTCTTATCCTGGAGAAGCCGTTCGTGTTCTTTGCGCATGAGTGGCAATAGCGATAGGCAATAGGCTAACAAAGCCCTGAAGACTTCGATTCGTTCAGATTCGTAACAATGTGCTCATATCGGCCTTCGGTTGATCGAAAACACGAATTACGTTGGAAGAATGCTTCTAACTTCAATTTTGATGACCCCGCGCCAGAACTCGCCGCGTTCGCGCACTGAGCTTCCGTAATCCTGCGCGTAGATCTTGGCTTAATTCGCGTTCGAACCTGTGTTTAATACGATGTCCACAGTATTCTGGCGAGAATTTTGCTCGAGTGTGAGGTTCTTTTCAGGACTCGCGCCGGGAAGTAACGTCTGAGCCTGTTCGAAGAAATATTTGATCAATCTCGCGTTATAGATTTGGCCGGGCTGCAACATCTGTCGCCACAAGGCACGCAGGGCCGTTTCTGTTTGCTGATCAGCACCTTTGATGGTGAACGACCTAATGACGAATTGTCTGCCCTCATCACAGTCGATCGTCAACGAGATGAGCTTCCTATCTTCATCGATCTGCGTCTCCGGTACAGCACTAAAGTTTATGTATCCAAGCTGGGCATAGGCGTAGCGCAGATCTTCCAATCCTTTACTCACACTTTCTCTATCAAAGAGCTCACCATCCGCGATCGGAAATTGGTTACGCAATGCGGTTGGATTGCTGATGGCCTTGTTGCCGGTGAATGTGATCGACTTCAGTCTGTATCGTGCTCCCTCATCAACACGCGCAGTGACGGAGACAGTAGGTGGATTTGCGCTGTCAGGAGCCTCCACCTTAACCGTTAGAACTTGAACTTTGAAGAACCCAAGGCGCTGAAATCCAAATCGGATTCTCTCTTCAAGGTCATCTTTCTTGTTCTCTGCGAAACATAATCCAACCAACGAAGCGGCAACCTGATTTTGTTCCGCGAAGCTGCTTAAGCCCAGAGTGACGAACTGAACTTCGCGAACCACAAAGTTGCGAGGACCCGTGCCCTGCTCTGCCTGGGATTGCACAGCGTTAGGACACTGACACCACGCCGCTCCAGCCAAACCGATGAGCACGAAGACAAACAACGACCGGGAACGCACGCACACAGCAATATTCTAGGACTGCACAGCATGCGTAGCGCTGCCAAAGTTTGCGGCGGCGAACACTGATCACAGGCTACCGCGGACCGTTCCGTTAAAACGGCAGCCGCGCCGTGAAGATCAGGTTGTGATCGAACGTATGGAAGTGCGTTGCGGCGATCTGCATTCCAGTACCTAGCGTTAGTCCCAGCCGGTTGTGCAGAGGAATGCGGCCGACGACTAGTCCCGGAGTGAGGAAGGTTTGTTTCTTGCCGTCATTCGTGCCGCCTTCGTTGAACGTTGAATTCACCTCAAGCTCCGGCCAGAGAAAGCGGCGAACGTGATATTGAAACGCAGTGTTCCAGGCGACTGCGTGGCCCAGGCGATTCACGCTGTCCACCGGCAAGCCGACTCCGAGTGTTGACTGCACGCTGAAGCGGCCGAAACCTTTGCCTGCTGCGATCGTTGGAGTAACCACTGCTGCTACTGATCCATTTCGGTATGAGCCGGTGGGAATGCTGCCTCCCAGAAAGAACGTGAGGATGTACTTGCCGTGCTCCTCGTTTCCACTCGCCAGCCGGTACTTCAGCAGGAAGCTCTCATCGCCAAAGCCGTCTTTGATCGCGGCGTTGTTGTGAATCAGGTATGCCGGAGGCGCGGCGATGATGATCTCGATGTTGCGGCTCGGAATCAGCTCCAGTCCTTTGCCTGCGCCGAGGTTCACCAGCTCGCCGCTCGGCGTGAGCTGACGCAGCACATCGAAACGAAACTCCTGCTCGAGGCGCGGCGTGACTGTCACCAGCGGTGTGATCCAGTGCGGCTGCTCGGCTTGTGTCTGCGAAACACGCGCCTGCCAGTCTTCGATGAATTGGGCGTGGAGAGAGGAGGCGGCAAAGAGCAGGCAGCCGATAACCAGTAGAGATGACTTTACACGATTCATATCGATATGTATATATGCTTTGTGATTATTTGCTCAAATTCGACAAAGGGTCTGTGGAGGCTCCGTCCCGATTTGTAGGGACGAAGAGTCGGAGCGACTCACTCACAATCGCGGTCAGTGGAAACGAGCTTCGAGAGTTGTGATCCTCTCACCGCCGCGAAGTGTTTTAATTCCGTTCGAGTTCGGTGTTGCGCTGAGAGGGACCCACTGTTCCCCGAAACTGTATGCAACAACAGATCCCTGCGAGCGCAAGGCTAATGATGGAGATCCTCACGCGGATCGCGGCGCTGGCAGAGGGATGCAATTGCTGCGGACCAAGGGAACTCGGACAAACGAAGCGAACAGCAGTGCCCTAAAACAGCAGTGCACTACATGTACGACAACTTGCGCCAATGACTCGCCAGTAAGCTCTTTAGAATCAGCAGATTGCGTTATACTTGTAACAGAATAGTTACCGATCACAGCGGCGCGCGTTGACGCGATGCTGCTCAGGGTAGAAGCTGTAATAGAGTCGCTGGTGAGAGCAACAAACTTCTACTTCTTGGTTTTACTTTTTCACTCATAGCGCTAAGGACAGATCGAAATGGCTGAGCGTCGAATTCTGAATTCCTGGAAAGAAATTGCGAACTATCTTGGTCGAGGCGTGCGCACCGTGCAGCGCTGGGAAGCACAACTCGGACTTCCAGTGCATCGGCCGGCAGGCAAAGACCACAGTGCAGTGCTTGCGTTTTCTTCCGAGCTCGATCAGTGGCTCGATAGCCGTCCCGTGCGTTTCGGCTCGATTGTGAACGCTGACTCAGGGCAGGACCGACAATCTGTTCAGGTACAGGCGCTGCTCACGCGAGCGGAAACCGTACTGCAGAGACTCGAATCGATTCTCAATCGCGCTGACGAAACGCAGCGCAAGCTGGCCGAGACCCTCGACGTGCTTACCGAAAGCGAGAGCGTCCGCCGCGAGCTGCGGACTTTGCGCTCGCGAAGAGTGGAAGCTGGCGCGGCTTAGACTTTTCTTCCGTAAAGGGTGTCATTCCGAACGCCTGGTTTTGGCGGAGGAATCCCTACGGATTTCTACCCTGTGAACCTGAGCACGGGTCTCGCTGCGGCAGTGATCTTTGCTGGTAGGGATTCCTCTCTCCGGCTCACGCCAACTGCACGCGTGAGCCTTCGCTCGGAATGACAAAGCTGGTAATCCAGCAGCCCACAGTTTGCTCCCTCCTTTCTGCTCGGTTTACATTCATTAATGTCGGAATACTTAGGATTCATCGATGTCCTCCATGACGACCGTACGTCCGGCGTTGCGTCCGGGGTTCTCTTCGCCCGACGAACTCTGGCAGGCGATTCTCAAACACATCCGTTACACCCTTGCGCAGTCCCGGGTGGACTTGACGCCGAAAGCCATCCTACGTCCGCTGGCGCTCGCGATTCGCGATCGGCTGATTGATGGAATGCTGGAGACTGAAGAGCGCTATCGGACTACCGCGGCGAAGCGGCTGTATTACCTCTCGATGGAATTTCTGATGGGCCGTGCTCTGAGCGATAACCTCTGCAATCTGCAGCTCACGCAACTCTGCCGCGAGGCGCTGGCCGAGCATGGAGTCGATCTCGACGAGGTTCTGGAAACCGAAGTCGATGCTGGACTAGGCAACGGAGGTCTCGGGCGCCTGGCGGCATGCTTCCTCGAATCGATGGCCACGCTGGGCATGCCGGGGTTCGGCTACGGCATCGATTATGAGTTCGGCATGTTCACGCAGGAGATTCAGGACGGCTATCAGCGCGAGAAGCCGGACCGCTGGAAAAAGTTCGGCACGCCTCTGCTGATTCCACATCCTGCGCTCTCGGTCGAAGTTCCCATCTATGGCCGCTGCGATGTGCATGCGCGCGACGCGAAGTGGACCGATCAGAAGCTGGTGCTCGGCGTCCCGAGCGACATGCCTGTAGCCGGCTATGGCGGGCGGACCGTCAACTATCTGCGACTTTTTGCGGCGCAGGCTTCCGAAGACTTCGATATCCAGATCTTCAATCGCGGAGATTACATTCGCGCGGTCGAGCAGAAGATCGCAGGCGAAAACATCTCGCGCGTGCTGTATCCGTCGGACCAGGTGAAATCGGGCAAAGAGCTGCGGCTGTTGCAGGAGTACTTCCTGGTTGCGTGCGCGCTGCGCGACATCCTGCGCGGATTCCTCGCCGACAATTCCGATTTGGAGCAGATCCCCGAAAAGATCGCTATCCAGATGAACGACACGCATCCGGCGCTGGCTGTTCCCGAAATGATGCGATTGCTTGTCGATGAGCACGGGATGGAGTGGAAGCGCGCGTGGGAGATCACACAGGCGACGTTTGCCTACACCAATCACACGCTGCTGCCGGAGGCACTCGAGAAATGGTCGTTGCCGCTGATGGAATACGTGCTGCCGCGGCACATGAACATCATCTTCAACATCAACCACGATTTCCTGGTGAAGGTGGTGCAGTCCGATCCGCTGGATTTTGAGCGGCCGCGGCGCATGTCGATCATCGAGGAAGCGGGCGAGAAGCAGGTGCGGATGGCGCTGCTGGCGATCGTCGGCAGTCATTCGGTGAACGGCGTCTCCGAGCTGCACAGTGAGCTGGTCAAGAAGACGCTGGTGCCCGACTTCGCGAAGATGTGGCCCGAACGCTTCAACAACAAGACCAACGGCGTGGCGCATCGGCGATGGATTCTGAAAGCCAATCCAGGACTGTCTCAACTGCTGTGCCGCACCATCGGCGACGAGTGGATCACCGACTTCGACCAGATTCATCGCTTCGAGCGCTACGCCGACGATGCGGCAGTCCGCTCCGAGTTCCGCGAGATCAAGCGCGACAACAAACAGCGCCTGGCAAAAGTAATTGCGCAGACTTCGGGAGTGCTCGTCGATCCCGAGTCGATGTTCGACGTACAGATCAAGCGCTTTCACGAGTACAAGCGCCAGCTTCTGAACCTGCTGCGGATCACCTACGACTATCTGCGCATCACCGAAGACGGCGAGACGCTGACTACGCCTGCAACCTACGTTTTCGCTGGCAAGTCGGCTCCGGCGTATCTGGCGGCAACGCAGATCATCAAGCTGATCAACAACGTCGCGCGCACCATCAATACAGATAAGCGGGTGCGCGACCAGATTAAGATTGCGTTCGTTCCGGACTATCGCGTGTCGCTCGCGGAAATCATCATTCCCGCCGCCGACCTGAGCGAGCAGATCTCGACCGCCGGCATGGAAGCTTCCGGAACCGGCAACATGAAACTCGCGATGAATGGCGCGCTCACGATGGCAACGCTCGACGGCGCCAACATCGAGATTCTGGAGAAGGTCGGCGCGGAGAACATGTACGTGTTTGGACTGACGGCCGAGCAGATCGCTGAGCGCCAGGCCCGAGGTTTTCAGGCACGCGAGATCTACGACGCCGATCCACGCATTCGCCGCGTGATCGACACGTTGTCGTCCGATCGTTTCTCTCCCACTGAGTTCGGCCTCTTCCGGTGGGTATACGAGACGATGGTTTATCGCGACCGCTACTTCCATCTCGCCGATCTCGGCTCGTACATCGAGACGCACGAACACGCGCAGCGCGACTTCAGCGATCAGGAGAGCTGGTCGCGCAGAGCGATGCTGAACGTAGCACGCATGGGCAAGTTCTCGAGCGACCGCACCATTCGCGAGTACGCAGCGGAGATCTGGCATTTGTCGGGCGAGCGGCAGACGGCCGTCGCGTGAAGTGTTTTCACCACGGAGACACTGAGCTACGGAGAATTCGGAATCGGCTTTAAATGATCCGCCTCATAATCCCGATTCTGCTGCTCAACTAGCTGCGCAGCTCCCTGCCTCCGTCGTCGATGCCCCTTCTATATAATTTTGTTATCGAATGAAGTATCCACACCGCTCTACCTCCTCCCATTCCCGAGAAAGAAAAACTCCGCGAATCCGCTCGACGACTGTGCTCTGCGTTCGCCGCGACGGAAAAGTTGTGATGGCCGCGGATGGACAAGTCACGCTCGGCGAAGGAGTCATCAAGCATACGGCTCGCAAAATTCGGCGCTTATATCAAGACCGAATTCTCGCGGGCTTTGCCGGATCGACGGCGGATGCTTTCTCTCTGTTCAGCCGCTTCGAAGCCAAGCTGGAGCAGTATCACGGCAATCTTGGACGTGCCGCTGTGGAACTCGCCAAAGACTGGCGAACGGATAAGATTCTGCGGAATCTTGAAGCGCTTCTGATCGTCGCCGATCCGGGGCAGACGTTTCTCATCAGCGGCGCGGGTGATGTGATCGAGCCTGATGAGGGTATCGCGGCGATCGGCAGCGGTGGATCGTATGCACTGGCGGCTGCTCGCGCTCTCATGAACAACACCAGTCTTCCCGCGCGAAAGGTCGCAGAAGAGGCGATGAAGATCGCTGGCCAGATCTGCATCTTCACCAATGACCGAATCACCTACGAGGAGCTGACGGCAGCTCCACAGGCAGTCGGAGCCGGACAGGACGGCGGCCAGCACGTCTAGAGCTTTTCAGCTTGCCTCAATTGACACGATCAAAAGAGATTCAATCGCCACCGTGAGAGAGTGCAGCCGTGCGCTCCAGTTTGTCCCACGAGAATGCGCGACCATCGATCGCTCGTTTGATTGTCTTGAAGAGCACCACAGAAAAGACCTGGCGATAGGTAAATCGTTGAATCCAGATATCGGCCAGGAGCCAGTAATCCTCGTGTTGGCGCGGATCGCGACGCTCCAACGCGAATGCAAGGCTCGAGGCGAGAAAGTCTATTACGAGGAAGCTCAAGAAATAGATCACGAGCTTCTGAAAGCTGGCCGGATTCGCAGCATACGGATGGAAGTGGCGGTCCAGCAGATACCAGATCGCGCTCACCACGAACATCACGTCAATGAACGGAGAAACCAGTGGAAGAAAGATCTGGAAAATGACGATGTTGGGAAGGGCAAACCAGCCGAAGCTGCCGCGGCGGAGAAACGCACCGCGATGCTTCCACACGGCCTGCAGAATCCCGAACGACCAGCGAAAACGCTGCCGCATAAGTCCGCGAGCGCTCATCGGAGCCTCGGTATAAGCCAGAGCACGGTCCTCATAAATCACGCACGGACCCATGCGAAGAATGCTCATGGTGAGGTCCGCGTCCTCTGCAACAGTATTGATGTGATACCCGCCGGCCTTGCGTACCAAATCGGTACGCCACGCGCCTAATGCCCCTGGAACCACGGTGACCGCGCCCAGCAAATCAAGAGCTCGCCGTTCGAAGTTCTGGCTGGTGATGTATTCGAGCGCCTGCCAGCGGGTCCAGATGTTCACGCGATTGCCGACTTTCGCGTTTCCTGCCACGGCGCCGACATTGGGATCGGCAAAATGGGGGATCAATCGCGAGATCGCCTCGCGGGCGATTACTGTATCGGCGTCGATGCCGACATAAAACTCTTCGGTAACGTGTTGCAAGCCATAGTTCAGCGCCTCTGCCTTTCCCGAATTGGGCTTCGTCAGCACCAGTACCTTGCCCGAGGCAATTTCTTCCTGAAACCTGGCGCGCGCGATTTCTAGGGTACGGTCCTTTGAGCCGTCGTCAATCACAATCACTCGCAGCTTTGGATACTGCGAGGCGAGCACCGAGCGAATGGTCCGTTCGATGACCTTTTCCTCGTTATAGGCGGGAATGAGAACCGCAACCGGCGGCTGGAAACTCGGATCCAGATTTTGCGAGGAAGAGCCCCGGATGCGATCAATGGTAGCTAAGGCTCCGATGACGAGCAGGCGTCCGCTCATGAGAACGTCGCCCGCGAAGAAGACGATTTGAATGCCGATGAGCAGAATGCTGAACATCCAGAAAGCGAGATTGTCCACGCGAGCGGCCCACAGCTCCCGCGACGTTCCCAGAGGCGGCATTACCTCTGCGCGAGTTTGCCCTATGAGTTCTGAAACGGGAACGATCTGGTATCCGCGCGCACGGACGCCGTCGATGATCATCGGCAGCGCTTGAACCGTGCGCGAGCGGTCGCCCCCGCCGTCGTGTAACAGAATGATGCTGCCGCCCTTGCCCAACTGATCGAAGACGCTCTGCGCAATCTGCTCCGCCGTGGGACGCGGGTTCAGCTCCCAGTCATTGGGATCGATTTTGTCACCGACCGTGATGTAGCCCATATCCTGCACCTGCTGCAGCGGGCGGACCTCTTCGGCCGTGTCCGGCTCCTGATCGATCGAATAGGGTGGACGGAAGAACAGCGGTTTTACACCGAGTTTCGCGGCAAACAGTCGCTCGGTGACATTGATTTCCGTTTCAAAGCGCCACGCGGAAACTTCACTGATGTTCGGATGCGTCAGCGTGTGATTTCCGATCTCGTGTCCTTCGTCGTAGATCCGCTTTACAAGGCCCGGGTCGTTCTCGGCTGGAATACCAATCAGAAAGAAAGTTGCTTTGGCATTCTTCTGCTTGAGAATGTCGAGCATCTGTGGCGTGAACTTCGGATCGGGACCATCGTCGAAAGTGATGGCCACTTCCTTCGGTTTGTATCCATAGGCCGTCAATTCGTATGGGTTCGGCAGCTTGGTGAAATGCTCAGCGGTCACCAGTCGCGTGCGCGGATCCACCGTAATCGTGCGCGCGCCTGGAGTGGGGCGCTGCGTGATGCGCAGGATGTCGCCCTCGCCCTCCGTAGAAACATCGGGACCGGGAGGGACATTAGCCAGCTTCACCACCGGATCGGAGGCCTTCGGCCGATCCCATATTTCCCAAAGTGAACGATCTTCCGAACCAAGCCTCCACAAAGCAAAGGTTCGGATGCCGAGATCCCGAGCCGCCCGCATTTCGTTGATCGCGGTAGCGGCATCGAGAAACCAGATTTGATGGTGCGTACCGTCGTCTTCTGCAAAGGCGATGTGCGGGTTCAGCGATGTGGGATCGATCTCGACCGGGACCTCGGAGTCAGACGAACGAATCCATGCGTCTTGAACCGAGAGATTACAGACCGTCGCGTGATTGCCTTCTGGACACTCGATGGGCTGATCGCCCCATTCGTAGCCATAGTTGCCGATGGCCACAATGAGCTTATCGCGCGGAATCAGCTTCAAAGCTTTTTGGATGTTGGCGACAAAGAATTGCTGACTAGCAACCGGTCCGGCTTTACTCTCCGACTGGTGCTCGTCGTAGTCCATGAGGATGAGGCCATCGGAGTTGTCGGCCAGGTACTTGTAGTTAAAGTCGTCGTCATCCGCAGGAACGTTGATGTACATCTTCAGCCCGCGCGCATGAAGATCCGACGCCATCTCCGCAATCAGCGTGTTGAAGCCAGGCTGCGCGGAGCGCGGAAAGTCTTCGAAATCGACCGACACGCCGCGGAACTTGCTGTCGGAGGCAAGAAACGTAAGCAGTTGCCGGCGGAAGTTTGCGCGACCATCGGAATTGGAAAAGAAATCACCAATGCTCTGCAGCCATTTTCCGGTCGCGGGATCGAAGTTGTTCACGAGCGGAAAAACCTCGATCTCGGCTTTCTCCGCGTGAATCAGCGGCATAACCTGATCATCCACGCGGTGGATTGACGTGCCCCGAACCACATCGAACATCTGATTCGTAAGTGGATCGGAACCCTGAATGCGGCCGTCCGGGCTCAGGACATGCAACCACTCCGGATAAAGAAGATCGATCTGCTTCAGATACTCCTTGAGCGACGAATAACTTCCCTTGTCCCAAGTGACATAGAAAGCAGCGCGCAGACCCTCATCTTCATTCAGTGTCACCTGTGAAGGAGGCTTGCTGGTCCTGCGGTGGGATCCGCGAGCCGGACCCGCAGGCCGACGGCCTTCGCGAATCAATTTGAATCTGTCCCGAATTGGTCTGTAGGTGTGCCGAGTTTCGGGCCAGATCGTCTGCGGAAGGCGCTCGCTGCGGAGCGCTGTGTACATAAAAACGACGATCACAAACGTGGCCAGCAGCCCCCCAAGGTTGAGAAGGATCCGTAAATTCCGCCAGCGCTTGCGTTGTGGATCGTAGAAGACTGGATTGGCCATGGAAGATCAGGGGCTGATTAATCGTAAGGCGGTCGAAAATGAGCGTCAAACGGGGAAAAGCGGTTTCAGGAGAAGCGTTAAAAAAATCGTTTCAAAAAAGGCATTTTCAAGAAGGGCTTTTCGCAAACGCATGGACAAGCCGTTGAGCGCCTCTGAAACGCTTTCCCCCTACGGCTTGAAGTTCATCACGATGCGCGTCTCAGCTTCGATGGGCTTGCCGTTCAGCATGTACGGACGGTAGCGCCAATCACGCACGGCTCGGAATGCTTCGATCGCCAGCGCTCGATCGCCGCTCACGAACTTTACGTCTTTGAGCCGGCCGTCGGTTCCGATTACTGCGGAGAGCAGCACCGTTCCCTCAATATCTGCGCTCTTGGCAAAATCTGGAACTACAGGATCGACGCGGTGCAGCAGCTTTGCCGGCGTGAGCTGAGAGGCAGTCTTCGGGTCCAAATTGGGAACTGGCCCTGCAAGTGGAATGGCTTCGGATGGGCGCAATGAAGTCTGTAAATCGCCAGGCATGGGCGCACCTGCTGCGCCTTGCGCCGAGTTCGTCAAGATGAATGAAGATTTCTCAACCTTTGCGCCGGACGTCTTCTCGGGCGGCACTGAGGTTGGAAGAGTCGGGCTCCTGGCTGGCAAATTCGCGCCAGTGCTGAGCAATCCGTCGTCATGTTCTGGAACTTTTGGGTCGGTGTCCGAGACGGTAGTACTGTCTTGCCCCTTGATCGCAGCCACGGGTTGCACACCGGAACGCGCGAGACGCGAGGTCATCCGCCAATCGGCGATATCTCCCATTCCGATACCGAGGATCGTGAGTCCGGCCATCAGCAGCAGATAGTTTCGCGGCTTCCAGTGACTTTCAGATTCCTCGTTCTGTGGGCTTTCTGAACGGTCAGCCCAGGACGAGGACTCCCTCGCGGCCGTCTCGCGACTTTCAATGCGTGTCTCGTTATGCCCGGCAGCACCCTTATCGGTCATGGGCTGAATTGAGTCGTGCGGCGTGTTGGCCGAAATCCTGCTTTCCTGTTTCTCGCTCTCAGTCTCATCGCTGTGCGGCGCTTGCTCCAGACGATCGCTTACCAAAAAGGGAATTGGCTGGGCGAGATCCGGCGTTAACGCGCTTGGTTTACGCTGTTCGGCGCCGTGTATCTCAGCGACGACCTCTGCAACAGAGCCGAGCAGGAGAATGTCGCCGCCTTCAAAGTTGCCGGCGAGCGGGGAGAAGACTTCGAGAATTCCTACTACTTCCTCGCCAGACGCGATCGGCACAATCAGCAAGGAGCGAAATTCTAACTGGCGACAGAGTTCAGCATCGACACGCGAGTCCTTTTCGGTATCAGTGATCGAGACGATGTTGCCCGAACGGTAGCATTCGCCAGTCACTGTGTTGTCGATGTTCAACGGAGTTCCCGCCGGAGGCGCATTTCCGCTGCTCGCACGACAAATCACGGCATCGACATCTCTTAGAGCGATCGCTGCGCCACTCGCGCGAGTGCGATCTTTCATGCGCTCCGCCAAGAGTTGGAAAGCGCGAGAAGAATCGAGATTGGCACGTGCGATCTCGTGGCGCAACGCCGACGCGTCGCCCTCAATTCCGGCCCGCGGAGCCTCTGCCACGATCGGCTCTGCACCAGCTGAAGACTGCTTCTCGTCACTCTTGAGCCAGCGCTTCAACACCGCAGTCGAATCCGGCTTGATGCGGGTGAAGCGGATGCCGACGCGGCCCGATCCGTCGCACCAGGCGACGACGCCGCTGGCTTCGATCATGGAATTGGCGTCAGGAAATTGGAAGCTGAAGAAGGTCGCCGTGCCCGGCTCGAGACGAGAACTGCCTGAGACACTCAGGCCGCCTTCGCCGATGTCGTGCAGCCACATCTCCTTGCCGGGCAGCAGCTCGATCGGGATCGGCAACGGCACTTTCTTGCGCAGAAAGAGACGCTGTTCGCTCATGGGCTCTTCCAAGGCAGAGGGGGAGTGCATAGAAGAACTCAATTAGCTCCTCGACGTGCGGTTATGGAAACTGCTTAGCCGAAGCCCAGGGCGTAGGCGTTGCTGCCGGAGCGGTCGGACGCACCGGCGTTGTGCCGAACGAGGCTGCGGCCGCATTCGAGGTCACTGCAACCGGACGCGGGGTTTCCGCATTTTCGTCCAGTAATTTCGCGGCTAGACGCAGCGCCTCCAGCTCTGTATGTGCGCGCTCAATTTCTTTCTCAAAACGCTCGACGTCGGCTTCCCGCTGGCGAATCAGTTCGTAGATGTCCCTCACGGGGATCTCCTGATAACGATGAGGTGAGACTACCTCGCATCATCTATCAGAATTCAGTGCGAGTAAAGAGAGAAGTAGATGTTTTTCGCTGAATTCAGAGGACGCGAGTTTGACAGCCGGGGGTTAACACGAAGGTCACGAAGGTTTGACGAAGAGGACACGACGATTTGCAGTTCTCCGTGACGTCGTGCCCTTCGTGTTAACTCCGGGTCTGAAGCGCAGGCGCACCCGTTATAATTCGCGCGCCAATATGAAACCCATCTTTCGTGCTGTCGCTCTGCTCACTGTCTTTTGCGCTTCTCAAGTTTTCTCGCAAACTCAGCCCGCTGCCAAACCGGTTGTGGTACGCGCCAATCACATGCTCGATGTAAAGACCGGACGCACGATCGACAATCCCGTGATCGTCATCAATGGAGATCGGATTACGAGCGTCTCCGGGCCCGCACCGGCGAACGCGACTGTAATCGATCTGCCGAGCGCGACGCTAGTGCCCGGCTTGATCGACGCTCATACACACATCATCGGTAAAGGGACGAACTTCGGCTACCAGGAGCTTGCCGAGTCAATTCCGTCGGCCACGCTGTGGGGCGCACGGAATGCGCGCGTGACACTCGAAGCTGGATTCACGACCGTACGCAATGTGGGTGCAGGTGGATATGCCGATGTGGCTTTGCGCGACGCGATCAACGATGGCTTGGTGCCCGGCCCACGCATGCTGGTCAGCGGGCCGCCGCTGGGCATCACCGGGGGCCACTGCGACGACAATCTTCTTCCTTACTCCTATCATCAGGTTGCCGAAGGCGTGGCCGACGGCATCGAGAACGTGCAGCACAAGACGCGCGAGGTGATCAAGTACGGCGCTGACGTGGTGAAGATCTGCGCAACCGGCGGCGTCCTCTCCAAAGGGGACGATCCGCAGGCATCGCAATTCACGCTGGAAGAGATGAAGGCGATCGTCGCCGACGCACATCGACTCGGGCGCAAGGTCGCGGCCCATGCGCATGGAGCACAAGGAATTCTGTGGGCGACGGAAGCCGGAGTCGATTCTATCGAGCACGGGTCATATATCGACGATGCAGGAATTGCCGCCATGAAGCAGCACGGAACGTATCTCGTGCCGACCGTCTATCTGCAAACCTGGATGATCGAGAACGCACAATCGATCGGGCTACCGCCGATGTACGCAGGAAAGATGCGGCAGATCATCAACATTGCCCGCAAGAATCTCACGCACGCTTTCGCCAGCGGAGTAAAGGTGGCATTCGGAACCGATGCGGCTGTTTATCCGCACGGACTCAATGCCCATGAGTTCAACGAGTACGTGCACATGGGCATGACTCCGCTGCAGGCAATCCAGACCGCAACGGTGAATGCTGCCGACCTGCTGGGCTGGTCCGACCGCGTGGGGACTATCGAAGCGGGCAAGTACGCCGACATCGTGGCCGTGAGCGCCGATCCAACCAAGGACGTGACCACGCTCGAGCATCCGGTGTTTGTGATGAAAGGCGGAGTCGTGTACCGAAATGAAACCGGGGCAGGAGGCGCCGCGTCTCACAACGCCGGCGAATAAAGCTACTTCGGAACTTTCTCCGATGCTTCTTCGGACCGTGGGCTTTGATTCCCGCGCTCATCTACGGCGGACACCGAATAAACATACGTGTTGCCCGCCACGACAGCCGTGTCGTGATACGCCGGTGCTTTTACGGGCTGAGCATTCAGCTTCACTGCGGCTGACGCAGGCTCTTGCTGCAGTCGGCGAAAGACAAAGTAGCCGGCGAGATCACGATCGACATCAGGAGTCCAGGTCAGATCGATGGCCCCAGGCTGCCCCGCTAGCGCACCGGAGAACACAGCTTGCAGTCCGCGTGGAGTTGCCGGCGGAAAGACGTCATGAGCAAACAGCTCCTGGGGATTAGAAGCTGCCGCGTCGAACGTTACCGTTTCCCCATTTGGAACTCTGGTTGAAGCCGTGATGGCCACGCGGTATTCGTACGTCTTCTCCCAGACGAATGTGTCGTCGCGAAGTTCGATGTTTGCAGCCTCGCCTGTTTCCGACAAGTCCAAGATTCGTCTTGCGACGACGCTCTCTTGTGCCGGACTGCCTTTTTCGCCGCGACGTAATTCCAGCGTTTGCTCGATGCTCTCGTTGCGAGGAGTGACGTTCGCGGTAACTAGCACCGTCTCTGGCGTGATTCGAATCAGAGGTGATCCATTCAGACCGGAAACCGCAGCCGTCGGAATCTGCACCTGATTCGAAAGCCCCGCATTTCGGCCGCGGTCGTTATCGACCTGCACAGCGTAGGTTATGTAGTCAGTGGGCGCGGTCTTGTCGGCCGGAATTTTCACCGCAACTGTTGCGGTCTTCTGATCTTTCGGCGTAGCGATGGTGGTGAGCGGCGCGCATTGGTCGATTCGAGGCTGATCAACGGCCGCACAGATGTTGCTCTGCCCGCGATGACGAAACTTTGCGCCGTCGGTGGTCTCGGTGGGAACGGTCCAGGTGAGTTCGACTTCATCCCCGCTGCGAACGGCTTTCAAATCTGAGACCGGCTTCGCCAGATTGAGGGATGGGGGCTGCGGCGCGCCTGGCGTTCCGCAAGCGCAGCACAACAACGATGCCACACTGCAGCAGATCGACAGATGAACGCGCATGAATGAATGAGGGTAGCAGATACGCAGCAGCCAATTGAAAAAGGTAAGCGATCAGCAACACGGCGCTACTTGCTGCGAATCCTTCGTCAGCCTATTGCCTATTGCCTACCGCCTATTGCCTAATTAACTCGTGGATTCCGGCATACAGCTCGAAGAGCGTCAATCTGCCGCAGCAGGCGAGCAGTCTTCCTCCGCGGGCCTGATGTTGTCCGACTTCTGGTATCCCGCGCTTCTAAGCCAGGCATTGCGCGGACGCAAGCTGCTCAAAACCACGCTGCTCGGTGTTCCCGTCGTCGTCGGACGCGATGCCAGCGGTCGCGCTTTTGCTATGAAGGACATCTGCCCGCATCGTGGCATTCCGCTCTCCTGCGGACGCGTCGAAGGCGAGAACCTCGAATGCTGCTATCACGGATGGAAGTTCAACGTGCATTCCGGCACCTGCATGGAGATTCCATCGCTGACCGCCGATTCACGCATAAAGCCGGAGAAGATTCACGCCACCTACTATCCATGCGAGGAGCGCGATGGATACGTTTGGGTCTTTATGGCTGAATCGCGCAGCTCAGCGATGAATCCGCCGCCTCCGCCCGAGCTGCCGCTTCCGAGCTGCAGGTACAAGATCACTCACTTGTCTGCCGATCTGCCCTGCAACGTAGATCATGGAGTAATCGGTCTGATGGACCCCGCGCACGGGCCGTTCGTTCATCAGTCGTGGTGGTGGCGTACACGGCGCAGCATCCACGAAAAGCAGAAGACATTCGAGCCGATTCCATACGGTTTTCGCATTCGCACGCATACACCGAGCGCGAACAGCGGGGCGTACAAGTTGCTGCGTTTCTACGGCGATGCCGTCACGACGTCAATTGAATTCACGCTGCCCAACATTCGCGTCGAGCAGATTCGCATTGGCGATCATTGGGTGGTCAATCGCGCAGTGGTAACGCCAATCGATCAGAACCACTGCCGCCTGGACTTTTGCGCCGCCTGGAACATCTTTTCGTGGGTTCCGTTGGTGAAACCGATTTTTAATATCTTCGCGCGAAAGTTCATACGCCAGGACCAGGGCACAATGGAGCTGCAGGCCGAAGGTCTCCGCTTCAACCCACCTCTAATGCTGATTGACGACGCAGATCGCCTCGGCAAGTGGTACTTCCAATTGAAAGCTGCCTACGTGCGGTCAAAGAAAACGGGTTTGCCGTTCGAGCATCCAATGAGCGGACCGGTCACCTTGCGCTGGCGCAGTTGATTCGCTGAAACATTTTTGACCCAGAACAAATCTCCACGAGTGGCTGAGTTCCGCCCCCGCGCGGAGGATTTAGTGAGAAACAAGGAAAAATGCAGGGCAGATTTCGAATTCTCGGAGAAAACCATCGAATTCTACCCAAATTCCGCAAATATGACCTGCAGGCAGGGAACTTAACAGGGAGTCTAGGGAATCGGGTTCTAAACCAGCATTGACAAAGGACTTATCGTTATCTGGCTTGTAATTGACAAATTCGAACAGGGAAACCTCAGGGAATTTTCGTGGACACTAAACAACTCGACCAGCTCTGCGTAAACACGATTCGCACGCTGAGTATGGATGCCGTGCAGCAGGCCAACTCCGGCCATCCCGGCACTCCGATGGCGATGGCTCCGGTCGTCTATTCGCTCTGGAACCGTGTGCTGCGCTTTGATCCCGAAGACTGCATCTGGCCCAACCGCGACCGCTTCGTACTTTCCGCCGGCCATGCCTCGATGCTGCTCTACTCCGTCCTGCACCTGACGGGAGTAAAAGCAGTTGATGCAAATTACGAACAGGTAGGAAAGCTGAGCGTCACGCTCGACGACATCAAGCGTTTCCGCCAGCTCGACAGTAAATGCCCCGGGCATCCCGAGTATCGGTGGACCTCCGGCGTCGAAACCACCACCGGCCCGCTCGGACAAGGAGTTGCGACCAGCGTCGGAATGGCGATTGCAGGCAAGTGGCAGGCGGCGTACTTCAATCGTCCTGATTTCGAGATGTTCAACTACCGCGTCTATGCGCTCGCCGGCGACGGCTGCATGATGGAAGGAATCTCGAGCGAAGCAGCGTCACTTGCCGGTCATCTCAAGCTCTCGAACCTCTGCTGGATCTACGACAACAACCACATCACCATCGAAGGAAATACCTCACTCGCATTCAGCGAAGATGTAGCCACGCGCTTCATGGGCTACGGATGGAACGTGACCCGCGTAGGCGACGCTAACGATCTCGACATGCTTGAGCGCGCCTTCAACACCTTCTATCGCACGACGGATCGGCCAACGCTGATCATCGTCGATAGCCACATCGCCTACGGCGCGCCCAACAAGCAGGATACGAGCGGCGCTCACGGCGAGCCGCTAGGCGAAAACGAGATTCGCCTCACCAAGCGCAATTACGGCTGGCCGGAAGATGCGAAATTCCTCGTTCCCGGCGAAGCACGTGATCATTTCAAATCCGGAATAGGAAAACGCGGCGCTGAACTGCGCTCAGCGTGGCTGCAGAAATTCGCGCAGTACAAAGCGAAATATCCGGAGCTCGCCGACCATCTATCAAAGATGCAGCGCCGCCAGCTTCCAGACGGCTGGGATAAAGACATTCCATCCTTCCCCGCCGATCCAAAAGGAATCGCCGGACGCGATTCCTCAGGCAAAGTTCTCAACGCAATCGCGAAAAATGTACCGTGGCTCATCGGAGGCGCCGCCGACCTCGCACCCTCCACCAAAACGCGCCTGACTTTCGATACTGCCGGCGACTTCAGCGCCGAGAACTACCTCGGACGCAATCTTCACTTCGGCATTCGCGAACATGCCATGCACGCAATCCTGAACGGGCTGTCGGTTTCCAAACTACGTCCGTTCGGCTCGCAGTTCCTCATCTTCAGCGACTACGCGCGTACATCCATCCGGCTAAGTGCCATTATGGAACTGCCCGTGATTCACATCTTCACGCACGATTCCATTGGGGTTGGCGAAGACGGCCCAACGCACCAGCCCATCGAGCATCTCGCTTCCTTGCGAGCAATTCCCGGCCTGATTACGATTCGCCCGGCAGACGCCAACGAAGTCGCTGAAGCGTGGCGCGTCTTCATGCGGCTGACCTCCGAACCGGTAGCTCTGATCCTCTCCCGCCAGACCTGCGCCACGCTCGATCGCGGCAAGTACGCTCCGGCTTCGGGAGTTGCGCGGGGCGCTTATGTCCTCTGCGGTGATCCGAAAGCCACGCCTGACCTGATACTGATCGGTACCGGCAGCGAGGTGCAGCTCTGCGTCGAGGCCTACGAGAAGCTCACCTCTGAGGGCGTGAATGTGCGCGTGGTCAGCATGCCATCCTGGGAATTGTTCGAGCACCAGACCGAGGACTATAAAGAAAGTGTGCTTCCCGCTGCCGTCCAGAGCAGAATCTCGGTCGAACAGGCTTCCACATACGGGTGGGCGCAATATGTCCGCAACCCAGGCGCGCGCATCGGCATGAAAACCTTCGGCGCTTCGGCTCCGCTCAAAGAACTGCAAAAGAAATTTGGATTCACGCCCGAGGCGATCATCGGCGTAGCGAAAGATCTGCTCTCGAAGAAAGCTGCGAGGGGAGCATGAAGCTAAGCATCGGCGCCGACCACGCAGGATTTCCGCTCAAGCAGGAGATCGTGAAATTCCTCCGCGATGCCGGCCATGATGTCCTCGACCTCGGCACCAACAATACCGATCCAGTTGATTATCCCGACTACGCCGAAGCGGTCGGCAGAAGCATTCTCGATGGCACGGTCTCGCGCGCCGTTCTGATTTGCGGCAGCGGCGTCGGCGCCTCGGTAGCAGCGAACAAGATTCCAGGAATTCGCGCCGGCCTTTGCCACGATTCGTATTCGGCGCATCAAGGTGTGGAGCACGACAACATGAACGTCCTCGTGCTGGGAGCGCGAGTTATCGGCGTGGCGCTCGCGAAGGAACTAGTGGAGATTTATCTCGGTGCAGAGTTTACAAAAGAAGAGCGCCACATGCGCCGTGTTGGGAAGATCGCCTCGATCGAGCAGCGGTATGGAGGCAAGCGCGCGGTTGTGAGCGGGACGTAGGAGTGCTTTTCCGGCAGTGAGTTTCAGATTGTGTTGTGCATTCCGGACCTGTCATCCTGAGCGCCTCTTTTGCGCGAAGGATCTCCCGGAATTCTTGGGTGTGGATTTGCCGATAGCAGGGCTCCTCCAGAAAAATGAGGTTTGGGGCGAGGAGCCTCACAAACAGCATTCAAGGCCGACGCATCGCGGGAGATCCTTCGGCCAAATCGGGTCTCAGGATGACAGCTCTTGAGGATTTTCCGAATTGGGAATAGTCCAAAGCATTAACGGCAGGAGTAAGGAGCAAAGCAAATGAACGCAATTCGTGCCACCGGTGTTACCGCGATGAATCCACTCAAGGCACTCGCCGGATACGGCCAATCAGTCTGGCTCGACTATATCCGCCGCAGTCTGATCACCAGTGGAGAGTTGCAACGGCACATCGATGAAGACGGTCTCGCCGGTGTCACCTCGAATCCGGCGATCTTCGAAAAGGCAATCGCGGGCAGCAATGATTATGCCGACAAGCTCTCACGCCTTAATTCGAGCAATCTGGATGCGAAAGGCATCTACGAGGAAATCGCGATCGGCGATATCCAGGATGCAGCCGACATTCTCAAGCAGGTGTACACCGCGACGAAGCGCCGCGACGGCTATGTGAGCCTCGAAGTCTCGCCCGAGCTCGCCAACGATACGCAAGGCACGCTCGAAGAAGCACGGCGTCTATGGAAGCGCGTCGGCCGCGAGAACCTGATGATCAAAGTGCCCGGCACTCCTGCCGGAGTTCCAGCCATTCAGCAGTTGATCAGCGAAGGCATCAATGTGAATGTCACGCTGCTGTTCGCGCAGGAGGCTTACGAGCGAGTCGCCGAAGCCTATGTCGCGGGACTGGAAAAGTATGTGGCCAACGGCGGAGACCCGTCGCGGGTTGCCAGTGTCGCCAGCTTCTTCGTGAGCCGCATCGACACGCTGGTCGATAGCATTCTCGAACAGAAGATTCACAGCGCGCACTCCGACGACGAGCATCGTTTCCTTGAATCCCTTTTAGGGAAGATCGCAATTGCGAACGCCAAGCTCGCTTACGAGAGCTACAAGAAGATCTACAGCACGCCGCGCTGGAACACGTTGAAGCAAAAAGGCGCGCAGACTCAGCGGCTGCTCTGGGCTTCCACCAGCACCAAGAATCCAAGCTATCGCGATGTCCTGTACGTCGAAGAGTTGATCGGTCCAGACACAGTCAACACGATCCCGCCCGCGACGCTCGACGGCTTCCGCGATCACGGGGTTCCCAAAGAGAGCCTCGAATCGAACCTCGAAGGCGCGCGCGAGACCATGCAGAATCTCGCGAAGGCCGGCATCTCGATGAAAGAGGTCACTGACAAGCTTCTCGATGATGGCGTAAAGATCTTCGAGGAAGCATTTACGAAGTTGCTCGCGGCGATCGAGAAAAATCGGAAGAAGAACCTGGCGCCGAAGATCGATCAGATGAGCTGGAGTCTGGCCAGCGATCTCGACAAGAAAGTAAAAGCAACGATCCTGGAATGGGAACAGGGCAAGAAGATGCGTCGTCTGTGGGGACGCGACTCTTCGCTGTGGACCAACTCCGACGAATCCAATTGGCTCGGCTGGCTGGCAATGGCCGAAGATCAGCTCGCGCACATCGCTCACCTCACTTCGATCGCGCAGGAAGTGCAACAAGCCGGCTTTACTCACGTCGCGCTGCTCGGCATGGGTGGATCGAGCCTCGCGCCCGAGGTGATGAGCATGACCTTCGGTCGCGCAAAGGGCTTCCCCGAGTTCCACATGCTGGATTCGACCGACCCGGCGCAGCTGAAGGCGTTCGAAGGGAAGCTCAATCTCAAGAGCACGCTCTTCATCGTTTCCAGCAAATCCGGAAGCACCCTAGAGCCCAACATCTTCAAGCAGTATTTTTTCGATCGCGTCAAACAAGTAGTCGGCGAAGGCAAAGCCGGTGATCAGTTCATCGCCATTACGGATCCGGGCTCGTCATTTGAGAAAGTCGCTCAACGCGATAAATTCCGCCACATATTCCACGGGCGTCCTGATATCGGCGGGCGCTATTCCGCTCTTTCTGATTTCGGGCTGGTTCCATCCGCGGTGATGGGTGTCGATGTAAAGAAGTTCCTTAGCGCGACGGAAGAAATGGTGCAGGCTTGCGCGCAGACCGTCCCAGTTGCGGAAAATCCCGGCGCCGTGCTCGGCATCATCATGGGCGTGCATTGCAATGCGGGCAGGGACAAAGTCACGCTCATCACCTCGCCCGGTATTTCCGATTTGGGAGCTTGGCTCGAGCAGTTGCTCGCCGAATCCACCGGCAAGGAAGGCAAAGGCATCATTCCAGTGGATCGCGAAGAGCTTGGGTCGCCGGAGGTGTACGGAAAAGATCGGCTCTTCGTTTATATCCGCCTGCAGGATGGAGCTGATCCCAAGCAGGACGCCAAGGTTGAAGCGCTTGAGAAAGCCGGACAGTCGGTGGTCAGAATCAACGTGCTCGACAAATACGATTTAGGCCAGGAGTTCTTCCGCTGGGAGATCGCTACAGCGGTTGCGGGTTCGGTGATCGGCATCAACTGCTTCAATCAGCCCGACGTGGAAGCCAGCAAGGTCGCTACCCGAGAACTCACGCGGCAATATGAAGAGACAGGGTCCCTTCCAGCGGAATCTCCCATTTTGGAAGACCAGGGCATAAAGCTTTACGCGGATGAAAAGTACGCGGGCAAACTGACCGTCGCCACAGGCAAAGACAAATCGCTGGCCGCCTACTTGCGCGCGCATCTGAACACGATTGGCGAGGGAGACTATGCCGCGCTGCTCGCCTACATCCCGATGAATGACGCCGATGAAAAAGCCCTTCAGTCAACCCGGACGGCAATTCGCGACAAGAAGCGCTCGGCCACCTGCCTCGGCTTCGGTCCACGGTTCCTGCATTCGACCGGGCAGGCGTACAAAGGCGGTCCCAATACGGGAGTCTTTCTGCAGATCACTTGCGACGACGCCATCGACGTTCCCGTTCCGGGACAGAAGTTCACCTTCGGTATCGTGAAAGCAGCTCAGGCGCGAGGCGACTTCCAAGTACTGGGAAAGCGCAATCGCCGCGCATTGCGCGTGCATTTGGGTAAGGATCTTGCGGCGGGATTGGCGACGCTGGAAAAGGTAGTCAGGCAGGTGCTCTAAAGCGGATCGGGTCATCGGGTGAAATAAATCCAAACCAGCTTCACGCCTGATCCGTGCAATCCGTGCCCGAAGGGTCCGTGAGATCCGTGTCGTGTTTTGGTTTTGTGTTGCTTTTCCTTTAAGGGACAACTTATGCAAATGGCAATGATCGGCCTCGGCCGAATGGGTTCCAACATGGTTCGCCGGCTTATGCGCGGAGGACATCAGATCGTCGTTTCAGATCTGAGCGCCGACGCGGTAAATGGAATGGCGAAAGAAGGCGCCACGCCGAGCAGTTCGCTCGATGATCTCGTCAAGAAGCTCGCCAAGCCGCGCGCCGTCTGGATCATGGTCCCGGCAGGCGATCCCACCGAGAAGACCGTTCTGGCACTGGCCGACAAGCTCGAAGCCGGGGATACCATCATCGACGGCGGCAACTCGATGTGGAAAGACGATATTCGCCGGTCGAAGTATCTGAAGCCGAAAGGAATTCATTACATCGACGTCGGCACCAGTGGCGGCATCTGGGGCCTGGAGCGCGGATACTGCATGATGATCGGCGGTCCTGATCAGGCTGTGAAGCGCCTCGATCCGATTTTCAACACGCTGGCTCCAGGAATCGGAGACATCCCGCGCACGCCCGGATGGGAAAAGAAGCCGAATAACACCGCCGAGCAAGGCTACATTCACGCGGGTCCATCGGGCGCAGGACATTTCGTGAAGATGGTTCACAACGGGATTGAGTACGGCCTCATGCAGGCCTATGCCGAAGGGTTCGACATCTTCCGCAACGCGAACTCGAAAGAAATTCCCGAAGAGCAGCGCTACAGCTTGAATCTGCCTGAGATCGCGGAAGTATGGCGGCGCGGATCGGTGGTTGCGTCCTGGCTGCTCGATCTCACGGCGATGGCGCTTATTGAAGATCCCGAGCTGTCGCAATACAGCGGTTTCGTGCAGGATTCCGGCGAAGGTCGGTGGACAGTGGAAGCCGCAATCGCGACATCGACGCCTGCCGAGGTGCTGACGGCCGCACTCTACACTCGGTTCCGCTCGCGGCAGGACCACACCTTCGCTGAGAAGACGCTTTCGGCAATGCGCCAGAAGTTCGGCGGGCACGTTGAGCCAAAGAAGGCGGCGGGAAAGTGAAGAAATCGGGTGATCGGGCCATCGGGTCATCGGGTGATCTAAAACCAGGAGACTTGACCTGACCAGCCCGCAAGAGGAACTTAGAACTCGGACAAAGAAGTTTGCGCTTCGGATTCTTCGACTGTTCAAGAGTCTGCCAAGGAGCGCGGAAGCGCAGGTTCTAGGCAAACAGGTTCTTCGTTCGGGGACATCGGTTGGCGCGAATTATCGCGCCGTCGGGCGGTCACGTTCGAAGGCGGAATTTGTATCAAAAATGTCAGTCGTCGTCGAAGAAGCGGATGAAAGGGTGTTTTGGCTGGAACTGCTACGGGATGGCGGCATCGTGGCACCCGAGAAAATTGACGACCTCATTCGAGAATCGAACGAGCTAGCAGCAATTTTTGCGGCTTCTCTTCGCACTGCGAAAGGAAGTTGATCACCCGATGACCCGATCACCCGATGACCCGATTTGTCGAGCAGCGAGTTCTTGATCATGGCCACAGCCACGCAACCGAATACACAAACCGACGTCCCCCAGACAAAGTCCGCCGGACCTTGCGTCATGGTGCTCTTTGGCGCGACCGGTGATCTCACCAAGCGCAAACTGCTGCCATCCATTTACAACCTGCTCAGCTCCGGACTGCTCTCGCGCGAGTTCGCCATCGTCGGCATGGCAAAGGACGAGCTAACCACCGAGCAGTTTCGCGCTCACGTCAGCGATTCGCTCAAGCAGTTTTGCGATGGCGCCGATCCGCAGTTGGTCGATTGGCTGGAGCGGCATTCGTACTACGTAACCGGCGAGTTTGGCGATCCGGAAGCTTACAAGCGATTGCGTGCGCAGCTCACCGAAGTCGATAAGGTTCACGGCACCCACGGGAACTACTTCTTTTACTTCGCCATTGCACCGCAGTTTTTTGCCACCGCAGTCGAGAAACTTGGTGAATCCTGCCTCTCAGACGAAGAAAACGGATCATGGCGGCGCGTAATCATCGAAAAGCCGTTCGGACATGATCTGGAATCGGCAAAAGAGCTGAACAAGAAGATCAAAGAAGTTCTTTACGAGAGCCAGATTTACCGCATCGACCACTATCTCGGTAAAGAGACGGTGCAGAACATTCTAGTGTTCCGATTCGGGAATGGATTGTTCGAGCCGATCTGGAACCGAAACTACATCGATCACGTCCAGATTACCGTCGCTGAGACAGTCGGCGTCGAAGGCCGTGGCGGGTACTACGACACCTCGGGCACGCTGCGCGATATGGTGCCGAACCACATTATGCAGCTCATCAGCCTGACCACGATGGAGCCGCCGATCTCGTTCCACGCCGACGATGTTCGTGATGAGCAATCGAAGGTGCTGCACGCCATCCGCAGTATGAGCGGCGAAGAGGTCATCCAAAACGCAGTCCGCGGTCAGTATGGACCGGGAACTACTGGGAAGGGCGAGCGCATGCCGGGCTACCGCCAGGAGCCGAGCGTCAATCCGCAATCGCGAACAGAAACCTTTGTCGCGCTGAAGCTCTCGATCGACAACTGGCGTTGGGCGGGCGTGCCCATCTACCTGCGCACCGGCAAGCGAATGGCTCGGCGACACACGGAGATTGCGATCGAATTCAAGCGCGCGCCCTTCGTCCTCTTTCGCCAAACCGATATCGCTCACCTGCCGAGCAATCAGCTCGTCATCAATGTGCAGCCGGAAGAAGGAATCGCGCTCAAGTTTGGCGCCAAAGTTCCCGGACCCCTGGTGAAGGTCGGGCCGGTGAACATGAGCTTCAACTATCAGGATTATTTCGGCGGCGCCGCGCAAACCGGCTATGAAGTTCTGCTTTACGACTGCATGATCGGCGACGCGACCCTCTTCCAACGCGCCGACATGGTCGAAGCCGGCTGGGCCGTGGTCGATCCCATTTTGGATGTGTGGAAGGCGCTTCCGCCGCGAGAGTTTCCGAATTATGCGGCGGGCACATGGGGACCGAAGGAGGCTGAAGACCTGATGACTCGCGATGGACGCCACTGGAGAAACGTTCCCGCATGATCCTCGCCGGTGATGTCGGCGGGACGAGCGTGCGTCTCGCGTATTTTGAGAGAAAACAAGGCCAGCTCGTTTCTGTTGCCGAGGAGATTAAGCACGCCCGCGATTATCCGAGCCTCGCTGCCGCAGTCGTGGACTTTCACAATAAACAAAAGCTCGCAGTTGCCTGCGCGTGCTTCGGCGTTGCCGGCCCGGTGACTGGCCGTGTGGTAAAAGCCTCGAACCTGCCCTGGATCATCGATGCCGCCGCACTGGAAGCGAGCACCGGCATCCAGAACGTTCACCTGATCAATGACCTTGAGGCCAATGCTTACGGACTCGCCGAACTCGACGACACGGACTTCGAACTTCTCACGCCCGGCGTTCCGGGCCGAGAAGGCAACGCGGCTGTGATTTCCGCGGGCACGGGCCTGGGCGAGGCCGGACTATTTTGGGACGGCACTCGCCACATTCCGTTCGCGGCCGAAGGTGGACACGCCGACTTCGGGCCCGCCAATGAACTGCAAGCCCAGCTTTGGCAATACCTGCACAAAAAATACGGACACGTGAGCTGGGAGCGCGTGCTCTCCGGCCCCGGCCAGTTCAACATCTACGAGTTTCTCCGCGAGACCGGCAAAGGCACGGAAGAACCCTGGCTGACGGAGGAGTTCAAGAACAGCGACGATCATTCGGTTGTGGTTACGCGTAACGGGTTGAGCGGAAAGAGTGCATTGTGCGAGCAAGCGGTGAATGTGTTCACCGAGATCTACGGCGCCGCTGCTGGGAATCTAGCTTTAAAAATCTTCGCGGTTCACGGCGTGTACGTCGGCGGAGGCATTGCTCCCAAGATTCTTTCGAAATTGCGTGAAGCACGCTTCATGAATGCCTTTCGCGACAAGGGCCGGTTGCGTCCATTGATGGAGAGCATTCCCGTGCGTGTGGTGCTGAACGATAAGACTGCGCTGCTCGGCGCGGCGCATGTGGCTTTGATGTATTGCGAACCGGGAAAGGCGAACACGAAGGTCACGCAGGAAACAGAGGAGGTCACAAAGAGTTCTTAGTGACCTCTTGTGTAAACTTCGTGACCTTCGTGTTCGCTCTTTTTCCCGTTTCGGATCCACATGCCTGATAGCCCGAACATCCGCGTTCTAGAAGACCTGCAAGCGATCGCTCGAGCAGCGGCGGATGAGTTCGTTGAGCTCCGTCAGGAGGCCATCAAAGCTCACGGGCGATTCACGGTAGCGCTCTCCGGCGGCTCGACTCCAAAGGCGCTCCATGCAGTCTTAGCCGAGCGCTCGACGGAAAATCCCAGACTCATTGACTGGTCGCGCGTGCAAGTCTTTTTTGGGGATGAGCGGCATGTCCCGCCCGATCATCCTGACAGCAACTTCCGCATGGCGAATGAGACGCTGCTGTCGAAGGTGCCGATCCCAAAAGAAAATATTCATCGCATCCATTGCGAGAATCCCGACGCTGCCGAGGCGGCCGCCGAGTACGATGCTGAGCTTGCCCGCGCATTTCAATTGAAACAAGGCGAGTTTCCACGCTTCGATCTCGTTCTTCTCGGCATGGGCCCAGATGGGCACACAGCTTCGCTTTTTCCCAACACGGAAGCGCTGAAAGAGACGACAAAGCGCGTCGTAGCGAATTGGATTGAGAAATTCAACACGTGGCGAGTTACCTTCACGCGACCGACGATCAACAATGCTGCTGCAGTGATGCTGATGGTTGCGGGCGAAGATAAGGCTGATGCGCTCGCCGAGGTGATGGATGGCGGGAGTCCGGAGACTTACCCGGTCAAGTACGTGAAGCCCGTGAGTGGAAAACTGATTTGGATCGTGGATCGCGCAGCAGCGAAGCTGCTGAAGGGCATTGACGACGCGAGTTAGAAATTTGCTCTCTTTCTCCTGTCATCCTGAAGCGCTTCTGTTGCGCGAAGGATCTCCCGCGATGCATAGGACTGAAGTGCAGTCTCCAGGCTCTCAGCCAACAACTCCATGGTGGAGGAGCCTTACCGCGAGCGATTAAGTCCCCAACATCGCCGGAGATCCTTCGCGAAAAAGATGCGCTTCAGGATGACAGACATTGAAATTTCATTCGTCGCGACGAGTTTGTTGGACACTATCTTTAACTGTGGGTTGTGATGATCGTTGGATGTGACCCAGGCATGACGATCCATGAAGTATCTCCAGGCGCGACCGAATCTGGTTCAACAGCTCCTGCACCAGTGAATATTCAGATAACGGCGACGCATCAGCTTATTGGGGAGAGATGGTATGCCCCGAAAATCACATTCATCAACCATTCAATCTCAGCAATAATAGTCACACGTGCTGAGCTGGCGACGTCCCTCGGCGTGTATCGAACAATCCTCGACCCGACGCATATCCGGTCGAAGTTGCGCAAGGACAAGCGAAGGTTCTCGAAATGAACTTTCAGCTTGCTGATGACGTAAAGAAGAATTTTCAGCGCGCAGCAGAGGTGCGTGTGCACTTCCGAACCGGTGGCCGAGAGCAAGTCATCACAAAGAGCGTTATCGGTGGAGGACTGGACTCGAGTCCTTGATCCCAAGGAAAGATGCTTTTACCCTCCCTCATTTGACCCTCTTCCCCCGCACTCCCTAGAATCGGAGATTCTGTTTCCTCTCCAACTCACTGCATGGCGCTGCGGGTCTTCAACACACTTTCAGGGCGGGTCGAAGAGCTGAAGACGCTCGAGGACGGGCGCATCCGCATGTACTCCTGCGGGCCGACGGTCTATGACTACGGGCACATCGGCAACTTTCGCACTTTCGTCTTCGTCGATCTCTTCCGCCGCTTTCTGCGCCAGAGCGGATACGAGCTTCACCACGTGATGAACATCACCGACGTGGACGACAAGATCATCCGCAACTCTTCGGCCAAAGGCATGGGCGTGCGCGAGTACGCGTCCAAGTACGAGAAGGCGTTTTTCGAGGACATGCACATGCTCTCGCTCGAAAAGCCGGAGCAGATCGCGCGCGCCACCGAGCACATTCCCGAAATGGCATCGCTAATCGCCCGGCTGCAGAAGAAGGGCTTTGCCTATAGGGTTGACGACGGCTCGTTTTACTTTCCGATTGCCAAGTTTCCCAATTACGGAAAGCTTTCCAAGAAAGACATGAGCGGCATCTCCGACGGCGCGCGCGTCGATGTCGATGAATACGAAAAAGACAACGTCCGCGATTTCGCGCTGTGGAAGTCTCCGAAGCCGGGCGAGGCGAAGTGGGATACCGAAATCGGCCCCGGTCGTCCGGGCTGGCACATCGAGTGCTCGGCCATGGCGATGGAGTATCTGGGCGATACGCTCGACGTCCATCTCGGCGGCGAGGACTTGATCTTTCCTCATCACGAGAACGAAATCGCGCAATCGGAAGCTGCGACGGGCAAGACGTTCTCGCACTACTGGATGCACGTGCGCTTTTTGCTGGTAGAAGGGCAGAAGATGTCGAAGAGCCTCGGCAACTTCTACACTCCGCGCGACCTGATGCTGAAGGGACACAAGGCGTCGTCGATCCGCTACCTGCTCTCTTCTGTTCCATATCAGAAGCAGCTCAACTTTACCTTCGACGGCCTGAAGCAGGCGGCGAACTCGGTCGAGCGCCTGCGCAACTTCAAGCTGCGCCTCGATACAGCAAGCTTCCCCGAAGGCGCGAATCCCGAAATGAAATCTCTGGCCGAGGCCACGCGCCAGAAGATGCGCGCCTCGCTCGAAGACGACATGAATACCGCGCAGGCACTCGCGGCGATCTTCGATCTCGTGCGCGAAGCCAATGCCGCCGGAGACGCAGGCAAGCTCTTCCGTGGCGATGTTCCCGAATTGCAACAGGCGCTCAGTCAATTCGATGAGGTGTTCGCAGTGCTTAAAGACGATGACGCAGAGAAGATGCGTCAGGTGGTCGAGTGGGCGCGTGCAGAAGGCAAGGTCGAGGAGTCCGCCGTTGCAGCCGAGCCAACACTAAGCGACGCGCAAGTCGAAGCTCTCATCGCTGAACGCCAGCAGGCCCGCAAAGCACGCGACTTCGCCAAGTCCGATGCTATCCGCAAGCAGCTCGCCGATGCGGGAATCATCCTGGAAGACACCAAAGACGGTCTGCGCTGGAAGCGCAAGTAGCGACAGAACCGCCGCCGGTAGGCGGGGCCGGAGATGGCCGAATGGCCAGCTCCGGGCAGAAGATGCTGCAAGCGACATGGAGCAAAGCAGCCGCAACACACGCGGCCGCCCACCGCTTACCGGCGCCGGTTCTGTCGGTCCCGGCTCTTCCCCTTTTCGCGCCGAAGTCTTAGCATGTTGCTCCCAACTTAATCCGTACGGAGCTACTGCCGATGAGCGTTGCGTTTCGTCGTGTACTGGCGATTTTCTGCGTCCTTCTTTTCACCTCGTTTTCTTTCTCGCAAAAGGCTTCCAAGAATTCAAAAAAGAAAGCGGCCAATGAGCAGCCCGCCGCGGTCGCGAATCAAAGCGCCGCGCCTGAGCAGGCAAAGAAAGAAGAGGAAGATCCGCTCTTCAAAGGTCTGACCTGGCGGCTGGTCGGACCATTTCGCGGCGGACGCGTGCTGGCCGTCTCGGGAGCTGTGGGCGAGCCTGACACCTATTATTTCGGCGGTGTCGGAGGCGGAGTCTGGAAGACCACCGACGGCGGCATTACCTGGACGCCGATGTCGGATAAGGAGAAATTCTCTTCCGTCGGCGCAATCGCGGTCGCCGAATCTGATCCCAACGTTGTGTATGTAGGAACCGGAGAGGCATGCATCCGCAACAACATTCTGCAAGGGAACGGAATGTACAAGAGTACCGATGCGGGAAAGACGTGGCACTTCATCGGCCTCGAAGACACCCGGCACATCGGACGACTCGCCGTTCATCCAAAAAATCCTGACATTGTCTTTGTCGCCGCGCTCGGACATGCCTATGGTCGCAACACGGAACGTGGAGTCTTTCGCTCCACCGACGGCGGCAAAACCTGGCAGAAGGTCCTCTATAAGGATGATCAGACCGGCGCCATCGACGTAGTCTTCGACCCCTCAAATCCGAGCATTCTCTATGCGGCGCTCTGGCAGGCGTATCGCACTCCATACTCAATGGTCAGCGGCGGGCCGGGCAGCGGACTCTATCGCTCGGCTGATGGCGGTACAACCTGGACGCAGATTAAAGGCAACGGATTTCCAACCGGAGTTCTCGGACGCATCGGCGTTGCTGTGTCAGCCGAGCCGAATCGCGTGTACGCGCTGATCGAAGCCGACAAAGGAGGTCTGTATCGTTCTGACGACGGCGGCGAGCACTGGCGGCTGGTCAATGACGATCATCGCTTCCGCCAGCGTGCGTGGTATTACACGCACGTCTTCGCCGATCCGAAGAATCCCGATGTGGTTTACATCCTCAACACCGGAACTTATCGCTCGATCGACGGCGGCAGAACGTTTACACAACTCGCGACGCCGCACGGCGACAACCACGGGCTCTGGATCGATCCCACAAACCCGAAACGCCTCATCAACTCGAATGACGGCGGAGCCGACATCAGCACCGACGGCGGTCTGCACTGGACCTCGCAGGACAACCAACCAACGGCGCAGTTCTATCACGTGATCGTCGATGATCAGTTCCCGTATCACATCTACGGCTCGCAGCAGGACAACACCAGCGTAGGGATCGCCAGCGCGACGAACCATTTTGGGATCGATCGAGTCGATTGGAATCCGGTCGGCGGATGCGAGAGCGGATACATCGCGCCGCTTCCGAAGGACCCAAACATCGTTTATGCCGGCTGCTACGACGGCAGTATTACCGAGTTCAACAAGCAGCTCGGCACCGAGCGAGAGATGAATGCATGGCCGCTGAATCCGATGGGCCATGGCGATGTTGATCTGAAATATCGCTTCCAGTGGACGGCGCCGATCGTGATCTCTCCGCACGATCCGAACGTGATCTATCACGGCGCGCAGAAGATCTTGATGACGCGCGATCGCGGATATCACTGGCAGGAGATCAGTCCCGACCTCACGCGCAACAATCCGCAGACCGAGCAATCATCCGGCGGTCCGATTACGCAGGACAACACCAGCGCCGAATACTACGCGACGGTCTTCACCATCGCCGAGTCGCCGGTGCAGGCAGGCGCGATCTGGGCCGGAAGCGACGATGGCTTAGTGCACGTTACGACAGACGGCGGAAAGAACTGGGCAGACGTCACGCCGAAGGATCTGCCCGACGGCAGCAGCGGACCAATCTTCCACTACAGCCGCATCAGCCTGATCGAAGCCGGACACTTCAATGCCGGCACGGCCTATGTCGCGGTTGATCGTCATGAGAGTGACGACTGGGCGCCGTATGCGTACAAAACCACCGACTTCGGCAAGAGTTGGAAGCGCGTAAACGGCGACCTGCCTGCGGGCGCGGTCGTGCGCGCGATTCGCGAAGATCCCAAGCGCGCGGGATTGCTCTACGCCGCGACGGAAATCGGCGTGTATGTCTCATTCGACGATGGCGCGCACTGGCGCTCGCTGCAGCGTAATCTGCCGATGAGTTCGATGCGCGATTTGGCTGTCACCGACCGTGACTTGGTAGTCGCGACGCACGGACGTGCCTTCTGGGTGCTCGACGACATCACTCCTCTCCGCGAGTACCAGCCGTCGCAGGCGAATGCCGATGTCACTCTCTACAAACCTTCAACGGCGTACCGCTTCTTCGGTGGCGGGTTTGGCGGCGGTGCTGGACGCGGAGCGGCTGTGGGTCAGAATCCGCCGAGCGGAGCCATCATTTATTACTACCTCAAGACCGCTCTGAATCCTGCCAGGCCTGGTGAAAACGCTGAAACTGCAGCCGCCGCTGCAAATGCGGAGCAGCCTCAAACTGCAACTCAGCAGGCCGCAGCCGGCAGGGAGCCCGGAACCCCGCAGGCCAACGCTCCTGCCGGCGCAAAGACCGAGGCGCAGAAGACAGAAGTCACGCGCCAGGTTCCTGCCGAGAAGCCTAAAGAGGAACATGTAACTGTCGAGATCCTCGATAGCTTGGGCAACGTGATCCGCACCTTCCCGCCGAAGCAGCCGACCGTAACTGAATCGCAAAACGAAGAAGCCAGCGAGGGATTCATGCGTCAGGCTCCGGCGAATCCAACCGGCAATGCCGGATTAAATCGCTTTGTGTGGAATTTGCGCTATGAGGATTCCACCAAGGTTCCCGGAGCCGTCTTGTGGGGCGGAAGCAACAGCGGGCCGGTTGCGGTGCCGGGGAATTATCAAGTCCGGTTGACGGTTCGGGGAAGGTCCTACACGCAGCCGATCGAGATCAAAGAAGACCCGCGTATCAAAGTGGAACAGGCGGATCTGCAGAAGCAGTTCGATCTGCTGCTCCAGATTCGCGACCAGGTCAGCAAGGTTGATGAAGCGATCAACCAGATGAACAGCGTGAAGAAGCAGATCGACGATCTCGACAAGCGTTTGCCCAAGGATGATCATGGCAAAGCCGTGCGCGATGCCGCAAAGGCGCTGACGCAGAAGATCGATCCAATCGAAGACGCGCTGATTCAATCGAAGGCCAAGAGCAGCCAGGATGTGCTGAACTATCCGATCAAGCTGAACAACGAGCTGGTCGCACTCGCAGGCTCGATCTCAACGGCCGACGCCGCTCCGACGCAGCAGTCCTACGATGTCTTCAACATGCTCAAGCAGCGCAGCGACGAGCAAGTTGCGAAATGGGACGAGTTGGTAAAGGCCGATCTCGCGAACTTCAACCAGCTTGTGCGCCAGCAGGAAGTTCCGGCGATTATCCTCGATAATTCCGGCACCAGTTCGGCACCAACCCCTTCCGGTGGAGGTGAAGAGGACGATAAAAATTAATTGAAACCTTTGGGATGATTTCGGAGTATTTATTTGCCAGAGGGAGCTCCTGCGCCATGAAATCCCCCAGATGGTTTCTCGCATTCGCTTTGCTGGTCTCCAGCGGAACCCTGCTCCACGCCGGCAAGATCGAGCCGCAGGAGATCAGCAATGGCATCTTTCACCTCAAGCCCCAACGTCCCGTAGAGGAACTCCGTGCGGAAGCGCTTCGCGCCACGCCTCCTCCCGAAGCGGGACAGTTCCGCAATCCCGATCTGGTGGAGCTGGTGAAGCTTGATCCCACGATCAAGCTCGACATCCGCTACGCAACGAACGACAACTTCCTGAGCACGCCGATGTACTCGCAGGCGCGCGCGTTCCTCCAGCGTCCGGCGGCGGAGGCGCTGGCGCGAGCCAATCAGAAGCTGCATGTGGAGGGCTACGGAGTTGTGATCCACGACGCCTACCGTCCCTGGTATGTCACGAAGATGTTCTGGGACGCCACTCCCAACGACAAGAAGATCTTCGTCGCCGATCCCGCGACAGGCTCGAAGCACAATCGCGGATGCGCCGTCGATCTCAGCATCTATGACCTCAAGACCGGCCGCGAAGTCTCCATGCCTAGTGTCTATGACGAGATGACGCAGCGCGCCTTCGCTGACTACCCCGGCGGCACGGTGGAGGAACGTCAGCACCGCGCGATCCTGCGCCGCGCGATGGAGTCCGAAGGCTTTCTCGTGTATCCGAATGAATGGTGGCACTTCGACTACAAGGATTGGAAAGAGTATCCAATCATGAACGTGCGTTTCGAGGATCTCGGCGGAAGCGGCTCTGCTTCCGCCCGAACCAGCAGAGCCCAAACCAGTCTGCGGTGATATCGACTTTCCGTGAATTTGGTGGGGTGCGCCTTAACTGCCAAGAAACCGTGTCACCTTGAGCGGCTTTTTTCGCCGCGTGTCGCGATAAAACAGACCTTGCATTTCCTTCTCGAGCTATACCCACGCTGAAACTTGTTGTAAAGGTCCGGTCGAACGAGAACGAGAGGCCCGAAGGGCCGGAAGAAGCGCAGCCCAGCGGCGTAAGAGGCTGTTACGAAACTCAAAAGTCAAGCCATATGTGGTATTTCCCAATATGGGAAGCACAAGTTGTTGTGGTTTTTTAACGCAAAAGTCGAGTTTCGTAACAGCCTCGTAAGCCCTGGGAATGCAATCAGAACGGATCGAGCCCTGAAAGGGCGCCACTCAACGATTTCCATATCGGGAGTCTTCGGTGATAAAGCATTCTCTCCTAAGCCTGTTGTGCTGGTCATAAGCGTGATATGCCGCCCCTTCGGGGCTCCTGCCCGTGGGATTTCTGCTGCCCAGGGCTGACGCCGCTGGGCTGCGCTTCTTCCGGCCCTTCGGGCCTGGCAAACTTGAGCCATCACTAAATTTGGCCTGGCGAGAAACGATAACGAAGAACATCGAAGTCCTCGCTATACTTGACTCGGTCGTCTTTAAGTATTTGCGATTGGAGCTTGTTCTTTGACCATTTCGGAACGCATTACTCAAGACATTACTGCAGCCATGAAAGCGCGCGACGAGCACCGCTTGAGCACGCTGCGCATGGTGAAATCGGCGCTCAAGAATAAAGAGATCGATAAGCGCGCGCCTCTCGACGACCAGGAAGCAATGGCTGTCTTGAATACCCTGATCAAGCAGCGCAAGGACTCGATCGAGCAATTCACCAAAGGCGGGCGCAAAGAGCTTGCCGACAAAGAAGCCGCCGAGATCGGCATCATCGAAGGATATCTGCCCAAGGCCGCGGGCCAGGAAGAGATTACGTCTGTCGTGCGCGCCACCATTTCTGAAATGGGATCGCCGACGATGAAGGATATGGGCACCGTGATGAAGAACGCAATGGCGAAGTTCGCCGCGCAGGGCACTCGCGTGGATGGCAAAGCTGTAAGCGAGATCGTCAAGAAACTGCTGAGCGGCGGTTAGATGTCAGGACCTGCGGCCGCCCTCGGCCGGGTTTTCGTGTGAACTGCTTCATGTCATTTCGACCACAGAAAACCCGCGCGAGGGCGCGCGTCGGTCCTCCTTGTCCTTCCTCTCCGAGCAGGGCTCGGGGTTCCTAGGCGATTGTCGATTTCCGAGCCGATGAATATATTGTGCGCGAGGTCAAAACGTGCGCACACACTCGATCATCCTTCTTTTGCTCCTGATAGCCACTCCCTCATTGCTTCAATCTGCGGAGGTGCCCCGGCTGCTTCAGAAAGACGGCCGCTGGGCATTGCTCGTCAATGGTCATCCCTATCTCATTCTGGGAGGCCAGATTCATAACTCGAGCGCGTGGCCTTCTGAGTTGCCGCAGGTGTGGGATTCGCTCGCCAAACTACACGCCAACACCGTCGAGGCGCCGGTGTACTGGGAGCAGATGGAGCCGCGCGAAGGCCAGTTCGATTTTGGGAATGTCGATGCAATCGTCAAGGGAGCGCGCGAGCACAATCTGCATGTAGACCTGCTGTGGTTCGGCACGTGGAAGAACGGAAACATGCACTACGTTCCCGATTGGGTGAAGACTGATACCAAGCGATTCCCACGCGTGATCAACAGAGACGGAGAGCCAATCGACGTACTTTCTGCCAATTCACGATCGACCCTTCAGGCGGACAAGGCGGCGTTCGTTGCCCTGATGCGTCATCTGAAAGCTTTGGACCAGGCCGAGCACACGGTGTTGCTCGTCCAGGTAGAAAACGAGTCGGGGATCATCGGCAGCGTGCGCGATTTCTCTCCCACGGCGAACGCGCAGTTTGCCGGCCAGGTTCCGGCCGACTTATTAAATGTCGTTCATAAGCCCGCCGGTACATGGAACCAGGTGTTTGGAGCAGACGCGGATGAAATGTTTCAGCTCTATCACCAGGCCAAATATGTAAATGAAATTGCGGCCGCAGGGAAAGCCGAGTTCCCCATTCCGCTCTACATCAATGTCTGGCTAAGTTACCCGCCTGCTGAGCTACCCGAGAGGCGCATGGCCATTCCAGGCATTCAATATCCGAGTGGCGGAGCAGTGCAAAAGTACGTCGGGCTCTGGCGCACGTTGGCCCCGGCAATCGACATGATTGGTCCTGACATCTACAACAGTGAGTCTGATATTTATCGCGACGTATTGCACGCCTACGCTCGACCCGATAATCCTCTTTGGATTCCCGAAACCGGCCGCGGGGACGATTTTGGCAAGTTTCTCTTCTATGCCCTCGGAGACGGCGCGATCGGGTTCTCTCCATTTGGAATCGATCACCCGGACGGCGATACTCCCGGAAGCGAGGTCCCTAAAGCGCATGCGCGCAACTTCGCTCTGCTCGGTCCCATGAGCAACGAAATCGCTCAATGGAACTTTGACGGAAAACTCAAGGCATCCGTCGAGGAGCCGGGTCAGCCGCAGCAGGAGATCGATTTTGGTAGCTGGCAGGCGACCGTTGCGTATGGCTTCCCTCAACGCGATGGGCGCCGTCCGCCTGGAACGAGCGATGCTCATGGTGTTGCACTCATTGCCCAGCTCGGGGCCGACGAATTTCTGGTGACGGGGGTCGATGCCAGCGTCAGCTTCCACGTTCCCGGCAAGCTTCCGGGATTGCGAATGCAGATCCTCTCTGCTGAGCAGGGGACCTACGAACAAGGTCATTGGAAAGGCCTTCGCCTGTGGAATGGCGACGAGACAGATCGCGGCCTTCGATTCCACGAGCAGCCTGAAGTGGTGCGCGTGCGGTTGGCCAAGTTTTGAGCTTTAGAGCCTCCGAGTTCCTGCGCAGGTACCGAAGTTCTTAAACGAGACTTGGATTAGCCCGGTCCGGAGCCGCCCCTCTGTTTCGCTTCGGCGTGGTAACCTCGATTCGATGTCGGCTCCGGATTCCCGCTTTGTTCGCGCTTGCCGCCGGCAGCCGGTGGATGTGACGCCCATCTGGCTCATGCGCCAGGCCGGGCGTTACATGCCTGAGTACCGCAAGGTCCGCAAAGAGCATTCCATCGTTGAGATCTGTAAGACCCCCGAGCTTGCGGCTGACGTTACCATCACTGCCGCTGAGCGTTTGGGAGTCGATGCGGCCATCATTTTTGCCGACCTTCTCTTGCCGCTCGAAGTCATGGGCCTGGATTTCGAGTTTGTCGAAGGCGATGGGCCGAAGATCGCGCGTCCGTTGCGCGATGCAGGAGCCGTCGCGCAGCTTAAGACCGATCGTGCCGAGGAACTCGAATACGTAGCCGAATCTATTCAGATTGTCGCCCGCCACTTTGGCGAGCGGCTTCCTGTCATAGGATTCTGCGGCGCTCCGTTCACGTTAGCCAGCTACATGATCGAAGGCGGAGGCTCTCGGAATTACGTTCACACGAAAAGCCTGATGTACCGCGATCCGGAAGCCTGGGACGAGCTCATGCGGCGGCTGATTCGCGTGCTCTCGCCCTTCGCCGCGGCACAGGCGCGAGCCGGAGCCGACGCCATACAGGTCTTCGACAGTTGGGTTGGCTGTCTTTCGCCTCCCGACTATCTGCGGTACGTGCTTCCGCACACGCGCACGCTCATTGCGGAGATCAAAGCGACAGGCGTGCCCGTGATCTACTTCGGAACCGGCATGGCGACACTGCTCGATGCGATCAAGCAAACGCGCGCCGAGGTAGTTGGGGTGGATTGGCGCATTCCGATCGATGAGGCATTCGAGATGCTCGGCAGCAAGTTCGCGGTTCAAGGCAATCTGGATCCTGTAGCTCTGTTTGCTCCCGAAGCGGAACTGCGCCGGCAGGCGCGCGAAATTCTCAAATTGGCCGCTGGAAAGCCGGGCTACATTTTCAATCTGGGCCATGGCATTCTTCCCGAGACGCCGGTCGAGAATGTCCTCGCGCTTGTGGACGAAGTACACTCCTACAGCCTCAGCCGCAAGCGTTCGAGCGCTCCAATTGCGGCGTACTGATCATGAGTAAAACCGCGGTCCTGTTGCTGGCCCACGGAACGCCAGATGATGTCTCAGAGATTCCCGAATACCTGCGCAACGTGACCGGTGGACGTCCCGTTCCCGATTCGGTAATTGAAGAAGTAAAATACCGTTATGGACTGATCGGGCAGTCTCCTCTTACCCGAATCACCTTGCGTCAGGGTGAGCTCCTGTCCGAGTCGCTCAACATGCCGGTGTATGTCGGGATGCGCAACTGGAAGCCGTACATCGCCGATATCATGGCCAGAATGCGTGCTGACGGCATCACCTCTGCCGTGGCGCTCTGCCTGGCGCCACAGAACTCCCGCACGAGCGTTGGCCTTTATCGCAAGTCGTTGGAAGGCGCTGCCCAGGAGATCGCGATTGACTTCATCGAATCCTGGCACGATCACCCTCTCCTTATTGATGCGTTTGCCGAAAAGCTCGGAGCCGCACGGTCGAAATTCGGCAAAGATGTTCCCGTGATCTTTACCGCTCACAGCGTGCCGGCGCGAACCATAAGCGACGGCGATCCGTATGAACAGCAGGCAAGGGAAACGGGAGCTTTAGTCGCGCGCCAAGTTGGACTGCCGGAGACGCAGTGGACATTCGCTTTTCAGAGCCAAGGCATGTCGGGAGGTCCGTGGATCGGCCCGACCGTGGACGAAACGATCACCAACCTAAAAGATGCCGGGAACTCCCGAGTGCTGATTCAGCCCGTGGGTTTTGTTTGCGACCACGTGGAGGTGCTCTACGACATCGATATCGCTTTTCGCGAGTTCGGGGAGAGTATCGGTGTTGAAGTCGTGAGAACGGAATCGTTGAACGACTCGCCAACGTTCATCGCTGCGCTGGCCGACTTAGTGAGCCGGCGAGGGAGAGTTCACCACGGAGCCACCGAGGCCACGGAGCGGTTCTAACTTCTAATTCCTCTTCGATCGCAGCCTTAAAGCCACGAGCGTCACTCCTCCTTCTTCCGCAACACTGTCACGTCTTCAAGCAATTGAGCAACGGCGTAAATACTGGCTGCTGCGAAGATGGCATAGAGCAGTGGCTCGTGCTTGTGCGTTACCACATGCACGATGATGTAGGCCAGCGCGAGAATGTAACCAACAATTTGACGCATGACCTTGGCACGCCGACTCCAGTGGCTACTCCACCACACGTACCAAGTGAAGACGAGCAGCAGCACAATCCAGGGCCACCATTGGAGAGGATGCACGGCGAAACATGCTAGCAGAACCGCGCAGTTATAATTGCGTCAACCTTCCATGTTTCTCCACAACTTACTCCCCATGCCGCTAAAACGGCATTACGATACTTCCTCGCATTCCGACGGTCTTTTCGAGTAGACCAGGCGTTCGGAAATGACAAGGAAACACATTAGATTTCTCCGTGTTCTCCGTGCCTCCGTGGTGAATGAGAACCCATGATTCGTGTCGCCATCATCGGCGGGGGTATCTCCGGTCTCACAGCCGCCTTTTATCTCGAGCAGGAGCGCCGCAAGGGAGCGCCACTCGAGATTATGGTGTTCGAGTCTGCTTCGCGCTTCGGCGGAGTGATTCGCACGGAACTCGTTGAAGGTTGTTTGGTCGAAGCTGGACCTGATTCGTTCCTGACTTCCAAGCCGTGGGCACGGGAACTCTGCGACGACCTGCGCCTGTCAAATCAGCTCATTGAATCGCGCGATGCCGAACGCAGAACTTACGTTCTGGTTCACGGGCGTTTGGAGGAGATTCCTGCGGGCCTGCAGATGATGGTCCCGACGAAGCTCGCGCCGGTCCTTCGCTCACGACTGTTTTCGCCGGGCACAAAGATGGCGATGCTGAGCGAATATCTTTTGCCCCCCGAGCCTCTCGGAGTCGATGACGATGAGAGCGTCGCCAGCTTCGTTTCGCGGCACTTCAACGCTGAAGTGGTGGACCGCCTGGCCGATCCGCTGCTTGCGGGCATCTACGGCGGAGATGCTTCCCGCCTCAGTGCGCGAGCCACTCTGCCGCAGATGCTTGAAGCCGAGGCGCGGCATCGCAGTCTGGTCCGCGGCGCACTCCAGAGCCGCAATCACGCCAGCCGCGGAGCTCAGCCGTTGTTCACTTCCTTGCGCGATGGCATGCAGCGAATCGTCGATTCCATTCTGCGCCTGTTCCCGCGCGAGACTCTCAGGCCATCTTCAGCGGTGAAGATGCTGCAACCAGGCTCTTCCGGCTGGAGGCTAACGAGCAAAGATGCGGATGAAGAATTCGATCATGTAATTCTCGCGGTGCCGCCGCACGTGACCGCCATGCTCATGAAAGAGATTCCCGCATCGGAACGGCCAGTCGAAATTCTTGGGGAGCTTTCGTCCACTTCGGCGGTGACAGTCGCGCTTGGCTATCAACGCGCCGAGTTGCGCCTGCCTTCGGGCTTCGGCTTTCTGGTTCCTCGCAGCGAAGGCAAGCGCATCATGGCTTGCACCTTCGTGCATAACAAGTTTGAGAATCGCGCGCCGGAGAATTTGGCATTGCTCAGAGTCTTCCTCGGGGGCGCACGCGATCCTGACGCTCTCGACCTTGCCGAGGATGAACTCATCGCGCTCGTTCGGCGTGAGCTGCGTGAAATTTTGAAGATCGACGCGGAGCCGCGATTTGCTCGCGTGTACAAATGGCGCAACGCCATGCCGCAGTACGAAGTCGGACACCTAATGCGCGTAGCCAGTCTGGAAATGCATATGCAGCGCTTCCCCGGCCTGCATCTTGCCGGCAATGCGTATCACGGAATCGGCATTCCCGATTGCGTCCGCATCGGCCGCTCGGCTGCCGACGCCATTATCAGGAGAATGCGGTCACAGTTAGTGACGTACTCGTAGTTGCCAGTTTTCATCTGTCATTCCGAACGCCCACTTCCCTACCGCCTTCGAACACGTTTCCTTGAGAGCGGTTCTCACCACGGAGCCACAGAGCACACGGAGAGGGGGCCTGCGGCCGCCCTCGGCCGGGTGTCAGTTCATGAGTTCGTACTCGATGGTAAAAGTGAAAAACTGCGCTTCTGGTCTCGGAACCAAAACCCGCGCGAGGGCGCGCGTCGGTCCGTCAAAGCAACGGTGCCTCAATATTGGGCCAGCAGATTCGGCCATTCTCAATGTTTTCTTCGTGCTCTCCGTGTCTCCGTGGTGATAAATGCAGTTAAGCGCACGGCTGTCTGTAGGGATTCCTCTTTCCCGCTTACGCGAACTGCGGGTGAGCCAGCCGCGGCGGACTCGGAATGGTGGGAACAAGCAATATCATTTTTTCGGGAGCCATAATGCAAACCTTTGAACGCCCCCAACTCGAATCCGGCTTTCTCGTTGCCGGAGAATGGGTCAGCGCAGGCGATCGCGTCGAAATCAACTCGCCCTACACCGGCAAATCGATCGGAAACACATGGCTCGGAACGAAGAAAGATCTCGAAAGCGCGATTTCCTCTGCTGAGAACTCCAGCGCCGAGTTGGGGCAGATTCCTGCCTACAAACGCAAAGACGTGCTGCTTGCTGTAGCAGCGAAGATTCGCGAGCACAGAGAGATGTTCGTCCGCCTCATGGTTCTCGAGGCAGGCAAGCCGGTGAAAGCCGCGCGCGCGGAAGTCGATCGCGCTGTGTTGACCTTTACCACCGCCGCCGAAGAAGCGGTGAGGATCTACGGCGAGTACATGCCGCTCGACTTCATTCCTGCCACGGAAGGGCGGTGGGGAATTGTGCGACGATTTCCTGTCGGCCCAATCGCAGCCATTACTCCGTTTAATTTTCCGCTGAATCTTGTCGCCCACAAGCTGGCTCCGGCGATGGCCGTCGGCTGTCCTGTTGTGCTCAAGCCGGCTCCGCAGACGCCATTCTGCGCGCTCCTGCTCGGCAAACTCATTCTCGAATCCGGATGGCCGGCTTCGGCGCTCAGCATTTTGCCATTAAGCAATGAAGACGCTGCATTACTCGTCGCGGATGAACGCCTCAAGCTGCTCAGCTTCACCGGTAGTGCCAAAGTGGGATGGCAGCTCAAGCGCGATGCGGGCAAGAAGCGCGTCGTTCTGGAGCTCGGCGGCAACGCTGCAGTGATCGTCCACAGCGATGCCGATGTCGAGCAGGCGGTCGCACGCTGCACCTCCGGCGCGTTCACCTATGCAGGACAAAGCTGTATCTCAGTGCAGCGCATTCTCGTGCATGCCGAAATCTTCGACGAGTTCACCGCGAAGATGGTCGAGGCTGCGGGGAAATTGCGTGTTGGCGATCCGTCGGACGAATCGACGGATGTTGGACCGATGATTCGCGCCAGCGATGTCGAGCGCGTGCAGCAGTGGATCAAGGAAGCAGTTTCTTCAGGCGCGAAGGTTCTTTGTGGCGGAACCGCGAAGGGCTCACTAATTGCACCCACGCTGCTCTCGGCTACAACCCCACAGATGAGAGTCAATTGTGAAGAGATCTTCGCACCGGTGGCAACGATCGAACCATACAAAGATTTCGAAGACGCACTTGGCCGCGCAAACCATTCCCAATACGGGCTTCAGGCCGGACTCTTTGCCCATGATTCCCGGCTGATCTTCCGCGCGTTTGAGCAGCTTGAAGTCGGCGGCCTGATTGTGGGCGACGTTCCGACTTTCCGCGTCGATCCCATGCCGTATGGCGGTGTAAAGGATTCGGGTCTTGGACGTGAGGGGATTCGCTACGCCCTTGAGGCGATGACGGAGAGAAGGCTGTTAGTGATGGCTGCCAAAGAAAGCTAGGGAATCTCCGTAAGCGCCCGCTGTACCGGTTTGGGCAGGGATACCGGAATAAAGTAGCCCTTGGGATAAAGGTAGTCCTCTCCGGATTCATCGACTATTCTCAGAAGCCCGTGCGCTGCGGCTTCTTTGTCGGTAACGACGCGATACACCTTGCGCACCTCCAGCGAAGCCGGATACTCGGTATTGTTGATGCAAATCGCAAAGCCAGCCTTAGCTTGAGGGCGGCTCGTAGAGGAAACGCTTGATTTTGAATTCTTTCTTGCCAATGCCGTGCGCTTCACACCAATGGAGCTCCACTACTGCTTGGGTATTGTCGGAAAGTTGAATGGTCGCGATTCCCTTGAGCTTTTTCCATTTCCCGCCCATAGGCTTTTCTGAGTCGCCGTAATTCTCGAATACGCTTTCCCACAGCGATGACTTCGATCGAGCGGATTGCGCCAACAATCGTGAAGTCAGCCACGTCATCTTTCCGTTGTTCACATTCTCGTCTCAATTCATGCAGCGCTCAAGCAAAAATGGCGGAAAGGGAACGTCGTCACTCCGCAGAATGTTTTTGTATGCTGTTATGGCGCGGGACGGTGCTTGTCGAATGGAATCTGTAATTAGTGCTAGAGGCCGAGTGACGATTCCCAAAGCTATCCGCGATCACCTTCGGTTGAAGCCAGGAGATCGCGTGAAGTTCTTCCTGCATCCCGATGGTAGTGCAGTTATGTTGCCGATGCTTCCAGCTACAGAGTTGCGCGGAATCTTGAGACGCAGAAGCCGTCAGGCTATTTCTCTCGAGCACATGGAGAAAGGAATTGCCGATCGTGCCACTCGCAAAGTACGAGGCAGGCGGCGTTAATCGGTTCCCTCTCGACATTCTCCTTGTTTCTCGGCGCCGAAGAACTCAACGGCCACTCGCAGTCTTTCCTCTTCTGGTTCGCCAGCTAAAAAATTCCCGCAAAAAATTTTGTCAACTCCTTTGCAGAAAATTCTCGCCTGTTATAATTCTCCGTTTTATTCCTGATTGTTGCTGCTGTCATAAACGTTCAACCGGTGCACTCCTATAAAGCTGACGCGATGTGCGCGGCTCGTGCCCCTTACATAAAAGTCAGGACACGTTTCGATGCCACAAGTTTTTAACCGAGGTGCCAACGGGCTTGCACGCATGAGCCTCGTCATTCTTGGGCTCGTCGTCACCAGCCTGGCGCTCACCTTGAACGAATTGCAGCGCTCGCCTTATGTCACCCGCGAGGGCGAACGACTCGAGCAGCCGGTGCCTTTCAGCCATCAGCACCATGTCGCCGGCCTCGGACTCGACTGCCGCTACTGTCACACGTCGGTGGAAAATTCCAATTTCGCGGGAATTCCACCAACTAAAACGTGCATGAATTGCCACTCCGAGATCTGGACCAACGCCGACATCCTCGAACCTGTTCGCGCCAGCTACCGCAACAGCACTCCGATCTGGTGGACGAAGCTGCACGATTTGCCCGACTACGTTTATTTCAGTCACGAGATTCACATTAATAAGGGAATCGGCTGCGCCTCGTGCCATGGGCCGATCGACGAGATGCCGCTCACCTATCAGCACGCCAGTCTGCAGATGGAGTGGTGTCTCGATTGCCATCGCAATCCGGCGAAGAACATTCGTCCGGTAGGCGACCCGATTTTCAATATGGGCTGGAAGGGCCCGAGCAGCGCGAGTCCGGTGTACTGCGAGGATGGCACAGGGAACTGTTCCCTGAATGGTCCTTATTACCAGACCACCGGCCAGCCGATGCAGCACTGGAAAAAGTTCGAAGATCAGATGTCGCTGGGCAAGTATCTGGTGGCGCAGTATCACGTGCGCACGCCAAACGAAATTCAAAGTTGCGACACCTGCCACCGATAACAGAACCGCCTGCGGTAGCGGGCGGCGCAGTTCAGAGCGGGCGAGCAGTTGAGATCAGAACCACCTGCAGTAGCGGGTGGCGCAGTTGAGAGATCGGACGAGCACGACGGCCTTAGGGCCACGAAACTGGCTTAGAGAGAGACATGGAGAATCACCCCGAGTTGGTGCAGATTAAGACCTCGCCAACGCCGCATAAAACCAAGTTGACGCTGCAGCAAGTACGCGAGCGGCTCTCTGCCTCGACGGGCAAAAAATATTGGCGGAGCCTGGAAGAGCTGATCGACGAGCCTGGCTTCGAAGAGCTTCTCGAAAACGAATTTCCCGCCGGCGTTGCCGAGCTGAGCCGCGCCGAAGACGGCCTCTCGCGCCGCAATTTCCTGAAGCTCGCAGGCGCGTCGATGGCTCTCGCCGGACTCTCTGCCTGCACGCGCCAGCCGGCGGAAGCAATCGTTCCCTACATTCGCCAGCCCGAAGATCTCATTCCGGGAATTCCAAAATTCTTCGCCACTACCATGCCGTTTCCAACCGGCGGCATTCCGCTACTGGTCAAGAGCAACGAATTTCGTCCGACCAAGATCGAAGGCAATCCGCAGCACCCGGCATCGAACGGGGCGACCGACGTCTTCGCGCAAGCTTCGGTCCTCGATCTCTACGATCCGGATCGCTCGCAGAATTCCAGCTATCGCGGTGAACAGCGCAACTGGGGAGACTTCGCGCAGGCAATCCTGGAATACAAGGTAAAAGCCGCAGCTTCCGGTGGCGCAGGTTTGCGCTTCCTGAGCGAGACGGTGATCTCGCCGACGCTGGCCTCGCAGATTCAGACCGTTCTTAAGAAATTCCCGAATGCGAAGTGGTATCAGTGGGATCCGGTCAACCGCGACTCGGCACGCGCAGCTTCGCAGACGCTCTTTGGCCAATACGTCGAGCCGATTTACAAATTCGAAGCTGCGAATGTCGTGCTCTCGCTCGACGCCGACTTCCTGAATACTTCAGCGTTCCCGGGTTTTGTCGCCTACGCGCGCGCCTTTACTAGCCGCCGCAAGATGGCTGCAGACGTGCCCATGAATCGGCTGTATGCAGTCGAGAGCTTCCATACGACTGCCGGCGCGCTCTCGGATAATCGTCTGCCGCTGCGCGCCTCCGACATCATCCCCTTTGCCGCTGCGCTGGCGAGTGCGCTGGGCGTCGGCGGAGTCTCGGCTCCCGGGCAGGAGTGGACTCAGGATCAGCAGAAGTTTCTCGCTGCTCTGGCAAAGGATCTAAAAGCCAACGCCGGAGCATCGATCGTGCTCCCCTGCGAGCAGCAGCCGCCGGAGTTGCACATTCTGGCTGCGCAAATCAATCAGGCGCTTGGAAACATCGGCAAGACGATCGTTTATACCGATCCGGTTGAGCTTGTTCCTTCAGATCAGCTCGGAGGACTCAAGCAGCTTGTCGCCGACATGAATGCCGGCAAGGTCGATCTGCTTGTGATTCTCGAAGGCAATCCGGCCTACAACACGCCCGTGGACCTCGGCTTCGAGCTGGCGATGCCGAAGGTGAAGGAAATCGTTCACCTCTGCAATTACCGGAATGAAACCACGCGGATGTCGCAGTGGCACATCCATGGCGCGCACTATCTGGAAATGTGGAGCGATGCGCGCGCCTACGACGGCACGTCGTCCATTGTTCAGCCGCTGATCGCGCCTCTCTACGGTGGACGCAGCGCTCATGAAGTGGTCGCGCTCTTCACCGACACGCCCGAGCTCACGCCATACGACGCAGTACGCGCCTACTGGAAGCAAAACGGGAAAGCCGCAGGCGACTTCGAAGCCAACTGGCGCAAGTGGCTGCACGACGGCATCATTCCCAATACGGCATCGCCCGTGAAGTCGCTCACGCTGCGCGGCGGAGCGCCGGCGGTCAAGCCGCTCGACAAAAACGCGATCGAAGTTGTCTTCCGTCCTGATCCGACGATCTACGACGGGCGCTACAACAACAATGCCTGGCTGCAGGAGTGCCCGAAGCCGCTGATCCGCCTGGAGTGGGACAACGCCGCCATGATGAGCATCGATACGGCGGCGAAACACGGCTGGAATCAGGAAGACATTCTCCGCATCACCGTCGATGGCCGCACCATTGAGGCGCCAGTGCTGGTTGTCTATGGCATGCCCGATAACAGCATCACGCTGCATCTGGGCTACGGGCGTTCATTCTCGGGCCGCGTCGGCAATGGCTTCGGATTCAATGCCTACGAGATTCGCGGCGTGAATGCTCCCTGGATCGCAGCGGCTGAGAAAGTCGAGAGCAGCGGCGGCAGCTACAAGCTTGCGGTCGTGCAAAATTTCACGCTCATCGATCCGCACGGCGATCCCAATTTGATGAATCGTTCTGTACAGGGCGCGGAAGCCGTTCGCCGCGACATCATCCGCGTTGCCTCCTACGACGAGTACAAGAAGAATCCCGACTTCGCGCACGGCGACAAGTTCGAAGAGGCGCCGGAAGAGAACGACTCGCTGTATCCCGGATACGACTACACCAAGGGATACCAGTGGGGCATGGCGGTTGACATGAACTCCTGTGTCGGCTGCAACTCGTGCGTGATTGCCTGCCAGGCGGAGAATAATTCTCCCGTTGTGGGAAAAGAGCAGGTGAAGATCGGACGCGACATGAAGTGGCTGCGCATCGACGCCTATTACGCCGGCGACCTGCTCAATCCGCGCGCTTTCATGCAGCCGATGATGTGCCAGCACTGCGAGAATGCGCCCTGCGAGCCGGTATGCCCGGTTGGCGCAACGGTGCATTCACCGGAAGGCCTGAACGTGATGGTCTATAACCGCTGCGTCGGCACGCGCTACTGCTCGAACAACTGTCCATATAAGGTTCGCCGCTTCAACTTCATGCTCTTCTCCGACTACACCACGCCGAGCCTCAAGCCGCTGCGTAACCCCGATGTAACCGTTCGTAGCCGTGGCGTGATGGAGAAGTGTACATTCTGCCTGCAGCGTATTAACGCTGCCCGCATTCAGGCGGAAGTCGAGGAGACGCGGCTGCAGGAGACCGATCCCAAAGCGGAACGTAAGATTCGCGATGGCGAAGTCGTGACAGCGTGCCAGCAGGCGTGCCCGACGGATGCGATTGTCTTCGGCAACATCAACGATCCCAACAGCCGCGTGACGAAGATTAAAGCGCAGCCGCGCAACTATGGCGTGCTGACGCAGATCAACACGCGCCCGCGCACGTCCTACATCGCGAACGTGGTGAATCCCAATATGGAAATCGGTGATCGCACTGACATGCCAGGCAAAACCTATATCGGAGCGGAGTCGTAATGGCGACCAAGGGCCTCACCGATCTGCCGCCGGCTCGTCGGCCATATCTGGTCGATCCGCCGGTTATCGCCCCCGGGCACACCTTCACGTCGGTGACCGAGAAGGTAATGCGCACCGTCCTCACGCCGCATACGCCCATCGGCTGGATCTTCGGCGTGCTCATGGCGTTCGGAGTTGTGCAAATTCTGATGGTCGCCGCCGGATACCTCTTCTACAAGGGCGTCGGCATCTGGGGCATTACGATCCCATCGGCGTGGGGCTTCGCCATCGTCAACTTCGTATGGTGGATCGGTATCGGCCACGCCGGAACCCTGATCTCCGCCATCTTGCTGCTGCTGAAACAGAGCTGGCGCACGTCGATCAACCGCGCCGCTGAAGCCATGACGCTCTTCGCCGTCATGTGCGCGGGCATGTTCCCGATTCTGCACACTGGCCGCCCGTGGCTTGCAGCTTATTGGCTCTTCCCGTTGCCGCTCACGATGGGAGTCTGGCCGCAGTTCCGCAGCCCGCTGATCTGGGACGTGTTCGCGGTATCAACGTACTTCACTGTATCGCTGCTGTTCTGGTTCACCGGACTCATTCCCGATATCGCCACGCTGCGCGACAACGCCAAGCATCGCGTGACGCGCATCATCTATGGCGTGCTCTGCATGGGCTGGCGTGGATCGGCGCGGCACTGGCACCGCTATGAAACCGCATACTTGCTCTTAGCCGGCCTATCGACGCCGCTGGTGCTCTCCGTCCACACCGTGGTGAGCTGGGATTTTGCCATCGCCGTGCTTCCTGGTTGGCACACGACCATCTTCCCGCCATACTTCGTCGCCGGCGCCATTTACTCCGGGTTCGCGATGGTGCTTACGCTGCTGATTCCGATCCGCGCAGCCTATGGCATGAAGGACTTCATCACCATGCGTCACCTGCAGAACATGGCCAAGGTGATGCTCGCTACTGGATTGATCGTCGCTTACGGATACTTCTTTGAAGCGTTCATGGCGTGGTACAGCGGCGACGTCTTCGAGATGTTCCAGTTCAAGAACCGCGCGACCGGACCGCTGGGCGCGTTCTACTGGATGCTGATCACGTGCAACATCGTCCTGCCGCAGTCGCTGTGGTTCCGCAAGGTGCGCAGCTCGCCGGTGATCCTGTGGATCGTATCCATTATCGTAAACATCGGCATGTGGCTGGAGCGCTTCGTGATCGTGGTAATCAGCCTGCATCGCGACTTTCTGCCGTCATCCTGGGGAACGTACAAGGCCACGCGATGGGACTATGCGACCTTCCTGGGTACGCTCGGATTCTTTACGTTTGCGTTCCTGCTATTCATTCGCGTGCTACCGATGATTTCCATTTTTGAGCTGCGAGCCTTGCTCCCGCAGTCGAGGCTGCAGCCGCTTCTCGAGGAGAATCTGCAATGATCCGCGAGGGCATCTACGGACTGATGGCCGAGTACGACAACGTTCCCGATTTGGTAAGCGCGTCGGAGAAGGCGTACAAGGCCGGGTATCGCCGCATGGACAGCTACTCGCCATTCCCGATCGAACCCGCCGCCGAGGCCATCGGCTTCCACAAGAATCGCGTGGCTCTGGTTGTGCTGATCGGCGGATTGCTGGGCGGTACGGGAGGCTATTCGCTGGCCTACTGGATTTCCGTGCTGGCGTATCCGATCAATGTCGGCGGAAAACCGTGGCACTCGTGGCCGGCATTCATTCCTCCGACCTTCGAGTGTACGGTGCTTGGCGCTTCGCTAGCAGCGTTCGTAGGCATGCTGGCGATGAATGGATTGCCGATGCCCTATCATCCGGTTTTCAACGCGCCGAACTTCGCGCTGGCCAGTAAGGACAAGTTCTTTCTCTGCATCGAAGCCGCCGATCCGCAGTTCGACCTTACGAAGACCCGGCAATTCCTGGAGCAGACGAATCCGCGCGTGGTCACGGAGGTGCCGAATTGAGCCTCGGCCCCGAGATGCGGAATAAAAACATGCGCAATAAGCTGAAGCTTGGCGCACGACTGACGCTGCTGACTGCCGCAGCGCTGGCCACCGGTGCCTGCCGCCAGGACATGCACAACCAGCCCAAGTACATCACCTATCGCAGCAGCGAGTTCTTTCGCGACGGCCTCTCGGAACGCATGCCCGTTCCGGGAACAGTAGCGCGCGGCGACCTACATGCTGACACGTACTTCTATACCGGCAAAGTCGGCACCAAGGAAGGCGATCAGTTCCCCTTCCCGATCACCCAACAAGTGATGGAGCGCGGACGCGAGCGCTATGACATCTACTGCTCCCCCTGCCACTCGCGCGTAGGTGACGGCAACGGCATGATCGTGAAGCGTGGATACCGCCAGGCGGCCAACTTCCACCAGCAGCGCTATTTGCAGCAGCCCGTAGGACATTACTTCGACGTGATCAGCCACGGCTGGGGCGCAATGCCCGACTATGCCGCGCAGATTGAACCTGCCGATCGCTGGGCCATTGCGGCTTATATCCGTGCGCTGCAGTACTCCCAAAGTGGAACCATGGCCGATGTGCCTGCCGACCAGCGCGGAAAGCTGCAGGACGCCTCGCAGATCACCATCGAAGGCGTGCCGCTCAACCAGGCGCTGGCTTCAGGCGGAAAGGGTAGCAGCGAGGAGATCTCTCCGACGGGAGCGAATCCCATTCCGGCCATGAACAAGGAGATCGGGGGCGCGTCGCGTCCCGAGCAGCAGGCTCCGCCGAAGGAAGAAGGGACACAGAAGAAGTGAGTATGGACGCTCACCTGAAAACAATTCCCCAGGACCGCATGGCGCCGGCGTGGCTGCTCGATCGCTATCAGGCGCGCGCACTCGTGGTCGGCGGAATCGGTTACATCGCGTTGATCATCGGCGCCTTCATCGGTCCCGACGCGCTCGATCACGCGCTGCGCGCATACCTGGCCGGAATCGTCCTTTGGGTCGGGGCCAGCCTGGGATGCATGGCGCTGCTGATGACCAACCATCTCTCAGCAGGAAAATGGGGACTCATCATCCGCCGCGTGCTCGAAGCCGGCGCCGGACAGTTTCCGCTGATGTGGATCCTGTCCATTCCCATTGTCCTCGGAATGCGTCATCTCTTTCCCTGGACCGGGCCGCGTTTTTCGCAGCTCTCCTGGGATGCGCAGAAGATCATCATTCACAAGCAGCACCTGATGCTGAATGAACCGTTCTTCGTCATCCGCTGGGCGCTGTACTTCATCATCTGGTGGTGGTTCTCGGCGACGCTGCGCCGCTGGTCGATCCAGCGCGACGAAAATCCTCTTGCTCGCGACTGGCAGCGGATTCTTGAGAACGTGAGCGGACTCGGCATCGTGGTGTACTCGCTCAGCATGAGCTTCGCCATGATCGACTGGGTCATGTCGCTCGACGCTACCTGGTTCTCGACCATCTTTGGCCTGATCTTTCTCGCCGGGCAGGGACTCACTTCGCTTTCGATCTGCATTATCACCATCCTGCTTCTGTCGCAGGAAGAGCCGATGCGCTCGATGCTGCGCAAGACCGAGCTGCATGATCTAGGCAAGCTGATGCTCGCCTTCACCATGCTCTACGCGTATCTCTCGTTCTCGCAGTGGCTGATCACCTGGTCGGGAAACCTTCCGCAGGAGATCAACTTCTACCTGAACCGCATGAATGGCGGATGGCTGAATCTGTCGCGCTTCCTCATCCTGTTTGAATTCGCCGTCCCGTTCGCGCTGCTGCTGTCGCGCCGCTTGAAGAAGCAGCCCGGATTCATGGTGCCGCTGTGCGCGGGATTCATCGTGATCCGGATGATTGACCTCTACTGGCACGTGGAGCCGAGCTTCCAGGCCCGCCAATCGCAGTGGACATTTAACTGGATGTATCTGGCAGCAACCGCCGGCATCGGCGGCGTCTGGACATTCTTCTTTATTCGCAGCCTGAAGTCGCGGCCGATTCTTGTCGCTTACGATCCGCAGATGGAAGAGCTACTGGAGCATGAGCATGCAACCGCCTAAGCCGATGCAGCCGCAAGGCGTGGAGCGGCACCTCGATGATCCGCGCATTCGTCACGAGCGCACCGACATCAGCGTGACCGGCGTGGTGGCATTCATCATCACGCTCATGTTCTCCGGCGCGGTGATCTTTACCGTGCTCTGGGCGGTCTTCCACTTCGCCAACAACTACGCGAAAGCGCAGGACGAAAAAGATCTTCGCGATCCCTGGGTGCGAAACGAAGAAACCCAGGTGGACCAGGAGGCAGCGAAGCTGCGCACGCGCCAGAACCGCTCGCAGGAGCCGGGCTCGATGGAGATGGGAGACTCGGAGTCGCGCGTTCGTGTGTCGCGCATGCCGCAGCCGCGGCTGCAGACAGACGATGTCCGCGACCTCGCGGTGATGCGCGAGGCCGAAGACGTTTACTTGAACGAATATTTCGTGATCGACAAGAACTCCGGAAAGGTGAACATTCCGATTCAGGCGGCGATGAACGCCGTCGTGCAAAAGGGATTGCCTGCGATGCAGCCGCAGCCCGGAGTACCGTTGCCTCCCGCAGCGGAGAGCACGGGAATCGTAAGGCCCTCGATCGGCAGCTCGCACGCGAAACAGCGTGGTTCGCCGATTCGGGAACGATAAAGTTTAGAAGGGATGTGGGTTGTGAGTAGTGCGGTGGTACAAGTTAAATCGGACCAGAAAGGGAAGAACGTGTTGAAATCTGTCATCCTGAAGCGCTTCTTTTGCGCGAAGGATCTCCGGAAATATTTCGGACTGAAACGCCGCGTCGTGGCTCCTTCACGAGAACTCTCGCCGAAGAGCCTGGCAAGTGCATTTAAGTCCGAAGCATCGCGGGAGATTCTTCGGCCAAAAGCCGGCCTCAGAATGACAGTCTCTAAACTTGCATTCCAGGCAATCGGCATCGCCTTCATGTTTGCCGCAGCCTGCACCCTCCCCCTGCACGCCCAGGGCGCGAATGCCGGACTAGAGCAATCCACCGGACCTACTTCTACTCAGCGTCCCTCGATCCTTTCCAAAGTGGGAATCGACCAGCACCTCAACGATCAGCTTCCGCTCGATCTCCACTTCCGCGACGAGACCGGCAAAGATGTCCGCCTCGGCGACTACTTCGGGAAGCAGCGTCCAGTCATCCTCTCGCTCGTCTATTACCGATGCCCGATGCTCTGCGGCGAAGTGCTGAACGGCATGACCAGCGCGCTCAGCATCGTGAGTTTCGATTTGGGAAAAGATTACGACATCGTCACCGTCAGCATCGATCCCCGGGAGAAGCCTGAAGACGCCGCCAAGATCAAGCAGGTATATCTCCGCCGCTATAACCGGCATTCGCCCACTGCGGCGCAGGGTTGGCACTTCCTTACCGGCCAGCAAGATCAGATCGAGAAACTCGCGGCCGCCGTCGGCTTCCGCTATGTGTACGATCCGCGAATCGATCAATACGCCCACGCGAGCGGCATTCAGGTGGTCACGCCCGAGGGCAAGCTGTCGCAGTACTACTACGGAATTGAGTACTCCCCCAAAGATTTGCGCCTGGGACTGATTCAGGCCTCGCAGAACCATATTGGGACAGTCGTTGACGCCCTGGTTCTCTATTGCTATCACTACGATCCGGCGACGGGCCACTACGGCGCGATCGTGATGCGCATCGTGCGGCTCTCCGGCATCGCGACCGTGCTGCTGCTCGGAGGATTCATTTTCATTATGGTCAGACGCGACATCCGCGCCGGGAAACTTGACTCAGGAAGGGCTGCCTAGCTCATGCTGCCTCGCTACTTTCCGTTGTTCCCGGAATCGGCATCGACCCTATCGACGCGGGTAGATCTGCTCTACTTCTTTATTCTCGCTGTCACCATCTTCTTTACTACGCTGGTCGCGCTGCTGATCTGCGTCTTCGCCGTCAAATACCGCAAAGACAAGCACCCTGTTCCGGTACAGATTCACGGCTCCATTCCGCTGGAAATTTTCTGGACGCTCGTGCCTCTGGGAATTGCCATGATCATCTTCGCCTGGGGCGCGGTGCTGTTCTTCCAGGAGCGTCGTCCGCCCAAGTCGGCGATGACCATCTACGGCGTCGGCAAGCAATGGATGTGGAAGTTCGAGCATCCCGGCGGGCAGCGCGAGATCAACAACCTGCATGTACCGGTGGGATATCCGGTGCGCATGACCCTGATCTCGCAGGACGTGATCCACGACTTCTTTGTGCCCGTTTTCCGGACGCAAATGGACGTCCTCCCCGGGCGCTACACGCAAGTCTGGTTCGAGGCCACCAAGCCGGGCACTTATCATCTCTTCTGCAATCAATACTGCGGGACCAACCACTCGCAAATGGTGGGTGAAGTGACCGCCATGCCTTACGACGACTATCAGCAATGGCTGCGCGGGGCAGGCGCGTTCGGCTCGCTTGCTACTGAGGGGCAGAAAGTATTCGCGTCGATGGGCTGTCCGACGTGCCACACTGGCGCCGACAACGCGCGCGGTCCGAACCTTTACAACATCTACGGACACCTTGCGCGCCTGTCTGACGGCAGCGCGGTTACAGTTGATGAAGCCTACATTCGCGAGTCGGTCCTGAATCCCAGCGCGAAGATCGTTTACGGTTTCCAGAACATCATGCCCACCTTCCAGGGGCAGTTGAACGAAGATGAGATGATTCAGCTCATCGAGTACATAAAGTCGCTTACTTATAACGGACAATTACTACAGCTACAAACCAACACGCAGCAGGAGCCGCCGGTAAACCTCGACAAGATTCAGAAGGGTATCGACGTTACCAAACCGGGAACCAACACGATCCCAATGCCGCGCACCAGCGCTGTGCCAGTTACGGAACCGGCCGTTGAGCCGACTCCGAACGAGCCTGCGCCGCGCGGAGCGGTCGTGCCCGGACGCTCGAACGCTCCGGCGAAGCCAAATGCCGCACCCAAAGGCGCGGCGCCCCAAGGGGAGCAGCAATGAGTACCGCAACCATAGCGCCGGCAGCGCTGGAGATGCCGACCGATACTTACTTGAACTCCAGCTATGGCATTAAGTCATGGTTCCTGACCAAGGACCACAAGCGCATCGCGCTGCTTTATCTGGTCTCGATCACGCTCTTCTTCCTCTTCGGCGGGACCATGGCCGTGCTCATGCGCCTGGAACTGCTCACGCCCGCGGGTGACCTGTTCCAATCCGATACTTATAACAAGCTGTTCACCATGCACGGCATCGTTATGGTGTTTTTCTTCCTGGTGCCGTCGATTCCCGCGACCCTCGGCAACTTCGTGCTGCCGATGATGATCGGAGCGCGCGACCTCGCCTTCCCTAAGATCAACCTGGCGAGCTGGTACATCTTCATGATCGGCGCCTGCTTCACCTTCTCCGCCATCATCAGCGGCGGCGTCGATACCGGCTGGACCTTCTACACCCCGCTCAGCACGCAATACCTGAATACGCACGTGATAGCCGCGGCGCTGGGCATCATGATCGCCGGCTTTGCCTCGATCTTTACCGGACTGAACTTCATCGTCACCACGCACCGCATGCGCGCGCCCGGCATGACGTGGTTCCGTCTGCCGCTCTTCGTGTGGTCGCAGTACGCGGTCAGCATCGTGATGGTGCTGGCAACCCCGGTACTCGCAATCACTTTGATCCTCGTCGCCCTGGAGCGCGGGTTCCATATTGGGATTTTCAACCCGCAGCTCGGCGGCGATCCTGTGCTCTTCCAGCACATGTTCTGGTTCTACTCGCACCCGGCGGTGTACATCATGATCCTGCCCGGGTTCGGCGTGATCAGCGAAGTCATCCCGTGCTTCTCGCGCAAGCGCATCTTCGGGTATAGCGCGGTCGCCTTCTCCAGCATGGCAATCGGAGTCTTCGGATTCCTGGTGTGGGCGCATCACATGTTCGTCGCCGGAATCTCGACCTACTCCGCGCTGGTCTTCTCGCTGCTGACGTTCATCATCGCGATTCCTTCGGCGATCAAGGTCTTCAACTGGACTGCGACGATGTACAAAGGCTCGATCCACTTTGATACGCCGATGCTCTACGCCATCGCCTTCATCGGCCTGTTCACCATCGGCGGACTGACCGGCTTGTTCCTCGCGGCGCTCGGTATTGACGTACACGTCACCGCGACGTACTTTGTCGTCGCGCATTTCCATTACGTGATGGTCGGAGGCATGCTCGTCGCGTATCTTGCGGGCCTGCATTTCTGGTGGCCGAAGATGACCGGCCGCATGTATCCCGAACCGCCGGCGAAGCTCTCAGCGCTGATCACCTTCATCGGATTCAACCTCACGTTCTTCCCGCAGTTTGTGCTCGGCTACATGGGCATGCCGCGGCGATATCACGTGTATCCGCCGGAGTTCCAGGTGCTGAACGTGCTCTCGACCGCCGGCGCATCAGTACTGGCCGTGGGCTTGCTGATGCCGATGTTCTACATGCTGTGGTCGCTGAAATATGGCGAGATCGCGGGCAATAATCCGTATCGCGCGACCGGCCTCGAGTGGCAGACAACGTCCCCTCCCCCGACGCACAACTTCCACGAGACGCCGATCGTCACCCGCGAAGCCTACGATTACGAAAGCCTGACCGAGGAGGTCGAAGTTGTCGGATAGCACAATCGCCGCCGACCAGCTCCATCATCACCACGAGCCCGAGCTGGTAGAACAATTCGATACCCTTGAGCAGCAGAAGGACGCTTCCCAATTCGGGATGTGGGTCTTCCTCATCACCGAAATCATGTTCTTCGGCGGACTCTTCGCCGCGTACCTGATCTACCGCAACCTGTATAACCCGGCCTTCGTCATCGCCAGTTCGTCGATCGCCATCAGTTGGGGCGCCGCGAATACGGCAATCCTCATCTGCTCCAGCTTGACCATGGCCATGGCCGTCCACAGCGCCGCCGTTGGCGCGCGCAAACTGCTGATCTTCTTCCTGGTCTTCACCTTGATCCTGGGTTGTATCTTTTTGGGAATCAAGGGCAAGGAGTACCACGATAAGTGGGTCGAGCACCACGTGCCCGGCGCTCACTTTGACTTCAACTATGAACGCGCGGAGAAGGGAGAAGTCGTAGCTCCGCCCGACGTGGCGTCGCAGACGTCAATCTTCTTTTCGTTGTACTTCGCGATGACCGGCATGCACGCGCTGCACATGATCATCGGCGCGGGTATTCTCATTGCGCTGATTTGGAAGGCGTACCGCGGCGCGTATCCGCCGCACCATTACACCATGATCGAAAACTTCGGCCTGTACTGGCACTTCGTGGATATCATCTGGATATTCCTGTTCCCGTTGTTGTACCTGGTCAGCCGAAGTCCGGTGCATTAGGAAAAATACGACACGAATCACACGGAAAACACGACACGGATCGCACGGATCTTACGGATTACACGGATAAAGAGAGAGTTTCAGGAGTGGTTGCTTCGGAAATAATCGCAAACGCTAAATCAGCCTCGAAGAGCTGAACATCTCGGATGCAACGTGGCGAATCCTCCAAAACGATGTATCCGTGAAATCCGTAGCATCCGTGCAATCCGTGTCATGTGTTGCTTTTAGAATTTAGTCGAAGAGGAACAAAGGAATGGCAGAGCACGGCGGCGAGCACATCGTTTCACCCAAGATTTACGTCATCATCTGGATCACGCTGCTCTTTTTCACCGGTCTCACCACCTGGGTGGCGTTCCAGGACTTCGGCATCTTCAATCCCATCATCGCCCTGCTGATCGCCTTCACCAAAGCCAGCCTTGTAGTCCTCTTCTTTATGCACGTCAAATACTCGAACCGGATGATTGCCCTGGTCGTTGGTTGTGGACTTTTCTTCCTATCGATTCTGATCGTCTTAAGCTGCTCGGATTACATAACGCGGCGATTCAGTTAGCATTCGGAATCCGCGACTACCTTGAATATCGAACACCTCCTCCTGGCACGTTCTGTTGTCACCGGGCTCTTCAGGCCGCGGAAAAATGCCTAGAAGCCGGTCTAAGGAAGGGCATCGGCTTCAGCCGTGCCGTTTGCGGACCCGGCCAGTCTTGCGCTTTAGCGCCTGAAGTAATTCGTTCCTTGGAAGAAGAAAAAAGGTTGATGTCGCTTGGCTGAAGCCGAACCATAATGGGAACTACTTCGCTCGCACGGGTGCATCCGCGACCTCCTAACTCCAAAGAGTTTTCGGTAGCTTGTTCTTGTCGCAGCCAAGTTTGTGAAGGCAAAACGCGCGAGAGATGCTGGATCTAAGCGTATTCGCAACTACTTGCCCAGACAGTAACTTAGCGCCAAATCGCGCGACGCTTGACGCTCGTCGGCGCGGCTGCAAATACGATCAAAGCTCCACTTTTTTGTATGAATGCAGCCGCATGTTCCATTTTTGGAATGCGGTTTCAAGATGTTGGTCCCTATTGCTATGAAAACGTTATGGAATGGACTTGGAATGGGATGTGCAGGTCAAATAGAGAAGAGTATCGGTATCGTGTTTCGTACCGCTGTTTATTTTTTTGGAGCGCCAAAAATGAAGAATGTCGTTGCAATTGTTGTGATCTCCCTCATGTGTCTTCTTCTCCCAAACCCCGCAACCTCCCAGGCCATCAGTGGCGATCTGGTAGGGGTGGTAAAGGATTCAACGGGTGCTGTCGTGCCCAACGCGACGGTGCAAGCCACCAATGTCGCCACCGGAGTTCAGCTTCATACGCAGACCAACGCAGATGGCGAGTATCGATTAATTAACTTGCCTGTTGGGAGGTACGATCTTCAGGTTACGTCCAACGGATTGTCCGGCGGCATTAAGTCCGTCCCGGTAGAACTCAACAAGCGTGCGACAGCGAATATCACACTGCAGGTCGCGCAGGCTACCACCACGGTAGAAGTCACTGCTCAAGCGGCGACTATCGATACCACCACCCCACAGATCCAAACAACTTTCGAGACGAAAGAGGCTCAGGATATTCCAACCGCTTCCGTCGGTCTTGGTGTATTAAACCTTTCCCTCTTGAACGCTGGGGTTGCCAGCAGCGGTGGCATCGGAGCCGGCACGGGACCTGCTGTTAGCGGTCAGCGCCCCCGCAACAACAATTTCACTATTGAAGGCGTGGACAACAATAACAAATCGGTGACCGGGCCGCTTGTGACCGTGCCCAATGATGCAGTCGCCAATTTTACTGTTCTGCAAAATCAATTTAGTCCCGAGTACGGTCACTCTTCCGGTGGACAATTCAACACAGTCATCCAAAGCGGCACCAATCATGTCCACGGACGCGTGTATGAGTATTTCCAGAATCGAAATTTAAATGCCGATGATGCTTTCGTCGTGCGCGGCACGAACGGGCACAATCCTCGCTACGACAATAACCGCTTCGGTGGCCAGATTGGCGGACCGATTGTTAAGGATAAGCTGTTCTTTTTTGGGAACGCGGAATATAACCCAATTGGTCAAGCGACTACCTCGACGGCGTGCTCGCCAACAGCGGCGGGATTCAGCACGTTGGGAAGCATCGGCGGTCTGTCGGCCAACAACCTCGCGATCCTACAGAAGTATCTGCCAGCTGCGACAAGCTCCGACCCGAGCTGCCCCAACTCAGTGACGGTAGGCGGAACGACGGTTGCCACTGGATTCCTGCCGATTTCCGGCAGCCAATACAACAATACTTTCACCACTGCCGACAGCGTAGATTTGAATCTCTCCCAGACCGACCAACTGCGCTTCCGGTACATCTATTCGAAGAACGATGGGCTCGATGTCGCAGCCCAATTGCCCGCCTTCTGGATACCCAGTCCTTCTCGGTATCACGTGTTTACATTCGCCGAGTACCACAACTTCGGCCCGAACGTGAGCAACGAGTTCAGACTCGGTTATAACCGCTACTCCAACTTCACTGAAGTTCCTTCCATCACGGCGCCTGGTCTTTCAGTGTTTCCGAACCTGACGATCGATGAGTTCAACGGCGTAAACATCGGGCCGGATCCGAATGGTCCGCAGTTCACAATTCAGAACACGTATCAGGCAGTCGAAAACCTCACTTGGATCAAGGGAAAGCACAACGTCAAACTTGGCGTTGAGGGCCGCAAGTATATAAGCCCCTCGCATTTCATCCAGCGGGAGCGTGGTGATTATTACTGGCTCACTTTAGATGACTTTCTTCACGACGTTTCGCCAACCGATTTCGGCGAGCGCAGCACCGGACACTTCAACTATCCGGGAGATCAGAGTGCTATCTATGCTTACGGGGCAGACACGATCCGCATTACTCCCGGGCTGTCAGTTGATCTTGGATTACGCTATGAATTCACTTCTGTTCCGTTCGGAGAGCGCCTGCAATCGTTTAACTCAGCCGCGAGCGTTCCAGGGCTGATCACGTTCGCAGAGCCTCAACCGCAGTACAAGAACTTCGCCCCCCGCGTGGGGTTCGCTTTCGCACCGTTTGGAACCCAGAACACCTCGATCCGTGGTGGCTTTGCAATGTCGTACGACGTTCTCTACGACAATCTCGGAACGCTTTCTCTAGGTCCGCAGTTCAGCGGAACGTGCGACGTCGGAACCAACGCCGCTCCATGCACCTATAGCGACACTGCGTTCCTCGCGAGCGGAGGGCTTCCGGGCACCGCGCCGGGTGCCGGTCTGCAGACGTTTCCAACCATCGCAGACCAGCGTGCAGCGACGGCAGCGTATATCCCCAACCAAAGGCTGCCTTATTCAGAGACTTGGGATTTCGGCATTCAGCAGCTTATCGGAAAGGACTATAACCTTGAAATTCGATATGTCGGTACCAGAGGACTCCACCTCCCGGTACAGACGCGTCTGAATCGTCAGAATAAAGTTACAGCCACGCAGTTCCTGCCGACCTATCTGTCGAACCCAGGCCCCACGGCACTCAACGCTCTTACGACAACGTTGACTGCAATCAATGCGAATTCGAGCTTCGTGCCTGCCTACACAGCGGCTGGTTTCACTTCGAACATCACGGCGTTTGAGCCGTATGGAAAGTCGGTTTACAACGGCCTGCAAACACAACTGAGAAAGAGTCTGTCTCACGGTTTGCAGTACCAGGTCGCTTGGACATGGAGCCACGCGCAGGATAACAGTACGGCAGACGTGTTTTCGACGCTGCTGACGCCTCGTCGTCCACAAGACTTTCAGAATTTTGCGGCCGACTACAGCACATCCGCGCTCGATCGCCGCCACAGGGTGACTGCCGAGATCATCTATGACGAACCTTACTTCAAGAACTCGAACTTCTTCGCCAAAAACATCCTCGGCAACTGGGAAATCGTCCCGGTGTACACCTTCGAGACTCCGGAGTACGCAACCGTCCAGAGTGCTGTGGATTCGAACTTGAACGGCGATTCGTTTGGCGATCGTGCAATCTTCAATCCAAACGGAGTTCCCGGAACCGGAAGCTCTGTCACTCCGTTGAAGAACTCATCGGGAGCCACAGTAGCGTATCTGGCGCTAAATCCGAATGCTCAATACATCGTGGCAGGACCTGGGGCCTTGGCCAATTCGACGCGCAACAGCCTACCGCTCCGCCGTCGTAATAACTGGGACCTTACCGCGGTAAAACGAATCAACTTCACGGAAACCACTGCGATGGAGTTCCAAGCTCAGGCATTGAACGTTTTCAATCATTCGCAGTACCTCCCTGGCAGTGTCAATCAAGTGAATTCAATCGGGTACACAAGCGGTGCGGTGCGCTCGTTCCTCACGCCGGGAGTTGTTACCAGCAGTCCGTCGTCAACCAACAGCTTCAACCCGGAGTTCGACGATCCTACACTGGTGTTTTCGAATAACCCACGCACGATGCAGCTTGCATTGAAGTTCATTTTCTGACATAACGCTCTGCATTCAAGGGGGAAGCTTTCCAGGCTTCCCCCTTTTTCTTTGCGCTCCGATGCGCTGTACAATCCTCCTCCGAAAATATTTTCGAACGACGGATAAAATACCGTCGGTCTAACTCGTGTTGCAGATACACGACTTGCACACCGCAGATTTCGCGGCTGGTTTACACCGTTTGTAAGTTCTTTGTTTTCTTCTACTCTTTCCCGGCTTAGAACGACGGATCAAAACTGCCGCACCTCTTGACTTATTTCCCGTTTCGGGATAGCACAGAAGATAGGGGTAGATTAGGACTAGAAACTATGGAATCGAGAGAGTATTCGCAGCCTGGCGGTGAAGTTGGAGCCGGATTGCGCGTGACTCCAATCCAGCCGGCGGTCCCTGCCACAACGGCCTCTGCGACGAATCAGCCGAGTGCGCCGGCACAACAGATTCAACGAAAAGATCCATTGGGGACAGCGCTCAGGCGTCTCCAGGTGGAATTTGCGCTCAAGAAAGGCTCGCACGAGGCGCTTATAAAAGCGAGCAGGAGCTTGCTGGACGAAGACGAACGATGCAAGGCGGTGAACGAGATTGCTGCCGCGTCGGAAGAGGTCCAGGAGAACGCGCTGGTGTTCGAGGAAGGCTGCGAGATGGAGCGCGAGATGCGAAGGCTTGAGTCTCTGCGCGCCGCCTGGCTTGCGCCGCGCTGCGAGCACATCAAGCCGAATGGGATGCGATGCGGCTCGCCGGCGTTGGGCGGACAGAAGTTCTGCTTCTTTCACAACCTTGCCAGAAGCAATGCCGTGGAATTTCCCGTTGTGGAAGATCGGCGAGGTTTACAGGTCGCGATACTGCGCGTGTGCGAGCGGCTTGCCAATGGCAGCATCAGCGCAACGAACGCCAAGATTCTGCTCGAAGGACTTTCTCTGGCTGCCGAAAATGCGCGCAGTATTGCCGAAGAAGACGGCGAGCTTATGAGATCAGACGAGATCTCTAAAGATTAGATGAGATCCCGAATGAGATATCTCATCGTTCTTGGCGAGATATCTGATGAGATTCGATGAGATCGGATGAGATTTGATGAGATTTTGGCACTTGTTCACGTGCGCTTGAGTCCCGGTGGCAGCCTACGGAATTCATCCGTAGGCGAGGCTTTAGCCTCGTCTTGAAGGTGCGTATTCGAATCGCGGCTTTAGCCGCGGCTCTTTTGGCGATGCTGATGCGTCGTGTGAGACAACAAATCCGCGGCTTAAAGCCGGAAAATCTTTACGTCGCATAAGACGACGCTAAAGCGTCGCCCCATAAATTGGTGGGCTGTCACCGGAGTGCCTGCCACCGGCAGGCCGTCACCGAACGGGCTGCCGCCAAAAGAGATTCTCTTCTTATGGACGAGCTTGTGAATCGCGCAGAGTAAGCGCATTTTTGACTCCCGTTCCCGCTGACTGCCTGTCCTCCGTTCGTAGTCCGCCACCTGAACGCGCGACGGAATGACAACGCACCCAGTGTAAACTAGCTTCTTGCGGCGCTCTGCCGCTCGATTCCTTTCCGAGGGCCCTCCAATGGCAGCTATCGTTGAGACCATTCCCGCGATTTCCTTGCGTTTACCGCAGGGTGAATTCCGCAACTCTCCGCACACTGACTTCACCCGCGAGGAGAATGCTCGCGGAATGCGCGAAGCGTTGCGGCTGGTTCATGCGCAGCTCGGGACTGAGTACGACCTCGTAATCGGCGGCGAGATGGTGCATACCAAGGACAAGATCAAATCGCTAAATCCGGCTAAGCCGTCGGAAGTCGTTGGCATTCATCAGAAGGCCGGAGCTGATCACGTTGAGTCGGCAATGCAAGCCGCGTTGCAGGCATTTGAGAGCTGGCGAACGACTTCATGGGAGGAGCGTGCTTCGCTGCTGCTGAATGCCAGCGCAATCATTCAGTCGCGTCGTTTCGAGTTCAACGCCTGGATGGTTTATGAGGTTGGCAAGAACTGGGCCGAGGCCGACGCCGACACGGCCGAAACCATCGACTTTCTCGAGTTCTACGCGCGCGAGGCCTTGCGGCTTTCGCGAGCTGAGGCTCCGGTGCAGCTTCCCGGCGAGCGCGACGAGCTGCAATATATCCCGCTCGGAGTCGGCGCGGTCATTCCGCCATGGAATTTTCCGTTCGCGATTATGGCGGGCATGACGTCTGCCGCCATCGTCTGCGGAAACACAGTCATTCTTAAGCCATCGAGCGATTCTCCAACCATTGCCGCCAAGTTCTTTGAAGTTCTGCAGCAAGCCGGCATGCCGGATGGCGTGGTCAACTTCTGTCCCGGATCGGGAGCCACATTCGGCAACGCGCTCGTCGAACATCCAAAGACGCGCTTTATCGCGTTCACCGGATCGAAGGAAGTCGGACTCGACATACACATGCGGGCCGCTCAGCCGCGCAACGGACAGATATGGATTAAGCGCACGATTCTCGAAATGGGCGGCAAGGATTCGATTATCGTGCAGGCGGATTGCGATCTCGACTCGGCCGTGGAAGGCGTCGTCGCCTCGGCATTTGGATTCAACGGACAGAAATGTTCCGCATGCTCGCGCGCGATCATCGAAGAACCGATTTATGACGTCTTCCTGTCGCGCCTACGCGAGCGAGTAAGCCGGCTTACGCAGGGCGATCCGGCAGAAAACAAGAACACCGGCCCGGTGGTGAACGAAGGGGCCATGAAGTCGATTCTCGAGTACATCGAGATCGGGAAGAAAGAAGGCAGGCTGATTTGTGGCGGTGGTCGCGCCGAAGGTGATGGCTATTACGTCCAGCCGACCGTCATCGCCGATGTGGACCCGAAGGCGCGGATCTCGCAGGAGGAAATCTTCGGTCCGGTACTGGCGGTGATCAAAGCCCGCAACTTCGAAGATTCGCTCGCGATCGCCAACAACACCGAGTACGGACTCACCGGCGCGATCTACACCTCGTCGCGCGAGAAAATTGAACGAGCCAAGCGCGACTTCCATGTAGGAAATCTCTACATCAATCGCAAGTGTACGGGAGCAATGGTCGGGGCGCATCCGTTCGGCGGTTTTAATATGTCGGGTACCGATTCCAAAGCGGGCGGACCGGACTATCTGTATCTGTTCGCGCAGGCAAAATCGATCGGCGAGAAGGTGACGCGATAATGGCGACGATGACATCCCCGCATCAGGAACAACGCACGGCGGCGGCCGCGAGAATGGCGCGGCCACTTTCGGCAGTCGATCCCGAAGTATTTGGAGCGGTTGAGAACGAGCAGCGCCGCCAGCATGAAGGCCTGGAGCTGATCGCATCGGAGAACTTCGTCAGCGAAGCGGTGATGGAAGCCGCCGGAAGTGTTTTCACCAATAAGTACGCCGAAGGATATCCGGGGAAACGCTACTACGGTGGCTGCGAATTTACCGATGTGGTCGAGAACCTCGCGCGCGATCGCGCGAAACAGCTATTCGGAGCCGAGCACGCGAACGTGCAACCGCACTCAGGATCGCAGGCGAATGCTGCGGCATACTCGTCGGTGCTGCAGCCCGGCGATACCATTTTGGGACTTGATCTCGCCCATGGCGGCCATCTCACGCACGGCCACAAGCTGAATTTCTCCGGCAAGCTGTATCGCGTGGTCTCTTATGGCGTGCGCAAGGACACCGAGACTATCGACTACGACGAACTTGAGCAGATCGCCCAACGCGAGAAGCCGAAATTGATCATCGGTGGTGGCAGCGCATATCCGCGTACATTCGACTTCGCGCGTATGAGAGCGATCGCCGATGGATGCGGCGCGCTGCTGCTCATCGACATGGCACATTTCGCCGGACTCGTCGCCGGCGGTGTCCATCCATCACCGGTGCCTCATGCGCAATTCGTGACCACGACGACGCACAAAACGCTGCGCGGTCCGCGCGCGGGAATGATCCTGTGCAAGCAGGAGTACGCTGCGGCGGTTGACAAGAATGTTTTTCCCGGACATCAGGGCGGTCCCCTGGTTCACATCATCGCGGCGAAAGCTGTGGCTTTTAAAGAAGCGCTCGAACCTTCGTTCAAGGAGTACGCGCGGCAGATCGTGGCGAATGCGAAGGTCCTGGCACAGACGCTAAAGAATGCAGGCTATCGCATCATCTCGGGCGGGACGGACACTCACCTCATGCTCGTCGATGTCTTCGCCAAAGGCATGCTGGGCAGCGAAGCCGAAGCGGCTCTGGGCAAGGCAGGCATTACCGTCAACAAGAACGCCATTCCCTTCGATACAAATCCCCCGCTGAAGCCAAGCGGCATCCGCATCGGCACGCCGGCAATGACCACCCGCGGCATGAAAGAACCCGAAATGGAACAGATCGGGCGTTGGATCGCCGAAGCGCTCGAACATCGTTCGGACGACAAAACGCTGGATCGCATTCGCCACCAGGTATTCGAGTTGGCGGAGCAGTTTCCGTTGTACGCGGAACGCCGGGCGAAGTAAACCTGGAGCCACCGTCGTCTCACCCAGTAATCGCAAATCGGCGATTGCCGGGACCCCCGCCTGGGCACGGAGTTTCGTTTGAGAGACTTGGCGGGCACTGGCATTATTGTGCTTACAAAGAAAGGGCCGAAGCAGTTAACAGCGCGAGCGAAGCGAAGCCCAAAGCGCCGTAGGCGCGACATATGTGTAGCCCAGCACGTGAGTGCTGGGTAAGAAGTAAAACGAAACCGAGCCCCGTAGGGGCGGCACTCATAATCCGTTGTATCCCCCACATAGGGAACGAGATTCTCCCAATCGCTAACACGATATATTCAAACCCGATCAGAAAGTGGTCAGCAAATCCGTTACGGAGAATGCAAATCATTCCCGTGTAATCCCGATTTGGGAAACCGTAATGAATGTCGCCCTTTCAGGGCTCGATTTCTTCGGGTCGCGTTTCCCAGGGCTTACGCCGCTGGGCTGCACTTATTCCGGCCTTTCAGGCCTGTGTCATAGGCGCTCTACGCGACTTTACTCCATGCCACGCCTCGGGAAATTGTGCGAGCATCCATTTGGAATGACAGCCTAGACTAATAAAAATCAAAACCCGGCCGAGGCGGGGCTCCCGGCAATCGCCAATTTTGCGATTGCTGGGGTGAGGCGGCGGCCGGCTCCACGTTGCTTCGTTTGCTCCACGTTTACTTCGTTCACCACACCTGATCGCCAGTTTCCAGCATCTGCTCTTCTGCGATGATCGGCAGTTCCATCCAGCCTTGAGTTGGTAGCGAATCGAGCGGAAGCTGATCGCGGAAGATGCTGAAGCGGAGCAGCAGGGTATCGCCCATCGCAGCTTCAAGTACCGACAATGGCACTTTGGTGCGCAGCACCTTTTCGAAACTGGCTTTCATTTCACGACTGAGAACATTTGGCCGATTGCCGTTCTCCGAGCTCTCGGCTTCTACTACCAACTCAGCTCCAAGCAGAGTGCGATTCGATAATGCAAAGCGCGCGAGATAGGTCTTCCGTTTATCCTCCACACTCGCGGGCAGCACCTCGATACGCGTCTCCAGCGTGTGATCTCCGGTCAGGTCGCCGGCTACATCGACGCGAAAAAAGAAATTTCGACCATCGATTCCCGCATACGCGCGCTCCAGCAGAAATTGCTTTCCGTGCATCGACGAGCCACGCCGATCGGCGGTGAAGCTCGCCGCGCCGAGCCAGTCGAAGTAGCCGATGTTGGGAGAATCGATGCGCGGACGAATGAACGCGGTCTGCGGGACGGTGCGCACCTTGCCAATAAATTCACCTGAAATCGGATGATGGAGGTAATCCGGCGGATTGGCTCCGAGCAGGCGATACACGTTCGCCAGGTGGCTGCGATACAGCTCGTCGAAATCGCGGTCGTTTGCCGAGTGATGCTCCGGGCCGTACCACCAGTTCCAATCGCTGCCTTCGGCGATCAGGAGTTCTTCATACGCCAGCTTTTGCTGCTCTGCTGTGGCGGACTGAGCGCGATGAGTGTAGAAATCGCGGGCTTCGGCGAGGTAGTCCCACGCGAGATTGTCTTCCGGGGCTCCAATCCAGACATTGAAATTGGCATTGATCCAGGAACCCGGTACCAGGCTGGGAAGAACAGTGGTTTCGCGGGTTCGTTCGATCGTCTCTGAAATTGTGAGTGGCTCAATCTGCGGATCGGCGGCAATTGCCGCGTAAAGGCGCCGCAGAAATTCTCGTCCCGATTTGGGATAGTGCTCCCAGGCGTTTTCGCCGTCGAGAATCACTGAGACGACGGCATCCTGGCCGCGCGCGAGCACCGGCTGGGCAGAGGTTTTCACGCTCCTGATGAAGTGCTCGGACGCTTCCTTCGCGGGCATGCCCGAATACACAAAGCCGATCAGGTCGGAGAGATTGTGATCGCGAAAGAATAGGAATACCGAATTCCCGCCGTCCTCGTTGCGGTAAATGCGATACAAGCGCTGTGCCGAATCGGGAAGCAGCTCCCCGCTTCCAGTACGCTCGAAGAAGCTTTGGGTCGAGCGACCGAGGACACCTTCATCCGTCGCCAGCCATTTGAGCCCGACCTGGCGGGCAAGCCCGAGAACTTCGTTCGAGACGCTCCCCTCCGACGGCCACATGCCGGCAGGCTTTGTGCCGAATGTACGTTTATGCGATTCGACGGCCCGCCGCATTTGTTCAAGCGCGTCGCTGGGCTGGAAGAATCTGCGTCGGGGTAGCGGAAGCCCGGGGCTGCTGGCGCGGCCATTATTCGTGTCGCACAGTAGCGGGGGGATCGGGTGATAGAACGGCGTCGTAGAAAGCTCGACTCCGCCACGCTCGGCGGCTGAACGATACGCAGGAATCACAGCGGAGAGGATGCGCGACTCCATACCCGCGAGCGCCTCCTGGTCCGAGCGCGTGAAATTGCGTCCTTTCTTGATCAGGGCGGAAACATCGGGTTCTTCCAGAAAAAACTCGTCAAACCAGGCGAGCTGCGACAGAACCTGTAGATCGGTGAAATCCGCCGTGGTGAAGGAATTGAGCGCGGCTTCCGGCGAGGGATGCGCTGCGCGTTTGCTTAAAAGCTCGGCATACCGCGGATATCTTCCTACCTGATGGGTGTGGTTTGCCTGGAAGAGATATCTCAGGGCGAAGATCTTTTCTTCTCTGGTCAGATCGCCGGCTGGTTTTGAGATCAAGTCCCGCCATTTATCTTTCGCTGTGCCGGCGACGTAGTCCTCGATTTGCGCGATGAGCGAGGGAACGAGGTTGAAGTTTTGATGGACGGTGGGAAACTCGTCCAGCAGCTTTACCATGCCGTAGTAGTCCTTCAAGGCATGCATGCGAACCCACGGCAGGCGATACTCGCCTGTGACCAGATCCTTGTAGAAAGGTTGGTGCATGTGCCAGAGGAAGACGAGTCGGATGGCGGGCATTCTTGAGTTAGTTTAATCAAGTTACGGGAAGGCGCTCTCGGCCCATTCGCGTCGGCTAATCTCTGCGTCTGCTACATTCAATGCTTTGCTATGGCACATTTCCCCCTCGCATTCCTGTTTCCCGGGCAAGGCTCACAGACTGTCGGCATGGGCAAAGAGCTTGCCGACAACTATTCGGTCGCACGCGAAACCTTTGCTGAAGCCGATTCAGCGCTCGGTTACGAACTCTCGAAGCTCTGCTTCGAAGGCCCAGAAGACAAGCTGAAGATGACCGAGATTACCCAGCCGGCGATTCTGACTGTCTCCGTCGCTGCACAACGAGTTTTGGCGGAAAAAGGAGTGCTGCCCGCCTACGTGGCGGGACACAGTCTCGGCGAGTACTCGGCGCACGTCTGCGCCGGTACATTGAGCTTTGCGGACGCGGTGCGCACCGTTGCAAAACGCGGCAAGTATATGCAGGAGGCGGTGCCTGTGGGCGTGGGCGCGATGGCAGCGATCCTGGCACTAGGGCTGGAGCCGCTCCAGGCTGTGTGCCGTCAAGCTGAGCAGGAAGTGGGCGGGACGGTAGCGCCCGCGAATATCAACTCTCCGGACCAGATCGTGATTTCGGGCAGCAAAGCTGCCGTGGAGCGTGCGGCGGAATTGGCCAAAGAGAAGGGCGCGAAACGGGCCGTGATGTTGGCAGTAAGCGCTCCATTCCATTGCTCATTGATGCAGGCGGCGCAGGATCGACTCGCCCAGGACCTTCGCAATCTGCACTTCGCACCCCCATCCGTTCCCGTGGTCACGAACGTCGATGCCAAGCTTGTGAACGATGCCGATGGAGCTCGCGATGCCCTGATTCGCCAGGTGACCGGGGCGGTGCAGTGGGTTCGGTCGATCGAGCTTCTTATCGCAAGCGGTGTGGAGCGCTTTGTGGAGGTCGGGCCGGGGAAGGTGCTGACCGGGCTCCTGCGACAGATCGACAGGTCTAAAACTGGACTAAACGTCGAGAACGAAGACTCTCTGCAGAAAACAGTCGCCGCATTATCCGCCTGATCGGCAATTTCGCGCAAAGAAAAAACCGGCTGCGCCTCCCCCAAAAAGGCACAGCCGGGTACAAGCAACCCGAACGAAACCGTGTAGAGGTTAGTCTCCCGTGGTTGTAGCTGCGCGTGACGCAACCACTGCAGGAGCCGGAGTCGTCTCCTTAGCGCTACCAAAGTAGTGCCTATAGGAGTGGAAGACTCCAAACATCACCGGCAGCACGAAGAGCGGAACCTGCCAGCCAATCTCCGCCGTAGCTGCGAGCACCAGTCCGGCTATAGCGGCGCTGGCGACGAAGTACGGGAACGAGAGCTGGAAGATGTGTCCCCACACCTTCAGGGCGTTCTTGGCTTCGGTGAGCGAAATTACGATCGCCACCGGCACGGTGTTGACCAGGAAGAATCCACCTGCGGCCAGCGCCAGCAACAACGCATGTGACGGCACAGCGTTATTGAAGGGCGGGAAGCCGAAGACGAATCGCGTCGCGGCAACAGCCAATGCCATATTGGCGAAGTTGAACACGGCCTGAACCGTGTTGAATTTTTGCGTTGCATGCGGCAAGCACTGCACGAACGTCGAGAAGCAGGCGACTGCAAGCGCTTCCGACGAACTCATCTCGGCCGCTGCGACCAGAATGAACGGCAGGTTTACCGACATACTTCCTGTCAGACCCGGCAGCTTGACTTTCAACCGCGCTGCCAAACACGCCACGATGAGGAACGAAACAACGCGGACGTGATCGGCCGAGTGTGCATGCAGAACCGCATTTACCAGCACAGCGAGTCCTGACAGGACAACTATTGCGACGAAAATCTTGGCGGAGGTCTTCACAGAGTACCTCCCGTCGTGCTCGTGGTAGTCGTGCTCGGGTCTGTTGCGCTTACCGTGTCGGAATCGGTGATCGTGCCACCGGAATCCGTGGTGTCGGTGTCAACAGCGTCGCCAGGATCGCCATCACTCAGAGCATTAAGCGCATCAGTGAGTTGGCCCCAAACTACGCTCTGACCCCATACCATGCTGCACGCATCGGTGCCGGCCTGGCCCCAAACCACGGAGTTGCCCCAGACCACCGAGCTGGCATCAACAGTCAACGAACCCCAAACAACCGAGTCGGCCAGCAATGGGTCTTGGCCCCAAACGACGCTTTGTCCCCAAACCACCGAGGTGCCATTGACCAGTGTTGCTGTCTTGGTGACAGGATTGAAGACAACCGTCGGCGAAGCAGCGCCGCCATTTACTGCAGTTGTGTCGCCCATAGCAGCTTGGATATCAAGGTATCCAGCGCCGATCGTAAAGGCATCGTACTGCTGCAGATAAGTGTTGCTCTTTACATCGCGTGACCAGCTACTTCCGTGCGCCGGATAACCTTTCCATGCGCTCCTCATCATGCGCGCCTTGATGGTGTCGGGCGTAAGGTTCGGATTGCTTTGGATCATCAGCGCCGCGCCGCCGGCAACTACTGGCGTCGCCATGCTGGTTCCGCTCAACTGCAGATACTGCGGACCAGGCGAAGTCGCGCCGCAAGTGCTTTGACCAGTGAACACATCGCAGAGCCATGAGAGCTGCGTCGGCTTGATCACCGCCGTCAGAGGAGCAATCTGGCTCAGTGTCGATCCAGGCGAAAGCAGCGAAGTGATCTTGTTGCCGGGAGCAACCAGGTCCGGCTTCAAGATGTGGTCAAGCAGCGAGGGTCCTTTCGAACTGTAGCTGGCGATGATGTCGTCGGTTCGCGTCCATGTTCCCTGCGGACTCATCGCGCCGACGGTGATTACATTAGGATCGTTTCCGGGAGCTTCAATCGTGGCATAGCCCTGCTCGCCGAAGCTGTTGTCGCGACCCATGTTGCCGGCTGCCACCACAACCACGATTCCCTGCTGCCATGCGGCTTCCACTGCCTGGCACAGAGGGTCGAGCGTGTAGGACTCATACACCGGACGTCCGAGTGAGAGGTTGATCACGCGGATGTTGTACTGATTCTTCAACTGGATCGCACGATTGATCGCCGCAATCACCTGGCTGTCAGAACCGCCGCCATTCGCATCCAGGACGCGCAGGTTGATGATGTTGGCGTTGGGCGCAATACCGAAGAAGCGGCCAGCCGAATCGTGACCGTTGCCGGCCAGAATTCCGGCTACGTGCGTGCCGTGTCCGTAAGCGTCGTTGGTGCTGGGATCTCCAGGCACGAAGCTTTCGCTATAGACGATGCGCGAAGACTTCATGTCGGCGGTCTGCAGGTCATCGTGTTGATAGACACCACTATCGATGACCGCGATGCCGATTCCTGTTCCGTCAACCCCGTAGCTTTGACGCGCAGCAGCGTCGTTCACCGGCTCAGGAGCGTCGTCCCATGCGGATTTGTTCTTGCGATCCGGGGTCACATAAGCGACATCCGGATGATTAAGAAGCTGTTCGAGCAGCTTCACTGGAATGTCCACAGCTTCGCCGTTCACCAAGTCGAGATGCCTCTTCAGGCGCTTGGCAAACCTCAATGCGTTGCCGTGATTTGTTCCAGGCTGGAACTGGATGATCACGCTCACCGTGCCATCCGCGTTTACCGGGAACTTATCGAAGTCAGGAGCAGCTTTCGGCCCATACTTGCCTTTTCCCGGGGCTGCGAACGCTGCTGTAGCGAAAACCAGCAGCATCGCGGCGACCAAGTGCAAGCGCCAGAGGCAGCCTACTGCACCTTTCGTTTTCGTTTGCGGTTTCATTAGGGTTCTCTTTCTTAAACTCCCTGCAAATTTTGTGAAGCTCTGGGGAGGTTCACTTTCACTTGCGCCGCGCCCTTCCAATCCGGCGCGGGTTATCGCAAAGCCCATGCTTAGGAGCCCCAAACTGCGGAGGCAACCGTGCTAAGCAGGTGCTTTACTTGAGGGGAGGAAAGGTTGAACCCAGCCATCACAGCCATCAGGCTGAGCGCGAAGACGATGGTTTTGCTGCACTTGGACATAGTGGTGACTTAACCTCGCCTTCGTATAATGCACGCCGCCATCCAGAGCTGTGGAAATGATTAAGTGCTTTGTTTTCTATTGCGTGACAAAGATTGTCAGGGCAGATGATTGGGACACTTCGTCTGGCGCAAAAGCGGCATCAAGAGAGTAAAGGCGAGGTAAGTAGATGAAGAAAAGGCAGTTAAGTGGATTGCCTCGAGGAGAGACATTTTGTCTCAGCTTTTTGGCGCAATGGATTCCGCTTTAGAGCGAGGAGTTGCATCTTCGCGCAAGGTTCGTGAGGGTACGAAAGCTTGGTTTTTGGGTAAGCCCGATTTACGCTGTTCTTACCCTGATACTGCAAATATCAGCGTATTTAACAGCGTAAAAAACAGCGTAATTCCAACGAACGGCAATGTTACGGGATTCTGCCCAAAATCCGGAGGTCGAGTTTTCGAGCAGCGAAAGAACAGCGTAATAACAGGGAACCGCAAGGATCTTGGCCCTGACTGTGGGGTTAGCTTTTTTGGGGTTGCAGCAGGAACCTTTTTCAGACACAAAACTTGGTATTTGGTGCCAGTCGCGACTGGCATGCTCTGCGCTTGGAAGCGTTTGTGCGCTCCTGCCGTCTCGTACTATCAACCCTTCTGTTCATTTTCGGACATTTTCATTCAGGCATGAACACAGGCGGGTTACGCGGGCTGCGAAATATAACGAATAAAATAATTGTTTTCAGTTAATTACGAATATAAACCCTTTGGCAGACGAAGCGCACTAGGAGCGTGTAGTCATGGATATACAGAGATCACCGAGTGTAGCGGCCGCTAAGCGCAAGCGCCGCATCATTATTTCGGCACTGGCCGTCATCTTTATTGCCGGCGTCACGCTCGGCCTTTCGCGCCTCAAGCCAGCCGCGCCCACCGTGGAGCGCTCCACCATCTGGACCGATACCGTAAAGCGCGGTCCCATGATTCGCCAGGTTCGCGGCTTAGGAACTCTTGTTCCCGTAGATATCCGTTCAATCTCTGCCCTGACTGACGCGACCGTCGAACGCCGCCGCATTCTTCCGGGTACGCAGGTAAAGGCAGACACGATCATCATGGACCTGAGCGATCCGGCGACCGAGCAGGCAGCCAAGGACGCCGAGCTACAGCTCAAAGCCGCTGAAGCCGACTATAAGAACCTCGAAGTAAAGGTCCAAAGCGACCTGATGACGCAGCGCTCGAACGCCGCCACCGTGAGCGCCGACTTCAGCGATGCCAAGACCAAAGCCCAGATCGACCAGCAACTCTGTAAGTTGGGCGTCATCTCCGGGCAGGCATGCCAAAGTTCCGAAACTCATGCCCAGGAGCTGGCAACAAGAAATCAAATCGAACAAGAAAGAGTTGCTATCAATACCAAATCTGTTGCGTCTCAATTGGCAGTGCAACAGGCAAAGATCGACGAACTCAGAGCGTTGTACGAACTCAAGAAGAAGCAGCTCGATGCCCTGCATGTCCGTGCGGGTATCGATGGCGTGCTCACCGAAGTCCCTGTGGTTGAGGGCCAGCGCGTAGTGGCAGGCACGAATATTGCGAAGGTAGTTGATCCGACCCATTTAAAGGCGGAACTGAAGATCGCTGAAACGCAGTCGAAGGACATCACATTCGGCCAGCCTGCATCGATCGACACGCACAACGGCGTAATTGAAGGAACGGTGATGCGAATCGATCCGGCAGTGATCAATGGCACCGTCACAGTTGATGTGAAGCTCAATGGCCACGCTCCAGGCGAGCGTCCGGATCTGAGCGTCGATGGAACGATCGATCTTGATCGTCTGCAGAACGTCGAGTATGTAGGCCGTCCGGCGTTCGGTCAGGAAAACAGCACCGTGAGTATGTTCAAGCTCGATCCCGACGGCAAAGGCGCGACTCGCGTAACCGTCAAGCTGGGACGCAGCTCAGTCAACGCAGTAGAGATTCTCGGCGGACTGAACGAGGGCGATCAGGTCATCCTCTCCGACATGTCGCGCTGGGATAACGTTGATCGAATCCGGTTGGAGTAAAGAAGCTGCTGAGCTTCTAAGCTCCTAAGCTTCTAAGCAAGCGCTGGGTCGCAAATTTAGTTTCGTTTCGGGAATTAAAAAAAATCAGGTTTTAGCTTAGCAGCTTAGAAGCTGAGAAGCTTAGCAGCTCTCTCGAGGAGAATACATGGCAACCGCAAACGGCCGTCCGCTGATTACGCTGGAGAACGTAACCAAGATCTTTTACACCGACGAAGTTGAAACTCATGCGCTCTCCGGCATTCATCTCGAGATTCGCGGAGGCGAATACGTCTCGATGGCCGGCCCCTCGGGCTGCGGCAAATCGACGCTGCTGTCGATCATTGGTCTTCTCGACACGCCGACGGACGGCACCTACATCCTGAACGGCAAGCCGGTGCAGAGCCTCGACTTCGCCGATCGCGCGCGCATCCGCAATCAGGAAATCGGATTCATTTTCCAGAGCTTTAACCTCATCGGCGACCTCACGGTTTACGAGAACGTCGAGCTGCCGCTTACCTATCGCAAGATGGGCGGCGCCGAGCGCAAGCAGCGCGTACATGAAGCGCTGGAAAAAGTCGGCATGTCGCATCGCATGCGCCACTATCCTTCGCAGCTCTCCGGCGGTCAGCAGCAGCGTGTTGCTGTGGCCCGCGCGTTGGCAGGCAAGCCGTCGATCCTGCTGGCGGACGAGCCCACCGGAAACCTCGATTCCCGAAATGGTGAAGCGGTGATGGAGCTTCTGCAGCAGCTCCATCGCGAAGGCGCAACCATCTGCATGGTGACGCACGATGAGCGCTTCGCCCGCCACGCCGAGCGGACGATTCACCTCTTCGACGGCAAAGTAGTCGAAGAAAGCGTCACCGCGGTCTGAGTTCCGGACAGCTTGCAGCAAAAAACCCGCGCTGAGAACGCGACAGGAGAAGTGTGCCTCAGATGAGGGGACAGGGAACAGGTTACAGGGAAGAGGGAAGGCAAAGATCCCTGTAACCTGTCCCCTGTTCCCTGTTCCCTTTTTCCCATTATGGAAACTCTCTTCCAGGATCTCCGCTACGCCATCCGGCAATTACGTCGGTCTCCGGGATTCACTATCGCCGCCCTGGTCACGCTTGCAATGGCGATTGGCGCCAATGCGATTGTCTTCGGCGTGTTGAACGGATTGATCCTGCGCCCCTTGAACGTTCCCGACGCGCAGAGCCTCTACCTCATCGAGCGGGCACGGGACAACTCCACCGATCAGTCCTATCCCGACTATCTCGATCTGCGCGATCGGAACCATAGCTTCGACGGGCTCACTGGGTTCGGAATTACTCAAATCTCCCTCAACACAGGCGAAGGCCCATCGCTCATCTGGGGCGTGGAGGCTACTTCCAACTATTTTGACGCACTGCGGATTCGGCCTTACATCGGCCGCTTCTTCCACGATTCCGACGATCACGGCCCTAACAGCGCTCCTTACATCGTCCTGAGCTATGCGTATTGGCACACCCGATTTCACGACGACCGGAGCGTGCTGGGCCGTGTGGTTCAGGTGAATCAGCATCCGTTCACGGTTATCGGCGTTGCGCCAAAGGACTTCCGCGGCACTATTGTTTTTGTTTCCCCAAGCTTCTTTGTTCCCCTGATCGATCACGAGCAGATCGACGGAGCTACTGACCTCAACAAACGCGGAAGCCGGTGGATATTCATGGTCGTCGGACACCTTAAGCCGGCTGTGACTTTAGCTGCCGCCACCGCTGACCTCAATTCAATCGCTTCGTATCTGCAGAAGACATATCCCAGCGATGAACGGCCTGGCGGCTTTGCTCTTGCCCGCCCGAATCTCCTTGGAGATTGGTTCGCACCCGCTGTCCAAGCCTTCATTGCAGGACTGATGCTCCTCGCCGCATTGATCCTGCTCGCAGCCTGTGCCAATTTGGGAAGCTTGTTCGCCGCGCGTGCCGCCGACCGCGCCAGAGAAGTTGCTTTAAGACTCGCACTTGGCGCAAGTCACAATCGCCTTCTGCGAACACTATTTAGCGAAGCCCTGCTGATTTCGCTTGCAGGAGGAGCTGTCGGACTCTGGGCGAGCGTAGTGTTCTTGCGCTGGTTGAGCGAATGGCAGCCATTTGGGAATTTCCCCATGCACACGCCTGTGAGTGCGGACGCAAGGGTTTACGTAATCGCTTTAGCCCTGAGCCTGGTCAGTGGGCTTCTCTTCGGAGCCGTTCCTGTCAGGCAGGTACTCCGGACAGACCCATATCAGGTAATCAAAATGGGTTCTGCTGCGCCCACTGGACGTCGCATCGGCGCTCGTGAGGTCTTGTTAGGCGTACAAATTGCTCTTTGCGCAGTCCTGGTTACCTTTTCGCTGGTAGCGATGCGCGGTCTCGTACATTCCTTGCACAGCAATTTCGGATTTGAGCCGAAGAATTCCATTCTGGTGGGCGCCGACCTCCGCATGGGAGGCTATTCCAGCGATCGCGCTCCTGCAGTGCAGAAGCGTTTGGTCGAAGCAATTGCCGCCATCCCTGGCGTTGACTCTGTGGGATTAACGGACGGTCTGCTGCTGAATGACCAAAACACTTCGAGTGTGTTCGCCGATCAAACCACAGACCTGCGGCCCGCGAACGCCGCCATGCCGGATGTGTATCTCTATCACGTTTCTCCGGAGTATCTGCGCGCAGAAGGAATCTCGCTGCTGGCCGGTCGCTCGTTTACCTGGCACGACGACAAGAATTCGCCGGGCGTCGCCATCGTGAATCAGGAGTTCGCGCAAAGAATTTTTGGCTCGGTAGAAAACGCCATTGGCGCTTTCTACAAACTGCCCGACGGAACGCGAATACAGGTGGTTGGGGTTGCGCAAAACGGCAAATACGGCAAGCTGACCGAAGAGCCACAACCTGCGATGTTCCTCCCCATTCTGCAGTGGCCTTCGAACTCCGGATGGATGGTGGTGCGCTCACGGCGCAATCGGGAACAGATTGGAGAGGCAATCAGAAGCACGATGCAACAGGTCGCTCCGGCCGTTCCCGTCATGCTTGAAACGCGTCTCGATGAAATCGGCGGAGCGTTGTTCCCTCCGGAATTGGCAACAGTCGCACTTGGAGTGCTGGGAGGAATGGGCGCGCTGCTTGCCGTCACAGGGATTTTCGGAATGGCCGCTTATTCCGTGAGCAAGAGATTGCGCGAGTTGGGTATTCGTGTAGCACTCGGCGCGCAGCGCAGACAAATCGTCCAGGCCGCATTGGGGCGCCCGCTCCGCCTACTGGCCTTTGGGTCAATTGCCGGCCTGATTCTTGGACTGTTGGCGAGCCGTGTGCTGTCGGCAATTGTGTTTCAAGCAACTCCGCGGGATCCACTCGTATTAGCCGGCGTTGTATTCGCCATGGCGACGCTCGGGTTGATCGCCACGTGGATTCCTGCGCGCCGCGCGTTACAGGTCGATCCGGTTTTGCTGCTGCGGGAAGAGTGAACGGCCTTAGACCTGGCCTGCGCTAGGAATGGGAGGTTTGCGTCATGGAAGCTCTGCTGCAAGATTTCCGGTACGCGCTACGTCAAATCGCGAAGTATCCCGGCTTCAGCGCCGTCGCAATTCTCACGCTAGCTCTCGGGGTGGGAGCCAACACTGCCGTCTTCAGCGTGATCCACGCGCTGCTTCTCCGGCCGCTGCCTTATCACGATGCCGATCGTCTCGTGCGCATCTATGCCGTGAGCCAGGAGAAGAATGAATTGCGGGGGACGTTCTCCCCCCTCGACATTGACGATCTGAAACGATCCCAAACCGTCTTTCAGGATCTGGCGGCATTCGAGTTCTGGCCGGGAAATTCGGGCGGGACTTTGATCGGCGTCGGCCAGCCTCACTACCTTGCCACAACTTATGTCTCTGGAGATTTCTTCTCCACGCTCCAGGCGAGTGCCGAAATGGGACGCGTGCTTCTGCCGCACGATGACGTCAAGGGGCAGAATCTTCAGCTCGTGATCTCGCACGGATTGTGGGAGCGGCAATTCGGATCGGATCCGAACGTCATAGGGCGCACGGTAACGGCAGACTCAATCACACCGGGACGGGAGACGTTCACCATTGTCGGCGTGATGCCGGCGTCGTTTCAGTATCCAGTGCCGCAGGCCGAAGCGTGGGCGCCGCTGTCGCTCGTCACTGACGACATGGTTCCGCATCGCCGTGGAATCCGCTGGCTGAGCCTCATTGGGCGCCTCAAGCCGGGAGTAAGCGTCGAGCAGGCGCAAGTTGCAACCTCACTGCAGCTCAAGCAACTCGAAGCCGCGTATCCCAATGCGAACGCCGGATGGGGAGCGGCGCAGGTGATCTCGTTGCGCGATTCCATCGTGGGTAACGTACGGCCGGCGCTTCTTATTCTTTTCGGCGCAGTCAGCCTGGTGCTGCTCATCGCATGCGCCAACATCGCCAACCTCCTGCTTGCTCGCGGAACGTCGCGCGTTCGGGAGGTCGCGGTGCGCAGCGCCTTCGGCGCGGCTCGTACGCGCATCGTGCGGCAACTGCTGAGCGAGAGCTTTTTGCTTGCGCTCTTCGGCAGCATTGCCGGCCTGCTGCTCGCTTATGGAATGCTGCGCGTGCTGCCGGCGATGAGCGCCGGAACCATTCCCAATCCGGAACAGGTCACGATCGATCCGCTGGTGATCGCGTTCAGCGTAGGCGCTGCTTTGCTGGTGTGGCCGATCTTCGGATTGATGCCCGCATGGAAATCTTCGTCGGTAAACATCGTCGATGCGTTGAAAGAGGGCGCGCGCGGCTCCAGCGCCGGACGCCAGCGCACAGGCATGCGTGAGCTGCTGGTCATCGGCGAGACCGCGATTGCCGCGCTGTTGCTGGTAGCGACCGGACTCCTGCTGAATAGTCTGTGGCGGCTGACGCACGTCGATCCGGGATTCAACTCCAGCGGCGTTTTGCGTGTTCACATCGCCATTCCGTCATCGCTATTTGCCGACGATCGCGAGCACCAGTATCGCGAGCAGATGATCGATCGCATCTCTCGGGTGCCTGGCGTGCTAGGGGTAGGCGGAAGCAAGAGCGTTCCACTGAACGGCGGCGGCGAGCCTTATCCGTTTGGACTTAACCCTGTTTCAGATAACCAGCGCAACGCGATCGTGCCCGGGGCAGGCGCCTATATGGTCACTCCCGGATACTTCGAAGCTCTGCAGATTCCTTTGAAGGCCGGCAGGTTCTTCACAGCGCACGACGAAAACGGGAACGGTGAGGTATTGGTCGTCAACGAAAGCTTTGCCAAAAGGGTTTGGGGAACTACGAACGTCGTCGGCAAGGTTCTCTATCTCGGCAAGCAACGCCTTGAGGTAGTCGGCGTGGTGCAGGATGTTCACAACGAGGGCCTCGCCAGCCAGGCGCGCGACACTGTGTACATACCCGAGAAACTCGCGCCCCGCAGCAGTCTCAACCTGTTTATCCGCACAGAGGGTAATCCCTTGCTGCTCGTCTCCGGGATTCGGCAAGCCATCTGGTCGGTGGATAAAGACCAGGCCGTGTCGGAGGTTTCGACCATGCAGCAAGTCGTCTCTGAAAATCTCGCCCAGCCGCGCTTCTTTACCGTGCTGCTGAGCATCTTCGGCGGACTCGCCGTGTTGCTAGCCGCTATCGGCGCGTATGGAGTGATCTCATACTCCGTCCGCGAGCGCACGCAGGAATTTGGAATTCGTATTGCTTTGGGCGCAGATCGCGGCCAGGTACTCGGACTGGTGATCCGCCAGGCCATGAAACTAGCGGGTGTAGGGCTAGGTTTAGGTCTCGTTGCTGCGATGGCGGGAACGCGTGCGCTTGCAAGTTTGCTCTACGGAGTAAAAGCCCTCGACCTTCCGACATTCGCGGCAGCGGCAATCGTGCTGCTGATCGTTGCTCTGCTCGCGGCGTATTTGCCAGCACGGGCCGCGATGAAAGTCGATCCGCTGGCGGCGTTGAGATACGAGTGAGAAGCATCGGGTGATCGGGCCATCGGGTCATCGGGTGAAGTGAGTCAGTACCGTCCCGGCACGCCGGGATTGAGCAAGAACAGGCCGTTTGGAATGGCCAGCAACGATTTTTGTGGGATCACCACAAGGGTCGCGGGCCGAATGCCGACTGCCGAATGCCGAATGCCGAGGTTTTTATGGACAAGCTTCTGCAAGACATCACTTACAGCTTCCGCACGCTGCTGAAGACGCCGGGTTTTACCGTCATCGCGGTGCTATCCATCGCGCTCGGTATTGGTGCGAATAGCGCGATTTTCAGCTTGGCCGACGCGCTCCTGCTGCGTCCTTTGCCGGTCTATCAGCCGGGGTCGGTGCTTACGATCAGCACCGATCTCGATTCGGAGACGATGGGCGGAGTTTCGTATCCGGACTATCGCGACTTTCGCGATAAGGCCCGTTCTTTTGACGGCATGGCAACATTCGACTTCACCGGAGTCAGCGTAGCCAAATCGACCAAAGACGATGCTCATCTGCGCGGCGCGCTGATGGTGAGCGACAACTTTTTCCAGGTGCTTGGGGTGCAGCCAACGCTGGGCCGCGGTTTTCTTCCGGAAGAAGGCGCTGTATCCGGACAGCATCCGGTCGCGGTGCTCTCTTACGATTTCTGGCGCACAGAGTTCGGCGGCGATCCCTCCATTCTCGGCCGCAGAGTGCGCATCAACGGTTTCGACTTCAACGTTGTCGGTGTCGCTCCGGAGAGCTTCACCGGAGTTGACCAATATGTTCGTCCCAATCTGTATATTCCGGCTGCGATGTCACAGCGCTTGACCGCCAGCCCCGAGAATCGAATCGAGGATCGCAGTAATCACGGCTTCAGCGTGAAGGCCCGCCTGAAGCCCGGTGTCAGTCTCGAACAGGCGCAGGCCGAGCTTGCGAGCATCTGGAAAGGGCTGGAGCCCCTGCATACGACGGCTGACCGAGGACGCGCAGTCAGACTCCGCACTGAGCTTCAGGCGCGCTTTGTGCAAGACGCCGTGGACGCACGCCTCGTCACTCTCCTGCTGGCATTGGTGGGAGTCGTGCTGATCATTGCCTGCGCAAACGTCGCGAATCTGCTGCTCGGGCGGGCTCGCGGACGCACTCGCGAAATCGCGATTCGCATGGCTCTGGGCGTCACTCGCGGGCGACTGGTTCGCCAACTGCTCACCGAAAGTCTTTTGCTGGCGTTCATGGGCGCAATCGTAGGACTTGGCTTTGCTTACGCTGCCATTCGCGTTTTCCAGACGCTTCAGGTCCCGACTGACCTTCCCATCAGCATCACCCCACAGTTGGATACGCGCGTACTGCTCTTCGCGTTTCTGTGCGCGATTGCCAGCGCGATCGTCTTCGGCCTCGCTCCGGCATGGCAAAGTTCCAAGCCCGATTTGGTCCCGGCCCTCAAGAATGCCGAGTCCGGCCAGCCGACGCTGCGCCGCCTGACAGGACGCAATGCGCTGGTGGTCGCGCAGATTGCCATGTCGATGATTCTCCTCGTAGCCGCGGGCATGCTCCTCGACGGATTTCGCCACATACGTGTGGTCGATCCTGGTTTTCGCATCGATCACGTTCTCACGATGGGATTCGATACTTCGTTTGGCCGCTACAACCCGCAGCAGACCCACGACTTCTATCGCAATCTTGTCGAGAAGGCGCGAGCGCTGCCGGGCGTGCGCGGAGTTGCTCTCGGCAGCTCGGTACCTCTCTCGTCGGACGTGAACATGGACAACGTTGCTCCCGAAGGACACGTTTTTCCCAAAGGCCAGATGACCACGCCCGTATTCGATAGCGTGGTGGATGAAAACTACTTTGATGTGATGCAAACGCCCATCATTCGAGGACGCGCATTCACTGCTCTGGATAAAGAAGGCGCGCCGCTGGTAGCGATCGTGAACGAGCAGTTTGCCAAGACCTATTGGCCCGGGCAGGATGCGATCGGGAAGCGACTGCGCATTAACAGCAAGAAGAATGAATGGATAGAGGTCGTCGGAGTGGCCAAAACGGGAAAGTATCTCTGGGGAGGCGAGCTTCCTACTCCGTTTGTCTATTTGCCGTTCGCGCAAAATCCCCGGCAAGCCATGTCTCTATTCACCTACACGTATGGCGATCCGGCTGCCTTGGCCGCGCCGTTACGGGAGATAGTGCATACCCTCGATCCAGATCAGCCGGTCTTTAACGTGCGCACCATGCGCGACTTTTACCAGGTGCGTGCGATCGCCAACATACGTCTGGTGGTGGAGATGGTCGCGGTGATGGGAGGCGTTGGTCTCACGCTCTCGGTCATCGGCCTATACGGGCTTATCGCCTACTCGGTCGCCCGCCGCACACGTGAGATAGGCATTCGCATGGCCATTGGAGCGCGGCGCAGCGATGTACTGGGCATGGTGCTGCGCCACGGTCTCGCGCTGTCTCTGATCGGAATCTGTATCGGCGGCGCGGTCAGCATAGCCGTGTCACGAATATTGACTGCAGGATTCGTGGGCGTCGGCCATGCCAATGCAGGAACATTCTTCATTGTGCCGGCGCTGTTGTTTTTCGTAACAATGGCCTCCTGCTACGTGCCGGCGCTGCGCGCCTCGCGCGTGGATCCGATGGTGGCACTGAGGTATGAGTAGGTTTTGTTTTTGTCATTCCGAATCCGCCTCAGGCGGATGAGGAATCTCTACGGATGCACAGACTCTCGGGTTCGTGGTGAAAGTAGGGATTCCTCTCTCCGCCTCTCCCAAACAGCGGGAGAGGCTCCGCTCGGAATGACATAGGAGACGACATGGATACCCTCTTCCAAGATCTTCGTTATTCTCTTCGCAATCTCGCTAAGTCTCCTCTCTTTACTGCCGTTGCTCTGCTCACGCTGGCGCTTGGCATTGGCGCGAACACTGCGATCTTCAGCGTTGTGAACGCGGTGCTTCTGCGGGCACTGCCTTATGCCGATCCAGATCGGCTGGTCACGTTTGTGCGCGAGGGGCACACTGGGCAGACTCCGGCAAACTTTCTCGATTGGAAGCGCGAGAACCATGTGTTCGAAAACATGGGTGCTGCGGAGACGTGGAGTCCGAATGTAACCGGTATCGATAAGCCTGAACAGGTGGCAGCGCTGCATGTCACGTCAGACATCTTCCCGGTTCTCGGCGTAAAGCCCATTTTGGGAAGGACCTTTACGCCGGATGAAGATCGAATTGGTAACGACCACGAAGTCGTGCTCAGCTACGGCTTCTGGCAGCGGCATTTCGGTGGAAGCAAAGACGTGATTGGTCGCACGATCGAGTTCAATGCTGAGCCATACACAGTCGTCGGCGTAATGCCCGCGGGATTTCGCTTTGCTCCGTTCTGGGCCACGCGCGCGGAGGTTTGGGGACCGCTGCCGCTCAATCCGGCCGATCGCGTCGTGAACAGCAAGCGCCTGTTTGCGCGCCTCAAACCTGGCGTGACGCTGGAACAGGCACGCGCCGAAATGGCAACGATCACTGCTCGTCTTGAAAAAGAGTTTCCCGCGACAAACAGAGATGTACTCGTAAAACCTCTCAAAGAGCAAGTAGTCGGCGATATCCGTCCTGCCCTGCTCGTGTTATTAGGCGCGGTTGGCTTCGTGCTGCTCATCGCTTGCGCCAACATTGCGCACATGATGCTGGCGAGGGCCTCGACCCGTGAGCGCGAGATCGCAGTGCGTACCGCGCTGGGCGCAAGTCGAGCGAGAATCTTGCGACAGTTCTTAACAGAAAGCGCGTTACTCGCATTGATCGGCGGCATCGTCGGCATCCTGATGGCGAATTGGGGATTGCGCGCTCTGCTGGCCTGGGCGCCAGGAAAGATCACCCAGTTTGGTTCAATTGGGCTCGATGCTCGCGTGCTCGTATTTGCGCTCGCGATTACTGTGATTACGGGAATCGTGTTTGGGCTTGCTCCAGCGCTGCAAACCTCTGCTCTCAACGTGATTGATTCGCTGAAAGAAGGAAGCCGAGGCGCAGGTGTCGGCAGGCACGCCAGTCGCGTACGAAGTGTGCTGGTGTCATCGGAATTTGCGCTTGCACTGGTTCTGCTCGCCGGCGCCGGTCTGATGATTCGAACGTTCTCGGCGCTCTCGGCGATTGATCCTGGATTTAATCCTCATCATCTGCTTACGATGATCGTCTCCGTTGCCGGTGCGAAGGACACGGCGGCAACAAATCGCAGCGCGTTTTATCAGCAGGCTGTGGAGCAGATTCAGAGGCTGCCCGGGGTAGTCTCTGCGAGCGCCATCAATCATCTTCCGCTGGCAGGAGATGATTGGGATCTGCCGTTCTTCATTGCAGGCCGTCCGACACCGCGCCGTGGTGAGGGACCGGATGGAGTCTATCGCGTGGTGCTGCCTGGATACTTCCGCACCATGAACATCAGCTTGCTGCGCGGGCGCGATTTTACCGATCATGATAACCAAGGCGCGCCGAACGTTGTGATCATCAACGAATTCCTTGCAAATCGTTACTGGCCGGGAGAAGACCCGATTGGGAAGCGTATTGCGGTCGGCTTGGATCAAAACGGGAATCCGAGTCAGCAGTGGCTTACGATTGTGGGCATTACACAGAACGTGGTGCGGCGCGACTGGAGCGCCCCGGCGGACGGCGAGTACTATCTCCCATTTCTACAAAGTCCGGGCTACAGTAGCGGAACTTCGCCATTCTCGAAGTACATGACTTTCGTCGTGCGCACGGCCGAAGATGCTGCCGCACAAACATCTGCAGTCCAGAATGCAATTCGTTCGCAGGACAAGACTGTAACGATCTCAGAAGTACAGACGATGGAAGATGTTGTCGCCGAGGCAAATTCACAACCACGGTTCTATTTGTATCTGCTGGCCGCATTCGCGGCGGTGGCTCTGGTGTTGGCCGCAGTCGGGATCTACGGCGTGATGAGCCACTCGGTCTCACGTCGCACGCACGAGATGGCAGTGCGCATGGCACTGGGCGCACAACGGGAAGAAGTGATGCGCATGGTAGTACTCGAGAGCATGATGCTGGCTTTGGTTGGAGGAGTAATTGGCCTCGTCGGCGCGCTCGCGCTTACGCCGATGATGAAGTCGCTGTTGTATGGAGTGCGGGCCACCGATCCGGCTACGCTGGCAATTGCTGCCGGCGTACTCGCGGTTGTCGCGCTGATAGCGAGCTACATTCCGGCGCGACGGACGACGAAAGTCGATCCGATTGTCGCTCTGAGATATGAGTAGAGTGAGTCTTGTCATTCCGAGCGGAGCCTCTCCGGTTTTGGGAGAGACGGAGAGAGGAATCCCTCTCAGTACCATTGCTGGCGGAGGTAGGGATTCCTCACTTCGTTCGGAATGACAACACGTCAAAGGAAGACTACTTCTTCTTGCGGCTCGATTTCTTCTTCGCCCCGCCGCGCGAGGAAGATTTCTTGCGTGCGCCACCGGAGCTGCGCTTCGACGCCGATTTTTTCTTGCCGGCGGATTTCTTCTTTGCCGATTTACCAGAACTCTTGCGTGCAGCGCTCTTTTTCTTAGCGCCGCCTTTTTTCTTTGCGGAACTCTTCTTGCGAGCGCCACCGCCGGAACGCGTCGCGCCACCGCCGCCGGATTCGCCGCCGCCTCCGGTCTCGCCACCGAAGCCGCCGCCGCCCATTCCACCACCGGTGGCAGAGCCTACGCCCGCGACTTCTTCTTCCTCTTCTTCCTCGTCGTAGCCTTGATCCATGGACTCTTCGTCCAGGCTCGAATCTCCGTAATCGTCCATCTCATCTTCACTTCGCCCATAGAGTGTCTGATCGTCGAAGCTCATTTTTCCTCCTGAATGTTGAGCCCATCAATGACGTGATGAATGCTCGCGCACCACAAAACAACGCAGGCGCGGATTATAGCAACTCGCTCTGTTCGTGTGTCAAATCGGATTTCGCGATGCGCGAAATTGTTTGTTTTTTTTGTTGAGGATACTTTAGCGAAGACCTGCAGCGGCGCGCTCGGATGCGCCACTCGCAGCGTTTACAGGCTGAGTTTTTGCGGTCGAGGTCTTGCTGGATTTCGAATTTGATGTGCTGTGAGCAGAAGCTTTCTTAACTGAAGCCGAGCTGTGATGCTTGCTCGAACGACGCGCATGGTGACGGCTGGGACTGTTGATGACCGGATTATCCTGTGCGATCACCGGCCGGTAAATCACCAGCATGCGCCCTGAGGAGAGGCGGTCGCCCTTTAGACGGTTCCAGCGGCGGAGGCGGTCGGCTGGTACGCCGAAATCATCTGCGACAGAGGCCACGGTGTCGCCACGGCGCACCTTGTAACGGGTGGGCTTGCGCGAGTAGGCGACGGTGCGCGTATCCGCCGAGCGTCCGGCGGTGATCGGGATGATGATCTTGCTGTCCGCCTGCAGATCCTGTCCTTGCAGGTTATTCACTTCACGAATTGCGCCTGGGCTGGTGTGGTAGTGGCGGGCGATGCTGTCCAGAGTGTCTCCGGGGGCTACGTGGTGATATCGCCAAGCCACGCGCTTATCCACCGGAATGGCCGCCATGGCCTGCTCGAACTTGTCTTTGGTGCCCAGCGGCAAACGCAGGTCATAGACGGAATCTTTCGGCGTCGTGAGGCGCAGCAAGCTGGGGTTCAGCTCTGTGAGCGTTTGCAGGTCGGCATCGACGCACTCGGCTACGAGGCGAAGATCGACGGGGTAATTGATGCGAACGGTATCGGTCTCCTGTGGCAGAGCGGGCTGAATTTTGTCCAGTCCGTACTGCGCCTGGTTCTTGGCCATCACCGTGAATGCCAGAATGATGGGAACGTAGTTCTTCGTTTCCTTGGGCAGGACGTTGCGCTTGTAAAGCTCCCAGAAGTCGGCGTAACCGGTCCTACGGACGGCTTGCTGCACGTTGCCGGGGCCGGAGTTGTAGGCGGCCATGGCCAGGTACCAGTCGCCAAACTGGTTATACAAATCGCGCAGGTGGCGGGCAGCGGCGCGCGTGGACTTCTCAGGGTCCTGGCGCTCGTCGATCCACCAGCTTCGTTGCAGTCCGTAGCCTTTCGCGCGGCTGGCCATGAATTGCCACATGCCTCGTGCTCCAGCGCGAGAGAGAGCCAGCGGCTCGAATCCAGATTCCGCTTCAGCCAGGTAGATCAGGTCCTGCGGCACGCCTTCTTCTTTGAGGACGCGCTTAATCATGTCCTGGTACCGGCCTGAGCGAACAAGCGCGCGTTCCAGGGTGCCATGCCCGCGGGTCGAGTAGAAATTGATGTAGGAAGCGACGTAATCGTTGATGACCAGCGGCAGGTCAGAGCGCGTTTCTTTGATTTGAGCTTCGGCGCGGGCTTTGAGATTCGGATCGACCGGGAAGGTTACGTCGTTGGCTTCGTCGATCGGCGCCGGCTGCGATTTTTGCTCGGTGAATCCATCACCCTGCTGCAATGCCGCGACCTCAAGCTGGTTCACGCCTTCGGAGATCTTGTCGAGTTCGCGCTGCAAGCGCTCGTCGGAGCGAACGTCGATGTCGCCCTCAAGCAGAATGTTGACTGCCTGATCAAAACTCTGCTTGGCGGCTTCGAGATGGCCCGCCGCGTATTCCTGCTGACCTTCCTGGTATTGCTTTTCGGCTTCTTCGACAAGCTTATCGACTGGATCCGGCTGGTTCGGAGCCGGAGGAACTTTTGCTTGCGCAACCTGAACCGGAGTCGGTTTTGGAGGATCGCTTGGAGCTGTAAGAGCCTTACTAGCGGAGATCGTAGGCGCGTGTGCCTGCGCGACGGGAGCGCTGTGAACCTTCTTCTCCGAGCTTTCACATGCGGTGGCAAGTAGAGCGAGCGCGCAGCCGCACGCCAGCAAACCGCAATCGCGAATGATTCTTTGACTCATCCTGCCCGAAGACCGGTTCAGCCTTCAGCTCTGTCCAGAGCTGAAATGGTTAGACGCTCACAACGCGTCAAGGTGCTTTCCTGAGCTCCCAATAATTCAGGGGCCCTCGATACCGTATCGGCCCCGGATGCGGCTACATGAGGCAAAGCGGAGACAACTACGGCTCGGTAAAGTATAGCCCTACTCGCACTTATCGCTTGTATCGTCAGGACTTGTACTTCGGTCAGTAAATAGACCTAGAACTGCTAAGGCCGTGCCTGGAGCATCGCACCAGCTTTTGTGCATCCAGCAGCCCCGGAATCGTTCATCTCTGCATCCCACTTTTTAAGGCGAGTACGTTCCAAGAGGTTCTTTCTGAATGCCCAAAATCAAAGTTCTCCGTCCGAGCTGGCGATCGCTGCTCGATGGCCATAAATTTCTCCAGCTGCCCGCAGCCCACGATGCCCTCACCGCGAAGCTGATTGAGCGGGCCGGATTTGTCGCCTATCAGGTCGGCGGCTTTGCTCTCGAGGGAGCACGTTTCGGGGTTCCGGATATTGACCTGATCCGCTTTGGAGAGAAGTGCGAAGCCGTGCGCGAGATCATCGAGGCCTCGAACCTTCCCGTGCTGGTGGATTGCGACGACGGTTATGGAGACGTAAAGAACGTCACCCACACGGTAAATGTCTATGAGCAGATGGGAGTCTCTGCAATTTTCATCGAGGACCAAAAGCCGCCCAAGCGTTGCGGGCACATGGCTGGGAAAGTGGTCATTCCGCCCGACGAAATGAGCGAAAAGCTGCGCGCGGCAGCGGCTGCGCGCTCCGATAAGGATTCTGTCTTCATCATCGCGCGTACTGACGCAGCCGAGCCTAACGGATTGGACGACGCTCTGCGCCGTTGCGATTTGTATCTGAAAGCAGGAGCCGACGCCATCTACATCGAAGCCGAACACAGCGAGAAGGATCTGAAGCGAATCGCGCGCGAATTCAAAGGCGTACACAAGGTCGTGAATGTCTTCGAGGGAGGAGGCAAGTCGCCTTGGATGAGTCCGAAACAGCTTCAGGATCTTGGCTTCGATATGGCGCTTTATCCCACGACAGTCCTGTTCCGGATGACGCATGCGATCCAGGACGCCCTGGAGATTCTTCGCGCGGGTAAGCAGATGGATAGCAAGCGCGCTGTCTCGATGAAAGAGTTTGAGCTGATCGTCGATCTTCCCAAATGGGCCATGGTGGAGTCCAGATTCCGTTCTGGGCCAGTCGCAAAAATTCGCAAAGTGTTGGACAAAATCCGGGCTCAATCCCCAAAATCCCAGGTCAGAGTGACCTCTATCTAGTCTAGGGTGACTACCGTAACTGGTGGGCCGTTCTAAGTTCGCGCAAAATGAGCCAAGAATGGCCGAGACCTCCACAGTCAAAAGCAAGAGCCCAGCGCAGCCGGCAGACGGGAAGAACGCGGACGAAGCTCGATCTTCCTTTTTGAGCCGGATCCGCAGCGGCTATAAACGATTGCTGCGCCTGCCGCGAAACTTCAGGCTGGCGGCCCTGGCTTTGCTTTTGTTTATCGTGGGCGCTGTGCTGTTCACGCGTCTGTTCGCAAACCCTGCAAAGGTCACGATCGTCTGCCAGCACGGATTTCGCACTGCCCAATTGACGGTATGGGCCGACGGCGATGTGATCTATTCCGGCACCGTGAACGGCTCGTCGAAAGGACGTTTAGGCTTTCTTGGCAGCAAGTCGCCGGGATTGTATAAAACCGTTGATGTCGCCCCAGGCCGTCACAGCATCCGCGTCCGTTTGGACGCAGATAACGAAAACTACGATCAGACCAAGATTGTGTCGGCAAATTTCGGTGAAGGCGGTGACAACACAGTGAGCATCAGCGCCGGCCGTCACGGATTATCTGTGGTAGCTCACGGCGCACCCGAGGCCACGGACGAGAATGGTATTGTCTCCTCATCGCGCAGGGTGGCCAGCTCGGTTATGTTGAGCATCTTCGGATCAGGAATGTCGGCGGCGATCGCATTCCTGGTTCAGGAATTTCTGCGCGCGCAGAAGGCGCGTCTGATTAGCCCTCCAACAGAAGTCAAAGGGTAAGAACTCAAAACAACATCACAGCAAAAGTAAGCTGGATATTGCTGCGCGTCTCTCAGCTATGGAACCGAATGCTGGGACCGAGAACTGCCACAAATGTGATTGTTGTCACAGCAGCCAGAACAGTCCAGAGCCAGCTCCTGTGAATCACAATTGGCCTCTCGATAGATCCTAACGACACCACTGATTTGCTCTTCAGCCATTGCGTCGCCCAAAGCAGGCCGGAACTTCCGCCGAATGTTGATGCGGCTGCAGAGATCAGAATCAGAATGGCTCCCCTTGGATTGAAAGCGCCGGCAATGCACATAACAATCCCGCCGGTAGAGTAAGCGACCGTGAGCATGGGCCACGCGCGGCTGTATCGCTGCCCGTCACTTCCAATGAATGGACGCAGTTCCATGAGGTTTACCCACGCTGCAGCAGCATAAGTGAGCACGCCAAGAACGGTGAGGCCGATTCGCCACGGTAGCTGAGGGCCCAGGCCGCGGACAAAGTCATTCCAATCGCCGATGCCGCCGATCCCGGAAAACAGGAAATATCCGGTACCTGAGAACAGATTTACCGCCATCGCCAGCCAGAGGAAGAATTTCAGACGCGGGTGCTGGCGGCTGACGAGCCGGCCTAAAACGAAGAAAAGTGCGCCGGCGAGCAGGTTCACCAGCGTTCCACCTGCCATAACCAAACGCGTGTCAGCGCTGCATTCGAAATCGACCGACGACAACGCGAGTGGATGTCCGCCGGAAAGCATGCATGCGCCGCCGTGCCCGAGTCCTTCGTGCAAAATGTTTCCGAGCATAAAAGCGAGCGCAGAGATGGAAGCCACCGTCAGCGCATCGGAACGAGTGGGATCTGTTTTTATGTGTTGGGCAGCTGTGCTAGCCATCTGCGCGATAGTTTAGAGCGGCGAACACCCGTTCGACTACGCTCAGGGCAGGCTCCGGGCACGAAGAAAAAGAAAGAGGTCAAAAGTAGATTTCTTCGTGACCTCTTGTGTAGCCTCCGTGACCCTCGTGTTCGCTCTTCCTCGATCACTCGCCACCGAAGCGAAATTTTAGTCCTGCACGAAAGTTCGCCTTGAGCGCGGGAAATCCCGCAGCCTCCTCGTAGCGCTTATTCAGCAGATTCTCGATCGCCAAGAAGGCCGTGACATGCCGCTGAAGCTCATACCATCCACTCGCGTCAGCACGGACGTATCCAGCCGCATGATCTACATGCGGCACAAGGCCTAGAAAATCCGAATCGGTTCTTCGCCCAATTCCCACTGCGCTCAAGTTCCCACCCCACCTGCGCGCAAAACAATTGAGCGTAGCCGATCCGGCATGACGCGGACGCCGCAGCAACGGCGCTCCTGCTTCGAGCAGAGGATCGCTGGCCACGGGCGATTGCAGGATTTGGCTCGACGTGTAGGTATACGAAGCATCAAAGCTCAATCGCGTCGCTGGCCGGCCGTGGAATTCGACTTCTGCGCCATGCGCGAGCGAGCGATTCAAGTTCACGAATTTTCCGACGAAGGTCGTTGGATTCGAGGTGAACTCGATCTGATTGCGAAAGCGATTGTTGTAATAACCAGCCGATAGCGAATAGCGATCCCCGAGAAAATTCTGGACCACGGCAGCTTCGAGCGTGCGGCTCTGCTCCGGCCTGAGGTTCGGATTGGGAACGATGAAGAACGACCCGATGCCGAAGCTCTCATCGAAGCTCGGCTCCTTGATGCCTTCACCATAGGCAAATCGCAGCCGCGTGCCGCTGAAGCGATCTCCGCCCCGCAGAGCGAGAAATGTGAGCGCTGCACGCGGCGCCCCGCGATTGCCGAAGCTCTCGTTGTGAATGAAGCGTCCACCGGCGATGAGTGAGAAGCGCGAGAACGTGAAGATCTGCTCGCCATAGACAGCATGATTGCGACGCAGACCGTGCGTTAGGGGCAAAGCGGTCAGATCGCCAATGAAGCCGTTCTCATCTTCGAATTCGTATCCATAGTTTGTGCGCGCCCACATACGTGGATCGAATTCGCCGTGATACATGAATCCTGCGCGGTTGAAATCGGCATAACTGGAGAATGGAAAATCAAAATTCCCGAATGGGTTCTCGCGACCCGCATCCATTACGCGATCTACGTTTTCCCGGACATGGTGGTATTCATAGCCGCTGAAACTGTGCTTCCACTGGTTCGGCGCCGTGACGGTAAGATCGCCGTCGGCGAGAAAGTTGTTCTGGCGCGCGAACTGGTCAGTGTCAGGAGGAATCAGTTGCTGACCGTTGAAGTTGTAGAACGACTGCACTCCGCTGCGTTCGTTTGAGTGACGTGTCCGCAGACGAAAAAGAACTCGCGGCGCGAGGCGCACGCCGACATTCGCGCCTTGGGCAGAGTTCGAGTAGTCGTCATTGATGCCTTGTCCCGCGGTGTTGACCTGCTCGCCGAATAGGTTGTAGTCAAAACGTCCGTATGCGCCTGCCACTGACGCAGATCCCGTAGCGGTGGAGAACGTTCCGCCATCAGCGCTCAGCGTGAGCTGGGGAGTACGCGTAGTTCCGGTGGCGCTGAACATCTGCACCACGCTGGTAAGCGCATCGGAACCGTAGAGCACGCTCTCCGGTCCGCGCACAAATTCGAAGCGATCGGCGCCGATTGTGGGAACAACGCCGAAATCGAATGTTCCGCCGGGCTCATTTACGGGAACGCCATCAACAATCACTTTGTTGTAGCGTGAATCTCCGCCGCGCACGAACAGCGAAGCGATGCCGCCGCGTCGTCCGGCGTCGTTGACGATTGCGCCGGGAAGGAAGCGGACCGCGTCGGCGGCTTCGACCGGTTGTCGATTAGTTAGAGTATCGCGATCGACGACTTCGACCGGCGCGCCGGTTTGATCCGCCGGCAACGGCGTCTCCGTGGCGGTGACGACGACAGATTCATTTCGGGCCGCAATCTTGAGCCGAACGTTCACGTCGGACTCGGCAGGCGCAGTCACATCGGTAATGCTCTCGGCAAAGCCGGGAGCAAGCACCTGAATCCGGAACGGTCCAGCAGTAAGGTTGTGGAAGGTTGCAGCACCATCTGGTCCCGAATTGGCGCCAGACACTTGCGCGTTATTCGATGCGCGATAGAGAGTTACACGCGCTCCGGCAACGGCGCTGCCGGATGGATCGGTTACATGAACGGTGAAATTGGCGGCCAACGCCAGAACCGGCGAGACCAATAGCAGAAAGAGAAGGGACTTCCGCACGACAATCCTCCTGTACACGCGAGTGGGATTGGTGTTGTGCAGGTCGCGCCGGTCTCCTGGCTTGCGAGCGATCCCCCGTGGAAGGAATCCGGAGGACCCACCTTCCCGCCCCGGCAAGCCGGGGCAGTGGCGTTTCGGGTCTCCTTAACTCGCTAACAGTTGCGCGGCAGCGCGGGATTTTCACCCGCTTCCCTGATCCCGGCAAACCGGAATCGCGCGATCCGCGTTGAGTTGTGGTGATGGTGAATGTATGGCGCAGGTTGCGGCATTGTCAAATGCCCGGGAAAGGCGAACACGAAGCTCGCAGAGGCAAAAGAGAGAGGTCACGAAGAAAAATCTCTCCGTGCCTCTCGTGTTTAACTTCGTGACCTTCGTGTTCGCTCTTGGTTCTATTCCGCCCAGCGACGAAAGATCAGCGAGCCATTTGTTCCACCAAATCCGAATGAATTGGACAGGGCGATTTCTATTTTCGCGCTACGCGATTTATTCGGGACGTAATCGAGATCGCACTCTGGGTCGGGCTTGTCGAGATTCATCGTCGGCGGGAGGCACTGATCGCGCAGTGCCAAAACGGTAATGCCCGCTTCGAGTCCGCCGGCGCCGCCGAGCAGATGGCCGGTCATTGATTTAGTTGAACTCACCGCGAGGCCATTCTTCGCGTGCTCGCCGAACGCGCGCTTAATGGCCTTGGTTTCGAGCACATCGCCTAGAGGCGTGGACGTGCCGTGTACGTTGATGTAATCGATCTGCTCCGGCTTGACGCCGGCGTCGGCCATGGCGGCGACCATCACGCGGTATCCACCTTCGCCTTCTTCTGCCGGCTGCGTGATGTGGTAGGCGTCGGCGCTCATGCCGTAGCCGATGATCTCCGCGAAGATCGGAGCACCGCGACGGCGAGCGAACTCCAGTTCCTCGAGAATCAGAATGCCCGCGCCTTCGCCAATCACGAAGCCGTCGCGATCGACATCGAACGGGCGACTCGCTTTTTCGGGAGCATCGTTGCGCGTGGAGAGTGCGCGCATGGCGGCAAATCCGCCGACACCCATGGGCGTAATCGCCGCTTCCGTACCGCCGGCGATCATTACGTCGGCCGCGCCGCGCGCGATGATCTTGAAGGCATCGCCGATTGAATGCGCGCTGGTCGTGCAAGCTGTCGCCGTCGCTTCGTTTGGACCTTTCGCGCCGTAGCGAATGCTCACGTGGCCGGCGGCAAGATTGATGATGGCTGCCGGAATGAAGAACGGCGAGATCTTGCGCGGGCCACCCTGAATCAGATTCGAATGCTCGCGCTCGATGATGTCGAATCCGCCAATGCCTGAACCGATGTGCACGCCCACGCGCTCGGCGATTTCCGGCGTGATGTTCAGCCCGGCCATCTTCACCGCTTCATCGGTTGCCGCCATGCACACATGAATGAAGCGGCCCATCTTGCGGGCTTCTTTTTTGTCGATGAAGTTAAGCGGATCGAAGTTCTTGACTTCGGCGGCAATGGTACACGCAAAGCCGGTCGTATCGAAGCCGGTAATCTGCGCGACGCCGCTCTTGCCGGCCAGCAGATTCCTCCAGACCTCCGGGCTGGTGTTGCCCACCCCGCAGATGAGGCCCACTCCAGTAACGACGACTCTACGGCTCAAGTGCTATTTGCCGCCTTTCGCGTGTGCGTTGATGTAGTCAATGGCGTTCTTGACGGTCTTGATCTTCTCGGCTTCTTCGTCGGGGATTTCGATGTCGAAGGCCTCTTCAAAGGCCATCACGAGTTCGACGGTGTCGAGGGAGTCGGCGCCGAGGTCGTCCACGAACGACGCATTGGGAGTCACTTCGCCTTCATCCACGCCAAGTTGTTCCACGATGATCTGCTTTACCTTCTCATCTACTGCGGCCATTCGCGTTCCTCTCTCTGTTGGAGATGTGACTGCCACGACTACAAATAGCCTACTCCGCTGCTGGCGGGTAGGTTCGGAGATTGCTTTGGGATTCTACTGCTTCGCTATCTTGGAGTTCTTCTCGATGTAGCTGACCGCGTCCTGCACGGTCTTGATCTTCTCGGCTTCTTCGTCGGGGATCTCGAGATCGAAGGCCTCCTCGAAGGCCATGATGAGCTCGACGCGATCGAGAGAATCGGCGCCGAGATCGTCCACAAACGATGCGCTGGGCGAGACCTCGCTCTCTTCCACGCTGAGCTGGTCCACGATGATCTGTTTGACTTTATCTTCAACCCCGGGCATCGAGGGTCCTCCTGTTTGCGCCAATTGCGCGCAACAAACTTCTCAGTCTATATGGGGCTGGGAAATGCTGGCAAGGACCGAGAACGGCGAACACGAAGGTCACGATGTTAACCGAGAGAGGTCACAAGGAATCAGGGAGCTTACCTCCAGCTATACCCATTCACGACTCTGCGGATGCCATCTTTCAGGCGTTCTACGTGGAAGTTGATCAAGAGCCCGAGCGGTTTGCCCTTGAGGGCGGAGGTACGAGAGGAGCTGTGCCTTGTGGACTGGAAGAATAGCTTCTACGCACTTCGGTTCAACGATGACAACGCTCTCAACAAGCAGATCTACTCGATAACCAAGTTCGAGCCGCACTCCTTCGTAAACTGCCGGAAAGCCAACTTGCGATCGGACGCTCAGTCCCGACCGTTGCAGCTCGAACGAGAGAAAGCCTCATACGCACTCTCAAGCAAACCAGGACCCACAGCAGTATGCACTTTCATAGCGGCACGAATAATCTCTCGACTAATCGAATCAGGACTCTTCGAAATCCGTGCCGCCGTACCCATTCTTCCTCGTGACCTCTCTCAGTTGCCTTAGTGACCTTCGTGTTCGCCGTTCCCGGGCTATTTTCCAGGCGGCACTCCGCCGTATTCATCCCGCAGCCGCGTCTGCCGGTTTTCCATCGATATCTTCCGTCCTGCGATGAACACCTGCTTCACGTCTGTCTTCACGTCCAGCGGATCGCCGTTTGCGACTACTACGTTTGCTGTTTTGCCCACATCAAGCGAACCTAGTTTGTCGGCTACTCCCCAGATTTCGGCGGGATTGATGGTTACTGCTTTGAGCGCTTCTTCATACGGCAATCCAAAAGCGACGGCGTATCCAGCGGCATAAGGCAGATTGCGGTTGTGCTCGACGTGATAGGACGCGAACGCGATCTTCACACCGCGTTTGTAGAGCTCGGCTGGGAGCGAATACACGGCATCGTAGCGCTCGTCGCCGCGGGGGAAGTCGTAGATCGGGCCAACGATAACCGGCACCTTCCACGACGCAATCTCGTCGAGAATGTCCTGCGAGTGGGTTACATGGTTCAGGATGACTTTGAGATTGAACTCACGCGCCAGCCGCATTGCGTTCTCTACGTCATAGCCGTCTTTGGCTCCAATGACGACAGGCTTCTGCCCGTGCAGGTAGGGAAGCAGAGCCTCGAGTTTCAGATCGCGTTTCTGACGATCGCTTCCGCCTCTTCCAGAAGAACTGCTGGATGAATCCGAAGAGCGCGCTGTTCCGCTCTTCTGCTTTGCCTCGTAGTCTTGCGCATCGAGAAACGCCTGACGAAGCTGCGAGGCTAGTCCCATGCGCGTTGATGGAAAGCGTCCGCCGATTCCTCCACCACCGCCTTCGCCGCGTCCACCGCGGCGGCGCTGGTCGCCGGAGAAGTTCAAGGGCATAGCGATGTCGCGCACGAGAATCATGTCGTCACGATCTTTGCCATCGAGCTGAATGAAGATGTCCTGGCCGGGCAGGCTGTCTTCGGTGCCGGGAGCGACGATGGCATTAGTGATGCCATTCACGCGCACAACTGGAATGCGCTGCGTCTCTGCATGAAAGGCGTCGAATACGTGCATCTGCGGCATGATCTCGTCGCTAGGCTCGACGAGGTCGTTGCTCATCTGGTCGGCTTCAACTTCGACTAAGCCGATGTTGGTTTCCGAGTCGATCAGGCCGGGATACACGGTCATCCCGGTCGCATCGACTACAGTTGCGTTGCGCGGGATCGCAGTACCTGGGCCGCCGACGGCGATGATTTTGCCGCCGTCCATCACAACAACTCCGTTTTCAATCACGCCATGCGTGATAGTGAGCAGCTTGCCTCCGCGAATCGCGATTGGGCCAGGCTCCTCAACCTTCGAGGTTGCCATGCGCGTTCTCTGCTTTGAGTTTTGCGCCGAGGAAAATGCAACGAGAACGGAAAGAACGATGATTGTGAGTAGTCTGGTTTTCATTAGTGCATCTCCCCGATTCCCATTTCGTCTTCGAGACTTCCATCGAAATCGCTGCCAGACATCGGTGCGTTCTTCCAGTGCGTCAAGCCCAATCCGGGAAGCGAGCTGTCGAAATAAACCTCGCCGTCGATGATTGTCTTTTCGACCTTGGCATAGCTGGAGAGCGGATCGGTATTCCAGATGGAAATGTCGGCATCTTTGCCCACCTCCAGGGAGCCGACGCGATCATCGACTCCGATGATCCATGCGGGATTTAGCGTGATCATCTTCAGAGCTTCTTCCTGCGTCGCACCGCCGTATCGAATCACTTTGCCGGCGTCTTGATTTAATCTGCGGACCACATCGTTCGAATCGCTTTTGAGCGCCACGCGAACTCCGTGCCGCGAGGACATCACAGCGTTCCACGGCTGCGCATCCCAGGCTTCGTCTTTGAATCCCCACCAATCCGGCCAGGTCGCGATAGCGATTCCCTCGGCAGCAATCTTGTCGGCGACTTTGTACGCCTCAAGCGCATGGTGGAAGGCGCGGATGTGATATCCGAACTCGCGAGCCATTGCCATCTCGGTGAGGAACTCATCCGCGCGATAGCAGTGAATCTGGACGTAGAGCTTGCCGCGAAGCACATCGGCAAGCGCGTCGAGCTTGAGATCGCGCTTTGGCGCGCGGGCTTCCTTATCTCCTCTTTGTACTTTCGCGTTGTAATCATCCCAGTCACGCATGTATTCGCGAGCCTGCTGCAGCGCTTCTCGCTGGACTTCGAAGTTCCCCATGCGCGTGGAGGGAAGCTGATTGCGAGAGCCATAAACCCGTTTGGGATTCTCGCCGCTGGCGAACTTGATGGAGCGCGGCGCGTTGGGAAAGAGCATCTGATCGCGGCTCAAGCCGAATTTGTTTTTGATCACGACGGCTTGTCCGCCAATCATGTTCGCGGACCCATGCAGCAGCAGGAGCGAAGTCACGCCTCCAGCCAGAGCTTGATACAGACCCTTGTCGGTGTTCACGAAAGCATCGAGCATGTTCATCGACGGCGTGATCGGATTCGTCGCTTCGTTCACGTCGCTGTCGAGCGCCAGATGCGAGTGGCAATCGATGATGCCCGGCATCACGAACTTGCCGCTGGCGTCGATGACGGTTGCTCCCGTGGGCGCAGAGATATTCGTTCCGATCTGCGCAATTTTGCCGTTGTGTACGAGCACGCTCCCGTTTTGAATTACGCCATGAGTGACGGTCAGAATGGTGCCATTCCGGATGAGCATGTCGGGAGCGGTGGAAAAACTATTTTGGGAATTTCCAGTTTGAGCAACAAGCGAAGCAGTCAGCGCAAGGACGAGCAAGCCCGCGCGGGACAGCCAGCGAAAGATCGCCATTTGGATTTCTCCTGATTGATGCGATGAAGACAGAGCAGAGTAAATGCAGAACTCACAATAGGCAATAAGGAGACGCCTGGGAGAGGCGAACACGAAGGTCACGAAGTCTCAAATCGAGAGGTCACAGGGAGGAACCAGTGCGTTGTCGGTTTAGTGACTCCAAGCGTTTTCGTGTCGCTTGTCACTCGTGTGAGTTAAGACGCTCTCCTGACTATTGCGTTATCGCCCTTCCGTCATTCATTCTTCATTCATGCGCGCCGTTGTGCAGCGGGTGAGCGAGGCAAGCGTTACCGTGAATGGCTCAATTGTCGGTCGTATCGGCACCGGAATACTGGTACTTCTCGGAGTCAGCAAGACTGATGGTGCCGCCGCCATCGATTACATGGTCGAAAAGCTACTGGGCTTGCGCATCTTTCCCGACTCAGACGGCAAGATGAACCTGAGCATCCGCGATATACGCGGGTCTGTATTAGTGGTTTCGCAATTCACTCTTTACGGCGATGTGCGACGCGGCAAGCGGCCATCCTTTGACGATGCTGCTCCCCCTGAACACGCTAAGCTGCTTTATGAGGATCTGGTCAGCAAGATTCGTCAGGAGGGTATTGAATGCGCAACGGGGGAGTTTCAAGCGGTGATGAAGGTCTCGCTTTTGAATGACGGTCCTGTAACGATTTTGATCGATTCCGAGAAGGCATTCTGAACCGGAATGTTTAGTCGGCTCGATCCAACACTAGTTCCCGCTCATCTTGGGAAATTCGTTTCCACGAACGAAATTGCTTCTTCGCGCGTATGCAGCGTGCCCTCGAGCTGCGCGTCTTCAACCGCCTGGAGCATGGTTCGAAACTGCGGGCCGGGTTTCCAGCCGTGCTGAATTAGGTCCTCTCCATTGATGAGCGGAGCCGGTCTCATTTCTTCGTCCGGCGTGCTCTCCAGCTTTTGGCGAACAAAATCGTACAGCGACAAATCGCGATGACTGCTCGCGCAATCGAGGCGATGAAGCTCGAGGTGCTCCTCGAAGTGCGGCAGGCGCATGAACCGCTTCAATGTCGATTCCTTCATCTTCTTCGCGTCACCGAAGCGCATGTGATTGGCGACGAGCGCCGCAACCTGCTCGGTGGTTTCGTTGGAGAAGCGCAGGCGCCGGCAGATTTCCTCTGCCATGCGTGTTCCCACTTCGGCGTGGCTATCGAAGCGAATCCGATCCGGCGCAACGCGGAATGTGGGTGGCTTCCCGACATCGTGGAGCAGCACCCCCCAAGCCAGCGACTTCGAGCAGCCCTTTTCCAAACCTTCGAGCAGCAGAAGAGTGTGTGTCCACACATCGCCTTCCGGGTGATATTGAGGTGGCTGCTGAACGCCTTTCATTGCGCTTATCTCGGGCAGCACCTCGATTAGCAGACCGCTCGCGTCGAGGAGTTCGAAACACCTGCGGGCGTGTCCTTCTGTGAGCATCTTGTCAAGCTCGTCACGAATCCGTTCGCGGCTTACCTGGTGGATGTCACGAGCCAGTTCGCGAATCGCAGCCATCGTTCGCGATTCAATTTCGTAGCCCAGGCGCGCGGCGAATCGCACGGCACGCATCATGCGCAGCTTATCTTCGCGAAAGCGCGTGAACGGATCGCCGATCGTGCGAACAATCTTGTGTTCCAGATCGGAACGACCACCAACGTAGTCGAGGACTTCGTTCTTGATCGGATCGAGCAGAATCCCATTGATGGTGAAATCGCGGCGCTGGACGTCTTCTTCAGCAGTGTCGGAATAGCGAACCGCGTCGGGATGGCGGCCATCGCTGTATCCGACGTCGCTCCGGTAAGTTGCGACCTCCACCTGAATTGGAGCAGCGTCGCGTGTTCCATTCGGCCGAACCAGCACAAGAACCACGCCGAATTGAGCGCCAACGGCGATCGTGTCGGGAAAGAGCTCGAGTACCTCGTTCGGACGCGCGCCAGTTGCGATGTCATAGTCCTGCGGCCGAACGCCGAGCAAGAGATCCCGCACGCACCCTCCGACGAAGTATGCCGAGTGTCCCGCAGCACGGATACGTTCCAGGACGGAAAGAGCCGCAGTGCGCGTTATTTGCGGGCGAGTATCGAGATCCGAAATGGTTTTCTCAAGCACAGCTATCGAGGTTCATCGTTTTGTGTAACTTCAAATCATGAAATCGCGGAAATCACACAATTGCGAATCGTGCAAAGCCCAATGACTTGGTTCACATCTTTATCATAAGGATTACATGGCCCTGATTCTTGGCATCGAGAGCTCCTGTGACGAGACTGCGGCTGCGGTTGTGCGCGATGGCGAGGAGCTGCTCTCGAACGTTGTCTCGTCGCAGATAGCTACGCATTTTCCTTACGGAGGCGTGGTTCCCGAACTGGCATCGCGTGAACATCTACGCGCAATTGTGCCGGTGGTGCGTGAAGCAGTATCGCAGGCCAACCTTTCGCTGGAATCGATCGACGCCTTTGCCGTGACTCAGGGTCCGGGACTCGCCGGGTCGCTGCTGGTCGGCATCACCTACGCCAAAGCGTTGGCCTTTGCTCTGTCGAAACCGTTGATTGCTGTCAATCATCTCGAGGGGCACATTCACGCGGTGCTGCTCGAACAACGGCAGTCTCGGTCTTCGGAACTCGCACTTCCCGCGCTAGCACTAGTTGTTTCCGGGGGGCACACGCATCTCTTTCTAGTCGAGAAATTCGAATCCACTTGGTCTTACCGAAACATCGGACGCACTCTCGACGACGCCGCTGGCGAAGCGTTCGACAAAGTTTCGAAGTTACTTGCACTGGGGTATCCCGGCGGACCAATCATCGAGAAGCTCGCTGCGCATGGAAATTCGCACGCGATTGCCATGCCGCTCTCCCAAATTAAAGCTAACCAGAAGCGACAAGGCGGTGAGGAGAGCTACGATTTTTCTTTCAGCGGCATTAAGACCGCCGTTCTTCGTTTTGTTCAAACTCACGGCCTAGCCGATTCCATCGAGAAGCGGAGGAGCGCACTTGCCGGCATTCACGACCCGACTCCGGAAAACTACTTGCCTTATCTCGATTCGCTCACGCTGGACCTCATCGCGTCATTTCAGGAGGCCGTCGTGCAGGATCTGGTGCGGAAGACTTTACGCGCAGCCGAGCAATTTGAAGTCGAATCGCTCATCGTAAGTGGAGGGGTAGCTTCGAATGGGCGTCTCCGAGCAGAGTTTTCCGCGCGCGCCCAGTCGCAAGGGCTGAGGGTCTTCTTCCCCGGTCGGGGACTTTCAACCGACAATGCCGCCATGATCGCGGCTGCCGCTTTTCCCAAATATCACGCGCGCGACTTCGCAGATATCCACGTCTCGGCGGATGCGTCGCTATCTTTAGGCCGGCGCTGAGCTATGTTTCGGTGTTCGTGAGAGCCAGCGTGAGTTCGAGGACCTTCTGCAATTCTGTGTGGATGTCCGCGTCCTTCTTCATACAAATGTCTGCTCGTGGTTCCTCCGGACTGCGTTTTGCGGAGAGAACCACAATGGGAATGTTATAGGTCTCAGGACGCGCTTTGAGAGAGCCGATGAGTTGATGGCCATCCATCTTCGGCATTTCCAAGTCAGTGAAGATGACCGTCGGGCAGAAGCGGGTGAGAATGCGCAAAGCATCGAGTCCGTTCGTCGCCGACTCGACCTCGAATCCGTATTTTTCCAGCAGCCGGCAAACAGTGTGGCGAATCAGCATGGAGTCATCCACCACCAGCGCACGGCGAATTAAAAGACACTTCAGCATAGGCTTGCGGATATCGGTACCTCTTATATCGGCTGATTTGCAGCGGACTTTACGCCGGCTGGCTCATCGCGCGGTGGTAGATTAGAGCTTCCGAGATGAAATCCAGCAAGCTGCGGTTTGAGGTTCATCGGGCGCAAAAAATCGCGGCAGCTCTTCTCCTCATTTTTCTTATCCAAAGTTTGTGGCTCGTTGCGCATCTCCCCCTCACGCTGGCAGAGACGCGCAACGCCCTCGCGGGAGAGGCGTTGTGGTCGCATCGGCAGCTCCTCAATGCGCGGTCGCCGTTGATTCCCGGCGACAGCATCCTTACGCTCCGCTGCGCTGGATTCCTTCCCGCTATCGCAAGCCACTTTCAGCAGAACGCACATGAATTCAGCATTTATGCGGCGCCCAGCCGCTGGCAGGTGCGGCTGCCGTTCGTACTCTTTGGGGTATGGCTGGGCGGCGCGCTGTGGTGGGTTGCGCGTCGCCTATTCGGCGATTCCGGCGGATACGTCGCCCTGGCGCTTTATTGCTTTAGTCCTCCAGTGCTGCTGGCAAGCGCCACTGTCGATTCGGCGATCCTCGCCAGTTGGGGGCTGTTCGGACTTGTGTTTACCGCCATCGGTGTTGCACACACGCTGTACGCGCCGCCGGCAAAATGGCGTCCCCGCATTGTTCTGCTGGGATTCGCGATTGGGCTCACGGCTGCCGCAAGCGTGAGCGCCGCGATTGCAGGACTTGTGCTCGCGGCGGCGTTCATGCTCTATCTCGCCCCGGGGCGACGGCTTCCCGTTCTCGGAATTCTCGCGATTAGTTCCGCTCTGGGAATTGTGGTTCTGCTGCTTTGCTTCGGATTCAACTTCCGAGATGTGTCCGCTGCCTCCCTGGTTCCAAATTCGGAGTACCTGGCGCTAACCTCGCGACGCATGCGCCTGTTCCTCAGCCTTCCCGGAGGATTGCTGGAGGTCCTTGGCTTTCTTTCAGCGATCCTCGTGTTTTGTCTTTGGCGGAGAACCAGATATTTTGGAAACACCGCCCCGCTGATCGCAGCTCTGCTGCTGCCATGGTGGCCAGGTCAGTTCAGCCTGGGATCAGCGCTCCGCGCCTTGCCGTTTGCATTAGTGTTTGTTGGCGGCATCTATGCAGACCTTCTTGAGCCGCAGTTCTTTCGCAGTCGCTTTTACCGACTTGTTGCCAGCACAGCGTTCGTTCTGGTCGGAGCCAGCGCCATTCTAAGTATTATGGTGGTCACTGGCGCCCAGTAAAAAGGCCGTCCCGAAATGGGACGGCCTTTTACGAAATCGGATTCTACACAACTCGCGGCTGTCGCTGATCGACCAGCATTTCTTTTTGCATTACCTGTTCCACCATTCGCTCCACTGTAGGCATGAAGGGCTCCGGAGCTCCGTTGATTGCAATCTTGGTGCTGTGACCAAGAGCGAGCGCAACTTCGTTCCAACGGAGAAGAGGCGAGTCGAGAGGAATATGAACCGTCTCGCGTTGACGCTCTGGCTGAACGAGATACGCCACCCAGATCAACAGCGACGCGAAATACACGACAGGCAGAATGTCCCCCAACCTGTGTAGCCCGCTTATGTGCGAGGTCACCATGGCGCTATAAACCACTAACTGGAAGAAAGCATCGACTCCGAATCCAAGAGCGAAGCCAAAAACGCGGTTCCTTTTCGAAACTCCTAAATGATTCGAGCCTATGAAAAGGAACATGAGAAGAGCGCATTCCATCACGCGAACGATGCGTTCAAAGTCGTACACGCCCAAAATTAGCCAATTGAACTTCATGCCCTGAGTAGAGGGAATAGACGCGAAGACCAGAAATCCGATGAAAAAAATGGACGCAGCCGCCCACTTAAACACCACTTTTGCCAAGTCCTGCAGACCGGCAAAGGGTTTAAACGCTGCGCAGAACAGTTCATAAAGCACAGCAATCATGAACACGTCCTGCATGGCGGTTGCGACCCAATAGGCAGAGTAGTAGGTCCACGATTGCGGAGAAGAATAGTGATAGCAGAGGAAGAGAACGCCTGCCTTGATAGTGATAAACACGAAGAAGGAGGCGAGAAACTTGAATTGTGGCAACAACTTACGTTTAAACAGGAGAAAAACACAAAGAAGCTGGAGAACCGGCGAGGCGATCCAGATGAGCTCAGACTGTAGGGAAAGGGCGGAGGGCATAATTCACCTTTTCGCGAGGAGAATAGCCTCTAACCCGCCCTAGATCAAGGCAAAATATTGAACGATAGTAACCGTTACTGTCCGGTTACTAGTTAACTGCGCAGACACCCGGAGGACAAACCGGGACTGGCTCGCAGCCCGCTCCGAGCAGGTTCTTCGAGCTTGAGGTTGCGGCAGAGGCCACGGCAGCGGCCATAACGACGGTGGCGAACAGCAGACGGAGCGATTTCTTCATGGGATTCCCCCTAAGTAATGCCTGAGTAACCTCATTACCGACGTAATTCAGAATGTGGTTACTTTGGTGACTGGACAATATCAAGAGGTGCAGAATTTGAAAACAAGATTTTCTGTGGAAGCCTGTGGAAAAAGCTGCTAAGCAACTCAGCTCCTCAGCTTCTTAGCGCTCTAATTTTGTCTAGAATCGCCAAGCAGGTGAACGGCTTGGGAGCTTACTCGTGCTGGTCTTGGAAGCTCGGAATGCGCTAGGCCGAGGCGACGTTTCTGTGCTAAAATCGTAGTGTCTCAAAGGCGATAATCCCTGAATAATCAACTGTTTTGCATCGCTTTTCGCGCCTAGTCCGCAGTGATTTGCAGGGTAATTCCTGTCCTTAAGAATTCCGAGTGGAGTCCCCCGTTTGAAAGAATCAGCAGCAGCCAGGACGCAAGTGGAACAAAAACTGAATAGCGAGAAAGAGCCGAAGCCGAAAAAACCCAACGGCAGCGCCAACGGCGAGTACACAGCCGAGAGCATTAAGGCGCTGGAAGGCCTGGAAGCGGTGCGGTTACGCCCGGCCATGTACATCGGCTCTACCGGCGAGATGGGTCTGCATCACCTCGTGTACGAAGTGGTGGACAACTCCGTCGATGAGGCCCTTGCCGGATTTGCAGACCGAATCGATGTCACGATCCACATCGACAACTCAATCACGGTAATCGATAACGGGCGCGGCATTCCCGTTGACGACATGGATTATCGCGGAGAGAAGCTGCCTGCCGCGCAGGTCGTTCTCACGGTTTTGCATGCAGGCGGAAAGTTCGATTCCTCCACATACAAGGTTTCAGGCGGTCTGCATGGTGTAGGCGTGAGCTGCGTGAATGCACTCTCGCATCAGCTCGATCTCGAAATCTGGCTGAATGGATTCGTTTGGGAACAGAGCTACTCCAAAGGCGTACCGGTTTCGAAATTCAGAAAGACGGGCACCACAAAGAAGCGTGGCACGAAAATCCACTTTCTTCCGGATAAAGAGATCTTCACCACCATTGAGTACAACTACGACACGCTCGCGCAGCGCTTGCGCGAACTTGCGTTCCTGAATAAAGGCCTTACGATCACGCTCACGGATGAGCGCGCTACCGACAGCAAGACGGGCGAAGCCAAGCACGCGGAGTTCAAGTACACCGGCGGCATCGCCGAGTTCGTGAAGCACCTCAATCGCGGCAAGACTGTGCTGCACGATAAGCCCATCTACATGGAAGCCGAGCGCGATGGGATCGGGATGGAGATCGCAGTCCAGTACAACGACGGCTACTCCGAATCCGTGTTCTCGTTTGCGAACAACATCAACACTGTCGATGGCGGTACCCATCTCTCGGGTTTCAGAACGGCACTCACGCGCACGATCAACTACGCGGGCAGCAAGCAATTGGGGTTGCTCAAGGAGAGCGAAAGCCTCTCCGGCGACGACGTGCGTGAAGGACTCGTGGCGGTAGTCAGCGTAAAGCTGTCGCAACCGCAGTTCGAAGGACAGACGAAAGGCAAGCTCAACTCCGATATCGCCGGTATCGTGCAGGCGTTTGTCAATGAGCGTCTTGGGGCGTATCTCGAGCAGAATCCAACGGTTGCTCGCCGAATCATCAACAAGGCGATCGATGCGGCGCGTGCCCGTGAAGCAGCACGCAAGGCTCGCGATCTAACGCGCCGCAAGGGTGCGCTTGACGGCGGAGGCCTGCCGGGCAAACTCGCCGACTGTTCCGAACGCAGCGCCGATCGCTGCGAGATCTACCTGGTCGAAGGTGAGTCTGCAGGCGGAACCGCAAAGCAGGGACGCGACCGCCGATTCCAGGCGATTCTTCCGCTGAAGGGAAAAATTCTCAACGTCGAAAAAGCGCGCTACGACAAGATGCTCGGACATGAAGAAATTCGCGCGATGATCACCGCCCTCGGCTGCGGGATCGGCAAGGAAGACTTCGATCCCGTGAAGCTCCGTTATGGGAAAGTGATTCTCATGACCGACGCGGACGTTGACGGCTCTCACATCCGCACGCTGCTGCTCACGTTTTTCTTCCGGCATATGACGGAGTTGATCAAGCGCGGGCACGTGTACATAGCGCAGCCTCCGCTCTACAGGATCAAAAAGGGAAAATTTGAGCAGTACATCAAAGACGATCGCGAGTTCGTCAAGGTGATGGTCCGCCGCGCCGCCGACGGTATGACGGTGCGCTACGGCGAAGGCGCCGCCAAGCTGGAAGGTCCTGAACTGACGAAGTTCATGACCAAGCTCAACGAGTATCTTGGCTTCTTCGAGAAGGTGAACAAGCACCTGCGGGAGGAGCGCATCGCCGAGCTGCTGCCCAGAATCGACTTTACCGCGCGCGCGGATTTCGAAGGCTCAGACAAGAGCGTTCCGCCGAAAGTGAAAGAGCTCGAGAAGCGCATCAAGGGGCTCGTGAAGGATCTCGGTCTCAAGTCAGTCCAGACGCGTCACGAAGAAGAGCACAATACCTGGCTCGTCAGCTTCGTGGATTCGCAGGGCGCCGAGCGCATCGTCAACTGGGAGCTGATCACCTCGCCTGAATACCGGCAGATGATCTCCAAGTACAAGCAAATTGCCAACTACATGGAGCCGCCGTTCATCATCGAACAGGTCGCCAAAGCGGAGAAGGGCAAAGCGGCAGACGAGGAAGCAGAGACTCCGATCGCCGGAGCTGAATCGGCCAAGCAGGAAAAAGGCACGGCGAAACGCAAGAGCGCAATCGAGCCAGTGGAGAAGCAGTCTCCCCGTGAGCTCTTCGAATACGTTCTCAGCCAGGGCAAGAAGGACTATGACGTCCAGCGCTACAAAGGTCTTGGCGAGATGACTTCGACTCAACTTTGGGAAACGACGATGAATCCCGATATCCGCAGCCTCATGCAGGTGAAGCTGGAGGACATCGCGGAAACGGAAACGATCTTCACCACTCTGATGGGCGAGGACGTGGAAGCGCGCCGCAAATTCATTGAAGAGAACGCATTGGACGTCAAGAACCTGGACATCTAGTTCCAGCGCCTCGGTTGTTCTCATAAAAAAGCGCCCGATCCGATCGGGCGTTTTCTACAGCTAGTCTCTGGCCGGATAGCGAGCCCGCCGCGCTAGATCTGTACAGTTCTCAAACTGATCACCGCGGATATGCGCTTCAATTCGTCCAGCGCAGCCTGCGTTACGGGCTGATCGGTTTGCACGAGCGCCATGGCTTCCGCCCGGGCCGAAGCGGCGCCTGACGACGTCGTCGCAGCGGCGCTGCTGGCGCTGGCTTCGCTGCGTCCTAAGGCGAAATTCGCGATATTAATTTGGTTCTTTCCCAAAACGGTTCCGACTTGACCGATCACGCCAGGGACGTCGCGATTACGCAACACCGTGAGGTGTCCCTCCAGTGGAGCTTCGACCCGAAATCCGTCTAAATCGAGCAAACGCGGATAGCGGCTGTGCAATACGGCTGCCCGCGCCCGGTGCTCGCCATGCTGAGTGCGAACACTCAGCGAGATCAGGTTTCCGGCACTCAAGTCTTCCGGTTTTTTCTGCTCCTGCACTTGAATGCCGCGCTCCGATGCCATGGTGTTGGCATTCACGAGATTGACATTATCGATGCTGTGCTTGAGCGCGCCTTTTAAGGCGGAGTTGCGGAGCAATGCGGTCTTCCATTCGGCAACGCGTCCGTGGTAGCCGACAGTGATACTCTCCACATTGCCTTCGCTGAGCTGTCCCAAAAAGAGACCGAGCTTCTCGGCGAGGTCGATGTATGGATGCATCTCGCGGTACTCCTCATCGGAAAGCGAGGGCACGTTTACCGCGTTCTGAATCACCCCCCGCTTGAGATACTCCTTCACCTGCAATGCGATCTGCACACCCACAAGTTCCTGCGCTTCGTTCGTCGATCCGGCAATATGAGGAGTGGCGATCACGTTGGGGGCAGCAAGCAAAGGATTCTCTTTCGGCGGCTCCTGAGTGAACACGTCGAGAGCAGCTCCGGCCACTTGACCCGAATTGAGCGCTTGCAGCAGTGCTGCATCGTCGATCAGCTCGCCGCGAGCGCAGTTGACCAGACGGACGCCCTTTTTCATCTTCGCAATCGAGGCGGCATTGATCATGCCCGCGGTTTGCGGCGTCAGGCCAACATGGAGCGAGATGTAGTCGGAGTTAGCGTAAAGAGAATCGAGTCCGCCCAGTTCGATCTCCAGATCTCGCGCGAGCTGTTGTGAAACGAAAGGATCGTAGGCGAGAACTTTCATCCCAAACGCCTTCGCCCGTCGCGCCACTTCGACGCCCACGCGTCCGAGTCCGATAATGCCGAGCGTCTTTCCTTTCAATTCGGTGCCCTGCAGTGACTTCTTTTCCCATTTCCCCGCGCGGGTCGTCTGGTCGGCTTTCGGAATGAAGCGCGCCAGCGAGATCATCAAGCCAATGGTGTGCTCGGCGACTGCGATTGCATTCGCGCCTGGGGTGTTCATGACCACGATGCCTTTTCGCGTGGCGGCATCGGCATCGACGTTGTCAACCCCAACTCCTGCACGTCCGATGACGCGAAGGTTTTGCGCCGATTCGATCAGCTTGGCGTTGACGTCAGTCGCGGAGCGAACAACAAGGGCATCCGCGTCGCGAACAGCCGTCGCGAGATCGCCCATTTGCTCGTGCGTGATAACTTCGAAATCCGGCTCATCGCGGAAGACCTTGAGCGTAGCCGGTGAAACTTTTTCAGCTATAAGAATTTTCATGAAGACCTCGATATGCACACGATCACAACATGGACTCGGCCGCCCTCGGCCGGGGTTTACCGTCTGTCATTCCGAGCGGATGCTCACCCAGGTGGTTGCGTGAGCAGGAGCGAGGAATCCCTACGAATACGACAATCTCTGCTCAACACGATTCTCTAAGGTGATAGGGATTCCTCACGCCAACAACCGGCGTTCGGAATGACAAACCAAAGACAATCCCGACCGAGGGCGGCCGGCTCCACGGCAGTTAGGCAGTCACAGCCAGGCTCGACGAACACACCTCCGAAGTGCGTCCGCAGGAACAGCGCTGATCGGCTTCGAGCAGTTGCGCCAAGGTAGTGCCTTTGCGTTTCGCATAAACATCCTGGGCGGCCATCAGGCCAACACCCAGCAGATTTCTTCCCAGGATCGCCCCAAGCACGTGTTCCAGGCCGCCCACCATGGCGATGGTATCGAGATAGTCGAAGAAGCCGAGGTGCGCGATGCGGAAGAGCTGTCCCTTCATCTCGCCCTGTCCGTTGGCGATCACGCCGCCGAACTGTTCCTTGAATCCTTTCACGATTTTTCCCGAATCGGTACCCTCCGGAGCGAGCACAGCAGTGACTGCTGCTGCGGGCGCAGTTGGCGCGAAGAGTTTGAGTCCGAACGCCTGGACTGCAGCGCGCGTCATTTCAGAAACGACTTCCGCGTTGTGAATGAGAGCGTCGCGTCCGGCGGCGATGTCGCCTCCAGCCCCGGCGGCGATGTAATCGAGTGCCGCGCCTAAAGCGGCGATGAGAGCTACAGCCGGCGTGTAGGCGGATTCGCCGGCAGCAGCAGATTTACGCTCTTTCCGCAGATCGAAGTAATACCTCGGATTCTTGCTTGTCTCCATCCGCTTCCATGCGCGCTCGCTGACGGCGCAGTACGCAAGTCCGGGAGGAATCATGACCGCTTTCTGCGATCCGCCGATGATTACGTCGATGCCCCAGCCATCGACGTCGAAGTGAGTGGTGCCCAGTCCCGTAATGGCATCGACCACGAGCAGCGCATCCGTCTCTTTCGTCAGCGCGGCAATGCTCTGCACGCAGTGGCGTGCGCCAGTGGAGGTCTCAGTCGCCTGCATGAAGACGGCTTTCACATCGGGCTTCAGTCGCGCACGAACTTCCTCAATTGAGAATGTCTGGCCGTACGGCGCGCTGAGCGTGTCCACCTGACAACCAAATGCCTTGCCGAGGCTCGTCCAGCGCTCGCCGAATTTGCCGGCGCTGAGCACGAGAATGCGATCGCCGGGCGAGGTGAGGTTCGATACCGCAGCTTCCATTGCGCCTGTGCCCGAGGAGGCGAGGATGATGACGTCGTTCTTGGTTCCGACGAACTCTTTGAGCTGCGAGAGCACGCGCTGGTATAAGGCGCGGAACTCCGCGGTGCGATGATGGACGTCGGCCGCTGCCATGGCAAACTGCGCCGCAGGCAGCAACGGAGTAGGACCGGGAGTAAAAAGACGAACCTTCTTTAACATGCTTTTTATTCTAAGTTGAACTGCGGCTCGTTTGTGATGCGCGAAACGAAGTTTTGCGCCTTGAAGCCATCAAAAATTCTTCTACTACGTATTATCGAAGCTGATGGGTGCAGGGTGAGGCTTCTTTAGAGGAGCCTGAGGCATCTTTCCTCGTTTACATCTGCTGACGAATGCACTTTGCCTTTCTCAAATCGGGAGTGCTGATTGCGCTCATCGCACACGCTCTTATCGGCATCTCGCTGGTTTGGGACAAGGTCCTGCTCAAACAGCCTGAGACCAAGAACCTGGTGAATTACGTGTTCTGGCTTGGCGCCATCAGCATCTTTGGCCTGGCGTTGATCCCATTTGGATTCAAGATGCCCGGCATCTCCGTTGCCGGCCTCGGATTCATCACCGGCGTCCTGCACCTGGTCGCGGTGTACTTCTACTACGACGCACTCAAACGCGGAGAGGCAAGTGAATCGCTGGCCGCCATCGGCGGCTTCAGTCCTGTTGCCACCGCGGTGATCGGGTACTTCCTCCTCAATCAGCCGTTCGCAGGCGGAAAAGTAATCGCATTCGGACTGCTTACGGCGGGAGGGTTCCTGATGTTCCTCGCCGAAGAAATGAACTTCCGCCGAATGATCGTCCCTATGGCCCTGGCGTCGGGATTGTTTGGGCTCGTCAACGTGCTGCAGAGAATCGTTTTCAAAGAAACCAACTTCGTTACTGGCTACGTTTTTTTCACCTTAGGAACCTGTGCTGCGGCCTTTGCGCTGTTACTTCGTCCAAAGTGGAGGTTCCAGATATTCAAGCATTCCGAAGAAGCGACACCGCGCAGCAAGTTCTGGTATTTCGTCAACCGCTTCATCGACGGCGTCGGCTCGTTTCTCGTGTTTTATGCGATCAGCCTCACACATCCGGCAATTGTGGACGCAATTTCTGGCGTTCGCTTCGCAATCATCTTCGTAGGAGCGCTGCTGCTTACGAAGCTCCGGCCACAATGGCTGCGCGAAGACTTCACGGGACGTACGCTCGTCGTCAAAACGCTCGCCACGGCGAGCATCGTTGTCGGGATGATCTGGCTTTCAACCCACGGAGGCCATCAGGAGGCCGGAGCAGCTACTGCTCAACTTAGGGCCAGGCCGCACGTTGCACTTTCGTACTACGCACCTGTGCGAATTCCCGATTCTTTTTGCTCGCACCCAGTGCTACTATCGCTCACCAACTCAGGACACAACTGATCGGAAGGGACTCGCGAGGTTCGGGTGTGCCGTTCGCGAATTTGCTGTAACTGCGCACGCGGTCTGACAACCTGGCGCGTGCGCGCTGCCACCCAATCAAATACGTGTCCTTTGGAGCTGTCGGAAACGAGCGAGCATGCGCACACGCGTGAGCTGTACATTGCTGTTTCTTCTTTTAGCTTTAGCCGGTCATGCACAGTCGGCAGCTCCAACGGAGCCGCCGAAATCGTCGCTGCACGAACGACTCCTCTACTCCTCGAATGAGCGAATGCAGTGGGAAGCAGCTCAGACGTGGAACTCACCTCGGATTCCGAGAGCCGCAAGCGAACCTGCGCATCCGGCGATACATATGGAGCAACCTCCCCTCAGACCACCTCGAATTCGAAGAGAATGGCTGCAGCCCTCCACCGATGTGGGAACTGCCGGCGCGAACACTGACGCTGTCGATATTCTCACTCTCAACGGATCTGCGGCCTACCTGCCCAAGAGGGTGCAGTAGGTTCTGCTAGTCGCCTCTATTCGGCGATGGCGGCAAGGCTGCTTTTTGCACGCGATGAGATCTGTCGTTCAACCTCGAATGCAATTCGCGCTGCTTGCATTTGATCTTCCAACGAAATCGGCCATCCTGTGTGGCTGCGCAAGGAATGGGCTAGCGCCTGCATCTCTTCGAGGTGTCCTTTTTGCTGCGTGAGTGACCTCCATCCGCGGTGCTTGCTGCCGGCCACCGTGACAGATTTGTAGTCGATCATGGAAAGGACTTTGCCATCGCAGAAGATTTCCATGCTCTCCTTGGGATGAGCCTTGCTCCCGAGAGTTGTGTAAGTGAGCGTGCAGACCGAGCCATCCTCGAAGGAGATGGTCGCGACGAAGTTATCGTTCTTGAAATACTGCTTCGCCGAACATGCGATCGGAGTGGCCTGAATCGCTTTTACCTTACTTGCTGTCAAGAAGGTGAACAAATCGTAAACGTGACAGGCTTCGCCGATATTGCGTCCGCCTCCTTCCGTCGAATGCACCCAATGATCCGGTGGTAGATAACCTGCATTCATCCGGTAATTCGCAATCATGGGCGACACACGGCCTTCCAGGATTTTGCGAATTCTCTGCATCGTGGGTGAAAAGCGCCGGTTATATCCCGTCATCAACAGCGGAGGACTTTTCTCGGCCTCATAGAACGTGCGGAGTTGGTCGAGATCGGCAGGATCGAGCGTGAGAGGCTTTTCGACGAAAACATCCTTACCTGCTCGCAAGGCCTGCAAAACCAGGCTGCCGTGCAGGTCGTGCCGTGTGGCAATCATGACAAGGTCGATATCGGGATCCGCGAGCACCTGCTCGAAGTCCGTAGTTGCATAAGCTGCACCGAACTCATCTGCAATCGCGCGAGCGTTCGCACCCGTACGACTGAGCACCGCCCTCAAAACAAATTCAGACTTAAGCCTTGCCAGATTTGGCAAATGCATGGTCGCAGCGAAGTTGCCTGCGCCCACCAGTCCGACTCGAATTTTTCCGTGTTCTTTCGCGCGAGCCCGCAAAGAAACCGTGCGCACAGGCGCGGGCTCGCGCTCTGGATATTCCAAAATGACGAGCAGCGATCGCTCGCTTCCTTTGCTCAGCGATTCGTATGCCTGCGGAGCCTCTTCGATCGGATATCTGCGAATTCCTAAATCGGGAAGATCGATCTGTCCCGATGCTAAGAGGCGCAGGTAAGCCTCCATATTGCGGTTTTCGGTCCATCGAACATAGGGAAGCGGATAATCTTGTCCGCCTTCTTCATACGTCGAGTCGTAGCGGCCTGGACCATAGGAACAGGAAATCAGGAAATCGAGCTCCTTACTGTACAAATCGGACCGCTTGAGGTCGAGACCTACGTCGCCCACGAGCACCACGCGGCCTTTCTTACGGCACGCCCTCATTGCCTCGCTCACGATCGAGTTGTCCGCCCCTGCTGCAGTAATGATTACGGCATCGGCTCCAAAGCCATCCGTCACCCGGTGAACTTGGTCGATGTAGTTCTCCATGCCTGGATCAATACCGAAATTGACGCCATGCTGGAGAGCAAGACTAACGCGCTGAGGGTCCACATCAACACCGACAACTCGACAGCCATTTATGCGCAAAAGTTGCGCGGTGAGCTGACCGAGAACCCCCAGTCCGATAACAACTATGGTTTCTCCCAAAGTGGGATTCGCTCGCCTGAGTCCCTGGAGAGCAATGGCGCCCAGCGCAACACTCGATGCGAGATCTGTAGGCACGCCGTAAGGAATCTTGACGCACAGATTTACGGGCACGTCGATGAACTCAGCGTGATTGGCAAATCGGCCGCCTGCACAAGCAACTAAATCTCCAATCGAAAAGCCAGTCACCTCGGAACCGACCTCAATCACTTCACCAGCCGCCGAGTATCCGGTTGGGAGCCCGGCATCGAGAATTCCACGAACGCGATACAGTGTGCGCTTCACTCCTTGATCGCGCATGATCGTAAAAACCCGTTTCGCGTGCTCGCGCTGCTTTAACGCTCGGCGGTAGAGCGGCAGAGCAGAATTCTTGAGGGTGGCGAGCTCGGTCCCGAGACTGATACATGAATGGCGTACGCGCACCAGCACGCTTTTTGAACTTACCTGCGGTGCCGGCACTTCCTGCACGATCACCGCTCCGGCTTTGACCAGCGCTTGTTTCACGGCCGGTCTCAAGGTATCAACTCCATCCGAAAAAAATAAATGAAATAATCAAACAAGCGAATGGTGAGATCGGGAGCAGGCAGTTCTTGTGCGATTGTTGCCAAGCCGAAGAAAGTTCTGGAGCGCCACCACATCCGGTTTCGATCTCCGGCGATCAAATCCTCCACTTGACTTTGCAGGTAAGCCGAAATCTTCACGGGTTAATCCAAGTTTCTCCGCGCGTTAGCCTCTAATTTCTCAGTCGTGACCCGGAGGTTCTGTGCTTACCCCGACTTTGAATTGGAAAAAGGGAATATTCCGGGTTTTTCGAAATCATCTCCACACATCTGGCTACTCGAAGTATGGCGAAATCCTGGCGAATATTCCCCGGACGTCGCTATTGCCGCGGTGGAATGATGACGACCCTCTTTCCGCAGACGAGAAATGGAGCAGCCATTATGCTGATTGAAATCAAAGAAAAATTACGGTCCAGAATGTTGTTTCGAGAGGAGTGATTCGCGGCGGCTGTGTTACACTGCTGCCCACGTTCAAAGCAGCTCAGCCATTGTTTAACCCTAGTCCGGTTAAGGGTTTAGCTGTTGAACTTCAGCTTGATTTACGTGCGAAAAAACGCGCGTCGGTTTGCGCGAGTCGTGTAATGAAAAAAATCTCCCCCGCTTCTGCTGTTTCCGTTTCTGTTGCACTTCTAGTTCTGACCGCCCCGTGTCTCGCGCAAAGCGATGTCGATCCCTACGCGGAAGCGCGTGACCGTGACGCGACACTCCAGGCCTATCACTCAGTTGGGCAGACACAAAGCAGAACTCCTGATGCTGATGCCGCGTTGACTCCCGACGTGATCGTTCAGCTTTTGCAATCGGAGCCCGCTCTTAAGCTGCAGGTAAAGCGCGTCCTCATCCAGAAGGCGCTCGACCAGGGCCGTCTTTTGGCAGAAGAGGACCTCGGCGACAATGACCTGTACGCGCTGATTCGGGATGATCTCAATATCCGCAAGATCGCCAGCGACGAAATCGAAAAACGACACTATCTGGCGCTTCGTCCGACGGACGAAGAAGCGTTTGAAGCTCGCATGCGCCAGCTCAGGCTGCAGCAGCTTGAAGCGGATGAAGCGCGTCAGCGTGGTGTCACGGGTGAACAGGACAAGCCAGGAACGCAAACGGCGAGCGCTTCGGCCAATCAAAAGCCCAAAGCTCCGGCGGTTCCGAGTCCCTCGTACACCGATAGCGGGCCCTCCACGATTTCTCCCGATGATCGCGATTTACAGCGCATTAGTCCCAGCGAGCTGCCGCAGTTGTTGACCGCTTCTGCACAATTGGGCGGAAGCGGCTCCGGATTGGGACTGGCGGGAAGGTCATCTTCATCAGCGAATTCCACGGAAGCGTCGCTCCTTGTGCCTTCGATTACTCCGGAGCCTGCATTGCCATCCGAGAGGGAAATCCTTTCCGGGGCGAACCAGCCTTCCGCGCCCACTCCGCACAGTGTGCAATCTTCAGGTGCAGGGGGCGACTCAGGCCGTGTCTTCCGCAAGCAACCCAACCCCTATGGAATGGTGCCTTCGCTGTATGACCTCTACGAACAGACTCCGGCGCAGGGACGAAAGCTGGAACGATTCGGTGCAAGCGTATTCGCGAATGGTACGGGCAATCTCGACCAGCTCCCGATGGATGTGCCTGTTGGTCCTGATTACGTCATCGGACCCGGCGACGGCCTGAACGTAGATATTTGGGGATCTGTTTCCCAGCGCCTTCCCCGCGTAGTGGATCGAGAAGGCCGCCTGTCGCTTCCCGAAGTGGGAACTGTTCTCGTTGCAGGGAAAACCCTAGGCGAAGTGCAGCAGATCGTCCAGAAGCAGCTTCGCAACGAGTTTCGCGATGTGCAGACTGACATCTCGCTGGCTCGCGTACGCACTGTGCGCGTCTATGTTGTGGGCGATGTTGCGAATCCCGGCGCTTACGACGTCAGCTCGCTTTCAACTCCCCTGAATGCTTTGTACGTAGCCGGAGGGCCGACGGCTCGGGGCTCGATGCGGCTCGTTAGGCACTATCGTGGAAAGCAGCTCGTCGAGGAGATTGACCTCTACGACCTGCTTCTGCATGGAGTGAATTCCGACGTAAAGAGGCTTGAATCCGGCGATACCATCCAGGTTCCCCCAGCTCAGCCCGAAATTGCCATCGACGGCATGGTGCGGCGGCCGGCCATCTACGAATTGCTGCACGAAACCTCTCTCGACCAGTTACTCGAACTCGCCGGCGGCGTGCTCCCATCAGCAGCCCTGCGTCACATCGAGATCGAGCGCGTGCAGGCGCACGACAAGCGTGTGATGTTGAGCCTCGATCTGCCGGAAGCCGACGGCGCCACCAAGATCGACGCAGCGCTCTCGAATTTCAAAGTTCAGGACGGCGACAGCATCCGGATTTTCCCCATTCTTCCTTACGCTCAGCAGGCCGTATATCTGGACGGACACGTATTTCGTCCGGGCAAGTATGGCTATCGCGATGGAATGAAGATCTCCGATCTGCTGCACTCATATTCGGACATGCTGCCGGAACCGTCGCATCGACATGCCGAGGTGATTCGCTTGTCGGCTCCCGATTTTCGCCCGACTGTGCTGTCGTTCAATTTGGACGAGGCGATCAAGGGCGATCCCAGATCGGACCTGCTGCTTCAGCCTCTGGACACAATACGCGTGTTTAGCCGCTACGATTTCGAAGATCCGCCCGAGGTCACGGTCTCTGGCGAAGTACGCAAGCCTGGAGTGCATCGCACCAGCGGAGATCTTCATGTCCGCGACGCGGTTTATCTCGCCGGAGGATTGGCGCCCGACGCGCTTCTCTCCGACGCTCAGGTGTTCCGTCGCGCGAATGGGAAAACCGAAGTTGTAAGCGTGAATCTGGAAGCGGCGCTGAGGGGCGATCCGGGAAACAATTTGCTCCTGCAGCCCCGCGACCGGCTGATCATTCATCGCGATCTCGCCAAGGCCGACCCTGCATCGGTGAAGATCGAAGGCGAAGTGGAGCGGCCCGGCAAGTATCCGCTGGGCAGCGGGATGACTGCCACGGATTTGGTTCGCATCGCCGGCGGATTCAAGCGCAGTGCGTACACCGATCTTGCCGATCTTTCCCGCTACGTGGTTCAGGATGGCGCGAAAATCCAGGGAGAGCACGAGCAGGTTGAGCTCGCGAAAGCGTTCACCTCGCACGATGCCGATGTCCCACTTCGGGACGGCGACACGCTCACGATTCGTCCGATCGCGGGCTTCAGCAACATCGGCGCAACCGTAACGCTCAAGGGCGAAGTGATGCATCCGAGCGTGTACGGAATCAAGGATGGCGAGCATCTCAGTTCCGTTTTGAAACGCGCTGGAGGATTCGGCCCCGACGCCTATCCTCAGGGGATCGTCCTGAGCCGCGACTCGCTGCGCACCATGGAAGAGCAGAATCGAGTCGATCTGCTCTCGCGCCTTCAGGCCGAGAGCGCCAACCAACCGAAATACAAACCGGGTACGAGTCCGGCAGAGGCTGCGCTGGTCTCGCAATCTGCTGCGCTGCAGCAGCAGCAGCTTATTGATCGATTAAAGAATGAACCGCCGATGGGCAGGCTCGTGGTTCACATCAATGGCGATATTTCACGCTGGCAAGGTGGGCCCGAAGACGTCGAGTTGCGGCGTGGAGACGTGATCGTGATTCCCAAGCGGCCGACCCAGGTCATGGTTACGGGACAGGTTTACAATCCGACCGCGGTCACGTATGTGCCTGGTAAGAATGCGGAGTGGTATCTGCGGCAGTCGGGCGGTGTCTCCGAGCTCGCAAATAAGAAATCCATATTCATTGTTCGCGCGGATGGATCGGTGATCGGACGGGGAGGTACAACCGACGGCTTCTGGCACCAGAACGTGCTCAGCACAGTTCTGCACCCCGGGGATACGGTGGTCGTTCCTGAGCGTCTGCTCGGTGGCACTCCGGTATTCAAAACATTGCTCGAGTCAGCGCAGATCATCTCGTCAATCGCAATATCTGCGAAAGCTGTAGGAGCGTTTTAATCGCGTGCGGTTTCGGATTCCGATCATGGCGGTAGGGCTGGCAGCCTGGAGTGTGGGCACCTGGGCGCAGGCTGACGCTTCTCGCTCAGCCGCCGACTCCTATCGGGATCAGCTCAAAGCTGAATCAACGGATCAGCAGGCAAGCGGCCTCGACGCCAGTTCGCGAGAAGCGTACAAAGACTACCTTCGCCGGCTTTCCGGCGATACCAGCGCTACTGATGCGCGCTCAGCTCCGGCGCAGAGTTCGACTGCTTCCCAGAAGGGAATTGACAAAGGCGAGGCTGGGTCCTCGCTTGTTAAGCTGGGTGAATCCAGTTCTGAATCGCAGGCGCGCAGCGTTGATGCCGGAAGTCAAGGCGGAGTTCAGCCAGTTTCACTCGATACCGGCACTCGGTCTCTTTCAACTATGGTGCTCCCGCCGCAGGTCTCTCCTGGTTCGGACTGCAGCGATGCCTATTGCACGCAGCTTCGTCGGGTTGCCGATGGCGCCAGGCCCGAGGTTCGCGTCCGTACCTTCGAGCCGGGCCGCACGCCTACGACCGAAGGCAACTTCCTCCGCAATCTGGCGTTCGATCAAGTTCATATTTGGGAAAGCCCTTTCAAGCTGCGCGACAGCGACGCCCCTTGGGCGTTGCCGTTCGGCCTTGTGACTGGCAGCCTGTTCGCAACCGATCGCGATGTTTCTAAGCAGTTGGTGAAGCCGGGGCGCATCGATACCAGTAAGCAAATCTCTAATCTTGGCCTCTACAGCTTCATCGGTGCCGGCGCAGGATTCTACGGCCTCGGCCTGATCAGCGGAGACGACCATAAGCGCGAAACCGGACTGCTCTCCGGCGAGGCGTTCATCAATGCGACTTTGGTAGGCGAAGCGCTGAAAGGAATCGTCGGACGTCAGCGCCCGTACGAAGCCGACCATTTCGGACACATCGGCAAAGGCGGCAGCAGCTTTCCGTCAGAGCACGCGCTGGGAAGCTGGGCAGTAGCCAGCCTGATCGCGCACGAGTATCCGAACCCGTTCATTCAAATTGCGTCGTACGGCCTGGCCTCCGCAGTATCGGCAACGCGCGTAACCGCCGGCCAGCACTTCCCGTCCGACGTTCTGGTAGGCAGCGCATTCGGCTACCTGATTGGGCGCAAGATATACCGCGACCACCACAACCCCGAACTCGGCGGCTCAGAATACGGCACCTTCGTCCGCGAGCACCCTCGCGACGCCGAGCACTCCGGCTCTGCCTACGTTCCCCTCGAGAGCTGGGTGTATCCGGTGATCGATCGCCTGGCAGGTCTGGGCTACATTCATTCCAACTTCGACTCCGAGCGTCCGTTCACGCGCCTCGAGTGCGCCCGCTTAGCCTCTGAAGCCGCCGGAAACGCAAGTAGCGATGACACGCCAGCAAGCGTAGTAGCAATGATTGACGAACTGCAGCAAGAATTCGCACCAGAATCAGAAGTTTGGGCCGGCAATTCCGAAAACCGGAGCGCAGTCCTCGAGTCGGTCTATACAAGAGCAACCGAGATCACCGGCCCAGTCTTGCGAGACGGCTACCACTTCGGCCAGACTATCTACAACGACTACGGCCGCCCCTACGGCCGAGGCTTCAATAGCATCACCGGCTTCTCAGCGAGAGCAACTTCCGGGCCGCTAGTGTTTTATTTCCGGGGAGAGTATCAGCATGCTCCGGGAAATCCTGACTATTCGTCGGCGGTAAAGGCGCAAATCACGAACGCGGAGATGGTTGCAAGCGTGTTTACCGGTCCGGGTACTCCGCAATTGTCAAATCCCTTTCCAGCAGAGAGCCGATTCCGCATCGTGGAAGCGTATGTGGGATTGAGTTTCAGCGGCAACCAACTCACGTTAGGTCCGCAGAGTCTTTGGTGGGGGCCCGGCGCAGGTGGTCCGCTGATGCTTACGGACAATGCCGAGCCGCTCAACATGATCCGTCTAAGCCGAGTCGCGCCGCTGCAGATTCCTGTGGTTTCGGATTTTCTCGGTCCTTTACGCTATGACGTTTTCTTTGGACAGACTGAGGGACATCATTTCATTCTAAGAGGTCAGAATCTGCTCGGCCCTGACTTAGCGACGCAGCCATTCGTTCAAGGACAGCGCTTCAGCTTCAAACCGACTTCGAACTTTGAATTTGGATTGACTAGGACCGGACTCTTCGGGGGTACCGGGTATCCACTCACAGCGTCGTATTTATTTCGAACAACTTTTTCTGCTGCAAACTACGATGTCGGGGACGTAAGGAAACCGGGAGACCGCCGGTCCGGTGTTGACATAACGTATCGGGTCCCCAAATTGCGTGATTGGCTGACGTGGTACGCCGAAGAGTTCAGCGAGGATGAGATTTCGCCCCTATTCTTTCCGCGAATGTCTGCAATGCGCTCTGGGATTTATGCTTCAAGACTTCCTTGGCTGCCACGATTAGATCTGAGGGTTGAGGGCGTGTATACAGATGTTCCCAATTACGGACCCGGTAAGGGATACTTCTACTTCAATGCCACTTATCGCGATGGGTTTACCAAGAACGGCGATCTTATAGGAGATTGGATTGGCAGGGACGGACGCGGAGTCAATGCCACATCTAAGATTTGGTTATCGGCCAAGAACTCTCTCCAACTCAGTTATAGGGAGGCGGTTGTCGATCACGAGTTCATGCAGGGTGGGCGGTACCAAGATTTTTCGCTCGGCGGGAGTTTCAACATACAGCCCAGTCTTTCCGTCTCTATTGGAGGCCAATACGAACATTGGCGTTTCCCCCTTCTAAGCTCCGTCCCCGAAAATAATTTGTCCTCGTCAATCCAGCTAACTTATATGCTTGGTCATCTTTGGCAGCATCCGAATAAGAGATGATCCTTGATCCCCTTGGATAAATTGAGGTTTAGCTCTCTTGGCGACATGGTTAGTGTAGAAGAGACAAAAGCAAAGTCCCTGTCGGTGAACAATGGCGCCGCATCAACGAGGGACCTCACTCGGGGATCTCTGCTCGCGCGTAATACTATCTGGAATCTACTTGGGCAGCTCGTTCCCATTGTCGTCGGCGTGTTAGTTATACCTAAATTGATTCGAGGGCTGGGGACCGACCGGTTCGGAGTCCTCTCCATCGCTTGGATGATCGTAGGCTACTTTAGCGTATTCGATTTGGGAATTGGGCGGGCGTTAACCGCGTTAATAGCATATAAGTTAGGAATGGAGGAATACGAGGACCTATCCGCAGTGGTCTGGACGGCGAACCTGCTTATGCTGCTTTTAGGCGTGTGCAGTGTTTTTACTGTTTATGCTGTTGCCCCAGTCTTAACGCATAAATTTTTGAGAGTATCTCTCAATCTCCAGCCGGAAATTGTTACGTCTTTCCGTATTCTGAGTCTTTCGATTCCATTCGTAATTCTTACTGCCGGGTTTCGTGGCGTACTTGAGGCGAAACAGCATTTTGGAGTTATCAATGCTGTACGAATCCCCCTAGGAGCGCTGACCTTTCTCGGTCCGTTAATTGTCCTCTCATTTTCCGTTAGTCTTGTGCCTTCAGTCGCGGTGCTTACGCTAATTCGGGGAGTTATCTGCGGTATTTACTTAGTGCTCGCTTTGCGCGCCATGCCGGTGCTTAGGCGAGATGTTCAGTTACAGCTCCGCCTAATTCCTAAACTTCTCCGCTTCGGTGGCTGGATGACGGTGACCAATGTGGTCGGACCGGTAATGGTAAACATGGATCGTCTCCTTGTGGGATCTCTAGTTTCTGTTGCGGCAGTCGCTTACTACGCGACTCCGTACGAGATCGTATCCAAATTGTCCATCCTGCCGTTTGGGCTGGCCGCCGTACTGTTTCCAGCGTTTTCCTTTTCGTCGACTGCCAATGATCATAATAAGATCGCTCGCCTACTAGACCGCTCATTGACTCATGTGATGCTTTTATTGTTTCTACCGTCCCTTATAATCGTCACATTTGCGCATACCGGTATGCGGTTTTGGTTAGGGCAGGCATTCGCATCGCACAGCTCTTTTGTCCTGCAGCTGCTGTGTATTGGTGTATTCGCAAATGGGATCGGTCAGGTTCCGTTTGCGCTGGTGCAAGGCATGGCACGGCCGGATCTCACTGCCAAGCTACATATTGCTGAACTGTTGGTGTACCTGCCGGGTGTGTGGTGGTTGACCGCCTCTTATGGCATCAGAGGAACCGCCTTAGCTTGGGTGGTGCGAGCTGTTGTTGATGCGGTTTTGTTGCTCGCGGCGTCAGTGCATGTCTTGCCGACGGCTATTTCAGTCGTTCGCCACACATATCTTCGGATGGCGCTGGCACTCGCATTTCTCACAGTCGGCGTCTTTACGACTGGGCTGTCGAGCACCATTTTTGCCGTTTTGACCACATTATTATTCTTAGGGACTTCCTGGTTTTTTCTCCTCACCCACGGCGAGCGAATTTTCATCGGTCGCTTTGCGAGAATCGTGTGATTGTGGTGAGGATGCACTTTATACAACATGAATTCCACTTATTACGAATGTGTCAGGACAGACATCGCTCAGCTTTTGCCGGATCGCGTCTCCCGCCTGTTGGAAGTTGGCTGCGGTACCGGGAACACGTCCGCGTGGGTCAAGTCTAAGACCGGTTGTTGGACTGCAGGAGTGGAGCTTTTTCCAGCTGTTGCTCATGAAGCTGAGCAAAAGCTCGATTCGGTCTTGATCGGAGATATACAGGCTGCACACTTGCCGTTCCGGCCGGGCTCATTCGATGTGATCCTGTGTTTGGATGTTTTAGAGCACTTACGCGACCCTTGGGCTGTGGTCGAGAAGCTCACGCCACTGCTTTCCCCTGAAGGTTGCCTTATAGCCAGCGTTCCCAACGTCAGGCACTTCTCTGTGACGCTGCCGCTGTTGCTTAAAGGCAGATTCGAGTATTCCCCCTCCGGACTTTTGGACAAGACGCACCTCAGATTTTTTGTTCGTGAAACAGCAATCAACCTTCTCGAGTCTTCAGGCTTACATGTCGATAGAATAGTTAAGAACGTCTCGGCGCGATCTAAAGTCATTTATCCAATTGCGGGGTCCCTTAAAGAGGTGCTGGTCTTTCAATACCTAATGCGGGCGGTTCCGCGTGCAGTAACAAGCGAACCATTTGAAAGCGTTAACGTGATGCGCGCCATGCCGTCGAGCCCCGAGGGGGGCGCTATTTCTTTCCACGGGAGGAAAAATAGCAACGGCGAGGCAATGGTCGGGAGCGTTTCTATCACGGAACAGGAGCGGTGATTTGCTGGAGATTTACGGGCTCAATCTGGCGCCGAGAGCCGGCCTATGTGGTACACTGCTGTTCACCTTCGCCCGCTTGGTGAATGTAAGCCTCGATGGATTAAGGGGTTAGCTATACACCTTCATACCAATTTCGGGGAAGAGCGTTGTTGTTTTTCGCGAGTTGTGATGAAAGCTTCTTCGGTGTTCCCCTCTTGGTCTTTCGTTAGTCTCCAATGCTCGTCGTCGAAGATATTCGAATTGGGAGACTCGCAATGAGCTACACGACAGCAGTTCCTGCTCGTCAGCCGGGACGAGGTTTACCCGAAAAGGAGCCGCCGAGGACCTCGGCGAGAGCTGAGCACTCGGATGGGAAAACTCTCGATTCTTTGTGGCTGATCTGGTCTCATCGACAATTCTTATTCCGCTTGGCATTCTTGGCTTTGGTCCTGAGCACAGTGGCCGCATTTCTGATCCCTGCTCGATACGAATCCACGACACGGTTAATGCCTCCGGATAACGAAGCGGGATCGGGGCTAGCTAGCGCCTTAGCTACGATGACTGGGGGTTCTGGCGGGGCACTCGGCGGCATAGCCGGAGATTTCCTCGGCCTCACCGGCAGCAAGAACAACAGCGAAATCTTCGTGGGCATCCTCGAAAGTCGGACAGTCCAGGATAGATTAATCCAGCAGTTTCAACTGCAAAAGCTTTATCGCGACAGTCGCATGGCGGATGCACGCAAAGATCTGGCTGATCGCACATCCCTGTCCATTGATCGAAAGAGCCAGATCATCACGATCGACGTGACTGATAGAGATCCAACTCGCGCAGCAGCTTTGGGTGCTGCGTATGTCGAGCAGCTTAACCGTTTAGTTGCGGAGTTAAGTACTTCCTCTGCGCGTCGTGAACGCGTGTTCCTCGAGGGGAGGCTGCAAGCCGTTAATAATGATCTGGAAGCGGCCGAGAAGGAATTTAGTCAATTTTCCAGTAAGAACACAGCGATTGATATCAAAGAGCAGGGCAAGGCGATGCTGGAGGCCGCAGCGACTCTTCAAGGGGAGCTCATTGCCGCACAATCAGAGCTTGAAGGTCTTAGGCAGATCTACAGCGACAACAATGTGCGGGTTCGCTCCGTGCGAGCGCGAATTGCTGAACTGAAGGATGAGATGGACAAGGTCGGCGGAAAAGAGGAGGAGACATCGAGCTCCGCCGGACAAGAATCAGATTCGCTTTATCCGTCTATTCGTAAACTCCCCCTATTAGGTGTTACCTACGCTGATCTGTATCGCAGGACAAAGGTGCAGGAAGCGATCTTCGAGACACTTACCAAAGAATACGAGCTGGCGAAAGTTCAAGAAGCCAAAGAGATTCCAACTGTTAAAGTTCTGGATCTTCCTAATGTTCCGGATAAGAAATCATTTCCTCCCCGGTTGCTCATCACCTTCCTCGGAACAACGCTAGCCATTTTCCTGGGCGCTATATGGGTAATCGGTAAGAGCAAGTGGGAGCTGACCGATTCCGGTGATCCGAGAAAAATGTTTGCTCACGAAATAGTTCGAACGGTGAGGCGTAGGCTGCCAGCAATCGGGAGCAATGGTTCGCGAAGGCACCGCGTCGGAGATTCGCCTCCCGGTTGGGTTCCCGAACGGCAGCACGACGATGTAGCCTCCGACTAATTTGTCCGCGCAGGGCACTTTGATTTGGAAAGAAGAACTCTCGAAGGTAAACCGTGGGTCTGTCAGTCGCAAGTATAACCGTAGCCTACAACGGAGCGGAGCTACTACCTCGGCAGATCGAAGCACTTTTCGGACAGAGGCGAGCGCTCCAGGAAATCATCGTTGTGGATAATGCCTCAACGGATGGGACGCTTGGCATGCTCGCTCAGCGTTATCCTCAAGTCACTGTTTTGCGGTTACGCGAGAATCTCGGTGTTGGGGGAGGGTTGGCAGCAGGCCTTGCTTACGCAGCGCTTGAACGGAAGCACGATTGGGTTTGGACATTCGACCAGGATAGCGTGCCCCATCGTGATAGTCTCGAAATTCTTCTATCGAGTCTTGATTCAATCTCCGATAAGGCTGGAGAGGTGGGAATTGCTGCGGCTCTACCGGTTTATGAGGAAGGCCTATTTTGTTTCAATCCATGGCTTTGGCGAGATGGGCTGGTTAAGCCGTCTCCCGAGATGCTGAAGGAGCCGATCTGGTTCGCAGATCTTGTTATCACCGCAGGATGCATGATTCGACGCGACGTTGTCGATCGCGTCGGGCTCCCGCGTGCGGATTTCTTCATGGACTTTGTTGATTTTGAGTACTGCCTCCGTGCGCGTGATCGAGGTTATAAAGTTGTGGTTGTTCCGCGTTCCCGAATTAACCACGAAATCGGAAACGGCCGAGCAGTGCGATTCACGGGCATTCGCAAGCTTTGGTGCAATCAAGCTCCATTTCGGGAATATTACTACAGTCGGAACTTGGCGTACTCTGTATGGTGGCTATATCCAAGCAGCGCAGCTAAAAGGTTCGTCCTGTACCATTTGGCGCGCCGGGCCGCGGGATTACTCATTTTCGGATCTGACAAACTGGCTTGCCTGAAGAAAATTGGACAAGGCTTTCTTGATGGGAGACGCGCGATTCTGGGTATACGATTTGGCCCTAGTTGACCTCCATGACTTGGGAAGTACGCAACCTCGAAATGGCGTGAGGATGTCGAGCTGAGTGCATTTTGCGCTGAATGAAGCTCTCCAGGTTGCCGCTGCTCTTTGTCGCCAGCGCGAGATAGCTAGAGAAATTGCTAAATGAGGGCTCGTTCATGATTAGCTCCGGAATGGTTGGCGTTGTGACGGTCACCTACAACAGCGCAAAAGTGATTGCCGACTTCATGGCGTCGATGCTGAATCAATCCTACTCTAACTTTGTACTCTACGTGGTGGATAATGTTTCTTTCGACGACACGCTAGAGTTGCTCAAGGAATATCGAGACCCGCGCGTGCGCATTATCCGTAGCTCTACGAACCTTGGAATTGCTGAAGGAAACAATGTAGGGATACGGGCGGCCCTCAATGAGAGCTGCGATTATGTGTTGCTGATTAATAATGACACCGTCTTTGGGGCCAGCCTCATATCGAATCTCGTCGAGGGACTTAAAGATTATGCTTGCGATATGGTTGTTCCCAAAATTCTATACTTCGATCAGCCGGACAAAGTCTGGGCTGCCGGCGGCGTCTTTAGTCGTTTGAGGGGGCGCCCTAAGCACATCGGATATGGGCGAAGAGATGATGGGAGATTCGACGTCGCTCGCAAAGTCCAATTCGGTCCCATGTGCTGCATGCTGATCACAAGATCCGTATTCGATCGCATCGGACTTATAGATCCAAAGTACTTTGTCTACTTTGACGATGCGGACTTTTGCTTGAGGGCGTATCGAGCTGGTGTGGTACTCTACTATCTGCCTACTGCGCTTCTCTATCACAAAGTCAGCAGTCTTATCGGCCATCGCTCAGAACTGGCTCTTCAATTCGTTACTCGTAACCACGTTTATTATGTGCTGAAGCACTTTAAGCTATTGGCCCTCTTTTACTATATACCGGTGTGCCAGGCGCACGTGTTCGTTCGGTGCTGGTGTGCAAAGCGAAAGATCCGAGGATTCGTTTTGGCGGAAAAAGCATTCTGCAAGGCATTCTCCCTGTTCAGAGCGCCGATAGGCACTGATGCTGCTATTTTCCAGATATAGGTCTTAGTGGCCGCGTAGGGCAGAAGTCTCACTCTTCGAAAGGAACTTGATATGGCGGAACGCAATGTCCCCTTTTTGCTAAGTGCTTCGTCGGAAAAACGCAGCAATGTCGTGGAGCGAATCTTGTGGAGCTTCTCTGCATACTTCCGCCGAAAGCGGTTTGCCGGATTTTACGAGTTTCTCTCGAGCGTGGATAGCATTATCGATTTTGGAGGAACGCCGTCAATCTGGCAAGGAGTCGGGCGGGGTGACGTGGTGCTGCTCAACATCGATGAACAGCACGCTCCTCCGGGATTTACAGCCATGAAGGGCGACGCACGGAAGACGGACTTTGCCGATGCATCTTTCGATTTAGCATTTTCGAATTCCACGATTGAGCATGTGGGGACTTGGGAGGATCAGAAAGAGTTTGCCCGAGAATTATGCCGCGTTGGAAAGAGGGTTTACTGCCAGACTCCAGCGCACTGTTTTTTTTTCGAGCCGCACTACTTTACGCCCTTCCTCCACTGGTTTCCATCTTTGATTAGTAAATATTGGATCGTCCGGTATTTTACTTACTACGGGTTGCGTTGGAAGCCATCAAGGGAGCAGGTCAGAGACTTTCAATCCCACCTTCGGCTGCTGAATTATTCGGAAATGCAGCGACTCTTCCCTACCTGCAGGATAGCCAAAGAGCGATTTCTGGGCATGACTAAGGCGTATATTGCAATCCGCTTGCGCAGTAGTTTCGATTCCGTCCTCGCCGATGCAGAGACTAAGGTAGCCAGTGGACCGTTATCCTAGTTCGCTGGAATTGGAGCAGTCTTGCTCGTGGAGGGTCTATCTCTCTATTCTGACTGTCGCAGTTGGCGCGGCCATTTATCTCGTCTATTCTCCGTTAATTTGGCTCGGGGTCGCCGGACTGTTGGTTCTTGTTGCGCAGTTCTTAAACCCGATCACCAGTCTCGGCGTTGTGATTTTTACTTGTGGCCTGTTGAATTATTCGCCGTTTGAAGCTGGAGTATTATCCCGGCTTTACCCTGGGAACGTGGCAATTGCGGTTTTTCTACTCGCGTGGCTCCTGCAACGAGAAGCCCGATCAATAAGGGAGCTGTTCCAGCCAAATGTGACGAACCGTCCATTAGTCGGCGTCGCAATAGTAACTTTGTTATCGATGTTATGGTCGCGACTACATCCGGATCCTTCGGTGACCTACAGCTTTCCACATGCCGATGTTTCCTGGACAATGGCCCAGCTCTCTCAGCTAGCGTTGCTGTTTGCTACCCTTTGCATGCCTTTCGCGGTGGCGAGCGCGATCAAGAAATGGCAAGATATTGAGACCATAATCATTATTCTGGGCGCAGTTGTGTTGTTAGGAACTCTGGTGACAATCGCCGCGCTCCTTTTCGGTTTTGGAGGAACTTACTCGATACTTGGGGCTACGCGCGCGTACTGGGAGCAGCCCTGGGACAATTCTATGGAGCCCCTCTCCTGCCTTCTGCTCCCGTTTCTTTATGCGGCAGTTTTGTTCGGCAAGCGGCGTTTGGCGCGGTATCGAGTGGTGAGCGTCCTTTTCTTGTCGTGCCTGCTCGGGGTGGCGCTTACGTTTTCCCGGGAAAGCTGGCTTCTGGCTTTGCTTGGTATTCTGGTCGTGTCGGTATTGTGGAGCATTCGACATCGAGCCTCCGTTGTTTCGTTTCTAGTAATTAGCCTCCTCTGTTTTGGGGTATTGCTTTCAGGTGCTGCGGGACTAATTTCTCGTTTTTATAATCCGGATCAAGTGTACGGCCTTGAGAGAGTTTATTTTTACGTCACGGCAGTACAGTTGTTTATAACTCATCCGTGGCTTGGAGTCGGGGCGGGTAACTATCAGTTTTTCGATCGCACCTACGCCGAGGTGTCTTCGGGTGGCATCGCACATAACCAGTTTTTGACCACAGCTGCAGAAACTGGAGTCGCAGGTCTTGCAATGTTTTTATGGTTACTCATTGCCGTCATGAGGACATTAAAGGACCTCAATGTTCGAGGTGATGATTGGAGCGATGAGCATTACTGGCTAAAGGCGGCAGGATACGGATTTGTGCTTGCTTGGATTGCTGAGTGTATGTTTCGAGAAGCATTCTTCGTAACCGCTGCTGCTGGAGGCGGAACGAAGTTCATGACAGCTAATGTTTTCGCTTGGATTCTACTTGGGACCTTGTTTGCTGCACATCGCCTCAGTCACAGCGCCATTCGCGAATTAACATCGTAGGTCGTGCTCGTTGAGATTACTTTTCGTCGTGCCCAATGTTCCGTCCTTCGTCCGTGTACGCCCGTTCAATTTTATTCGTGGCCTATCTCGGCATCACGAGGTGGTACTGCTCTGCCTATCAACAGACAGGGCGGATGAGGCATCTCTTGCTAAGTTGCGCCCATACTGCCAGGATTTGGAAATTATTAGGCTGTCGCCCGCCCGATCGCTCTGGAACTGCTTCAGCGCTCTGTTTTCCTCTAGGCCACTGCGTTGCGCATACTTTTATTCCCCCCTCCTTCGTGGGCGCATAAAAGCCAGAGTGGAAGAGGGTGCATTCGATCTTTTGCATGCAGAGCATTTGAAATCGGTGCCAATGCTTGAGGATGTGATTGGAAAAATACCAATCGTTTTTGATGCTGTTGATTGCATCTCGATGTTCGAGGCCAGGCGGCACCGTGTAATTCGAAATCCTTTTTTGAACCTATTTTCTTCAATAGAATCTAGGCGAATGGCATATTGGGAGACTAAAGCTGCTCGTTTGGCCGATCATGTCGTGATCTCATCGCCTATCGACAAGGAGCACTATCCTTCGTTTTCAGCGCTGGACGAAAAGATCGAGGTGATCCCGAACGGAGTTGACTTAGATTACTTCGACTTCTCACCGGATCAGACAGACGGAAACCTACTCATTTTCTGTGCGAAGCTCGACTATTTTCCCAACGAAGACGCTGCACTTTACTTCGCAAATTCGGTGTGGCCTATCTTACGAGAACGGAGGCCGGAGCTTCGCCTGGATATTGTCGGGAGTAGGCCACCAAGAACCGTCAAGCAGTTAAACGGGAGGGACAACATCCGCGTAATAGGTTCAGTTCCGGATGTCAGGCCGTACCTTCGACGTGCTTCTGTAGCTCTTTGTCCAATTCGACTCCGTGCGGGAATACAGAACAAGATTCTTGAAGCGATGGCGCTTGGCGTGCCCGTGATCGCGACCCGAATTTGCTGCCCCGGCCTTGCTGTAGAACCAGGAAGACATCTCCTGGTAGCGGATACGCCTGACGAATTTGCGCGTGCTGTGGAATTGGCTGTGGACAACCCGGCGCTCAGAGCGAGTTTGATCCAGGCAGGGAGAAAATATGTGGAGTCGAGGCACGATTGGACTGAATGCGTGCATGCTCTTGCGGAAGTGTATGTGCGTGCGCGAGACGGTTTTCACCACGTGAGCGAAGTTTTCACCGCTCGATGACCTTCCGCGAACGTCTAAATAAACCGACAATGTCTCCCCCTTATTCCAGCAAAATCAAAACTCAGGCTGGAGCCGTAGGGCCTGCTTCGACCCATTATTCCCGATTGGAAATCGAAATCAAAAGGGCGGCAGACGTCTTTTTCGCAACTGTTGTTCTGATTGCGATCTCCCCGTTACTCGTGCTTCTTGTTGCTGCCGTGAAGCTGCAGGACGGCGGACCCATCATTTACAGACGCCGAGTACTTGGACCCGATGGCGAATTCGATGCCTACAAGCTCCGCAGTATGCGAATGGATGCGGATGAGGTGCTTGCGAAGGATGATGCGCTTCGTGAGGAGTTCGAAAAAAACTTCAAGCTAACCGTCGATCCTCGGGTGACTCGAATCGGCGCCTGGCTTCGCAAATTCAGCCTCGACGAACTTCCGCAGCTCTTCAACGTTCTTCGGGGAGAAATGAGTTTGGTGGGGCCGCGTATGATTTCTCCGCCTGAGCTGGAGAAATACGGGGAAGCGGCCGCGCTACTTTTGTCGGTGAAGCCGGGTTTGACTGGGTACTGGCAGGTTTACGGACGGCAGCGAGTCGATTATGCTGAGCGGGTTAAAATGGATGTTTTTTACATTCAGAACTGGAGTCTGGCTCTGGATCTTAAGCTGCTGCTGCTCACGCCAATACGAGTGCTGAAGGGGACGGGCGCATATTGATGCTGAAGATTCTTGTTACGGGTGGTGCAGGGTATGTAGGTTCGATCTGTAGCGCTGAGCTCATGAAGCGCGGCCATTCCGTTGTTGTGATCGACAATCTTTCCACGGGCCATCCTGAGGCCGTTCCGGACGGGGCGGAATTTCACCCGATCGATATCGGCAACGCCGAGGACGTCACCAGGCTTTTAAGGAAGAATCAGTTTGATGTGGTTTTTCACTTCGCAGCGAAGGCGTTGATCGCGGAGTCGGTTACAAATCCAGGCGTATTTTTCGACAACAATCTGGCTGATGGAATCGTGTTTCTTGAATGTCTCCGCAAGGCGGGCATTCGCAATTTTGTGTTCTCGTCCACCGCTGCGGTGTACGGAAATCCGACGCGTGTGCCAATTCGGGAAGACGATCCAAAGGCTCCGGTCAATGCCTACGGAGAGAGCAAGCTGGCTCTGGAGCGTGCATTGCAATGGTATTGCTCTGCTTACGACTGGAGCGTCGTCGCGTTTCGCTATTTCAATGCGTGCGGTTCGATCGAAGGACATGGAGAGAGGCACGATCCAGAAACTCACATCATCCCACTCTTGCTGCAGGCGGCATCCGGCAGGCGTGACTTCTTTGAGATTTACGGCGATGATTATCCCACTCCGGACGGAAGCTGTTTACGTGACTATGTTCACGTTCTCGACATATCAGAAGCCCATGTTCTCGCGCTGAAAAGATTCAACATTCCGGGTTTTCGTGCGTTCAATTTGGGAACTGGGCGCAGCCACTCGGTAAAGGAGATCTGCCGTATCGTCGAGCAGGTCACGGGAAAGCGTCTTCCTTTGCGCGTTGGACCACGGCGACTGGGAGATCCTGCTGTTTTATGCGCCAGTCCCGAAGCTATCGAGGCAGAGTTTGGCTGGAAGGCGACGCATTCTGATCTCGTAGAAATCGTCGAAAGCGCATGGACATGGGAGCAGGCATATTCGCAGAATGAGCACGCGGTTGCTCCTGCGATTGCACGGACGCGCTAGCTTCTGTCCGATTCGCAGGATCAGCTAAACTGCCGAATCCGACTCCGAACGACTTGGTTGGAGATTGTGAAGCAAAAGCAAAGATGTAAGCCGAAGAAACACTGACGAGCACGTGATTGTCTGCAAATTCCCCCTAGCGGAGGTTCTGTGTCTGCCGAACGAATCCACGATGCTGCAGCGTACTTTTCTCTTTTGGGACAGTCTGCATCGAGTCTCGCATGGGATCGGATTGACTTAATTTCGCGGCTTCTCTACCAAGCCTACGAAGGACAACGAACTACTTACCTATTTGGTAATGGTGGCAGTGCGTCTCTGGCATCGCATTTCGCTTGCGATTTGGCAAAGGGAACATGGCTTCACCGGGAAGGGCAAAAGCGGTTTCGGGCCACCGCGCTTACTGACAATTTGCCGATACTGACAGCCTGGGCGAACGACTCCAGCTACGAGGACGTATTTTCAGGGCAGCTCGAAGGCATGATTCAGGCCGAGGACATCGCATTCGCGATTAGCTGTAGTGGAAATTCCCGCAATGTATTGAAAGCGCTAGAAGTGGCGAGAGTTGCTGGAGCACTCACAATCGGACTCGGGGGCTTTGAAGGCGGGTTGATGAAGGCGTTGTGCGATGTCAGCCTTATCGTCCCCTCTGACAACATGCAGATCATTGAGGATCTGCATCTCTCGATTGCGCACTGCCTTTTTACCCTGGTAAAAAATCAAATTTCCCTCAACACATCCGAGAAGGTGGTTGCTGCCAGAGCATCTTAGGCAAGTCTTTGGTTGACAAAGACTTGTGTTCACCGGAAAATCCTAGCTTGGCTCAAATCGGCGCCTGAGGCCAGGGTTTGAGCCGGCTCTGTACGCGATGTAATTCCGTCATGGCTCCCCCGAACGTGATGAGTCGTCGTCTTCGGTCTGCAGTGCTCATTGCCGACCTTCTGTGGATATTTCTTTCCGCCAGCATTGCGTACGTCCTCCGGTATGGGTTCAACGGCGGTTCTGTGAACCAGATCAGCTACCAGGAGTGCCTGATTGCTTCCACGGCCGCGATGGCAGTGTGGACGATGCTGTTTATGCGAATGCGCCTCGATGGCTTCTCAGATGGATGGGAGGCGCCGCGGGTTCTGTCGCAAGTGTTAACGGGCATGCTGCTCCTGATGTGCGTGATGCTCTCGTTGGCATTCCTCGCCCGCCAATGGTATTCGCGATTGCTGCTTGCCTACTTTGGTCTGTCTTTGGTGGTTGGTTTTGTCGTTATCCGCTGCATGATGCGGGCGCTGGTGATTTCTCGATCGCGCAATCGATCGCTGCAGCGCGTTGTGGTAATGGGCAATGGCAGCATTGCGCGGGAAATAGCAAACAAGATCGGGCGGCATCCCGAGCTGATGAAGAAGGTCGTCGGATTCCTGTATTCGAACCACGACCAACCCGCCGGTTTGCAAGCGGAGCGGACATCTGCCCCGGCCAGTCCTCCCACAAGCACGGTCGGCGTTCTTGAACTGTTAAAAAGCTACAACGTTGACGAGCTCGTGGTTGCGCATCCGCGCGCCAGCACTTCTGAAATTCAGCGATTGCTGCGGCTGAGCCGTCTGGCGGGCATCAAAGTTTCGCTGGTACCCGAGGGCTATGAACTCTACCTCTCGAAGGCGAGCTTCCTCGATGTTGAGGGACTGCCCATGCTTTGTCTCGAAGAGACACGCCCTCCGAAGTCCGCTTTGGCTCTGAAGCGCGCGGTCGATTTGGTCATTGCTATCGCTCTCAGCGCGCTTGCCAGCCCGATTATGGTTATTGCCGCGGCTGGCCTGGCACTTTCCGGTATTCGCCCCTTTAAGCGTGAGCTGCGGTGCGGATGCAATGGCGAGCCGTTTCTGATGTGGCGTCTCAACATCGACCGTGACGATGCTCAGCTCTCAGGCCTGCAACTCTGGCTTGCGCGCCTAAGCCTCACCGAATTGCCACAACTGCTGAACGTCATCGCCGGCGATATGAGTCTGGTAGGCCCGCGCCCTGAGCCACCTGAGCGGGTTAAGCATTATTCCGACTGGCAGCGCCAGCGCCTGAACGCTAAGCCCGGGCTCACAGGATTGGCCCAGGTTCACGGATTGCGGGAACAGCACGCGTCGGAAGACAAGGCTCGTTTCGATTTACAATACCTGCTGCATTGGTCGCCTTTACTGGACCTCTCGCTGCTACTGCAGACTCTTTGGACGGTGGCGATTCGCATATGGAGTCCGCGAGCGCCGGCTGTTTCAAGCTCGCAACCTCGAGAGCGCGTTTTTACGGAGGTTCTGGATGCTGATCGTTCGCACGCCGGTGCGGATTAGCTTTGCCGGCGGAGGTACCGACCTTCCCGCCTATTATCAAAAGTTCGGCGGCGCCGTTCTCAGCACCGCAATCAACAAGCACTTCTACACGATTCTCCAGAAGCGTTCAGACGGGAAAGTACAGGTCATTTCCTCCGATTTGCGCGTCGTCGAGACTTGGGAAGACATCTCGCGCATGACCGTAAAAGGCACCGATCTGGAAATTCCTCTTTCGGTCATGAAGGAACTCGGATGCGCCGTCTCGCTCAATCTCTTTCTCGCCTCTGAGATTCCTCCCGGAACAGGCCTGGGATCCTCGGCCAGTGTTTGCGTGAACGTTCTGAAGACGCTTACGACGTATCTCGGCCTTCCGCTATCAAAGTACGAACTGGCAGAAAGAGCTTTTCACATCGCGCGCAACGTGCTGGGAAAGCCTGTAGGCAAGCAGGACGAGTACGCCGCCAGCTTCGGCGGTCTGAATTTCATCCATTTTGGCCAGGACGAATCGGTCACGGTCGAGCCTCTCAATCTGGAACCCGAACTCGTAAGAGAACTTGAGTCGAATCTGCTGCTCTTCTTTACCGGAGCAGCCCATCATTCATGGACGATTCTGAAGGAACAGGAGCATTCAACGAATCGAAGAAGCGGCGCCGCCGTCGAGAGCCTGCACGAAATCCGCGAGCTTGCGGATCTGATGCGCGCAACTCTCAAAGCCGGGAATCTCGATCGTTTCGGCGAATTGCTCCACAAAGGATGGGAAGCGAAGAAGCGCGTTTCTGAAAAAATTTCAACCTCCCGAATTGACGAGATGTACGGCGCCGCGCGCAGCGAAGGAGCAATCGGCGGCAAGATTACCGGAGCCGGCGGCGGTGGATTTCTCCTGCTCTATTGTCCCAAATCGGCACAGGACAACGTACGCAAACGGCTTACCAGCATGGGCGGCCGTGAAATGGGTTTCGAATTTGATTTTCAAGGCGCGCAGGTGGTGGTCGATGATCCGTTTATCGATGCCGACGAGCGCGGCGGCATGAAGTGGACCTTCGAGCCGCTGGAGACGCACGCCTCCGCCGCAACATTCTCCCGGTGATGACCGCCTTCCCCCGAAAAGCGTTTCTGCTGGCAGCCGGGCATGGCACTCGTCTGCGTCCACTCACCGACGCCACACCGAAATGTTTGCTTCCGGTCCGTGGCGTTCCCATGTTGCAGATCTGGCTCGATCGATGCCAGCGATTTGGCGTGGAGGATGTCCTCATCAACCTGCATTCGCATGCCGACCAGGTGCGAGAATTTCTTCAGCGCAACTCCACACCGCGTGTTCGGGTTGAGGTTTCTGACGAACCTGTTTTGCTGGGAAGCGCCGGAACCATTCGCGCCAACGCCTTGTGGGTCGCCAATGAACCTGACTTCTGGATTTTTTATGCTGACGTGTTGACCGATGTGGATTTAGCCGGCTTCGTCAACAGCCACCGATCTATGGGAGCCGATGCGACAATCGGTGTGTATCGCGTTCCTGATCCTTCCCGATGTGGGATTGTGCAGGTCAATGCGCGAGGATGGGTCACGGAATTTATCGAGAAGCCCAAAGTTCCGGTTGGGAACCTCGCGTTTTCGGGAATTCTTCTCGCGTCACGGAATTTTCTCGATCTCATCCCCGATCGCACGCCCGCCGACATTGGCTTCGACGTACTACCGCGTGTTCGAAAGCTGGCTGCTTACGAGATTCAGGATTATTTGATCGATGTCGGCACGATGGAGAATTATCAGTCAGCGCAGCAGAATTGGCGTGGCGTCAAATTCGACACTCCGCAGGGGCAGCATGCTTAGAGGCGTAATTTTTGATATGGATGGCGTGTTGATCGACAGCCATCCGATTCACAAGCGCGCATGGAAGAAGTTTTTTGAGATGCTGGAGCTCAGTGTTTCAGATCGGGAACTCGATTTCGTCCTTGACGGCAGAAAAAAAGAGGATATTCTGCGTCATTTTCTCGGCGAGTTATGCGATTCCGAGATCAAGCATTACGGCCATCAGAAAGAAGCCCTCTTTCGCGAAGAGGCAATGCAAATCGAGCCTATTTCGGGCGTCATGGAATTGCTGGAAGAGCTCACTGGACGCGGTATCGCAATGGCCCTGGCTTCCTGCGGAAGTCAGAGTCGTGTTCGATACATTTTGGATCAACTCAAGATTCACGATCGATTTGAAGCCATTGTCACTGCCGACGACATCCGGCATGGCAAGCCTGATCCGGAAGTCTTTTGCAAGGCCGCAGACTATCTCGGAGTTGAACGCGAAGAGCTGATCGTCTTTGAGGACGCCGTTTCCGGCGTGAAAGCAGCAAAAGCTGCGGGCATCCGATGTCTGGGTGTCGGCGAACCTTCCCGCGCCGCCGAACTACTGCAGGCCGGAGCCGAACGCGTCGTACCAAACTTCTCGAGCATGTCGGTCGCGGAACTGGAAACAATGCTTACCTGATTCTGTCGGATAACGGAGAACAGCCTCTGAATCGAGGCGGCGGCTTTCGCAAATTCAACTTTCGCTGGTAACAGCGTATTTAACAGCGTAAATTTAAGCTGGATGGTCAGATTTTGCGGTTTTCTGCCCATTTTTCTCGAAACTCGGAAAATTAACAGCGAAACAGAAGCGTGGAACAGCGTAAGATCAGCGTAAATTTCTTGTGCCGCCCGGAATGCACTCCGGTGGGCTCCGCTAACTCCCGATGATCCTGACAGCCAACATCAGTTTGCGGAAACCTGACGAATCCGGCAGGCCTCCCGCAAGTAACAGGGCTGAGCATGTCAGTTTCGGGCCGACAGGCAGAGATGGCGCAATATCTGTGATACCGGCTCAATCCCCACGCGACCTACTTGACTTTCGCTTTATTTTCGCGTATAAGCGAACGTAGTTCGCTTTTCTCTTTCGTCGAGGCGCTCGATTTGAGAGTGAGACCCTCCGTCGAAGACTGCCCCGCGAACATTCCCGTCCTCATATCCCACTCGGCCGAATTAACTTTTAGAAGTAACAGGCAGCCCATACGGGCAAATCGAGCTAACTTGTGCCCGATGCCGATGAAGAAAATGCCCGTCGCGAATCCCATGCTCACTGTGGAGTGCGGACCTTCTGTCACCAGCGCCGGGGTTTACCACGGCTCAAGCCACATTAGGCGTAAACGGCGGGCGCGTCCCCGGCCTTGAGTGCCCAAGGGGTTGCAACTCTCGCATCTGCACAATCCCTCTCCAGGAAAGCGTCCACGTCACCGGGACTGTAGCCTCAAATGCTCGCCGGGTAGAATGCTGACCAATGCATCGACTCAAGGACGTAGCCGTTTTCATTCTTGTATTTCTGTCAATCGGCTGTACAGAAGCTCGGCCTCCAATGTCGGAGTCCTGGAAGGATGCAACCGGGGCCGAAGCCTACGAGCGGTTGTTCTGGAAGGCCATTACAGACGCGGATTTTACGGACGCGGAGCGTCGAATGGCGCCGATTTACACTCTCACCAACCCATCTGGGATCGCGACACGCGATAAGGCAATTGAATATTTCCATACGCTCAATCTGAAACACATCGATATCGCCGATTTACGTGTTGATCCAGAGGGAGCTGACATGGTTGTCAGCTATGTGGCGACGCTGGAAACAAATTCTTCTTCATCGCCCGTGCGCTACTACATGACCACAGTTTGGCAGCAGCTGAAGCGCGGCTGGATCGCCATCTGCCACTCTGAGGTGAAGGCGAATAGCTGATTGAGCCTGACGAGCAGCCGTCCTCTTTTCTGGCGGGGGGGTTTGCGCTTTGGGCTGCTTCGCCCCTCAGTTTCTTGAATACCGAGCCGCATAGGGCCTCGCTAGCACCTATTGCGGCTCAGTAATACCTTCAGACGCGGGTTATTTCAAGCAAGCAGTAGTTAACGGATGATCAGCGTCCCACAGGATTTGCGAGGTCTTTGGCGTGCCGCTGTCGTCTACGAAAATCCGCAGCGTTCCGTCCATTGTGAAATTTCCTGCGCCATGTCCAACCCAAATTGAGTGAAATGGCACATCGTACGTCGAACTCACTGCGTCGTAGGACTGGTTCGCCTCGAGGTTCAGGCGATACGGGCTCCCGGAAGTCATGTCCGAACCATTGTTGTGAAACAGAACGTGAACGGTGGCGTGCTTGCCGTTTTGATGGTAATTCACCTCGGTAGAGCCCGCAGCAAATACGACGGATTGGTTGTTATCGCAAGCATTGTACATGCCTATTCCACCGTCGATGGACGCTTTTCCATTCTGCGCAGCCATAGCTCCGGGCACGGCAAATAGCAAGCCCGACAATATAGACACCAACATCTTTGTGCTTCTCATCAAATTCCCTCCTTCTCGGCGGGGATTCCGAGCACACAGAAATGATTGCATGGCACAGCCCATTTTGGGAGATAACGATTTCAAACCGAAGTCATATGGCAGGTCACGGTGTGATGCAAACACGATTCCATCTATCATTTCGGGGCGTAGGAGAGCCGGCATATGAGCCCAAAGGCCCATTCCGGGAGGACATGTCCGTTGGTAATCGGCGGCACCTGTGATCGCGCTGAACGTAAAGAGGACCGCACTCGCTAGGGTGAAAGCTCAGCTCTTCGTTCGGTATTCAGGAACGAGCTAAAACGAGATGCCGAGCAATCTGAGACAATCTCTCGAACTGCGCGGGGTCACGCACTTCCATCGCAGGACGCCGGCTGCCGACAATCAGCAACACGGCGGTGATTAGAAGTCCTTCCACCGGCTTGCGGTATCTGCCTTCCATTACCGCCGGGAGCAAGGGCGTGAGGAGCCAAGAAAGCGCAGCTAGAAAGATCATCAGCCCTGTACCAGTGCGGGACTGCTTGAAGTTCCACAAAGCATAACCGAGGACGAATATCCCCAGTGGCGCCCAGGTCCAGCGCAGTGCTACAGCGGCATTGTCCCAGAAACGATCGGGATTGTTATCCGGCCAGGACGGGGCGAAGTTGAAGAAAACGTAATTCTCAGCCCAAATGCGCAGGCGCGCTCGCCATGGAACGGAGTTCTTCACGCGCGCCTCGTGCCAGTCGGCCATTCCGTGATCCTCGTTGATCGCAAAGGTCACGATGTCTTTCCGGGAAGAGGTCCAATGCGATAGGGGCGCGAGAGGTTCTTGATAGAGCGCGGGTGAGCCAAATTCGTAGAGCCATTTGTAGCTGCCAAAATCACGGGAGATACTAAGCCGCACCGTCTGCTTTCCCGACTCCATGTAGATCTCGTTCATTTGGGGAAGTCCGAACGGATTCCAAACGCGCAGGAGATAATGCATGCGTAGAGAAAGGGGAACAACAAGAATTGCCACGAGCAGCGACGCGAAGAGACTCTTCCGCACACGTCCGCTCACTCCGAAGAGCACCCAAAGCAAGATTGGTAGCGCGAGGGGCAAGGCAAAGACGCGTGTCGCGGACGCGAGTGTCCATACGAACGCAGCGAGGGCAAATGAGCTCGTAGTCTGCAACCGGCGCGCTCTGAAGCTGAGCCAGAGGGATGCGCCGAACAGTGGCAGGAAAAGCGTCTCGCTCATGGTGTAGGAATAGATTGCAATCCACGAGGGAAGCCAGCAGAACAGCGCCCAGCCAGCGAGCGCGAGATCGTCGTCTTCAGCAATCTCTTTAATCGCTCGATACCAGATCCAGGGAGCAAGGAGTGACAGAGTGGCATTGTGGAGCGCGAGGCCGACTTCGCTCCGGCGCGTGATCGCTGCGACTATGCCGAGCCAGAGCTGATAACCAAACGCATCGATCGCTGTGATCGGCTCGATAGTGAACAGGTGTGTGGCCTCGTGCCACCAGCGGGCGGGGTCGCTCACTTGTAGCTCTAATGGGGTGTGCCGAAAACATGCGATAACGCGCAGGATTGAGCCCGCCATGACCAGCAAGGTCAGTGCCGCCCAGCGCACGGCTGCCGCATTATTGGAGAATGTTTGTGGACGTTCCAGGTATGCCGTCGAGAGGTTCGGCTGCGCTACTAGCGGTTGTGCGTCAAGTTGGGGGAGTTGAGCCATCAGTGCAAACAGAGCTTCAAAAAAAGAGAGAGAGCAGCAGAGCTGCTGCGCCCTCTCGGCTTGTTCAGCATTAGTAAGTAATTTCGCGACGAGCGATCACCGTGTAGTTTGCCGCGGCTGCCGCGAGGTTGAGATCGCAACTGTTGTACTTAATGCCGTTTCCGCCGCCGCCATTCCATAAGAACGTGGGTGTTCCGAGATTGGGAAGCAGGTTCGCATCGGTCGGATTTGTCGGATAGTTCGAATTGCCGATATTCGCAATTACGATTGCGCCGTTGATCTGTCCATTGCCGCCGCCGTTAGGATTCATCACCCCTGCACCAATCACTAAAATCAGACCGTCCCAACTGAAGTTGCCGCTGAGATTCAGGGTTCCAGTAACAAGCAAAATGCCCGCTCCGGATGTTTTTCCAGAGAGGGACAAATCACCGTTTACCACGATTACCTGCGGATTGGCATCTGTACCAAGGTTCGAAATCGAAGGATTGTTGCCGTAGGTCTGCGTAGCCGCACCTTGAATTTCGTGTACTACTTTGTTGAGCCCGCTTACGGTGGTAAAGTCCGAGTTCACCGTACCCATCACGTTCTGGACGTCCGGTGTGCAGCCTTCAGCGCCAGTGTAGTGATCCGGCCTGGCCAGAGCATTGATGATGGTGTTTCTGTTGTCGGTAGCAACCTGCGTTGCCGTTTCGGGGACAGGAAGAGTCTTACCCACGTCAGTCATTGTTCCTACCGCCGGCTTATCTCCTCCGGGACACGCCGCACCAGTGATCGGGTCAGTTCCGTTGTGGCCGTCGATGACGTAGTTGTTTGAATTGGGGAAGCCGATCAAGGCTGGATTGAGGGGACCGCTTAGGGTTAAAGCTGCAGGGATTGGCGGCAAGTTCACCTTCGCGACTTCATACTGCACGATGCGGCGCGCACTGCCACCCGGTGTGATGGCCAATCCAGTGAGCATATAAACAGGTTGAGCTTGGGCCCCTTGGCACGAATTTGCGGTGACGGGATTTGTCCCGATGTTTATCGGATTGCCCGGCAAAGGCGGAGCCGTCGTGCCACAAGATGGTGAAACCGAGCCGGTTGAGCTTCCGGTGCTGGAACTGCCGGAGGTGGAACTCGAACTCGAACTCGAGCTGGAGCTGCTTCCGGTTCCAACAATTCCGGTGGAACTCGAGCTAGAGCTGCTTCCGGTTCCGGCGATTCCGGTCGAACTGGAGCTACTTCCCGAAGACGACCCCGATGAACTTGACGAACTCGATGAGCTCGACGAACTGGAAGAACTCGAGGAGCTCGATGAACTGCTCGTGCTTGTGCTCGTCGAACTGTGACCCGAGTTCGAATGTCCGCTTGATCCGCCAGCAAACATCGCCATCGCCAGCTCAGAAGGCAAGCTTACGCCCTCCACCCGGTCAGGAACATCGATGGGGTTGCGCAAATCGCTAAGTACAAACTCGTTTCCGTCGATGTAGCAGACTTGATCCTGCGCAGGTCCCCCCGGGGTAGTGGGGTGAGAACAGACGCCATAACCTTGAACACACCATGGATTTGAAGACTCGCCCAATTTCAAATTGAGGCGCGCCCATTTATAGGAGAGCGTCACCCCATTGGGAAGATTTTGAGCTGTCTTCGGTATGTACCAGTTGTTACCGCTCGGGAGCTGCGGGTTCGCAAATCCGTTCTTGCGATCGTCATCGCATGGTGTTGACGGCGACATACCTACGCTATTCGGAATAGCGCTGTTAAGCTGGATTTCGTGACATAACTCTGTATCGAAGTACGGATTCGGCGCCTTTAACGGTCCGTTCTGCAAATATGCCTTCCAGGGATACTCGCCCGCCGCAGTCTCCGCGCCGCTAAGGTTGGTAATGTAAATAACGCTGTTATTCTGTCCGATTGGAGTAAGTCCAGCAAGCAAGTCGTTGAGGCCATTCGCATTCTGCGCGACGGTGTATCTCATACGATCGCGCATTTCCTCGACGCCGGAACGAGCGGCATTGTACGCGACCTGGTCGTATTTATAACCCGAACCCACGGCGGTCTCGCTGTTCGAGGAGAACATCATCGCCAGTCCAATGGCAGAGACCAGGACAAGCGCAAAAATCACGATCAGGAGCGCTATACCTCGTTGGAAGTTTTGGCGACGATGTTTCATAAACTTCTTAGTTCTCCAATTCTGCAATCGAAGCAATCGAATGCACTACTTGTTGTCCGGTTTGCATGTCGATCTGCTGTGTGCGGACGTTCAGGTTGACCTTAATCGCGTCGATGAGTTGTATCGTTGCCGGGGCAGTGGCGATGCTAATTCCACTTCCAACATCGATCGGATTGCCGTTCGCGTCGAAGTAGGTAAATACCTTTTGCGAAAGATTCGTAGGATCGATGACACCTTGCACTTCCGTGTAATAAATAGGAGTTCCCTGAGCTCCTCCATCCGTGGCCGGCAGCGGGCTCCCAGCTACTTTTTGAACTACACCGCGCCGGATACAGGGGCACTGAGGATCGTTGACATCCGAAGCTACATAGACGTAGGAGACGCTATAGACATGGCCATCTCCATAGACATCTCCTTCAAACAGTAATTGGGTAGGAGACGCCTTTACCAATCCCGCCGCGACATACTGACTTGTGTTGTCCCATCCTGTTTGATACAGCTTTGAAATGGGATAGCCAGACATATGGATATCGCGAGAGAACTGATCGACGAACTCGCGGCTTTCTTGCGTGAGATCAAGCTTCATCGAGTCTGTTTTGGCCGTTTTTTGAACGTTCGTCACCTGGCTAAAAACGGCTCCCATCACGATCATCAGAACCAAAATGCTGACCATGAGTTCCAGGAGGGTAAAGCCTCGCTGCTTATAGTGCTGCACGCGATATGAACCGGTGATCATGTCTAGTTCCCCCTGAGCCCGCGAAGCGTGACGGGGAAAGTAAAGAATTGTGCTTGCTGTAAACCATTGCCATTAGTCCCAACGTTCTTGGCGGCAACAGAGATGACCTGATTATTGGAGGCCGGATTCAAACTCGAAACGTTATCGACCCGCCAGCGCACATCGTAAGTTTGCGGAGCACCTGTCGATCCTGAAGCTCCAGTAGCGCATAGCGTGTACAGCATTTGATAACCAGCTACGGGAGCGGCAGAAAAGTCTATAGCGTTGCTTCCCATGCTGCCCGGAAGATTGGTAAGTGGAGCTCCGCCCGGAGCTGTATTCATCGAATGCGAAGTTCCAGTACAATCGGTAACTTGGGTAGTCAAATCGCCTGCAGATTGCGAGATCACGAGAATGCGATCCATGGTGCTCTGCGCCAGTGCAACAGCAGATGTGTCCATGCGAGCTTTCGCATTATTCGCTGAGGCGACCACGATGATGATCATTCCTCCGAGCAGGCCGACAGTGAGAATGACCATGGCTATCAACAACTCGACAACGCTGAAGCCACGCTGCGATCGGCGCTGACGTTTCGTGTTTTTGTAATCGTGACTTAACGTGCTCATCGCCATTGTCCTGAAATTGGATCGTAAAGCCATGTCTTGACTCTTCCCGCAGGCGTCACTGATATCGCCGCATACTCCAGGCCACCACCCGCCATTTGATACTGCAGAAAAGTCACCCAGGCCACCACGACATTTCCGCCGCCGGCACCAGGATTACTTGGCGAAACAGTACACGGGTCAGTTGCGGCGTATCGTTGGCAAGGAAGTCCGCGCCCGTTGAAAGCAAGGCCCGCGCGTTGTGTGCCATCCAAAGCGGTCATTGGAGGCGGGTTCGTAGTAGAGGACGTAAGTGGCTTCGCATTTAGCAACGTCGTGTTGCCGAATCCTCCAAGCGGCACGCCAGTGTCGCTAATGATCACAGGAGATGGCAGTTGAACCGACGGTTCCGAAGCGTCCAAGGTTCCATTCCCGTTCATGTCGAGATAGACGATTGGCTTGTTTCCACCAATCGTAGTGTTCTCGATCTGATAGAACTGGTCGTCTTGAATGGCGCGCTCGCGCGCAAGCTGGATGAAGCTGGCATAAGTCTGCGCCGATGTCTGCAGCTTCTGCTGGTCGATGACCGTCATCATTTTCGGCACGCCGATGGCAGCGACGATCAGCATGATCGCGATAACGATCAAGAGCTCCAGCATCGAAAAGCCGGCTTCTTGTACCTGCTTACCTTGGCGCATAAGTTTAGTCGTGGTTCTGGTGCAGCCTGTCATCGCATAGAAACAGCACTACACCGGGGGAGCATCTCGGAAGTTAGTTCAGGACAGACTTTGATTCAAGTTACTGAAGTCAGTGCTTTGGCCGCCTCCCGCAATGTTCTTTAGTTGCACCGATTTAAACAAGAGTTCAGTTACTTTAGTGTGGCCGCATTGTAAAAAGTTGGTGCTCCCGCTTTGACACACGTAATAAGGTTGAAGCGCAACTCCCCTATGGCCGTATTGGACCGATCGCGCTCGATCGCGGCCACCGCGCCGCCACCTTCATTCCCGGTTCTACAACCACGTCGAATTCTTGCGGGGCTGATGGCCTATTTGAGGCGGGCATACAGCCTAGACCTTCGCTCGCTCGCCCTGTTTCGCATCGCACTTGGAGCCGTTCTGCTGGGCGATCTCATCGTCCGCGCCTGCGATCTGGAGGCTTTCTACACCGACTTTGGAGTGCTGCCGCGCGCGGCTCTGCTCGACCGCTTTTCTCCCGCTGACCGATTCTCAATTCACTTGATGAGCGGGCAGCTCATCTTTCAGATCGCGCTGTTCGTTCTCGCCGGAATCCTGGCAGTAATGCTTATGCTCGGGATTCGCACACGGTTTTCTGCGCTGGCAAGCTGGTTCATGCTGGTTTCGATCCAGACGAGAAACCCCGCGATTCTGCAAGGCGGAGACGTATATCTGCGATGCCTCACGTTTCTCGCGATCTTTCTGCCGATCGGCGCGCTTTATTCTGTGGACTCGGCCTTAGACACGACTCCGCCAAACGAGAAGACTCGCGACAAACGGCCGTTCTCATACTTCTCCACGCCAGGGCTGGCCTTAATTGCGCAAGTGAGCTTGGTATATGCCTTTGCCGTTCTGCTCAAGACCGCCCCTGAGTGGCGTAGAGACTTTACGGCTGTCTATTACGCGCTCAGCATTCAGCAGATGTCCACGCCGCTTGGACACTTCCTGCTGCAGTTCCCCAGGCTCTTGCAGTGGCTGACCATCGGGACACAGGTTCACGAGGGATCCATTCCGCTGCTGTTGCTCTGCCCGATTTTCGCCGGTCCGGCGCGGATGCTTGCAGTTTTATTGATATTCGCTTTGCACATTGCGCTCGGATTCTCGATTCGGCTCGGCCACTTCCCGTATATCGCGTGCATGGCCGCCGTCCCCCTGATCCCGACGTGGTTCTGGGAAAGGAAATGGCTGCGAAAACGATTGCCCTGGATCACAGGAGATGCCGTTTACGGTGAAGATCTCCGTATCTTCTACGACGCGAACTGTTCTTTCTGTTCCAAATTGGTACGAATCCTGCGAACGTTTCTGCTGATTCCAGAAGCCGAGTTGATACCAGCCCACGAGTTTTCCGTAACCGAACTCGAGATGAAGGAGCGCCGCAGTTGGATTGTCGTGTCGCCGGATGGGCGAAGGCTATTTAAGTGGCAGGCACTAGGTGCATTGGTGGAAGAGTCCCCGCTGCTGGGCTGGGCCGCTCCGATATTCCGCTGGAAGGGCGTAGCAGGATGGGGCGAGCGTCTATACGAGAGCATCGAACGCCAGCGCAACCAACTCAGCCGTTGCACCGACTGGATACGACCTCGCCGGATAATGATAGCTACTTCGCCGGCTGTGACGGTTTTTGCTCTGCTGTTCATCCTGTACATCTGGTTGTGGAACCTGTCGTCGATCACGCGAGTTCCCTTTCAGCCCTGGGAAGACGCGCTCGGCATCACCTTGAGCATCGATCAGAAATGGGATATGTTTGCGCCGAACCCGCTGACGTATGACGGCTACTACGTAGTCTCAGGACATCTTCGAAACGGGCAGACCGTAAACGTTACCAATCCGGACAAGCCGCTTACCTTCGCTAAACCGGCAAGCATTGCGGACCAATACAAGAACGAGCGCTGGCGCAAATACCTGATGAACTTATCGCTCAGCGAGAACACAGATTACCGGCTGTATTACGGGCGCTATCTGTGCAGGTCGTGGAATTCCGACCGGCAGCCCAACAGCCCTTCGGAACTGGTCAACTTCGATATCTACTTCATGGCGCACCAGAACTCAGTTACGCGCCCGCCAAAAGACTTCTATCCCGACCTGCTCTGGCATCACGAATGTTTCAAATAGATTGACCCAGGAATCCGGCGGCTACGCTTTCGGCGGAATCTCGGTGCGCTCGTGGTAGTGGAAGTAGCCGATGCCTACGCGCATGTGTCTTTGAATGTGATTAGGAACCGTGACCGCGATTGTTATTCCGAGAATCGCGTGGGCTACGCCCAGAGCGTAGATGTTGCGGCGACGGCGGAAGATTTCGCAGGCGGCCCATCCCGCGAAAAAGCAAACCGTCACGAGTACCATATTGGGAATGTGGGCCAGCGTAAACAGGACTGTGCTGCCGATTGCGGCTGAGCGGCTTGGCAGTAGCCGCTCCAGGCGAAGAAAGAAATACGATTGCAGAATAAATTGCTGCACGTTCGCCCAGATGAAGTACGCGAACGAATGAGTCGCGATACCAATCACGCCGAAGAGCGGGTGCAAGGTTCCCAGGCGCTGCGCGATGAAAACCGCAGTCCCCGAGATCGCGATGGCTGCTGGAATCACCCACAGTGTGGACGCCAGGCCGCGCAGCCCAAGCCCGAGGTCCCGCAATCGAGGACGATGAGCCAGGGTGCTGAGGAAGATAAACGCAGCCGAAATCCAGAACAGCAGCGATTGCGTTCCGCCATAGGTCCAGATCGTTGCCTCGATCAGTCCCCAGGCCACGAACACTTCCAGAGCAGGAACCCAGCGAGACAGTGGTTTTGATTCCACGTGTGACGGCAATGGCAATATGGCTTCGGACATCGGTAACTTCCATTGGAAGTTGCGCCGAAAGCGAAATCAAGTCATCAAAGTAATGGCCCTCATGCGCAAAATTGTTGCAATAGCTTGTTTTCTCGGTCTCTCGATTACCGCTTCTTCGGCCAAGACGGGTACTCTTTTCAGGGACCCGCAATTCAAGGTCAAAGTTGTCCGTAACCAGCAGTTTGGCAGCGGAGAAGTGCGCCAGCCGAAACTCACAAAACGGGCGCTTTTCCTGGACTTATACGAGCCGGACACGGCGGCAACGAACTGGAAGCGTCCGGTGATGATTGCCATTCATGGGGGCGGGTTCCTTTTTGGCGACAAGAGCGAAATGGCGAGTCTCTGCCGCGAGTTCGCGGCCAGAGGCTATGTGTGTGCATCCATCAACTATCGTCTGGTTCCGGACGATCCACCGGGAGATGCGAAGGACCAGTACACCCGCGCAGTGACGGCCGCAGTTGCCGATGCAGATCATGCCACTCACTGGATCGAGGCGAACGCCGCCAGATTTCACGCTGATAGATCCCGCCTCTTCATCGCAGGCTCGTCGGCAGGAGCGGTGACCGCGATGCTGCTCGCTTACAATCCCAATTTGAAACCTCCGCATTTCCGTGCAGTTGCGGATATGTGGGGCACCATGGGGCCGCGCGTGAAGTGGATTCGCAAAGGTGGTCCGCCTCTGATCATCATTCATGGCAAAGAGGATGAAACGATCACCGTGAGCGCAGCCGAGCAGATCGATGCCCGCGCGAAAGAAATTGGACTGCCGCACGAAACTTTCCTGATCGACGGCATGGGGCACAGTCTCCCGCTGAATCTTGAAGTCGGTGGCGAGACGTTGCTACAGCACTTGATCGATTTCTTTTACAAGCAGATCGCGCCGGAGCGTCACGCGAGTTCGCCAGCGGTAACGAAACAGTAGAAACAGGTGCCGCGGTAGTTTAGGTGGAAGCCCCCGACTTGAGTCGGGGGTGAGAACGCGTTAGCGTTCGAATCCGAAACGCTCGATCACAACATGTGCTTGAGCGCCGGTGTAACGCGCGAACCGCGCGTGGGCCAGCGCTAAAGCGCGATTCCTGCTCGCGTCGAACAGACGCACGGCTTCGCCGTGCGCCCCCGACTAAAGTCGTGGGCTTCACCAGAAGCCCACGGAACAGTTGTTTTCCTGAGCGAAGGACGCGACATGCCACTCGGTATGGGAATACGGGAAAAGATCGTCTTGCGTCCCCGGCACAATTTTGCGAAAAGCCGGTTAGATCCCGAGCCCGTACTTATCCTTCAGCAGCGCACGGTGATGCAGCTCATGTCCCGCAATGATGTAGGCGAGGGCGCGAACGCTGATCTCAAGTTTGTTGGCGATGCCGCGCCGAAGCCAGGCTTCCGCGTCTAGGCTCCTGAAAAAGGAAATCGTCGCCCGGCGTACCTGCTCGTACTCACGACCAAGATTGGCGACGCTGCGGCTGTCGAAGTTGCCGTACTTGACGTAGTCGTCCTGCTCAAAGCCTTCGATCGGCGTGCGATCGTTGCGCGCGATACGCAGCGCGCGATACGACATGATGCGCTCGGTGTCGATTAGGTGCCCGAGGACTTCTTTCACGCTCCACTTGCCTGCCTCGTAGCGAAAGGCGCCGTGCTGTTCAGAAAGGCTGCGCAGCAGGATCGTTGTGTCTGCAAGCTGCTGGTCGAGCGAGACGAGCACGTCCTGTTCCGGAACCAGACGGATGTAGCGGTGATAGTAGGAATCGTATTCGGTGGGTGCAGGTCGAGCCGCGCTAGCTGCCATTTTCGACTACCTCTCTTTGTCCTATTTGCGAGGTTCTGCTTGCGAGCCAGGACTAATGCTAGCAGGCGCGGTTACAATCCGCGCGTCACCTCGCGCGCCCGGCGCATTGCTTCCCAGTTTGATTTTGCGGCGAATTCTTCTCCCAGCCTCAACTCCTTCGACAACGCAAGGATTGTCTCCCCGGTCGCCTCTATCCTGCGCCTGCATGAGTGCCGAAATCGGGCTAAAGGGGCTGGCGCCGCCGAGCGAGGCTGCTTTCGTTTCCTGCTTTACTGGAAATGTGTCGAGTACCGCCGCCATCGGTTCTCCTAGAATTGCGTACATGAGGGAAAGCCGGCGGGAACAGGAACGATTCCATATCAGCCGATTCAGTTAGGATGTTAGTAGCAGCTTCATGAGTTCTTCCGATTCAGCCTTTATCAACGCTCTGGCGGCGCGCCCCGTTCTCTGTGACGGCGCGATGGGTACCCTTCTGTACTCAAAGGGCATTTTCATCAACCGCTGTTATGACGAGCTTAACCTTTCGCAACCCGACCTGATTACGGGTATTCACCAGGATTATCTGCACGCCGGAGCAGAAGTCATTGAAACCAATACGTTTGGCGGCAATAGCTTTCGGCTGGCGCGGCATGGGCTGGTAGATAAGACGCGAGAAATCAATCTCGCCGGGGCTCGTATTGCCAGAGACGCTGCCAAAAGCTTTCAGGCTCTCGTCGCAGGAGCTGTGGGCCCGCTTGGGGTACGCATCGAGCCTCTCGGCAAGATCGCTAGGGAAGAGGCCCGCGATTCCTTCCGCCAGCAGATTGAAGCGCTGGTCGAGGGCGGCGTCGATCTGCTGATACTGGAGACTTTCGGCTCATTGGATGAACTGCACCAAGCGCTTCTCGCGGCTCGCGATGTAAACCCTGATATTCCAGTGGTCGCACAGGTAACCATCGACGAAGACGGCAGTTGTCTCGATGGCTCAACGCCCGAGCAATTCGGTCCCAGGCTCACCGAGTGGGGCGCGGATGTGGTCGGCATCAATTGCAGCGTCGGTCCGGTCGCGATGCTCGATGCCATCGAACGTCTGCGTCAGGTCACGACGGCTCCGCTATCCGCAATGCCAAACGCCGGCATGCCGCGCAACGTGGAAGGGCGGAACATCTACTTGTGTTCGCCTGAGTACATGGCGAGCTACGCGCGAAAGTTTGTTGCGGCTGGGGTGCGCTTCGTGGGCGGCTGCTGCGGAACCACGCCGGAGCACATCCGGGTGATGAAATCTGCGATTCGGGCCAGCAATGCGAAACGCGTGCCGGCCACGGTATCTGCCGATTCGAGGACGCCCTCGGCGCTTGCACCAGTGCCCATCGAGAAGCGCTCGCGCGTGGGAGAGAAACTTGCAGCGGGGAAGTTTGTCACACTCGTCGAGATCGTGCCGCCGAAGGGCGTGAGTCCGACGAAGGAGATTGAAGGCGCCCGCTATCTCAAATCAGTCGGAATCGATGCGATCAACATTCCTGACAGCCCGCGCGCGTCGGCACGCATGAGCAACCAGGCCTTGTGTTTGCTGATTCAGCAGCAGGTCGGGATTGAGACGGTCTTGCACTATAGCTGTCGCGATCGCAACGTGCTCGGCATCCAGTCCGATCTGCTTGGAGGTTATGCGATTGGGATTCGCAACCTGATCTGCATCACCGGCGATCCGCCCAAAATGGGAAATTATCCCGATGCAACAGCCGTGTTCGACGTGGATGCGATCGGATTGGTGAATATCGTCCGCAATTTGAATCAGGGCCTCGACGTAGGCTCGAATCCAATGGGAAATGCCACGGGATTCGTGATCGGCGTGGGAGCGAATCCCGGTGCGCCGAATCTCGACGAAGAAATTCGCCGCTTCGAATACAAGGTAGAGGCTGGAGCGGAGTACGCCGTCACCCAGCCTGTGTTCGATCTCAAGCTGCTGGAGAATTTTCTGCGCCGCATCGAGCACTGCCGCATTCCCGTGCTCGCCGGAATCTGGCCGCTGGTCAGCGTGCGCAATGCCGAGTTCATGAAGAACGAGTTGCGCGTTTCAGTTCCCGATTCGATCCTGGCGCGCATGGCTGCGGCAAACAGTGCGGAGGCCGCTCGCGCCGAAGGCGTTGCCATTGCACGCGAAATGCTCGTGGCTGTCAGGAACGACGTACAGGGCGCACAACTTAGCGCTCCGCTGGGACGGTATTCGGCAGCAGCGGACGTGCTTGAGGCGCTCGGCGGCGATGACCGCCGCGCGATGGCTGTGTCATAAAGCAGGAACTTTGATTGAAAGTGGTGGGACCTGGACGTAGAATGGAAAACGTCCTCGATGTTGAGTTCGCGTTTCTTCCGACGCCGGGCTGAGCCGAAAGAGTGCCGCATGACGAATCATCGAATGCGAATGCGTGAGTAATCTTTAGCACTCGTCCGCTTTGGCGCGCTTCGCGCCGCAATCAAAGTTCAAGTACGTAAGCAAAAGCTGCGTTGCCTTTTCCGCACGCAGCCGCTGAGGACCAATCTTGAAATCTCCGTTTTTAGAAGCCGTAAATCAACGTGTCGTGATCTACGACGGCGCCATGGGCTCGCTCATTCAGGACATGAGGCCCTCCCTCGACGACTTCTGGGGCAAGGAAAACTGCAGCGAAGTCCTGAATCTCAGCCGTCCCGAAATGATACGCGACATCCACCGCCAGTATCTGCGCGTTGGCGCGGATGTGGTCGAGACCAACACATTCGGGGCGACAAATATTGTCCTGGGTGAATTTGGACTGGAGAGCCGCGTCGCCGAGATCAATCACGCTGCGGTAAAGCTCGCACGCGAAGCGGCGCAAGAGTTCTCAACGGCCGCGAAACCACGGTTCGTCGCCGGTTCGGTTGGCCCCACGACGAAGCTGCCTTCACTTGCGCATATCGGCTTCGACGAGATGCTCGCGTCTTATGTCGAGCAGATGAAGGCGCTGCTCGAAGCGGGTGTCGATGTCATATTGATCGAAACTTCGCAGGACATTCTGCAGACGAAGATTGCCATTGCCGCGGCTTTCGATGCGATGGCGGCGACACGCAAGCGTGTGCCTGTGCAGGTGCAAGTCACATTGCAGGAGTCGGGAACAATGCTGCTCGGCACTGAGATCAGCGCCGCGCTGGCGATACTCGACGTGTACGACATCGACATCGTCGGCCTGAACTGCGCGACTGGTCCGCGCGAGATGAACGACGCTGTGCGGTATCTGTGCCATAACACCTCGAAACACGTATCGGTGTTACCCAATGCCGGCCTGCCGCACAACGAAGGTGGGCGCGCGGTGTACAAGCTCACCCCGCAGGAGCTCGCGGACTATCACAAACGCTTCATTGAGGAATACGGAGTACACGTAGTCGGCGGGTGTTGCGGAACGACTCCGAAGCACATCGAAGCCGTCGTGCAGGCGTGTGCTGCGCTCAAGCCGGCATCACGCAGCGTGAAACCGCGTTCTGAGGCTGCCAGCGCGTACACATCGGTTCCGCTCGAAATTGATGGCCAGCCCGTGGTTGTGGCCGAGGAGATGAACACCACCACGCGCGTCGAGCACTTCCGCAACCTGGTGCGCGCGGCTAAGTACGACGACATTCTCGCGCTCTCGAAAAAGCTCGTGGCCGAGGGCTCGCACATGCTCGACCTGTGCTGCGCAATCGTCGGCGAAGACGAGAAGGGTTACATGAGCTCGATCCTCGAGAAGATCGCCACGCGCGTGCCTGCGCCGATCCTCGTCGATTCCACCGAAGCGGATGTGATCGAAGTTGCGCTGAAGCGCATCCCCGGCAAGGCGATCATTAACTCAATCAACCTCGAAGACGGTGAGAAGCGCACATCCAAGGTTCTGCCGATGGCAAAGCGTTACGGCGCTGCTGTGATCGCGCTCACCATCGACGAAGATGGCATGGCGCTCACCGCCGACAAAAAAGTCGCAATCGCCAAGCGCATCTATCAGCTCGCGACGGAGAAGTACGGCATCAGAGCTGTGGACCTGATCTTCGATCCGCTCACCCTGCCCATCTCGACTGGACAGGAAGAGTACCGGTCTGCAGGGATTGAAACATTGGAAGCAGTGCGCCGCATCAAGCAGGAGCTTCCCGAGTGCCGGACCATTTTGGGAGTGAGCAATATATCCTTCGGACTCGCGACGTATCCGCGTCGCGTGCTTAACAGCGTGTTCTTGCGCGAAGCCGTCGATCGTGGACTCGATTGCGCGATCGTGAACTACTCGAAGATTTATCCGCTCTACAAGATTCCCGAAGCTGAAGTTGAAGTCGCACGCCGGCTCATCTTCCAGGACACCAGCCAGGGCGATCCGCTGCAGGCCTACATGGCTTTCTTCTCGGGTGTGAGCAAGAAGACCGACGCCGAAGCCGAAGACTTCAGCAGCTTGTCCGTTGAAGACAAGCTTAAGCACTGCATCATCAACGGCGAGAAGGCCATCGGCAGCGGAGGCAAAAAGCAGCCGCTTGAGGCGATCCTTGAAGACGCTCTGCAGCGCTACACGCCGCTCGATCTGATCAACACCGTCCTGCTCGATGGCATGAAGACCGTCGGCGAGCTCTTCGGCGCTCGCAAGATGCAGCTTCCATCTGTCCTCGATTCCGCGGCAGTAATGAAGCAAGCTGTCGCTTATCTGGAGCCCAAAATGGAAAAAGTCGAGGGCTCGCGCAAGGGCACCATCGTGCTCGCAACGGTGAAAGGCGACGTCCACGACATCGGCAAGAACCTGGTCGATATCATCCTCAGCAACAACGGCTATGAGGTCGTGAATCTCGGCATCAAGCAACCGGCAGATTCCATCATCGACGCCGCGCAGAAGCACAATGCTCACGCGATCGGACTCAGCGGGCTATTAGTAAAGTCCACGCTGGAGATGAAGTACGTGATCCAGGACCTGCAGCGCATGAATCTCGGCTATCCGGTCATCTGCGGTGGCGCTGCGCTTACGCGCAAGTATGTCGAGGATGATCTGCGGCGCGAGTACTCAAGCTCGGTCTTCTATGCAGACGATGCTTTTGCCGGCCTACACATCATGGACGATCTCACGTCGGAAAACGGCGCGCGCGAAGCTCGCCTGCAGGAAGGACGCGTGGTCAAGCAGTTTGCCCGCGCGGCGGTTGCCAGCGCGGATGGGGCCGAGGTTTCGACCGAAAGGTCTGCGGTAGTCACGAGTGCGCCAAACATCCCAAAGCCGCCGTTTGTAGGAAGACGAGTTCGCACGAATTTCGATCTGAACGAAATCTTCCAATACGTGAATGAGACTGCGCTGTTCAAGAATCAATGGCAACTCAAGACCGCTTCAGCTACCGATTATGCGAGGCTTGTGGAAGAGAAGTATCGGCCTATCGAGCAGGAGCTGCAGACGGAAGTGATTGCCTCCCGTCTGCTCGAGCCCAAGGCTGTGTATGGGTTCTATCCGTGCAACAGTCAGGGCAATGATGTCATTGTTTACGACACCTTCGAAAGCCTCCGAGAGATTCAGCGCTTCACCTTTCCGCGTCAGCGCGAAGGCCGTAAGCTCTGCATCTCTGACTTTTTTGAGCCGGCAGGTTCCGGAAAAATCGACGTGATCGGCTTCTCGGTCGTAACAGTGGGCAGTCGAGCCAGCGAAGAAACAAAACGATTGTTTGAAAGCGGTGATTACACTCGCTACTTATATCTGCACGGACTCAGCGTGGAAACTGCCGAGGCTCTCGCCGAGTATATGCATCGCGAGATTCGCCGCGAGCTGGGCATCGGCACTGAGGATTCGCCGCGTATCACCGATCTCTTCCACCAGAAGTATCGTGGATCGCGCTACTCGTTCGGATACCCAGCATGTCCCAATCTGGAAGACCAGACGAAGCTGTTCGCGATTCTGCATCCGGAGGACATAGGGGTCACGCTGACCGACACGTTCCAAATTGAACCTGAGCAATCGACCTCTGCGGTCGTTGTGCATCACCCGTCCGCCAAGTACTTCGTCGCGTGAGCGTCGCCGTTATTCCGACCGACGTCGGAAACGAGGAGTACCAGGCACTTCCCGAATCATGGGTTTCATCAAGTGCAATGCGCGCTAGTCTGAGTGCGAAGGCGTCTCCAACACAAACTTTTGGGACAAAGATGATTCTGCCGAATTTTCTGTTATTGCTAGCTGCACTCCAGTTTTCTTTGCCTGGAAAGCTACCGCGCGTGTTTTTGTTGGATGCGAGGGAACTCCAGCATCAGCGCGAGGTTGCAAAATCTCTATCGGAGCCGAACGCAATCCTTCGCGATGTTCGCGCTGAGGCCGACAGGGGGATGAGTGCCGGTCCGTTTTCGGTGATGCAAAAAGATTCAACGCCTCCGAGCGGGGACAAGCACGATTACATGAGCCTCGCTCCGTACTTCTGGCCCAATCCGGATACGCCCAATCATCTGCCATACGTGCGCCGCGACGGCGAGCGCAATCCAGAGATCAAGGGCATCTCCGATCACGACGCGATGGGGAAGATGGCCAGCGCAGTGCATGCTCTCGCACTCGGCTACTACTTCACTGGAAATGAAGACTACGCCGCGCGAGCTGCACTTCTGCTGCGAACCTGGTTCCTCGATCCGAGTACCAAAATGAATCCAAACCTTGAATATGCTCAAGGCATTCGCGGCATCACGACCGGACGAGGAATCGGGATTATCGACAGCCACAGTCTTACCGAAGTGGTCGATGCAGTGGGATTGCTGAGTGGATCGAAGAATTGGAGCGAAGCCGACCAGAAAGGCATGGAGCAGTGGTTCGCGGCTTTTCTAGAGTGGCTGCGCACCAGCAAAAATGGGAAGGATGAATTCAACGCAAAGAACAATCACGGCTCTTTTTACGACGTCCAGACTGCCGACTATGCCCTTTTCCTCGGACGCGACGATCTGGCCAAACAGATTCTGACTGCAGCAGAGCAGAAGCGCATTGCCACACAGATCGAGCCCGATGGCAAGCAGCCGCTGGAACTGGCGCGCACGCGCTCGTTTGGTTATAGCTGCTTCAACCTGCGTGCGTTGACTGAGCTGGCCACTCTAGGCGAGCACGTTGGAGTGGATCTCTGGCATTTCAAAACCAAAGACGGACGCAGCATCCGCGCGGCTCTCGATTACCTGCTTCCGTATGCGCTCCGCGAGAAATCGTGGCCGTACAAGCAATTGGGTGATCTCGGCGCTGGTGATCTCGTTCAGCCTCTTCTTGAAGCGGCCCGGGCGTATCACGATTCAGCATACGAAGCGGCCGCCAAAAAGATTGAAGGCGACAGTCGCAGCGCAACTTTCGATCTTCTCGATGCGGCCGCGCAGGGCAATTGATCGGGTCATCCGGCACCGATCACGACGGCAGAGCTTCGATATTGTTGTAGCTGATCCTCAAACTCTCAATCGGCGGACGTTCGCTCTCGTCCTGCTCGACGAAGTAGTGCTCCACTCCATATTTCTGAGCAGCATCGAGAATCTTCTTCCAATCGATGCTCCCATTTCCCACTTCGGCAAAGTGTTCGGCGGCTGGGTTAAGCTGCTGCGAGGGCGGGAAGCCAGGCTTGCGGTCCTTGAGGTGGAGCAGGCGAATGCGCTTCCCCAGTCTTTGCAGCATCGCCATTGGGTCCTGACCTGCCTGTGTGATCCAGTAGCAGTCCATTTCGAAGCAGACCAATTTGGGATCGGTCCGCGAGACGAGCGTCTCAAAGCCTGTGGTATCGCCTAATTTTCGAAATTCGTAATTGTGATTATGGAATCCGAAGCGCATGCCCATGCTCTTCGCGCGCTCTCCCCATTTGTTGAACTTGTCGGCAGCGCGAGCGAAGCCATCGACTGAGTCGCGCATGTTTTCGGGAAGCATCGGGCACACCACGTATTCGACTCCGAGCTCGCGGGCGTAATCGAGCTTCTCGGGAAGCCCCGCATAATCGAAGTGTCCGCTGGGAACTTTTAGCCCAGCGTCGATGATCCTCGCACGCAGCTCTTTTGCCGGATGCGAATAGACATTCCAGTAGGTCTCAACTTCGTCGTAACCGATCGCGCGAATCTGTTTCAGCACGCCAGGCAGATCCGATTCAGCTTGCTTGCGGACGGTATAGAGCTGAACGCCAAGTCTGCGGTGGCCGGCAGCAAAGCTGCTACGCGTGGCGAGGACACATGCAACGGTTCCAATGCCGGTAGCCAGAAATCTCCGACGCGAGAGCATGGCGGAAATACTACCAGCTCCGCTGCCAGAGATCGTGCGCCGTGCACTGAAGGGCAGCACCTAAGGGAACACGTGCGTTTCGATGTTTGTGTTCGCAGCCTGCGGGCCTCCGTGATTAAATCGCAATGAGATGAACTCCCCCAATCCAGGCACTGGCCCAGACCTGAGCATCACGTTCTGCGGCATTCATTTCAAGAATCCGATCATTGCTGCCAGTGGAACGTTCGGGTATGGCGTCGAATTCGAGGACATCGTCACACTCGACAAACTCGGCGGATTCGTGGTGAAGGGCCTTTCGCCCGAGCCGATGGCCGGCAATCCTCCCCCACGTATGTTCGAAACCGCAGCCGGAATGTTGAATGCGATCGGCTTGCAGAACATCGGAGCAGAAGCTTTCCTTCGTGACAAGCTGCCCATCCTTGCGCGCAAGAAGAACGTTGTGGTGATCGCAAATGTCTTCGGCCACTCGCGCGAGGACTACGAATCGGTAATCCGCATCCTGAATGAAGGTGAAGGCATCGCGGCCTACGAACTCAACGTTTCGTGTCCGAACACGAAGCAGGGCGGGATCAGCTTCGGCAGCGATCCGCACATGCTTGAAGAAATTGTATCCACATGCAAACAACATGCGCGTCGTCCGCTGATTGTGAAGCTTTCTCCCAACGTGACCAGCATTCCCATGATGGCGCGTGTCGCAGAAGAATCCGGAGCCGACGCGCTTTCACTGGTGAATACCTTTGTTGCTCTGGCCATCGATCCGGAAACCCGGAAGCCGAGAATTTCAAATCTGACAGCCGGGCTTTCCGGACCCGCGATTAAGCCAATCGCGCTACGAATGGTTTACGAGGCAGCTCGGACCGTCAACATTCCTGTAATAGGAATGGGAGGAATCAGCAGCGGCAGCGATGTGATTGAGTTTCTGCTGGCTGGAGCCGCTGCGGTACAGGTAGGAACTGCCAGCTACTTCGATCCCTGCGCCACAGAGCACATTGTGGACGAGCTCTATCGCTGGTGCCTGGAGCATCGGATTAAGGACATCAAGGAGCTGATCGGAGGATTGCAGGTCGAAGTGTGACGGCGGATCTCATTCGATCACGGCAAGCACATCGCCAGCGTTCACCGCTGCGCCTTCCACCGCAAGCAGTTTCGCCACCCTGCCCTTTTTCGGCGACTTGAGTTCGTTCTGCATCTTCATCGCCTCGATCACAACAACTCCCGCCCCCTGCTCGACTTGGGACTTTTCCGCTGCGATGATGCGCACAACTTTTCCGGGCATTGGCGCAACGATCTTCTTCGGACCTTCACCGGCGCCGGTACGAGCCCGACGAGAGCGCCAGGAGCGTGGATCGCGAACCTCTACCGCATAGCGGTCTCGTCCGACGACGATCTGCTGTTGCGTCTCGTTGAGCACAACCTCATAAGATTGGCCACCAATCAGTAGCGAAAGGAAACCGCTTGCTGCAGCACTGGCGTTAACCGCAACCTGATCGCCGTCCACTTTGCAGAGCCAGTTGCCGCTGTCCTGTTGTTCAAGCTCAACGCGATGATCGCGACCGTTCACACTGACGTCGAAAATCATCGTTCGCGCAGCGCCTCCTGCCGCGCCACGCTCTTCCATTTGCCTGGCCTTGCTGCTGCACCGTTTCCATGTCCGTTTACCCGCGCTCCATTCCCGCTCTTGGCGGTTTGCAGGAGCGCCGCTGCGATTGCGGCAATTTTTTCTCCGGTGCCATTGCTGGAAACCGTGGGTACGCGAGAGGCCAACAGACGATCCAGATATCCAGTGTGTATGCGGGCGGCAGCGAAATCAGCATCGTCGAGGATCTCGCGAAAGAGAGCTAAGTTGGTTGCAATTCCGCCAACAAAATACTCGTCGAGGGCGCGGCGTAAGCGCCGAATCGCCTGCTCGCGAGTGGGAGCGTAGGCAATAAGCTTCGAGAGCATGGGATCGTAGTCGAGAGGAACGGTCCAGCCTTCGTAAATGCCGCTGTCTTCGCGAATGCCAGGGCCGGATGGAGTCAGCAGGCGCGTAATCTTTCCCGGACTGGGAAAGAAGCTATTGTCTGGATCTTCCGCGTAAACCCGCACCTCGATGGCATGTCCGCGCAATTGTAGGTCGCTTTGGGAGAACGGAAGCTGCGCTCCGGCGGCTATCAGAATCTGCAGATGAACAAGATCGAGTCCCGTGACGAGCTCCGTCACTGGATGCTCGACTTGGAGACGAGTGTTCATTTCCAGGAAGTAAAAGCTGTTGTTCTGATCGACAAGAAATTCCACCGTCCCCGCATTGAAGTACCCGGCAGTGCGTGCCAGAGCGACCGCGGTTTCGCCCATTGCCTGCCGCATCGCGGGATCCACCACTGCCGAAGGAGCTTCTTCGATCACCTTCTGATGGCGACGCTGCACGGAGCACTCGCGCTCGCCGAGATAGACCATGTTGCCGTGCTCATCGCCGAGCACCTGGATTTCGATGTGGCGAGGTTCGACGATCAGTTTCTCGATGTAAACGTCATCATTGCCGAAGGCGCGTAACGCCTCGCTTTTTGCCGACGCGAAGGCGGAGGCGAGCTCGTCGCGAGCATTCACGCGGCGCATGCCCTTGCCGCCACCCCCGGCTGCGGCCTTCAGCATCACCGGATATCCAACCTGCTCTGCAACCTGCTCTGCGTCAGCAAGCGAAGTTAGCGCGCGTACCGATCCGGGAACGCGCGGCAAACCGGCGCGATCAGCGGCCTCGCGCGCTCGCGTCTTTGACCCCATGGCTTCCATCGCAGAAGGTGGAGGCCCTATGAACTTCACTCCAGCATCTGCGCAGGCCTTCGCGAACCGCGCGTTCTCCGAAAGAAAACCGTAGCCCGGATGGATGGCGTTGGCCCCGCTGCGATGCGCGACATCAATGATGCGTTCGATATTGAGATACGACTCACGGGCAGCCGCCGGCCCGATGTGATAAGCCTCGTCGGCTTTCATCACATGCAGTGCTGCGCGATCTACATCCGAAAAGACCGCCACCGTTGGAATGCCAAGCTCACGGCAGGCGCGAATCACGCGCACGGCGATTTCGCCGCGATTGGCGATCAGAATCTTCTTGAATAGCGGTGGCATGGTGAACGGAGATTTAACCACAGAGGACACGGAGAGTGCACAGGCAGCGAAACGAGCGGCTATCGAGATAGACCATTAACGCTCGTCCTTTGTGCTCTACCTTGTGAACGCGTTTACTTTCCCGTGCCATTCGGATACAGAAGAATTTTGCTGGCTACGCCGGTCTTAAGCCGCTCCATGCCTTTGCTGAAGTCCTTAAGCGGCATGCGGTCGGTAATTACGGGAGATAAATCCAATTTGTCCGCCTTCAAGAGCGCCTGCATCTGATACCAGGTCTTGTACATTAACCGACCGTTGATTCCCTGCACGATTGCACCCTTGAAAATGAGGTCTTCAGCGAAGTTCATCTTGATGGGCACCGACGGAATGCCGAGCAGGGAGACACGCCCGCCAAGACGCAGAATGTCGAACCCAGTCTTGATGCCATCCGGATGGCCGGACATTTCCAGCACCACGTCAATTCCGGTCCCGTCCGTGCGCTCAAGGACAAACTTCTTCACGTTGTCTTTGCTCGGGTCGCAGACATGATCTGCCTTCATCGCTTTGGCCAGCTTGCGACGATGCTCGTTCACTTCAAGCGCAAAAACCTGGGCCGCTCCCACGGCACGCGCAACCGCGATGGAGAATAGTCCGATAGGACCACAGCCGATCACCGCAACTGTCTTGGCCGCGATCTCTCCTGCAAGCACGGTGTGAACAGCGTTGCCCAGCGGGTCGAGGATCGAAGCGTAATCGGCAGGAATCGACGGATCGAGCTTCCAGATGTTCGATTCGGGAATCTTGACGTAATCGGCGAAGGCCCCATCAGCATCGACTCCGATGATCTTCACGTGCTGGCAGATGTGCGCCTCACCGGTACGGCACTGCAGGCACTTGCCGCAATTCACGTGCATCTCGGCGGAAACGAAATCGCCTTCTTTTACGCTAGTGACCTCACGACCTACGGCAGCGACCGTGCCGCAAAATTCATGCCCGGGAACTAATGGCGGACGAATGCGCTTCTGCGCCCATGCGTCCCATTCGTAGATATGCAGATCTGTGCCGCAGATGGACGCAACTTTTACTTTGACGAGAACGTCATTGGGGCCAATCTCAGGAAGTGGAACCTGACGTAGCTCCGACCCAGGCGCCGCCTGCGGCTTCACGATGGCCTGCATGGTTTCAGGCATTCAAGGACTTCTCCCATCCACATATAGCCGCATTAGGGATGCGGACAAAACTTCTTAGTGTATCACTCGTCTGGCGACGCCTCCTGTGTCGATGAGGACGGAGGCTGATTGTGTGGCGGGATTTCGACGGCTTGCGCCAGGACTGGCGTCACATTCTGAATTGCAGGAAGCGGCAGCAGAAGTTCGACTTCGATTCCGCCGATCGCCTGCGAGATCGCGTTGTAAATGAACGCCAAAACAGCGCCCGCAAGGAAGCCAATGCACGCATAGACGAACGGCAGAAAGATCGCTAACACCACAGAGCCGCCGAATCCCTGGCGCTCTCCTCCAGCCAAGGCCAGTCCAGGTCCAAGAAGCACGAAGGGAGCAATCAGCAAGCCAAGAATCCCGTAGAGTACGCCGTTAACTTTGGCAGCGGACAAAACGCGGATGGAATAAATTTTCGTCATCGGAACCCTCGCGGCCGCACGATGGGCAAACCCGCGCGGCTTTTGTTTTGCAATTTCGAAAGCTCAGTTATATATAGAGACCGTGGCTGGCGCACCCGTCTCGATTCACTCGTCGGCGACTCGAGCGGCCAGCCGCTGGGTTCAGCTCGCAGCCGGAATTGTCGCCATGATGGCTGTGGCGAACCTTCAGTATTCCTGGACGCTCTTTACCGGCGAGCTCACCGCCAGCCTCCACGCCACGCTGCCCGCCATCCAGGTGGCGTTCTCAACATTTCTCATCGCAGTCACATGGCTGGTTCCGTTCGACGGCTACCTGATCGACCGCTTTGGTCCGCGTCCCATTATGGTCTGCGCCGGAGTGCTCGTCGGCATTGGTTGGGTAGGTGCAGGAAAGGCCTCGACCGTCACCGAGTTGGTGATCGTGTACACCATTGGCGGAATCGGCGCGGGTATCGTCTATGGCGGCACGATCGGGAACGCATTGAAGTGGTTTCCCGACCGCCGCGGACTCTGCGTCGGCCTGACCAGCGGCGCCTATGGACTTGGAACAGCCCTGACCGTTTCGGGAATCGCCTCGATGATCCGCTCGTCGGGATATGCGAAGACCTTCATCGTGTGGGGGCTTGTCCAGGGAATGGTGGTAGTACTCTCGGCGCTCGTAATGGAGAACCCGCCGGATGGCTGGCTGCCTGCCAACAATGATCCAAATCAGGAAAGAGCGACAAAGGTTCTCACCTCAGGACTGGAGATGTCGCCGTGGCAGATGATGCGCACCGGTCCATTCTGGCTTATCTACCTGATGATGACGCTCATGTCCTTTGGCGGATTGATGGTCACGGCGCAGCTAAGCCCGATTGCGAAGTTCTACAACGTGGATAAGGTAGTCGTGATCTTCGGTATGTCTGCCCTCGTTCTCGCCATTCAGATCGATCGCATTCTGAATGGTCTCACTCGCCCATTCTGGGGCTGGGTTTCCGATCACCTCGGGCGAGAGAACACGATGTTTGCTGCCTTCACGCTCGAGGCGGCTGCACTATTCCTGCTGCTCCGTCTAGCCGATCATCCTGTTTGGTTTATTGCACTCTCGGGTCTGTGCTTCTTCGCGTGGGGTGAAATCTTCTCGCTGTTTCCATCGATTACGGCGGATCTATTCGGAGCAAAGTGGGCGACCACAAACTTCGGAGTGGTCCTCACCGGCGCAGGAGTCGCGTCCATCTTCGCAGGTCCAATAGCAGCCATGGCATCGGTCAAATCTGGGAATTGGACGAGCGTCTTCTGGGCAATGATAGCGTGCGACATCATCTCAGCTCTGCTCGCCCTCGTCTGGCTCAAGCCGATCGCGCGCAGGATGCTGCCCAAAGTGAATCCTCGCAATCCATAAATTCATGGGATGTATAGCCGTTCTGGTTTTACAAATCCTTGACAATTCATCCCTGACCGGTTGATACCCTGAATCAGCCAAAACTCAGCATGGATCGTATTCTCGTTATTGAAGATAACCCAAAGGTTCAGCGGGCTATGAGCCGCCTTTTTGAGCCGGAGGGGTTCGCCGTGGAAATTGCCGGGACCGGCGAAGCAGGACTTCAGGCATTTACCGCTCGCCAACCCAATGTCGTCATTCTCGACTTGCGCATGCCCGGAATGGGAGGACGCGAGGTGTGCCAGCAGATCAAGCGACGCGCTCCTGCAATGCCCATCATCGTAGTGAGCGCCACATCCGACGTGATGGACAAGGTCTTGCTGCTGGAGCTTGGAGCTGACGACTATGTCACCAAGCCATTTTCTCCGCGTGAGCTTCTGGCGCGCACGCGGGCGGCACTGCGGCGGTCAGCCCGCGTTCCCAATGAGGAACGCTTCGCTTTCGACGAAGTGCATGTCGATTTCACGCGCATGCAGCTTACTCGATCGGGCGAGCCGGTGCCGATGACCGCGCAGGAGTTCAAAGTTCTGAAGTTCATGGTAGAGAACCGCGAGCGCGTGATCTCGCGCGATGAGCTGCTGAACGAAGTTTGGGGTTACCAGGATTATCCAAGCACGCGCACGGTGGACAATCACATTCTCAAGCTGCGCCAGAAGCTGGAACAGGAGCCCGCGAATCCCGCGCACTTTCTCACCGTGCATGGCGTAGGATACCGCTTCGTGCCGTAGCCAACTCCGTGACCCTTCGCGCCAAATTCCTGCTTGCGCTGCTGCTCATCTCCGTCTTCCTGACGGGCGCAAGCCTCATAGTTGTCCGCCGCGTAGTCAGCGCACACGTTCGCATGCAGGTCGTTCAGGACGTACACAATTCCGTCACCACATTCGAGAACGTGCAGCGCCAGCGCGAGGAAAACCTCGTGCGCTCGGCAGATCTAATGGCTGATCTGCCAATCGTTCGTGCTCTTATGACTACGCGTCACGCCGCGACGATTCAGGATGCATCGACCGAACTCTGGCAAACCGCCGGCAGCGATCTGCTTGTTCTTACCGACGCGAGCGGGAAGATGATGGCCCTGCAATCAAATTCCCCCGATTTGACGCGCGACGAAATTCAAAGGCAGTTAACTTCATCGCTGCCTCCAGCAGAAGGCGCCTCCTGGTGGCTCTGCGGAAAACATCTGTTCGAAGTAGCGATGCGGCCGATTTATCTCGGCGAGGCAGAACGCAATCGGGTGGTTGGATTCTTGGCGCTCGGATCGGAGATCGACGAAAAGGTTGCGAGCGAGCTGAGCCAGGTCGCGAGCAGTCAAGTGATCTTCCGAGCGAATGACGCTCTAGTACGCAGCACGCTTGCGCCCGCACAGGAACGGGATTTCTCATCACGGTCTTCTGCTTCACCGCTGCAAACCGCTCCTCGCGAAATCAGTCTGGGCGACGAAGAGTTTCTTGCTGAGGATGTGCAGCTCTCGGCAGCTCCGACGAGCGTTCGCCTCACCGTTCTCAAGTCGCTGGATCAGTCCACGCGCTTCCTGACCGATCTCGATCGCCTTATTCTCGCTTTGGGAATTCTCGCTCTCGTCTTGGGGGCAACGCTGGTTTGGATCATCTCCAGCAGCATCACCAAGCCTCTGAGTTCTCTTGTGGAAGGTGTTCGCGCGTTGGGTCAATCAGACTTCGAATATCCACTAACCAAAGGCGGACGCGACGAAGTTGCCGAGCTCACTGCAGCCTTCAGCCGCATGCGCGCTGACCTGCAGCAAAGTCAGCACGAATTGCTCGAGAGCGAACGACTTGCGACCATCGGACGGATGGCGAGTTCCATCTCTCACGACTTGCGGCACTATCTTTCGGCTATTTTTTCTAACGCAGAGTTCTTGAGCGACTCCCGCCGTGCTGTTGCTGAAAAGCAGGAACTGTATGAAGAGATTCGAATCTCCGTCATGCAGATGAACGAGCTTATCGACTCGCTACTCGAGTTTTCGCGCACACGCGAGTCTTTACGGCTAGCGCCTTCGCATCCTGAGGAAGCCATTCAAGCGGCGATCCAAAGCATCCGCACGCGGCCGGAATTTCGGAACGTCACAATTGACGTTAGTTCGACCGGCACACGTGAAGGTATGTACGACATCAAGCGCCTGGAGCGTGTATTTCACAATCTTTTTCTAAATGCGTGCGAGGCGGCCTGTGCTGAACCGGGAAGGATTCGGGTCGAGCTCCGCGAGCTGGACAGCAGAGTTGAAATTCGCGTGATCGACAACGGGCGCGGCATTTCCCAGGATCACCAAACCAAAGTCTTCGAGCCTTTCTTCACGCATGGCAAAGCCAACGGCACGGGGTTGGGGCTGACCATTGCACAGAAGATCGTTCAGGATCATGGCGGCGATCTGAGAATCGAGAAGACCTCGGCAGAAGGAACTACGATTCTAGTCACTCTGCCCGTTTTGGGAACCCCCGCGGCAGGCTACAAGGGCATAAAGGGCATAACCAGTACTCCGGTGAACGTGATCTGACCTGACTTCACGGGACCGGAACCTCGAAGGAGTCTTGCACATGAAAGTCCCCATCGCCGCCAGCGCCATGCTGCTGGTTATCACCAGCGCAGCGCTTGGTCAGCAGGCCTCATCGACGAGCGCAACGAGATCAGAGTCCCAACTGACAGAGGCCGTGCGCCAGCTTCAGGCTGAGATTTCGCAGTTGCAAAACTCCGTGGCCGAACTGCGCAACGAAGCCGATCGCTATCGCGCGCAGACGCAGGAGCTGGAGCGCCGGCTGGAGGCGATCGCGCCGACTCTGACTGCGCAGAGCGTTCAACTTCCTCCGCAGAGTTCGAGTGCGCCACCAGAGCAGGAGCAGGCGCCTTCAACTTCGACGAGCGCACGCTTGGCGAAGCTCGAAGATGAATACTCCTTGCTGACCGGCAAGGTGGACGATCAGTATCAGACAAAGGTTGAGAGCGGGTCGAGATATCGCGTGCGACTCTCTGGTCTGGTCATGCTGAATATGTTCAGCAATCGCGGAGTTCCCGACAGCATCGACAATCCGGGAGTTGCGATTCCCAGCTACGGAGTTTACGGCACGGGCTCGGTCGCTGGGACGCTGCGGCAATCGCAAATGGGAGTCGAGATCTTCGGGCCGGAATGGGCCGGAGCACGAGTAAGCGGCGATCTACGTTTCGACTTCGCCGGTGGCTTTCCCGATACTGACAATGGCAGCGTGCTCGGTTTAATGCGGCTGCGAACCGGCAACGTTCGCATGAATTGGTCGCATACATCGATTGCCGCCGGACAAGATGCGCCCATGTTTTCTGCTATTTCTCCAACCTCGCTAATCTCACTGGCACAGCCCGAGTTCGCCTACACCGGAAACTTGTGGACGTGGGTGCCGCAAGTGCAACTGCAGCACTGGGTCGATTTGGGAAACTCGCAGCGAGTGAACTTCTCCGCGGGAATCCTCGATCCGCTTACGGGCGAGACCCCGCGCGGGCAGTCTTATCGCGCTGCGGGAGCAGGCGAACTCTCGCGGCAGCCGGGATATTCGGCGCGCGTTGGATGGTCAGGCGGCAAAGATGAGGATCATCCCACGTCGTTCAACGTCGGCGGCTACTTCAGTCGGCAGAACTGGGGATTCAACCGGGTGGTCGATGGTTGGGCTGGAACAGCGGATTGGCAGATTCCTCTCATTTCTCGGCTCGCTCTCAAAGGCGAATTCTTTCGCGGACAAGCGCTGGGAGGCTTCGGCGCCAGCAGCGGCCAGAGCGTGATTTATTCCGACGTGTTGCAGAATCCGCTCGCTGTCGTGAAAGGCCTTGATGATGTTGGGGGATGGAGTCAGCTCAGCCTGCAAGCCAGACCGACTCTGCAGTTCAATGCCGGGTACGGACTCGATAATCCATTCTCAAAAGAAATTCGGCAATTCACCGCGCGTCAGAATGTGCTGTATCCCGGATTGGGAAAAAACGCGAGCGCGATGGGCAACGTAATTTATCGCCCGCGTTCCGACCTCCTGTTCTCGCTCGAGTATCGCCACATTGTTTCATCGCGGCTGACGAACGTCCGAGCATCGGCGGACAATATCGGCATGGGGATTGGGTTGCTGTTCTGATGAGGCTTACTTCTCTTCTCCGATTCACGACAGCGACTCTAGCGTGCGTCTGCGCGCTTGCGGTGCTATTGCGCTGTGCCGAGGTTACGGCATCTGTCCGCGTGAGCGGCGTCAATGGCGGCGACCCGACCGGAGCAGTGGTCTCTCTCACGCCGGTGGATCCTGCGCAGCGTGATGCGCTTAAGGAAGCGCCTGTCCATGCCGCTCTCGTTCAGAAGAACAAAACTTTTTCACCGCACGTGCTCGTAATACCGCCGGGCTCGACGGTCGATTTCCCGAATCATGATCCGTTCTTTCACAACGTCTTCTCTTTATTCGAAGGCAAAAGGTTCGATTTGGGACTCTACGAGTCGGGCACAAGCCGTTCGGTGAAATTCGACCGCACCGGCGTGAGCTACATCTTCTGCAACATCCATCCGCAGATGAACGCGATTGTCATATCGCTCGATACTCCGTACTATGCGATCGTCGGCAGCTCAGGCGAGGCCAAGATCGCGAACGTGCAGCCGGGTGAATATCTGATGCAGGTATGGGCCGAAGGCTTGACGCGCGAGCAAATGGATAAGCTCTCGCGTCGGGTGACGGTCACCGATGCTCCGGTTGGATTAGGAGTGCTGGAGATTCCCTCCACAGAAACTCTGGCGCAACACAAAAACAAATATGGGCGCACTTACGATCCCGCTGCCGCAGCGCCATACGAGCCACGCTAGATGAAAAACAATTGAACACGGAGGGCACGGAGGGCACGAAGGTTTGAGCCTAAGCCGAACACCCGACCTTTGCCCGCGACAAGTTCTCTTCATTTAGCACGGACTACAGCGGCTTCTCTATTTTCCTCTGTGCCCTCCGTGTTCAAAGCCTTTGATTTTTTCCCGAAAACCATAAAAATCGAGTTACTCTCATCGCACCCCCATCCAGGAGCGCCTCATGGATCCAAGCCTTATTGGCTTTATTGTTCTTGCTGTCATCGTAGTTGCCACCATTCTCAGTGGACTCTTCACGGTCGATACCGCCGAAGCCGCCGTGATTCAACGCTTCGGCAAATTCGTGCGCATTGCCGGCCCCGGACTGAATTTCAAGCTGCCGTGGTTTGAGCACGTCGCCGGACGAGTGAATCTGCGCGTTCAGCAGTTCCGCGTCGAAGTCGAGACGAAAACCCGTGACAACGTCTTCGTGAAAGTCATGGTTTCCGTCCAGTATCAGGTTTTGCCGGATAAGGTTTATCAGGCGTACTACAAGTTGCAATCACCTGGAGAGCAGATCACGTCCTACGTCTTCGATTCCGTGCGCTCGCAGGTTCCGAAAATGGCAATCGACGATGTCTTCGAAAAGAAGGACGACGTCGCCGATGCCGTGAAGCAGGAGCTTTCAAACGTGATGAACGATTTCGGCTACATCATCATCAAAGCGCTCGTCACGGACGTTGATCCCGATCCCAAAGTGAAATCAGCGATGAACGACATCAACGCCGCCCAGCGGGAGCAGGTTGCAGCGCAAGCGCGCGGCGAAGCCGAGAAGATTCTCAAGGTAAAGCAGGCCGAAGCTGACGCGGAAAGCAAAGCGCTGCAGGGCAAAGGCATCGCCGATCAGCGCAAGGCGATCATCAGCGGATTGCGCGAGTCGGTCGAGGCGTTCAAAGAGAGCATTGAAGGAGCACAGGCGAAAGATGTGATGGCACTAGTGCTGATGACGCAATACTTCGACACGCTCAAGGAGATTGGCTCCCAGGATAAGAGCAACACCATCCTGATGCCTCACTCGCCGGGCGCGATGATGGACTTCTATCAGCAGATTCAGAACGCGACACTCATCGGCAGCGACGCTGCAGCGAAAGTGCAATCCGCGGCGGCAGGAGGAAGGGGATGATTGGCCCACTGCCTGGCCGGTAATTTCGCACTCTAGAGAGACACTGTCATCCCTCAAGCCGCAGCGTGGCTGTGTAAAGCTTCCTGAAGCTCTATGCGGCTTGGGCGATCTGCTTTTCTTCAGAGGCAAACAACAGATCCCCCGCGCAGCAAAAACAATGTTTCTAGACCAAGTGGTTCTTCGCTGCTGCGCGAGGGATGACAGTGGTGTATCGAAGCGCAGCTAAGACGAATGAGACTTGGAGCAAAACCCTTCGAGTGCTCTCGAAGCCAGAAAGAGTTACAGAGGAATATTGCCGTGCTTCTTAGGCGGGTTTTTGTCCCGCTTGGTGTCGAGCATCTCTAAAGCATCAATGAGCTTTTTGCGTGTCTCGCGCGGACGGATGACCGCATCGATGTATCCGCGCTCGGCAGCGACGTAGGGATTTGCGAAGCGCTCGCGAAATTCTTCGATCTTCTTGCTGCGCTCGCGTTCGAGAATTGCCGCGCGTTCGGCCTCCGTTTTGCCCATCTGCGCTGCGCGTTCGAGCTCGCGCTTGTACACGATGTTCACCGCGCCTTCCGGACCCATGACCGCGATCTCCGCGGTTGGCCAGGCGTAGTTCACGTCGGTGCGAATGTGTTTGGACGACATCACGCAATAGGCTCCGCCGTAGGCCTTGCGCGTTATGACTGTCATTTTGGGAACCGTAGCTTCGGCAAAGGCGAAGAGCAGCTTGGCGCCATGACGAATGATGCCGCCGTACTCTTGCTGCGTGCCAGGAAGGAATCCCGGAACGTCTTCAAATGTAACCAGCGGAATATTGAAAGCATCGCAGAAGCGCACGAAGCGCGCACCTTTGTCCGACGCATTGATATCGAGCACGCCAGCGAGAAACGCAGGCTGATTCGCCACTACTCCGACCGGCCGGCCATTCAGGCGCGCGAATCCCACCACGAGGTTCTTCGCATACAGCTCCTGCACTTCGAAGAAGTAGCCGTCATCGACTACGCGCGTGATCACGTCCTTAATGTCGTAAGGCTGATTGGAAAGCGCAGGAACAATTGAGTCGAGCTCGGCATCGGCGCGATCAATAGGATCGGTGGTGGCACGCCGGGCCGGATCGTCGAGATTGTTGGACGGAATAAAGCTCATCAGCTCGCGGATCATCGACAGGCACTCGGCGTCATCGTGCGCGAGAAAGTGAGCCACACCCGAAGTTTCATTGTGGGTCGCGGCGCCGCCAAGCTGATCTTTCGTGACCTCTTCGTGCGTGACGGTCTTGATTACATCCGGACCGGTCACGAACATGTACGAAGTCTTATCGACCATGAAGATGAAGTCAGTAATCGCAGGAGAGTACACCGCGCCGCCGGCGCAAGGTCCCATAATCGCGGAAAGCTGTGGAATCACGCCACTCGCGAGCGTGTTGCGTAGGAAGATGTCCGCGTATCCAGCCAGCGACATTACGCCTTCCTGAATGCGCGCGCCTCCAGAATCGTTGAGCCCAATCACCGGCGCGCCGACACGCATGGCCATGTCCATGATCTTGACGATCTTCGCAGCGTTAGCTTCCGACAGGGATCCGCCGAACACCGTGAAGTCTTGAGCGAAGACGAAGACAAGCCGACCCTCGATGCGGCCGTAGCCTGTAACGAATCCATCGCCGAGGATCTTCTGCTGATCCATGCCGAAATCGCTGGCGCGATGAGTCACAAAGCGATCAGTCTCTTCGAACGTTCCTTCATCAAGAAGAAAGTTAATGCGCTCGCGTGCCGAGAGCTTTCCTTCTTTGTGCTGCCGTTCGCGGCGTTCAGGTCCGCCGCCGCTTTCGGCAGCGGTATCGCGGCGCTTCAGCTCTTCCAACTTTTGCTCAAGATTCATCGCAAGGATTATAGGAGGTACAAGCGAGTTCTCTGGAAAATCCGTAGTATCCGTGCGATGTGTGATGGTTTATCAAACGCGAGCCCAGTGCCCCGCTTCAACTTCCTTTAGCGGCACATCGGGATATTGTCGTGCTTCCACCATTGCCAGCGCGCGATCTCTTCGACTGCGCAGAGTTGGGATCGCGTTGAGCAGCCCGCGAGTGTACTCATGCGCGGGAGCCGTGAACACTTGGCGCGCAGTGCCGCTCTCCACCATCTGTCCGCGATACATCACCGCTACGCGATCGGAAACCTGGGAGACTACGCCTAGATCGTGCGAGATGAAAAGCATCGATAACGAAAACTTCTCGCGCAACTGCTCCAACAGTTCGAGAATCTGCGCCTGCACGGTGACGTCGAGAGCAGTCGTTGGTTCGTCGGCAATCAGGAGCTGCGGATGGTTCACGATTGCCATAGCGATCATGACCCGCTGTCGTTGTCCTCCGGAAAGCTGATGAGGATAATCGCGCGCGCGGCTCGAAGGATTTGGAATCGCAACCTCGCCGAGCGCCGCTACAGCCCGATCGAATGCTTCCTTATGACCGACGCGCTCGTGGGCGAGTACGGCCTCCGAGATCTGATCTCCGACGCGCATCAGCGGATTCAGTGCCGTCATCGGCTCCTGGAAGATCATCGCCATGGCTTTTCCGCGAAGGCTGCGCATCCTTTCTTCCGGAGCAGTCAATAGTTCCTCTCCTCCGAAACGAATGCTGCCGCTTACGCGTGCCTGTGGAACAAGCAGCCGCATGATGGCCAGCGATGTGACGGACTTTCCGCTGCCGGACTCGCCGACCAACCCAAGCGCCTCACCAGACTCGATCGCGAAGCTCAGATCGCGCACGGCATGGCTCGCGCCAAAACTGATATTTAGATGCTCGACACTCAGCAGCATATTCTGCGGAACTCGCATTCATAACACATCCGCTGCGGTTTTCACCACGGAGACACGGAGGGCACGGAGGAATCAACAAGAGATGATGTTCGAGTTCGCCCAACTGCTGGCGGCTTGTCTGTATGTGGCTCCAAACGCGCACACCGAATCGAATGCACCGGTCATGCCCCAGCCCGAAGGGCGGAATGTATTAGCCCACGCGCGTAAGCCGTGGGGAAACGAAAGAAATGTTTTGAGCCCATCGGGCGGCATAATTCGCGCGAGTGCATGAAAATCATGTCGCCCTCCGGGCTCAATCTCATGGCATCGCCCACCCACGGCTGACACGCGTGGGCTAATACATTCCGCCCTCGGGCTCGTGCTGATTTCATCTGTCTTGTATTGATTAGCCACAACCCGTGCTCGCAATCGAATCCCTATGTGAGTCGCCGTGTTCGGTTGATTTTCGACATCCAACAGCCAGGAGAGTACCGAGAGCGACCTTCTTCCTGTAACCTGTCCCGTTCCTGTACCCTGCTCTCCGGAGAGGCCATGTTCCGTACAATCCTCGTGTGCTGTGCTCTCAGCAATCTGCTCCTTGCCCAACCTGCAGTCCAATCTAGTTCCTCAACCCAGAAGCATCCGTTCACCTTCGAAGACATGATGGCACTGAAGCGCATCGGCGATCCGCAGGTTTCGCCGGACGGACGCTGGGTCATCTTCTCCGCCGTGCACGTGAACCTCGACGAGAACACGCGCAAGCCACATCTGTGGATCGTGCCCGCTGCCGGCGGCGCATCGCGTCAGCTTACGACCGGACAGGCGGGCGAGAATCGCGGGCGCTTTTCTCCGGGCGGCAAGAGCATTCTCTATACCTCGGCAGCTATAGGAGGCTCGCAGATCTGGGTCGCAACATTCGATTCCCAATCCGGCACCCTCACCGGCGAGGCACGGCAGCTCACCTCGCTCTCCACCGAAGCTGACGGAGCGCTATGGGCTCCGGATGGCAAGAACATTCTGTTCGTCTCCGAGGTGTATCCCGACTGCAAGGACGATGCCTGCAACAAAAACCGTGATGAGGCGCTGGCCAAGTCGCCCGTGAAAGCCAAGATTTTTACTCGTCTCTTTTACCGGCACTGGTCGAGCTACACGCGTTTTAAGCGCAGTCATCTCTTCGTAGTTCCCGCTGAGGGCGGTACGCTGATCGACATCACTCCCGGCGACCACGATGTTCCGCCCTTCAGCCTTGGCGGCCAGGATCTCTACGCCATCTCTCCCGACGGACAGGAGGTGGCCTTCACCAGCAACATCGACGAGGTCGAAGCCACGAGCACGAACAATGATGTTTTTGTGGTGCCTATTACGGGAGGGACGCCGAAAAAGATCTCCAGCAGCCCGGGCAGCGACTCCACGCCGCTTTACTCGCCAAACGGACGTTACATCGCGTATCGCTCGCAGGCGCGAGCAGGGTATGAAAGCGACCGCTTCCGGCTATTTCTTTACGATCGCAAGAGCGGGACGACTACCGGCCTGACCAAGAACTTCGATCGCTGGGTCGATGCGTTCGCCTGGGCTCCAGATTCGTCGGCAATCTATTTTGTGAGCGAAGATCACGGAATGGCTCCGCTGTGGCGCGTTGCAGTAAACAGCGGCGAGCCGCAGAAGATAATTGGCGGCTTCAACGATGAGCCGGCCGTATCGCCCGACGGCCACACGATCTTCTTCAGCCGTATGTCGATTGCGGCGCCGAACGAAATCTATAAGGCATCGATTCCCAGTTCAGGAATCGCCGAAGCTCAGCAGCTTAGTCATGTGAATGATGGAGTGCTCTCGGCCATCGAGATGACCCCGCTTGAGTCATTTGAGTTCACAGGAGCGAACAAGACGAGAGTCCAAGGCTTCCTGCTCAAGCCTCCCGGATTCAACCCTGCAAACAAATATCCGATGAAGTTCCTCATCCACGGCGGCCCGCAGGGCGCGTGGGGAGACGACTGGTCTTACCGCTGGAATCCGGAGCTGTTCGCCGCCAACGGATACGTGGTCGTGATGATCAATCCGCGCGGCTCGACCGGCTACGGACAGAAATTTATCGATGAAATCAACGGCGACTGGGGCGGCAAACCGTACGTCGATCTCATGCGCGGTCTCGATTATGTCGAGAAGACGTATCCCTTCATCGACAAGGATCGCGAGTGCGCGCTCGGCGCTTCCTACGGCGGATACATGATCAACTGGCTGCTCGGGCATACCAATCGCTTCAAATGCCTGGTCTCGCACGATGGCATGTTCAACGATGTTTCCGCTTTTGGCACTACTGAAGAACTTTGGTTTAACATCTGGGAGTTCAAAGGCACCCCCTGGACGAATCCGAGTACATATAAGAAGTGGTCGCCGAATCTCTTCGCGCCGAAGTTCAAGACCCCAACTCTGGTCGTACACGGACAACTCGACTACCGTCTCGATGTGTCAGAGGGACTCCAGCTCTTCACCACTCTCCAGTTGTTGAAGGTTCCTTCAAAGATGCTGTACTTCCCCGATGAAGGGCATTGGGTGCTGAAACCGCAAAACAGCCGGCTCTGGTACAAGACCGTGAATGACTGGGTGGATCAATGGGCCAAGCCGCATTGACAGCGATCAGTTAACGTCCGCGCCACTTCACCTGATCTGCACGCTCAACTTCACTTCAGGCCCGCAGCTCCATGCGAAATTCAAGCTCGATCGATCCCTGCTGGCCTGGTTTCTCTCCTAAATGTATTTCAAATTATGAAATCTAAATTTGTGGTCTTGAAATCAAACGCGCAGCTTTGCTATAGACATAACCCGGCTTGAAGGCAGGGTAGTTTTCGCCGAGCTTCAAGCGGCATCAGCAGCACTTGCAAGAGATTGCCTTCAGGCTCCCCGACGGAAATGACACGAGGGATTCCGAAAGGAAAATGGAGAGAGGGTTCATGAAGCGCCTTATCTATACGGCGGCCGCCGCGCTGGCGGTCGTGTTGTTGAGCGTCAGTTTCATTTCGGCACAGACCACCAGCGGTGAAATTTCGGGAAGAGTAGTCGATCAGAGCGGCGCCGCAATTCCCAATGCGGAGGTCGTCCTTACCAACCAGCTCACGTCGCAACAGCTCACCACCACTACCGACAAATCGGGAAATTTTGTGTTTCCGTCCATTCAGCCGGGCACTTTTTCGGTGACCGTGCGTTCGGCAGGGTTTAAGCAGTTCGACAAGAAGGATCTGCAGCTCACCGCCTCTGAACGCCTTTCGGCAGGAACGTTGAAACTCGAAGTGGGCGCGGCCACGCAAACCGTGACCGTCAATGCTGAAGCTACGCCTGTCCAGACGCAGAGCGCGGAGCGCTCGGCGGTGCTGGGCAGCAAAGAGATCGCTACTCTGATGGCCCCAGGACGCGATGTGCTCGCGCTGGTGCGCGTGCTCCCTGGAGTCGTTAACGACGGTGAGGGAGCCAGCCAGCTCGGAACCGAAGGACCGGGAACCATCGACGGAGTACGCCAGAACTACAACTCAGTGAGCGTCGATGGCACTCTCGGCAATCCTCGCGGCGACGGCAACAAGTTGGATACGCCGCTTAACATGGATGCAGTTGGAGAGGTCAAAGTCCTGCTCAACAGCTATCAGGCGGAATATGGGCAAAGCGGCGGCTCGGTGGTTGAGCTGAGTACTAAATCAGGAACGCAGCAGTTTCATGGCTCGGCCTATTATTACGGACGCAATGAGGCCTTCAACGCCAACGACTGGTTCAACAACTACCACAATCAGCCTCGTCCGCAGTATCGCTACAACACCTATGGCTATAACGTAGGCGGCCCTGTCTATATTCCCGGCCACTTCAATCGCAATAAAGACAAGCTGTTCTTCTTCTTCTCCCAGGAGCGTTGGCCGACGCAGGCCCCGGGCGGGCTGCAGCAGTTCATGATGCCGACTCAGGCTGAGCGCAATGGAGATTTCTCACAGAGCTTCGACAAGAACGGAAACAAGGTTTATGTGGGCGATCCGTTGCTGTTGGCACAAGGGAAGGCTTGCAATGCGAAAGATCAGAGCGGATGCTTCCCGGGAAATATCATTCCTGCAAATCGGATCAATCCACAGATGCAGAAGCTGATGAACGTCTTCCCGCTGCCCAACAGCCCCTGCGCAAGTCTTGCCGAGTGCAAGGCGCTGAATCAGATCAAGAGTGGCGCGCCGTATAACTTCCAGATTCAACCGAACAGAAAGCAGCCCACGAATCAGACCGTCCTTCGACTCGACTACAACCCGACCAGCAAGATGCGGATGTTCTTCCGCGGAACCGATATGTTTGCCGAGAACCGCGGACTTACATCGACCGCCAACAAGACGCCATGGGGATTTCCCGCCTATTATCAGACCCCCTCGAAGAACGCCAGCCTCAACTTGACCTATACCTTCACGCCCACGCTGGTGAACGAGTTTCAAATCGGGTACGCCGACTGGTCTGAGCTGCAGAACTTTGCCGATGCGACCGGCCCCGCGAATCTCGAGAAGGACAAGCTGGGAATAACGCTCGGCCAGAACAATCCGGCGCAGAATCCACTCAATCTTGTCCCGAGGATTCTGAACCTTGGGAGCTCAAGCGGAAGCACCGTGTTCGGAATCGGGAACGCTCCCTCCATTGATTTTGATAATCGATTCCCCATGAAAAACTCGACGGGGACATGGGAAGGCACTGAAGCGATCACCAAGGTCTGGGGTAACCACACGTCGAAGGCCGGCGCTTACTTCCAGTCGTCGCGCTATCTGCAACGCCACATAGGATCGACTTTTGACGGCGCATTTGATTTCCGTACAGACGTTGTAAATCCGCTCGATTCGCAGTATGCGTTCGCGAACATGCTTCTGGGCAACTACTACTCGTACTCAGAGGGTTCGAATCCAGTCGATTACGCTCCGCACTGGAAGGTCCTCGAATGGTATTTGCAGGACAACTGGAAAGTGCGCTCCAACGTCACGCTCGATTACGGCATGAGATTCACCTACGACTTGCCCACGGTGCTCGCGCCCGGATTCGGAGCGAGCTTCGTGCCCAGCCGCTATGACAAGAGTCAAGTCCCGGCGCTCTACCGTCCGGTGCTTTACTCCAGTTTGAATTCGGCGCAGAAGGCGCTTTGCAAGAACGGCGCGCCGACCACGCCAAAAAGTTGCGCGATCAATCCCAATAATCCAAATGACGTCAAGCCGATCCTGGCGCAGCGTTCGTTTGTTTCGCCGTTTGACTACACGGGTACCGTGATCAACACGGATCCTACTTATCCTCATTCGCTTCGCTACAGCAACGGACTGCTGTTCGCTCCACGGCTCGGCATAGCCTGGGATCCGTTTGGAGATGGTAAGACCGCAGTTCGGCTTGGCGGAGGAGTCTTCTATAACGATCGTGAGGGCGCGGGCACTGTGGGCGATTATTCGTTAATCGCACCGCTCGTCCAGAACCCGACAGTCAACTTCGGGAATGTTGCGACATTCACCCCAGGGTGCGGCAGCGATCCAAATGGCTGTACCGGACTGGGTGCGCTGAATGCTCCGCAGGCAACTCGAATCCTCCAGCCGAACCGGAAGATAGAAACGATTGTCAGCACCAATTTCGGAATCCAACGCAAGGTCGGCTTCGACACCGTGGTCGATGTTGCCTACGTCGGGACGTTCGGTCGGCACCTCAACGAACAGATTGACTTGAACGAAGTCCCTTACCTCTCCCAGTTCGATCCGGCGCACGCGGATCCGACGCAGAGCCCGAAGACGTTCTTCTCTTCGACCTCGCCGCTCCACATCACTCAGCAGCCCGCGCTGAGCGACGATTTCTTCCGTCCCATTCCGGGATACTCGAGCGTAAACCTGCGCTCCTATGGTGGGACGTCGAATTATCACTCGCTGCAAACGTCAGTAAACCGTCGCTTCAGCAAAGGACTGCAATTTGGACTGTCCTATACGTGGTCAAAAGCAATGACAGACCAGGACACGGTGGATGGAGCAGTAGCCGTGTATCAGGACCGGCGCTGGTGGAATTACAGCGAAGCCAGCTTCGATCGCACGCATAACCTTGTCTTTCACTGGGTGTACAGCCTGCCGAAGGCAAGCAGCCTGTGGAACAATCCGGTTTTGAAAGCCGTTGCTGATAACTGGGAGTGGTCGGGTATAGCCCAATTCGTGAGCGGAGCACCGCAGTCGGTTTCGATCAGCACCAGCACGGGTTTGAACATCACCGGAGGCGGCGATGGGTCACGTATTCTGCTCACTGGCAATCCGCTGGCTCCAAGTGACCAGGTACACAGGACTTTGCAGTTTGCCAACGCTTCGGCGTTTCAACTGCCGCCCGTGGGTGTGATCCCGAATCCCAGCATCCCAGGCATCACGCGAAACAACGTATTTCGCGGGCCAGGCACGAACAATTGGGACATGGCGCTACAGAAGAACATTCCCATTACGGAACACGTCCAATTCACGCTGCGGGGCGAGGCGTATAACATCTTCAATCACGTCTCGTTTACTGCTGTGGACACCACGGCGAAGTTCGATACGGGTACAAGCGCAACCGGAACAGGCGGCCTGGTTGCGGCTTCGACTTTCGGCCAGGTAACCGACGATCGCGGGCCGCGCATTTTGCAATTATCAGGACGCATCACCTTTTAACTCTTCGAATCAGTTAGATCGAAGCGGCACGAGGAGTCGTGCCGCTTTTTGTGTCGGAGAACGCCGCCGAGCATCGCTGCCCTATTTCGTGCAGCCGGTGTGCCATACTTCTTCACCATATGAAAAGGGTCCGGAGCTGTCTCGTTGTCCTGTTACTGGTTTTCGTTGGTTGTGCGCTGGCAACCGCTGCGAACTCGAACCGGTCGCAGTACCTCCTCTATGTTGGGACCTACACCGACAAGGGCGCGAAGGGCATCTATGTGTACCACTACGACGCGACCTCTGGACAGCTTAGCGGCATGCAAGTGGCTGCGGAAACGGCTAATCCCTCCTTCATCACCATCGATGGCAATCGCCGTTTTCTTTATGCGGTAAATGAAGTAAAGAAGTACAAAGGCGAATCGAGTGGTGGAGTTAGCGCATTTGCTATCGAAGCTGGCGGACGACTTCGCTCACTGAACGAAGTCGCATCCGGCGGGGCCGATCCCTGTTACGTATCTCTCGACAAGACCGGCAAATATGTGCTGGTCGCCAACTACACCGGAGGAAGCGTCTCGGTGTTTCCAGTGCAGCAGGACGGAAGCCTCGGCGCGGCGACTGCTCTTGTGCAACACAAGGGATCAGGACCAAATCGGGAGCGGCAGGAGAGCGCGCACGCGCATTGGATCGGAGTCTCGCCGGACAACCGGTTCGCAATCGCTGCCGATCTGGGACTCGACGAGCTGCTCGTCTATCGCTTCGATTCCACCACCGGAAAGCTCGCCCCGAACGATCCGCCTTTCGCAAAAACGGAGCCAGGGGCCGGCCCTCGGCACGTGGCGTTTGCTCCAAACGGCAAGTTCGTTTACGCCATCAATGAGCTCCAGTCCACTGTGACCGTGTTCGCATACGACGCGGCCAAAGGGACCCTGCATCCTCTTCAGACTGTTCCGACTCTGCCCAAAGAATTCTCAGGTAAGAACACGGCAGCGGAGATCGCGGTGCATCCCAATGGGCGTTTTCTGTTCGCGTCCAATCGCGGGCACGACAGCATCGCAGTGTTTTCCATCGACAAAGCAAGAGGCACGGTGAAATGGGTTGACAACTTCTCGGTCAAGGGCAGGACGCCTCGCAACTTCGTGATCGATCCCACCGGTTCACGTTTGCTGGTTGCGAACCAGGACACCGGCAATATTGTCACCTTCCGCATCAATCCCAGCACAGGTCGGCTGACTGCGACCGGAAAAGATGTGAAAGTCCCCGCTCCCGTGTGCCTTAAATTCCTGGCGGCGACCAGCGGAGCGCGGTGAGCTTGCACTACCTGCAAGCTTCAAACGGGAATTGTGGCTGGTTGGAGCGCTGGCATTGGATCGCGCCACAGAATCGAGGAATTGCCAGCTCCGGAAGGCAACGCTTTAGGCGGAGCACCTTGAGCCTTGATAGTGCAATTATGATGCGCAATTAAGGGCACGGGAGCAAACCGTGCCCCACAGAACCATCTCGATTTCGACGACCTCGTAGTGTCGTGCCCTGCTAAGCCGCTTTATCGCTCTTATCGGGTGGCTGCTTTTTCTCGCCGAAGATCCTCTCGGCTTGCTCAATGTCGCGTTCTACCTGCTCCGGGTCGGGAATTTCGAATTCAGGATCGTGGGTTTCGTCTGCCTGTCGGGTATTCAGGTTAGATTGGGAAGCGCCGGGTTGGGGAGTGCTGCTGGTTTCTCTGTCATTCGCCATCGTTGGCCTCCGTTCACTATGATGGTCTTATGGGATGCACGCTGCAAGTCACGGGCAGCGTAATCTTGTGCCCTACAATCCCATTTCTCCCGGCCCGGCTCTAATACGCTATGGATCGTCTGCCCAGGTACGAGTTTCACGTTGCGCGCGAGGCCCGCGAGCGTTATCGCTTCGAAGAAGAGCTGTTCTCCTGGAACGGGAACGTTCTCTTTGCCAATGTTGCTGCCAGCCGGCGTTTTGCCGAGAAGATGAACCAGCAGCGCGACGTGGAGCGTCACCCGGAGCGCACCGTACATCCCGGCGCGCTGAATGCGATGGCGCTGATCGACGAGCTGCTGCACGCCCTTGTTGCGCGCTATCGGGAGCAGCGCGATCCCAAGGTGATGATCGATGCGCTCGCCTGGTTCCAGCAGCGAGTTGGAGCTGAGGCGCTGGATCGAACGCTGCTTGCCTTTACCGAGCAATTTCCGCCCCGCGAAGTCTATGCGGGCAAACAGGCCCCGTCAGACTGGCTGAGTGCCAAAACGGGAGAGACGCCGCACCGCGCAGTCGCTCTGGAAGAGCTGATGATGCTCTGGCTGGCGAATCTCAATCCTGCGTTTCGGCGATTTTGCGAACTCTTCGATGACGACGCGCTGGAAACAGCTACTGCGTATCCGAAAATCACCACTGCGCTGAAGGACTACTTCCAGACGCGTCCGCGCTTTGGCCCGCAGAATCAGACGTTGCTGGAGCTGCTGCGCGCACCCGCGCTGGCTTCCCCCGATTCTCTCGAAGGCCAGCTCGCTTATATGCGAGACATGTGGCCGGAGATTCTCGGAGACATGATCCGCCGCATTCTCGTCGCTCTCGACATCTTCAAGGAAGAAGAGCTCGCCATCTGGATGCGCTTCCACCCTGCGGGACACGGTCGGCACTTCGGCTGGCAGCAGGATCAGGGCGATTCGAGCGCCGCTGCGGTTCCTCACTACAGCTTGAAGGAGCCGGAGTACGAGCGCTTCAGTCCTGACGTGGAGTGGATGCCGCGCACGGTGATGATCGCCAAGAGCACCTTCGTGTGGCTCGATCAGCTTTCGAAGACCTACAAGCGTGACATCCATCGCCTCGATCAAGTTCCCGATTCGGAACTCGATACTCTGGCGCGTCGCGGCTTCAACGCGTTGTGGCTGATTGGCGTTTGGGAACGCAGCAAAGCATCGCAGAAGGTCAAGCACCTTACCGGCAATCCTGATGCGGCGGCCTCGGCGTATTCGCTGTTCGACTACGCCATTGCGGAAGAACTTGGCGGAGAAGCTGCATACCTCAACCTGCGCGATCGGGCGATGGCGCGCGGTATTCGTATGGGCACCGACATGGTGCCGAACCATACCGGCATCGACTCGCGCTGGGTCAGCGAGCATCCGGACTGGTTCATCCAATTGCCATATCCGCCGTTTCCCTCCTACTCCTTCAATGGTCCCGATCTCTCCAGCGATGGCCGCGTCGAGATCAAGATCGACGATCACTACTACAACAAGACCGATGCTGCTGTAGTTTTCCGCCGTCGAGATCGTTGGAGCGGCGACACGCGCTACATCTATCACGGCAACGACGGCACGAGTTATCCCTGGAATGACACCGCGCAGCTCAATTATCTGAACGCCGAAGTGCGCGAAGCTGTGATTCAGAAAATACTCTGCGTAGCGCGGCTCTCGCCCATCATCCGCTTCGACGCGGCTATGACTCTCGCCAAACAGCACTATCAGCGCCTTTGGTATCCCGTTCCGGGAACGGGTGGTGCGATTCCTTCACGCGCTGAACACGGTCTCACCAAACCGGAATTCGATGCCGCATTTCCACAGGAGTTTTGGCGTGAAGTCGTGGATCGCTGCGCAGCAGAGGCTCCCGGAACACTGCTGCTGGCAGAAGCCTTCTGGCTGCTCGAAGGCTATTTCGTGCGCACGCTGGGAATGCATCGCGTCTATAACAGCGCGTTCATGAACATGCTGCGCGATGAAGAGAACGCGAACTATCGCAACGTAATCAAGAACACGATCGAGTTCGATCCCGAGATTCTCAAGCGCTACGTCAACTTCATGAACAATCCCGACGAGCGCACAGCCGTGGACCAATTCGGGAAAGGGGATAAGTACTTCGGCGTTTGCACGCTCATGGCAACGTTGCCCGGCCTTCCGATGTTTGGGCACGGACAGGTGGAGGGCTATACCGAACGGTACGGCATGGAGTATCGGCGGGCTTATCACGATGAATCGCCGGATCCGTGGCTGGTCTCGCGTCACGAACAGCAGATTGCGCCTTTGCTTCATCGGCGGGCTCTGTTTGCCGACGTTCGCAACTTCCTTCTGTACGACTTCTACACCGATTTCGGCTCAGTGAATGAGAACGTCTTCGCATATTCCAACAGCCTCGGCGAAGAGCGCGCGCTGGTGATCTTCAACAACAAGTACGCCGATGCCCATGGCTGGATTCGCGTCTCCAGCGCCTTTGCCGAAAAGCATGGTGGCGGCCGTACGCTGCGCCAGCGCACACTCGCGGACGCCCTCGCCCTGTCCGGCGATGACGCTCAATTCCTTGCGGCGCGCGACACCATGACTGGGGACGAGCATCTGTACAGCGGACGCGAGCTTGCCGAAAAAGGAATGCGCGTGGAACTCGGGGCATACCAATGCCGCGTGTTGCTGGATTGGAAGCACCTGCGCGACGACGCCAATCATCCCTGGCGTGAGCTCTATCACGAGCTTCAGGGCCGTGGTGTCCGTAGCCTCGCCGATGCCATGCGGGAATTGCAGCTCAGGCCCGTGCATGTGGCGCTCGCGGCAGTTCTGGACCGACAAATGATCGATACGGCATTTGCCGTTCGTTTGCAGGAGCCGAGCGCCGGCGACGGGACTGGAAGACAGAAGGCAACCAGACAAACTTCCGAGGCGGAGCGAACGCCGGCTCTGGCGAACGGCGAATCTATCGCAGCCTTAAGTTCCCGTTTTGAGAACGTCCTGCATGCGGCGATGCGATTGTCGTCTGCGGAATCGGCAGAAATGCTGGGCGTGCCGCAGAGTTCAGAATGGCGCGGCAGCTTCGAGCAGGCGCGGGAATCGTTCACAAAGAGACTAACTGCCGCAGCTCGGATTCCTAAGCTTGAGAAGCAGTTTGCGATTCCGTGGACGACTGCCGCCTGCGAAGTTCTTCCCAGTCGCTTTGGCAAACACGGCAGCGCTCAGTGGGCAACGGTCGTCGCCTGGGCTGCTCTAGCGTCTCTCGGCGAACTTCTGGATCCCGCAGATTCTGCTCAGGGAGCAACCCGGTTGTTGGACGCGCTGAAACTTCGCCAGCCAATGGCTGACGGATTTTCCCAATTCGGACTCGAGGGTGAGGATCGCTGGCGGGCCGCTGCCCGCGTCCGCGTGCTGCTGGCAAATGAGGCGTGGCTGCCGGGCGCCGAGCGTTCTGCGCGGTCTCCATACAGTTGGCTGCACGATCCGGATGTGGCATGGCTGATCAACGTTCACGAATACGAAGGCGTTCGCTACTTCAACAAGGAGAGTTACGAGTGCTTGTTGTGGTGGATGGCGCTTCCCGCGCTGGTCAGAATCGCGGAGTCTCCAACGACCGAAGCCAAAGCGGTTGCAGAGCTTGAGTCACAGCTAAGATCGCGAATCAACGCTGCTGAACAGGCGGGATATCAGGTGATGTCACTGTTCGAACTCGGCGAGGAGCCTGGCGTCGCAAAATCCGGCAAAGATCAGCCCGCTTCCGCGGAGGCGCTGCAGGAAGAAGAGGAGACTGCTCACAAGCTGAAGTAGCGTTCCATTTCGGGAAGAAAAATCCCTGGTGGTTCCCTGATCCATGCTGGCCGCTTCGGGAAGATGGCGTGTAAGTCGGTGTGTCGGCTGGAGTTGCCGGCAAGTTCCCTGGAACCCCTGTAAAGTTCCCTGGCTCCGGGCTGATTTTACGTATTTTGGGCAAAAAACAACGTTTTTCCCACGCTTTGCCAATTCGCGCCTGTATTTCTCGCTGTTATTCAGAAGACCTTCCGGCCAAATCGGCCAACCGAGAGCTTTACCTGCAGCGTATTGATCCCGGGATTCGGCTCAGAGAGTCCGGCGTTCGAGATGTGGATGTACTTCAGAGCGACGCCGACATACCGGTGAGAGCCTGATCGGGTCGGAATGTGCAGCCCGATCCCTGCCTGTGGGGTGAAGTTAACGCTGTTTGTGCCGTCGGGGACATCGTGGGTGGTGAAGAGGACGCCGCCTCCGAGTTCGAGATACGGAATCGCACGATGGAACGAGGTGAAGTTGTATTTCAAATTGAACGGCGTGAAGCTGATGCCATACGCGTTCTGCTGCTGGACGATGTAGTAAATCGGAATGAAGTCGAGCGTATATTCCAGGTTTCCTTTTGGCGCCTGGAACAACACTCGTCCCAGCCGGAATCCCGCCTGAAATACTCCGGTATTGCCACGTCCGCCGGAGACGCTGTGTCCGCCGGCGATGAAGAACTCTCCTTCGTTGGTGCCGGTTGGAATCTTGTTCGTTTGGGCGGCGAGACTGGAGAGCGCCGCGATCACTAAGAAGAGAAGCGCAGCAAATCGAAGGGTTGTGGACGAATGACTACACAAACGTAGTAAACGTCGCACGTGCTTCGTCACGTGAGCGCTCACAATCCAAACAACTCGCGCAAGCGTTTAGTCTGCGCGCGGCTTACGGGGAGCTCGGTGTGCTTGCGATCATCCATCCTCAATTGGTAGGAGCTCTTGAACCAGGGAAGCACTTCCTTGATGCGGTTGATATTTACCACGTGCGACCGGTGCGCGCGCCAGAAGAGATTCGGATCGAGACTCTCCTGCAGCTCTTCGAGCGTTCGGCAGTTGGAATGACCCTCCATCGTGGAGGTTGCGACGGTGATGATGCCTTCCTCGATTGTTGCGAAGCAGACATCCTTTTGATCGATGAGGATCAGCCGACCTCCTGAACGTAACAACAGCTTCTGCTGTTGCGGCTTCTGTTGTTGTTCGAGGAGATTGATCAACGATTCGAGTCGTTCACTGGGACTCGGAGCGGCAGTGAGCTTCTGCCGCGCCTTATCTACCGACTGGGCTACCCGCTTCTTGTCGAACGGCTTGAGCAGATAATCGATCGCGTTCACTTCGAATGCGCGAACAGCGTACTGATCGAATGCTGTAGCGAAAACAATCTGAGGAAGCGGAACTTTCTTATCGACCAGCTTCTTGATTACCTGGAAGCCGTCAAGCCCGGGCATCTGGACATCCATGAAGACCAATTCGGGATTGTGCTCGCGAATAAGTTGGATCGCTTCGACTCCGTTGCTGCCCTGAGCTACAACCTGCACGTCGCCTACGCTCTTGAGCAAGTACGTAAGCTCCTCGCGCGCGAGTTGCTCGTCATCGACAATGATGGTCGAAATGGGCATTGAGAGTTCAAGGAAAGTATAGCGGAGGGGAAAGAGTTCAGCGAAAGGTCCCTGGGAACGGCGGTTCAGTAAAGCAAAAAAGCGTTTCAGGAAGAGCGTTTCAAAAACAGCGTTTCAAAACAAGCGTTTCAAAATCAGAGTGAAGACTATGTTGAAACGCCATTCTTGAAACGCCTTTTCTGAAATGAACCTTTCCTGAAAGGGCTTTCTCCTACCGCTGCATCTGCCCGTGAACGTCAGCCGAAACGGCGAGGCTCTCGCCGCAATTCCCACAGAACGCATCGGTGATGCGGACTGCGCGCTGGCACTGCGGGCAGGTAGGCGCAAGCTGGAACCGGCATTGTGGACAGAAGTTCATGCCGGGGACAATGCTGGAGGAGCATTGCGGGCAGGACGATAGCAATGGCTGCCGTAAGAGGAAGTAGAGCACCAGCCCAATCGCGCCGGGCATGAAAATCACGAGCGGAGTCCACAATGCGAGGCTCATGCCGCGACGCTTTGCATCGCGCGTAACGTAGCCCACCATGATCGCGTACACGGCAATCACGGTTCCCCACGCGACGCTCCAGAAAATCAGGAAGGGACGGGGCGGGAGATTGTGCTGATGCTGAACCAGGTACAGGTGCACCGCTGCCTGTACCGCCGCGAACAGTGCAATTGCGAGCGCAACCGACCACATGGGAACCAGCCGCAGTTCATCACTGATCTGCGGTTTGCGTTCGTCGAGTGCTGGAAAATCCATTCTCATGCGGACCAATTCGGAACTATGCAATTGCGCGAGCCACAAGCGTCCTGCGGTCATGCGCGACTAAAGGACGCAGCCAAAGCGCGACGGCGGCGCCCGTCAGAGCCGGTGTAAACCATGCCACAAGAAAGGCCATTTGCCAAAGGAGATCAGGAATATGCAGCCAATGGCCGGTCAAATCGAACGACTGCCAAAGATACGGCGTGCTGCACGCCATCCACACCGAAGCAAATGCAGAAGAAATCCAGATCGGACGCATGCGCCGCTTTCGATCTTCTTCTCGAAGACACAACTCCCGCACGCGCCGCCGAGTGCTCTGGACCATGTCGTTGGTCGCGCTGATCGAAACTGACTTGAGGGCCGCAACTGCTGCTCTGGTTTGTTGAACGCGGCAGCTACATTCCGGACAGTCCGCCAGATGACTTTCCAGCCACCGCTGCTCATCTTCGCCAATGGATTGCGCCAGCATGGTGCAGCAAAGCTCAAAAGCGCGCTCGTGATCGTTGCGATAGCGACTCATTGCTGCGCCTCCGAGAATACCGGCTTCAGTGCGGCAAGTCCGCGATAGAGACGCGATTTCACGGTTGATAGCGGCGCGTTCGTTACGGTCGCGATCTCCTCTAGCGAGAGCTCTTCGTGAAATCGCAGAACGAGAACTTCCCGGTGCAGCGAATCCAGTTGCGCGAGCGCCGCCTGGACGCTCTCGCGATTTTCGCGCGATGTGATCGCATCGAACGGCGAGGGATCGTTCGACGGGACATCAAACGTGTACTCGCCTCCGTATTGTTCTTGAAGAGCTTCGAGGCTCGCGGTGGTCTTCTTTCGCGACGAGTCGATGACAAGGTGGCGCGCAATGGCAAAGAGCCAGGTGTCGAACTTCGCTTTGCCGTTATATTGCTTGCCGCGTTCCATCACGCGGATCCAGGTTTCCTGGAAGATGTCTTCCGCGAGCTCGCGATTGCCGGTGAGAAAGACGAGATAGCGAAGCAGCCGGTGCTGATAGCGCTCGATCAGGCGGTCGAGCAGCTCTGGGTCGCGTCGCCGCAGACCACGGGCGATCTCGACGTTCTCTCTGAGAGTCCACTCCACCGGTCGTAATGCTTCTATAAACATTCGACTCTAGATACGAAGGATTGGAAGCAAAAGTCGCACGGATTCGATGGGATGTAAGTGGATGATTCAATAGCGGTTTACGTTTCTTTACAGCAGGAAGCGATTCTCACCACGAAGGCACAGGGGACACGGAGGAGCGGAGATCCACACTTATTGCTTTTGGGAACCCGGCTTTCGCCTTGCGATAACGTTTGATCTCGGCATCGATTTGTCTCATCGACAATCCGGAAACTCCTCGCTTGCGCGCGGCGGATCGGACGCTGTTTACATCAGGGTGCTCCGGAGCGATTGTGCTCAACAAACGTTTAAGCGCACGGATTCTTTCTTGCTGATCCACTCTATTAACTGCCACTTTCACAATTCTCCACGGCCAAAGCCATACCCATCCCCCCACTGACGCACAGGGTTGCGATTCCCAGCTTGGCTTTGCGTTTGAGCATTTCGTGAACGAGAGTCACCGTGATTCGCGTTCCAGTGCAGCCAATAGGATGTCCGAGAGCGATGGCTCCGCCATTCACGTTGAGCTTCTCGCGATCGAAATGAATCTGGCGATTGCAGGCGAGCACCTGTGCGGCGAAGGCTTCGTTTAACTCGATCAGATCGGCATCGGAAGTCTTGATTCCGTACTTCGCTTCGAGCTTCTGCAAAGCTGGGACTGGACCGATTCCCATGCGCTCTGGACTAACTCCCGCGCTAGTGGCCGCGAGAATCTTCGCGAGTGGCTTCAAATTGTGTTGAGTTACAAAGGAGCCGCTTGCCAAAATCATTGCTGCGGCGCCATCGGTGATTCCTGATGCATTGCCGGCCGTGATCGTTCCATCTGACGAGAAAACCGGCTTGAGGCGACCCATCTTCTCCAGCGACGCTTCCGGAATAGGGTGCTCATCACGCGCAAACACCTGTGCGCCTTTCTTGCTCTCGATTGTGACGGGTACAATCTCTGCATCGAAACGTCCGGAGTGGATGGCGCGTTCGGCTCGTTGTTGCGAGCAGAGTGCGTAATGGTCCTGCTCTTCGCGGGAGATATGAAATTCGCGGGCAAGGACCTCGGCTGTTTCCCCCATCACCATCTTAGCCATTGGGCAAAAGAAGCCGTCCCGATACATGCCATCAACCAGCTCCTGGTTGCCGAGGCGATAGCCCCAGCGCGCGCCCTCCAGGTAATAAGGGAGACGTGACATCGACTCCGTGCCGCCAGCCAGCATGCAATCCATGTTGCCGTTCGCAATCTCCTGAAAGGCGAGGGCGATGGACTTCAATCCAGAAGCGCAAGCCTGATTGACGGTGTATGCGGGAACGGTTTCGGGAACTCCGGCGCGAATGGAAATCTGTCGCCCAACATTCGGCCCACCTCCCGCCTGACGGGCATTGCCGATGATTGTCTCTTCGACTTGAGCCCCGGTCGCCCCTGCACGGTCCAATGCGGCACGAGCAGCGATCGTGCCCATATCTGCGGCACTCATTTGCGCCAGCGATCCGCCGAATTTTCCGATCGGCGTGCGTACGGCGGACACAATAAATACGTCCTGCAAAACAAGCTCCTGATTGCATCCTGGAGGAACGCTTGTGTGCGCCCTGCCTGAGCTCTCATTAACTTTTCCATCGTACCAGTCGCTAGATGCATTACCGAGCAGAGCTGCGCGACCGTGGGGCGCATTCAGTCACTCAGGATTTATTGTTCTCGTTGAATCCGTATCGCACCAACGCTCAATTGGTTGCCTGCGTAAGCAGAGTACGAACGTACATTGTCCCGATGTAATCACTCAGAATGGCCGCTGGCGCGCCTCTAACTATGTATGGCTGAAACCCTCCTTTATGTTGATGACAACCTGCAGAGGCTGGAGGTTATGAACGCCCGGCTGCGCCTGCTCGGCTATAAGGTGCTCACCGCAAGCAACGGTGTCGATGCTCTCAAGCTGTTTACCGAAAACTACATTGATTTGGCTGTAGTCGATTACTACATGCCGGGCATGAACGGCGATCTGGTCGCCTTAGAGATGAAGACCCTGCGTCCTGGGGTGCCGGTGATCATCTTCTCAGGCGTGTTCACCCTGGCGGAGATGGTGATTGCATATGTGGATGGCTTCGTTTCGACCTCGGATGATCCTGATGCGCTGGTGAGAAAGATTTCTGAAATACTCGAGCCGCGACGGTCAGCGCGGGCGGGATAAAAAACCAAGAGCGAACACGAAGGTCACGATGGCAACCCCAAGGTGACAGAGAACTCTTCATGAGTTCCGCCTTCGTGAACTTCGTGTTCGCCTTCTCCGCGTTTGACACTCCTTCCGACCAGCATTTAACTTCGCAGAGTCCAGAAGGAGTCACGATGTCCCGAGCTGCTCGCCTTCTTCTCTTGCTAGAAGTTGTCTTGTTCTCGACTGCACTGCTCGCGCAGGATCTTGCTTCATTCGAAAAAAAGACCAGCGTCAAAACCCTGCCTAATGGCTTAACGATCGTTGTGTGCGAGCGGCACGAAGCTCCGGTCTTTTCCTTCTACACATTGGTCGATGCCGGCGCCGCGCAGGACCCAAAAGGCGAGACAGGCATGGCGCACATGTTCGAGCACATGGCCTTCAAGGGTACGACCACGATCGGCACAACGGACTATGCGGCGGAAAAAGTCGCAATGGCGAAAGAAGAAGAGGCCTATGAGGCGTATCAGCGCGAGAAGCTGAAACGTGTCGGGCAGGACCCTAAGAAACTCGACGAGCTGGAAAAGGCGTTTCTCCAGGCCGAGGAAGAAGCCGATAAGTATGTAATCAAGAACGAATTTGGCGAAATCATCGAGCGCGAAGGAGGAGAGGATCTCAACGCCACAACGGCGGAGGATGAAACCTCCTATTTCTACTCCATGCCTTCGAACCGGCTGGAACTGTGGGCCTATTTAGAGTCTGATCGGTTCCTCCATCCCGTTCTGCGCGAGTTCTATCAGGAGCGCGACGTTGTCTATGAAGAGCGCCGCATGCGCACGGATTCGAGTCCTCTGGGCCGCATGATCGAGCAGTTCCTTGCTACGGCGTACATTGCGCATCCCTATCGGAATCCCAATGTGGGATGGCCCTCCGATCTGACTAATCTCACGCGCACCGAAGCGCAAGAATTCTTCGATAAGTATTACGTCGCTTCGAATATGACGATTGCGGTGGTCGGCGATGTGAAGCCAGACGAGGTGTTTTCATTGGCGGAGAAGTACTTCGGACAACTGCCCGCGAAGCCAAAGCCAGAGGATCTGCATACGATCGAGCCAAAGCAGGTGGACGAGCGCAATGTGAACATTCCCGAGCGTTCCCAGCCTATCTATCTTGAGGGCTATCATCGCGGCGATTATCGCGACAAAGATGATGCCGTTTATGACGCGATTTCCGATCTCCTTTCTGAAGGACGCACGTCGCGTCTCTATCGTTCACTTGTGCGCGACAAGAAGATTGCGGCCGCCGCAGTAGGATTCACCGATTTTCCCGGCGTGAAATATCCCAGTCTCTTTGGGTTTTACGCCGTTCCCACTCGCGGACACACTCCTGCCGAACTCCAAGCGGGCTTTACGGAAGAGATTGATCGCATCAAAACGCAGGATGTGAGCGATGCGGAACTCGAAATGGTGAAAACACGGGCCAAAGCGAATCTCATTCGAGGGCTTGGCGACAACGCTGGCCTGGCTCAGCAATTGGCGATCTACCAAGCACGATATGGAGACTGGCGAGAGCTTTTCTATAACATTGATCGTCTGCAGAAGGTCACAAAGGAAGACATACGCCGCGTAGCAAATGCAACCTTCACGCCCACGAACCGGACCGTCGCCATAGTGCAAACGGTGAATGCACCAGCAGCGCAGGGGCCAGCGACCGAGAGCCAATAACCCGAACCACGCGGCACAGTGCGGCACAGTTCCTGGAACAGCCGAGATGTTGTGGCTGCGCTCCGCAATCATGTCGCCAGCTTTGCGGATTCCAGAGCTGCCATTTCGCGAACTTCGGGCTGCCAATCCATGGCTGTTGTGTTGTAGCTTTGGATTCCCGAGGCTCAACAGACTGCATTTCGGCACAAAATGACTCTCATAGAGCGCTATGAGCCTCGTCAACACATCGCGCAGCCTTTATCGTCTGCTGCTTCGAATCGGCAACTCCCTGCAATCGCTGCTTCTGCTCGCCATCCGCTTGTACTGGGGCTGGCAGTTCTGGCAGGCGGGATGGGGCAAGCTCCATGACATTTCCAAGCCGATCGGGTTCTTTACTGATTTGGGAATTCCCTTTCCGGTATTCAATGCCTGGTTGGTTTCAATTCTTGAGTGTGTCGGCGGCATCATGCTCTTTGTCGGCTTCGCATCGCGACTGATTTCCATTCCTCTGGTCATCGATATGACGATTGCATTCCTGACCGCAGATCGCGAAGCACTCAAGTCCATCTTCGCCGAACCGGGAAAATTCTACGGAGCCGATCCATATACCTTTTGGTTCGCCGCGCTTCTGATTTTCATCTTCGGTCCGGGCGCCTTCTCGATTGATTGGCTGATCTCACGCTATGTCGAACGGCGATATGGCGAGTCGCCGCGCCCGCTGGCAATGCCGGTATCGCAGAGACTCTGATAAGCTCGGAACGCAGCACTCAGCAGTCAGCAATCAGGGATTCAGATAGAAATGAACATTGCATATGTGGGTTTTCGCTGAATCTGAGTGCTGACTGCTGAGTGCCGCTTCTTCCGATGTTCGCATCGTCTATACTCCCGTTCCTCCTCGTGTTCAGCTTCGCATTTGCGCCTCATCGCGATCCGTCGTTCAAGGTGGGCGGCGGCACTATCGATGTAAACCTCGACTCCGATCTATCGCAGGCGACCCAAGATGAGCTCATGACCTGGGTGCACGATGCGGGCAACGCGATCGTCGCGTACTACGGGCGCTTTCCTCTCTCGCACACATATCTCGAAGTTCGCAGCTTCGATGGCCGCGGCGTCCACAACGGACACACCTTTGGCGTCGATAATGGCGGATTGATTCGCATCTCGGTCGGCACGCAGAGTACTCCGGAAGAATTAAAACGCGACTGGATGCTCACGCACGAGATGGTGCATCTGACATTCCCGTCGGTCCCACGAGAGCACCACTGGATAGAAGAAGGGACCGCTGTGTACGTCGAACCGATCGCGCGTTCACGTGCCGGCCATTGGGGTAAAGAGCACGTTTGGGGCGAGATGGCGCGCGATATGCACCAGGGCTTGCCGGAAGACGGCGATGAGGGGCTCGACAATACTCATACCTGGGGACGCACCTATTGGGGCGGCGCCCTCTTCTGTCTGCTTGCCGATATCGAAATTCACGAACGCACTCACAATCGCAAAGGTCTCGATGACGCCCTGCGCGCCATCATGAACGATGGAGGCGTAATCACGAAGGACTGGAAACTTGATCGCGCTCTATCGGCCGGGGACAAAGCTATCGGGGTCCCAGTTCTGGAGCAACTCTACGCCAAGATGAAAGACAAGCCGGTAAATGTCGATCTGGACCAACTCTGGCGCGAGCTTGGCGTTTCTCAACAAGACGGCATTGCCACTTTCGACGACAAAGCTCCTCTCGCCCCCATTCGAGAAGCGATTACCACGGGTAAGCCAATCGAAATTGGCAGCGGCAAGTTCTCGATAGATAGCCTGATGAAATAAACGCGTGAACTAAATAAAACTTTGTCATGCTGTCTATAACAACGTCGGCGGTGTCAAGGGACACGGAGGCGAATGCCGAAGCACCTTGCGGTTGGGGTTGATTTTGTAAAGCAAGCAAGTCAACATCAAAAACAAACGCAGGGTCCTTCGCTTGCGTCGCTTCGCTCCTTGGCTCAGGATGACAGGACAGGAGGGCAATCGAAGCGGGAACTAGAGATTCAAGTAAACATCCGAAGTTGAGCGTTCCTGTTAACGCTAGAAAAACTGTCTTCATTAAAGCAAAAGGCCAGCCTGTCGGCTGGCCTTGCTGCGAGCGTGCATCTTGGTTAGAACGTGTACTGCAATACGCCCTTAATGACGCGCTGTCCCTGCCGGCCTTGCTGCAGGTTCAGGAAGCTACCGGTACCGTCGAGCACGTTCATATCGATTCCCGGCGTGTAGTCGTAATTCGCGTGGTTGAGCACGTTGTAGAGCTCGGCACGCAATTGGATCTGCTGTCCTTCCCACTTTGGCATCTTGATCGTGCGCGTAACCGCCGTGTTCAGGTTGTACGAGCCAGGCTGGATGTAGGTATTGCGGCCCACATTGCCTGCGCCGGGAGCCACGATCCAGTGAACGTTGCTAGCGGTGGTCGGAGCGCCGGTGTCATTGTTGTAGATGGTGCCCGGAGTGCCTCCGATGAAGATTCCATCGATGCCAACAGAGGTAATGGGCGCCCGGGCGTTGCCGAGGAAGGGACGGCCGTTGACGGCGTTTCCGTCACCGTTGGTGTCAATTCCTGCAATCGAGATCGTCGCCGGCTCACCTGATTGCAGGCTGAGCACGTTCGCGAACTCCCATCCATTGCTCAGCAGGCTCAACGCATGCGTGAACTGGTTGGTGTTTGAGTTGCAGCCGGGAACCGAGTACACAAAACTCGTTACCCAGCGATGGCGCGTGTCGAATGCCGACAAGGCGCGCTCGCCCTTGCGTCCATCTGGGAAATACGGCGTTTGTGGAACCACGGTGAGCGTGCCGAGACCGTAGTAGACGTCGGAGCCGTCGTCGATCGCTTTGCTGAACGTATAAGCACTGCGGAACAGCAATCCGCGAGCGAAGTGACGTTCCACTTCGGCACTGAGTCCGTTGTAGTGCGAGTCGCCGCTATTGTCGCGAACCGTGATCGGACCGCGCGCCGGATTCAAGCGCGGCAAATATGCGAGTGCGCCTGAAGCCAGAGCATTCGGATCGTAACCAGCGAACGCGTTGATCGTGTCGGATTCGAACAGATGTTCGCCGCGAGTTCCGACGTACGCCAGCGTCATGATCATCGACGCCGGCAGCTCGCGCTGTACGTCCAGGTTCCACTGGTAGATCTTCGGGTTCTCCAGGTTTGAAGCGACCGAAGTCTGTCCAGCGAGCGGATTCAAAACGGGACTCTGCTGTGCGATGAGCGAGCTGGCGTTCGCGAGTCCGCGTCCGCTGGTTCCGACGATGCTGTCGGCAACTGCGTTTGGAGCTGACGCCTGCGTGTTGTCGAGCATCAGCGTGTAGAACGAGTCATAGAAGACTCCGAAGCCGCCGCGGAACACAGTCTTCTTCTCGCCCAAAATGCCGGGCAGGAAGTTGGGGCTGTAGGTCACGCCAATGCGAGGGCCAAAGTTGTTGGTGTCGTTCTTCACCATGGCCTTGTCGGTCAGGTTGTTGAATGGACCATTCGCGAGGTTATAGCCGGGATACGCTTCGTAATTCTCAGGGTTGCCTGCATACTCGTAACGGAGTCCAAGAGAGAGTGTCAGATTGGGACGCGCCTTCCACGTATCTTCGACGAAGTAGCCCTGCTGCGTCATCGTAGGCTTCGCCACTGGGCTGCCGAACGTGATGGCGCCGAAGGTGCCGACGCCGGTGTAGTCGTCGAGGAAGTTGCCAAGCGGAGTGAATCCGCCGCCGGCGTTGTAGGTTTCAGTTCCGAAATAGTTGAATGGAATGTGATCGTTTACCAGCAGGTGCGCAACATCCCCGCCCAGCTTCCAGGTGTGATTGCCACGCGTATAGGTGAACGCGTCCTGTTCCTGATAGGTCTGGTGACCGCGCCCTTGCGGCACGATCGTAGCTACCCCGAGCAGTGACAACCGCGAGATGCCGTTGATGGTGATTCGCGGGTGTGTGTAAAGCGAGTTCTTCAGATCTTCTGGTTCGGGAGCAAATTCGAAATCGAACTTGCCATAGGACGAACGGAACTCGTTGACCGTATTCGGCGTGAAAGTGTGAGTCCACGATCCGCCAATGTTCTGCGACGGTCCGCCCTGATTCGTGTCGAAGCCAGGCAGTGAGGTCGGATTGTTAAAAAAGTCCGGGCTCACTTTGTTGTAGTCGTGCATATAACGGACCGCGATCACGTTGCGTTCCGAAGCCACATAATCCACCTTGAAGCTGTATTGCGTGTCCGGCTGCTGCTGCGGTGGAGGTGTGCGCTGTACCAGGCCAAATTCGATATTTTGTCCGGCGCCGTTGCTCTGCGTGTTCACATTGAATGTGTTGCCTGAAGCGCGGAGGTTGCCGAAATACTGCAGCAGCAGGTTTGCGTTCGAAGTGCCATAGGCCTGAAGCTGCGAAGCGCCGAGGGCTGTCGGCGCAGCGATGACCGCCGGGGTTGAGTTACCGTAGAAGCGCTGCCACTCCGGCGTGAAGAAGAAGAACAGCTTGCTCTTCACCACCGGACCGCCCACGGCGAATCCGAAGGTGTGCGTGTCGTAGCGAGCCTTGTCGCGCGACGTGGTGCCCGCGAGCCCAGACTGCGCATCAACCGAGTTCAGTCCGGAACCGCTGTAGTTTTCCCAAACTGAACCGTGAAAGTCGTTGCTTCCGCTTTTGTAGATAACGTTCGTGACCGAAGCCCCACCACGTCCGAATTCGGCGGAGTAGGAGTTGGTCAGTACCGAGACTTCCTGGATCGCGTTCGGATTGATCGGCTGGAACGCCTGACCTTGTACGCCGTTGTCGTTATTGTCTTGACCGTCGATCAGAAAGTTGTTCGAGCGGGTATTCAGTCCGTTGACCGAAAAGCCCGTTCCGTTGGCGAAATTACGTCCAGTCTCATTCACATCAGCAACACCGGGGAGAGTCGTAGCCAGCGAAATGGGATTGAAGTTCTGAATCGGGAGACTCGTGACTTCCTTGTTGCCGATAGTGTGCGTGATGGCAGCGGTCTGCGTCTCAACGCCGTTGTTCGTTGCTTCGACAGTGACAGATTCGCTCTTCACGCCAACTTGAAGCGTCGCGTCTGCGGGCGTGATCACCGATCCGCGAACGGCGACGTTGTCCAGTGTGAGCGTGTCAAATCCATTGCTGCTGACGGTAATGGTGTAGGCGCCGAGGTCCATCGCGTCCATGCGATACGCGCCGGTCGGACCGGTTACGACGCTGCGCTTGAGTCCATTGTCTTTGTTAAGAGCGGTGACGGATGCGCCCGGAATTGCGGCGCCAGTGGCGTCGGTAATGGTCCCCGCGATCATGCCTCGACTCGTCTGTGCAAACGAGAGCATCGGAGCGATGAGGGATGCGGCCAGGAGCGATAAAAATACACTTCTAAAACGACTACTCATTTCGAGTGTTCTCCAATGAATTGTTTGGCTCGTAAACGCTCGCGGGAGAGAAAACCTCGCACCTTGGGGGAGCGCGATCTTCCGCTTTCCTGATTCGCTGATGCTCGTAAGTCGAAAAGCTCAGCGAAAGACATCCACCGACCTGCGCGAAGCCCTAGCGGAACTGCTTAGAGCGTGTCGGCTGGATTAAGCCAGTTGCATCGACCGTAACATTCGCCTCGCCACACTCTCAATAATTCGGCAGCAGATTGGCAAACCGAAGTAATAAGAAAGAACTTAGGTTAGGGACAGATAGTCTGAATCTAGGGATAGCAGGTTCACATCGCACCCGAGAGGGAGCGCCCGGTCAAGAAAAATTGTGCAACCTCAGCGTGGCGAAACAACAGATCGGGTGGCGACCTCTGCCTGGGCAGAACAGTTGGGCACCCTCCTGCTACACTCGTCTTTCTTCAAGGAGACGTATGCGTTCTCACGTTCTTGTGATTGCATTGCTTGCCTCCGCTGCGACGGCACAAACTTCACCACAATCTTCCGGTTCGACCGCGCCTGAAAGTCATCTGCTGCATCTGAAGGGCCTCGATCCGAACTTGATGGACAAGAGCGTCGATCCATGTGTGGATTTCTACCAATATTCGTGCGGCGGGTGGCTCAAGCAGAATCCGGTGCCGCCGGATCAGAGCTCGTATGGCCGGGACACCGAACTCGCTGAGCGCAATCGCCTCATCCTGCGCGACATTCTTGAGAAAGCTTCGGTGAACGACCCGAAGCGCAGCGCAGTCGATCAGAAGATCGGCGACTTCTACTCTTCGTGCATGGACGAAGCTGCGATCGAGAAGAAGGGCCTGGCTCCGCTGAAGCCGGAACTGGATCGTATCGCAGGCATCAAGAGCAAAGGCGAGCTCGCTCCCGTCCTCGCCGATCTGCAGCTGAAGAATGTCGATGCTCTGTTCAGCTACGGCTCCGATCAAGATTTCAAGAATGCGAACGAAGAAATCGCCGAAGCCGATCAGGGTGGCCTTGGCCTGCCCGAGCGCGACTACTACATCCGCACCGGAGCAAAGGATGAGGAGATTCGGAAGCAATACGTCGAGCACGTAACCAACGTATTCAAGCTGCTGGGCGAATCGCAATCGCAAGCCGCAGCCGACGCGGCAACCGTGATGCGCATTGAGACGGCACTTGCCAAGGCTTCGCTGAATGTTGTCGATCGACGGGAGCCGTCGAATCTCTATCACAAGATGCCGGTGAAGGATCTTGAGTCGATGGATCCCGAGTTCAATTGGGCGGTTTACATGCGCGATATAGGCACGCCGCCAGTTGAATCATTGAACGTAGCCGTGCCTCAATTCTTCAAAGGCCTTGACTCCGTGATCAAGCAAGAAAGCCTCGCGGACATCAAGGCATATTTGCGCTGGCAAACGGTTCACGCATTCTCGCCCATGCTGCCGTCCGCGTTTGTGAATGAAAACTTCGCTTTTTATGGAAAGACTCTTCAAGGCGCGAAGGAACTGCAGCCGCGGTGGAAGCGCTGCGTGCGCTACACCGACCGCAATCTCGGCGAGGCGCTTGGGCAGGCATATGTCGATCGAACTTTCGGCGTTGAGGGCAAAACGCGCACGTTGACGATGGTTCACGACATCGAGAACGCGATGCAGAAAGACATCGAACAGCTCGATTGGATGACTCCGCAGACAAAACAGCGCGCGCTGGAAAAACTGCACGCCGTCGTTAATAAGGTCGGCTATCCCGACAAGTGGCGTGACTACTCGAAATACGAGGTTATACGCGGCGACGCACTCGGCAACTTTGAGCGCGGAGCGATCTTCGAGTCGCATCGTCAACTCGACAAAATCGGAAAGCCGGTCGATCGCGGCGAGTGGGGCATGACTCCGCCAACCGTGAACGCGTACTACAACCCACAGATGAACGACATTAATTTCCCGGCGGGAATCCTGCAGCCTCCGTTCTATGACAGCACCATGGATGACGCTGTGAATTACGGCGACGCAGGCGGCGTGATCGGCCACGAGCTTACCCACGGCTTTGACGACGAAGGCCGTCAGTTCGACGCAAAAGGTAATCTCGAAGATTGGTGGACCCCGCAGGATGCGAAGCAGTTCGAGCAGCGCGTGGCGTGTGTCGTAGATGAGTACAACGGCTTCATCGCGACGGACGACGTTCATGTGAACGGCAAGCTTACGTTGGGAGAAAACGTTGCCGACCTCGGTGGTCTCAAGCTCGCGTGGATGGCGTACCTCGCTCACGAAGCGGGGCTGGATCAGAATCCGAAGCCGATCGACGGATTCACACCCGAACAGCGCTTCTTCATCAGCTACGGACAGGGCTGGTGCGAAAACTACACTCCGGAAATTCTGCGTTTGATCGCGCAAACCAATCCGCACTCGCCTGTGCAATACCGGGTGAACGGCGTTGTCGTGAATCTACCGGAATTTCGCAAGGCGTTCTCGTGCAAAGTGGGAACGCCGATGGCTCTCGAAAAGACCTGCGCGGTCTGGTGATAGGAAACAGAACCGTCGGCGGTAGCTGGTGGGTCGGAGATGGCCGAACGGCCAACTCCGAGCGAAACGATTATCTCAGGAACTCGTGATTTGCAGCCGGAGCCGGCTCTCCATGGCCGATCGGAAGGGCGGCTCCGTTTCTCTGCCGTTGCGAAAGGTAAGATAGCTTCGTCCACGCGCAACCATCGAATGGCCGCCCTACTCCGCCGGAATAAGATGTTCTTCATCAGTTTTACGGTGCTTGGCTTTTTTCTGCGCGGCTACTTCCTGCACTGGCATTTTCTCTTCCAGGGAGATTCGCTGGTCTATGGTGATCTAGCAAAGAATTGGCTCCTACATGGTGTTTACGGAATTTCCGACAACAGCCAGATTCTGCCAGTGGATATCCGCATGCCTGGATATCCTGGATTTCTCGCCGTCTGCTTTCGCCTCTTCGGCGTCGAACACTACGGAGCTGTAGTTCGTGTCCAGCTTGTCATCGATCTTGTCACCTGTTTTCTGATTGCTGGCGGCGCCCGCCGCCTGTGGTCCGGCGGCGCGGCAAAGGTTGGGTTTGCGTTGGCAGCGCTCTGTCCTTTCACCGCAAACTACACCGCGACGCCTCTACCGGAAACCCTTTCGATTTTCGGAGCTGCAGTCGCGCTTTTTTTTGCCTTGCGTGCAGTTCAAAAAATGGGTGCATTTCCCTCCTGGGATGTAGCTCACAGCTTTGCCGTCGAAGACTGGATCATTTCCGGATTGGGAATTGCTTTCAGCATCTATCTGCGACCAGACGGAGGAGTGCTACTCGCCTCGACGGGCATTTATCTGTTGTATCTGGCTCTCCGGCATCATCAATCTGAGTACTTCTGGTCTGCGGTTCTACTTAGCGTTGTCTCTTTGCTGCCTCTCCTGCCGTGGGCAATCCGCAACTGGCGCACGCTGCACCAGGTCGAACCACTTGCTCCGTTTTATGCGCAGCTCCCAACGGAGTATGTCCCAAAAGGTTTTAATCGGTGGTGCAAGACCTGGGTCGTCGATTTCATTTCGGTAATGGACGTGGAGTGGAATATCTCGACTGAGGGTCCAGGTGATCCGATCGACGTCAACGATATCTCTTCACGTGCATACGACAATCGTGAGCAAATGCGACGCACGCAGGAATTGATCACTGAATACAATCGCTCCCCTGAGCTAACTCCGGAGATGGACGCCAAGTTTGCTGAGCTCGCAGCCGAGAGAGTTCGGGCACACCCGATCCGATATTATTTTGGACTCCCACTCGCAAGGCTGGCTGATATGTGGCTGCGTCCCAGAACGGAAATGCTGAATCTTCAACTTGACTGGTGGAACTGGCAGGACGTTCCGCTCGAATCGCTCAATTCCATTGCTCTGGCCTTGATCGATGTCTTTTACGTGGTAGCAGCTCTCGTGTCCCTTCGACGGCGACTTCCCGGTGCTGCAGTGTTGTGGCTGTTTATTCTGTGCCGCTCGGTCCTGCTGGCCACGCTGCCGAATCCGGAGCCAAGATACACGCTTGAATGCTTTCCAGCAGTGCTGATGCTGGCCGGCGCTGGGCTGGCTAAACGCCCGCTCACCACGGAGCCACGCGGCACATGAAGACTTGCCATGAAGTGTAGTGGCATAAAGCTGCCTGGTGATACGCCGTGATGCATTGCGTTTATCTCTCGCTGGGTTCCAATTTGGGAGACCGCTTTGCCAATTTGCACCTGTGCATTCGATTGTTGGGCAGATTGGGGAATGTCGCAAAAATCTCATCGATTTACGAGACGGAGCCCATGGAATTACACGAGCAGCCCTGGTTTCTTAACTGTGTAGTTGAGCTGCAAACAGACTTATCAGCCCGCGAGTTACTCTCAGGAATTCAAGAGATCGAAACGGAGCTAGGCCGCCGTCGCGAGATACACAAAGGCCCACGCACAATCGACATCGACATACTTCTTTTCGATACGGAAACCATCAGCGACCCCGACCTGCAAATTCCGCATCCGGCGATGCACAAAAGACGGTTCGTGTTGGCTCCTCTGGCGGAAATTTCTGCTCAGGTGAAGCATCCTCTTTTGGGAGCAACGGCGGGAGAACTGCTGCGGAGGCTGGATGCTTCCGGCGGTGAAGTACGACGTCTCGTGACTAAGTAGATTTTTTCCTCGCGTGAGACACGGGATTGATGCTGAATCAGGCTAAAATTTTTTCGTGCGCCGAAGAACGCCAGTGCTGCTCGTTGCCGTAGCGATTTTCATCTCCAGCGCTGCTTTTGCAGACATTCCAACGCGAGCATCGCATCCGCAACCGATCCTTTTCGAGACTCAGTCGCGCTTGCACTCGGGAGCACTTGACGAGTTTTCTGCGCCGCTCGATCCACATCCCTTTGCAACTGAGTTCTATCTTCACGAGTTCGCGCTTGAGAGCGGGAAATCCAGTTCACATCAGCGCTCGTGGTTTGATCCGGTCGTCAGCCCAGTCACGAATGCCGCTTCGAGTTTGTCGAAGCGGGTCGCGAGCTTGCGTCGCGCGCTGGCGAAGTTGATGCCGTAAGACTCTGCGTTGCCGCTGCCAGCACCTCCTCCGGCTTCCAATTGTTTCCTGGGTACCACGCTGAGATCTTTCCGTCGGGCCCAATCACGGCTGTGCTCAACGAGTGCGTGATGCGATCGCCGTCCTGCTCGTAAAACACTCCAAAGAAATCGGCTATTCGCTTCATCTCGTTTTGCGGCGCACTCGCAAACTCCCAATGTTTGAAGTCTTCCTTCGTGTAGCGCTCGGTGTACGCAGCGCCGTAGCTGCGAAGCACTGGAGGCGTATCGTGCTTCGAATCGAAGCTGATGCTCAGCAGATGTGTCTTCTCGTACGCGGCAGGACTCTTTTCCAATTCTTTCTCGATAGCGGCGAAGTTCCCGTTCACCTTTGGGCAGTAATCGTTCAGCGGGCAACGGGTGTAGAAGAACGTGACTAGAAGAACCTTGCCGCGATAGTCCTTGAGATGAATGCGAGCGTTGCTCTGGTTTGTGAGTGCAAAATTGGGAACCTGCTCGCCCACGCTCGGCACGTGCATTTGAGTGGACGGAACCGGAGCACTTCCGGGAGGAGCCTTCTTCAGGATTTTTAGCGCGACGATTTCTGCTTTTTCTTCCTGTATGCGAAGATCGGCTTCGATCTCATCTCCGGCTGCGACTTGAATGAGCATGGCATCGTCTTTCACTGAATAGGGCATGGTCATCGCGTCCATGAAACCTGGAATCGGATCGTGATCAATGATCAGTTGATGCCCGAGCTTGTCGATTGAGATCACTTTGCCGTGGAGCTTGTATGTTTTCGCGGAAGGTTGGTGGCTGCAGCCGAAGGAAATAAGAGCGAACACGAAGGTCACGAAGGTAAAAATCAAGGTCACGGAGTACCTGCATTTCCTTGTGACCTCCTCTTTCGCCTTCGTGAACTTCGTGTTCGCTCTTCTCATGGTGTTTTAGTAGTGAAACCTATACCTCACCTGCAACGAGATCTCGCGAGGATTCGCGAAATGCGAGCCCCCAAATGTATTACTCAGGTCAATGAAGTACCGCTTACTCGTCAGATTCAACGCGCTCACCTTTGCCGACCAGCTCTCGCCAAATGACTTTCCAAGCGAGACGTCAATCGTACGATAGCTCGGAAGATGATCGGGGCCGTCGCCGTTCAGAAATCCCGATCCATAATTGAGATTCGCCGCCAACCAACTGCGACATGGCAAGCTCGACATGAATCCAGTGCTCAATGTGTTGCGCTGGTCGTGGTCAAGATAGAAGAAGCCTCCTTTGGGCGGCGAAAAATCCGTGAGTCCTCCTGTAACTCCGCCGCTGCCTCCGATGGACTGATGCGAGTAAGCCAGATGAAAATCGAGCCGGCCAGCCACGTGAGGCGAGCGCAGAGTGCTTTCAAATCCGCGAATGCGAACGTGATCGATGGTTAGCGGGAAAAAGATATTTGAGTTCCCAATCACATCATGATCGAAGAAGTTGTGTGCGCCCGTTCGGAAGTATGAGAAATCGCTCGTCCAGCCATGCACCGGAGTGGTCAAGCCGAATTCGTGCTGCTCGTCGCGTTCACCTTTGAGTGGCAGAAAGCCCAGCTCTTGTGCAGTCGTGAATTCCAGCAGTGGTCCAGATAAAGTCGAAAGCGGCGGAGCCTGATAGTAGCGGCTGTAATTTGCTCGCAATACCCAATTCAATGTGGGAACGCGAAGCGCGACTCCGAGCCGCGGATCAGCAGCACTCTCGCTGAGCGCACCCGAGAAGTGAGTGAGCCGGATTCCTCCGTTCAGAGTCAGCCACGAACTTAATTTGTATTGATCTTCAAGAAAAAACGCTTCGAGCTGCCCACTCACAAGATCGCGCTGGCGAAAGTCATCGCCGCTTCCGTCGTTTGCCACGAGACGAAAGAGCGTGTTGTCGTGCTGGCCGAAGGCATAAATTCCCGCGCTGGCATTGTGCTTACCTCGCACAACACTGAGCGAAATCTGTCCTCCAGCGTAGTTCGAGGCGCGGTTATCGGTCGCGCTCGGTACGTCGCTAGGTCCGCCTTCGAAGGCTGCGCGATTGAAATGATAAAAAGGCGAGACGGTCAGGACTAGACTCGGCGACCAGGAGTGAATCCAGGAGAAGTTGCCAAAGGCGTCTTGCTCACGCTCACGATCGCGGATCAACGCTGCTTCCTGATCTGAATCATTCGGCACCTGGTAATGGTCCTGCCGGACCGAACCCACGAACCTGAGCTGATCGGCAGGCGTCGCGTTGAAGATGAGGGATGTGAACGCGCCATAGCCATTGGCTCGATCGTGCAGAATGTTCGAGGTCGGAGTTTCGAGTCCTAAATCGGTACGATTGCCGCTCAGACTTGCATAGTAGGCAAATCGATCGGTATGACTGCCGAAATTGAGTTGATTGTCGGTGGTATTGTAGCTGCCGTAGCTCGCGATTAGCTCGGCTTCGTTGTTGCGCTCGAATCCTGAACGCGTGACCACATTGAAGACTCCGTAGGTGCGGTCACCGGCGTCGGCGGACAATCCGCCGCGCTCGGCTTCGACGTAATCGATATCCTTGGGATCGAACTGAGGCCCCACATTGCTGGCGATATTGGTGTTCGGAACCGGAACTCCATCGATTGCCCACGTGACCTGGTGTCCGCCGCGAATGTGAAGTTGATCGTGAACGATGTATGCCCCAGGCACGAAATCGGTAATGGCCGCGAGAGAATTAGCCTGGTCCGCGCCCGGCATTTCGTTGATTTCACGCCGACTGATCAGGCTCTGGGTCGTGCTCGATGAGGGATTCACTGCTGCGGCTTCGCCTGTAACTTCTACCGTCTCTTTTGCCCCGGCAATTGCAAGCGGAAAATGCAGATCCTCCGCATTCCCAGCGACGACGCGAATTGTGATCGTGTTATCGACAAATCCAGGTGCAGTCACCGTGACGGAATAATCTCCCAAAGGGACAGTCTGTATCTGAAACAGTCCAGCATCGTTCGTAGTAGCTTCGGCCCTCCAGTCGCTCGTACTCGACTTCAGCAACACCTCGGCGCCGGCAATAGGACGATGCTGCGGGTCGTGAACTACTCCTTTCACCACGCCGAATACGGAAGCTAACACCAAATTGGGAATCAATAACAACGTTAAGGCAAGTACGCGTCGCACCTGAGACTCCTCCGACAGAACAACAAGGTTGTTGCGCGCGGACTCTCCATAACTTCGCGATTTGCGATTTCGTGATTTCGCGATTCAAGAGCGCTCAGCTCCGACTTGTTTGACGGATGAACGAGCAACGCGAAAACACGACTGCCTGTTTGAATAATTACAAGATCGCGAAGAATTCGTCCGCGCGATGCGCGATTACAGGAGGAGTTCTGGAGGACCGCGTTGGAAGTTTGAACGGGCGCTGGACGAATAGGCGCCGTTGTGAGCGCGATTTACTAGCGCTTCATGCCGAGCGCCGAATGCAAGCGACTGCGAACTCGGCAGTGCAGCGATCGATGAAATCAGTACTGTTGGGTGCCACAGTGGGCATGAGGTTGCAGCTCGGAACGAGGTTTCGCCTGGGATTAAAACGTGCGCAACAGCCGTACAGTGGTGCGCGCCGCCGCGACGGCAGCAAGCCGGGAGCGATGTCGATGTCGTATTCGCAAATGCCGGCGCAAAGAATACTGCCAAGATGAACAGCAACACCGCATTGGCAATCAGCTTACGCACTTGGGAGCCGCACGACGAGCATACAACAAAGATCAAGCTTTCCGGTACTCTCGTCCCAAGAAGGACTTAGAGAACCAGCTCTTCTTGTGTCCACATTGTGGGCAGTGGTTCCGGTTCCGCACACAGATCAATAGCTAGCTTTTCTAAGACTAAGCGCTTGCTCGTCGGGTTGGAACGCAGAGAGAGGTCTGCGCGGGCAAGCAAGCGAAGCGCACGTGTAAGCTCGCGGCGCGATTTATATCGCCGGGCTTGTCGAATCACATCTTCGGCTGCAAAAGGAGGCAAGCGGAAGCCTTGCCAGAGCGCTTGCCAGATTGCACGCGAATCGCGAACGTTCTTTTCGAGAATCACCAGCATCTGCCGGAAGGTACGAGCGAGCATGTAGATGTGCCCAATTGCTGCCTCTTCGCCTTCTTCGCTCGACAGCATGGCATCGAGAACAGCTAGCGCGCGCACGCGATCTTTCGACGAGATCGCATCTGTGAGTTCGTAGAGAGAGCGTTGCTTGGCGGCGAGAACCATTGTTTCTACGTCGCCCAAGGTGATGCGCTTCTTCGCTCCCACAAAGAGAATGAGTTTCTCCAGCTCGTTGCTGACCAGCATCATGTCGGCGCCAAGCGCATCGACAAGTTCGCGGGCGGCGTCGGGATCGACCTTCACGTCTTCCTTGGCAGCATGTTCGATCACCCAACGCACGCCGTCGCTCTCATCTACGCGCGCGAGTTCGATGATCGAGCAGTACTCACCGAGAGTCTCCCGGATTCGCTCGTAGCGATCTTTGTCCTGCATTTCCATGCGGCGCGCGTCAGCGGGAATGCTGAGATGGTCGGCCACAAAGAGGAGCACCGCGTCCGGATTCGGATTCTTGCAATACTCCTCAATGGCGGCAAATTCCTCCTGATGCGAGCCACGGCTGTAGAGCGCTTTCACCCCCCGAATGAAGAAAGCCTGGAAGGGTGACATCAGCGAAGGAGTGCGCGCGAGATCCAGAATTTCCGCAATGCTGGTCTCGCTGAGATCAAGATCGTGCAGACTGAAGTCGCGCAACTCGGGCGTGACCAGATGCTGAATCAAGGCCGCACGGCAGCGATCGCGAAAGAAAACTTCGTCGCCGACCAGCACGTATGCAGGGCGCAGCTTGCGAGCAGAAATCTCAGACACGAAGCGCTCGGTCGCGGCGAAGCTGCGGCCCGTCATCAGAAGCCCTCCAGGATGTCGGCGACCAGTGTGCGCGCGAAGTCGCGCGAGAGGCGATCGACTGCCGGCGGGCTCTCGTCGAAGAAACTCGTGACTTCGCGGCTGACCTGATACTGCTCGCGGAACATGTAGTTGGGATTCTCAAACAGGGTCTTGCCATGTTTATCGACGAGCTTGACGCTAAGGTTCAGTTGAACGATCGCGCTCGATTGGCGTCCCGTTTGGGAATCGAAAGTCAGAGGATAGACATTCGTGGTAAGCAGTGTGCCTTGCAGAACTGCATCGGCTGTGCCGTTGTCGGCTGGAATCACTTTGTACGGACTCCGACTCGTGAACTCGCGGACAACGGCTTGCGTCAACACCTGTTCGGCCTTGTAGCTGTTAGTCTTGTTTCCGAAAATGGGAACGGCGATGGTGTTGATCCCAGCGGGCAGCCGGATCTGTGCGTGATTCGCGGTGTGATATCCGCAGCCGGAGAGAAGGAATGCGATTGAAAGCGAAAACAATTTCACAACACGCAAAAATCTGGCCCTCATGGTGGTCATATTCTGCGTCATGAACGTAGAGAAGTAGAGTCTGTCATCCTGAAGCGCATCTGTTGCGCGAAGGATCTCCCGCGATGTTTGTGACGGAATTGCCGCCGGTGTGGCTCCTCTACGAGAAACCCTCAAGCTTTTCTGGCTAAGGAGCCCCGCGTGTGCGTTTAAGTCGGAAGCACTGCGGGAGATCCTTCGCCCAACAGAGGGGCTCAGGATGACAGGTCTGAGGAACGGAATCATTGTGAACGATGAACGTTGATTGATACGCTTCCGCGAAGCTCTCCTAAAACTAAACAGATAGACAGCTGCTTCACTGCACCTTTCCCAAGGGCCGCATGGTGCTCAATGTCGAAGCGCATTCAACCGCGGTTATAGCCGAAATCTTCAAATTATCCGCGGCGGCCCAGACCCAGACGCCCTTATCACTCGCTGCATCTGGTCGTACAGAGACCATGACTGTGCCTTGGCCGGCAGCGCTTACGTTGCTCGGTCCATCTTCTCCGGGCCCGATCACCGTCACGTGATCTCCAGCGACGCCTTTCGCAAAGCTGGCGGCATCGGTCTCGTGGCCAAATTGAATGTAGATGGAAAACGTATGCGCGTGGAAGGTGGGGGCCTGCACCAGCATCAGCGAAGGCACCTGTACGCGATCACCGCACAAGGATTCGAAGTGCTTTACGATGCGCTTCTCGGTTTTGGCGAGTGACAACGATGAGTTCTCCCCAAAACGTCCCAGCATGTTGAACGCTACCTGTTCGTCGAACACCTGTTTTGGCAGTGAGGTGAACGAGAGCAGGTTTACCGTCTGCTGGTGCAGTTCATCCATGCCGCGCTTGCCCTGTTCCGAAACGGGCTCGAAGATAGTGGCTGCCGAGGTTTGGATTGGAGCGAGCGTGCGCGCGCGAAGCAACAGCAACGCGAGGACGGTCGCAGCCGGATGAGCAACAACGACCGAAGTAGTCGTGAGATCTTCCGGTCCAGATTGTCGCCCCGATTCTCGCTCGATCTCCTTCTCGATCCACGGCGAGCGAACCGTAACGTTTGGCTGGTCATCGAGCGCGTACGAGAGATCAAGCACGGTGCTTCCGGCTTGCAACGCGCTTGCCCAGTGACGTTTGGTGAAATCTGCATCGGAGGCAAAGAACGCGAAGTCCACGTTGCGGAAGTGCTCCGGATCGGCAGGCTGAATGAAGGTGGCTTCGTCTCCAACTTGATCGATCTGGCCCAGTGACTCGTCGTCATCGAGCAGCTTCACATCGACGGCGGGGAAATTCATCTCGTCGAGGACGTCTTTCAGCTCTCTGCCTTTGAGCGTAGCGGCGCCGACGATCGCAACGCGAAACATCTGCGCAACTCCGGCGGGACGGTTCATGCCATATCCACGCGCGATTCAGGTTCGTAGGTCGGCGGCGCGGGTGGACGCTTTTTTAGCGCATAGGCAAAGCGCGCCAGCACGCCAGAGACGAGATAAAGCAGCGCGACAGAAAAAAGAAAATACCGCGAGAAATACAGGATCAAATAGATCGAGGCGCCAATGACGAGAAAAAGCCAGAAAGGCTGGCGTGTGCGCAGATCAATGCCCTTCGGGCTCCAAAACCGCCAGGTGCTGACCATGAGGTAGGAAATCAATACTACAAAAGCCAGCCAGAGAAGCGTTTCCCACCAGCGGTCGATTGGCTGTCCTTCACCAAAGTGGACTGTCGCAGCAATCATGGCTGCCCCAGCGGGAATCGGCATTCCGACAAAATATTTACGGCCGGGGCGCCCGGGGTTTTTTGGCTGCGGATTTTTTGTGATGTTGAATCTAGCCAGACGGCTCGCGCCGGCGATCAGAAACAGGAACGTCGCGACCGCACCGAACTGGATGAGCTTGTGTCGCACATCCGGATTCCACAGCTCCGGGAGTTGATGGCATCCCCACATCCAGGCAAGGATCGCGGGGGCTACGCCAAACGTGATTACGTCAGCCAGCGAATCCAGTTCGCGTCCAAAATCACTGGTCGTGTTGGTCATGCGCGCGATTCGACCATCTAAGCCGTCAAAGAGCACGGCGAATCCGATTGCAATCGCTGCATTATCGAAATGGAACGCCGCGCTCGCGGAGCCTTGAATCGCCTGCGAGATCGCGTAGTAACCGGCGGCGATATTTCCGGCGGTGAAGATGGAGGGCAAAATATACATGCCCTTCCGCATGCGATCCGGCTGCTGCGGATCATCCGCCCGCCGACGTGGTGTTTTCAGATTCATCGCGCCGATTCCGCGCGGCCGGTATCTGCCGAGGCGCGCAGCACTCCAAGAATAGACGAACCTCCTGCCACGCGATCACCAACTTTTACGCGGAGTTCGACACTTTGGTCCAGGACCACATCGACGCGCGACCCGAACTTAATTAGGCCCACCCGTTGACCACGCTCCAGCCGATCCCCTGCTCGCGGGTTAAAAACGATGCGCCGCGCGAGCAAGCCAGCGATCTGCTTGAAGACCACACTCTGGCCATCGCCATTTACTGTGACAATGTTCTGCTCATTTGCATCTGACGACCCCGCCGACATCGCGTTCCCGAACTTCCCCTTCTGGTAAAAAAGCGATGTGATCGTGCCTGAAATGGGAGCGCGGTTCACATGCACGTCGAAAACATTTAGAAAAATGCTGATCCGCTGCTTCTTCCGGCCTTCGTCGATGAACTCGCCAACCGAAGTGACCTTTCCGTCGGCCGGAGAGACTACAACTCCCGGTCCATCAGGGATGGTGCGCTCTGGATCGCGAAAGAACCAGAGAAAGAACGCGCCCAGCAGCACCGGAGGCAGGGCGAGCCATGGATTAACGAGGCCAAGAAGCACAGCCGCTACTGCTGCGCCCAGGCCATAATAGAGGCCATCACGAACCATAGGGGATTTAGAGATTATATCGGGGTTTGCAGAGGTATAGAACGGCTGTGAGCGGGCTTGCTCAAGGCTTGCTCGCCAATTTGGGAATCAGAGCTGGCCTGTCTCTGCTCGCAATCGGTAGAGCCGGACGGCAGCCGATCAGGCGACCTGATGGTGGCGATGCTGCTGTTCGATCTGCTCCATCTGGTCCTTCAGACGCAGCTTCAGCTTCTTCAACCTTACTTCTTCTAATTTTTCTTCTTCGGAGAGATACCGCTTTTGGAGGAGACTTTCGAGGCGTTGTGAGTGTTGTGAGTGTTCCTGCGCCAGCCGACGGAACTCTTCGTGGCTGGCAATGAGCTCTTCGCGGAGGGATGTTGCCATCCTTGAACCTCCTGCCCAGACCTTGGGAGATGAAAGTTAGCACACGGCCAGAGGTGATTCAACGATTTTTAGCAGCCTTTCCAGAGCTGCCGGAGCCTTCTTTTTGCGGTTCAGGCGCAGTAGGCACTAAGTATTTGAAGAGCAAGGCGTCTTCTTGCGGATCGCGGTAATAGCCCGGGCGTCGCCCGTTTTGGATAAAGCCTGCGAGTTGCCCTAGCCTTTGTGCAGCCAGATTCGATGCCCGGATTTCCTGTCGAATCTCCGTGGCCCCCGCGCTTTCCGCGGCTGAGATAAGGGCATTTATCAAAGCCAGCCCGATCCTCTGTCGGCGAACTGAAGGAAGCACTGCGATGTTCTCCAGTTCCCATTCTTGAATCGCGGTGGAAGCCAAAATAAATCCGACAAGCTCGTCTCCTCGCTCAGCCATGAGAAAGAGCTTCTGATTGTTGCCGATCGCAGCTTCGTATTGTGCTCGTGGCCAGTGAGCAGCCGTCGGCGAGGCTTGTTCGATTGCGAGTACCGCGTCGAGATCGCTTTGAATTGCTGCTCGAATCACCACGTTCATAGATCACCCGCTGTGACTTGCGAATCAGCGCGCAGTTACCATCTAAGTAGAACGTTATTAAGGGCACTAAGGCTTTCGTGGGATAGCTTATCTTGCTTGCGACCTTCTACATTGCAATGTACGAGCTCCACTTTATGACCTCCGCCACAGCGCTCTCGAAGTTCCTTGAAGCCCATGATCGTTACCTCGCCCTCGACCAAGCCCGCACAACCTGCAGTCAGCCCGCCGAACGCGAGCAAATGCACATTGAGATTCTCAAGGCGTACCTGGAAGTCCAATATCGGGCCAAAATGATTGCAGGCATTCAATACGCCGACGGCAACGATTACGCCGAAATAAATTAGCCCAGAACAAAGTAAAACGCCTGCGGGTAATGATCGCCAAAGCACGTGGTAGCGCTTCGTGCTGCCACTCACGCCACGCACCGTTAAGCGGCAACCCTAAGCGTCGGTCCACCAAGTCCACTCAGTCCACCACGTCCATTCCAGTCCAGAAAACACAAAACTTTCGCCTCTAGCGCCGTGTTGATACCAGAAGGCGACAGCAGCGCTGCAATTCGCATCTAAGCTAGACGCGCCGCTTCCGTCAAAACCGGAGACCGTCTTCTCCCCTCCACCGTGAAAGAAGGTTATATGTCGGCCATTGGTCCGGACGAACGTTCCTCGACGCAGTATTCCGAAGCCTCCGAGCAGCACAACGTTACCGAAAGCGGATCAGAATACGACCTGAACTACGAGCCCGAACGCGAGTTCGTCCTCATGCCGCTGTTTCGCCGGATTGGGGAGATTCTGGGCTTCCGCCGCAGCCCGGAAGCAGAGTATATCTACGAGCCGGAGCAGAGCGCGCCACTCCAAGAATCCCCACTCCAAACCATTCAGCCTCAGGAAGAGCAAGTCGTGCTTCCCGAGACGGCGATTCAGTATTCCGAGCCGCAACTGCCCGCGGAAACTCGCGCACTGGCTGAAACTGGGGTACTGGAAACTGGGGTACTGATGAATGAGTCGGCGGTGCCAGACCAGCCGCAGCGAGAAGATCTGGCACACGATCATCAAGAAGATGTGCTGCAGCTCGAGCCTGATCTTGGGCAGCATGCGAGCCAAGCTGTCGTTCATGATTCATTTCAGGAACATGATTCATTTCAGGAATTTGCCCAGACTCGTTCAAAGGGGATCGAAATCGACGCGCAGCCAGAGTTTGCCACGGCAGCGGAGGAAACGGTCGAGGAGCCGATTGTAGCTGCGCGCTCCGGCAATCCCGAAATAGAACCCCTGCCGTCGGGCGTCGATGAATGGCCCGCCGCGCCAGAGCCGGCGAACTCTTCTTCCGTCCCGGCGCGTAGACGCAGCACGGAGGAAGTCCGGCAACTGGTTGCCCCATTGCGGGAAGCCGCAGTCAAGATCACCGCAATCGTCACGCAATCCGCAGAATGGCTGCGGGCGAAAGAAGAAGAGTTTCTGCGCAGCGCGGAAGCGATTGGGGCGGAATCCAGACGCGAGCAGGAGAGTCTGCGTTCATCCTCCGCGCGGATCGAGTCTCGCGAAGAAGAACTCGGCCCAAGCGGGCTGCAGCAAGATGAAGTCCCGCCAGTGCAGCGCGAGCTTACATGGCGCCAAAGAAATGCCGACTCCATCGCTTCAAGCGAGCTTCTGCAAGCGCCCGTTCATTTTGTTGCAAAGCCCGATCAGCCATTAACTCCATCACGTCTTCCATTTTGGAAACGAGTGAACTGGGCAGAAGAATTCACGCCCAAACGCGTCGCGGTGCTTGGTGCGTTAGCAATGGCCGTCCTCCTCGTGGTGGGAATTTCGCTTGCACGGCGTCCGGCATCCAGTGTTCTGCCCGAGCAGCAGACGCGATCAATCGAGCCGGGCGGTGTGACTGTAACCGCTCATCCAATGGCGGCTCCCGTTGCTCCACAGGTCTTACGGAAGACATCCGCAGCGGAGCGTCCGTCGCCCCAGCACCGGTCCCATCGCGCTAGCGCTGAGGCGTACGATGACGAGCCGGAGGTTGTGATCCATCATTACGACGCGGGGAAGAAGCCTTCTCCCGTGAAGCAGACGACCGTCGCCGGAGTTCGTCACTATTCAGACATGTAGATCGCTAGCACGAAACCGGCATCCAACCCAAGACTCTGGTCGGCATCTAATTTCCTTACGTGCAAGACAGGCTCAGCTTCTCTGAATCGACTTTGATGCTCGAGCCTGCACAGCACTGACAAGTTCTCACGACGTTACACCGCGCGGAAAGCCGGCGCTTTAGCGCCGGAAGAAGAAGGCTTCTTTACCACCTCGGTCTCGTCCGTTCTCTCGACCTGCGGACCAGACGATCCTGAATCGGGTGGGGGAGAAGCCTTTTACTTTTGCGGGAAGTGGGTGTCACGTTGAGGCGAGTTCATACGGCTACTCCCATTCTTACGACTAGGCCCAAAACGGCCTGTCAGTTCCGCTAAGGTGGCAGCAAACCGGAAGATGCTCTTGAGACTTTGCACGCACCGAGCGCAACATGCAGCGCTCGGCGGGTCCCCGGAAACGCGCGGGAACCCTCCTCCGCCCAACATGACACACTCTGATTCTCGGGACACACCAACTCTGCAACTGTCATGAACGACTCCCGACTGCGGATGCCGATTGGCATTCCGCTGCTACGGGTGGTTCCCGGAATCACTCATATCTTGTTACGAAAAACGCAAGAAAATTAGAAGATAAGCATTGGTTTGAACAATCGGGTCGCCAATACGTGCTTCATTTCTCGCTACTTGCGCTCGCTCCCGCGAGAAGAAGAGTCAGATGGCAGGCTCACAAGGTGCGAGTACTTGCTCCTTCTGTGCCGAAAGCCGCAAAAAAATGAGAAAATCGAGAACAATCCCGCTCGTTCCCATATCGGGGCTGACGTTCCTCTGCGTCGATTTTTTCTTGCGCCGCCGATTTCTTTTTGATACACATTGCCCCGCCCACCATGCAGAGGCTCCTCATTCAGGGTTGCTCAGAGGCAAAGCTTGCGACGCCAAAGGCTCCGATTTGGGCCATTGACAGATACGACGGTCCATTTTTTCGCGTTATCCGAAAGTGGAGCCGTGAAACTGACGATGGAAATACGCAGATCCTGATCTTGTCTGGCAAGTTTGGGCTGATTGATTCGAAAACACGAATTCCTTATTACGACCTTCGGCTAACGCAAGATGTAGCGAAAGCAATGTGTGAGGCCGTGATGCGGCAGTATCGAGCACTCGCGCGTGGCAGAGCGTACGAGAGTGCATTCGTGAACGTGGGTCGCGATTACCATCCTGCGCTTGCCAAGATTTCGGAGCTCAGGAATGCGGAGTTTGCGAGCGGTGGAATCGGCATGCGCGCAAAACAACTGAAGCTATGGCTAGTTAAGGGCAAATAGTGTCGTCTATATCGGACATATTTAAGAGCTACAAAACCGCCTTAACGGGATCTCGCTCCACCTATAATGAACTCTATGCCGATAGAGCAGAAAACGGGAAGGTATTCTACGATAAATTCTTTCGCCGCCTGACGATCGACTTCTCCTCGGTTTTCTCTAACACCACCAGTCGTTCATTCATCACCCGACAAATTGAACGGGCATTTGGCACGACAGAGATTGATTTCGTCGCCGTTGATGGTACGTGTCAGAAAGATCCCTTCAACGATTTTGTTGTCTTTTTTGGCGGCGCCTATGGGGCCAAAGGCCGAGCTTCGCTGCAAGGCGATCCAGCGCGAGTCAAATATCAGAAATGGGAGATGAATCGCGACGTTTCGATGGTCGCATGGATTCCGATCCCATTCGCGCAACTCTCAGACGTGACCAATGCTGAAGAGACTTTTTTGGTTTCCGACTCCGATAAAGTCAATCTCGCTGGAATTCACACTGGCCTGATGCAACTTGCGGAGATTTATCTCGCCTATAACGTCGCTGTGGGTTCCTCGATTGATGCACCGAAGTTGATCATGCTGGACCAGGCGATGAGCGGGATTATGGCCGCCAGCTCTCATGGAGTTGATACAGGACTTACTGGCTATCCCCATGATCGCCGAGCCCTGGACGCCAGGGATGTGACAATCGCCTTCGCACACCCTTTCAACGACGAGCTTCGAGTTCCTTCTAACAAGCGATTCAGGCGATATACCGCCGTCTTAGCAGATTTTCATCGTAGGGGAACCAGAACCCTATCTCTCGACGAGCTTTCGAAGGACTTACAGTTGGATCGCGCTGAGCTGCTCGAACCCATCAAGTATCTGGAAAGTAAAGACATCAAGCTTGGCAAACTCGATCCCGCTCGCGATGTTGTTGAACTAGAGGTGGATGTGCGCGAGTCATGGGAGTACACCAAGAGCCTCTTTCAAAACATTTGCTCGCGTCTATTCCTTAAGAAGGAACAGACCGCGCTCATGTATGAAAAGCCGGATAGCGATGATCCGTCTAAAACGCGGCGCGCATGGATGGCTCCCGACGACATTAATTTCTTAATTGCTGTCGGACTTCGGGCGTTAATCGAAGCTTGCTGGGCAAAGCGAATTCTCCTGGTGGGCATCGTCAAAGATTCCGAGTCTCGCTATTTGACGCGCAATTACCTCGGGGTGATGAAGAAGCTCGGTATTTATCCTGAGCTCCAGAAGGACAGCTTTGGCCTGCTGCCATGGACCGATCGAATTTTTCTGGAAACGATTCCCACCTATTGCGACGATGACATCGGCGCACCATGGAGCTCCATTGAATTCGATTCAGCTTTCATGACGCTTCATCTGGGACCAGTGAGCGGACGGGAAGAAATAATGGGAGTGAAAACAAGAGGAGGAGAAATCATCTCTCCCGAGCGGCTCTTCATGCGGTCGCTGGCTCAGTTCTACCTCAGCCGTTCCAAACCGAACCCGCTGATGGGGCACGTAGTTTTCGTTGACCGACTGGTCTATCCCATGTGGGATAGCAAGAACCTGCTTGAGCCGCCAATCACAGGAACTTCGCTCGGCAGCATCCAGCCGATCATGTTTGCGGATCGCGACCAGGCAAATGTCGGCCAGCTCGTGACGATGTTTTTATTGAGCGTTCTCACTCGAAATCACTTTCCCGAAGTAATTGGATATCCCGATCCGCTGCACAAAGCCGATTGGGGCGCAAAATCTATCGGACGAAGAGTGAAGGGTGTGATTCAGAGCAGCGAACTACCGTTTCGCTCTCAGCCAATCTCCAGAACATTGCGTTCCATTCGTGACGGCAAAGGCAGGAAGTAAGGAAGGAGGAGCTTGGACTACGTCAAGCAAATGACTGGCACGCTCATCCGGATCGATGAGGATGAAAACACGCGTTTTCGATTTGAAGTTTGGTTCGACTACACCCGACAGGGCATAAATCTCGTGCGTGAAGGCGCCATGCTCGCTGTCCCTAACTTCGCCTCCAGCGCTAAAGAGCAGCATCTCTCGATCTTGGAAGTGGTAACCATTCTGCCGATGCATTACGGCTTAGGATCCGACACGGGTGGGTATCCGGGTTTTGTTGTTGAAGCGGCGAAGAGCGCCGCCGTGGACTGGGAGGAGCAGGAGACTGAAGCGACTGAAGACACAACAAAGATCAAGTGCGTAGCTATACCTACGAATTTTGAGTTCGTAGAATCTGTCACGCCACGGCCGAAGGAAAGCGCCATGCTTCAGGAAGAATCCAATCTTCCGATGGTTGGTTCGTCGGTGCGCTTGCTCGATACTGCGTCCACGGAGTTTGTCGCCAACTATGGAATTCGCAGCGATGAAAACACGATCGTGGCTGGAGTGCTGATTCGAGACGAGAACGTTCGACTGCGTGTCCGTGTACAAGAGTTATTGAAAACTCACTTTGGAGTCTTTGGATTCACAGGCGCAGGAAAGTCGAATCTGTTGAGTACGCTTGTCGATAACCTTCTGAATGCCTCATCAGAACCAATCAAAATTGTGTTCTTCGATCTCATGGGAGAGTACAGCACTCTCTTGATTGACCAGCTCTGCAAATTGCAGGATGCGGCATGGATTGCCTTGCACCCCGAAACGATGCCGCAATCGGTAATGGAGTATTTTGCCGCTACAGAGGCGAACAAGAAAGAAGACGCGCTGGCGAGGGCAGTCAGGGATCTAATGAACACTGCCCTTCTTCCAGCAGCTCTGAATAAGGAACGATCTGCGCTCGCGGCGCCTTATAGGCACATGCTCACCAAGAATAAAGTCCGCATTTGGCGGGAGCAGCAGATGACTGCCGATCTGTTTCTCGAGGAATTGCGCCCCGAGGTATTCAAAGGAAGCATGGGAAATTCGAAGCAGCCGGTTCTGAACTTCTGGAACCAACTAATCACGGACTTTCGAGGTCGTCCCTTCACTGCTCAACTCGTCGCCGATCTGGAGCAACGAATAACGGCCTTCATCGCTGCCAATGCTGCTTTAACTAACACGGCGACGACGAATCTTACGGCAGCCTGTCAGGAGGTAAAACGTCAGGGCACAAAATATGCAGAACAGCTTCCCATTCCACCCGCTCTTAATCTCACAATTCCGCAGCTAATTGCTAAGTTGAACGACATCCCATCGGCGGGGCTGTACATTGTGCAGTCGCATGATCCTGACGTGCTCCGGCATTTTGCATGGATGCTCGGAAATTTCACATATGAAAGCCGCCGAAGAACGGGACAGATCACTCCGCTGGTGAGTTTTGTGTTTGATGAGGCTGATGAATTCATACCTCAGCAGGCAAAGGACTCGTACGTGGAATCGAGGGATATTGCAATGACCCTCGCGAGAAGAGGAAGAAAGTTCGGACTCGGAATAGGGATCGCTACACAGCGTGTAAGATACCTCGATACCAGCATCATGGCACAGCCTCACACGTATTTCGTGAGTAAGATGCCTCGCCAAACGGATCGTGAAGTCGTCTCGCAGGCATTCGGCGTGTCCGAAGAGATGTTTCGGCAGACGTTCAAGTTCAAAAAAGGCGATTGGCTTTTGATGAGTTACGATGCCACTGGTCTGGAAGCCATCCCGATTCCGATTCACCTTCCGAACGCCAATGATCGGCTCCAAAAGTTCTTTGACGATACCAGAGCGAAAGTCGCTGCCGCCAAAGCCTCTCGTCAATAATCGCCGAGCGAACTTTGCCTCAGGAGCGGCAACGCTGCCGCTTCTGTTTGCAAGCTATCGCATGGGCGACTATCCGACCTCCGGCCTGAAGTGTTTTCCGTGGGAAATTACTGGAACCGAAGGTCTGTTGATCAATGCGTTTGATTTTACGAGACCCAAGTACTTTGCCGAGATCAGCAACGGCTGGAACCTTCGTAAAGATTTAAAGTTTAAGACTGGCCCGGTGGTCATCGACTCTGGCGCGTACTACTTCCGGAAGCACGAAGAAGTTTCAGTGCGGCCCGAGGAAATCCTGGCGTTGCAGGCAAAGTCGCAAGCTGATGTCGCTGTTGTGCTCGATCATCCATTTCCTCCGGATGCTAAAGATAAGGCGCGAAGGATTACAACGACGCTTAACAACACGCGGCGAATGTTTGCTGCACACAGTCAAGGCGAACTGACGATTGAGATCATGCCAGTCGTTCACGGGCATTCGGGCCAGGCGCTTCGCGGCTGCCTTCGCCGCCTTGACCGGATCGCGCGGGAACATGAAGTCCGCCATATCGATAAGGTTGGGATTGGGAGCGTGGCTCCGTTAGCTCAAAAGGGCATGGTTCGACTCGCTGGAGAGATCATCCTGGAAGTCAGGCGGAAGTTACCCGACACTCATCTTCATTGCTTTTCGATGGGATCAGCTCTTCTCATGCTCCTTGCTTTTTACTGCGGTGCAGACAGCGTAGATTCCCAAAGCTGGATCTTGAGCGCTGCCTTCAAGTATGCGCAACTACCGGGAGAATATGGCACTAGGCTCGCACGACGCGAGTACAAGACAGCCAAAGATTTTCGGAACGCAAGGCTGGAGTTTGCAGCCAAGTTGCTTAATTTGGCGAAGGATCACGGTTTTTCGGTCAAAGACTGGAGCAGTGGATCGCCGTTTGAAATCGATACGAAGTCAGCGTGCGAAGATTACACAGAATTGTTAACCGACTATAAGTTTAACGAGAATCTGCATAATCGCGCGTGTCACAACCTTTGGGTCTTCAATCATGAGGTTCGAAAAGCAAGACAAGCAATACGGGAATCCCAACTAGAAGTATTTGTTGAGTCAAGACTTACAGGCTCGCGCTATTATCAGGCCTTCCTAAATGCAAAGAAGCTGAAGCATAAAATGAAAAAGATGGGGCTGTAGCGGCCGTAAAATAACTACTGCGCACTCGCGAGCCCTAATCTCTGCAAAAATACTATCGCTTTGTTAATTGAATCTGGCGAGATACTCCAGTTAAATCGCTTAGCTTCTTGCTGTAACTCTCCAGCCGACATTCGTCTGTCCTTTTTCTTGAGGAGAAAGAACGCTTTTGCAGCAATGGAGAGCTCAACGTAGTTTGGATCGCCTGCAGCTCTGATCTTCTGCACTGCGTCGAAAATTGTTCGGTATTCCGGAGAGTGCCGTAGCCGCTGCGCTACGGCTTCTCCATCATGCGTTAGAGCACAATCGCTTCATTTCGAAGCCGCCGCTGACCACTCCAAATCCGGTGCTTGCTTCGCGAACGAATCCCAAGTTTTTTATCGTAGTCAGGCTCGTTTCTACGGCCGAGGAAAACGGACCGTAATAATGGGCGTCGAATCCTAAATTGGGATCTCAACAGAAATCAGTTCATGAATCTTGGCCCATCCCTGACTCCCATGAGCTTTTCTCGGATCGCGTACCTGCTGAGTATCGGTTCGGCAACATGTGAGAACGGCCCGTGACCGACGTCATGAAGCAAAGCAGCAAGCCTGACTAGCCGTCGCTCGGAGTCATCCTGAACCAATGCTTCAGCCAGTCCACCCGCGAGATGAAATGCGCCCAAAGAATGATCGAATCGCGTATGAGTAGCGCCTGGATAGACCAGGCGAGCCATCGCGAGCTGATAAAGGCGTCGAAGCCGCTGGAAAACCGGCGTATCAATGATGTCCCGCTCTTCCGCGTCTCTATAGATGCAGCCGTGAATCGGATCCCGAACTTCAAGCCTTGAACCCATGGGCCAAACATACTAAGGGAAAACGAAAAGCGAAAATCAACCGAGAACAGGGCGAGGCCTGAGCGGCTGTCGTGGGAAGTATGGGAAACACGGGGATGGAACGTTTTCCTCATCCGGGAAATTGCCGGAGAGTTCGTTCCGTGTGTCCCCATGTTTAATGTTTATTGATCGATCTTCCTCTCTTACAAGTTCCCGCTCGCCGCTGCTCCTAAATGCCCGCTTCAGGACTATAAAACTGATAGTCTTCGCGCCAGCCTCCCTGACCGAGGCCGACGCTGCGATAGTCTGCGATAAATTCGATCCGCTGGATGTACTTCACCATCATGAACCCGAGCTGAGTCTCTACTCGGAGCCGCAGAGGCGCGCCGTGCGGCATTGGCAGCGGCGCGCCGTTCATTTCATACGCCAGAATGGTCTGCGGATCGCGGGCGAGATCGATGTGGATCGTGCCGTAGAAATTTCCGGGACCGTCCGGGTCCGGTTCGGTTTCCGATTTGTTGTCGAAGGCATATAGTGCGATGTACCGCACGGATGGGAGCGGTTGCGCCCGCTCGACAATGACTCGCATGGGTACTCCACCCCACTGCGCCACCGCCGACCAGCCCTGGATACAGCAGTGCTTCGTGATCTGCGTCTGCTTCGGCAGACGCCGGAGTTCATCCAGGGAGAGCCGCAACGGAGTTCGAATGAGGCCGCCGACTTCCAGCTCATAGTCTTTGAATCCGGATTCTGCGAGAGACTTATAGTACGCATCGACGGGGGGCCGGCCATTTACGCGAAAATACGGCGCGAGTTCTTTGCTGTCGTAGTTCTGGCGCGAAACTGTATGCCCAAACAACGCACGTCGCGCTCCATCGATCATCTTGCCGATGGTGTCTTGAACAAAGCGCGGGTCTCTGAGTGAGGCTTCGGTCGCGGCTACGTGCAAAATGAACACAGCAGCGAGACCTGAGCACCCGATCAGCAAAGCCAGTTCAATGTTTTGATGGGTCCTCTCCCCGAGCACGATCAGCGCCAACTCGTGGCCGAAGCCGTGCGCAATTACCATCGCGACATGCACGATTAGGAATCCGGTGAACGCAAGCATGCACAGGAAGTGAATGCTCCGCGCCACCTGTCGCCCATAAAAGAGCTTTAAATACCATGGAAAGCGCGCGGAGATCGAAGGTGACATGGCGATGCCGGTGGCGATCGCGATCGGTGAAACGATGAATACGATCGAAAAGTAAGCAAGCTGCTGCAGTGGATTGTAGTGGCCCGGAGTCTCAACGAGATGAAAGCTCGCGTACTCCAGTAGCGAATGCCACGCACCCGGGAGTATCGACCACGATTGCGGCACCAGTCTCTGCCACTCGCCCGTTGCAAACAGAAGCACGTAGTAAGCAATTCCTGTCAGCAGCCATCCGCCGTCACAAAGAAAGTGCCAGTGTCGGGCCATCCCAAGGTTCTTTCTGCCCGGCAGCGCGAGCCATGAGGGCAGAGAAATCTCTTCGTCGCGCGACGTCCAGAGCAGCTCCGGGGCTGGCGCAGTGCGAGGCACTACGAACATCAACAGCAACGTGTAAAGGATGGCAAGCAGCGCTGCCGCTATTGTCCCTCGAACTGGTCGGTCTGCAGTAGCGGGACTCGCGAAGGCCGCGGCTCTTGCGAAATTCGGCGTAGGCGCGAGCTTCCGGTTTTCCGGAATACCTCGACCGAGGTTCAGCCACTCTGTGCCGGGAGTGCAGTTGTCATTCCAGTAGAGTTTGGGATGGGCACTCAGAATTTCGAGCCCGCTGCGGATCAGGAGAGTCACGAACAGCAGATTGCAAAAGTGCAGCGCGCGCAACCAAAGAGGAAAATCGAGGAAATGCACAACTATGCTGCCTTCGGTTCTCTCTTCTCGATTACTTCGACGCGGAGATTCCCACTCTTCTTGAGCACATCAACCCGAACGTGTCCGTCTTGGCCGCGTTCAAAATGCAGATCGAGGGCACTCCTGCCGATCTTTATGCGTCGGAATTTCAGCTCATCGACTCCGTTCGGCAACACCGGACGAACTACATCGACGCGCTCGCTGAACGCGTCCGGAGCCAGACCCAAGATCGCCGTCAAAAGAAATGGGACAGAACCTGCAGCCCAGGCTTGCGGATGGCATGCGACCGGATAGCGCACCGGAACCGAGAACTGCTCGCGAGTAAAGCCGGCAAACACCTCCGGCAAACGCTTGTGCTCAAAGTGGCCGGCGGCGTGAACAATGCCATCGAGCACTTGCACCGCTTCTCGATCGAAACCGTAGCGCCTGAATCCTGCAGCCGCAATCGCGTTGTCGTGCGGCCAAACCGTTCCCAGGTGATACCCGATTGGGTTGTAGCGCTGTTCCTTTTGTGAGAGCGTGCGAATTCCCCAGCCGCTGCACATTTCTTTTGCCATCAGATGCTGCACGACGCTTTCCGCTCGCTGTTCATTGACGATGCCGGTCCAGAGGGCCTGTCCCGGATTGGAACTGATCACATTGGCAGGCCGCCCTCCCTTTTGCAACGCAATGGCGTAGAAGCTTTTATCTGCGTCCCAGTAGTCATGATTGAAACGAGACTTTAACTCTTCTGCCTGCCGGCGGAGCCGGCCCGCTATCCCCTCGTCTCCGCTCCGGGCGTAGAGGCTAGCAATCAGCAGCTTGGCCCGATAGACGTATCCCTGCACTTCCACAAGCGCAATGGGCGGCGTGGCCAGAGAGCCCTCGGCGTTCATGATTGAGTCTCCGGAGTCCTTCCAACCTTGGTTTCCCAAACCTTTGCTGGATTTAGTTGCGTAGGCCAGATATTGAAGCTGCGGGTCGGTCCCGTACTCGTCGATCCACCTGAGCGCTCGTTCCACATTGGGACGAATGTCCTTAAACAAACTCAGATCGCCTGTCCAGTTAGCGTGTTCGCCGACCAGGATCAGAAACAGCGGCGTCGAATCGACGGAGCCGTAGTAGGGCGTTTGCGGGATTTCATTCAGGTTAGCCAACTCGCCACGCCGCAGCTCGTGGAGGATTTTGCCGGGCTGCTCGTCCCGCCATTCGTCGTTCTTACTACCCTGGTATTTCACGAGCAGCCGAATTGTGTCTTCGGCGATGCGCGGCTCGTAGGCAAGCGTCTCAAGCGCAGCGATGATGCTGTCGCGCCCGAACAGGGTTCCATACCAGGGCAGACCCGCAGAAAAGAACGAGCAGCCATCGAGTTCGCCCTTGAGCACCAGCAGATCGAGCAGACAGCGTTGCACTACTCCGTTCAGCAAAACACTATCGCTGTGGATTTCGGCGTGGTCGTTTAGCCAGTTCTGCGAACAGCGGTCGATGGCATCGGCCACTGGCCGTGCGTTTGAAGTGTGTCGGTGCGGTTTCCCTTTCTGTTCCTGAGTCTCAACAATGCGAAGTGAAAATCTGATCTGCTGGCGATCTTGCGCCGCGAGCTTGAGAATGTACTCCGCTGTCGAACCCGTACTCTTGCTGGGCTGCGGGTCAGGATGGATCTCGAGCCTGCGGTTCACTCCGTCGGCTCCGCTATAGCTGAGCACGAGAACTCCGCCCTGCCATTGCGGCTTACCCTCGCTCCCTACTTTCTTCGGATGGAGACCGCGAATGACAAAAACGTCCTCAAAAGCCGAATGGAAATTGAAGGACAGCGGCAGCTCGTGAGGAATTACGTCGTAGTTCTCGACAGTGAACAAGTCGTGAACGGCTTTTTCCCCGCTGTCAATCACTCGCTGCAGTGTAATGCCGAAGGTCTGCTCGGCAATCGAGTGCTCATCAGAGATCTCCAACTTCTCATTCGTAAGCTCGAATTGGGCGATGGACCCTCGATCAGCCGTTGCGACCAGCGCATTAGGCTGCGTTCCTGCAATTCGGATCTCGTATCCATCGAGGTAGCGGCAGTCGTGAAAATACAAACCGAAGCCGTCCTGATTGCCGCATGGCAGGCCGCCATCGTGCTCTGAAAGAAAGAAGATGTCTTCGTGTTTTATGACGATTGCGCGCGCAACGTTCCGGGGAGTGTTCGCACTGCTGTTCGAAGATGACATAACTGAATATGCGCATGTGATGCGCGCGTATGAGACAACGTGGTATAGCGGATGCTATGCGAACTAATGGCCGGCGAGATCAGCGCGAGCGCCGATGTAGAGGAGGACGCTCATGCTGCGCTGCGCCGGCATGCCGGCGCACGTGATCGTTTGCCTCGTGGTCCGATGAGCCCGTGAAGATCGAACGATAATGATGGTCGTGAAACAATTTGCCGGTGTTCGCGTGACGACGCGCTCCAAAGCGGTGAACAAGCGCGGCGCCTACCGCTCCGGTACTCGGCCCGACAACGTACACCCAGTACAGATGCCAGATGCTGGTTACCAGAACGGGACCGAAGCTGCGCGCAGGATTCAGGCTCGCGCCAGAGAAGTTTCCGTCGAGCCACACGATAACTCCGACAACGCCGACTACCGCAAGCGGTGTCCACCGCATTATTCGACTGCGGCTGAGCATTTCAAACACAACAGCAGCCAGCACAAATGTGGCTATTATTTCCGCTCCGAGAGCCAGCGGAACTGTGACATTGTGGCCGGGCTGATTGAGGGCATCGCGTACTCCAACTGCGAGACTGCCGAATGTCTTCTGTCCGCCCCAGGCGCCAACCGCAGCACCTGCCATTTGCGCAGCAACGTACGCGAACAGATCGTGGACATGCATTCGTTTCTCCGCAAAAAAGCCCAGGGAGATCGCGGGATTGAGGTGTGCTCCAGAGAGTCGGCCCAGTGGAGTCACCGCCACAAGACTGCCAGCACCTCCCAGTACAAATCCCGTGAGGAACAACCGCACACCCATTGAGGGAATCCAGCGCGCAAGAGTGGAGACCGGCGCGAACATCAGTCCAACCGCGCCAACCACACAGAACACGAGGAAAGCAGTGCCTACGAATTCCGCTCCATATTCGGGAGCGTGGCTCCAAAGTTCCCGCTGCCACGGCTCCGCTCCGCCTGGCAACTTCTGAACTGTATTGGCGGACACAGATGCAAAGCCCATCTTTAAGCGTAGATGCGTCGCCAGAAGCACGATGAGGCGTGAGGGCTAATTCAGCATCAGGTTGCGACAGAGCAGAGTTGTGGAACATGGGACGGACGGAAGGGAAACGTTTGGCGGACGTAACGCTTTCCTGATCCAGGAAATTGCCGGAGAAGTCTCAGCAGCCAGTGAATCCGTGCCTTCCTAAATTCCCCTAGGCCGCGCATACGATGCATCTTCCTCATTTGCCCCACGTCCGCTATTCCGATAAAATGAGTGTTTTGGACCTTCACGTCCGACCCTTCTAGGCTGTCATCCGTCTTCGGCGGAGCAGGTTCCTGAAGAAATTTTGAGACTTTCGGGCGCCTGTCCGTCCGGGTCTGACTCAATTCTGGAGTTCGTATCATGGCACGCGTATGCGAAGTGTGCGGCAAAGGGCCGCAGTTTGGAAACAATATCAGCCACGCCCATAACGTCACCAAACGGCGATGGAACGTGAACCTGCGCTCGGTGCGCGCGATCGTTCAGGGATCGCACAGGCGCGTGCGGGTGTGCGCTTCCTGCCTCAAGAGCGGGAAAGTACAAAAGGCTTAGCACCTTCAGCTTTGCCTGCGAGCCTCCGCAAGCTGCGGAGGCTCTTGCATTTAGCGCAGGTTCAAGAATCCGGCGAAAATCTTGCACGTACTCGCCTCTACAAGTACCCTCCGGTCCTGCCCTTTCGATTCCCAATCTGGAACGTTTTCGAATGAATTTGCGGCTGTCCTGTGCTCAAATCAGCCAGATTTCACTGGAGGGCTGTGTGGCAGAAACCATGCTGGGTCAGGCTCCCCCAACTCAATCGACTTTGAAGCCGCCGGCTACGGCGCCGCAGGCGAACATCTCCTACGATGGCCACAACGCCAAGGTGCAGCAGCAGGCCAGTGCGCAATCCATGATGGCGATGGCCGCCGTCCGCCGTGGAGCGAACTGGTTTTACTGGATCGCCGCGCTTTCGGTCGTAAACACGATCGCGACGCTTTCGGGCGGCAACTTTCACTTCGTGTTGGGGCTGGGGATCACCGAGGTGACCGACGCACTGCGCGCGCCGCAAGCCCGCATGTTCGGATTCTTTATCGACGTGCTGGTGCTTGGCTTCTTCGTCATGTGCGGATACTTCGGCGCGAAGGCGCAAAAGTGGGCGTTCGTGATGGGCATGACCTTCTATCTGCTCGACTCCGGGATCACGCTTCTGGCGCAGGACTGGCTGTCATTCGCCTTCCACATCTACGCTCTGATCTGCATCTGGCGCGGATTCTCACACATCGCTAAAACACGAGCCTCGGAGCAAGTGCCAGTACTCGGCTAGTTCTTCCCACAGAGGAAAGGCGGACCATAACGGTCCGCCTTTTTGTGTCTCGCTCAGAAACTTAGCCGCTTAGGAGCTTGTTTTTCGCCGATCTCCCGCGCGACGATCATGCGCCTCAGCTCGTGGATTTTTGCGGCGATCCGGCCCACGGCGCTCGGTGACGCGGCGGTCCACCTCCGGCCAGGTCAGCTCCGGCATAGCCTGAATCTTCTCTACCGTGGCGGCTACACCATAGCGCCCGCCTGCCCGCGTATTCTCCACGCGGTTCACGGTCGCATGACAACAGACCCATTTGGCCGCGCTTCCCGTGACTTCTTTCGGCAGGATCATGACAATGTCCACCGGACTACCCTCGACCACGCTGCTGGCGCATTCGAGGAAGATGCCGGACTGACTCAGGTTCAGGGCTTCTGCAGGAATCGCTTCTGAGCTGGTGTGAACCTTTGCAGGAACTTTGACCTCCTTGCGCGGGGCACTCCTTTTCTCTGGCTGTGGCGAAACCATAGCGTCTCCTGTCTGAATACTCGTTTGAAAGCTGACGCAGCATACGCCAGTTTGCCGGGAATGTACATACAACGTTTGAATCACTAATGGCTGGACCCGCCCAGATTTTTTTTGGACCCGAGCCTGCCGGGCCAGGTTGCCGCAGCCGCATCATCGCTCTGAGTGATCGCGAAATGATCCGTGGTTACCACGGGTTCATAGATTTTTCCTCCGCCAGCCGATACAGTAGATGGTTTTCATAAAGGAGCCCCATTGGCCTCATCCACCTTACCGTTTGCCCAATTGGCCGATCAGTGTCAAGTCGAAGGGCTTTCTTCAGAGAACGCAGCCAGAATAGCCCATGAGCTTTCCCGAAGCTTCGGCGTTCATGATGACGAAGTAGCACTGTTCAAGCTGGAAAAAGGGCATCTTCGGTTTGTTTATCCGCCGTCGCTGAGCAACGTAGGAGCAATCCCGCTCAGCCACGCCACGTCACTCGCTGCAAGAACTGCAAACACGAAGCGTCCGGAGATCATGAACAACTTTTCGCAAACGCGCCATGCCAGCATCTTCGAGTCGGTGCCTATCGATTCGAAAACGCGTAGCGGCGGAACGAAATCGGAAAAGGTCGCGATCATCATTCAAAAGGTGATGAGCGCTCCGGTCTTGGCTGAGTCGGGGGTCGTCGGGGTGATCCAAATCAGTCGGAAGGGCACGAATCCGAAAGCCGCAGGACCGGACTTTCAACCCAGCGATCTGCAGCGCCTGCTCTCGGCCGCCGGCGCGCTGGCGAAGTGTTTCAAGTGAGGCAGTCGGCAGTCAGCAATCAGCAGTCAGCAGTCAGCACTCAGCAGTCAGCACTCAGCCAAACCGTTGCTCGAATGAAAGCCTTGCTCGACATTCTAGTTTGAACCTGCGAAGCGATGTCCAGCCTCGAACAGCTTGGTTTTACCTTTCAGCCACAGCGGCGCATCTTTAGTGTCCGTGATCTGGTGGCTACGGTGCGCACCGCGCTTGAGCGCGAGTACACCGACGTATGGATCGGTGGCGAAATTTCCAACTATCGCCCCGCCGATTCCGGCCATTTGTACTTCACCCTGAAAGATGGCGAGGCGCAGCTTCGCGTGGTGATGTTCCGCACCCAGGCGCGCCTGCTGCGATTCCGTCCCGAAAACGGAATGGAGATCGTCGCGCGGGGACGAGTAACCGTCTATGAAAGCCGAGGCGAGTTGCAACTCCTCGCCGAGTATCTGGAGCCCAAAGGAGCAGGCGCGCTGCAGATTGCATTCGAGCAGCTCAAGGCAAAGCTGGCCGCCGAAGGATTGTTCGATAACGCGCGCAAGAAGCCGATTCCCGCGCTGCCGCGATGCATCGGCATTGTGACTTCTCCTCGCGGCGCCGCCGTTCACGACATGCTGAACGTCATGCGCCGGCGACATGCCAGTGCGAATTTGTTGATCTATCCGGCGCAGGTACAGGGAGAAGGAGCAGCCAGTGAAGTTGCGGCCGGCATTCGCTGGTTCAACAAATCGCGCAAAGTGGATGTCATCGTCGTCGCGCGCGGCGGCGGTTCGCTCGAAGATCTCGCAGCATTTAACAATGAAGGACTCGCGCGCGTGATCTTCGCTTCGGAGATTCCGGTGATTTCCGCAATCGGACATGAGACGGACTTCACCATCACCGATTTCGTTGCCGACCTGCGTGCACCGACTCCTTCCGCTGCAGCGGAGATGGTGATCGCTGCGCGCCAACAGCTCGAAGATCAGATCGGTTCTCTAGCGCGACGTCTGGAACACGGAATTCGTTATCGCCTCATGCTCAGTCGCAGCAGATTCCAGGATCTCGGCGAGCATCGCGCGGTCATGCGGATTACAGACGCAATCCGCCGACGCGAGCAGCGGCTCGATGATATTTCCGCACGACTTCTAGCTTCGCAACGCGAGGCACTGCTGCGTTATCGGCGACGACTCGAGCTTGCAACGGTGCGCGTGCGGCATCACGATATGCGGCGGCAGTTCCAGAGCATGCGGAAAGAGCTGCAGGGGCTTGCGTCGCATCTTCCACGCGCAATCCGGACGAGGTTATTTGCACACCGCGCACGCCTCGAGCAAGCCGCCGCGCGCCTGAATGCGCTCTCGCCTCTTAAGATTCTGGACCGCGGCTACGCAGTCGTGTTCGACGCAGCGGGAAAACCGATCTCCGATTCAGGAACGGTGGCTGTAGGCGACGATGTAAACATCCGTTTGGCCAAGGGCAGCCTCGGCGCAGAGATCAAGGTTGTGAGGCGAGAGCCCTAAACGTGAATAGCAACGGCGAAGACGCAAGTCACAACGAAGCTCTGCGACCTCATCTTGTTTCCCTTCGTGCCCTTCGTGTTCGCCGTTCCCGGGGTCCGCTTCTGAAAAAGTGTGATTGCAACCCCCAAATCAAGTTACCCATCTGCTCATCGAGGAGGCGAAGATGGCGCACGAGAGAAAATCTGAGCTCAATCGCATGCAGCAGGACGGAGTGGTTCCGGAAACTCCTTTTGGTTTGCCCACTGACGACCTTCATCCAGACGGAGAACCTCACGCCGGCAGCACGCCTCCAGGAGCACCTGAGCGCGGCACAAAGCTGAATCCAAACGCCTCAATTGGATGGGGCGAAGCGCCTGGAGAAGAGGTCGAACAGCCAGAACGCAAGCCCGATGAGGCCGCTTAGTCGTTGACTCTGAAACGAAACTCCTCGTGTCGCCCCACAGCTCTCGCCACTCCTGTGGCGACTATGAAGTTGGCTGCGGAGGGTTTCGTCCCGCGCCGATCAGGACTTCTTAAGCTCGTCCACTTCTCGCCGTACCGTTATGAAACCGCGCACTAGATAGAGCACGTATCCGAGATGCACGCACCAGGTAAGGATGTATGCTGCGTGTAGATGCTGAAGACTGCGAACGGTATCCATTAACGGGCCTCCGCGCGAGCGAGCTGAATGGCGTGCAGCGCCTGAGCCTCGTGTAAATCTTGACGCGCGCGCTCGAGTTTGTAGCGCACCCAGAAAACCAGCGCGCCGTAACAAAGGAATGCCACGAGGTTGATGAGCAAGGCAGGAGCAAAGCTGGGATCGAGCCCTGAAGAGCCTTGCTCCCCAAAGATGACCGGTTGCGGATGTTGTGTGCGCCACCAGCGAATCGACATGTACACGATGGGCACGTCCACGAATCCAAAAATCGCCAGTGCCGCCGCCAATGTCGGCGCCTGGCCGGCAACTGAGAGTCGGCGCAACATCAGGTAGCTCACGTAAATCAGCCACAGAACGAACGTGCTCGTCAGGCGCGCGTCCCACGTCCACCAGATTCCCCAAACAGGCTTCGCCCAGAGCATGCCGGTCATCAGACCTACCGAGCAAAAAATAACACCGATCTCCGCAGCAGAGACGGCTACAGCGTCTGCAGCCATTGCAGAAGGAGTGTGTCGCCGCACAAGATAAAAAATTGACGCGAGCAGGTTCACTGCGAACATGGCGAACGCTGTCGCATATGAAGGCACGTGGTAGTAGAAGATCCGTTGAATGTTGCCCATGGTCGCTTCTGTCGGAGCGACCTGCAGGGCTTCTCGCAAGCCAAACGATAGAAGAATGGCAACGCCGATGGCGCTAAGGGTGAATGTTGCGCGTTTCATGTTTTTCTAGGCGAAGTTTACTCCAGCGAAAACGAAATGAGCGCCTCTGAAAACGGCGTGGCCTGGTAATGCTTGCCAGCTACGTCCGAAGAGATCTCAAGCCGAGACCGAAGAGAGTCGGTGCGCCGAGTCGTGTACCCGATCCACCGCTCGGTCTTGGAATCGCCATCTTTGAAACCGCTCTGATTTAAACTGGGGCGCTCTATATTGAATCGGAGTCGCCCCCATGCAGCGCATAGTCCTGTCCTTCCTTCTCATTTTTTCATTCTTTGCGAACGCGCAAACTCGCCCGCATAAAGATGCCGGACCGCTGATGCCGGCCAATAAATTCGCCGCTCGCACTGATTGGTGGAAGCACGCGGTTGTCTATGAGATTTATCCGCGCAGCTATGGCGATTCGAACAACGATGGGACGGGAGATCTGAATGGAATTACCCAGCACCTTGATCACCTGGCGAAGCTCGGAGTGGATGCGATCTGGATCACACCTTGCTTTCCCTCTCCGCAGGTAGATTTTGGCTACGACGTGTCCGACTACCGCAACATCGATCCCCAATATGGGACGCTCGCGGATTTCGATCGGCTGGTCGCGGAAGCAAAGAAGCTCAATATCAAAGTCATTCTCGATTTCGTGGTGAACCATACGTCGGACAAGCATCGTTGGTTTCAGGAATCGGAGCAGTCGAAGACGAATCCATATCGGGACTACTACATCTGGCGGGACGGCCAAGGACCGGGCCAGCCGCCGAATAATTGGACTTCGACATTTGGCGGTCCAAGCTGGACGTACTCCAACACGACGAATCAGTGGTATTACCACTTTTTTTATCCGCAGCAGCCGGATCTTAATTGGCGCAATCCTAAGGTCGAGCAAGAGATGTTCGATGTGACACGTTTCTGGTATCGGCGCGGCGTATATGGATTTCGTCTCGATGCAGTCGATACGTTATTCGAAGACCCGAACCTTACCGACAATCCTCCCGCTCCGGGAACGGATGCTTACGGTATGCCGATGCAGCAGCACATTCACGATCACAGTCCGGCGGAAGTCCATGCCGAATTGCGCAAGCTGCGAAAGGTCGCCGACGAATATCCCGGACGCGTTCTGATCGGCGAAACCTGGACCGATACTCCGGAACAACTCGCCGAGTACTACGGCCCGAACAACGACGAACTGCAGATGCCGATGTACTTCAACTTCACCAGGGTGAAGACGCTCGACGCGAACGAGTTCCGTCAGAAGGTTGCGGCCATCGAGGCCAATCCAGTGCATGGATGGCCCGTGTATGTGCTGAGCAATCACGATATCCGGCGCTACGTTGATCGCTACGGCAACGGAGAGAACAAAGATCAGATCGCGAAGCTGATGTCCGCCCTGTATCTAACATTGCGCGGCAGCGCGATCATGTACTACGGCGAAGAGATCGGCATGGAGAACAACGATCCCAAGCGCGTGGAAGACGTAAAAGATGTGATCGGCAAGAAAGGATGGCCGAAGGAGATTGGACGCGACGGCGAGCGCACGCCCATGCAATGGAACAGTTCGGTCAACGCCGGATTCAATAAAGGCGCAATGCCATGGCTGCCGGTGGACGCGAATTATCCAACGCACAACGTCGCAACGGAGTCGCAAGATCCGAATTCCGTTTTGAATTGGTATCGCGGCCTCATGAGGCTGCGTCGAAGTAATCCAGCGTTCTACGACGGCAGCTACGTTTCGCTCACGGACGGGGATCCGAACATCATGGCGTACGAAAGAGAATCGCGGACGGCCAAAGCTGTGGTCGTTCTGAACTTTTCCGCCCAACCACAGACGATCGCATTGGATAGTTCCAAGTTGGGAACATCATCCGGAACTGTGCTGATGTCCACGGACCGGCGAGTGAAGCGCGTCAACCTTAAGAAGGTTGAACTGTCTCCTTATGGAGTCGTCATCGCAAGCGTACAGGAGAGAACAACCCGTCCAGCGGCTCGTGGTACGCACTAAGCAGATGCATCAACGTCAGAGTTGCGCAGCTCGATCGATTCGTCGTGCTTGCGGTGGAAAGTCTAATCTCCGAACGGAATGGGCGATTCCGCGCTGATGTTCTTCCGCAACTCGGCAATGAGCAACAGCAATTGCTGCAGCTCATTTGCGTTTCGTCGATCTCCGTTCAGGGTGTGTGAATTTCCCGTGTGACTCGATGTGGACAAAGGACTCTCCTGCATACAGCCTCACAAAACCGAGGTTGCATTACTCAGCCAGTTTTTGGATTTGTTCATCTACATAAGCGGAAAAACTCGCGAGAGTGGCTCATCAGCGCCTATATGGGCTGCAAAACTTTGCACGCCTCGCGTACATCAGGTTGAATTCTGATCGAGCAACCGGCTGTAAACCATTGACTTACCCAGAATTCAGCAGATACTTTTATTCCTCCGAGTAGGGGCCCTTATGTCTGCGGCGCAGGATCTTTCGTCCGATAACCTGAGCCAACTTCTTAACCGCTGGACTGGTGGCGACAAGGAAGCGCTCAAGTCGCTGGTTCCGTTTGTCTATGCCGAGCTGCGCCGGCTGGCGCACAACCGCCTGCTCCAGGAGCGACAGAACCACACGCTGCAAACGACAGCGCTGGTACATGAGGCTTATCTTCGGCTCGCCCAGAATCCTCCGAACAAGGTTTTCGATCGCAAGCACTTCCTTGCCTTGGCGGCAGGAATCATGCGTCAGGTCCTGGTGGATCACGCGCGTGAGAGGCAGGCACAGAAGCGCGATGGCGGAGTGCAGATTGAGTTCGACTCGAAAATCGGTCCTTTTGCCGAGCAGCCATTGGACGTGCTCGCAATCAACGAGGCGCTCACTCATCTGGCCAGGCTCGACGCGCGCCAGAGTACCATTGTGGAACTACGCTTCTTCGCCGGCCTTTCCATTGAAGACACCGCCGAAGTACTAGGAATGTCTCCTGCGACGGTGAAGCGCGACTGGCTCACGGCCCGCGCCTGGCTGTTGCAGCAGATGACGCTCTCCGCGAAGCTCAGGGGCCGGGGAGCAACCAGTGGCCAATGAAGCGGCACGACCGCAATGGACGCCCGAAAGCTGGCAGCGCGCCCGGGATCTGCTAGCCACACTCATAGAACTTCCCGCCGAAAAGCGAAGCGCCTTCCTCGATAGCTCTTGCGGCGACGATGCCGACCTGCGTCTCCATCTTCAAGATCTGTTGCGAGCGCATGAAGCGACCGAGGCTCAGCATTTCGACAACTTTTCCGCAGAACTCGGTTCCAACCTCGCTGCTGCTGGATTTCTGCAGCCAGTCAACGGGCGCAGAATCGGCGCTTACCGAATCGAAGAAGAAATCGGACACGGCGGCATGGGGAGCGTCTATCGTGCGGTTCGCGCCGACGACGCCTACGAAAAACGAGTTGCTATCAAGCTAGTGGATCGCGGGCTCTCGCGTCGTAGTGCCGAGCTGTTCCGTCACGAGCGCCAGATTCTCGCGAATCTTGAACATCCGAACATTGCGCGTTTGCTCGACGGCGGCACGCATGCAGATGGCTCGCCTTATCTGGTGATGGAGTTTGTCGAAGGCGAAACCATCACCCGGTATTGCGACACGCACCGCCTTTCGATTGAGCAGCGGCTGGCGCTCTTTCAGAAGATTTGCTCCGCAGTCCACTTCGCTCACCAGAATCTTGTCATCCACCGTGACATCAAGCCTGCCAACATTCTTGTGACGCGCGAGGGCGAGCCGAAGCTGCTGGACTTCGGCATAGCGAAGATGATTGGCAGCGACGCCGAGACGCAGACTATGGGCGCGATGACGCCCGCCTACGCAAGCCCAGAACAGTTGCGCGGCGAATTGGTAACTACCGCAAGCGACATTTATTCGCTCGGCCTCGTCCTTTACGAGTTGCTTACCGGACGCTACGCCTATGAGCGCTTTACTTCTCCGGCACGGCGTCAAGAAGCCATTCTCTACGAGGATCCAGAACGCCCAAGCGAGGTAGTGAAGCGCGCGTCCTCCGACCCGACGCAGTTGAGCATTGGATCCCTGCGCCAACTCACGATCGACAAACTTGTCCAGCGGCTTGGCGGCGACCTGGAAAGCATCGTTGCCAAAGCCACCGCTAAGAAACCGGACGATCGCTACAGCTCTGTCGCGCAGTTTTCAGAAGACATTGCGCGCCATTTGCGCGGAGAAGCAGTCATCGCGCACCCGAATACGCTGGTCTATCGTTGGGCAAAGTTTGTGCGCCGTCATAAAGCGGCAGTCGCGACAACGGGGCTGGTTTTCATGCTGTTTACCGTCGGCCTCGCGATGGTCGTACGCGCCGATCGCAAAGCGGAGGCAGAACGCGCTATGGCGGAGCGCCGATTTAATGATCTGCGTACCCTCGCAAGTTCTTTGATGTTCGAAATTCACGATTCAATCCGGGACCTGCCGGGCGCGACTCCCGCGCGCAAGCTCGTCGTGAGTAAGGCGCTCCAGTATCTGGACGCGCTCTCGAAAGACGCGAGCACAGACATTGGTCTGCAGCGCGAACTCGCGACTGCATATGAGCGCATCGGCGATGTGCAAGGAGGATCTGCCGACGCCAATTTGGGAGACACGAAGGGAGCGATTGCAAGCTACAGGAAGTCGCTGCAGATTAGGGAATCGATTGCGCGCATGCGGTCACGTGATCCTCAGGCCAAAGAAGACCTGGCCGACATTTACGATCGAGTGGGCTCCATGGCGGCGAATGCGCGCGACTACCCGCAGGCATTAGCGAGCTACCGCAAGGCGCTGGAGTTGCTGCAGCAGTTGCCCAACGCCAAGACCGACGCACGCATCCTGAATCAGATCGCCGGCGATTATTACTATCTCGGCATGGCATTGTGGGATTCCGGAGATTCCGCGGGAGCCGTAGAAAATGAGCTGCGATCGATTTCAATTCGGGAATCCCTGCAGCCGAAGGACGCTCGGGCTCGGATCGGGACGCAGTTACGCCTCGCTGGGTCTTATGGAAGCGTCGCGCAAATCTTCCGTGATCAGCGCGATCTCAGTCGCGCCGTGCTGTATCAACGCCGGGCCGTCAGTACCATTTCGGCATTGGCCGCATCAGAGCCGCAGAACCAGACCTTCCTCAGGTATGTCGGTCAGGGAAATATGTATCTGGGACGCATACTCAACGAGATAGGCGACGAGCGCGCAGCTCTGGCGGCCTACTACAAGGGCGCTGACGCACTCGAGCGCATTCGCCGCGCCGACCCGCTCAACGATTCAGTGCTGCAGGACCTCTCTTACTTCTATGCGCAGCTCGGGAGATTGGAGGTCGATCAGGGGCGAGTCGGTTTAGGCCTCAAGCACATCCGAACCGCCCTAAGCGTTTGGGATAGAGAACTTCACAATAATCCTTCAGACAAGAGCGCAGTTGCCGCTCGTGGAGAGGTGTATCTCGAGGCGGGCCGAGCGTACTCTTCGCTGGGCCGAAGATCGAAGAACACTGCGCGCAAAGTCCAACTCTGGCGACAGGCAGAGAGCAGCCTGCGAGAGAGCAGGAACATGTGGAAGCAACTCGAAGCTCAGCACGCTGTCACTTCAAGCGAACGAGACGCTCCACAGGCCGCCGCAGCTGCGTTGGCCGAGTGCGAGAGAGAGTTGGCTCGGCTCGCCGCGAGCGAATAGACCTGCCCTTTTTGACACTCCGCTCAAACGCCCAGGACAATCCGCACGGCTGGCAAGACGCGCCACTGTTCACAGTCAGAGGCTTCTTAGAACAACCTGCTAGTACTTGGCCGATTGTTCAAGTTTCAGGTCCTGCGATGAGCCGCCGACTCGAAACGTGTAGCTACCCGGCACCAGCTTCCATGCATTTTGACCTTCGTCGAAGATCGAAAGGTATTTCTGCGGCACGCGAACCGTTACCTGCTTGCTCTCGCCGGGATCGAGATGAACCTTGCTGAATCCGACCAGCCGCTTCGGAGGTTCGTTCGCGCTTTCCGGCAAGCTTGCATAAACTTCTGCGATTTCCTCTCCCGCTCTGGGCCCGGTGTTCTTCACTGTGAAAGAGACGGTTGTCTCATTTCCCGGACTAACGCTGAGATCGCTGTATGCGTACGTCGCGTAGGAGAGGCCGTACCCAAATGGGAACAGTACGGGTTTGTTCTCGGCGTCGTACCACTTGTATCCGATCCTTTACGCCTTCGTCGTAATTAACCGTGAACGTAGCCTTCGCGAGCTCCGGATGGCGAAAAGTTTCCATTCCTCCGGTATTAGGAGGCGGCACCGCCAGCTTGGGATGCGGCAAATCCTGTTCGCTGCGCGGGAACGTGATCGGCAGCTTTGCGCTTGGATTCACGTCGCCGAAGAGAACATTCGCGACTGCGTCGGCGCCTTTGCTGCCCGCGTACCACGCTTCAACAATCCCACTCACGCGATCAAGCCAGGGCATGGTGACCGCCGTTCCCGATTCGAGAACGACAATCGTGCGCGGATTCGCTCCGGCCACTTGCTCGATCAATTCATTTTGCTTTCCCGGCAGCGAGAGATCGGGAAGGTCCATGCCTTCGCTCATCCACTGATGCGCAAAAACGATGGCCACATCCGCCTGCTTGGCTGCTGCGGCTGCGCTTGCAGGATCATCGCCGGAGTTGAAGGTGACGTTCGCAGCCGGCGCTTTCGCTTTCACGGCCTTCAGCGGCGAGGTCGGAAACCAAACGTGAGCTTGCCACGCTGCTGGCGGACCTGGAGGATCGACCTGGGCTGAACCTCCTCCAGAGATCATTCCAAAATCGGCTTTCTCTCCGATCACAGCAATCGAGTGCAGAGCATTTCGGTCCAGCGGAAGAGTGTTGTTCTGGTTCTTCAAAAGAACGATGCTTTGCTCGGCAATTTTGCGCGAGGTCTCGAACCCGGCTTCGACATCGACAACTGCCTTCTGCACCGGATGATCCACGATGCCGCTGGCGAACTCGGAGCGCAGCACGCGGCGCACATGGTCGTCGAGTTCCGACATGGGAACCTGTCCCGACTGCACCGCTGCTTTCAATTTGTCGCCATAGAAGATCGGCAGAGGCTCTTCGTTGTCCAGCCCAGCCTTCGAGGACTGAACCGTGCTGTGCGTCGCTCCCCAATCGGAGACAACAAAGCCCTTGAAACCCCAGTCGTGTTTCAGCACGTCGCTTAGCACGTATTTATTCTGACAGGCGAAGTCGCCGTTGATGAGATTGTAGGAGCACATCACTGCGCCGGGATGACCGATGTCGATGCCGATTTCGAATGCCAGCATGTCGGACTCGCGCATCGCGCGCTTGCTGACTATGGCATTGACTTCGTTGCGTCCGCTCTCCTGATCGTTCATCACATAGTGTTTGATGTCGCCGATCACGTACTGCGCCTGCTCGCACTTGATGCGATTGCCCACGAGAGTGCCGGCAAGAATGGGATCCTCGCCCATGTACTCGAACGTCCGTCCGTTGCGCGGCTCGCGCGCGAGGTTCACGCCGCCGCCGAGCGTCATGTTGTAGCCCTGATCGCGAAGTTCGCGTCCGATCAGCGCGCCGTATTCACAGGCGGCTTGCGGGTCCCAGCTCGAAGCCGAAGCAATATTCGAAGGCAGCGCTGTGGAATAGCGTCCATTGGACGCGCTGCTACGAACGCCGTACGCAGCGTCGCTCATTTGAATGATGGGAATTCCGAGGCGCTCGACACCGAGAACAAATCCCGCGCCGCCGTTCCCAAGATGGGCCGTTGGTAAAGGAGGCCCGGGCCATCCGGGCATGCCGTTCCCATGGACCAGGTTCAGCTTCTCGTCGAGCGTCATCTCTTTCAGTACCAATTCGGCACGCTCGTCGGGGGACAGGCTCGCATTCATCCACGGTTTGTTCTTCAGTTGATCGTCGGCGCCGCGCCGCGATGGCCGCTGGGCGAAACAGAATGTGCCGATTAATCCAGCAGCGAATACTAGTTTCATTAAACGACGAACAGCAGTCTCCATCGCTTTCCATGCTCCTTAGTTCCTTAGCGCCAGACGATCTGTTTTGAAGGCGTTCCCCACTTTCACACCAGCCGCCCGTTCGTCCCATTTTTGGGCTTTCTTTGGACTTCTTTCGTTACTTCCCATTCTGGCGTGCACTACTTTCTTGCCCGAAACGAGATTTGGTGAGCCGCGAGCGACTTATCGGAGCGGCTCAACTAAATCGTTTTGGTTATGGCGCCCTACAACATACACGAGATTGCAGAGTCGTGCCACAACGCAAGCATTACAAGGCCTTGAGCAGTGAGGCGCCATTGAATTGAACCGAGCGGCTAACGCTCAATTAACCGCTCGGTTAGGCGAGCGGATCGATACCCAGTCTGGTTTCGAGCCGGGCAGGTCTTTGGGGGGTGCAGCGATGTTTGGATTCAACAGCTTAGAACGAGGTAATCAGTTTCAGAGGATTGGGACGATCTGGCATGCGGATTGCGATGTAAGGGGTGACGGTGCAGCCGGCTCGGAACCGCGTTCGCGTCGCCGGCTACCGTCGGGGCTTCTGGGGAGAACGAAAATGAGAAATCGCGTCGCAGTCTGCATCGTGAGTTTGGCAGTGGCTTTGAGCGTTGCTGTGAAAGTGAAAGCAAGCGGAGAATCTCCCGCTGGGGCAATCCCTGATTCGAGCGGAGAGATCGCAACGGTTACTTCGACGGGAACCATCAATCACGGCAGCGCTTTCTTCCAGAACCTGGGAAGCAATGGCCGCACCTGCGCCACGTGTCACGCCGAGAGCGATGCCTGGGGAGTCTCGGCCGACCATATCCGCGGCCGATTCTTCGCAACCCTCGGCTCGGACCCGATCTTCCGGCTGGTTGACGGTGCGGTTTGTCCAACCGCAGATGTTTCCACGCTCAAAGCTAAAGCTTCCGCATACAAAATGCTCATAGCCAAGGGACTGATTCGAGTCTCTATGGCCATACCTGCGAATGCGGAATTTTCGCTGGTGAAAGTCGATGATCCTTACAACTGTGCAACTGCGGAGAATATGTCGCTGTTTCGCCGTCCGCTGCCTGCTGCGAACCTGCGATTCCTCAGCGCCGTCATGTGGGACGGCCGCGAAACTGTTCCCAACAACCTGACCGCATCTCTGACCAATCAGGCGGCGGACGCGACGATGGGCCACGCCCAAGGCCAACGGCCCACGGACGCGCAGCTTCAGGACATCGTCAACTTCGAAACCGATCTGTACACCGCGCAACTCCGCGACCACAAGGCCGGAATGCTGAACGATGACGGCGCCAACGGCGGCCCGCAGACACTCGCCGGCCAGGCGTTCCATATCGGGATCAACGATCCTCTGGGCGGGGATCCTTCAGGGCAAGCGTTCAACCAGGAAGCGTTCAGCCTCTATAGTGCCTGGAGAGACGCGTACTCCGGAAACGATGATCGCGATCAGGCTCGGCGCTCGATTGCGCGCGGCGAAGAGTTGTTCAACACGTTCCCAATTCCGATCACGGGAGTCGGCGGATTGAATGATGTGCTGAATAAGCCCGTGGTCATGGGGACCTGCACGACGTGCCACGACTCACCCAACGTAGGAAATCACTCGGTGAGCATGCCCCTGAACATCGGCGTAGCCGACGAAGCGCAACGCACGCCCGATCTACCCCTCTACACGTTTCAGTGCAGCAATGGGGCGGTCGTGAAGGTGAGCGATCCGGGCAGGGCGCTGATCACCGGCAAGTGCTCCGATCTCGGGAAGTTCAAAGGACCAGTGCTGCGCGGACTAGCCGCACGCGCTCCCTACTTCCACAACGGCATGGCTGCAGATCTGATGGATGCAGTCAATTTCTATGACCAGCGTTTCAATCTGCACCTCACGCGCGAGCAGAAGAAAGACCTGGTCGCCTTCCTGAAGACGTTGTAGGCAACGAGGTTTGTTGGGCGACGCGGCATTGAGGCGGTTTGGGAGGACCGCCTTGATGTCGCGCCGCTACCGATTTTTAGCCTGGATTGGCCGGCAATATCGTTTGTTCCGAATTGGGACGATTCACGAGTTCCCAAAAAATGAAAAGCGCGAACTCGCGTTCGCGCTTTCTGATTACAACCTTCGGAAATTAAACGTGCTTGTCGAGCGCCTTCTGGATCGTATCCTTCGGAACGTAGCCGACGATCTGCTCCTGCACTTTGCCGTCTTTGAAGATCAGCAGAGTGGGAATGCCGCGCACGCCGTAGCGCATCGGAGTGGCATTGTTGCGGTCAACGTCCATCTTGTAAACCTTGGCGCGGCCGTTGTACGCCTGCGCAACTTCATCGACTACCGGCGCTAATGCTTTGCACGGACCGCACCAGGTCGCCCAAAAATCCACCATCACCGGCCGCTCGGATTTCAGCACACTCTGCTCGAACGTCGCGTCGGTGACTTCCGCTACTGCCGTCGCTGTCTCACCTGCCATTTGAGTTCTCCCTCGTCGGTTTCTGGAAAATTGCGGCCCCAAGGGGCAGGCGTCAATCCTAGCACCTGAGGCTGTGCGAAACCGAACTACGTCATTAGATGTGGATTTGGGGAGAAAGACGCGGCTGCTGGCTTCTGGCTACCGGCTGCCCGCTCAAACAAAATCTGAGGCTTACAACCGAGGGCCGCCATTCACAAAGAAAAGCACGCGACTCCGGAAACATAATTCCGCCATGCACAAGCTAGAAGCCAGCGGCCAGCAGCTAGCGGCCAAAAAATAAAAGCGCCTGCCAACCCGAAGGTTGCAAGCGCCCGGCAGCCCTCCCCCAGAACTGCCTTCGATGAGGAGAATAGAGGCAGTCACCAACTCTGTAAAGGGTTCTCTGGTAACTTTGCGGTAATCCTGCGAAGTTACTGCATTCAAAAAGGTTAAATGAAGCGTCTCTAATTATCGTGCAACAGAGATGCCCACGGTAGTGCAGAGTTTGGAGCACCCGAGCCGCAGCACGCATGCAAGCGGCTTAGCGAGATGTGCCACGCTGTTTGCGGCACGTCTGGAAATAGCCGGGTATAAAATGCCGGGATCGGTGTTTAACCAATTCCGAGTCCCGCGATTTATGCGGGACGGCTGGTGGTTACGCCGCCCGGACCAACGCAGCAGTCGTCCCCGCCAGAACTGCTAAGGGCGGCATTCTCGGCGCTGTCACACCGGGTTATTTCCAGGCGTGCCGCATAAGACGCGGCACTGCGCCCTTTCGTCCCTTCCGCCAGCGCTGCTCTCGTAAACACCTCGATACGCCGTGCCCCGTTAATAAATCGCGGTATATACTCTTTCCACAAAGTTGCAATGCGAGGGAATTTGTATTTTCATCTACCCTCGATCGCGTTATTTCATAGACACACTTCATAGCGCAGGCCGATACACGTAGCAGTGCCGGGAGCGTGCCCGGAGTCGAATTACCACGCGTCCCCATTTGGGAGGTCCGTATGGACCTTTTATTCATACGCATCGTCTTCATTCTCGTCGTTGCCGTTGCTTGCTTCGTGCTGCGTCCGTTCGGGCTCGAGAGCTGGGCAGCCGCCGGAGCGGGCGCCGTAATCGGCCTTGCTGTCGTGCTCTTCGAGGCGCGCCTGCGCATCGTGAGCCTCAAGCGCCTTATCGGCGCTGTGATCGGCAGCATCCTTGGCATCTTCGGGGCATACCTCTTCAGCCTCGTCATTCGCGACAGTATTGAGCCGGGACGTACGCAGCACTTCCTGCAGCTCTTCGTCATGCTGCTGATGTCCTACGTTGGCCTGATCGTCGGCGCAAACAAGGGCGATCTGCTCAACCTGTCGGCGCTCGGTGGCATATTCGGTTCGGAGAAGCAGGGCCGTCGCAGCTCGAAGATTCTCGACACCAGTGTGATCATCGACGGCCGCATCGCCGATATCGCCGAAACTGGATTCCTCGACGGCATCGTAGTGATTCCGCAATTTGTTCTGCGCGAGCTGCAGCTCGTGGCCGACTCAGCCGACTCGCTCAAACGCAATCGCGGACGCCGCGGCCTCGATGTTCTCCAACGCATTCAGAAAATGGCGACCATGAATGTGCAGATCGTCGAGGATGACTTCCCGTCGATTCGCGAAGTCGATCTCAAACTGATCGAACTGGCGAAGCTTTATGAATCGAAAATCGTCACCAACGATTTCAATCTGAACAAAGTCGCGCAGCTTCAGGGCGTAGAAGTTCTCAACATCAACGAACTCGCGAATTCGTTGAAGCCGATCGTGCTGCCGGGCGAGACCATGCGCGTCTTTATCCTCAAAGAAGGCAAAGAGTACAACCAGGGCGTAGCCTATCTCGACGATGGAACGATGGTGGTAGTCGATAACGCACGGAAGATGATCGGCAAGAACGTGGACATTGCCGTCACATCAGTGCTGCAGACCACAGCAGGCAAAATGATCTTCGGCAAATTCGACGAGCGCGCCGCCTTCCATCGCACGCAAGAGAACGGACCTGCAGCGCAGCAGGCGGCAAATGGACCGCGCATTGAATCGCGACCTCAGAGCCGACCGCAGACAATCGTTCCCAGCACCGCAGCCGCCGAGCCGCAGGAATAGAACGGCGAACACGAAGGCAAAAGGACACCCAACAGGTCACAGAGAACTCTCCGTGACCTTGCTGTTTTTACCTTCGTGACCTTCGTGTTCGCTCCTCGGGTTTTCTCCGAAAATGTTCCCATCCAGTCGGAGGCAGCGCAACAGTCGTCCCGTTCTGGGAAAGACGAACGGTGCTGGCCGACGTGATCTCTCCGATTCGGGTGACTTGGAGGCCCGCAATTTGGGCAGGGACTCGCGCGTTTCTGGCAGCGGCAAATAACAGTTCGTAATCCTCGCCGCCGTGAAGCGCCAGGCCGAGCGCGTTGTGCAGTTTCCCAGCCGAAGGATGGACTGGAATTGCTGCGGCGCTCACGATGGCCCCCACCCCGCTTTCTTCGCAAATGTGCGCGAGATCGGTTGAGAGCCCGTCACTAATATCGATGCACGATGTGGCAATTCCGCTTTTAACCAACCACTCGCCCACCGCAATTCTCGGTTCGGGAAAGATGTCGCGTCTTCTGATCTTCTTCTGCGTGAGTAATTGCAGCGCAGCCGCGGATTCACCGAGTGCGCCGGTCACGTAAATCCGGTCGCCAACTCGTGCGCCGGATCGGCGCAGGGCCTTCCCGGTGGGAGCGTTGCCAACAACGGTGATATCGGCCAGTACTCCGCCAGGCGATTGCGAAGTATCGCCTCCGGCGAGCTCCACTTCGTGCCGATTCGCAAGCTCCAACAGGCCCGCGAAGAAACGATCCACCCAGCGCTGAGAGAGCTTCGCCGGCAGGGCGAGAGAAAGAAACGCGGCCATCGGCCGCCCGCCCATCGCCGCTATGTCGCTCAACCCACGAACAAGGCAGCGATGCCCAATACACTCCGCCGACTGCCAATCCCGGCGGAAATGCACTCCCTCAAGGCTAAAGTCGGTCGTGACCAGCATTTCCTGACCCGGGGGCACGCGCAGGATCGCGCAATCGTCCCCAATGCCCAAGACTGAGCGTTTCCCGCGTACCGCACGTCGAAGCCGTCGGATCAACTGTCGTTCAGGAAGAGCCACCAAAAAAGAGTACAAGAACACGCGCTCCGTGAACTCCTGTGTGAACCTCGTGACCTTCGTGTTCGCTCTGAAGCCTTTCGCTATTGCCTTAGTTCGTAAGTTGCTGATTCTGCACCGCATTACTTTCGTACCGCACTTTCGTGTTTGACACCAGAGTAGCTGTTTGTTAACGTGCCGTTGACTTTTCAAGTACCTCTGGCCGCAAGCCCGATGGTCGCTTGAGCACGCTGAGTTCAGGGCGGGAGCGGTGACTTCGCCTGGCATAACTCACATTCGCTGAGCGACCGCAGAGAAGCGTTGTCCAAACCTGGCTTCCTCTCTGTGGCAAGTGTTAGGGCAGCTCGACAAAATCCCCAAGGGTGTGGAGTGCGATGCGGAAGCGTTACTACATCATGTTTGTCGGCCGCGACGCCGACGGCGAACTCGTGAAGATGCCCATCCCTCTTCACTATCTCTACATGTTCGTCGCGGGCGCGCTCATCGGCATGCTCACCATCACCGGCATGGCCGGCTCTTACACGCGCATGCTGATCAAGGTGGCGCGCTTTAACGAGCTCCGCACGCAAAAAGAAGATTTGAGCCGCAACTACAGCAAGCTTGAGCAGGTCGCGAAAGAGAAGGACGTACAGGTCGCATCGTTGGGCTCGCTTGCCAGTGAAGTTTCCGCGCTCTACGGACTCAAGACCGATACCGACATCAATCCCACCGTTCCCGAAGAAGTAAAGGCCGACCAGATTCATCGCTCCATCGATCAACTGGCAGTCCTGAGAAATACCGCGATGTCCGGGGTGGCCGGCGCAGCAGTTGCTGCAAGCTATAACCACCTGGGGAGTTTGACGCTGACGGACTGGGAGCGCCTTGCTGCAGCTCCGTCGTTGTGGCCTGTGGAAGGAATTGTGACTGGATCCTTCGGCGAGCGCATCGATCCATTTAACGGTGAAGGCGCGTTCCACACCGGCGTCGATATCTCGAGCCCTCTGGGAACCCCGATCATCGCTCCAGCTGATGGTGTCGTAAAAGCCACGCAATACGTAAACGGCTACGGACGCACCATCATCATCGACCACGGCCACGGAATCAGCACGCTCTACGGACACCTTTCCGGATACAGCTCCACAGTCGGCGAATCCGTCCATCGTGGCGACGTAATCGGCTTCGTCGGCTCCAGCGGACGCAGCACCGGAGCCCACCTCCACTACGAAGTCCGCATTCACGACACGCCTGTGAACCCGCATAAGTACCTGCGCACGATTTGGGCGCGCAGCGGGCTGACCGGTGTGATGACGGGAATGTAAGCAAGCTGCGAAGCCACGAAGCCGCGTAGCTCCGAAGCTGGATTTGTTGCCATCACTAGGCTCTCCCTTTGTGCTTCGGCCTTTCTTTAGTCCAAACCTTAAGGTTCATTGCCCGATCTAAGCCTTTTAATCCGTGTCGTCTTGAGCGGAGGAGGGCTCCCGCGCGTTTCCGGGGCCCCCGTCGAGCGCTGCTTTTGCGCTCGATGGGGCGGGCGCGGGAAACCGGAGTCGAAGGACCTTGTGTTTTGGTTGTGTTCCACAATGGGAAGAGCTACGCTCAGCGCCTAATTCCCAAGTTCGTGAGTTCTCGTCTTTAGCGGATGCCCTCTATCATCTGTGATCCTGAAGCGTTTCTTTTGCGCGAAGGATCTCCCGGAATGCCTCAAACTGAATTGCCCTCTCCAGGCTCTTGACCAACGCACGTGATTGTCAGTGAGAGCCGGTTGACGGCGTTCAAGGCCGAAGCATTGCGGGAGATCCTTCGGCCAAAAGAAGACCTTCAGGATGACAGGTCCTACGAAGGCGGCTGCAAGCTTCGCGGCTTCGTGGCTTCGAAGCTTTATTTTCCATGCCGCCGCGAACGTCGATGCTTCTTTGCCTTCGGCGCAGGCTGCGGCGCAGGCTCCTCCGGCGGCTCGAACATCTTCGCAATCAGCGCAGGCGGGATCGACGCGTTCACCTGCACGCGCTCGCCCTTCTGTTCCACGCTCAGGCTCTTCAATGCTGATTCCAAATCGGGATCGGGATTCTCTGGACGTGTCTGGCTCTCGGTAGTCTTGTACAACGTAAACAGATTCTGAATCTGCTCGCCGTGATCTTTGGCGCTCGTTTCATCCGGCAGGAAGTCATCAGCTCGCAACAAGATATTTCTGTTGTACCGCGCCGAGGCCACGACCACCCCACCGCCAAAAAGCTGACGAATGAACGGCAGCGGGTTGAGTCCGCCGCTGAGATTGAACCCTGAGGGCGGCTCAACTTCCGTGATCAGCCATGCGAGACTCCCGAACGGCACGTGGTGGTAGTACTTAGCCACAAGCCGGGGACCGCGCGTCGTAAGCGCCGAATGACGGAATTCGTCGATGATGTGATCGATCTGCGCAGGGTCGCCTGTATTCGACGCGGCTACCATGTCCACGCTCAAAACTGTGACGCGCACAATGCGATCTTCATGGGGAACGAGAAAGACATCGTGGCTGCGATAGTTCTCCCGCGAACGCGCGACGCGAGAGAGAAAATCCCCGACCTTCTGTGAATCGAATCGTCCCACTATCACTTCGCTGTAGCGGGTTTCGGGCTGCGAGTCATGAGGAGCGTGGATCGCCAAAGCAACCTGGTCCATATCGCGCTCAAGCTGGAAGCCAGTCTGCTCAACGAAAGTGCGGTAATCGGGATCCCAGTTGCTCGCCTTCTGTCCCAAATTGGTAAACGTCCGTACCGGCTTCAAATTCGCATACATGATGCCATCGCACTCAGGCAGCAATCGCACCGCCTCCGGCGCCGCCCGCAAGCGCACAAGCACCGCCGACACCAGCAGTGCCAGCAGCACGGCTACAGTGATCGCGATCGCGAGATTGCGCCGCCGCCGAATCCGGCTCATAAGCCGAGCGCGCGCAGATTTATTTTTAGAATGTCACGAAGCGCTGCGCGAAGAGAAAAGTGATGGGATCGCGTATGCAAGATGGCGTGCAGAATGATAACAAAGGCGAGATGCGCAGGTGGTTGGGGGGATACCTTGAAGATGCTAGGCAACACAAGCACAGTAATGCCGATCGCAAGATTGCGCCGCCGCCGAATCCGGCTCATAAGCCGAGCGTGCGCAGATTGGTTTTTGGGATGTCAGGAAGCGCTGCGCGAAGAGAAAGGTGATGGGATCGCGTATGCAAGATGGCGTGCAGAATGATAACAAAGGCGAGATGCGCAGGTGGTTGGGGGGATACCTTGAAGATGCGGATAAACGAGAATGCTAGGCCCAAAGGGCCGAAAGAAGCGCAGCCCAGCGGCGTCAGCCCTGGGAACAATCAGCAAAACGCGATGAGCCCTGAAAGGGCGGCATTCCTCATCTTCGCTCCAACCCGCAATCCGGCGGCTTCGTTTCGGCTGCATCGTCAATCGCAATTTTCTGGGCCGATGTTCGAAGGTTACTTGCAGAACAAGCGATGCTTGCTTATGAATGGACACAGATGCTTAAACAATCGACTGTTTTAGCGTACCTTGTAGCACTCTTCATTGTGCCGGCGATTTCAGTCAACTCGGTGGCACAGGCTGCGCCGCTCAGAACCACGGTGACAACAACCGTAGCGTCCGCACCTTTGTTGGCTGTTACGAAGTCAGTCTTGGGCGGTGGTGGCCTTGGTCGTTCGGCGAGGACACAGTATTTGTGACTCCGCCAAGCCGAATTCGATTGCTCCAACTGAGCGGAACTGAAGGATTTGAAAACAATGGCTTCGTAATTCGGACTTTGTGAGAGACGAATCGAGTGACCCACGGAATCCGTTCTGTTTCGTCGTACTGGAGGGTGACGTCGACAAACAATGTTGATCTCGTATGGACGGATGGGCTCACTGGCGTTGTTCTCGGCCTCCACAAAGACGGGAACAATCTTTTCGGTTGGCACATCCGCACTTCGATTTTCCGCATTTAATACCCCGAACCGCTCACGTAAAAGCGCGAAGGCTTTCGTGTGATGAGCTCGAGAAGGCACCAACAACTCCGTAGGTGCGCACCCGGTTGCGCCTGCACATCACCGATGCTAAACTTTCATAGTTTCCCGCTTGGCGGGCACGGGTCTAAGTGTCGATGGACAGTTGGGCGCGTGGGGAAGGTTTGCTGGCGTAGCTCAGCTGGTAGAGCATCTGATTTGTAATCAGAGGGTCGGGGGTTCAAATCCCTTCGCCAGCTCCAGATTGTCGGCAGCCGCAGCGCACGAGAAGTACACCTGCACAAGAGGAACACACCTCCTGAAGTCTTTCCGGTTCTGATTATCCGGTACGTCTTTTTGAGAACGTAGGTTTGCACTTGCAGTGCTTTGCTGCGCTTTGGATTTTGCGGCGGAAGTACGAGAAGGCAGAGGCTCAACGAGAATTACGTCATTGCGACGAGCGAGCCGAAAGCCGATAGCCAGAAGCCGACAGCCGGCTTTATGCCGATGTAGCTCAGTTGGTAGAGCACTCCCTTGGTAAGGGAGAGGTCACCAGTTCAATCCTGGTCATCGGCTCCAGTTTTAGGGTGAGCCGCGCAGGCGCGCCGGATTGCGCGTCCGAAGCGGCGAGCCGGGGTCCCTAGCGCGCTGATGGTGCGCGATGGGGTGAGAGGTGAAGCGGCTCTGCCGCGGAATCCTCGGAATTTAAGCTGCACAGGTGGCCGAGTGGTTAATGGCAGCAGACTGTAAATCTGCCGCTCCTTGGAGCTACGGAGGTTCGAATCCTCCCCTGTGCACCAGTTGTTTGTGATTTGTGCCAACTAATTTGCGCTTAGCGCTGGCTCTGTTCGCCTATGCAGTCTTGGCTGTGTTGGCTTGGCGAACGATGGAGCCAGACAAAATTCGGCTCGTCACCTTTGCGATTCTTGGATTGTTTGCAGTAAGAACGATTACGCAGGCGGCGCGATTAAAGCGCGAGCCGGAACAAGAGCCAAGCGCGCAAGACGTAGAAGAACGGCACGAGTGACAGAAGAGAGGGTTTGGCTAGCTTGTTTTCGCGGGAGTGGGTAGGTCAGGACTTCAGTCCTGACTAGAGTCACAGCCTGCAGGTCGAAGCTGGCCTGAAGGCGAGAAGCGTTCGCGGGAGTAACTCAGTGGTAGAGTCACAGCCTTCCAAGCTGTTGGTCGCGGGTTCGATTCCCGTCTCCCGCTCCAGACATAATGGCGAGCAATGTTGCCGTAGATGAGAAATCGATTGCGCTGCGGACGAGGTTGGCGCAGCTCTTCATCGACAGCGTACGGTTGCAACAGGGCTCGGAGGTTGAATTCAGAAATAGTCTTTCTCGCGCATACTATGCGCTATTTCACGCTGGTATGGCTCTGATGTTGAGCGCACGGGAAAGGCTGAAAGCGAAATCCGGAAGTTCTCCCATGGAGAGTTCTTGCGGCATATGAGGCGTCAATTGGGACGATCTGTTGGCGCACTGATAACGGAGTCGTACGAAATGCGGAGGGTGGCGGATTATGATCCTCAGGCAAGCTTCCCGGAGCATGTGGTTACGGCGAAGATGAAGGCCATTCGTACGCACGTGCTTTGGATCTGTCGAGAATCACGGAAAGTGCTGCGCTAATGGATGCTTCAGATATTCGCAAGTTGATTTTGGCCAGAGCGTCGGAATTGGGTATCCAAAAGGCACTGGATCCCAGTCGTTCGCAGTTCCTTGATATGCCTGAGGGACCTTTTGTTGAGCTGGTGCTGAACGATGGTGACAAGCTTGGAGAATTCGCTGAGATCGTCGAATTGATTTCGAAGGAAGCCGCAGCTCAAGGACTTGAAGTTGACGTTGTCCTTCGAGCGATCTGGAGGGTTTCAAAGATCGAATATGTTGGCGTTGCCCCCGGGGCAAGCGGAGGAATTAGGAGTGCTGAGCGGTTCCGATGCATTCTTCAGTCAGGCCAGCTTTCGCAGGAAGTCCTGGTTGACGTTACCTGGGACGCACTGGAGTTGCTGAAAGCCAAGTTGCCGGAATTACCGCAAAGCCTTCCGCAGAGGAACGCTTTTGTGAAAGAGATAGTAAGCAGGTTTTTGGAGCTCCAGCTTTCATTCGGAGGCGTGAGCTATTGGGATCCAGTAAGGTATCCGCGGCAAGATTTGGATTCAGCGGCGATGAGTTACATGATGATGCATGAACTTGTGAAGACTGGTGCATAGTCCGATGCCGTACAGTCAGGCCCAGATTGAAGTTGAAAACAAGCCGGTCTATACGCAACTGAAGAGCGCGATCGAGAACGCGCTGGTTGCGCATACCGAAGACTTTCTTCATTTGGTGAAGCGCTTCGGACTGCGTGTCCGCCAGTTCGAGCAGCTATTGGCGCAGCGGGTTTTCGAGCAGTTGCCCGGAGCATCAGCCGAGCGCCCTTGCGAAGAGCTGTATCGCGAACTCGGTGCGTCAGACCAAGGCTTGATCCGTGAGTTTTACCTCACGAGCATCGAAGAAGTTCCCGTAGAGCTGAGAGGGAAGTACGCAGCTCTGTACAGATACGAAGTAGGAAAGTAGCCCGCCAGGCGGGCTTAGAAGCTAAGCAGCTTAGAAGCTTAGGAGCTTATTCCAATGGCGAAAGAGAAATTTGACCGCAGCAAGCCGCACGTGAATGTGGGCACGATTGGGCATATCGATCACGGCAAGACGACTTTGACGGCCGCGATCACAAAAGTGCTCTCGAAGCACAACCCAAAGATTCAGTTCCGCTCGTTTGATTCGATCGACAACGCTCCTGAGGAGCGCGAGCGCGGTATTACGATCGCGACGGCGCACGTCGAGTACGAGACCCCGAACCGGCACTACGCGCACGTCGATTGCCCCGGCCACGCCGACTACATCAAGAACATGATCACGGGCGCGGCGCAGATGGATGGCGCGATCTTAGTCGTAGCGGCGACCGACGGTCCGATGCCGCAGACCAAAGAGCACGTGCTGCTGGCGCGTCAGGTTGGTGTGCCGTACATCGTCGTGTTTCTGAACAAGTGCGATGCGGTCGAAGATCCTGAGCTGATCGACTTGGTCGAAGTCGAAGTTCGCGAGCTGCTCAATAAGTATCAGTTCCCGGGCGACAACCTGCCGGTCATCCGCGGATCGGCTCTTGGCGCCCTGAATGGCGAGGCGAAGTGGGAGAAGACAATCGACGAGCTGATGGAAGCCGTGGATAAGAATGTTCCATTGCCTGCGCGTGATGTCGATAAGCCGTTCCTGATGCCGATCGAAGACATCTTTTCGATCTCTGGCCGTGGAACCGTTGTCACGGGTCGAATTGAGCGCGGCAAGGTGAAGGTCGGCGAGGAAGTTGAGATCGTCGGCTTCCGCGAGACGCGCAAGACGGTTGTCACTGGAGTCGAGATGTTCAAGAAGCAGCTCGACGAAGGCATCGCGGGCGACAACGCTGGACTGCTGCTGCGCGGCACGGCGAAGGAAGACGTCGAGCGCGGCATGGTGCTGGCAAAGCCGGGATCGATCACACCGCACACCAAGTTCAAAGCTGAAGTCTATGTGCTGACGAAAGAAGAAGGCGGACGTCACACGCCGTTCTTCAAAGGCTATCGTCCGCAGTTCTACTTCAGAACGACGGACGTGACCGGCGTAGCGGAGCTTCCCGCAGGCACAGAGATGGTGATGCCCGGCGACAACGTAGCGCTGACGATCGAGTTGATCACGCCAGTAGCCATGGAGAAGGGCTTGAGGTTCGCAATCCGCGAAGGCGGACGAACCGTGGGAGCAGGAACGATTTCGGAAATTTTGGCTTAAAAAATGGAAATCTCGGTTGACGGATTTCGGGGAGATGCTGCAAGCCGCGAGGCGGTGCGCAGTATTCCTGCTTCGGAACTGCCCAAGCTGACCGACGCGCAGCGAGATGTTGCACGCAAACTCGGCTCCTCCGAAGAAGAGTACGCGAGGATGCTGCTGGCAGGAGAAAAGAATCAGGAGAAGTTGCTGCGCAAGACGGAGCGGGTTGCGAGGTTGATCCGTCAAATGCTGCAGCGGATCTCAGCAGCAGCGGAGATCAAGAGCGTTGCACTCCGAGTCTTTCAGCAACGTTTCGACGTCGAAATTTCGATGGGCAGTGAGGAAGTGGCATTATCGCTCGATGAGCGTCTGATCGATAGCTACTTCGACGAGGGATCGAGCGAGGCAGAGGCAAGTCTTAACAGGATACTGGAGCGAGCACTAGCTGTCAGAGCTTAACGGATGCAGATCAATCGGCGGGATGTAGCTGTTCTGCTAACCGAAGATGGCCGTCAGGTGTTGAGGCTCGCTCAGTTAACTTTGCCGGATTCTCCTTCGATCACGTTAGAGATCGAGGATACGGACGATATGGGGCTTTGGGCCAGAGTGCATCGCGCCGATGGCGATCACTTGATTTTGATCAGGTGGGAGTACGTTTTGGCCGTAGATTTTCCGGCAGGAGAACCAAGAGCGCTCGGCCTGAAGCCGTAGCTGTTGAGAAAATGGCATGGCTCAGCTTCACAAAGACCAGAACTTCTCCGGCTTCGATTTGTCGAAGCTGCAGGCCAGCTTGTACGACATGAAGGTGGCCCGCGGGACCGACGAGTATCTGGCAAGATTCGTTGGCTGGGAGTCGCACAGAGAAGACGGGCAAGAGGTCGCGCTGTTTGCGTTGAAAGTTGATCAGGGCGAGCAGGTGCGGAAACTGGTTTTTGAGAGCGGCGGGAAAATCGAAGATCTGCGGAGATTGAAAACGCTGTTTACGCTAGTTTTTTCGGCGAGAAGGTTTGAAAACGAAGAGTTAATCCCAACTCAGCAAGAGTTGGAGATGGTGAAATAAGGGATTATGCGCGAAATCATTACATTGCAGTGCAGCGAGTGCAAGAACCGGAACTACTCGAAGACCAAGAACAAAAAGACGACCACTGGCCGTCTCGAGTTCAACAAGTTTTGCCGTTTCTGTCGCAAGCATACGTCGCACAAGGAAACGAAATAGGGCATTCAGCAGTCAGTACTCAGCAGTCAGCCAAACACGAATGTGACACAATGGTTTAGCTGATTGCCGAGTGCTGATTGCTGACCGCCAGTTTTGCAGGGGCGTAAGCTCAACGGTTAAACTGCCGGTCTCCAAAACCGGACTTGGGGGTTCGAATCCCTCCGCCCCTGCCAGAATGTCGCTGGTGATATTGCCGGCATACGTGAACGAAGTTTCAAGTTTCGAGTTTCAGGTTTCAACGTCAAGACCAACGCGAGACTTGAAACCCGAAACGCGAAACTGAATCAGGAAGCAGGCTTCAAGTGGGAAGTGTAGAGACCAAACGAGTGAAGGCTACGACAGTGGCTGATGGCGACAATATTGGCGATCGACTAAAGGCGTGGCCGGAGCGCACCAAGGACTTTCTCGAAGAAGTCCGCGCCGAGATGAAGAAGGTCAACTATCCCGGCCGCAAAGAAGTGCAGGGCACGACCACGGTGGTCATCATCACCGTGTTCGTCTTCGCCGCATTCTTCTGGGTGATCGACACTGTGATTCAGTTCGGGCTGAGTCACCTGCTGAAGCTCTTTAATAGTTAAGAATTGAGGTGCCGGCCGGACAATTCCGGCTGGATCGATGAATGGCAGACGAAACTAAAGACGAAGCAACCGCTCAAGCCACCGTAGCACCGGAAGGCACGACCGAAGGCGCACAGCCGGAAAAGCCGCGCAATCCGAACATGAAGTGGTACATCATCCACGCCTACTCAGGCTTTGAGCGCAAGGTGAAAGAGTCGCTCGAGTCGCGCATCCAGGCATTCGGACTGCAGGAGAAGATCGGACGCGTGCTGATCCCGACCGAAGCGGTCACCGAAGTTCGCAGCGGCAAGAAGTACACCAGCGACCGCATGTTCTTCCCAGGCTACGTGCTGGTCGAGATGGATCTCACAGGCTTCCGCACTGGTGGCGAGGGCGATCACGTATGGCACGTGGTGAAATCCACGCCGAAGGTCACGGGATTTGTGGGCACGGCAAACGATCCCACGCCGCTTTCGGAAGAAGAAGTCAACCAGATCGTGTATCGCGTGGCGGTCGGCAAGGACAAGCCGAGGCTCAAAGTAAAGTTCGCGAAAGACGAGTCGGTGCGGATCACCGACGGCCCATTCGCCAACTTTACCGGCAAGATCGACGAAGTAAACGAAGATCGCGAGACGCTGAAGGTGATGGTCACCATCTTCGGTCGCGCGACGCCAGTGGAACTGGAGTTCGGGCAGGTAGAGAAAGTAGCATAACGAATCGGGTGATCGGGCCATCGGGTCATCGGGTGAAGCAAAAAACTGTAAAGCGTCCACAAAGCGGTTTCACTTCACCCGATGATCCGATCACCCGATGGCCCGATTGGCAATGAGCGACTCGAAGTCGCAAACGATAGCAGTAACTAGAATTTGAATAGGACGAGAATCTAATTCATGGCACCTCCGAAAAAAGTACAAACTCAGGTAAAGCTCCAGATCGCCGCAGGCAAAGCTACGCCGGCCCCGCCGGTTGGTCCGGCGCTCGGACAGGCGCAGATCAACATCATGGAGTTCTGCAAACAGTTCAACGCGAAGACAGCCGGTAAAGATCAGGAAGGCCTGATCATTCCGGTGGTGATCACGGTCTATACCGACCGCTCGTTCACCTTCGTCACGAAGACTCCGCCCGCATCGGTGCTGCTCAAGCGCGCTGCTGCTGTGGCGAAGGGATCTGGCGCTCCGAACAAGGACAAAGTCGGCAAAGTCACCGAAAAGCAAGTCGCCGACATCGCCAAGCAGAAGATGCCGGACCTGAACGCGGCCTCGCTCGATGCAGCCATCAGGAGCGTAAAGGGAACTGCCCGTTCCATGGGCATAGAGGTGGTAGCATAGAAGCTTCGTAGCTGCGTCCGCCTTAGGCGGACAGCTACCGTCGCAAACACTACGGCCATGCAGCAGCAACGCATGCGCGGTGGGAGACAGGGAAAATGAGAAAAGCAGGAAAGAACATCACTAAGGCCCGTGCGGCCGTGGAGCAGCGTCCTTACAAGCTCGACGAAGCGGTGCCACTCCTCAAAAAAGTTAAGTTCGCCAAGTTCGACGAGACCGTCGAAGTCACTCTTCGTCTGGGCGTCGATCCCAAGCACGCCGATCAGATGGTCCGCGGCACCGTCGTGCTTCCCCACGGACTCGGTAAATCGAAGAAGGTTCTCGTCATCGCGTCTGGTGACAAGCAGCGCGAAGCTCAAGCTGCCGGAGCCGATATCGTCGGCGGCGAAGAGATGGTCGAGAAGATTCAGAAGGAAAACTGGGTGGACTACGACGCCGTGATCGCCACGCCCGACACCATGAAGTCCGTCGGACGCCTCGGCAAAGTGCTGGGCCCGCGCGGCCTCATGCCGAATCCCAAAACGGGGACCGTGACATTTGACGTCGCAGCGGCTGTGAAGGAAATCAAGGCCGGTAAAGTCGAGTTTCGTACGGACAAGACCGCGTTAGTCCACGTGCCCGTAGGCAAGATCAGCTTTGATCCCAACAAGCTCGTCGAGAACGCGACGACCGTGATTTCGAGCGTAGTGCGCGCGAAACCCGCGGCAGCCAAGGGCAAGTACATCAAGGGCGCGACGCTGTCCTCGACCATGGGTCCGGGAATCAGCATCGACACCACGCAGATTGAGGCGGCGTCGAAAGCCTGAGAAGAATTGGGTAATTGCGTAATCGGGTAATTGAGAAAATTTACCGATTTGGAAATTGCTCAATTACCAAATTACGAAATCCGCGAAGATGTTTCGCGTAGAAGGAATCTGAATCAATGGCCGTTACCAGAGCAAAGAAAACCGAGCAGATTGAGAAGCTCGCTGCTGACCTGAAGCAGGTCAACAGCATGATCGTAGGCACCTTCGGCAAGCTGACCGTGGCGCAGGATTTTGAGCTGCGCAAAACCGTCCGCAACGCCGGCGGCAAGTATCGCGTAGTGAAGAACACGCTCGCGCGTCGCGCCGCCGAAGGCACCGCCGCCGAAGAAGCGCTGAAGAAGCTGAAAGGCGTGAGCTCAATCGCTTACACCACTGGCGATCCAGTCGCCCTGGCGAAGGCGCTGACCAAGTACGTCGCCGACAACCCGGAGTTCACCTTCAAAGCCGGCGTTGTTGAAGGCAAAGTCATCTCGATTAACGACATCAAGGCCCTGGCCAAGATGCCGAGCAAGGAAGAGCTTTACTCGAAGCTCCTCTTCCTCATGCAGGCTCCGGCGCAGCGGCTCGCAGTGGCAGTGAACGCCGTTGGACGCAATCTGGCTGTGGTCGTGAATCAGGGAGTGAAGGAAAAGAAGTTTAGCGAAGCTGGAAGCTAGTTCGATTGAGTAATTGACGAATTTAGAAATTGCGGAATTGAAACAATTTACTCAATTTCCCAATTTGAAAATTGCTCAATTTAAAGGTTTCGCCGCTCCACCAGGGTGCCTAGTCTGGGGCACACCGGAAACCTGAGTGGATCGGCAACTCCTCGGCGTGAGCCGACGAGATCTGGATCGGGTAATTGGGGAATTTCGTAATTTGGTGATTCGAGAATCGATTACCAAATTATCCGATTACACAATTACTCAATTGTGATCCGGAAAAGAAGCGGAAACGCTTTGAAGTACCCGAATTCGGATTGAAAAGTTTAGGAGATTAAGCATGGCTGACATTCAAGCATTAGAAGATCAGATTGTTAACTTGTCGCTGCTCGACGCGGCGGCTCTTGTGAAGAAGCTCGAAGAGCGTCTTGGCGTTTCGGCGGCTGCGGCAGCCCCGGTCGTGATGGGAGGCGGCGGAGCGGCGGCAGGAGCGGCTCCGGCAGCAGCGGAAGAGAAGACCGAATTCACGGTCGTGCTCACCGCAGTTGGCGCGAACAAGATCAACGTGATTAAGGCCGTCCGCGAAGTCACCAGCCTGGGCCTGAAAGAAGCCAAGGACCTGGTCGATGGCGCACCCAAGACGGTGAAGGAAGGCGTCAACAAGGAAGAAGCCGAGAACATCAAGAAGAAATTCACCGAAGCCGGCGCAACCGTCGAGATCAAGTAGCGACCGCGCCGATTTCGGCGCGAGTTGTTCGATCGACAGTTGCAGCGGTTACGCGTTTCAGAACGGCACGGCCTAAGCCGTGCCATTTTTGTTTGGAGGTGGTGCAGTCAATGATCAGCCGTGCTCTCGACTGAAATGCCTATGTGACACTCGCAGCAACTCGCGGTCTTAGCTCGAATAGCCCGCGTTTATACTTGAACTCACGATGTCGAAGGTCTTCAATCGCGTTCTATTAAAGCTCTCGGGAGAGGCTCTTGCTGCGGGTCAGGGGTTCGGCGTAGATGTGAACCGTGTGCATGAGATTGCGGGCGAGATCGCCGAAGTCCACGAATTGGGAGTGCAGTTGGCGATTGTCGTGGGTGGCGGAAACTTCTTCCGTGGAGTCGCGGAGCAGGCACGGGACATGGATCGCGTATCGGCCGATCACATGGGTATGCTCGCCACCATGATTAACTCTCTCGCGCTTCAGGACGCTCTCGAGAAACGCAATGTGCATACGCGTGTAATGTCGGCAATCGAGATGAACCAGGTCGCCGAGCCGTTCATTCGCCGCCGCGCAATTCGACATCTGGAAAAAGAGCGCGTAGTGATCTTCGGAGCGGGCACCGGCAATCCTTACTTTTCGACTGACACTGCAGCCTCGCTGCGCGCAATGGAGATCAAGGCCGACGTAATCCTGAAAGCAACCAAGGTCGATGGCATCTATGACGCCGATCCGTTCCTGGTGAAGGATGCCACGATGTTCCAGCAGATCACCTATATGGAAATCATCAAGCGCGGGCTGAAAGTGATGGACACCACCGCCATCAGCCTATGCAAAGACAACAATCTCCCGATGATCATCTTTAACCTGAACAAACACGGGAATATCCGAAGAGTAATCACCGGCGAGAAGGTTGGATCATTGGTGTGCGCATAAAGCGGTTAATATGAGCACATCACGCGAACAGGCCGCTGGAGCGCAATCGCACAGCTCTATCGGCAAAAGGGCGACGAGGCGAATGCAGAGCAGGCGCAAGCCAAGGCGGATAGACTGCAAACATCCTCTCAGCGCTAAGAGTATGGCGGTGAATCTCGCAAAACTGGGCCAGTTGCTTGCTCCGTAAATTCGTGGTAGCAAAGCAGTAGAGGCTGCTTGGGGGAATAGGTTTCCCCAACCTCGGCGAGCGCGATTGTCGGACCTACGCTGTTATTACGCTGTTTTTCGCTGTTCTTTTTGCGAAATTTGCGGAAAGTCGGCCGAAAAAAGCAAAGTCTGAAAATTTACGCTGTTTTTTACGCTGTTACCAGCGAAACGGCTCCAAAAAGCAAAGCGCCGACGCAAACGCATCGGCGCTCCGAATCTTGGCCTATTTGCCTACCGCTTATTGCCTATCGCCTAACTGACTTTCCGAATCACCTGCATCGTGCTCCAGTCATAGGCGAACTTCTGGCCGCAATCGAGGCAAACGACGTAATGGCCGCTCTGGCTCACGGGCTCCCAGTCCGAACTGCGGCTGGAGCTTGCGCTGGCTGCGGCGAAGGGTTTGGAGGTATTGCGATGACGACAGCTCAGCGACAGGACTTGCAGGAATTTCTGAATCATTTCTTTTTGGACCTTTGCTGCAATGACGCTGCCTGTCCCGCTCGCGCAGGACAGGCCGTCAGTAAAACGGGGCCGATTAAGCGCGAGCCGCGACTGCCGAGGACTCGATGGAGACGGGCTCCTTGCTGTCCTTCTGCTGTCCGGGCTTGCGAATGTCGATGCCGCCCTTGAAGAAGGCGCCATCTTCGATGCTGATGCGCTGCGCCACGACATCGCCCGTGAGGGAACCTTCGTTGCGGATGTCAACGCGATCGCTGGCCGTCAGGTTGCCGCGGACTTTGCCGAGCACAACCACTTCGCGGGCATTGATATTCGCTGAAACCTGGCCGTTGCGGCCGATGGTCACGCGATTGCCCGGAAGCTGGATCGAGCCTTCGACCTTGCCGTCGATGTACAGCGACTCGGAGCCGGTGACTTCGCCCTTGATGACGAGGCTCTTGCCGATCGTCGCCTGCTCCTGGGTGTTCAGGACGGCGTTACGGTTGGCGGGAGCGGGAGTTGGTTCAGCAGCCGCCATCGGACGCGGGGCTTCCACGGCCGGGGTCGTCGGCTTGCTATGAGTCGGGTTAGGTGCCGGAGTGCTGTTCGGCTGGTTTGGCGCTTGGGGGTTGGCTGGCTTCCACATTGAGTTCTTTATCTCCTTCAATCTCTTTCTAGATCAAGTGTCGCTAGCTCCAACGCTGACTCCCGACTCGGGCCAAGAGCGAACCGGATGGTGCTGGCGTCTTGCGATTTTCTAGCTGAGAGTGTACCGCTGGAAACTGATTGTGCAAACAATCTGAGCACCTAAAGTGCCAGATGTTTTCAACTTAGTCCTAACTAGGTTCAACTCTGCTCTAAATGGGGATTTGCGGCACTTGAGCGGGAGTTTTTCGCAGCTGGGAGACACGTAAAGTGATGTAATTCTTTCGCTCTGGTGCGGCACTTCTTGCGTGGGAGAAACGCCTTAAGTGCCGCTGATTTGGTGCGAGAGCCTGCGCCAAACGTGGAGCCGGGCGCCCTCGCCCGGGTTTTTGCCGGTAGCTCCACGTTGGTTATTGGCTACTTCAAAAGCGCCTTCAGACCGTCCTCATCAATGACTGCAACCTTCAATTCCCGAGCCTTGTCTAGCTTCGAGCCTGGATCAGCACCGGCCACTACATAGTCGGTCTTCTTGCTGACAGAGCCGGACACCTTGCCGCCGGCATCCTCGATCATTTTTTTGGCCTCATCGCGGCTCAAATTGGGCAAAGTGCCAGTCAGAACGAAGGTCTTGCCCGCGAGCTTCGTGCCCCGCTGTTTCTTCTCCCCTTCGAAGCGCAGACCGGCCTTGCGCAAGCGTTCGACGAGTTCCCGATTGCGCGGCTCCGAAAAGAACTCAGTGATAGCTTCGGCCACACGCGGCCCGACTTCAGTGACCTGCTGCAGCTCGTCGAAGCTGGCGTTCATGAATGCGTCCATGTTGCCAAAGTGCTCGGCGAGAAGCTCCGCGGTGCGTTCGCCCACAAAGCGAATTCCCAACCCGAGGATCACGCGTTCCAGCGCTAGCTTTTTCGAGGCTTCGATTTCACGCAGCAGATTATCGGCAGATTTCTTTCCGATCCGTTCGAGCGAAAGCAGCTTGGCTTCATCGAGCGAGTAGATATCAGCGACATCCTTGACCAGTCCGCGATCGGCTAGCTGGTTCACCAGCGACTCGCCCATGCCCTCGATATTCATCACGCCGCGCGAGGCAAAGTGGAGCAGGCTCTCGCGCAGCTTCGCCGGGCACTTCGCATTCACGCAGCGATGATCGGCCTCCCCTTCGGCGCGTACGACTTTACCGCCACATTCAGGACAGTGCGTGGGAAATTCGAATGTGCGATCGCCGCGCGGATGATCCTTGTCTTCGATGACTTTTACTATTTTGGGAATCACATCGCCGCCACGCTCGACCAGCACCCAATCGCCGATCTTTACGCCAAGGCGATCGATCTCGTCCTGGTTGTGCAGCGTGGCGCGCTTCACGGTCGTTCCGCCGATCGGCACGGGACGCAGAGCTGCGAGCGGGGTCAGCTTGCCCGTGCGTCCGACCTGCACGAGGATGTCTTCGATCTGCGTGACTCCCGATCGCGCAGCGTACTTGTAGGCAATCGCCCAGCGCGGGGCTTTACCGGTGAAGCCAAGCTGTCGCCATTGCTGTGTGGAATCGACTTTCACAACGATTCCATCGATCTCGTAAGGAAGCTTCTCGCGCTGAGCCTCCATCTTGTTGATAAATTCAAGAACTTTGTCGAGATCGTTCGTTCGAATACGATGCGGGTTTACTTTGAATCCGGCTCTCTCTAGTGCGTTCAGGGATTCATAGTGACTTGGCAGAAAGCTATTGCCGTCGCGCAGGAGGAAGTATGCGAAGTAGTCCATGCGCCGCCTGGCCACGATTTTGGGATCGAGCATGCGAATGCTTCCCGCCGCCGCATTGCGCGGGTTCGCTGCCTTCGTGAGACCTTGCTGCTCACGTTCTTCGTTCAGTCGCAAAAATGCTTTGATCGGCATGATCACTTCGCCGCGCACTTCGAAGTTGGGCGGAATTCCGGCAGCCGAAAGCTTCTTGTGGTCGATGCGCAGCGGCACGGTCGGCATGGTGCGTACATTGATGGTCACATCTTCGCCGGTCGTTCCATCGCCGCGCGTGAGCGCGCGCGCAAGCTGTCCATCTTCGTACGAAAGCGCGAGCGACATGCCATCGAGCTTCAACTCACAGACGAAATCGACTTTGCTCTTGCCCGTGAGCTCGTAAACCCGGCGCGCCCAATCACGGAACTCCTGCTCGTTGTAGGCGTTGTCGAGCGAGAGCATCGGGCTGGAGTGCTGCGCCTTGATGAAGCCCTCGCGCGGCTTGCCTCCAACACGCTGCGTGGGAGAGTCGGGCGTGATCAGCTCGGGATGCGCAGCTTCAATCTTCTTAAGCTGCTGCATGAGCTGATCGAATTCGGCGTCGCTGATCTCAGGATCGTCGAGCACGTAATAGCGGTGCTCGTGATAACGAATCTGATCGCGCAGCGCTTCGATGTCGGTTGAGTCCCTGGCCTCGGCGGGCATACCTGAGTTTATTTTCTCAGCTTGCAAATAAAAAGCCGGTGAACTCTTGGGTCCACCGGCGAGCGGAATACTTGTTATCGGCTACGGCAGGTAATAGCGGAATGAGGTCCAGACCATGTTGTCCACTGCAGTCGGCGAGCCTCCGGTGCCACGCCAGGTGTTTTTAGTGAAATAGGAATACTGGATGGCTTGGCGCAGGCGTCCTCGGTTTCCTTTGTAAAAGTCGTACCAATAGCCGAGGGTGAACTCCTGCACGGCACGAGTGTCGGGACTGCAGTTTGCCGGACCGACGGCAGTCGAGGCGCCGCCTGCTGCGGGCGCGACTTCGGTGGAGCAGCCGGTCGAGGCCAGAGTTGGACGGCCGTATCCTAGCTGCGTGGCGCCTACGGTGTAGAGAGCGCGGCCGACGTAATCTCCGCCGTAGTAGCTGAAGACATCAAGCTTCGGGGTGGCGTGAAGTTCGAGGCTTCCCAAAGCGGAACCGCCGCGCAGCGGCTCGAAGCTTCCATCTGGTTTGAAGGTCACGTCCGCCAGAGTGCTCGAACCATAGCGGCCTACGCCTGCGCCGGCGAGGACGTGTAGCCCAACATCGAGCTTCTTATGGAAGGTGGGCACGCGGATGTTGCCTCCGATCCCGCCTCCGCTTGCGGTTGAGTTGAACACTCCGGCAGCGCTCTTGGTTCCCGCATTGGGATATACGCGATCGCGGAAGAAGCGCGCGATGCCGTAAATCTCGTAGTGTCCCCAGCCAGGCTCGAACGCAGCCTTGGCGATGAAATCAGGCGAGATGTTGAAGCTGTAATTGGCTTGATTGTTCATCAGGCCACCTAAGGTTCCGGGAAGCTGATACACGACTCCCGGACCCGTGGTGGTACTGAGACCGCCGCCTCCGACCGTGAGCGTCTGCGGCTCTTCCACGGCGAATCCGATTGCGGCTTTCTTGCCGAAATCCTTTACGACGCGAGCGCCGTATTGACGCTCCCAGGTGAAACCGGCGTTGTACTGCGAGTCAATCGTCATTGGTAGATTTTCCGAGCGGTTGTCGAGCAGTGACTTGGTCTCCGTCGCGAGACTCCACATCTGACCGCCGGTGAAGATCCATCCACCATCCGACTGCACCTGCGCGAAGATTTGGCGCTGGCGATTCGTGTAGCTGTTGCTCTCGTTGCTGTTCGAGGTAGTGCCGGCCGAGAGCCAATCGGATTCGTAGTATCCGCGCATCGTCAGGCTGCCGACTTTGCCTTCGGCCAGCAAGGCGATACGGGACTGGCGTCCGCTGGCGTTGAACTCGCTCAGATTCCCGTTTTGGGCTCCATTGAATGGAATGGAGCTGAACGGCGTGTTCTCGTCTGCGGCGAGACCACGCTGGCGCCAAATGGTTTCCGCGGCGATGAAGCTGCCGGTGGGACTGATCGTGATTCCTTTGAAGTGCAGCGTCGTGGGGCTCTCGACGGCGTCGTTTACCTTCTTCTGCTCTGCCTTAATCGAGTCGCTGATGCTTTGATCGTTAGCCTTCAGCGAAGTGACGGTTTCTTTGAGGCTCGCAACCTGAGTAGTGGCGTCGTTGTTCGCGGTCTGCGCCTCTGCGGCTTTCGATGCCGCCTCAGAGGCCTTGGTGTTTGCGTCCGCAGCCGTTTGCTGTGCCTGCTGGATTTGCTGATCGCGGGCCGCGAGCTGATTTTGCAGTTGCTGTATCTGACGCTGCTGCGAGGCGAGCATGTCACGGAGTTCCTGCAATTGCGATGCGATCGAGGGCTCAGCGGCCGCTGATGTGCGATGTCGCGCTGCAGTTCGGCTCGTTCTCGTTTTGGCACCGGCGGTGCTCTGTGATGACCTGGCGCTCTGTGCCATAAGCATGCAGCTTGAAAGCAGACATGCCATGCCACTGCGTAACAACAATTTCATTTCATCCCTCCCGATAGCTGCTCTTAGTGTGTGCCGAATAAAGACAGATTGGGTGTGTCAATTTGCGGTGCGGACCCAGTCAGTAATCATTGATTGCCTCATTGATAGCTGCTGATTGTTAACGCTTCTTTGCCGCTGGGTTAAAACCAGATGACGGATGTTCGTGTCGTGCTCTATCGCTGTTCGCGAACAGCCAGCTAAATAGCACTAAAATTGAGGATGATATGGAGCCTCGTCCCATCAAAATCATCGGCGCGGGACTAGCGGGATGCGAGGCGGCGTGGCAATGTGCCCGTCGCGGGCTGCGGGTCGTGCTCTATGAAATGCGCCCGCTGCGCAATACGCCCGCGCACCAGACGGGAGATTTTGCCGAGCTCGTTTGCTCCAATTCTCTGAAAAGCGAAAGCGAGAACACTGCGCCCTGGTTGCTGAAGCAGGAGATGCGCCGCGCCGGTTCTCTTCTGCTGCAATGCGCAGATGCGACCGCCGTTCCGGCCGGTCACGCGCTCGCGGTCGATCGTGAACAGTTTTCCGCGCGGGTGATGGAAGCGATTACCGCCGAGCCATTGATTGAAGTCCGACGCGAAGAAGTTACGCGAATCGATGAGAACGACGGCATCACGATCGTCGCCACCGGCCCGCTTACGTCCGACGCCCTGTCCCAGGAGATTGCTCGACTCACCGGAAGCACGCACCTGTACTTCTACGATTCGATCAGCCCGGTTGTGGAAACGGATTCGATCGATCACTCGAAAGTGTACCTGGCCGCCCGCTACGACAAAGGCACCGCCGATTACATCAACTGCCCTTTCACGAAAGCAGAATACGATCGCTTCTACGACGCGCTGATTGCAGCTCAGTCGGTCGAAGGACATGAATGGGAGAAGCTCAACTACTTTGAAGGCTGTCTTCCGATCGAAGAGATCGCGCGAAGAGGGCGGGACACCCTGCGTTTTGGCCCGATGAAGCCGGTTGGTCTGAAAGATCCCAGAACGGGAAAGATGCCCTATGCGGTCGTGCAATTACGCTGCGACAACTTGCGTGCCGACTCCTACAATCTTGTCGGGTTCCAGAATCACTTGAAATTCGGCGAGCAGGCGCGTCTACTGCGTCTCATTCCGGGACTGGAGAATGCGCGCTTCCTGCGTTATGGGCAGATCCATCGCAACACTTATCTCAATGCCCCCACACTGTTGCGAGAGACTTTGCAAATGAAGCAGCACGAAAACATTTTCTTCGCTGGACAGATCTGCGGAGTTGAGGGCTACACGGAATCGATTGCTGCGGGTCTGCTTGCCGGCATCCACGCTGCCAGCCTCGCGCTGAATGAAGTGCCGATTCCTCCGCCCCGTGGAAGCGCGCTGGGCGCGCTGATGCATTACATCTGCAATGCCGAAGCTAAAAATTTTCAACCGGCGAACATCACATTCGATCTCCTCCCATCGCTCGATGACGAAACCCGCCGGCGCATGCGCGACAAACGCGAGCGTCATCGCATTCAATGCGAGCGCGCGTTGGCCGCTTTCCAAGTTTGGTGGCAGAACTTGCAGGCGCAAGAATCCGTGGCGAAAAGCGAACTGCCTGCCTGTCCCTAAACGGAATTTTTCACCTAGTTATGGGCTAAGGTGGGCAAAAAGTTCCCAAAAAGGTAATAGTAAGGCAGGTGCTTTTCTCCTGAAATCAACTACTTAGGGATGGCATGGCAACTGCACCGCTCACAGGCATGCGGCAGGAGGGCGAGGTGCCCGGACGAAGTCAGCGTGCCATCGACATCATGCGTTCGGTACTGCCTGAGGCGCGCAGAGTTTCGCGCGTGCATCTGACCGTGCCTGCATCGGTGAGTTGCCCGAGTCTTAACTGCCGCGACCGCCTCGCCATTCTGCGCGATCTGAGCACAACTGGCGCGTTTTTCTACGCCGAGCTCGATGCAAGCGAAGGCGCGACTCTCACTCTGCAATTTGTGCTTTCCGCTTTTGGGAAGGATATCCGGCTGGTATGCGAAGCTATCGTGGTTCGCGTGGACCGCTTTCCACGCGGCGCGGCGACAGGCGTCGCCGTCGAGTTTACGCGCTGCGACATGCTGCCCTCGCAGGCCTGCTAGAAGCCGCTACTCCGGATCCACGTCCTTTAACATTTCCCGAAGCCGGAACGCTGCGGTTTGGTTGGAGTCTGCTCGCCAGGTGTGCTTCTCTTTGACATGCGCTTCGAAGGCCGGCTTTGCTTCTCGCTGTCCAACCAGCGGATCGATCCTTCCTGCCGGAGTGAGTGAAAATGTCTGCTGGCAGGCCGAGCAGCGCGCGACGATGATCGAGCTTCCGTCGGGAATGGAGACAATCAGGGTGGGAGTATTCATTTCGACCTCTTAACCGGAATAACCCATTGTTTGCTGAAAATTTGCGGCGAGGCAATAAGGTTTAGCGCGGAACGAGGTTACTGCAAGGAGTGTCCGGTGGTTACCTGCTCAGAGCATTGCGGGCCTGAATGACGCGATCGACTGCCTGCTCAACGGTATCGCCAATCGCGGAAAGATGTCCCATCTTTCTCCCCGGCCTCGGCACACTCTTTTCATAGAGATGGAGGCGCACACCGGGGATCGCCAGCGCGCGATCAAAGGCAGGCGGCTTTGGCCCAAGCCACACGTCTCCCAGCAAATTGGAGATCGCTGCCGGCTTGATTACCGAAGGATCTCCCAGCGGCAGATCGCAAATCGACCGCACGGCTTGCTCGAATTGGCTAGTGACACAAGCGCGCTCGCTGGCGTGATAGCTGTTGTGCGGACGCGGGGCGAGCTCGTTGACCAGGAGCTTGCCGTCTTTAAGTACAAACATCTCGATCACAAGAAGCCCGATCACCCGAAGCTGCTGCGCGATTTGCAGGCCGAGATCGCTTGCGTCTTTGTGCAGCTCGCTCGAAACCGAAGCGGGAATCGCGGACCAATCGAGAATCTGGTTCTCGTGATGATTTAACGCGGGCGGATAGACGACGGCGCTTCCTTCGGGGCGCCGTGCCGCCAAAACGGAGATTTCAAAATCAAGCGGCAGCGCGCGTTCGACAACGCAAGGCCTTGATCCCAGCCCCTTCCACATTTCTTCCGCGGAGTCCATGCTGGCTTGCTTCACGCGAATTTGGCTGCGGCCGTCATATCCGCCGGAAGTGGATTTTATAAAGCAGTCGCGGTGAAAGAGCTCGACGGCAGACGAGAGCTCCGAGGCCGTAGTCGCCGGACGCCATTCCCCAATCGGGAATCCACTCGTTTGCAGCCAATTCTTCTGACGAATGCGATCCTGCACGATCCTAAGAACGTTAGCGTCAGGACGCACGGGAGCATAGCGCGCTGCTTCTTCGAGGCTGGCAATCGCAATCTGCTCAATTTCGAGGGTCACCACGTCGGAGCCGCGCGCGAGGTGTGCGGCGGCGTTCACGTCGTTGTATGCGGCGGTAAAGCAGCTATCGACAACAAAGCTCGCGGGACAAGAGCGATCAGGATCAAGAACCTGCACGCGGTATCCGAGCGAGCGCGCCGCCATGGCGGTCATGCGGCCGAGCTGACCGCCTCCGAGAATGCCGATGGTTGCGCCGGGAAGAATGGCGCTCACGAAGGCAGCTCCATTTTGAGCACTTCCGCCTGTCGCGCTACGCGCCAGGCGCGAATACGCTCGCGCAGATCAGGATCTTTGAGAGCACATATTGAAGCAGCGAGGAGTCCGGCATTTGCGGCGCCCGGTGGTCCTATGGCGAGTGTGCCGACCGGAACTCCTTTGGGCATCTGGACGATCGAGAGGAGAGAATCAACGCCATTGAGCATTGTGGCAGGAACCGGGACTCCCAAAACGGGAAGGATTGTCTTGGATGCAACCATTCCAGGAAGATGGGCAGCGCCTCCGGCTGCAGCGATGATCACCTGCAAACCGCGTTTCTCAGCGGTCGAGGCATATTCGAACATCCAGTCCGGAGTGCGGTGCGCCGAGACGATTCGCTTCTCGAAGGGAACCTGCAGATCGCGGAGAATCTCGACGGCAGGCTCAAGCACCTGATAGTCGCTGCGACTGCCCATGATCACGCCGACCAGCGGCGAGGTGGAGGTCATGCGTAAATCTTAGCAGTCGGCATTAACGCGATTTCGTTTCGCTCGAAATGCGCTGGCCAGAAAGTCATCTTGGGCTAACTTGGCTATATGCGTTCCCAATCATCCAAAACATCAAGCCAAACCCAGTAATCGCAGCTAGAACAATCGCCGCCGCAATGATCTTCCGCTTTGCGTTAACTGAAAGGGGCTGATTATTGACAATGAACCCGACACCCAAAGCGGCCGGTATTCCAGTGGCGCCGATAAGTATGGAGATGAACCACACAGGCGATGCGGACTGCATCGCGCCCCGAGCGACCAGTACAAGGCTGACAACAGAGAATGCGAGAAGCAGTAAACCGAGCTTCACGATCCAGCTGCGTAGTGAAACGCTCATACTCGAAATTGTTTCTTCCAAAAACTCCAATAAGACCCAGCCCTCAACGATGTGCGGGTGCTTCCTGCCGCCTCCCCTGAATCTCGATGTAAACATTAATCAAAGACACTGCAGCCGGCGTTACACCCGGAATTCGAATCGCGTGTCCTAGTGTGCGCGGACGGACCCGCGTGAGTTTTTCGTTCATCTCGCGCGAGAGGCCGCTTACCTGCGAGTAGTCGAACCATTCTGGGATTACGCGCTCTTCCGCTTTTTTCAGGCGTTCGATCGATCGCTGCTGTTGCTGAAGATATCCGGCGTATTTGATCTCGGTTTCGACGGACTTCAACTCGTTGCGAGCCTGTGCTGATAGCCGCTGCGGATCGTTGGACTCGCATGCTGCGAAGAATCCAGGCATGAGGTCGCGGAGCGCAGGCGCGAACATCTCGATCGTGATCTCGGGGCGCTTCAGCAGTTGAGCGTAGGTCTGTCCTGCAGAATTTATGAGTGATGCCACGGGAACCTGCGGCGCTATGCGCGCGAGCTTCTCGGCATCGATCTTCGTGCTCTCCAGCAGCTTCAGCATGGCTGACGCGCGCTCCTGCTTTGCGAGATAGTCACGCCAGGCTTCGTCGGAAATGAGGCCGAGCTTACGACCATAAGGGGTGAGACGGCGGTCGGCATTGTCAATGCGCAATTGCAGGCGAAACTCTGCGCGCGAGGTGAACATTCGGTACGGTTCGTTCGTGCCCTTGCTGATCAGGTCATCGATCAGAATCGCTGTGTATCCTTCCGTGCGATCAAGCACGAATGGCGACTCACCTTTTACCTTCAATGCAGCGTTGATTCCGGCCATGATTCCTTGGCACGCTGCTTCCTCGTATCCAGAGGTTCCATTGATTTGCCCGGCCAGGAACAGACGCGAAATCTTTTTGGTCTCCAGCGTGCGTTCGAGTTCAGTTGGATCGATTGAGTCGTACTCGATGGCATAGCCCGGGCGCAGCATCTCCGCAGTCTCGAGTCCCGGAATGGACTTGATCATCGCGAGTTGTACGTCGATGGGCATCGACGTGGACATGCCGTTTACATAGATCTCATGCGTGTTCAGCCCTTCAGGCTCGAGGAAGAGCTGATGCTGCAGCTTGTCAGGGAACTTGACGATCTTGTCTTCGATCGACGGGCAGTAGCGCGGACCGATGGATTGAATCTGCCCGGAGTACATGGGCGACCGATGAACATTTTCGCGGATGATGCGATGTGTCTCTTCGGTCGTGAACGCGATGTAGCACGGCACCTGCTTCTGCGCGATCTTCTTGGTGCGGAAGCTGAACGGAGTGGGATCTTCGTCGCCTGGCTGCACTGGAAAGCGCGCCCAGTCGATGGTGCGGCCGTCGAGGCGCGGCGGCGTGCCGGTCTTCAAACGGCATCCGCGCAGGCCGAGCAGCTTGAGAGATTCGCCCAGGAGCTGTGATGGCGGCTCGCCGGAGCGTCCCGCGGGATATGTCTGTTCTCCGCAGTGAATCAGTCCATTTAGAAAGGTACCTGTAGTAATGACGACTGCCCCTGCGCTAACAACGCGTCCGTCGCGCAGCTTGATGCCCCGCGCAACCCGCGTGGCGGGCGGAGCGTCCTCGACGATCAGCTCTGCGACTTCCGCCTGCTTGATAAACAGGTTCGGCTGGCTTTCCAGCACTTCCCTCATCTTGAAGCGGTATTGCTGCTTATCGCACTGAGCGCGCGGCGACCAGACCGCCGGCCCGCGCGAAGTGTTGAGCAGGCGGAATTGGATGCCGACCGCATCCGTCACTTCGCCCATCACTCCGCCGAGCGCATCGACTTCGCGCACAAGATGCCCTTTGGCAATTCCGCCCACAGCAGGATTGCAGGACATCTGCGCAATCAGATCGACATTGAGGGTGAAAAGGGCAGTCTTAAGGCCCATGCGTGCGCAGGCCATGGCGGCCTCGCAGCCGGCGTGTCCGGCGCCGACTACCACCACGTCATATTGTTCGGTAAACGACATCTGTTACCAGTATTTTATGTCCTAAAACCCGGCCGATGGCGGTCGGCTCCAGCGCGTGTCGTGCTATAATCAGCTTACGTTCAATTCGACACGGATCTTTGAGCAAGTTCTCGCCTGAAACGCAGTTCCTGCCCTGAAGTAACTTCCGATCAAGTTCAACGTAAAACATCAACAACGAAAGAAGTGTATCTATCAATGGAACAAGGAACAGTTAAGTGGTTTAACGACGCCAAGGGTTTTGGCTTTATTCAGCGCGAGAGCGGCGAGGACGTTTTCGTTCATCACTCCGCCATTCAGTCCAACGGCTTCCGCAGCCTGGCTGAAGGTCAGCGCGTGGAATTCAAGGTGACGAAGGGTCAGAAGGGCTGGCAGGCTGAAGAAGTTCGCGCCCTCTAATTTCGGAAACGAAGAACATGCCGGAGGCACCAGCCTCCGGCTCAATCCCGCCGTTCGACAGGAGTTTCCCATGCGTTCCGCCCTCGTCCACCGCGCCAACGAAAAGGTGCAAAATCGATTTCAACTCTGCAGTCTCACATCTTCTTCCGCCCGACGTATGGCGAGAAGCTCCGTGGGCATGCACATCACCATCAATGAGGCCCTTGAGGCCATCAGCGGGCAGGCTGCGCCCATCGTTGCGCAACCGCTCCCTGCGGAAGCAGTACAAGTTGCCGGCGACCCGGCCTTCGTTCTCGACTCCGCAATCTGAAGAAAGAAGACTTTTTGATTTCTAATTTTTCCGAGCTCCCCATATCGAAGTATCTCGCGGAGCGACTTTTCGCCAACAACTTTCAAACTCCCACGCCAGTCCAAAGCAACGCAATTCCGGCCGCGCTCAGCGGAAGAGACTTGCTGGCTACCGCGCAGACTGGAACCGGCAAGACGCTGGGTTTCCTCATTCCCGTAGCCGAACGGCTTCTGAGCATCCGAAACGCAGGCATTCACGCGTTGGTGCTTGTGCCAACCCGGGAATTGGCCATTCAAGTCGAGCAGCAATACGAGCAACTGCGCGGCAAGAAGCTGCGCGCTGCGGCTCTGGCCATCGGCGGAGCATCGGAGCGCCAACAGATCGCAGCGCTGCGCACGGCGAATCTGGTGATCGCGACTCCGGGACGGCTGGAGGATTTTCTCCGCCGAGGTCTGGTGAAGCTAAGCACGACGCAAATCCTGGTGCTCGACGAAGCCGATCGCATGCTCGATATGGGCTTTCTGCCTGCGATTCGCCGCATTGCGAACAGCTTGCCGCGTCAGCGCCAGACGCTTTGCTTTTCCGCTACACTCGATCCGGCAGTGGCGCACATCGTCAGCGACTTCGTCCAGAATCCGGTGCGCATTGCCCTGGGTTCAACTTCGAAGCCGGCTGCCAGCGTGAAGCTGCAGGCCTTTGAGGTCGCGTCGAATCAGCGATTATCGCTGCTCGTGCGCCTCCTCAACGGGGAAGATGGCCGCTGCCTGGTTTTTGTCCGCACCAAGCGCGGAGCCGACAGGCTCGCCCGTCAGCTCGAGAAGCACGGATTCAGAGCGGGCGCGCTACACGGCGATCGTTCGCAGTCGCAGCGCAATGCCGCTCTGGCCCGGTTCCAGAATGGAACTGTGCCGGTCCTCGTTGCTACCGACGTGGCATCGCGGGGCATTCACGTGGACGATGTCGCTCATGTAATCAATTACGAGCTGCCGCAATTGGCCGAAGACCTCATCCATCGCGTGGGCCGCACCGGACGCATCGGCGCTGCCGGAATCGCGTCGGTATTCGTTACACATCAGGATCGAGCGGAGTTCCGAACGCTGGAGCACACGCTGGGGTTGAAGATGGAGCGGATGGGCGTCGATGCCGACCTCGCGATCGAGGAACGCTCCGGTCCGGTGGTAGTGCAAGACGCTCCGGTGGAGATGATGCCCGGCTCCAAAATGGTCCGGCTGCCGGGGGAAGTCTTCCAGCGATACGCGGCGGTGTAACCCGGGCAGCATTTCTGCTGCCTTTGTTATTTTTATTTGTTGTTTTGGTCTCGCCGAGACTGAGCGCCGGCAGTAAAGCCAATTTCAGGAGGTGCCCATGCCCGTTAGTCAAACTTTTAAAAAGCGCGAACGAGAGCGCGCTCGCCGTGAACATCAGGCGGAAAAAGCCCGAAAGAAGCAGGAGCGCAAGCTCGAACCCAGGAGCTCTGCGGAGAGCGGCGCGCCAGCACCGAATGCTGCCGAGCTCTTCGATGAAAACGGAGAGCCGCGCGAACTCGACTTCCACGACTTCTAAGACTAATCGTCATTTTTGTGGAAGCTTTGTCCGACATCTCGCCGAGTTGAGGCGCGCAGCTTGTCAGAACTCGGGCTATCAGGCACGCTCGTTGCCAGTGCTACCCGCGTGCAGCGATCTGCTTCGGCGGACAAACGGACGAACGACTTCTTCCAAGGTCCAGCGAATCGCGATCTGAATGAGGACACTTGATTGTGTCTTTCACTTAGGGAAGTTTAGGTAGCTTGGTCCCTCCATCGAGGATGAGGCCACACGATTCATGCGTAATTCGCGACGCTTAGCGCTTCAGCTTCTGCATGTACTCTGCTTCCGATTTGCGGATGTAGTTCGCGTCAAGCGCGAGTACATCTACGGTATTGCCGGCGCGCAGTTTCTCGTAACCGATACGCGCTGCGACTTCGGTGCTGCAGTACTGGACGACATCCGGTTTTGGGAAGGATGCGGTGCTCGCTTCGGCGGCAACCACTCGCAAACGCTTCGAGTTCGCGAGAGCTGCGGCTTGTTCGGCTGTCATTAACGATTCTTCCCGCTTGCCGCCGGTTTGAACGGAGACATAAAGCTCGCCGCGACCGGCGTCGAGTACAGCCATCGTATTTTCCTGCGCTCCCGCGGCAGCTAGGAGAACTTCGAGCGAGGTCAGAGTTGCGATCGGGAGCTTGAGAACTTCCGCCAGTCCTTTCACGGCCGTTAAACCGACGCGCAATCCCGTGAACGAACCTGGGCCTGTAACAGCCACGAGAGCTTCCAATTGTTTTGCCGAATAGCCGTGCTTCGCAAGGAGCTCCGCGATTTGCGGAATAAGTTCTGCAGAGAACGCGCCGCCTTGAATGGGAGTTGACTCGATAATCTCTACTTGTTTGCCGCCGCAAGCGAGTGTTATGCCACCTTGTCGTCCGGACGTATCGATAGCGAGCAGCAGCATCAGACGGCGGAGATCGAGTCCTGGCAGAGTTCGAGCAGCACGCCTCCTGTTGCCGAAGGATGAACAAAGATGTAGAGATGTCCGCCGGCGCCTACCTTGATTTCCTCGGAAATGAGACGCACACCCTTGCGCTTAAGCTCTTCGAATGTAGCGGAGATATCGTTTACGTGGACTGCCACATGATGCAGTCCTTCACCGCGTTTAGCGATGAACTTGGCGATCACGGAGTCGTCTGAAGTTGGCTCCAGGAGCTCAAAACGGGTCTCGCCGACCGGCACCATCGCCGCTCGCACCTTTTCATGCTCGACTGTCTCTTCTCCGACAACTCTCATACCGAGCTGCTCATAAAATTTTCGTGCCTGGGCGATGCTCTTCACGGCAATGCCGAGATGGTCCACGTTAAACATGCTTTTCTCCCGCGTGCGCGGCGAAGCTGTTTACCAGCTCTTCCACCAGCGAATACGGATCGCGGTGGTGCTCAGCAATTTCGCGCGCGTAGCGATTAAGATGCTCGGAATCGAGCCGCTCGTGCATCATGCGATCGAGCAGCGCTTTGCGCAGCATCTCGATCAGCCGCTCGCGCCAATTGCTTACCTTCTTGCGCCGCGCGAGGTCCTTCTTCTCAAGATACTCGCGATAGCTGGTAATGGTCTTCATCAAGTCGCTGATGCCTGTTCCCTCGGTCGCAACCGTCTTGATAATGGGCGGAGTCCAATCGTCGGGCCTGATGGCGAGCGTCTGCATGGCTCGAATCTCGCGCTCCACGCGATCGGCTCCCTCGCGATCGCTCTTGTTAATTACGAAGACATCGGCAATTTCCATGACGCCGGCTTTGATCGTCTGCACATCATCTCCCATTCCGGGAACGAGGATCACGACGGTAATGTCTGCGAGACGCACGATATCGATCTCATCCTGGCCGACGCCGACGGTCTCAACGAGAACCACGTCTTTTCCAGCAGCGTCGAGCAATGTCGCAACATCCGCAGTCGCAGGAGCGAGGCCGCCGAGGAACCCTCGTGTAGCCATGCTGCGGATATAAATTCCCGTATCCGCATGGTGCGCCTGCATGCGAATGCGATCCCCGAGAATCGCACCGCCGGTGTAAGGACTCGTTGGATCAACGGCGATAATGCCGATCGTCTTCCCCTGCTTGCGATACTCGCGTGCAAGCTGATCGACTAGCGTACTCTTGCCAGCGCCGGGAGAGCCGGTCAGTCCGATCACAGTTGCGTTGCCGCTGTAGGGGAAGAGAGCCTTCATCAACCGAATCGCCTGCGAGGAGTCATCTTCAATTGCGCTGATGGCGCGAGCGAGAGCACGGACATCGCCGCCTCGAATACGCTCAACAAAAGATTCCAGCGATGACGTGCTTCTCTTTTCGGTATCGGCAGGAACAGGCATCGCGAACAGGACAGTGTATAGGAGAGGCTTAGAGGCTCAGGAGCTTCGAGGTTGAGCAGCTCAGTAGCTCTTGAGCAACTGCCGGGCAATGACCAGCCGCTGAATCTCACTGGTGCCTTCGCCAATCGTGCAGAGCTTCACATCGCGGTAGAACTTCTCAGCCGGATAGTCCTTGATGAAGCCGTAGCCTCCGTGAATCTGCACGCCTTCATTGGCACACCGCACAGCGACTTCGCTGGCGTACAGCTTGGCCATCGATGATTCTTGCGTGGTTTTCAAGCCGGCATCTTTCATCGACGCGGCCCGGAACGTGAGCAGGCGTGCGGCATCGATTTCTGTCGCCATGTCTGTGAGCTTCCACTGGATCGCCTGGAAATCGCTGATCGGGCGGCCAAACTGTTTCCGCTCTTTTGAGTACTTGAGCGCTGCTTCGAATGCGCCCTGCGCGATTCCAAGCGAGAGCGCCGCGATCGAGATGCGACCGCCATCGAGGACGCGCATCGCATCGATAAATCCGTCACCTTCTTTTCCAACGAGGTTCTCCGCCGGGATGACGCAGTCTTCAAAAATCAATTCGGCGGTATCGCTGGCACGAAGTCCGAGCTTGTTCTCCTTCTTGCCAGGACGAAAGCCTTTTGTATCTTTATCGACAATGAACGCCGAAAGGCCGTGGGTGCCGGTGGTCTTATCCGTTACCGCGATGATGACCGCAACATCTGCGTAGTGGCCATTGGTGATGAAAGTCTTGGTGCCGTTCAACACCCAGGTCCGGCCGCGCCGAACCGCGGTCATGCGCGCACTGCCGGCGTCGGAGCCTGAACCTGGCTCGGTTAGCCCCCAGCATCCGATAAATTCTCCGGATGCCAATTTGGGAAGATATTTGCGCTTCTGCTCTTCGTTTCCTGCGATATAGATATGGTTCGAGCAGAGAGAATTGTGGGCGGCGACGATGATGCCGACCGATCCGTCCACACGCGACAGCTCTTCGACAGCGATGACGTAGTCCACGTAGCCGAGACCGGAGCCGCCATATTCGGTCGGAAAGACCACGCCCATCAGTCCCATTTTTCCGAGCTGCTTGATGGCGGCGAGCGGAAACTCAGATTTTTCGTCCCACTCCATGACGTGTGGACGAATCTCTGACTCGGCAAACTCGCGAACAGAGCGCTTGAGCTGCTCTTGCTCTTCTGTGAACTGAAAATCCATTGCTACCTAAACGGCGTCCCTAAACCGGGTTCAGGGACAAAACAAGTGAGCATAGCACGCTGGAAGCGCACGATTTACGCCACGGTCCCAGGAAGTAACCTGCTCCTCTGCTGCCGTTCGCCTACAATGTTAGTAACGAAGTAAACAACGTGAAAACCAGCGTTTTTGAGATTTTCAAGATCGGCATTGGGCCGTCGAGCTCGCACACGGTAGGCCCTATGCGCGCGGCCAGAGATTTCGTCTCACGCATCTTCTCCAACGGCCGCCTGCCCGACGTGACGCGCCTCAGCGCGGAGCTGTTCGGATCGCTCGCACTGACGGGACGCGGCCACGCCACCGATCGCGCAGTAATCCTGGGGCTGCTCGGCGAAGCGCCCGATCAGGTAGATCCGGGAAGGATCGATTCGCTGGTGGCAGAAGTTCGAGAGACACGCAAGCTGCGCCTGCTCCATCGACAGGCGATCGATTTCGACGAACCGCGCGATCTGGTCTTTCGCAAGGCAGAGACACTTCCCGGACATTCCAACGGAATGCGATTCACCGCCTTCGCCGGCAATGGCAGTGTCGTCGATACGCAAATTTATTATTCGATCGGCGGCGGCTTCATCAGCAAAGAAGGCGAGGAAGATAGCGCCTCCTCCGGCTCTCAAAAGAAAGAAGTTCCATTTCCGTTCTCCAGCGCCGCCGATCTGCTGCGTATCGGCGATGAAACCGAGTTATCAATTTGGGAAATCGCGCTGGAGAATGAAAAGGCCTGGCGAACGGAATCGGAGATTCGCGAGCGCCTCAAGCAGATCCATCTCACGATGGAAGCCTGCATCGACCGAGGGCTTCGAACTGAAGGGATTCTGCCCGGCGGTTTGAAAGTACGCAGGCGAGCGCCACGCCTTTTTCAAAAACTCAGCGGGCGTCCGAGCGCCGATCCGCTCGCGCCGATGGACTGGGTCAACGCATTCGCGATGGCTGTGAATGAAGAGAACGCCGCCGGCGGTCGCGTAGTTACCGCCCCTACGAACGGAGCGGCCGGAATCATTCCCGCTGTTGCTCGTTATCATTTGCTGTTTACGCCGGGCGCGCAGACTGAAGACATCTTTCGCTATCTGCTGACTGCCGGGGCCATTGGCATTTTGTACAAAGAGAACGCTTCCATTTCGGGAGCGGAAGTGGGATGTCAGGGCGAGGTAGGCGTCGCTTGTTCGATGGCCGCCGGAGGGCTCGTTGCGGCGTTGGGCGGAACCAATCGTCAGATCGAATACGCAGCGGAGATCGGCATGGAGCACAACCTCGGAATGACCTGCGATCCGATCGGCGGACTCGTTCAGATTCCCTGCATCGAGCGCAATGCCATGGGCTCGGTAAAAGCCATCAATGCCGCTCGCATGTCGATGAGCGAGACCGGTGAGCACAAGGTTTCATTGGATCAAGTCATCGAAACCATGTACCGCACGGGACAGGATATGCAATCGCGGTACAAGGAGACCTCCCTCGGTGGGCTGGCGCTGAACATCATCGAGTGCTGATGCGCGTTAGCGTGGAGCCAGCCGCCCTCGGCCGGGTGTTTGGTTTTCGCCAAACGGACTGAAACCATCTGGATCCTACTCCGACGACCTGAACAAACTGAATCAAAAACCCGGGCGAGGGCGCCCGGCTCCACGTTGGGATTCAGAACAACTTTGGCTCTGCATAGATCAGCTTTCCATCGACCAATCTGGCTTCGGGCGTCAGTTTATGCGGGCGCGCCGGTTTTTCATTGTCGATGTGCAGGACATCGTGACCGTGTGCTTTGAGATAGTCGGAGACCAACATTCGGTGACAACGAAAGTACACGCGCTCGGCGCACATGATGGCCGGCGGACCGTTTTCTGCCAAGCGAAGCAACTCGTCGATCCCATTCTGAAATTCTTGCGTGAGCATGTAGTCGGCGTAGTTGCGAAAGGAATCGTTGCGCAGTCCGTTATTGGGCGAGTCTTTCGTCTGCCGCTTGCGCCTGCCGCCCAATGTGGGCATCCAGACATAAGCAATTCCCGATTCAGGAAGAGCTTTCTCCAGCGACTCGCGATTGAAATGAGGCAGCCGCCGCGACATGGGGAAGGCGCGAATATCAGCGAGCATCTTGATTCCATGCGCCTGCAGGGCAGAGATCAATTCCGGCAACTCTCTTGTCGAGTGCCCGATGGTGTAGATGGTGGCCACTGAAGGTGATCGCCAGGAATTAAGAACTCTCTATACGAGAGCCGCGCGAATTCCGGATTTTAAAACCGGCTCATCTTCCACAGGTACGGTCCTCAGGTCGAGCATCAATCGATCAGCCTCAATGCGCGCTACGACGGGCGGCGTTTGCCTGCGCAGCCTGGTCAATAGTTCCTCAGGGCTGCATCGATCGCATGTAACGGCAACAACAGACGTCGGCAATCCGGCGGTTGGCGCAGTGCCGCCGCCGATAACCGATTGGCCTGGGGCAACTTCAAGTTTGCAGTCCCGAATTGGTCCCAGAGCACGGACGAAACGCTCTGCTCGGCTGCGGATTTCCTCGGCAGGAGCGTAGATCATCTGCAGCGTTGGAATCGCGGAGTAGTCTTGGCGGACGTACGCGAGCAGCGTGGCTTCAAGAGCTGCATACGTGAGCTTATCGACACGCAGTGCGCGGAACAGAGGATTTGATTGCATGCGTTTTACCAGCTCCGATCGCCCGGCGATCACGCCGGCTTGTGGGCCGCCGAGAAGCTTGTCACCACTAACGCACACAACGTCGATGCCCACGGCAAGCGCCTCATGCAAACCGTACTCGTCGCGAACGCCGGCAGACGCCAGGTTCACAAGCAAGCCATTCCCCAGGTCTTCCATAACGGGGATGCGATGCTTGCGGCCGAGTGCCGCCAATTCGGAGGAGGAAGGCTGCTCGGTGAAGCCAATCATCGCGAAGTTTGAGCGATGGACGCGGAGGAGGAGACGCGTATTCGGCGTAATTGCCTTCTCGTAATCGGAAAGCCGGGTGCGATTCGTGGTGCCAACTTCACGAAGCTGCGCGCCCGACTTGGCCATAATCTCGGGCACGCGGAACGAGCCGCCGATCTCAACTAACTCGCCACGCGAGACGATCACCTCGCCGCCATCGGCCAAGGTGTTGAGCGCCAGCAGAACCGCAGCCGCACAGTTATTGACCACGATTGCCTGCGGCGTAGAGTCGCCGCCCTTTGCTTCTGCGGAAGGGTTCGCCAGCAGTCGATCGAAGAGCCGCTGCACGTGGACATCGCGCTTGCCGCGCTCTCCTGAGTCGAGATCAAATTCCAAATTGGAATATCCTGACGCAACGTTGATGAGATGGTCCAGAGCATCGCGCGAGAGCGGTGCGCGTCCCAAATTGGTATGAAGGATTACGCCGGTGGCGTTGATGACTCTCTGTAGCGAGTAACCCAGCGAGCGCCGCAGCTCGCGCTCGACTCCTTCAGGAATGCCCTCGATAGCAAGCTGCGTCCGATCCTCGTCGAGAGTGCCTGCGGCAATTTCCGCCCGCAGCCGCTCGAGTACAGTGCGGACCGCATCGGCAGTAGCGGCGCGGCCCTCGCGCTCAATGCATTCGCTAATTGCGGACGAACGCAGCAGTTCGTCCACCGACGGAAGCTGCCGCAGCAAATCCGCTTTCTTTGCTGTCACTCCCGTATTTCACCAGATGCTTTCCTTCCCAGGCAACGGGCAGCATCTTTTGCAGCTTGTGGCGGTGACGGCGGCTCATCTTGAGCTGCGAACCATCCCGCAGCACCAGCAGGTAATCCCCACGCTGCAGGGCATGCGACTCCTTCACTCGCTCGAAGTTCACGATGGTGCAGCGGTGTATGCGTCCGAACTTCTGCGGGTCGAGGCGCTGCTCAATGGCGTTAATGGTCGAGCGAATGCGGAACACCTGTCCAGCGGAGTGGATATGAACGTAGTTGGCGGCGGCGGAGAGGTAATCAATGTCCGCAATGGTCTGGAGGAAAATTCGGCTCTGCGACCGAATCACGATTTTCTTGGGGTACTCGCGCGGCGTCTCCGCTGACTGCATTCCGGGAGCCTGCATATAGGACGACACAGTAGCCATACACTCCTCAATGCGATTCTGAATTCGAACCACAACTCCCCGGCCGAGCGATGCGCGAGCCCTGGTATGGAACGGCACGATCTGAGGAGCTGGTTTTCTATCTGCTTAAACCTGAGAAACGAGAGATTTCATCCAGAAAAAGCGGCTGTCGACTTTTGGACTAGCTAATGTGCTCCGTGCCTCCGTGTCTCCGTAGTGAAAGGACAGGGAGCAAGGGCAACCCACTGGTAATCAGGTATTTCCCTTGTATAACTAAGAGCCTGACCAATTTAGGGCTTACGATGATTGTGGTAACGTTAGCCCAATTTACGCAGTCCACGCCGATAGTGTGCCGATTCCAACCTTTGGGCCTTGGCAGAGCACATCTGCGCGGAGTTGCAGCGCCCATCGATTATGGCTCTCGGTTTTGGCTTCAATAAGGCGAAGATTCTCAGCGCGGCTGAGAAGTATGTTCAGCAGGGCAAGCTGCAGAACGCCATCGCCGAATACGAAAAGGTCTCGAAGCAGGACCCGAAGGACCTTACTGTCCTCAACACCATCGGCGACCTCTATGCCCGTCTTGGCCGCAACGACAAGGCCACCGAATTCTTCCGAAAAGTTGGGGATGCCTACGCCTCAGATGGCTTTGTAGTCAAAGCCATTGCCATGTACAAGAAGCTGACCAAGCTGGGCGCAACCACGCCCGACGCGCTGGTCCGCCTCGCCGATCTCTACACCCAGCAAGGGCTCTATAACGATGCACGCGCGCAGTACATGATCGTCGCCGATCAGTACCTCAAGATCAACGACAAGGAGAGCGCCACCGGCATTCTCAAGAAGATGCTGGACCTCGACCCGGAAAACGCCGTAATGCAGGCGAAGGTCGCGGATCTGTATCAAAAGCTGGGGAAGAATGAGGAGGCGCGGGACATCTACTTCAATGCCGCGCAAGCGCTGTTTCAGCGCGGCTCGGTAGCCGAGGCCGAAGAGGCGCTGCGGCATGTCCTCAAGATCGATCCCAAGTATGAAAAGGCGCTGCTGCTGCAGGCGCAAATCGCAGCAACCTCGGGAAAGTCCGATGCGGCGATTCAGAATCTCGCCAAGCTGCAGGACCTTGACACCCGTCCCGAGGCGTTGCGTCCGTTATTGCAAACGTACATAAGCAGCGGCGATTTCGATAAGGCAGAGCCGATCGTGGATAAGCTGGCCACTGTCCACAACGATTCGTCAGTAATTACGTCTTATTCTGAGTCCCTGCTTGCAGCGGATCGCTCCGATCTCGCCGTCGAGCTCTACGAAAAGTACGCCGACAAGTTTCTTGCCGAGAACAAGCAAGAGTTCCTCGATAAGCTGACGGTTCTGGTCTCGAAGATCAAGGAGAGCGAGCCTTCGCTGCAATCGATGCTCGCGCTGCTGCGCAGATCGGAAGCGCCGGCTCACGCCATTCGAGAGGTTCAGGAGCTGCTGGCGAACACTTACGTTCACAACGGCGAACTCCAGGCGGCGGCCGATCTCTACGAAGCTCTGGCGCAGGCGGAGCCTGAGAATCCACTGCACGAGCAGAATTACAAGCAGATTATTTCCCGAATGGGGAAAGATTCAGCGACCCGCGAGCTGTCGAGCGAAGAGGCCGGACAGGCGCTCATGGTCGATGAGCTCGAAGCTGCGCCTGCAGTGGTTCAGGAATATTCGCGCGATCTGGCTGAGGAGATCACCTCCGCGCTTACCGACTCCGAACTCTTTGCCAGCTATAACGTGCCGGAGAAGGCGGTTGTGCCGCTGGAGAAAGTGCTCGCCAAAGCTCCCAACGATGTACGCGTTCGCCAGCGTCTCGCTGCGTTGTATGCAAGGCTGGGCCGCTTCGCCGACGCTGCGGCTTGCTGCCAGGTACTGGCGGAAGTTCACAGCGTCGCGGGGAATGCCGATCAGGCGAAGCAGTTGCGCGAGATCGCCGCGCGATACGAGCAGCAGGCCGGAGGAGCCGCTCCGACTGCGACGGCGGAGATTATCGAAGCCCCGCTGCCGCCTCCGCCAATCGACGTGGCGCCGGTCGAGCCGATTCCCTTCCAAGCTTCCTCTGTTGCCGCTGTCGAAAAGCAGCAGACTGCGCCCGCAGCTGCAGCCGAGTTTGAGATCGCTGCTGCCGCTCCCGCCCCGGTAACTGCAATCGAAGCCACGCCTGTCGCCAGTGCAGCGGCACCGGCTGAAACCGATCATGCCGAGTGGGAAGACATGCTCACGGTCGAAGCTCCGGCAGCTTCCGTGCAGGAAGTCACGGCGCAGGATTCTCCCGACGAGATCGCTGAGGAAGCTCGCTTCTACATCGACCAGGGAATGCTGGCCGAAGCAAAAGCGGCGATCGCGCGTTTGGAAACGAGCGCGCCGAACCATCCCGCTCTCACCGAGCTGCGTGAAAAATCGAAACCGGTGGAAGCGCCCGCGCCACCAGCCTCAGCGCCCGCTGAGATGGCGCCTGCGAAGCAGGTAGTCGAAGCCGCACCGATTTCGATTCCGGAGCCATCACCTAAAGCTCCCGTGCCGCAGCCGCCTCCGCAGCAAGAGCCGGAGGAAGAAGAGGTATTTGCCGATCTTCTTGCGGAGCCGACTCCAGCGGAAGCTCCAAAACCAACGCCGAAGCCGGTGATCTCGCCTGCTCCGGCTCAGCCGAAGACCGCAGCGGCAGCCGCTTCGATTTCGCAACCAGCGATTGCGGATGACCCGCTGTCCGGCATGCTCTCCGATCTGGAAGACGCGCTGGGCGACCTAGCTCCGCCTCCAGCGGCGAGCAAACCGGTGACGGCCGTGGCCAAAGCGCCGGCTGTGCGCGTTCCAGAGCCTCAGCCCGTTGCAGCGGCGCCAGTACCGCAGCCCACTGCCGGTACAGCATCGGCTCCGATCAGCGACGAGGCCAGCTCGATGCTCTCCGATCTTTTGCACGAGTTCAAAGAGGAGGTCGAGGAACCGGTCGCAGAAGCCGACGATCCCGAGACCCATTACAACCTCGGCGTCGCCTTCCGCGAAATGGGACTGCTCGACGAAGCTATCGGCGAGCTGCAGAAGGTTTGTCGCTCGCTCGACAACGGCCACTCATTCTCGCAGCCCATTCAGGCCTACACCTGGCTGGCACAGTGCCTGGTCGATAAGGGTGCTCCTCAGGCCGCCATTCGATGGTACGAACGCGCTCTTGGGGTAAAAGGCATTAACGAAGATAGTCGGCTGGCCGTTTATTACGACATGGCAAACGCCTTCGAATCGGCTGGCAATAAGAAAGCCGCGCTCGACAACTTCATGCAGGTCTATGGCGCTAACATCGACTATCGAGACGTGGCCGACCGCATCCGCAGCCTGAGCAAGTAGATGCTCTACAATCACGACTATGGATCCCGAGGCCAAGGTTCTGAACTTTCCGCCTGCTGCGCGGGACAACGGCCTTGCCCAAAAGACGGAGGAACAGGTGGGCACTGAAGCTCAGGCGACCAACTTGGTCACTCCCGCTCCGTCGGAAGCCCCGCCGCCTATCTGGATGCAGCGCTTGGCGATTATCAGCACCGTCATCATCTGCTGCTGGATCGGCTTCATTCTCGCCGCCCTACCCTGGTTGCCACAGTGGACAGAGAACAGCCTGATCAATGACTTTCCAAATCTGCGCTGGCTGCTTGGGACCGGATTCGTTCGCGGTCTGGTGACTGGCATTGGCGTGCTCGATCTCTGGATCGGCATCTCGGAAGCTGTGCACTACCGCGACCGTCGCTAGCCTGTTCGCCGCCCAAGGCATCCTGTAATCTTGAAGTCTTGAACTTTTCCCGCTGAACATTCCTATGGCACAAGAAGATAAACCGACGCTGGCCAAGGCTCCTCTGGCTTATGAGAATCCCGCATTTCTGAATAGTCCTGAAGGACGGGCGCTGCGCATCCTGGCAGAGTACTCCGAGCCGCTGGCGCGCTTCCGTCGTGAACGGATTCAGGACACCGTCGTGTTCTTCGGCTCAGCGCGCTTTGCGAATTTGCGTTCCGCTGAACGTGCCCTGCAGTTGCTGGAAAAACCTGGGGCGGCGACTCCTGCCCCCGAGCACGAACAACCGGCTACGCTCGACGGAGCGCTGCACGGGCGGGAGAACTCCCTGAAGCTCAAGCGAGCGAAGGCCGCGGTCGAGATGGCGCGATACTACGAAGACGCCCGGCGCCTTGCTTTCCTCCTCACTAAGTGGTCGATGAAGCTGCAATCTAAGCGGCATCGGTTCGTCGTCACCTCGGGCGGAGGCCCGGGAATCATGGAGGCCGCCAACCTCGGGGCCAGCGAGGCAGGAGGAAAGACGATCGGCCTCAATATTCGCCTCCCCTTTGAGCAATTCCCAAATCGGTACATAACGCCGGAGCTGAATTTCGAGTTCCACTACTTCTTCATGCGCAAGTACTGGTTCGCGTATTTGGCGAAGGCGCTGGTCATCTTCCCAGGAGGATTCGGGACCCTCGACGAACTCTTCGAAATCCTCACGCTCGCCCAAACTGAGAAGCTGGCAAAGAAGATTATCGTGCTCATCTACGGGCGCGAGTATTGGAACCGCGTGCTGAACCTTGATGTGCTCGTCGATTCCGGCACGATCTCTCCCGAAGACAAGGACCTGTTCTGCTTCGTCGATACGCCGGAAGAAGGTTTCGAGAGGCTGCGCGAGGGTCTGACCAAGTACCATCTTCAAGGCCTGCAGGTGCCGGCTGAACCAGAACGGGAAGAGGCCAGGGAGCAGGGAGACTTTCCCGAAATCGCCAAAACGCGCGGCTGAGCACCAGTTGATTTTTCACCACGGATTGGTGAAGCCCACGGAGCGGCAAATCAATACCTCGCATGCAGGGACTCCGCTAGGGAAAGATGATTCTTAAGCCATGACATGCACCGAAGTTTGTGCGGCCGGATCATCTTTCAACAATATTTCTGCACAACAACCTGTGCTCTCTTCCGCTGCTCTCTTCCTTATCCACCCAGCTCCACAACATGGACAAGTTTTGAACAGGATAATCACAAAAATACTTTTGATTTCTCTTGCGCCTGTCCGCCAAAGGAGTAAATTCACTTGCACGCGAGCGTGAGATGTCCTGAATCGCTCGAGCCTGAGTTTCAAAGCTGAAGCGTTCGCAAGAATGTGGATGCTTGGAAACATCGGTCGGGACCCGCAGTTCCGTCGGAGAAGGGCAATCGCAAGATTGTTCTGACGCGAGACGAAGCCGAGAGTTCTGATCGAACAAGGGCCGGTTGCAGATCGACGAAAGTTGAAACGCAACTGGTTGCTGTGATCGATGATGCAGACGGGCGAGCAAACGGCAGCGGCGAAGGCTGTTGACCGGGTGCAAGGATCGAGTGGCGAATAACCGCTCGACTCCCGAAGCCAGCGGACTTCACATCGAGGCGCAATTCAAAAGATTGCGAACTCGATGCTAGGAACTTCGGCGATGAAAGTCGCCGATATTTGAAGAGTCCGGCAGGTTGAGCATGGGTTGAGGCTTCACCGCTTCAGCCTGTGAGAACAAGCTCGGCGAAAGCCAGGTGAGTTCATCAGTCTGTGAGCATAGGTTCGGCGCAAGCTGGATTTCATGCGGGAGATGCACTGGGGAAACCTGAGGCGCTCCTGAAGATTCTGCAAGCAGAAGCGATCAGCACTGTGAACGAAGATTTTGACTGCGCGCAAGTGCCGTTGAGAGCTTCGGATCGCAGCCAGGTTGCCGGAGCCGATGGCATAAGCCAAAGGCAAGTTGCAGTCGTGCTGGAAACAGTGATTGCAACGTACATGGCGCTCCAGAAATGGAACGCACGAGCAGCAATCGAAAGATGGGCAGCTCGGGCAGATTGCGAAAGCGTTCTGCCGGTCACGGCAACTAAATCGCAGTACAGCGCGTGGCGCAAGTCACAAGCGGGTGCGGCGGTTGTCAGTCAGACGCAGTCCTCCCAAAATGGGAAGATGGCGGTGATTGATAGTCGGCTCCGCTGGAACTGAATCCGAGCTTCGGTTCGGACCAGGAATTCAGGGACGGGGTCCGGCGGGAAGTCCTCAGCATGGCGAACCATTCGGCGCGAGTCGAGTGCGGAGTTCATGCAGGCAGAAGCCCGGTAAACCTGAACAGCGTGGCGCAAGTCACGACGGTAGATCGGCGAAGACCAACTGTGATGCTGTGTGGGACGGAAGTTCGGCATTGCAATCCAGATGGCCTGAAAGACTGGTAGTCCTCTCGCGGCGAAAGTTGCGGGACAGACGAGCCAGCCTAGAGACTACAGAGCTGAGAAGCGAAAGTTTTTCAGAGTGTCTGTGGCCCTATCTCAAACCTGAGAGGGTAAGAGATAACAAAGAGCGGCGACTTGGTGGACGGCCTGTCGAATCCAGGCAACAGGCTTCACCTTCGAGCACTCGCAGGACGGCGTCGCAAGGCGAAGTCAGGCGTAAAGCTTCCGGTAACGGAAGGGGGCGCGAGGAGTGACAAATTCATCTAGTCTGCATATGTGAGCAGCCAGTTCTGGAAACGGGATTGGCCAGCTCGACAAAAATAGGACATCTCACCACTATCCACGGCCTGCATTCGCAAGGATGCAGGCCGTGATTGTTTTTTGGCCAGCAGTCGCGCACTTAGCGACCGCGAAGGCTTACCGCTCACACATCTTGCAGCCGAATTTCCAGAGCTCTTCGCCGGAGGTTAGGAGTCTCGGAATCAGACTGCCGGCGGAATCAGACTGGCCGCGTTGCCGACGGCTGATTGTTTTACGAAAGAAACGATTTCGTTCCCATTCTCCCGCAGGTGAGATATTTTGCTTGTGTACGTCTGAACGAGGTCCGGCATGGCTAGTGAAGACGGCAGTTTTCAAGTCACCAACAACGAACGCACGCATCGCTTCGAAGTAGAGTCGGGAGACCAGACAGCGTTCCTGAGCTATCGTCACGTAGGTGGAAGTCTTACGCTCGACCACACCGAAGTCCCTCCTGAACTCGAAGGTCGCGGCATCGCCTCAAAGCTCGCACGTACCGCACTGGACTACGCCCGCCAACAAGGGCTTGAGGTCGTGCCCATCTGCCCCTACATAAGCAAGTATCTTAAGAAGCACTCGGAGTACCTGGATTTGTTGAGCGATGAAAATCGCCGGCATGTGCTGAGTTCTGAGGCCTAGAACGGCGAACACGAAGGTCACGAAGTTAACACAAGAGAGAACAACGAAATCTTCGTGACCTCATGTGTTGCCTTCGTGACCTTCGTGTTCCCCGTCCTCAGGCCGGTCGCGCGGTCGATCGTTCCATCGTCGAATGCAACCGCACACCGAGCAGGTACACATAATGAAGGGCTGAGACGATTGTCAGCGAGAAGACCGTCCAGATTCCTGCCTTTTTCACCGCCGCCACCCACAACCAAGGCCCTACCTCGACCAGCAGCGTGGCTCCTAAAGTCACGATTTGCGCGACAGTATTTGCCTTGCCTAGCACGCTAGGGCGGAAATCGCGCAGCGACGTCGTAGCGTAAACCAGCGTGCAGACAATCAGAATGATGAGGTCCCGTCCGAACACAACTACCGTCACTCGCCACGGAATGCGGTGCATCGCCGAGAGAACGAGAAACAGCGTGCTGATCAGCAGCTTGTCGGCGATGGGATCGAGATACTCCCCGAGTTTCGTGCGCTGGCCGAGCGAGCGGGCCAGCAGACCATCGAGACCATCGCTGATACCGGCCAAAGCAAACAGCGTGAGCGCGATCCCGTAATGCCCATCCATGATCGAATTGACCACGAAGGGAACGAACCCGAGTCGAAGAAGTGTGAGCAGGTTGGGATAGCTTCGGAGCTGGGCGAACAATCGTGTGGCTTCCTATTTCCGGCCGGGGGAAGGCCAGTTTCACTGAGTCACTTTTTCTCAAACGGCTTGAGGTGTGCTGCTCCTAGAATACTGCTGTGCAGCCCAACCTTGCAGCTACTGGTCAAAGCCAATCAGAAGCTGGCGCCAAATCAGGCCCGAATGGTCGCAGGTTTTCTCTAAAGCAAACGATTGCGCTGTGGCTGGTCTCGTGGGCTGGATATCTGGCGATCCGACTCATCGGCCCCACGCTGCGTCCATCATTTAGCTATGAGCCTGGAAGCCAAAACGAGCCACGGACACGTCCGGCGATCTACTGCTTCTGGCATCGATGCGTTTTTGCCTGCGGGTATCTGTTTCGCGGTCACGGCATCCGCGTGCTCACCAGCCGCAGCTATGACGGCGAGTACATCGCGCGCATCATCGAGCGCCTTGGCTTTCGCGCAGTGCGAGGATCTAGCTCGCGCGGTGCGGTGCAATCACTCCGCGAGCTTCAACGCGAACTTGAGCAAGGCGAGTTCGTTGCGTTCACCATCGATGGTCCGCGCGGCCCTCGCTACGTGGCCAAGCCTGGGCCAATTCATCTCGCGCGGGTTACCGGTGCACCAATCTTCTGCTTCTATGTCGCGGTCGAACGCGCATGGGTTCTGAAGAGCTGGGATGCCTTCATGATTCCCAAGCCATTATCGCGGGTTCACTGCTATGTGCGCAGTCCGATCTCGCTATCCCCCGATGCCGATCACGATGAGGCGCTGGCAAGAATGCAAAAAGAATTGGAAGAGGCGCGGAGCAGAGCAGAAGCTTTTTTCGACCACCCGAAGGGCGGCTAGCCCTCTCAGGCTCATGCCTGCTGGTGACGGTATAACGGTATAATTGTCAGTCACACACCTTCGCGCTTACGGTCGCGCGTCTCACTTCAAAATTCTCGTGCTCCACTATGGAGAGCAGGTGTGTGTTCGCAAAACGCGGAGTGTCTCGTTGAAAAAAGGCAATACAGCCGTCGTAGTCGGCGCCCAGTGGGGAGATGAGGGCAAGGGCAAGATCGTCGATGTGCTCTCGGAGAACTTCAACGTCGTCGCACGCTATGCCGGCGGACATAACGCCGGACACACGGTCATCATCGGCGGCCAGAAGTTCGTGCTGCAACTTATTCCGTGTGGCGTGCTGCGTGAAGGATGCCGCAGCGTCATCGGCAACGGCGTGGTGCTCGATCCCATTGCCTTTCTGAAGGAAGTGGATGGACTCAAGCAGAACGGCCTCCATGTCGCCGGCAGGCTGTTTGTTTCAAATCGGGCACACGTGATTCTGCCGTATCACCGGATGATCGAACTGGCGGCCGAGAATGCTCCCGGACGGGTAAAAATCGGCACTACCTCGCGCGGCATCGGCCCGGCATACGAAGACAAAATGAAGCGCGGAGGTTTGCGGGTCATCGATCTGCTGGATTCTTCGCTGCTGCGTACGCACATCGAGAACGCCTGCCGCGAGAAAAACACCATCGCGCATGCGCTGTTCAACACCGACCCGCTCGATCCTGACAAGATCTACGACGAATATTCGCGAGCAGCCGAGCGTGTAGCGCCGTTTGTAACTGACACTGCGCTACTGCTCAACGACGCGATTGCCGCCGGGGAGTCGGTAATGTTCGAAGGTGCGCAAGGCACGATGCTCGACATTGACCACGGAACGTATCCATTCGTGACCTCGTCGAGCGCAACCTCCGGCGGTGCCGTTACGGGAACTGGAGTCGCACCGAACGCGATTCGCTCGGTCATCGGCGTAACCAAGGCGTATTGCACCCGGGTGGGAGAAGGACCATTTCCGACGGAGATCAAAGACGCAATAGGCGACACGCTGCGCGCTCGTGGAAACGAGTACGGCGCGGTTACGGGTCGTCCGCGACGCTGCGGGTGGGTCGATCTTCCTCTGCTTCGTTATGCCACCTCGATCAACGGCATAGATTGGATGGTGGTCACGAAGCTCGACGTCCTGGATACGCTTGAGGAAATTCCCGTCTGTGTCGGCTACAAATTCGGTGGCAAGAAGCATGACAAGCGCATTCCGGCTTCGGCTGGAACGTTCGAAAAAGCCGAGTGTATCTACGAGAAAATGCCTGGCTGGAAGAAAACAACCGTCGGCGTTCGCGACTTCGAAAAACTGCCGCAGAAAGCGCAGAGCTACATGAAGTACCTGGAGGAAAAGACCGGAGCGCGCATCGGCATGATTTCTACGGGTGCGGATCGGGATCAGACGATCATGATGGATGAGTTCGCGGCGGCGCTGCAGATGCGCCAGAAATCGGCGCTACGGGCGTGAATTGATAATCTCTAATCGTGAGCACCCCACCGCGCGATTACGATCTTGATGAGCTTGAATCCGCGCTCAGGAAATCACTTTTCTCGCGCAAGCTTCACTACATTCCCGAAACAGGATCAACGAATACATTGGCTATGCATGCCGGCGCCGCCGGAGTCGAAGAAGGACACGTCTTCTTCGCCGACCAGCAGACCTCCGGGCGGGGCCGTGGCGGGCATTCGTGGCAATCGGAGCCGGGCTCGGCCATTCTCGTTTCCGTCCTTTTGCGGCCGCGAATCGAAGCTGCGCAGGCACTTTGGCTCTCGCTAATGGCAGGTGTGGCGGTTCATCATGCGATTCTGACTACCTGCGGAATTGCGTGCGATCTTCGCTGGCCGAACGATCTGTTGATTGCCCGCAGGAAGGTTTGCGGGATTCTCACCGAAATTTCGTCGGAGATTGAGCAGCTTCGGTTTGCCGTCATTGGAATCGGGGTGAACGTTAATCAACCGTCGTTTCCTCCCGATATCGCTCAGATTGCCACCTCCATCTATATTGAAACGGGGAAGATGTGGTCGCGGACCGAACTGCTCATCGCAGTACTACGATCGCTCGAAGCGGAATACCAAAATGGGTTGGATCGCGACTTTTCACATAGCCTGCTTCCACGGCTCGAATCGATTTCAACGTTTGCGCGTGGTAAGCGCGTGCATGTAGATGAAGCCGGCGGATACGCGGGAGTGACCGAGGGGCTCGATTCCCACGGCTTCCTGAGAGTACGCACTCAGGATGGGATCAGAACTGTGCTCTCAGGCGGAGTGCGGGAATTGAGTGGTTGAGAGTGCCGCCGGTACGGGCAGTATCTTTCGCGGGTTGGATACATCGCGATTGAAGTACCTCGCCGGTGAGACCACGAACGTTGCAGATGGATCGCGACGGAGGGGATTTATAAGGAACTTACATGATCGCCGTCATTTCCGATCTCCACTTCGAAGAAGAAGCCTCCGACTTAATCTCCGGAAATGGGAAACAGATCATTTTCCGGCGCAATCTGGACCCAAAGGCGTACCGCAGCTTCATCGCACACATGGCCAACGAAGTTCGCCGGAGGAACGCAAAATCTTTTGAACTCGTAATCGCCGGCGATCTCTTCGACTTCAATCGCACTACGCTCTGGTTCCGCGATGATGTGCGTCCGTACACTGCCGTAAACGAAACGTCTACCGAACTGGAACAGAAGCTGCTCGGCATCCTGAACGCAACGGCAGAGGAGCCTCCGGTCGGCAAAACACTGGAGCTCTTTCGCGATCTCGCTGCCGGAAAGTACAAGAGCGGCGATCCTGACCAGGACACAAAGAAGCTCGAAAGTTTTCCCTGCCCTGTGAAGATCACCTGCCTGGCAGGAAATCACGACCGCGTTGCAAATGCCTCGGCGGCGATCCGCAACCGCATTGGCGAGTTGATTGGCGTGGACGTCACCCAGCCGTTTCCTCACTATCGGCTGTTTGAGGATCCTGACGCGCTCATCCGCCACGGTCATGAATACGACGGCAACAACTTTGGGCTGGATTTACAGGAAGATGCTCCGATCCCGCTCGAAATTGACGAGTCTGGATATTCGCAGGCGAACTTCGGCGACTTCATCACCATCGACATTGCTGTCCGCCTGCCCTACCTCTTTCGCCGGAAGTATGGTGACGAGCAAATCTTGAAGGATGAAGTTCTGGCGGCTCTTTACCTTCGTCTGCTGCAATTCGACGATGTTCGTCCCCAATCGGCACTGCTCGATTACCTGCTTGATACCTCGAGCGGCGACTTTTCCGCCGAGGATGCCTGGGAAAAACTGGTGCCGGTGATCCAGGAACTGCTCTCGGAAATTCACGACAACAAGTTCTTTCGCTATTGGCTCAGTCGTCGAGCCAAGCCCTGGGCGCCAGCGGAATTGGAAGTTGCGCGCGGGCTACTCGAGCTTGGTGGATGGCGGAATCGCGCAGCCCGCGAAGCCGCACGCAAGATTACGCATTTCATGATGGGTGGCGAGCCCGATCAACCTCAACTCTTCGCTATGCGCGAGGAGCTGATTCAGAACAACAAGGTACGGGTTGTGCTAGCCGGTCACACGCACGCTCCTGAGGTCTGCCTCATCAAGAGCGACGAATCGGGCGAGCGCTTTTACATCAATACAGGAACGTGGCGCGATGTGATCCCCTCCACACCAGACCGCCGCACCTTTGGACGCATGCGCGCGCTTACCTATGTGACGCTGTATTCCAAGTCGGAACAAGACGACGGCTGCAACTCTTTCGATTACTGGACGGGATTTACCAAGGACTGGTAAAGGCCGACTGCTATCAGCTCTTGAAGCCTTCGAAGGTTGAGCGCGCAGCTTCCACACTGCGACGGATATCGACTTCGGAGTGCGCCGCGCTCAAGAACACAGCCTCGAACTGTGAGGGCGGCAGATAGATCCCTCGCTCCAGCATACCGCGATGGAACTGTGCAAAGGCCTTGGTATCGGAATGGGACGCATCTTCGTAATTGCGGACCTCGCTCTTTTGGAAAAACCATGTGAACATCGATCCCACGCGATTCGCTGTGATCGGAATGCCGTGCTTTTCGGCTTCGGACACAACTCCTTCCACCAAGCTCTCGGATTTACTTTCGAGTGAAGCGTAAATTTGTTTTCGCTCGCTTTTCAATTTACCGAGTGTCGCGATTCCGGCGGCCATTGCCAGCGGATTCCCACTGAGTGTCCCAGCCTGGTACACAGGACCGAGTGGCGCGATCATCCGCATGATGTTTGATCGTCCACCATAAGCGCCTACCGGGAGTCCGCCGCCGATGATCTTTCCCAAAGTGGTAATATCCGGGAGGATTCCGTAAAGCTCCTGCGCTCCGCCATACGCCACGCGAAATCCGGTCATCACCTCGTCAAAAATCAAAAGCGTTCCGCTCGCACGAGTAAGATCGCGTAGTTGTTCCAGATAGCCTTGCCGGGGCGGTACGCATCCCATGTTGCCGACGACGGGTTCCACAATTACGGCTGCGATCTGATCACGGTAACGCTCAAAGGCCTGATCGAGGGCTTCCGCTGAATTGAACGGCAGGGCAAGCGTGAATTGAGCCTGCTCTTCCAGCACACCTGCGGAACCCGGAATGCCGAGTGTCGCCACGCCGGAACCGGCTTTTACCAAAAGCGAATCGGCATGGCCGTGATAGCAGCCTTCGAACTTGATGATGTACTTGCGGCCGGTGAAGGCGCGAGCCAGACGGATGGCCGACATCGTCGCTTCGGTGCCGGAGCTGACGAAGCGCATCATTTCGATCGAGGGAAATGCATCTCTTACTAGCTCGGCGAGCTCGCCTTCACTGGACGTTGATGCGCCGAAGCTGGTGCCGTTTTCAGCGGCACGTTTCACCGTTTCGATCACTTCAGGGTCAGCATGGCCAAGAATCATTGGCCCCCAAGAGCCGACATAGTCGATGTACTCGTTGCCATCGGCATCCCACATCCGGCTGCCCTTGGCGCGAACGATGATCGGAGGCTCTCCGCCTACCGCGCGGAAGGCGCGCACGGGGGAATTCACGCCGGCGGGAAAGAATTCGCCGGCGCGTAGTCGGAGAGTGCTAGAGCGAGATGTTTCTTTAATGACCACCCAACGAGTATAGCGGGGTGTTCCAGCAACAAAGCCCATTATGTGTTAATCTATTTGTCAAGAGTGAGTTTAATGTCCAGTGGACGTGTACACGTAGTCATGCCGAAGGATCTAACCGACGAAATCGACGTCGTCGTCGGTCAGCGCCATCGCAGCTCATTTATCTGCGAAGCTGCGCGAGAAAAGCTCATTCGGCAAAAACAAGCCGAGGCTATTCGCAAGTATGCCGGCTCGTTGCGCGACGAAGACTATCCCGAATGGAAGAACGGCTCTGCTGAGTGGGTTCATAATCTTCGTCAAGAGGACGAACGCATCCGGGAGGGAAAATTGAAAGGCTCTTCAAATGAGAATTCTCACCGACACAAACGTCCTCATCGACGCTCTCAAGAAAAAGCGCGGTCGCGGTGAGTTTCTCGAGGCGCTGCCACGGCAGGGATTCACGCTCTGCACATGTGCGGTGGTGCTCACTGAGCTCTACAGCGGAATCGCTCCAGCCGATCGTTCTAAAGCCGAAGGCATGACCGGGGATTTTCTCTTTCTCTCGACCAACGCCGAATTGGGAAGGCTCGCCGGTACTTTAAGGAAACGCTATCGTGACCTGGGCGTTGCATTATCAACCCCTGACTGCCTTATCGCCGCTAGTGCCATCCACTATGACGCCATGCTACTTACGTTCAATCAGAAGGACTTTCCCATGCCGGAACTCCGTTTTTATCCGGTTTCCGCTCAGGCTTAACTGAAAGGTGTGTGTATTTGAATCCCGCTATCCGTAACATCGCCATCATCGCGCACGTCGATCATGGCAAGACCACGCTGGTTGATGCCATGCTTCGTCAGAGCGGGGCATTTCGCTCTAACGAAGTAGTTGCCGAACGCGTGATGGACTCGAATGAACTTGAACGCGAGCGCGGCATCACCATCCTCGCCAAGAACACTGCGATTTTCTACCACGATGTAAAGATCAACATCGTCGATACTCCCGGCCACAGCGACTTCGGCGGCGAGGTGGAGCGCGCGCTGAAGATGGTCGATGGCGTAATGCTGCTGGTCGATGCCAGCGAAGGGCCGCTTCCGCAAACTCGGTACGTTCTTAGCAAAGCACTTGAAGCAGGACTGCCGCCAGTGCTGGTGATCAACAAGATCGACCGTCCAGACGCTCGCGCGCAGGAAGTGCTCAACGAGGTTTATGACCTCTTCATCGACCTCGACGCAAAGGAAGATCAGCTCGGATTTCCAGTTCTCTATACGAATGCCAAATTGGGAACCGCATCTACGAGCACCGATGTGCCCGGACGCGACCTGCAGCCCTTATTCGATGCCATCATCGAGCACATCCCGGCTCCGAAAGGCGATGCGAATGGTCGGCTACAAATTCAGGTGGCCAATCTCGACTACAGCGACTACCTCGGCCGACTCGCTATTGCGCGGGTCTTCAGCGGCACGCTGAAGAACGGAGAAGAGATTGGGATCGCCAAGCGGGACGGCTCTATTCAGCCGGTGAAGATCACGAAGCTGTTCTCATTCAGCGGCCTCAAGCGCGTTGATATCGATAAAACGGAGCTGGGCGATATTGTTGCTGTCGCGGGCGTCACCGGCATCACCATCGGCGAGACCATTACGGGAATTGAGTCCCCGGCGCCGCTGCCGCCGATCGTCATCGACGAGCCGACAATCGCCGTGCAGTTCACGGTGAATACGTCTCCATTCGCTGGGCGTGAAGGCCAGTACGTCACCTCGCGCAACCTACGCGAGCGTCTGGAAAAGGAGCTACTGACCAACGTCAGCCTCAAAGTCGAGGAGACCGCCAACACCGACAGCTTCAAAGTGATGGGACGGGGCGAACTGCAGCTCTCGATCCTGATCGAGACGATGCGCCGCGAAGGTTACGAGCTGATGGCGGGGAAGCCTGAAATTGTTACCCGCAAGATCGACGGCAAGCTGATGGAGCCAGTCGAGCACCTCACGATCGACATTCCTGAAAATTTCGTCGGCGTGGTCATCGAAAAGCTCGGCCCCCGCAAGGGCGAGATGACGAAAATGCACAATCACGGCTACGGACGCGTGCGTCTCGAGTTCCGTGTGCCCAGCCGCGGTTTGATCGGCCTACGCAGTGAGCTCCTGACCGACACGCGCGGAACCATCGTGATGAATTCCCTCTTCGACGGCTACACGGAATATCAAGGCGAGATTCCACAGCGCATCACAGGAGCGCTCGTGGCCGATCGTCCCGGAGTGGCGACTGCTTATGCTCTCTACAATTTGCAGGAACGTGGTGAGCTGTTTGTTGGCCCCGGCACAGACGTCTATGAAGGCATGATCATTGGCGAGAATGCGCGCGACGTCGATCTCGATGTGAATGTCGTGCGCGAAAAGAAGCTGACCAACATGCGCGCATCCACCGCGGACGAAGCCATTCGGCTGGTGCCGTTCAAAGCCTTAAATCTCGAGCAGGCAATTGAATTCATTTCTGACGATGAGTTCGTGGAAGTTACGCCGAAAACCTTACGCCTTCGGAAGAAAATCCTTCAGGCCAATCGCAGACCCAAGCGCGGTGCGCAACTCGTAGGGGCGGAAAAGGATTGAAGCTGCAGGGTTAGAGCAGTTTCAACCTGGTATTAATCCGACAAGAAAACACACGGCCCTTCGACTTCGGTTCCGGCGCAAAGGACGCGCGTAAACCTTCGCTTCAGGGTGACACGGTTTTGGGTATTGACAGCGGTCATCAGGAAACGAACTGCAGTTATCGAGAAGACCGCAGCAGTACCAAGAAGCTCTCGGCGCGCTATTCCGGAATCTACTGAGTGTCGATCCGAATATTCAGGGTGATGTTGTTTCGGTTATCGAACGAACTGATAGTCTTTGTAGAACTCTTCTGTCCTCGATAGTCGGCGTAGATCTCGTAATCGACATTCTGCGAGAGTCCGTGAAACCGGTAACCACCGTCTTTTTCGGTGATGAAGCTCTTGATCGTGAGCGTTTTCGTGTTCTTGAGGTACACGATGGCTTCGGGCAGAGGCGCATCGGACTTGGTGAGTACCTGGCCGGTAACGTTCCGCCCTTGATCTCCGTTCTTGTCGGCAACTGCGAACGACTGCGCCAGACCGGTGCCTACAAGAGCCACGAACACCAGAGTCGCCGCCAAAATGAATTTGGGCTTCATACACCACCTCAAGGGAGAGTCTCACCCCTATTCTATGCAGACCTGCTTAGCCAGTGAAAGTCGCGCACAATCTTGCCTTTAAAATCATAAGTTTACGAGCCGGAGCGTAATATTCGCGCACGCCTGCCAGTCACTTGCGCAGATGCTTTCGAGGCAGCCGTCTTCATGAACGCCACTATAAATAGAATCCCAAGAAGCAGGTCAATGCTGCCGGCGACCGCCATCGACGCGGCCACACGCTGCTTTGCGATAGTACGTACACCGCGAGGGCAAACGAGAACTTCTCGATTACTGCCGGGGCATCACGCCCCACGGCGCACCTCATTTCCTGCCTAAAAACCTGATCCTCGCAGTAAACGCCCTTCCATCAAATCCACCGTACGTAGCGTAGTTCGTCGCATTAATGTTGTTGTTCACAAATGCCGGGTTTTTGCGGTCAGTCACATTCTCCGCAACGCCGCGCAGGGCGAGCGCATAGCCACGGAAGGTGAAGCGAAATTCCAATCCGGGATTGAAGGCGAAGTATGCAGGAAAGCGATTGGAGTATGCCGCGCCTACGATCTGTTGGTTTTGATTCACTGTCGTCCACGGAAATCCGGTGTGGTAGTCGAGCGAATAGACGAAATCGAATCGCTTGAAGGGCGTAGGGAACCATCCCCAACTGAGGAACCGATTTGGGACATCCCACGGAAGCGGCCCTCCCATTTGCGTGCTGAAGATGGGATTGTTGAGGGAATAATCCACCACGGCATTCGAGTGGGCATACGAGTGCGTATATGAGCCGAAGACGTTGTAGTCGCCGCGAAAATGCTTGCGCGCTGTGAGTTGGACGGAGCGGTATCGATCCTGGCGCGTGTTGGTGAGAACGTAATTGCCGGAGAGGATCGACGCGGTGTTCAGGTTTTGGAAGATGAATCCGTCATTGCCGCGCTTCTGCAGATATTCCACAGCTCCGTAGATACCCAACGGGAGCTTCTGTTCGACTCCCGCGCTCCAGTTAAGGAATCTCGGCTCGTGCAGAGCGGGTTGATTGACGGAGAACGTTGTGACCAGCGGCGGGCCGATTGAATTCGTTCCACTCGCGTCGTAGTAGTAATCGAGGCGCGGACCGGTCATGGCCCGCGCTAAGTAATCCAGGTGCGTGCGCTCGTAGTAAACGCCCACGCCGGCAGAAAGTTTTGTTGTCTGCTCTGAGCCAAGCGCATACGTGCCCGCGATGCGCGGCGAGAACAACGGTCGCCGAATGATCTCATCCCAATCAAACCGCAGCCCCGGTTGCACGATGACGCGCTCCCAGGGCGACCACTTGTCTTCGATATAGCCGCTGGTTTCAAAGTTGTTGCGGTCCAGTGACGTCGAGACCGGCAGCACGCTTTGTCGGTACAGCGTTCCGTCTGATCGTTGCAGGAAAAACGGTGTGTCTTGGTAACGCTGCGTGAAGTTAATCTGATCGATCTCGGTGCCGAGCTTCACTTCGTGGCGCCCGAAAGCAGCAAACCCGGGTAGGAAGAGGTTGGCGATTCCTTGTGCGCGGCGGGAAGTTCCATTAAAGGACTGAAAGTAGTTCCCTTCGTTTATGTTTGGCGTAATCACGAATGGGCTGGCGCCCTGGGGCCGATAGCGATCATTGAAGGCGTTCCAGGCGAATCCCGTTTCCAGCAGTGCTCCACCGGAGAAGTAGTGGAGTTCCTTCACGTCAGCCAGATAGGCGCTGATGTCGCGTTTGACGGTTGCTGAGGAAGGAGTAGTGAGTGAGAGACCTTGAAAGTCTTCATCCTGCGTATTGTTCAGCAAGCCAAAGCTGAGGATGTCGCTCGGGCGCAGGTTCATCTGCACTTTTGCCAGATTGCTTCCGCGAAGGAATGGATCGCGGTCGGAGCCATTGGGCAGATCCCGGAATATGTAATTGTCGTACTCGGCATCGGCGGAATCGAAGAACCAGATTTTCCCTTTCTTGATCGGTCCGGAAATCGTCGCGCGCGGAACCCATTTATCGAAGTTAATGCCTTTGCCGCTAATGTTCTTCCATGACGGAAGAAAGTTCGTGGCGTCGAAGCGAAAGTGATCGTCTCCCATTCCCGTATTGAAATCGATAATGCCGCCCGATTCCTTCCCGTATTGGGTCGAGACTCGACTGCTCTGTACCGAGATCTCCCGCACAGCATCGGCGCTGAAGCGCATGGCCAGATTGCCGCTCACCGGCGACGTGATTTCAAAGCCGTCGAGCACATCGCTGGTCTCGTAGGTAGCGGCGCCGGCAACGTGAACCTGTCCGGTTGCGTCCTGGACCACTTGCGGAAAATAGGGAAGGATGTTGCGGATGTCGCGGGAAGTCGGATACGGGATGTTGACGATCTCAGGCGTGCCAAGCTGTTTTGTGTCGGCGGTTTGCGCGGGATCGATTCCCTGGACCGATCCGGTGACATTTACCGTCTCCTTCATCTCCTGCACATGCGGAACAGTAAGCTCGAGAGTTTCCGCACCGTTCAGGTGAAGATCGGACTTGGTGATCGCGTAGAAGTTCGTTCGTTCCGCGTGCACCGTGAAGACATGGTCGGCATTCAAGTTAATGAAACGGCCGCGCCCCGCCGCATCCGTTTGAACTCGCAGCACTTCACCCGTTTCGTTATCGGTAAGCGTGACCAGGCAGTCGGGAACAACTACGTTGTTTTCATCTCCAACCACGACGACGAGAGACGTTCCACTATGCCGGGCAGGCGCGACGGGAATCGGCGCGCGACGAGACGGCTGCTGCGCGAGCAAAACACACTGACACGCAATCAGCGCTAGACATAGAAGAGCTCGCTGAAGAATCCTCATCCGCAAGTAGGAATCGGCAATTGTGAACTGCACCTATTAGATACTGTCAGCTATGAGAACAGGATGCCTGGGATGACAAGGTGGCGCACAGAGACGCAGGTGCATGCGTCTCTGCAGAGTCGATCATCGCACAAACAGTTTCACTGCGCCTTGCGATTGGGAGATTCTTGCTCCTCTTCGCCACGGAACAGCAGCGGAACACTAAGTTGCAAAACACGCTCGCGGCGCTCTTCCGTGTCCTGCGCGGCCAGACGCGCCTTCAGCAGATCGGAGATGGATACGATGCCCACAACTTTGCCCGCATCTTCTCGTCTCACCACCGGAAGCTTGGTAAAGCCGCTGCTGGCCATACGCTGAACGATGCGAGTAAGACGCTCATCATCGTAGGCAACCACTGGTTTTCTGATCACTACCGAGCTGAGGCTGGGGCCTTTCTTTCCCGCAGCAAACTGCTCGAGATCCCAGCGCGGAATCACGCCGATCATGTTTCCTTCTGTATCTTCCACGGGGAAGAGCCGCTGGATTCCAGCTTTCTCATCGACCTGCAGGGCAGTGCGAACCTGATCGATGCTCGCGTCGCTCGACAATTTCACGATATTGGTACGCATTACTTCTTCGACGGCCAGACTCTCCATCGGATCGACGATGTACTCACGCGAGAGATGGTAGCCGCGGCGGCTCAACTTCTCCGTAAGGATTGAGCGCGGCAATGTGAGAACGACCAGGCCGTAAGACACCAGCGCGGAAATCAAGAGAGGCAGAAGAACACCAGGATCGTGCGTTAGCTCAAAGGCAAATACAACGGCAGTGAGAGGAGCCCCGAGTGCTCCGGCGAGCACCGCAGCCATGCTGACGAGCGGCCACAATCCGATGCCGTAGTCTGGCAGAAAGCGCGACTCCAGGCCGCCGAGCGCTCCGCCCATGATGAGCAATGGAGCGAGCACGCCGCCGGAAGTTCCGGAGCCTAGCGATACCGACCAAATGATCCCTTTCACAAAGAAAATGCCAAGCAGTAATCTGAACGGGAGATCATGATCGAGCATGGAGGCGATCACGTCATATCCAACGCCGAGGGTCTGCGGAAAAAAGATGCCGCCGATGCCAACGACGATGGCACCAATAGCCGGCCACCACATCCAGTGCACAGGCAGATGACTGAAGCCATCTTCGACAAGATAGATTGCGGAACTCAGTAGAGCCGCCAAGACGCCCGCCAGCAATCCAACCAGCATGCACGACGCCAGGCCCGCGGCGTTCATCGCGATGTGATGTTCCGGAATGGGAAACAGCGGGCCCAGTCCGAGCAGGTAGTGGCGGGCTGCCGCGGCGGTTGCGCTGGCCATGGCCACAGGGATCAAACTGCGCGGCTTCCACTCGAACAACAACAACTCAACAGCAAGCAGCACAGCAGAAACCGGAGCCGCGAACGTAGCGGACATTCCAGCGGCCGCGCCGGCCACGAGCAATGTTTTACGTTCCGCGCTGCTGAGGCGGAAGAACTGCGCGATCAACGATCCGACCGCCCCGCCCGTCATAATGATTGGACCTTCGGCGCCGAATGGTCCTCCGGAGCCGATGGCGATGGCCGCGGAAACAGGTTTCAGCACGGCAACGCGCGGTTCCACTTTGGCACCCTTCAGCAGGATCGCTTCAATTGCTTCGGGAATGCCGTGCCCGCGAATGCGTTCCGAACCATAGCGCGCCATGACTCCCACAATCAATCCGCCGACTACCGGAACGGCGATTACCCACAGGCCAAGCGTGTTGAGCGCCGGCGATTTATAAACCCAGCTCCAATGATGAAAGAAGAACAGGTTGTTGAAGAGGTAAATGAGCTTCAGCAGAATCAGGGCCAGGTACGCTCCGACCACGCCGATGACGATACAGAGCAGGGACAGCGGGACTACTCGCAGATCGGTCGTGAAGTCAGCTAAACGTGGAGCGTCAGGGCCGTGTGAGTGCGTTGTCATATTCTGGATGCAGCGAAAGACGCGGAGCGCGCGCTAGGAAACGGAAAGAGACGCTGCTTAATGTTCAAGTGTAGCGCATTGCGAGCTGAGAAGGCAGGAGCGCAGGCAACCCGTTGTCAACAGTGGCACAGTTGCTGCTATGCTCCCGCCCAAAATGGTCCACCGGGCTAACGGCGGTGCCTGCTCGACGCGGATGCGCCTCCTATGGTAAACGTCATCGCGGTCTCGGCTGGAATCACAGCTTCTTCCTTTCCGGTTGCCGCCGCGACTCCGGTTCCCGCAGCGCCGCCGGCGGTAGTGCCGATCAACGCGCCTTTGCCTCCGCCGGCAATGCCTCCGATCAAAGCTCCGGCAGCAGCGCCTCCGCCGATTTTCGTGACGTTGCTCTTCTTGTGGCTCTTACCATGGAACGTATGCGAGGTGGTCGTGACAGCCTGCCCATTCACTTCCGTGAGGCGTACTGAAATGACACCTGGAGCATGCAATCGGCCGCTGGACTTCGCTGAAGTAACTCGGCACGTTGCCGGGTCGCCGGCACGGGCGAGCGTCTTCCCATTGACCACAACATCGCGTGCAACGGAACACCTGAACGAGTGTCCAGCCTTCGCGGTTCCTGATGAAAGCGACGAGCCGGTGCGCACGGTAACGTGTGTGCCCGATGGAATGGTTGCCGCGCTCAGCGACAGAGAAATGACCAGGAACGCAGCGAAGTTTAAGGCTATCTTGCCTTTCATAATCCCTCCTGAACGTGTTGGCTTATGACGAATGGCGGCGTGAAGCGCAGTTTCAATTGTGGAACAGGTCGCGAATCCTTCAGCAACAGGTAATCTAAAAGTAAATGCCGCGAATGAAAGAGCGCGTCCTGCCACAAACATTTTATGCGCGCGATCCGCGCCGGGTCGCGCGAGAACTGCTGGGCAAGGTTCTCGTTCGTACATTGTCCAGTCGTGCCGGAGCGCAGCGGCTGTCAGGCCGAATCGTCGAGGTCGAGGTTTACCTCGGTGAGGGCGATCTCGCCGCTCATTCCGCTGCGGGAAGGACGGCGCGCAACGAAGTTCTCTTCGGGCCGCCAGGCCATGCATACGTCTATTTCATCTACGGCGCGCACTATTGCCTGAATTTTTCCTGCTTGCCGGAAGGACAAGCGGGTTGCGTGCTCCTGCGCGCAATCGAGCCGCTCGAAGGGATTGAGCAAATGGCTGAAGCTAGAGGAATCTCGCGTGAACGATTGCACTCGCGTTTCGGATTGAAACTCCTCACCAGCGGACCGGGACGAATCTGCGAGGCGCTCAGCATCACTCGAGAACGATTGAATGGTCAGGAACTCTATCGGGCCGACTCACCGCTGAAGATCGTGGATGACGGTACGCAGCCGGATGATATTGGCGAAAGCACTCGAATCGGCATTAGAAAGTCTTCTGATATGCCTTTGCGTTACTTCGTCGCGGGGAATGATTTCGTTTCGGGAAGGCGGAATCTTTAACCACGGAGACACGGAGGGCATGGAGATGGCGTGGTGATAACGAAGCGCGCAGCAAGGGCAAGGTGACGGGTGGACTCAGTGAACTTGTTGGACTGCGTGGACAACTGACTTGTGGGCGCCGAACACTCGAACAACTTCGGCCCACGCTGCCCATGCGTCCACTTAGTCCACGTCGTCCACTCAGTCCACGTTTCGGCTCAATGCAACTATCAACTACGGGTTGTAGAACCTGCGATTCTTGCTATACGGCGCCTCGCCAGGTTCTCCTCTTCGGAAGTGGCCCGAAGGAATCGACTTGCCGTCTCGCTCGTGCGCGAGCAGTTCGATGAACCAGGCTTCGTGCTCGATCTCTTCGTTCAAAATGCGAGCTGCCATGTCGTACGTGCGTGGATCTTTTCCGAAGGTCATGTCGCAGATCTCGCTCCAGCTTCGGATGGCGCAGCGCTCGGATTCGAGCAACAGCGTGAGAATGTTCACCACCGTCGGGGGGTTCGGAAGCTTCGCGGCTTCACATCCTGCCTGATCGTGAAATGCCGGTAGATCGTTCGGTAGCTCGCCTCCGAGTTCGTAGATGCGCGGAACGATCAACTCCCAGTGCGCGCGGTCTTCGAGGCGCGCATCTTCGCAGATTTCTTTGTAGTCTTCGTGGCCTGCGAGATGCATGCGCAAGATCGTGTAGTAGTAGTAGGTGCTCGCAAACTCCGCCGCCGCATTTGCGATGAGCATTTTGATGAGCTTTTCGACATCGACTCCGCGCGCGCGAATCACTTCCACGCCGACGCGACCGCTGAGGTCGCCGTGCTTGACGACTCCGCCTTTTGCCATAGATTTGTCCTCCAGGCAAGAAGACTAAAAGCCGGATCGATGATAGGTCTAATATATCGTTGCTATGTTTTTCATAGGCAAAACGGATTGGTAAAGGAATGGAAGTTCATCAGCTCCGCTATTTTTGCGCTGTTGCCGAATCGGGAAATTTTACTCGCGCCGCTGAAGCGACGCGGATTTCGCAACCATCGCTCTCGCAGCAGATTCACAAGCTCGAAGACGAACTCGGGGCAAAGCTCTTTGATCGTCTCCCTCGTTCTGCTCGCCTGACTCAATTCGGGAAGGCATTTTTGCCGAAAGCGCAAGCCATCCTGCGCCAAATCGGAGAGGCGCGGACCGAGATCCGCGAAATGGCGAGCGCGGAAAGCGGGGAAGTCGTGCTTGGGGCCATTCCCACGATCGCTCCGTACCTGCTTCCGCGCATGTTGAGCAGCTTTGCGCGCCAGCATCCGAGTGTTTCGGTCAGCGTCGTGGAGGAGATCACCCCGACGCTTCTGGAGAGGCTTCACGACGGCTCGCTTGATCTTGCTGTACTGGCCCTGCCAATCCAAAGCGAAGAATTGATTACAACGGAGCTGATGCAAGAACCCTTGTTCGCGGTCTTGCCGGAGCGGCATCCGCTGGCGAAGCGTCGCACAGTGCTGCTTGATCAAATTCGCAACGAACCCTTTCTCCTCCTGAAAGAAGGACACTGCTTTCGCGAGAACGCGTTGCAGGCCTGCCGCCAATCGCAGGTGAATCCTAATGTGGTCTTCGAGAGCGGACAGTTTGCCACGATTCTGGCGATGGTTTCCGCCGGAATGGGGGTCTCAGTCGTGCCCGAGATGGCGGTCAAGGAGACCAGCGGTTGCAGCTTTGTGCTGATTGCGGATAAATCCATCCGCCGGACCATCGGAGTCGCACGGTTGAAGTATCGATATCCGACGCGCGCGCAACGTGCGGTCCTGGAGCACTTGCAGAAGGCTTCGGCAAAGAGCGTGTCTCAACGGTCAGCGTAGATTGTTGTCCTTCGCCTCAACAGCAGATCCCCGCAAGCGCAAAGTCGCCGCAGATGTGACCGAGGATGCTGGCGGCGCTCGCAGGGATGACAACGTCGGGGTAGTAGAAGGCATGGGTCATTCCCAGTCCATGGATCTTCTTACGGCTTCTTTCCAGCGCGAGTACAGTTTGTCGCGTTGAGCAGACTCCATTTTAGGATTCCAGCGGCGATCGACTTTCCACGTGGCTTTCAATTCGTCGAGCGATTGGAAAAATCCTGTCGCTAGCCCTGCGGCAAACGCTGCACCGAGGGCGGTGGTTTCTTTTACGTGCGGCGAGACTACTTCCCGATTCAGGATGTCGGACTGGAACTGCATGAGCAATTCGTTAGCAACCATGCCGCCATCGACGCGGACGATCTCGACCGGCTTGCCGCAATCCTGCTCCATGGCTTCGAGCACTTCGCGAGTCTGGTAGGCAGTCGCTTCCAGTGCGGCGCGGGCGAGGTGTCCTTTGTTGGCATAGCGAGTTAACCCAGCGATTACGCCCCGTGCATTGGCCTGCCAATACGGGGCGTATAGACCAGAGAAGGCGGGTACGAAGTACACGCCGCCATTGTCGTTAACAGTTCGTGCCAGAGATTCCACCTCAGGACTGGTTTTGATGAGACCTAAATTGTCACGGAGCCACTGCACTAAAGCGCCGGTAATCGCAACACTACCTTCGAGCGCGTAGTGTGCTGGCTGATTGCCGAGTTTGTAAGCGACCGTGGTGAGGAGTCCGTGCTTCGAAATTACTTTTTGCGTGCCGGTATTCAGCAGCAGGAAGCATCCGGTGCCGTAAGTATTCTTCGCCTCTCCCGGCGTGAAGCAAGTTTGTCCGACGAGGGCTGCCTGTTGATCACCCAGAATTCCTGCGAGTGGAACGCCGTCGAGGGTTTTGTGACAGACGGTTCCGTACGTCTCAGAGCTGGAGCAGATGCGCGGCAGTATCGATTTGGGAATGCCGAAGGTTCGCAGCAGGTCGTTGTTCCACGAGCAGCTCTCAAGATCGAAGAGCTGGGTTCTGCTGGCGTTGGTGACATCGGTGATGTGCCGACCTCCATCTGTGCCGCCGGTCAGCCGCCAGGCAAGAAAGCTGTCGATGGTGCCGAAGGCGATTTCTCCTGCTTCCGCTCTTTCGCGCAGTCCAAGGACGTTTTCGAGAAGCCATACCAGTTTCAAGCTGCTGAAGTATGTCGAAATCGGCAGTCCGGTCTTGTGCCGAATTAAGTCTTCGTTGGACGTGAATCGTTTCAATAGCGACTCGGTGCGCGTGTCCTGCCACACGAGCGCGTTCGCAACCGGCGCGCCGGTTTTGCGGTCCCACAGTACGGTTGTTTCCCGCTGATTCGTGATGCCGATTGCTGCAAAGTCCTTTGGCCGTAGTGCGCGTTCAGCAACAGCTTCGTCGATGACCTGCAGTGTGCGTCTCCAGATTTCTTCGGCATCGTGCTCCACCCATCCTGCTCGTGGATAAATCTGCTCATGCTCGCGCTGCGCCGAACAAACGATGCGGCCGGAGCGATCGAAGACAATGAATCGCGTGCTGGTGGTTCCCTGATCAATGGCACCGATGTAGCTGGACATAGTGCAAGAGGATACACGGAGAGGCGGCCTCAAGCGGTAGCCGCCCACTTGTGGGCTTCCGCTATTCAGGAATTCGTGAAAATGAGATCGCTTCGATGGGGAAAACTGCTGCTTAAAATTCGTGGCTTGTCGCGGTGTGCTCGAAATCGTGATCCGGATTGATCACCATTCCGTGCTTTTGCACGAGGTATTCGTCAACGAGAACTGCCACGAGTGCGGCCGTAGGCACTGCAACCAGCGCCCCGAGGATACCTGCCAACGCGCCGCCGATCATCAATGCGGTAATGACACCCAGAGGCGGAAGGTCCACGGTCGTCTTCATGATGCGCGGAGCGAGAAAGGCGTTTTCAAGCTGGTAGTAGATTGCGTAAAAGATCAGAACTCCCAGCAGCTTGTGCCAGGAATCGAACGAAGCGACGAGGCTGGCAAGCGCGAGGGAACTGAGCGCTCCCACAACGGGAACGATATTCGCCAGCGCAGCGTACGCGGCCAGAACATAGAAGTAGCGTACGTGGATAGTCCAAAATGCTGCCAGGCTGCACACTCCGATGCTGATCATCAAGATTCCCTGGCCTAAAAGCCAATGCCGAAGACGATCCTCCGCGCGCAGCAGTGTGCGCGAGAGCCGCTCGCGCTGATCAATCGGCAGAAGAGAAATCGACCAGGCAAAGACGCGCTCTCCGTCGATGATGAAGTACGAGGTCAGCACGATGCCGGTGAACAGACCGAAGAGACTTCCTGCCAAACCGGTAAAGAATCCGAAGGCGCCCCCAGAAGCTGCGGCGATGTAGTCGTCGATCTTCGTCATGTCCAAGCCTTCGAGGAACGGCACAGAACGCGCCTTGTTAGTCAGCGCAATTAACCGTTTGGGCCACTCTGAGGCCATGGAGCGTGCGTCGTGGAAGATCGGAGGCAGCGCGAACACGAGGAAGAGCGTCAGCAGCGTGGCCAAACCAACAATCAGAATCAGCAAGGCAATCCCGTGATTCGGACGCCACTTCCCAATATGAATTCGCGCAATCAGTTGGATTACAGGCGAGAGCACCACCGCAAACAATGCGCTGACGTAAATGATGAGCAGCACATGACGAACTACGTACGCCGCATAGAGCCCGCCCAGTACCGCGAGGGTGAAGAGGATGTCGGCACGGCGACGCGGCGCGGGAGTGAGGACGGCGGGCATGGCGTTATCGGGTGATCTGGTGATCGGGTGATCGGGTGATCGGAACCGCTCGGATCATCAGGAGAGCAGACGAGTGGAAGAAGCAAGCCTTCGTGCTGTACCGAGCTGCTAAAGAATATGGCATTGGTGTAACCCGCCACTCACTTCACAATCTTTTCCGCCACGGGCGCTCTCAGCCTATTCGATCACCCGATGACCCGATCACCCGATGGCCCGATTCCTCAGTCTCGCACAACTTCCAATCCAGCGTCGGAAGCGACGATGCGAACCATCTTTTCCTGGTCGTTCAGAAAGACCACCCAGTCGCTGTCTTCGGTGTGCAGGTGGAATGCACTGCACTCAATTTCCTTTCCTTTCAGGGAAATCTTCTCGCGATCTTTGAAATCAATGGTGACCTTTTCCGCGAGATGCTGCGCTGGAACCAGTACGCCAAATTGCTGCGGCGCAGTGCTGCACTGCAGTCCCTGCGGCTTCGGCGTGCATCCAGAAGCGAGGTATCTCCACATGAGGATTTCGCGATGCAGGAAGAAATTGTCCTCCAGAATTGGCGTGGAGTGCGGCAGCAGATGTGGAACATTGAATGTCTTCTGATTCGGTCCCAGGTTGATGGTCTCGCTCAGGAATTCGTCTTTGGGGACCACCGTCACCTGCTCCTTGTGCGGCTGGAGCTCTTCCCAGCCATAGTGCACAATGTTGCCCTGCGGAGTCAGTTCCATTTCAGAACGTTGTGTCGCCCCATCCTGAGCCTTGAGTTCCGATTTGGCAATGCTGCCTTCGGCACGCTGCTCGATCTTGAAGGTCTCCGTGGCTACACGAGCACCGTTTAGATACACGCCAAAGCTGCCGGAATCGACAACTTGGCCGCTTGGGGCCTTGGCCGCGACGGCGCATGAGGCCACAAAGATGATGACGATAATGGCGAAACGAAATTTCATTGGACCTCCTGGTCTCTGGGACTCAACTGCCATGTTGCTGCGATCTCCTGGGCCACTTCGAGCGGCGTCTTGCCATCCGTATGCACCGCCAAGTCGGCAGTGTGGTAGTACGGCAGACGCTCCTCATAGAGCAGCGTTACCCGATCGCGATCTTGCAGCAGAGGACGGGAGCCGGGAGCGGAAGCGCAACGATGCAGCGCCTCTTCAAGGCCAACGTCCAGATGCACCACGGAGGCGGAATTGTCGCGGAGAATCTGCCGGATCGTTTCCTGCACGAAGGCGCCGCCACCCAGAGCGATGACGGCCGGCTCGTCTTGGAGCGTTTGCAGCAGCTCGCCCAGCGATTGCGCTTCCAGCTTGCGGTAGGCTGCTTCGCCCTGCTCCGCAAACAGCGCTGGAACCGTGCGTCCGGTGCGGCCCTCGATGAGCGCGTCGAGATCGTAAAAAGGCCAGTTCAGGACCTTTGCGAGTTCTCTCCCGACCGTCGTCTTGCCTGCTCCCATGAAGCCGACAAGAATGACCAGCTCCGATTCGCCTGCCATATCAGAGGCTCCGTCTGCCGCAGCCGACGCGCCCCCTCGCACTCTTCCGCAATGCGCTGAATCACACGCTCACTGCTTCTTGTCGCGGATTTTAACACCGATAGTTCATGCCTAATACGCTCGCAGGGGTATCTGCGAAGGTGCACCTTCGTAATCGTGAAACGGCCGCGACGCACTGCAGAATAGAGTCAGAGTAGTAATCGTCCCCCGATACAAACGAGAAGATAATCGGAGGCGCCGTGTCGCGCGATCAGATCCTTTTCTGGCTCGGAGTGCTGGCCTTCGCAGCCGCCATTCTTTTCGTGCGCAGAGAGTACCAACTCTCGTCGGCGCCGCAGCCGACAGTTACTCAAGCAGCTCCCGGCGGCGATCCTGATCCACAACCGGTGGCGCTTTCAGATTCCGCCGTGCTGTTCGACCAGCCAGCGACCGAACAGGCGATTAGGTCTCCGGAGCAGGCAGAGATCGTGGCGCACGCCAAGGATGCTCCAGTCTCGATGCTGGATTCATCGCTGCCACATCAATCCGCCGGTTATTGGATCGCGCACGCCGCCGGACCGTCGGCTGGACTTCGATGGCAAGTCAACAGCTGTCCCGGCGCTCGCAAGCAGGCGGACTCGCGTCCAGTTTGCGTCGAAGCGATGGTCACGTTCTTCAATGGAACAAAGTTCAACGCCCAGTTGCTCGTCGGTGAGCAGCCGTTGAAGCCTTCTGGCCCAATCCGCTATGGGCAGCCCTCGCTCCTTTGGGCGGCGTACAGGAAACCTCGCGGAGCTCTGGTACCGGCACCCTTAAGCCTGCTAGCCCAAATCGCCCAACAATCGGACTGAGCACGGGATCCCTAAAGATTCCGCAAGCCGGCGCCGATGGTTTCCGGTGAACAGCGAATTTAACAGCGAAATAAAAAATCGGCGGCGAAAAACCTCGCGTTCTGCCCAAAATGCGCAGATTTGCTCGTCAGCCAGGGAAATTAACAGGGATTCAAGGGAATTCGCTCGTAAGACATTGAAATCAGAGGTGTTGGAGCGCTTGCGTCACTTCGAGTCACCGCCGAACAGGGAAGCTTTCAGGCAATATTTGTCACAGATTGTGACTGTGCGTACCAGCTTTTCTGAGGTTCCGCCTACGGCCGTGCTATCGGCTCGATGCGCGCTCGAAAGCCTCAGCCCTCTCTCGCACGCTCATCACGTGCTTGGGCAATTTCAGGCGACTGCCGGTCTCGATCAGAGGAATCACGCGGTCGAAGTCGGGGCCGGAGTGGGAACCGGTGATAACAATCCGGATGGGGTGAAAAAGCTCCTTCCCTTTGGCTCCGGTCGCTTCTTTGACTCGATTGACGATCGACTTGAAGCTCTCCGCACTGAAGCCGTTGCTGCTGGCGCGCACTTCCGACTGGAATGCCGCGACCACCTTGCGGCCGATTTCGGAGGTCAGCAGCGGCTGGTTATCTTCGGCCGAGACGGCACGACCGGCGTCGTACTCGAAGAAAAGCTTGGCTTTGTTCGTGAGCTCATCGAGACGATCGACGTATGGCACGAGCAGGGCGATTACCTTATCGATCCACTCCCGTAGTTCCGGGCCGGCATTTTCAGGCACTAATCCCAATTTGGAAAAATATGGCAGCGATAACGAGAGAATCCTCTGCGCATCGGCCGCTTTGATGTAATGGCGGTTCAGCCAATAGAGCTTTTCGAAATCAAACACAGCAGGCGAGGGTGTGACCCGTTCGAGTGAGAATTCCTTGATCAGCTCCTTCGGCGTGAACGTCTCGCGCGTTCCTCCGGTCGGAGCCCATCCGAGCAGGGCAAGATAATTCACCAATGCTTCGGGCAGGATTCCCATCTCGCGAAACTGCGAAATCGAAGTCGCTCCGTGGCGTTTGGAAAGGCGTTCACGATCCGGCCCAAGAATCGTGGACAGATGCGCGAATTCCGGAACTGGGAATCCGAGCGCTTCATACAGCGCCACTTGTTTTGGAGTATTAGAAAGGTGATCGTCGCCGCGGATCACGTGCGTGATCTTCATCTCCGCATCATCGATCACTACAACGTAGTTATAGACGGGCACTCCCGACGAACGCACGATGATGGGATCGCTCACCGCTTCGCTCTCAAAGGTAACGTCGCCGCGAACGATGTCGTGAAAATGGATCGGATGCTCGGGAATCTTCAGGCGAATGGCGGCGGGCTCGCCATTGTCGCGCCGACGCTTCGCTTCCGCAGGATCGCATTGCCGGCATTTTCCTGAGTACACCTGGGGAAGGTGCTTTTCTGCAGCCTCACGACGCTCCCGCTCGAGTTCCTCGGCAGTACAGAAGCAAAGATAGGCTTTGCCTTCCTCGATCAGCCGCTCGGCATAGCGGCGATAAATCTCCATACGATCACTCTGGCGATACGGTCCAAAGTGACCACCGACATCGGGTCCCTCATCCCAATCGATACCCAGCCACCGCAGACCATCGAGGATCTGAGTTTCAAAGCGGGCTTCGCTGCGCTCGATATCGGTATCTTCGATTCGCAGCACGTGCACGCCTTTCTTCTGGCGCGCAAACAGCCAGTTAAAGAGCGCGGTACGCGCGTTTCCCACATGCAGCAACCCAGTGGGAGAAGGCGCGAATCGAACGCGAACTTTGCCGGAAGGACTCACCAGTTGATGTTAGCAAGACAACGAGGAGTGTGGCTCCGGGTAGGACTCAGCGGAGCTCGGATTCCTGCCGCTTCGCGTCACGTGAACGTCCGTTCTTTCTACCGTTGGATTTGTGATTGGAGTCTGGGGCGTTCAGGCCAAATTCGCGGCGTTCCTTGGCTGTCATATCTCGCCGGTGAGTAAGACGGAAGACTGTTTCGATGGCGCTCTTCAGGCGTCGATCGCGCTTGGCGCTGCCGCCATTCACTGCCGGGTTGAGGTTGTTTCCATCGCTCTTTTTCTTCTTCACTGATCGGCAATACCCAGAAACTCACGGTCCTCCGGTGTCATCTCAGCCCCGTGCGTTTCGCGAAAGACAATCTTCATTGTTTCGACCACGGCCGGGGGAAGCGGAGCAGCCATGTCTTCCAAGGTGCCATTGCACTCAACAGGCATAGGGATAAGGGTTTCGTCAGCATTCATACGGGTCAGAATGCCGCTATTCGCAGCTCTATTTTGGATGGTTTAGGGAAAAAAACGGTTGGACACGAATCCTGACCTGCTCGTCCAGCTCTGGCCCATGTTTTCGAGTCTGCATCGCGACGCGCCAGTAGCGAAGTTTTTGGCGTTAGCTAGCGCAACAACACGCCAAGAACAGCAACGACGATGCCCAGGACTCCGATCGCGGTTCCGACATACCAAAACGGCCTTCGACGGGTAAGAAGTGTAATGGAAGTAATTACCAGAGCAACTTCCAGCAGCGCTTCGCCGAAATCGAAGCGATTCGCCTTGCGCTCCTCGTCGCGAACCTCCTGCTCGAGGCGCTCGGCTTCGCTGCGAAGCTCCTTGCGGCGCTCGTCGTACTGCTGACTCTGATGCAGGAAGCTGTCGCGCATCTTCTGCGCGGAGACTGGATCTTTCGGAGGAGTGATCTCGATGAATTCTCCGAAGACCTCATACGTATGGCGACGCGTATTCACGGCCTGATATTCGGCCCACGTGTCCGTAGCCCTGATCTGGGCGACCACTTCCTCGGTATGGGCACGATGACCGAGCAGCGTCACAACCGCGACGAGGACGGCGAGCACGCTCATGCTGAAGCTCACCGGCAGGAGAGAGCGGTCATGCTGCGCATGCTCGGCATGCTCGTGCAGCTCCTGCACGTCGTCCTGGCTGATGCTGTCGTCGTACACGGTTTAAGGATTGTACCGGGAATGCCTGTTCAGAAAGGATCACCAAATGCGCGTGACCGCGTAATGGTCAAACAATCGATCATTCGTCACAACAGACAGGTTTTCCGTTTGAGCCTGAGCGATAAGCATGCGATCGAAAGGATCTCGATGCCCTCCGGGCAGCGTGCCCGCTCTTTCCGCGTGCTTCAGTGAAACCGCAAGCTCTCGAAATCCTAACTGTGCGAGAATACCGCCCAGATTGCCAACTAGGTTCTCAGCTTCGGGCAATTTTCCCAAGCGGTATTTCGTGCAGATTTCCCAAGCCGAAGCAGCAGAGACGAACATGTCTGTCTCAAACGATTCCACAGCCTCCTGAGCCGTTCTGGAAAGTCGTTTGTCGCCGATGACGGCCCAGAGTAATGCATGCGTATCGATAAGGACACGCATTTAATGGCTCCAAGAATCTAATTCACTCTCGGGAAGAGGCTCGAAGAATTTGCTGGTGACCTTGAACTGGCCCCGAAGAATGTCCAGCTTTCTTTTCTTTGGACGCGCGCCCACCGGCACAATACGGGCGACTACCTGCTTACCTCTCGCAATGAGAACTTCCTCTCCGCGTTCCGCCTGTTCGATCAGTTTGGAAAGGTTAGTCTTTGCTTCGTGGATTGTGGCTGTTGGCATGGCAAACCTCCCACCTGCTTAGCTAACTAAACCATAGCTAAGAGAAGAGGAGATTGCAACGCCCATCAGATCAAATCCCTTACGCCGGGATCGCCTTTAGCTTCCGCTGCTTACGAAGCTCGTCGCGCCCGACATCTGGTTCTTGATGCTGGGCTTGCCCACTGCTTTCACATACACCTTGTAGGTACCGGCGGCGAAATGATAGCTCGATAGGTCCAGCGTGTGCGTACCGGTCGGCACATTAGCGAGCGGCATGAGGTTCTCGCCATCTACCGAGATGTATGGCGTGTAGTGGTCGATCGTGTTCTCCTGCCCATTTCCGCTTAAAGTCCACGAAAGCTGAGTTCCCGAAACCGACGCCGAGACATCGATGCAGTTGTCGATTCCAGTCTCGATCTCGGTGGATTCTTCGTAATCGTTCCAGGTGACGAGCTGGAGCGATTCGAGCTGCGACTGCGCCGAATAGTACTTTCCGATTTCAGAGAAGGTGTTGAGCCAGGTCTGTCCGCAGTTCTGGTTGACAACGCGCTTTGCGCTCCAGCTTGCCAGGCCGTCGTTGAAGCCCTTGTAGGCCGCGCCAAACGCATGCCCTTGCGGACTGCCGACAGCGGCGGAGTAGAAGCCGTCGAGGTACGACTGCATCCAATCGTTCGCGTCACTGGTATCGATCATCACCCAGGAGATGCTTCCGCTGCTCTGCGCGTGCGTAAATCCTCCGGAGTTTTGGAAGATCAGCACGGGATTTCCCGAAATGGACGAAACGATGCGCGCCCAGTCGAGAGTGCCAAAACGGTCCGGATCGAAGAAAAACACGGCCGGACGCCCGCCGATCTTCATGTACGCGGGCGAAATTTCGAAATTGCTGTAGGCGTAGTTCAGCAAGCTGATCATCTGATCCGTAAGACAACTCGCAGCCTGCGACTGCCCGGATGGCGGAGTGCAACTGCTGTCCAAGGCGCCGCCGTCAGCCATCATGGCAAACTCGAAGGCGCCATTGCGGGTTTCCGACTCTGCCTTCAGCGCAAAAGCCGTGTCGTTCGACATCAGATCGCTCGCGTGGTTCGGACCATACCAGTCTTCGATGAAGCCGGAGATGCCTCTGCTCAGCGCGTCGCTTACCTGCCGATGCACCTGATTGGGATCGCTGGAGGTGTACCCGATATCCATGTGGTTCGGATTGCCGAACCAAGCCATGAAGTGGGCATAGATTTTCGTCGTGGCGCCAGGGTAGAGCAGCGAGCGCGTATCGACTTTACTGACGTTGGAGGGAGCTTCGTTGCCGGTCGATTGCGGATACGAAACGCCAACGCTCGTGTTGTTCGCGGTCTCCGTCGTCAGCGTTGTCGTGGTCACAACCGAGGTAGGTGTTGCGCTCGGTGTTGGTGTAGGAGTCGGACTCGGCGTAGGAGTCGGCGTCGGCGTCGAACTGGGACTGGGCGTCGCGGTCGCCGGCGCGTTCGTGCTCGAGCTGGATCCAGCCGCCGAGGTCGTCGTGGCGCCTGACGAAGTCAGTTGATTAGGAGCTGCGCCGCCGCAGCCGGTTACGAGCGCCAATCCGAGCATCGCGCAGAACAAGGTGCCAAGCCGTGAAATCTGAAACAAAGTCTCGCCTCCAAGGAAAGGCGAGAGTAGCGGGGTAATGCGGCAGACTCACTCGGCCAGAAGGTCTAATTGCGTAGCTACTGACTCGTAGAATTGAGCTAAGGTGCCTAAGGTGAGAGAGCGCGTAAGCTATTGAAAATCAAACAAGCAGAGTAGCTGGATACCTTAGTGCTTCGTGGCTCTTAATTCCAAGAGTCGCTGGAAAATCACTCAGTTGCGGGTAAACAACGTGAGGCGTCGTATGGGCAGAAGCAGCATCATGCTGGCGCTCCTTCTATAATTCTCGGTTCCTCAAACCCTCCGCATGAAACCATTGGAAGGTCGTGTCGCACTTGTAACGGGGGCGTCCCAAGGTATCGGACGTGCCTGCGCTCTATGCCTCGCCGGTCAGGGCGCAAAGGTCGCCCTGGCAGCCCGCAACAACGACAAACTGCAACAGGTCGAAGCAGAAATTGCCGCCGCAGGTGGCGAGGCCGCAAGCTTCACCATGGATGTGGCGCAGGAGGAGCAAATCAAGTCGGCTACAAAGGCCGCCTTGGAGCGCTTCGGCAAGATTGACATTCTGGTAAATAACGCCGGCATCACCCGCGACCAGCTCGTGATGCGCATGAAGCGCGCCGACTGGGACTCCGTGCTGGATACAAACCTGACCGGCCCGTATCTGTGCATTCAGGCAGTCATCGGCTCGATGCTGAAGCAGCGCTGGGGACGCATCATCAACATCACCAGCATCTTCGGACAGATGGGCCAGACCGGACAGGCGAACTACTCGGCCTCAAAGGCGGGACTAATAGGACTTACCATGTCGGTAGCCCGCGAAGTCGCATCGCGAAACATCACGGTGAACGCGGTGGCGCCGGGATGGATCGAGACCGCCATGACCGAGGTGCTGAGCCAGGAGCTGCGCGACACCATGTCGAAGACCATTCCTCTCGGGCGTGCGGGAACGGATCAGGAAGTCGCGCACGCCGTCTGCTTCCTGGCCTCTCCCGATTCGGGATACATCACCGGACATGTTCTAAACGTAAACGGTGGAATGCTCATGGGGTAATGGTCGAAGTCGCTATAAAGAAAATCATGATTGGGCGCCAGAAGTCGGGCGAGCGGGTGTTGTCATGAGTGCTGCTGTCGAAGTTTTTCATCGTCCCCGCGTTGCAATTGTTCCGGCGGACAATCCGGTTCGCATCGAAGCCATACGCAAACTCTTTCTGGAATACGCCGAGTCGCTGAGCTTCAATCTTTGTTTTCAGAGCTTCGACGAGGAACTCGCGCGACTGCCCGGCGAGTATGCTCCGTGGTCGGGAATGCTGCTGCTGGCCCTGGTGAACGATGAGCCCGCAGGATGCGTCGCTCTACGCAGGTTCAACGGCAAAGCTGCATCGGAAGACGACGAAATTCTTGCCGAACTGGACGTCTGCGAAATGAAGCGCCTGTACGTGCGTCCGCAGTTTCGAGGACTCGGACTCGGCCGCGATCTGGTCGATGCGATCCTTAAATGCGCGTGCGCCATTGGCTACCATCGTATGCGTCTCGATACCGTCCCCAGCGAGATGGCAACTGCGGTAGAGATGTATCGAAAACTGGGGTTTGTTGAGATCGCGCCTTATCGGGAAAATCCTGTTCCGGGAGCGAAGTACCTGGAACTCGACATCCGCGCATGGCAAGCTACTCGGCAGCACGTGCAGTAAATTCAGCTTGATCGCAAACTCCGGTAACCATGGGGAGTTTACCTTTATGACAAAAATTGTCCTTGCAGAAAGGTTCTACTCTGGTTACTATCTGCTCGCATCCAGAATGCTGCCCCGAGAGAAAATTCATAATGAATATTGGTGACACGATTCGCAACTATCGCTTGCAAAAAGGCATGTCGCAGGGCGATATCGAAAAACGAACGGGGTTGCTGCGCTGCTATCTATCGCGCGTGGAGAACGGTCACACCATCCCCTCGCTCGACACGCTCGCCAAAATCGCGTCGGCCATGGATGTTCCGCTGGCGCACTTCTTTGCCGACCGCCATGGGCATTCCAAGAACGGCAAAGACCTTCCGCAGTGGACGGAAGATGAAGTGAAGTTCCTCTCTCAGTTCCGCCGCTACTCCAGCAACCTGAACGACAGCGATCGCAAGCTGGTACTGGCCATGGTCAGGAAGTTGGCGACTGGCGCGGGAAGATAAATCGCTTCGTTCTTGCTTGTTATTCCGAACCGCCTGATTTTGGCGGTGAGGAATCCCTACCGGCTAATCAAGCTCGTCACGACTAGATCGTTCTTGCAATGACACCCAAACAGTACGGAAAAACCGGATCCTGCTGAAAGTCATAGCGATTCCTCACCGCCGCCCCAGGCGGTTCGGAATGACAGCGGAGAAATCTACGGCAAATAGAAATCGACGCCGTTTTCCTCGTTCTCGCGGCGGGTGGCGTCCAGATCGAGTGATGCCAGTGGGATTCTCTTGATTACAGGACTCTTCGTCAGATCGAGCAGCTCTGATCCAACAATCGCGTAATTGCGCAGCTCGCTCTTGTGTCCGTCCCGATAAACCAGTGTTGTGGGTGGTCCGGCATCTTCAGGCTGGGCAGGGGGTGCCGGCTTCGGCTGCACTGCCTCCTCGTGCGCCGGCTCACGCTCCTCGAAGGAATGCTCTCCATATCGTGAGCTGTCGTCAGAGTGCGACGTCTCGTCCTTGATCACGATCACTTGAGGCTGCACGGTCTGGACTGCAGTTTGAGGCTGAGTCTCCTCAGAAGCGGAGTAATCGTAAAAGTAGGGATAAGCGTAGTAAGGGACCACAACGACCGGCGCTGGCCTGCGATGATGGAACGGCTCTGCGGGCCGCCGGTTTCCGAACGAGACGCTACCGCGAAAGCCAAAGGCAGCGCGCGGATCGGTAACGCTGCCGGGTATGCCTCGCAGCGTTCCGTCCGGACGCGGGGACGTGACCGATGCGGGAATGCCGCGCAGCTCTGGACCAGCAGTACGCTGCGCATTCAACGAAGCCGTTGAAAAGGCCAGCGAGAACGTAAGCACTGCAATCCCTGCGCGCATGACTACTATTTTAGACGTTTGTAGTGTCGGGGAGTTGCGCATTCTTTCATCCCTTCCACGGCTGAACGGGTTGGTTCTAATCGCTTGCACCCGGAATGATGTACCTTAGCCTTCAGGTCTGGGCTCTATGAATCCGCCGAAAGTAGAGGAAGTAATACTTCCTCAGGCCGCGAAGCCGGTCATCTCTCCGCTAACTGTCAGTCCGTTGAACAAGGGCATCGGCGTTCTTGACCGCGACCTGTCGCTGAACGATGTTCCCAAATTGGGATGGAACCTGCTCAAAGAAGATCTTAGCCTTCCGGCGGCGGTCATCTCTGCGCCGAAGCTCGATCACAATCTGAACTGGATGCAGGCATTCGCCGCCGCTTATGGCGCGAAGCTCGCGCCGCACAGCAAAACAACCATGGCTCCGAGGCTGTTCCAACGGCAGATCGATGCGGGAGCATGGGGTATCACGCTTGCGACGGCTCACCAGACTCGCGTCGCCTACGAGCATGGGATTCGGCGCGTGCTGATGGCGAACCAGCTCGTAGGCAAGCAAAACATGACTACCATCGCCCAAATGCTGGAAGACTCTGAATTCGCTTTCTATTGCCTGGTTGACTCCGCCGAGAACGTACAACAGCTTGGCCGTTTCTTTTGCGAGCGCGGCCTGCGGCTGAACGTCCTGCTCGAATTGGGCGCCGAAGGCGGACGAACGGGAGTTCGAAATCGGGAACAGATCGGCGCTGTGCTCGATGCGCTTTCGGAATGGCACGATGTATTGGTTTTCTGCGGACTGGAGATTTACGAAGGCGTACTTAGCGACGAGCGTGCGATCCGCAGCTATCTGCATCGAGCGCTGGACCTCGCTCGTGAGCTCGTGCGCGGCGGGCGCTTCCAGCGTGAGCCTGTGATTCTCTCCGGGGCGGGTTCGTCATGGTATGACGTTGTCGCAGACCTGTTCGGCAGCGCGGAGATCGGAACGCCCGCAGAAGTAGTTCTGCACCCCGGCTGCTACGCCACGCACGATGTGGGCGCGTATCGCCACGCGCAAGAGCGAATCCTGCAGCAGAATCCGGTCGCCCAGCAGATGCAGCCGGCTCTCGAACCCGCACTGCAAGTCTGGGCGTACGTGCAATCAATCCCAGAACGGGAACTAGCAATCGTCAGCATGGGCAAACGCGATACCGCCTTCGATGCCGGACTGCCGACGCCTGCGTTTCATTACCGGCCCGGCTGGCCAGAGCCGCGGAACGCTCCCCCATCATGGACGCTCACCCGCATCATGGACCAGCACGCATTTCTGCAAATTGAGGGAGCCGCCGACATTCACGTAGGCGACATGATCGCCTTCGATATCTCGCACCCCTGTCTCACCTTCGACAAATGGCGTTACATCCCCATCGTGGATGCCGAGTACCGCGTCATCGATATGGTCGAGACGTTCTTTTAGTCATTGCCGCAACCTCGTAGTCGTTGCCGCGACCTTGGATTAATCTTTGCTCCAGGGCTTGCGGATGCCGCTACTGCTTGCCGGACAAATTACCACCGTGCCCTTGGGCAGCTCGTGACTTCCGGCATGCAATACGCGCAGCGCGTTTCCCGATTGCTCGACTGTCACCTGAGCACAGAAGTAGCCGTTGCTGGAAATCTCGTCGGGATTGCCTGAGTTATCTTCAACTCGCCGGTGGGCCAGCATGAATCCGTAATCATTTTCGGTGATCTCGAGATTCGACCAAATTGGAGTCGTCTGGATATTCCAGCTTCGCCCCTTGCCATGCGTCTGATAGGCTCGCGAGATGAGAAGGAGTGTCGAATAGCTTCTTGTTTGACTCGGTGGGAAGTCGATCAATTGCTCAACGATCTCGGCGATTCGGGTGCTCGTCAGGGTGACAGAGAGAAATCCCATCAGCCCCAGTACTACGGCGAGCCTGGCGCGCTGCCACACGGTCATTGTTCTAGATTTGCGGACTCCTACAAAGCCCAGAGCCAATCCACTCAGACCTGCTATTACGAAGCATGCCTGCAGAACGTTGTCGTGACGCGGATTCAGTTCAGTGGCGTTATCAAACCAGCCCAACACCCAATACAGAAGAACAAGGATTCCGACAGCAATGAAGCAGCCTACGACCCCTTTGTGCATTTTCGAGCGCTGATTCCCTGCCGCTTGATCCATCTTCGAAGGCTTCCTTGATCTTTGAATCCGCGAACCATGGCGAGTGAGTAGATGGTGCGTTGCGATCCTCAACCCGGCTAGATTTAATTCTGCTGCCTTCGCGTAGATATCACCAGTTCGGATACTTGGCTCGTATCTTTTCGTACAAAGGCGAGGTTGTCCCGTACTTCTTGTGATAGCCCAGGACCTGGCGTTCGCGACCGGTTGGCTGTGGAGCTCCGGAGCGGTCGCGTTCCGGAAGGTGAGTGTCGATTTCGCTTAAGTTTTCGATGCGATCGCGGGAAAGCGATACTTTACGCCAGCTCGGGGATATGCGGGCGACGATATGGTTGTGACGGCGCTCCAGTGAAGCGCGGTCAGCGGTGAACGTCTTCGATTCATCGCGGAAATTACGGTACCGAATTGAAACTGTGTCGCCGGAGGGCTGATAAGAGGGGTGCGGTTGTTTCGCCACCGCGTCACGAATTTGGGCGCGAGCCGCGCGTGCTTCCCGCGTCGCTTGAGGGCTAAAGAACTGGCAGAGAGGGTTGAGGCAGCGGATGCTGTCGCCTCGTTTCTTTGCTCCGCGCGTTCCGCAGGCAGGACACTTTACCGTTCCCGAAATGGCATCGATGATCGATTGGATGAAACCCATGTGAGCTCCTGATCCGTAGAGCTGCAGCTTGCAGAGCACTCGGGCGGACGGTTGAGAAAACGAGCTTCCGCTTCAGCGGCCAAGCTATTCCATAACCCCCATCTACAGGCAGCCGTCCTCTCTCACGGATGTTAATTGGCTGCTGCTTCTGGGAACGGAGAGAAGGCTGCTTTCACAGCCTGGCAACCGTCCGCCCCAATGCTCTTTGTGCCCGCTGCTTCCTCCAGATAAAGAACGGGCTCTCGATCTCTCCTCTCAGAATCAATCTGTGCCGGTGCAGCAGTGAAGGCAAACCGAGATTGCGCAGCTCGCCGAAGCTGAGTCGCCGGAAGTTTCCCTTCTTATGTCCGCCGAAGATCAGGCTCAGCACCTCTTCGGCAAGCCAGCGATCCAGCAGGCGCAACTGCTGCTCGTCATTCACGTGCTTGAGATAGTAATCCACAATGGCGACGTTGCGAACGCCGCGCGCGATCGTCTCGTTGGCTATGGCTGCCAGGGCTTCTGCCCGGCTGCGTGGATCGCGCAGCCTGCTCCAGCGGCGGCGCGTCCGGCGGAACGCGAATCGAAACAGGTTCTGGATCTTTCTCTGCTTATCGCGAGCCAGCGAAATACCGGCGTCATGGCTAAATCGAAGACCCAGATGACGAAGGTGCGACGCGGGAAGAAATCGGGAATCTTGAACGGAAATGCCCGCTAACACGATGGCTGCCGAATGACTTGGCTTAGTAGCCAGCTTCAGATCGGAGAGAACGCGATCGAGGGTGTGCGAGCCCAGCACGGCGCATTCGCGTCTGCGTGAGGCGAGAAGAATGTCGTCGGCATAGCGGAAGAATTCCAAATCGGGAATTGCCTCCAGCTCTCGGTCCAGCGTGGTCAAGTAGATGTTTGCCAATACGCAGGCCACTGCAGTTCCGAACGGAACCCCAACCTTCGCCTGCTGAACTGCCGCATCCTCCTCGTACCAGAACTGGACGCGCTGCTGCACCAGGCGGTACACGTAGTCGTCGTAGTCGAGCAGAGTTCGCAACTGATCGAGCAAAAGCTGGTGGTCGATACTCGCGAAGTAGTTCGCGATGTCGCGTTTCACCAGGTACAAAGGACCGCGCGCCGGATTAAGAGTTTGTGCAAGGCGCGATTGGCATAAATCGAGTCCGAATCCGCGTTCGCGATACGCGTATGAATTGGGAGAAAACCACGCATGAAGCTTGCGGTTGAGCGCACGGTAGAGCAGCAGATCGACGATGCGCTCTTCCCACGGAGCGATGTAGAGGGTCCGATGCTTGCCGTTGAAGTTGTAGTGCAAAGCAAGCGCCGGGCGAAAGACAAACTTCTCGCGACGCAATGCGGCGTGAAGCTCGTCGAGGCCGCGCAGTCCACGGCTGGCGAAATCATAGAGCGTTTTGCCGTCGGTGGAAGAACAGAGCGCCTTTCGCCACTGAAACAAAGGCTTGGTGTACACGCGCACTGCGGCGCGATAGAGTTCAGTCTCGGTGTACACATCACGCCAGCGTAGCGGACGGAAAAATTGACTCGAAAGCGGCCGGGGCATAAGAGCGTTTGTATGTACACCAGGCAATTTGTTGCAGAAGTGTACTTGCCGCCAGCGAGCCTGTCTATTCGAACATTTCTGCGATGGTCCTCATCTGCCGTTTGCGATGGCTGCGCGATTGACAGGTGCGGCGCTCACGTCCTCAAATGCAAAGCGCGTGGAAACATTCGCGTACTCCTTGTGGTTTACCTCCACGTAGGGATACACAAAGTAATTCAGCGCCTCGCCATCCTGCTTCGGGTTGAGCGTGATGTCGCGGCCCACGCTGAACTGGATGCGATTGTCGTCCCAATGGCCAAAAAAGAACTCTCGCTGCTCGGGATGCTTCGATGCTTCGGAGATATCTACGGGGACCCAGCCACGATCGTTTGTGTAGAAATCGGCCCAGCAGTGATAGCCGGGAATTTCCCCCGAGTGTTTGTCTGTTGGAATTGAGAATCCGATTTCAAATCGCGCGGGAATCCTTTGTGAGCGCACCATCGAGATGAAGAGCGCGTGAAAGTCTGTGCAGTTTCCATGTTTGGCATTGCACGCGTAGAGCGTGTCGCCGTGTCCCCATCCAGTGCCGCTCTTGTCGTAGCGCATGTTCGCCAGCACGTACTCATATAGGGCGCGAGCTTTCGCGTAGTCGCCGCCGGTGACCGACGCTACCTGCTTCGCCGCCAGTTCGGCAGGCACTCCGCTCGTCGGAACAAGCTTGTCGGGAGAGAGCAGGCGCTGTTGCTGCGCCGCGCGCAGCGCACCGGCACGGTGGGGAGAGCTCTGCCAGCGCACGACGTCATAAACAACTTCGAATTCGTACTCCGATTTGTCGGCGCTTGGGATTTCGGCATATAGCATTTGATTGCCATACTCCTGCTCGCTCGTGCGCTTAACAGTAGCGTCCCCTTTTTGCGTGATGATCTTCACGTCCTGAAACAGATCGGAGTGTGCGAGCGGAATCCAGACGCGAAGCGGCTGTCCTGGAGTGACGTTGCGAACTGTGAAGCCATAACGAAACGTGAAGTGGCGTTGTGGCGTCGTCGATTGTGCAGAAACAGACACGACAAGAAACACGGAGGCGAGCAGCACTCGCGCAAAGGCTTGCATGAATTCTTCCCTTTCCTGAACGTAAGCGATGAGTGGTTGACGACAACCCGGGCGTCAGGAAATTAGCTTCAAGTGAAGCCGGAAGGAAGCGCGGAAGGCATGCTGTTTCCCATCGTAGTGGTAGGGATAAATGGGCGCAACTATGCAACAGAACCGCCTCTGGTTAACGGCGGTTCTGTTGGGCGTGACTTACCAGAGTAGTCTAATCTCAGTCGCCGGACGGCATGAGCGCGACTTCTTCCTCTTCCATTGCAGGAAAATCTGCCGGCAGCTCTGCATTCAGTGGTGATCCTGCTGCGTGAAGACGGCCGTTTCCGCTGCTGCCGAAGTGCCCGTTGGTTCGCGCCGCGCCGCCATGCCCGTTGCTGGATTTGGCGTCGAATTGCTCGGCTTCCGTCGATCCCGCCAGCGCGCAAGTCGATGTCTGTCCGGAGGAGATAACTGTTGCGACGGCGTCGAAGTACCCCGTCCCAACGAAGCGCTGGTGCTTGACTGCGCCGTAGCCATGGGCCTCCGCCATCTGGAACTCGCGCTGTTGTAGCTGCGAGTAGGCAGACATTCCTGAGCGCGCGTAATCCCGAGCGAGTTCGAACATCGATAGATTCAGCGCGTGGAATCCGGCGAGGGTTACGAATTGAAATTTGTAGCCCATCTTTCCCAATTCACGTTGGAAGTCGGCGATCTCCGTGTCCGAGAGCTTGGCCTTCCAGTTGAATGAAGGCGAGCAGTTGTAAGCAAGCAGCTTGCCCGGGAACTCCGCGTGAATGGCCTCGGCAAAGCGGCGCGCTTCTTTCATGTTCGGTTCGGAGGTTTCGCACCAGATCAGATCGGCGTACGGAGCATAGGCGAGGCCGCGTGCGATTGCCGCGTCGAGTCCGCCACGCATGCAGTAGAAGCCTTCGACCGTGCGCGCACCCGTGATGAACTCGCGATCACACGGATCGCAGTCACTGGTGAGTAGTTGTGCCGAATGCGCATCGGTGCGGGCGACGACGAGCGTTGGTACTCCGAGCACGTCGGCTGCGAGCCGGGCTGCAACGAGCTTCTGCACGGCTTCCTGCGTGGGGACGAGAACTTTGCCGCCGAGGTGTCCGCACTTCTTGGCGGAAGAAAGCTGATCTTCGAAGTGTACGGCCGCGGCGCCGGCTTCGATCATCGCCTTCATCAGCTCAAACGCATTGAGACACCCGCCAAATCCGGCTTCGGCGTCGGCCACAATGGGCAGCATCCAGTCGATCCCGTCGCGGCCTTCGCTGTGGGCGATCTGGTCAGCACGCAGCAATGCATTGTTGATGGCGCGTACGACAGCCGGAACGCTGTTCGCCGGATAAAGGCTCTGGTCGGGATACATTTGCCCGCTCAGGTTGGCGTCGGCTGCGACCTGCCATCCGCTGAGATAGATCGCCTTCAGACCAGCGGCGGCCATTTCCACCGCCTGGTTTCCCGTAAGCGCACCTAGCGCGGCGACATATGGCTCCTCATGCAGAAGCTTCCACAACTTTTCTGCGCCGGCGCGGGCGAGCGAGTATTCGATTCGGACGGTTCCACGCAAACGATCAACATCGTGATTCGAGTAGGGACGAGTAACTCCCGCCGAGCGGGAGCCATTCCCGTTTTCATTTATTTCGTGAGTCCGAATCATAAGGTTCCTCTCCAAAAGGCGAACGTGGTTTCAAGCGCACCCGATTAGAAGCTGAAGTTAAGGCATAGAGCAACGCATGTAGTCCGATTTGGACCAGTCATATAATGACCTACCCGCAATACCATTGTCGCAATAACTTGCCTTAAATTAATCACTTAGGCTGTAACAATCCGCTGCACTCGCATTGTCAATCGGCGTGCAAATAGACCATTCCGGATGATAGCTGTAAAATCCCGCTATGGCCGAGCCGCTGGCTGAGCTTGCTCGCAATCTAAACCGAGCTTTACGCGATCGCGATATTGCAGCGGGCTTTCAGCTTCTTGAGAACTCGAGGAATGTCATCGAACAGGTGCAGCCGAGCGAAGCGGCAGCGCCTTGGTTTGTTCTCTGCGTGGCCGAGTGGGTGGACGCGGGCTACTCCGACCACCGCCTGATCGAGTCGCTGCTCGCACGATTTTCAATCGACCACCGTCGGCAGATGCCGGTTTCAGAGTACCTGCTGCTGCGCATGGCCGAGGCATTTGCCTGCATCGCGAAAGAAGACGCCGACTCGGCGATTTCGCTGCTGCAATTTGTTCTGCAAGCCGAGCGCGAACTGAATGATCCGCGCCTGATGGTCCTGTGCCATTTCTGGAAAGGACGCGCTCACCGCAAGAAAGGCGAGTACGAAGCCGCGCTGGACGATATTGCTGAAGCTCGCCGCCTTGCGAGCCGGATCAAGGAATCGAAGCTCACCGCGCTGATCCAAATTCAGGAAGGTTGGATTAACTTCCAGCTTGGCCGTCCCAAAGAGGGACTGCGCCTTCTGGATCAGGCGGAAGCAGGATTGAATCGAACCGATGACTTTCTCGCGCTGGGCAATATCGAGTCCGCGCGGGGGCGCATTGTCCGCCGCTCGGGCGAGTATGCGCAGGCGCTGCACCACTTCGATCGCGCTGTCGCGATCTACGCGCAACGCTATCCCAATCACCGCAATCTTGCGCGCGCGCTGGTGAACGCAGCCTACGTGAAGCGCCTGATCGCTCTGCAGCTTCGCAAGCAGATCGATGCGCGTGCTGCCACTTCGATCAAATCAGGCGAAGGAGAAGCGCGCGGCGGCGCTCACGCGCGCTACACCAAGCTGTGCCGCGACGCTCTCGAACAGCTTCATCGTGCCGGCGAAATCTATGCACATCACCAGCACCATGGCGGCACCGGCACGGTGTTGGTCAATGCCGGCCAGCTTCATCTCGATCAGGGAGATATCGACCGCGCAGCGCATGAAGCGCTCAAAGCCTACGAGTTGGCAGAGCAGAAGCACGATCACATCCTTATGGCACGTGCTCGCGTGCTTCAGTCGGCAGCGGAAAATGCTCGTGTCGAAGACGAGACGGAAGATTCCGATTTGGCGCTCCACGCTAACCTTGCGCGTCAATATGCGGACGAAGCCATCACGCTTGCAACGCAGACGGAGAATCGACGGTTGAAAGCCGGAGCATATCTGGCTCGCGGGAGCGCGGCTGCAAATGACTTTTTCCAAAATTGGGAAGAGGCAAAGAGCTATGTCGAGCTTGCCTCGGCGCTCATCGGAAGCGAAGACCGCGATCATCTCTGGGAAGAGATGGCGATGCTGAAGTCCCGCATCCTGCGCGTCTCAAAGATCGATGACACCTTGCTCACCTGGTCGGAGGGGATGCTCGGCGACAAGACCTTTCAGCAGGTGACGGAGGAGTTTGCGGAAATCGTAATTCCCAAAGTCTGGGCGCGCGAAGGCCGAAAGGTACTGCGCGTCGCGAAGAAGCTATCGATCTCCCCCAAGAAAGTTCGGCGCATTCTGAGAAATGCCGGATTGCTTGCAGCAGGAGAGTAATTGCGAAGCCAGCCGCCATCGCGCAGTCTCGCTAGCTGTTGAGCCGTCCGGTCGCTTGCAGTTCGCGGTAAAACCCCAAATCTTGCCCGCGCAGCATCTTAGTGACGTACGTGATCTGTCCGTAGTGCAATCCAAAATGTTCAATCACCTGATATACGGCATGGAGACCGCTGACTGTGTAGCCCTGTATTTGGAAAGTTTTCAGTAGCTCCGATTCCGAGATGCGAGGCAAGATTGCTGCGACTTCCTGCATCGTAGCCGCGAGCTTCTCAAGGAGTTCGGTTTTGGGAAGGTGCCTCCGTTCAGCAAATTCGGCCGGACGGTCGCGCTTATCTTCGCGATGCGCAAATGGAGCAATCAGCCACTGTGTGATGTTCCCGTTCAGGTGCAGAATCAGGTTGCCGATGCTGTTGCTGGCGTCGTTCGGACGCCACCACACTTGCTCGTCTGTAAGCGAGTCCACGCAGGTCCGGAGACGCGGCCAATATTGATCGAGGAGCTTCCAGCGGGAAAACTCGATGAACTCATCAGCCAGTGTTTTATTCGGCATCGCGGAATTATAGTTCTTCAACTCAAGCCTTCTGCGACTTGCAATTTCTCTTGATTGTGGCCGAGCACTGGTGTATCTATTGCCGACTTCGACGGAGGGCCGATGCTCAAGTCAATTGGCGTGGTTGTCGGCACATACCTGCTTTCAGTGGCACTCGTGTTATGCACAAACCCATTGCTGTCGCGCCTCTTCCCAGCGGACTTTGTCAGGGGGCACGTGCCTTCGAACGGCGCTCTAATGGCAAGCACGGCGTTATTCGTGGTGATCTCAATCTTCTGTGCCTGGCTCTGCGCCCGATTCGCGCCCGCCAATAGCGCGAAGCACGTGCTCTGGTTTTTCATTCTCGGCGAGGCAATGGGGATTGTTGCCACAATCCCCAATTGGAACAAAGGATGGCCGCACTGGTATTGGCTGTCATGGCTGCTCGCGTGGCCCATTGCTTGCTGGATCGGTCTAAAGCTGTCGCCCACGAGGCGAAGCGCTCACGCCACAGCTTAGGAAAATAGCTGGCTTCACATTGGGTCTAGGCACCGGTGCCTGGACGCGGAGCGAACTGTTCCAACAATCCTAGTAGTGTGTTCCGGTAAGCGTCGGCATCCCGTTGAAGGCGAGCTCTCTCGATGGCGTCGGATGTGGAGTTCGCAGCGCTCTGCGCGAATGCCATGCGGAAGCACGAATAGGCGAGTAAATAGTCCGGAAGTCGCTTTTGGGCCGCATCGCCGCTGATGCGGCAATATTCATGGAGGAAGCGATCCGCAGCTTCTGCATTCATCCTCCATTCAACAATCGCTCCAGCGAGGTCCCATGCGATGTCAGTTGGACCAGGGAAGAAGTGGTTATCGCCATGATCGGCAGCATCGAGCTTTTGCAAACGGCCGTTGCTTGAGAGAATCCACTCGTATGGCATCATGCGGGCGTCCGCAATGACCGGACGTTCGACCGGCAGGCTGATTTGCCGGGAAGCTCCGATCCCGCGCTCCAGATTAATCTGCACCATCTGCTCGAGTTCCGTTTCGGAAGCCACAAATGAACTCAGGTGCTCCGCGCGAAAAGCGCAATAATGCGCGAGCTGAATGATCGTGTCGTGATTCGCGAACTTCGGTCGTGCTCCGATCAAGCAGGGAGCCGCGCTGAAGCCATCTCCATCAGCGCTCATCTGTGGTCCCCAGCCGTGATCCGCTAACATGTTCGAGCGTTTGCGTACCGCCTTGCTGTAATGGCCGTGTCCGTCAAAGCGGAAGACCAATGAACCATTTCGGGAAAGATACTTCTGGCGCTCGGTCCAGGGCCACACGCCCGGCCACTCCGATTCTGAGTCGAAGACACGACTCCGCCACGTCCCTCCGCCGATGTATTCCCCTGCTTCGGATGGAAGGTACCGCGTAGGTTTGAGCGACAGCGTTCGAAAACGGCTCCAGCGCTGAGCCGCGTTCGGAGCGAAGAGGTTGTCGAGCTTTGGCAAGGAGCTTGGCATCAGTGTGATTCGCTCTGCAGCGACACCCTCCCCCACCAAAGCTTCGGCGACTGCAAGAAACGACGATCCGCTTAGCCCCGGGCCTTCATCGACCACAAAAAAGTCCGCGTTCCGCTGGTTCTGCGCTGCGATCCATTTCCGCTCCCGTTCGCCTAGGGGAAGATGGCGATCAAAGGGATGCCCGACAGGTCGCACCGTCATACGCTCAGCAACAGTTCCATTTGCGGAAAACCACGCCCGCACGACTGCCGAAAGCGTCGTGCCGATCGAGCGGATGCCAACCACGGCGGCGACCGGCGGGGACATCTCGTTCTCAGCGAGCAGATCAGCGTAGTCGAGAGGATGAAGTGCGTAGTAGCAGAATCCTTCTGGGCTGGATAAGGTTAGGGAATGGGGCACTCGCAAACACGAAAGAGCGTCAGTGAACTTTGGCGACATGCAGGGTGATGATTTCGTCACCAGCGCCGACGCGAGCTGATCAGCAGCTTCAGCGACTCTGCCCGCCTCTATGCTGCAGCCGTCTTGATCGGCCAATGCGCATTCGAGTTCGCCCGCCCGAAGGAGAGCATCGATGAGTTCGTCGCGCGCAATCTGGCCGGAAAAATCGGAGAGCGACAAGACAGGTTCAATCTGGGCGACCAATCCCCGCAGCAACTCTGAACCGCTGCGTACACTTCGCCCATCGCGGAAGACAAGAAGCTTCCAACTATCGGCTGTGCTCACTCTGGAATGGTACCGCGCTACGCAGCTTTGTTCTTGCCCCGAGTGACCCGAGGGGAGCGCGAGACGTCGCCCTCTTTGTCGATGAAATATAGGAACTGATTATCGCGATCGACTGCATGCTCGACGAGGACCTCGGTCTTGCCCTCACCCGACTTCGGCTTCTGACAAACGTTGCCGTCCTTATCGAGGAAGTAGAGATACTTTGTGTAGTCCCGCTTCAACCCAAGCTGCTTCACCTTTTCTGCCATGGCTTGCTTGGATTCGCGAACGCAACAGCCTGATGCCCGCCTGGGATGGCCACGCTGTCAGCGGCTGAGTCGGCGTAGTTTGACGCAAGGAAACAAGGGAACGAGCTACTTTGCTGCTCGCTTCGCTTTGCCTTTCGATTGAGGATTCGCGGGAGCTGCTTTTACCGGAGTCTCGCCTGGGGCAAGAACTCGCTTGACGATCACTCCCTCCAACCGATACTTCTGCTCGGCGGTGTTGCCGTTTTCGTCGCGAACGTGGATGGTAAACGTCGGCTCGGTGCCGAGATTCTCGAACTGCTCCTGACCGACCGATACCGGCAGCAGACCAAAGATGTTGCGATCGCGGTATGCAGTCTCGTAGCGATGCTTTTTGACATTCCAACTAAAAACCCGCACCTGATTGAAGTCGAAGGGCATGCCGTCTTTAGGCTCGGTCAGCAGGACCAGATAGTAAGGCTCGTCCTTGCTTAACTCGGCATCGTGAACGGTAGTGAGCGGGAAGAAGGAGACGATGCGCTGTCCTTCCGCATATTGCGCTATCTCAAGCGGCACATCGATGTCGATCATTCGGCCCAGGACCCAGCCGGTGTGCCCCTGTGATGTACGAACTAGCCACCAATCTTCCATCGGGACCGCCGGCACCGCGGTCTGAGTTTCGGCAGCGGTTTGTGGCTTCGCTTTCGACTGCTTCTTTGCCGCTGGCGCAGGCTTCGCTGCGGGAACAGGAGCGGCCGCGGGCTGCTCTTTTCCCTTGTATTCCGTCTCGTCTTCCTTCGCGGCGTCGTTTGCATCCTGCTTTTCTTCGGACTTCTCTGCGCTTGATGAAGCCGATGCCTGAAGCAGAGGCGGTGGCGGAGCAGAGCTCGCCGCTCGGGAAACCGTGGCGCGCTGCAGCAGATCAATCTTGTCGCCTTCCTTTAGGAGAAAAAGACGATCGGTATCGCGTCCTGGCGTGAGGTGCAGACGAAAATCGTTGCGCAGCACACCATGCGCCTGCACGGGATCTTTTTGATGATCGCGATTGAGCTGCTGAAATCCGCGAAAGACGTCTTCGCCGACGAGATAACGGTCCTGCAGCCAGCCCTCTTCGCCCTTTTCGTTGCGCACGCGCTCCCAACGCTTGCCGCGCTCGAGCACAACGACCTTGTCACCGTTGTTGACAGTTCCCGTTTTGGAATAGACTGGAGCTACGCGATCGCGCAGCGCAGCCTGTGGCGCGGCGGTCACATACAGAACTTCGTCCTGTTTGCCCGGACCGTGGCCGCATGCAGAAAAAAGCAGAGCTGCAGATAGGCACAGAAGGCTGAGATTTGCAGAAATTTTTGGGGAACTGATTTTCACCGAACAGTCTGACTCTGGATGAAGGAGTTAGGGCTACATAGAATTGTAGCTCCCGCTTACGGCAATCTCGAAGTGGCGCGGACCAATCTAGTTAGGCTTCTTTTTGATTTTCGTGATGGTCTCGTCAATCGGCTTGCGGCCTGCGTAGCCTTCTTCGAGGTCGTGCCAGTGGGTGATCTTCTCCTCGCCCATCTTCCAGCAGAGCAGAATCGTTTTGCCATCCACGACACAAGGAAAGTCGAGGAGTCCCATATCGAGATCTTTCACCTGAACGCCTGTAGCGTCGATCTCCGCGATTACATCCTTGATCCGCTGCGCGGTTTTCTCGCGCTCGGCCCGGCGAAGAGCTACTTTGCCGATTTCAACCAGCAGACCGCCGGAAAGGAATATCCGCTGCGCCAGCTCCTGGAACTCGGCGTCGATGGTTTCGATCAGCTTCTTGCCATCAATCGCCTGCTTTAGCAGCGCTTTGAGCACTGGAAGCAGGACTTGCGCTTCCTGCAGAGTGAAATGCTTTTGTGCCATGATCTCGAGACCATTTTAATTGATTGGAAACGAAGTGGTCAGGGCAGCCGAATGCCCCAGCACGGTTGATCTCTTCTAAGAAACGTTGTCGGTCGAGAGCCGGTCCCGACCAATTTGAATCATCCCAAATCTTTGCACCAATCTTCGGAAGCAGGCACGGCACTTCAGGATCAAGATCGATCCACTTTTGCAATCTCAAGAGATCGTCGGTTGAGATCTCACGAGTTCGTATCGCGTCGTACAGGTGTTCACGCGCGGATTTAGGAAGAGACTTCCAATTGAGGCGAGCCATCAGTCGTCATATCGCACACCAAAGATGGACTGCTCGATTTCTTTCGATTGCCTGCGTGCCGTCTTTTCGTCGGGCTCATTTTGAAATTTGGCAATTGCTTTTTTCAACTCGTCACCCTCAAGGCGAACGACAGCCTTGCGATGGTTTGGGCTTCTTTGCTCTGCTGACCAGAGCTCTGCTTTACACCCGTCCTCTTTTGCTTTGGATTCGCCATGGTGGGCTTCTGCTCACATCCTACTGGTACTAGCTTCCAATCTCCAGCATTCGATCCAGCGCGACCTTGGCCCAATACTTCACGTCGTCGGCAACTCGAATGCGATTGACGACATTTCCTTCAACCAGATTCTCCAGTGCCCACGCGAGATGCTGCGGAGAAATGCGGAACATCGTCGTACACAGGCAGCCGGAATCGTCCAGCGTAATGACTTTCTTGTTCTGCTCGGCGAAGCGCTTGCCCATACGGTTAACCAGGTGAATTTCCGTTCCCACCGCGAACAGGGTGCCGCTCGGGGCATCTTCGATGATCTTGATCAGGCGCTCAGTTGAGCCGAGTTGATCAGCCTTCTGGCAGACTTCCCACCGGCATTCAGGGTGAACAATCACCTGAATTCCCGGATATCGCGCTCGAACTTTGTCCACGTGCTCTGGCAAAAAGCGTTGGTGAACGGAACAGTGTCCTTTCCAGAGGATGACTTTGGCGGCCCGCAACCGCTCTGGTGTGAGACCGCCGTTCAGCATGTACGGATCCCAAACCACCATCTCGGAAAGAGGGATTCCCATCGCGTAAGCCGTGTTCCGACCCAAATGTTGATCTGGCAAGAAAAGGATTTTTGGAGCTTTCTTGTATGCCCAGCGGAAGGCATTTCCAGCGTTCGACGAGGTGCAAACCAGCCCACCGCGTTCGCCGACAAAAGCTTTGATGGCGGCGGTGGAGTTCATATAGGTCAGGGGAATGAGGCCGCCTTCGACCGCTCCGAGGCGCTCAAGCTGCTCCCAGCAGTCTTCGACCTGGCCGATTTCGGCCATGTCCGCCATTGAGCAGCCCGCGTTCAAGTCCGGCAGAATCACTTGTTGCTCTCGACGCGCCAGAATATCGGCGCTTTCGGCCATGAAATGCACGCCGCAGACAACGATAAACCGCCCATCTGCCTGCGCCGAGAGCTTGGAAAGCTTGTAGGAATCGCCGGTGTAATCGGCGAAGCGGATCACTTCATCTCGTTGATAATGATGGCCTAAAACGACGCAATCGCGCCCCAGCTCGCGCCGGGCAGCGGCAATGCGATCGTCCATCGTGTGATCGGGGAGGACTAGATAGTTCTCAAGTGAACAGGAAACCTGTGCAGTAGCAGTTGTCACGTCTATTTTCCGCCTTCAGTCTCGACACAACCGCCGCGCTTTCACTCGGTTCGCTGCTCGAAACGGGGATGTTGAAAGCAATCCGCCGGCTCCAGTAGGTCCACTACGCTGGTTCGCGCCCGACCTACGGGGATGTTGAAGCCGACATCTATTCGATGTCCCAGCCGCCCAAAAGTCGCCAGGATACGGCGTTTTCAGGCGCTTAGACTTGTACAGTGTCGCATTTCTGAAGCTCTCGATGCAACGAGGAGTAGCGGGCATCTCCCACTAAGTCATTACGAATGGCCTTTGTGTACGATTACTAGGGTCGGCTCCGTGACCTTCTCTGCGCCTTCGAGACCTTCGTGTTCCCCTCGCCCCTATGCCGAAGCGCGATCCCAAACTGACGTTCTTCCTCGGCAAAGGCGGAGTCGGCAAGACCACGGTCAGCACCGCCTACGCTCTTCATGCGAGCTCCAGACCAGGCAGCAGCATAGTTCTAATTTCCACTGATCCGGCTCACTCACTAGCCGACGTGCTCGACGTAAAGGTCAAATCCGGGCTGCAGACACTCCGCACCGGCGCTCGAGGAAAGCTGTCAGTGTGGCAGGTCGATGCCGGCGCTAGATTCCAAGAATTTCTCGATGACTATCGCGATCCCATTACGGAACTGATGGAGCAAGGAACCTTCCTTTCCCGAAAGGAAGTCGAGTCATTCCTCGAAACCGCGCTTCCCGGACTGGCAGAAGTTAGCGCCCTGCTCACGATCTCTGATTTGCTGCAAAGCACGAAGTTCGACGAGATCGTCGTCGATACCGCTCCCATCGGACACACACTCCAGCTCTTCCGCATTCCCAACCAACTCGCCCGGTTTCTCGACTTCCTCGAACTCTCCGGACGTCGCGATCAAGTGTTGGCCGAACACTTCGGCGGAAGCGCAAGAGCCAGGCGGCCCGCAGTCCTTGATCAGTGGGACGCAGTGCTTTCTTTGTTGCGCCGAGCGCTCTCGAGTGAACAAACCAGGCTGGTGATGGTAACCACCGCGGAGCGTTTCTCGCTGGAAGAAGCCTCGCGAACGGCTCGCCTGCTGGAGGAAGATTCGGATGCGGAGATAGCCGAAGTAGTTATCAATCGCGCAGTAACACACAAAACCACGTGCAAGCGCTGTCAAGAGGGATTTCGTCAATACGAAGCGGCTCGCAGGTTCGTGTCACGCAGATTCCCGAATGCGGAAGTTCGCGTCGGAGAAGATACTGGCGCGCCTCTGATCGGCATCGAGAATCTGCGAGCGTTCGGCGAGCACGTCTACAGAACCGCCGCCGGTAGGCGGGGGGTCGGAGGTGGCCGGATGGCCAGCTCCGAGCAGGGCCACTCAGCTCTGAAGCTCAAATCAGTTCGAGCAAAGAAATCCGGCGAAGTGACCCTCCAGCCCACGGATTGGCCGGATCCGAGCACTCAACTCACCCTCACCCTCGGCAAAGGCGGCGTCGGCAAGACAACGATTTCCGGCGGCCTGGCCTACACGCAGCGCCAGCGACATCCGCGGGCGAACATCCTCATCTGTTCCACCGATCCAGCGCCGTCGCTCGACGACCTCTTCGAACAAAACGTCGGGCCAGTTCCCAAAACGGTACTACACGACAAGCAGTTTCAGGCCGTCGAAGTCGATTCCACGGCCGAGTATTTAGCCTGGAGCCGCAAAGTGAAGCAGGTAATCGCGCAATCGCTACAAGTGGAACAAGGCGGATTGCATGTCGAACTCTCCTTCGAGCACGAGATGTTATCTGCGTTGCTCGATATCGTGCCACCTGGAGTCGATGAGATCTTCGCCGTCTTCAAGCTGCTCGATTTCATAGAAGCGCGCGACCTCACGCTGGTAATCGATATGGCACCCACCGGACACGCACTCGAATTGCTGCGCACGCCTGAGCGTCTCGTCGTCTGGACGCGCCTGCTGTTGAAAACCTTGTACGCGCACCGTACACTGCCGCTGGCGCAAGAACTGGCTGTCGAAGTCGCATCGATCTCGCAGCGCGCGAGAGAGCTGGCGCAGTTATTGAAGGATCGCAAACGCGCGAGCGTCTTTGTGGTCATGCTCCCCGAGCCGTTACCTGACCGCCAGACGGGACGCCTACTTGCGAGCCTCGATGATCTCGGACTCAAACCGGCAGCCATCTTCGTGAATCGGTTTCTGCCGAACCAGAATGGGAGATGCCCGCGCTGCCGTCTCACACGTGAGTGGCAGTTGGCAACGCTGTCACGCCTGAGATTCGATAGAAAGTATTTCGCAGTGCCTGATTTCTCCGGCCAGATTTCAGGAAAAGATGGACTGGAGCGATTGACTGAACGATTATGGGAAATGCGAAGAAGAGCGAACACGAAGGCCACGAAGGCAACACGGAGTCCACGAAGACCTTCTCCGTGACATTGGGTTTTACTTCGTGACCTTCGTGTTAACCCCGGTTTCGAAATGCTAGAAAAGCACCTCCTGTATCTCTACGGCATCAGCGCTAAAGCCACGAAGCTGAAGGTGCCGAACTCGATCGACGGCACCTCAGCCGTGGAGCAACTTGAAGCAACCGGCCTCACCGCCTGGTACAGCCGAGTTTCGCCGGTCGAGTTTGGCGAGCGGCTCGCCGCGAACATGGAGAACCTGGAGTGGCTTTCGGCAGTAAGCGTCCGCCATCAAAGAACGGTCGCCCAGATCTCCGAAGCAGTGACTCTTCTTCCTGCCCGATTTGGAACTGTATTCAAGAGCGAGCAGTCACTCACCGATCATATCCGCGAGCAGAAAGACCAACTCGAACAAAAGCTCGCCCGCATCGATGGAGCAGAGGAATGGGGAGTGAAGGTATTCCTGGACACCGCTGCGGCGGTTGCAGAAATCAAAGTAGCTTCCGGACGCGACTACCTGCGCGCCAAGTCGGCGGCGACCCAGGTAAAGCGCCGCACCGAACTCGATCCCGAAGTCGCCGACTTCGCCCGCGAACTCCAATCGATCGCGGCTGATTCTGCTCCAACGGGCAAAGTCAGCTCCAGCCAGCCAAATCTCGAATGGCAGGCAACATTCCTGGTAAGAAAAAAAGACCGCCCAAAATGGGACAAGGCGCTCAAGAAGTACGCCACCCGCTGGGCCGACCGCCGCGAAATCCAATGCACCGGCCCCTGGCCGCCTTATTCGTTCGTGTGACATCCAGAGAACACGAAGACTGGGCGAAAGCAGCACTACTACGCTGCGTATCATCGGCGTAGAAGCGAGCCTGATCGCGATAAAGGGACGTCAGATTTCGCTCACGAAGCAAGGACTGGATTCGCAGTCGTCATGAAACCATACGATTATCCGCTTGGGATCAACGCAGAGTATTCGAGCGAACGACTGGGACACTCTCCGGAATACGGAAGGTCTTCGATGCAGTGCAAAAACAAATCGAAGCTGCACCCGATCGAAATTATCTGGCTCCGGGCGAAGGCAGCAGTTGGTGCACATCTTCTTGCTCGAATCCGGCCGCAAAGCCTCAGACAAAGACCTCTTTCAGTCTGCCGGTATCCACATCAAATACGAAGCCGCGGACAATGATTTCTTTCCTCACCCATGGGTGCGATTTCAGCTTCTCGAGCTGCTTGCGAACGTTCTCTTCCGGCGATTTAAAAGCATAGAAGCGCTCCGGCGAGATACTCGCCGTGCCGGCCTGGCGCTCGATCATCGTCCGCAGCTCCTCTTCGGTTGAGCGCATGAGCCCGCAGTCGGTGTGATTGATAACCATGAACTCTTCTGTGCCGAGTGAATAGTGCGAGACCAGGAGCGAACGCAGCGTGTCATCGGTAATAATCCCGCCGGCATTCCGGATGATGTGCGCATCGCCCTCGGCCAGTCCCATGGTGGCTTTCGTAAGCCGCGTATCCATGCAGGTTACGACTGCCAGCCGCCGCGTTGGGCGCGGCGAAAGGCTGCGGGGTTTGTGGGTTTGGGCGTACTTCTCGTTGGCTAGAACTACTTCGTCAATTGTGGACATAGGGGACTATCTAGATTATTTGGACTTTGGATTCTCTTTCCCGCGAGTCTTGATCCAGATTGGCGTGCCTTCGAATCCGAAAGCTCTGCGAATCTGGTTTTCAAGAAAGCGTTGATATGAAAAATGCAATTTGCCGCCTCGATTGGTAAACGCGATAAAAGTAGGCGGAGCGACAGCAACTTGTGTCAGGTACTGAATTCGAACGCCATAACCAGGAGAAGATGCTCGTTCGAAATCCACCGATTTGAGGAATCGATTCATCTCTCCCGTCGAGATACGCTTGCGTCGTTCTTGCGCGACGCGCTGTACGGTGGCGAATACGCGATCGACGTTCTTCCCGCTGGCGGCGGAGATGAACAGAACCGGAGCGTAGCTCAAATATTTCAGCGCCGTGCGGAGTTGCTTTTCGAACAGCGCCTGGTCTGCGGGTGGTTTGCCGTCATTCCGGGCTGGCCCAACTAGATCCCATTTATTGACCACGATGACAACGGAGCGCCCGCTTTCGTGCGCATATCCGCCGATGGTCGCGTCAAGTGCGGTCACACCTTCGGTGGCGTCGATGACCAGCAAGGCAACGTCGGCAGCTTCGAGATGCTTGCGCGCCATCACGACGGAGAGCTTTTCCGCCATCAGCTTAGTCTTGCCTTTACGCCGAATTCCCGCGGTATCGATGAAGCGATAGCGTCGATCATCACGCTCCACCACTTCGTCCACCGCGTCGCGCGTTGTTCCCGCAATGGGAGAGACGATGGCGCGCGATGTGCCGGTGAGTTGATTGAGCAGCGTCGATTTGCCTACATTGGGACGGCCGATGATGGCAATTTTGGTTTCGATCGCCGAAGATTTTTCCGGCTCATCTTCCTCCACGGCGGTTTCTGATGGCTCTTCAATTCTTGAGTTGGCCGGCATGAGCTCGACCACCCCATCCAGCAACTCGGCGACTCCGCTACCGTGTTCGGCGGAAATGGGAAATATGCGCCTTATGCCGAGTCTGCGGAAATCTTCAATTATTGCTTCGAGCTTCGGCGTGTCGATTTTGTTGACCGCCAGCACCACCGGCTTGCCGCTGCGAATGAGCAAACGCGCGAGTTCCATATCGGGAGCGGCCAATTCCGTGCGGCCATCGACCACCATCGCGATTACGTCGGCCTCGTCAAGAGCGACGCGCGCCTGCCGGTAGATCTCCGAGGGAATGAGCTCTTTCTCGTCAGGAATGATGCCGCCGGTATCGACCACGCGAATCTCGCGTCCGTTCCAATTTGCCTTGCCATACAGGCGGTCGCGCGTGATTCCCGGTTCGTCGCCGACAATCGACCGCCTGTTCCCGATCAGCCGATTGAAGAGCGTGCTCTTGCCAACATTTGGGCGGCCAACGATGGCGAGCGTGGGAGTCGCGCTGGATTTCTCGGCTCTTCTTTGATCGGAATAAACTGTGGAGGTTCTCGCCAAAGTGAACTCGTTACGGGCTGCTGGCTTCTGGCTTCTGGCACCCGGCGAAAATCAAATCGAAGTCGCGCGTGTCGCGGGATTTTCGAAATACCAGAACTGCCGGTGTGGCTAGAAGCCAGAAGCCAGTGGCCGGTAGCCTATGTCGCCAAATCACGAAATTCCGTGGCCCACGCTATTATAGAGACTCACTCCGCGCTGCTCGTGCGTGGCCCTGGGCTGCTTTGTCTTCTGTTCCACAAAATGCGACTGCGCCGCAACCTGTGCGCGCTCTGGGCTCCCTCTATTCCTTCTTTGCTCCCGGCGGAGCTTTGGCCAGTTCGCATCCGGCGTACGAATTTCGACGCGGACAGTTGCAGATGGCCGAAGCCGTGGAGCAGGCAATCCAAGACCGTAAACATCTGCTGGTCGAAGCAGGTACCGGAACAGGAAAAACACTCGCCTATCTGCTTCCCGCCCTCCGTTCGGGCAAACGCGTGATCGTTTCTACAGGAACCAAGAACCTGCAGGAGCAGCTCTTCTATAAAGATGTGCCCTTTCTGGAGCAGGTTCTTTTTCCGCACGGAGAAGGCAAGCTGCGCGTCTGCTACATGAAAGGACGCAATAACTATCTTTGCCGGCAGAAGCTTTATGACCTGAAGAACCAGCCGATTCTGACGGAACTTGGCGAGATCGATCAGTATCGCGCGATCGCAGAATGGGAGGAGCAAACCCAAACCGGAGATCGCGCTGAAATCGCAGGACTCCCGGAATCAAGCGTGCTTTGGCACAAGCTCGATGCTCGGGCCGATGCGTGTACAGGCCAGAAATGCCAGCAGTTTGACCGTTGCTTCATTACCGAGATGCGGCGACGCGCTTTGGAAAGCGACATCGTCATCGTGAACCATCATCTGTTCTTTGCGGATCTGGCGATCAAGCGCGCTCTCGACGGGACTCCGGAATCCGGAGTTCTTCCCGAAGCAGGAATCGTAATCTTTGACGAGGCTCACGAGCTGGAGGATGTAGCAGGCAGCTACTTTGGAGTGACGGTCGGCAATCTGCGGTTTGATGAACTCGCGCGGGATGTCGAGACGACATTGCGAATGAAGCAGACTCTGCCCGCGTCCATCGTTCAGGCATGCGCCACACTGCGCGAGCGCACGCAATTCTTCTTCGGCCTGCTTCCTCCGGGAGAAGGACGCTTCGCGTTCACTAATCGTCGCGAGTTCCTCGAAGAGAACGGCGACGAATACATCTCGCTCATGAACGCGCTCACGCGTCTCGCGGCGGAGTTGCAGCAGATCAAGGAAAAGCCCGAAGAGGTCTTTCAGTTTGTCCGCCGCGCCGAAGAGATTCGCGTTCAGCTTTCGTTCATTCTCGAATCGCAGGACCGCAACACAGTGTATTGGATCGAACGTCGGGGAGGGTTCAGCCGTCGTGGGGCGCGCGTGGTGTCGCTGCAAGCGACGCCGATCGACGTCTCGCAACTGCTGCGGCAGGCATTGTTCGAAAATCTCGATACTGCAATTCTTACCTCAGCCACGCTCGCCGTGAGCAACGGCTTCGATTACATCAAGGGCCGTTTAGGACTCGATCATGCGCGATCGCTGGTGGTGCCATCGCATTTCGACTACTCGCGCCAGGCTCTGCTTTACGTTCCCGAGAACTTGCCCGACCCCCGCAGCGATCAATTTCCTGCTCGTGCTGCCGAAGTCATGCGCCGCGTGCTGGAAGCGACGCGTGGACGCGCGTTCTGTCTCTTTACCAGCTATTCGCAGATGCAAGATATCTACGAGCGTCTGCTTGGCGAGATCGAATATCCGATGCTGATTCAAGGCGCGGCTCCGCGGAACGCTCTGCTCGAAGAATTCCGGACTACGCCGAACGCAATTCTGTTTGCTACTTCTTCATTCTGGCAAGGAGTGGATGTGCAGGGCGAGCAACTTAGCTGCGTGATCATCGACCGCCTGCCGTTTGCCGTCCCAAACGATCCCGTGGTTGCTGCTCGTATCGCGGCGATTGCCGCCGATGGGGGCAACGCGTTCATGGAATATCAAGTTCCCGGCGCTGTGATCACGCTGAAGCAAGGCTTCGGGCGACTGATTCGTTCGCTGCACGATCGCGGGGTTCTGGTGTTGCTCGATAACCGCATCACTCGTCAACGTTACGGGCGCATCTTCTTCGAGAGCCTTCCAAAATACGGCTCGGCCAGAAGCATCGACGATATCGCTGATTTCTTTTCCCGCAAAAAGTCGAGCGCTAGAATCTAGACAGGTGAAGCCGCTCACCGCAACCCGCATCTTCTGGACGGCCTGCATAGCTCTATTCATATCTGCCGTAGTGGGCTTGCGCTGGGGTGCGCAGATCAGCATTGCCCTGCTTCCGGCACAACTGCGGACTTATGCCGACAGCGACCTCCTTCATAACATGTGGATCAAGCGCAGCATCTTTCTCTTCATGCTATGCGCTGTCTGCGGCGTGATGGGCATCTACTTCAGCCTCCGCGCTTCTGACCGAAGCGAGCCCACGCGATAGCGCCTTCTCAGGCGTTTCCGCCATTGGCACTTTCGTTGGCGATTGTTAAACTAAATTACCGGCCATCAAAAGGTTCTCCTTCCGGACTGGCTATCCTGCGAACGTTAGGATCGTGCGTGCAAAGCTACACCCGTCGTCAACTTAAAGAAGACAAATTTAAAGAAGTTACCGAGAGTGCGATTGCTCAGGCGCAGATGCATCGGCGAGCGCTCACCATTGGCGCGATTGTCATTATCATCATTGTTTGTGCAATCGGCGGCTATTCCTATTGGCGCAATCAGCAGGACGAACAGGCCAGCGCCGCAGTCGGGGAAGCGATGAACACCTTCGCCGCTCCCATTCGTACTGCTGGGGAGCCAGTCGATCCCACGCTCAAGACTTTCGCGAGCACAGCCGAGCGCGACAGAGAAGCAGAGAAACAGTTTCAGCAAATCGCCGACCAGTATCCACACTCCGACGCGGGAAAGAACGCGTTGTACATGACAGGAGTGGTCGCTCTCGATGCCGGCAATTACTCCGATGCGGAAGCCAAGTTCAAACAGGTGGCGGATAAGGGGAACAAAGAGGTAGCGTCGCTGGCGAAGCTCGGGCTGGCCTCCGTCTATGAAGCGACCAATCGCGATCAGGACGCAATCAACATCTACAACGAATTGATGAAGAAGCCCACCACTTCCGTTCCGCGCGAGCGCGCGCAACTCGCGCTGGCTTCGTTGTACGAGCACAAAGATCCGGCGCAGGCCAAGAAAATCTACGATCAGCTCGCGTCCGACAAATCGCCGTTAATCGCGCAAATCGCCAAGCAGCGCCAGGCGGAGCTGAAGTAAACAGGTCCGTGGTTCCGGCCGCCGTTCCGAATTTCGTGATTTCCTGATTTCGCGATTTCGTGATTTTGATTTCAATCGCGAAATCACGAAATCGGGAAATCACGAAATTGAAAACTGGTCATGAATCGGCAAGAGTCAGAATCTTCCAAAATCAATCCAAAAGCTTTGGCTCGCTCCTGCGCGTTCGTTTTCGAACGAAAATCGCTGCAAAATGCAGTAATTTCCAAAATAATCACAGAAAATGCGCGAAAAATGCGCTTTTGCTCTTGACACGGAGACGGTGCTCATCGCATCGTATCCATCGTGACATTGCAAAAACCCGCATGAACACAGGCGAAAACGCTTCTGTTCTCACGCATCGCGCGATAAGATAAGAGCGCGATTCGCAATCAAGTTTCCGATCAATTCCGCTAAGGAGGATTCATGGCAGCAGGCATGACAAAGACAGCTCTCGTCCGCAATATGGCCGAGAAACTCGAAGTGAACAACAAACAGGCGGCGGCATTCCTTCAGCACCTCGCTGATACCGCCATTAAAGAGACCAAGAAGAACGGCGTGTTCGTGATCCCCGGACTCGGACGCCTGGTGAAAGCCGAGCGCAAAGCCCGCATGGGCCGCAATCCGCAGACCGGCGAGCCGATCAAGATCAAGGCGAAGACCGTGGTGAAGTTCCGCGTGGCCAAGGCCGCGAAAGACGCAATCGCTCCCAAGAAGGGATAACTGTTCCCATTGCAGGAAAGGCCGGCTTCGTGCCGGCCTTTTCGTTTGCAGCAAATTTGTCCAGATTTTATGCATATAGCCCTGCAGAAGCTTTGTACAATTGCGGAGGGACGTGCAGATGACCTTGCAGCACACAATTAAGGCCGTAATCCGGCCAGGCGAACAATCTGGTTTTGTTGCCGAGTGCGTTGAAATCCCCGTCGTCACCCAGGGTGCCACCTTGGACGAGGTTTCTGCAAACCTGCGCGAAGCAGTGTCTCTTCATCTCGAAGGCGAGGATTTGAGGGAGCTTGGACTCGCTCCTTCTCCGTCAATCGTTGTCACGCTGCAACTAGAAGGGCTGCCCGGCTAAGCTTAAGCGACTCATGAGGACGCCATGATGAACTCGATACAACACTTGCGAGTCTGTGAAGGAATGATCGAGCCTGCTGTCCGATAAGCGCGGGAGCACCCGATTCGGCAATAAGACGCCAAGGTAAGCGGTACAAAATTGAGGCGTGGAGCAAACAGCCATACAGCGACGATCCGCTTTCTTTCTGGGATTAACTTGTTTGATCGCTGGCATCGTTGTTCCTGCTGGATTTCTGATTTTGTGGGAATCCGGACTGTTTTATACCGGACCGCCGTATTTCATAGGAGGTTGGCTACTTTTCGACGGTCTACCTTTGGTTCTCGTGGGAATAGTAGTGATCGCAGTTAGTGTATTTGGTTCGGACAATTCAGAACTCAGGCCGGTGATCATCGGCTTGTACTGTGCAGCAATGCTGGTTGGAGTTTCGACGCTCCTTCTGCTTTTGACGGTATGGTTACCAATGGCTCGCGGCGCAAGGATGACCATGGCTACGACACTCAATCTACAGGGGCTACCGATTGTGATTTTAGTGGGAGCTGGAATCGTTTTCCTTTTAGGCTATTTCAGTCAGAAATAGCGTCCGCCTTCCCTATCTCAGACACGCAGGCCACGCTAACGTTCCCTGATATCGACAGCCTGCCCTGTGCCTCTCCACGACTGAAATGAAGCTTCCACAACGAACTCAGGCATTGTGCTCAAGTATCATGGAACAGTAGCGATTCCTCTCACCTCGGACCGCGGCGGCGGAAATCCGCTCCGCTCGAATTGATAAGCACAGAAGGCTAATGGACCGTCAGTACATCCGGAATTTCGCGATCATCGCGCACATTGACCACGGGAAGTCCACGCTCTCCGACCGTTTGCTGGAACTCACGGGAGCGCTCACCGCGCGCGAGATGCAGGAGCAGGTGCTCGACGCGATGGATCTCGAACGCGAGCGCGGCATCACGATCAAGGCCCATGCTGTGCGGATGATGTACAAAGCCAAAGACGGTCAGGAATATCAGCTCAATCTGATCGACACGCCCGGCCATGTGGATTTCTCTTACGAAGTTTCGCGGTCGCTGGCTTCATGCGAAGGCGCGCTGCTGGTGGTCGATGCCTCGCAGGGAGTGGAGGCGCAGACGCTCGCGAATGCCTATCTCGCGATCCATAACGGCCTTGAAATCATTCCGGTAATCAACAAGATCGATCTGCCCAGTGCGGACATTCCGCGCGCCAAGGAGATGATCGAACATGCTGTTGGGCTCGACGCCTCTGACGCACTCCTAGTAAGTGCCAAAACGGGACAAGGCGTTCCGGATGTGCTGGAAGCGATCGTGAAGCGCCTTCCTGCTCCGAAAGCTCCGGCGGATGCTCCACTCCAAGGGCTCATCTTCGATTCATGGTTCGACCCCTATCGCGGCGTAATTGTGCTTACGCGTATCGTAGCCGGCACTCTTCGCAAGGGAATGAAGATTCGGCTGTGGTCGAACGGGAGGGTCTTCGATGTCGAGCAGCTCGGTGTGCTGACGCCGAAGCCCGTGGAAATCGATCAGCTCGAGGCGGGAGAAGTCGGGTTCCTGATGGCGAACATCAAGAATGTCGCCGACACAAAGATCGGCGACACCATCACCGATGACGCGCGGCCCGCGATCGAAGCACTTCCGGGATTTGAAGAACTCAAGCCCATGGTCTTCGCCGGGCTCTACACCGTCGATGCTCACGAGCACACCCTGCTGCGCGAAGCCCTCGAAAAGCTGCGTCTGAACGACTCCTCATTCTTCTTCGAGCCGGAGAGCTCTGCGGCGCTCGGCTTCGGATTCCGCTGCGGATTTCTCGGGCTGCTCCACATGGAGATCATTCAGGAGCGGCTCGAGCGCGAGTTCAACCTCGACCTCATCACGACAGCTCCCGGCGTTCGCTACCGCATCACGAAGACTGACGGCAGCATCGTCGAAGTCGATAATCCTTCCAAGTGGATTTCCCAAAGTGAGATCGCCAAAGTCGAAGAGCCGGTGATCACGGCGATGATCATGACCAACGAGGAATACGTTGGCGGAATCCTGAAGCTGGTCGAAGAAAAACGCGGAAAGCAGAAAAACTTCGAATACGTGAGCGCGAATCGGGTGATGCTCACCTATGAGCTGCCGCTGAATGAAATCGTTCTGGATTTTTACGACCGGCTGAAATCCGTTTCGCGTGGCTATGCGTCGCTGGACTATCAGCTCTCAGGCACATGGGAATCACCGATGGTGAAGCTCGATATTCTTGTCTCCGGCGATCCCGTCGATGCGCTCTCAGTCATCGTGCATCGCGACAATGCCTACGAGCGTGGACGCGCGCTGGCGGCCAAGATGAAAGAGCTCATCCCGCGCCAGATGTTCGAAGTGGCGATCCAGGCGGCCATCGGGGGCAAAGTCATCGCGCGCGAAACTGTTCCCGCGATGCGGAAGAACGTTCTCGCTAAGTGCTATGGCGGCGACATCACGCGCAAGCGCAAGCTTCTCGAGAAGCAGAAAGAAGGCAAGAAGCGCATGAAGCGCATCGGCCGCGTCGATATCCCGCAGGAAGCATTTCTCGCCGTTCTGAAAGTTGGAGAATAGAATTGCTTAGCCGTTTCGCATGAAGCTCCGGATTCTCGTTCCTTATTCATTCATCTTTGCCGCTGCCATCGTTCCGGCATTCTGCCAATCCGGCGAAAACACCTCTTCTCTGAGCTGTTGGGACAATCGCCACGGCGGCGCGTTTCAGACTCGACATGCAAAGACTCCGACTCTCAAATCGAGCGGTGGGTCCGCCTACGCCGAGGTGACGGCTGAAGCGTCCAGCTCCGGTGAGGCGCAGTTTTGCAAGAATACGGTTCGGGTCTTCTTCGCTAAAGACGGCACGAGCTACAAATTGGTATATGAGAAGCCTGGGCTCGATGACGAAGGAGTCGGAATTCGGCTGCTGGGCTGGTCCCAGAATGGGACCAAGCTTCTGATGGAAACTTCTGTATGGGGCTACGATCTCGATCGCGATGTCTCCAAATCCGCACTGCTGCTTGACGCCGGCACAGCCGAGGTAAAGGAACTCCCGCTAGCTGATGCTTTCGAGCACGTCTTCGGCAAAGACTGCGAGTTCGACTCGTCGGTAATTGGATGGCAAGGCGATGAGCGTATTCTGATCCGTGTCGGCAAAACACCGCCAACCACGAAGTATCAGCAAACCTTCTGCGTCGAGAAGCCGACGATTTATAGCTTCAACTTGAAAGAAGGCAAGATCCAGACCGGCAAGCCGTAGGCTTAGTTTGCGCGTTGGTAGTTTCCGGTGCCAGCCCCCGACTTTAGTCGGGGGCGACGCTTTAGCGTCGTCGAAGGCACGCAAAAATCAATCGCGCTTTAGCGCTGGCTTACCCGCGTGGGCCAGCGCTAAAGCGCCAAGAACTTGCTGCGCTTTTCTAAGATCCGCCTTTGGCGGACCCCCGACTAAAGTCGGGGGCTTCCACCTGAAACACCCAAATTGCCGTTCGGCTATTGCCCAGGGTGACGGTTCTGTTGCCCCACCCTCAAAGGCGCGACGATTCTGTTTGTCCTTCCCTCAAACGAATTTTTCTGAAACGATTCTGTTGGGTTAATTCGCCATGCAACCACTGCTGCTCGTCATTCTCGGACCGACCGCCAGCGGAAAGACCGCGCTGTCGCTGAGGCTTGCCGAAGAGTTCGGCGGCGAGATCGTCAGTTGCGACTCGGTGGCTGTGTATCGCGAGTTCGAGATCGGCACGGCGAAGCCGACGAAGGAAGAGCGCCAGAGGATTCGTCATCATCTGATCGACGTGGCTGCACCTTCGGAAGAGTTCACTGCGGGCGACTACTCGCGAATGGCGCGCACGGCCATTGCCGAGATTCAAAAGCGCGGACAGCTTCCCATTGTCGTGGGTGGAACCGGATTATATCTGCGTGCGCTGATCGAAGGTCTCTTCGAAGGACCGCAACGTTCCGAGCAGCTTCGCATTCGACTGCGCCGCAAAGCCGATCAGAGGACCGTGGCCCATCTTCATCGTGTCCTCGAGCGGCTGGATCCTGAGGCTGCTACCAAGATTCATCCAAACGACACGCCTAAGCTCATTCGTGCGATCGAGGTCTGTCTGTTGGCGGGCGAGAGGCTCACCGCAATGTGGGACAAAGGACGCGATCCGCTCACCGGCTTTCGCATCTGCCGCATTGGACTCGACCCTCCACGCAATGATCTGTATGCGCGCATCAACCAGCGCTGCGAGGCCATGTTTCAATTGGGCTTGGTGGAAGAAACGCGACGGCTGCTGAGCGCATATCAATCGCCGGAGTTTGCTTCGACTGCCAATCCCCGTCCTGTGGCGCGGGCTTTGGGATCGCTTGGCTACAAACAGGCGGTGCAGCTCTTGCGCGGTGAACTTTCGGATCAGATTGCGCTATTGGAGGCGCAACAGGGGCATCGCAACTACGCCAAGAGGCAGCTCACGTGGTTTCGCCGTGAGGCAGACGTGAAGTGGTTCAGTTCGTTCGGAGATGATCCTCGGTTGCAGCGAGAGATGTCGGACGTGGTGAATGAACATCGAGGCAATGCAGAAGAGCGTTTTCAGCGGATGCTAGTCCGCAATGTCGCGGGAGATCCTTCGCCCAAAACAGGGGCTCAGGATGACATCTCTTCAGAAGATGCCTCGAACCTAGATCATTTGTAGATCAGATACTTTTCCCGAATTGGGCGGAAACTCTCCAGCGCCTCGTTCCATTTCGACGAGATAAAGCGCGGATCGACTCCAAGGTTCAAGTCCTCCATCGTCTCCTGATTGGCGAGGATGGTCATCATTTTGTCCATGCGGAAGTCGTTCGGATATAGCTTGTGCAAGGCTGCTGCAAGCTCGATGCCCAGCTCCGGTGAGTCAAGCGTGAGACGGTTGACGACGACCATGTTCACGCCTCCGCAAAATTGATTCGCATAGACCGCCGACTTCGGCGTGAAGCTGTATGGAATAAAGCGAACCCCAGAGATGTGGCGCGCATTGAGATAACTCGCGAGTTCCTGCGATTTGATCCAGGGCGCGCCAAGAACTTCAAAGGGAGTGTCTGTGCCGCGGCCTACGGACACATTTGTCCCCTCGACCAGCGCGACTCCTGGATAAAGGGTGTTCTCGGTGAGGTTGCGCAGGTTCGGCGATGGATTCACCCATTGCTCGCCGATCGAATCGAACCAATCTCCGCGTTGCCAACCCTGCATGGGAACTACCGTTAGCTTGGCGCCGAGCTTCTGTTCGCCGTTGAACAATTGCGCCAACTCGCCGATCGTCATTCCGTGACGCGACGGGATCATGTAGTAAGTCACGTAATTGCGCTTGTCAGGATCGGCGATCGGGCCGGAGATCATCGATCCCGTTATGGGATTCGGACGATCGAGAACGACGACCTCGGCTCCGGTTTTCGCTGCGGCTTCGAGGAAGTATCCAGTTGCTGTATCGTAGGTCCAGAAGCGGACTCCGGCATCTTCAAGGTCGATCACTACCGCATCAAGTTCTTTCAGAACATCCATGGGAGGACGGCGCTTGGCATCGGTGTCGCCATAGACGCTGTAGATCGGGACTCCGGTCGCCGTGTCGGTTGTGTTGTTGATATCGGTGGTGTCGAGCTGTCCCACAGCCCCGTGTTCCGGCGCAAAAAGTGCCGTCAGTTTCAATCCAGGAACCGCGTTGAGGACGTCGATCGTGCGGCGGCCGCTCGCATCCACTCCGAGCTGATTGGTAAGAATGCCGATCTTTCGCGGCGGAGCGTCGCCCTGTGCAGGCTTGAGGGCCGCGAAGTTCGTGGCCTCCAGCACGTCAATCCCATTCAGGACGTTTGTGTTGCGGTAGCTCATCCGGCGGCTTCCCGCCATGGCTTCGTTGTATCCGGTGATGGCCAGCAAAGGATGTTTGCCATGAAGCTCCGCGCCTAGATCGAGTGTAGTCGCAACAACGTTCGCTACTTTGCTGCGTAGCGCAACGACTGAATGTCCTACATGAGGATGCACTGCGTTCGTTAGCAGGATGACGTACGTATTCGTGTACGGATCGATCCAGATCGAGGTGCCGGTAAATCCTGTGTGTCCGAATGAACCGATCGGCAAGAGCTCGCCGCGATTCGACGAGAATGCGGAGTCGATGTCCCATCCCAGGCCGCGCAGACTCACAGCGTCCGGAGGCTGCTGCGGACGCGTGGCTTTGATCACCGTCAACGATTTAAGAAACTGCTTGCGCTGCGGCGCGGCATTGATCGCATCGATTAGAGCTTGAGCATACTTCGCAAGGTCGGCTGCGGTGGAGAAGAGGCCGGCATGCCCGGCGACTCCTCCCATGCGGCGCGCCGTAGGATCATGCACGACCCCGCGCAGCATCTGATTGTTTTCGTCGTACTCGGTCGGCGCTATGCGGCTCCGCCAGACCGGGGGCGGCAGAAATCGCGTGTTCTTCATGCCGAGCGGCTGGAAGACGAAAGCGTCGGCATACTTGTCGAGCGGCATCTTGGAGATGCGCTCCACCAGGAATCCCAGGACCTCAAAATTTATGTCGCTGTAACGAAACATCGATCCCGGCGGGGAGACCAGTTGCGAAGCGAAGGCCATCTGCTGGGCGGTCTCTTCGCCGCTCCAGGGCGTTTTCAAATCGAGATCTTCCGGCAGCCCAGAGTAGTGCGTCATCAACTCTCGAATAGTGACGTATTCCTTCCCGTTTTGGGCAAATTCAGGAAGATAGGTCGCGACAGGATCGTTCAAGCGAATCTGCCCCAGCTCCAACATGCGAAGCACCGATGGAGTGGTAGCCACGACTTTCGTCAACGAGGCCACGTCGAAGATCGTGTCGAGCGTCATCTTCTCGCGGGTTGGCTCGAGCGAACGCATTCCATAAGCCTTCTGGTACACAACTCGTCCGTGATGCCCGACCAGCACGACTGCGCCAGGACACTGCTGATCCTCGATGGCATCCTCGATCACATTGTCGAGAACCTTGAATTGCGACGACGTAGCCGTCCTGCCGGCTCGCGGAATTCCGGGTTTCGCGAGCACCGGCTTTGTCGTGTGAGACGTCGAAGTGGTTTGTGCTGAGGACGTCGAGATAAGAAGGCCTAAAGCCAAAGCAAATGAGATCAGTCGCATAGATGAGAAAAGCTGATTGTGAAGCATGGGCGAACGCGGGCGCAATCAGAGTGTCTTCTTAGAGTACCGGGAGCATCGAAAATCTTCGCCAATCGGAAGTTGTGTGTCGTTGGTGCGATCGGCGTCGAAGCATCCGCGATGGGGTGAGCTTTAACCTTAATAGCCGAAGTCTGCGGGTGCGGAATATGCGTGCTTCTTGACCCGCAGTGCCTCGATTCGCTCCGATCCGAGTTGTTCCAGATACGCCTTTCGATCCTGCACACCATCGACCCATTTCGCTTTCCAGCGCGCATATTCATCCGCAGTCTTGGTTTCGGCGTGATAAGCGCGGAAGAAGCCGTTGTCACGGCTGTAGCATCCCTGCACAGGCGAGGGATGCGCTCCGAACGGCTCATGCACCCCGGCCGAAACCAGGAAGCCAGGAACAACCGTTCGATTGGGATCGCTGGCGATTACCTCGCGCGAGACAATTTCTTCCGCTACAACAATGGCCTTCTTCGCTGCGCGCACTGCTTCCTGCATCACGCCCAGATTGCCCCAGCAGTGGGCGTTGCCTTCTTCGTCGGCGCGCTGCACGTGGATGATAGTTACATCCGGCACAATGGCTCGAACTGCGAATAACGTCTCCTTAGGTTCAAAAGGGGAAATGATTTGATAAAAGAAGTGATTGCCTTTGGGCACATCACTGCCCATCGCGGTGCGCGTCGGAAGAAAAGGCACTCCCATCGCGCCCGCCTGCAGGCCAAGAGCGATCGTGAAATTCGTCATGTTAAACACGCGAATCGCTCCACTCTCGGTGGCCCGACGAAAGCTGTAGGCCTGTCCCATCATCACGTTTCCGACCCAGGCGGCGACAACGTCCTTCACGCAGCCGGCGCCGATGATCTGGTCGAAGAGACAGTCCGAAATGGGACCTATAAGGCGCAGATCGCGTTTGTTCTGCCGGATGATCTCGTGTCCGGCCGCAAACGGGATCATCTGTTCCAGTTGGAGTCCCATCGCGACGGAGGAACCATCGGGCACAAATTTGGCGATGGCATCGCGCATCGATCGAAGTTTGCTCATGCTCTCGTCATCGTCCGGTCCATTTTGGATTGCGCTTTTCCATCCACGCGCGGATGCCTTCCTTGGCGTCGTCGGTATGAATGAGGTCTCTTAAGTAAATCTCCTCAGCGCGGGCGAGGCCTTTTTCGAAATGGGCTGCATCCCAGGAGTAGAGTGCTCGTTTCGCGTGCGCCAACGCGGCCGGACTGAGGGCTATGAGCCTCTCTATGGATTCGGCAACTGCTTCCTTCAGCTTATCTGCAGGTACAGCACGATTCGCCAGGCGGATGCGCTCAGCTTTGCGGCCGTCGAAGCTGCGTCCAGTTAGCACAAGCTCTGCCGCAAGCTTCTGGCCCACAACCGTGGCAAGCGCTGCTGTTGCAACCGGGGGAAAGCAGCCAAGACGAATCTCGGGGAAGCCCCAGTGAGCGGAGTCGGTGGTGATGATGATGTCGCACGCCATCGCCAACTCCGCTCCGCCTCCGAGGCAATAGCCCTTCACTGCCGCCAGAGTCACCTTGGACGTCTTCATCAAGCGACGGATCACACTGTGAAATTTCTCAAGCATCATCGGGACCTTATCTGGCGTGTGTGAAGGAATGTCCACTCCCGCTGAGAAATGCTCTCCTGCACTCTCGAACAGAATTGTCGAGATTTTGGGCTGAGTCTCCAAGCTGTCGAGGGCAGCGGCGAGTTCGTCCATCATCTGAAAGTCGATGACGTTTTGCTTCGCGTGGCTGAGTACGATGCGCGCGAGAGGTGGCTCGCGGTGGACCGCTATGCGAAGACGTTCTGGTTGCGATTCCTGCATTGGAATTTCGCGGGTGATGGCGATTCTAAAGCTGGCTTACGATATTCCTCGTGCTCCGTCTTCTATAACCGACAAGCATACCGATAAGGATATCGCCGCGCCTAGGGATTCGCGCGCTACAATCCTCCGTAACTGGGGAGACTTGTCATGAGTACATCTATGCCCAAAATGAAACCAGAAGCATCTCTCGATCTGCCATTTCGGCACACCCTGGCGACGCTTGCCTATCGGGCTGCCAAGCCTCTGCGCGATGTGCCGAAAGGCTTCAGCGAAGTTTCCGCCGGCAAAGGCTCAAGGTCAGCGGGAGAACTCCTCGCGCACCTCTGCGACCTGATGGACTGGGCGCTGTCGATCGCTCGCGGTAAAGAAGTGTGGCAGGACACCAAGCCGAAGTCGTGGAGCGAGGACACGAAGCGCTTTTTCACGGCCCTCGAAGCGCTCGATTCCTACATCGCTTCTGGACAGAAGGTCCATGCGTCGTGCGAGAGCATTTTCCAGGGTGCTATTGCCGACGCGCTCACGCACGTGGGCCAGATCGCCCTTCTGCGCCGCCTGGCCGAAGCTCCGATCCGGCCGGAAAACTATTCGGTCGCAAAGATCGAGGCTGGGCGCGTAGGCGCAAAGCAGAATGCGCCTGTGGCGGAGTTCTAGCAGACGCAGCGGTTCAAAACCGCCGGGTTAACACGAAGGTCACAAAGGTGCAGGCGAAGGTCACGGAGAATGGCCTCGTGAGCTTCGTTCAAACCTTTGTGCGCCTCGTGTTAACTCACGGGTTGCAGTGGCCTCTGTACCAATTCAAGTACAATTCCTCCCGCTTACATTTCTTCTTCTGCGAGACACAATGCGACGATCGACTCTTGCAGTTCTTCTTCTGGTATTTCCTCTTCTCACGGTCGGCGCTGCTGACCAGAGTGTTTATTTCGGCTACACGACCCAATCCTCTCAGACAGAACAAAGCTGGGAAACAAAGTTTCGAGCAATTCCCGATTCGGCTCTACAGCGTCAGTACATGGAGCGGCTAAGCGCGCGTCCCCATCACGTCGGATCGCCCTATGACAAAGACAATGCCGAATGGATCCTCGGAAAGTTCAAGGAGTGGGGACTCGACGCTCACATCGAAACCTTTAACGTCCTCTTTCCCACGCCGAAGGAGCGAGTGGTCGAGTTAATCGCTCCCACTCACTTCCGTGCCAAGCTCGAAGAGCCTGGGATAGCGGTCGATCCGACGAGCGGACAGAAACCCGAGCAATTGCCGACGTATAACGCCTATTCGGCTGATGGCGACGTAACCGCACCGCTCGTTTTCGTGAACTATGGCCTGCCAAAAGACTACGAGCAGCTAGAGCGCCTCGGCGTTTCAGTTAAAGGCGCAATCGTGATTGCCAAATACGGGAACTCGTGGCGGGGCGTGAAACCCAAAGTTGCCTATGAGCATGGAGCGATCGGATGTCTGATCTATTCGGATCCAAAGGATGATGGCTACTTCGAAGATCCGGTTTTTCCCGAAGGCCCAATGCGTCCGCCGGATGGCGTGCAGCGCGGCAGCGTAATGGATTTCATGCGCTATCCCGGCGATCCGCTCACTCCGGGAGTGGGCGCAACCCCTGACGCAAAACGTTTGCGCCGTGAAGATGCGCAGACCATCACGAAAATTCCGGTGCTTCCAATCTCCTACGGAGACGCACAGCCGCTGCTGCAGGCGCTCGGCGGACCGATGGCTCCGCGCGAATGGCGTGGCGGGCTTCCATTGCCGTATCACGTCGGAGTTGGGCCGGCCAAAGTACACCTGAAGGTAGTTTCGAATTGGGACATCAAGCCGGTCAACGACGTCATCGCCAAGATTCCCGGCGCTACCGAGCCGGATATCTGGATCATCCGCGGCAATCACCATGACGCGTGGGTGAACGGCGCGCAAGATCCCATTTCGGCACAGATTGCTCTTCTGGAAGAAGCTCGCGGATTTTCGCAGTTGCTAAAACAAGGATGGAAACCGAAGCGAACCATCATCTACTGCGCCTGGGACGGCGAAGAGCCGATGCTGCTCGGTTCAACAGAGTGGGCGGAGTTCCATGCCGATGAACTGCGCCAGCATGCAGCGATTTACATCAACAGCGACGTGAACGAGCGCGGCTATCTCGAAGCCGGCGGCTCGCATTCACTCGAGGCTTTCGTCAACGAAGTTGCCAAGGACATTCAGGATCCGGAAAAGCAAATCTCTGTCTGGAAGCGAAAACAGGCGAATGAAATCGAGAGAGGAGACGCCGACGAGAAGAAAGAAGCCCGACAGCGCGCTGACTTGCGCATCGATCCGCTCGGCTCCGGCACAGACTTTACGACCTTTCTCGATCACCTCGGAGTCGCATCGCTGAACCTTGCTTACATCGGCGAGGACAACGCCGGCATTTATCACTCGATCTACGACGACCTGTATTGGTACATGCACTTCTCCGACAACGAATTCATCTACTCGCGCGCTCTGGCGCAGACCATCGGCAGCATGGTGATGCGTTTCGCCGATGCCGACGTGCTTCCGTATCAGTTCACCGATTTTGCTGACACGATGAAGAAGTACGACGATGATCTCAAGAAGCTGCTGAAAGACCAGCAAGACGAAGCGAATGACATTAATCAAAAGCTCGACGACGGCGTGTACTCCGCGACATCCGATCCGAGGCATCCTACGGTGCCGCCTCCACGTGCCGAGGTTCCGCCTTTCATCAACTTCGCTCCCATCGACAATGCGCTCGCAGCGCTCACGCGCGCCGCTGATCGCTATCAAAAGGCAACAAAAGTTTTGCGCACTGCCCCAAGCGGGACAGACTTCGCAGCGCTGAACCAACTCCTTCTGCAGAGTGAACGTCGTCTGACGTTAGATGAGGGACTGCCGCGCCGTCCATGGTACAAGCACATGATCTACGCTCCGGGGTGGTACACCGGCTATTCGCCGAAAACAATGCCGGGAGTGCGCGAGGCCATCGAAGAGAAGCGCTACGCCGATGCCGATCCTGAAATCGCGAAGATCGCCCGAGTGCTGGACGCTGAAGCGGAGCTTCTGAATGACGCGGCCGCGAAATTAGAGCAGAGCAAGTGAGCGCCTTAATTACCGGCGTGCCGCAGGCGCAAGTCTGAACGGCCTTTTCGCTAGTTGCCGGCGAACCAGAGATCTCGTCTTCGCAACGGCCTCAATGAGCGGCTCGCACGAAGGTAGGAGCTACGCTCTGTGGAATCACTGGGTGCCATTGCCGCAGGAACTCCGCATCGATCCACTCGGTCAGGCACTCGCGATCGCGGGAACTCATATGAGTGAACGTCAATCCTGCTTTGCCGTTGGCTGTTGACCAGATCACGCGCCCTTCGAACCTGCAAGGCGTCGAACTCCGTGGCAGTGCAACCTGAAGCTGCACAAGGGCACCGGCGGGCAACGAAAGCTCGCATTCGATCGCAATCCCCGTCTGGCTGATGTTCGTCGTTCGCGCCATGCACTTCCTGCCGGTCGCGTCGGAAAGAATTGCTTCGCAGCGCAGATTGTGGCGCGAGTAGCGACGCCTTTCTTTCAGCATCATTCCATATGCAGCGCGCAGCGTCCGCGCAACTTCCAACTTCGTAACCGGCTTTGTGATCACAAAATCGGCAGCGCGACAGGCGTGAATGCCGTCATTAGTTTGAGGAACAATGGCGAATCCAACGGTGCCGCGACCGCACGCTGAACTCCGCATCTGTTCAAGGACCAATAATTCGTGATCCAGCTCTTGATCTACGAAGAATGCATCGATTTTCTGTTTTTGAAGAGAGCCAATGGCAGAGTCCCGATCCGGATGACAGATTCCCGCAATGCCGAGTTCGGTAAGGCAGCTTGAGATCACGCCGAGAACTTCCGTGTCATACGACACAACCACGGCCTGCAGCTCGCAAAAGTTATTCATAGAGTCTCTTTTCCGCTTCGAATCGCAATTTCATTCCGGGATCACGGTCAAAGTTCGCAGAACTGCGCGCTGTTGTTTGCCGTCGGCGCTGTGCTCGTCCACCCGAAGCGTGCGTACCTGGTAACTCCGGGTGAGCGGCGGGGCAGCAAAGCTGAAAATAATCGGCTTGTCCTCCCGTTTTGGAACTACTTCTTCATTCCCCCTTACAACCGGTACTACGAACACAGTCAGGTGCAGCGCAGCCGACGCGCTTCGAGGCGAACTCTGCGGGCTGCCATTCGCCTCGGCACAGCTCGCCGGCGCACATAGCGTTGCGGTAACCGCACAGACTGCCAGCGCCTTTCTGAAAACAAGCGATCTGCTGATCGAGAAGCCCATCGTCTTCCTGCTGAAACGCTTGAATACGACGATGCAAGCTTGCTACCACTATGGTGGGAGTCGATGTTGATACTTAGTTTTCAAGTATTTGTCCCAAAGTAGAACTTCCTCAGGAATATCTTGGGTGTCTGAATCTCGGAATTGTGTTCGGAATTTGTACGGGCCGCTAGCGTAGCGAGGCAATTACTGCAGGACGCGTCCTTTAGTCATCTTGGCGGGCTTGCTGCGCGCGCTAAGGAGGACCCACGGGGGAATTCAGCAGGCAAAGTTAAGGAGAAACGCTCAGTTGCCTTAATCATTTGTCTCATATGTTTGCAATGGTCTTTCAATTGTAGATAGGCTTTGAAGGAGAAGAACCTTCATGGTCAGAAGAGCAAGAAAAGTCGAGATCAAGGAAATGCTCTCCCGGGTCCAGTGCGAAGCCACCGATCGTCTTCAAGCGAAGACAGTGCGCCTTATCGGTGCGCTACAGGCTCGCGAGATCACAGCCGATCTGATGAAGGATCTCAGTTTCCTCGGAGCGAGTGAAACGCGCTCTACGCTCTCGGAACTTTCGGATTTGCTGCAGTCTGATGCGGTGTTCAGCAATTGCGACCGACTCTCGCATCTTCTGCTCGATCTGGAGCAGAGGGTCAGTGTTCCTTCCTTATCGCCAGACGGATTTACCGTTTTTCCGAGACCAGTATCTCGCTTGCGAAAGGCCATTCATCTCGATTTGCAATCGCGGCGCATCAAAAGGGATGAATGCGAGCTACGGTGATAAAGTTACCTTTCCACAATCGGCTGACTCGCAAAGGTCTCAATGGTCCTTGTCTTTGAGTCGCAGGAACTTTTTCCCGTGCTGGTGATCGATGACGAGGAGCACGTCGTCGATGTAATGCCGGAAATTTTCGCCGACATGCCGGTCAAAGTCTTCGTCGCACGGGATGACGAATCCGGGTGGGAACTCTTTCGGCAGCATCGTCCTCGTCTCGTGTTTCTTGACCTCAGGCTCCGCGGCGCTAACGGAATGGATGTACTCGCGCGCATGGCGGCGTATGACCAGGGCGCGGAAGTAATTCTTCTATCGGGCGAGTACTCTCCGGCCTTGGCCATCGAGGCAATTCAAAAAGGAGCTGCAGAATTCCTAGTTAAGCCGGTGGATGTCTCCGAGCTTCGAGCTCGCGTGGCCCGCGCGCTGAAGGCTGCGGACAAGAAGCGGCGAACCGGCGAGCTGGACACGCAGCTACGAGCCTCGTTTAGTTTTCAGGGCATGGTCGGGCGTAGCCCGCGCATGCTGGACGTTTTCAACAAAGTCACACGTATCGCGCCGCATTTCACCACCGTGCTGCTCACTGGGCCATCAGGAACGGGCAAAGAACTGGTCGCGCGTGCGCTTCACGATCTCTCCCCGTTGAGCAAAGGGCCGTTCGTCGCGTGCAACTGCGCCGCCCTCCCTGAACCGCTTGCGGAAAGCCAGTTCTTTGGATTTCGCAAAGGCACATTCACCGGCGCGTTTCAGGACACACCCGGTTTGTTCGAGCGCGCAGATCAAGGCACGATCTTTCTTGACGAGATCAGCGAGATGTCGGTCGGAATGCAAGCGAAGCTCTTGCGCGTGCTGCAGAGCCACGAAGTGCAGCGGCTCGGATCGGCCGACTCGCGGAAATTGAACTTTCGTGTAATCGCCGCCAGTAACCGAGACCTGACCACCGAAGTGGCCGACGGGCGCTTCCGCGAAGATTTGTTCTATCGGCTTTCCGCCGTACAACTGCGGCTTCCGGCGCTGGCGGAAAGAAAAGAAGATTTACCACTGCTCGAACGGCATTTTCTCGAGAAATATGCGAAGCAGTATGGACGCAGCTTCACCGGAATCAGCCGCCGTGCCCAGGACATGCTCGCCCGCTACGACTGGCCGGGCAACATTCGTGAGCTCGAAAACGTCATTGCCGGAGCATGCATTCTAAGTGAGGGTCCGGTGCTCGACGTGGACGATTTCCCGGTCGCGGTAATGTTGGCCGCGGAGAAGACAACAAATCCGAAGTTCCTCTCATTGCGTGAATTGGAAAAGAAGTACGCGCGCGAGGTGCTGGAAGCGTTTGGCGGAAACAAGCAGAAGGCCGCGGAAGTCTTAGGCATCAGCCGATCGACCCTCTACAGCATACTTTCCGATGAGCCCGCCATCAGCTCGAACTGACCTCACCAAAATCACAAAAGCCTGAAGACCTTCCCAAATCGACTCGATTTCTGACGTGCGTCAGTACCGTTCGGGTGTTTTCTTTTGAGATTAGATCAACGCATCCGCTACCGCGGACGGTACTGACGTTTTCGCATCTCAACGCGACCGCGGATACGGCGAAAATGCTCTAGCTGTGGGAGTACGAAAGAAATAAAAACTTGGGGGGCCTGGCGGAGAGAGTGGGATTCGAACCCACGATACCCGTTAAGGTATACACGCTTTCCAAGCGTGCGCCTTCAGCCACTCGGCCATCTCTCCGGAGAAGGTGAAAAGCGGCTGCTTCTATTCTACTGGATTTATTGCGTGTACCACCCTCGGTATCCCGGCGAACAAAACGGCTTCCAGGGCAGCCGCGGACCGCGACGGGTAAGCTAAGAAAGTGAACGCCAGCAGACAGATCTTGGTCGGGACGGCCGGATTCTCGTACAAGGATTGGGAAGGCATTGTCTATCCTCCCGGGCTGAAGAAGCGGCAGCATCCCCTGCAGTTTCTGGCGCAATATTTTGATTGTTGCGAGATCAACACTTCCTTTTATGGACACATTCAGCCCAAAACGGGAAAACAATGGTGTGAACTGGTTTCCGAAGTCAATCCCCGGTTTGAGTTCACAGCCAAACTCTTTCGCAGCTTTACGCATGCCCCTGGGGCAGTTTTGCAATCGACTTCTGCGGCGACAGTTAATCCAATCGCCGAGGACGAAGTGAATGCCAAAGCCGGACTCGACTCGCTTGCCTCGCGCGGCAAGTTGGGTGCCCTGCTGATGCAGTTTCCAATCTCCTTCAAGAACACAGATGACAATCGCAATTATCTGCAGGGGTTAATCAAGCGTTTTCACGAATACCCGCTGGTCGTAGAGGTGCGGCACGCCACTTGGGACGATCCCGAAATCCTCTCGCAGTTCGCGGCCCAGAACGTTGCATTCTGCAACATCGATCAGCCGCTGCTGGGCCGGTCCGTTCGAGGCACCGAGCATGCCACATCGAATATCGCGTACGTTCGCCTTCATGGTCGCAACTACAAGGAGTGGTTCCAGTCTGATAATCGCGATGATCGGTATAACTATCTCTACACTCCGAAGCAGCTCGAGCCATGGAAGGAGAAAATCGAGCGCCTGGCAGACAAGGTGCAAAAGACATTTGCGGTTACGAACAACCATTACAAGGGAAAGGCAGCGGTGAATGCGCTCGAACTCAAGCAGATGCTGAAACGCGAAAAAGTGAAAGTCCCGAGTACGCTGATGGAGCACTATCCTGAACTGCGCGGTGTCGGGTACATCGAAGATTCCGTATAAGAACGACTCTGCGGCGCGTCCGGATTTTGCTCAGTTACACAGAACTTGGGCAAGCGTTGCCGTCGTGTAGAGCTGCGACAACCAACTCGCCACCGCAGTTCCAAGAACCATATGCTGCTGAATCTCAGAATATGCGAGTCGCCGCCACTCCCGGTCGCCGGCCGCACGAAATTCAACCCGTCCTTCGGATAATCGATACTCGTTCCTCTGCGCACAGTGGGATACGGAGAGAACGGGTGTAGAAGCCCATTCAGAACAGGATCTGTCGCGACTGCTCAGGTTATTCATTGATGGTGTTTTTATTTGGATGACCTTTACCGGCAACACGTGGTGCTCACGAGCGAAAGTTTTGCGGTTGTAACAGTCAAACCTGCCGTGACTCTGTCCTGATCAAGTGGCAATGATGCTGGAATCTTGGCGTCCCCGACGGAAGGATTTTGAACCTGATTGCGAGAGCCAGAGCAACGCTGCTTAGGTGCGAGACCTTATCTGAATTCAGGTATCAATGAGTGATATGGGGATGTTGCAATAGCTAAGTGGTACGCTCAGGAAAAACGACAACGAATGGATCTCAACATAGTTTTTTCGCTGGCTCACTTTGTCACATTCTTGGCTGCGGTCCTGTACGGCCCTATCCAGGCGTTCTATGACGGGATCAGGCGGGGAATGCGAGGCGCGCACTATCGTCCACAATTGTTCCTTCATCCTGGTTTCATTGTGGGAGCAAACTGGTTATTCGGGTGGCTATCAATCATGACAGTACCGCCTCGGTATGCTATCCGACTGGACGTTCCTGTCATTCCGGCAATGTCCATCGTGGCGACCCTCGTAGCCTTTGTAGCCTCTAAGAACTTTTGGAGGAGGATCAAGGCTGAAGAAGATCAAGGCTAAATCGGAAGCGCCAGTGCTCTAAATTCGTTCTACCCAGGGAATGCCCCCTCGTCTGTCGCTCGATTACGTGTGGCCGAGTTAATTGAGCAATTGCCCGAACGCATTGCGAGTCAGTGGAGTGATCGTAAGGAGCGCATTGCCAGTGAAGCTCGGCGGCTCAGTAGCAGATTGGCCGAAATCAAGACTTTGAACCAGAAGGCGCTCACGGAAAAGCTCAAAGGAGACATCACGGCAGAAGATTACGACGACTTTAAGAAAGCGAATGCTGAGGAGAGCTTTCGTATCAATAACGAGATAAATGCTCTGGATTCAGAGCGCAGCACGATGGAGGAGATGCTGAAGCAAGCTGAAGCTCAAGCTATCGACCTCGTCGCGGCATGGGAAGCCGGAAATGTTCATCAGCGGCAGGAACTCGCGAAATCGTTTTTCCCCGATGGGCTTGTGTTTAGTCGTGAAAGGAAGTTCTTTGACCGCGTAACAGCGTGATTATTGAGATGTATAAGCGGTTCTTAGCTCAATTGGATAACATTGGCGTCCCCGACGGGATTTGAACCCGTGTTACCGCCGTGAAAGGGCGATGTCCTAGGCCGGGCTAGACGACGGGGACGCTGGTGGCGGGACTTTCAACGAACGGCAGGCGGGCTGACGTTCGTGCTTTATCAGTATCGCACATCAAGAGCTTCTAAGCTGCTAAGCTTCTGAGCTCCTGAGCTTAGCGGCTTAGAAGCTTAGCAGCCTAGCAGCTCATCCACGAGTGCCCACCGCTTCATCAGTAAAATAATGCCTGCATGGCTGACCGTCTCTACCTGAGTCTCTGGTTTCCCAGTTTCGGCGAAGCAGAGATGATGCCGCGAATTCTCTCGGTGCTGCGGCAGTTCCCATTTTCGTCCACGCGGCCTGGCATTGGATATTTGGCTGTGCACGGTATCTCGTGGAATGAGCCTCCGGTTTTCGAGCAGACGTTCGACTATCGGGCCACTCCTGAGCAGGCCATCGAGCTTGCCTCGGAGCACGTTCATTCCGATCATGCTTACGAGTTCGAAGCCATGTGGGATTTATGGACTCCCGAAACGGGAGGCGGACTGGACACCACCTGGCGATTGGAGCCTCAGCCAGTGAAGTTCAGCGTTCACGGAACCGAGTTCGAGGAGGGCATCTATCAGGAGCAGGGCCACATCGAGATCGACTTCGGACTCGATACGCCCTTTCTCCACGAAGAGCTGGATCTCGATCAGCCGAGCGAAGACCGCGTGAAAGCAAACGTTCAGAAGCTGGTTGCGTTTACATCAGCCGTCGAGAAGCATTGCGGAATCAGCGGGCGGGTCCTCTGGTCGGATTCGGAAGAAAATCTGGTTCAGAAGCTGATTGCGCGGTTGCAGAAGGTGCAATAAACCGGCAGTCGGCACTCGGCTAAGGAAAACCGAATTTCACCACCTTCTTCAGCGTTGATCCGCGTCCCATCCGCGTGATCCGCGTCGGGTTTGCCGTTGCTTTTGCTTTCAGATCACCCGATCACCCGATCAGCTTGGCTGCGTCTTTGGCAAAGTACGTCAGGATCGTTCCTGCGCCCGCGCGTCGAATAGAAATCAAAGATTCCATCATCACGCGTTCGCGATCGAGCCAGCCGTTTTGTGCCGCGGCCTGGATCATGGCGTACTCGCCTGAGACCTGATACGCGGCGATGGGAACATTAAAGCGCTCGCGTGCGGCGGAGATCACGTCGAGGTACGGCATCGCCGGCTTGACCATGATCATGTCCGCGCCCTCCTCGATGTCCGATTCGATTTCCTGCAGTGCCTCGCGCAGGTTGGCGCCGTCCATTTGATACGAGCGCCGATCGCCGAACTGCGGAGCCGAATCCGCGGCTTCCCGAAAGGGTCCGTAAAATCCGGAGGCGAACTTTGCGGCATACGAGAGGATTGGAGTGTTCTGGAAGCCGGCATGGTCCAGGGCGGTGCGAATGGCGGCGACGCGGCCATCCATCATGTCGGACGGGGCAATGATGTCCACTCCGGCTTTTGTTTGGGAAACCGCGGTGCGGGCCAGGATTTCGAGGGTTTGATCGTTGACGATCTCGTACTCTTCCACTCGCGACGGTACTGCTGCCGCTCCGCTGCGGCTCGACTCAGCGGCGCCCGAGGCGGTGGTCTTCTTCACCATCCCGCAATGCCCATGCGACATGTACTCGCACAGGCAAACGTCGCCGATGACGAGCAGCTCCGGAATCGCGCGCTTGAGGGCGCGAGTAGCGCGCTGCACGATGCCGTCTTCTTCCCAGGCTCCGCTGGCTAGCTCGTCCTTGCGCTCGGGCAGGCCGAAAAGAATCACGGCAGGAATTCCGAGGGAATGGGCATCGCGCGCTTCGTCGATCAGCCGATCAATTGACAAATTGAAAACGCCCGGCATCGAGCCGATCGGCTTGCGCACGCCTTCTCCCGGGCAGACGAACAACGGATAAACGAACGCTTCGGGAGTGAGATGCGTCTCGCGCACCATGCTGCGCAGCGTCTCGTTGCGACGGAGCCGCCGCAAACGCGTGATCGGGAACGACATGAAAGTATTGTAAAAGAGGCACTCGAGCCCTGACGGGACTCCAGTGTTCCGTGCTGCGGGCGGAGTCCGCTTGGTATGACGGCCACTACACAGGGATCGGTCGAACTATGGCGTCACGCAGCTAGAAGTGTCCTGCCATCTGTATCTATCTGCGTCACCACGGTAATGAACAGGCCTGCCGTGGTTCCGTTGTACAATCCGCCCAAACGGGACCATCTCGTCCCGCCCCGGCCCCGTGTCTTCGCGCACACAATTCGTAAATCGACATCCCTGGCTTGTCGCACTAATCGCCCTGAGCGTGGTGCAGGTTGCCAGTTCCGGAATGCTGCAGGGATCGACGCTGGCTACATTCGCCGATGTTCTTCAGTTCACCATCATGCTGCTCATGGTTGTGGGCACCGTGGTGAACATTCCCCGGTCGCGCGGAGCTGCGCGTGGATTCTGGACGCTGATGACCCTCAGCGCGCTCATGTGGGCCTTCGATTATTGGAATTGGGTTTACTACGAAGTAATCCTCCACGCGCGAATGCCTGCACCCCAGCCTGGGGACACGCTGCTGATACTGCATGTTGTTCCCATCATGATGGCGCTGGCGATGTTGCCGCATCGCACTACGAAGGACGGGTCCTCGGTCGCCAGCCGGCTGGAATTCGCGCTGATCGCCTGCTGGTGGGTATATCTCTATTTTCAGTTCACGTTTGTGTGGCAGGTTCTCCACTTCAGTGCCGCCCCGTTCCATCGCAATTTCAACCTGCTCTATCACGCGGAACTGGCTACGGCGATCATCTGTCTTTTTTATCTCGCGCAGCACAGCAGCGGCGGCTGGCAGCAAATCTACAATCATTATCTGATTGGCTTCCTCATTTACGCTCCTACGTCAGCCATCATCAACATTCTGATTCAGCAAGGGAGCTACACCAGCGGCGGGTTGTGGGATTTGCCGCTCACGATTTCCATTGCCTATATCGCGTGGATCGGATTCCACGCGCGCAAACTGAATCCCCAGCCAGATGACAGCAGAGGCGAACGCCAGACGCGGCTTGCGGTTCCAGAATGGGTCGCAAGCTTTGCGGCGGCCAGCATACCGGCGATCGCCCTGTTCTCTTTTGAGCGGCTACAGGACCCACCGGAAGTCCGTCGCTTCCGCATCGCCCTAAGCTTCACCGCGATGCTGGTGATTGCAATCCTTATTTTTACGCGTCAACAGCTCCTCAATCGCAGGCTGGCGCTTCTCTTGGCTGACTCCAAGCAGGCCTATGACAATCTCGAACGTCTGCAGACGCAGGTAATGTTGTCGGAAAAACTGGCGTCGATCGGGCGGCTTGTTTCCGGGGCAGCGCACGAACTGAACAATCCGCTCACTGCGATTCTGGGCTACTCAGAGCTGATCGCGGATGATCAAAACGTGCCCCCTGCTCAGCGTGGATTTGCAGAGAAGATTTCGCAGCAGGCGCGACGCACGAAAAACCTCGTATCGAACCTGCTCTCATTTGCGCGGCAGACTCCACCGCAGATGCGACTGATCGATGTCAACGCGCTGGTAAACAACGCCTGCCAGCTCCGGCTCGGCAGCTTGTCGGGAAAGATCTCCCTCATTCGCGATCTCCAGCCGGACTTGCCCGCGGTAGTGGGCGACGACAATCATCTTCTCCAGGTTTTCCTGCATGTGTTGAACAACGCCATCGACGCAGTCGAGGAAGTTGGCGGAGGCCAGATTATCGTTTGCACTCGCGCAAAAAACGACCACGTGATTGTGGAAATCTCCGATACCGGTCCAGGCATTGCCGAACCTGCTCGCGTCTTCGATCCTTTTTACACGACCAAGCCTTTGGGGCAGGGCACCGGTCTTGGCCTAAGCGCCTGCTACGGAATTGTCCAGCAACACGAAGGCACGATCGAGTGCCAGAATCTCCAGCCCAAGGGCGCTCTGTTCCGCATTACCTTCAAGGCAATGCCCAAGCCGGCCCCGCCGGAAGTTGCCGTGGTCGGATAGCTCACGGCAAACGAACGGCCTATCTTCTTCCGCAGCAGATATAATCCCAACCGCGCCGGAAGCCATCGACGTACGGGGCGGCATAGCTGCGCTCGTGTTGACGTGCTCATTACAATGGCAAATCGATTTACTAGGAGGCTCCTTTGCTTCGAGCGGTCGTGCGGTTGTGCTGTGTGGCGTGCCTGACAACATCGCTGTTTGCGCAAACGAATGCATCGAGCAGTACTCGCGCGCAGTCGCTGGATCCTGCCGTCGAGCGTCGGGTCGATTCGATTCTGAGCCGGATGTCCACTGAGCAGAAGATCGATTATCTGGGCGGAGTAAGAGGGTTCTATATCCGCGGCTACAAAGAACTCGGCATTCCCGAATTGAAAATGTCGGATGGCCCGGTTGGCGTCCGCAACTACGGACCATCGACCACGATGGGCGGAATCGGGCTGGCAGCTTCGTGGAATCCCGATCTGGTCGAGCGCATGGGCAAGGTGCTCGGAGAAGATGCGCGCGCACGTGGCGTGCATTTCCTGCTCGGCCCCGGGGTCAACATTCATCGCGCTCCGATGAATGGCCGCAACTTCGAGTACTTCGGCGAGGACCCATTCCTGGCGGCGCGTACGACCGTCGCTTATATCAAGGGCGTACAGAGCCAGGGAGTGATTGCCACGATCAAGCACTACATGGGCAACAACTCCGAGTATGACCGCCACAACACCGACTCCGAGATCGACGAGCGCACCATGCGCGAGATCTATTTTCCTGCGTTTGAAGCTGCCGTAAAGGAAGCTCACGTGGGCGCGATCATGGATTCCTACAACCTCATCAATGGCGAGCACGCGACGCAGAATTCTTTCGTTAACATCGATGTCGCGAAAAAGGATTGGGGCTTTGACGGCATCATCATGTCCGACTGGAGCGCCACGTACGACGGCGTCGCGGTTGCAAATGGCGGACTTGACCTCGAGATGCCGTCCGGCAAGTTCATGAATCGCGACACGCTGCTTCCTGCGTTGCAGTCAGGGAAAGTGTCGCAGCAAACAATCGACGATCACGTGCGCCGCATCCTGCGCACGGCGATTCGCTTCGGGTTCTTCGATCGCGATCAGACAGAAGCGAATATCCCGAAGCTCAATCCGGAAGGTCGCGAAGTCGCGCTGGAAGCGGCTCGCGAGAGTTTTGTTCTGCTGAAGAATGAGGTCAACATCCTTCCGCTTAACAAAAACAGCATTCGCACCATCGCGGTAATTGGTCCCGATGCCTACCCCGCGCAGCCCGACGGCGGGGGTAGCGCGCATGTTGTGCCCTTTCATGCTGTGAGCTATCTCGAAGGGCTCACGAACTACTTCTCCGGCCAGGCGAATGCTCCCAAGATTCTGTACAGCGCTGGCCTGAAGTCGTTTCGAGAAATGGCCGATGCGACCGACTTTACGACCGACGAAAACAACGGCGAAGCAGGATTGCGCGCCGAGGAATTCGACAACATGACGCTGAGCGGCTCACCGGTGCGCACGCATGTCGATCGTCACGTGAATTTCGGGTCCGACAGCTACGAGGCTCCGACGGGGGCCGGTTCGATTCGCTGGAGCGGCTATTACACTGCCCACACTGGCGGCCCACACGACTTCTTCGTGCTCGGCCCGGGCGAGAACGGCGGATATCGCCTGTACGTCGATGACAAGATCGTTGCCGACAATTGGGAGCGTGCGACCGCAATTCTGAACTTCGGAACGCTCACTCTCGAGCCAGGCAGCAAACACAAGATTCGCCTCGAGTACTACCGCCACAACGCCTGGGGACCGAAGCGCGTGCTGCTCGGCGTACTGCCCGCATCCGAAGCTGTCGATCAGGAGGCGAAGCAGATCGCATCGAGTGCCGATGTTGTCTTTCTGTTTCCCGGTTTCGATAACACAATTGAAACCGAAGGCGGCGATCGGACCTTCCGCCTGCCTCCAGGTCAGGATGAACTCATAAAAGAAATCAGCGCGGCGAACAAGAAAACCGTCGTTGTGCTCACCGCGGGCGGGAATGTCGATATGGCGCCGTGGATCGATCAAGTCCCCGCGCTGATGCACGGCTGGTATTCCGGCGAACAGGGCGGCACAGCTCTCGCGCAGTTGATTTTCGGCGATTACAGCCCGTCAGGACATCTGCCGATATCGCTTGAGCGTCGCTGGGAAGATAACGCCACGTTCAACAGCTACTATCCGAACGATGGACCAAAACGGATCAAGTACACCGAAGGTATTTTTGTTGGCTATCGCCACTTCGATCACGACAATATCAAGCCGCTGTTTCCGTTTGGTTTTGGGCTCTCGTACACGACGTTCGCTTTCAAGAACCTGAACATCTCTCCGGGGACCGCGAACCTCAGTCGGAGTCCTGTCACCGTCAGCTTTGATGTCACAAATACGGGTTCACGCGCCGGCTCTGAAGTCGCACAGGTCTATGTCGGAGCGGCTCAGAGCGCAGTCCCACGTCCGCCAAAGGAACTTAAGGGGTTCTCCAAAGTGTATCTGCTTGCGGGAGAGACGAAGCACGTTTCCATCCCGCTCGATTCGCGCGCGTTCTCGTACTACGACGTGAAGAGTCACGGATGGAAAGTCGATCCGGGCACGTACAATATTTACGTGGGAAGCTCGGATGCGGGTATCAAGCTGCAGGGCAAAGTGAATCAATAATCGTTGCACCGCGTCTCTCGCATCTTCGGATTAATCGAGTGCCGCGACGTTTGCGGCACGTTTGGGACTAGCCCGGGTTAACACCCCGGGCTAAGTCATCAGATTTCGGAGTCGGGCTTCCTGCCGACGGTTGGCCTTTTTCGTCGGCTCAGCGAGAAATCCAGTCGTCCCGCAAAGAGCGCGGGACTCAACGTGTGTTTCGCTTTTTCCCGGAGTTTCACTCCGGGCTAGTCCCAGTCGTGCCGCAAACTGCGCGGCACTGTCCGTCAACGAAACGTTCACGCTTGGTCGAACGTGCGTACGCGGAAGACCGCACGGTACTTTAGTAACCAAAAAATCCCTAAGCGTAATACCGAGAATCAAGGCTAATATCCCCTAATCGTGCAGCAATCAGAGTAGTTCGTGGTATAAACCGAATTGCCCTACCCCAGTACTTCGGTAAATTGACCCTGAAATCGAGGGCGTGAAACAAGGAGATGCAGTTTGTCCGACGCTAGAACAGGCAGAAGATTTCCTCTCAATCTGCCGATTACCATCCGGGAGGGAGAGTCCGCAGACCAGACCTCAGGCACTACACAAAACGTGAGTGCAGCCGGCGTGTACATTCACGCTGACGCTGAGCTTCAGGTCGGCTCTCAGATCGAATTCGAGATTACGCTTCCCTCCGACATCATCGGCGGCAACAACGATGTGCGCGTGCGTTGCCAGGGACGCGTGGTGCGCAGAGAGCGTCCGCAGGGAGACAAGGGCGGCGTGGCCTGCGTGATCGACAACTATAAGTTCGTGCGTGGTGCACAGCAGTGATTTTCTCGCGCGGGTGAAATGCCTGCGCGATTTATTTTGCCCGGCCGCAAACGGTCGGAAAGAAGAACAGAGGTCGGCGATGAGTCGCCGCATAACCAATGCTTAAGATCATTCTGGCCGATAGCCAAGCCATATTCCGCGCCGGCGCCGCCAAGGTGCTGGCCGTCGAAGACGATTTCCGCATCGTCGCGCAATGCGAAAACACTGACCGCATGATGGTCGCGCTGGAAAGCTTCCGCGCCAACGTGCTCATCTTCTCCACGGCAATGCGCGTGGACATTCGCCTACTTGTGGAAGCCGCAAAGAAGATCAAGACGCGCCTGATCATCGTCATCGAGAGCAGCGACAACAGCGCGCAGTATCTGCAGCTCGGCATCAGCGGCGTGGTATTCCGCAATGTGAGCGGCGCGTCACTGGTCGAGTGCGTACGCAAAGTCTCGCGCGGTGAAACCTGGGTGCAGGACGCTGGAGCCGCCGCCGAAGCAACGGAGAACGATATCGTCGGCGCACGCGTTCGCGATCGTCTCACACCCAAAGAGCTACGCATCGTCGCTTTGATCGTGCAGGGATTCAAGAACAAAGAGATCGCCACGCAGCTCGGCACGACGGAGCAGGTGATCAAGAACTATCTGCGAAACGTGTATGACAAGATCGGCGTTTCCGATCGCCTTGAGCTCGCGCTGTTCACGATTCATCACCGCATCCTGAATGAAGCAGCAGCAGCGCTGGTTGGCAGTGCGACGAACCAGATGAGCAATTGAGAAAGCGGCATTCGGCACTCGGCATTCAGCACTCGGCTAAACCCCAAAATCAAAAACCCAGCCTTTGGCTGGGTTTTTCTTGGCAAGTTAACTCGCCAGCTCCGGGAATCGGAACCAGGGCGGTTCGCTTTAACCGAATGCTGAGTACCGAATGCTGAGTGCCGAATGCCGACTGCCGCTTTTCTACTGCTTACTGCTCGTCTTCTTTACTTCTCCATCGCGCTCCTGATTCTTCAACAGCTCATTCACGATGGTGACCAGCTCTTCGGGATTGACTGGTTTTTCGAGGTAAAGGTCTGCGAGAGGCTCGGCAGCCTGGAACGCTTCCGCTACGTAGCCGGAGACGACGACGACAGGCATGCTGGAATGATCTTTCGCTGCCTGAACTACCGCGCGTCCATTGGCGTCGCCTAAGCGCCAGTCCGTGACGACAGCATCGTAGGCGTTATGGCGCAGCTTATCGATGGCGTCACGCGCCGAGGTGCAGGCGGTGACGGAGTGTCCTGCAGATTCGAGGATGGCGCACTTCAGAGTTACAACGTGGGGCTCATCATCCACGCAAAGGATGTTTGCCATACGGGTCCTTATTCCGCGTATCGGCCAGAAGGCAAAAAGCGCCGTATAGCGCCGACTGCAACCATTCTCAGGCACCTGTGTCAAAGGTGTCAATTCGGGCCACGGGAACCCAGCCGGACACCTCCATTCGGTGCCTCAAGTAACGTCGCGCCTGTGCCATAATTCGCCCATATCCCCTGAGGTGTAAATGTCCACCGCCCTGGTAAGCGAACAGCTCAAGTTCATTCAATTTGATATTTCCGACACGATCGCGCGTATCACCTTGAACCATGCGCCCTACAACGTGCTCACCGTCCCCATGATGACGGAGATGGCGCAGTGTATCGAGAGCCTCAACGGGCGCAATGACATTAAGGCAATCCTCGTTAGCTCGTCCCAAAAGACCTTCTCGGCGGGAATTTCGCTCGAAGATTCGAAGCCCGATCGCGTTTTCCAGACGCTCGAAGCCTTTAACCGCGTCTTCTTCGCCATTCGGGAAATTTCGAAGCCGCTGATTATGGTCGTGAACGGACCAGCGATTGGAGCCGGCTCAGAGCTGGTCGCGTTTGGCGACATGGTCATCGCTACTCCCGGGGCAAAGTTCGCACAACCTGAAGTGAAACTCGGCGTGTTCCCGCCGTTTGCGGCCGTCATGCTGCCGCAGCTCATTGGTCCGAAAAAAACCTACGAGCTGATCCTCACCGGCGAGGCTCTCAGCGCCGAAGAAGCTCTGCGACTGGGATTCGTCAACAAAGTAGTTCCCGAATCGGAACTCGAGAACGCGGTAAAGGCAATTCTCGCCAAAATCGCGGAATTCAGCGGCCCCGTCCTCGAAGTCACAAAAAAGGTGATCGGCGGCTCCATCGGCCTGCCGCTTGATGAAGCCATGAAGAAATCGCAAAACATTTACCTGAACGAGTTGATGAACCTGCAAGACGTTCAGGAAGGCCTGCGCGCTGTGCTGGAGAAAAGAAAGCCTGTTTGGAAAAACAAGTAACAGAAGCAGAATTTACATAAGCGCCAAACGCGCTGCTCCGACCAAACCAGCATCGCTCCCTAGAAGCGCACGCGTGATCAGCGTGTGTTTACGCGCGGGCAGAGTTGGGTCGGGTTCAGTTGCGGCGTAAACATACGAACGCTTGCGCAGGTCGGCGAACATTGTGGGAGCGAAGGCTTCCCAGCCGCTGGCTAATCCGCCGCCGAGGACGTACATGGGCAGGTTCAACGCATTGACCATTGCGCCCAGGACCATTCCCATCGTCCGTCCGACGACTTCGAAAATTTGCTTTGCGGCCTGGTCGCCCTGCATGGCGTATTGAAAGACCACTTTGGAACTGAACTCCGGGTTCTCGCTCATGGCGCGCGCCAGCTCTGGAGCTCTGCCGGTGGCGATGGCTTCAATCGCCATGCGCTTCACTGCCGTGGCCGAGGCGTATTGCTCGACGCATCCACGATTGCCACAGCCACACTGCACGCCATCAGGAACAACGGTGATGTGCCCACATTCTCCTGCCATGCCCATCAAGCCGTGCCAGATCTTGCCATCGAGGACGATGCCGGCACCCACTCCAGTGCCGAGTGTGAACATACACATGGAATCGACATCCCGGCCTGCGCCCATCCACTTTTCACCGAGGGCGGCAACATTGGCATCGTTTTCCAGCGTCACTAGGCCGTCCACGCGGCGCTGGATTTCATCGCGGACCGGATAGTTGGTCCAGTCGGGCAGATTGGGCGACCGCATCACCGTGCCGGTTTCCATATCGATAATGCCAGGCACGCCGATGCCCGTGCCGGCGAACTGGAGTTGCCCATCAAACTTCTTGCGCAGTGCGCGGATCGCATCGCAAATGTCGCCGACCACGAGATCGCGTCCACGCTTCACTTCAGTGCTGGTAGTGATCAGTTCGAGCTGCTTGCCATTGCCATCGAGCGCGGCAATACGCATGTTGGTGCCGCCCAGATCGACGCCGATCGCGAAGCGCTTTGAGTTATCCGTCATTTGTGGCCCAGGAATGAAGTGCAATTGTAAGGGAAAGATCCCTTTTCACCACAGAGCCACGGAGTACACGGAGAAATTAGGCAAAGCTCTCGTGAGTCTTTCTTTTTAAGCCCTCCGTGTTCTCCGTGACTCAGTGGTGAAACCGCCGTTTAGCGCTGGCACTTGGAACAGTAATGCGTGCCGCGTCCAGCGAGCACGATGCGCTTTATTGGCGTTCGGCAGACCAGGCAGGGCTTGCCGGTGCGCATGTACACCTGATGCTGGAGCTGGAAGAAGCCCTCTTCTCCTTCTGCATTTACGTAGTCGGACACGGACGACCCGCCCAGTTTGATGGCTTCTTTCAGTACTTCCTTGACTGCTGCATGAAGACGGTCCAGTTCTGCGCTGGTGAGTCGTCCGGCCTGGCGGCGCGGGCGAATGCCGGCGCGAAAGAGTGACTCATCGGCATAGATATTTCCCACTCCGTGCAGCAGTTTCTGGTTGAGCAAGGCTGCCTTGATGGGAGTCTTGCGTCCGCGGAATAGCTTTGCGAACTCCTCTGCGCTGACGGTGAGCGGCTCGGTTCCAGGTCCTCTGAATTCAGATTCTGAGACGACGCTGAGCCGCCCAAAGCGGCGCGGATCGACGAAGCGCAGCTCGCGTCCCGAAGCGAGCGAGGCAACGGCATGCGTGTGCTTTGGTGTTTCTTCTTCGCGAGAAGCCACCAGCATTCGTCCAGTCATTCCGAGATGCACGATCCATTGGCTCTTCGGATTCCCATTACGAGATTGTGCTGATTCGAGATCGAAGACAATGTGCTTACCGACTCGGCGAACCTGAGCGATGCGCGAGCGAGTCAAGGCCGAAACGATCTCCTGTGGCGCAGACTTCAGCGGCTCCGGATGCGCCCCCAGCCAGACCGACTCAATCACATCGCCACGAACACGACGGTCGAGTCCTCGCGCGATGGTTTCGACCTCAGGAAGCTCCGGCATCAGCTTAGTTTAATGGATATAAGCTGAGCCGCTGCTATATCCAACTGATATACTCCGCGTGTGAATGCCACTGCCTTACAGGAAGAGCTTCGCCGCGTGTTGGGGGGGAGAATTCGCGAGAAGAAGCTCACTGGCCTTGGACTCGCGAAGCAGACTGGCTTTGAGCAGGCATACATCTCGAATTTCCTGAACCGAAAACGATCTCTCAGCCTGGAAGGGATGGACAGAATACTGGCGGCCCAAAATCTCACGGTCTTTGATTTGCTCAACCGTGATGAACTGAACCGTCGGGCAAGCAGCATTCCCGCTGGCGAAGGAAACTTCGAGAATGTTGTTCTAACCGATGCCGCAATTGCGGCAACGCAGCCGGTTATCCAGCGAGATGCCATTCGCGACATTCTGAAGTTCAAGAAATCGTTTTTGAAACGATTGCGGCCAGCGCCATCGAAAGGACGCGAAACTTGGCAGCGCTTCGTGCTGACAAAGATCGACGCGCAGGAAGCCAGCAGCATGTATCCACGCCTGCTCCCCGGAGCCACTGTGCTCATCGACCGTCACTACAACCTGCTGCAACCGTATCGCCGCAACGAAGCCAACATTTATGCGGTGCGCAAAAATCGAGGCTGCACGATCAAGTACGTCGAGCGCGATGGCGATCACCTCGTGCTGCGCCCTCACAACCAGCTACATCCCGTGAGTGTGCTGCCGCTTGAAGGACATGATCCTGCGGAGATGATCGTTGGGCGCGTGTGCCACGTGGCGATTGAGACGTGACCGAGAGCGATGATTAATCCTGGCCCTCAGAATCCGGGCGGTCTCTCCCCCGCGACTCCAAAGCTGCGTTCGAGTGCCATGCCGGCTCGCACTAAGGTGCCCTCTTCGAACAAACGACCGATGAGCGTTACTCCATGCGGCACTCGTCGCGGAGGCGAGAACTTCGGCAGCGGGTGTGCAGGATCGGGAGCCCAATCGCTGCGCGCTTCTGAGACTTCCACGAATCCTGCGCGGAAGGTAAGCGAAGGATGTCCGGTGAAGTTTGTGATCGTGAGCATTTCATCGCGAAGCGAAGGAACGAGAAGCAGATCCACTTGCGACATCACTCGCGCCATCTCGCGCGCAACCTTGCGGCGGAAGCGGTCGGTCTGAACGAAATCCACGGCAGACAGGAATCGTGACTGACGAAACAGATTCGGCCAGGCGTCTGGCACCTGCATTTTGAGTTCATCGACTTTGTGGCTCAACGTGAGGTTTTCGAAGGACGCAGCCGCTTCGGCGAACAGGACGAGATCCAGTGAGTCGTAGGGCCAATCAGGAATCGAGACCTCCACAGGCGTCATCCCGACTTTCTTTACCGTTTCCAGCGCAGCGCGATCGACGTCTGTGGTCGGGGTTTCTGTCATCCACCTCGGGAAATATCCGATGCGCAGTCCCTTCACCGGCGTCTTAGCGTCGAAATCGAGTTTGCTCGAAACACTCGACAGATCTCCCGAATCGGGACCGGAGATTGCATGGAGCACGAGCATCGTATCTTCGATGTAGCGCGCCATTGGACCGAGTTTGTCGAGTGACCAGCAAAGAGTCATGGCTCCTGTGCGCGGCACGCGGCCATATGTGGGGCGCAATCCAGTGATGCCGCAGCGCATGCTTGGCGAGACAATGCTGCCGCCCGTTTCGCTTCCGATCGCGAAGGCCACTAAGCCCGCTGCGGTCGCGGCTCCGGGCCCGGCACTCGAACCGGATGAGCCTTCTTCGAGCAGCCATGGATTCATCGTCTGCCCGCCGAACCAGATGTCATTCAATGCGAGCGCACCCAAACTCAGCTTGGCCACCAGCACTGCCCCGGCATCTGTGAGTCGTTTCACGACGGTCGCATCAGTTTTGGGAACGCGATCCCGAAATGGTTCTGCACCGTACGTAGTTGGGATGCCGGCAGTATCGACCAGGTCTTTCGCTCCCCACGGAATGCCGTGCAGCGGGCCACGATATTTTCCCGCGCCGATTTCCGCATCAGCCTTGCGCGCCTGCTCGAGTGCCAAATCGGGAGTGAGTGTAATTACGCAGCGCAGCTTGGGGTCGAACCGCTTGAGGCGGTCGAGATATATTTGCGTCAACCGCTGCGACGTGAGACGGCGGGTCTCGATCCATCGCGCCAAGTGAGTGACGGGCGAGAAAGCAATGTCTTCATCCTTCGCCGGAACGGGCCCGGGATCGGGACGGCTCCAGATAAATCGGTCTTGCTGCGGGCCATCATGCTCGCCGGGTAGCAGCGGATTCCAATTCGAATATGGAGGCAGCGTCGGCTCCAGCTCGACCTTGCGAGGGCCGGTGCGTCGCTCGTACATCGGAGCCATTGCGCTGCGCCAATTTCCGGCAGCCTCGGTGCGCTCGGCGGGAGTCAACTGCACCTGGACCAGTTTCTCGGCTTCGGCGAAGGTATCGGGCGTGACCTCCGGTCCGACGGCAGGGGCTGTCCCGAATGCCGGCGGAGCTCCGGGCGGCTGGTCAGGCGTCTGCTGTGATTGCGCGTGCGCGCTGATTGCAGTAGCCACAATTCCCAGCGAAGTTCGAGACAGAAATTTTCTTCGGTTCACTTCCGGCTCCTTCTTCTCAAAGCCACGTTTGTAACATATCGGGACGAACGCGCAACGAAAGCTCGTTAATCACCACGGGAGGCACGGAGACCACAGAGGAAAAAGGAAGATCTCGATCGGCGGTGGAGAATCTGAGTTGGGCCAGCATATCGATGGAGACATGTCCACCGAAATGGGAATCACGGGGTAAAGTGGAGGGCAATTATTTCGATCCAGCAGTCCTTACGATTCCGTGCCTAACGCTCTCGTCCTGCCACATGCGAAAGCCACCGATGAACGCGTTCTTATTGCTGCCCAGACGAACGCCGGCGGGGAGCTGGTCGAGTTTCTTGGCATTGCCGCCGCCCAGCACGACGTCCTCGGCCTGCACTGCTTGTCGCAATTGCGCGACTACGTAGAAGACATTCTTCTGCCATTTCTTTTTGCCGAGGCGCTCCAACCCACGCTTCCCGAGATAATCCTCGTAGGTGCGCCCTTTCTTGTATGGAAGGTGCGCGAGTTCCATCGGCTGCAGCACGCCATCGACGATCATCGCTGAGCCCAATCCGGTGCCGAGGCCAAGAAAGAGCATGCGTCCCTTTTTGTAACTCCCCAGGGCCTGCATAGCTGCATCGTTGATGATCTTCACCGGTTTGCCGAAGGCTTTGCGGTAATCGAACTTCACCCAGCCCGGCGCGAGATTGAATGGCTCGTTGATCGGGCGCCCCTGCACAACAGGACCTGGGTATCCGATGGAGACCGCGTCGTACTTCCAGTCCTTCACAGCGTCTTTTACTTGCTTGACCATCTCTCGCGCGGTGAGCTTGGGACCAGACGGGATTTTCCTTACCTCTTTCTGTCCGGTAGCAAGCAGTTTTACATTCGTGCCGCCGACGTCAATGGCGAGAACGTGCGGCTTTGATTGTTGTGATGTTCGGCTTCGAGAACTGCTCTTGATCGCGCTCATGAGTCGCTTATTCAGCAGAGAGTACCGCAAGCATACAAGAATTCAAAAAGGGCAGCTCGCGTCTGAGGTCCGTGCAATTCAAGCATGTTGCCGAACAAAGTTGAGAACGATTACCCAAGTTCCATCTCGACCCTGCCAATTCGTAACTCGATGAAACATCTCTTAACAGAGCAGAATACAACTCAGTCCTAGTCTGAGGGTTGAGGAGGACTCATGAGCACTCGTTCTTTTCTTCGTACAATCTGGTTTGCTTTAGGGATGCTGCAGATCGCAGCCGTCATTTGCGCTTTTGAGCGTCCTGCTCACGCCTACGTCGATCCCGGATCGGGATACCTGCTCCTGCAAGTGATCGGCAGCATGTTTGCCGGCGCGATCTTCTATCTGCGTCATCGCCTGCGTCGCCTGTTTGCATTTGGGGCCGACTCTTCTTCCGAGAGCGAAACGCTCGAACACAAGTAGGAGCATTGCGTTGTCCTCCCCCGTTGCAACTTTCCGTGATCCCGCCGGTTCGCTGCGCATCGATGATGACCGCGTACTGCGCACAGTGCGCCCCGAGTACGCAGAAGACTGTCTGAATTTCCTCGGTTCCGAATTGGCACAGAACTGGATTGCCACCGGTCGTCTCGTGGAAACCCGCGTGGTCTCCAGCGTTCCCGGCGAGCAACTCGAACTCGAGCACCAGCGCGTCTTTTTTCCGTCCTATCCCTGGGAATGGACGCCGGGCCCGTGGTTGGCGGCAGCAGATCTCACTCTGGATTTCGCCGAACAGCAGTTGTCGATCGGTAGAGTGCTCAAGGACGCCACGCCGCTCAACGTCCTCTTTGAAGGCAGCCGCCCTGTGTTCGTGGATGTGCTCTCGACCGAAGCTCGCGAGCTCGACAATCCACTATGGACGGCTTACGGGCAGTTTGTGCGCACGTTTCTGCTCCCGCTCGCTGCGTGTAAATATCTCGGATGGCCTCTGGCCGCCAGCCTCGCGCGCCGCGACGGATATGAACCGCGCGATCTGTACCCCTACTTATCCGCTTGGACCAGGATTAAGCCCGCAGTTTTCTCCCACGTCACTCTTCCATTTCTCCTGGAGAAGGAAAATGCAACCAACACTTCTGCGGGAAAGCTGAAGCAGCGGGCCGATGTCGCGCTCTACATGCATAGGCGCCGCATCAAGCATCTGCGGCGGGCACTGCGCGCGTTCACTCCCAAAACGGGAGATTCAAAATGGAGCGCCTACCCCGAAAGCGCGTTCCATTACAGCCCAGCCGACCGATCCGAAAAACGTGAGTTCATCGAGCGCATTCTCTACACGGCCAAGCCGGCCAACGTACTCGATGTCGGCGCAAACACGGGCGAGTATTCGCGACTGGCCGCGCAGGCGGGAGCGAACGTGGTCGCCTGGGACACCGATGTGGCGGCATCTGAGCAAAACTGGCGTGCCGCCTGCGAGTCGCGGCTTCCGATCCTGCCCCTGCTCGCCGACGCCGCGCGTCCAACGCCTGCGCTCGGCTGGAGAAATTCGGAGACCTCTTCTCTCCTCGAACGAGCCCGCGGACGCTTCGATCTCGTGATGATGCTCGGCCTGATCCATCACCTGCTGCTCATCGATCAAATTCCGATGCGGGAAGTCGCTCGTCTGGTGAATGAGTTGACCACGCGCTGGGCAATCGTGGAGTGGGTGCCCGCGACCGACATCCGCTTCCGGGAGCTCTGTCGCGGACGCGATTCTCTTTACGCGCACCTCGACGAGCAAGCGTTCCTGAAGAGCTTCACTGAATATTTCGATCCGGTTGCGCGCAAGCCGCTGAGTAACGGTCGCATACTCTTCTTTCTGCTGCGGAATCACTGAAACATGAAGGCGCAACACCTGCTGGAAGGATGTGGCGCTGCAATTCTGATCCTGCTGGCGTATCTCTGGCCGCAGATTTCGCCTAGCCACGCTGCCCTTTATTTCTCCGTGCTGCCGGTGAACACCGTGAGCCGGGGAATCCTGATCGATCTTGTCGTTCTTGCGATAGCCTGGGCCGCGCTTGTTTCTATCCTTTCCATGAAGGACAAAGAAACGCGCAATCCCATTTGGGGAATCCTGCTCGCGGTTGCCGTGGTTGTGACTGTCGCGTCGGTGGCTAAGCTCGCGGAAGTCCGGCAGCATGTCCCGAAACCGGGAATCTTAGCCGGAGGCGTTCTGCTTGCGGCTCTGGCGGCATGGCGTTGGTCCCCAATCCTGTACCGCCGCGCAATCCAGAGTTTTCGCGTGGCGCTGGTCCTGGTAGGCTTCTGCATCTTTTGGATACTGCCTGAGCTGCTCTTCGTCTCTTTTCATCGGCCAGCTACAGATTTAGTTTCATTTCGGCATATCTCCGCGGATCCCGACGGCAACAGCGAACGCATCGTGTGGATCTTGCTCGATGAGCTCTCGTATCAGCAGGTGTTCGAAATCCCGCATCCGAATTTGAGTCTGCCTGCTCTTCACCAGCTCGCAGCGCAAAGCTTTTCGTTCTCGAACCTGAGTGCTCCCGGGTACTACACGGCAAAGGTCGTGCCCTCGCTCATCATTGGCCGGCAGATTTTCGAATTGGAGAGCACGCTTGACGGCCAAGCGCTTATTCGGACAGAAAAAGATTCTCATTGGCATCGCTTCGATCCGCAGCAGACGCTCTTTGCCGAAGCTCATCGCGACGGCTGGACGACCGGAATCGCCGGCTGGTCGAATCCCTATTGCCGTCTGCTTGGCAGCGTGCTCGATTCCTGCTTCTGGTATCCCGATCAGTTCACACCGGCGTATATGTACTCGCACATGTCGCCGCAAAGATCGGCCGTCGAGAATGCGATCGCTCCGCTCGGCAGCTCGGTTCGCCGGCTCTTACACCAGAGATCGTCGGACCCTAGTCCCATCGACTTTCACGTGCGCGACGCTGAGGGAGTGCTCGCTCCGGCGAAGGAATTGATCGCTGATAAGAACATTCGCTTCGCGTTCATTCATATGCCCATCCCGCATCCTCCGGGCGTCTATGATCGAACCGCACAACGCATTCGCAACGGTGGCTCCTATCTCGACAACCTGGCCTTAGCCGACCAAGATTTGCAGGAGCTTCTGGAGTCTCTGCGCGCCTCAAAACTCGATCGGCATACCATCGTGATCGTCTGCTCCGATCATTCCTGGCGAATTCCGCTCTGGCGCGGCGCCGCATGGTGGACGACGGAGGACGAACAAGCTGCCAAGTCCGGCTTTGATCCGCGACCGGTGCTTCTCGTCCATTTTCCCAATCAGCAGCAGGGCGTGGCGGTTTCCGAGGCAATGAACAGCCTGGTCATGCACGACGCCATCGAACAGATGCTGCGCGGGCGAATCTCCGATTGGCCGGGATTCTCTGCCTGGCTGGGTGCCTTGTAATTCGAGGCGAACCGCAGATTTAGCGCGCAAAATCTCCTTCTCTGGCAAGCTTTGACACGCTTTGGCAGCATCTAAGAGCCAGGCAGTCGTCCTCCGCCGCCCTTCGCAATGGAACGCTACATCTGTATTCACGCCCACTTCTATCAGCCGCCTCGCGAGAACCCCTGGTTAGAGACCGTTGAAGTTCAAGACTCCGCCTATCCCTTCCACGACTGGAACCAGCGCATTACCAGTGAGTGCTACGCGCCAAACGCCGCGTCGCGCATTCTCGACCATGAAGGTTGCATAGCTGCGATCACCAACAACTACGCCAAGATCAGCTTCAACTTTGGCCCGACGTTGCTCTCCTGGATGGAGAGCCAGGAGCCCGAGGTCTATGCCGCGATTCTCGAAGCCGATCGCCTGAGCCAGGAGCGCTTCTCAGGCCACGGCTCTGCCATCGCGCAGGGATACAACCACATGATCCTGCCGCTGGCGAACAATCATGATCGCTACACGCAGATCTATTGGGGCATTCGCGATTTCGAATCGCGCTTCCATCGCATGCCGGAAGGAATGTGGCTGCCGGAGACAGCCGTCGATCTGCCGACCCTCGACATCATGGCCCAGCTTGGGCTTAAGTTCACAATTCTGTCTCCTTATCAGGCATGGCGATATCGACGGATCGGCGCCCGCGCCTTCCGAGATGCGAGCGGAGGTAAGATTGATCCGTCTCGTCCCTATATCGTTCGACTGGACGAAGGCCGTTCCATTACCGTCTTCTTCTACGACGGGCCTATCTCGCAGGCTGTCGCCTTCGAGAAACTGCTCAACAGCGGAGAGCAATTCGCCAACCGTCTCGCCGGCGGCTTCTCCGACGTGCGCGACTGGCCGCAGATCATGCACATCGCCACCGACGGCGAGAGCTACGGGCACCATCATCCTCACGGCGACATGGCCCTCGCATACGCCTTGCAGTTCATCGAGGAAAAGGGAATCGCGAAGCTCACGAATTACGGCGAGTATTTGGAGAAGCATCCGCCGGAGCACGAGGCACAGATTATCGAGAAGAGCGCGTGGAGCTGCTCACACGGCGTGGGACGATGGTTTGAAAACTGTGGCTGCAACTCCGGCGGACACGGCGATTGGAACCAGAATTGGCGCGGTCCGCTGCGTCAGTCCCTCGACTGGTTACGTGACACCGTGATGTCGCTCTACGAGCAGCGGGGCTCCCAGTTGTTTCGCGACGTTTGGAGGGCGCGCAATGAGTACGTTCGCGTGATTCTCGACCGATCGCGCGAGAACCTGGATCGTTTCTTCGCCGAGCATGGCAGCCACGAGCTTACACACGAGGAGCAAATTACTGCGCTCGATCTGCTCGAAATGCAGCGTCACGCCATGCTGATGTACACGAGCTGCGGCTGGTTCTTCGACGAGATCTCCGGAATCGAGACGGTTCAGGTCATTATGTACGCGGGGCGGGTCATCCAGCTTGCCCAGAAGCTCTCACAGCGAGATGACGGCGAGGCGATTGAAGCCGGCTTTCTCGAGCGCCTGCAGCAGGCAATCAGCAATGTGCCCGAGAACAAGAATGGAGCGGAGATTTACCGCAAATGGGTAAAGCCTGCAGCGGTAGGCCTGGAGCAGGTGGCTGCGCATTATGCCATCAGTTCCCTTTTTGAAACCGGAGCTTCCAAGTACTGTTACAGCATTGAGCCTGCCGACTATCAGACGTTCATCTCCGGCAAAATGCAGCTCGTTGTAGGCCGGGCGGAAGTGTGCTCGCGCATCACGCAGGAGTGCGGCCATTACACCTTTGCAGTGTTGCACATGGGAGATCACTCCCTCAGCGCAGGCGTCCGCAAATTTGCCGGAGAAGAGGCCTATCAGCGCACGGTACAAGACTTGCGCCAGGCCTTCTCGCGCGCCGATATTCCTGCCGTCATTCGCGCGCTCGACCAGCACTTCGGCGGACCGACCTATTCGCTGAAGTCCCTGTTCCGCGACGAGCAGCGCCGCATCATGGACCACATCCTCGAATCGACGCTGCGCGAAACTGAAGCCAGTCTCCGCGGGATCTATGAGCATCACGCTCCGTTGATGCGCTTCTTGACAGACGTGAGCTATCCCAAGCCGAAGGCCTTAGCTGTGGCCGCGGAATTCGTGATCAACGCTTCATTGCAGCGGGAGTTCCGAGCGGAATTCCTCGATCTGAACGAAGTCAGAAATCTGCTGAATCAGGCGCGCGATGAAGGAGTGCAGCTCGATTCGGCGGGTCTGGCGTACCTCATGCAGCGCAAGCTGAACGGACTCATGCGGCAGCTCGAGCATCATCCAAAAAATCTTGGTTTGCTGAAAAAGATATCGTCGCTCATCGACGTTTTGCGCGAATTGCCGTTTGCAGTCAACCTCTGGAAGGTCGAAAATCTCTATTACCAGATGTCTCGGATGGCGTATCCCAAGCTGCGCGAACAGGGCAGCGTGCCGGACGAGTGGTTTGAAAGTTTTCTTGAGCTCGGACGCAAACTTCGCATTCGAGTAGAAGCAGTACCCACGATGCAGTTGGCCATCGCCACCTGAGTCATAACCTCCGGAGGTACTCCATGGACCTGCTCGACCGCCTCGATGTACACCTCTCTTCCAAAACCAAGAAGATCCTGATCGGCGCCGCTGCGGTAACCGCAGGCGGTCTCATTTTGGGAGCGGCTGCTACCGCAGTTGCAGCTTCCACGCTGGCCCGCAGGCGCAACAACTTTTCACTGCACGGCAAAACCGTCTTCATCACCGGAGGCTCGCGCGGGCTTGGCCTTGCCATGGCCGAAGAGTTCGCGCGACGCGGCGCACAGATCGCCATCTGCGCGCGCGACGAAGAAGAGCTCGAGCGCGCGCGTCAGACCATCGAGCGCGAAGCCGGCGGCACGGTGATGACCTTTGTCTGCGACGTCTCGAGTCGCGAGCAGGTCGAGAGTACGGTTCAAAAGGTCCAGAACCATTTCGGCGCCATCGATGTGCTGGTCAACAACGCGGGCATCATCGCCGTCGGTCCGATGGAGAACCAGAATCTCGAAGACTTCGAAGAGGCGATGAAGATCAACTTCTGGAGCCAGGTATATGCCACTCTGGCAGCGCTGCCGGACATGCGCCGCAGCGGAGAAGCTCGCATCGTAAACATCACGTCGATTGGCGGAAAAGTAAGCGTGCCTCATCTGCTTCCGTATAGCTGCTCGAAGTTTGCCGCTGTCGCGTTTTCGGAAGGCCTCCGCGCCGAATTGGGAAAGAGCAATGTGAAAGTTGTCACCGTGGTGCCCGGACTCATGCGCACCGGCTCGCACATCAATGCAGATTTCAAAGGTAAGCACAGCCAGGAGTTCACCTGGTTCAGCCTGAGCGGCACGAATCCGATGACCTCAATCAATGTGAAGCGTGCAGCGAAGCAGATCGTCGATGCCACTCAAAGCGGACGCGCTGAGCTGATCATCTCCTGGCAGGCGGAGCTGCTGGCGCGCTTCCATGGACTCGCGCCTGGACTCACCACGGAAATCCTGGGACTGGTAAACCGGACATTGCCCAGCGCGGGCGAATCCGACGAGAAGCGCAAAGGGAAAGACAGCCACAATGTAGTGACGAAGTCACCACTCACGGCGCTCGGCGAAATGGCCGCACGGCGCTACAACCAGAAGCCGGCGTAGGAGTTCCAAGTGCAGGTATAGCAGGACCGACGCGCGCCCCCGCGCGGGTTTTGTCATGTTTCCCAAGCTGGCGTTTTCCCAGTTCGCTATCGTATGGATCCCCGAACTGCCAAAACCCGGCCGAGGGCGGCCGCAGGTCCTGAGTCCTTGATCCCATTACGGAGCGGCTCATGGCCATCAGATCGCGCAAAACTCAATCCAAGGGCAAATCAGAAGCAAAATCAGAAAAGAAGAGCAAGGGAACTGTGATGCAGTTCCCGGCAAGCAAAGGACGCCAGCAGGAACCCAAGTCTCCGTTGCCCTCGCAGCATCAGCCGCGTCCGGGCATTGAAGCCAAAATGGAACCGAAGCCGCGCTTTGAGGCTCCGCTGTACAAAGGTTCAGGAAAGCTCAAAGACAAAGTCGCGCTGATCACCGGCGGCGATTCCGGCATCGGTCGCGCGGTCGCAGTGCTCTACGCGCGCGAAGGCGCAGATGTTGCCATCGTCTATCTGCAGGAAGAGCAGCAGGACGCCGAAGAAACCAAAGAAGCAGTCGAAAGAGAAGGACGCGAGTGCCTGCTGATTCCCGGCGATGTGAAAGACGCCGCGTTCTGCCGCCGCGCGGTCGCGCAAACAGTTCGCAAGTTCGGCAAACTCGACGTTCTCGTCAACAACGCTGCTTATCAGCATCGCCAGGAAGGCCTGGAGCAGCTCAGCGAAGAGCAGTGGGAGAAGACCTTCCGCACAAACATTTTCGGCTACTTCTATATGGCAAAGGCGGCTCTGCCGCACCTGAAGCCGGGCAGCGCGATCATCAACACCGGTTCCGAAACGGGACTTGAAGGCAATAAGAAGCTGCTCGACTACGCGGCCACAAAGGGCGCGATCAACGCATTTTCCAAATCGCTTGCGCAGAATCTGGTCGAGAAGGGCATTCGCGTGAACTGCGTAGCGCCGGGCCCGGTCTGGACCCCACTCAACGTCGCCGACAAGCCCGCCGAGGAAGTCGGCAAACATGGTGAGGACGTGCCCATGGGCCGTCCCGCGCAGCCCGAAGAGATCGCCCCGGCATATGTCTTCTTCGCTGCGGAAGCGTGCTCGAGTTACATCACCGGAGAAGTGCTTTCCATTATGGGAGGCGAAACGACAGCGGCGTGAGATGACGCGACAACGCTCAGGCGGCACGAAATTGGCGCCTGCATCTCAATCGAAAAGGGAGAAAGGAGACACACATTCATGCCATCAGCAACAAGTAGAACGACTACCGATCATGATGAGATTCGCCAATGGGCTGAGGAGCGCGGCGGACGTCCGTCGTGCGTGAGAAACACCGGAGGCAACGGCGACATTGGCATACTGCGCATCGATTTTCCGGGTTACAGCGGCGAAGGATCTCTCGAAGAGATTTCCTGGGATGACTGGTTCGACAAATTCGATGAGCGCGGTCTCGCTCTGCTCTATCAGGAGACTACTGCCGGCGGCCAACGCAGCAACTTCAACAAAATTGTGAGTCGCGAGACAGCAAAACAAGCCCAGAGCGCGCATCGCGGGACAAGTCGGCGCACACAAGCGCGGTCGAGAGCGCGCAGCGCATCGAGCAGCACTCGGAGCACTTCTCGTTCGAGCAAATCAACTCGCTCGCGCAATCAAAATCGGAGCGAAGGCCGCTCCTCGCGGCGCAAAACGACAGCACGCGCCGGCGAAAGTCGCGGACGGAGTTCTTCTCGCTCCGCCTCCACTCGCAGCAGCGGCGCCCGCGCAAAGCGCAGCGCATCGCGATCAGGACGCGCAAGTGAGACCGGCACGCGTACTTCGCGCGCCAGCAGCACTCGCCGCAGCAGCAGCGGAATGCGAACGTCAAAATCGCGCTCAGCCCAGGCAGGCTCGCGCTCGAAAGCAAAAGGGAAGATCTCGCGTTCGAATCTTCGCCGTGCGGCGTAGAGCGTATTCTGTGATTCCGAACGCCTGATGTTCAGGGAGGAATCCCTACAGGCTTTGATGATGATCGGGAATGACATTCGCTCCCTTGACTCGCGACGAGAGCGGACTGGGACACTTCCGGTGGCAGCCTACGGATTTATCCGTAGGCGAGGCTTCGGCCTCTCCCAAACGTGGCCCTGATCTGCGGCTTCAGCCGCGGCGCTTTGGAAGTGTGATTCGCATGCGCTCACGAGGGCAAAGCCCGCCGCTAAAAGGCAAAAAACTTTCGTGCGTGCATGGACGATGCTAAAGCCTCGTTTAACGTATGCACTTGATTTGCGGCGTTAAGCCGTGGCCCCGCTTCTCCGATGCTGGGCTTTTCGTTGTTGGCGCGCAGAAGACCGGAGTCGAAACATCCTCTGTTTTGCCTTCATCGGGAATCCATGTCTGTAAGCCGCATGCAGAGTGAGCAAAAGGCAAAACAATAAGGTCCTTCGACTCCGGTCTCCCGCGCTGGAGAAACCGCGCGGGAACCCTCCTCCGCTCAGGATTCCTATTCTGGAGGGGGACACACGAATCCCGAAAACGCCCGAGTAGAAGTTGACGTTTGCTTGGCTCTTACTGCAGCATCTGCGGATTTCGGCTCGATTGCAGTACTTGCTGGGCTCGGGAGTAGAGTTCAAGTACTTCGAGAGGTTTGGTCACGTGGGGGAGCATTGCGCTTTCGAGAATCTCGCGGGTCTCGGCACTGGGCTTGCGAGATACGGTCAGCAGCATGTGCTCGGCGAGTTCGGGACGATGCTCGCGAATCCATGCGACCAGGCGTTTACTGGTGAAATTCTCTTCGAGTTCTTCGTCGAGAATGACGGCGTCCATTTTCTTTGTGCGCAGCAGGTCAATGGCGTCGTTGGCGGTGTGAGCGGGAACAATTTCAGCGCCAAGGGCGCTCAGAACGGAGCGTTGGAATTCGAGCACCGCCTCGCTGGGCTGAACCAATAGAATGCGCGATCCGGTGGCCGATTCAGCCGACGGCGCCTGCCAAACCGGGGCAGGCTCGATGCTCTCGGCTCTCTTCACGAGCAGCGGACGTGGGCGCGTGAGTTCCGTTTTAGGAATCGTCAACGGAGCTTCTGCGCGCGCGAACCTGGGCTGTCCGGAAACAGTAGAAAGCGCCGCGATTACGCGACGCGCTTTTTCGATCTGCTCTTCCATGCGCGCCACGAGATGCGTGGAGCGGGCTTCCATGGACTCGGCTTTCAATAGTTCGATGTAGCCAAAGATAGCTGCCAGAGGATTAATCAGATCGCGCGCAATGCCCCCAACCAGCTTTGAGAACTCGTGATAGGCAGCGGCTTCGCTGCTGCGCATTGCATCGCGGCCGACCTGCGACTCAAGGCCAAGCTTGATCACATTGGCGGCGAGATCGGCGATCTTCTGTTGCGCGCGCTCAAAGCGGCGCGAGCAGTGGTCGAAGAAGGCCAGCGTTCCGAAGATTCGATCTTCGTTTTCGACGCTTACCCAGAGCGAGGCCGATCCGGCGAAGTCGAAATTGGGAAGGAGGGTGCTGAGCGCGTCCCATTCGCGGGAGACGACAATTCGTCCGGACTGGCGGCGAACATGATCGGCAAAGGCCGTAGGCAGAGTGTCGGGAATCTGAAGATCGTCTCCGGCGCGTTGATTCACGCGCACCGTACCGACGTGATCGAACGGTGATCCCGGAGCGGCGTAGAAAGCGCAGCAGCCTACTTCGAGCAGGTCGCCGGCAGCCTGCAGCGCGCAGAGAAGGAACTCCTGCTCGGTGCGGCAGAAAGCCGCCGCCGAGCCGGTGGCGATCATGGCGTCGCAGATTTCTTCGATCGAGTACAAGGTTTTGCCAGTTATGAAAACGGCCCGAGTTGTTCGTACCAAAACGGGGTTAAGACGGAGGCCACGAAGGTTCAACGAAGGTCACGGAGTACGTCAAAACCGTAGGATCGCGGTCAATCGTGTACTTCGTTTCACCTCCGTGACCTTCGTGTTAACCCCGGACCTAAGCCGAATACGCGCGATGCCCCGTCAACCTGCCCACCAAGTCGCACGAGAGCCGATCGAGATCGGCAGTGGTGATCTGCGCTGTGCGTTGCGGAGGCAGCAGCCGCGTTTCGCTCTTGCCTTCTACATCCCTTCGCAGGTGTACGAGCAATGCCTGCACTACGCTCGAATCAAACTTGGTCGGCGACAGCCGCACCAGCTCGTGGCATACGCTCAACACCGAACTCGACGGTCGATATGGACGCTCGCTGGTCATCGCGTCAAATGTATCTGCAACGGCGACGATACGTACCGAAAGGGGAAGCTCGTCGTTGTGCAGGCGGTCTGGGTATCCCGAACCGTCGGCGCGCTCGTGGTGCCAGCGGACCACTTCCGGAACTTGCGGCCAGGGGAAGCGCACCGACGAGACGATCTGGTGTCCCATAACGGTATGGTCGGCGATGGCGCGAAATTCTTCCGGACGCAATGTGGAGGCCTTCGAGAAAAACTGCTTATCGACGGTAACCTTGCCGATGTCGTGCAGATGTCCGGCGGCGCGGATTCCGGAGACCTCTTCTTCATTCATCCCGAGTGTTCCGGCAATTCCGGCAGCGAATCGCGCCACGTGAATCGAGTGCCCGCGCAGATACTGGTCCTTGGAGTCGATCGTGGTCGCGAAAGCTTCGAGAGCGTCGTCGTACGAGTGATGCAGAGAGCTGAGCAGGCGCAGATTGTCGGCGATCTGATGCCGCAGCGATTCGGCCAGCGAATGGTTGTGCAGTACGAGCGCCAAATGCGGAGTCAACATTTCCAGGCACTCGATATCCGCCGCACCGTACGACTCGCGCCCGAGGCGCGCGCCCAGTGCAAGCATGCCGACCGGACCGGTGTTCACGCGGAGCGGCGCCAGACACTGAATTGAAGAGAGGAAAGGAGACTCGTGAGAACCGAAGAATTCTTGTACGTCCTGCGGACGCGCCGGCGCACGCGGTCCGCGTGCCTGGTGCCAATGCTGCGGCTGCGCGCCGGCGAGCGCAAGTACCGAATTGGCACTCAGCGTGGGAAATCCGTGAGCGGCGACGCAGGTAAGCTTGGTGACGTTGCCGTCGAGCAGCAAAATCGCCGCTTGTTCAGCGTCGAACGCGATCGCGACTCGCTCCAGGATTTGCCGGACCGAATCGGAAAACTCCCGGTCCGACGTCGCCACGGGGCCGATGTCGGCAATGGTCCTCAGTACGGCGAAGAGGCGGACGAGCTTCGAGTTTTGTTCCATCGACAGACGAAGCGACGGAACCGACAGAGCAACTAAAACATAGCACTGGAGGGAGTGCATCCCAGTGAATTTGTGAAAAGTGGTTAGTTGCTGGTTTGGTACATGGGAACGACTATCCGGCGTAGCGGGGAGGTTCTTCGGCGTCGAGCGCGACCTGATCGTGAAGCTCTTGAATGCGTCCATAGACGGCGCGGCGAATGGTCTCCAGGTTGTAGGTGCGCACGATGAAGATCTCTGTGGCGTAAAGAAAGTTCCACTGTTCATCGTCCATGCGCTTGCGGATTCCCGCCGGAGTCGCCACCACGTAGGTCACGGTCCAGCGAAAGTCTGAGGCTGAATCGTAGAGCTCGACGATCAATTCGTCGGCAAAGCAGTCGGGATCGGGAGGTCCGGGGACAGCGTCGAAGTGCTCGAAGTTGAACTGCGTTACGCGTACGCGGCCCAGGTTATCGGAAATCGGAGCCAGTGTGGCTTGCTGCGCAGCGCGCGATGAGCCGGCGAACGTAGGGCCGAAACGGCCTTCGACCCTGGGATCCAGAGGGGGAGCATAATCTCCCAATCCGCTTTCGTTCCTGCGAGAAAACATGAGGCGCAAAGCCGAATAAAAGATGATTCCCAGCAAGAGGAACAGCGCAAACTCGATTTGGGTATTCATTTTCCTTATCTATATGCCTGCTGAAGCCTTGGGCCTGGGAATCTCTTGCTAATCCTAACCGAACCTGAGTTTCCCACAGATTTGTCACGAAACATGTCCAACCGGAGTGGATCGGGAGGCATCGCATGATGGATACGCGGAAGATCCTAGGACTCACCGGCGCAATGGCGAAGAGGACGACGCAGACAGTCAAACCCAAGCAACGCAGTAGGGACGCGAGCCTATGGATGGACACGGCGAATCTTCCCACTTCGCTCGCGCGACGGAAAAGCAAGCCCCAGGCTATCTGGAAAATGACTGCCTCTTCTTCAGAAGGATCGCAGAACCATTATCTGCAGTTGGCGGACGCCGTTTTGAAGCGCGTAACCTTTGAGGCCCCCACAACGAACGCCGAACGGCTGCCTTACCTGGTCTCCAAGGTCGGCTGAAAGCTCTCATCGACGGCGCGCTCGAACGGCGCTACAATCCTGCCTGTTTTGTGGTGGACAACGGCGGGGCCTCTACGTGGCCTGAAGAAACTCGCCATTGAGCGTTGCGGTTCTCGTCTTACACCGGTAGAAACTGCTTCCGATGATTACACGCCGCGGATTCATTCGCTCTCTTGGTCTCGGCGCTGCGGCCGGCGCTGCGCTAGGTTCATTGCCCGCCACCTTGGACGCCTTCGAGCCTTCGCGGCATGGTCAGGCGGTGAGTGCCAAAACGGCACTCGGTGCGGCGCGCGCCAATGCGATTCTTCTGAACAGCAACGAGAACGCCTATGGGCCGCTGCCGAAAACCGTCGCCGTGATGCAGCAGGCGCTTGGATGGGCGAATCGCTATCCTGACTTCGATTACGACGCGCTGGTCTGGGCGATCGCCGATCTGCACAAGGTCAAACCGCAGCAAGTAGTTACCGGCTGCGGATCGACAGAGATACTACGCGTCTCGGCCGCGGCCTTTCTGGGTCCAGGAAAGAAACTGGTGACTGGTTGGCCGACGTTTGAAGCCATCGCCCAGTACGCTGACGCTACCGGAGCGGAAGTAGTCAAAATTCCGCTGACCAGCAACTACGCAAATGATCTCGATGCGATGCCGGCTGCGGCACAGAGCGCGCCATCGCTGGTCCATGTGTGCAATCCCAATAATCCGACTGCGAGTCTCACTCCGCGTAAGGACCTGGAAGCGTTCATCTCCAAGCTGCCAGCGAACACATACGTCTTGATCGACGAGGCATACCATCACTTCGCGGCCGGCACTCCTGAGTACACTTCGTTCCTCGATCAGCCGATTGATAACCCCCGTGTGATTGTGGCGCGCACGTTCTCCAAGGTCTATGGCATGGCCGGCATGCGGCTCGGGTACGGCGTGACTTCGGTCGAGACCGCACAGAGACTGCGGCGCTTCCAGACTCAGGACAACGTGAACATGGCCGCAGCTCAGGCCGGACTGGCTGCTCTCGATGACAGGGACGAAATGCAGATGGCAGTTCGCCGCAACGCAGTTGACCGGCAGGAGTTCTTTGCGCAGGCGTCGCGGCGGAAGCTGAAGGCGATTCCCTCTTACGCGAATTTCGCAATGATCGATGCTGGACGTCCAGCCAGCGAGGTCAGCAGCTACTTCAAGCAGAACGGAATCCTGGTCGGACGGCGTTTTCCTCTGATGGACAACTTCGTCCGCGTTTCCTTCGGCAAGCCGAATGAGATGCAGCAGTTCTGGCGTGTGTGGGATGCAATGAAGATCAGCTCCTAAGCCGCTAAGCTTCTGAGCTGCTTAGCTTCTAGGCTCGTACCCGAACCATCGTCTGTTCTGGACTGATTAGACTGCGTGAGCCAACCTCAGCAACCTTAAATTTAAGGGACGACACGACAGTAAGCGGTGAAACTGACAGCTTAGAAGCTTAGGAGCTCAGCAGCTTAGAAGCTATCTCCCCTGTCATCCTCGCGTTCGGTCAGCCCATCTAACTTCGAAAGCTTTCCAGGGAGGAACACAGAATGCACGGGGTAATTTGGTGGATCATAGTCGGCCTGATCGCCGGCTGGATCACGGGCAAGATCATGCGCGGCTCAGGATATGGCGCGCTTGCCGATATCATTTTGGGAATCATCGGCGGCGTGGTCGGCGGTTGGATCATGCGCGCGGTCGGATTCTCAGCAGAAGGCGGCATGATCTACACCATCATCGTTGCCGTAATCGGAGCTGTGATCCTGACAGCGATATTCAGAGCGATCACCGGCCGAAGGGGAGGAACAGGCACTACATCGTCGAATTTGCGGCGAGTAGCTTAACGACAACAGAGATTTATAACGGCGCTGCGAGGCGCCGTTTTTTTGTGCCAAATTGGGCCGCGCGAACCAACAGACCAACGCATGCGCAGTGCCCTTAGCTGATGGCTGTGTGCTGTGTATTGGCTGTCACCTGAGAGATCCCAGCGACAATCGCGTTTCCGACGTCCCGCGTCGTTGCATTTCCACCCAAATCCGGAGTCTTCGGACCATTCGCGGCTAACACCGTCTCAATCGCCTTCTCAATCTCGCTGGCTGCGGTTTTCTCGCCGAGATGCTCAAGCATCATCGCGCCTGACCAGATTTGCGCGACCGGATTGGCGATCCCCTTACCGGCAATATCCGGAGCGGAGCCGTGCACTGGCTCAAACATTGAGGGGAACTCCCGTTCTGGATTCAGATTCGCGGAGGGCGCAATCCCGATCGAGCCGACCACGGCGGCGCTCAGGTCGGACAGGATATCTCCGAAGAGGTTCGAACCGACGACAACGTCGAACCAGTCAGGATGACGAACAAAGTGTGCGGTGAGGATGTCGATGTGGAATTGATCTCGACGAATGTCGCTGAAATCCGATCCTACGGCGGCGAAGCATTCATCCCAAAATGGCATCGTGTAAACGATTCCATTCGACTTTGTCGCTGAGGTTACATGCTGCTTCCGCTTGCTGGCCAGCTCGAAGGCATATCGCATGACACGCTCGCAACCGCGACGAGTGAAAATCGTCTCCTGCACCGCCATCTCCGCAGGAGTTTTTTCATAAAGCCGGCCGCCGATCTGCGAGTATTCGCCTTCATTGTTTTCGCGAACGATGCAGAGATCGATTTCGCCGGGTTGAAAGTTCTTGATCGGCGACTCAATGCCGCGCAGTAACCGCGCGGGCCGCAGGTTTACATACTGCTGAAAGGCGCGCCGAATTGGGATCAGCAGCCCCCACAAAGAAACGTGATCGGGCACTCCGGGATATCCGACGGCGCCAAGAAAGATGGCGTCGAATGGGCGCAGTTGCTCCAGCCCGTCCTCGGGCATCATGCGGCCGGTTTTCAGAAAGCGCTCGCAGCTCCAATCGAAGTGCTCCCAGTGAAAGCTGATGTCGTGCTTTCGCCCGACAGCCTCCAGCACCTTGAGCCCTTCCGGCACAACCTCGCGGCCAATGCCGTCTCCTTCGATCACTGCGATGCTGTATTTTTTCATCCGCTTGTCGTTCCCGTTTCCGGAAACGGCTCATTGCTCAATTTAATTCTTTACTTCATTCCATGCTGAGTGAATAGCTCCAGCATGGCCGCCTCGTCGGGCGAACTCAGCACGTACTTCGTTGCAAACTCTTCTGCTTCAGGATAAGCGGTGGCGCGCACGCGCGCTGCGGCTCGCGGCAGATCGTAAGCAGTATGGCGTAACTCCACTCCCGCACCAAGCAGCAGCCAATCTGCCCCGGTTCTCCCGAACGGCATGCCTACGCTGCCTGCATTCACCACGCGAAAGCTGCCGATGGTGCGATCGAACTGCATGTGCGTGTGGCCACAGACAACGACGTCAGCCTTGACACCGGCGAATGCAGGCAGCACAGCAGCTTCGGGAGTGAGACGGGTAAAGATTTCGTTTTCATCGTGCGGTGTTCCGTGGCAGAAGAGGACCTTGCCTAAAGATTCGATGCTCAGCGTTATAGTTTTTGGCCACGAGCGCAAGGTTCGTTCGTCATTTCCGCTGAGCTGCGATGCGCACCAGCGGATGCATTGTTTCGCGGATTCCGGCATTGTTCCTGGGTCCTTGCCCTCGCGTGCCGCGAGGAGAGCCACTTCGCCGTTCCCGAAAATGAACTCCACCGGCATTTTAAGCGCCTGAAGGTGTGTGAACGTCTCGAGAGCCATCGGTCCGGGAAATAAGTCTCCGCCGATCACAATGCAATCGACGGCCTCTCGGCGAAGATCTTCCAGTACTGCCTCGAGTGCCGGCAGATTGCCATGGATGTCATACAATGCTGCGACTCGCTGGAGCATCACGACGCTCTGCCTCAAATCAGTGCGGAAATACTAGCGATTCCTGTCCGCCCGCGCTTGCTCGCGATGCATCGACCGCGCCACTGCATTCCCGCAAAATGCTCGTCGACATTGGACAAGCCAGGCGTATGTCATCGCACTCCGTTTTTGGGATCCCAGGAGCCTTGCTCTTTCCGCACGTAGATGATCTGGCCAATGTGGTAAGCGTTGTGTGTACTAATCCGCGTGAAGAGTTGAGCATTTTCTTTAAGCTTGGCTTCATCAGCGGTTTCGATCCACTTCTCCAATTCGCCGAGTACCTGATCCAGTTGTTGCACGACTTCGTTCCAACTCTTCTCGTCAAAATTATTAAAGGTGTCATCGTTATTGCCGCTGAACTTCTCCGGCTTCTCGCCTTTTAGTTTTGCCAAACTTTGCCGATTCCAGAACACGAGGTGATAGGCAAGCTGCCCTACCGAGTGGTTTCCCTTGCCGTCGGTCCACTTGGCCTGCTCAGCGGTAAGTCCTTTGACGGCGATGTTCGCCGGCACAAACCATTCTTCGCTGTTGTGAGTTGATTTGAGTTCCGCGAGGAGCATGTCCCGCAGGCTTGTGGGCTTTGTGTTCTGTGCAAAAACGGGAACGACGGACAACAGGAGGGCTACGATGTGTTTCCTCATTTTGCTAGTTCTCCGGAAAGTTTGCTTTGCAGTGACTGATTCTAGTTGTGACGACTTGGGTTTTGTTGCCGGATTAGAAGAAAGTGGGATGAGTTCATATTCTGTAGCTTCGGAATACCCGCTCGTCCGAGGTTCACCGTAAATCCGGCAGCGTGTAATCGAAGGCATACGAGTGCTTCCCATCCGGCGCGATGATGATGTTCATCTTGCCTTCCAAGCCGGTGAGTTGACCGGTTCCGGACGTTGGCACAACAGTGATCGTCAGGGTCGGGGCGCCATTTGCCATGGTGGCATTGTGTTGCAGGACGAACGTGCCTGTGCGTCCTTTCAGGGATCCTGTTACTTTCTCGAGCGCAACATACGCCAGTCGAGCATAGGCGAGCATTTCGCCTTTACTTGTGGCTTCAAGGTCTCCGTGGAATTGTTTGTCGATCGACATTCTGCCGAAAGCCTTGTCGTCCTCGTTGTAAGCGGGTAGAGGGTTGAGCTTTACCTCGAACGGTCCGGTAGCGTGATGAGTCATTCTGGCTTCTTTCTGGGTTGGAGACGACGAAGAGGTTTGGGCAGATCCCGCGTTGGATGCGAAGGAGATGCCGAGGAGTAAAGCTGCAATTACCGAGAAGATCTTCTGCATAGTGTTTTCACTGTTCCATTGTGAAATTCGCGCCGTGATCGGTCGGTGAGTACGAGCGACCCAAAAACCGCAGCCTTCGCCGAAACGGATTTCAATACTCGTTACGCATGAGCTTCGAGGCTTACTGTTTCCAATCGGCGCACCCGCTCGAGCGCTGCTGCCAGTTCTGCTGCCACGCGCTTACGCAATGCCGGCGGCTCTATCACATCGACGCGCGCTCCTTGCGCGAGCACGAGAAAGCAGGCTTGATCTTCGTCGTCAAAGCGCACATTCATCGTGATCCACCCATCGCCATCCGGACCGCGCCCGTCTTCGGTGGCCATATGCCATCTCTTCATTTGCTTCGCGCACTCCGGGTGCAGCCGCAGAACGGCATCAAAGCGAGGCCAGCCTTCCCGAAAACGCTGAGCCGACGACCGCCAGTACTTGCCGAGGTCGAAGTCGGCGGGCCGTTCGCTCCTGGCTTCGAGTAACTGCGCGTCTTCTATTCGGGAAACGCGAAACGTCCGCAGTCCAGCCTGTGTCTTCGCCACCAGGTACCAGGTGCCGCTTTTCGCCACTAGCCCGAGTGGATCGACTACTCGGTCTTCACTCTCGCCACCATTCTTCGCATAGCGAATCTTGAGTTTGCGATCGCGCGATACAGCATCCTGCACTATCGGCAGCATGGAAAGGTTTTCTGGCGTTCCTCGCCAGCCAGTCGTATCGACAAACAGCCGCTGCTGAATCGACGCCGCCTTCTCTCTCAGAGAATTCGGCAGCGACGCGAGCAGTTTCGCTAATGCGCTCTCGGCAGCGGCCGCGAGCCGGGCGTCGCCGATCACGCGCGGCTGCGCCATGAGCAGAGCCCGGAGTTCGGCTTCATCGAGCCCTGGAACTTGCGTCCGCCAATCTTCATCGAGCTGCCAGCCACCGCGCGCGCCGCGCAGGGCGAAAACCGGAACGCCGGCAGCGCTGAGCGCGTCCATGTCGCGGTGCAGAGTACGCATCGACACTTCAAGCCGCTTCGCCAGCTCTCGGCCGGACATTCGTCCATGCGCCTGCAGCAACATCACGGCGGAAAGCAAACGATCGGCTCTCATGAACTGCCCTCTTCCACTGCCCGAAATTATTCGGGCGCAATTATGACATGAGCCGTCATATATGTATGGCTATAGTCCGAGAGTCACGATTTTTTATTGCTCGATTTTGGAAGATCGAAGAAAGAGGCTGCAGATGAAGCTGACGGAGCTGTTTTTAGCACAATTGGAACGTGAAGCTGAAGGGACTCGCCATGCGTTGGAGCGCGTGCCCGAAGGGCGCAACGATTGGAGACCTCACGAAAAATCGATGCCGCTGGGCTACCTCGCGGCGCTGGTTGCCAAGATGCCAGGTTGGGTGGCGATGACCATGAATACCGATGAACTTGTTCTCGGCTCCAATGGCGGATCAAAGTTCACGCCCAAGCCTTTGGCGACAAGAGCTGAGCTTCTGCAATCGCTGGACGAATCTGTGGCTGAGGCACGCGCGGCCCTTACGAGCACAACCGACGAGCATCTGCTCAAGCCGTGGCGATTCATCGCCGGAGGCGAGGTGCAGAGTGAGGATCCCCGATACATTGTGCTCACCGATGCTGTGTTCAGTCATCTGGCGCATCATCGCGGCCAATTGACGGTGTATCTGCGGCTGAATCAGGCATCAGTGCCGGCGATCTACGGGCCATCGGCGGATGAACGAAAGATCGCCTAAGCAGAACCGGACTGATCGCGATCTGCGATCACTCCGGCAGTTCGTGAGCCTGCGCTTCTGATCCCGCGTGGTGTTGGAAGCGCAGGTTTCTGAGTGCGAGGGAAGGGTGCGGAACGCGGAGCGCGGAATCGAGTCGTCTAAAACACCCGCTCCTGCCGACGCAGGTTTCCGAATGTGCCGATATTCGCGAGGCTGAAGGCAAAGCGGTACTGACTCTCGTTACGCACCGGTCCCAAAACGAAACGCCGATATTCGAAGTTCAGACCGCAGCAATCCCAATTATAGGAAGTCTGAACGGCCGTGTACTGAACTGAGCTGAGGTTCAAGTCATAGCCTACGTTGCCGGCGAGTGAGAATCCTCGCCGGGAAGGATTACCGTATCCGCTGGTCACGCGGAACTGGTTGAACTTCTGCACCGTCGGCAATGGGTTCGACAAAAACACCTCGCCGGGAGTATGCAGAAGCGCGTGATTGCCTCCGACAAAGAAGGCGCCTACGTGATAGTCGAAGAAGACGTTGCTGGCGTTGATCTGTCCTTTCTTTATGTCGTAATCCAGCAGCCACTGTAAATCTGTTCGCTGGCTCGTATGAATGCGCAAACGCGAAGTCACCGGTGAGAACACCCGGGGGTCGGTGAGAAAAGCGATGCCGGAGAACTCAGCCGTCGTCTGCAACACGTTTCTTACGCCGGGGACGAGCGCCCCGCCGAAGTAGGGATCAATAAAGTATTTTTGCGCAACTTCCCAACTCAGAAACTCGGTCGCGCCGCGCTGGCATGGAGGATCCGTTTTTGTGGGATCGCAATTCTCATTGCGGGGTTTGAGATAAATGCGATTCGTGATCGCATACTCAACTTCGTTCGTGTCACTCACGATGTCGGAGCTGTCGAAGCGAATGACGTTCAAAAAATTGTTCACTCCACTTACGTAGTTGTAAGTGACGTGCGGCTCGATGGTGTGCTTCAGCGCCTTGCCGAACAGACCTTTTCCATAGATCCTTTCCAGTCGCGGCGGACGGATCTCAAGTTCGCCCTCAAAATCTTTTCTGTTGAGCGGATCATTAATAGTAGTTCCGATGCTGAACGGAGTCTCGGGCGTCTTGTGCTGCGTGTAGTAGGTATCGCGAACTGCGATTCCAGGACGAAACGTCCAGCCACGCAGAAACAGCGGCAGAGCCAGACGCGGGTGCGCGTCGAGTCGTCCTACCAGGTTCGCAGAGCTGAACGTAGGGCTTCGCCGCGAGAGTCCGGTCGCGTCCGCATCGAATCCAGCGACAAAAGGCGTGTTGAACAGTTGACGATCGACGGAAGCGGCATCGATGCTGGGTACATGCAGGATGCTGAATAGATCGCCTTTATTGGTGCTCTGAAAATTCTGGTAGCGCTGCGCCAGCGCGCCGACGAAGTATCCGTTGTAATCGCGATTGACGAATACATCGGACTTGACCTCGGAGTTCACGGCAGCGGTGAAGTTCTCTGCAAAGGCTTGCCGAAACAGATAGCTGCTCAAATATTCGATGTTCGCGACTCCCCGAATATCATGAGGGAAATACTGTTCAGCCTGAAGGTGGACATCCTGTCCACCCTGATTGATGTGTGCAGGTCCAAGCCCGCGATCAATCACGCCGAAGTAGGTTGCGGCGATGAACGAGTTCGGGCCAGTGAGCTCGCGAAAGTTAGCGTGCTGGGCGAATCCGCGCTTCGAGAGGTATTCGAGGCCGAGAGTCGCATCGGTGCTGCGATTGATTGCCCAGAAATAGGAATCGCCGATGATCGTTCCCTTTACCGACGACTGTCCGAAGCTGGGAATCAGGAATCCGGATTGCCTTCCGACGTTCTCAACCGGGTGTTCCACAAAGGGAAAGTACAGAATCGGAACTCGCATCAGGCGGAACGTTGAGTTGTGAAGCTTCGCGAGATCTCCAATTTCGAAGTTCACGCGCTCGGCGCTGAAGGTCCACTTTGGGTGCGGAAGTTCGCAAGTAGTAATGCTGCCGTGATGAATGCTGAAGCGGTTAGGTCCGACTTTATCGACCTCTCGCCCGCTGAAGGTAAACGGGTTCGAAGTAGTGAGCATGGCCTTCCTCGAACCCAGCTTGAGTCCCGTCGTGCCATGCACGTCGAAAAACTTTCCCGTACCCTCCACAACGTTGTACTCCGCGTGGCTGGCTTCCATGTGGATGTTGTAATCGCCGCCTACAAGCTTCACGTGCCCCGTAGCCGTCGATTCGCCCGAGTCCTGGTCGTAGCTGATCTCGTCGGCGTAGAGGACGTAATCGCGAAAATCAATCTGAGCCTCGCCGTGCAACATGTAGGTGTTGCCCTTTTGCTCGAATTGATTTGCAACGATATAGACCGGCTCGCCACGATATTTCAGCATCGCCGACGCGCGGCCTTTTGGTTCGGGCTTTCGAGCCTGCGGCTCCTGCGGATTCTGTTTTTCGGATGCGGTACTTGCACTGAGTTTGGTGAAACCGAGGATCGGAACCAGCAGTAGCACCTGACAAACGGCGAGCGTCGTGTTAACAACAAGATTGCGGCGGAAGATCATCCGAATCGCTGAACTTAGCACGCGGGCTGGAAGGCGTGCAAAAGCAGCAGCCGCTCCGCTGGGAACCCTACCGATATGGCTTGTCCGCGATGTGGCAGTGATTGCACCTGCGCCTGTTCTGGCGATCCTCTTCCCCTGCAAGATTGGCGTCGCCAAGTTTCTCTTCAGGTTCGCGCACACAATGCGCGCAAGCGCCGCCGCCTCGATCCTGACGCGCCGCTGCTTGACTTCGATGCCGAGCCGGCCGCTCCCGAAGGCGAGATCGAACCGCCAAAGGCGCGAAGCTCATGGTGGAACCAGGATGTGGAGAGCGCCGCGGCAGCGAGTCCAATCGCTGAGCCGGTGCCCGAACCTGTGATCTCGGCGCCTGCTGCCGTCGAGGACTCATCCGCTCCGCTAGTCTCTTATGATCCGATTCGTTCATATGAGCCGATTGAGTACGCTCCCGAACCGGAAGTTGAATTCCACGAGCGTCCTACACTGCCGCCATTTCCCCGGATCAACGGACGGGTCAAGAACGTCATCGAGTTTCCGCGAACGCAGTATCAGCATGAACTCGCTGAACCTGTTTGCGATCAACTCCGCATCTTCGAAGCCGACGAGGAACTTCCTCCGCCTCCACCGAATCCGCTAAGCGCGATTGAGATCGCGCCGGAGGAACCGGTTCACGCACTTGCGGAAGAGATCGAGATTCCGCTGCAGACCGCATCGATGGAGCAACGCGTCTATGCCTCGGCGGTCGATGGCGCCATCATGATTGCCGCCACTGCCGTCTTCGGAGTCGCATCCCAGTTCTTCGCTACGTCGCTGCCGATGACGAAGCCGTTGATTGCGAGCGCCGCAATCTGCATCGTCCTGCTGCTGGGGATCTACTACTTCCTCTCGTTTTCGTTCAGTCTCGCAACGCCGGGAATGCAAGCCTCAGGACTCCAGCTTCGCACGTTCGATGGACAGGCGCCGAGCCGCATGCGCCTGCGCTGCCGCGCGGTTGCGACCGTACTGTCGTTCGCGGCATTAGGAATGGGCTTTGCCTGGGCGCTGATCGACGAAGACCGTCTCTGCTGGCACGACCGCATCACTCACACCTACCTCACGCCGAAGCCCTCGGTTGAAGCCTGAATCAAGCTGTTCGCGAAAACAGCGTAAAAAACAGCGTAATTTTCGGATGATTCGGAGTGAGCGACGGATCAAGCCTTGCAAATTCCTGAGGGCAAACTGGTTACCCGAATCGCGCATTCTTCGCGCATATTCGGAACAGCGAAAAGCAGCGTAATAACAGCGTAAGCGCCGGAACGCGCCTCGAAGATTCGTCTTCCCAGATTGGCCCTCATTAGAGCTCCGACGCGGTCTCCTAAGAGATGCTTTTCGCCGGGAAAAGTCGCAAAAGGTTTACAGCAATTGCACGATCAAGGGCTTTTGATCATGCATTTTCCGCGTTGGTGTAGACAGGCGGTTCGGACCGGGCAATGATCGTCCTCTAACCACACTTTCAATGACTGTCATCCTGAAGCGCTTCCTTTGCGCGAAGGATCTCCCGGAATGTGTCGGACTGAATTGCGGTTTCCAGGCTCTTGGGCCATCAATGCAGGTTTTCTGGTGAGAGCCAAGCCAGAGCATTCCAGCCTGAACCATTGACGAAGATCCTTCGGCCAGAAGCGGGCCTTCAGGATGGCATAATTAACGGCATCTCCGGGTTCACGTTCAAGAGTTCGAGTAAAAAAATTGGCTCTTCATTTCGCTGCCCGGAACAAGGCTGCGCTTCTTTCCCCGGCGGCGCTGCTGCTGATAAGATATTTGCTTCCAGTCAGAACTAATCGCGCCCTTATTGTTCATCGCGGCGCTTTTCATTGGAGAGAAAGCAGAAATGGCATACGTAATCGCAGAACCCTGCATCGGCACCAAGGACACGGCGTGCGTCGATGCGTGCCCGGTGGACTGCATCCACCCCAAAAAGGACGAAGGCCCTCACGCTGAAGCGCAACAGCTCTTCATCGATCCGGTCGAATGTATCGACTGCGGCGCGTGCGTCCCTGTCTGTCCGGTCTCTGCGATCTTTGCTGCCGACGATCTGCCCGATAAGTGGAAGGAATACGAAGGCAAGAACGCGCAGTATTTTGGCCGCTGACAATCGAAAAGTATTGCGTCCGAGAAACCCGGTCGCGAGGCCGGGTTTCGTGTTTGTGAGGCTTTGCTTCTGTCATTCCGAACGCCTGTTGTTGGCGTGAGGAATCCCTACCGACGCCGAGAAGGCCAGAGCAACCAGTGTCATAGTCCATAGGGATTCCTCACTCCTGCTCGCGCAAAAGGCGCGCGAGCATCCGTTCGAATGACGAGAAGCGTTTAGAATCCCCTCGAGGGTCAGCGCCGTGCTCAAGCAGTCAGAAGCCATCGTGCTGCGGACGTATCCGCTGCGGGAAGCTGACCTGCTGGTGACGCTTTTCACCCGCGAAGAAGGCAAGATTCGCGGTGTTGCTCGCTCGGCAAAGAAGTCAAAGCGCCGCTTCGGAGGCGCGCTCGAACCGCTCACGCGAGTTCGGGCCTACTACGATCAAAAGGCCGGACAAGAGCTGGTCCGCCTCGACTCCTGCGACGTGCTCGAGTCACCGTTGATGCATGCCATTGACTACGAGCGTTCGGTGGCGCTCGCGTACGTTGCCGAAGTACTCGACGGCCTGTTGCCGGATCACGACGTCAACGATGCAGTTTTCCGTCTTACGCTTTCAGTGCTGCCGCGCATCGAGGCGGGCGAGATCTGGATGCCGCTCACGTACTTCGATCTCTGGATCACGCGGCTCATGGGCCTCCTTCCCGATTTGGGAGCATGCATCGTCTGTGGCGATGAACTGAACGGGACCGGTCGCGTGTACTTCCATGCGTTGGCCGATGGCCTGATGTGCGCGACGCACAAACGTCTAGCCAGCTCAGAGATGTCGCTGGCATCGCGCCAACTCGCCTCTGAGATGTTCCGCGCACCGGTGGATGCTTTTGCGAGCGATCCTTGGAAGCGCCAGCGTGGAGCCGACTTAAGAAAATTTCTCGCACAGTGCATCGAGCGCCACATCGAAGGTAAGCTGGTAACAAGCGTTGCGTTGAGCAAGTTAGACTGAAGCCTATCGGGTTATTTCGCGATTTCGTGATTGTGTGATTTCGTGATTTGCAAATCGCGAAATCACGAAATCAGGAAATCACGAAATTTAGAGCGCTGAAGACGAAATTTTACTTCCCATTAACAATGGCGAAATCGAAGCCCACGCTGAGTTTTCAAGACCTCATCCTCAAGCTCCAGACCTTCTGGGCCGAGTACGGCTGCGTGCTGCAGCAGCCCTACGATCTCGAAGTGGGCGCGGGCACTATGTCGCCGGAAACATTTCTGCGCGTGCTCGGGCCGAAGCCCTACCGTGTTGCTTATCTGCAGCCCTCGCGACGTCCGGCCGACGGACGCTACGGCGAGAATCCCAATCGTCTTTATAAGCACACGCAGCTTCAGGTAATTCTGAAACCGCCGCCGAACGATGTGCAGGAACTCTACCTGCGTTCGCTCGAAGCGATCGGCATCGACCTGCAACAGCACGACATCAAGTTCGAGGAAGACAATTGGGAGTCGCCAACGCTGGGCGCATGGGGCATCGGCTGGCAGGTGATGCTCGACGGACTTGAGATCACGCAGTTCACGTACTTCCAGCAATGCGGAGGCATCGATCTGGACCCGATCTCAGCCGAGCTGACGTACGGGCTCGAACGCCTGGCAGCGTTTCTCCAGGATTCGGACAGCATTTATGACATCGTCTGGTCGCGAGGCGCAGACGGCAAGCCGGTTACCTACTCTGATGTGCGTCTTGCCGAGGAGCTGCAGCTTTCCGTGTATAACTTCGAAGCCGCGGACGTGCAAAAAGCCTGGCAGCACCTGCAGCTCTTCGAAGCCGAATGCAAAGCGCTGATCGAAGGATACGCGGCAGTGAAGAAGCAGGTCGAAGATAGCGGCGACACAGAAGCACTTCGGCGCTATCCCATTTTGGGAGCCTTTGACCTTTGCCTCAAATGCTCGCATCTGTTCAACATCCTCGACGCTCGAGGCGCGATTTCAGTAACCGAGCGAGTAGGCGTGATCGCCCGCATTCGAACCCTCGCCGTAGAAGTTGCGAAAGCGTATTTGGACCAGCAGCAAGCGGCGGCGCTGGAAGGAAGTGAAGCGCGACGCGAAGTCGCAGTTTAATCGCCCGCTGGGTTAACACGAAGGTCACGAAGAACAAAATCAAGGTCACGAAGCTTCGTGTACTTCGTTCACCTTTGTGACCTCCGTGTTAACCCCCCGGTACGTCGAAACGAAAATGCCCGATCTATTACTCGAAATAGGCTGTGAAGAAATCCCAGCGCGCATGATCGACGCGGCGCGCGAAGAACTCGCGAAGCGCGTCTCCGATCTGCTGCAGCGCGAGCGTCTTGTTGAAGGCCAAGGTGCTCTAACTACCTTCTCTACGCCGCGACGGCTGGCCGTAGTTGCCTGGAAGGTCGAATCGAAACAGGCGGACGTAAACGAACAGATGGTCGGTCCTGCCACGAAGGTCGCGTACAAAGACGGGAATCCAACGCCGGCGGCAGAGGCGTTTGCGCGCAAAGCGGGTATCGACGTGAGCAAGCTTGAGCGCGTTACAAATCCCAAAGGCGAATACATTGCCGCCACAGTCACTCGCAAAGGCCGCAGCGCCTCCGAGCTTCTCGCCGAAGCGTTGCCGAAGGAGCTGAATGCTCTCTACTGGGCGAAGAACATGTACTGGCGCGGCGGCAAGCCGGAGCGTTTCGTGCGTCCGGTGCGCTGGATCGTCGGATTGCTCGATGGTGAAGTATTGCCGCTTGAATACGCCGGTGTGCGTGCGGGAAAGAAATCTCGCGGACATCGCATTCTCGCTGCGTCGGACATCACGATCTCTTCTCCAGCTTCGTACGACGCGGAACTGAAGACGAGCAAAGTAATCGCCGATCCCGCCGAGCGCGAGAAGCAGATTCGCAAAGCTCTCGATGCCGCGATGCGTGCCATCGCCGGCGCGCGCTGGCGGGAAGACGGCGCTTTACTCAATACCGTCGTGAATCTCACCGAATTTCCCGGCGTAATCCTCGGGAACTTCGATCCGGCGTTTCTTTCACTTCCCGAAGAAGTGCTGGTCACGGTGATGCGCGACCATCAGAAGTATTTTGCCGTCGAGAGCGCAAACGGGAAACTCGCGCCACACTTCCTCGCCGTCCTCAACACTGACGGAGATCGCGACGGCATCATTCGCCATGGCAACGAGCGTGTGCTGCGCGCCCGCTTCAACGACGCGCAATTTTTCTGGCATGCCGATCAGAAGATCCCGCTTGAACAACGAGTTCAAATGCTGGGCTCGGTCACTTTCCATAGGGATTTGGGCAGCTATCTGGCAAAAACAGAAAGAACTCAAAGCATTGCAGCAAATCTGAACGACCTATTTAGAAAGCGCGGTATTTCGGCAGACCAGGACGTGATCGGTCAGGCATCGCGTTTGGCAAAGACTGACCTCACGACAGAGCTCGTGAAGGAATTCACCGAGCTGCAAGGGATTATCGGTGGCCTCTACGCTAAGGCTCAGGGAAATTCATTTTTGTCACCTGCGCAGACGGAGAAAATGGCGCAGGCTATCTATGACCACTACCGCCCGGAATCAGCCGAGGATGCTGTGCCTCGCTCCACGGAAGGGGCGATCGTCTCCATCGCTGACAAAGCCGATTCCATTGCGGGAATGTTCGCCCTCGGATTGCAGCCGAGCGGCTCGAGGGATCCCTTTGCCCTCCGGCGGCAGGCGAACGGAATTGTTCGTGTTCTTGCTGAACGCGAGCTGCCGTTGCGCCTCAGCGAAGTCTTCGATTTTGCGTTGAACGGATATCGGTCGTCGGGAGATCTGAAACCCAAGCTCCGCGAGCTAGATAGAGCGCCCCAGGCACTAGCTGCCTTTTTCCGCGAGCGCCTGGAATTTTATCTGCGCGATGTGCGAGGCTTTGCTTATGACGTAGTCAATGCCGTCCTTGCAGCCGGTTCTGACGATGTGGTCGATGCCATCTCGCGCGCAGAGGCCGTGACACAGATTCGGCCAACCGAGGATTTTCTGGCGATTTCCATGGCCTTCAAGCGCATCAAGAACATCCTGCGGCAGGCGCAGGAGAGCGGGAAAAAGTGGCCGGAGGAATTCAAGCCCGCCGATCTGGTTGATCCAGCGGAAAAGGAACTCGGAACCCGCGTCGCCGAAACCCGCACCCGCGTTCAGTCGCTGCGCCAATCAAAGCAGGAACGGGAAGCGCTAGCGCACATCGCCCAACTGCGTCCCGTGGTGGACACGTTCTTCGACAAAGTGATGGTCATGGTCAATGACGAAAAGCTTCGCACGAATCGGCTAGCGCTGCTAGCAACGATGCAGCGAAGCTTCTCAACAATCGCAGACTTCTCTGAGATAGTTGCGGAGAAAGCTGCTGGCTCCTAGCTCGTTCCGTGAACGTGTAAGGCTCAATGAGGAAGTTACATTCGACTTGTCGTTGAATTGTCATCCCTCGGCCCGCAGCGGAGCCGCAGGCGTCTTCGAAATTGGGTTTTGCGGGGCGAGGGATCTGCTTTTGCCTCGTATGAGGACAGCAGATTCCTTTGCGCAGCAAAGCAGAGTTCATAATGGAACCCGCGTCGCGGCCGCGCAAGGAATGACAATCCCTTGAGAGGTTCACCGCTTCGAGACCCTGCGAGCCTTCCCGATGGAGATCGGATACTACAACTCCGTGTACTCCGTGGCTCCGGAAGTTATTCCGCCTGACTTTGATCGCTGAATTGTTCACAAGAGCAGGTAGAGTTACTTGATTTCCGGATCCCGCGTGATCCGCGTCTCATCTGCGAAATCCGGGTCGGGTTTTGGTTTTTAGATCACCCGATGACCCGATCGCCCGATGACTCAATTCCCAGGTTGCCTTCCATCCCGAGAAGCTCCTCTTGCAAACTATTTACTCCTTTAGCAACACGATTCAGAGTCTCCCCATCTTATCGGGCGAGGACTTTAAAGGGAGGGGCCAACTATGCTCTGGACAATTTTTGCCATCCTGCTGATTCTCTGGCTTTTGGGATTCAGCTTCCATGTGGCAGGAGGTTTGATCCATCTGCTTCTGGTCGCAGCCGTGATCGTGTTGATCGTCAACCTGATCACCGGACGCCGAACAGTCGTCTAAGGGATCAGATTCAAAACGAGAGCCGCCATTACAGCGGCTCTTTTACTTTCCGGCGAACCTTACAGTGCCTAAGCGCTGGCAGCCTCGGACCCGAGAGGCAGGAAATACTGCGTTCCGCGAATCGGCTCAGAGAGCCGCCGCAGAAGCTCCTGTAGGTCCTGATGCCGCTCAACGAAATCGATATCGTTCGTATTCACGACCAGCAGATCCGAAGCAGTGTAATGAAAAAAGAAGTGTTCGTAAGCTTTAACGATCTCTTCGATGTAGTCGTCGCTGACGGCCATTTCTGAAGGCGCATTCTTTCGGCGCAGGCGCTTCTTCAGCACCTCCGGACTCGCCTGCAGATAAATCACCAGATCGGGTGTCGGTAGCTGCTCGCGGAAGTAGTTGTAGTAGCGGTTGTAGATCGCAAGCTCGGCATCGTTCAGGTTAATGCAGGCAAAGAGCTTATCTTTTTCAAAAATGTAATCGCATACCACCGCCTTACGCGAGTGCGGCTCCAGGGCGCGCAACTGCTCGAAGCGGGCAATCAGAAACGCAAACTGGGCCTGAAAACCCGCGCCGGGCTCTCCATCGTAAAAAGCGGAGAGAAACGGATTGTTTTCCGGCTCGGTAATGCGTTGTGCGTGGAGGCGGTCGGCGATGATGCCCGATAACGTGCTCTTGCCTACGCGAATGGGACCTTCCAAGGCAATGTAGCGAGGGGGGTCGAAGAGCTTGGCCATAAACCTGGTCTGCTCGGAGCATAGCTCGGAGACGAAAAGCAGACAACGCCAAAATTTCCACCGAGGAACGGCGAACACGAAGCTCACGAAGGCAAAGTAAAAAAGAGGTCACAAAAGCGAGGCTCGCTCCGTGACCTTTCTGTGTTGCCTTCGTGACCTTCGTGTTCGCTCTTCTCTAGAATGTGTCAGTGATCGGAAAAGTATTATCGACAACGCTGGCTGCTGCCGGTTACCTCGCGTATCACGCGTATTCTCCGAGCTCGCAGCTATTTGGCGCGGCGCTGTCGCGCTGTCCCGATCCTCGCGATCTGGCGCTCACGTACGACGACGGACCCAACGACATCCACACGGAACGGCTCCTCGAGATTCTTGCGCGGCACGAAGTCAAAGCAACTTTCTTTCTGATCGGCAGGTTTGTCAAAGCGCGTCCGCAGATTGCGCGTTTGATTGTCAGCGCCGGACATCTTGTCGCGAACCACACGATGACTCATCCCAATCTGCTATTGCAGTCGCGCAGCAGCGTTGTACGCGAGCTGTCCGACTGCTCGCAGACTATTGCGGACGCTACCGGAGTTATGCCGAAGTTTTTTCGCCCCCCTTATGGAGCACGGCGTCCGGCGGTGCTCACGGCTGCGCGCGAGCTCGGACTCGAACCCGTGATGTGGGATGTGACCTGCTTCGATTGGCGGCCGACGACGACCGACAAAGTCGAGCACCACGCGCGCAAGCGAATCGAGCGCGATCGAACACACGGACACATCATTCTTTTTCACGATGGCGGCCACACCGGACTTCGCGCTGATCGCTCGCACAGCGTCGAAGCCACTGAGCGATTGATTCAACGATATAAAGGCACGCATCGATTCTGCCGCATTGACGAAATTCGGTAGTGTGGCAAAACTACGTTTGTTAGCCGAACATGTGAACAACAATGTGACCTGCATAAAAGAGAAAGCACACGAGCCACACCAAGCACAGGATTGCAGTTGGATTAGTAAGACCGCGCTTTGCAATCCACCTAATTCCGCCGCCGAATATGAACACTGTTGATACGCACATCCACAAGACATCGACCCTCCAGCCTGCCAGTCTGTAGTTTCCCCACAGGCGATCAAATAATCCGGGTTTCGGGCCGATGCCAGACACTGCTGGAATGAACGATAGGATAAAAAGCACGAAATTTGCGGCTAGTACGATACGGAGAATTAGGCCGGTATTCCTTGGGCCAGCAATTCGCGCAGAGTCCATATGTGATCGGTAATACCAGCTTCCATCGCCGGAGTCACGGGCAAACTGCGACCCTTACGGCAAGAATTGTAGTGGGCAAAGAATGCAAGGCGCACGCCGTTTCTCGCATCACCACCAACGCAGTTCTAAGACACTCCGACGGTCAGCTGCGTGCGGCGGAGGCGCGAATTGCGCTATCATCCGCGTAGGCAAACGTCATGGCTAAAGCAAAGATCGATGCCTTCGAAGTCGGGTGTCCGTGCTGCGGAGCGCTGCTGAAGATTGATCCGGAAACTCGCGCAGTGATTGCGCACACACCGCCGGCCCGTCCAAAGACGTTCAATGACTTCGAAGAAGCTGCGCGCGCCATGCGCGAGCAAGAGGGACGCAAGGAATCGCTGTTTCGCCAGGCAGTCGATGCCGAGCGAAACAAAGCCGATCTGCTGGAACGGAAGTTCCAGGAAGCTGTGAAGCGCGCCAAAGATACTCCCGATACGGGAAAACCATTGCGCGACTTCGATCTGGATTAGAGCAGTAACTATCCCTGTAGTTGGGCTTAGTGTGCTTCGGCGAGTGTAGTTCGGGTTCAGCGCCGACTTTGGTGGAAGCCCGACTTTTGGTGGAAGCCCCCGACTTCAGTCGGGGGTACGCACGGCGAAGCCGTGCGTATCTGAAACACGCAAACTCACGAAGCGCTTTAGCGCTGGCCTACGCGCGCAGCGCGCTTCTATGGCATTGTTCCGATAATCCACGTGCGCGGCCCACTCTTCTTGAGTCTTGCATGCCGATGCTCCATGAATCATTTTTGCCACATTACAGCGTCAACCCGAGCTAGTTTTTTGAAGCACGAGAGTCCTCGCTCTTTGGGCGATTCTCGCCAGCGCGCTTCGCGCGTGAACCGGCGCTAAAGCGCAGTTTCTGTTAGCTCTCGACAGACGCACGGCTGCGCGGCGTGCGCCCTCGACTGAAGTCGAGGGCTTCCACCCAAATCACACCACAGACTTCCATCACCACACCCACGTTGATGCCTGAACCGATCGAGCGAACAAACTGACATATTCCGTGCCACACCTCTGCAACTTTCGACTAGCCGGGGTACAGTTCTGTTTCAACGACTCCAAATCTCGAACACCTTTGAACTGATTTTCTCGGCCAGAGTCGCCGGATCCAGGCGTTCCACATCTGACTTCTTCTTCGACACGAGTTCGTGACCTGCGCCCTCCAGCGATAACAACATCGTCTCGGCCGGAATCAGTTTCAATGCAGACTGAATTTCTTCGCTCGTGGCGAAGGGATCTCGCGTTCCATGCACGAACAAGCAGCGGGTGCGAATCTGAGGAAAGTGCGCAGTACGAAGCTGTTGAGGTTTGTTGGGTGGATGCAGCGGGTAGGAGAGCAACAGCAAACCATCAGCGACCGACGGTTCTTTTGCGGCAAGCATCGTTGCCATCCTGCCGCCGTAGGAATGGCCGCCAAGGAAAACGCGCCCGCTTACTCGCGTGCGCAGAAATTCCACCGCTCGCTGCAATCCCTGCTGGTCGATTTCCGCTGTGCGGAGTGGAGGGCCGTACGGGCGCTGTTGACGAAAAGGAAGATCGCAGCGGAGCAGCGTGATTCCATTTTGGGAGAAGTTTTCTGCAAGAGCTACGAGCAGCGGTGAATTGCAGTTCCCTCCGGCTCCGTGGGTGAGAACCAGGCCATCGCTGCCGTTAGCGGCATGATGAAGAAAGCCACGCACGCTCGGAGATCCAGCGGCTTGCTCATGGATTGATTCGCGTTGCTGCATTGCTTCACCTGCATTACTGACGATGAATCTTCCGAGGATCCAAACGTCTGTCATCCTGAAGCGCATCTTCTGCGCGAAGGATCTCCCGTGATGTTTCCGAGTTACATGCCCTCGTTAGGCTTTTTGGCCCAACATACCGAAGTCATGGTGAAGGAGCCACGCCGGCGGCAATTCAGTCCGGTAGATCGCGGGAGATCCTTCGCGCAAAGGAAGCGCTTCAGGATGACAGGATTACACGGCGTTCAAATTCACCTTGACTGCTTGTTTTCCGAACGGTGCGCACAAGCGGCTTCACTTGTGAAAGCTATAGCCGGCATAAATGAAGTTCGAATCGATTCCCGGATTGAACGGGTTGCCGGTGTTGGCGTTTGAGATGTGGTGAAAACGGTAGCCGATCGTGATGGACCGCGACTCACTGGTGAAGATTTGCAGTGCGCCGCGCAGTGAAAACGTGAAGTTGAAGGAGTTGGAGTTGGAGATGGGCACGTCGCGAGGGAACTTGAGGAATCCGCCATTGATACCCGCGACCGGCTGAATGCGATGGCGGCGACGGAAGTTGAAGTCGAATCCGACAGGTTCCAGACCAATGCCGCGGGTGATTCGGCGACTCGCATGCGCGCAAGGACCGAGATCCTGGCCGGCCAGATTGTTGACTACCTCGAACGTCTGTTGTGGTCCCGTGCATCCGCTAAAGACAAGGTTGGGCGGAGTTCCAGTGAAGTTCGGGGACGATTCCACGACGGTGGGCTGCGAAACCAGCGCGATCGGTACCGTATCGACGGTAAACTTCCACGCCACCGAATTGCTTGCGAGGATTACTCTTCTCCAGCCGAATCCAGCCATGAATAGCCGCCGACCTTCGGTTTTTCCAATCCACTGCAGCGAACTCCCCGAGTAGCCCGACCAGATCTCGTATTCGTTTCCTCCCTCGTGAAATGCGTCAGTCCGAAAATCCGGAGAGGAGGCAGGGTGTTGAGCAAAAGCGATTGTCGGAATCAGGAACAGAAGAAATCCAGTAACGACCCGGCTAAGCATGCGCGCGTGTGTGCTGCATCTTCAGAGTACTGGAAAGACGAGACGCCCGCATGTCTCGAACATCAATGGTCAATCTTTGAAGTGTTCAGCCGGCAAGCGTCGGGATCAAGAAGCTTGGTTCAGTCGGCGCTGGCTTCACACACAGTGCCTGGGGCCACTCGCGTACGCGCCGTTCGCAACTTCGACGTATTCACCAGGACAACTGCGCCAATGATGACAAACATGCCAATCACCATGTATCGATCGATGACTTCGCCGCGAAACATCCATCCGAGAAATACCGCGATCACGGGGTTGACATAGGCATAGGTCGCGACCTTGGGTGTCGGCACGTGCTCGAGCAGCCAGATGTACGCGGTGAATCCGACGAGGGAGCCGAATACGACCAGATAAAGAATTGCAAGCCATCCGGCGCGATCCCAATCGGCATGGCGGAAATCGCGGAAGCCGAGCGAAAGCAGAGCGTTCACGATGCCGGAGAAAAGCATCTCCCACCCCGTGGCCGCGAATGGTCCAATTCCCAAACTGAAACGACGGGACAATACCGAACCCAGTGCCCAGCTTAACGACCCGAGCACGAGCACCAGGCATACGGCCAAATCGCGTTTTCCGATCGCCGTCCCGTTCACCATGTCGGGCCACAGCAGCGCGAACAGGCCGCCAATACCGAGCAATAATCCAGTCCATCCCAGCCTATTGAGGCGATCGCCGCCGATGAGCATCTCGATCAGCGCGACCCAAATTGGGACGACCGCGACAATCATCGCTGCTAAACCACTGTTTATGTACTGCTCCGTCCAGGCCAGGACGACATTGCCGCCGGTAAGCAGAAGCACGCCAACGAGCAGCAGACGGAGCGCGTCAGCTCTGGATATCGAGATTTTCTTGCCTGTGAACAGGCACCAGACGAGCATCAGAACGCCCGCAATGGAGAAGCGCAAGGCTCCGATCACGGTCGCCGGAAAGTGGCGCACGGCGATGGCGATGGCGAGGTAAGTTGATCCCCAGAACAGATAAACCAGCCCGAAACTGGTGCCAACCTGCAGGCGGTGCTTATCTCGCTGCCGAACGTCGGACGGGATTTGGGTCAGCGTAGCCATTTCGTGCCGGGATTCAGAGATGCTACGAAAGACGGCGCTTACGCGCCATCCGGATTTCGCCTGTGAAGTGGTCGGCCGAGGGCCGCGAGCTAGTGCAAAAGAACTACTTCTTAATAGAGCGTCCCCGGTTTTCCAGAGCTTCAAAAAACTTACACAGGAGATGCACAGCAGACGGGGTACATGACCTTTCGGTTTCTTGTGGCACACGTCCCCCGCGCATATTCTTGCGTCAAAGGTAATAAGGGGACTAAATGGCCGAGAACCACTTTGTGATTTTGTGCGTCGATGATGAACCTGCCGTTCTCAAGCCGATGGAGATCATGCTGCAGCGGCGGGGCTTCCATGTAGTGTCGGCCAAGGACGGCGCCTCAGCTTTCGAGCTATTCCGGCAGATCAAATTCCACGCCGTGATCCTCGACTATGGTTTGCCCGGAATGTCGGGCGGAGAGGTTGCGCGACTGCTGCGCGAGGAGAATCCGGCAATTCCGATCATCCTGCACACCGGCTACAAAGAGATCCACGATCCCCTGCTCGAGCACGTGACCTGCACTCTGCCGAAAGGAAGTCTGGCCTTTCTGATCACAAAATTAAACGACGTGCTGCAACTGCCGCAGGCCACGGCAGAACAGCCGGAGGAAGTCGCTGACCAATCGGCAAGTGCGTCGGCGAATGTGGCGTAACAGAATGTGGACTCGGACCGACGCGCGCCTTCGCACGGGTTGCGGTTGTTGAGTTTCAAAAACTGCGAGACATTCGATAAGGTGGCAAACACCCGGTAAGCCGCGAAACACCCGACCGAGGGCGGTCGTCGGTCCTTTCTGTAGTGTTTGGACGATATAATCGAACCTGGAAGCGATGCTGACGGCAACTCACAATTTGGCTCTGATCAGCGTTGGCGTATTTGGCGCTGCGGCGTGCTGGCTGAAGTATCTGGCCGGACCGCGCCGATATCTGGCTGTGCTTCCGTCTAACGTTCGTCCAAACCTTTTCGCCGGCGACTAATTCCGGCGCACCTCGCCACCATGCGGGCATGCAACTGCCCGCGAGCTGCAACGCACGGATTCCGTGCTCTCTTCGCGAGGAGAATCCACATGGCCACCGAAACCATGACCCGTCCGGCAGAGACGAAATCTGCTCTGCCCAAAATCACAGGCACTTTGCCCGGCCCGAATGCGAAGCGCATTATTGCCGAAGACAACCGACTCATCTCACCCAGCTACACGCGCTCTTATCCGCTGGTAGTCAAACGCGGACGCGGCGCCATTATCGAAGACGTCGATGGAAACGAGTTCCTCGATTTCTCAGCCGGCATTGCCGTCACGTCAACCGGGCACTGCCACCCTGAAGTCGTCGGCGCAATTCAGCGACAAGCAGCGGAGCTGATCCACATGTCGGGCACCGACTTCTATTACGAATCGATGGTGCAGCTTGCCGAGCGGCTCAGCCGCATCGCTCCAATGAAGGGTCCGCATAAGTTCTATTTCGGGAACTCTGGAACCGAAGCAATTGAATGCGCGCTGAAGCTTGCGCGCTATCACACTAAGCGACAGGGCGTGCTCGCTTTCTACGGAGCATTCCACGGCCGCACCATGGGCTCGCTCTCGCTGACCGCCTCAAAGCCGCAGCAGCGCCGCCGCTTCGCTCCACTCGTGCCCGGAGTGACTCACGTTCCGTTTCCTTATACCTACCGCTTCGGCGAAGGTAAAAGCGAACGCGATTACGGATTGGCTTGCGCGAAGTTCATCGAAGAGCGCTTGTTCAAGACGACCGTTCCTCCGGAAGAGCTCGCTGCAATTTTCGTCGAACCTATTCAAGGCGAGGGCGGCTACGTTCCGGCTCCTCCGGAGTTCTTGCGCGAGCTGCGTCGCATTTGTGACGAGCACGGCATCATGCTGGTCGCCGACGAGGTCCAATCGGGCGCTGGACGCACGGGAAAGTGGTGGGCGATCGAGCACACTGGAGTCGAGCCTGACATCGTTTGCATCGCGAAAGGAATTGCGTCAGGAATGCCGCTCGGCATTACGATGACCCGCGCCAATGTCATGGACTGGGTTCCGGGCTCTCATGCATCAACCTTCGGCGGCAATCCTGTGGCGATCGCTGCCGCGCTTGCCAGCATGGATGTGATCGAACGCCAGGGTCTCTCCAATGCTGCGAAGCTCGGCGACAAGATGAAGCAGCGCATGCTGAGCTGGGTGCCGAAGCATCCGATGGTCGGCGATGTTCGCGGCAAAGGGCTCATGCTTGCCGTCGAAATCGTGAAGGACAAGCAGAGCAAAACGCCGGTCTCAAAAGAACGCGATCGGATTGTCGATCTTGCCTTCGAGAACGGCGTCCTGTTGCTTGGCTGCGGCGAGACCTCGATCCGGCTTTCGCCTCCGCTGATCATCAGCGAGCAGCAGGCTGATTATGCGCTCGACGTACTCGAGAAGTGCATTGCTCAGGTGGAGAGATAGGCGATTGTCATTCCGAACCGCTGATTTTGCGGTGAGGAATCCCTATCCAAATTCATGGAGTATGGGCTACCGTAGGAATTCCTCACCGCCAAACGCGGGCGGTTCGGAATGACAACCCGCAAATGCTGCTGCGCTCCACCATCCGTGCTCTCGACCGTCTAACCGCGCGTTTGGGCCGCTTTCCCAAAATCGCACCACATCTCGCTTTCGGCGCACGAGGTGAAGATGAAGCTTACTTCTATCTTCGAAAGCTTGGCTTCACGATCATTGCCCGCGACTATCGATCTCCTCGCCGTCCGGGCGACATCGATCTAATCGGCGTTGAAAAGGAGACGCTCTGCTTCATCGAAGTGAAAACCCGCGCCAGCCGCAAGTTCTTGCCCGCCGAAGCTGCGGTCGATGAGGAGAAGAGAGCTACGCTTTCTGCACTCGCCCGCGAATACCTGCGGCAGTATGCTCATGCGCAAGGAAAACAGCCGCCTCATCGCTTCGACATAATTAGTGTTTATATCGAAAGTAATGATGATTCCAGCGGTTCTACCGATATCACCTTGTTCAGGAATGCTTTTACCATGTCATAAAATGAGAGTAGCCCGCAGGGAAAGGACCACAGTTGCCCGAGCTTAGGAAGGACCCCGTCAGCGGACGCTGGGTCATTATCGCCACCGATCGAGCACGCCGGCCGAGCGATTTCACAAGACACACGGTAGTTCTTAAAGGCGGATTCTGCCCATTCTGTCCGGGCAACGAGAGCAAAACTCCGCCGGAGATCCTCGCTTACCGCAATGGAAGCGAGCGCGATAAGCCCGGTTGGTCGGTCCGCGTGGTTCCGAATAAATATCCCGCTTTGGGAATCGAAGGCAACCTCGATCGTCGCGCCGATGGTATGTACGACCGGATGAACGGCATCGGCGCACACGAAGTGATCATTGAAACACCGAATCACCGGCAGACATTCGCCGACATGCCCGACAAGAGCATCGAGGACGTGCTCTGGGCCTTTCGCGACCGCATTGTCGATCTCAAGCAGGATCGGCGGTTCAAGTACATCTTGATTTTCAAGAACCATGGCGAGGCGGCAGGAGCGACGCTCGAACATCCGCACTGCCAACTGATCGCACTACCCATCGTTCCCCGACAGGTGATCGAGGAGCTTGAAGGAGCCAGCAAGTACTACGAGTTGAAGGAACGCTGCATTTTTTGCGACATGGTGCAGCAGGAGAGTTCCGGAGAGGAACCACGGCTGGTCGCCGAGGATCGCCGATTTCTCACGATCTCCCCATACGCGCCGCGATTCCCATTTGAGACCTGTATCCTGCCGAAGAACCACGAAGCCTCGTTCGAGAACGCCAGCTCCGCCGATTTCGAGAGCCTGGCGAAGATGATCAAGCTCGTGATCGGCAAGATGGACGCAGTCCTGGAGCGCCCGGCATACAACATGGTGCTGCACACGGCGCCGCTCGTGGCCGGCGAGTCAGCCGACTACTATCATTGGCATATCGAACTCATTCCCAAATTGACAAAGGTCGCCGGCTTCGAGTGGGGCACCGGGTTCTACATCAATCCCACATCCCCGGAAGAGGCTGCGCGCTATCTGCGCGAAGCGGTAATTGAGACGCCCGAACTGGCGAGCACGCGATAGCTCAACATAGCGGTTCTCCTGTCGGGCACGGCGAGACACACTTCTCCTCCTCTCGTTTCAACTTAGGAATCGGGGACGGCGATGGAAGGTCGGGCTAGAGTTCGGCGACGCGGGTCTTTTCTTCGATTGCCATGTCTTTAAACTCACTCGAATCGAAGACTTCTCCGCATTCCTGGCACTCTACAAATTCCGCGTCTTCCTCACGCGCGACAACACGCACGCGAGGATGCTTGCAGACTTGTTCCATGCTGATTCTCTGAGGAGGAAATTTTGCAGGTGTGGGTTGGGTAGCGTTCATACTCCGGGAATTTCTGTCCGGTTTTGGGAGATTGTAGCCTGACTAGTTGCTATGTCAAGCATCTATTGCGGACAGGTGATTACGATGAGAGTTGCCGAAAGGCAGGTTGCCGAAGAACTTACGTGAGCTTCCGGCCTGAAAACGATTGGGAACGTGAGAACCTGCAGCCCATCCCGTTCTGGGATCATTCTTTAGCCGCCTAGCCCTCTAGTTTTGCCGCATGCCGAGCGGGATCAGCGAAGCCCGTTTTCAGTCCCCCACGCGCTCGACTTCTACCAGACAGGAATAGAAGGTCGGCCCGCCTCCCATGTCGGTAAGTCGTTCAGAAGTCAGGGCATTGATGCCGATCCCATCGGGCATGAGCTTCGACCAGTTCAGGCGGGTTGCGACGACGCCGGGCTGCACAGCTCCGTCCACCAAAGCTGTCAGGCGAATCTCGCCGCGATCGTTAAAGACGCGGACAGCATCGCCTTCAGCAATGCCCCGTAGTTCGGCATCCACTCGACTCATCTCCAGCTTGTTTGTCTTAGGCTCGAGCGGCTGGTGCGAGCCGAGGTTACAGAAGGTTGAATTCAGGAAGTTGTCGGCTTTTCGCGCTAAAAGCTCAAGCGGATACTTCGCCGCCTGCTGCGAATGTCGCGATTCAGTGGGAGGGACAAACTTACCGACCGGGTCGAGGCCGAGCCGGGTCAGGTCATCGTTCCAGATTCGGGCTTTTCCGTCTGCCGTCGCAAACCCGCCTTCCGCAAATGGAACAAATTCTTTGCTCCCAAAATTCAGCCGTACGTGGCCCTCGCGCTCCAGCCGATCCCGCGTAATGCCCCTGAGCCACGGATCGGAGCTTTCGAGCGCGGCATCGATCATCTGATCGACCGTCTCGCGGAAGCACGGCTCGGAGAAGCCCATTCTTTGCGCAAGCTCGCTGAACATCTCTACGTTGCTCTTCGATTCGCCTACAGGAGCGATCGCCTGATTGGAAATCTGCAGATAGTAGTGCCCATAGGCCTGCTGAATATCTTTTTGCTCGAAGAAAGTGGTCGCAGGCAGCACGATGTCGGCGTAATCGGTGGAATCGGTGAAGAACTGATCGTGGACGACGGTGAACAAATCGTCACGCATGAATCCGCGCACGACATCGTTGTGGTTTGGCGCGATTGCTGCGGGATTGGAGTTGTAGACGAAGATAGCCTTGACCGGCGGAGAGCTCAGCTTTGTGAGCGCTTGTCCTAACTCCGCCATGTTCACGACTCGCGCAGGTCGGCCCAGCGGGCTGCTCAGCATCAAATCCGCGCGCTCAAGAACCTCTTTGTTCAGCTTGAATGCGCCGCTGCACGAAAGCTGAATGCCTCCGCCCGCGTATTTCCAGGCACCGGTGATGCAGGGCAGCATTGTGACCAGGCGAATATTCGTTCCGCCATTCTCGCAGCGCTGTATGCCATAGTTCACGCGGATGGCCGCCGGAGTCGTAGTGGCATACTCGCGCGCGAGCTTCACGATGTCCGGCGCCGAAATGCCGGTCCACTCCGCGACGCGATGCGGCGGATACTCTTGAACGCGCTTGACCAGCTCGTCAAAGCCGTTGACGTGCTTCTGCACGTACTCGGCGTCGAAGAGCTTCTCCGCAATGATGACGTGCATCAAGCCGAGCGCCAGTGCAGCATCGGTTCCCGGATTGATCGGCAAATACCAGTCAGCGCATTGCGCAGTCCGCGTCTTATAGGGGTCGATGACGACGAGCTTGGCGCCGTTTCGTCGGGCTTCTTCGATAAACGGCCAAAGGTGAACATTATTGCCGTGGATATTCGCGCCCCAGGCAATGATGTACTTCGCTCGCGGAAACAGCTCCGTGTCGGTTCCAATCTTTCGGCCTAGTACAGAAACCAGAGCTTCGCCGCCGGCAGTCGAGCAGATCGTGCGATCGAGCTGCGACGCGCCCAGCCGATGGAAGAAGCGCCGGTCCATCGATCCGTAGCTGAGCACCGCTGTTGTGCCGGCATAGGAGTACGGGAGAATCGCCTCGGGACCAAATTGGGAACTGATGTCGCGAAAGCGTCGAACGATCTCGTCGTAAGCGTCGTCCCACGAGATTCGTTCGAAGATCTGCTCGACGTCTGCCTGCTTCTGCACGCCGCGTCCCTTTGGCGCAATGCGGCGCATGGGATAAAGCACGCGATCGGGCGAGTACACGCGATCGAGATACTTCGCCACCTTGGCGCATAGAAATCCACGCGTTACCGGATGTGCGGGATCGCCGCGCAAACGCGTTGCTCGCCCGAGATCATCGACCGTGATGAGAACTCCGCACGAATCCGGACAATCATGCGAGCACGCCGCGTGGACTGTTTTGGGCATGATCAGTAATTATAAGTACCCAAACCAAAAACACGACACGGATCGCACGGATAAATCCGAGGAAATTGAAACAACGGCAGCCTAGTGCTGGTACACACATGAAAGCCGCGAGGCTCTCAGAAATTCTGAACCTCTTCAAGAATTACCTTGCGATCCGTAGCATCCGTGTGATCCGTGTCGTGTTTTTTGCAACTCTGAGGTGCGTCCAGCGTCTAATCCTCAGCAACTTTGCAGGGATCCCCCACGGCGAATATCGGGTATTACCTCAGTTACTTTCCTTATCCGCTACATTGGGAGACTCTGGAATAGTCTTCTGATGGGTTTACGCCGTACCATTTCGTCGATTGCCCCATTCGCGCTGGCACTTCTGCTCAGCGGCTTTTCCCAGGCCCAGATTGCAGGCGCTTCGCAGGTTGCCTTTGCAGAACCGAACGCCGCAGGCGATTATTCCATCGTCTCTTCGGTGCCACGGCTAACGCCCGATCTCGCGCTAGCGACGTATGAGCGTGGGCTGCAGCGCCAGGCAAGCGATCTTGGAGGATACACGGCTACGAGCCTGATCGACGCCGAACTGCCTGACTCGGCACAGAAGGCCGAGTTCGAATTGAAACAGCACTATGCGGCGCCCGCCGAGCTTGAGTTCTCGGCGGTCCGTTCTTCCGGCGATTCGTTTGTAAAGAGCAACGTCATCGTTCGCCTGCTGCAGTCGGAAGTCGATCATGTGCATCGCCGCGAACAATCGCAGACAGCGATCAACTCCGCCAACTACAAGTTCAGCTACAAGGGCTCATCGCTCATCAAAGGCACTCCCGTGTACGTGTATGAAGCGAAGCCGCACAAGAAGCGTATCGGGCTGTTCAAAGGAAAGATTTATCTCGATGCGGCTAGCGGCGAGTTGATTCGCGTGCAAGGGCGAATCGTAAAATCGCCTTCCTTCTTCATCAAGAAGATCGATTTCACTCAGGAGTATGCGCATGTAGGCGGCTTCACGCTGCCGCTGCATCTGCATTCAGAAGCGCAGACGCGAATTATCGGAAAAGCAGTGATCGATGTCACGAATCGTGACTACCAGACCGAACCGATGCCCGCGCGCTCGGTCATTCAGGCAAGCGCGACAAGCGCTCCTTCCGCCGATCCCGGAGATCAGCAGTAAAGCAACTCAGCCCCGCTTCTCGCCGGCTGCGTGTGTCTTTTTTACCTGTCGCGCGCCGGTATTGCGCTCGTAAATGATGCGCATGCCGTCGAGAGTCAGCATTTCATCGACAAGCCCGATGTATCGCGAGCCGGAAGCGATCAGAGTCGCAAGGCCGCCGGTGGATACGATCTTCGGCTTGTTGCCGCCAAGCTCTTCGATGATGCGCTCGATGATTCCATCGGTCAGCCCGATATAACCGTAAAAGAGTCCCGACTGAATGTGAGCGACGGTGTTCGTGCCGATCACTCGCGCAGGACGGCGTATATCGACCTTCGGCAGACGCGCAGTACGCACAAAGAGCGCCTCTGCAGAAATTCCCACTCCGGGAGCGATCGCTCCACCGAGATACTCGCCGCGTTCCGAGATCACGTCGAAAGTAGTCGCCGTACCGAAATCCACGACAATGCACGGCCCGCCATATCGTTCAAAAGCGGCCACACCATTCACAATGCGATCCGCGCCGACTTCGGCAGGATTATCGACCAGCACTGGCATTCCCGTTTTGACTCCCGGCTCGATGAACAGCGGCTTTGCCTGAAAATAGCGCTCGCTAACTTCGCGCAACGTCGAATCGAGCGGCGGCACGACAGACGAGATCACAACCGCTTTCACCTCGGCCGCATCGATTTTCTGCATCGCGAAGAGATTCCTAAACAGCACCCCGTATTCGTCGGCCGTGCTGGTGCGAATCGTTCCCACGCGCCAGTGCGCCACCATGTGGTCGAATCGCGGAGGCGATCCCGCGTGCTCGTGAGCAGGCCTGTACAAACCAAGAACGGTATTCGTATTTCCTACATCGACGACGAGAAGCATTGTGAGTCTCTTTTAGAACTTCTTTGCAGTTTAGCTGATTTGCGATGAGCAATTCTCAATCCAGACACGTGATCGTCGCCCGTCTGAATGATGGCGCTGGTGGAGGTTCCATGCTGCAGCCCGGATCGTTTTCTCCAATATGAAAAGATAGTTTCCCGAACTGGGACGAGCTCAAGCACGCACCTAACCCGCGCGCCGAGACACGAGCCTGTACTTCGGCAACTTACGTGCTGGCGGAGCACGTACATTGCCCAAAAAATGCTCGAAAATTTTCCTTGACGCGGAGCGGGGTTTTGTCATAGCACGGAAGTGTGGGCAGAAACACAGCCAGGCAACGGCGACGAAGACTCGGATTCCCAATGGCGTTCTGGGCGATTTGCGTTTTCCTGACCGTAAGCTCGTTCTGGGCGCAAGAGCCGCCTGTCGCAATTAGCTCAGCGCTCCCCGTCCGGGAAGGTATCCCGACGGCGCCGTCGTCACCGAAGCGCTGCGTGGGGCATCGCTCGCTTCCAGTCGCCGCTCAAGGCCATTCTCGCCATCCCGCTGAGTCTGCACACGATACGGGCGCCCGCGCATCGCCGATTCCTGCTGAACGCTCAAGCCACTCCCGAGCCCGCGCCTCTCCGGGACTCCGGCCCACGAGCGCTGGGCTGGGCAGGCCCTCGCGCTGGCGGCACCAGCCAACAGGCTTGTAGGGGTGTCTTGGTGGAAGTCCCCTTGTGGCTGATCCCGCCCACGTCGCGCTTTCGCGCGTGGACCAGCGCTAAAGCACGGTCTGCCGGCTGCCTACAGACGCACGGCTTCGCCGCGTGCGCCCGCGACTCAAGTCGCGGGCTTCCACTCCAGCTCCTTCACTCACGACTGCAGTTGCGCGCGTTCAAACGCTTGCTTCCGCGTGACCAGGAACCAAAGAGGCAGGACGACACCGATCATGCCCGGGATGAGCATGAATGCCGGGAAATGCGTGGATTGCGGCATCTGACCGAAATGGAATTTCGACATGAACGTCGCCAGACGCGCCTCCCTGCCGGGCAGCACGAAGAAAACGAAACCATTCACCGCACCAAAACCCAACAAGGCGATCGCCAGCAAACGTGCCACGGCGCTCAATCGAAGCAGTCCATAGCCGACGTAGGTATAAAGCGCTCCGAAAAGGAAACACCACGCGGCAGCGGTCCATCCGCTCGCGATCCAGAGCAGGAGAGTCGCCGGCATTCTCAGCGGAGACATCACAACGCTCATCACACCGCTTATCAGCAGCCACCAGCCAATGATGGAAATGCTCAGCGGGCGTCCTCCACTGTCGGCGGCCACAACTCCGGCAAAGGCCTCGCGCGTTGCGCGCCGACTGAAGTAGTAGAGCCAAAAGACGCCAAGCGCGCCGAGCACGCCATAGAACACCGCAATTCCGACGCGCACCGAATCGTAGTTCGGCGGAGCCGTGGGCGGGGCCGGCATCAGCAAGATCGCCGGAGCCGCAAACACTCCGGTAAGCGCCAGCAAAGCAGCAAAGACCAAAATGGAAATTCGTCCCCAGTTCTGCATGCGGAGCAGCCCAATCCCGGTGGTGACGCCCCATGCACCGAGGAACCCAAACATTCCCAGTCCCAAACCCATTCCCAATCTGGCATCAGGAGCGATCGGAATGCGCCCGGGCGAGAGGACCAGTACCAGCAAAACCACAACAAAAAGCCCCGCCATCAACAGCGATCCAAGCAGCGCAAATACCGCGCTAGCAGTCACACCGAAAGGCTTCTTCATAGAAGTGCTCTCCCAAAAGGGAACTTTGGTGCCGCCATTCTAGCCTCGATCCGGCCGGTCTCGGAGCAACGATCGCGGTTGAGAGGAACCAGGGTAACCAGATATCCAACGGGCATGTAGCTACGAAAACGCGGGTATAGACGCGCGCCGGAGCATAGAGACAGGGTGTTTCCTGCAGGGCCGAAGCAAGCCCCGCCAACGTGCGGTTTTCGCAATGATGGCGTAGGGGCCACAGCACAGAACGCGGAGCGCCAATAAAATGTTGAGGTCATCCTTCGCCGAATTCATAGCCAGTAGCAAGAAGCCGATTTTTCGACCGTGCGCGCCTGTTTCGATTTGTGGTTGATCTGGAGTCATTCCAGAGTTGCTCTATCCCAAGAGCAAAGCACAAGATGTTTCGACTCCGGTCTCCCGCGCCCGCCGGGGCATGAAGTTGAAAGAAATCTGCCGTGGTTACGTGTTCAGTCTCGCCCTCCTCTGCTACGGGTCGTGAATTTCGAAACGCCGGATTAGACCTTTTTCGATATGGAACGCGTGGGTTATGAACTTCTCCTGCAGGAGATTACCCTCACGGTCACGCACTACCTGGTGAACTTTTACGATCACGCTGCCGTTACCGCTCGGCGAGATCTCGAGCGGCTCGACATGCGGATCAACGATTGCCCATTGACGCTTCCAATAGCTGCGCACCTCATCGCGTCCGTGGACGTGACCACCTTCCATTCCGTTTGCCCAAGTTACATCGGGGTGCATGGCCGCGAGGACGGGCTCGATGTCGCGCTTATTGAACAACGCATAGACCCGCTTCAGGAGTTCCACTTCTTCAGACATTTGTTCTCGCTTTCATCTACCCGAGGAGGATCACCGCGCGCGCAACAGGCCTTTCACCGTGGGGCTGAGTTAGGCCAGATGCCGACTTTCCTGCATGGCGGATAAATTCTGATGTTGAGGTTGTAGGAGAATCCGGAAGACGAGTACGTGGGTGATAAGCAGGAGTGGCACGATGAGAGTTGGAATGAAGTAGGTCGCTCCCAACTGTCCCGCCACCAGCCCCGCGTGATTGCCTTGATAAAAGGCGTTGAACAGATCGGCGGCTCCCCAAATATTGAAGATCCAGGCAATCGCAAAGCCAGTCGCGCTTGGCAGCGACATCAGCGCAACCATAGCGAGTACCGCAGCAACGATGTCCCCGTACGCCGCTGCGTGGGCGAAGGCAGACGGAAGCTCGGGGGATACGACGCCTGGGACTAGAAATGCTAATCCCAGAAAACGGAAGCTGTGCAGGACGAGCAGAGGCCGCAATGCTTCGGCTCGCTGCCGGTTGCGGAGTTCCGGCCACATGTATCGGGCCGCGACGATGCTCCAGGCCATGATACTGAACCCAACGCTGGTGAAAAACGCTAATTGTGACATGATGAATTCCTCCTTCTTACAACTTCAGTTCGGGATTGCATGCTGGCGACAATCGCCTCGTCGCTACCCGCGCAGCTCGACCCAGCCAAGATGATCGTCATTCCTGCCATTCAGGACCGGCTGTTAGCCTTTCCGTGTGGTTTGTTGTTGTTCGATTTCGCAAAGAGTACGACCATAATCTTAATTGGCAAAAAAACTACTGTGCAGCGAAACACTTGATGAAAAATTCTCTTGCCTGCATCAGGTACTGCTCACGCCGTCGCCGGCTCGAAGCTACCCGAGCCATCATCAGTACGCCCGCCATACTGGGAAGCAACAACCTGAGCTTCGCCATTTTCTCTTCTCGCGACTGACCGGGCACGAACGGGACGAGCCGCTCACGATACCCTTCGAGCAGGGCCTCGATCTTTCTGCGCACGGCTACAGGTTTTCGCGCGAGTTCCGGGCCGAGAGTCGCGCGCACGCAACCACTTCCTGGCGAGTTCGCATGGCCCACGCTGAGATAACGTTCGATAATCGCACGCAGAGCCTGGCCTTGCGGCGCCGACTTTGCAGCCTCCACCATTCCCCGTCCTGTTTCGTCCAGCGCGCGCGCGACCGCCTCGACGAAGAGGTCGTCCTTGCTCTTGAAATGCCGGTAGAAGCCTCCTTTTGTCATGCCTACCTTCTTCATCACGCTGCCGATGCCGCTGGTGTCCGCGCCGTGCTCCCGAAAAGAGCGAGCGGCCACGGAAAGAATGCTCTCGTGGTTCTGCGCTTTGTGCTCAGGCGAATACCGCATGAGTAAAGAGTACGAGCGTACTCTATAACTGTCAAGACGAACTCAAAACCAAGTTCGGGCGCGGGTCGGTCATCGTGTCCACGGCGGACGTCCTGTCATTTAAGTGCAGTTCGGACGAGGCACCCTACTTCAAGTGCAGCACAAAGTCCTTGCGCTCGTCGTTATCGACGTGGATGGTGAGTTCGGGTTTAGGTTGGCCTTTGGGGGTTTTTACGTCGGCGGTGATTACGTAGTCGGCTTTGCCGGCTGGGACGCGCTGCGCGAACTCGCCCTGGTGGTCTGACATCAATTCCCATTTTGGTCTTCTCTGATCGGCGCGGCGGATCTTGATGTGGACGCCGTACTCGGGTTGGTCGTTGGGGCCGTACACGGTCCCGAAAAGCAGCGCGTAAGGATCGCGGGCGTGCTGCCTGGAGTCGGCGCGCACGCACAGGGCTGTGTTCGCGATTGCGAGACAGAGTGCGAGAAAACGGATTAGCGAACGGCGATCAGTAATCACCGTCCTCGTCTTCCTCCTCTTCTTCGTCGTCTTCGTCCTCGTCGTCTTCTTCTTCATCGACCTTCTTCAGCTCGAGCGGGGTGGCGGTAATGACTTCGAAGTCGCTGCCGCACTCCGCGCACGAGACCACGTCGCCTTCTTCGACGTCATCTTCTTCGATGTCCAGATCGGTTTCGCATTCAGGACAGAGAACCATTTTCTATTGCCTCCGGGAATCACTCCCAAATTATCCCCGCCTTCTTGAGGACGGGTGGTGATTATTGCTGTCGTAGTTTTAGAATCTATGGGTTTTCGCAGTCAAGTCAACGCATCTGCCGCAAGGAGCCTGCACTCACGGTGCTTATAACATCTCGTTCTCTCGCGCTCGTCACCTCTCTGATGTTTTGCTCTTTCATCAGCGTTGCTCAGGAAAATCCGCAGCGCACGCCGCCTCCGAAGCCGGTCGAAGTGGTGGAAGTGAACCCGCAGCCTACGAAGCTGGATCCGCAGATCGTTGAAGCGCTCAAAGAGATTTCTCCGGAGCACATTCGCGCCATCGACGAGAAGCTGGTCTCGTTCAAGAATCGAAATACGCTCTCGTCGAACGATCCGGAGATGGCATCGCAGGGCCTGGGCGTGACGGCTGCGGCAAAGTGGATTCAGGAACAGTTTGAGAGCTATTCAAAAGCTTGTGGCGGATGCCTGGAAGTGAAGACCGACTCATTCACCGATCCGGTGGCTCCGCGGGTGCCAACGCCGACTCCGCTTACGAATGTGTATGCAATTTTGCGTGGGACCGACGCCGAGAACGCAAAGCGCATTTACCTCGTAACCGGACACTACGACTCGCGCAATTCCGACACCTTCAATACCAAAGATCCTGCGCCAGGTGCCAATGACGATGCCAGCGGTACCTCGGTCAGCATCGAATGCGCGCGGGTTCTCAGCAAGCACAAGTTTCCAGCCACGCTGATTTTCCTCACAGTTGCCGGCGAAGAGCAGGGACTCGACGGCTCAAAGCACTTCGCGCAGATGGCGCGCGAGCAAGGCTGGGAGATTCAGGGCGTGCTGAACAACGATATCGTCGGAGGCAACACGACTCCAGGCGACACGCTGCAGAGAAAAGATACAGTGCGCATCTTCTCAGAAGGCATTCCGGCGGCGCTCAAGCCTGAGGATCTGAATCGCTTCCGCAATCTTGGCCTGGAGAACGATTCGTCTTCGCGTGAGATCGCGCGCTATGTGCGGACTATCTCGAAGGAGTACCTGCCGAAGTTTCAACCCACGCTCATCTTTCGCCGCGATCGTTTTCTGCGCGGAGGCGATCACACCTCGTTCAACGAACAAGGATTCGCCGCCGTTCGCGTGACGGAGTATCGCGAGGACTTCAACCATCAGCATCAGAACGTACGAGTAGAGAACGGCATTCAATACGGCGATCTGATTCAGTTCGTTGACTTCCAATATGTCGCGAACGTGGCACGAACCAATGCGGCAACGCTGGCTTCACTGGCGTCGGCTCCGGCTCCGCCGGCGAACGTGCATGTCGAGACGCGCGGCTTGACGAACGACACCACGCTGACCTGGGAAGCTTCGCCGGGCGGACTTGCCACTGGATATCAGGTGCTGTGGCGCGATGGCGATCAGCCTTACTGGCAGCATGCGATGAACGTTCCTGCGAACAGCACGTCAATCACGCTGCCGATTTCGAAGGACAACGTGTTTTTCGCTTTGCGCGCGGTTGACGCAAAAGGGCACATCAGTTTGGCGGTTGTGCCCACGCCGAGCGGTAGAATCGGAATACCGGGCAGAAGTCAGGCGCCGTCTTCGTCCGGAATGTGAGCCTATGCCTCGTAATACGTCTTTTGAAATGGGTCTGCCTCCCTTTCGCGGCGCCGTAAAGCAGATCATTCTTGCCAGCACTGCGATCTACATCGTGCTGCTGTTGCTGCTCTCGTTTGCGCCGAACGTTGGCAATCTGGTCTTCGCGCTGGGAGTGCTGCAGCCGCAACGCATCCACGAGGGTTGGCTGTGGCAGTTCGTGACCTACGCGTTCATGTATCAGGATCCGCTGGATTTCGTACTGTCGCTGGTGGGTATTTACTTCATCGGCGGCGCCGTGGAAGACCAGGTTGGGTGGGGACGCTTCTACGGTCTCTTCTTCGGCAGCCTCGTCTTTGCGGGTGTGGTTGGATATGGGCTCTCACTGACGGGCGTGATCGCACAGGGGCCGGCAATGGGCTCAGGGGCTGCTGCGGACGCGATCCTGATGGTGTTTTATCTCTTCAATCGCAACGCGCCCATCATGCTGTTCCCGATCCCGATCCAGATTCCGGTCAAGTGGATCGTGGTTGGAATTGCCGCACTTGAAACGGCGTATCTACTGCTCTCGCACTTTGCTCTGCAGTTCTGCGTGATCCTGCTTGGATTGCTTGGTGGATATCTCTGGTTTGCTCTCTTTGCACGTCGCGGGACCTCACTTGGCATTTCGGAACGAATTTACGGTGTACGCAACGCTTACTATCGCTGGAAGCGTCGCCGCGCTGCGAAGAAGTTTCAGGTGTACATGCGCAAGCACGACCGCAACGTGTACTTCGACGAGTACGGGAACTACAAACCGCCGGACGATAAGCGCGATGATGGGCGCGGTGGGTGGGTGAACTAGGGCGATAGTGGGCACCTTGTGTTCGGTGTCCATGTTGTCCACCAAGTCCACTGTGTCCACTAAGTTTGTAGTGGACGGAGTGGACTGGGTGGACGAAGTGGACACGGCTCGACCCGCGATTTTGGGCATACAGCAAAAAATCCGGCCGAATGGCCGGATTTTCTTTTGAGCCTATTGCCTACCGCAATTTGTTGCCTTGAGCCTATTGTCTCTACTGCTTCTTCTTCTCCCAAGGCTTGCGCGGACGCACCGAGGTAGGCTCGTCGCGGTCTTCGACGCGGTCGTACATGTAGCGGTCGCTGACGGTCCCCAGGCTCTCGTTGTAGAGGCTGATCGAGCCTGTGGCTTCCTTCAGCTCCTCGGAGAAGTTGTGGATGGCCTTCAGGTGGTCGGCGGAAGCCGGAATCTCTGTTTTTGTGGTCTTGAGGAACTTCTGGTACCCTTTGTCCACGAGGCGTGCTATTTCGCCGCCGATGAGGTATCCGGGCTTGGCAAACAGACGGACGCCGCCTTCATCGTCGCGCTGGATGGCCGCTGAGACCCCGTATTTCTTCAGGAATACACGATTTGAAACGCCAGGTGCATCCAGAACATCGAATTGGTGATCTCGTAACCAAGCGAGCGCCTGGTCGTATGTCACGGATTCAACTTTGGTCGCCATCGATCTCGTTATCGCTCCCTGCTCCTGCTCATCTCAACCCCGCGAGCTACGGGAGCTCGGGGTTCCGGCTGTTGTGTTGTTGTTGTAGATAGTCCATTCAGCCGGGTTCGTTGTCCGCCGCTTCACATTCCTAAATACGTTCAGCAACGGTAAGCGGCTACTTTCGCACACGAGAGAGGATCAGAGCAAATTACGTGAGTGCCATTACTTCACAATTCAGTGCCAGGACAGCCCGCCAACTGCTTGGCAACACACAACTTGAGCGTGTCGGAAATACTCCGCTGCTGCGTCTCGAGCGAATCGCCGACGGCCTGCGCGGGGTTCAGATTCTAGGCAAGGCTGAGTGGGCGAATCCCGGGGGATCGGTGAAGGACCGTCCCGCATTCAATATTGTGCGCGAAGCGGAGCGGACAGGGCAGCTTCGTCCGGGAAAGACGCTGCTGGACGCTACCAGCGGGAATACGGGGATCGCGTACGCGATGATTGGCGCGGCTAAAGGATTTCCGGTGAAGCTCTGCATGCCGTCGAATGTATCGCTCGAACGCAAGCGGATTCTAAAGGCTTATGGGGCGGAGATCGTGTTTACCGATCCGAACGACGGTTCTGACGGCGCCATTCGCAAAGCGCGGGAACTCGCTGCGGCTGAGCCAAACAAATACTTCTACGCCGACCAGTACTCCAACGACGCCAACTGGCGCGCGCACTACACTTCCACGGCAAACGAAATTTGGAATCAGACTGACGGACGGCTAACTCATTTCGTCGCGACACTGGGAACCAGCGGAACCTTCGTTGGCTGCACGCGGAGATTGCGCGAGCTGAACCCCGAGATCAAATGCATCTCGCTGCAACCGGATTCGCCGTTTCATGGCCTCGAAGGGCTGAAACACATGGCGACTGCAATCGTGCCTAAGATTTACGATCCGTCGCTGGCCGACGAGGATCATGGAATCTCGACTGAAGCGGCTTATTCGATGCTGAAGCGGCTCGCGCGGGAGGAAGGATTGCTCGTGGGGATCTCCTCCGGGGCGGCAGTAGTCGGCGCCGTGGAGCTTGCTCGTCGTTTGGAAAAGAGCGGCTGGGTCGAAGAAAACGGCGAGGCCGTGATCGTGACGATCCTCTGCGACTCGGCAGATAAGTATCTGAGCGATCGGTTGTGGGAGGAGTGATTTTTTCAGTCTGTCATTCCGAACGTACTCTGTCATTCCGAACGGCCCGATTTTGGCCGGAGGAATCCCTACGGACTTCGATACTGGTTGCAAGCACCAGTCAACATTTTCGAAGTCGATAGGGATTCCTCACCGCCAAAAGTCGGCGGTTCGGAATGACAAAACAGAGAAGAAGCAGAGCAATGCTGAAGATCAACCAACACGACTACAACGCGATCCGCGAACACGGCGAGGAAACGTATCCACACGAGTGCTGCGGCGTACTGCTTGGGCGTTCGGGCGAGGACTCGCGCACGGTTGGGCAAACCGTCCGATGCGGCAACACGCGCTCTGATTCTCCACACAATCGCTATCACATCGCCCCGCAGGAGTTGGTACGCATTCAGCGGCAGGCGCGCGAGGCGGGGCTGGAGATCGTCGGTTTCTATCATTCGCATCCAGATCACCCGGCGCGCTGGTCGCAAACCGATCTCGCAGAGGCCCACTGGATCGGCTGCTCGTACGTGATCACGAGTGTCGAAAAGGGAAAGGCAAAGATTACGAATTCATTTCTCCTCGCGGGCACGGACGAGGAGAGCAAGCATTTTGAAGACGAGTCACTGAATGTAGAGGGTTTGGCTCGCGCGGCAGGATGAGAGTAAGAGTCAGGATGTCGAAAAGGAGCGTAGAAATTTCGTGATTTCGCGATTTCGTGATTTCGTGATTGGGTTCTTTCAAATCAGGAAATCCCGAAATCACCACATGATTTCGGATAACTGAAATGAAAATTTTTATACCCACACCACTCCGGCAGTATGCAGGCAAGCAGGATGCAGTCGAAGTTCATGCATCCACGGTTAACGATGCGTTATCAAAATTAACCAGCACGCATCCCGATTTGAAACGGCATCTATACACCGACGACGGCAAGCTGCGCGCGTTCGTGAACGTCTATTTGAACGACGAAGACGTGCGCTACCTCGCTAGCAAGGAACAGACGCCGGTGAAAGATGGCGATCAGTTGTCGATTATTCCGTCGATCGCCGGCGGAAGCGAAATCGGCTGATTTACGTCAGTACCGTCTGCGGTAGCAGATGGGTCAGCGACGACTCACCCATCCGCTACCGTGGACGGTACTGATGCATTCAGTCGATGACCACAAAGGGAATTTATGGCTACATCCACACTCCTCTCCAACGCGCTCAGTAAAGACGAGATACTCCGCTACTCGCGGCATCTCATCATGCCCGAAGTGGGACTCGAAGGTCAGCAGAAGCTCAAGGCTGCGCGCGTGCTTTGCATCGGCACTGGCGGGCTCGGCTCGCCCCTGGCGATGTATCTTGCAGCGGCGGGCATTGGGACGCTCGGGCTGGTCGATTTCGATGTGGTGGACTTTACCAATCTGCAGCGGCAGATCATCCACTCGACCTCCGACGTGGGCCGCAAGAAGCTCGACTCCGCGGCCGACAAAATCGAGGCCATCAATCCATACGTTGAAATCGTGCGCTATGAGACACGCCTCAGCAGCGACAACGCGCTGCGCATCTTCGAGGACTTCGACATCGTCGTCGATGGCACCGACAATTTCCCGACGCGTTATCTCGTGAACGACGCCTGTGTCCTGAGTGGCAAACCTAACGTCTATGGGTCGATCTTCCGCTTCGAAGGGCAAGCTAGCGTGTTCGGGTTGAAAGATGGTCCGTGTTATCGCTGCCTGTATCCCGAACCGCCACCGCCTGGTCTTGTGCCATCGTGTGCGGAAGGTGGAGTGCTGGGCATTCTGCCTGGACTAGTCGGCATTATTCAGGCGACGGAGACGATCAAGCTGATCTTGGGCAAAGGCGATCCGCTCGTCGGACGTCTGCTGCTGGTCGATGCTCTCGGCATGCGCTTCCGCGAATTGAAGCTGCGCAAGAATCCAGAGTGCCCGATCTGCGGTCCAAATCGTACAATCACAGAGCTGATTGATTATCAGGAGTTCTGCGGTATCCGCGGAGAAGAAGCGCCCGTGACCGTCAACGTGCCCGAGATTCAACCCGAAGAGCTGAAGCAGCGACTCGATGCCGGAGAGGACATCTTTGTCCTCGATGTGCGCGAGCCGCACGAGTATCAGATCTGCAACCTGAACGGATATCTGATTCCGCTCGGCGATCTGCCTAAGCGCATGAACGAACTCGACTCCAGCCGCGAAATTGTCGCGCACTGCCGCTCCGGCGTGCGCAGCGGCAAGGCGGTCGATTTCCTGCGGCAGGCGGGATTTAAAAAGGTGCGTAACCTCGCAGGAGGCATTCTGGCCTGGGCCGATCGGGTGGATCCGCGGATGCCGAAGTACTGATCGGCTTCTGGCTATCGGCCACTGGCTTCCGGCTTGCGTCCCTCTATTCCGTCGGCCGTAGTTGGCTTCGACTGTGATTTAGGATCAAGTATGGCAACTGCTACACAATCTGTTTTAGCCGGAGGCCGCAAACCAGCGCCCAGTAGCCGCTTCCCGGGTTTTTCCAAAGACGCAATTACCTTCCTCCGCGGACTCGAGCGTAACAACAAGCGCGAATGGTTCCAGCCGCGCAAGCACATCTACGAAGAGCAAGTCCGCACTCCGCTCGAAGCGCTGGTGAATGCGATCAACTCTGAGCTGGCGGAGTTTGCGCCGCGTTATGTCACACCGGTGAAGAAGGCTGTCTTCCGGATTTATCGCGACACGCGCTTTTCAAAAGACAAGCGACCGTACAAGACGCACATCGCCGCGACGTTCTATTTGCAATCTCTTTGCAAAGCCGCTGGGCCTTGCTTCTATTTTCATTTCACACCGAAAGAGCTGCTGATTTTTGCTGGCGTCTACATGCCGGAGCGGGATGAGCTGCTCAAGATTCGCAATCTGCTGGCGGAGCGACACGAGGAATTCCGTGAGCTTGTTCGTGGACGCGGGCTGCGAAACGCATTCGGGGAATTGCAGGGAGAGAAGCTGTCTCGAATCCCGAAAGGTTTCGCCAAAGACCATCCGGCAGAAGAGCTGATTCGCGGAAAGCAATGGTTTTTCGAGCACACGATTGATGGCTCAGTCATAACCGCTCCCCGCATGTTGCCGGAAATTGTGAGCCACTTCCGAGCAGCAGCTCCATTCATCGAGTTTCTAGCGCAACCGTTCGTGCAGCAGAACCGCCCACGCAAGCTGCCGTTCATGGCGTTTTGAAAAGCGGCAATAGGCAATAAGCGATAGGCGACAGCCCTTTTTAATCCAGTCGGCTGCTTTTTCGCTATTGCCTATGGGCCAATTGCTTGTTGTTATTGCTTATTTTTCAATTGCTTGAACCCGGACTTAAATTTCTTGTCTCAGGCCAGCCTTTCCTACGTACTTACCTTCTAAATATGCGAAGAACGTTATGCTATTTCCCTTTCCAGCCACGGCGATCGACCCGACTAGCTTGCTCGCCGGCTTCTCTCATTTGGGAGCTGCTGTCACCATAGGTATGTTCGTGGTGTGCGCTCTGCTCGCCACGCGGTGCAAGGGACGGTGTCGCGAGGACGAAATCTTTCGTTTGCACGTGATGTAGGTCCGGCAATAAGCGTAAGCAATAGGCCAAATCTCCGTGACCTTCGTCTTTGTCCTTCGTGACCTTCGTGTTCGCTCTTCTCGGTCAAGCTTCGATTGCAGACGAAATCTCTTCCCACTCCTTCATCAGTGACTCCAGATCGTTGCGGCGGGTTTCGAGTAGCTGGGTAATCCGCGCGGTTTCCTGAGCGCTCACGAACGTCTGCAGAGCCTGCTCGCATTCGGCGATACCTGCTTCGAGTTTGGTGATCTCGTCCTCGATTTCACCAACCCGTTCCTTCATTTGTCGCAGCTTGATCGGATTCAGTCGTTTCTGTTTGGGCTCTGCAGCGTCCGGAACAGGAGTTCCGTTCGCTGGAAGGGCCGTTTCGGGAACGTTCGAGCTTGCATGGGTTTCGATCGATGTTCCCGCTGCTGTTTGGGAAATTCCGCCTTGCTTGCGCCAGAGATAGTCCTCATAGTTTCCAGGGAACACCTCGACTTTGCCGTTTCCCACTTCGAAGATTCGCGTTGCGAGCTTGTCAATGAAATAGCGGTCGTGCGAGACGAACACGACCGTCCCGCTGAATTCCTGCAATGCGTTCAGGAGAACGTCTTTGGCGCGAAGATCGAGATGGTTTGTCGGCTCGTCAAGCAGCAGAAAATTTGAAGGGTGCAGCAGCATGCGCGCGAGCGCGTAACGGTTGCGCTCTCCACCGGAGAGGACACCGAGCTGCTTGAACACCTCGTCATCCGAAAACAGAAAACAACCCAGCAGGCTACGCAGTTCCGTTGTGGTTGCGCGCGGCGCGACTTCTTCGAGGTCGTCCAACATGCGGCGCTCAGGATCGAGAACTTTGTATTGGTCTTGCGCGAAGTAGTCCGGCTGCGCGTTGTGTCCCAGGACGTACTCGCCTGCCGTGAGCGGCTCGTCATTGGCGAGCATACGGATAAGGGTTGATTTTCCCGCGCCATTCGGGCCTACCAGCGCCACCCTGTCTCCACGTTCAATCATGAAGTTCACATCGCGAAAGACTTCTTTTTCACCGTAGCTCTTGGCGACGTTCTTGAATTCAGCGACGATCCTTCCGCTCGGCTTCGGCTGCGGGAAGCGGAAGTGAATCGTCTTCTCTTCCGGAGGAATCTCGATGCGCTCCATCCGTTCGAGTTCTTTGATACGGCTCTGCACTTGCTTGGCTTTGGTCGCCTGATAGCGAAACCGATTGATGAATGCCTCAAGCTGTTCGATCTTCTCTCGCTGGTTGCGATAGGCCGATTCGAGCTGTGTCTTGCGCTCTTCGCGTTGCGCCAGATATTTCTCGTAGTTTCCCGAATAGAACTGCAACCGGTTGTTCCAGATTTCAACCGTTTTCTTTACGGTCACATCGAGGAAGTAACGATCGTGAGAAATGAGGACGAAGGCATTGGGATAATTGGCGAGATACTCTTCCAGCCAGTTGCGCGTTTCGAGATCGAGATGGTTCGTGGGCTCGTCGAGCAGCAGCAGATTCGGCTTCTGCAGCAGGAGCTTCGCGAGCGCGATTCGCATTTGCCATCCGCCCGAGAACTCGTCTGTCGCGCGCTGCCAATCTTCCTTGCGGAATCCGAGTCCAGTGAGCACGGTTCCAACCTGAGCTTCGAGGGCATACCCGTCGCGCGCGCGAAAATGCCCTTCCAGCGAGTGAAAGCGATCAGCGACTTGCGCATACTCAGCACTCGCATGATCCAGCTCTGACATTTGCGTTGTGAGCTGCTCTAACTCCTGCTCCATTTTCTTCAGCTCGGCAAAAACTGACATGCACTCGGCAAATACAGTCCGTCCGCTCAGCGAGAGTCCGTCTTGGGGTAGATATCCGGCGCTGATGCCTTTGGTTCGAACGATCGTGCCGTAGTCGAGCGTCTCGATTCCCGCCAGCACTTTCAGCAGCGTGGATTTGCCGGTGCCGTTCGCGCCGACAACGCCGACGCGGTCGTTCGGCGTGATGAGCCAATCGAGATCCTCAAAGAGCAGCTTGGGGCCGTAACGCTTGCCTGCGCCAGAGAGCTGAATCATGGGACTAGATCAATTTTCGCAGAACCTGGGAACGGCGAACACGAAGGTCACGAAGTTAACGGAAGAGGTCACAAAGGGTTTATGTTGTTCGAAAATAATCTGCGATGTTGATCCTGTGCCTCCATCCACGAGAGCCATTGTGGAGTTGCCGGCGGATGAAAGACCGGTAGTAGGGTTCCACCTTCACGGTACCAGGCATACGCTGCTGGCCCGACGAACCCTCCAAGATGTGGAATTGGGTTCCTCACAAAATTCTTTCGTATCCAGCGGACAATGGCGTTGTACCAGCTTGCGAATGCCTCTCCTTTATTCGCGTTTATTCCTGTATATACGCGGCCCTGTGTGAGGACTGGCCGGCCATTCCACGCTGGCTGTGTCGGATTTTGAAACCACAACTCAATGACGGCCAAATCGTCGTCCACGCGATAGTAAGGACCTGCGTTGGATTGCGGAATAAACTCTCGGCGAAGACTTGGAAGCAGAGCCTGATTCCACAAACAATAGGTGCCACCTGTTTGCCAAGCACACTGAACCTCCGCCACTTCGGATGATTGACCGTCACGCAGAACGACGATCACCGGATCCCGTTTCTGAACAAAGTCGATCAACTGCTTGCAATCTTCAGAAAGCATGTGGAGAGCTGTTTGACGACCCACTAATCTTCGTGACCTCTCTCAGTCGACCCTAATGACCTTCGTGTTCGCCGTTCTGTTTTTTGTTTTTCCCGGGTATCCCCGCCGGATTCTCGTGCGTGCGCTCACGGATGTTTGCCTTCAGAGCGCTACCGAGATGGACGGCCGCGTCTCCGAATTTATCGCGCAGGCGGTCCGCGGCTGAAAGGGCTTTGTTCCAGCGATCTGGAGCAACGAAATCGAAAGACATTGATGAAGGAGCGGTATCGAAGCCCGAAACATGTACTCCTAGGAGACGGACTTTTGCTCCTGGCTTCCAGTTGTCGTGAAAGAGCTTGCGAATATTCGTGAGGATCACGTGATCGCTGCTTGTAGGTTCTGCGACGGAATGTGCGCGCGTGATTGTCGTGAAATCGGAATAGCGCAGTTTGAGTTGAATTGTGCGTGCTTCGAATTGCTGTTCGCGCAGGCGCCGGCAAACCATTTCGGTCAATCGGGCGAGCGTGGTTTCGAGGACTTGCAGGTTCGCGGTGTCGTCGCCATACGTGTGCTCGTGGCTGATTGACTTTGCTGTGCTCTCGCCGATTTCTTCATCGAACCATCCGCCGGAATCTTCACCGCGAGCTTTGCCCGCCATCGCTGCGCCGTATGCGCCGAAGTATTGTTCGAGATCCTCGCGTGAGGTGAGGTCGGCGAAGGTGCGAATGCCGAGTTCGTGAAGACGAGCTTCGGAAACTTTGCCGATGCCGGGCATTTTGCGTACAGGCAGATCGGCGAAGAGCCGCGCCTCGCATCCGGGCCAGACAAAGAGCACACCATTGGGCTTCGCAAGATCGGATGCGATCTTGGCAACAACTCGAGCACTTCCGATTCCGATCGAGCAGTTCAGGTTCAGCTCGCTTTTGATCTCTTCATGGAGATGGTGCGCGGATTTAAGCGGTGGGCCGAGCAGGCGAGCGGTGCCGGTCATGTCAAGGTACGCCTCATCGACCGACGCCATTTCCACTTTGGGAGAGTAGCGGCACAGGATCGTGTGCACCTTCCCGGAGTACTCACGGTACAGATGTGGATGCCCGTCGAGGTAAATGCCGTCAGGACAAAGCTTCGCGGCAGTGCGCAGCGGCATGGCCGAATGCACACCGAATTTGCGGGCTGCATAAGAAGCTGCTGCCACGACTCCGCGCTGGTCTTTCGCGCCGCCTACGATGACCGGCTTGCCCTTGAGGGATGGATCGAGCAGCTCTTCGACCGAGACGAAGAATGCGTCCATGTCGAGGTGGAAGATGATGCGCTGATCCATGAACGTTCTATTTCACCACGGAGACACGGAGGCACGAAGGATTTTAGGATTTGTCATTCCGAATCGCTGGTTTTGCGGTGAGGAATCCCTCCCGCCTTCCGTTCCGCTTGAGTGTCGAGCTGTTTTCGGAGCCAGCTTAAACCATGGCCATGCCCGCTATTTCCTACGCCGACGTGCATAGCAGTCCGTAGGGATTCCTCACCGCAACAGCAGCGGTTCGGAATGACAATGCTCAGGACCCGTGAAGCTTCCCGGTTATCCCCGTCATCCAATCCGAGAGCAACTTCTCGCCTCAGCCCGGTTTAGGATGGGACTGAGGAGTTGTGTTTCTCGCAAGCCCCTGAATGTCCCCCGAAGAGCTGCAACTCGAAGAGCAGAAATCCGCCGAGCATCCTCAGAGCACGCTGGAACGCATCCGTTCGTTTGAGCAGACGTTAGAGAGCGCTACGAAGACGATGGTCTTTGGCGAGATCGCCAAACTGGCCGTCGATTCTTTCCGCTCCAGCAAGGTTCGTTTTGCGCTCACTGCCCTCGGCATGGTCATTGGAACGGCGTCTCTGATTCTCGTTGTGACCATCGGGCTTACTGGCAAGCAGTACATTCTGAATCAGATTCAGGCGATCGGCGCCAACATGATCTACGCCTATTACGAGGGCGGCAGCAATTCGTCTTTCAGCACAGTTCAAAAAGACGAGCTGACTGAAGACGACGAGCGCGCGGTTCGCAACGAAGTGCCCGATATCATTGCCTCTTCGCCGATGATTGAGCTGCACGATCGCATCTCTGTCGGCGAAGGCAGAGAACGCGATCTGCTTGTGCTCGGTGTTTCATCGGAATATCAGACGGTGCGTAATCTCCTGATCCCTTCAGGCATATTTTTTGACTCCGAGGAATCACAGACCCGCACGAAAGTTGCGTGCATTACAGTCCAGCTTGCACGTCGGCTCTACGGCAATGAGGATTCAGCGGTAGGGCAGACCATCAAAATCAGCAATCTGCCGTTCACGATCATCGGTACCTTTAAGGAGCGCGTAGAGACATTCGGTCAATCGGAAATTGCCGAAGACACAATTCTCATCCCTTACACCGTTGCCAAATACTTCACCGGAACCGACGCGGTGAAGCAGCTCTTCTTCTCCATGGCAGACGCCAGCGAAGTAGATCGAGCAACCCAGGAGATCCATCGAGTTCTGCAGTCGCGCCACCGTGCGCAATCGGTGTATCACGTCGAAAATCTGCAGCAACTGCTCTCGGTGGCCGCTCAAACCGCGAACGCCTTAACAGTCGTGTTACTGCTGATCGCGACCGTCACGCTTGTTGTAAGCGGTGTGGGCATCATGAATATCATGCTGGCCAACGTCCGCTCCCGCATTCGTGAAATCGGCATTCGCAAAGCGGTTGGAGCAACGCGGCAAGAAATCCGGCTTCAGTTCCTCACCGAAGCGGTGTTTATTTCGCTCACTGGTGGACTGTTGGGAACGCTGATCGGTCTCTGCGTTCCTTTTTCGGTCCGCTTCTTTACGGAATACCGCATTCCAATTTCGGGACTTTCGGCTGTCATCGCGATTCTCACCGCGTCAGCCGTTGGCATCATTTTTGGGACGGTGCCGGCAACACGCGCGGCGCAGTTGGATACCGTGGAAGCCTTGCGGTACGAGTAAGTCCATCGGTCTTGTTATTCCGAGCGTATTGAGAAATCCCTATCGATGCCATCCTCTACAGCGAACTCACAGCATGGGTTCGGTAGGGATTCCTCGGCCAAGAGCGGGCCTCGCAATGACAAAGAAAATGCGCAGAAGCAAAGAGCCGGGCAGGTTCGCCCGGCTCGTCCTTGCATGTCCTGTCCGTCAGCCTCACCGCCGGCGGAACGGAACAATCCTCTGCCCCCGACTACATCACCATCGCAAGACTTTCGAGCTCATGCTGCAGCACATCGATCGAGCAGCCCGATTCCTCGACGCGCGTTGCAGCGTCGATTGCGGCATTCGATGAAACTCCGTAGCCACGTCCCGAGAGAAATACATGGAACAGCTCTGCCGCCTGCCACGGATCGAGTCCGTTCTGCATGAGCTCGTTCCGCAGTGCGGACAACTCGGCGAGTGAGAACTTTTCCACCATTTTCAGGTCACCTCCGACCCTACTTGCTTCCTGCAACATTAGACTCACTTGGGTCACCATTTGTTGCAGATTCCGCTTTCCAAACACACGAAAGTAAGTATCTAGAGTCGTATGACCAAGGTGGTCCTCCGACATTACCTTCATGGTCCCTATTGCGTTGGACCCGCATATTTACTGTACGTAAGCAGAGGCTGCTCGGTTTCAGAAAAGCCGGAGAACACACCACACGGGAGAGGGAACAGGGACGCTGCGGGACAAAATTTCACAGGGATGGGAACATTTTTCTTGCTTCATTCCCAGCAAAGAAGAATTTTACTTTTGCTGTTCCCTGTAAGCCATCCTGTTGGCTCTAGTGCCTTTCGTTCCACACTCCTACCGGCCTCATTTTTCCTATTTCGGGAACCATGGCGTCTGCGTCGGCGATTTTGCTGATGTGCAGGTCGAAGCCTGTGCCGGGCAGCAGAGATGCCAGGGTGAACAGCTTGAAGTTAGGCGCGATGGTCTCTGATTGCCGATAAACGCCAGGCTCGCTCTCGATCATCTCGCGTGTGCCCTCTGTCCGATTCAGGAACTGCTGCGCCTCGGCGACAGTTACCGGCTTCGCTGACGTTCCGGAAGTAATGGCTTCCGCAGCATAGGAGCGGACCAATTTGGGCCAGTATTTCCCCAGCAGATTGGTGCTGGCGAAGAGATCAGCCCAGATAAGCTGGCCTCCGACGGCCACCACCACGCCGACGGCGTGCTGATCGCGAAGCTGCTTCATCAACGAGCTGTAAGACTGCTCCACCGGAGCGGCCTGGTCGGTAATCACTTTTTGAACGTTCTTGCTTTCAAAAGTCTTCGCGTACGAGGAGGGCGCGGGACCTCCCGCAACGATGCCTCCGAGTACTCCCTGCATTGCGCCATTAGCTGCACCCACGGAGTCCCACACCTGCTGCTGGTTCTGCGCGACCATGGCTTTGCTGCGCACGCTTGGCTGCGCCATCTGCGATTTCATGCTGGAGAACTGCGCCGAGCTTTCGGTCCAGCGTCCGGGTTCCACGCAGAAGACGCCCAGATCGACGGGATCGCTTTCCGGCGGAATCACGCGGTCTTTACCGACGACGCGGTCTTGCTTGCCTCCGGTCACAATCTCGCCGGCGAGCAGGATGAGCGGGTGCTTCGAGTTGTTGACCAGAACAAGGTTGTTCACCTGTGGGCCGGAAGCAGGAATGTGATGATGCGGACCGCGAATCAGCCCGCCGATGCGTCCAGCCTCGGTGATTACGACCTCGCCGGAACGGATGCCTTCGTCCAGCGTGATGAACTCGCTAGTGTCGTATTCGTTCGAACTAACCACGGGGAAGATGGTCAGATTGCCATGCGAGATTGGGCTGAGAACTCTGTAGGCTGGACTGGGATTGCCTCCCCAGACCAGCGAAGCACAGACCAGCAAGAAGAGGCCAATTCCAAATCGGGACAGCAGAGGGCGAGACATGCTTCACCTCCATCACCACCCAATTGCGAGGCATTTCGGGGAGGGTCCTCGCGATTTGAGAGAAGAACGACCATTCGCCTACGCCTTGCAGGAAAATTTGCTACCATCCGCCTCAGCGACAAGTCTCGTCCTATATGCCTGTGGCCCAGAGCTCGAGCCGGTCAATATCGGTTGCGGGGGTGAGGATCAACCCTCACCAGGCGACCGAGCTCTATCAGCGCAGTGGCGCCTCGGCATACTCGCTTTCGCAAGAGCAATTCACAGAGATTCTCCAGCGCGTTGTCAGCCGAACCGAGGAGATAAGCGGGGCCGACGCCGAAGAGATTGCTAGTTTCCTCTCGGGCCTGAAGCTGGATGAACTGGCACTCGCGCATGGATGTGCGGCAGGCAATCAGCGCGCATGGGACGTGTTCCTCACGCGTTACCGCGAATCGATTTATCAGTCGGCGCGGAGCATCACGCGTAACGAATCCGTAGGGCGTGAATTGGCAGATTCGCTCTATGCCGAGTTGTACGGACTCGGCGGCCCGGAAGATCGACGCTCAAAGCTTGCGCTTTACTCCGGACGCGGTTCGCTGGCCGGCTGGCTGCGGATGGTCCTCGCGCAAAGCTATGTGAATCAAATCCGGGCAGGGAAGCGGTTGGTCAGTATTGAGGAAGAGGAAGAGGAGCACGGTACGCAGTATGCCGCTCCCACGGTCGAACAATCCACTCCGGTGGACTCTCGCCTGTCTCAAGCTACCGATCAGGTGCTGACAGAACTAGAGCCGGAAGAGCGATTTCTGCTTGCATCGTACTTTCTCGATGGCCGTCGCCTAGCGGAGATTGGAAGGATTCTGGGCGTTCACGAATCGACTGTCAGCCGGAAAATGGAAAAGCTGCTCAAAGACATGCGCAAGAGAATTCGAAAAGAGCTTGAGCGGCGTGGAATGAGCCGTCGTCAAGCCGAAGAGGCACTTGACGCGGATGTCCGCGATTTCGCGCTCGACGTCCGGTCACGGCTCCAGCCTCCGGCAGAAAACAGCTCCTGAGTTGCGGATCGAGGTGCAAGAAGCGAAATACTGTGCGTTCAACTATTAACGACCAGAATTGAGGCAGTTTGGATCGTCTGAGTAACATCACGAAACAGCAGCTCGCTGCACAGCAGGTGACCTCCGAGGAGCACCCATCGGCGGATACTCTGGCGGCCTTCGCTGAGCAGGGGCTGCGTGGGTCGCAACGACAGCGGGTGGTAGCCCATTTGGCGGTATGCCCAGCCTGCCGGCAAACTGTTTCGCTTGCCGTCTCTGCCGAGGAGGTCAGTTCAGCCGCGGTCCCCACTCGCTCCCGCGAGCTCAGTTTCTCAGCGGTGCTCAAGTGGGCGTCGGCCGCAGCCGCATTGGCGGTAGCGGTGGGTGCCGGCGTGCTCTCGTACGAGCATCAGAATCGACCAGCCGTTAGTGCGGTCGCATCAGCTTCTCAAAATCAGGAAACAGCTCTTGCTCCTGCCGCGCAACCAGCAGCCTCGCAGAAGTCCGTGATCGCCGACAACGTGAAAGCCGAGCCCGAAACACCAGCTGCGATCAGCTCCAGAAGAACTATTTCTCAAGCTCGCGTAACGGCCAATGCTTTTCCAGGCAGGCCAGAGGCCCAGTTGAAGAAAGCGCAGAGCGCAGCAGTTCTCGGTGGATTAGTCGGGGGGACGCCATCGACCACTCTCCCGCAGCCAAACGTTGCCGACAGCTTTGTAGCTTCCAACGGAACGCATCCCGCTGCTCCAATTGTCACTCCTGCAGATGCGAAGGCGGGTGCATTCTCTGATGTTGCTCAAGCTCCGAGTGCTGCAGTTGCAGGCATTCCGGCTCCTTCTGCTTCTGCGCAGCCCTCTCTCGCAAGATCGAATGTACAACTGCAGGAAGCGAACAGCGCGGAGAGATCGACGTTGAATGGAGCTGCCAAAGCCAGTCTGCAGCAACGCGGCGAAACATCCGCCGAGATGAAGGCGGTCGCATCATCTGCAATTGGCGGACCTCTTCGCACTGGCGCCGTTCACGGATTTACCCCAATTGCGCACTGGACCATATCGCCGAACGGCAAGCTACAGCGACAGTCGGGCGATGGCCGATTCACTTCAATTGAACCCGCGCCAGGAGTGTCGATTCGAACAGTCGCAGCGCAAGGTATTGAAGTGTGGGCGGCAGGGTCGCAGCCCGATTTGTCGGTGAAACAGTGGCAGCAGCGTCCGGTGCTATTTCACAGCTCCGACGCCGGGGAAACCTGGATGCAAATCGCCGGCCCCTGGCAATCACCTATCACTGCCCTGACTCTATCGGGCGCGAATATGCTCACGGTCGTCTCTGCCGAGGGAAGCTGGACAACTAACGACGCCGGCAGAAGTTGGACTAAGAAGTAGCCGGCGTTAGACTTCGTTTATGGCCATTGCGCAGGAGCTCCTCGACATTCTCGTTTGTCCAACCTGTAAAGACCCGGTAAAGCTCACCTCAGAACAAAACGGGCTGCGCTGTGAGCGTTGCAAATTGATATATCCGATTGTGGACGATATTCCTGTGATGCTTACAGACAAGGCAGTTCGCGGCTGAGCTGCATTAAATCCATGATGTAAGCTGGAACTGTATGGACATGACGTGGGTGACCGACCGCATCGCGGTTGGCGGAGGTATCTGGAACGAACTGAAAATGATGGAGGTGGCGGACCAGGGCGTAACCCACATCATCAACATGCAAATCGAGTTTGACGACCGTCACCTCGGCATTCCTTATGGCATCCACGTACTCTGGAACCCCACAGAAGACGATTTTCAATTCAAGCCCCGTGAACTCTTTGAGCGGGGCGTAGAGTTCGCGCTCCAAGCTCTCGAACATCCAAACGCCAAAGTCTTCATACATTGCGCCGCCGGCGTACATCGCGCTCCAATGATGACTCTGGCGATCTTGCGCGCTCTCGGATGGGAGCTATCGGAAGCCAAGAAGCTGATTCAGAAGCGGCGCCCGGTTGTCGATTTCGCCGACATCTACGTGCGCAGCGTGGAAGAGTTCATGAAGGGCTACGCGGCCGAACCCGCAGGACGATAATCGCGCCGTTTCGGTTATCATCCTTCCCTTACCGTGATCCGGGCCAAACAGCACTTGCGTCCCATGCGCGGAGGCGCGCAGAGCCATCTCATCTATGCCGACGATGGCCATTACTACATCGTGAAATTTCAGAACAATCCGCAGCATGTCCGCGTGCTTGCGAATGAACTCTTAGCAACCCGCATTGCCGAGCGCATCGGACTCCCTGTTCCAGTTACTGAGCTTATCGAAGTGAGCCAGTGGCTCATCGACAACACCCCCGAGCTACGCATTCGCACTGGATCATCAAGCGTTCCATGTCAGCATGGGCTCGCGCTGGCGATCCGCTTTGTAGTTGAGCCGCTTGATGGCACGGTCTTTGACTATCTTCCAGCCGCCGTGTTCGATCGCGTGCGCAACCTTGGTGATTTCGCCGGCATGCTCGCACTCGATAAATGGACGTGCAACACCAACGGGCGCCAGGCAGTGTTCTGTAAAAAGATCCGCGAAAAGAAATACACGGCGACGTTTATCGACCAGGGCTATTGCTTCAATGCAGGCGATTGGGATTTCCCCGATTCGCCACTCCGAGGAGTGTACCCGCGCAATGAAGTCTATGCCGGAGTGAGTGGATGGGAGTCGTTCGAACCGTGGCTCTCGCGCATCGAAAGCTTCGATCCGCGCGTGCTGTGGGAGATCGCCGAATCAGTGCCGCCGGAGTGGTACGGCTCCAGCCTTACCGATTTGGAACGACTCATCGAGCAACTAATCGCTCGCCGCAGCAAAGTCCGCGAACTGATCGATGGCGTTCGCAAATCCAGCCGCGAGCCGTTTCAGAACTGGAAGGAACAATTCGCAGCCGCGAATTAGAAATGAGCTGCAGCCTTAGCCGTGCTGGATCGCTCAGTTCGGATTACACCGTAAACGTGCTCATGAGCAATTCCTGCAGTTTTGCTCGAAGGGCACGCAGCGCGAAAGGCTTTTGCAGGAGCACGGAATCGCGAAAGCTTTCCGGCCCGCCTAGTTTGTCCTCGGCATAGCCTGACATGAAGATGACCTTCATATCGGGAAAGCGCTGCTTCAGTTTTCGAGCGAGCTCAGGGCCGTTCACCTGAGGCATGATCACATCGGTAATCAGAGCATCAATACGGAGTGGTTGAGATTCGAGAAGCTGCAGCGCTTCGGCTCCATTTGCGGCATCCATCACCCGATATCCTTCTTTCATTAGGTAATCGCGGACCGGTTCGCGCAGGCCGGCCTCGTCTTCCACCAGAAGCACCGTCACCGAGGAGCTCTGCTGTTTCGAAATTTCGGATTGCGCGAAGTGTGCGCGATGGCTCGGCGCGTTCTCAATCAGCGGGAGATAGATGGTGAAGGTTGTGCCGTGTCCAGGCTGGCTCTCGACCTTAATCCATCCGCCGCTTTGTTTCACGATGCCGTAAGCCGAAGAAAGTCCCAGGCCGGTTCCCTCGCCGACAGGTTTAGTCGTAAAGAACGGCTCAAAGACCCGCGCCTGTGTTGCCTGATCCATGCCCGAGCCACTGTCGGAAACTTTGATCACGACGTAATCGCCGGCAGCGATTTTCGCGCCCTGACTACCCAATGGTTCGTCTGAGGCCAGAGTTGCATTCTCTGCCGTGATGATGAGTTTGCCGCCTTGAGGCATCGCATCTGCGGCATTCGTCGCTAGACTGACCAGCACTTCCTGGAGTTGCACCGGGTCAACCCGCACATTGCCGAGGTCCATCTGGCAGCGGCAATCGATGGAAATATTTTCGCGAATCGTGCCGCGCAGTATTGCCGCGATGTCGTTGAGAGAGCGCGTCGTGTCGAGAACCTGCGGCGTGAGCGTCTGTTTGCGGCTGAAGGCGAGGAGCTGATGAATCAGCGTGCTCGCACGGCGCGAGGCATTCAAGATCGCTTCTGCCTTCCGCTTTTGCCCCGCTGACTGCAATTCGGGAAGAAGCATCTCCGCATAGCTGCTGATGACCATGTGCAGGTTGTTCAGCTCGTGAGCCATGCCGCCGGCGAGTCCGCCGATGGAGTCGAGGTGCTGAACGCGCTGCAGATGCTGTTCGAGTGTGCGCTTTGCCGTGAGGTCCTCGACCGTGCCTTCGATGACCTTATCGCCGCTGGGAAGCTCAGGAACACTTTGCGCGATGAGATGTACGGAAATCAGAGATCCATCTTTGCGCTTCCATTCAAGATCTCCCTCAAAACGCGTGGACGATGCAATGGAATCGACCACGACCGAGCGGTCTGAAGGCCTTGTATAGAGGGATTTCGAGAGTTGGAGGCGACCTAGTTCTTCGCTCGATTCGTACCCCAGCATCCGCACCAGCGCGGGATTGGCAATCAGGAAGCGGTCGCCGTTTGCCGATGACTGGAAAATTCCGTATGGAGAGTTCTCGAACAACGATCGGAACTTTGCTTCGGGAAGCTTGCGAGCTTTTGGCATCGGGTCGGGTAACAGGCGACCGGCTAGATCGTTCAGATGGTCACAAGGTCAGAATTTTAGTTGGCGTTTGTGCCCCGCCTGGCACATCCACTTTGGATTGTTGATCTTCGGTTTGTGTGGCCTCACGTATCGAAACTATTTCAGGAAGTCCAAAAGCGTGTATTGCGAAACCTTTCCTGCTGCAGCTATGAGAGCGTTTTGAGTTGTCTGCGCCCGCGACACATCCGTGGCAGTTTTCGCCATGTCAGCGGTCTCTTGCGACTTCAGACGAACGTTGTCCTGCGAGAGCGCAGTCCAGCAGCATCCAAGCGGTTCAGAACTTGTCCGTAAAAGACTCGCTGCTTGGATACTCCATCCATTGCGGTGCGCCGACCAGCTATTGCTGAAGATGATGAGCGGCAGGGTTTGCCTGGCAACGGCAGATGATTTTGCCGAGCGTACCCGGTCTGCTACGAGGCTTGGTAGTAGCGAGTCAGTAAGTCTTAGGCTGATGGTTTCTCACGATGCCACGAAAAGTAGCCGGACTCTTCTTATTGTTGTTGCTCGCCGCTTATCCGCTTCATAGCCAGACTCCGGACACTGCGACGATACGAGGGGAAGTTCGCGATCCCAGTGCTGCCGTTGTTTCCGGCGCAACCGTTACGGTGTCGAACGAACTGACTGGTCTGAAGCGGACCATCCGCACTGACGCGAATGGTCGCTTCTCGCTTCCAGGACTGCCAGTCGCCGGCTCGTACACGCTCACGGCAACGAAGTCGGGTTTCGCAGACGCCAAGGTTGAGGGCCTCACCCTGACGGCGGGTCGAACTGCCGAAGTGAATCTTCAGTTCACGGTCGCGGGCGGAACGGTGAAGATCGACGTGACCGGAGTTGTCGGTGGAGTTCTTACCGATGAGCCGCAGTTTGGCGAGCGCATCAGCTCAATTCAGGCGCAGGCTACTCCGCTCTTGAACCGCCGAATCAGCTATCTGCCCCTTCTGAATTCGGCAAATCGTCCGGCGCTCAATCAGGGCGACGTGTTCATGAACCAGAACCTGTTCACTACCGCTGGGACCGGGCGGCGGCAAACTTCGTTTGAACTCGATGGCAGCACCGGTAACGACAGTTGGGGACGACAGACACTGTTCACGAATATTCCACTGGCGAGCGTCGAAGAGATGACCGTGCTCGAAAACTCTTTCTCCGCAGAGTACGGGTCATCGATGGGCGGCGTGGTGAACATCGTCACCAAGAGCGGCGGGAATGCGTATCACGGTGAGGCGCTCGGAGCATTTCGCCCGTCGGGCACAGCGGCGAAGTTGTCGGGCTTTACTCCGGCGACCGTGAATGGAAATTCGATTACCTCTGACTCTCTGAAGCAGTTCTCTGCTGCTTTCGGTGGACCGCTTGGACGGAGTGGACTTGGCGGACGCACGCACTTCTTTGTTTCCGGCGAGTACACATGGGAGAACCGCGCTTCTCCCGTCATTTCAGCCGTAGCGCCGGGTTCGTTCGAGGGACACTACCGCGGCTGGCTGGGATTGGCGCGAATTGATCACCAGATTAACGAGCGCAACAACTTATTTTTCCGCAGCAGCGCCGACAGCTTTCATGACACCAACCCCAACGGCGTTGTCGGGGGAAATAGTCTTCCCACAGTGGATCGCATCTTCAAGCGCCGCACCTATTCCCAGGAACTCGGCGACACTGCAGTCTTGAGTTCTTCGCTGGTGAACAATGCCCGCGCGCAGTTCCAGCTCGCTTCGCCGATCACCGAGTTCGATCCAGTGATTTTCGGCACGCAATTCACCGTTCCTATTCTGGGAGTGGGGAATTTCGTAAGTGGAACTTCCCAGGCAGCAGAGCTGCAGAATCGCCAATACGATTTCAGCGATACGCTCGCTGCGAGCTGGGGACTTCACCAGGTGCGCCTCGGTGGCAGCGTGCTTCACGCTCACAACGGCGGAAATGGAAAAGAGTTTGGCGGACCGAGCTTTCTCGGTTCCCTTACTTACAAGCCCTGCAATCTGGGCATTGCCGCGTGCGAAAGTCAGAGCTACTTAGGCAATATTGCCAACGTGAACAGCTATACGCAAAGCTACGGGAACGCGACCTATACCGTGGACGACACGCTGTGGGCGTTGTTCGCGCAAGATGACTTTCACGTTAAGCGCGATCTGACACTCAACCTCGGTCTGCGATACGAGCAGCAGACGTTCACGGACGCGCGCAAGAACTTCGCGCCGCGCCTCGGCTTCGTTTACAACGTCGGCGGAGCAGGGCAAAGCGTGCTGCGCGGCGGCTTCGGCATGTACTACGCGCAAGTGGTGGACAACGCGGAGGCGAACTACGCGCTGTCAGGTCCGACTGGCTTCTTCAATTTCACCGCGCAAGCCGGGCAGATCGGATTTCCAAGTAGCATCAGCAGCGTGCCCCTGCCTTCATTTCCAGCGGGGGCTCAGGTTCCGGTGCGCAACCTCTACATACGTCCGGGGCGAGCAACCTACTACGATCAGTTTTTTCCCGTTTCGACACTAATTGGATACCCGACAGTCCTCCTGAATCCATATTCTGAGCAATGGACGTTTGGGATCGAGCGGCAGCTTGCTCCGAACTGGGTCTTGAGCGCCGATTACATTGGCTCTCACTCGCTGCACGTCGTTCGTCCTCTCGATGTCGATGCGCCGGCGTCAGTCGCACGAGCAATTACCGCTTCGGGAACGCAGTCGGTACGCTCTGCTCAGGCTGCGAATTGCACCCGTCCGCTGTGGATCGCCTTCTACGCCCAACTCGGAACTGCGTGCAATCCCGCGCAGGCGGCAAATCCTCAGCCCTCATATGCACAGATTCTCAGCGACGTAAATAACGGATACGGCTACTACCACGCGCTTGACTTGAATCTTAACCATCGCTTCACCGATCGCTTCCTCCTGCTCGCCAGCTACACGTGGTCGCACGCTACGAATAACGTCGATCCCGATGTGCCGGGCCAGAACCCGAACGATCCCAATGTCACAGGCCATGCTGAGTACGGCAATGCGGTCTTCGATCAGCGGCACCGATTCGTGCTGAGCGGATTCTATGTTGCCCCGCTCAAGGTTACAGTGGGGGGAATCGCCACACTCGCGTCCGGTCTGCCGTACAACCTGACTACCGGCGCGAACAACTTTGGCGATCCCGGAGCGACGGCGGATCGTCCGTTGATTAACGGAGCAATTGTCGGCCGCAATACGGGAAGGGGAACCTCGATCTATGAGGTCTCTCCGATGATCGAGCGCCCATTCCATTTTGGGTCCGAGCGCGTGCAGCTTACGCTCCGCGCGGAAGCATTCAACGTGTTCAATCACCCGAATTTCGTCGGCTTCAACGGCTTGTATGGAAACGGGACTGCGCCGGCCATTGGTGCGAACGGCCAGCCCGCCATCGGACAACCACTGGTGGGTATCACGAACCAGCTTCCGGCGCGCTCGATCCAGTTTCAGGCGCGGCTCAACTTCTGATGCCCGGCTGCGTTAGACTCGACGTGCGGCAGAGATGAATCCGATGTGGTTGAGGCGCAAAGCGGGAACCAGGAGCGTGGCGGTCGAGCAATTAGGGAAGCTCGAGTCGGAGCTCATGGAGTTGATCTGGAAGCGCGGCGAGGTAAGCGTGCGCGATCTACACCAGGAACTTGCGCCGCGTCTGGCATACACCACGATCATGACTACGCTCGACCGGCTTTTCAAAAAGGGAATACTCAACCGCCGGGCCGTGAACCGTGCGTTCTTCTACAGCCCGAAGTACAGCCGCGAGGATTATCAGCATCAGCTCACCCGGCATCTACTCGGCATCGCAATGGACGAGACGAGCAGCGGGCGCGTGGTTCTGTCGTCATTCGTCGATTACGTCAGCGAGTCAGATCTCAAATTGCTCGACGAACTCGACGATCTCATTCGAGCGAAGCGACGTAGTCTGAGGAAGCAGAAATGAGCCAGTTCGTCCTGCTGTGCGTGACTGTTTGCCTCGCGACGACCGCTCTACTGCTGGTTGTCGGTACCATTCTGGCACAGGTGAGTTGGATCTCTCTGCGACGTAAGGGTCTTGATCGGCGCATTCTGCATTGCCCGTGTTTGTTATTTCTTGTTCGTACACTGCCCCTGAGTCTTCCCGCCGCTGTCACCTTTCTGGCTGTGCTTCCTTCGTTCCTGAAGCTGGAACCGAGGCAAACTGCGGAGAAGCCCGAGTGGTGGGTGGTTGGGCTGTCGTTGTTCTCAGTGCTGGTGGGCACGATCTTTGTTCTTCGCGTGGCCATGATTCTCGCGAGAACATCGCAAGTGCGGCGCGCATTGCTGTGCCGAGCCCGAAGGTTGGATGTCTCATCTCCTATTCCTGCCTACGCGGTCGCTACTCCAGACTCCATCTTTGCAGTGGTCGGAATTCTTCGTCCGCGGCTGTTTATTGGGCAAAGAGTCCTGGATTGCCTGACCTGCGAAGAATTGCAGGCCGCAATAGCCCACGAGATCGGGCATGTGCAAGCATTCGACAACTTGAAGCAAGTGATCTTAAGAGCGATACGCGTCCCGCGCTTACTTGCCGCGAGCGATCGCGCGCTGCTCGATGCGGCTGAAATCGCGGCCGACCGGCGAGCCTTGCGCAATCAAATTTCTCCGCTCGATCTTGGCGAGGCGATTATCAAAGTTGCGCGGTTGAATGCCTCGCCTGTTCTAGCCGCGACGGCCGCCAGTCACCTGGTTCCCGAATTGGATTCTTCAGCGTTGAGGGTGAGAGTTGAACACATTCAGAGCGCGCTGGAAGAGAGATCGCAACAAGTCCGAAAAGTCCTCCTATATCCCTGGATCGCCGGACTCGCGCTGCTCATTCTTTATCTTGTGAAGCTACCGTTGTGGCTTGCTCTGACTCATCGAGTCACCGAATTGCTTGTGCGCTGACCTCGGTCTAAAGAACGCGCCTGGATCGAGCGAAAAACGTTCGTCCGCTCGGTTGCAGGTTCTGCTCATGCCTGGGAATCAACTCTACTGTGCTACGTTGTGCATCTAAAGCGGATTAAAAACGTAGTAAGATTAGAGTGATACGCGAGGGATCGAGCGATGGCATCGATAAGGAAGCGAACCAGCAAGCCGCACCGCTCCGAGCGGGTGGTGCGCAAGTCGAAGTTCCAGGCTGATCTGGCTCCGACTGAAGACCGAATCGTTCGCGGCCTAAAGCAGGAACTGGAGCTTGGCAGCAATACCGATTTTTTCTGTGAAGCCTTGGCATTGTTCCGGTGGGCCGTGTGGGAAAGGAAGCGTGGCCGTCGCATATTTAGCGAGGGCGAAGGCGGTGGGCGTAAGGAACTTGTGTTGCCTCGTCTTGAGCGCGTAGCTCCGGAACTGATCCTTCCCCGGGTGGAGATCGTCTGGACGCAGCAAGAACTGGAAAAGCTGGGAGCACTTGTCTCGGCGGAGCCTGCTGAACCCACCGACACCCTGATCCAAGCGCTGCGAAGCTGAATGGCTGTTCTGATCCGACGCTTGGAAGAGCAGGACGAACTTGAGTCTTTCGATTGCGGCGACGAACGGCTCAATAACTATCTGAAGCGACATGCCTGGTCGAATCAGCAGAGGAGTTCGATCGGGGTGACATACGTCGCGGCAGACGAAGCCGCGCCGCGTTCGGTTATTGGATATTTCACTCTCGCGACAGCCGGCATCCCGCGTGAACGCTTCCCTAAAAAGTACGTGCGGGGGCTGCCACCATACGATTTGCCGCTGATTTTGCTCGCTCGTCTTGCGGTCGATCACCGATTTTCCCGAAAGGGACTCGGACATGCTCTAATTTCCGAAGCATTCAAAATAGCTCTAAGAGTGGCTGACGATGTTGGCTGCCGGTGCCTGATTGCAGACGCATACAAGAACCGAGTTGCATGGTACGCACGCTATGGTTTCATTCCCTTGGAGGGCGCGGCCGAAGGCGCCACACAACGTATGTTCCTCGATATCAGGACGATCCGCAGAGCAGCGAAGGTGAAACTCTAGCCCACCTTCTGCTTGCATGCAGAGACTCCTCATTTGTACAGCAGGCCCCGAGTCGCGTAGCATAGGCGGCCTGTTTATGCATGCGAGATTCGCGTGCTCCGATGCAGGAGGGAATCGTGGCAAAACCGGAAAATGATGACGACCAGGATCAGAGAATCGAGAATTTGAAGCGCCGGGCAGAGGAGCTTTGCGGCGGCCCGATGGAGTTGGAAGCAGCGGACGACCTGCCGGGGGAAATAGAAGAGTCATTCTGGAAACATGTCGTGGATTATGAGGAAGCTCCGCTAACCACGAACTTTCAGCAGTTGGAGATGGCAGGTGTATCACTCCCGCCGCCGGACTCTCTCACGGACGAAGAACTCACGACCAAGCTTTGGGAAGTGATCCATAAGCTCGCGCTGCTACGAGTGTTTCTCGAGCAAACCGATCATCTCAGCGACCGCGAACTCTATACGCATCTCTGGACCGAGTCACTCCGGGAAGAAACGCCGATGATGCCGCCGAATGCAAATGGAGCGTGGCACATCGCAATGCTCGGCGGCTGCAGCGACGAAGACAATCAGCTCTACCTCAAGTATTACGCCGACGAAGACTGGCGCGAGCAGTGGCGCAGGGATTACCCGGATGATCCGATACCCGAGCACGAAGATCTGCCGTACAACCGTGACCGGTTCTTACCCAAACCAGATTACGATCTGCCTGCTGGCGGAGAGCCTAACTGATCGCGTGAAGATTTGGTTCGAGCGTGACACCCAACAGAAAAGGCTCCAGGCGCCGCACCGAAGTCTCGAAGGAGCCGGAGTTGGTCGGAACTGCTGCGCCTTGGCCTAATTTACGTGCTGCCGCGATTGTGACCTGCAATGAGCGCGACTTCGGGGATGTTCCGCTACGCTTTGGTGTCGAAGTACTGACGCCAGCGGTTGCTTTGCGGAGGATCAAATGAGCAAGAATTTACAGAGTACCTATCAGCTTCGGCTGCCACGCTCGGTGAGAGCGGAAGTCGAGCGACGCTCCAAGGCAGATGGAGTGAGCATAAATCAATTCGTTGCCGTTGCCGTCGCAGAGAAATTGGCGGTCATGAATACGGCGGCGTTTTTTGCCGAGCGGCGGAGTCGTGCAGATTTCTCTGCTTTCGATCGACTGATGCGCCGCAAGAGAGGGGAAGCGCCTGAGCCAAAGGCCACCGTCGAGTAAGCTCATACCGTTGACACGTACGTACAAGTGGTTGTCTAAGGAGCTTCTGCCCTGCCGTAAAGCTGACCTGCTCTGCGATTCCGGGGGAGCAACCGTTTTTGGTTGAATGACGACGCTTCTCGATCTGCGATCGTGGAATTCATAGTTGATAAATCCGAGTGCAACGAGCGCGTTCACATCGAGCAGCCAAAGATCCGATTACGAGGATTGGAACAGACGAACAGGCACGGCCTTGCTGTAATGACGGAAATCCTCATCAAAAGTAAATATCTCCCAATCGCGGGAAGAGGCTATTGAGCATAAGAGCGAGTCGATAGCGCTTGTGCTGACGCCCAGCGTTCGGCACTTACAGTCAATTTGGGCCGCAAGCTCGTAATCAGCAGTGGTTAGCTCCTCATCCTCAAAGGCACGAAAACGATGCCTCAAGCGCTCGAATTGATCGGCGTTCCCGATGCCGGAGAGCAGCTCCTGTCGAATCGGGCCGATCACTCTGATACGTTTTTCGGTGATCAGTCTCCGCAAAGTCTCGACAGCCCAACGTTGCTGGGAATCTAATTTGTCTTGATCCCTGCGGAACAATAATGACCACACCGATGTATCAACAAGAACCGGCATTCAGGGACGACGGCGCTCCTGCTTATAGTCGTATCCGGGATCAAAATCGATTTGGCCTGCCAGCTCCAGAATGCGCATCTGTCTTCGACTGCGTATGTATTCTTTGAGCGCCTCAGTAACGGCGTCCTTCTTGCTGCTGTGTTTACCGATCCGGCGAGCCTCCTCAATCAGCCTCGGATTGATATCTAAATTGGTGGCCACACATTCCTCTACACATCAGATTGTGTAATGCTACCATGGTATTCCGATAATTCCCGAACGCGAATTGCAATTTTGAACGAATCGGTTCTACAAGTTCGGTGAGATTTAAGTCGTCGGTAGTGGAGCGTCAGGTCGGTTCTTGTTGTTCAGCACGGCCATGTCCCATGACTCCATTTCTCCTACATTTCGAAGGACAAGCGGCTGCACGTCATCCACTCTTTGGCAAGACGGAGCGGAAAATGGCAACATCTGCGCATCGCGCGAATCGTTTGGGGTATTCCTGACCGATAGAAGGCACTGAAGCCAAGCGGGTTGCACCGTCGAGCGCTTCAGACACGCATCAGAGAAGCGCACCTCAATCACTGAGAGAGGAGACCGTGCGGTATCGCATACGGTTTTGAACCAATGAATTTAGGAACTTCGGTGGTATTTGTGGAGAATGGTCGGCCCTAGAAGACGGTTTTAGAACTTTGTTTAGCGGTGGGTGATTGGCACGGCAACGGCACAATACCGAAGCACCAAGGGAGGGCCATTGGCGTTAACCCAAATGAGGAGGCTGCTCCAAGATGATCTCGAGCACTTCCCTGAGATTGATTGGATGCAGAGAGCGCGAGTGAAACAGAAGGCCAGCTCGAATCAAAATAGCTCGATGGATGCTGCGTGACCCGAGGCGGAAGCAAGGCGGCCGTCACGCGTGATTAGGGGAGCGTGAAGTTTCTCCGCAAGTACGATATAAGCCGCGTCGTAGGCAGAAAAGTTGTGCCGCAGTTGCCAAATGCGAGGCAGCAGAACCAGATGAGGATATCGTGTGACGCGAAGGTCGATGAGATCGTGGAGAGCCTCATCCGCGCGCGTTGCCGGGAGAACTCCTTGGTGGGCGAGACGTCGCAGCACCTGTATGACCTCAAGATCCAGCAGATGAGGTGCGTGCAAAGTTTCACTATGCTTATAGATTCGGCTCTCAATGCGCTGCCCATGAGAGGTTTGGAGAAGCCAATCCACTGCAGCGGAGGCGTCCAGCACAATCATCGCGCTTCGCGTTCTTCCCGGACCAGCAAAGCGCTATTAAATTCTGCCGCGACCGGCTTGCGCTTGTGCAAGCGATCTCGTAATTCCGCGAGCGTCGGCCTCTCTGCGATTTCTCTGATTTCCGTTAGCAAATAGTCTGACAGCGACATGCCCGCCAAGGCGGCCCGAGCCTTCAAAGTGCGATGTAAGGCATCAGGCACATTGCGAAGTTGAATCATTTTTGACATGTTTAAAGCATACTTTCATGTGGATCACATGTCAACAAAAGTCATACAGACACTCCTGCTACCAGCACTTCTCTTAATCAGGGGCTGGATAATTGCCGGATCGCCCATCATTTTGAACCAATGAATTCTTCGTCTTCGGTGGAATTTCGGACGAATGGTCGGGGCGGAGGGATTTGAACCCACGACCCTCTGCTCCCAAAGCAGATGCGCTACCAGGCTGCGCTACGCCCCGACTGCTGTCTATTTTACAAGGACCAACCGAATGCACAATAACATCCATCAATGAGCAAAAAGGCGGCCTGTTGAGGGCCGCCTTGAATCCCATATCGGGAAGTATTTAGAAAGTCACCTTCAAGTTCGACTGCAGAATTCGGCCAGAAACCGCCGCACCCTGGAAGTTTCCGTACGGGCTGTTGGGAGCGCTCACCGTCTCCCAAATCGTGCCGAACAGCCCGGAGGACAGACTTCCGGTTGGACGGTCGAAATTGGGGTGATTGAAGATGTTGTACGCGTTCGCCCCGAGCGACAACGTCAGACCCTTTTCCGTCAGCCGGAAGCTCTTCGTCAACGACATATCGCTGTCGAAGTATCCTGGGCCACGGAAGAAGTTGCGCGCATTGCTACCCCATGTGGTCTGGTGCAAGGCGGGAGAAGTCGTTGCGAGGAACTGGCTCTTTAGTAGGCAAGGAGCTCCAGTGGGACCACCACAATTGCCAGTACCTGGCGTGAGCATTACGCCAAGTGCACGGCCGTTCGAAGCGTTACCTAACACTGAGGATGTGATCGATGTGTAATACACACTGAACGGTGAGCCAGTGTTATGCAGTACCACCCCCGACCACATCCAGCCACCGATTACATTGTTGAGGAAACCGTTCGTTGATTTGAACGGAAGCTCCCAATAGTAGTTGGCGCTGATGACATGACGGATGTCCTGATCGGCGCTAGCGTAATTGTATTTGTCCACATTGAACGGATCGATCACAGTACGCAGCGAAGGATTCGCCAAAGCGTTCAACGGCTCGATTCCACCCTCGTAGATGTCATCCAGAGTGTGGCTCCAAGTGTAGTTAAAGCTGCCAGTAAACCCAGCAGTTAGTCTGCGGGTTGCTGAGACGCTAAGGCCGTCGTAATTTGCCCGACCGCCGTTCTGATACTGAGTAACGTTTGCAAAACGAGTATCCGGAGCAGAAGTTGGCAGGTTCTCGAACCCATTCGGACACTTCGTGGTTGTGCAATAGGCATTATAAGCCTGCTGCGTGAGGAAAAGGTCATACCCGTGGTTTCCTACATAGTTCACAGATACTGACGACTTGTCTCCAATCGCTCGCTCAATTTCGAAGTTCCACTTCAGGTACTTCGGATTGACGATGTTGGAACCGAACAGCGTAAGATTCGGAGCGGTGAAGCTCGGCAGGACTGATTTGATACTTGCTAGCGTGCCGCCATTGTTGTAAGCACTTTGCAGTGCCGCGTTATTAGCCGCGGCTTGCGCCCAGACACTGTTGTTAGCATCAGGCGAAATTGGACCGCTCGTAATCGTGAATGACACTACGTTGGGGAGGTTGGTGAGAACTCGACTACCGAGCAACGCGGGATAGAGATCTGAGAACAGACCAAACCCGCCGCGGACAACCGTCTTGCCGTCCCCCATGGGGTTCCACGCAAATCCTACGCGCGGGCCCCAAACAGCGGATTCCAAATTCGGGAATGCTTGGGTCACGTTTTTGATGGTTTGGTTATACGGCGTGTTCGGATCGTGGCTCATGCTTAGGAAGTCGCTCGTCGGTCGCGCGAAGCAATTACGCTGGCACACCATATTGGAGTTGCGATCCATGCGCAAGCCGAAGGTAAGCTTGAGGCGAGGACTGATCGCCCACTCATCCTGTGCATATAGGCCGAGTGAGTAGTACGCTACCGGGAACTCAAGACTCTTTGAGAAGCGCTGCGTAAAAGTCCCGCCATCGATCACGCCATTAAAGAACGAAGTCATGCTGTTCTCGGTGATCTGACCAGTGCGCAGAGGGCTGCCCGAAAAGTCACCGATATCGTTGCGACGGAAGTTGCCGCCGAACTTGATTCCGTGATTTCCCTTTGTCCATGAAAAGTCGTCAATGAACTGGTACTGCGCGACATTCCGCCCTTGGGGGAAGTTCGCGAAGTTGCCAAGGCCATTGAAAAGACCATCTCCAAACGCAATAGACGTCGGAAACACCGCGGTCGCGCCAGCGAAGTTTGGTGGTCCGAAGATGGCACTGTAATACAGCCCCGAGGCGATGAACTGGTTGACCATGTGATCGTTCAGAGTATGTGTCCAGTTGAACTGGCCATCATCTTCCGGCTGCACGCTATTCGCGCTGAAGGCATTATTGATCGGATCGGTACTGGTGGCCTGCACGCCACGATCCTGCTTATAGCGGAAATTGAGGTTGTCCTTTTGCGTAAGATTGACGTCGATACGAATCGATTGCAACCGTTCAGTGTTCAGGTTGTTGACAGTGTCCTGGAACTTCATGGCGCACGGGCCGCTCACCGCGGGGTCATACAAAGTCGTTCCGATGTCGCCGCAACCCAAGGCACCCGAGGTATCGTCTGCATTTGTTACCGGGACTGCGCGGCTAAATCCGGACGCGCCGTTATAGACCTGGAACGCTTTCGAGTAGAAGGGAACTGAACTCGGCTGGTTAGCGGACAGATTAGCCAAAACCGCCTTTTCGAAGTTGGCGCTTGGAATGAAGACCGGGCCACCCGAGGGAAGGACGTAGCGGATACCTTCATTATCGTAGAAGAAGAATATCTTGTTCTTTTTGATCGGGCCACCAAATGACCCTGCCCACTGATTGCTTACAGCATGAGGACGCGGTGTGTCAGTGTTGTTGTTAAACCAATCATTGGCATTTAAAAGCGCGCCGTTCCAAAGCCAATTGGCATTTCCGTGGAATTGGTTGCTCCCGGATTTCGTCGTGTAGTTCAGGTTGGAACCAGCTACTCGGCCGTACTGTGCCGTGTAGCCGTTAGTGACCACGCTAACTTCCTGAACTTCATTCGCGCCGAGCAGCATGTTGCTAGCACCCGAGTTGTTGAGGTTCAGATAAGGATCGTTGTAGTCGTTACCGTTAATGGTGTACAGGTTCGACATTCCACCGATGCCATTCGACGTAAAATTGCCGTAACCACCACCGGTGCTGACTACGACTCCCGGAGTGGTCAAGGCATAGTTCGTAAGGTCTCCGCCCGCGTTTGGCAGCAACTGGACCTGCTTTACGTCGTAGGTCTGCGTGAGGTTTGCGTCTTCAGTATGAAGCAGCGGAGCTTCGGCGGTGATTTCGACGGTCTGCGTGGAACCGGCCACGGCCATTTGAATCGGAGCACTGGTTACTTGGCCGAGTGCGACGACTACCGTCCGAGTAACAGGATTAAATCCTGGAGCGGTTGCCGTAACTTGGTAGTTGCCAGGTCTCAACAGTGGAAATCGAAAACTTCCCGCTGCCGCAGTTTTCGTCGTTTGGGTTTCTCCCGTATCGACGCTCTTCAAGGCGACAGTAGCATTCGGCACGACGGCACCCGAAGGATCGGAAACGGTTCCAGTAATTTCGCCCGATACGATGTTTTGGGCTGAGCACGTGAGGGCGAGAAACGTGATCATTGCAAAACACAGCAGCCCGATTAAGAATCGCTTCTCTGTGGCCCTTTTGAAAGTCTTCACAGCTTTTACTTTCTCCTAATCTGAATTTTGCCCTTCGCCAGAGTAGATCCCGCTGGAGGTCGGCGTTGGGGGTTGTTGCAAAGCGCTAGAGGCGCAACGAAGGGATGAACTTGCAATCGATAAACCACTTGTTGAATTAAAACGACCTTCTACAATCAACAACTTGCGCCTCGTCCCACGCCCCTTATATCCAATAAATGGGACGAGCCTTCCTACGTCTATATGATTTTCAGTAGAACGGCACTGATCTCGGTTAAGCCGTAGTAAACCGTTTCACCCGGAACAAATGAAATCGATCAATACTCTCTCCGCCCAGCGGCCGTCGTAGCCATTTGGAGGAGCGAGGAAGGCGCAGTGGCCACCGTGAGAGGTTTCTACGAACCGGACGGCGGGATTTGCAGCCAGTTTGGCTCTGGTTTCCGGCAGGATGCGGATGAAGGGATCGTCTTTTGCGTGCAGAACCAATGTGGGAACACGAATCTGTTCCACAACCCGCGCTGCGGCGGCTCGATGGTAGTAGTCGTCGGCTCCGGTGAAGCCTTCGTAGCGGGCGGTGATCTCGTGGTCGAATTCTCGAATGCTCGCGAAACGGCGTAGATGCGCGAGATCGTACACGTCGGGGAACAGCATCGCTTTTCGCTGGTAGCGTTTGCGCAGGCCGCGCAGGAAGCGCTGCTCGTAGAGCCAGTTGCTCCAGGAGTGCAGGGCATCGGCTGACGCCGCAAGATCGATCGCTGGAGAGACCGTCGCGAAGGCTTTCACCTGCTTCGGCGCATGATCGCTCCATTCCCCTGCGAGCTTGAGCGCCAGATTGCCTCCCATCGAAAATCCCACAATGGAAATTCGCTGCAGGCCTTCTTCTTCGATCAGAGCTTTGGCGACGGCGCCGACATCGGCGGAGAGTCCGGAGTGGTAGAGCGTTGGCGTGAGCGTTTCGGTATCGCCGCAATTGCGCATGTTCATGCGCACGACGCTCATGCCCGCAGCCCAGGCCTTGCTGCCTGTTCCAATCACGTACTGCGATTCCACCGAGCCTTCAAGCCCGTGAACGATGATGACCGTCATCGCCTCGGTTCGGTTCGGCTGCCAATGGCACACGCATTCAACTTGAATGCGCGTACCGGAACGATGCTCATCGACCACGAAACGCCGCGGCTCGCCTGGTGGAAGAAGATTCCGGCGCGGCAGGAAGTTTCCCGCGATGGTCTGAAGATGTGCGTGCTGAAGGCCACGCCGTGGTCTGAAGTTGTAATCGGAGGAAACGTCAGCCATCAGGAAGTACAATGAGTTAAAGAACGCTAAGCATTTCGCGATCACACAAATCGCGAAATCACACAATCACGAAATCGCAAAATTTTTATGTATGCCTATTTTCGAGTATATCTGCAAGGATTGTGAGCGCCGCTTCGAGGCTGTCGTTCGCGGCGCCGACGCGCCGGTTTGTCCGTCGTGTTCAGGCAAGAATCTTGATCAACAGTTATCGAGCTTCGCGGTCGGCAGCTCGCAGAAGAGCTTTACGTCGTCGCCAGGGCCCTGCGGGAGCTGCGGCGATCCTCGCGGTCCCGGCGCTTGCTCGATGAATTGAGAGGCTTTGATCTACCTCATGCATTGATCTAGTTCGCGCCTTGTCATCCTGAGCTGAGGAGCGAAGCGACGCAGGCGAAGGACCTTGCGTTTGATTTTGGCGCTGCTTTGCTCTTCCAAAACCAACCCCAATCGCAAGGTGCTCCGGCATTCGCCTCAGCATGACAAGTTTTGTATGGTTCAGGTCTCCGAAAGCGCGCGCGGGAACCCGCTAGGCGCCTCTCAGGGGACGCGCGAGCCTTGGCAAATGCCCGCTGCAGCGCCCGACCGAGGGAAGGGCCGGCACGGCATGCTTCCGCGGGATTCCAGCAAAGAAATACACGCCTATCCCGATGCTGCTCAACGAGTTGGCGCTCGGCGGATCGAGGCGACGGCGATGTTCGCTTCTGGGACGGCAGATTGCGTTCCGCGGGTTCGATCTCGGATTGGATTTTTAAATCAGCGGCTTGCGAATGTTCAACCAGCGGGCGACGCGAAACGCCCATCCATCGGGCGCATAGGCGCGAATGAACACACAGCCAGCGCACGATCGTTGCCGAGATGTGAAAAATCGTCAGCATTGCTTGAGCGGAATTTCTCGCCCGCCTCTGGACCCCACTTACCGTGCTATGACAAAACCGTGCTCGGCGTCAAGCAAAATTTTTTGGTGAAATTTTTGGCAATTCGATTGCTCTGCCAGCACGTACATTGCCATAGAGACCGCGCGATGAGGGCAAGATAGGCTGGCGACAAGCGAACGGGCGAACTCGCCAATTCCCATTACGGGAATCGCAGCCTGGCGGCAACGATTGATTCGATATTGTATTTCCCGAAACGGGACAAGGTCTTCGTGGGGCGGTTCTGTGCATGGAGAGACGCCTTGCGATCTCCGCGATTCAGAAAAGGCGCCAGCGCTAAAGCGCGGTTTTCTGTCGCTGTTGATAGACGCACGGCTTCAGCCGTGCCGTTTGCGGGTGCGCTCAATCTTGCGCTTTAGCGCCTGAGGTCATCTGTTCCCTTAGGAAACGAAAGGCTTACCCTCAGTGGCTAAAGCCGAACCATAATGGGAAATGCCTCTGCGGCAGGGATAAATCCGTGCCCTTCCCTAAATCCACAGCGCTTTTCCGCAGCCTGTGAACGGGAGCTACACCTGAGTAAAAGCGCCGATTAACTGAAGATTTACGGTTATCGCGTGTAGCTGTCGCCCGCCGGTTGCAACACGGCTTCCGGATGACCCTGCTGGACTTTGCTGTGATGACGGCTGTATGTGAAATAGACGATCAGGCCGATCACTAACCACACGACGAGTCGAATCCACGTGGCATTCTTCAGGCTATACATCATGTAGGCCGAAGTGATGATTCCCATAATGGGAGTAAACGGCACCCACGGAGTCACAAAGGCGCGCTTGACCGGCGTTCCACGTTTGCGCAGAACCCAGATTCCGGCGCACACGATGATGAAGGCCAGCAGTGTGCCGATTGAGACCATTTCGCCCAGGACGTTGATCGGCGTGAGCGCGCCGGCCAGCGCAACGCACAATCCTACGAAGATGGTTGATAAATAAGGAGTGCGGAATCGGGGATGAACTTTGCTCGCCCAGGCGGGCAAGAGTCCGTCGCGCGACATAGAGAAGAAGACGCGCGATTGTCCTAATAACATGACCACCATCGTGCTGCTCAGACCGCAGATTGCTCCGAGCTTTACCAAGATACTTCCCCATGATTTACCGGTCACGTCGATGCCGATAGCGATTGGGTCCGGCACATCGAGGTTCGTGTACTTCACTAGGCCGGTAAGAACGATGGCAACGAGAATGTAAAGAATGGTGCAGATCGCCAGAGATCCCAAAATCCCAATGGGCATATCGCGCGCCGGATTCTTTGCTTCTTGTGCGGCCGTGGAGACGGCGTCAAATCCGATATAGGCAAAGAAGATGATGCCGGCCGCAGTTGCTATGCCGGAGATTCCGAAATTGCCGTAGCTGCCGGTGTTGGGAGGAAGAAATGGCGTCCAATTGGCGACTGCCTGCGCTTGATGATGAAACAGATAGTTGCCGCCCACGCCGAGGAAAATGAGCAGCACGGCAACTTTGATAATGACGATGAGCGAGTTGAAGTTGGCCGATTCTTTAATGCCGATTACGAGGATGACGGTTACGATCGCGATTCCAATAAAGCCAAAGAGGTTGAAAGCGGACGTCATGGTGGGCAGCGTGGCCGGATCGACGTGCTCAATGTTGAGCTTCATGATGATTCCAGCCAGGCGTTCCCAGTGTCCGTGATACAGAACAAACTTCGTGCCCGGAGCGCCGGCAAGTGTAGGACTGATCCTGATTCCGAGGTCGCCGAGCAAGCTGAGGACGTATCCGCTCCATCCGCTGGCGACGGTGGCCGCGCCTAACGCGTATTCGAGAATGAGATCCCACCCGATAATCCAGGCAACGAACTCGCCGAGCGTCGCGTAGCCGTATGTGTACGCCGATCCCGCAACGGGAATCATCGAGGCGAACTCGGCATAGCACAATCCCGCAAAAACGCAGGCGATAGCCGCGAGAACGAAGGAAAGAACAATCGCCGGCCCGGCATTTTCGGCAGAGGCCGTGCCTGTGAGCACGAAAATGCCCGTGCCGATGATGGCGCCGATTCCCAGAGTAATGAGGTTCGTAGGACCAAGCGCGCGCCGCAGACTGTGCTCGCCGGTTTCTTCCGCCTCCTGCATGATGATGTTCAGAGGCTTCTTTGCCATTAAATCAGGCATTCATTGTTCTCCTGTGTGTTGCGATTTCAGCCTGCGTGATTCTGTAATTCGGAAGCTTGCACTCTTCCACTTTGCCGCGACCAGAACAGGTACACGGGGATTCCGAGCAGCACGATGATCAGTCCCGGCCAAGTATATTGCGGCTTGTACCGCAGCAGCACAATCTCGATAAATATTGCCATCAATATATAGATTGCGGGCAAAACAGGATACCCGATTGCGCGGTAGGGACGAGGCGCATCGGGCTGCGTCCGCCGCAGGACGAACAGGCCGCCGATGGTGAGAATGTAAAACGCAATCTGGGCAAACATTGTCAGATCGAGCAGTTGGCCATACGTTCCCGAGAGGCAAAGAATGCACGCCCACACCGTCTGCGCGATCAACGAAACTGCGGGCGTTTTATACCTGGGATGCAGGTTGCCGACGGAGCGAAAGAACAGCCCATCGCTCGACATGGCGTAATAGATCCGCGCGCCGGCGAGAATCAGTCCGTTGTTGCAGCCGAAGGTCGAGATCAGGATCGCGATAGCCATCAGCGCTGCTCCTGATGCGCCGAACGCCTGTTGCATGACTGCGGTGCCGACGCGATCGTCGGCAGCATACTGAATGCCGCGAGCGATGATCGTGCTGCCGTGCGGATCGCCATGCAGCGGGAGCACCATCAGGTACACGAAGTTGGCCGCGATGTACAGCAGGATGACAATGCTCGTCCCGAGCGCCAGTGAGAGCGGAAGGTTGCGCTTGGGATTTTCGGTTTCCGCCGCAGTGAAAGTCACGCCGTTCCATGCATCGGCAGAAAACAGCGAGCCGACCTGCGCAATTGCGACGATGGTCAGCAAACCGACAAAGGCAGTCGGTCCTCCAATGCCGACTTGAACCGGATGCAGCGCATGCAATGAGGCGTTCTGCCAGAAGTGTCCAAAGTTCTGGCGGATCGCTTCGGCGTTGCGTCCCAGGGCGGCGCCGACCAGCACCAGACCGAGCAGCGCAGCCGTCTTGGAAAAAGTAAAGATGTTCTGCACCAGAGCCCCGCTGCGCACGCCCAACACGTTTACTCCCGTGAGGAGCAGGATGGTGGCGATGGCAACCAGGTTCTGGCGATTCAAGCCAACATCCATGTTGCCGAGGGCCAAGGGGCCAACGACCCATTTTGGAACGTGTCCGATGTGCCAGATCCATTTGTCGGCCGAGATCACAGGAAAGAGCACGCCGAGAAATTTTCCGAACGCTACGCCGACGGCGGCGATGGTTCCGGTTTGGATCACCGTAAACATCGACCACCCGTAGAGAAATCCCCAGAGCGGCCCGAGCGATTCGCGGAGGAAGACATACTGTCCGCCGGCTTTGGGCATCATCGCTGCTAGTTCGCCGTAGGTCAGTGCGCCGACGATGGTCATGAATCCAGTCACGGCCCAGGCGAGAATGAGCAGTGCGGGCGATTCCACCAGCCTCGCAATATCGGCCGAGACGATGAAGATCCCGGAGCCGATCATCGAGCCGATTACAAGAGAGGTAGCGCTGGTAAGGTTGATTCCCTTGACGAACTCGGTGGATTCGCGAACGGGTACGCGAACCTGGGTTTGGGTGGTCACTGCCTGATAGTTTTACCTCATTTTCTCAAGGAAAGCCGCAGTTCTTTTGCGGGGATCGGGCAGCAAATCGCTGATTACGGCCACGGAATCTGCTCCGGCGTCGATCACCGACCGGCAGTTTTCCAGCGTTATGCCTCCAATCGCCACCAGCGGCTTCTGTGTGAGTGCGCGTGCCCGCCTGACGCCTTCGAGACCAATGACCGGGTCGGGATTTTCCTTCGAACTGGTGCTGAACACCGGTCCGACGGCGATGTAATCTGCGGGAGATCGATCGGCTGCTTCGACCTGCTCGGGATTATGGGTGGAAACGCCAACGATACGCTCAGGGCCGACGATTCTACGGGCGGCTTCGGGAGGAAGATCGTCCTGGCCGACGTGAACGCCGTCGGCGCCGGCCGCCACGCAAAGATCGGCGCGATCATTCAGGATCAGCCGCACGTTCTGGGGAAGCACGCGCCGCAACTCGCGCGCAAGGCGAAGAATCTCGCGCGACGAGGCTTGCTTCTCGCGCAGTTGAAGGAACGTCGCTCCGCCAAGCGCTAGTTCGTTTGCGAACTCTACGACTTCCTTCAGTGCGCCGGTTCCGATTCGTGTGGGAACCAAAATGGGATAAAGGCGCGGGATTGACGTTCGGTCGAGGAAAGTCAAGCGGCTGAACTCGCTTCAGTCAAACAAGTCCTCTCTCCAGAGCTTCCGCCCGCCAAGCGATGTGTAGAAAGCCCAGAGCGCGAGCGCCATAACACTGGCGTATGGAAAGATCACAGCGCCAATAAACCAGCTTGAGAAGTCGCCCGTCATGGGCAGGCTCAGCAGAAGATCGGTGACGAAGAATCCCGAGATAAGCGCGATCAAGCCAAAGCGCACCATGACGAAAGCTGCGGTTCCATAGAGCAGCACCATGGTGGGAACGTGAATCGCCAGGTGTTGCGCTCCGAGGCTCTTGTAGAACACCCAGATTCCGACAAAGACGACCGCAGCCAACCACCTGTTGCGGAGCAGCACACGGAGAAGAAACAGAACAAAGAAGAAGATCAGCGTGCCCTGAAATTCCCACAGAACACGCACCAAAAAATTGCCGGCCACCTGGCGCGCACTCAGAAGGAATGCGAGGTCTCCGAGGTTGGGAGAGTCTCCAAGGCGGATGGTGATCATCGAGTACGCATAGATGATCAAACTGATCAGCATGCCTTCCACGATGCCGAAAAGCAGGTCCTTGGCCACGAGCGGATCGCGCCAGCGACCGTGCAGCAGCCGCGTCGAAGAGATGATTGTTTGCGGCCAATGCCGCCGGACGTAAGGTTCCAGCGCGAGGTACATAACACCGATCAGTACGCTGAGGAAGAGAGCGCCACACAGAGCGAGGAGCAGCAGACCATAACTCGCGATGCCGGCGACAAAGTGCGCGCGCAGGACCCAAACCAGCATATCGACCGTGAAATAAAATGCTCCAATTCGCCATGCTGCGCTGAGATCGGCGCGCTTCTTGCGCGCGTTGCGATACGCCAGCCACGCGGAGCCGAACAGGACAACACCTGCGAGAGTCACGATGAAGATGCCGGAAGCCTTGTCCGAGGCCTTCTCCTGGTGGACTTGGCGATCCGGTTCTCGCCACGGCCCCACCAGAGTGAAAAAGACGGGACGTCCTCCCAGCGCTGCGGCCTCTACCCGAAGCGGAAGGCCGCTTCCCGGCCACGATCCAGTCCAGGCTAGGCGAGTGTCAGAGGCAGCCAGCGAGTTCCATAACGGTTCTGCTGGTTTGAATTGCGCAAACTCCAATCCCGCCAAAGCGAAAACAGGTTTCCAGTCAACCGGCTTTGGCGGTAGAGGCGCATCCTGCTTCTGCGGAGGAATGGCGCCAAAGTTCAGGAGCCTGCCTTGCGGATCCAACTCCACTTCGAGCATTCCCGAAACGGTATTTGGAGGATCGTCTGGACTGGTGAGCCCGGAATTCAAGCTGAAGCTGTCTCTGAACTCGGTTACCACCATGGGCTCCGGACTGGAGCGGTACCAATAGTAGATCGCCGCGGGAGGCTGCGAGAGGACTCTGTTCCAATCAGGCCGGGCACTCTGAGCGTTGATGTAGTGAAGGAAATCGTCGTGCCTCCAAAAACCCCAGTCGCTGTCAGCAGCAGGTTGCGTGTATCCCATCTGGCTCGCAATCTCGCGTGCCTTGTGGGTCAGCACGTCAGGAGGCAAGCTCATGTTCATCTTGGGCAGCGCGCTGCTTCGAACGCCCATCCAGAAGCAAGCGGCCAGAGCGACCAGAATGCCGACGATGCAGGGAACGGCGATCTTCGGAGCAAGTCCTTCGACTTCGCCGGCAGCCGCGACCATTTGCGGCGAGGGTGTCTCGCCCGCAGCAAGAGCCGCAGCCAGCGGATCGCCTCCGGGAAGCGCTGCTGCCACGGCCAGAGCCGAAGCCGGACGCATCGCCGGATCGGGTTCGAGACAGCGGAGGATGACGCGTTCCACTCCGGGATCGAGATCGCGCACCAGCGTGGAAGGATTCGTTGGCGTCGGCGATTCGCTGCGCGTGCGCACGATCTCAGCCAGCGTGTCCGCCTGGAACGCTCGCTTGCCGGTGAAGACTTCATAGAGCACTAGCCCGAGCGCATAGATGTCGCTCTTCGCCGTGACCTCTTTGCCCGCAAGCTGCTCTGGAGCCATGTAGGCCGGAGTTCCATAACGGACCTGCTCGTGGGGAATGTGCTCGGCGAGATCGGCCAAGCCGAAGTCCATGATCACCACTTCGCCCTGACTGTTCAGCATGATGTTGGCCGGCTTCAGATCGCGATGCAGCACGCCTTTGTCGTGCGCCGCAGCCAGTCCGGCGCAGAGCTTGCGCGCGATCTCGAGAGCTTTGTCGGAAGGAAGCCGCCCGATCCGGCGCAACAACGAGCCGAGGTCCTCGCCATCGACGTACTCCATCGAGAGAAAGACCAGGCCGTCGGCCTCGCCGATGTCGTAAATGCGGCAGACGTTGGGGTGTGAAATCCGCCGGGCGATCCGCACTTCGTTGTGGAAGCGCTCCAGCGTGACCGGATCCTGCGCCGTGGCTTCGGGCAGGAACTTCAGCGCCACGGGTTGTTGCAGCCGCAAATCGTCGGCCCGATAAACCTCGCCCATTCCGCCGCGCCCAAGCAGCGCGATTACGCGGTATCGCTCGGCGAGAATCGTTCCCGGAATGAAACGGCCCTCATGTGGGCCACTGCTGGAAGCGGAAGACTTAGGAGTGCTCTTCGGCCTCGAGCTGCGCGGCGGCGCAGGTGTGACCGTCGCTGTGGCCATGGGGTCACTCTGCTGCGAACTGCCGCAGGACGGACAGAACCGCGCGCCCGAATCGATCTGCTGTCCGCAGGCTGAGCAGGTGATGGAAGAAAGCTTGGCCACAGTTCCTGAGTGGACGCCATGATACTAAAGCAAACACATGGCTGAACTCGCGCCCATTGTGACGGTGAGGCGGCTGAAGCTTCCGACGCAAGCCAGCATTGGGACGCTACGAGTGTTCATTTTCGAACACCCCTTCGCACCGACGAACAAGACGCCTGACGCAGAGTTCTCGACTCCCATCGTAAATCTCTCACCCGGCGACATTTATAAGCATTTATCGTTAGGTCAGCTACGTGCCATTTATGCGTATGAACTACAAGTCCGACCAAGGTCAGTCAATGATCCAGTTACGCGGAGTCGAAAAGACCATCAAGTCGCCGGCAGGGACGATCTGGCTGCTGCGGCGCATCAACCTCGATGTGGAGCAAGGCGAGTTTCTCACCGTCATGGGTCCGTCGGGCGCCGGCAAGACCACGCTCATGAGCATCCTCGGCATGCTCGACGACCAATGGACCGGCGAGTATTACTTCGCCGGCGAAGCCGTCCACAAGATGAACCGCAAGCAGCGCTCCGAGCTCAACAAGAAGAACATCGGGTTCGTCTTCCAGAGCTATCACCTGCTTGACAATCTGACTGTGGCCGAAAATCTCGATCTGCCGCTTTCATACAAAGACATCAAGAAGTCGGAGCGCGCGAGTCTGGTCGCGGATACGCTCGATCGCTTCAATATCGTCGGTAAAAAAGATCTTTACCCGAATCAGCTCTCCGGCGGACAGCAGCAGTTGGTCGGCGTCGCGCGAGCGGTGATTAACAAGCCCAAATTGATACTGGCCGACGAGCCCACCGGCAATCTGCACTCCGACCAGGCAAAAGAAATCATGGAGCTCTTCCGCCAGCTCAACGAGGCTGGAACGACGATCATCCAGGTAACGCACTCGGAAGCCAATGCAGCCTACGGACATCGCACGATCAAGCTGCTCGATGGATGGATCGTCGGCGACACCAAGCGTCCGGTCGAAGCCGGCGCCCTGGTGACGTAAACGTCACGCATAAAAATTTGACCAAGGACAAAAAGGAGCCTTGAAGCCGATGCACAAGTGTTTCTATTCGCAGCTCAGAGCCATCGCGCTGTTCTGCATCGCGACCTTTTCCGCTTTTGGGATTGCCCAGGAAGCCAAGCCCACTGACAATCCGCCTCCCGCATCTGCGACTGCGGAACAATCCGCTCCGGCAGCTCCCCAGCCTGCGCCTGCCGCCACAAGCTCAGCTCAGACGCCCGCGCCGGAAATTGACCGCAGCAAAATCGACTTCTCTAAATCGCGGAAGTCGTTCCCAAATCTGCTCGCGCCCTATGAAGGTCGCACGCTGCGCAGTCCTAAGCTCGACAACTCTCCGCGAATCAACCAGCTCATTAAAGATGGAAAGCTGATGCTGTCGCTGAACGATGCCATCGCACTGGCACTGGAAAACAATCTCGACCTCGCGATTGCCCGGTACAACCTCGACATCGCTGACACCGACGTTCTCCGCACCAAAGCGGGCGCGCAGGCGCTCGGAGTTAATACGGGCGTCGTGCAGGGCACTCCGGGTGGCGGCATCGGCGGATTCGGCAGCGGTGCTCCCGGCGCAGGCGCGGGCGGATCGACGGCAGGCGCCGGAGGAGCAGGAAGCGGCGCCGGTGGTCTGGTGCAATCCACAATTGGAACTGGCGCTCCGGTCAATTCCTACGATCCTCAGATCAGCTTTCAGTTCAACGACGAACACGGAGTCTTTCCCGTAGCCAACCAGGTAACGTTCGGCGTTCCCTCGGTGCTGCAGAACACAGTCAACGGCAATGCCGGTTATCAGCAGTCGTTCCCAACGGGCACGACCATGAACTTCGTGATGCAGAACAGCCGGCAAACGACGAATGGCCGTTTCACTGAGTTAGTTCCCAACCTGAATTCCTATTACCAGTTGAAGCTGACGCAGCGCTTGCTTTCCGGATTTGGGCTTGGCCCCAACCTTCGGTTCCTGCGCATTGCGAGAAACAATCGCGAAGTTACCGACATCGCCTTTCGCAATCAGGTCATCGCGACGACGACGCAGATTGAGAACATCTACTGGGACCTCGTCAACGCTGTCGAAGATGTAAAGGTGAAAGAGCGCTCTCTTTCGCTTGCGCAAAAGACTCTCGAGGACGACAAGAAACAGGTTGAGCTGCAGGCGATCGCCCCAATCGAGGTTACGCGCGATGAATCGGTGGTCGATACCAGTAATCAGGACCTGATCATTGCGCAGACCAATCTGCAGCTTCAGGAACTGCTGATGAAGAACGCTATAACGCGTAATCTCAGCGATCCCGAAATAGCCTCAGCCGAGGTGGTGCCAACCGACACGATCGTCGTTCCCGAAAATGAACCAGTGGTGCCTACGCAGGACCTGATTGCCGAAGCGCTTTCGCATCGGCCGGAATTGTCGATGGCAAGAGTTGATATGACCAACCGCCAGCTCACGCGAAAAGCGGCGAAGAATGCTCTGTTGCCGACGCTCGATCTGGTTGGATATTACGGCGGATCCGGTTTGGCGGGGGTACCCAATCCGCTGATTCCCGCAAACGCGGGCCTTCCCACAACGGGTTTCGGCGACGCGTTTACGCGCACCTTCAACGGCAGCTCGCCGGATTACTCGATCGGCTTCACGTTGAATTTCCCACTTCGGAATCGCGCAGCGCAGGCCGATCAGGTGCGTTCCGAATTGGAATACGGGCAGGCTGAGCTCCATCTTCAGCAGTTGCAGAATCAGGTGGGAATCGAGGTACGCAACGCGCAGTTCGCGGTCACGCAATATCGCGCTCGGGTAGTGGCAGCGAGGAAAGCCGTCGAGGTCGCACAGCGCACATTGGACATCGAGCAGAAAAAACTTGCCCTCGGCGCCTCGACCAGCCTGCAGGTGCTTCAGGTGGGCCGCGATTTAGCAGTGGCCGAATCGAATCTGGTGACCGCGACAACCGCGTACGCGAAAGCCAGAGTGGAGTTAGACCACTCCATCGGTGCTACGCTGATAAATAACGGAATCAGCATCGACGATGCGGAAACCGGCGTAGTTCATGCGCTGCCGAAGATGTCAGGAGTAGCGCCGGTGCAGCAGTAGGTTTTTGCATTGTCATTCCGAACGGATGCTCACACGTGCTTTTCGCGTGAGCAGGAGTGAGGAATCCCTACGCACTTTCAAGACGGTTGTGTAGTGACTGGGAAGCGATATGGATTCCTGCGCCAACACCAGGCGTTCGGAATGACAGAAAGAACACAGGAGGACATTTGCCAATCAGCAGTCTCGAGCAGGGTGAAACAACAGAAGTAAGCACGGCATCTATGCCGCCGCGCATTCTCGTCGCCGACGACCAGGCAGACGTGCGCGAAGCCCTGCGTCTGCTGCTGAAAGGCGAAGGATACCGCATTGACGCCGTCGCCTCTCCCGAAGCCGTCATGGAAGAGCTTGCGTCGGGCGAGTTCGACATCCTGCTCATCGACCTCAACTACACGCGCGACACAACCTCCGGCGCAGAAGGTCTAGATCTCCTCTCGAAGATTCAGGATGTTGACAGCACCCTGCCGGTAATTGTGATGACCGCCTGGGGCAGCGTAAATATTGCGGTAGAGGCCATGCGCCGCGGTGCGCGCGACTTCATCCAGAAGCCTTGGGAAAACGAGCGGCTGATCAGCATTCTGCGAACGCAAATCGAACTGAGCCGCGCGCTCAAGCGCGCTCAGCACCTCGAAGCCGAGAATCGCCTTCTGCAGGCACAAGGGCGGCCGACGTTCATCGCCGAGTCCAAAGTGATGCAGCCCGTTTTGGAACTCATCGCGCGCATCGGACCGAGCGACGCGAACGTGCTCATCACCGGCGAGCACGGCACGGGCAAAGAAGTTGTCGCGCGCACGCTGCACCTGTTGTCGCCGCGAGCCTCGCGTCCGATGGTCACGGTCAACACCGGCGGCTTACCGGAAGGCACCTTCGAGAGCGAACTCTTCGGACACGTAAAAGGCGCATTCACCGACGCCCGCACCGATCGCATCGGGCGCTTCGAACTTGCCGACAAGGGAACGATCTTCCTGGACGAGATCGCAAACGTTCCGCTGAAACAGCAGGCAAAGTTGCTGCGCGTTCTCGAAACCGGAGAGATGGAACGCGTGGGCTCCTCGAAAACCAAGAGCGTCGATGTCCGCGTCTTATCCGCAACCAACGCGGACCTCAAAGCCGAGAGTTCCAAGGGAACCTTTCGCGCCGACCTTCTCTTCCGTCTGAACACGATCGAAATCCATCTGCCGCCCTTACGCGAGCGTCGCGAAGATATTCCTCTTCTGGCACAGCATTTCCTGAAGGCCTACTCGCAGCGATACCGCAAGCAGGTGAACCGCTTCGATCCGGCAGCGATGCAAAAGATGCTCGAGCACTTCTGGCCGGGAAACGTCCGCGAGCTGGACCATTCCATCGAGCGCGCCGTCCTGCTCGCGCAGGGCGAGTCGATCCGTCCAAGTGATTTGGGACTGAGCGATAAGCGCGAGAGCACGAGTTCCATCGAGGAGATGAGCCTCGAAGAAGTAGAATCGCTGCTCATCCGCAAGACGCTGGGACGCTACTCCGGCAACATCAGCCACGCCGCCGAAGCGCTGGGACTGAGCCGAAGCGCGCTCTATCGTCGTATCCAGAAATATGGCCTCTGAGCTCGACATCTTCGGGCACGTAGTTGCACCTACTTCTTCTCGTCGCAAAAAGAAAAAACTTCTCAGCTTCGAGAAGCGCCTGCTCCTGTTCGCGCTCGGAGGCGGTCTCTTTCCGCTCGGCGTCTGCGAGCTCCTGATTTGGCTCGGCAATTATTCGTCGCAAACGCAATGGACTCTAACGTTTTTTCTCGTGCTCGGCTGGCTGATCGCAGCCTTTGCCATACGGGCGCAGGTGATTCGCCCGCTGCAGACTCTTTCGAACATGGTCGCCGCCTTGCGGGAAGAAGACTTCTCCTTCCGCGCTCGCCGCGCCAGCCGCAACGACGCTCTCGGCGAACTCGTCCTCGAAATCAATTCCCTTTCTGACACTCTACAAGGCCAGCGCCTCGGTTCGATGGAGGCCGTCGCGCTCCTCAAAAAAGTGCTCATGGAGATCGACGTTGCCGTGTTCACCTTCGATCCCCAACAGCGGCTTCGCATCGTCAACCGCGCCGGCGAGCAGCTCATGGCGATGACCGCCGAACGCATGCTCGGACGCACCGCCCAGGAACTCCATCTTGGCAGCTTGCTCGGCCATTCCGGCGGGCGCACCCTGCGTATGAGTTTCCCAGGACGGGAAGGCCGATGGGCGATTCAGCAAACGTCATTTCGGGAACGCGGCGTGCCTCACCAACTGCTGCTGATTTCCGACCTGAGCCGCGCCTTGCGCGAAGAAGAGCGCCAGGCATGGCAGCGACTGATCCGAGTTCTCGGACACGAACTCAACAACTCGCTCGCGCCGATTAAATCGATTGCCGGAACGCTGCGATCGTTAGCCGCGCGTCCAAATCGTCCGCCAGACTGGAACCAGGACGTCGAACGCGGCCTCGAAGTGATCGAAAGCCGCGCCGACGCCCTCAGCCGCTTCATGCAGGCCTACACCAAACTCGCGCGACTACCTGCGCCGACGTTCAGCAAAATCCAAATCGGAGACCTCGTCCGCCACGCTTCCGGACTCGAAGCCCGGCTTCCGGTCGAAGTATTAGCTGGAGAGGAAGTCGCCCTCGACGGCGATCCCGACCAGCTCGAACAACTACTGATCAACGTCGTCCGCAACGCGGTCGATGCCTCGCTCGACCCGTCGATCCGCACGCCCGGCTCGGTTCAAATCGGCTGGAACGTAAACGGACAATCCGTCGAAGTCTTCGTCCGCGACCAGGGCCCCGGACTGCTGAACAGCAACAACCTCTTCGTCCCGTTCTTCACGACGAAATCCGGCGGCAGCGGTATCGGCCTGGTACTGAGCCGCCAAATCGCGGAAGCCCACGGCGGCACTCTCACGCTTGAAAACCGCAAAGACGTCCGCGGCTGCCAGGCGACGCTCCGACTTCCGTTGGATTCCCACGCGCCTGTATAAAAATTTGTCATGCTGAGGCGAATGCCGAAGCACCTTGCCGTTGGGGTTGGTTTAACAAGAGCAAAGCAAAATCAAAAACAAACGCAAGGTCCTTCGCCCCCGTCGCTTCGCTCCTTGGCTCAGGATGACAAGGCATGAGTTAATTAATTGCATGAACTAAATAAACCCTGTCATGCTGAGGCGAATGCCGAAGCACCTTGCGGTTGACTTTAGGGTTGCGGTTGCCGTTGGGGTTGAAGTTGGTGTTGGGGTTGGTTTTTATGCGCGATTATCGCTTCTTCGTTTACATGCTGAACAGCAGTTCTCGTCGAACGCTTTACACCGGCATGACGAACTGCGTGATTGATCGCGTGAATGAGCATCGTTCGCGGAAGGACAAGCGCAGCTTTACCGCGCACTATCGCGCTTATCGGCTCGTTTATTACGAAGAGTTCGCCGATGTCCATCTCTGCATTCGCCGGGAGAAAGAGATCAAGGGATGGAGCCGCGCGAAGAAGAACGCGCTGGTGGAGACGATCAATCCGAAATGGCGCGATCTAATGGCGGAGTGGGAAGAGAAATACGGCCTGGATTTCGTTGTGCCCATTCCGCCATATGAGGGAAGAGCGATGCAGCAGCAAAGGCAAACGCAAAAACAAACGCAAGGTCCTTCGCCCACGTCGCACCGCTCCTCAGCTCAGGATGACAAGGCGTGGGGGAAATGAACGCGTAAGTTGAAAAACGCGTGAACCATACAAAAACTTTGTTATGCTGAGGCGAATGCCGAAGCACCTTGCGGTTGGGGTTGGTTTGGTTTTGCAAGAGGCAAGGCAAGGGCAACACCAAAAGCAAACGCAAGGTCCTTCGCCTGCGTCGCTTCTCTCCTTGGCTCAGGATGACAGGGCGCGAGGTAAATCAAGGCGTGAGGCAGATCAATGCGTGAGTTGATAAATCGTCTGAACTACATAAAAACCTTGTCATGCTGAGGCGAATGCCGAAGCACCCTGCGGTTGACGTTGGTTTTTGCAAGAAGCCAAAGCAACGTCAAAAGGTTCTTTGCTGTTGCCTCTCTGCTCTTCCTCCTGCGCCGTAATTCGTTGGCACCAGAACCACTTAGCTCACATTTTGGTTTGACAACGTCGATTCGCAGCAAATACGATTCGCGAACCCACAAAAAAATCTCGCGAGGTGCGAATCGCGGGGCTGAACACCAAAAATTGGAGGAGCAAGATGCGCGTGTTGTTCCGTTTAGGACTACTAGCTGCGCTCTGTTGCTGGCTTGCGTGTGCCGCGATTGCGCAGGAAATTACGGGATCGATTGCCGGAACGGTAAAGGACCCACAAGGGGCTGTGGTTCCCGGCGCGACGGTAACCATAACCGACACTGACAAAGGCGCCGTTGTTCGCACTGTCAAAACCAGTAGTGGTGGAGATTTTGTCGCCCCGCTCCTGCCCGTAGGGCACTACTCATTGGCAGTTCAGGCGTCCGGGTTCCAAAAATTCGTTCAAACCGGGATCGTGCTGAATGCCAACGATAAGCTCACCTTTTCGCCAACGCTCACCGTGGGCTCTACTGAACAGACAGTTGAGGTGCAGGCAAATGCCGCACAGGTGCAACTGCAATCTGTGCAATCGGGAGGACTGATCAGTGGAACGCAAATCCGAGAGCTTTCGCTGAACAATCGGAACTACGAGCAGCTAGTTCTGTTGCAACCGGGAGTTTCCTCGACGAATAACACCGATCAACTGTACGTTGGAGCTTTCACTCCGTTTGGGACCAATAGCCCAAACATGTCGCTCAACGGCGGCCGACTAGAGGAAAACAACTGGCTTGTTGACGGATTCGACAATGTCGATCGTGGCTCAAATACGACATTGCTCACATTCCCGAGTGTCGATGCAATCTCAGAATTTCGAGTCATTAGAGGTCAGTATGAGCCGGAATTGGGCCGTTCGGCTGGCGGCCAGATCAACGTGGTCACCCGCTCGGGAACGAGCGACATCCATGGCGGAGCCTACGAATTCTTTCGCAATGATTTTCTCAATGCAAACGACTGGTTCAACAAGCGTACGGAACTAAGCAAGGGTCTAGCGAACAAGCCCCTGCCCCAACGCTACAACAACTTCGGCGGCACTATCGGCGGACCCGTGTGGATTCCGAAGTTGTACGAACAGCGCAATAAAACGTTCTTCTTTGTATCGGAGGAATGGCGCCGTACTCTGACTTACACCAACCCACAGGCAGAGGTCCCTACGCCGGGAATGCTGACTGGAAATTTCATTGATCCCGTTTGCACTTCCTGGACAGGAACAAACTGTAACGGAACGGGAAAGACTATAAATCCCGCGAACTTCAGTCCTATCGCGCAGGCGTACATAAAGGACATCTTTTCCAAAATTCCAGCGCCGAATAGCGTGACTGATCCGTTCGGTCTGCTTCCCGCTCTGAGAAACGTTTACAACTTCCGCGAGGACCTCGTTAAGATCGACCACATCTTCTCGCCGAAGTTGACTGTGAGCGGCAAGTACCTCCGCGACACGATCCCTACGGTGGATCCTCAGGCATTTTTCGGAAGTGGAACTCCAATTCCGAACGTTTCAACTACGCACACCAACGCGCCAGGGAGTAACTACAGCCTGCGAGCGACCCTTGCCCTCAATCCGACATTCCTCGTCGAGTCCGGATATGGATACTCGTATGGCGCGATAGTGAGTGATCCAGTCGGCTACATTACCAATGCGAACTCCCCAGACGTTGTGAGCGCATTTGGGTCAAAGCTGCCGTTTAAAACGACGCTGAACCGTATCCCAAGCCTCACGTTTACGAGTGGCAGCCCAATTGGCACTTTCGGCCCATATCGGGACTACAACCGTAACCACACCGCTTTCGCAAATGTAACCAAAGTGACCGGAACGCACACCTTTAAATTTGGTGCGATCTACTACCACTATCAGAAGAACGAAAACGCCGCGAACGGCAACCAGGGATCGTTCTCTTTCAACAACTCTGGACGGCCGAGCACTGCTACTCCTAGTTTCGAACAAGCGTGGGCTAACTTCTTGGTGGGACATGCTTCGGGATTTAGCCAAACGTCAATCGATGCATTCCCAGATATTCGCGACAATCAGTTTGAGTACTATGCGCAGGATACCTGGCGCGTTCGCCCGAACTTCACTTTCATCTACGGTTTGCGTCACTCCTTCTTCCGGCAGCCGACTGATGCAAGTGGACAGCTCAGCAACTGGGATCCCCGTTTCTACGATCCTTCCAAAGCGCCATGCGTGACTTCCGGTGGAGCCTTGGATGTGACCCTTAATGCAAGCGGCAACCCAGTCAGCGCTTGTAATCCTAATTACAGTCCGCTGAATGGGTTCATCTTTGCCCACCCTCCGAGCAACTACTTCGGTTATGCCGGAACTCAGTCCCCGTATGGCGACAAGGTAGGACCTGAGTACAATCTGTCGATCGCACCGCGAATCGGCTTTGCTTGGGATCCGTATGGTGATGGGAGAACCTCCATTCGCAGTGGTTTCGGAATGTTCTATGACTCCGGAATCGAGTTTGGGAATTACGAAATCAACGTCTTTAGCAATCCTGGTTTTGTAACAACCTACGCTCCAGTCGTAACCAACACTGCAGCAGGCGGTGATTTGCTCGATAACCCGACCGGCGGCGCGATCAACAATCCCTTCAATGCTGCCAAGCAGTTCTTTAGCCTTGCGGCGATTCCCTATCGCACTCCTTACACCGAACAATGGAGCTTGGATGTGCAAAGAGAAATAGGGCACGGATGGATTGCTGACATCGGATACAACGGAAACCGCGGGGTGCGATTGCCGGGACAGATTGATGCCAATCAACCCATACCGAGCTCGTATTTGAGCTGTACCGCAACCAGTCCGTGCTTCGGCGGACCAGTAAAGGCCAATCCAGTCGTTATTGGTGCACCGATCAATTCGATCTCGTGTACCTCGGCTCAAATCTCGAGCGGAACTTGTCCAGTCTCGGATCCGAATAATTTCTCCAAAGTGAACGCATTGCGGCCAGTAATTGGATACGCAGGTATTCGAGCTACGAGAAATCAGTTCGGGTCAAACTATCATTCGCTTCAATCACAACTGCAGAAAGCATTTAGTGACGGGTCATTGGTCAACATGTCTTACACGTGGTCTCACGGCCTCACTGATATCCAATTTGACCGTGGAGCGGGTGGTGCCACTACCCCGCAGAACACCTATGACATTCCGAACAACTACGGTCCCTCCGCAGCTGACCGCAGGCATATCTTTACTGCCAACTTCGTGTGGAACCTCCCGTTCCTGAGACATGAATCCGGATTCGTCGGGCATGTCTTCGGAGGCTGGGAGGTATCCGGGATACAGACATTCCAGACCGGTCTGCCAGTGACTCCGTTTACTGCGCAAGACATCGACCCGACCGGACAGGGATGTTTGGGGCCATCTCCTTGCCTCATTCGCCCGAACCAACTCGCTAACCCGGATTCCGGCGCGCCACACACAATTACGCAGTGGTACAACGCCAGCGCGCTCCAGGATCCGCCTGTGACGCAAACGACGGAGACCACTGAACGTCCGGGCGCGGCACGTGCACCTGGGTTCTGGCGAACCGACCTGTCGCTGTTCAAGAATTTCAAATTCACTGAACGGTTCACAGGCCAGTTCCGTTGGGAAACCTTCAATACCTTCAACCATTTCAATCCGGTTTGCTGCGGTTCTAACAACATGGGTAGCTCCGTGTTCGATCAAGTCACGAGCGCTCGCGAACCGCGCATTCAACAACTTGGATTGAAGTTCAACTTTTAACTCCGCTCAAAACAACATAGGCCCAGCTTAGAGCTGGGCCTTTTCTCTTTTCTGGAATTGCCGAGGACTGCGGAACTTAGCTGCTCCGCACGTTAGTGACTTCTTTGAGAAGATTTATGGGATGAAACACCTCTCTTTGTAGCCCAGTATGGAGCTGTTCCTGACACGAAATGCCTGTAGCGACCAGCGTTCGCGGTCCATCTGCTTCTGCCGCTCTTACTTGGTTGAATAGGTCTTCGCCTACGGCCATGCTTAGTTCGTAGTAGTCCTTCTTGTAGCCGAAGCTGCCGGCCATGCCGCAGCATTCTACGCGTGACGTGGCCACGTCGAAGCCGGCGGCGCGGAGGAGGGCTTCTGTTGGTTCGGCTGCGCCGATCGTTTTTTGCTGGCAGTGGCTGTGGTAGAAGAGCCTCGTTCCTAGCGGATGACGTGATGCCTCGAAGAAGTCTGAGGCATCGAGATTGCGCTCCTGCAGCATGCGCCACAGGTACTCGACGGCTTCGAAGCTGTGCGCGCGGATTTCTTCGAAGGTATTGCGATCGAGGAAGTGGCGATTGTCTAAGCGGAACATCGCGAGCGCGCTTGGTTCGATTACGACGATGTCACGGCCTTCGCGGATGTGCTTCAGCAGAATCTCGCTCGTCTTTTGCGCCTGCTTCTTTGCCGTCTGAATCAGGCCCTGCGAGAGCGAGGCGCGTCCGTCGGCAGAGACTTCGGTTAGGACTACGTCGATGCCCAAGGCGCGGAAGACTTCGATTGCGGCGATTCCCCTTTCGGGAGAGCCGTAATTCGTGAAAATGTCTGGAAATAGCGCGACGCGTCCGCGATTTGCAAGCTGTTTCGCCGGCGGAAGCTTGCGGGCGGCTTGGACCAGAGTCGTCGCCGCAAACGGAGGCAGTTGCCTCCTCTGATCGATTCCGGCGATACGCTCCATCATTGCGCGGCTGCCGGGCAGCTCGTTCATCCAGTTTGAGAGTGGAGCGAGACGCGATCCCCATTTCCCAAAAAGGTCATAGCGGCCGAAGAACATCTTTGGGACGGTCGCTTTGTCCTCGGCTTCCGCGCTGAGGGCTTTTTGCAGGAAACCGCCCGATGCGGCGGCGTCGATTTGGTTAATGCGCTCGCGCAGGTTCGAATTCAGCCAGGGGATGTCGATGCGCACTGGACACTGGTTCACGCACCGGGTGCAGCCGGTGCAGAGCTCGTTGAAGCGCGCCTTGAGCAGATCTTTTGTGCCTGCCTCCCACGAGCCGCCGATGCCGCCTGAGTAGGTCTCGCCGCCGAAGGCGTGCCCGCCTACGGTTTGGAAGTTCGCACACGAATTCAAGCACGCAGCGCAGCGGATGCAGTAGAGAGCCTCATGAAGCACAGCGTCTTCGCGCATGCGCATCCGGCCGTTGTCGATGAGCACGAGATGGAACTCGCGCTTTGCTTCCGGACGATCGGAGAGCACCGGCGCGGCGCTGAGTGGAGGAGTCAGAACGCTGGTATATGACGTTAAGCCCTGTCCCGTCGAGCTGGGAGCAAGCAGTTCGAGAAAAATCGCGAGATCGCGACGCGATGGGAGGACCTTCTCGACTCCGGCAATCGCGATGTGCAGCGGCGGCACGTAGGACGTGAGACGAATATTACCTTCGCTCTCCACCAGCACAATGCTTCCTGTGTCGGCGGTGACGAAGTTCGCGCCCGAGACTCCGGCGTCGGCGTTGAGAAACTTCTGCCGAAGAATCTCGCGGGCAAAGCGCGTGAGCTCTTCGCCGGTATCGAGCGGCGAGTCGGTTTGGAACTTGCGCTTGAACAACGCGGTGATGCGTTCGCGGCTGTAGTGAATCGCCGGCCCGACGACGTGCGACGGCTGCTCGTCGGCGATCTGTAGAATGAATTCGGCGAGATCGGTTTCTGCAACTTCGATTCCGGCTTCTTCGAGGTGATGATTGAGATGCACCTCTTCCGAGGTCATGCTCTTACCTTTCACCAGCAGCCGAACCTGGTGCTCGCGGCAAACTTGTGTGATGTAGCGCGAAGCTTCGTTGCCGTCCTTCGCCAGAAAGAAGTGTCCGCCGTTGCGCTTTACGCTCGCCTCTACCTGCGCGAGAAGCTGGGGCAGGCGCGCGATTGCATCTTCTTTGATGGCTCGCGCGCGATCTTTGAGCGCGTTGTAGTCGGGGATAACCGCGACGGCTTCGTAGCGTCCGTTGTTGAAGGTCTGCGTGTTGTGCCGGACTGCGGGGCTCTCGATGTCGAGCGCCATGCGAATGGCCTTGAGCATCGCCGACTTCTGGCTCTTGTCGGCAACCGATCGCGGCGAAATGGCGGCAGCAGGGGTGGACATCGCTACTCCAGAATAATCACGTGCAGCTTATGCGGACCATGTACGCCACGCACCAGCGGTCCCATGTCGGCAGTTGCACTTGGTCCGGTGATGAAGACGAAATTGCGCGTGAGCCCTTTGCCGCCTAAACGGCTGGGATCGAAGATCTCGGCCGGCCTTTCGACGATAGTGTTGGCAGCGACTACTGCGATGTGCAGACGCGCGAGCAGGCTGATCGCTCCGGAGTATGCATGATCAACCGTCACGCAAACTGAGCCGGTGCGCGCGACTCCCGCAAAGGCATCAGTGATTCCCACATCGCAGGCAGCCAGTTCCGCTTTGGAACGTGCAGTGACGATGCCGGGCAGGCGATAAAGTTCCGCGAACAGATCAGCAGGTAAATCGAGCGGCTCGGCGATGGCGATGCGCCCATTCGCGATTTGTCCTACGGCGGACGCAAGCGCGCTTGCCGTTCCGGCTACACGCTCCACGGTCGCGGCGGCCGAACGGGCGGCGGATTCAAATCTGGCGATCAAATCGTGTTGTGTGCCAACGGCGGAGCTCATTCCAAGGTCATCGTAACTCTAACGTGGAGCCGGCCCCCCCGGCCGGGTTTTAACGCAATTTCGCAATTCCGCGATTTTGTGATTTCGTGATCTCGCGATTGGAAGATCAAAAATCACGAAATCGCGAAATCGGGAAATCACGAAATTCTCAACACACGTCCGAGGGCGGCCGGCTCCACGCTGCTTTCTTCCACTTTAGTTTTCTTTACTAATCCACAGCAGTGGCTGCCTTATTGGATTGTTCCGGATTATCTCCTCCACATTCGGCTCGTGCGGCAGCTTCTTCCATGTTGCAATGTATTCCCGATTTGAGAATGCGATCCCGGCGAACAGCAAATCGGGCTGGCGAATTGGCCAGTATTGAAAGTATTCGACGTCCGGTTTGTAGGGCCATTTCGCTTTGTCCTGGATATAGGGAAACATCCATGCCATTGTTTTCCGAAATCCTCTTCCGTCCGGCAGCGCGAATTGAAATAGATTGTCGCCTTTGAGCGTCTGGCAGATCGTCGCTAGTCCTGAAAGGTTGAACAAACAATAGTTGTACGGCTTTGTGCGCCGCAGCTCCTCGGGTAGGCTGCCGTCGCTGGCGATCTGGTGTGGAACCAGAACCGTTTTGAAACGTTCCGCGCAATAGGCCGCCACTTCTTTATTGCCGGTGAGAGCGGCGAATTCAGCGGCTTGCGCTACCCACCAGGTACCGTGATTGTTCTTCGCGTCTCGCTCGTCCTGTCCGTTCTTCGATGTGGTCATCCAATGCAAGTAATCGGCAAACCATTTTTTTACGCCATCCAGCTCGGCGGAGGACAACGCTTTAGCACCGGCGAGTACCGGAATGGAACGGGCTACTTCGACGAGGTGAATTGTGTCGATGATTCCCGTGCCTCGGCCGGTCGTGCGGCCATGAATCGCCTGCGCGTATTGCAGGTTCGGATTCATCATCGTCTCGGGATTAAGGAACCACGCCGGCAGATGGGCGGCGGAATGATCGGCGTATCGCTTGTCGTGCGTGAGCACCCAGGCTGCAGTCAGCGTCGGAACCTGCACTCCGAGCTGAATCAGCGCATGGCGGTGGGCGGTGAAGTTGTCGGGATTCGACATGCCGTCGCGCTGAACGTATGGCCCATTCGGGTCCTTGGGATCGGGCCACCAGTAATCGCCTTCGGAGAAGTAGTCGTGTTTGCCTCCGACGCTGCGCGGACTGGAGAACGCCGTGATCGTGACTGGCTTCTGACTCAGGTACTTCTTTGCTGCGCTGAGCACGCGCGGCCGCTCAAATGCGGGCAGATCGAAGTCGAGCGCCTCTTCTGCGGATAAAAACTTAGCAGCAGCGACAGCCGTGGCTGTTGTCAGTGCGGCTGCGCAGAAACGGCGACGGGAAATCGGGCCGGAGGAATTCCCGTCTTGAAACCACATCAGTGCCTCGCCTGATCTGCGATGACGGGATTGCGTAACGTCCCGATCTTCTCGATCTCGATGACGATTTCCTCTCCAGCGCGCAGCCAGCGCTGCGGAGTGCGGCCCAGGCCAACGCCTGCAGGAGTTCCGGTGCTGATGATGTCGCCCGGCTCGAGCGTCATTCCTCGCGACAGGTATTCGATCAATTCCGGAATGCGGAAAATCAGCTCGCGCGTGTTGGAGTGCTGCAGCGTTTCGCCACCAATGCTGAGACGAATGTCGAGCGCGTGCGGATCGGGAACTTCGTCGGCGGTCACGATGTGCGGACCTATAGGCGCGAAGGTATCGAAGCTCTTGCCAACCGTCCACTGCGAGGTGGCGAGCTGCACATCGCGGGCGCTTACGTCATTAAGAATGGTGTAGCCGAAGACGTAATCCTTCCAATTCGAGGTCGATACGTGCTTCGCGCGCCTGCCGATTACGACCGCGAACTCGGCTTCGTAGTCCGGCTTCTGGGTTGCTGAAGAGAGCACGATCGGATCGCCCGGCCCGATCACTGCGTTGGAGAACTTCGCGAACACGGTCGGTACCGAGGGAATCTCCATCTTCGACTCGATGGCGTGGTCGCGATAGTTGAGTCCGATGCAGAGAATTTTCTGCGGACGCGGAATCGGCGCGGTGAGGTGCAAAGATTCGAGCGGCAGCAGATCGCGCTTGGAAGCGTTTGTCGCGACGTGTTGTATGCGCTGATGAACATCTCGGCCTGCTGCGATGAAAGAAATCGCGTCGTCGTAGCCGACGTCCCGTAGTGGGAACACTCCGCTGCCGTTGAGAATGCCGGCGCCTGTGTGTCCGCTGTGTTTGAAGCTTACGAGTCGCATGAGTTTGTTTTGTTTCTCGCGATTAGAGCTTGTTGTCGAGCGCTGTCATCCTGAGTCCGCCTTCAAGCGGACGAAGGATCTCCCGCGATATTTCGGACTTCAATGTCGTCGGTAAGGCTCTTCAACCAGAACCCAAGCTTACTGGCCGAAGACCCTGGGAAGCGCGTCTTAGCTCTCAGCATCGCGGGAGGTCCTTCGCGCAACAGAAGCGCTTCAGGATGACAGGCTCAGGGATGCTTCCAAACTTCTCACCGCGATCTCGCGACAGCACGACCTCGCTAGTAAAACAAAAACCTTCGGCATCAGGAAAGTTTCACCCGCTAAGTGCCGTATTTTTGCTACGGTCGTTTCATATTACGAAATCGAAGGAGGAATTTTCGTTGTAGTGCTTGGCGAGTCGCGAGTCTCTGTTGACAATCGTCAGCGCCTTCTTTGAGAATGCTCTCCTCGCTTCGTACAATGGAATAAAGTTTTGTGAGTCAAAACCTCCTATGAAGTTACCCAAAGAATCCGACGACAAGTATGTAGTGGAAGCCGTGGTCAAAGCCCTCGACGTGCTCGAAGTCTTTCAGGACGGCGAAGAGCTGCAATTGAGCGAAATTTCCAAACGTGTTTCGCTGAACAAGAGCCGCGCGTTCCGGTTGCTGTACACGCTCTGTGAACGTGGTTATGTAGAACGCGCTTCCGATGGACATCGTTACAAGCTCGGGCTCAAGCTCTTCGAGCACGCTTCCAATCTGCGCCGCGACTTGAAGCAGATCGCGCAGAATCACATGCGCAAGCTGCAACAGCGCTTCAACGAAACCGTGAACCTCGCGGTGCTGCACAACGGCGAGGTCCTCTATATCGATCTGCTGGAAAGCTCGCGTCCGTTCCGCATGTCGGCGATGGTCGGAAGTCGCATGCCGATCGCGAATACCTCTTTGGGAAAAGCACTGCTGGCGTATGCTGCCGAGCATGATCTTGATGAGGTCTTCGATACGCTCACGCCTTCGGAGCTGCGCAAGATGCGTGCCGAAATGGAAATCGTGAAGCGGCGTGGATACGCTACCGATCAGGAAGAGAACGAGCCCGGCGTCGCCTGCATCGGAGCGCCGATCCTGAATGAAGCGGGCGTTTCCATTGGGGCGATGAGCATTTCTGGTCCTTCCGTGCGCATTCAGAAGCAGGAGCGGGAAATCGGGACCGCGTTGGCGTCAACGTGCCGCGATATCTCGCGGCAGTTGGGATTCGCCGAGCCTGCGCCCGCGCCGAAGCAGACCAAGAGCGTGCCTCCGCCGCAGAGCCGGCCCGTGCTGGCTCGCCGCGCGAATCCGTAGTCGAACGCAAAAGAACGAATGTCGTCACTCACAATCAAAGCAAAATCGGGGTGTAGGTGGGACCTGGTGAGCCTCGGCGAGGTGATGCTCCGGCTCGATCCCTGGGACTCGCGCATTGCCACAACGCGCAGTTTCCGCGTTTGGGAGGGCGGCGGCGAGTACAACGTTGCCCGTGGGCTGCGCCGCTGCTTCGGCCTGGATACCGCCGTCGTCACGGCATTCGCAGACAATCCCGTCGGTCGTCTGGTGCAGGATTTGATCTACCAGGGCGGCGTCGATCAGTCGCATGTGAAGTGGGTTCCGTACGATGGAGTCGGGCGCACCGTGCGCAATGGTCTGAACTTCACCGAACGCGGATTCGGCGTGCGCGGCGCGGTTGGCTGCTCCGACCGCGGACATACAGCTACCTCGCAGCTCAAATCCGGCGACGTCGATTGGAACAAAATCTTCAAGACAGAAGGCTCGCGCTGGTTTCACACTGGCGGAATCTTCGCGGCTTTGTCGGAGAGCACGCCCGCTGTAGCGAAAGAAGCAATGCAGGCGGCCAAGGCGAATGGCACCGTTATTTCCTACGACTTGAATTACCGTGAATCGTTGTGGAAGGCGATCGGCGGCAAGAAGCGCGCGACGGAAGTGAATCGCGAGCTGGTGAAGCTTGTGGATGTTCTCATCGGCAACGAAGAAGACTTCACCGCCGCCCTCGGATTCGAAGTCGAAGGCGTTGATGAGAACCTCTCGAAGCTCGATGTCGAGAACTTCCGCCGCATGATCGAGCGCGTGATCTCACAATTTCCCAATTTGAAATGTGTGGCTACGACGCTGCGCAATGCGAAGACCGCCAGCATCAACGACTGGGGCGCTGTCTGCTACTACGATGGTCAGCTCTACCGCTCGACCACGCGGGAGGATTTGGAGATCTACGATCGCATCGGCGGTGGCGATTCTTTTGCCTCGGGATTGATTTACGGTTTCCTGATGAATCGCGGTCCGCAGTGGGCGGTGGAGTGCGGAGCTGCGCACGGTGCGCTCGCCATGACGACGCCCGGAGACACTACAATGGCTACGCTCTCCGAAGTCGAGAAGCTGATGAAGGGCGGCAGCGCGCGCGTGGCGCGGTGAGTGATGCTGGTTTTGGCTGTCATTCCGAACGGAGTGAGGAATCCCTACTCAACTCGGAATGCGTGGGGCCAGTAGGGATTCCTCACTTTGTTCGGAATGACAAAGAAAATTAATGAAGATTAAAGACGCCAAGGTCCTGATCTGCTCGCCGGGAAGAAATTTTGTCACCCTGAAGATTAACACCGATGAAGGCCTTTACGGTCTCGGCGACGCTACGCTGAATGGGCGCGAACTCGCGGTCGCCAGCTATCTTACCGATCACGTCATTCCTTGCCTCATCGGGCGAGATCCGTCGCAGACCGAAGACATCTGGCAGTACCTCTATCGCGGCGCATACTGGCGTCGCGGTCCGGTGACGATGAGCGCCATCGCCGCCGTCGATATGGCGCTCTGGGACATCAAGGGCAAGGCGCTCAACACGCCGGTGTACAACCTGCTCGGCGGCAAGAGCCGCACTGGAGTAATGGTGTACGGGCACGCCAATGGACGCGATATCACCGAGACCGTCGATGAGGTCGGCAAGTACATCGATCAGGGATACCTGGCCGTGCGCGCGCAATCGGGCATTCCTGGATTGCAGAGCACGTATGGGGTGGGACGGGGCAAGCTCTTCTACGAACCTGCGGAAAAGGGACTGCCTCCGGAGAACTTCTGGTCGAGCGAAAAGTATCTGCTGCATGTTCCCAAACTCTTCGAAGCACTGCGTGTGAAGTACGGAGACGACGTGCATTTGCTGCACGATGCGCATCACCGGCTTACTCCCATTCAAGCTGCCCGATTAGGGAAGGAGTTGGAGCCCTACCATCTTTTCTGGCTTGAGGATGCTGTACCTGCCGAACTGCAGGAAGGATTCCGCATCGTTCGCCAGCACACGACGACGCCGATCGCGCTGGGCGAGATTTTCGACAGCGTGTGGGACGCGAACATTCTCGTATCGGAACAGTTGATCGATTACCTCCGGATGACTGTGGTTCACGGCGGCGGCATTACCAATCTGAAGAAGGTCGCGGCCTTCGCCGACATGTATCACGTGCAGACCGGCTGCCACGGAGCGACCGATCTCTCGCCCGTGACCATGGCTGCGGCGCTGCACTTCGATATCTCGATTCCCAATTTCGGAATTCAGGAGTACATGCGGCACACGAAGGAGACCGACGAGGTCTTCCCGCATGAGTACTACTTCGAAAAGGGTTACCTCCATCCGGGCGAGAAGCCTGGATTAGGTGTGGATTACAACGAGAAGCTGGCGGAAAAGTTCCCGTACGAGCGCGCGTATCTGCCGGTGAATCGTAAGCTCGATGGAACGATGTGGAATTGGTGAAACGCAGCCTGTTTGTCACCACGGAGTCACGAAGACACAGAGAAAAACCGATTTCAATTCTCCGTGCCTCCGTGTCTCCGTGGTGAAGATTAGCGTTCATAAGGATAGGAAAGAATGGCATTTCGTCCGCTGGATTTGAGCGGGAGAGTGGCGGTGGTGATTGGCGGCACGTCCGGTATCGGACGGGCGATTGCACATGGACTGGCCGAAGCCGGGGCTGACGTAATCCCGACCTCTCGGCGCGCCGAGCAGGTTGAAGCTACGGCAAAAGAAATCGAGCAAAAGGGGCGCAAGTCCCTGCGTGTCGCTTCGGATGTGGCGGATCGCAAGTCTCTGGAGCAGCTCCTGCAGGAATCTGTTTCCGCTTTCGGGAAAGTCGATATCCTGGTAAATTCCGCCGGCAAGACTAAGCGCACGCCGACGATCGACGTTCCCGAATCGGAATGGAACGACATCATGGAGACGAACCTTACGGGCGTGCTCCGCGCCTGCCAGATATTCGGACGGCACATGATCGAGCGGAAGTATGGACGCATCATTAACATCGCTTCGTTGAGTTCATTCGTAGCGTTATACGAAGTGGCGGCATATGCAGCGAGCAAGGCTGCGGTCGCTTCGCTTACGAAGTCGCTGGCCATCGAGTGGGCTCCACATGGTGTTTGCGTGAACGCGATTGCTCCGGGCGTCTTCCGGACTCCCCTGAACGAAAAGCTGCTCGATGAGACTGCGCGCGGCAAAGAATTTCTCGCGCGAACCCCCTTGCGACGTTTTGGGAAAGTCGAGGAGCTTGCGGGCGCTGCGGTGTTTCTCGCGTCCGATGCCGCCAGTTTTGTGACCGGAGAGGTTCTGTGTGTCGATGGCGGTTTCCTGGCGAGCGGAGTGAATCAGTAAGCTACCTTGCAACAGTCCAATCGGAGCTGTCAGGCGCCTCATGATCCTCGGCACCGGAATCGACATCTGCGAAGTTCCACGTATTGCAGCGTCCATCGCCCGCTTCGGGGACAAATTTCTTGAGCGCGTTTTTACCCCGAGCGAAATTCGGTATTGCCAAAGCAAGAAGAATTCCGCGGAACGTTTTGCCGCGCGTTTTGCTGCCAAAGAGGCGGCAATGAAGGCGCTGGGTACAGGAGCCTCTCGCGGAGTTACCTGGAAGAGCATTGAAGTTGGCCACGCACCCGGTGGTCGTCCTGTGTTGCAGCTTCATGGGAGAAGCGCGCAAATTGCCGACCAACTCGGCGTGCGGCGAATCTCTCTTTCCGTTACTCACAGCGAAAACAGCGCGATGGCGATGGTGATTTTCGAGGACTAGCGTGGAGCCGGGTGCCCTCGCCCGGGTGTTGGCTTTTATTGCGGGTCCCTGCTGTTCTACTGATTCACAAACACCCGGCCGAGGGCGGTCGGCTCACGCTTACTTAGCACTTCCAACCCGCAGCTCTCCTCCGGCATCTTTTCTCAAGAGCGCTTGATCCGCCATCTGAACCCTCCGGAGTAGTTCATGACCTTGAAGCAAATCGGTTCCAACAGTCTCGCCATCGCCTTATCTGTGCTCTTGTGCAATGTTCCGCAGTATGCGGCCGCGCAGACGGCAGCGAACCAGAACTCGCAAGCGACGCAATCGCAAGCGGCGGGCGATCAGAATGCCGCGCCGGATGCTCAAGCGCAGTCCACGCGCCCCGATCCCTCGCAGGCTCCGCTGGCGCCGGTTCCGACTGCCCGTCCGGCGGACAACAACAGCGTGCCTCCGGATGCGCCGAGCGAGGTCCAACGCAGCCAGCAAGCGCAGCAGGAACAAGCACCGGCTGAGACGAAGCCCGTCCAACAGCAGCCTGCGGCGCCGCTGGGCACGGCTACGGCGCAGCAGGGCGCGACACGCGGCGGAGTTGCATCTAAGCCCGCAGGCGAGGCGATCGCTCCGGCGAAGCAGCGTCAGGTACATTCCCTGCTGATCAAAGTTGGGCTGCTTGCCGCAGGTGCTGCTGCAGTTGGCGCGGTGGTCGGGCTCACGCGCGGCACATCGAGCGTTCCGCCCGGAGCGGCGCGGTAATCAACAACACGAAAAAGGACCTGGGCCACAGTGAGCATCAAACGTCCCCTGCTGATCAGCTTCTCTGGACTCGATGGAGCCGGCAAAAGCACGCAAATCGAAAATCTGCGCGAGCGCCTCGAAGCCGCCGGACTCAAAGTAAAGCTGCTTACCTTCTGGGATAACGTCGTTGTCATGACGCGCTACCGTGAGGGCTTTGTCCATACTGTGTATGGCAGTGAGAAAGGCATTGGCGCTCCGAATAAGCCGGTGAATCGCCGCGACAAGAACGTGCGCGCGTGGTATCTCACCATTGCCCGCCACGTTCTTTACCTGCTCGACGCCCTGCACCTGCGCATGGTCGTGCGCGATGCGATGAGGTCCGGCAACGATGTCGTGATCGTCGATCGCTATATCTACGATGAGTTGGCGAACCTGCCGCTGGAGCGGCCCATGACGCGAGCCTTTGTGCGCCTGATGGAAAGAGTCGCTCCGCTACCCGATCTTGCCTATCTGCTCGATGCTGATCCCGAAGCGGCCCACAAGCGCAAGCCTGAGTATCCAGTGGATTTCATGCACAAATGCCGCGCCGCCTATCATCGGCTGGCCGCGTTGCTTGGGACGATGACTATCATTCCCCCACTGCCTCTTCCCGAAGCGAAACTGGCCGTAGTCACTGCCTGTGACAAGACCATTCTCGCGCGGGAACTGGAGATCGCCACTGAACCGCCGGATCGCAGCCTTGGCGTTCCTGCGGCTTAGTCTCAATCCAGATCTCCATCCTGATGTTGTGACTCGGCTATGGTTGCTCAATCTGGCGCGATTCGTCTGCTACCTAGCTTCTCGGATTAGCAGAACTGTCACGCTTAGGGTTTGCGCATTCCCAGCCAGTCGCGCTGATACAGCAGAGATAGCGAAAGCAGGGCAATACCAAGAATCGAGAGCGCCAGAATTCGATATCCCTGGCCGAGGCTGGATAGATCGTAGATGAAGACTTTGAGCATCGTGACTCCCAACAAGACTAGAGCGCTCCAGCGAACAAGCGCGATCTTCCGCGCGAATCCAAAGACAATGAGAACCACTCCGTAAGCCAGCCACACAAGCGAAGTCGCCCAGTGTCCGTCGATTGCCACTGGGACACTGCCGGCCGAGGCGGCAAGGGCCGTGAGGAAGTAGGACGCTCGCAGTCGTTGGCGGCACCAGCGCCACGATGCGAAGGCCAATGCGATGGCCATCAGTTGCGCCGTCCAGGCGAACTCGCCGGAATCGAGGATCGCGCCGCAGCCTAGAAGAAACACCAGCGCGGCCGCCGGAAGTGTAAAGACGACAATCTGGTTTCTGCGCTGATCGATCGCGCCTTGTGCGAGGATCGGCGCAATTGCGAATGCGCAGAACACGAGGCAGAAGAATATGAAGACCTGGGTCTGTTCCGTTTTGGAATAGTAGTTCACATACCACACGGTCGAGGCGGTGAGCGCGCCAAGGAAACTGGTAAGCAGCAATCCGGGCCACGCGCGCCGGCGAATCGTGACCAGCATGCCGGCGCAGAGAACAAGTACGTAGGTGAACAACTCCGTTTCCAGATTGCGTCCGGTAGAGAGCAGGAGCGGAGTGCCGAATCCTCCGATGGCAGCGAAGATTGCCAAGGCTTCGCTGTTGCGAAGAGTGGCGGCCAGCGCGGTGGCGGCGGTAAGCAGAACCATTCCCGCAAATCCAGCCCACGGTAGTAACAGGCGGTAGTACTCGGCTGCCGCCCAAATCGTGAGATAAAGCGCAGCAATGCCGAGCCCCTGCAGCGAAAATCCGAAAATGTTGTAACTTCGGCGCAGAAACCACTCACCGGCGATGAACAGAGCGACTCCGGCAACGAGACCAACGATCACGACCGCAACGGGACCGATCCAGTTGTTGACGAATGCCCAATTCAGGAAAAATGCAATCCCCACCAGCAGGGCGATGATGCCCGCACGATTCAGGTATTGAGAGCCAACGCGCGACTCCAGGCTGGCGCGGGCAGGCGGAGGCGGAACAACATACGGCCGATCGGTTCGCGGAGGCCGCTGGGTAACAAGCTGCTCGAGCCGCTCTACGCGCCGAGTGAGTTCATCGAGAGCACGCGCGAGTTGAGAAAGTTCAGAATCCACGATGGCCGCTCTGATTGGATGCGGAGTTTCCCTGTTTTGACGACACGGTGAGACTGTGGCGTATCAAACTCCCAGGCGAGATTTATGCCGCCACGAAACTCAGGGCTCGCGAAAGATACGCTTTCATGTCCTTGCGATGAATAACGGCATCGAGCATTCCGTGTTCGAGCAGGAACTCACTGCGCTGGAATCCTTCCGGAAGTTTCTGCCGGATTGTCTGCTCGATGACGCGCGGACCGGCGAATCCGATCAGCGCTCCCGGTTCGGCAATATTCAAGTCTCCGAGCATCGCGTACGAAGCAGTCACGCCTCCCGTTGTGGGATCGGTCAGGACGGAGATGTAGGGGAGGCCCGCGTCATCGAGCTTCGCCAGTGCGGCTGAGATTTTCGCCATCTGCATAAGCGAAGCGACGCCTTCCATCATTCGCGCACCGCCCGAAGCAGAGACGACGATTAGTGGCTTGCGTTTCTGAATGGCTTTCTCAATCGCTCGCGTGATGGCCTCACCGACAACCGCCCCCATGCTGCCGCCGATGAAGCGGTACTCCATCGCGCTGACGATCACCGGCTTTCCGTCCAGAGTGCCTTCGGCATTAATGATGGCGTCGCTGATGCCAGTTTCTTTTTGGGCCTTCGCGAGGCGGTCCCGATACGCCTTGGTATCGATGAAGGATAAAGGATCGGTCGATTTGAGACTTGTCTCGGTTTCATCCCACTCGCTGTTGTCGAGGAGAATGGCAAGCCGCGAGCGCGCATCGAGACGAAAATGCTTCTGGCATTTAGGGCAGACGTTCAGGTTCGCGTCCAGATCCTTTTTCCAGATGATCTGGCGGCAGCCGTCGCACTTTTCCCACAATCCTTCGGTGCGGACCCGCTTCTCGCCCGACGATTCCAGTTCCGAATTCTCTCGCTTAAACCACGTCATTCAGTACTCGATTCCTCTTTGAGCAAGAATACCAGCTTCGTATGCGTGCTTGACCTGGCGCATTTCCGTCACGGTGTCCGCAATCTCGACGATTTTAGCGTGGGCACTGCGACCGGTGAGGATTACATGGACCATTTCGGGCTTCTGCTTCAAAGTCGCGAGTACCGTTTCGGGATCGAGCATGCCATAGCTGATGGCGTAGTTGATCTCATCGAGGATCACCAGGTCCCACTTGCCTGAGAGGATCGCCTCCCGGCTCTCCCGCCAGGCATCCTCAACCATGCGCACGTCCTCGGGATCGGTCTCGGCGCCGCCCACTTTCACGAAGCCACGGCCAAGCTGTTTCATAATGAAACTGTCGCCGAAAGCCCTCACCGCATCCAGCTCCCCGTAGTGCCATGAGCCTTTAAGGAACTGCAGCATCAATACCTTCATCCCGTTGCCCACAGCGCGCAGAGCTGTCCCCATGGCAGCGGTCGTCTTTCCCTTTCCGGGACCGGTGTTCACGATGATCAGACCGCGGCGTACGTTAGTCATGGTGCGCGGGTTTAATCATGGGGATAACAATTCCCGCCAGCTTTTCTGCAATGGCAGCGGCGGTTCGGGCTTCCGTCTCGGACGGCTGCGTCGTATCCGGATACCGGGACCCGAACAGCAACATTAGCTTGTCTAACTCTGGACGAAGCGACGGATCTGTCGCCGCTAAGCCCGGGGTCATGTTCAGCAAAAGTATTAAATCGTGTGTACGCGGAGCCAACTGTCCAGCTTTGATGATGATTGCTTTCAACAGCTTTTCGCACGCTTGCTGAGCATGGAAAACAACTGTGTCCCAAGGCACTTGAGCGGAGTTGAGGTTATTCCTGATATTCAACAAATCGTTTTCTGCCGTAACAGCCACTCGAGCGGATCACGCTCAGGAGCGCTCATACAAAACTCTGCCTTCGCGTTCTACGCTGTATGGCAGCGAACCAAATACTTTGCTGAGTTGCCGAAATTCCTGCGGTGTGTACACCAGGAGATCCATGGCCCAGCGTCGGTCGCTGAACAGCGCAGCGATCCCTAGCCCTCGCTGGTAGAAAGGCTGGTCTGTTTCCATTTCGATGATGAGATCAAGATCACTATCCGGCTTCTGCTCACCGCGAGCATAGCTGCCGAAGGCGATGATGCGCTCAGGATGAAAGTTCTGCACGATCTTCCGCGTGATCTCCTGCACAAGTTCGTCCGTGATCGGTTCTTGCGTGATCATTACTATCCGCCCAGTCGAGATGCATTAATGGGGCCGCTCATACAAGATCTTGCCCTCGGCTTGGATTGTAGCCGCCAACGTACCCCATACCTTCTGTTGTAGCGTGAACTCTTCGGGAGTATAGACAACGATGTCCATAGTCCAATCACGAAGCCCGAAGATAGAATCCACCTCGATCGTGCGCTCCGCAAATGGCTTATCCGTATTCATCAGGACCAGAAGGTCCAAATCACTATCGGAGTTTTGATCACCGCGAGCATAGCTGCCGAAGGCAACGATTCGTTCTGGATGAAAGCGGCGAACGATTCGGTCTGTAATTTGCTCGACTAAACCTTCAGTGATGGGAGTCAGCGATGGCATCAGTGTCCGCAGTGGTACGGATGTTTCCTGATTATTGTAAATGCCCGATAAATTTGCTCCAGCAGCACGACCCGCGCGAGTTCATGAGGAAGCGTCATTTTTCCCAGCGAGAGGAGTTTGTGCGCAAGATTTCGTGTTTCCTGGCTGAAGCCGTCCGCCGGGCCTACGGCGAAGATCAACTGCTGAACATCGGCCGACTGCTGTGACTCGATGAAGCTTGCGAATTCTTCCGACGACATTTCCTTACCTTTGCTGTCGAGGAGGATGAGCACAGGGCTGGTTCGGCCCGCAGACCGCTCTACCATCTTTAGCAGCGCCTCCTCGCTGGGCACGTCCGAAGCCTCAATCGGCTGATAGTTCGCAATACGCACGATGTATTCCCGGGTGAGGGCGTCGTACGCGGGTTCTTTGCTGCGGACTTTAGGCGCGATCCACAGCACGCGCAGCTTCATCCGATGTGTCCGAAGTACATCCTGACTTCGTAGTCGATGACGACGCGCCCATTGCGCTGGTGCGTGGCAAAGATGTTCTTCAGCTCATTCAGCATCGGCTCTCGCTGCGGATTTCCCATTCCGGGAGCATACGAGGATGAAAGCAGCCGGCCTCGGAGTCCCTCGAAATCGACGACCTGTTGATTCTGAAGCACAGCGCCATCCGGCTTGTGCCCGAAGAAGTCGCTGATGTTCTCGTAAGAGCGCTCGTGCCTCACGTCCTTGTAATCAGTCCCAAATTGGACCAAGAGGGCTTCGTAGTCGCGCAAAAACGGGCTGCTATCGGTGAGCCGCTCGTTCCACAGCAGGACGACCCAACCCTCCGGTCGCAAGATGCGCCGGAACTCCGCTTTAGCTCGCGGCCAATCGAACCAGTGAAATGCCTGTCCTGCGGTCACAAAGTCGATCGAGGCATTTTCCAACCGCGTCGCTTCTGCGCGGCCATCGACGCTGCGATAGCCGCCTCGATTCCCCAACAGTTGCTTCCCCGCCTCGCGCATCTCGGCGTTCGGCTCGACGGCGAAGACCTCGTTGCCGTTGTCGAGAAAAAGGCGGGCGAGATTTCCCGGTCCGGAACCGATGTCGGCGATCACCGAACTCGGAGTCAGTCCGCAACGTCCACGCAGCACCTCGATGAGCTGCGGCGGATAGCCGGGCCGGTACTTCACGTAATCTTCGACGCGATCGGAAAAACGCGTAAGGGAATCTTTGGGGCTCATTTCGAAGATCTATGACGTCGCGCTGTACTGCCGGCGCGCGTGGCCGATTTTCTTGCTGTCGTGCGAGAGGTTGCAGATTTTCCGCTCCCGGCGCCGACTGCTTTCTTGCCGCCCTTTACCGTTCGCGCCGCGCTCTTACGCAGCTCGTCGCTCGTGAGCTTTCGAGCTGACTTCCACAGGCGTTCAAGATCGTAGAACTTGCGCGCCGCCTCGGAAAAGATGTGTACGACGAAATCAACATAGTCGAGCAGCACCCAATCCGCCTGGTTGTAGCCTTCGACTTGGTTGGCAGGGAAGCCCTCGCGCTTTAACCGCAGTTCCACTTCATCGGCGATGGCCTGAATCTGCCGCGGGTTTTTTCCGCTGCAGATAACAAAATAGTCGGTGAACGCAGAGGAGTTCTTGTCCATTTCGAGGATACTGATGTCCTCGCCCTTTTTGTCCTCGCACGCTCGTACAGCAGAAGCTACCTGGCTTCGGATTTGGGCACTCATTCGTCTGGTTGGATTCTTCTCCGTTGCGCGAGTTTGCTGAACTGATTCTATTCTCACGTCGCTTGCCGCCGCGATTTCTTTTCCTTCGCGCTGGTCTGAGCGGGAGGGCCGCCACCTTCGGCAGCTTTGGCTGTGCGATAAAGCCGCGTTTTTCGGATGTACTCGGCGACAGCATCTCCGACGTAGGCTTCCAGACGGCGCCCCGACGATGCAACCGCCGCGCGGAGCTGAGTCGAAGAAACGCGCTCTGAAACATCTTCCAGCAGGTGCAGCACCACGCCGGAAAACGCCATCACTGCAACCGAGGACGCGAGGCCGCCTGCGTCCTTCCGCGCTGCTTTCAGCACCTCATCTTTCGGACGCAGCTCTTCAGGAAGCGCTCCGGCAATGTCGCCGAGCGCGTAGCCTGGACGATTGGCCACGATGAACTCGCACTCGCGCAGCAACTCTACTGGACGATGCCATTTAGCAATATCGAGGAAGGCATCGATCCCGATCAGGAAATAGAGCTTGTCGGCCTTCTTCAACTCGGTCTTTAACCGGCGGATGGTCTCCAGCGAGTAATTCGGTTTTCCCATTTCGGCATACAGCCGAGCTTCCATATCCGAGGGAATGAATGTCGGATGTCCCGACGTCCCGAGTGCAACCATGGCCATGCGATGAGCAAAACTCGAAAATGTCTGGTTTTGCTTATGCGGCGGCAACTCCGCCGGTACAAACAAAACTCTGCCGAGTTCAAATCGCTTCGCCGCAGCCTCGGCGATGGCGACATGGCCTCGATGGATGGGATCGAATGTACCACCAAAAAATGCGATGTTCACGGCAAGCAGTTTATATGGAAGAGAGTTGTCATTTCGCGATGTCGGTTGCGAGTTCGTTCGTCTCCTTCTACCATCGACCATTCGCAATCCATCTTCGGAGCTCAATCGATGACCGTCGCTCGCGTAACGCGCATGATCGCGCTCATTCTCGTCGTACTTGGCTGCACATTGATCTGGACCGGCGCCGCTCCGCAAGTCCCGAATCAGCACTCGGCGTTGCGTTTTGAGATCAGTTTTCCGGCTTCGCTTAGCAGTAAGGCTCTCGACGGACACATCATGCTGGGCATCGCCAGGGAGGAAAAGCCCGAGCCGCGCTATCAACTGAAAGAAGAAGAAGCGGAGAGCGCTCAGTTCTTTGGGCTCGATGTGGACGCGCTCGCGCCGGGCGCTCCGGCGACGATTGACAGCGCAACTCTCGGGTATCCGATCATCAGCCTCGATCAGCTTCCGGCCGGCGACTACTACGTTCAGGCCGTGCTCAATATCTATGACAGCTTCCATCGCGCTGACGGACACACCGTCAAACTTCCTCCCGATAGGGGAGAAGGCCAGCAATGGTATGAGAAACCCGGCAATCTGATGAGCAAGCCGCAGCGCCTCCACGTCGATCCAGCACAAGGCGGCACGGTTCGCATTGAGCTCACGGAGAGAATTCCTGCAGTCGAAACGCCTGCAGACACGAAGTACGTGAAACATTTCCTCATTCAGAGCAGGCTGTTGAGCAACTTCTGGGGACGTCCAATGTATCTCGGCGCGATCGTCGTTCTGCCCGAAGGTTTCGACGAGCATCCGAAGGCGCATTACCCCTTGCTGATCGATCAAGGACACTTCCCCTCCGACTTTCGTGGCTTTCGCACCGAACCTCCCCCGCCGGATATGAAAGGTGGAGCGCGGCGTCGCGCCGAGTATCAGTACAAGCTCTACCAGGACTGGACCTCCGGGCGTCTTCCCAAGATGCTGTTGCTGCAGATTCAGCACGCCAATCCTTATTACGACGACTCCTATGCAGTGAATTCGGCAAATGTCGGTCCCTACGGCGATGCGATCATCAAAGAGCTCATTCCCGAAGTGGAACGACGCTTTCGCGGTGTCGGACAACCCTGGGCGCGTGCACTTACCGGCGGCTCGACGGGCGGATGGGAGGCGATCGCCGACCAGGTCTTTTATCCCGACCAGTTCAACGGCACATGGTGCTTCTGTCCCGACCCCATCGATTTCCGCGCTTACCAGATCGTGAACATCTACGAGGATAAGAACGCGTTCTGGGAAGAAGGACCGTTTGGCCGCGTGCCGCGCGCAGAGATGCGTCGGCCCGACGGCTCGCTCGAAGCGGTGATGGAGCCCGCCGTTCGTCGTGAAGAAGTGATGGGAACGCACGGACGCTCGACCGAACAGTTCGGCATCTGGCAGGCAGTGTTCAGCCCTGTCGGCCCAGACGGATATCCGAAACCAATTTGGGACCCGCGCACTGGCGTGATCGACCCTGCGGTCGCGAACTATTGGAAAGAGCATTACGATCTGAATCACATCATGCAGCGTAACTGGACAACTCTTGGGCCGAAGTTAGTGGGAAAGCTGCACATCACCGTCGGCGACATGGACACCTGGTACCTGAACAACGCTGTGCATCTGTTTCAAGACTTCATCGACAGCCCGAAGAATCCTTATCGGGCGGCTACTTTTGAGTATGGATACCGCCAGCCGCACTGTTATGCCGGTGGCGGAAACATCACTTCGGGCGAATCGATCGCGACGATGTACCAGCGCATCATGCCGCAAGTCGCGCAGCACATGAAAGACACGGCTCCAAAAGGCGCAGACCTGAGCTGGGATTACTAGATGCATTCGTTTCTTTACTCAATCAAGCGAGAGATTGCGCGTGGAACGAGTCAAACGGCGAGAAGGTCTCTGCAACTTAATCACCGAAATCCCGTCCGATCTCATCGAATCCCATCTGATCTCATCAGATGTCTCGTCGCGGCCCAATTGGGAACCGCTGCGTGGCTCGGTGCCAAAAGTAACTCGCAAACATCGGAAAAGCACGAGATAATTCCCGAATTGGTTTCTACTGGCCGTTGTCGTCTCAGGCGGCCTGACCGGGTACAAGCGCCATGTCAATTCAATGGGACGATCCAGAGCGCCTCGGGCATTTCATCCGCCTGCTGGAACGCGAGAGTAAAGCCTGGCAAGAGGCCGCCGAAGCTTTTCAAGCCTTGATCCCGGCAATCGCGCCGCCACAAATCAGCGAAGCCGAAGCCCGTGTTCTCGATTGCCGCGCTCGCGCCGAAGCCCTGCGCAAACTTGTGCTGCATATTGTGGAAGGGGACTTCTCGTTATTGGGCGAGCCGAAGTAACTCGAGTTCCTGCTCAGGCCAGGCACATGCGTTTGATGTTTTGAGATCCTTCGCGCAAAGCAAGCTGCTCAGGATGCGTGATGTAACTATAGAGGCGCGAACTATATAAAACTTTCATGCTGAGGCGAATGCCGAAGCACCTTGTGGTTGGAGTTGGGTTTTGCAAGAGCAAGCACCCGACATCAAAAACAAACGCAAGGTCCTTCGCCTGCGTCGCTGCGCTCCTTGGCTCAGGATGACAAACCATTGCAGGTTAGTCACTATGGAGCCGACGTGGCGCGCCGTCCGCCTATAATTTCCCTCCATGGACTGGTCCCCCAAGTCCCTCTTACGTCATCTCTTTTCTTCTGAATGCGGTGCGGCGGACCGGCTGATTCCGCGCTGGCTTTTCTTGCGAGCGCTCGGACTAATCTACTTCTCGGCTTTTTATTCTTTGTTCTTTCAGATTCGCGGACTCATCGGCCCTGACGGCATTCTGCCGGCCGGCGGATATCTTCAGGCGGTCGCGCGCTCGTCGATGGTGCATGCGCGCTTCTGGTATGTACCGTCGCTCCTGTGGATCTCGAGCGGCTCGCGGATGCTGATGCTGCTGTGCTGGGCGGGAATGATCGCGTCGATCCTGCTGGTCGTGAATCTTTGGCCACGGTTGATGCTCGTCGTCTGCTTCGTCTGTTTTCTGTCGTTCGTCTCGGCGGCACAGGATTTTTCTTCTTATCAATCAGACGGCATGCTGCTCGAAGCCGGATTCATCTGTCTGTTCTTTGCTCCGCCCGGGCTGCTTCCCGGATTGGGAAGCAGGCATCCGCCTTCGCGCGCAGGCTTGTTCCTCCTGCAATGGGAGTGGCTGAGGATCTATTTCGAGTCGGGAATCGCCAAGCTGGCTAGCGGCGAGCCGCAGTGGCGCAACTTCACCGCGATGGACGAGTATTACCAGAATGGTCCGCTGCCGACGTGGATCGGGTGGTACGCGCAGCATCTTCCGCACTGGTTCCACGCCACCACCGTGGTCGCAACACTGGCGATGGAGCTCGGCCTGATCTGGCTGATTCTGCTGCCGCGCCGCTTCCGCATTGTCCTCTTCTTTATCGTTACGTGCTGGGAGATCGGCGTGATCAGCACGGCAAATTACTGCTTCCTGAATTATCTCGTCCTCTCGCTCGGAATTCTGCTGCTCGACGACCGCTTCCTTGCGCGCTTTGCGCCGAAGCGGTGGAAGAAACAATTGCCAGTCCTGCAGCCCGCCGCTGCGGTTCAGGAGCCGGCGCTTGCATTGCAGCCGAAAACGGGAATCGTACAGGCTTTTCTGCGGCCTCAATTCAACGCATTCAAACTGGCAATCTCGGCCGTGATGCTTACGTGGGTCTTCTACGTGACCTCGGTCGAACTGCTGTGGATGCTGGCGCCGCACTTTCCCCTGCCGACCACGCCCGTAATGGCGTTGGAGCCGTTTCGAATCGCGAACCAGTACGGATTATTTGCTGTGATGACGCGCGGCCGCTATGAGATCGAGTTCCAGGGCTCGAACGACGGCCAGAACTGGACTCCCTACCCGTTTCGGTACAAGCCGCAAAAGTTGAACGAGGCGCCACGCATTTACGCACCGTATCAGCCGCGCTTCGATTGGAACCTGTGGTTTGCTTCGCTCGGCACGTGGCGCAACAACAGCATCGTCCCAAATACGGAAGTGCGTCTGCTCACGAATGACAAAGACGTGCTCGCCTTGTTCGCCGGCAATCCATTTCCACAATCCCCGCCCAAGCAGGTGCGGGCTGTGCTCTGGCAGTATTGGTTCACCACCATGGCCGAGAAGCGACAGACGGGAAATTGGTGGAGGAGGGAATTCCTCGGCTTGTATGCTCCCACGCTGGAATTGGAGCCGGATGGAAAGCTGGGAGTGTTAGCGATGCCGGAGGAGCGCAGCCCTGAGCCTTAAGGCCAAGAGCGAACACGAAGGTCACGAAGTGCAACCCCAAGGTCACGGAGAATTCTTTGTGACCTCTTTGGTTTAACTTCGTGACCTTCGTGTTCGCTCTTCTCGACGCTCGTAGATCAAACACCAACGTAAGTCGCCCGTTTAAGAAAATTCCCAGCACCAGCCTTGCCCAGGAATTTGTCTTTTTCCACCAGCACGCGTCCGCGCGACATCACTATATCCGGCATTCCCTTTACCTTAACGCCCTCGAACATCGAATAATCGACGCGCATGTGATGAGTCTTGGCGCTGATGGTGTGTTCCCGATTTGGATCGAAGATCACAAGATCGGCGTCGCTGCCAACAGCGATTGTTCCTTTCCGCGGATATAGTCCGAAGAGCTTGGCGGGCGTCGTCGAGACCAGCTCGACAAAGCGATTCACGCTGAAGCGTCCTTTGCCGACTCCGCCCGAATAGATGAGGCTTAACCGATGCTCAATGCCAGGACCGCCATTGGGGATCTTTGTGAAGTCATCTTTGCCGAGTTCTTTCTGCTCCTTGAAGCAGAACGGGCAGTGGTCGGTCGAGACCACTTGGAGATGATCGTGCTTCAGCCCGTTCCACAGCTTCTCCTGATGCCATTTTTCACGGAGCGGGGGCGTGAAGACGTACTTCGCGCCTTCAAAGCCGGGAGCGTCCATATCTTCCAGCGATAAATAAAGATATTGCGGACAGGTCTCGGCATACACCGGCAGCCCGCGATCGCGGGCTTCGCGAACTTTTTCGAGGGCGTCGTTGCAGCTCAGATGAACGATGTACACGGGCGCGCCTGCCATCTCGGCGAGTGCGATCGCGCGCGCTGTGGCTTCCGCTTCTGCTGTCGTCGGACGCGTGAGCGCGTGATACTTCGGCGCAGTCTTCCCCTCCGCGAGCGCCTGCTTCACGATAACGTCGATGGCTCCGCCGTTCTCGGCGTGCATGCAAATCATGCCGCCGCCCTTCGACGCGGCTCGCATCGCGCGAAAGATGCTCGCGTCGTCGAGCATGAACACCCCCGGGTACGCCATGAAGAGCTTGAAGCTGGTTACGCCGTCGCGGATGAGCTGCGACATCTCTTCTATGCGCGCGTCGGGGAGATCGGTGATGATGCAGTGGAAGGCGTAATCACTCACTGCCTTCGACTCGGCTTTTTGCATCCAGGCGTCGAAGGCCGTGCGGAGAGTCTGTCCTTTGTACTGGATGGCGAAATCAATCAGCGTGGTCGTTCCGCCGAATGCTGCCGCGCGAGTTCCCGTTTCGAAATCGTCGGCGCTGGTGGTGCCTCCGAAGGGCATGTCGAGATGCGTGTGGACGTCGATTCCGCCGGGCATGACGTACTTGCCTGCTGCGTCGAAAACGCGAGTGGCGTTCTCCTGCGGAAGACTCTTGCCGATCGCGTGAATCTTGCCATCGACGATGGCGACATCGGCAGCGTAGGCATCGGTGGCGGTGACGACAGTACCGTTCTTGATGAGCGCGTCGAAAGACATGGGAGAATAAGCTACCAGTTTCCCGCCAAAACCCCCAAGAGCGAACACGAAGGTCACGAAGTGCAACCCCAAGGTCACGGAGAATCTTTGTGACCTCTTTCGTTCACCTTCGTGACCTTCGTGTTCGCTCTTGGTTTTGCCGGCGGCTGAAGGCTGGTAGCTGGCAGCCCACTATGCTATGCTCCCAAGACTTTCCCACCCGTCTAGCGGTAGGCTGGTGTTTTCATGCATACGGGCCCCAAACTTACTCCGGAGCAGATCGAAGAGAACTTCGCCGACATCAATCCTCCGCTGACGCCGGCGCTGGCTCTGGAAGCGGCCTCGCGCTGCCTGTTCTGCTACGACGCTCCGTGCATCAAAGCCTGTCCGACCGAGATTAATATCCCGCAGTTCATTCGGCAGATTCTCACCGACAACATGACCGGATCGGCACGAACTATTCTTTCCGCCAACGTGCTGGGACACAGTTGCGGGCGTGTCTGTCCCACTTCGGTACTTTGCGAAGGAGCATGCGTGCTGAATGCCGAAGGGAAGAAGCCGGTCGAGATCGGCAGGCTGCAGCGATACGCTGTCGATCACGTGCTCGATCGCAAGATTCAGGTTCTCAAAGCGGGTGTGCCAAACGGACACCGCATTGCGCTCATCGGCGCCGGCCCTGCAAGCCTGTCGTGCGCCGCCGAACTGCGCAAGCTGGGATACGCGACGGTAATCTTCGAAGCCAAGCCGAATCCTGGTGGACTGAATACTTACGGGATTGCCGCTTACAAGATGCGGGCCGCCGATGCGATTCGCGAGATCGAGATGGTCCGCGAACTTGGCGTGGAGATTCGAACGGGCATTGCCGTAGGAAAAGATCTTTCCCTCGCCCAGCTCGAACGCGAGTACGACGCGATTTTCATCGGTATCGGCCTTGGCGGAACCGAAGAGTTGCACGTTGAAAACGAGCACATCCGCCGCGTGGTCGATGCGCTCACGTTCATCGAGAAGACGAAGACGAACGGACTCGATCACGTGCAGGTCGGCACGAGAGTCGCCGTGATCGGTGGAGGCAACACCGCGATCGACGTCGCGACGGCAGCGCGGCGGCTCGGCGCACAGACCGTCTATATGATCTACCGCCGCAGCCGCGAGGAGATGTCGGCGTTCGATTACGAATACGACCTCGCAATGGCGGATGGTGTAACGTTCGTCTGGCAGGCGGCTCCGGTGCGAGTCGTTCCCGATGCACGTGGGCGTGCAATAGGGCTCGTGTGCGTCAAGACGGAACTCGGTCCGCCCGATCAGAGCGGCCGGGGTTCTCCTCGTCCCATTCCGGGAACTGAGTTTACGCTGGACGTTGACATGGTTGTGAAGGCGCTCGGGCAGAAGAAGCTGGAATTTCTGCGCGAGATTCCCGGTCTGGAACTCGATCGGGGAAAGGTCGTTGTCAATCGCGAGACCATGCAGACCTCGAATCCCAAGTACTTCGCCGGCGGCGATTGCGTGAATGGCGGCGCCGAAGTTGTGGATGCGGTCGCGCACGGCAAGCGCGCAGCGCGGGGCATCCATCTCGCGCTTGAGGCGAGAAAGAAGGAGGTGGCCCATGCCTGATCTGAGCGTCAATTTCTGCGGCGTGCGATCGCCGAATCCGTTCTGGCTCGCGTCGGGTCCGCCAACCAACACGGGCTATCAAGTAATGAAGGCCTTCGATGCCGGCTGGGGTGGAGCTGTCTGGAAAACCATTGGCGAACCGATCATTAATACCGCCTCCCGCTACGGCTCGATCGATTACAAGAACGAACGCATGATTGGCCTCAACAACATCGAGCTGATCAGCGATCGGCCGATCGAAACCAACTTCCGCGAGATCGCTGAAGTCAAGAAGCGCTTTCCGCAGAATACGGTCGTTGCCTCGCTGATGGTCGAGTCCAAGCGCGAGACCTGGCACGAGATTGTTCGCCGGGCGCAGCACTCGGGCGCCGATCTGCTGGAGCTGAACTTCGGCTGTCCGCACGGCATGTCGGAGCGCGGCATGGGCGCCGCCGTCGGACAGGTGCCCGAGTACACCACGCTGATCACAAGTTGGGTGAAAGAAGTCGCGACGATTCCTGTGATCGTGAAGCTGACGCCGAACGTCACCGATGTCGCGCACATGGCCTGGGCGGCGCGCCAGGGTGGGGCCGATGCTGTGTCGCTCGTCAATACCTTCAACAGCATTGTGGGTGTCGATCTCGATACGCTCGCGCCACGGCCAAGCGTCGGCGGATACGGGAGCCATGGCGGCTATTGCGGGCCGTCGGTGAAGCCAATCGCGCTGCACATGGTCTCTTCCGTAGCCAAACATCCCAAACTAGGAATTCCTATTTCGGGCATTGGCGGTATCAGCAACTGGCGGGATGCCGTCGAGTTCATGCTGCTGGGCGCGACATCGGTTCAAGTGTGTACTGCAGCCATGCACTATGGCTTTCGCATTGTCGAAGACATGATCGACGGCCTCTCGCAATACCTCGACGAGAAGGGCTTCGGCTCGGCGATGGATCTGGTCGGCCGTTCGACCGAGCGCATCCGCGATTGGGGCGATCTGGATTTGAATTACAAGATCGTCGCCAAAATCGATCCGGAACTCTGCATCGGCTGCAATCTCTGCTACATCGCGTGCGAAGACGGCGCGCATCAGTGCATCACAGCAGCCGAACGCCCGCGCGGCGACTTACGTGATGGAGCAATCGCGAAACACGTTCCGCGCATTCTCGAAGACGAGTGCGTGGGCTGCAACCTCTGTGCTCTGGTTTGTCCCGTTCCGGGCTGCATCACTATGCAGCAAATTGATTCCGGCCGCCCGAGCATGAGCTGGCGAGAATTGCAGGAAGCACGCGGGCGCAGCCCGCAGTGCAGTATGGAGGATTTGCTGGCGAATGGGACCTCGGCGGGCGATTAGTTTTTATGAGGTCACTTTGCAGTGAGAACATTCGTCACGAGTGTTCAATCATGCGATCCGGTAAATGCGCGCGTTCGCGCGTGGGCCAGCGCTAAAGCGCGGCTTGCTCAGCGTTCATTTAGAACGACGCTAAAGCGTCGCCCCCGACTAAAGTCGGGGCTTTCACGGCAAACCAAGAAGTTACTTCCATGCAAAATATTCGTTGAACTCTGCCGCGAACCACGCCAAACTACTCACCCATCTGCTTGCGCCAGTCGAGCTCGTCGAGGGCGGCTTCGGAGCTGCGCCAGTTCTCGCGCACTTTCACGAACAATTCGAGAAAGACTTTGGTTCCCAGCAGCCGCTCTATCTGCTTGCGAGCTGAGGTTCCGATGCGCTTGAGCATCGCTCCGCCTTTGCCGATCAGGATTGCCTTCTGGCCTTCGCGTTCGCAGTAGATAGCGGCGGCGATGCGGGTCAGCTTTGGTCCGCTTTCGAATTGCTCGACCTTAACGGCGACAGCGTACGGAACCTCTTGGCCGGTTTCCACGAGCACTCGTTCCCGGATTAGTTCGGCAACCAGCACCCGTTCGGGCTGATCGGTGATCTGATCTTTTTCGAAGTATCGAGGTCCATCGGGAAGGCGTTGGATCACGGCCTTGATGATCTCATCGAGACCTTGGCGCTTGGTTGCCGAAATGGGAATGATCTCGGCGAAGTCTCGGAGCTTGGAATAGCGATCGATGATCTTCAGCAGCTCCGGCTTTTCGATGGCGTCAATCTTGTTGAGCAGCAGAAGGACGGGCGAGGTGACTTCCTTGAGCAGGTCGAGAACGAACTCATCGCCTTTGCCGAACGGCTGAGTGGCATCGACGATCAGCAGCACAAGATCCCGCTCTTCCAGGGCATCGCGGACTTCGCGCATCATGCGGCTGCCCAGCGGCGAGTCAGGCTTGTGTACGCCCGGCGTATCGATGAAGACAATCTGCCCCGGCGGCCGGCCGCTGCCGGCTTTCACGTTGACATATCCCTGGATGCGGTGACGCGTCGTCTGCGGCTTGTGAGTGACAATTGCGATCTTCTCGCCCACGAGCGCATTCAGCAGCGTGGACTTGCCCGCATTGGGACGACCGATGATGGAGACGAATCCGGACTTGAAGGGCATCTAGTCTCGCGAGGGCCTACAGAGATAACTTCGCGATTTCATGATTTCGCGGATTTTGTGATTGTAAGGCACCGACCTCATCGGAACGACCAGGCACCGGAGTTTTCACCAAGGCCAGTTCGGACGAAGTCATTCGCGAAATCGCGAAATCACGAAATCGCAAAATTGCCAGTATCCTATCTGCGACAGCACGCACGACTCGATGCCCAACTTCCTGATGGCGCCAAGCATTCAGTTCTTTATCGTGGCGCTTACTTCCGTGTTCTTTCTCGTGGATCCATTCGCGGCCCTGCCGGCATTTCTGGTGATCGCTGCCGATGCTGATCGTAACGAGCGGCGTCGATTGGCCGTAAAGGCCTCGGTCACATGCTTCATCGTGCTGACCGGTTTTGCGCTCACTGGCAGCCTGATCTTTCGGTTTTTCGGCATCACTCTGCCAGCATTTGAAATTGCGGGAGGCATCATCCTGATCCTCATGGGCCTGGAGATGCTTCAGGCAAGGCGCTCGGCCACTCACGAGACTCCGGGCGAGACCGAAGAAGGCGCGGCAAAGGAAGACGCTGGCATCATTCCGCTGGGCACTCCGATGCTGGCGGGACCCGGAGCGATTTCGACGGTCATGGTGCTGATGGGACCCTCGCCCGGATGGTGGAGAACGGCAATCGTGCTGACGGCGATCACAATCACCGTGATTGCCTCATTTCTGATTCTCTCGGCGGCTGATCGTGTGCGGCACTTTCTCGGAGAGACCGGCATCCGCATTCTTATGCGACTGATGGGACTGCTTCTCACGGCTATCGCCGTGCAGTTCATCGTGAATGGGCTGGCGGATCTAGGCGTAGTACACAAGCCGTGAAGGAGCTTTTCAACCTGTATAAGAGTTTTGGTGCACCCTGCTAGCAGGGAAACTGAAGCGACTCTGAGGATTATTCAATCACCAGCTCTCGTACGAGAGACCGGGTACGGAGCTGAAGTGTGAATCTCGCGTGAGCAGGGTCAGTTGTTTCTGTGTTGCAATCGCCGCAATCCAGATGTCATTATCCGGAATCAGCTTGCCGCGATTGCGCAGATCGCCTTTGATGCGCCCATAAAATTGACCTGTCTCGCCGTTACACTCGGCAATTTGGGCGCTTTCGATGAAAGCCTCGATGTCACGAAGGTTCTGCCGGATTTCGGATGAATAGCAGGCTCCGTAGATGAGTTCGCCGACGACAACGCATGGGACCCAATAGTCTGCATCGTAGGCAAATTGCCATTTCAGATCTTGTGCTGCCCCAAAGAGAGCAATGACAATGTTGGTATCCAGGAGGAACTCTCTAGGGCTCGATGCGTTCACAGCCCTCCTCGACCACTCTCTGAAACTCCTGCGCGCGTTCTGATGACATGATTCCCCAGAAGCGAAGGAGTGCAGCGCCGCTCATTCCCCGTCCCGATGGTGAACTGCTCGGCGCGGATATCCCGCGAGTGCCGGGCGGGGTGCGGTTGTAATCGTGCTCGTACCAGTCCACCAGTGAACGATAGCGTTCTGGAATCTCGTTGATGTTGGGGTGAGTCTTTCCGGTTCTGGCACTATGCGCAAAGTCTCCACTGCGAAACAACCTGCGCCTTCCACGAGCCGTGGCGTGCAGCATGCGGTACTTGCCTGGATTTGGCGGCAAACTCGCTACGGCGTGGGCGGCCACATGTGCACGTAGTCCGGGCCTATCCGCTTCGTCCAGCTTCTCGGATTTAGCTCTCTCTAGTATTTCCGAAATGGAAAAGTCAGCATCTCTTCCCCGTTCGCGCTGGAGAAGAGCGGTCGCAATCCAAATAGCGTCGGCAACCTTTAATCTGACCATTTTGAACCTTCAATGATCCAAAATGTACCATAAAGTTCAAAATAGTTCAAATTATGAAGCGCAAGTCGAGTTTCTCATTTTGCGCTGATCGGAGCAGGCTCGATCTCTTCGATATCCACGAAGTTGGTGGGATATTTCCCCGTGTAGCACGCTGTGCAGTAAGTCACGTTCTCACCTTCGGCACAGGCGCGTTTCAGTCCGTCGAGTGATAGATACGCGAGGGAATCTGCACCGATGTACTCGCGAATCTCTTCGATCGATTTGTTGGCGGCGATCAGGTGCTTCTTCGAGGGCGTATCGACGCCGTAAAAGCACGGGGAGATCGTCGGCGGACAGGAGATTCGCATGTGAACTTCTGTGGCGCCGGCGTCTCGAACCATGCGGACGATCTTGCGGCTGGTGGTGCCACGTACGATCGAGTCATCGATCAGAACCACACGCTTTCCCCTCAGCAGATGCTGGACCGGATTGAGTTTCAGGCGGACGCCGAAGTCGCGCACACGCTGCTCCGGCTCGATAAACGTGCGGCCAACATAGTGATTGCGGATCAATCCGAAGCTGAAGGGAATCCCGCTTTCATTCGCGAAACCCACTGCGGCGGTCACTCCCGAATCGGGAACCGGCACAACCAGGTCGGCCTCAACCGGTGCTTCGCGGGCGAGTTCTCGGCCCAGAGCCTCGCGGCTCTCCTGCACCGGACGGCCAAAGATCACGCTGTCTGGACGCGAAAAATAGACGTGCTCGAAGATGCAGCTCGACTGCTGCTTGGGCGCTGAGAAGAAGCGTGAATGCACGCCCTCGGCGCCGACGATGACCAGCTCTCCGGGTTTCAGATCGCGTTCAAAATGAGCGCCAATCAAATCGAAGGCGCAGCTCTCGGAGGCGAAGACCACCGCGGCCTGAGCACCCGTTCCGCTGGCGATGGGCAGCGTGCCCATCGAGAGCGGACGAAACGCGTGCGGGTCACGGGCGGCAAAAATACGGTCGCGCGTCATCAGCACCAATGAGAAGGCGCCTTCGAGACGGCGCAGCGCATCGGCAATTGCATCCGGCAGAGTCTGCTCTTTTGATTGTGCGATGAGATGCACGACGACTTCGGTGTCGCTGGTCGTCTGAAAGATGGAGCCGTTCTGCTCAAGCTGGCGGCGCAGAATGTGCGCGTTGACCAGATTCCCATTATGGGCCAACGCAATCGCGCCTTTATTGCACTCTACGCGGATCGGCTGCGCATTCAGCAGCGCCGAGTCACCGGTCGTCGAGTAGCGCGTATGGCCAATGGCGAGCGAGCCGGGCAGACGTCCGAGCACATCTTCGGTGAAGATGTCGGCTACCAGGCCCATAGCCTTGATGTTGTGCAGCCGCACAAAATCGGAGCTGGCAATGCCTGCGGACTCCTGCCCGCGATGCTGCAAAGCATAGAGGCCGAGATAGACCAGCTTCGAGGCTTCAGGATGGCCGTGAACGGCCATTACGCCGCATTCGTCGTGGAATTTATCGGTCTTGTCGATGAATGGCATTTAGCTTCTGGCTGCTAGCTACTGGCTGCTAGCTAAGTCTCGGGTTCTGCACTGCCTCTTATTGTTTCCGTGGTTTTATCTCTACCCTTATGTTCGCTTGCTGGTTTAAGTCGGAAGCCAGCGGCCGGAAGCCGGTAGCTACTTGTCCAGCAAATCGGGCACGAGGTGATCAGGCACGTCCGAGTGTAGTGCCGATTCCAGCGCTCCCGTCCATACATTTTTCAAATCGGCCACATAAGCCGAAACCGCGTCGGTGGATGCGCGCTGAATTACCAGGCGATCTCCCCCGGTGCGCCCCAGGAAATCCAGTTGAATTGAATTGGAATCGGCTATCTCTTCGATGATCTGGCGGTTACCGGGGGCGCAGGAAACCAGCACCCGGCTGGCTTTTTCGCCGAATAACGCTATCTCCAGCGGTTCGGAGCTATCGGGCAGGCGCAGCTCTGCACCAATTTCATTGCGGAAGCAGGATTCGGCTGCAGCCACGGCCAGACCACCGTCGGAGCAGTCATGGGCGGACTCAATCAGGTCCTTGGCGATGAGGCGGAGAAGGCACTGGTGCAACGCTGCCTCAGCTTTTAGCTCGAGCCCCGGGGGCTCTCCCCAGAGATCGCCAAGCACTTCCTTGGCGTACTCCGACGATCCAAATTGGCGCTCGTCGTAAGCCGCAGGTGACGCTGCGAGCAGAAAGACCTCGCGACCGGGAGCTTTGAAATCACACGAAACTACGTGGCGAATATCCTCGACGATGCCGACAACTCCCACCACGGGCGTCGGATAAATGCCCTCTCCGAGAGTTTCGTTGTAGAGGCTCACATTGCCGCCGGTAATTGGCGTACCAAGCACATTGCAAGCTTCGGCGAGTCCATTGATCACTTCGGAAAACTGCCACATGATGTGCGGCTTCTCCGGATTGCCGAAGTTGAGGCAATTCGTCGCAGCAACCGGCAGCGCGCCTGCGCAAGCGACCTTGCGGGCAGCTTCGGCCACTGCATGCATGGCTCCCAATCTGGGATTCAGATAACACCAGCGTCCATTGCCGTCGAGTGACATCGCCAGTCCGCGCCGCGTGTCTTTAATGCGCATGACGCCGGCATCGCTACCGGGACCGAGCACAGTGTTGGTCTGCACCATGCTGTCGTACTGCTCATGAATCCAGCGCTTGGAGCAAATGTTCGAGCTGCCGAGCAGGACCTTCAACTCTGGAGTCAAATCACGCTGAACTCCGAGCTGCAGAGAGGCAGGCTTGTCTTTGGAAACGGACGCACTCCACACCTGCATCGGTCTGCGGTAGACCGGAGCATCATCTGTAAGAGACGTGTTGGGAATATCGGCGACAACGTTTCCGTGCTCAAGCACGCGCAGCCGCGGCTCGCGAATGACCCGGCCGATGGTGACCGCATCGAGTCCCCATTTATCGAAGACGCGAAATACTTCTCTTTCCCGGCCCTTCTCGGCTACGAGCAGCATGCGTTCCTGCGACTCGCTGAGCATGATCTCGTAGGCATTCATGCCCTGCTCCCGCTGAGGCACGAGATCGAGTTCGATCTCGATTCCCACTGCGCCGCGCGCGCCCATCTCACAGGTCGAGCACGTGAGGCCGGCGGCGCCCATGTCTTGAATTCCAACGATCGCGCCAGTCTGCATCGCTTCCAGGCAAGCTTCGAGCAAGAGCTTTTCCATGAATGGATCGCCTACCTGCACATTCGGACGCTTCTGCTCTGAGGCTTCCTTGAACTCTTCGCTCGCCATAGTGGCGCCATGAATTCCATCGCGTCCTGTTTTGGAACCCACATAAATGACAGGATTTCCCTCCCCTGCAGCCTTGGCGTAGAAAATCTCATCCTTGCGCACCAACCCGAGCGCAAACGCGTTCACCAGCGGATTGCCGGAGTAGCACTCCTCGAACTTCGTCTCTCCTCCCAGATTGGGAACGCCAAAGCAATTCCCATATGAGGCAATACCGCTTACTACGCCTTCGAGAATCGAATGATTTTTGTGGAGGAGCTGCTGAGCTTCTAAGCTGCTGAGCTTCTGAGCCTTCTTTGTCGCCGTCTCATCGTGAAACGTGATCTTGGCCGAAGGATCTTGTGTTTGCTTGTCGCCGTTCAGCTTCGAAGCTTCGCGGCCTCGTGGCTTCGAGGCTTTTATCGGTCCAAACCGCAGCGAATCCATTACCGCCAGCGGACGCGCGCCCATGGTGAAGATGTCGCGGAGAATTCCTCCTACTCCAGTTGCCGCGCCCTGGAATGGCTCGATGTAGGAAGGATGATTGTGTGACTCGATTTTGAATGCGCATGCCCACCCGTCGCCAATATCGATGATGCCCGCATTCTCGCCCGGTCCCTGCACAACGCGCGGGCTGTGTGTCGGCAATCGCTTCAGATGGATCTTTGAAGATTTATACGAGCAGTGCTCGCTCCACATCACGCTGTAGATACCGAGCTCGGTGAGCGACGGCTCACGTCCGAGCGCCTGCACGATGCGCTCATATTCGTCAGAGGTGATGCCGTGCGTTTTGAGCAGCTCAGGGGTGGCGCGACAGGGGAGAGGAGCTGATTGCAGCGATTGTGTAGCCATTTCGGGGGTACAGCTATTTTCTCACGAACGCCGGGAAACAGGGCCAGAGGAGCTCGTTCGGGTGCGATCCGCTCGCACAGCGTCCAACCTTTTCCGCAATTTGGAAATGTGCCACAGGGTGGTGCAGGATTTACGCAATTCAGGGGCAGACCACAAGTAAGTGCTGAAGAATCAATCCCCATATTTGGCAAAGCCCTTGCCTTCTTCACGCCTGTAACCTTTCCCTGGTTCTCTCAACGTCTCTGGAGGATGAAGATGATGCTGGAGAGAACACGAGCTAATGCTCGACGACAGTCATTTGGCGCGCATCGAGTACGAACGCGCAGTTTTCATGTGTGGTCAGGAGCTGCGCTGTCCCGCTACTTTCACAAGAGCGACAGGCCTGAGCCACAGCCTGAATCTTCTCGGGAGCACCCGCAAACAGAGTCGCTCTCTGACGACGAACTAACCAAACGTCGCGAGCAGCTTCAGGAACTGCTGCAGCAGGTCAATGCCGAGCGACTGAAACGCACAAAGAAAACCGGCTAAGGGCGATGGACGGGAAGCTACGCTGGAGTCTGCAGTGGGTACGGTGTTCGGAATCTCTGCAAGCGATTGGGTCTTTGTTGAGAGGCTCGGATGGATGCCCCTCGGCTACCTGCCATTCGAAATACCCGACCCATAGATTCAGAATCCTGAGTTTCAGCGAATGGGCGTCGCCGAAATCGTCAGCGCTGCATACGGCATAATAGAAGCAGCGCGCTTGCGCATTCGACTAAGCTATTGATGAATCCATCCAATCCCACTGCGGAACCGGCGTCCACGTCGGTTTCGACCGCAAGCACTCCTCAGTCCAACTTCATTCGCGACATCATCATCCGCGATCTCGAGACCAACAAATTCGGAGGCAGCGTACAGACGCGCTTTCCTCCTGAACCGAATGGCTACCTCCATCTCGGTCATGCCAAATCGATCTGCCTGAACTTTGGCTTGGCGGCAGAGTTTGGCGGCAAGACGAACTTGCGCTTTGATGACACCAATCCCGAGAAAGAAGAGCAGGAGTATGTCGATGCGATCATCCGCGATGTGCGCTGGCTGGGATTCGACTGGGAAGAGCGGATGTATTACGCCTCTGATTACTTCGACCAGCTCTATGAGTGGGCAGTACAACTGATAAAAGCCGGCAAGGCTTACGTCGATGACCTGAGCGCGGAGGAGATTCGGAAAACACGCGGCACGCTCACCGAACCCGGCACGAATAGCCCATTTCGGAACCGCTCGGTCGAGGAGAATCTCGATCTGTTCGAGCGTATGCGCAAGGGTGAGTTTCCCGACGGCTCACGCACACTTCGGGCGAAGATCGATATGGCCTCGCCGAATCTGAACATGCGCGATCCGGTGATGTATCGCATCCTGCACGCCGAGCATCACCGCACCGGCAATAAATGGTGCATTTACCCGCTGTACGACTTCGCGCACGGGCAATCTGACTCAATCGAGAAAGTTACGCATTCCATCTGCACCCTGGAGTTTGAGGATCATCGTCCGCTCTACAACTGGTTCATCGAGCAGCTCGGAATTTTTCATTCGCAGCAGATTGAATTCGATCGCCTCAACCTGACATACACCATCCTGAGCAAGCGCAGGCTTCTGCAATTGGTGAATGAAGGCCGCGTGCGCGGATGGGATGATCCGCGCATGCCCACGCTCTCCGCAGTTCGTCGCCGCGGATATACGCCGGAGGCGCTGCGCAACTTCTGCGCTTCGCTCGGCGTGTCGAAGACGAACGGCGTGATCGAGCTGGCGATGCTCGAACATTTTCAGCGCGAAGACCTTAACAAGCGCGCGTTGCGGGTCATGGCTGTGCTGCGTCCGCTGAAGGTTGTGATCGACAACTATCCCGAAGGCCAGGTCGAGCAGATGGACGCGGTCAACAATCCCGAGGACGCCAGCGCCGGAACGCGCAAAGTACCGTTCTCCCGCGTGCTGTACATCGAACGCGACGATTTCCGCGAGAATCCTCCGAAGCAGTTCTATCGGCTCTCGCCCGGGCGTGAAGTGCGCCTCCGTTATGGCTACTTCGTCACCTGCACGAATGTGGTGAAGGATTCAACCGGAGAAATCGTCGAAGTGCATTGCACGTACGATCCCGCCACCCGCGGCGGCAACGCTCCGGATGGACGCAAGGTGAAATCGACGATTCACTGGGTTTCGGCTGCGCACGCCATTCCGGCGGAAGTGCGGCTATACGAAAACCTCTTTCTCAAAGAGAATCCAAACGAAGTGGAAGAAGGGAAAGACTGGACGGACAATCTCAATCCCAATTCGCTGGAAATCGTTAACGAGGCCAAGCTTGAGCCGTCGCTGGCCAATGCCCAAATCGGAACTCCGTATCAGTTTGAGCGACTTGGATATTTCTGCGTCGATTCCGATTCGAAACCAGGAGCCCTTGTCTTCAACCGCACGGTTGCGTTGAAGGATACATGGGCGAAGGTGGAGAAACGCAGTGGGAAATAACGGAAACGCTTGGGACCGGCGGCCGCCCTCGGCCGGGTGTTCGGTGAGCTATCTGGAATCCGGATTCATGAGCCAAGAGGCAGACCCAACACTCGCGCGAGGGCGCGCGTCGGTCCGGAACTAATCCGGACTCAATATGCTTTTAGCCGCCGAGCCTCTCGGACTACGTCTTCCACTTTGGGAAGAAAAAACTTCTCCAGCGGCGGTGAGAAGGGAACAGGCGTATCAAGCGATGCGATGCGCGTGATTGGCGCATCGAGATCGTCGAAAGCAAGTTCGTTAATCACTGCCGCAATCTCTCCTGCGATGCCGCCCGTCTTCGTGTCTTCATGAAGAATGATCACGCGATTCGTCTTCTTTACCGTGTTCGCGACGGCTTCTTTATCGAGCGGCGCGATTGTGCGGAGGTCCAGGATCTCCAGTTCGATTCCTTCTTTCGCCAGGATGTCTGCAGCTTCCTGCGCGACATACACCATCGCAGCATAGGTGATCACGCTCACATCGGTGCCTTCACGATGAACGCGCGCCTTTCCGATTTCGACTGTGTAATCCTGAACCGGCAGATCTTCTTTAATGCGGCGATACAGAAATTTGTGTTCGAAGAAGAGACAAGGATTGTTGTCACGAATCGCCGCTTTGATTAGTCCCTTCGCATCACGCGCCGTTGCCGGGCAGATCACTTTCAGTCCTGGCGTGTGCGCGTAATAGGTCTCGGGATTCTGCGAGTGAAATGGCCCTCCGCTCACGCCTCCTCCTGACGGTCCACGGAGCACCAAGGGCGCAGGGGCATTCCAGCGATAGTAGGCCTTCGCCACCATGTTGACGATTTGGTTGTGCGCGCAACTGATGAAGTCCATGAACTGGAACTCGGCCACCGGACGCATGCCGGTGAGCGCTGCTCCGAAAGCTGCATCCACGATCGCCGATTCAGCGATTGGCGTGTCGATCACGCGCTCGCCGCCGAAGTGATGAATGAATCCTTCTGTGACTTTGAATGCGCCGCCATACACTCCGATGTCTTCGCCAATGCAGAAGACGGCGGGATCGCGCTCCATCTCTTCCCAAATGCCTTCGCGGATTGCTTCGAGATAGGTGGGCATACTCTTCACCACGGAGAGACTGAGAGACGGAGAAAAGCGCTTGCCAGTGTTGTCGACGGACTGAGCACTTTCAAAGATCGAACCCTTTGTGGTTCCGCCTCTCCATAGCTAACGCAAATGCGCCACGTCGCTGGCTGCGACCAGCTTCTCCTTCTGTACCTCTTTCACTTTTGGCCCGCCGTACAAAAACGGGATCTCAACATTGTTGTCGCAGAACACGCGTTCCGCCGCAGTTGAGCCTTCTGGATAAGGCGACGCTTCTGCGATCTCGCGATCTTCGTCGATCTCGCGCTGTACGGAGTCGATCAGTTCGCGATTGGATTTTTCGCTCAGCCATCCTTTGGCGAGCAAATATTTCTCCATCCGCGCAATGGGATCGCGCTTGGTCCAATATTCGAAGTACTGTTTTGGAACGTAGGCTGCGGCGTCGTGCATGGCGTGTCCGCGCATGCGCATCATCTTTGCTTCGATTAGCGTCGCGCCTTGACCTGCGTACGCGCGCTGCGCCGCCTCGCAGGTCACGTCATAGACCTGGTTTGGATCAGTGCCGTCGATGATTACTCCGGGCACTCCGTATCCGATCGCGCGATCGGCGAGATCGCGGCAGGCTACTTGTCGATCTACCGGCGTCGAGTATGCCCAGAGGTTGTTTTCCACGATCAGAATCACGCCGAGCTTTTGCACAGCGGCGAAATTGAAGCCTTCGTACGTGGGTCCGGTGGATTGGCCGCCATCTCCGATCCAGGTGAGACACGCGATGTTCTTGCCTTGAAGGCGGGCACCGAGAGCTACGCCTGACAGCACCGGAATCAGATCGCCGAGCATCGAGATCGGGGCGGCGATGTGATGCTTATGGATATCCCCAAAATGGGAACCGGCATCGCGGCCTCCGGTCGGCGCGCCCGACCTCGCCATGTATTGCATCATTACGTCGCGCGGCTTGAATCCTCGCACCAGCAGCGCGCCTTGATTGCGGATCATCGGCCCGATCCAGTCGCCGTCGCGCAGCGCATAGGCCGACGCGCACGAGCATCCTTCCTGGCCGAGTCCGAGATAAACTCCGCCGACGACCTTCTGCTGTTTGAAGAGATTCTCGAGTGTCTGCTCCATCTTGCGATTGAGCAGCATGTAGCGATAAATCTCGATCGTCTGATCTTTGCTCAGGTATTTCGATTCCCGCAGTGGAGGAGGTTCGGCCGAAAGATCGCCTTCAACTTTGTAGCGAAATTGACCATCGACCCACTCCTCGACTGTTCGGAAGTTCGGGATTTCGAGGCGGTAGTCAGGAATGCCGTGAGGATTCGTGCGGATCGGATACTTCTCTCGCGACGCTCCGTTGCTGGTAGAAGAATGCTTTGGGGCGGCCTTCGCGGAACCCAGCGATTTTGTTTCAGACTTTCCTTTTGAGATTGTCTTTTTCATGAAAGTCCCGCGTGTCTATTCTGCTGTCATAGCAACGATGGGCGGGGTACATCGTATCAGGATTCGCCCTAGCCAAAGGTCGTGGAAGTAGAGAGGGATTTCTCCGCCAAAACCGGGCGTTCGGAATGACAGCTCGTAGCTAACGAACGACAGCTCGTCCCGTCTATGCTTGCAAGTCTCTGTCTGTCCATTTAAGTTTAGCGCTCAGAAACGAGATTCATCTTCCAGCCTTGAGAGGTATTCCATGAGGATCTTCCTGCGTTCAGGCATCGCGCTGGCTCTGGTTTTGCTGATGTCCATGGCTACATTCGCAGCGCCACCTGCACCAAAAAGCGCGACTCCGAGCAACGCCTTCACTGTCCCAGTCGTGTATTACAAGCTTCCCAACGGTCTGCGCGTTGCGCTCTCGCCTGACCATTCCGCGCCGACCGTTGCCGTGGCGGTTTACTACCGCATCGGCTTTCGCGTTGAGCCGCGCGACCGCACCGGATTCGCGCACCTGTTCGAGCACATGATGTTCCAGGGATCGCAGAACCTCGGCAAGATGGAGATGATCAAGTTGGTCCAGCAGAATGGCGGGACGCTGAACGGATCTACACGCTTCGATTTCACCAACTATTTCGAAATCGTCCCGGCAAACAAGCTGGAGACGATGCTCTGGGCCGAAGCCGATCGCATGCGCGGACTTAATGTGACCGAGGACAATCTCAAGAACCAGCAGGGCGTAGTCGGAAACGAAGTGAAAGTGAACGTCCTCAATCGCCCTTATGGCGGATTTCCCTGGCTGGACATGCCGCAGTACGCGAATACCAACTGGTATAACGCTCACAACTTTTACGGCGATCTGAAGGACATCGAAGCTGCAACCCTTCCCGATGTACAGCAATTCTTCAAAACTTACTATGCTCCAAATAATGCCGCGCTCGCTGTCGTCGGTGACTTCGATCCTGCCGATGCGCGCAAGATGATCGAAAAATACTTCGCGAACATTCCTGCGGCGCAAAAAGTGAAAGAACCGGATCTCACGGAGCCTCGGCAAGAAAAAGAGAAGAAGGCCAGCAAGGTTGACCCGCAGGCAAAGCGTCCAGCGTTGGCGGTGGCGTATCACATGCCTGACCGCAATACTCCCGAGTACTACGCCATGGGCTTGCTCGATCAGATTCTTCTCGAGGGCGACGACAGTCTGCTGCATCAGGAATTAGTCCAAAAGAAAGGCATGACCGGCGCAGTGGAAGGCGGCATCAACATGCTCGGCAACATGTACGACTACAACGGGCCGATGCTCTGGACGGCTTATCTCTTCCACGACGGCAACGTTAAAGAAGACGACATTCTGGCAGCGATGGACAGCGTGATCGATCCGCTGCGCGAAAAGCCAATCGATCAGAAGACGCTCGACCGCGCCATGGTCAAGCTGCGCTCCGATTTTTACGATCAGCTCAGCCAGTTCAACGGATTCGGACTCGCCGACATGCTCGCCAGCTTTGCCCTTTTCGACGACAATCCGGCGCGAGTAAACGACATCGAAGCCCAATTCCGGAAGATCACTCCGGCGCTGATTCAGAAGACCGCCCAGGAATATCTGCGGCCGACAAACCGCACGGTGCTGGCTATCGAACCGGGCGCTGCGGCGGAAAACGCGCAGGCCACCAAGTCTGGAAATTAAGGAGCGAAGGAGAGAGACATGCGAAACCGAATCCTTATTCTGATCTGCACATTGTTCTTCGCTCTGGCATGCTGCGTGGCTGGAGCGCAAGAAAACTCGGCGCCCGGTACGGGCACACAGGCGAAGAAGCAATCTCCGCCTCCGGGGAGCGCTCCGAAGCCCTTCAAAGTTCCGAAACAGGAAAAGTTCTCGCTCCCGAATGGACTCGAAGCCACCCTGGTTCCCTACGGCTCGATTCCGAAGGTGATGATTGCAGTCAGCGTTCGAGCCGGCAATCTGAACGAAGCTGAGAACCAGGTTTGGCTGGCCGACCTCACCACCAGCCTGATGAAGGAAGGCACGACGAGCAAGTCGGCTCAGGAAGTGGCACAACAGGCAGCCTCGATGGGAGGCTCGGTCGATGTGAACGTTGGGCCCGACACGACGAGCATCTCAGGGGACGTGCTATCTGAGTTCGGTCCCAAAATGGTATCGCTGCTCGCCGATGTCGCCATGCATCCGGCGCTCCCCGCTTCGGAACTCGATCGCTTGAAGAAAGACCAGCTCCGGACGCTGAGCATTCAGAAGTCGCAGCCGCAGCCCATCGCTCACGAGCAGTTCGTAAAGGAGCTGTATCCGAACCATCCCTACGGACGCCTGTTCCCGACTGAGCAGATGGTCCAGGGATACACGATCGAAGATGTCCAAAAGTTCTACAAAGACAATTTCGGAGCCGCGCGCACGCACGTGTATGTTGCCGGAAAGTTCGATCCAGCAGCGGTGAAGAAGGCAATTACAGAGGCATTTTCTTCGTGGCCGCACGGACCTGATCCGCTGATCGACATTCCCAAACCGGTAACGAAGCATGATGTATCGGTGATCGATCGCCCCGGAGCGGTGCAGTCCACGCTTTATATCGGCCTGCCGACGATCGATCCCAGCAATCCGGATTACATCCCGCTGCAGGTCATGAATGCCATTCTCGGCGGCTCGTTTGGATCGCGGATCACCTCGAATATCCGTGAGCAGAAGGGCTACACCTATTCGCCATTCAGCCAATTATCGACACGCTATCGCGACGCCTACTGGGCAGAAATTGCGGATGTGACCGCGCAATATACCGGCGCTTCGATCAAGGAAATCCTGTATGAGATCGATCGCCTGCAGAAGGAGCCGCCCTCCGCGCAGGAGCTGGAGGGCATCAAGAACTATCTTGCTGGAGTGTTCGTGCTGCGCAATTCCAATCGTGGTGGTCTGATTGGACAGCTCGAATATGTCGATCTGCACAAGCTGGGTGATGACTACCTCGACACCTACGTGCAGAAGATCTATGGCGTCTCTGCGCCGCAGGTGCAGCAGATGGCAGAAAAGTACATCGTTCCCGGCAAGCTGACGATGGTGGTTGTAGGAGATAAGTCCAAGATTGCCGACCAGCTCACCAGCTATGAAGGAACCGGCGGGAAGTAGGGTCGGCGGATCGAAGCCGGAAGCAAGTGGCCGGCATCTATAATCAGTGAGGCAAGTGGACCGGACGGTCGCCCTGGCTTGCCCAGGGAGGAAAGTCCGAACTCCGCAGAGCAGTGTGCCGGATAACGTCCGGGACCCCGGCTTGCCGGGGGACGGCCAGTGCCACAGAAAAGATACCGCCCCGGCTTCGGGGTCCCCGGCAGACGCCGATGTTGCGGCTGCTGGGGTGCCTTGCCGGGGTAAGGGTGAAAAGGTGCGGTAAGAGCGCACCGCCTGCGCAGTGATGCTCAGGGCACGGTAAACCCCACACGGAGCAAGACCAAATAGGAAGGGAGTTCCGGCTCGCCGGGACACGCACCTGCTCGGCGCGTTAGAACCTTCGGGTAGGTCGCATGAGCGCGTCAGCAATGCCACGCCAAGAGGAATGATCGTCATCCCGGCTCGCCGGGATACAGAATTCGGCTTACAGGCCTGCTTGCCTTTTCATAAATATAAGCCGCATGGATGCGTTCACAGCACCATGCGGCTTAGTTGTTTATTCCGCTATTTCAGATTGCACTTATTGTGTGCATGAACCAAGCGAAAACGTCCTAATTTGCGAGTAGGGGTTGCCGTCGCTTCCGGCTGGCCCAAATTGCAGCGTTCCATCCATTGTGAAAGTGCCATTCGGTCCAGTCCATACTGAATGGTATGGCACCTCGTAGCTCGCGGCGACCGCATTATAGTTCTGGCTCGCCTCAAGATTCAGCCGATACGGAGTAGCTCCCGATTCCGGGTTCGAGCCATTGTTGTGGAATAGAACGTGAACCGTGACGTTGTTGCCGTTTACCTGATAGTCCACTTCAGTGTAGCCGTCGGCTTCCACAAGAGACTGGTTGTTATTGCAGGCGTTGTACATAACGACACCGCCGTTGATTGAGAACTTGCCACCTTGCGCAGCGTCTGCCGACTTCTTGCCACCTTGCGCAGCCATCGCTCCCGGCAGAGCCACGAACAGGCTCAAGGACAACAAAGACAACAAGAGTTTTGTGCTTCTCATCAAATTCCCTCCTTCTCGGCGGGGATTTCCGAGCACGTGAAAATGATTACACGACGCGGCCCATTTTGGGAGAGGGATACTTCAAACCAAAGTCATGTGCTGAGTTGGTCGGCACGATGCAAGCGTAATTCCAACCACCGTGCTGAGAGTGCCGGTTCGCCCCTTGCTTGGTGCAAGGGTGTATGCCTGGAAGGACGTGTCCTTTGGTAATCGCGCACCGCACACGCGACCCATGGATGAGAAGCAGCGCCGAAAGACGGATCAGCTCAGTGATGTCTTCCCATGCGCGCTGCAGTGGCGTGATGCCGAGCATGAGGGGGGATCTCTTCGGATTCGAAGACCTGCTCCTCCTCGTTCGACTGCGGACGAGGCATCGTCTCCAGCAGCCGTGCGCAACGATTCCAGCGCAAAATAGCCTCATCATTGGCTCGGCCGCGCAGCCGCTCAGCGTTTTCAAAGTGACGCATAGCTTCTTCGAGCTCTGCAGAGATCGCCTGCGCCGGACGCCCGGCACGCAACTGTGCTTTCGCATGTCTCTCATGCAGAATGCCGGTGTAATACGACCGCGCATACTCTTCTTCCAGCGCACTGAAAATTGCAGCCGCTTCGTTGAAGCGATCTTTCGCTCCGCCGCTGAACTGATCGGTGATCGAGAGCCCGAGGATGCGCTGCGCCATCTGGTTCAGCGGATCGACAGCAAGGACATCGCGGCAGATCGACTCTGCCTCTTCCGGCTCGTTCAGGAACCGGTATCGCTCGGCTTTGGCAATCGCTGCACCGATGCTGGATGGGGAGATGGACTTCAGTTTCAGTTCCATGTTGCACCTCGGTAAAATCGGTCTATCGGGTTTGGCGTTTCTCGTTGTCATTCCGAGCGAAGCGAGGAATCCCTACTCAGACGAGAATGCATGTGACCGGTAGGGATTCCTCACTGCGTTCGGAATGACAAACACAGCAACACACCGACACTCACACCGTCACAACTAAATAAGCCGCCACCAACGTCCCAACCACCGCCACGCCATAGCACCCCGCAAACACCATCTCGTTCAGATGCTTGATCTGCAGGCCGTCATATAAGGTGTAGCGAAAGCGATGCGCGAAGTGGAACAGCGGCAGCGAGCAGACGACGAGTAAATAAATCCGTGTAATCGGTGATTGCACCAGCGCCAGCATGCCCGCATGCGTGGGAACATGTACCCACCCCAGCGGCACCGCAATCCCGAAAAGGAACAACTGCGCGGGTAAGAACAGCGCTGCGACTACTCCCCCGGCGCTGAACAATGTCCAGAAGATCGGTTCCGTGTCCTTGTTGACCATCGTTCCTCCTTAGCGGGTGAGCACGATGGCGAAGATGATCGCGCTGATTGCGATCCACGCCATGTATTGAGGCCCGGAAATCAGCAGACCAGGCACGCGAATTCCGCGAATCCGCACCGCCATTGCTTTCGGCGCCAGATTGAACCAGGTAATCGAGTGCAGCAGCAGAAACCCGAATGCAACTACGTTGATGGCTACCATCCACGGCGCAGACATCCGATGCAGGAAACGCGCGTAAGCCTCGCCTCCGCTGCTGATTGCGCGAATCTGTACCAGGATCAACGCTACAGTCCATGCAACCGCGATGCTGCTCAATTCACGCAGAATGAATTTCACATATGCCGACTTATCCAGCCACCAGTAAGTCGAAATCGGAGGTCGATACCAGCGCGGATGAAACTCGGTGTAGTGAACGGCCGGCTCTTCTTTTCGCGCGGGCGTCGGCCGAATCGGAGCTGGTGCTTGTGCTGCTTTGCTCATCGCTCCTCCTGTCTTTGTCCCCAGGGCATCAGGAATCGCTTCATGCCTTCCATCGCCGCCGCCAGTTTGTACTGCTGAATGGCGCCCGCCGGATCGACGTGTTTAGGGCAAACCTTCGTACACTCGCCCACGAACGTGCATCCCCAGATTCCCTCCGGGTGAGAGAGGATCGCCATGCGCTCTTCGGCTCCCTCGTCGCGAGAGTCTTTGTTGTACCGCTGCGCCAAAGCGAGCGCCGCAGGGCCGATGAACACGGGATCGAGTCCTGAAATGGGACAAGCTGCATAGCACAGCAAACAATTAATGCACATGCTCTGCTGGCGAAATTCTTCGAGCTGGCTGGGAGTCTGCAGATATTCGCCCGCGCCGTTCCCATTCTCGTGAATCAACCAAGGCTTCACTCGCTTCAGTTTCTCGAGAAATTCAGAGATCTCTACCACCAGATCGCGAACCACTGGAAAATTCCGCAGCGGTTCGATCTTGATCGGACCGGGGAGGTACTGCGACAGAAACGTCGCACAGCCGAGCTTAGGCTCGTTGTTCACCATGTATCCGCAGCTCCCGCAGATGCCCATGCGACACGACCAGCGAAAAGTCAGCGTTCCGTCGAGCTTGTCCTTAATGTAGTTCAGCGCATCGAGGATCACCCATTCGGGCTTTACCGGCACCTCGAAGCGTTGTAAGTAAGGTTGAGCGTCGCGCTCTGGAGAGTAGCGCGCGACCTGCATCTCGATCATTGGTGTGTTCATGCGCTTGCCACCTGCTTAATGGTCTGAGGCTGCTGCTGTCCGTAAACGCGCTCGCCCGGAGGCCAGCGCGTAATCGTCACCGGTGCATAGTCGATACGGATATTTCCGCTCGAGGTGCGCGTTATGACCGAATGCGCGAGGAAATTTCGGTCATCGCGCTTCGGATAATCCGTTCGCTGATGCGCGCCCCGCGACTCCGTGCGGTGCAGCGCGCTATGCACAATGCAGGTCGCCACATCGAGCATGCACGTGAGTTCCAATGCGGAAAGCAGTTCCGTGTTGAAGGTACGCGAATGATCATCGAGCGAGATGTTCTTCGCGCGCTCCTGCAGTTCAGCCAATGTCTGCGCGGCGTCGCGCAGCGAATTCTCAGTTCGATAAATTCCCGCGCCTTCTTCGACAGCCTTCTGCATAGCTTCGCGGATTGTTGCAACCCGCTCAGTTCCCCCGCTCTTGTGTAGAAAATCCTGTTCGAGACGGCGGCGCTCGTCGTTGGCCTGAGCTAGGATCGCCGGGCTGATCGCATCTGGAGCAGCTTGCGCGAATTCGGCTGCGGCTTTGCCGGCACGCGCGCCGAACACCAATATCTCCGGCAGGGAATTAGAGCCCAACCGATTTGCGCCATTGATGCTCACGCACGCGCACTCGCCGGCGGCGAACAATCCGGGCAGGGGAGTCGCGCCGTCGATGTCTGTCGAAATGCCTCCCATCATGTAGTGAACAACCGGGCGGACCGGAATGAGATCCGTAACCGGATCCAGCCCTTCGTACTTGAGGCAGAGCTCGCGCACAAACGGCAGCTTCTGATTGATCAGCCGCTCTCCGAGATGCCGCAGATCGAGATGCACAACTGGACCGTATGGCCCTTTGACCGTGCGCCCGCGCTCCAGCTCTTTCACGAAGGCCTGCGATAGGCGATCACGGGGTCCAAGCTCCATCGAGCGCAACACGGGCCGAGGTTCAGGGCGGCCGAGGCTGTAATCCTGCAAATAGCGATATCCATCTTTGTTGATGAGATATCCGCCTTCGGCGCGCGCGGCTTCGGTAATGAGAATTCCCGTAAAGGGAAGACCGGTCGGATGGTACTGGACAAACTCCATGTCCTTGAGCGGACCACCGGCGCGAAAGACGAGCGCCATGCCATCGCCGGTCTTGATCGCAGCATTTGTCGTGTAGGGGAAGACGCGTCCGCATCCGCCGGTGCAGACGATTACCGACTTAGCCGTGATCGCCTGAATTCGGCCTGACATCAGCTCGATCGCGACGACGCCCCGCACGCGCCCATCGTCGATCAGCAGCTTGGTGACGAACCACTCGTCGTAGCGCTGGATTTCGTTGTACTTCAAAGTCGTCTGAAACAGCGTGTGCAGGATGTGGAACCCGGTCTTGTCCGCCGCGAACCAGGTGCGCTTCTTTTTCATGCCGCCGAACGCGCGCACAGCGATGTGGCCGTTGGGCTCGCGGCTCCAGGGGCATCCCCAATGTTCAAGGCGCAGGAGTTCCTGCGGCGCCTCGCGCACAAACGCCTCAACGGCATCTTGATCGCACAGCCAATCGCCGCCCGAGATCGTGTCATAGCAATGCTCGTCGAGGGAATCGTCAGGCTTGATCACGCCGGAAGCGCCGCCCTCGGCAGCGACGGTGTGGCTGCGCATGGGGTAAACCTTGGAGATAACGGCAACGCGAAGGTTGGGATTGGTTTCAGCTACGGCGATGGCAGCGCGCAAACCTGCGCCTCCGCCGCCAACGAGCAGGACGTCGTGGGAAGAGGTGTCCATGGGGCCTCAACGAACCGCGCAAAGATCCAGACGCGCGCCGATGTCGGCGGGCGAGTGGGTGTTCTTCTTGTCAGGGCCTGAGCTCGGGCCTAAAGGGAACCCGAATGGATGGCAGCCAATTGGGCGACCAAAGTCGCTCGCGCTGCGCCAAACTGCGGACATGATCCGCCTAAGGCGGACCGAATCGGGGCCGGACGTTCACTCCGGCAGATGGCCGGAGAACTTGCTGGGGCCTATGAGCACGCAGCACAGTGGCTGCGAGCTTCTGTATCCCGTGAAACCGAACGCGCGGAGCCGGGGCCAGAGCTGGCTCACCAGGAGTGAACAGCAAAGAACCAACTCAAAGCGGCCCAAATTCTGCTACTACTCGGGGTGATTTTGCAAGCGGAAAGATAGGACGCCCGGATCGGTCTTAATCACCACTCGAGCCTCTGCAGTCCCCTAACGAAATCAAAGTGGCGATCGCGACTCAGGAGGGGCAAGGCATGCTGGCGGCATAAAGCCGCGATCCACACATCGTTCGTGGGAATCGGTTTGCCGGCCTTTCGTAGCTCAAGAAAAATCGCTGCATAGTGAAGGGTAGTCGCTTCGGTAACGTCCAGAACCGCACAATCCGGAATGAGTTCGTCGAGCCATTTTTCATAATGGGGATGAAGTCGCGACTGCACAATCCCATAACGGAATTCTCCGAGAACAATGACGGGCAAAGCGATGTAGTGTGCCTCTCCCAGCGCAACGTTTATACCTTCCTCATGATCCGCTGCCGCGGACAGAGCGTTCGTGTCAAGGATCACTCCCAGATCTCCGGCTCGACTCGTTCAAACTCGTTCTCAATCAGCTTCTCAATCCGGCGAGTCTCTTTACGCAAGTGCTTCAGCTTCCCGACGTGCTTCATCCAAGGCTTGTTTGCCGGATCTTTTGAAAGCTTTAGCTTTTCTTCTACAGCTTCGGTGACAAACTGACGCAGTGGGATTCCTTGCTCGGCAGCCTTTGATTTCGCGCGCCGAAAAACGGCATCCGGAATTTCGAGTGTCGTTTTCATTTTCTAATCTTCCCATATTTATGGGAGAAGCGCCAATATGCCAATCCTTCTCAAAGAGGTATGACTCTGCCGGCAATCGCTTATGGCCGTCCTAGACCACAGCGCTGTGCTCTCCGTGAAAGTAAGTTCATCGACACATTTGCCTCTCCGCGTTAGTATTTCCCGTTCTTTATTCGTCCCAAACCCATCCTACTGCGAGGTGAAGAGTGGCTCGGAAGCTAGCTTCTCCCTGTGCTGGTCTGTTCTTCGTCGTTCTCCTAACAACTCTTTTGGTGATTCTGGCTGCGGCGCAGCAGAAGCCCTCTGCGAACGCTGCAAAGAACAAGAACAAGCCCGGCGCTGGACCCGAGACCCACGCCGGCGCGCAGCCCGCTCCGGCAACTTCACCGACAGAAGCCGCCAATGCTGCGCCGGAGTCTCCGTTTGCGCACCTTGAATACCGCTTCATCGGACCGCCGGGAAATCGCGTGAGCGCCGTTTTGGGAGAGCCGGGAAACCCGAACGTCTACTACGCCGGAGCTGCTTCGGGCGGAGTATGGAAATCATCGGATGGTGGGTTCAATTGGCATCCAGTTTTCGACAAAGAAACCGCGCAATCCATTGGATCGATCGCAATTGCACCTTCGAACCACAGCATCGTCTGGGTCGGTACGGGCGAGACGTTCATCCGCAGTAACGTCTCGATCGGCAACGGTGTTTACAAGTCCACTGACGCAGGCAAGACGTGGCAGCACATGGGACTCGATGCTACCGGCCGCATCGGCCGCATCATCATCGATCCGCATAATCCTGACATCGTCTTCGTCGCAGCGCTCGGCACCTGCTACGGCCCGCAGCCTGAGCGGGGAGTGTTCCGCACGAAAGACGGCGGAAAGACGTGGGAGAGGGTGCTCTTCGTTGATGAGAACACCGGCGCCTCCGATCTGTCGATGGACCCGAAAGACTCGAACACGCTCTTCGCCGGCACATGGCAGATCGATATCAAGACCTGGGGACGCAACAGCGGTGGTCCCGGAAGCGGAGTGTTCGTCACCCACGATGGCGGAAACACCTGGAAGCACATCACCGGACACGGCTTGCCCGATTCCCCTTTAGGGAAAATCGCAGTAGCGGTCGCTCCGAGCGACTCCAGCCGCGTGTACGCGCTGATTGAAACCGGCCAGCGCGGCTCTCTCTGGCGCAGCGACGACGGCGGCGAGAACTGGCATATCGTCAACTACAGCCGTTTGCTCAACGAGCGTCCGCACTACTACACGCGCATGCTGGTGATGCCCGACAACGAGAACGAAGTTTATTTCCCCTCGAACAGCATGGGCGTGACCTACGATGGCGGGCAAACCGCCGACTTGGTGCGCTGGGGCGGCGACAACCACGACATGTGGTCGGACCCACAGAATCCGAATCGCATGATGATCGGCAGCGATGGTGGCGTGGCCATCACCCTCGTGCGCGGCAAGGAGTGGAACTGGACGCGGCTTCCCATCGCGCAGATGTACCACGTCTCAACCGACACGCGCGTTCCTTATTACGTCTATGGCCAGATGCAGGATGGCCCATCGATGCGCGGGCCGAGCAACGATCTCGGCGGCAATGGAATTCCCGCTGCGGATTGGATCACGACCGGCGGCTGCGAAACCGGATGGAGCACTCCCGACCCTGTCGATCCCAACATCGTATGGGCCGGCTGTTACGCCGGCGTAACCGAGCGCTTCGATCTGCGCACCGGGCACGCGCGCTCGGTGAGCGTATGGCCCGATCGCACCATGGGCGCCAATGCCGGGCAGGTGAAGATTCGCATGAACTGGACGTATCCGATTGCGATTTCACCGCATGACCACAATACCGTTTACGTCGGTAGCCAGTATGTACACAAAACTTCCGACGGTGGGCAAACATGGCAGACGATCAGTCCCGATTTGACACTGAATGATGCATCGATGCACGGCGACTCCGGCGGGCTGACCGTCGATAACCTGAGCGTCGAATATGCAGGCGTGGTCTTCTCGCTGGCCGAGTCGCCGGCCGAGAAAGGACAAATCTGGGCGGGCACCAACGATGGCCTGGTGCAGATGACGCGCGACGGCGGAGCGCACTGGTCGAACGTCACACCCAAAGGCATGCCGCCGAAGATGACCGTCGATGCCGTCATTCCCTCGAAGTACGACGCCGGCACCTGTTACATCGCAGTCGATGGACACCAGGTGAACATCCGCGATCCGTATCTCTACCGCACTTCCGATTTCGGGAAAACATGGAAGCTGATCATAAATGGCATTCCCAAATCGCCACTCAGCTACACGGATTCCATTCAGGAAGATCCGGTTCGACGCGGTCTGCTGTACGCGGGCACTGAGAATGCGCTCTATGTCTCGTTCGACGATGGCGACCACTGGCAGCCGCTGCAAAACAATCTGCCTCATGCTCCGGTTCACTGGATTACCGTCCAGGAGCACTTCAAAGATCTCGTGGTCGGAACCTATGGCCGTGGCTTCTGGATTCTCGACGACGTCACTCCACTCGAACAGTTCGATGATTCTGTGCGCAGCAAGAGCGTTCATCTCTTTACACCGCGTCCTGCGTATCGCTTTCGTGAAATCTTCCATCGTGAGATGGCCGAAGGCGTAGAAGGCGAGAATCCCGCGTACGGAGCTTCGATCAACTATTTCCTCAAGCAACCGGCGAAAAAGATCGAAATCTCGGTCGAAGGTCCGGACGGGAAAACGATTCGCACGTTGAAGGCGGAGAACGCAACAGGCATCAATCGCACCTATTGGGACTTGCGGTATCCGCCAGTCACCGATGTTGCGCTGCGGACTACGCCGGAAGGCAATCCGCACATCTGGGAAGAGAAGCGCTTCGTCGGCAAGGAATCGCGGCCGGTTTACTACTACGGCGTGGGCCGCGCCCAGAGCGATCGGCCAATGCGCGCCGCAAGTGGCGAGCCGACGATCGGTCCGCTCGTCGCTCCCGGCGAGTACACGATCAAGCTTGTCGCCGACGGCCAGACGCTTACCCAGAAGCTCACGGTGTTAAAAGATCCAAACACCTCCGGCTCAGCAGCTGATGTTGAAGCTGCGACAAAGCTCTCCGTCTCCATCTACAACGATGCCAACGACTCCGTTCACATGATCAATCAACTCGAATGGACACGCCGCCAACTGGAAGACATGCAGAAGATGCTGAAGGCATCGAATGCTGACAGTTCGTTCAGTGCAGCAACCAAGCAATTGGACGACAAAGCGCTGGCGATCGAAGATCAACTGCTCCAGCGCACGGTGGCAGAAGGTGACATGAAATCGTTCCGTGGTCCGCTGCAGCTTTATCTGAAGTTCGTCTGGCTGCAGGCAGAGGTGGGCAGCGGCGGCGCCGACGTATCCGGCAATCCCGATCTCCCGCCCACGCAAGCGGAAGTCGAGGTTTACAACCTGCTGCACGGACAACTCGAGAAGGCGCAATCAGACTTCAACAGCTTCTATTCGAATGACGTCCCGGCGTTCAATCGCGACATGGCCCAAAAGGGAATGGAGCGTGTGATGACAGTCGTCGTCAAGTAGGTGATGGAGCCCAGTAGAAGAAGTGGACATTTTTCGAAGTCGGTTCGGGGGGCGGAAGACAGTGCAGACCCGCTATACCCCGGCGAGTCTTCCAGGCGTAGCCCTCGACTTCAGTCGAGGGCGCACGGCGAAGCCGTGCGTCTGGGAACGACCAACTAACCCGCGCTTTAGCGCTGGGATCGCGCGGCGCGCATCACACCAGAGCTAAGGCGCGCTTGATGTTTGGTTTCGTTACGCTGCGCTGACACGTCGCACCTTGAAACCCCAGGGAAGCTTCGCTCAAACGGCCCTTTGCCCTGTGCGCCAGACCGAGCGGCGAAGTACATCGAAGCAAGCTTCGCCGCTTTCCCACATTGGTCTGGAACCGTACTTACTTCGCACCAGCCACCGCGCACATTCTTTCTTCCATTTCGGCTGGAGACACGTCCTCCACATGACTCGCCAGCATCCACTTGTGTCCGAACGGATCGGTCAAGCGTCCGAAGCGGTCGCCCCAGAACATGTTCTGCAGCGGCACCGTCTGGCGGGCGCCTGCGTCAAGCGCGCGCTTGAATGCTGCATCTACATCTTCCACATAGAGGAAGATTCCAGTAGTAGTTCCGTTCAAACTCTCTGGAGCTTTGGCCTCGCTGCAGGGCGATTCATCGCCGAGCATGAGAGGGGAGTCTCCAATTCTGATTTCCGCGTGCGCGATTCTGCCGTCCGGACCGTTCATGCGGAACACTTCGACTGCGCCAAACGCGCGCTTATAGAAATCAATCGCTTCCGATGCATCTTTCAATGTGAGGTATGGCGTAGCGGTATGGTAGCCATCAGGAACCGGTTTCACAGAGTTGCTCATTGTCGTCTCCTTAGATTCGCTTTAAGAATTCCCATTTCTCTGGGCTCACCTGTACGACGTGCGGTCTTTTGGAAATCGACAACGGTGCCAGAATTTTTTAGAGACTGGTCAACTGTCTCCAATTGAGACGAAGCCGCGAACATCTTCGCCGCTGCTGAGAGACATCTGCGCCGCTGGCCGCGCGAGCTTCACCGTGCGCGACGGACGATAAACAGGATTTGGAAAGAGTGCCGTGCGTGTGCGGCCGTTCGGTATCAAATGCCGAGTGGCTGCTGAGCTAAACACATCTAAGAATTGTCATCCCTGCGAGCGCCGCGAGAAGGGACGCGTTTGGAATCACTGTTTTCGCGCTCGCGGGGATCTGCTGCATTTTGACTTCACTCCCTTCCGACTCCAAGCGCATCGGCCACACGGTTGATGTAGTTGAACCATGCTGCAATGAGCGTGATTTGAAGAATGGCTACATCGTCGAACCCGGCTCCACGCAGACGCTCGTGGTCTGCGCGACCGATCTGCGTAGCATCGCGCGTCAGCTTGACTACATAGTCGAGCATTACCCGGTCGGCCTCGGGAATCGGAGCCGTACGATAATCGCGCGTGAGCGCACCGACCAGTTCTTCGTCCAAAGTCACCCGACGCAGAAACTCTGCGTGCGATTCGATTCAATAGACGCACCGATTCGTGACTGAAACCATCGTCGCGATCATCTCGTGCTGTCGCCGAGAGAGAGGCAGGTCAGGCGACATAAGCGAACCGAATGTCGCAAAAGCATGGAAAAGCGCGTCAGGAATAAGCGTGTGCGAAGCGACGATGCCAGATGTCCCATCCTGCGGGTGTACGGGCGTCGCATATTCAACCGGGTAGAGAGCGCGCTGCTTCTCCAACGCACGCAGCAGGTTCTCGCTGGCTTCGTCGAGCGGAACTGTCTTGATCCAGGTCATAGCGGAAGTCGGAACAGAATGCGCGAGACGCCGACGTGCAGCAATAATGCGGAAGCATTATTCCTAACGTTCAATCAGTGGGAATACGACCCGAACCATATAACGTTCAACTAGCAGCCAAAGGCCCGCAGGGCCGAAAGAAGCGCAGCCCAGCGGCGTAAGCCCTGGGGACAGAGGACAAGGAAAAGAGAGCCCTGAAAGGGCGGCACCAAACCGCGGCTTAGAAACGAAGGAGCCGATACCGCGCTCAACCAATCTTGGTCATTGTGAACGATCCGCTCGTGCATCCGGATGCGCCCGACGCAAAGCTAAACGTCCCATTCGCGCTGGTGCTGAGATAAGCCAGAGTCCCCGTTCCCATAATGGTTCCGTTCGACGATCCCGAAACGAACCCGACCGACACATTCAAGTTGGAACTCGCAGCCGACGTCACCTGTCCTGTGACAGTAAACGTTGTCCCCGTGGCGGAAACAGCCGGAAAGCATGAACCCGATGGATTATTCACCGCCGTCACCGTTCCGGTGAGGGAATTCCCATTCTGGTTGAAGTTAATGGTTAGCGTGGTGCTCGGCATCGTCGCGCCGGGGGCGAATACCGCATTCCATGTGCCGGTTACGACGGCAGTCTGATTGGCTCCCGGCATCGACGAGGAATAGTTTCCGCAGGCGCTCAGTCCAGCCGCCGCGAGCACGAGCAATAACCTTAATACCTTCACAGTCAGAGCCCCTATCTACTCCACACAAATGCTAAGGAGCTTTTGCGCCATTGCACCGCTTTTGTGACGAGGTGGACGGGACGAACGCCTCACCAGAATTCAGTCGATCATCAACTAACCCGTTCAACGAAAATATTTATCTTGCGTGATAGTTCCGATTTGGATTTTTAATCGCTCATTTACCAGTTCTGTCTAATCTAATCCGGTATGACTGAACTGATTTTGAAGCGCTATATTTTTGCCAGCGATTTTGATCAAACCCTCACTTTCAACGATTCGGGATACGTGCTGAGCGAAATGCTCGGGATTCCGACTGAAGAGTTCGAGCGTAAGGCGCAAGGCATGGCAAGGTTGAACCTGGTGCAGCAAGGCGCGGAGCTCGCGTATCTGCTGCTACATGATCCCGAGTTCAACTCCAGGGTGCACAAAGAGCACCTGTATGAAGTCGGCAGGCAGATTCGCCTGAAAGAGAACATCAAGCTGTTGTACAACATTCTCGAAAGCGGAATCGAAGGCTACCACTTTGACTTCTATGTTCTTTCCGCAGCGCCGGCTGAAGTGATCTACTCTGCGCTCGATGGAATAGTCCCCAAGAATCACATCTTTGGAACTAAGTTTGTTTACGACGCTGAAGGACGCATCGAGCGGCTGGAGCGCGCAACCGCAGGCTACGGCAAAGTCGCAGTGCTCGATCACTTGCAGACTTCGCTGCAGATCGCTCCCGACCACATCGTGTATGTAGGCGACGGCAGCTCCGACATTCACGTCATGCTGCACGTGAACACGCGCGACGGCTTCACCATCGCAGTGTCAGAAGCAAAGCACGTAGCCCACATCGCCAAACGCACGCTGCTGAGCAGCAGCGCACTAGCAGTACTCGCTCCCATCCTGGAAGAGATTGCCGGCTGGCCGCGACTGAGGATTCGTCAACTATTCGAGTCGCACGGCCTGCTAGTGCAAGAATGGGACCAGGTCCGCACGGACTGGCTCACGTTGCGTTCACCCGAAACCGAGGCCGCACAGGCGGCCTCGGTGTAGTCCACGAGGTCCATGCAGTCCACAGCGTCCATCCCTCGCGTTCACCAGAGATCTTCAGTCGGCTCAAAGGTCTTCGAATTTCGCCCTCACTGCCTCGCTGATCCCAGCGCTTCTCAGTAAGTCCACTTCCAGGCGAAATTGTAGTTCTAGAACCACGGCCAGCAGATGCAACGGGTTGAGTTCGTTGTGGCTGAAGCTCTGCAGCATTTGAAGGGTCCATCAGCAACATCGGCGATCCACAGGGATGGGATCACGGAACAATGTTTACCGGTTCGACTCTGCGATGGTCGGCAGATGTGCCGGCCGATTTTCCGCCTGGAGTAGAGGATCGAGGTCAAGTTCCGCCATCAGCCTTTCCGGTAAAGCCCGGAACCAGCATGACTGGATTTGTATTTACCAGTCCAAAACCGCCCGGGCCAGTGAAGTATGTCGTGCATGGTTATTCCCCAATTCCTCCGCAAGACAGTGAAGCTGATGCTGAACATTTCAGCTCAACATGCAACTTGAAGGGTTCTTACATGGATCGTGGAGTAAGCGGAACTACCTTGGGGCCTGTCAATTTCATGGCGGTGAATATCTCGATTAAGCCGCCCGCCGCTGTGCCCGTGCCCATGAATCCGGGCGACAGAGGAACAACACCAGTCGCAATTCGTGGATCGAGCACATTTGACCCCAGCACTGTGGATATTTCATCTGTGTTGCTGGGTCCGGGCAATGCCTCGGTGTTTGGACCCGGTAGTTCGAGTTCCAGCGGTCAGATGGATCTGGAGGACGTTAATGGCGATGGTATTCCGGATTTGGTAGTCCATTTCCACACGCAGCAAATAGGCGTACACTGCGGAGATACATCTCTTTTGCTAACTGCCAAGACGCAGGACGGAACGCCGATTCGTGGCTCCCAGGCTATTCAGACGGTTAGCTGTCAGCCCTGATTCAATCTTGATGAAGTGGGTCACAGACGTGGCCCGCTTCAATCGTTGCCGCGCAACTGGAGCCACTTGCCCGAATCACAGTAGTAGATCATGGAAGCGTGATCATCCCCAACCTCCAGGCCATCGTGCACAACGGAAGGCTTTTCACCTTCTGGAAACGCACGCCGGTAGGCTAGGATTCGTCGGTGGACTTGCTTTACGAAGAAAGAGATTCTCCTCCGCGGAAAAGCTTTGCTCGAGTGGCCATCCGGAATGAATTTCGGAAGCACACGCAGTCGAATGTTCGGAGAGCAGCAGAATTTCGGCGCGGTCGTGAGTAACGCAAAGCGCGGCCCAATCCGTCTCGCCGCTGCCAGCAAAATGACCTGACACCACGTTAAGCGATTCGGTGGTCTGATATAGAGACTGAAATTCTGGTAACGAACAGCCCTGCGCCTCTATCTTAGAGCGTATTACTGGAGGAACCTTTGTGTATGCTGAAGGGGCGACAAGCTTCTGACGCGTACTTTCTTGGGCAGTTTGAAACGAATCGGCCTGGCTGAAAACCACGATCGGCATCAGGAGTATAGCCGCTACACGCATAGAATCAGCCTAGCACCGCTCCCCGGAAAGTCCGTTTCAAGGCTCCGGTGTGAGGGCGTCTCGATAGTACACTCCAAACTTTCACCTTTTGGCATCTTGCGATTTGAGACGCAGTGGGTGCCCCACTCTTGCTTGGTTGTTAAGCATGTGACCCCCTATTCGGCGTCAAGCAAAATTTTTCGGCAGAACTTTTGGCAATCGTTTGCTCCGTCAGCAATACAATTGCCCAAACTTTTCGAGGTCTGATGTTGCTCGTACTGTTTTGCAGTACGTTAGGTTGCCGATGATTACCGTCCTGATCGCGCAGGATCGAACTTCTGCAGAAGCATTCTGCTTCGATCTTGAAGCTGTTACGAAACTCGATTTTCGCAATAAAAACCATGAAAGCTCATTCTTCCCATATTAGGAAATACTACAGATGGCCAAAATTTAGAGTTTTATAACCGCCTCGATCTTGCTGCTCGACGGTTTCGATGGACGCAGTATTTTTCCGTGGAAATTTGGCGCGTGACTTTGCACAGACTGATGGGAATCCGAACAAATTCACCACGGCTTCGCTGGCGGCATGATGGTTCGCAGTGCGAAGTTTTGGAAATGTGGGGCGAGCACATGACAGGGCGCAATTCACGCGCGGTGGTCATCGGGGCTGGGCCGAATGGTCTGGCGGCGGCGATCACTCTTGCGCAGGCAGGGATGCAGGTCGAGGTCTTCGAGGCTGAAGTTCAGGCCGGCGGTGGCGCGCGCACCATGGAGCTCACGCTTCCGGGCTTCCATCACGACTTCGGCTCAGCCGTACACCCCATGGCAGTCGGCTCGCCGTTCTTTTCTTCGCTCCCACTTCGGGAATTTGGACTTGAGTGGATTCATTCGGCTTCAACGGTTGCTCATCCGCTGGATGATGGAACTGCGGTTTTGCTGGAACGAGATTTGTCTGACGCTGTGCGCGAGTTTGGCGAGGACGGTCCGGCATGGAGGAAGCTCGTCGGTCCGCTTGCGCAGTGCTGGAACGAAGTTGCTCCCGATCTGCTGAGTCCTCTTCTTCGCATTCCGCGACATCCGCTTCGACTTGCGATCTTCGGAATGCATGGACTGCCGTCAGCCAAATTTCTCGCGAGTCGATACTTCCGAAGCGAGCGCACAAAGGCGCTGTTCGCCGGACTCGCGGCGCATTCATTTCTCGCACTCGACGAACCGATGACCGCGGCTGTCGGTCTGATGTTTGGAATCACCGCGCACGCTGTCGGCTGGCCGATACCGCGAGGCGGATCGCAGGCCATTACGAACGCCCTGATCGGCTATCTGCAGAAGCTCGGCGGAGTGGTAAAGACTTCGCAGCGGGTAATCGATGTAAATTCGCTCAGAGATTTCGAAGTCGCGCTATGCGACGTCACTCCGCGACAGCTCTTGCAGATCGCGGGCCAGCGTTTTAGCCCAGCATACAAGCGTCTGCTGCAGCAGTTCCGATATGGGCCGGCAGCGTTCAAAGTCGATTACGCGCTGTCGTCGGCGATTCCGTGGAAGGCAAAAGAGTGTACGCGCGCAGCCACGGTTCATCTGGGCGGCACGATGGAGCAAATTGCTGAATCCGAACACGAGACCCGAAATGGGAAACATTCGGAACGTCCCTTCGTTCTACTCGCACAGCCAACGCTGTTCGATTCGACCCGCGCGCCGGCGGGAAAACACATTGCATGGGCGTATTGTCATGTACCCAACGGATCGACCTTCGATATGCTCCCCCGACTCGAAGCTCAGATCGAGCGCTTCGCTCCCGGCTTTCGCGATTGCGTGCTGGCGCGTCGAGTGTCGAAACCTGCAGATCTCGAGAGCATGAACGCGAACCTTGTTGGAGGCGACATCAACGGAGGTCTTGCCGATTGGCGTCAGCTCATACTGCGGCCGACGTGGCGGTACTACGCGACTCCGGCGAAGGACATCTACATCTGCTCTGCTTCGACACCTCCCATGGGAGGAGTGCATGGCATGTGCGGCTACAACGCCGCGCGGCTGGCTCTGCGGAATTTAAAACGGGATTAAAACTGCGTCGTGAGCACTAAATAATATAGAAAGTCGCAGCGACGCTGTTCAACCACGCCAGATCGCGCAGTCGGAACGGTGATGTCTCTTACCGAAAACTCAGCAGCAGGTCCTTGAGTCCAAAGGCTACATTTTCTTTTTTCAAATGGCGGTTGAGAAAGCGCAGCGTTCGAGTGAGGGCGTCCATCTGCGCCATTCCGCGGAAGCTGTGGCCTTGTCCGGGATATATCTTGAGTTCGTGTGGCGTTCCTAGCCGTTCGAGAAGCGCATCGACTTTGCGGGCTTCGCTCACCGGAACCACCGGATCGGCTTCTCCGTGCAGCAGCAGAGTTGGAGGCATCTGCCGGGCCTCGGAGATGAACTCGTCCGGCATTCCTGCCATGAGGCTGGCGACGGCGCAGATGCGCGAGTCCTTCGATGCAAGCGAGAGAGATAGAAATCCGCCCAGCGACACGCCGAGCAGCCCTATGCGCTTGGAATCGACCTTCGGATGCCTCTCGGCGAAGCTGACGGCGTCGGCGATGGTCATGAGCCATGTCTGGAAATGAGTGCGGATTGCAGAGTAGCTGGCGTAGCCGGTGTTTGTCGTATCGAAGTAATGCACGAAAAAGACGACGTATCCGAAATTCGCGAGTTGCTGGGCATAGTCTCCGACGAAAGAGCTCACTGGGCCCGACGAGCCATGGATTACCAGCAGAGCAGGAAATGTTCCCGAACGCTGCGGCTCATAGACAACAACACTTACGTCCTTACCTTGAGAGTTATAAGAGAGCACCAGATATTAGACGATCCGAGTCTGACCCAAGATACAGAATTGCTGTTCTTACGCTCTGCTCATCCTCCCGATGAGAGAATAGGCAATGGTGCCCTCCTTTCTTCTTAGTTCGATCAAGGAAGCCGCGTTGGCTGCGGGATTCGACCGCATCGGCGTGGCTCCGGCGAGCGATCCAGAGATGCGCGAGCTGGAGCGCTTTGCTGACTGGGTCGATGCAGGGTATGCGGGGGAGATGGAGTACCTGAAGCGGCGCAACGAGTCGGGCAAATACAAGCGCAGTGCGCTGGAAGAGGCGCTGCCTTGGGCGAAGTCGGTGATCGTCGTTGCGATAAACTACAACCCTGCCGCGCCGAAATCGAGCGAACCGGCGGCCCGAACTCAGGGATGGATTTCGCGCTATGCGCTCAGCCCTCGCGATTACCACGACATAGTGTTGGGCGCTTTGCGCAAGGTCGAAGCTACTCTGGTCGAAGAACGGCGCGCTGCAGGAGTGGAAATCAGTACGCGATCGTACGTCGATACCGGTCCGGTGCTTGAGCGTGTGTACGCCAAGTACGCCGGGATCGGCTGGATTGGCAAGAACACCTGCATCATTAATCAAGAACTCGGGTCATGGATTTTTCTCGGCGTGATCGTCACCTCGATTCCCTACTCAGAGTTCATTCCCGACCAGAGACTCGAAATCGCTCCTGACCGGTGCGGAAGCTGCACGCGCTGCATCGATGCCTGCCCGACCGACGCGCTGATCGGCCCTCATCAACTCGATGCATCGCGATGCATCGCATATTTCACGATCGAGAAGCGCGGTTCGATTCCCGAATCAGAACGAGAGAGGATCGGCCGGCATGTGTTTGGGTGCGACATCTGCCAGGATGTATGTCCGTGGAATCGCAAGGCTCCGGTTACCACGAACGCCGATTTCGAAGCGGACGATTCTTTAATCGATCCCGATTTAGCGGAGCTGGCGCAAATGTCTCCCGAGCAATTTCGCCAACGCTTCCGCGGGTCGCCGATTTCGCGCGCGAAATATTCAGGTTTTCTTCGCAATGTGGCTATTGCGATGGGAAACAGTGGATTGCAAGAATACATTCCTGAATTGGAACGACTGGCGCGAAGCGAGGACCCCATCATTGCAGAACATGCGGTTTGGGCGCTGGCTCGCCTGCGTGCTGCTAATTCCGAGTCGCAGCAAGAGGAAACTGTCGCCGCTCAGTAGTTCCGAGCGCTAAGCAAGCTGGGCGCGAACGAATCTCCTCGTCGCTTCGCTGCTCACGCCATAGACGGCATGAGCCAGGATTTCGTACGTGAGCTCGCCTGCCGATCTCTCCGTGACAGGCGGGGAGATGCCGATGGCAGGAAGCACTGTGGCGTCGGCTCCGGCCCACAGCCCAAGGCCGTGTAAAAGCCCATATCCTGTCCGCGCGATGTTCAGATATTCGCTGGAAATTCCGTAGATGCCGCCCATCAGCGTGCCGAAGGCAAAATGAACAGCATAGCTGGCCGGCTCTTTCTCGCTTCTTCGTAAGTCGCGATGGAGAGTGGCCTCTGAGATTCTATTCGCCACCTTTACAGTGGAGGGTTCCTCCTGTGACTGCTGGCGCTTGGAACCTGGTAATTCCGTGCTGCCCGCGTCCTCACGCAGTTTCTTTTGAGCTTTTGACCAGCCAGTCTGGAAGAGCGTCATTGCGGTGGTGCCGACCAAGCCGGCCGCCAAGCCTGAGACGAGGCCTTTCCACAAGACGTGGTGATTAGTGGGTTCTTTGTGCATCGCGCCTCCCTGGAATCGTGGCCCCATTTTGGTTTGGTGAGTCGTAGTGGCTACGCGTTGTCCAGAAAGCGAAGACCCGAAATTGCCTGCCCGTCAGCGCGAACCCTATGCCGCCCTTCGGGTTCGAGTTTTTCCCTTGCTTACCCACGGCTCACGCACGTGGGCTAATACATTCCGCCCTTCGGGCTAGTGCAGGCGCACGGTAGTCCATCCAGAACGATGGGAACGGAACCAGCGCTTAGGAATTCATCGGACGCGGATTGACCGAGGTTCCGCTTCTCTGGAACACGAACTGCAGAACCCAGACGTGAGCGTTGCTATTCGACGTAGCGAATTTCCAGTCTTGTGCAGCTTCGAGCGCGTGGTTAGCGAAATAGCGGCTTGGGCCGGCGGAAACGAATTCAGCCCTGGCAACGTTTCCCGCACCGTCGGTATGAACGCGCACCGTGACTCGCACTTTGCCGTGAATCGTCCTGAGCGCGCTTGCTGGGACGCTAGGCAACACTTGGCGAACGATTTCTCTGTTTGAAGCGATGGACTGCCGTTGCCTGGACGAACGATCTGCTGAGTTGCGACTCGGGTTCGGCGTGGGTTTTTCAACTGCTATGCCGACAGGCTGATCGCTGGCGGGAATGTTCGTTGCCGTGGGATGCCTACGAAGTGTGCTCGCGACAACAATCGCCATCGCGATCACCGCAACCAGACCAATGGCGTAGATGTGGCCGCTGATCTGCTTACGCGCTTGCGCAACGATCTCCGCACCAGCCTTGGCGATGACTTCTGATTTCTCTCTTATTTTTTGCGTTTCGATCTTGATTCTCTGCATCTCCAGCTTCGGTCGCGCGGGAGCTGGAGCTAGCGTCGGCTGGAACTTCGAAAGTATCTGAGAGACGGTCCAGCGCGATTTGGGATCGCGTCGTACAGAGTGGCTAGCAATTCCGGCGAATGGCTCGGGGACTCCGGCGGGCAGTGTTGGTTCATTCTGCAGCCGGTCGGTCCACACCGGCAGACGTCGCGTGAGTGACTCGCACAGAACCACGCCCAATGACCAAACGTCCCCAGCGGGCGAGCAGCCTTCGCGCGACGCTTCGGGAGCATCGTATGCGGGCCGGTTCTCGCTGACGCTGTCGATCACGCCGGGGCGGCAGATGCTGTCACTCGAGAGTTTCAGTTGCTCTCCAACAACAAGAATGTTCGAAGGCCGCAGACGTGCGTGAGCAAAGCCGTTTTCATGGAGGTATGAGAGCGCCTCCAGGAGCGGCTTGGTCATTTCGCGCGCCTCGGCGGGCGTGAGGGATCGTTCCGGCAGAATCTGTGACAGGGCTTCGTCGGCAAAATCGGTGACGACGTACAGGAATTGCTCGTCAGCCAGCTCGCATGTTCCGGTCTCGAAGATCTGCAGCAGGTGCGGATGCGAGAGCTTCGACGCCAGCTTCAATCGTGTCGCTTGCACGTCGGCGTGAGGACCGGCGGCGATGAGCTTGATCACCGCTTTTCTCGAGAGATCTTCCGGCCACTCGGTAAGGAAAACGGCGCTGCGGTTCGACGCGCCGAGATATTGGCGCAACGGAAATTTTCCGGCGACGGTGCGACCTTCCCACTGTCTGCCGTTTTCGAAGATGGTCTTGCTGCTCCCCGCCTGGGCTGTTTCAAGCATGGCTACTCCATATCGAGTTGAATCAGAACTGAGATGTTCCGGACGGTAGGCGCTTGCCCATTATGCAAGAACCGGGCCGCGGTTTCGAGAAGAAGTTGCAGCACGAAAGGGAAATGTCGCCCACTCCGAGCAAGGATCGGCGGAAGTCATCTCGTCGTTTTGAGAGATCGTGGGCTTTTCATAGCGCTGGTGAATCCTGTCGTCCATGTCCGCTGGTAACCGTTTGCGGGGCCTACTTGTAAACTTGTGAGCAATGGACGTTTTATTCGGAATCCATGCCGTGGAAGAGGCTTTGCGGGCGCGGAGCCGTTCGCTTGATCACCTGGAGGTTGCTCGCGAACGCCACGACCAACGATTGCAGTCGGTGATCGACTTGGCTCGCGAGGAAGGAGTCACGGTTCGATTCGTTCCGCGGGATCAGCTCGATCGCCTGGCTCGGAGCAAGTCGCATCAGGGCGCGGTGGCGGTAGTGGCGGCGAAAGAATATGTCGGACTGGATGCGCTGCTCTCGAATAAGAGCGCGCCGAGTTTCATTTTGGTACTCGACGGAATCGAAGACCCTCACAATCTCGGGGCTCTCATCCGAACCGCAGATGGAGCTGGAGCGAGCGGGGTAGTCATTCCGGAAAGACGATCTGCGGCGGTGAACGCAACAGTCGCCAAGACCTCAGCAGGAGCTTCCGAACACGTGAAAGTCGCGCGCGTGGTGAACCTTGCGCGGGCGCTCGATGATCTGAAGGAAAGAAATGTCTGGATCGTCGGGCTCGATGAACGAGGCGAGAAGACCTACGACGAGCTCGACTACAACATGGATTGTGCGATTGTGCTTGGCGCCGAGGGATACGGTCTTCACGATCTGATCCGCAAGAAATGCGACTACCTCGTTTCAATTCCGATGGCGGGCAAGGTTCCTTCCTTGAACGTCTCCGTCGCGGGGGCTGTAGTGATGTACGAGGTCTCGCGCCAACGTCGAGCTAAGGCTCAGAGTTCGGCAGAAGCGAAACCGGCGAAAGCGCGCAGAGGATTGGGTTCGTGAAAGTTGTTGGGGTGGTGATAGTGCTCCTGTGTCTCGTTGCTGCCGGTGATACGCAGCAAAAAACGAATTCCGTCACTCTCGACCGTAACGCCTTCACATTCCTGAATTGGAACCTGAATCTGCGAATCGAGCCCGGCTCGGAATCGCTGTTCGCTCGAGGAAGCGTCACGCTACGCAACGACAGCGAGCAGCCACAGAATCACGCATCATTGCAGATTTCCTCGTCGTTGCACTGGGCCTCCATTCGATTAAAAGGAGCCGTTCTTCCGTTCGCTACTGAGCAGGTCCGCTCCGATCTCGATCACAGCGGCAAGGTTCAGGAAGCAGTCCTCACGCTGCCCGCTGCTGTCGCGCCGGGTGCAGCGATCGAGCTGGAAGTTGGATACAGCGGCACCGTCTCCCTGGACACTACGCGTCTGGCGCAGATCGGTGTTCCGCTCGAAGTGCGTACCGCGACCGACTACGACCGCATCACTGCTACCTTTACGTGCTTACGCGGAGTCGGACATGTGCTGTGGTTTCCCGTATCGCTGCAACCGGCGCTGCTGAGCGACGGCAACAAAGTGTTTGAGGAAACCAGCGCATGGGCGGTGCGGCACAGCGCTTCGACCATGGATCTCTCGATGGAAAATCAGTCGGGTAAAGAGACCGGCGTTTTCTTCAGCAATGCCCAAATTGAGACGAATCCGTCCGCGGGAGAAACGACGAGACAATTCGTCTGGAAGCATCTCGGACTGGCAGGCCCAGTTCTGATTGGAGGACAGTACCAGACGTTTGTGTCGGCGACGAACTCTCCAGCACAGAAAATTGCGATCAACTTCTTTCCACAGCATTCGGCGGAAGCGCAGGATTATGCGCGCGTAGTCCAAGAGACTCCTTCCATGATCGCGGGACGCTCCAAGCTTCCGGCGGCGTTCGTCGAACTTCCCGAAGCCCAGGATTCCACGTTCGAAGCGGACACGATGTTGCTGATGCCGCTTAAGCCAATTGATCGTAAATCGCTTGAAGTGACGCTAGCGTATCAGCTCGCGCACCAGAGTCTGTGGTCTCCGAGAGCCTGGATTTATGCCGGCGCGGCGCACTTCGCGCAGGCGCTTATGCGCGAGCGGCAGGACGGGCGCGCTGCAGCCATCGCCTACATGGAACAACGGCTGGCGCCGTTGACTCTCGAAGACAGCGGCGCTGCCGATCTCGCGAAGAGCAACAGCCTGGTGAATACGACCAGTGAAGTCTTTTACCGCACGAAGGGGATGTACGTCTGGTGGATGCTGCGCGAGATCGTGGGTCAGCGCGCCGTGCTCGATGCGCTGCAACAATACGATCCAGAAGCGGACAAAGAACCTTCTTACATCCAGAAGCTGCTCGAAAAGAACTCACACAAAGATCTGGAATGGTTCTTCGATGATTGGGTGTATCAGGATCGAGGACTTCCTGAGTTCACGATCAGCAACGGATACGCGCGTCCCAGTCTGCAGGGGATTTATCTGGTCTCAGCGACGGTCGAGAACCAGGGTGGCGCGGCCGCGGAAGTTCCGATCGTCGTGCACGCGCAGAATGGCGACGTGCCGAGCCGCGTCCGCGTGCCTGCACATAGCAAGACTGCTTTGCGCGTCGAGGTCAGTAGCAGGCCTTTGGACGTTGCTGTGAACGATGGCAGCGTGCCGGAAACGGATAGAACCGACAACACGACGAGAGTGAGAATCGGCAGCCAGTGAGACGAGGCGCTGCCATACCAACAGTCCTAGTGTTGTGACATTATGTTACAATTGTGACATATCTTGGAAACTTGCCATGAGCGAGGAAATCCGTCAACGCGTCAATGAAAATGGCCGATTGGTCATACCTGCTTCATTCCGCAAGCTGCTTGGGATCAACGCTGGAGATGAAGTGGTTTTGCGAATTGAAGACGATGAGCTACGAATCACCACTCAGCAGACAAGGATCGAGCGGGCACGACGCCGCGCCAGGAAATATCTGAAGCCCGGTACATCGTTGGTGCAAGAACTAAGAGCAGATCGTCGCAAAGCAGCGAAGAATGAATAAAGTCGTGCTCGACGCGTCAGCGATTCTGGCGCTGATCAATGGAGAGCCCGGCCATGAGAAGCTAACGCCTTCGGTGCTCGCCAACGCCGTGTGCAGTACCGTGAATCTCGCCGAAGTTCAGGCAAAGCTTGTAAGTCATGGCTGGCCCCCCAGCGAGGCTTGGCAAGACGCAATGGGTCCGATTCGGGAAGCGATACCGTTTACGGAAGAGCATGCAAAGGTTACGGGAACGCTAATCACCCATACGCGTGCCGTGGGGCTTTCTCTGGGAGATCGAGCCTGCATCGCCTTAGGAATGGCGCTGCAGGCCCCTGTGTTTACTGCGGAGCAAACCTGGAAGAAGCTTAATTTGGGCATCGAAATTCAGGTTATTCGCTGAAATGCAAGCTTTCGTGCTCGTCACACGCCCAATCCACACCCTAATTAATGTCGAACTGCTCCTGGTGCAGCAGCGGGTCGCTCTTCACTATGATGGTCTTGCCTGTGAGCTCTTCCATCTCCTGCAGCCAGCGTGCGCTGTTTGCCTTTAGCGCTTTTACCACTTCGGGATTTACCCGCAGCATTACGTCGTGGCGCTCGAGGTTGCGGGACATCTTGCGCATCTCAACGTAGATCTCGTTGCAGACCGTCTGCACGCTTTTAATCATTCCCGTTCCGGTACAGTAGCTGCACGCTGTCGAAAGCGTGCGTTCCAGCGACTGCTTCACACGCTTTCGCGTGATCGCCACCAGTCCGAAGTCGTTGAACTGCAGGACCTTCGATGGCGCGCGGTCGCTCTTTAGCGCTTCCTCGAGGGCCTGCATGACCTTCTGCCTGTTCTTGCGCTCGTCCATGTCGATAAAGTCGATCACGATGATGCCGCCGAGGTCGCGCAGGCGAATCTGGCGGACGATCTCTTTGATCGCATCGATGTTGGTCTTGACGATCGTGTCTTCAAGACGCTGCGTCTTTCCCACGTACTTGCCGGTGTTGATGTCGATCGCGACGAGCGCTTCGGTCTGGTTGATGACGATGTAGCCGCCGCTCTTCAGCCACACTTTCGACTTGAGCGCGTTGTTGATCTCTTCCTGAATTCCGAATTGTTCGAAGAGAGGAGTGTCTTTGGTGTAGAGCTTGGCGCGCCGAACCATTCCAGGCTGGAAGCGACCGAGGAAGCGCACGATGCGCTCGTACTCCTGCTCGTTATCCACCCAGATGCTGGTGAAGTTGCTCGTGACCTGATCGCGCAGAATGCGCTCGACCAGGTTCAGATCGTGATAGATCAGCGCCGGAGCTTTGCTGTTTTCTGAGCGGGACTTGATGTCGTTCCAGAGATTGATCAGGAAACGCAGGTCGGAGCGGAGATCGTCTTCGCTCGCTCCTGCGGCTGCGGTGCGCACGATGAATCCGCCGTGAGCGCTCCCTTTCTCGCTGATGAGGATCCGTTTCAGGCGCTGGCGCTCTTCGTCGGAGCCAATCTTGCGTGAGACGCCTACGTGGTTCACGGTCGGCATGTACACGAGGAAGCGTCCGGGCAGCGCGATGTGACTGGTGATGCGCGCGCCTTTCTTGGCCATCGGTTCTTTAGCGATCTGGACGAGAATCTCCTGGCCTTCCTTCAGAAGCTCACTGATGGTCGGCTGGGACTCGCGCTGGATGTTGCGGCGTCCGCGCATGGGGCGACCGCGACGTCCACGGCGGAAGCGGTCCGGAGCTCCGCGATCGGTGCGTTCGGTTCGCTGTTGGAATGCGGCTGTATTTGCCGGAGCGCGAAGTTCCGCACGACCTTCTTCGGCTTCGACGACCGGCTCAGTAGCAGATTCTTCTTCTTCGGCCGACTCTTCTGAAGTGTCTTCTTCATACGCAGCATCCTCCACGTCTGCAGCTTCAATGTGCTCCGGGGAAGCATGACCATTGCCTGCGACGAAGCTCTCGACTTCTTCACCTGCTGGCTGGTCTTCGAGATCAGAGGGCTCGCCCTGCTGCAGGCCAAGGCGCTGATTCACATGAGCTTCGCGGACAGCTTCCACGAGCTGCTGTGCGTTGTCCGCATCGAGCGTTTCTTCTTCGAGCTCTTCATAGACTTCTTCATCGAGGTGCTCGCCGATTGGGAGGACGTCGCTTTCTTCTTCATCAATCAGTTCTTCTTCGACAACACCTGAACCGAACTCGTGAGAAACAACCTGCTCTGATTGTTCCTGCGCCGCAGCACCACTCATTTGAGTCGCCGGGGCTGCCTCCTCCGAGCGGGATTCTTCGCCTTGCAGCGCGTGTTCGACTCGTTCGTCGGAGTCCGTGCGCTCGGGTTCGGCGTACTGAACGTTCGCAGCAGTTGCATGGTGTTCCGTCGCTTCTTCTGAACTCTCGTACGGAGTAGCCGTTTCCACATGCGACGGTTGAGGCTCAGGCGCATACTCGCTGCGCTCTGTGCGATGTTGCTGAGCGCTGGCCGATTCCAAACTGGAACTCTCGCGGCCACGATATTTGGCGAGCGATTCGCCGGGAAGAGCGAAGACCGGCGGACCGGTAGGAGCGCTTTCTTCCCTCGGTGACTCATTCTCTTGACGTCGATTTGGACGTTCCCAGCGCGATTCAAATCTCTTGCGGAAGCGCTCGAACCGCGAGGGCTGTCTTTCGGGAGGTTCGGCAGCGGAACTCTGGCCTGGCTCGCCGCCGCGGTATTTCGAAATCGATTCTCCGGGCAGCATCGAAATTGAGCCGCCCGACGCAGGCTCGGGAGCTTGCGATTCCGACGCAACGTGCGCTGAAGGTTGAGGAGGCTCGGTGCGCTGTGTTTCCTGGACCGTCTGCGGTTCGCTTGCAGCTTCGGCTTCTGTTCCGGACTGCCGATACTTCGAGAGCGACTCGCCAGGAAGAATGACTGGTTCCTGCTCGCTTCCTTCCCCGGCCTCTTCGCCTTCGAAGTTCTCGGCGGTTTCGGGCGCGCCTTGCTGCGTGCCTTGCTCCTGAAATCCGCCGCGTCCACGGCGTCGGCCACGACGTCCACGCCACCGGCGCGGACCGCGCTCAAACTGATCGGAAGACTGTTGCTCCTGTGCCGCACCATCCTCGCTGCCTGCGGTTTTCTGCTCTTGTGTGGATGCCTGCGCAGGTTGAGAACTGCGCTGCTGCGGTTCGCCGCGATCGGCTACCTGCTCGAAGTCTTCCTGATCTTCCTGCTCTTCAAGGAAATCGGTTACGTAAAGGAAGGCGTCGCGTTCCAGTCCGATATCGACGAACGCCGACTGCATTCCGGGCAATACGCGCGTCACGCGACCTTTGTAAATGGAACCTGCGAGCGTGTATTCGTTCTCACGCTCAAAGTAAATTTCTGAAAGTTGTTCGTCATCGACTACCGCGACTTTGGTTTCGTGCGGAGTCGTAGAAATGAATAGCTCTTTGGCCATGCTTGCTCCAGTAAAGCAGCAAGCGAGACGACTAGGAGGTCAGGACCTCTTTACGGAAGGGACCGGAGCGCAGCGCAGCATTGGATCATTTGGGAACGAACGGGTAGGCGGGAATCCGAAGTGGTGTTGGATGGACTACTGCTTCGAAATCTTAAACCTATCGCGATCATGCTCGCGGCCTTGGCTGCAGACGAGAACTTGTGGCCACTGTACCGGAATCTGAACACATATCGCGGAAGCGATAGATGGATAAACCGGACGGGCCGTTAACCTGTCCTCTTGCAGACGTAAACTCTTAAGTCCTCTCCGGCTCGTCTCGATTGCCGGTGCCCTCATATTCGTGGAGGGCTAAACGTAAATTCGTTGGCGTCCGCCGGGACGCTAACACCAGATCGCCGATGCGATCCGGGTAAAACTAAAACTTGTCTGCCGGTCTGCCAGGGTTCCGGCTGTGCTTCTCAGGTCTTAGTTCACGAACCTGCGCATGCGGATGTTATTCACAATGCCGAGGGCGAGGAACGTAAACAGCACCGACGATCCGCCATAACTCATCAACGGCAACGGGATTCCGGTCACAGGCATATAGCCGACGACCATGCCTACGTTAACAAGAATATGAAAGACCAGGACCGCTACAACTCCCATAATAATCAAAGTTCCGGCCCGGTCCGGTGCGGTTTGAGCGTTTTGAATCAAACGCATCAACACGATGAAGTATAACAGCAAGACCATCAGGCACCCTACAAACCCATGCTCCTCGGCATAGGCGGCAAAGATGAAGTCGGTGTACGGGATCGGAATGAAGGCGCCTTGAGTCTGGCTGCCTTTCATTGCTCCCTTGCCGGTCAGGCCGCCTGAACCTACCGCGATCAACGACTGCTGAATCTGGTATCCCGATCCGCGCGGGTCGGCTTCAGGCTCGCTGAAGCTGGTCAGACGCGCTTTCTGGTAGGGCTTGAGGCCCCAGCGCCAGACCGGATAAATCATGACAGTGCCGAGCAGCAGGATCGTGATCGCCTGCCTGAACTTAATTCCTCCGAGGAATAGCGCGCAGATTAAAACAGGGATATACGTCAGCGACGTTCCCAGATCAGGCTGCTTGAGCACCAGGGCCATCGGTACGCCGACGATCAGGAATGCCTTAAAAATGTCACCCCAGGTCACGTCGCGGCCTGCCAGATCGGAAAAGTACTTGGCCAGCGCCAGTATCAAGACGAGCTTGATCCATTCCGATGGCTGGAAGTGCTGACCTCCGGGCAGCTTGATCCAGCGCTTGGCTCCCAACACTCGAGTGCCCACAGCAGCCACCGCTAACAATGAAAGGATCGAGGCAATGTAGAACCAGTGAATGTTCTCCAGCAGCGCCTGATAATTCACAACGCTGGCGAGGAACATCAACATCAGCCCACCGATGATCCAGTAAACCTGCTTGGTTTGAAAACCAATGAACTTGGTCTGGCGCGTGGCACTGTAAATTTCGAACGTACCCACAGCGCAGATGATGAGGACAAACGCCAGGAGTATCCAGTCGAAGTCGCGAAAAGAGATGAAACGACGCATTAGTGAACCTTGGCCGGGATTGCGGGTGGAGTGATCAGCAGAGTCGAAGGATCGACTGGCTTAGCAGGTGGGGTATTCGCTGCCAGTTGGAAGTTAGCACCATTCAGCCGCTGGGTTCCTTCTTCGGTCGTGCCTTCGTTCCATATACCTGTTAGTTCGATTGGGTGACCTTCCTTATCAACCGCAGCGTAGTTGTTGTCGTTCCGGATTCTGCGCTGCTTTTCCACCCACGCATGGATTACCTGCGCCGCCAGACGCGCAGCCAATCGTCCGTGCTCGCCGCCTTCAAAGAGGACTGCAACCACGATGTCGGGATTGCGACGAGGAGTGACTCCGACGAACCAGCTATTGTCTTTATACTGATTGCCTTTCGCACCAGCGATCCGGCGAAACGAATTGCTGACTACCTGAGCGCTCCCGGTTTTTCCCGCAAAGTCGATTCCTGGTAGATGCGCGCTCGGCGCTGTACCTTCCGGGTCAACGACTCTCGCCATAGCATCGGTGATCGTGGTCCAGCCTTGAGGATCGAGGTTAACTCTCTGCACCTCGCGCTCTCGGTTCGCTACTTCTAGAAACTGCGAAGGCAATTCCTCGGGGAAAGCAACGTGAGGACGTACTAAACGTCCTCCACTCGTAATTGCTCCGATTGCACGCGCTAATTGGACCGGCGTCGTCGCTACCGCACCCTGGCCGATGCCCACGGAGATGGTTTCACCCGCAAACCATTTTTGTTTGAATACTCGCGCCTTCCACTCTTCCGAGGGCATTACACCGCTTACCTCCTGTGGAAGATCGATCCCCGTCTTCTGTCCAAGACCTAGCGCTTGCGCGTACTTCGCAATTCGGTCGATGCCGAGCTTTTCCGCTAGCGTGTAGAAGAAGACGTCGCAGGACTGATAGATCGCTTTGGGAAGATCGACGATTCCATGGACGCGGTGCTCAGACGTAACCCAGCATTTGAAATAGCGCCCGTAGAAGGTTGCGCCTCCTGGGCAGTTCACACGCATGTTCTGGGCAATGCCTTCCTGAATGCCGGCAACCGACATGATGATCTTGAATACAGAGCCGGGCGCCAGTTGGGCCTGAATAGCTTTGTTCAAAAGAGGCTTGGCCGGATCTGTGACAAGCGCATTCCAATCCTTGCTGCTGATGCGCACGGAAAAGGCGTTCGGATCGAAGGTCGGTCGGCTCACCATGGCCAGAACCTCGCCGTTATGAGGATCCATCGCGACGATAGCGCCATTAAGACCGCCCATGGCTTGTTCCGCAGCCATCTGCACATCGAGATCGATTGTTAGCTTGAGGTTTTGGCCAGGAACGGCAGGGTCAGTGCTGAGGCGACCGACTTCCTTGCCATGACTATTCACCAGCGCGCGGCGTGACCCATCTTTGCCAATGAGGATGTCGTTGTAAAACTGTTCGACGCCGCTCTTACCGACGACCATTCCCGGCTGGTAAGTCTCGTATTGCGGAGAATTCAAATCCTGCTCGCTGACCTCGCCCACATATCCGATCAGGTGCGCGAGGAATCCGTTCTTTGGATACAGGCGGCGGTGCACCATGATCGTTTCCAATTCGGGAAGCTCGTCACGATGAGCTTCCACAAACGCCTGCTCGTCGGGGGTGATGTCGTCCTTCAGAAGAAAGGGTGCGGCGGGAGTGGCCGCCATGCGCCGCATGCGATCGTGAATCTCTTCTAGCGTCATATGCAGGCCGGCAGCGATCTTTTTCAGGTCCGCGTCAGAGTCCTTGGGCAACTGTTCGCGGATCAACAGCGCAGATACTGACGGATAGTTATCAACCAGGATACGGCCTTCACGATCGAAGATCTTCCCGCGAGGTGCCAGAATGGGAACTTTGCGAATGCGGTTCTGTTCGGCGAGGCTGGAGTACTTCTCGCTGCCTCGCACCTGAAGATTCCACAGGCGAACGACGAGAATCGCGATAATCAGCAGGATTACATACTGGATCGAGGCCAGCTTGACTGAGGGAATCTTGTCGTCGCGGTCGTACATCAATTCAGCTTCAATTTGGGAAGGAACCGCAGTGCGGGGCCGTGCCCTTATTTTATCCAACTACACTGGTTGTGATAGCGAGAACATTGGGATATTGGCACCTAGTACGTTACGGAAGAGCTAGGGCAAGCGCCTGAGCGGTAACGCATCGCACACGCTAGCGCTTCTTGGTCCGATCCATGATCGCGAAGAGCACCACAGCCAACAAGCCATTAGCGAGCGCCGCAGCCGCCTCGTGGATGGTTCGCCACTCGGATGGAATCCCCAGCAAATGTCGCCTCACGATGAAGTAGAGCGCGTCGTGCAGGAAGGTGAAGAAGAAGACCATCAGGAAGCGCGAGCCCGGGTTATCGACATCGACTTTCACGCCGATCGACGACGCGCCGTAGCCGATGATCGTCTTAGCTATGCCATAGATACCGATGGGCAGATGCGTGAGCGCGTCCTGCGTAAGTCCGATCGCGCAGCCAGTGAGCATTCCGGCAAGCTGGTTTCGACGCGAGACGGCAAAGAAAATCGTGACAAGCAGTGGGATGTCAAACAGCTTCAGGAAACTGAAGCGCGATGAGACATAGACCTGAAAGAAGATCGCAAGCAGGGGAATGCCGACCGTCGCGAAGGCACTAAATTTGTGGACCTCGATCTCTTCGCGCGAAGTGTAAGTAATCGTCGTCACTATCGCGGAGTCTCCAAAGTTGGCTGATCGGTGACAGGGGCGGTCTGCTGAGGTACTGGTTGCACGGACGCGGGCTGCGCAGGCGCCGGTTCTGTCTGAGCCGGTTTGGGCGCGATCGCTTCACCGTCGGCGGGCTTTGCTTCTGGCTTGCGTTTTGGAGGTTGCGTGGACGCTGCCGAAGGACTTTGGCTCTGCGGCACCGCCGATCTTGTTGCCCCTTGTGTCAGAGCCGGAGCCGAAGGCTTCCTGGCATAGAGCACGCTGGTCGGCGGAGGCTCCTCGCCCTTTGATGGCGGTTTCGGAACGACTGTAGGCAGTCGCTGTGCCAGAATGTCGGCCGCACGCAGAGCTCTCGGCCCTTCGGGCGCTTCGGGAGATTTATCGATCACCTTGGTGATGACGAGCACCTCTTCGACGCGATCCAGGTCGGCCGCGGGCTTGACCTTCACGATCATGAAAGGCCCGCCCTCAGGATCGGGAGCAGTAGTCGAAACGATTCCGATCGGCAGCCCGCGAGGATAGATCTGGTCGCCGCCCGAAGAGACCACCGGGTCTCCCGGCTCGACCTTCTCGTCCGCCATAACATGCAGAATCTCGGGGATTCCGGATGGAGTTCCATGCAGCACTCCGCGCAGGCGTGAGCGCTCGAGCATCACGCCGGCTCCTGCAGTTGCATCATTGATTTCCAGAACTTGCGATGTGCCGGGAAATACCTTGGCGATCTTTCCCACGATGCCTTTCGGGGTAATAACTGCCATGTCAGGTCTAATGCCATCGCCTGAACCTTTATCGATATACAGCAGATGCGAATGCTCCGTGCCGCTGGTGCCGATTACCTGCGCGGCTACAGTCTGCGAAATGAACTTCTCTTTGAAGGCGAGCAGTGCTTGCAATCGGCGAGCTTGACCCGCGTCCTCGGCGAGACTCACTTGCTCGAGGCGCAAACGGTCAAGCTGCTCCTGCAGATCCCGGTTCTGGGCACGCACATGACGGAGATCGACGTAGTTGTGCCAGACGCTGCTGACGCCATCGCCGATGGAATTGAATGCCTTCTCAGCTGGAACAAATATCTCCACAATCCACAGGCGAACGAGAGACATCGATTCTCCCGTTGCCGCTACAGGACGCCGCACCTGCGAGGCGAGCACGATGACTTGCGCCATCAGCAGCCCGAGCAGCACGGTGACGTTCCGGTATCTTGTGAAGAAATTTTCCATTACTTCCTAGTTAACCACGGAGCCACGGAGCCACGGAGAAAAGCAAATCGGGTGATCGGATGTCGAGCCCCGAAGGGAAGCAGATCGTCCGAATCACCCGATTGCCTAATCACCTGAATTGCGTTTCTCTGTGCCTCCGTGTCTCCGTGGTGAACAGATGTTGTACGAACGCTATTCGATCGAAATCTTGCGCAGCAGCTTGAAGTCGCTGAGCATCTTGCCAGTTCCGAGCACCACGCTGGCCAGCGGATCGTCGGCGATCGAAACCGGCAGGCCAGTTTCTTCGCGGATGCGCTTGTCCAGATTCTTCAGCAGAGCTCCGCCGCCGGTAAGCACGATGCCGCGATCGCTGATGTCGGCGCTGAGCTCGGGAGGCGTACGCTCAAGAGCGACGCGAATCGCGTTCATGATGGTTGAAACGCACTCACTGAGCGCTTCGCGGATTTCGCTGTCGTCCACAGTTGCCGTTTTGGGAACGCCCTCGATCAGGTTGCGTCCCTTGATCTCCATCGTCAGCGGCTTGTCGAGCGGGAACGCGGAGCCGATTTCGATCTTGATCTGTTCAGCAGTGCGCTCGCCGATGAGCAGGTTATATTTCCGCTTCAGGTAATTCATGATGGCTTCATCCATCTGATTACCCGCCATGCGCACCGAGCGCGAATAGACGATGCCCGAGAGCGAGATCACGGCGATATCGGTTGTGCCTCCGCCGATATCTACCACCATGTTGCCGCTTGGTTCCGTAATGGGAAGGCCGGCGCCGATCGCCGCGACCATCGCCTGCTCCACGAGATGGACCTCGCTGGCTTTGGCGCGATAAGCAGAGTCCATGACGGCGCGCTTTTCGACCTGGGTGATTTCCGAAGGCACGCCGATCACAATGCGCGGATGCACCATCATCTTGCGGTTGTGTGCCTTCTGAATGAAGTAGTTCAACATCTTCTCGGTGACCTTAAAGTCGGCGATGACGCCGTCCTTCATCGGCTTGATAGCCACGATGTTACCGGGCGTGCGACCCAGCATCTCTTTGGCTTCCTTGCCGACGGCCTCGACCTCGCCGGTATTCTTGTTAATAGCAACGATCGAAGGCTCATTGACGACGATGCCTTTGCCTTTGGCATAGACCAGAGTGTTGGCGGTGCCGAGGTCGATGGCAAGGTCGCTCGAGAACATGCTGAACAGCGAACGCATGTTATGCACGCGCGAGTTCTGTGAGTGAAATCCGTTCGACGACATGTGGGACTTCTTCTTTCTATCCTTAGAGTGATTTCGCTCTCTGCTTCCAATCTGTACGCTGTTGTCTGGCGCAAAGAGCGTTCACCAGATTTGCGTCTAAACTTCCATTTTGGGACTCGCGTCCCGAAACTGCCGGCGCCGCAACCCGGCGCGTGGCTACTGAATCACTACCTTCTGGGTCTGCGTACTCACGCCGCCCTTCGAGTTCTGTGCGGTTACCGTGATCGAGTTCTCGCCCGACGAAAGAGGCGGAGTGTAATAGCGGAAGGTACCGTCACTGCCAATCACTGGAACTTCGTCGCCGTTTACCATCACGCGCGCGCTGGGATCGGTCTTGCCGCGTACTTCAATCACATGGCCATGCTGAATGAAGGGATCGAGCGTTAGCGCCAAATTCGAATTAGCAGTTTTGGCGATGATGGTGAACTTGTTGTGCTCGCTCTCGATCGATTCTTTTCCCTGCTGGTCAATGGACTGCACCGCCCAGTAATACGAGCCCTCAGGCAGTGAAGGAACTTTGAATTCCGGAGGAACAACCGTGCGATCCTCAGCTAATTGGGTGAAGTACGGATTCTTCGAGACGCGGATGTGGTAGGCGCGAGTATTGGGCATCGGCGTCCACGTGAAATCAAGTTGCCCGCCGTCGTTATTTGCGAAGATCGGGGACATGTTGGCCGGCGTAATCAAAGTTGGGGGTCCGACTTCCTTGACTCGAGTCATCTTTGCGTCTTCGGCTTTGAACGAAATTCGTTCGTAGCTTCCCAGGCGAACAACTTCGCCGTTGCGCGCAACCTGACCGGAACCTTGCTTCAACATGATCGAGTGATCGTTGTTGACGTTGTCGTTGTGAACCTGCGCAGAGCTTTCCGGACCGAGACTGGCAGTGGCTCCGGCAACGATCACGCGAGAGCTGGATCCCTGAGAGTACGTGGCGGTAGCCAAATCGACTGTGCCGGTCGTGACCTGCACCGCAACTTGCGTCTGCTGCGCTTCGTTGGTCGAGTTGTCTTCGACCACGATCAACGAATCTTGCTTGATGGTGTAGTTCGTTCCGTCAGCAAAGACAACTTTGGCGATGCCTTCTGGCCCGGTCTGGATTACGTCTCCTTTGCCCAATGCTAGATCGTAGGTCGCGTTCTGCCAGACGTTGCTGTTGTTGCGCTTAACCCGAACTGTGCCGTCAAGATTGGTGAAGTGCGCCTGCTGTTGTCCGACATCTTTTGTGCCAGAGTGCGTGGCTGTTGATCCAATCTGGTTCGCAATCTGATTCAGGACAGCCCTGGTCTGCTGCGGAAACAGGAAATACAGGATGACGCTCAGAATGGAAACCAGCAGAACGCAAGCAAGAAACACGCTGCGATACGTGATCGTGATGTATCGCAGGAAAATGCCTTCGTCTTTGCCTTTGGGGGACACGCTAGTTGCTAATTGCTTGATTTTTGGGCTGGATTCAAGAGCGAGAGTACCACAAGGAAAAAAGGTATCAAATGGGCGAAACCCTTAATAATCACCTATTTTGGAAGGGTGAAACCTTAAATCCAAGGGTGATGTACGAAGGTAACACAAGCGGCTTTCGGCAATCGGCGTTCGGCCAAAGCCTCTTGAACAATATTGCGAATCCTGCCCGCAGAGATTGGTCCTGAACTGTTCCTCCACGCACCTGTTTTCAAACCCGACGTGAATGTTTACTGGCCGAAAGCGAATCGCCGAAGGCCGACAGCCCTTCTGCTACGATAGAACGTTTTGCACCGTCTTCCAGGAACTCCTATCTAAATGGCTGCGAAAGTTTATAAGAACCTCATCGGAGGCGAGTGGGTGGAGTCGCGCTCCGGCAGAACGTTCGAGAATCAGAATCCAGCGAATATCAAAGATGTCGTTGGCATCTTCCCGCGTTCCAATCAAGACGATGTCAATGACGCTGTCGAAGCCGCAAAGAAAACCTTCGAACGCTGGCGGCTAACACCTGCTCCTCGCCGCGGCGAAATTCTTTATCGCTGCGCCCAGATTCTCCAGGAGCGCAAGGAGGACTACGCGCGTGACATGACACGCGAGATGGGAAAGATCCTCAAAGAGACGCGCGGCGATGTGCAGGAAGCGATCGATACCGCTTTCTACATGGCCGGAGAAGGACGGCGTCTCGACGGCCACACAGTTCCATCAGAACTCCCCAATAAGTTCGCGATGGCCATGCGTGTTCCGCTGGGCGTTGTGGGAATGATCACGCCCTGGAATTTCCCGATGGCGATTCCTTCGTGGAAGATTTTTCCGGCGATCATTTGCGGAAACACCTGCGTCATCAAGCCTGCCGAAGACACTCCGCTTTCCACCGTGAATCTGGTTCGCGCGCTCATGGATGCTGGGCTGCCGCCCGGCGTGGTGAACATCGTGCATGGATTTGGTCCCGAAGCGGGAGCGCCGATGCTCGATCATCCTGACGTTCGCGCAATCTCGTTCACCGGATCAAGCGAAGTTGGACGCATCGTCGGTGAGGCCGCCGCGCGCAACTTCAAGCCATGCTCACTGGAGATGGGGGGCAAGAACGCGATCATCGTTCTGAACGATGCCAATGTCGATCTCGCTATCGACGGAGCGCTTTGGGGCGGCTTCGGCACAACCGGGCAGCGATGCACGGCGGCGAGCCGCGTGATCGTGCAGAAGGGCGTGTACAACCAGTTTGCCGATAAATTCGTGGCTCGCGCGCGAGCATTGAAGGTTGGCCCCGGCATCGATGAGCAGAACGATATGGGTCCGCAAATCAACCAGCAGCAAATCGAGACGACGCGGAAATACGTTGACATCGGAAGAAGCGAGGGCGCGAAGCTGCTTTCAGGAGGAAATCGGCTTACATCTGCTGGGCTGGGCGACGGATACTTTTTCGAGCCCACGATCTTCGGCGATGCCCACGGCAATATGCGTATTGCACAGGAAGAAATCTTCGGGCCGGTGGTCTCGATGATTCCCGCCGAAAATCTCGAAGATGCGCTCGAAATCTCCAACAGCGTAGCCTACGGTCTTTCTTCCGCCGTTTACACGCGAGATGTGAACCGCGCATTCAAAGCGATGCGCGATCTGCAGACGGGCATAACTTATATCAACGCGCCCACCATAGGAGCGGAAGTCCATCTACCGTTCGGCGGCACGAAAGCGACAGGAAACGGACATCGCGAAGGCGGCATCGGCGCGATAGATTTCTACACGCAGTGGAAAGCGATTTATGTGGATTACTCCGATCGACTGCAGCGTGCGCAGATCGATACGGGTGAATAAATAAAAAGGGCGTTTCAAGTTTCTGGTTTCAGGTTTCGGTAAAGCCCGCTATTAACATTCCTTATCACGCGAGCCTGCGCAGATTGGGCTAGCCGAAACTCGAAACCTGAAACTCGAAACGCTTTTCCAGAACTTGAGGCGAATACATGATTATTGGCGTGCCAAAAGAAGTGAAAGATCACGAGGCGAGAGTTGGCATCGTGCCTTCGGGTGTGAAGGCGCTAGTCGATGCCCGACATCAGGTGCTGGTTGAAACCAAGGCGGGCGAGCTCTCCTCCATGCCGGACAGCGAATACCGGCAAGCGGGTGCCGAGATCGTCAGCTCAGCGGCAGAGGTCTGGAAGCGCGCCGACATGATCGTGAAGGTCAAGGAGCCGATCGAGAAGGAGATCCCTTTCTTCCGCGAAGGACTGGTTCTGTTCACGTATCTGCACCTCGCTCCCATTCCGGATTTGACGGATCAGTTGCTGAAGAAGAAAGTCACCGGCATTGCCTATGAGACAGTGACGGACCGAAATGGGACACTGCCTTTGCTCACGCCGATGTCGGAAGTTGCAGGACGCATGTCCATTCAGGTCGGAGCCAGTTACCTGGAGCATGAAAAAGGGGGACGCGGCATTTTGCTGGGCGGTGTTCCTGGAGTCGCGCCGGCAAAGGTCACCATCATTGGCGGCGGAATTGTCGGCATCAACGCAGCCAAAATTGCTCTCGGCATGGGCGCGGATACGACGATTATCGACATTAACCTGAATCGCCTCCGCGAATTGGACGACATCTTTAATGGTCGCGTGCGCACACTGGCCTCCAATTCCTACACCATTGCCCGCTCGTGCGAACAAGCCGATTTGGTAATCGGCGGCGTGCTGATTCCCGGAGCCGCTGCTCCCAAATTGGTAACACGCGAGATGGTCAGCCACATGAAGCGAGGCGCGGTCATCGTAGATGTAGCGATTGACCAGGGCGGCTGCATCGAAACAGCGAAGCCGACGACGCACAGTAATCCCGCATATACCGTCGATGGCGTCGTACACTACTGCGTCACGAACATGCCTGGAGCGGTGCCGCATACCTCGACGCTGGCGCTCACGAATGCAACGTTCCCATATGTACTGAAGCTCGCGAACATGGGCGCTCAGGCGGCAATCAAATCCGATCCGGGAATTCGCGAAGGCGTCAATACATTCGAAGGGCACCTGACTTACTCTGCTGTAGCCGAATCACAAAAGAAGCAATGGAAGCCGGTTAAAGACCTGGTGGCGTGACGTGGAGCCGGGTGCCCTCGCCCGGGTGTGCGGTGTGATGCTGTGAAATTGATCTCGGCTTCAATGGCTGTTGAAGATTGCTTAAGACCTGCTAGCAGAGAAGTTCAGACAAACACCCAGGCGTGGGCGCCCGGCTGCACGCTGGGTTATCGCATTCGCTGTCGTCCAAACGCCGCGCCAAAAATGCCGCCCGCGCACGACAGCAACAGAAATAACAGGAACATTACAAAGAGCACGCTAATTATCAGCGTTGTGATGCCCTCTGGTGTCTGCAGGAGCTGTGTAAGCGCCTGGGCGCTCGATGGATTGGAGACGGCAGCCTGCTCAATTTGGGATTTCAGTAGAGTTCGAAGCTGATCGCCGTTTTTGAATCCAAACACTTCCACAACAAAAACAACCGACAGCAGTGCGGCAACGTAAATAAATCCGATCACTCCTGCGAGTGCGCCGAGCTTCGCTCCGGTCGAGGCAGGAACGAGAACCACTGCCGTTCGCCGTCTATATAGGCTCACGCAAATCCATCCACCAACCAACATCCATAGTGGAAGCACCATGTTCAAGGGTGGAATCAAAGCGCCGAAGGCCATGAGAAGCGCAGCAATGGCGGCAGCCTTTCTGCCCTGCGTCCAATTCACGCTCCCACCCGGCGAAGCACTAAAGACGCGACTCGCATCCGAGTCGCTCGCATGCTCTGTCGTGGTGGGAGTAATCAGCGTTTCAGGAACGCGCACTTGCGGAGCGCCGCATTGGTTGCAGAAAGCGGCTCCATCGGTCAGTACAGCTCCGCAGCGATGACAGATATGCTCCACTGTTCGAACTTAAATCACTAGAGAGCACTGCGCAACCTGGAGCGGTGTTCGAGGTTAGAGTATCTCCCGCATATCTCCTACGCGTCGCGTCACGCGCTCGCGATCGAGATACTCCAGCAGCGGGATGGCGTGCTTTCGCGTAACGCCTGCGAGATCTTTGAAGCGGGCTACATCGATCTTCGAGGTTTTGCTCTTTTCTGCAACTACCATCCGGCGTAAGTGATCGAGAGCGGTGCGATGGAACACCAGCTCGTCGGCAAGTTTCACCAGCGTGCCTTCCCGCAGCAGCAGGGTCATGATCTTCTGGCTTCGCGCACGATCGATGGAGAGGGAGCCGAGGACATCCTTGAGCAGAGGAACCTTCAGGCCGGCGGACGAGAACGCCTGCTCGATGGCCTTGCGCGCGCTCTCTTCTTCCTGATTCATCGTCACGCCTCGGCCTGGGAGCCGGACCTGTTCGCCTTGGACCTCAATTTTCTTTTCCGAGGCGAGCTGCGCGAGCAAGAAGGAAAATACTCCTGCATTCAACCCAATTCGGTCGCGCAAAGCTTCCTTGGTCATACCGGGCATGAGCGGATTGGCCCGATGAAATTCTTCGAGAGTGGCGAGTAATTGCTTCGCGGCATCGAGAGCCGCCGATTTTGCAACGAGGAGATCGTTTGCAAAAAGCACGCGTGCAGTTTCGAGAAGCTTGTTCGCATGATGTTCAATCCATTCTGGAGTGCGGCCCATCTCCTTTACTGCGTCTGCGCGCGTTAAACCATCTCTTCCCCGACGTTCAATTCGGAGCGCAAGAGCCTCAGCCGGTTCCGCCTGTTCCAGCTTGCTCAAAAACTCATCGAGCGCAGCGGATTTTTTCGCACTATGCCGAATCGGGAAAGCGTCGAGAACTACGCCTCCGCCGATGGTAATGACAGGAGAAAACTGGCGGATAATGAAGCGGTCGTTCGGAACAACCACCAGGGGCACGGCAGGCCGCAGTTGCGCGAATGCCCTTTTGCCGGGCGGCAGCTCCTTGCCCTCCAGAAGCCGCACTTGCGCAACGGTCTCAGATGCAAAGCAGTGAAGATGCACGCGCGAGAGATGTTTCAACGGCCTTGCGTCGGGTAGCAACTGCAGGCGTACATCGATGGTGTGCGTCGGCTCCAGCATGCCGGGCTTGGTCAGCATCATGCCGCGCGCGAGGTCGTCCGTCGCAATGTTGGCGAGGTTGATCGCCGTTCGCTCGCCAGCGCGCGCCCGATCCGTAGCTGCTCCGTGAACCTGGATTCCCCGCACACGCACGCCCTTCCCGGCAGGAAGCAGCTCGAGTTCTTCGTCGCGAGTGATTGTGCCGCCAATCAGAGTGCCCGTGATAACAGTTCCAAAGCCCTTCATCACGAACGCGCGATCGATCGGCAAGCGAGTGATTGTGGTTGAATCTTTTGCCTTGGCTTCGAGCGCCGTGCGGGCAAGTTCGCGCTTAAGTCGCTCAACGCCGTCCCCGCGAACCGCGCTTACCGGAACAATCGGCGTATGGGTCGAATCGAGGAATGATCCTCGCAAGAAGTCTTCAATTTCGAGGCGAACGACTTCGAGAGTATCCGCGTCCACCGCATCGGATTTCGTAAGCGCGACGATGCCCCGCGGAATGTTGAGCAGGCGGCAGATCTCGAAGTGCTCCCGCGTCTGAGGTTTGATGCCTTCGTCGGCAGCGATGACGAAGAGCACGATGTCAATGCCGCCTACACCCGCGAGCATGTTGCGCACAAAACGCTCGTGACCGGGCACATCCACAAATCCGAGCCGAAGGGTTTCTCCGGAGTCAGATGCGAGTTCCAGATTCGCAAAGCCAAGGTCGATCGTGATCCCGCGTCGCTTCTCTTCCTCGAGCCGGTCGGCATCGATGCCGGTAAGCGCCTTTACCAATGTGGTCTTGCCGTGATCGATGTGGCCGGCCGTGCCGACAATGACGGATTTCATCTGCACCAGTGTAAGGCGGCTAGCATTGGAGGGCTTCGCGGTTAAAGCTGGATTCGCTGACCAGTCTTGATACTGGCGTATGCCGCGTCGAGAATACGCTGATTGATGAGTCCTTCGCGTCCAGGAATTGGGAACGGATTTCCTTGTTGGATAGCCGCAGCGAAGGCATCGACCTGATCCGCGTAGGTTCGGTCATTGGTTACGCGTTCAAGCTTCGCATCTGCTCCAATGGGCTTGGTTTCAACGTCCACCTCGTGATCGACCGTGAGCGCATCCTCGGCTCCGATCATGCCGCCTTCACAGGTGATCCACAGCGGTGTGCGATATTCGGCACGGGTGGAGACAGTCACGTCGGCGATCGTTCCTTTTTGGAACTCAAGCATCAGCATAGCTGCGGCTTCAACCGCGCCGGATTCGTGATCGTAGAGAGCTCGTGCGAATACCGAGCTCACCTCGTCCTGCAAGATGTAGCGCAGCCCGTCGATGCAATGGACGGCCACATCGCCCACCGGGCCGCCGCATGCCAGCGTTGGATCTTTCAGCCATTTGCGCGGGTGATGTCGCATGAAGTAGTGGAATTCCGAGCGGGCAATTAGCGGCTTGCCCAGTGTTCCCGCCGCTATCGTTTCGCGTATGCGACTCACACTGGGCTCAAAACGGAAATTCTGCGCCACCCCGAGCAGCACTCCAGCTCTTTCCGCTGCCTCCACCATCTGCTCCGCCTGGTGCGCGTTCATAGCCATAGGTTTCTCGCAGAGCACTGGCTTGCGATGGCGGACAGCCGTGAGCACATGCTCTAAGTGCAGCGCATCTGGAGAAGCGACGAAAACGGCATCGATTTCTGGCGAGGCGCAGAGCGCATCGGGAGTTTCGTAGATCTTGAGGGGAAACTTTGGATACTGTTGAACAACTTCCTTGGCCTTTTGCCGATCGCGGCGCCACAGGCCCGTAACTATGCAGTGCTTTGCGTCCGCAAAGCCCGGCATCAGACGGCGAACAGCGTGTAGGCCAAAACCTAGAATTCCGTAGCGAATCATAGGAGCGGAACCAGAACGGCGAACACGAAGGTCACGAAGGCAACACAAGAGGTCACAAAGAATTTCTGTGTGACCTCCTCTTTGTCTGTGACCTTCGTGTTCGCCGTTCTCTACTCACTTCACGTTCTTGAGCAATTCTTCGGCGTAGTAGTTTTCGATTTTTGATTCGTTATGCACCACGTCGTAGTACGCCGATTTGAGGAGCTGTTCGCGGCTGTCGCGGAGTTGTTCGCGAATGAATTGCTGCACACGGGGATCATTGAGTTCGCGTTGCCCGGCGGGCTCTTTGGAGATGAGGCGCACGATGCTGTAGCCGACCACCTTCTTAGTAGTCGGATCGATCACCGGCAGCGGATGGCTAATCTCCCCGGGTTTCAATTTGGAAACCGCGTTATAGATTTCAGGATTTGTGCGCAGTTGCGATTCTGAGATCATGCCCATGTCGCCGCCGTTGCCCGCCGTGTCGGGCTGCTCGGAATAATTCATGGCCACCTGCGCGAAATCATCTCCGCTCTCCAGCCGATTCTCGATCATCTGAATTTTCTTCCGTGCTTCGGCGTCGTTCTGCGCCTTATCGTTCTTCAAGTTGCTCACCTGCTGCGCCGGCTGAGAACTAACGATGATCTGCGCCAAGTGGTAGCGCGGCTCGATGAGATTGAACTGCGCTTTATTGGTGTTATAGAAGTCGGTGATTTCTTTGTCGGTGATATTGATCTTCGAGGTGATTTCTTTGTTGAGAACCTTGTCGATTGTCAGGTTTCGGCGCAGGTCGCGCTTGAGATCGTCGAGCGTCATGTGGCTGTCTTTCATCTTTTGCTCGAACTGTTCTTGCGTGTACGGCGCTTTGAGCTCGTTGAGCTTACGATCGACCTCGTCGTCGGTGGCGACCAGGCCAAGCTTCTCCGCACGCTGCATCATGATCTCCTGATCGATGAGCTGTTTGAGGATGTTCAGGCGCAGGCTCTCCTCCTGCTCGCCTGTAGGCTTCTGCGGAGCGCCCGCCGACTGATTTTCGTAATACTTTTCGACCTCGGCGCGACTGATAGGATGGCCGTTCACTTTCGCCATCACATCCGAACCATGACTGCCGCTCGAGCAGCCGCTTTGAAATGCGCACAGTACCAGCAGCAATACTGAAATGAAATAAGCGCGAACCAGATTCAAACAAGAGCTCCCAAGAATATGTGCAATGGGACGAACGAAGGGATTGTACAGGACAGGGTGGAAGCGGACGCATTCGCGCAGGCTCGTCGTCGCATTAAAGGCGGTCTAGAGCAAGAGGAAAACTGCACTCGGAACAAAACAACACCAAATTGAACCATCAACTCAGGCACTGCTCCGATCCATGCGGCTATTGTGGACGCGTGCGATCAGCACTCTGCTGTCCCGTTTGTCCCGGCTGAGCCGGAGCTGGCGCCGCTGAAGCGGCGGCTTTGGCTGCAGGCGGCGGAGTTTCGCCGGCATCTTTAAGTGCCCGATCGATTACGGAACTCAATGCAGCCTCAGACACGACTCCATCGATGCGCTCTCCATTGACGAACAGGGTCGGCGTCGCGCCAACCCCCAGCTTGTCGCCCTCGGCCATCGAGGCGCGAATTGCGCTATCGTCCTGCTTCTTGATGCAGGCATCCAGACGCGCGGCATCCAGCTTGTGTTTGGTGCCGAGATCGCGGGTGAGTTGATCGATGCGGCCATATTCCTGATCGATGTCGCGCTTCTCGCCATCGATTTGTTTTTGATTGGCGTGGATGTAATCGGCGAACTCCCAGTAGGCATCGCCGTTCTGCACTGCAAGGCAGTTCGCGTCCACAGCCGCGCGCATTGCCCAGGGATGAATTTCCACGAGTGGGTAGTCCTTATAGACGATCTTCACCTGATTGCCATACGTCTTCAGCAAGTCCGGGAAGAGCGTCTTGTGCATCCGTGAGCAGTACGGGCACTCAAAATCGTCGTAGTTGACGATTGTGACCTTGGCGTCCCTGTTTCCCCTTTCGGGACGACCGTCCATGTTGATCGTCTCCATCAGGTCTTTGCTGATGTCCAGCTTCTCCCACTCGATGATCGTCTTGTTGTCTTTCGAGATCAGGAATTGATGTGTGCTGGTGTGATTCCCATTGGAGAGCGTCACCGGAACGATATCGTATCCGGGAATCTCGCTGGGGCCACGGTTGCCAACTGAGACGTCAAGCGAAGAAGGGAGCTGGAATGTGCTGCGTACCTTCTGCGCGATCCTGCGATTCAGTGCGGCGGCATCCGTGCTGGACTTATCCGATTGTGCGGAACATCCGAGAGTGAACGCGAGAGCGCAGACAAAGAAGAATCGAAATTTCAAGAACGTAAGTACCTCAAAACTGGGCGTTAAATTTGATTATCGCACGCACTCTCAGCCTTACAGAATTCCTGAGTAGCTGGACGCAGTTACCTTTGATACGACACCAGCAGTCCTGAAATTGAGAAGGGATCAAAAAGAGAGCGCGTGCCGTGCAGCGATGGGCCCATTTTCCTATGTTTCGAGAACCTAGCTGGGCGCTGCAGCCGGTGCATCTACATTTTGTTCTGGCGCTGCACGTCAATAATTCCGGGAATCTTGCGGATTCCCGAAACGATCCTCTCGAGGTGCTTTACATCTTCAATGTCGATGGTGATGTCGATAGAAGCGCGGCTGTCGCCGGTGCGGACATCCATATTGCGGATGTTCGTATGATCGTCGCTGATAATTGCCGTAACCTGCTTCAGCATGCCTTGGCGGTCGTCGCACATAACCGTGAGCTTGACTGGATAAGTGGCCTTGGCCGGCCCTGATTTCGCCGCACTCGGACGTCCCCACGTAACGTTGATCCGGCGGTCCGACTCATACATCAGATTGGTAACATTCGGGCAGGACTTCGCGTGAACGGCGACGCCTTTTCCGCGAGTCACATACCCAACGATTTCTTCTCCGCGGATCGGATTACAGCAGCGCGCGCGATAGACAAGTAATTCGTCGTGCCCTTGAACCTTGAGCGATCCGCTGTCATCGCCGAACACCTTGCGGATCATGCCGCCGATCAGGCTCTTATCGTCCTCTTCCTGATCAGGTTCGGCGGAGGTTACGCCCGGCGCGAGCTTCTTTAGAACCCCGCGGGCCGAGAACTTGCCGTAGCCGACTGCAGCGAGTAGATCCTGCTCAGTTGAGCCAATGCCATACTCGGTTGCCACTGCCTGATAGTTCTCCGGCTTCACATCTTTGAGGCTGACTTTGTACTTGCGGGCTTCTTTCTCCAGAACCTTGCGCCCGATTTCCACGGCGCGCTCGCGCTGATGCACGAGCAGCCAATGTTTGATCTTGTTGCGCGCGCGAGACGATTTGACGAAGCCCAGCCAGTCACGGCTGGGCTGGTGTCCAGTCTGGGTAATGATCTCGACGATGTCGCCGTTGCGCAGCTTGTAGCGCAGTGGAACGATGCGTCCGTTGACCTTTGCCCCAACGCAGGTGTTTCCCACTTCGGTATGGATCGAATAAGCGAAGTCGATACAACAGGCGTCGCGCGGAAGAATCACCACCTTCCCTTTTGGGGAAAATGTATAGACCTCTTCGGGGTAGAGGTCGATTTTGAGCGTGGAGAGAAACTCGTTGGGATCCGAAACATCGCGCTGCCACTCAACGACCTGTCGCAGCCAGGAGAGACGCTGCTCGTCTTTGGCCGTGACCGGAGTGCCGTCTTTATATTTCCAGTGAGCGGCGATGCCGTCCTCGGCCATCTTGTGCATCTCTTCGGTGCGAATCTGCACTTCAAACTGCATTCCACCTTCTGCCATGACCGTGGTGTGCAGAGATTGATACAAATTCGGCCTCGGCATGGCGATGAAGTCTTTGATTCGCCCCGGCACCGGGCGCCAGATGCTGTGAATAGCGCCCAAAGCTGTGTAACAGTCCTTTACTGATTTTGTAATGATGCGAATGGCCAGCAGGTCATACACCTGATCAACTGAGATGCGCTGCCGCTGGAGCTTTTGCGCAATGCTGTAAAGGCGCTTAATCCGATGATCGACTCGCGCCTCGACGCCGTTCTCCTTCAACTTTTCTTGAATGAACGCCACCGTCTTTGCCAGAAACGCCTCACCGCTCTTACGACGCGCATCGACCTGCTCTTTGATTTGCTGATAGCCGATCGGATCGACGTACTGAAATGCGAGGTCTTCGAGTTCGCCGCGGACCTTTCCCATTCCGAGACGGTGCGCAAGCGGCGCGTAAATATCCAGCGTCTCCTGGGCAATGTGCAGTTGACGATCGGGCGGCAGATGCTCGAGCGTGCGCATGTTGTGCAGGCGATCGGCGAGCTTGATGAGGACGACGCGAATGTCATCGGTCATCGCCAGCACCATCTTGCGAACGTTCTCCGCCTGGCGTTCTTCGCGGCTGGCTAGATTGATCTTGGCGATTTTGGTTACGCCATCGACGATGTGCGCGACCGAATCCCCAAACTTTTCCGAAATTTGCTTGTTGGTAACATCCGTGTCCTCGACCGCGTCGTGCAACAGGCCGGCGGCGATGGCAGTCGAGTCGAGTTTCATCTCGGCGAGAACGAGGGCTACTTCAAGGGGATGGACAAGATAGGGCTCGCCTGAAGCGCGGGTCTGTCCTTCGTGATGCTGGAGGGAAAATTCATAGGCCCGCCGAATGATCTCAAGATCGTCATTCGGCCGGTTCTCGCGCACCAGCTTCAACAGGTCACGAAACTTCGTGGCCGTAAGAACATTGGTCGCGATCTGCTGGCGCAGGGTCGCCATGATTGATTATAGCTGGGGTAAAAAGCGGCTTTTAGGCACTGGTGATGTGGCTGCTGCCGCTCGGTGTCAGTAATACCGGTCGCTGCGTGTCAGTGAACCAGAATTAGGTGGCAGTGGATTTGGCGTTTTCCACAGGTCGAGACGGCTTTGGAAATCTTGGCCCAAGCGGCACCTCTTTCACGTCGTCGCTCACCGGAGTTATAGCTTTCGGCATGAGCGTCGAAACGTGGTATTTGCCTGCTGCTTGGGCGGCCATCCGATGACGGAATTCTTCCAGATCGTACTCCAACTGCTCAGCGGTGTACGAAACGCCTGGAACCACCGAGGTCGCGTTGCGCTGGACGTGGTTGCCGCAGGTGCTTGTGACAACGTAGGTTCCACGCACTGGATCGTGAGAGATCTCGGATGTGACGGCGTAATCTCCGACTCGAATAATCAGCTTCTCTTCTGCCATTGCTTTTGCCTCACCACGGGTTGTGCCCAAGATTCAGGCCGAAAGTGTTAGCCCCACCCGGAGCCGGTGTAGTCAGCTCGTCGATGTAAATATGACCAGGGGTGGAGAACGCGGTCTCTTTGTCCGTTGTGACCTGCAGAGTGATGGTTGCGCCGTGATTGTCGCCACGCAGGTCGGGATCGACAAGGAAGAGGAAGTAGTGGGTCGAGTAAGCGCACCCAGTGACCTGGCTCGTGCCATAAACTCGAAGTCCAGCCGCCGTGGTTGGATTGCCAGGCAGTCCCGGAACTTTGATTCCTATCCCAGGATGAGAGATCGTGCATGATGAACCTGCATCCGTGGCCTCGACTACACTGGCCAATACGAAAACCTGATAAGCCGCAAACGCAGGACCGTTGTTGTCTTTCAACCCTCCACTGGTCGGCAGGCCAGTTAGTCCGACCAGAGCGAAGCTCGCTCCAAGAGAATCAGTGAACGCCAGGGGCTGATATTGCAACAGGAGCAGATCGACCAGCCCAGCCTCCATCTCGTTGTACATGGACGATGCCACATAACGAGACTTCTCCGCAGTCTGCACGCTCTGAGAGTTCGGATCGCCGGAATTGCCCGCGGGCGGCGTGAAATCCATCTCGATGATTTCCCACACCGTATCAGCCAGCTCCTCGCTAACGCTGTGATCCAGCGTAATCAGATCGCCTCGGAGCTGTGCGATCAATGCATTCCCGTTTTGGTCAACGCTTTCCGCTCGCGCTTTGAGCAGTATCTGAAAGGGAGCTTTGTACGGCGCTGCGTCCACTCCTAGTGAGCGAACCTTTTGATACCAGAGTAGACGACGAACTCGCTCGGAAGTGTTGTTCCCGTAATCCAGATCGAGTTCTATCTGCTTCGCCATCACACTCAGCCCAGCGCCTCTCTGCCCGATCGCGAGCTGGTGTTGCTCGTGATCGTCGATCGTTGAACGCTTGGCATAGAGACTTTCGTTGGTTCCGAGAATGCCGCGCCCGCTAACTGTGTTCGGTCCAGCCTGCGACCAACTCAGAGATGTGGACGACAACACGTCTGTCACGAAGAAGGTGCCATCGAAGCTGGGATCGTCGCAGTTGGAGTAATTGACATAGTCGCCGACCATGAACGGATGACTTGCCTGAGTCGTGATCGTGACAGTGCCCGACGATCGCACAGCCCCATTCACGATCACGTTGGCGACAACGGGAGGAAGCAGATCGTTGAAGGTGCCAACGAAGTGATTCGCCGACGCGCGCACCGCCTTCTTGTTGTACTGCAGTGTGCCTGGTACGTAGTGATCGGAGGTGAGTATGAAAGTTGAAACGCGCGGTTGGTCGGGGAAGAGATAGATTTGCCCGGCCTGCTCCACCAAATACGATCGGCTCATCAGCAGGAGTTGCTCGAAGAGAGCAGTCACTGTCAACTGCTGCGCGAACGCTACGTTGATCTCGTAGCGCGATATTCCTGCGCCTCCACTGATATCCACAGGGTAATACTGTGACGCGTTGTAAAAGCTAGCCCAATTGATCCGAGTCTTTTCCTGCGCGGTGATCGCGGAATTTACTACGGCTTCCCGTTTTAGAACAAAGCGAAACAACGCATCGAGAATGATCCACGCAGGATTTGTGCTGAAGGCGTATCCGGTCTGATTTCCGTTTGCATCGAATTGCCTGACTTTCGTGGTTCGATAGTCGCCTAGAACTGTGAGCTGGGGCGTAGGCGCGTTTGCATCGACGGGTACGCTTACCGCTATGTACGCACGACGTGAGAATCCGAGCGGCTGCAGTCCTCCGGCTGCCCCAGCTCCAGGCAGATTAGTCCAGAATGCATCGGCCTTCTGATCGCCGCCAGTCGATGTCGGCGCAAGTCCAGCGCCGAGAGTGCCATCTACGCCCGGATGGAAATGCACGAGCGTGGTATCGGTGGGATCGACCATCTTGCTGTTGATCCACAGACGATCGATGCCGTCCCACTCGCCCTCGCCAAGGAGATAAAACGCTGTGCGATTCTTCGTTGTGGGGTGTTCATAGAGGATCGCATTATTTCCCTGCGCGCGAACGCGTCCGTAGGCGAGTGGAACCGGTCCGCCGAGTTGCGTGGTCAGATATTGCAGGGGCGTAGTCGTTCCCATTACAGAACAGCCTCCGCGAGCCGTCCATGCACACTTCCCGCTCCGCCGCGGCCAAGATCGTCAGAGCCTCCGGATACGGCATTTCCAACTCCGGGCGCGACCGGAATCTGTGCATTGCTGGGAGGCGCGAATGGCACGCCGTTATGTCGCTCGACTGCGCCGCGCACGAAGCAGTCGCCGAAGCTCTTCGAGCACACAACCTGCGACGATACCGATCCGCAGCGATCTTCTTTGTAGCGCCATGTGCATTGCTCGCTCCACACGTCGAGAGCATTTTTGATCGAGGTATCGAAGAGCTGCACCAGATTCAGAGTGGCCTGCTGCTCATCTCCCAAAGGCTGAGAGACGTAGCCATCGAACTCGTAAAACGCCTGCTCGACTGTAACTCCCCACCATCGATAAACGGCAAGTGCGCCTTCGAACTCATCGCTCGTGAGCGCGAGTGCGAGATCGCGATAAATGCTGTTGCCGGAGACGTTCTGCAACGTAATGATCCCGCCGTCCTGGTCGAGTGAGCGTGTCATACGGAACGGCCCGCACGATTTCACCCACGGCTGATAGACAGCAGTCGGACCCGCACCGAGTCGAACGGGGAAAACGCCAGGCAAGTCGGACCAGTAGTAATAATTTCCGGCAATGGTGTAGAGGTCCAGCAGGTTCACGGGCGCGAATCCGCCGCGCGCCTTTAGTACCGCTATAGCCTGTGCAGAAATGGGAACTGGCATCAGCGCATCACCTGGATTGCATCGGCGACGACGGCAGTGCTGCTGCTCGCGCCGTTCTTGGCCGCGAGAGCGAGAATCTTCACGCTGTGGAGTCCAATCGGAAGGTTTTGATAAATGACGAGAGGCTGCGCGGGCTCAGCAACAGCGTTGTAAAGATCGAGGTTCGCTACATAGACGGCGTCATCGACGTAGATCGCGCACTGACCGCGATTGGGCCCCTGCGACATCCAGAGTTTGAAGCCATAGCCGAAGTACTGGATCTTCGCGAAGTCGGTATTTGCTGGAGCAGCATCGACCAGCTCGAAGCCGCCGTGTGCAACGGCGTTGGCAGAGCGCGGCCACGCACCGGAGACTCCCCATACGATATCGCCCCAATCGTTCTGCTCATCGATCCACACAGCATCCCGATCCCAATTCGTGGGGTACTCATACATTGCCGCGCCCACCAACTCCTCGAACACACCGCGTATCTGCCACTTGTTGTATCCGGTCGGAGTAATGTCGAGAGGAGCCAAGAAGCGCCCAGCGTAGCAGCGAACAGTGTCCCAATCGTAGAACTGGAAGTAATTATCCTCGTACTGCGCAGCCCACTGCTTCAGCGCGTCCTTCACTACTGTCGGACGGTCCTGCCAAAGCAGATCGAAGACGTGAGGCAGCGAGTCGAGCTGGCGCTCCAGCGGGCGCGATCCGCGCGGGCGGTAGCTTATGCGCGACTTCGGCCTTTGCTGGACATAGCCGTAATCCGGGTTCAGATCGATCACGTTTGGATCGTTCGTGCTGCTCGGATCAGGATTGAGAATGTCGGTTACGTTTGCGCCCATCAGCCTCTTCCCATTCCCATATAGCTCGGCTGCCAGTATTTGCGGATGCCTTCGCCGATCTCTTGCGCTCCTCCACTACGCAGCCAATCGCGCACGCTGCTCGCGTCCCACGCCTGGACTACAACTGTCACCTGGCCGCCTCCGCTTGCGCTCCGAACGGGAGCCCCAGAGTTCGCGGCAGCGTTCATCGCCAACAGATTGCTAGCTCCGTACATGCGCGTTGCGGCCCGACCCATCACAACTTCGCCGTCGTCCAGGACCGCAAGTCCCTGCCCCCCTGCACCAATTCGGAACTGGCCGCCGCTCGCGAATTGAGGCAGGCCGAAGTTGATCGATGAGCGCCGGTTACGCTCGGTGTTGTATCCGCCGATCGTAGTTTCTGCCTGCTGGACGGCGGGAACGACATACTTGTTCCATTCATCGACTGTCGCGTCATGCCCGAATTGGGACAGCATCTGGTTGTAGCTGTCAGTCTTCAGTTTCTCCAAGTCGTTGATGGCGGTTCCATAATCCGTCTGAAATCCCTGATAGTTGGCAACCTCCGCGTTGATCGCGGGAATCACGTTCGCTTGAATCCACTTGTCTGCCTGGTCGTGCTTCGACGGCCCGTGCCCGAATATCCCGCCAAAAAGTCCTGCAAGACCGCCGATGATGCCGCCGATCAGCGCCCCAATTGGACCTCCAGCAAGCAGGCCCACGAGAGCGCCAGATCCAGCTCCCGACAATCCTCCGGCAGTGGGACTGCCAGTGGCTGATCCAACTCCAAATCCGATCAGCCCGCCTGCCAGAGGACCGAGCAAGCCAGCGAATGGGGCGACGGCGGCCGTAGCAGCAGCGTTTGGGCCATACAGCGCAGCCAGGCCGAGAGCGCCAACGAGCGCTCCTCCAGCGATCGCACTGCCTCCGCCTTTCGCGCCCAGCATCAGCGAGCCGAGGATTCCGAGCGGAGCAAGCTTGCTTAGACTGCCGAATGAGCCAAGCGCAGCCAGCGCGCCGATCTGCTTTATCGTCGATTGCTGGGCAGCAACCGTTCCCGTTCCGGCCCCGGCAGAGAGAGTGCCGCTCGCGATCGCGGCACCTCCGACCAGGTCCGTGGTCGTCATGCCGGCATCCAGAAAACTCGAAAACGGAGGAGTCGTTCCAGGAGTAACTCCAGGGATGATCGTGCCTGCTCCGGTTACGACGCTGCCGCCCAGTGAGCTGCCGCCGATTCCCAACACGGAACCGAGCAAAGCGCCGAGCAACCCGCCTCCAGATCCGCTGCCGGCAGATATTTTTTGCATTCCGGTGAGCGTCACGATCCACTGTCCGAGGATGTTCGCGAAGAGCCGCTGGAAGCCGTTGAGGATGGCTTGCCCGATTTTCCCGCTGGTGATGTCGTGAAAGATCGCCATCAACTGCGAGCCATATTGTTGCGCGAGCTGCTGGGCCTTCTGATATTGCTGCTGATCGATCTCCGAGAGCTTCGCAGCAGTAGCTTCATGGACGAGCTGAACCTGATATTCGTAATCGGAGTCGAGCGAGTTCAGCTTTGCGATCTTGTCCTGCTCGGCCTGGATGACTTTGTCGCGTTCGGACAGCGTGGCCGCAGTCGCCTCGCGCTCTAATCCGGTAATCAGATCTTCGTGCTGTTTGTATGCAGCAGCCTCTTTATCGAACGCCGCCTGCTGCTGTTTAGATCGCTCGTCGTTCTGCCTCTGGATTTCTGCGTCGAGGTCCTTCGCAAGCTTATCTTGCAGAGCTGACCGCATCGCAGCCGTGAGCGTTCCAAAGCGGGAACGAAGCTCTTGCTCTTCCTCGCGTTCCTTCTCGATGATCAGGTCGAGTCCTTTCAGCCCCGCTTGCGTGGCTTCATTGCGCAGTCTGATCGTCTCGTCGCGTATCTCCCGTTGCTTTTGTTTCTCCTCTTCCGCTTCCTGGTCTCTCTCCTGTTGAGCTTTGATTCCCAGATCGGTAACTACGATCGCGTTGTTTTGATATTCGATCCGGAGAGCCGCGAGCTCGTTCTGCGCGTCCTGCATGTCCTTTTTGAAGGCAGCGCCCGCGGCGTAAAACGGGTTATCGGCGGCAGCAGCTCCCAGCTTGTCGATCTCTTGTTGCTGCTGCTCGATCTGTCTTGCGAGCTTTTGCCTGTTGTCCAGCTCATGATTCAGGTCCTCGATCGCGATCTGCGATGCCGTGTGTGTACGCTGGCGAATGTCCTCCTGCGCCTTCGCCGCAGCCTGGCTCGACTGCAGCAAGCGATTATTCATCGCGACCTGTTGTTCCTGCGACTTCTTCATCTCGTCGGTGAAGATGAAGAGATCAGTGGTCAGCTCGACGACTTTGTTTGCGACCTCGGTGAAGTAGCTGATCAGGACGCCAGCGCCTGCAAACCCGACCGCCACTCCAGTCAGGGCGGCGATCGCGTGTTCCGCCGCTTCACTTTTCAGGACGAATGTGGCCAGGGCCTTTGGGACTTCGATTCCCAAATCCCTCTCGATCAGCTTCAGCCCTGCGTGGAGTTCGGCGTGAGACGCATTCATCGCATCGAGGGCTTTCGCATGGCCCGCGCTGGCATCCTGCGCCGACTGCTTAATTCGACTGAACGATTGCGTGACCTGTCCTTCGAACGCCTTGATGCCCTGAACAGCGCCGTTGTCGTCAACCGTGACTTCGATTTGGACGGTCGTAGCCATCTTCTTCTAGCTGAACTCCACACCGCAGTCCGCGCAGTTCAGTGCGGACCTGTCGTTCATTGCGCCGCATTTCCCGCAACGAGGATGACGTGCAAGAAACTGATCGCGCGCCTCACGCACGATCCTGATGCCTTCCACTTCTGTCGCCGTCAAGTTCCGAAATGAGACAACCTCATGCACGTCCGAAAGCCACAAGAGGTAATCGATCCATGTGTAGTAGCCTTCGGCCAGTGTCCGCTTCGGCAGCCGGCGCTCGATGTATGCTGCGCGGTCCTGCGCTCGCCCCAGGCGAAGCGTGCGTTCCGCACCCTGCAGCGCCCATCCTTCTTCGAGGGACTCCCGCGCGGCAATCCGCAGGTGGGCGTAATCGCTCTCGACGTACATTCATTCGCTCTGCGCGGCCTGGTCAATCTCGGCGTCATCTCCGCCGCTGAACAGAGCCTGCGCCGCAGCAACTTTGTGCTGAGTGTCCATCTGCTGCCGAATCGTCTGCACCTGGTCCGTGAGCGCGCTGCCGCCAAAGCTGTAACCGTCAACACTGGCAATGAGCTGATCGTAGAACTCGGCGAGTATCTCCTGGCGGCCAGGCCAGATCGTCTTTCCCGATCTGGAACCTCCAACCACGCGCGCCCGCGAGCTCTCGCGATTGAACCTGCGAAGCTGATCGATCGAGGGATGGTTGAAGCGATGGACAAGCCCTCTAAACTCCGCCATCGCACCGCTCTCGTCTGCTGACCATTTCGCAGCCAGCACGACTTCGGTCAGGTCAGCGATCACTGAGACATCTTTTTCGGCTGCGGCAGAGTCATCGACGCTCACGTCGGTGAGAACGAGACCGGCGGCGATCTTGTGCCCGATCGGGAGCTTCGTCTTCCACTCCTTCAGTTGGCTGACCGACACGCCGCCTGGTCCGGTGTAGCCTTCCGCGCTCTCCAGCGTTTCCTCGACCAGGACCTGCAGCGCAGTGCGGTAATCGAAGATGCGGACCTGCTCGCCATTTACGACTTCAGTCTGGTTGGCGATGCCGCTGTAGTAGCGCTTCCAGTCACGATCGGTGATACGACGAAAGCGATAGACGAAGCGTTTGTCTTTTTGCTTGATCGCAACAACGCGTGGCTGGTCAAGGGGTAGAGTGACGTTCATTCGTTGCTCCTTCAGAGGATGTCGGTGTTTTTTACTTCACGTTCCGAGCTTGAAGGAGCTCGTCTTGCCTGAGGTCCGCGAAGGCTGCGGACATCGATGCCGTCGAAGATGACGGCCTGTAAAACATATTTACCCGCCAGTCCGAGAAATCTCTCGCCGTCCTAGACGAGCTTCCCGGTTTGGACTAGCTGCCGCTGGCGGTGCCCGGCAACCTCTGTATTACGCCGCGACCAGATAGCTCGCCTGGCTGTTCACGACGGTGGCAGTCACCAGAGCGCTCGCGCCCTGGAGGATGTTGTTCTCGTCGGAGGTGAGCGTATAGACGACGCGCTCGGCATCGGCCGAGGGCTGCACCTGGTTGAAGTACAGATTTGGTAAATCCAGCGTGCATTGAGCCGCAGCGCCTGAGTTGATGATGATCTTCACTTCCTGGTTCGTTTGGTTCTCCCAGAGAGTGTTCACATCATCAGCATTCGTTGCTGCTATCACGATCGACAGAGAAGCTCGCTGCATTCCCACGCGATTGAAATACCCGTACAGTCCGCCGCCTGGCGCGCGATGTACGACTGTTCCGGTGGTCAACTTAATCTGACCGCTCAGCGCACGTCCCTTCCACGAGACCGGCGCGCCCACAGGTCCGATCTGCGTATCCACGTCGGAGCCGAGCAGGTAGGTGTTCACCGGCAATGCCGGCAGCGCTGCCATCGCGCCGTCTGTGAACTTTCCGGTGCCGACGAACGCGATCGCGATCCGCACCGGACCCTTGTCGGTCCAGGAGATTGTCAGTTCCGTGGCGCTCATGTCCTGCAGCTTGCGCTTCACCGCAGCGTCGGTCTCTACATAAATGCAGGTCGCGACAGCCTGGTTCGTGGTCAGATCGAAGTTGAACGTGTGCGTGTACGGTCCGGCTCCCGTGACAACATCCTTGCCGAAGATCATCGCCAGCGCCCAGCCGATCAGGAAGTCCGTCGCCTCCTGGTTGAAGCTGAAGGTCAGATCGCGCGAGATCAACTGCCGCTCGCTCGCGAACGGATGCCCTTTGCCCGCAAGGTTCAAATCGGAACGGATGCCGTCGTTGAAGGTGGCGAACGCGCTCGGATCGAAGCGCACGCGATGGAGGAGATTGGCATCGGCCATCACTTCGCCGTAGGTGAGCTGCTTGTTCGGGCTCACCACAAGATTGCGGATACTAAGTTTCTGCGACTCGAAGGGTGCGCCCGGCATTAAGCCTCCTTAGCTGCGACTGCGGAATCATCGACGAGCTCGAAGATCGGCTCGCCATTGAACGTCTCCTGCGAGAGGAAGGCGCGCCACTCGTACGCGCGAGTCACTTCCTGGACCTCGCCGGCTTTGAAAGTGAAATGTGACCGCGCGTTTGCGATCGTCAGCGGTCCGCCGTCTGCTAGCTTCTCGCCTGCGGCGCTCAGTCTCACTTTGACAAAATCTTTTCTATCCTTCTCGGCCATTCGGCCTCCTCAGTTGATCGGGTAGTCCTTGACGACCATCGTCAGCTCAACGTAGTGACACAACAAATCGGAAAACTGCGCGTGCGCAAACGTGCGTACCTTCATGCGATCGCACCAAAACACCTTGCGATTTCCCTGAGCATCTTCCAAGTGACGCTTGGCAAAAAACGCGGTGCGAATTGCCTCCACTTCCGTCTGCATCAGAATCTCTGTGGGACTCGGCTGGGCCTGGTCCTGCACGCCCATGTACCCACGAATCACGATCATGTGGAGATCCATCGCCGCACCCACGTCGTTCTCTCGAGTGTCGGTACTCTCGCGAGTGATGGTGTAGCCGTGAACCCTGCCCGCAGCCGCGTCGAAGAACAGTTTCAGAAACGCCGCATCGTCAGCGGCAACGCGAATGAACGGATGAACGTTTTGCCCGACACCTGCAACGCTCTGCAAAATCGCCTGGCACTGCGGGATGATGACTGCTTCCAAATCAACGGGCATCAGGCAGCTCCCTTGTAGCCGGCAGCGGCGAACGATTCAGCGAGTGAACGTTCCATAATGGAAGCGGCTTCTCCGCTGAGCTGTTCGAGCGCCCGCTGGAACATGAACTGTCCTTTGGTTCCTCTTTGGGAAATCCGTTTTGCAATCGCGAACGCGATCGACAATGCCTCCTTATCGCCAACCTTGAATTTCAACTTCACCCACGGCACGAGAGCCTGCGGCGGCGGGAAGTGTGGAGCTGTACCTGTCTCGACGGGCGCTGCGTAAACATCTGCAGGCGGATGGGCAGCGATGACGACTCGGTTTACGTTGTCTCCTTGAATGATGTCGCCGTGGATTGAATTCACGAGCTGGCCGCTCGCAACTGCAGCAGGCCGTCCGTTGTAGGGAGTCTTGATGTTGTTCTGCACGAGCACCGAGCCGCGAATTCCCACTGCTTCCAGTCCGCGCAGGATTCCCGCGTGCGCCGCGCTCTGCAACTCGGGCGCGACCTTCTCGACTCCGTGGAGTTTGACCTGAAAGCTCATCTCGTGTATTTGCTGTGAATCAGCCGATCCACTCCCGCTCCAAGCTGCTCGCTCATGTTCCCCATCGCGATCGCCGGACCTTGCTCGTTGCCTCCGCCTTCATCAACTCCCAGCGCGTTGAAGTATCTCTGCCGCAGAGCCTTCGCCATCGTCAGGTATTCCTGGCTCTTGGTGCGATAGTTAACGACGTCCGCATTGATTGTGTTGTCGCGCGTCTGCGCGTAGCGAGCCGCGAGAGCCTCAGCGCAGAGTGACGAAGCGAAATCGCACACCGCCTCGAAGTCCTGATTTGGAACGCTCGATCCATCGTCTGCGTGACGCGCGGTCCATGTCACACGAACGAGCTCGTTGTTCGCCGGGCTGGTTGCCAGAAGCAATAGCTTCATCCCGGTGGGCGTCTGGTAGTACTGCCAATCCGAATCCAGGAAGTAGCTCGGCGGCACGACGCCGATCGGATACTCCAGCGTCTTCACCGCCGAGAAGCCTACCTCGAACACTGGAACCGCAGGAGCATTCTGCTGCTGTGCCAGAACGGGAAGCGGCAGAAGCGTCGATCCGTCTGCCGCGACATCCGTGACGATGACCTGCGCGCGATCCTGCGAGTATCGCTGGCGCACCGCCTGCGTCACGAATGCATCGAAATCGGCATCCGTCAGGAGTCCCGCGTTGTCCTGGACCTTGCGCTTTACGTTTGCGCGAAAGTCCTCTGGCTTAAAAGACATACTTCCCTATTTGGTAAAACTGTGTTGTATTCAGCAGGAGCGCCGGACTGGCCGCACGCTCCCGCCTTACTCCTGCAACCAACGCCGTCCTCCGATAGCGCAGTTGCAGAAAGCCTTAGTTATCGATCGCAGCACACAGCAGCGTGATCGCGCCGTCCGTTCCTGCGGTCGCGGCGCAGATCGACGTCACATCGACCGTGATCGTGTCGCCTGGCTCGCACTGGACGCCGACAGGTTCGCCTCCAGTCAATAGCGAGGAGACTGACGGCTTTGCTGTGACGGAGGTTTGTGCTGCGGCGAGCTGCAGATCTGTCGCAGCGCCGATCGCGTTGCCGTTCTTTTTCACCGTGACCGCAGTATTACCCGCACCGGTGGGAGCAATGCCGAGCGCGAACTCAGTGTTTACGATCCGCAGTCGCTGCATCACCTTGAACGTTGCGCGGCCATTGACCACTGCCAGAACTCCACTGATGAAGAGCTGGACCTTGAACCAGCGAATTGGCATCCATGTCGGTTGCATTTATCGAAAGCTCCTGGCTGCTAGCGACTCGTGCTGATCGGCTGCCGGGCTCGCTAGCAGCGAGAGCCGGCAGCCAGCAGCGTCGAGCTAATTGTTCTGGACGAAGGGACGGAAGTCGATCGGTTTGCCGCCGAAGACGAACTTCGACTTGTACACAATCTGGTCGTTCGTGAACTTCAGTCCCACTGTGGGATCGCTCGCGAGGAACAACTGCGGTTCCTGGATGCCGTCCAGATAGCCGATCTCCAGCCCGGGAGCTTCGGACGGATAGCAGCCAACCCACCAACGCGTCGTGGACGAGAGCAACTCATTCACGATCATGTTCTCCGGAGCCTGGTGATTCGTGCCGAAGCGCTCATACCAATTGTTGGTTCCGGTGGGGTTATTGTTGATCTGCATCGCCGTTGCCTTGAGCTGCAGCGGAACCATCAGCCACTGCACCGGGAAGTTCAGCGGCTTGCCGCTGTCCTTTTCCGTCTGGCTCATCACCAGCAATTCAGCGGCGTCCAGGTTGGCGGAGCTGAGCGGGTTGACGGTGAGGTTGTTGTGTCCCGCGACGAACAGCGCGAGCGAATCCGGATCGTACGTCGGATTGGTCGCGAAGAAGTTCGTCACGAACTGCTTCAGCGTGCGCCGCGCAGCGCGGGCCAGGCGCGATGGGAAAGCCGCGATCTTGCCGAGGTCATCGTTTTTGATGGTCTCGTCGGAGATCGTGATCAAGCCGCCGCGCTTCTGCACGACGTAGCTGATCTTTTCGTCCGTGGGATAGGTGAGTTCCGTGTACGTCGCGTTTTCCGCCACGACCGGAATGTCACCGAGGTAACCCATGCGGACGCGATCGTTCGACTTGTAGTCGGCGATGTTCGCGGGCACGATCAGTCGCTCCAGGCCGCCCATTCCCACTTCCTGGTAATCCTGGATGAGCCGCTTGGTCATCGAGTTGAGCAGGATGTTGGGGAAGTTTGAGGTTGCGATCGCTTCCGTCACTCGCGAGAAACCGCCATCCTGGAAGGTGCAATCGAAATCGCCGGTGCAGACGATGTACCCTTCCTTGATTCCGCGCAGCGGCTTCACGCCCGACTCGCGGCATTGCTTGATGGCTTCTTTCACGCCGAAGAGCGCGTCCATCGCCATCTGCACTTTATCGACGCTTTCAAGAGCGACTCGCGCTCCCCCGGCGTTTACGCGGCCAATGGTGCTGTACGCGGCAAAGGCTTCGCGAGTGCGCTTGATCTCGGCATCGACTGCAGCTTCATCCACGAGCTGGTCCTTCAGGTGCTCGCGCACCAGGGCGATTGCGGGCTGCGGCAGCTTCGAATCGGCGAGCTTGCGCTCGATCAGATTCTTTGCCTCGATCTTCTTCAACTCAGTCTGCGCTTCCTTGATCTGGGCCAGAATCGCCTGCGCTTCCTTTACGTCCTCTCCGTTCTTGTGATCGACCGAGGCAGCAACCGCTTCGGAGACCTTCACCAGGAATTCCGCCTGCTGCTCTTCTTTAAGCCCATTGAATTCGGTCGTCAGCTCGTCGGCGCGGCCAGCATTGCGAGTCCGCAGCTTTTCGAGCAACTTCATGATTTGTGGCTTCACGATGTGTGCTCCTTTTCGGCCAGCGTCATTCGAGCTGCCGTTGTTAGTGGTTGTGGGTTTGATGGCGCGTTTCTGCATCTCGTCGATCTCAGCCATCGAGCTCACCGAAGACGCAGCCACGCGCATCGAATTAAGGAATTTGCCTCCCGCTCCCGCTTCCGTAACGAGATCGATCGAGACCAGCTTTGCCAGCTTTCCCGAAATGAGAGCGGACTTGCCCTGAACTTTTCCCGGTTTGAACTCCGCGTATCCGAGTACACTGAGTCCGAAGAGATCGTTCTTTCCTGACTCCTTCATGGCCAGCAGCTTGTCGCGCAGCGCGGTCTCACTCTTGAGCAGGTGCAGCTTGGCGTGCGCGGCGCTTCCGACGACGCGCCCTTCGCTGAAGTAGCCGGCGATCCGCGCAGGATCGTCTTCCTGTTCCAGCGGTCCAGGATGCTTCCGCCCGAAGCGCGCGCCGTTCGCCGCTTCCGCGAACTGGCGGACGGTGTCGGCCGAGTAGTAGTGCGGAACGGCTTGGCCGCCGACTTCACCACCCGCGAATCCTTCCTGGATGATCTGCACCGGCCAGGTGTAGCCGTCGTCTTCGACGGAGCCTTCGCATATGAACCGCGCCGATTCCGAAACGGGAACGTAGGCGACTGTAACCGGTTGGGGCTCTTCGACGATCATCTTGCCGTTTTCAGAGCTGTAGCCGAAGCGATAAAGCTCGCCATCCTTCTCTGCGATGACGTAAGAAGGAAAGGCTTCACACACTTCGTAGAGTTCGCCGGTGAGAGCCTCCAGCACGTTTTGCCAGTTCGTGCTCTCGTGAACTGCATACTCCTTCTCGAACCCGCTGGCGTCGATGCCGTGCTTCTTGGCAGCGGCCACGAGCTTGCGCGCGACCTTCGCTTTGTCTGCAGCCGGAATCTGCGCCTGGTTGAATCGCGCCAGGGCATCGCGAACGTGAGCCTCGTCCGGAATCGGGAGATGCCAGGTGCTCGGATCGTCTGGGTTGCCGACGTATGCGAACACGCTGGCCGGATATTCTTTTCCGCCGACTGATTTTGTCTTCGTCATCGTGCTCCTCATCGCCTCGCCGGACCGGAAGTTACTCCGATTCGGCGAGACGACTTCTCGTCATAGGAACTTCGACATATCTACGCTGCGGCCGAGCCGCCCTTGCCCTCGTCCTTGCCTTTGCTCTCTTTCGAGGCCTTGGCTTCCGGTTTCGGGAAGAAGTGCTCTTTGCCGTCCGTGGTGTACACCCGGAGATACGCGCCACTCTTGCGGCCCTTCGCGGCTTTCACCTCGTCCTTCGCGTGCTTGGGAAGACTGTCGTAATTGACTTCTTCCTTCAGCATGAGCTGCCAGTCCGGGATCGCGGCTGCATCCTCGTACGACTTCGGCGTCTTCACGCGAATGAGACGGTTCGCTTCCCGCAGCGCCGCGGCCTTGCGAGTGGAATCGTCGCCCTGGTCGTCATCGCCTGAAGCGCCATAGGTCTCTGCATAGACCTTCTTCCACTTCTCAACGATTTCGTCGGGGATCTCCGCGAGCGCTCCTGCGTGCTCCGGAGGATTCGGGACTTCTAATTTCTGTTTTTCTTCAGCCATCTGTTTTGCTGCCTCCTTTAAGCAGCGCTCACTGATATGCCCAGCGAGTCAAGCAAGCTTCTGTGCGCGTCAGTTGCCATCAGCTTGTCCGGCGCGATGTAGGGGCGCGAGAGGCAGTGGCAATTGATGGTGTTTTCCGGAGATCCGTTTGGATCGCGCGGATACATCAAGTCCTCGCCTTCGACGTTGAACGGCTTGTCCACATCCACGACCTGACCGTCGGCGATGATGTGTCCCACTCTGGGAACACGCGCCGCAGGTATGTGCAGCCACTCCTTCTGCAGATCGGGATGGCGCTCCGCCAGGTCTTCCATTCGCGATTGAGTCGCGATCGACTGCACGCGCAGGATTTCGTTGTTCGCAATCGTGATCGCGCGGCCCGCAGTCGGTGAGTCTTTGCCTAGCGCAAGCGATACCTGCCGGATGATGTCGCTCATCCCCTGCCCGCCGAGAAAAGCTCGCGAGATCGCGGAGTTGACTTTGGCGGATGCGTCGGCTGAGAGACCGGTGATCAGATCGGCGGTGTAGCCTTGCGCGATCGAAAGCGTGGATGCCGACACCTGGCCAAGACTCGCATCGCCAATTCCCGATGCGGCCAGTGGCTCATCAACGCTCTGCACGCCGATCACTGCGGCTGCGGCCTGGAGCTGATTCACCTTCTCGGTTGCCTGCGCACGAAACTGAGCCAGGGCGCGATCAATCGACACCTTCAGCGCGGTTCGTTGCGCCGCGGTGAAGCTGTTGGGATCGAGGGTCGCGACTTCGGCGATGATCTTCTTCTTCGCCTCTTCCAGCAGATCCACGATCTCCTGGCGCGCCTTCGGCGGAAGAGCACGCGAACGCTTCCTCAGCTCGTCGAGTTTGGCTGCGAATTGTTGCTGGCGTGCGCTCAATTCACCCTCAACCCTGGCTCGCCTTCGCTGCCGGTAGCTGCTGCATTCGCCTCCGGTGTGCGCGGCTGATTTTTGTTCAGCTTCTTCGCCTGATCAAGCGCGTCGGCGAGTTGACCTTGATCGGCCATGTCGTTGATCGCCTGCGCCTTCTTGTTGGCACTCTCCTCTTGCGCGAGCTGGTATTCCTCTTTTGAATCGACATCGACACCGAGCTGCGAGAGCACAACGTGGATCGCGCGCGCCGCAGTCTCGCCTTGCACCCAGCCGCGATCTTCGGCCACGGCCATCGATGCCGTAAGTCCCTGCAGCGTCGTCGCCGCCTTCTGAATGTCCTTAATAAGGAGGTCCGGCACCTGGATCGAGTAGCTGGTGTTCGCGCCTTCGGGAATTACTCCGTGGACGACGGCCTGGTCGATAACGAAGTCGATGACGGTCTTGAGGAACCGGCGCAGCTCGTTCTGTCGCAGCGTGAGCTTCTTCCCTGTAGGACCTTCCATCTCGTTGGCGGTGGTCCGGTTGGAATCGACAGGATCGCCGAAGAACATCGGCGAGAAGCCAGCGCCGCCGAGTCCATACTTCTTGATCAGCGTCATGGCGTCGGCCATGTCCGAACCGTGGAACTGCGGCGTCTGCGCTTCGATCTTTACCTGCTCGTTGGTCACCATCACTCCGCCCTGGCGCGGAGGATTCTTCGTGACCTCCTTCTTGAAGGCTTCAACTGCCTTGTTGTCTGCGCCGTTCAGGATGTAATGCCAGACGAATGCGTTGAGGTAGCGCACGCGATCGGCAAAATCGAAGATCGCCTGGTCAAAGACATCGATCCAGTCGGCCAGCGTGAACAGCTCGGAGATCCCGCGCGTCGCGCTCTTCGCTTTGTTTATCGCGAAGAAGAAGCACTGGCCGTTGAGCCTGCCCCATGTCGGCGAGTTTGGATCGTCGTCCCGTCGAACAATCGTCAGACGCTCCTGCGACTGCTGGCCGAGCATGAGCTTCAAGCGAACCGCAGTGGGAGAAGCAATCGTCTGCGTGCCTTCGACCGTGGTGAGCGTTCCGTATTCGATCGACTCCACGTTTAGAGGATCGACATATCCCAGCCTCACCGATCCATCCACGTCGTTTACGGAAACGGGAAGGCAGAGCTCGCCGAGAGTGATCGTCTCATCACACCAGGAAGCGAGTGCTTCATCGAGATTGTTATCCGTCCAGAATTTGTCGATCACTTCCTGGACCGCTGCGTCCTGCGCGACGACTTTGAATCCTTCGCCAACAACGTAGCTGACGATGAGCTCGACGATTCGCTTTCCGAACGGAGTCGTGGCTTTCAGGAAAAAACACACCTGCTGCATCCGCATGTGCATCAGCGGATTCAGGTCACGCAGTGTTGCGGGCGCTGTGATGCGACGGTAACGCGCGTCCTCGCCATCTCCGGATACCAAGCCGAAGAGTGTTGGCGAGAGATACTCTTTGACTTGTGCCGGCTTCGCCGCAGGTTGGGGTTGCACGGCAGCTTTAGCTTCGCGAAGATCGAGAAGAGTTAAACCCATCGGCTTCTCCTCTCGACAGTCAGCCCGCCGATCGGCGTCGTCTCTTCATCGATGGTCCGATCTCCGAACGCGGTCTGTCGTGGCGCGCGGTAGTCATCGCGGCCCAATGGAACGGAGACGATCACTGCGTCAGGAGCTGAATCGGCGGCGAGATCTGCAAGAGCTTTCGCCCAGAATGAATCCGCGTGGCCGTACACTTTTTTCTTCTGCGCTCCAGCTACTGCGCTTTCCAACTCGATGCGCGGCGCGTCGAACTTCACGCCGGTTGCGGTGCTCTCACGCTTGATCGCCATCAGCTCCTGGCGAATGTCGTTGTCGCGCGGAATGCGACTCTTCGCGATCTCGAACTTTTTCTTGATGCGGATCGCAAGGTCCGTTTTGAAACGGACGTGCTGCTCATTTACTCCGGCGAAGTTGATTCCCATCACGCGGCCACGGCAGCTCTTGTCGAGCATGTCGTAAAGGCCGACGCCCATGCCGGTCGCGTCGATCGCGGTGCGGGTCGTGATCTGCACGAACGGCGCCAGGAGATCGTGCTGCTCGGTCAGGGGCATCCCGTGAAGCCGCAGAACCATACGCGTCCAGGACACGTCGCCGATCCGCTCATCCAGCCACATCACAGTGGTATCGCGATCGCGCGCAACGTCGATGCCGGCGAAGAGAGGACCGCTCGGCACGTATCCGCTCGGCCATGCAGTCGTGGCATTGTCGTCCTCGGCTTGGGCGATCAGCTCCAGCGGCAGCCATGCGCCGGAGGCTTTCAGGAAGACGCACAGGAATTCCTGGGCGAACGTGTCTTCGTCTCGGATCAGCTCGCGCATCTGCTGAATATCGATCGGACAACCCTGAGCCACCGCAAGATGCACGTCTATCCAGTGACGCGACCAGATTCCAAATTGGGAAGGATTTGGCGAAGGCGCAACGCCATCGGTCATCCCGAGCTCTTTCGCCAGGTCGAAGTACTTGCCCTGTTCGCCATTCGGAGTGGACAGCACGTCGATTTCATTACCAAGCGCGATCTGGCGAATGATCGCTGCCCAGATCGCATAACTATCCTGATGATGCGCGAATTCATCCAGGACCGCGTCGCCCGGATAGCCGCGTGCCGTTCTGGGATTAGCCGGAAGCGCGATGATTCGTGAACCGTTCGGGAACTGAATGCGAGATTGCGTGATCGATGTCGCCCCCTCGAAGTCGGTGAAGGTCTCTTCCGGGAAGTACTGCGCCATCGCGCCCATCGCCTGGACGTTCTTCTGTACGTTCTCGACGAACTCAATCGACTGAGCTTTTGAAGCGCTGAGCACGGTGCAAGTGCGGTTCTCGCGTGCCAGGCATTTGATCGTGCGCTTGATGCCTGTCCCGACAGAAAAGCCGATTCGCGCCGACTTCACAGCGAAGCACGCCCTTGCCGGATCATCGACCCACGCCTTTTGATATGGGCGAAGCTGGAATAACGCAGGTAGCACGATGTCCTGATTGAGGACTTCGGCTCGCGGCGTCCTGGCCTTCACCTTCTTAGGCATTGGCTGCTGTCCCAGCGCCTGGCTTGAGAGGATCGAGACCAAACACGCGCTCGCGAATACGATTGAGATCCTCAATCCCGAGCTTCTGTCCCTTTTCGAGTTTTCGTTTTGCCTGCGCACTTGCTTCTTCGAACTTCTTCAGGGCCGCGTCCGTCTTACGCTTGGCAAGCTCTGCGGCCAGCTCGTCGACTTTCACTTTCCGCTCGCGAATCTCGTTGGTTTTAATCTTCGTGAGCAGCATTCCCAAGTTGGTCAACGCCTCGATCAGGTCTTCGCGGCTTGCCGCGTTCGACTTCTGCATCTCGGCGAAGATCGTGTCTCTCAGCGCGTTGACCACCGCTTCGTCGGTCTTCGATAGATTCGCGCCTGCAAACGCCTGGGCCAGCGTGCGAGCTTGTTCACTCCGCGCCTGGATCTCGCGATTCACTTGTTCGACGCGCAGGTCGTACCAGCGCGCCAGCGTCGTCGCCGGAATTCTCAGTTCGGGAAACAGCCGGCGTGCATCCTTCGCCTCCTCGGAATCCCATAAAAGGCCACGACTCAACTCCTCGATCTCGGCCCAGGTGCATCCCTTCGCCCGATAAACCAACAGTTGCTGCCGCCACTGCTCCGGCAGTCTGTCGATTCGGAGCGGCTGGCGCGTCTTCCTCGCTTGGCCGACGCCAGGGTGTCTCCGCTTCTCTCGCGAAGTCATATTCAGAGCACCACTGCAGCATCAGTCGTGGTTCCCTCAACCAGATCTCGTCCTTGCGGCGTGATCTGGATCAAGCGGATCTCCGTGCGTCCAAAAAAGCGATTCTTCTTTTCCTCAAAGGTAAGCAGGCTGCGCTCTCTCAAGTCCTGCAGCAGCGTGAGCACATCGTTCTGGCTCACGTCGTACTGCAACTCCTGCAGCAGTCCCCAGAGAGCGACATCGTCTAGCCGGCTCCTTTGTTCGCGGTGTCCGGTATAGACGAGCTCCAGCACGACGCCCCGCAGGCGTTTCACTCGTGCGACATCGACAGCGCTGTTCACGCCTTTGCTCCCCTGGCTCGATCGGCCGGCACGTCAAGCTCGATCGCGGTCTTTGACCGCTTTACCTGCTCGCCAATCTGCGCGAGATAAAACTCTTGCCGTTTCAACTGCTCGGCGTGCTTGCCCTGGTCCACGACCACCTGGTTGAGCACGCGAGTGTGATCGTCCATTCGCGCCAGAACCTTGTCGCTCTGCAGCGCGTTGTAGCTGACCAGACGCTTCAACTCCTCAGCCTCGCGATCGTCTTTCTCCGCGATCCTCTGCATAGCGTCCGACATTCGCTCCTGGGCTACGGCGTTGTTTTGCAGCGCCTCGATTCCCATTCCGAGACGACGATCGACCATGAAGATCAAGGCAACTGCGATCACAAAGATCGGTCCCCACCCAAGGACCGTTTCGAGAGCGCGCGGGTCTTTTTTTGCGATCTCGAAGAGCTGATAAGTCGCGATCGCTCCCGCAGTCACTCCTGACCCAAGGAGCACCTTCTTCACGAACTCTCCGACCGTGAACCCGAGGATCGTCAAAATCCAGCCATGCCCTTCCTTCAGGAGTTGCCTCTGTGCCGTTTCACAGGGCCTGTAGGAGCCTTCCGCTCCTCCGTCGTGCCCCTCACCAGCCAACCGCCCGATTTCTAAGGCCCTCGCCTTAGGTGTAAATCTCCGAATACGTGAACGCTCCGATCAGCGAGAGAAAGAACCCGAAAATGAAAATTCCCGTCGATGTGATCGGAAACAGAATCGTGAAGTGAATGCTCGCGACTTTGCCGACCAACATCAGCGCTAATCCGACGAACAACAGGAACGCGCGAAGCTTCACGAACTGCGCCGCGTCCTTCTCGATCGTCACCAATCCAGCCAGCGGTCGCAGGAATCCCACAATGCCGTCGCCCGCCAGGTGCAAGCCAAAGAAGAACGCGAGCCAGAACTGGCGCGCGATCAGCGCCCACACGATTCCCACAATGGCACCGACGAGTTGAAAGATGGTTCCGAAAGACATAAATAAGCTCCTAAGCTTGCTAAGCACCTAAGCTTCTAGCTTGTTCTTCTTGAGCGCCCGGCACTTTCATTGCGACCAGCGCGCGATTCACGTTGCCCGCGACTCCATGTAGGAACGCAAACGCCCACTTGTAAAAACCGCTTCCGCCTGGTTGCGGCATCGGCATCGCGCCGACCGCAGCGGAGTAAACCCAATACGCGAGCAGCCACTTCAGCAGCTTCATCACCAGTGGATTCCCTAGGAGCTGCGCCACTTCATTCATGGGCGGCTCCATTTGCTGTTAAGCCAGCCGATCATGAGAAGCACGGCGAGAAGGCCTCCCAGAGCAGCGCAGCAAACCAACTTCAACGCTTCGATCATCGGTGCGTCGCCTCCACCGCGATCGCGCCGATCGCGCCGCCGATGCTGAGATATTTGAAGGCGCGTTTCGTGCGTTGCCACACCGATCCGCCCTTCGCCGCTTTTATCGCTGCGGCAAGCTGGACCTTCTGCGCATCGATTACCTGCTGCTGATCAGCAACCTGCGACTGCAACTGATCGCGCTCGATCGCGCACTGTTTGCAGCCGAGAATGAATTCCGCGAGCTTCTGCTGGTCTTGCTGCGTCAGCACGTAGCCTGGAGAGTCGGGCGGCTCGCCAGTCTCAGCCGGCTTCGCCTGGTTTTGCGTCGTCGGCTGAGACTGGTTCGCCTTGCTCGCGTCGGGTGAATGTGCGGGAAATCCTGGAATGATCTCGTGGATCACGGAAGGCGCCTGCGCGGGATGCGCCTGCAGATCTTTGATCCGTTCATCGATTTGCTGCAGCGCGGCATCCTTGATCGCCTTTTCCGACGCGATGCGCTGTTCCAAATCGGAAATCGTCGAATTCTTTGCTTCGATCACCGCATCGCGTTTCGCATCATCCCGCGCGTGATCGACCAATGAATTCGCGACGATGGCCCCGATCGCCACGATCACGACGATGACTGCGGCGTAAATCCAATGCAGGTTGTGACGGGAAGGCAGCGTGACGACCGTCTGTGCCGGCAGGGTGTGCGCGGGAATCGGAGTACCGCTCAAGCGGCCACCTCCTTCGCTGCATTGGCAGGCGGACGGGGCGGCGTGCTGTCGTACTGCGTGAGATCGAACTGCTTCACCAGGCGCATGAGATCGCCGGGGTAGTTCTTGTTTGTGCAGTAACCGCACGCCTGAAGTTGCAGCGCGAAGGCCGCGGGATCATCGACCACAGCCATCGCAGGCTGGTAGCGGACATGCGTTGCCAGAAGGCGTCCGTGATCGTCGAAGCTCTCGATCGGAGATGGATATTTGCGGAAGTCGGCCATCACCGTCTTTAGCATTCCGTTGATGTACTCATGCGTCGGGAATCGCTGGTAAGGTTCGCCATGCAGATGCGCGGTCTTGATACCGAAGAAGTTGTTGCATTGCCTTGCGAGATCGCTCTGTCCCCACTCCGATTCATCGATTGCCTGCGCGATCGTGACTGATGCAGGCACTCCCCACTTCGCCTGCGATGCGAGAGCAGCAGTGACTACGTTCTTTAGAAATGCGAATTGTTGTTCCCGCGTTACAGGCATAACTGCTGGAGCTTCTAAGCTCCTACAGGCATCGGACAGACTTCGGGCGATCGGGCAATGACCCGATCTCCCGAAGTCATGGCTCTGGCGATTCTCCGCGACCTCCTTTCCTCACCGAATTCGTCCCGGCCGCTGCCGGGGCCAATTCGGGAAGTCAGAGCTTTGACTTCGTCGCGGATCGCTTGTCGTTTGTTAACGTGAGCGCAGAGTAAACGTGAGTTGCTGAATGCTGTGCGGCCTCTGCGGAATCTGCGGAGCTTTGTGTTTTAGCGGCGGGGATTTGAGGAAGCTGCGAGAGAGTAGAGCACGGAAACGGAATGAATGCAAAGAGAGCGATGGCCTGAGGAGCGTGTCCATTATTTGTACAGATCGAGCCCTTTTCCCGCTCGCGGATTAGGTTGGCTTGCGATTTGAAAGCGGCGGGAATCAGAACTTAAAGGATGCGACTAGCATAATGCTAGTCACGAAGGTAGTAGCCCGTCCAGGAATGGGAAACTGCTTTCAGCGGGCCTCTTCGTCCAGCTCAGCCTGCCGCAGAGCGGCGTACACCAGATATTGGCTGAGCGTCCGGCGCGTCTTGCGCGCCATTCTCTCGATGCGTTTTTTCTCTTCTTCGGTGCAATAAACGAAGATTCCGACCCGCTTCCTCTTCTTGGGAGCAGCCATCTGCCTTTGAGACTAGCAAAGTTTGTCCCTCAGCCAGCGGATAGTTCGCGATCAATAACTCCGAAGCTTTCTTCGGCCCCTTTGATGCGATCGTGTATAGCACCGAGACAGGCTTCACGCACAGGCCGCACGACAACTCGTGGACGATCGGAGCGTCGTCAAAGCTGAGCAGGAACTTCCCGCGCAGCTTCTTCAGTCGCGCGAACAACTCACGGATGCGATCATCGCCAAGAGGCTGATACCGCCCGTTGGGTTGGAATGCAGTGTAAGGCGGATCGAGGTAGAAGAACGTGGTCCGCGAATCGTACCGCTCAAGGCAATCGGCAAAATCGCGCCGATCTACCAGAACGTTTCGCAGCCGCTCAGCGGTCCGCAGCAGGACATCGCGTACCACTGAGATCGAGCGCCTGATTGGAAGCGCGGTCTTCTCGATCTGCGTGATCCGGTGAGAGGCGAAATGCTCGCCTTTGGCTCCGAACGAATGCCACGCCAGATAAAAGAAGCGGAGAGCGCGTTCGATTTCCAGTTCCGATTTGGTTCTCTCGCGCAGCTCCGTAAATCGCGCCTTACCGATGAAGTCGCGCTCCATCATCTCGGCAAGTTCAGCCGGACGATGCTTCACTACGCGAAAGAAAGTCAGCAGCTCGTCGTTGATGTCGTTCAGTACTTCCCATCGCGACGGAGCTTTGGCAAAGAGCAACTTCGCCGATCCGGCAAAGACCTCGACGTAGGCTCTGTGTTTTGGGATGAGCTGAAGAAGGATCTTCTTCAGCGCGTGTTTACCTCCAGGCCAGGGAAATGGAGAGTCCATCTTCCGAGCGTAGCTCGGAGCGTCAAGGAGTTATTGCGGCTTAAAGATCTTGCGGATCAAACTTCTCGAATTCGATGATCTGCGCCCTGCGGCGAACACGGTCCGTGGAAGTCTGCACGATATAGAGGCTATGGAAGACCTCAAGCATCTGGTCCGCCATGTTTAGCCATCCTGGATCGACGCGGTGCTTCTCCAACTGGCGATAGAGTTTGTCGACGCTGCCCTTCCCGCTCATCTCCGCTATGTACACGGCCTGAAGTCGCCGCGCCAGGCGTTCACGCTGTTCGCGATCGACGTCAGACACTTGCGGACCGCCTGGTGTTTTCTTCGATGTCAATTACGACCTGGATGAGCTCGCCGAATGCATACCACGAGGAGTCCGCCGATTCCTCCGCACAACAGAATGGCGACAGCGGATACAAAGCTATTGCCGGCGAAAGACGCTGAATCGCCGAACGCGACGATGAGTGCAGCGATCACCGAGAGAATCATTGCGGCCCCGCCTGCAACGCGCAAGAGCGCAACTACTATCCGCAAGCCTCCATAACGCTCTTCGACGTGGCGCGGCGTTCGCACTTCCGATACATTCGCTGTTTCAAAAATGCTGTTCATCTGTTCATCTCCTCGGCGGCGGAGGTTCGCCGATCCATTTGAGTACGCGTCCCACTACTTCTACTTCGGCGCTGCCTTCCACAAGCAAGCGGACCGGATGACGAACGCTGGTGTGCTGAGGAACCAGGAGAAATACGTCTTTCCGATCTCCGCGCCGGAGCCACTTGATCGTAACCCCGTCTTCGTCGCGCGCAGCGACCATTTGATTGATGAGTCGCTTGGGATCGCGGTCGTTCGTATCTACGAGGACGATGTATCCCTCTTCCAGGATCGGCGACATGGAATCGCCTACAACTTTAATTGCTGTGATCGTGCTTCTTCGGCCAACCCACTCTTGCGGAATGGCTAAATGTTTTTCGATCTCCTTTTCATCAATGGCTCTCGGCGTTCCAGCAGCCGCAGCATCCTTCAACATTGGGACCCTCACTACATCTTCATTTACTTCCGACGTTCGAAACTGTTCGATCTTCGCTTTGTTGCGATACGAGGCCGCGATCTGATCCATCCCCGTGAGCTTTAGATACCGCTGGACGAACCATTTAGCTTCCGCATCGTCCGGACACAGCCGAGCGAGCTTGTTATAGGAGTCGATCGACGGCTCCTTCCTTCCGCGCTCCCAGTCCGACACCGTTGCCTGGGAGACTCCCATGCGTTTGGCGAACTCCGCCTGGAGCAATCGGAGGCTCCTCCTCCGTAAGTCGCTGATTCGTCGGGCGTACTCAGGCAGATGAGCCGGGGCAAAGATTTCCTCAGATTTTTCGCTTGACGGCAATATAGCCTCGGCTATATAACTCTGGCTGTTTAAGGACAAATCTTGGCCTTGCAGAATACCACGCGACTCAAGCTCCTCCGACGTCCAGGCCTCTACTACGGACTCTACAGCAGGGTAGCCAGGCAGATCGGCGTTACGCCTTCCATCGTCCGGAAGGTCGCCCTTGGATTGCGGAAGTCGAAGCGGATTGCGAAGGCGCTCGAAATAGAGATTCGCCGGATTGAAAAAGTCGCGGCGAAGGTGGCTTAGGGAGCACATACCCGATTCGGGAAAGTTCTATATGGGCTCGCACAAAGGCGTCGATGTATGGACAGCAGAAAAGAACATACAGCAATGATTCGCGGCAGCCTTGACATCGACGCGCTGATTCGTGGGCTGGTCACCGAGGCAATCAGCAAGTGTCCGAAGAGCCGCGACCAGATTGCCGAAGAGATGTGCGCTTTGACTGCGGGGAAGATCACGGCGCGAATGCTCGACGCATACACATCGCAAGCGCGAGAGCAGCACAGGTTCCCGATCGCATTCGCGCCCGCGTTCTGCCGCGCGGTTGATGACTGCCGGGTTGTCGAGGTCGTCGCGCAGCGCCTCGGCATGAGGCTGATCGACGATCGCGATGCGCAGTTACTTGAGCTCGGTCGCCAATACCTCGCGCAAAAGCACGCCGCCGAAAAGATGGCTCAGATCGAAGCGAGCATTCAGGAGAAGAAGTGATGGGCTGGCTGCTCGATCTCGACTGCGAAGAATTGCTGAGTTCCATTTGGGAACGCACCAAATGCAGACGCAAAAGGAGCCGCCGATGAACTCGTTCCCGGAGAACGATGCCGTTTGGCTCGATCAGGCCGATCGCGAAGTCGAAGCCACTGCGGAACAGATGCGCCGCTCGCGCAAGCTTGACTTCGCGTTGTTCCTGATTGGTGTCGGTTTCGTTATGGGAACTGTCTTCGGATGCTGGTTGAACGAGGTGTGCAGATGAAGCCACGAAGCCGCGAAGCCGCGAAGCTGCGCAGCTACGAGGAACTCTTCCGCGCCGAGGTGCTTCTATCTCGCTCCATCCGGCATTTGTTAAATCGCGGCGATCAGGACTTCGCCGTATCGGATGCCATTTACCTCCTCCATCTCAAATGGGTCGACGCGCAAACTGAATTCACGCAGAAGAAGAGGGCTTCGCGTCTTCGCGGCTCCGCAGCTTCGAGGCTTCGCTCATGACCGCCTGGATCTCCAAACAGGAAGTCGGCGAACTCACCGGCTGGGCTCCGCGGACGATCGAGATGAAGGTATCGATCGGCGAAGTGCAGACGCGCATGTCGAAGAAGACTCTTCGTAATGGGCGCAAGCACCGCGAATATGCCGTCCACTCTCTTCCAGGCGAAGCGCAACGCAAATACTTCGAACTTAGCCTCGCGCGTGCTGCACAGCCGAGCGCTGTCTGTTCTCCCAGCGTCAATCTGCAGCGCGGCATTTTTGATTCAGCGCCAGAGCTGGCCGACGCGCACAGGGCCGTTCTCCCGCCCGAACTTGAGAAGCAGGCGCAGGAACGCTATGAAGCTATCGCGCCGCTTCTTGAGTTCGGATCGAAGCAGCCCAACGCTCCTCATCTTCGCAGCCTCGGCGCATTTACGAAGTGGATCGCGCAGCAACGCAACATCTCGGAGCGAACGCTGTGGCGATGGTATTCCCGATTCAGGAAGCACGGATGGACGGCTCTCGCCGATCGCGCTCGCTCCGACAAGGGGACCTCCCGCTACTTCGAAGAGAATCCGGTTCTCCGCGAGTTCGCCGAAAAGAAGTATCTTTCCGAGCGCCTGAGCATCACGGCAGTCCACGAGGCGCTGCTGCGCGAGTGCGGCAAACGCACTCTGGACGCGCCCAGCTACGATACGGTCCGCACCTTCCTGCGCGGCCTGCCGAAGCCGCTGCAGATCATTTCGCGCGAGGGCGAACGCGCCTATCACGACCGCTGCGAGATGTTCCTGGTCAAGAAGTACACCGACCACTTGGCGAACGACATCTGGGTTAGCGATCACATGATCCACGACGTGTGGGTCCGCAATGACATCTTCCCGGATCATCCATTGGACGCGCCGATCCGCCCGTGGCTGACTGCCATCATCGACTACCGCACCCGCAAGTGTCTCGGCTTCGTCCATTGCGCCACGCCTTCGAGCGATACGCTCTCCGCCGCGCTGCGAATTGCCATTTCTCAATTCGGGAAGCCGAAGACGTTTTACATCGACAACGGCAAAGACATGAAGGCGCTCGGGCGCAAAGTGATGCTCTCGCCGCAGGCTTCCGGCGTGCTCGTGAGGCTGGGGATCGAATCGCAGTATTGCATTCCCAAGCATCCGCAATCGAAGCATATCGAGCGCTGGTTTGGCACTCTGCACGCGCGCTTCGATGCAAAGTGGGGCCCGTTCTATTCCGGCCATTCGCCAAAGGAGCGACCGGAAGAGTGCGACCAGGTCCTTGCCGAGCACCAGAAGCTGATGAAGTCCGGCCAGATCGAACAATCGCCGCTGCCCCTGGCCAGCGAGTTCCTCCAGCTCGCGGCCTATTGGATCAGCGAGTACAACGCCGAGCACAAGCACACCGGGCAGGGAATGGACGGTAGAACCCCGAATGAGATCTTCGACGCCGAATATCCAGTGGGGCAACGCCGCCCCTGCGATCCACGCGCTCTTGACGTGTTGTTGCGCCGCCGCGAAGTGCGCGTTGTGCGTGAAGGCGGATGCATCGAGTTGGACGGACATCGCTACGAGCCGGTGCTGAACGACAGTCTTCGCAATATGACCTTGGAGATAGAGAAGCGCGTCCTGATTGCGTGCGATCCCGCCAACATGGGCGAGGCGATTGCGATGGACCTGGAAGGCAACTATCTCGCCACGCTCCAGGCCAGCAAGCTGATGGAGCACGGTCCTGTTTCCCGCGACGAAATCCGAGCCTCGATGCGCCAACGCAGTCGCGTTCGTCGCGCGATGAAGGACTACATCGGCGGACTTATCGCTCGCAGCGAGTCTCGTGGTGAGCTTTCCGAAATCGAAATTCTGCGCGAACGCGCAGGACTTGCAGCAAGACCCATGCGCGTGCAGAGAACACGCGCGCTTCCAGCAGTCGCAATTCCGTCCGTCGCTGCCGCTCCAGTTGGCTACGACGACATGGTGAAGCACTTCTACGAGGAGGACTGATGGCACTCTCGGCGGAAAGGAAAGAGCAGCTTCGCGCGAGCAGCGCGCGCTCGAATGACGTTCGCGCCATGCTGCAGGATTACCTGAATCGCACCGGGCTGAACACTCGCGATTTCGCGCGCCGCATTAACTACAGCCAGGTGTCGCTGAACTTCTTCATCGCTGGTCGATATGAAAGCGTTGCCGCCAACGACGCCGCGATATGCGCCGCCATCTCTGACTTCATCGCCGCGCATCCCATTGCCCCGTTCACCGAGACCGAAGGCAAGCTCTACGAGACCGCTAACGTCCGCACGCTGCGCCGCGTGTTCTATGACTGCCTCGATAAACAACGCGCCGGAGTGATCTATGGCGGACCGGGATCGCAGAAGACCTTCGCGCTCGAACACCTGATTGCCGAGCTGAATCGCGAGGAGCTGGCGAAGAACGGTCATGGCCGCCGCGCCTACTACGTCTATTGTCGCCAGGCGATTCGCCCGAACCAACTGCTGAAGCGCGTTGCCGAGGCGTGCGGCACCATTACTGCCGGCGACACGGATCGCGTTATCAGAAATCTGCGGTTCGATTTTGGGAAACGCCGCGTGCTGCTGGTATTCGACGAGGCGCAGCACCTGAGCGTCGATTGTCTCGAGACGGTACGTGAGCTCCTCGATCGCCTCCACTGCGGCCTGCTCTTTGCCGGATCGCATGACCTGATTCGCACCTTCCAGCGATCGATGGAGCTGGAGCAGTGGAACTCGCGCCTGCGCGCCGCCGTTGAGTTGCCGGGCATCACCGACGCCGAAGCCGAGCAGATCGTCCGCGAGGAGATCGGCGAAGTCACCGCGAAGCAGATCGCGAAGCTGATCGGCGACTCCCGCGTTCCGGATGTCCGCAAGAAGACCGAGTACATCAGCGCACGACGCCTGTTCTTCGGCATCACCGCGATCAAGGAAGCATCGCCGGAACGGAGGGTGCAATGACGCTGAAACAGGCGCTCAAGCTCAAATACCTGGCGAAGCGGCCGGGTAAAGACGGCCATGATGTCTGGGCTTCTCGCGGCGGTCCTGTTACGGGAATTCGCATCATCGCCGGCTACACCGATCCCACCGTCATTCGTAAACCCTCGAAGCTCGATTTTACGCGAACGGATTGGGAGCCGGTCGCGCCCTGGAGACACTCATGAGCGTTCTCTGGGAACCAATTCGGGAAGCGATTGAGCAGCGCGGCGCGAAGTATGTCTTCACCGAGTTTCTCGATCTGATCATTTTGCTGGGAGCTGCCGTGATCTTGTTGGCGTTCCTCGCAGGATTGGCGCGGCTATGAGAATCCGAATGATCCGCTGCCACATTTGCGATCGCATGACGGCGATCGATCACTTCGCCAATACGTCCTGGCGCGTGATCTGGATCGAGCGCGGATACCTCAACGTCCGGCGCGGCGTTAGCCATGGATGCCTCGCGTTCCTCGAATCTCTCTACCGCGTCGGCATTCCGCTGCGCTTCGTCTGCGGCGACGAGCACGCGATGCAGCTCACTTCGCGCTGGCTGACGACCGGCTCGCTAGAAGCGCCGCGCGGCGCAATAGCCAATCCGCCAGAGCGCAAATTCCAGGACGATCCAACAGGAGTGTTCTGAAATGTCGATCATCGTTGATCCCGAATACGTCGATGCGCTGGCTGACAGCCTTTCTACGCTGACGCTCGAAGTCGAACAGGCGAAGGCTGCAGTTGCGGAAGGCACTAAGGCGCACGCGGCGAGCGAGCAGTTTCAGCTCGCTGTCCAGACGCACACCGATTATTGGCAGAAGCGCGCCGTGCTCAGCGATCGCGTGAAGGAGATCGCGCAGCGCTTCGGCACCTACTGCCGCGAGGACGATTCCCTGATCCTCGTCGGCTCGCGCTGGGTTATTCGCAGCAAGAACGGCGACATCACCGTCATCGTTTGCGAGACGCCGGAAGGCGCGCGGCAACAACAACAAGATTCAGCTAGCAGCTAAAGGAGCTTTTATGGCAACCGCAAGAGTACTTCCCATTCCGGAACACGCGCCGAAGCCGCGCACTGTCGCGACCTCGAAGCCTGCCCCGAAACCATCCACCATCGACCAGGCCGCGCGCAACTGGCTCGCGCTGAAACTCGAAGAAGAGTCGCTCGAACAGCGCATGAGCGCCGCTCGCCAGGAGCTGCTGCGAATGATCGAAGAGCACGGCTCAGTTCCGCCGAAAGCGGAGAAATCGAAGCGGCTCTGCGGCGAGGTCTATTACGTGAACGCAAGCTATGGCACATCGACCAGCATAGACACGCAGGCCGCCGAGCGCGTGATGCTGGCCATGATCGAATCTGGGATGGAGCAAAGCCAGGCGCGGACGTTGTTCGAGTCGCTGTTCACGTTCTCCCCGAAGTACTCGCTCGCGTCCACTGCGATGAAAGTAATCGCGGGCAAGCTGCCGAAGGGATGCCCGCGCAATCTCCGTCACCTATTCGGCCAGGCGTTGAAGATCACGCACCGTGCGCCATCGATCAACGTCGAGGAGATCGGAGGGTAGCCATGCCGCAGCAATGGTGCGAGCGCTGCTGGACGATGCACAAATTGCGCACGCCAGCCGAGTGGGACATTGACGGCGATCTCCATTGCTCGCCATGCAAGAAGAGCGTCGGCTACGAAGACACCAAAGGCGTGCGCCTCGTCGGCGCCTCTGTACCGTCCGCGGTAGCGGATGTGTCCTCAGCCGATCCGCAAGCGTCGCCCGGCTCACTGACTCGCGCGATTCACAAGGCGTTCCTGCCGAAGCCGGATAAACGCGCGAAGGCGCACGCCGAGCTAGTCCCGATTCCGGAACGGCTTGAACGCGCTCTTTCTCAAGATGTTCCACGTAGAACAAAGGAGCTTCCCGCTATGGAACGACGCACCTGCTCAGTCGAGGGCTGCACGAAGAGGATCACGCTAGAGAATAAATCCGGACGCTGCTCTGCTCATTGGTACGTGCCGAAGAAGCAGCGAGGCGCGCAGCAGAACAGCGCGTCTGCTGTTAAGCCTCGACTCCCGCCGCTAGCCGCTGCGAAGCGTAACGAGATCATCGCCCCCCAGCAAAGCGAGTTCCACACGATGGACTAGCCACGATCTGCGTTCCCGCATCGGCACTGGATTCCTGGTGGAGCAAGCTCTCGCTGGAAGACAAAGCGGACACCTTCAGCAACTGGATATCGCGAGCTGACCAATGATCACCCGCGAACAAAAGATCGAAGCCTGGAAGGACCGCATGGGCCAGCGCTGCCGCTGCGGCGCGAAGAAGCCGCAGGGACATCCGTTCTGCGCCGCGTGCTGGGCAAGGCTGCCCGGCCCGTTGCAGTGCGCGCTTCAGGAGCACCTGACGAAGAACTTCAACGATCGGTATTTTGAGGCGCTCGCGCTGCTGCAGGAAAACGAATGAACCACAGAGGACACAGAGGCGCGCTGAGGCGTTTGGAATTGTTTTCCTCTGTGCCCTCCGTGTCCTCGGTGGTGAAAAGGTTTTGAATGTCCGAAAACCCCCAACTCGGATTCCCGCAGCTCACCGATGTCGAGAGCGAGTCGCTGAAGCAGATCAACGATCTGCTTTACGGCAAGGCTGCGCCGTTTCCGCTGACGAATGACCAGCGCCGGTTGCTGATCGCGCTGCGGTTCCATTATGGGAGAGAGCGGGCCATCGAGCTGAAGGAACTCTGTGAGCTGGTGAAGCTCGATGAGCGCAAAGTGAAAGACCTGATGCGCAGCCTGGTCGTCGACTTCAAAGTGCGGATCGGCGCGGCGCGAACGCGTCCCTTCGGCTACTACCTGATCACTACGGCCGAAGAAGCGAAGGAAGCGGCAGGCATTTACTGGAGCGAAGTCCGCGAGCTGATCAAGCGCGCCAAGGTGCTCGAAGACCGGCATTTCGTTTTGGAACGCCTCGGCCAGTTGCGGACCGAGATTGAGGAGGAAAAAGCGTCGTGAAACGGCTACTCGCTACTGGCCTCTGGCTGCTGGCTTGCGCTTCGGTTGTTTTTGGCCGGAAGCCGGAAGCCAGAAGCCAGCGGCCGGTCTTAGACCGCATCCGGGAGGCTGGCTGGTGATCGAGTGCCGATTCCAGTGCGGATCGCCGGCGCAGCGCGACGGAATGTGCAGGCGCTGCCGGCTGCATCACGGATTGTGTCGTCGCAAGTATTTCTGGACCGAAGAGCAGATCGCGAAGCTACGGTGGGCTTATGAGGCCAAGGGCGTGAAGGAACTCAAACAGCGGATCGACAGGGTGGTCGCAATCACCGGGTTCCCGCGAACGATCGTCTGCCGCGAAGCTCAGCGCCAGGGACTGGCGAGCGTTCATCGTCCCTGGACAGAGATCGAGAAGCAATACGTTCGCGATCACGTTGGCGAGATGACCGCCTGCCAAATTGCGCGCGTGCTTCATCGTGGCGTAGGAGTTACGTACAACCTCATCCACAAGCTCGGTTTCTCCGCTCGCGTTCGCGAAGGCTACACGCTGAAGGACTTATGCCAGGCGTTCGGCGTATCTGAGAAGACGGTGAACTACTGGCTCAACCGTGGATGGATGCGCCTCAATCCCAACGATCGCGTCAGCGAGCCCGCTGTGCTCGCATTTATCCGAAAGCATCCTGACGAGTATTCCTTGCGCCGCGTGGATGAGTACTGGTTTAAGTCGCTGGTGTTTCCCCATTTCGGAATCGAGGCAAGAGACAAAGTTCAAAGGGAGGTTGCTTAATGGAGCAGCAGGCGAAGTTTGAAGGATGGGCCGTCGTGGAACTCTTCGGCCATGCGAAGGAAGCCGGGTACCTGACCACGCAGTACTTCGGCGATAAAGCGATGTTCCAGATCGACGTTCCCGAATTGAAAGAGCGCGAGTACACGCTGGAGCGTCCGGAATGGCTGGAAGTCGAAGGCCGCGATCAGCTCGCGCCGATCGGGACCAAGGTTCGCCGCGCGGGAGCGCCTGGACGCAGCCGCATCGTGAGTCCGAGCGCGGTGTACGCGATAAATCCCTCGACTGAGGCGCTGATCCATAAGCTCCTCGATCGCGAAGTTCCGCGCAAGCTGATCGTCCTGGAGCTACCGAAGACGCATCAGATCGCCGCGTCCAGCGAGCCCACAGAGTCCCCCGATGATTCATGGAAGAACGATCACGAGCTCGGCTGCAAAGCGCTCGATGCCAACAGCGAAGACTTTTGCGATTGCGGCGCAGTCGAGCACGAGGAAGAAGCGATCGACGAGGAAGACGAAGACCGGCCGGAAGAGAACGATCACGAGCTCGCAGCGTGGGAAGGCGAAGGCGGCCGATGATCTGGCTATTCCTGGCGGCGATCTGGGCGGTATTGCTGTGCGTCGGGATCGCGCTTTGCCAGATCGCCGCGCACGCGGATCGATGCGCCGAACAATGTTTTAACAACATGCTGCGACAGAGGAGACATGGCCCGGTTTTGCATGAGAGGCTGCGGTAACCAGGTAAACGGGAAGCAAAAGTTTTGCGGAGCTAAATGCAGGAACGAGGACAAAGCGGAGCGGATGCGCGAGAAGCGGCAGTCGGCGCGGCGGAGCAAGTCGTGTCCGACATGCGGCCGGGCATGGCCGAGCAAGCCAGGCGTTCAGGCGAAGACGAAAACGGCCGGCGCATGAAGGGTTTCACCCGCTGCATCTTCTGCTTCGACTGCATTCCCAATAAGGAATTCGGCGACCACTTCAGCTCATGCATGAGAGCGAAGACTTCAGCGAACGTATGAAGCGCAAAAAGAAATCAATCTTACCGCTCTACATCGAGATCGAGGGTGAGAGTGACCTGCTGAAGCTGGAGCAGCTTATGTATTGGACCGGGTTTTGTTTTGTTGAAGGCAAGATCACGAGTGAATCGCTTGAACGGTGCGAAGCGCGCCTGATCCGAGAGGGGATCGCGATCGATCCGACGAAGAAATGACTCCAGCGCAGCCAATCACGGGAGGACAACGCACCAAGTTGCTCACGCTGTGGGCGCAGCATTCGCGGCGCAGCTTGGACGTTGTGACCGGCGACGGCCGCGCCGAGCGCCTGGCGTGGGCGAGCAAGATCGCGCAGCGGACGATTGGAAGCTTCAATGATCTGACGGCGATGGAAGCGGCGCGAGCCATTTCAGCGCTGAATCAGTCGCTGGGCGTGCCGGCACACAGGCCGCGATCACGAGATCGCGCGCAGGCCGCCGGCACGCATGGACGGCGTGGCGATTCGAAGAAGAGCGCCGAGATCGCCGGCACGGAAGACCTGGCGCGCATCGAGCGCGCGATCGAGCGCCTCGGCTGGGACCGCAGCCGCTTCGACGCCTGGCTCGCCTCGCCGAGTTCTCCGCTTGGACGTCACAAGCAAATTCGCACGGTCGGCGATTGCAACCGCGTCTGGTGGGCAATGAAGCGCCTGCTGCAGCGCGAGGGAAAGTGGGAGGAGTAAATGAATCGGGTAATCGGGTCATCGGGTGATCGGGTGAAGTTGTGCCATCGCTGCATGGACGGCGACACGCCGATCTGGCGAGAACTCACGCAGCAGTGGGTCCACGCGCCGAACTCAGGCATCGGCCTCATCGTGTGCCTCGATCCACCGCCTCCTGTAGCGCCGAATCCGAACACCGCTCAGGTAATGTACAAGCGATACGACCTGAGCCTCGACGAACTGCGCTGGCTCGTGCAGATCGACGAAGACCGCAACGACGCGACGGAATGTCACAACTGCGAGCCTGAAGACTCCGAAGCCTGCGCTTCGTGCGAGGCCGCCATCGCGCTGAGTTCAAAGCTGCGCGACATGCTGTCGCTCGCGGAAGCAGGCGTGCTGATCATCACCACAACGCAACTGAAGAAGCCCTCGGGCTCAGGAGCTTAGCAGCTAGAAGCTCAGCAGCCTTTTTTATGAAACCCATCACTGGACGCCAGATGTCGCTCTTCACCAGCTCCTTCGAGATCGGGGCGACTCGCGCAGCGCGCCTGCTCAACACCAGTCCCGATACGGTACTGCGCCTGATCGAAGACGGCAGCCTGGAAGCGTATCAGTTGCGCGCGCGGAGTCCGTGGCGGATCTCCTACGATTCCGTGGTACAGTACCGCAACAAGATTCGAGAGAAGTTCGGACTCGACGATCCCAAACAAGCCAACTCTTCCGCACAGTCCGCAGTCGCCGCACGTATTCGCTGATCGCTAAGAGAGAATCGCCGCAAGGTGAAACTTCTCCTCTGTCGCGCCAGGCGCGCTGGTGAGCGCGTCTGGCATTTTTTGAAGCCGGCAACGTTGCTGCTCGCCTCTACCGTCGCGATTGCTCAGACGACCGTTCCGGTTTCGGGACACGTACTGATTCCAGACGGCAGCGCACCAGGAAGCACCTCGATCCGCTTCGAACTGATTGGATGCCCCAACGGTCAGGCTCGCGTTGATGGCGTTGCGATCCTCGGCGATTACAAGAAGGATTTCGCCGTCAACTCGACCACGGGAGCTTTCAGCGGGGCGCTCTACCCGAATACGTTGATCGACTGCCAGGGCACGCTGAACACCACGCAATACAACGTCACCGTCCTGGTCAATGGCCGACCCAACGGCAAGACCGTGCCTTACGTGGTCGGACCAGGCGCATTCGTACTCGAGAGCGCCGCCGCGGCGACCACATCGCCAGCGATCGTGACGCCGAACGCCGTCGTGACGAACCCCACAGGCGGCGGCCTGCAGACGATCAATGGTCCCATCGATGTCACGGCGATAACGTGTCTTGGCTCAGCCTGTGGAGGCGTGGGCGGCGGCGGGTACAACCGCATTCAAAACGCGGCAACCAATCTCGCGCAACGGACGACAGTTAACTTCTTTAGCGGCATCGTTTGCGCCGACAACTCCGGTGCAACGCGCACCGATTGTCAGCTTGATACCAGCATTGCTCCGACCTGGACTGGCGCTCACACATTCAATGCAAGCGTGAATCTCGCTGGAGGATTCAAGATTAACGGCGCTGCCGCCGCAGGGAAGATTCCAATTGGGGACGGCGCGAACTTCGTGCCTGGCGATCCGCTTGTTCAAGGTCTGTTCGCCGAAGGAAGCACAAGTGCGCAGAATCCCGTGGCTATCGGAGGCTTCGATACAGCGGGGACTCCAGCAATTCACGGCGCAAAAGTCCTGAACTCAACGCCTGCCGGCAGCGAGTACGGCATCGTTACGCGCCCAATTCCCAGCGGCACTCAGCCCGTTTCGGGAATTGTAACTGTTCAGCAGTCCACTGCTGCGAATCTAAAAGTCGATCTCTCCGGAACGGCAGCCAATACGACTGCGATCAAAGTCGATGGTTCAGCGGTAACGCAGCCTGTGAGCGGAACGGTCACCGCGAATGTTGGCACGACCAACGGCTTGGCGCTTGATGCCACGCTGACCGGAGGCTCGACAAAAGCGATCAACCGCGGCGGCGCAAAGGGAGCTACGTCGGCCGCAGATGTTACGTCCACTGCGTCCGGAGCCAATCATCAGGGACTCGACGTTGCTCTCTACGACGCGAGTGGCAACCAACTCGGCCTCTCCGGGGCTCCAGTGCGCGTCGATCCGACAGGGACGACCACGCAGCCCGTTTCGGGAACCGTCACTGCGAACGCAGGAAGTGGGACCTTCGCGACTAAGCAAGTCGATTCAGGCGGCGCAGACGCAACGGACACAACGAATCACGCGGTGAAAGTCAGCATCGTCTCCGGAGGTGGAACTGGCGGAGGTCCAGCAGACGCTGCGGCGAACGCAGCAGCGTCGGAAAGCGATGCTGCCAGGCAGAAGGTAACGTCCGTGGTTCGCTTGCTCGACACAGGACAGGCCGCGGGATCGCAGCTCGTCACAGCGAAGGGCGATCAGGCGAGCGGCCTGTGGGTTAACTGCAAGGCTGGGTGCTCGGCTGCGGGAGACACGAGTACCGGGAGCACGGCTCTCGGAGCGCTCAACGCGACCATCACCATTGCGCTCGCCGGTGAGACCGGAGCTACCTTCCAGCTTCAATCCGGGGGGACCGGCGTCTATACGGTCACGCCGCAGTGTTCGTTCGATGGCGGCACGCTCTACAACGTCAATGGCTACATCCAAGATCCCGTAACGGGGCAGCTCGCGCAGACTGCGACGATTGCGTCGGCTCAGGCTACGACTGACTATCCGGTCATCTGCCCACCGCACGCGAGCAACGCGCAGATCAAAGTGACAAGCTATACATCGGGCACGGCTAACTGGCTCGCGCGCGCGGCGGTAAACAATGGGCCGTTCCTATATTTCGCTGCCGTGCAAAGCGCTGCGCCATCTCCGGCGAACGGCACGATCGCGCCGATCTCAATGACAACCGCCGGTGCGATCCGCACCGACAGCAGCGCGACCACGCAGCCCGTTTCGGGAACCGTCACGGTCCAGCAGTCCACGGCGGCGAATTTGAAGGTCGATCTCTCCGGAACGGCGGCCAACGCGACTGCGATCAAAATCGATGGATCAGCGGTAACGCAGCCGGTCAGTGGAACGGTGACTGCGAATGTTGGCACGACCAACGGCCTGGCGCTTGATGCCACGCTGACCGGAGGCTCGACAAAGGCGATCAATCGAGGCGGCGCTAAAGGAACAACCTCCGCAGCCGACGTTACTTCAACGGCGTCAGGCGCGAATCACCAGGGATTGGATGTCGCTCTGTACGACGCGAGCGGCAACCAGCTCGGCGTTTCAGGGGCTCCAGTCCGCGTCGATCCCACAGGTACGACGACGCAGCCCGTTTCGGGAACCGTCACGGTCCAGCAGTCCACCGCCGCAAATTTGAAGGTCGATCTCTCTGGCACTGCAGCGAACACAACGGCAATTAAGGTCGATGGCTCGGCAGTTACGCAGCCGGTGAACGTAAATCAGGTTGCCGGCAACGCAGTCGCTGCTGATTCCAATGGACGCCAGATCATTAAGGAATACCCCGACACGGGGACAGCCAGCTATCACGCTTCTAAGAAGTTCGCTGCCAGCTCTACGACGGATATCGCTGTCATTCCTGGCAACGCAAGCAACACTGTCCTTCTAACGAGGATCACGCTGACCTGTACGCAAACGACAGCGGGGCAAATAAGTGTCGAACTGATCAAGCGATCGACGGCGGACACTGGAGGCACGTCGGCAGGCTTCACAGAGGTTCCGGATGATTCGAATTACGCCGCGGCGTCGAGTGCGCTGCTTTCTTATACAGGCACCGGGCCCACAGTGGGAACCGCAGTCGGCGATCTGGACAACGCGCAGATCGGTTGTATGGCCCCGGGAACCGCTGCTTCGAACGATATCTACTTCTTCAAGCCGTCAAAGCCCATTGTGCTTCGAGGTGTAGCCCAAGAAGTCGCGATCAATCTCGGCGGCGCTCTGACCGGTGGAAATGTAACGGTCACCTTCGAGTGGATGGAGACGACTACTCCGTAAATGAGCTTCTTAGCTGCTGAGCTTAAGGAGCTTAGAAGCAACCGTCGCATATGAAAATGCCCATGCTGCTAATAATTCTCATTCTCACTTCGCTGACAGCCTTTGCCGCGCTGGTACACACATCCTCGCTGGAGAACGGACTGGTCGTGCTGCAGATCAACACGAGCACCAGCCAGGTCACGGTCACCAACAACGATCCATCGCGAGCTGCGGTGTTCAACGTCTTCGACGCTGCGACCGGCACGCAGATTGTGTGGAGCTACACGCAACCGCCGAATTCCTCCGCAACCATTGCCATTCCAACGGTCGATAACAACAGCAATCCGATCAATTGGCAGGTTGGAACGGTTACGACCAAAAACGGCCAGCAGGTGCAAACGATCGTGAGTCCGCCGTGGCAGGTGACGATGCAATGAGGAGGTTCTACTCACTTGCGTTTTTCATCGTTCTGTTCTGCAGCAGAGCCGGCCTGGCGCAGATTGCTCATGTGGCCGGCGGCTGTTCCGTAAAGGGAACAACCGCAACCATCAGCAGTGGATCGTTTACGTTCGCATGCACGCCCAGCGCCGCTAACCACGCTATCGTTTTTGAAGTGACCTGCTCGGCGACTACAGCGCCGACTGCGGTCTCTCTTAGCGCAAGCGGATGGACGATCACCGCGATCAGCGGACTGCAAGGCAGCACGACGGCTGGATGGGTCGGATCATTTGCAGCGATCGCGCCGAGTACTAGTGCCGCGACGTTCACCGCAACTTTCACGGGTGGTGGAACCTGCGGAGGTAGTCCCTACGGCGACTGGAAAGCCGATGAGTTTTCGGGAAACGACACGACAGGGGGGACGACAACTTTCGATGCGCACAATCAATCCACCGGAACGGGAAGCTGCTCGGGAACCGTAACGCCAGTGAACAACAACGATGCGGTGTGGGGCGTCTGCGAAGATTCGACGACGGCCGTGGGTAGCGGCTACACGCAAGGACAGAACGACGGCGGTGGCGACTGGACCGAATACAAAATCCTAAGCGGCGGCTCCGGTGTTGCACAAACAGTAAACTTCACCGGCAGCGGCGCTTACAACGTGCTCGCTGTGACCATCAAGCCGGCGGGAGGCGCCGCAGCGCCATCCGGCTTTAACAAACGGCAAAAGATTGAGAAGTTCGAATAGAGCCATGAAGAAACTCGCCTTTATTGTGCTGTCTTTGTGCGCAGCTTCCGCCGCGCAGAACTACACCGCGATCAGCGCATCGAACATCGCGGACCTAAACGGGAATAAGCTTGCTGCCGGCACGATCTGTTTCACTGCCACCGATCAGTACGACAGCCCCATCAACTTCATGGTTGGCGGCGGCGGCACTATTCTGAAGCGTCCGTTCTGCTTCAACATCTCGAATGGCGGGATTACCAGCGCTATCGGCGGCGGAGCGCTGCAAGTGCCAAATCCGCAGAACACTTCGCCGACAGGCGTGCTCTATCGCATCCAGGCCCGTGATGCGCTCACCAATCAGCTCGTGATCGATTACCGCAAAGTTGGAATCAGCGGCACGAGTTTCAATTTGGATTCGTATGCGCCCACCGGTGTTGCGCTGATTCCAGTGAGCGGCGGCACCGTGAATGGACCGCTCACGGTGAACGGCAATCTTAGTGTCTCCGGTTCGCTCACAGGCACGTTCACTCTCGCGACTTCTACTTATGCTGGACTTGCTTCATCTGCGAACCTCGGCTCGATCGAATTTGTATCGGATCGCAAACGTGGCGTGTTTACGCAGAATTTCCTGCAGACGCGCTGGACCGCCATCTCGCCCTGGCTCAACTTGGATCATTGGGCAAAGGGTGATGCAGTGTTTCTGCCGAGCGCCTGCACGTTCACGAGCGGCAGTTACACGATCTCATGCACCGGAGCCAGTTTCGCCGCGGGCGACGTAGGAAAACTCGTCGTCCTGTACGGCGCGCGCTTAAACGGATCAGGAGCGACGGCGACAACGACGCTGTCTGGCGGCGCAATTACTACGCCCACCGTGACTGCCGGCGGCAGCGGCTATCTAACTGCGCCCAGCGTCTCTGTTAGCGGACTGACCTGCACGTACAATCCTGAATTGAAAGCAGTGCTCGCTGCCGGCAGCTATCAAACCGGAAGCGCTGTCGCTTCACTCACGGTCGTATATGCAGGATCTGGCTGCACTGGAACGCCGTCGATCGGCATTACGTCCGGTCCTAATCTGGCTCTGGCCGACACGATTGCGAGCGTCACGAATTCGACGACTATCGTCCTCACTACAAACGTTGCGCCTTCCGTAAATGGAACTAGCCAGTCAATCCTTTATGGCAGCGACGACACCGCGAATCTGAATTCTGCGCTGGCCGCACTCGCTCCCAATGGGGACGAGGGGTTGAATCCGATCGCAGTATCTTGTAACCGGCTCTACATGACCTCAGGCACTGTGAGCATTGTGAATAAGAGCCTGAACCTCGTATCGCCTGGTCCTGGAAATCTCAGCTCTACCGGAGGCATAGCTCCCGCATTGCAGGGCTGCGGAATCTATCTCGTGAATCAGAGCTACACGACTCCGACTGATGCGCTCTATATTGCCGGATCGCAGTTCTCGAGCATCCGCGGTGTGCATGTTTACAGCGTCTCCGGCAACAAGCAGCGCGCTGCAATTCGACTGCAGCAACCAGGTGGAGGAACCACCAACCACAACAATCAGTACAACCGCTTCGAAGATGATCTGATCGGACCTTGGTACACAGGAGGCGCGAACAGCGGCGATCCCGAAGCCAACGCGTGCTTCACTGGCTCATTCATTCCAAATCAGTGTGCGCAGTTCCAATGGGGATTCATGCTCGACTCGCCCGCTGGATATCCAACCACGGGGGGCGCAAACAATGACCAGATGCTCTTCTCGAATGATCTGGTCGAAGGCGCGGACATCGGCTTCTACGCATTCTCGAATCAATCAGCCGAACTCACGCTCGATCGCTTCATGTGCTACGGCTGCGATCGCGGCATCCAGACTGAATCAAATCTCTCCTGTCGGGAGTGCGATATCTCCGCCAGCGCGACTGCGGATATTGTGATTGGCGATCCGAATTACAGCGGAACCAACGGGCTGCTGCGCCTCGATCTGCTCAACTTCACCAGCGAAGGAAGCCATCAGTTCCTAATTGGAGCTGCGAACAACTCAGTGAATAACATTCCGATCTACCTGCATGGATCGGTGAGCTGGCAGGTAGGTCCTTCAACCATCAAAAGTGGAAAGATCATCGATTTCAGTCCGCTGAGCGGCGGCGGAAATGTCTCTGTTGAAACCGACAATGGATTGACTTTGCTCGGCATCATGCCGGCAGGCACTGCGCCCATCAACTACACCTGGTACTCAGGTCCTGGATACGCGCAAGGGCCGAATTACGTGCAGTCGGTCACCAACGTCGCTTTCAACGTCGCCGATCCGCCGCTGAATAAGTGGAGTAATCTCCAACTCACATATCCGGATTTTCGCCAGTCGCAGATCTTCAAGCGCGATTGGTTGGTTGGCACCGCGCGCTGCCATACCGACATGATCTACTACGGCGGATCGCCGGATAGCATTGAGTGCAACAACACTACGACGCTTGGAAAGCAGCGAATCGTCGGACAATTACTGCTCAGTCAGATTGGCCCCGTTACAGGTCAGACGTGCACAAAACTTTCCGGATCGGGAACCACGACCTATTTCTACAAGATCGCTGGCGTTGTGGCCGGAGCTTCTGCCGTGGCCTCTGCAGAGACGAGTTGCGCGTCACAAGCTGCGTCGTTATCCTCCTCCGCGACGAACCAGGTGTGCTTCGTGCCGCTTGCTGGAGCGCAGCAATACGGCATCTACGAATCCACTAGTACCGGCACTGAGAAGCTGCTCGCCACAGTGAACCAGGATCAGTTAATTCCCGGCACGAGTAATTTGCTGTGCTACAACGACGCTGCCGGAGGAGCCGTGGGCGCGAACCCGCCGACAGTCGATTCAACTGGAGGTGTGAATATTCCTGGCCCGGCAACCTTCGGCCAGACCGTCAGTCCGCCATCGCTCAACATTAATGGCGATGGTGTGATGACGAAGAATCCGCGCATTCCCTGGACTGCTTATTTAAGCCAGACATCGAACGCTACGGGCGTCACGTTCGCGCAGTGGACTAACTCCACGCCGATGGTGCTCAGGGGAATGGTCGAGATCAATCTGGGAGCGCCAGCGGGTTGCACGTCTCCGATTTCGTTTTGGATTCACGACGTGGCGCAAAGCACCGACAGCAACACGGTGACAGTGTCGAATGGAGCGGGAAATAGCACGAGCCTGAGCGGTCAAAACTTCCAGGTCAACGCGGGCGATACGCTGCAAATGCGCTACACCGCGACGGGTTGCACAACGTCTCTTTTCAACGCGAATCTGACCGCCGAATTTGAGCCTCAGTAGAGACAGTTTTTCACTGCTTTTACACAGCCAGATGCGTTGCGCTTGGATTGCGCTTGGATTTCCAGCCTACTCTCGCCTTGCGTTTGGATTAACCGCCGTGAAATCAGCAACTTAGGATATAGTAGATCGCGCCTGATGGTCGTTGCGCTTGGATCGCGCCCAACCGCTACAGCGCTGACAAGAAATCATCGACTTACGGCTGCTCGTCGCGTCGGCACTGACACTCAGCGGCCCAACTCGCCCCGCATAAGGCTATTGAGCGAATCGCCTCAAATCGGCGCGTAAAATGCGCCAACCACCGCGATCCGCCGCCATCCTTCACCACTGACACTCAATTCCAGTCCTCACAGGTGAGTGACTTTCGGAGCAGGGTCAAACACCATCCAAACATCGCACCGAGGCCAATTCAACTGCGAGAACGGATTTTCACTCTGGCAGGCATCGCGCATCATCCAGAGCACATCGGAATTCTGAGTGGCTGGGTGTGGCCGCTGTTTCTTCCCCATGTCTATGGCAGCACGAACGACGCTGTTGCTGTGTCTTCTTACCAGTTGGGCCGCCGCTCAGGCGCCGATCCCAGCCGCTGACGGCGGGACTGGCGACGAATCTGCGTACCTGGTATCCGCCACATATATGCACGTTCACACCGACGCGAGTTTTGGACGACCGCTCGGCCTGAACGGATTTGCCGCATCGTTTTCCCGTGCGATGTGGCCCTCTACGCGTCTGACCGGGGAGGTCGGCCACTATACGAAAAACGGAATCGCGCTTACGTCGTTTCTGGCAGGCCCGCAGGCAGGTCTGCGCATCTGGCGGATTCAGCCGTACCTGAGCATTCTTGGGGGCTTGTCGCGGATTAAGAGTGGGGTCGGCAGCAACGAATTCACAGTAGCGGCAGGCGGCGGTATTGATGTGCCGTTTACCAATCACATCCGAATCCGTGCGCTGCAGTGCGACTACTATCGGCTGTTTGGCGGAACATATTCTTCGGCCGACTATCTCCGCATTGGAGTGGGTGTGGCATACGCCTTCGGTCAGTAGGAAGACGTTCGGGCTGCGTTTCCTCCAAACTGAACCAAGCAGAATTCCCCTCCTAACGCTGCGGGGACTCATCCGCTCAGGTAAAACCGCCGCCAGCCAAAAAAACCCGAACAGCGAAGTAAACAGCGAATTGCAAATTTGCAACCCGAAAATCCTCGAATTTTGCCCAAAATCAGCAAATCTTCGCGTTCACCAGGGAATCCAACACGGATTTTAGGGATTTTCGATCTATGTGCATGAAAGCAAGCAGCTTCCGCCCGTTGGAGCGGAGATCCTGCCGAGCCTAACAGGGAAGCCGCAGGGATTTGTTGTCACAAATTGTGACTAGGCTCCGGGCACTCTTAATTCATAGAGCCAGACGCCCGTAAAAGCGAACGACCGATTGCTGGCAGCAATCGATCGAGGGGGAACTAGAAATGGCAGGAGCTAGCTTCGCTTCTTGCGCAACCGGAATGCGAAGGCAACCAGTCCAGAACCTAACAGCGCGATCGAGGAAGGCTCTGGAGCCGAGACAACCGTGATGTACTCCTGCGGCGAGGTTCCGTCGGTCCACGGGGTTCCATTGGTGTGAGCGACCGGGGTAAGGATGCGCACGTTCGCATAGTACGAAGCATCGGTGGGGGCGCTGTTCTGCGCCAGGGTTACAAGGCCCTGAGCCGTCGAGTCGATGGACAACGACGGATCGAACAGGCTCCAGATCGCCCAGTTGTACTCGCCAATCATCGTGGCCGATTGCTGCGGGCCTCCCCAGAGGCCAGTCTGCATCGCCAGCCATCCGGCTTCCTGGTAGAGCCGCTGGGCGTTCGGCATGGAATCAAAGCGCGTCTGCGTTAATCCTGACGAATTCAGATCATTGATCTGCGCAATCCAGCTCTCACCGAGCGTCACGTCGTGGGTGTAGTCGTCGCAAATCACCGTCAGTGTGCCAGCCTGGATTTCTTGCGATGGGTCTCCACTGGCAGCGTTCAGATAATACGGGGCGACGTACACGCCGTTCTGCACCGTTCCGCCCGTTCCGGTGATGGTGACGCTGATGCTGTCAGCCCACGCTATTGACGAAATGAATAACCCTGCCACAAACAACCCGCGAATGATCGACCGTCTCATGCAGTTCTTCCCGCGAGGTAATTAAGCAACTCTGGTTCCAGATGATTTCACGATTATTCAATAACTTACGGACCGAATGTTTAAGGAATGTGCAGCGCGATGCAACCATCCTTGGGGCAATTTCCCTTGGCGCGCGCCTACTTGAAAAATCGACTGCAAAAGCCTGCGACATTGTGGGATCGTGCGGCATGGCGAAATTGCTCGAACAGATCGTCGTCTCCGTAACTGATTAGTTACCTTTGTAATCCTGCCCGATTCCATGCACGTGAGGTACCCTCGGCCAGGCATGGAACTGCGTCGTGAGGAGCGGGAGGGGACGCGGCATCAGGTGTCTGTCTGGAGCCTTGACGCCGAGGGAAAGATCTACGTCCAAGAAGCTCACACCACCGATGTCTCAAACACCGGAGCATGTCTTGTTGGACTGAATCGGCGCATCGAGCCCGGCTCGCTGGTTGGAGTTCAGAATGGGAGCCGCCGCGGACGCTTCAAAGTTGTCTGGGCGGAGCGCGACGGCCAGCGCGGCCATCAAGTCGGAATCGAACGCGTGCCCACCGACACCGACGGTCCTACACGCGTACTGCTGGTGGACGATAGCCGCGAGTCGGTGGAGATCCGAAAGCCTATTCTGCAAGCGCTTGGATACGAGTGCTCGGTTGCGTCTTCCACCTCGTCGCTTTTCGACAGCCTGCAAAATACGGATTTCAAGGTGGTCGTGCTGGCGCATCCCCTGCGCGATGTGGATTCCATCGAGCTGCTGGTCAGCATTCGGCGAAGCGGCAGCAAGGCCAAGATCGTTCTCGTATCCGCCCATCCCCACGTTCACGAATCGCTGCGATCTGTCACCGACGCCTTCGTTTATGCGAGAGAACCCCAGAGCGCTTTCGTCGGCGCAGTCGAAAAAGCGCTCGACCATATTCCTTCAAAACTTCTCACGACGCGCACCATTCATCGCCATGCCGTGCGCGTGCCCCTGGTTGTTGAGGTCCTTCGCTCCGGCGTCAAGACAAACCTGTATGGCGCCTCAGCAGATTTGAGCGAACGCGGCATCGGTGGCAGCATCAAAGCGCCCCTCATTCCGGGGGAAATGGTAAAAGTCGTGTTTCCCCTGCCGAACGCCCACAGCGACCTGCAGGCCTATGCCATCGTCCGCCACCGCAGAAGCGAGTTTTACGGCTTTGAGTTTGTCTCAATCGATGACAAGAGTCTCGAGATCATCCGTTCCCTCTGTGCGGTTCTCCCTCCGCTTCGGAACTGATAGCTGGCCCATCTTCGCGTGTATTCATCCCGGTATATGCAAGTTGCCACCAGGAAAATGCAAGTTGCTGCAACTATTCCAAGAAGTGTTTTCCACAGCCGCGTATTTTCTGTTGAAAATGCTAGCCTTGCCGTGGTTCGCCAAGGGGAAAGTTTGGACCGCAGCGTGCCAATGAGAGTACAAGCTTCGAGTGTGCCTGAGAGGTGTGTCTCTCAGGACAGCCGCTGCAAGAAAGAGCAAGAAAAGGCCACTCGTGAAAACAAAGTTCGCCAGTTTCGCGAGCCTCGCAATTTCGGTTGGGTTATTTGCGCTTAGCTGCGCACCCATTGCGCAGGCAGATTCGCTGACCCTTTATCCAAATACCAACTGGACGGCCAACGCCAGCTTTAACGCGAGTGGAGGGAGCTGGTCGCTGACTGTCACGTTTGCCAACAATACGGCGTTGCCCACCACCTTAAATTCCTTTTCCATGCAGCTCTTTAACGCCGGATCAGGTGAAGATTTCAACGTGACGAGCGCTACCCTCCTCGGGACCGCGGCAACCGTCAATTCGCCGAACAACGGTTATGTCGCCGCGACCGATTGGGAGTACTTTTCCGACGACAAGCTGAACAACGGCTCAACGGCGAATTGCAACAGCCACTCGAATGGCGGCTGGCTCTGCGTCGATTCGTTCTATGATCCGAGCGCATTTCCGACTCCCGGTACCACCTTGCATGCAGCCGGCATTGCGCCGAACCAGAGCGCCGTATTTACATTTACGGGAACGTACAGCGGAACCACGCCGCTCAGTACACTCGACTTGATGGCGAGCGGCCTGGTGAATGTCGGAAGCAGTAGCCAGGACAAATGGGCGGTTTCCAGTCCCATGTCCACGACAAAGCAAGTTCCCGAGCCATCGAGTCTCATTCTGCTCGGCGGCGGTCTTTGCGGCTTGGCTGCTATCAAGAGAGGCCTGAAGCTCTAGGAAGTTCCAGAATCCAGCGGTACGGCTCCGTCACTTCGACGGAGGCGTAATCGTTTGGGCAAGCTTTGGAATCAGCGCCATCAATAGACGCGAAAATTCTCCGCGAATCCGCTCGCCTATTTCGAGTACCTCTTCGTGCTTAATCGGCTGATTCAGGATTCCCGCCGCCATATTTGTAACAACCGATATGGCCAGAACCTTCATTCCGCAGTGGCGAGCGACGACCACTTCGGCGACCGTTGACATGCCAACCACGTCCGCTCCTATCGTTCGCAAGAAGCGGATCTCAGCCGGCGTCTCATAACTGGGACCTGGAACGGCGGCATAAACTCCTTCGTAAGTCTTAATACCCTCGCGCCGTGCTTCTTCCAGGGCGGTAGTGCGCCAATCCTTGGCATAGGCTTGGGTCATATCGGGAAAGCGCGGTCCGAAGCGCTCTTCATTCGGCCCGATCAGAGCATTCGTGCCTTGCAGATTGATATGGTCGCTGAGAACGACGAGGCATCCCGGCGTAAGCTGCGCTCCGATGCCTCCTGCCGCGTTCGTGAGCACTAAGCCTTTGATCCCCAGCCGACAAAAGACCCGAATGGGAAACGTCACGCGCAACATCGTGTGGCCTTCGTAGTAGTGAACGCGGCCCTGCATCACCGCAATGGGAACGTCGCCGATTCTGCCGAGGACCAGGTTCCCGGCATGCCCTACGGCTCCGGAAACGGGAAAGTGCGGAATCGCTGAGTAAGGCAGGGTTGTGCGATCTCGAAGTTCGTCGGCAAATGCTCCCAATCCGGAGCCGAGGACCAGAGCGAGCTTTGGTTCAAGCAGCGTTTTACTGCGGATGTAATCGGCGGCCTCTCCGGCCAGAGTCCACTGATCGGCGACAGCTTTGGCTGGGTCTTGTGGCGTGCTCATGACAGAATCTCGTCTGCGAACCGTCGTTTCCGGTCGTGCGCAGGATTGTCCAGTAAACCACATACGCCGCGTTCTTCCCGATCATTCACCTCGCGGCTCTCATGATTAAATAAAAGCTTCCATATGATCTGCCTGACTGTTCATCTCACCGTGAAGGCTGGCCGGGAGCAGGAAACGGCCGATATGTTCCGCTCATACGTGAAGCTCGTTCAGACTGAGCCGGGATGCATGCGCTTCGATGTCCATCAATCACGCAAAGAGCCGCGGCGCTTCATGCTCTACGAACTCTATCGCGACGACGCCGCGCTCGACGCGCATCGCCGCACTCCGCACTTTCTCGACTACTCTCCGAAGATGCAGGACCTGACCGAGCAGCGCGAATCGGAGCTGTACAACCACGTCGCATGAACTTTCCTCCGGTTGAAGAACAGCTCGCGTACATAAAAAAAGGCGCGGTGGAGATTATCCGCGAGCAGGATTTGCGCGAGCGGTTGGAAAATTCGCGCAAGACGGGCAAGCCGCTGCGGGTCAAGATCGGCCTCGATCCCACTGCTCCCGATCTTCATCTCGGACACACGGTGGTGCTGCGGAAGCTCAAACATTTCCAGGACATGGGTCACACGGTGATCTTCCTGATCGGCGACTTCACCGGAATGATCGGCGACCCTACGGGACGCTCGGCCACTCGCCCTCCACTCTCGCGCGAACAGATCCAGCGCAACGCGACGACTTACCTTGAGCAGTGCTACCGCATCCTCGATCGCCAAAAAACCGAGATTCGATACAACAGCGAGTGGCTCGACAAGCTCGGCTCAGAGGGAATGATTCGCCTTGCCGCAAAGTACACGGTTTCGCAGATGCTGGAACGGGAAGATTTTCATAAGCGTTTCCAGGAGGAGAAGCCCATTGCTGTACACGAGCTCCTCTACCCGTTAGCGCAAGGTTACGACTCCGTGGCTCTGGAAGCGGATGTTGAACTCGGCGGCACCGATCAGAAATTCAATCTTCTTGTCGGTCGCGAGTTGCAGCGGCAGTACGGTCAAAGCTCCCAAATTGTGTTGACGACGCCACTGCTGGAAGGACTCGACGGCGTGCAGAAGATGTCGAAGTCGCTGGGAAACTCCATCGGTATTCAAGATCCTCCGATTGAGATGTACGGGAAACTGATGTCGCTATCCGATGAGTTGATGTGGCGCTATTACACGCTGCTCACCGACCTCCGGACCGAGCAGATAGAAGAGATGAAATCAAGAGTCGCTTCCGGCGCGCTGCATCCGATGCAAGCGAAGAAAGACTTGGCTCGCCACATCGTAACCGACTTCCACTCCGAGCAGGCAGCGCGTGAAGCGGAAGAAAACTGGACGAAGCAGTTTCAAAAGCACGAGACGCCGGATGCTCTGGAAACAGTAACGATCTCGCGGCAACAGGTGCTGCTGCGCGAGTCAGAGGATGATCCATCGGCTCCGTGGTTCCCGTTATATGAGCGATCGAAGCTGCAGCCGGGAACTTTGATCAGTATTCTCAAAATGGAAAAGTTGCTGACTTCTGCCGGGCTCGCTCCGTCCGCCAGCGAAGCGGCCAGGAAACTAAAGGAACGGGCTGTGCGCGTAAACGGCGAGACGGTGGTGGTAAATCAATTGGCAACCCGCCTTCCGGCAGAGTTCAATTTGAATTTGGGCAGGCATTGGAAACGAGTTCAGGTGACCTAATCGCGTTGTCCTTGAAGCCTCCTAGAAAATGAGCAAAAGCGGCATTCTTGTTGTCCTGGCGGCGTGCTCACTGTGTGTTGCTGGTTGGTGTGGCCTGTTTTTGAATGGAACTCCGACCGTAATCTCCCCGTTTCCTCTGCTCACCAGTCTGCCGGTCCTTGCATGGCCGAACGGCCGATCAGCTTACCTTGTCGTCTTATGTCCAGCAGTTTTGTTCCTGCTCTGGAACCCGCGCCTTGCATCTGGGCCCGCTGAAATTCCCAGGCGAAGCTCAGCTGCTCTCGCCGTTCTTAGCTTTCTCACAGTCTTCTGGTTTGCCTTTGGATGGGGCGACGGTTTGCTATACCAAGGAGCCACTTTCACCCGCCGAATCTGCGTCGTGAATGCTCTCTGGCTGGTCCTGCTTTGGCTGCTTCTGGTCAGAGGCTGGCGAACGCCTCGCTTTAGCTACAATATGCTGCTTCATTGGCTGCTCTTCATGTGGCTTGGGTGGTTTGCGTTCCCATATTTGGGCGAGCTGCCATGATTCAATCCGCTCTCAATATATGAGACACGCGGGTTCGATCGCAGCGGCGCGTTGGAGGTCAACGCCCCCAAAGGGCACGGCTGCGCGGCGTGCGCCTCCGACTCAAGTCGGAGGCTTCCACCGGTACCGCAGACGGTAATGACTGGTCGAAACCGCCTTATGCAGCTTGGTTCACCGGTCGTCTCCGTTTTGAACGCAGCTTGCGGACTCTTCTGCCGATTCCATTCGAGATGTTAAACAACTGCCCGGCAGTCACGCCAAATGCGACACGATGGTGTCCTACGGCCGCCATGCCCATCGAAGCGACGCAGCCGCACTGCGAGCAGTCGGGTCGTCCTCCAAGTTGGCAGGGAAGTACTTGCGTTTTCAAATCGGCAGAGATGATTGTGGTGGTCTGAGCAAATATGCAGTCCTCTGGCGACTCCGGAGGATTCGCGAACTCCAGAATCTGCGCGTCGTACATATCGAGCTTCGGGTAGAGCGTGCGCAGCCGGCGCAGTTCCGCGATGCACTGCGCGCGCTGTGGCGGCGATAGTATCTCCTCAGCTCGCTCGCCGATTTGCGGAGTAAAGATACTCATCCACACCTTCCGCACCTCTGCCCTTTCGCTCCAAAAGTGGAGGAAGCGCTCCAGATAGGTGCGATCACGCATCATCTGTGAAGTAATCGTGCAATGCACGGTCACACAATGGCCTGCAATATTTTTCAATATCCGCTCGTACGTTGCAGGTTTGCGCCGCGCATCGTGCTCCGGCTGCAACCCATCGATGGAAACCACGATTCCCAGTTTGGGATATCGCGCCCAGTCGGCAGGAATTGTGCGGAAGGCGCTGGTGACGATCTGGAGGAAAACGTCTCGCTTGTGCAGCTCGGGCACAATTACATCGAGTTCCCGAAATCGCACCAGAGGATCGCCGCCAACGATAGAGACGTGCAACGGCCGATAGTAATCCACAAGCTTGATGACCCTATCGATCAGCTCATTGGCTTTGTAATCGCTGAGGTCGCGCAAATTGGCGCCGTTGCCACCAACGTGCCCGTCTGCAAAGGCGTAGCATCCCGGACAACGCAGTGGACACTCCTTCGTAATCTCAATCGATAATGATGGCTTCTCGCCTGCCAGAATCTTCCCCCAGGCCTGGAAAACTTCTTTCGTCTGCATAACTCTCCTTCGTGTGGAAACGCACGCAAAATTTCATGTGAGCGTGCAGCGTGCCGACAGCTTGCATTCCGTGTGTCTCGAACTTAGGAAAAAGAGGAGAGTGGATGGCGAGCAGAGCCGGGTGCAGAGGAGAGATCGATCGAGAGGTAATCCACTCTCTAGCTGATTGCCAAACAGGACAGGTGTAAAGGGGGCGATGCTAAAGGTGAAAAGCGGAAACAACCAGAGAACGAAGCAGAACGATGTCTGAGTCGAACTAGTCGCTGCCATTTCCGGCAACGGAGAAATGAGGACGTACAAAATAGCTAATGCGATGACAATAACCACAATTGCCTTGGCTCGGGACAACACTATCTTTTTAACCATACGCCGCGAACGGTCCCTTTGTCATGCCGCTCCCAAGAGTCCGCATGGTGGAAAGCGATGCTCAATTCTTAGGGCTGAATGTGAATATCAGGTTACAGGCTGGCCTACTAATTTCGAGGTCCGCCTCCCTGGGTTACACTTTTCTGAGCCGAACTGGCGTTCCTCCCCGCTTCTAGGCCGACCATGCCGCCTCTCTCTACGGATAAACCTGAGTACTTTCTGAACCGGGAACTCTCGTGGCTTAGATTCAACGAGCGTGTGCTTGAAGAAGCGGACGACGAATCGAATCCTCTGCTGGAGCGCGTGAAATTTCTCAGCATTACGGCTTCGAATCTCGATGAATTTTTCGAAGTACGCCTCGCCGGGCTGCTGCAGCGCATTGAGGATGGCTACATCATTCCTGGGCCCGACGGCCTGCCTCCGGAGCAGGAACTCGAGCTTGTCATTAAAGACGTGAAGCAATTCGTCGATGCGCAGTACGCGTCCTGGAACGACCGCCTGCGCCCCGCGCTGGCCGAGAACGGAATTCGCATCCTTGGGCTTAGCGATCTCGACACCAACGCAGCCGATTTTCTCGAAGAGTATTGCGAGCGCGAGGTCGATCCCCTGCTCACCCCGATTACGATTGATCCCGCGCATCCGTTTCCCCGCGTCGTGAACAAAGCGCTGTGTCTCGCGTTCCTGCTGCGCCGGCGCCGGAGATCTTCGGCGGTTTACATGGGCGTGATTACCGTGCCGCGCTCGCTGCCCCGCATCCTGCGCGTGCCCTCCGACGAAGGAACACACGATTATGTATTCCTTGCCGATCTTGTAGCAGCCCACGCGGCCAAGATGTATCGCGGATACGAGATCATCTCTGCTGCGGCATTCCGGGTTACCCGCAACAGCAATCTCTATTTGCAGGAAGAGGAATCGCGCAATCTGCTTGAGTCGGTCCGCACCGAGTTGCACAACCGCCGCAAAGGCGACGCTGTGAGACTTGAGATCGAAGACGGCGCGGCACCGGAGATCATCGAGCGTCTGCGCGGCAACTTCGGACTGGAGGAATGGCAGGTCTTCCGCACGCCAGGCCCTGTCAATCTCTCGCGCGTGCTGAGTATCCACGAGCAGACGCCACGTCCCGATTTGAAATTCCGGCCGTTCGTTCCGCGCGAGCTGCATCTGACCGGCAAAACGCGCGACATCTTCGAAGAGATTCGCAAGCACGACATTCTGCTACACCATCCTTTCGACTCCTTCAACGCTGTGGTCGGATTCATCGAAACGGCGGCCAAAGATCCGAACGTCATCTCCGTTCGCCAGACCCTTTACCGCACGGGAGAAGAATCGCGCATTGTACAGGCGATGATCGAAGCGGCAGCCACAAAAGAGGTGACGGTTGTGGTCGAGCTGAAGGCGCGCTTCGATGAAGCCTCGAACATTCGCTGGGCGCGCAGCCTGGAAGATGCGGGAGTGCAGGTCTTTCACGGTCTCGTGGGCCTCAAGACGCATTGCAAGCTCACGCTTCTAGTGCGCCACGATCCTGACGGAGTCACTCGGCGGTACGCCCATCTTGGGACGGGAAATTACAACGCGGTCACAGCGCGTTTTTATACAGATTTGAGCCTGCTGACTGCGAATGAAGAAATTACGGAGGCAGTACAGGAGGTCTTCAACTTTCTTACGGCCTATGCGGACCATCCGCACTACGATCCCCTGCTCGTCTCGCCTGTAGATTGCGCCGAGCGCACTATTGCTCTTATTCAACGTGAAGCAGATCACGCGCGAGCCCGGCGTCCAGCGCGCATCATCGCCAAGATGAATGCGCTGCTCGACAAGCCGGTCATTCAGGCTTTGTATCGTGCCTCGCAGGCCGGGGTTGAAATCGATCTCATCGTACGCGGCATGTGCGCGCTTCGGCCCGGCGTTCGTGGAATCAGCGACCGCATCCGCGTGCGCAGCATCGTCGGCAGATTTCTGGAGCACAGCAGGATCTATTCGTTCGCCAATGCAGGCGAGGAGGAACTCTACCTCGGCAGCGCCGATTGGATGCCGCGCAATCTGTACGAGCGCGTCGAAGTTGTTTTTCCCGTTTTCGACCCGCTGCTCAAGCAGCGAGTGCGCCAGGAGATTCTGGAATCGTATTTGGCCGACACCGCGAAGGCTCGCGTTCTTCAATCTTCCGGCGATTACATTCGCGCCAGCGAACTCGCGCGCGGAGGTCGCCGACGCACTGCGCGCCCGCTCTTCAATGCTCAGGAGTTCCTGATAGCATTAGCCGAGGGCAGAAGCTCGCTCGCATCGATTCCTCCTATGCCGGTGCGTGCGCAGCGTCCGCGTCCACGTCAACGAGTTGAGCAGGCATGATCATCTACTTCGTTCGCCACGCCAGCGCAGGTCAGAAAAAACTCAGCGGGAAAAAAGACGAGAAGCGTCCACTGGATGCGGACGGTGTGCAGCAGTGCACGCAGATGGGACGCGTGCTTTCCTCAATGGAAGTTGGAGTGGATGCGATCATCTCAAGTCCTTTGAAGCGCGCCACCCAGACTGCTGCGCTGATCGCGAACGAGATCGGCTACGAAGGCAAGCTGCACATCGAGAACGCGCTGCGTCCTGAAGCGAAGTACGACCATTTCCGCGACATGCTGCGAGACTATTCGAAGCACGAAGCCATCATGGTGGTCGGCCACAATCCGAATTTCAGCGACTTCCTCGGACGTATCGTTGCCGGCAGCGGCGAGCGCGCGCATGTGGACATGCGAAAAGGCTCCGTCGCCAGAATCGAGAGCAAACAGAAAAAGTACGTGCTCGACTGGCTGATTACTCCACGGTTGGCGAAGGCCGCCGCCGATGCCGGTGCTATGGAGGAGAGGCCTTCTGGTCTAGAGAATGGAGCTGGAGCCGAGTTTGAAATTCCTGACGAGTACCTCAGCCACCGATCCAACATTGCTGGAGATATGAATCAGGACTCTGCGCGCACCACCAAATCTCGCCCGAAGACATCGCGGAAGTAGCTCCGCTCCTTCTCTGCCGCCCAGACTTCCAAATCCATTCCCGATTTGCCGCGCAGCTCCAGCTCTACAACCGCTCCGCGTTGCCGCGCTCGTACCTGTTGAACGATCCCGCGGCGTCCCTGATTCAAAGCGCGGGCAAGCCGCAGCATGATCACTGCGCGATCGAGCAGGGCTCGATCGGAGGGCCGCAGATTTTTCAATTCCCGATCGCGTTCGCTGGGGCGAGATTTGCCCATATATCGGGCGATGGCTGCAATCAAGTATCGTTGATCGGGAGGAAATCCGAATAGTTCCGAATTGGAAATTAAGTAATAAGTGTGCCGGTGACGTCCGTTGCGATTCACGTACGAACCAATCTCATGCAGCATCGCCGCAGCGCCGATCCACTGCGCATACTGCTCCGGCAGGCCATGCAGCTTCTCCAGGCTTCTGAACAATTGCAGCACCAGTTCCCGAACATGCTGCGCATGGCGCGCATCAGCGCCATACCGCCTGCCGAGCGTGACCAGCGCGTCCTCCTGCTCGGCTTCGAGCTGGCGGTGCGCGCGAGTGCCGATTCCGGCATCGGCGGCCATCTGCGCGAGTAGTCCGTCGCGCAAACCCAATGGCGAATATTGAAACGACGGCAGCTCGTATTGCGTCATGAGCTCGGAAAAAACAAACGCTCCGGCGATGATGATCTCCGCACGTCTCGGCCCGATCCCCGGGTACCGCTCGCGCTCGCTGCGTGAATGAACCGCCAGCTCGCGTGCGAGGCCGGCAGTCATGTTGCGAGAGACCTTATGCGCGTACTTCGATCGTTTCTGGATCGACCTTGCCGCCTCTGCGAGTGCAGCCGCTGTTCCCGAAGTGGCAATCGCCAGATCGACGCGATATTTACGGATTGCCGGCGCGATGCGGCTCACCTGCTCGGCGATGTACTCGCGCATGCGCTCGACTTCCTTCGACTTCGGCGGATCGTGAAGCAGAAACTCCTGCGTCAGGCGTACTGCGCCGAGCGGCAGGCTGAACATTTCGCGGATGTGCCCTCGCCCCGAGATCGTGACCTCGCAACTGCCGCCACCGAGGTCGAACAGGAGCACGTCTTTGTTCTCGATGCGCAGATTCGAGAGGATGCCCAGGTGAATGAGGCGCCCTTCTTCGAGTCCCGAAATGACTTCGACCTTCCAACCTGTTGCCGATTTGACCCATTCGAGGAAGGCACGGGCGTTCTTGGAATCGCGCAGCGGACTTGTTGCCACGACTCGCACCTGCTCTACATGGAACTTCTGGGTGGCGCGATAGAAACGCGTGAGGACCTTTACTGTGTGCGCCATCGCTTCAGGTGCAAGCGCGTTATTGCGGAACACCGACTCGCCAAGGCGCGTAACTTCACGGTCTTCGTGAATGAGCTTCAGTTTGCCGCGACCAAGCTCGGCAATTTTCAGGCGTACCGAATTGGCGCCGATATCGACGGCGGCGAAGACAGGCATGAGAGCGTGAGTTGCTTTCCGGTATTATGCCGCGGACGAACGACGATGATTTTTACGCACGCCCGTGGGCCGCTTCTTCGTGGCTTCGGAAGCGGCGAGGATCTGACGCTCTGCGTTCTGAACGGCGGTCACAGACTCGTCGTATTTCCGATCGCGCATTCCCACCAGCAGTGAATGCAGCGTACAGTCGCCGCAGACCTCTTCGGTCAATTCAGAGAGCGTGAGATAGTCGTGCCAATCGCCGCTGACGTCTTGAACGGATTTCCATGCTTCGATCAGCGCTCGAGCCTGCGGCGTATCGCCCGCGAGTTCGGTTTTATAACGAAATCCTTTGCAGGCGAGCCGGTAGGAGTGCAGGTTCTCCGGCGACAAGGGCGCGCGGCTTTGGACGAAGGTCCGGTACTCGTCGAGAGCGAGTTGATCGGCTGCGGATAGTGGATTTTCGCTCGCCTCATGGTTTGCCAGCGGCGGCTCTCCCATAAGCCTCAGGTGGTTCAAATGAGTTTTCAAATCGGCATCACCAAGAAGGGATTCGAGTTTGTTCCGCGCGGCTTTGCGCCGCAGCTTCAGCGCTTTTTCAACTTTCTTTTTCTCCTTGCCGCCAGCTCCGTCGAGCTTATCGAGTAGATCAAGGTGAACTTCACTGTCCCGCAACTTGCCCGTTGCTTTGCGCAGCTTGTTGAGGAACTTCATTGCCTTCTTTTTATCCGAATCGAGCTTGGGATGAACCACCTCCTCCCAAGCCTGGAAACGACGCAGGCTGGTGCGGAAAAAATGAGCGCTCTTCGCGTTGCGACGCTTGCGTAAGCGGTCGATCGAGACAAGCAGCCGCTCAACCGGCGACCCTTCATCGGCGTGACGCTTCTGTGCAGTCATTCGAGAAACTCTGCCTTCGTCTTGATTAGATGATTGCCAGGCGCTTACCGACACGCTTCAACGTGTCCAGCGCCTGATCGAGCTGCTCGCGTGTATGCGTCGCAGTCATGATGGTTCGGATGCGAGCTTTGCCTTCGGGAACCGTGGGGAAGGCGATCCCCGTGGCCATCACGCCTTGATTGAACAGCTCGCGCGAGAACTGCATCGCCAGCTTGCCTTCACCCACGATGATCGGCGTGATCGGGGTCTCGCTCGCCGGTGTGTTCTTTCCGCCAATGTTGAAGCCCAGCTTGCCGAGTTCCTTTTTGAAATAGCGCGTGTTCTCCCACAGCTTTTCCATGAGCTGCGGCTCTTCTTCGAGTACCTCAAATGCGGCAATGCAAGTTGCTGCCACTGATGGCGGATGCGATGTCGAGAAGAGAAACGGCCGAGCGCGATGGCAGAGAAAATCGATGAGATCGCGCGAACCGCAGACGTATCCTCCGAGCGCGCCGATTGCCTTCGACAGTGTTCCGACCTGAACATCGACTCGACCGTGAACCCTGAAATGATCGATGGTGCCACGACCATTGCGTCCGAGCACGCCGGACGCGTGTGCGTCATCGACCATCATGATTGCGCCATACTTCTCGGCTAAATCGCAGAGCGCAGGCAGCGGGCCGATATCGCCGTCCATCGAGAAGACGCCGTCGGTGATCAGAAGCTTGTGTCCGGGCTGATCTTTCACTGACACAAGCTGCTCTTCGGCATGCGCAATGTCCTTATGGCGGAAGACGAGGATCTTGGCCCGGGAGAGTCGCGCGCCATCGATGATGGAAGCATGATTCAGCTCGTCGGAGATGATGAAGTCTTCTTTTCCCAAAATGGCCGAAACGGTACCGGCATTAGCTGTGAATCCAGACTGGAAGACCACGCAGGCTTCGACGTTCTTAAAGCGCGCAATTTTTTCTTCCAGCTCCATGTGAATGCGCATGGTGCCCGCGATGGTTCGTACGGCGCCTGATCCAACCCCGTATTTTCTGGTTGCTTCGAGCGCTGCCTCGCGCAGCTTGGGATGGGTAGTCAGGCCCAGATAATTATTTGAGGCGAGATTGATGACCTTTTTGCCGTCAAACGTACACACCGGCTCCTGCTCGTCTTCCAGGACACGCAGCCGGAAATGTGTGCCTTTCTCTTTAAGCTGATTGATCTGATCGCCGAGGTAGGAAAGAGGATCGACGCGGGTTGCGGTAGGCATGACGGGATAGTGTAAATCTCCCGTGGGGTTAACACGAAGGTCACGAAGTCGCAAACCAAGTTCACGGAGAGTTGCTCCGCGACCTTCGTCAGACTTCGTGACCTTCGTGTTCGCTCTTGGTTTTAAACAATCTCGATAGGCTTCTCGGCTTTGGGAAGCACCTCGCCTATCCGCACGGCGGGCACTCCAGCAACTTCCATTGCTGCAACTACACCTTTGGTGATCTCGCTAGGAACAGACAGCAGAAGACCTCCAGCCGTTTGGGGATCGTAAAGAAGAGTCTTCAACTCGTCGGAGATGTTGCTTTTGTAAGCTACGCAGGATTCTGCGAAGTCGCGGTTCGTGTTCAGTCCCCCGGGGATGAGCCCCGCACGCACACATTCCAGCGCGCCACGCAAAAGCTCGATTCGCTCAGCTTCTATGCGGATTGTGGTCTTGCTGCCGTTCGCCATCTCTCGCGCATGACCGACTACGCCGAAGCCAGTGATATCGGTGGCAGCATGCACGGTGAAGCCGCCCTGATGAATCACCTCGACAGCGCGGCTGTTGAGCTTCGTCATCGAAGCCACGGCGCCATCGATCCACTCCTGCTTCGCTTTGCCTTTCTTGATCGCCGTCGAGATCACGCCAGTGCCGATGGGCTTCGTGAGCACGAGGGCATCGCCAACTTTGGCTTTCGAGTTTGCCCAGAACTTTTTCGGATGCACGCTGCCGGTCACCGAATATCCGAGTTTCATTTCGGGATCGCGTACGCTGTGGCCACCGGCGACAACGCATCCGGCTTCCTGCATTTTTGAAAGCCCGCCCGCGAGCATCTGGCCGAGTATTTCCAAGTCGCCGCCGTCGGGGAAGCAGGAGATCGCGAGCGCGGTCATCGGCATTCCGCCCATGGCATAGACATCGCTCAACGAGTTGACTGCGGCGATCTGCCCGAAGATGTAGGGATCATCGACGATCGGAGTGAAAAAATCGACGGTCTGCACCAGCGCCAGATCGTCGGACAGACGATACACTGCGGCGTCGTCGGCAGTGTCAAAGCCGACCAGCAGGTTTTCGTCGTGCTGCCGGGCTAATTTCCCAAGCACCGTGTCCAGCGCCGCCGGACTCAGCTTCGACGCTCAACCCGCAGCTTTTACCTGCTCTGTCAACCGCAACGGACGACGGTCTTCCATGCACCCGATTCTAGGGCGCAGGGAAGAAAACCGCCATGGCCGCTCCTCGTCGGAGCGAAGCTCATCCGAGAGCGCGTCTTTTGATTGCAAAGTACTTGACACTATTTTCCTGCTCAAGCATTCTCGTGTCATGCAGCAATGCCGGCAAACGCGCAGCGGGGGACGACTGCGTACACGCGCTTTGGTCGAAGATGTGCGTCCAGACGCAGCTCCGCGCGAGGTTTTGGACCAGCTCGAATACATCCGCCAGACCATGGAAGGAGCGACATCGTTCACGGCCGTTCCCGGATGGGGAATGGTCCTGCTGGGGACGACGGCGCTTGCGACTGCGCTGCTGGCGCGGAGCATCGAGTCGCAGACGAATTGGGTCGTGCTATGGCTTGGCGAAGCGCTTGCTGCCGCCGTGATCTCACTAATCGCCATGGTCAAGAAGACCGGCAGCCTGGAAAAACTGGCCAGCAATATTCCTGCGCGACGGTGCGCGCTAAGCCTGGTTCCACCTTTGGCTGCTGGCGGAGTGCTCACCATCGTGATGATGAACGAGCATTTTTACCAGGCGCTCCCCGGCATGTGGCTCATGCTCTACGGCGTAGCCGTGATTACCGGCGGAGCGTTCTCGGTGCGCGTGATTCCTGTAATGGGAATCTGCTTTGCCTTGTTCGGCACCGCGGCGCTGGGCTTTCCCGCAAGCTGGGCCAATGCGGCGATGGCTATGGGATTCGGCGGACTACATATATTTTTCGGGCTCTGGATTGCCCGCAGACATGGAGGCTAGAGAAGTTTGACGCAGCCGAAGTTGAAGTCAAAGTCGTTGGCGCCGGAGAGCTCACGTTCCGCCGCGCGTTCGCTCCCCGCCCGAAAAGAAGCTTCGGCCGCCGAACTGGACCCCGTCATTCACGAGCGCATGCGTCTGGGCATCATCAGTGCGCTCGCCGTTCGCGATGCCCTCACCTTCTCGGAGTTAAAGCGGCTGCTGGAAGCAACGGACGGCAACCTCAGCGTGCACGCTCGCAAGCTCGAAGAAGCCGAATACATTGTTTGCACGAAGAGCTTTAATGGACGCGTTCCCCGCACCGAATACCGAATCACCGCTGCCGGTCGTAAAGCACTCGAAGGCTACCTCGATCAAATGGAGCAGATCATCCGCCAGACTCGCGGAGACTGACTTGCGCAGCATCGAACTCCAGGGCTGAGCAGTCTTCGCTCAGTAACGATCTACATAGTCGCGTTCTGATCGGCCGTTTCGCGAAGCGCATCTTTCTTGGAAAACACCATCTTCATCGGCGAGAATAGCTGATAGAAGCACTATTTCAGGGCTGAACTTAAAGGGACCACGCATGAAGACGGTGTTCGTCGTAGGCGCAGGGCCGGCGGGGATGTTCGCCGCGCAGAAGATCGCGCTTGCCGGCCACCAGGTTGTCATCCTCAATCGCGACATCAAACCCGGCGGCTTGGCCGAATACGGCATTTATCCGACGAAAGACAAAATGAAGGTCGGGTTGAGAAAGCAGTTTGCCAAGGTGCTCGCGCTGCCCAACGTCCATTATTTCGGGCACGTCTGCGTCGCTGAAAACGGCTGTCTCTCTATCAAGGACCTGCGCGACTTCAATCCGTCTGCGATTGTCTTTGCGGTAGGAGCTCAGGGAACAAAGAAGCTCGGGCTGGAAGGTAGCTCAGCTCGTGGCGTGTACTCCGCCAAAGACTTCGTCTATTTCTACAACCAGCTCCCGCCATACACTTCGCAGGACTTTTCCACCGGCAAGCGCGTCGCCGTTATTGGCATGGGAAACGTGGCCGTCGATATTGCCCATTGGCTGCTGGTCGATGCTCCAGAAAAAGCTGACGAAGTAATCGTAGTCGCGCGTCGCGGACCGTTTGAGGCCAAGTTCGACAAGAAAGAGTTCGCCTACATCGAGCAATATCTCGATCGTGAAGCTTTTCATGCCGAGTTGGAGCGCATTCGTCCACAGCTTGAAGCGGTAGGTCAGGACGTCAGCAAAGTTGCCGAGACGACATTCCCAATTTTGAACAAGCCCGCAACACCCGCGCCCGGCGAGGGAAAGCTCTTGTTCCGTTTTTTGAGCTCTCCGTGCTCGATTCATGTCGATGACAATGGCCGGATCAATCGGCTGCGAGTCACAGAAAATGTTCTCGTTCAGCGCGAGGCCAGCATCGCCTGCAAAGCCACCGATCGTGTTGCCGACATCCACGTTGACACGATGATCTTTGCCATTGGCGACGTGGCCGATCCTGCCGTTGGCCTGCCATACGGAACCGATAGCTATCTGATCAATCCCGACACAACCGATCCGCAACGCGCGGCTTATGAGGTTTACGACAACGTAGGTTGCTGCGCCATGGAAGGTATTTATGTGGTTGGCTGGGCGCGCAAAGCGAGCGAGGGACTGGTCGGAATCGCGCGACACGACGCCGAAGTGGGCGCTACCCATGTATTGAAGTACCTGGAGTCCGCGCCGGAAAAACCAAGCGCCACGCCCGAGCAGATCAAGAAGAGCATCGAAGCCCGAGGCGTTCGCGTCGTAGATAAATCTGATCTCGACCACCTTGCAAAGGCAGAAGAGGAGCAGGCCAAAGCGAAAGGTATGCTCTGGTTCAAGTTCTCCGAGGACGAGGCCATGCTCCGGGCAATCGATGAGAAAAAGCGCGAAGCTCAGCCCACAGCAGCAGGCAGCGTGTACGCGTAAGACGCTGGCTCTCAGCTCGCCGCTCTTAGCTGCGTAACGACTGCGCTCTCCTTCGCGGGCCGGCGCGCAATCAGCGGCAGTACGAGAGACACCGCCATAACGATAGCAATCACGTAAATGCCGGTGGTGTATTGCCCCGTGGCTTGCCGCAGGCGCGCGATCATGATCGGAGACGGAATCGCGCCGGCTCCCCAGGCCAGCAGAATCCAGCCGTAGATTCCTCCCATGTACTTCGCGCCGAAGTAGTCCGCGGTAAAGGACGGCATCGTTCCGAAGCCGCCGCCATAGCAGAGGCCGATGGTGGCAAAAGCGATGATAAACACAGTTACGTTTGAAATGTGCGGCAGGGAGAAGAAGACCGCGACCTGAATGAGATACAGCAGGAAATAGACGCGCGCTCTACCAATGTGGTCCGAGACCCAGGCCCAAAAGACGCGACCGAGTCCGTTGAAGATGGAAATCACGCCGACCATGCCTGCGGCCTGTACGGCAGTCATGTGGATCATCTGCTGCGCCATGGGTGATGCTTGGCTGATGATCATGATTCCGGCGGAAACATTGAGGAAGAGCATTGCCCACAGGAGATAGAACTGCCACGTGGCTACGGCTTCTTTCACCGTGTAGTTGTAAGTTCCCGCAGCTTTCGAAACAGCCGTCTTCGGTTGCCACCCGGGGAGAGTCCAACCTTGGGGAGGATTCGCATAGAACTGGGCGGCAACGACAACGCCAATGAAGTACACGATTCCGAGAGTAAGAAAAGTTGCTGGAACACCTTTGGCAAGAATCTCCCGCGCGGCGAATGGACTCATCACGAGAGCGCCAAAGCCGTAGCCGCAAACTGCAACGCCAGTCATCAGACCGCGCTTATCAGGAAACCACTTCACCAAAGTGGCAACAGGCGTGATGTATCCCATGCCCATCCCCAGCCCGCCGATTACGCCATAACTCAGGTAGAGTCCGGTGAGGGAGTGATTGCTCGCGGCTAGCGAAGCGAGCATGTAGCTGACGCCGTAGAGGACTCCGGCAACGGTAGCGACTTTGCGTGGGCCGACGCGGTCCATCCACAAGCCGCCGATCACCGTTCCCACGCCGAGAAATAAGATTGCGAGTGTGAACGTCAAGGAGACCTGGGTGAGTGTCCAATGTTCGCCGGCGATGAGGGGTTTCACAAAGACGCTCCACCCATAAGCAGCGCCGAGGCAAATTTGCATCAACACTGCGGCAACTGCGATCCCCCAGCGGTTTGAGATTTTTTCTGATGGCATAGTCTCAATCTCCTTGCGTTCTGTTGTTCAAGCCACAGCTACTGCTGCATCCCCTGCCAGGCAGGTTGCTCCTACTATCTCGACCGTTGCGTTGTAATCTGGCACGCCGCTGGCGTCGAGGCGGCCCGCGGGAATGAGCACATTGATCTCCGGCCAATGTGCTGCCAGAACTCCGGGGCGTATGCGATCCACCCGCACACGTCCTTTGAACTCGCCTAATTGATTTCGCAGCGTAAGCGCATCGCCATTTTTCAATCCGAGGCGCTCAGCATCTTCGGCCGAAATGATCACGTCATCACGGCGCGCTCCGGTGAGCGGATCGATCTCTTCGTGGATGATGCTGTTGAACTGCTTCCCCCGGCGCGTGGTGAGGAGAAACTGTCCTGCGGGCACCTGCTCGTCCGGAAGTTCGACTGCAGAGAAGTGTCCTTTGCCGTCGGGCGTGAGGCATTTGTCCACCAGCAGGCGGCTGCCGCCGTACTGGAAGTTATCGCCCTTGTATTTGAGATTGGCGATGCCTTTGTACGTCGGGCAAACGCGCTCGATCTCATTGCGAATGTCTTGCGTGTCGGTCCAGGCGAACGCCCTTTCGCCGCGAATGGGATCGAGCTTGCGCGCGACTAAAACGGGAATCTCCCATTCATCTTTCGTTTCGGGAATGCGCGGGCCGGGAATCTCAGGGCTGAAGATCACGCGACGTTCGGTGCTCGTCTCCGTGCCGCCGCCGCGCTGCTCGTAGCGCGTGCGGGCTGGGAAGAGAACGACGGTATCGGCAGGATCGACAAGCATCGTCGGATTCACGACGATGTCCTGGTGAACGCGCAGCTTGATTTTTCCTAGAGCACGATCGACCAGCTCCGGCTGCGGCAGCGTCTGCTTGAAGTTGCCTCCGCTCTGCCAGAGGGCATCGATCTCACCGCGATCTGCTGCGAGCACCATCTGCGACGCAGGCATTCCCTTCCAGGTTGGCGGCTCGAAGCCCCACATCTGCGGCGACGCGAATCGCTTTGCGTTCTCTTCCGTTACTGGGAAGCCCATCACGTAGGCAGATGGCATTCCGCCCATTTCGGCACCGCCCTGCACGCCGCTGTGTCCGCGGATGGGCATTAATCCCGTGTGCGGACGGCCGATGTTGCCGCGCGAAAGCTGCAGGTTCACGATCGCACGAACATTGTCAGTTCCATATCGGTGCTGCGTGATCCCCATGCTCCAGACCACGATCGCGTGTCGCGCCTGGCCAAACATTTTGGCGAAGCGGAACATGTCGGCGCGTGTTTGGCCGGCGGATCGCTCCAGCGTTTCCCAGGAGAATGACTGAGCCTTTGCTTCCACCTGCTCCCAGCCGGCAGTGCGCGCGGCGATGAATTCTCGATCGATCCAGTTGTTCTCTATCAGGTGCTTGATGACGCCGTAAAAGAAGGCAATGTCGCCGCCGGCATGCACCTGGAAGAAGTCATCTGCGAGCTTGGTGCCGAATAGGGCGCTTTCTGTGACAGAAGGAACCCAGTAGCGTTCCATGCCGGGCTCAGCGTATGGATTCACTACAACAATCTTTGTTCCGGCCTTCTTCGCGTAATAGAGATACTTGGTCGTGACCGGTTGATTGTTCGCCGGATTCGCTCCGACGAAGACGATCAGATCGCTGCCGATCCAATCCGAATACGAGCACGTTGTCGCGGCGCAGCCGATCGTCGCCATCAGGCCCGCCGTGCTCGGTGCATGGCAAATGCGCGCGCTGGTATCGACATGATTTGTGCCGACACATCGAGCGACCTTCTGATGCGCGTAGTACGCTTCGTTCGTCAGGCCGCGCGAGGTCAAGAACCATGCCACACGTTTGGGATCAGTTGCCTTCAGTTGCTCTGCAACTACTTCAATGGCCTGATCCCACGAAACTCGCGTGAATCCTTTTTCGTCTTTGCGGCGAATCATAGGCACGGCAAGGCGTCCCAGCTTGCGCAGCTTCTTTTCCGACATCTCGCGCAGAGGAGCGACATCTTCGAGCAGATGCCAGTTCATGGCCGGCATGGTGTTCAGGCGTAGAAGCTGAAGTCGAACCGCGCAGAGATGAATGCCCTTCATCGTCCAGTCATGCATGCCGCTGGTGCCGAGCGAGCATCCATCGCAGCAGCCGTCGCGCAGAATGCGGTAGGCGTAGCTCAGGTTGTCGCGATTCTCCAACACGACATCCAGCATTTCTTTGTAGCTGTTCGGATGCTGGTGATTCAGACCGTAGGGAACGAAGCTGACCCAACTCTTTGAATTCCACCGCGAGTTCCCCTTCTCGGCAGAACCCTGCACTGGACGCGCCACAAACACCTCCCAGAGCGAAAGCAAATCAGGGACGAGGGGTCCCAAAAGCGGCAAGCGCCAAAAACTGCCCGACAAATCTACGCCCATTTTTGGGGCAGTAGCAATGAATTTCTTGAGGACTCGAGCGCAAAATTACGAAATCGCGGGATGGAACTGGACAAATGTGGACGATGTGGACTAAGAGGACTCTCGCCCGGCACCGACGCTTGCTAGGCACCTGTAGTGCTAAACTTGCACGTCAATGCCCCAGTTTGTCATCGAGCGCGAGGTACCCGGAGCCGGCTCGCTTTCCGAGTCAGAAATCCGCGATCTGTCCCTACGCTCTCTTGCAAAGCTGAATGAAATGGGACCGCAGATTCAGTGGCTCCACAGCTATGTGACTGAAGACAAGGTGTATTGCGTTTACATCGCACCGGATGAGAACGTCATTCGTGAGCACGCACGACGTGTCGGGATTCCGGTGGATCGAATCTCCGCCGTGCGCCGCCTCATCGACCCGACCGCGTTGAAGTAAACGACTGCGGTTGTTCCAGCGAGTACTCGATCGCTTTCTCAAAGCTCATCGCCTCGCCTTCCGCCCAGGCTTCCTCGCCTCTTGATTTCCCCAGAGCGTCCCATGCAGGGGCAAGTGATCGATCGAGCTTCTGTTGCTCTGCGTCGGTCAAGATAACGCCGATTACGCTGCGCAGACGGGCGGCCGCGCCGGCAAGCCTCAGCGCTCGATTCGGTTGGCCCTGAGCCAGGGCAAGACAAGCACATCCATCAAGACTTCGAGCTAATCCCCGGCGATGGCCGAGTTCAGCAAAAAGTTTTAGTGCCTCAGCGTACGCTTGCAACGCGCCAGAGTAGTCTGCCTGGTCACTCAATATCTGACCGAGATCGGTAAGGGATCGCGCGCATCCCCAGCGATCTCCGGCTTTGCGGAACAGGGAAAGAGCACGCTCGTAGAGCTCGCGAGCCGCAGGCACGTCCCCCTGCTCGCGCGCGATATCTCCCTGTTGGTTAATCGACCACGCTGCCCCACTACGATCTCCGAGAGCTTCAAATATGGTCGTGGCCTCCCGCGCAGCCGCTTGCGCGCCGGAATAGTCACCGCGAATTCGGAGCACGTTAGCGAGGTTATGAAGACCCCGGGCAGTCGATACTCGATCCGAGACGGCGCGCCAAAAGATGAGACTGTTTTCGAAACTCATTTGCGCAGCCGCATAGTCGCCTTGGTCGCGCGCATTGACTGCCAGCGCGTTCAGAGCCGTGCCTATGCCCCATTTGTCATCGAGTTCGCGATAGAGCGAGAGGCTTTGATTGAGATAGTGCTGGGCAGTAGCAAACTCGCCCTGAGCCGTGGTAAGCGCACCGAGAAACGTCCATATCTGTGCTCGCTCTCTCGGATACTCATCCCCCGCAAGCCGCAGGATTTCTTCGAGGCGCACGCGCCCTTCACTCAAGTGCTCCCGCATGTCCCAAAAGCGGAATAGCGCAATGCATAGGCGTACCGCCCATTCAAGCTCTCGGTTTTGAAACAGCCAATCGAGGGCGGAACGAAAGTTGTCAATCTCCACATCGCATCGCGCCAGCCAGGAGCCACGATCGACGGCATTCAACTCCGGATTTCCTTCTTCGGCGAGTACCAGGCAGTACGCGGCGTGAGCACGACGGACCTGGCCTTCTTCCCCGCTCGCTCGAAGCCGATCCAGGGCGTACTCGCGAATTGTTTCCAGCATGGTGAAGCGCTGCTCGTCGGCGGCGCGATCGGCGCTCTGCAGGAGATTTTTGTCAATCAGCGAGGAAACTCCCTCGAACACATCCAGATCCAGATCGTGCCGGGTGTTGCAGACGGCTTCCACGGCCTCCAGAGTGCATCCGCCTACGAACACCGAAAGGCGGCGAAAGAGCCTCTGCTCGGCTTCGTTGAGCAGATCGTGGCTCCAATCAATCGCGCTGCGCAGAGTCTGTTGCCGCTCCGGCAGGTCAAGTGCGCCGCCGACAAGAAGCTGCAGCCTGCTCTGCAGGCGATCGAGCACAGTAAGCGGAGACAGCACTCGGGTTCTGGCCGCAGCCAGTTCGATCGCGAGCGGGAGGCCGTCCAATTTTTCGCAGATTTCCCGAATTGGTCCTTCATTCTCGGCAGTAAGAGCGAAGCTCGGCCGCACTGCCCGGGCGCGCTGGACAAACAGTTCTACAGCGGACTCCTGCGCCAGCGGAGCGACGGGAAACTCCTGCTCGCCATAAATCCGAAGGCACGCACGGCTCGTGATCACGATCTTGAGGGAAGGGCAAGCCTCCAGAATTTCTGTAACCAGGGTCGCAGCGGGAAGAAGCTGCTCGAAATTGTCGAGCAGCAGAAGGAATGGACCTGCTTCCTTCAGTTCGGAAGCGATCAGGTCTGGGATGGTTCGGCTAATCGCACCTTGGAGATCGAGGGCTTTAGCCAGCGCGCTCCCTACTAGTCCAGGATTGCTAATCGATCCAAGGCCGACGAACTGAACTCCTGCGCTGAAATGTTCTTTCACCGCTTCCGCCACTGCAAGCGCAAGTCGAGTCTTTCCCGCGCCGCCCGGCCCGACCAGAGTCAGCAGGCGGACGTCCGGGCGAAGGAGCAGACGGACCGCGTCAGCAAGTTGTTGCTCCCGCCCGATGAGCGAGGTTCGCGGGACGGGTATCTCGAGGCGTTTTTTCGACGAGCGTACAAAAGCGGATTTGGAGGGCGCTTCGTCTCCGAATTCCTGAACGGCAGGTGATACGTCGTCCTCGGCAGGCTTGCGAAGCACTTGAGCAGTAAAGACATAGCCACGACGAGGCACAGTTTTGAGCAACTGTTGCGCGGAGTCGCCCAGGCCACGGCGAAGCTCGACCGTGCACTGGACGAGCGAGTCGTCGGTCACGAAGGTATCCGGCCATACCGCCTGGATCAGTTCTTTTTTTGAGATCAACCTGCCGGGGTTCTCAACGAAGTACTTGAGAGCTTCGAAGACCTTCGGACGGAGCCGAATCTCTTCTCTGCCTTTGAATAGACAGCCTTTATCTACGTCGAGTCTGAATGCGCCGAACTCGTAATTTGGGCGATCTGTTCGCAAAGCGCTCTTACTCCCGCGCGATCGCATTTCGTGCGTCTTTTGGGCTTTCTTTGGCGTTCTTTCGTTACTTCACGCTCTAGCGCGCAGTACCTTCAACTCGCTAAGACGAGATTCGCACTGGTGAGCGGCGAGGGTTGAGAGGGGAGGACTCCGAAACCGCTCGGCAGTGCGAATTCTAACAAAGCCCCCGGCGGCCGCGGACCTTGGGAGGGATGGGCTGAGGCGGCGCAAATCTGATTACGGAGGGTTTCACCATGACATTTGAACGATTCGCGACGTACTTACAGCTTTCCACCGTCGCTTTGTTTGTTGCAGTGGTTTGCGCATGCACGTCAACTGCGTTGGCGCAGGATGGGCACTCGCATACCGCACAGCAGAACGACACTATGAGCAGCCAGGCTCAGACGCCTCTGAATGTTGTTCGCGAGGCGACTGAGAAGTACAAGGATGTGTCTGTGGCCGAGGCGGATGGATATGCCCTGCAGTTTGGCTGCGTGACTGGTCCCGATTCGGGAGCAATGGGACTTCACTACGTGAACGGCGCTATCGTATCCAGCGGCATTCTCGACGCCAGACACCCGCAGATTGTGATCTATGAGCCGACGCCGGACGGAAAGTTGAAGCTCATCGGCGCTGACTTCCTGGTACTCGCCCAGCAGTGGGACTCGCATCACTCCGGCCCGCCGGAGCTCATGGGACAGCTCTTCCACTACTTTGAAGCTCCCAACCGCTTTGGCCTTCCCGCGTTCTATACGCTGCACGTGTGGGCCTGGAAGGAAAATCCCAACGGAGCCTTCGTCAACTGGCACCCGAATGTTTCTTGCCAATCCTTCTCTGCACAGTGAGACAATTCCAGCCCAGCTTCCCGAATGCGTTGCTGCGGGGAGACTGGGCTGGATCATGGGAGCAACGAAATTTTCAACAGCAACGAAAGGGGTACTCACATGAGCACAGCACCAGCTTCCGCACTCGACATGAACAAACTCAACGCCTTCATTGGACAATTTGTAAACGATCTCGGCGCATCAGCCCACGCAGGCATGGTTGTGATCGGAGAAAGACTGGGACTGTACAAAGCTTTGGCGACGGGTTCCATGACTCCGGCGCAGCTCGCTGCCAAAACACATACCGACGAGCGTTATGTGCGCGAGTGGCTGGCGTCTCAAGCGGCCGGCGGCTATGTCACATACGACGACAAGACGGGAAAGTTCAGCCTCAGTGAAGAACAGGCCTTCACGCTTGCGGATGAAAACAGCCCTGCATATTTGCCGGGAGCGTTCCAGTTAGCCCTTGGCTCGCTGGCTGCAGTGCCGCGAATTACCGAAGCGTTTCGGACAGGTGCCGGTATGGGCTGGCACGAGCACGCGGAGGACGTCTTCCACGGCTGCGAGAAGTTCTTCCGGCCTGGGTATGCGGCAAATCTCGTCAGCTCATGGATTCCATCTTTGCATGACGTACAAAAGAAGCTTCAAGCCGGTGCGCGCGTAGCCGACGTGGGCTGCGGTAAAGGAGCCTCGACTCTACTGCTGGCAAAGTCTTTTCCCAAGTCGCGTTTCTACGGATTCGACTATCACAATGGATCGATCGAAGCTGCGCGTGAATCTGCAAAACGCGAGGAAGTCGCCGAGCGCACCAGCTTCGAAATTGCCAAGGCAAAAGAGTTTCCTGGCAAGGACTACGACCTCGTCGCGTTCTTCGACTGCCTGCACGACATGGGCGATCCAATCGGCGCCGCGGCGCATGTGCGCCTATCGTTAGCAAAGGACGGGACATGGATGATCGTGGAGCCGTACGCGAAAGATGATCTGAAAGACAATCTGAATCCCGTAGGGCGCGTGTACTACTCGTTTTCGACGCTCCTCTGCACACCGTGCTCGCGTTCCCAGGAAGTCGGACTGTGCCTAGGCGCGCAAGCTGGAGAGGCGCGCATTCGCGAAGTCGTAACCAAAGCTGGATTCACGCGGTTCCGTCGCGCTACAGAAACTCCGTTCAACATTGTCTACGAAGCTCGACCGTAGCTACGACCTGAACCGTAGAACCCAGTTTCCAGAATGGGAAAGAAGGAAAACATGAATTCAAGTTCACAAGCCACTGCTTCAAAGACAATTCCCATCGACGGCCGCTCTGATTTCTCATCGATAGTTTCGGTTCTCCAGCAGAGCCCGCGCGAGTCGCTTCTCACCGACGAGATGTTGGCGCGATTCGCGTCTCGCGCTGCTGCGTACGATCGCGAGAATCGGTTCTTCCGCGAAGACTTCGACGAGCTACGCGCGGCGAAGTATCTGCTCATGCCTGTGCCCACCCAGTTTGGCGGCGCGGGTATGACGCTCGCCGAGGTGTGTCGTGAGCAGCGGCGGCTGGCATATCACGCTCCTGCCACTGCGTTGGCCGTGAACATGCATCTGTACTGGGTAGGCCTCGCCGCCGACCTCTGGCGCGGCGGCGATCACTCCTTGGAGTGGCTCTTGCGCGAGGCCGCTGCCGGCGAGGTCTTTGCCGCCGGACACGCAGAAAGCGGCAACGATATCCCCGTCCTGCTCTCCACCACGAAGGCAGAGCGCGTTGATGGCGGATATCGTTTCAGCGGCCGGAAGCAGTTTGGCAGTCTCACTCCCGTCTGGACGCGCTTCGGCCTGCATGGCCTGGACACCAGCGATCCTAAGCAGCCTAAGGTCGTTCACGCCTTCATGTCGCGCGACACCGTCGGCTACGTGATCAAGGAAACGTGGGATGTTCTCGGGATGCGCGCAACGCGCAGCGACGATACGATTTTGGAAAACGTCTTTGTTCCAGATCGGTACGTGGCTCGCGTGGTGCCCGCGGGCGGAGCGGGAGTAGACGCCTTCATTCTCGGCCTCTTCGCATGGGGTTTGCTGGGCTTTGGCAACATCTATTACGGATTAGCCAAGCGCGCCCTCGATCAAACCGTGGCTGAGGCAAAGAAGAAGACATCCCTCGCGCTCTCACGATCCATGGCCTATCACCCGGAGATCCAGCACGCGGTCGCAGAAATGATGATCGAGCTGGAATCGATCGGCCCGCATCTGGAGACTGTGGCCGAGGACTGGTCGAATGGCGTGAACCACGGCGCCGCATGGCCGGCCAAGATCTTCGCCGCGAAATACCGAGCGGTCGAGGGTTCGTGGCGCGTCGTTGACCTGGGACTCGACATCGCCGGAGGCGGCGGAATCTTCCGCTCCGCAGGCTACGAGCGGTTGGTTCGCGACGCACGCCTCGGCCGGATTCATCCCGCGAGCTCCTTTCTGACACATGAAGTCGTCGGCAAGACCGCGTTAGGGATCGGTCTGGATGAACAGCCGAGATGGGGCTGACGGCCTTTAAATTATGACGAGAGTTGTCATAATGCGCAGGCTTAATGCTCCTTCGTTGAAAACTATTTGGCGCCTTTCACAGCCACCCGCATCTAAAGCTTCCGTTGGGACCAGCACGCTATTACGGCAGCGCGCTGGTCCCCGATTCGTCGCGTATTCATCTGCGACGGGCTAAGATTCCCAGAATTGCCCCTATGGCAACTTCTCTCTCCAGCCGGTGGTCTGGTTCGCAGCGTTCGCCTGAGGCGCTGCGAGCGCGGTACTCCGAGGTGCGGCGCGCCACAACTGCCCTGGTTGCTCCGCTTTCTGCGGAAGATCAGATGCTGCAATCGATGCCAGGAGCGAGTCCGGCGAAGTGGCACTTGGCACACACCGCCTGGTTCTTTGAGACCTTCATTCTCAGGCCGCACAAGCGTGGGTATCGTCCAATCGACGAGAGATTCCAGACTGTCTTTAACTCCTACTACAAACAAGTTGGGGAGCATCCCAATCGTGCCAGTCGCGGCCTGTTTTCGCGTCCGAGGCTCGATGAAATAGTCGCTTACCGCGAATATATCGACGAATACATGCTCAAGCTGATCGGGGACTTGGATCCTGACGGCCAGTCCGAGCTGCTTTCGAACATCGAACTCGGACTGCAGCATGAGCAGCAGCATCAGGAGCTGATTCTCACTGATATCAAACACGCGTTGTGGAGTCAGCCGCTGCGGCCTGCATATCACCAGCGAGCTAAGACAAAGCAGCCGGGCAGCGCCATAGATCCGAAATGGGAAACATATCGCGGCGGCGTCGTGAGCATTGGTCATTCCGGTGACGGATTCTGTTTCGACAACGAGCTGCCCCATCATGAAGTTCTGCTCCGCGATTTTCGTCTGCAAAACCGACTCGTTACCAACCGCGAGTATCTCGAGTTCATGCAGGATGGCGGCTATCGCCGTCCCGAGCTGTGGCTGTCCAATGGATGGGACACTGTTCTGCAGGAGCGCTGGGAGGCTCCTTTGTATTGGGAGCGACATGATCATGAATGGCTCGAATTCACGCTCTCAGGGATGGAGGAGCTTCGCCTGGAGGATCCCGTCTGCCATGTGAGCTACTTCGAAGCCGAGGCCTATGCGCGTTGGAAAGGCGCTCGCCTGCCGCTCGAATCAGAATGGGAGCATGCCGCTTCTGAACTGCCGATCAGCGGTAATTTCGTCGAGAGCGGCGCATTAGAACCTCGACCGGCAACTTCCCAATCTGGTACCACCCCGCAGCAGATGTTTGGCGATGTCTGGGAATGGACCTCCAGTCCATATGTAGCGTATCCGGGATATCGTGCGGCAGCAGGAGCTCTCGGCGAATACAACGGCAAGTTCATGTGCGATCAGTGGGTGCTGCGCGGAGGGTCCTGTGCGACGCCAGAATCCCATATTCGCGCAAGCTATCGCAACTTCTTCCCCGCGCCGGCGCGCTGGCAATTCACCGGAATAAGGCTGGCCGCGGATGCTGCATAGAGTCGTCCCCGCAATCCGCGAGCTGCCGGAGATAGCCGCCGCAGTCTTTGAAGGACTCACATCATTCCCAAAATGGCTTCCGCCAAAGCTGTTCTACGACCGCACAGGTTCAATGCTCTTCGAGCGCATCACCGAGCTGCCCGAGTACTACCTGACGAGCACCGAGCGAGCGATTCTTAGCGAGTATGCAGATGAAATCATCTCCGCTGCGGGAAATCCTGAAACGCTCGTAGAACTCGGCGCCGGCAGTGCTTCCAAGACCACGCTGTTGCTCGATGCCGCCGTCGAGGCTCGCGGCCGAGCGAATTACGTTCCGATCGATGTCTCCAGCGCTGCCCTGCGCGATGCGCAATCACGAATTCGTGCACTCTGCCCAGGAGTAAACGTGCAGCCAATTCATGCCGAGTACACGCCCGGTCTGGCGAAACTGCCGCGCTTCGCTAGCCGCAAGCTTGTACTCTTCATCGGCTCAAGCATCGGCAACTTCGAACTGTTTGAAGCTGCGCGGTTGCTCGCCGATATCCGCCGGAGTCTGTCGCCTGACGATGCCGTTCTACTAGGCACGGACATGCGCAAGAGCCTCGACTTGCTCATCCCCGCTTACGACGACGCGCAAGGCGTGACAGCGGCGTTCAACAAGAACCTGCTTCGTCGCATCAATCGCGAACTCGGTGGCGGATTCAAGCTCAGTACCTTCGCGCACCGTATCCGCTGGAATGACGAACAGAGCCGCATCGAAATGCACCTCGAGAGCCTGCGTGATCAAAGTGTGCCAATCGACCTGCTCAACATCGTCGTCAATTTCCGCGAAGGCGAGACCATTCACACCGAAAACAGTACGAAGTTCTCCATGGACATGGTGGACCGAATGGTCGCAAACGCTGGACTACTCCGTGAACGCACCTGGTCTGACCAGAAGAAGTGGTTCGGCGTTCACCTGCTGCGACGATGATAGTTCTGCGGCGCTATTGGCCGCGTGCCTTCGAGCGAACCCGGTAGAGTCGTTCAGTAAAACCTCCCTCGCGTTCAAAGGCGGCAGCAAGAGAAGCGAGCTGGCGATCAAGCAGGCTGCACGCTACCGCAATGAGAACCAATGCAGCATTCGCGGCAATTTCGGGAAAAGTGGACTGAGTGGACGCAGTGGACTTTGTGGACTGAGTGGACGAACGCGAAGACGACTGCGAGACCTTGGCATCGCTGTTGATATTGTTTGGTCCATTGGGTCCACTAGGTCCACCGAGTCCACTCAGTCCACGTTGTTCTTGCACCCACTTCGCCACGCAATCGGCACCCGAGCATCGCCGCGCGATTAAACTTTCGCGCCTGGGATCTTGCCGATCCCACACGGGCAGGCCGCGCTGGCGAAGAAAATCTTCATAATCGAGGCGCAGCTCTTCGAGACTTGCTCTCGCTACATTGGTCAATTTGAGTTCGGTCTTCTTGGAAGTGCCTGCGGCCTGGCTGCCTTCGGCAATGTTCTGCACTCCGCTCCTGGCGGCTTGCACCATCTGATCGTGCGTGCGGCTGCGCTTCTCGATGTATCGATCACAGAACCGAGTAGTAACGTCGTAGATCAATTGAGCTATTTGAAAGCTCTTGAGCTTGCGATAGCCGCCGTGTTTGGAAATCAGTGGCTCTTTTTCGAGCATTCGACCGCCCTCGTGGTGGGAAGATATCATCCCCAATGTTGTTTCAGCGATCAGCTATGCCAATCCGCTTGCCGGTGGATTAACATTGCTTTCCCAACATGGCCTCTATAACAGTTTTGAGAACCTCCTTTTTACTGACCATCCGGTCTCTGTGCGTGCTTCTTTTTACATTGATTCTGTGCTGCGCATTTGCATCTGCACAGCAAGCTAAACCTGCTCCCTCGCTGCCCGGACTCTACAACCCTGTCGCTGATCCCGCAGCGGTTGTGGTCCTCGGCAATGCGCGCTTCACCGTGCTCACGCCGCAGATGATTCGCATGGAGTGGGCTGCGGATGGAAAGTTCGAGGATCACCCGTCGCTTGTGTTCCTGAATCGGCACCTGCCTGTGCCTAAGTTCACTCATTCCGAGCACAAGGACGGCGAGGCCGAGGTGCTCGATCTCAAGACCGATGCTTTGGCGCTCTCCTACCGGCACTCCGGCGACGGCAAGTTCACTGCAGACAATCTGCAAATTGACTTCACGCTCAACCGCAATCAAGTCACCTGGCATCCCGGAATGGAAGACAAAGGCAATCTCCAAGGCACGACGCGCACCCTCGACGGAGCGCTGGGCGGAAAGACGCGCGAGCCGATCGATCCCGGGCTGATCTCGCGCGATGGCTGGGTGCTGGTCGATGACTCGAAGCGTCCGCTCTTCGACTCCGACGATTTTCGTTTTGCGCAAGGCGAGCAGAGCCCGTGGCCATGGGTGATGGAGCGTCCGGAAGGCGATCGCCAGGACTGGTATTTCTTCGGCTATGGGCATGATTACAAGCAGGCGCTTACTGATTTCACGCGCGTAGCTGGAAAAATCCCGCTGCCGCCGCGGTTCGCTTTTGGAACCTGGTGGTCACGGTACTGGGCGTACAGCGATCAGGAATTCCAGGATCTGGTGCGCGGCTTCCACGAGAGCGATGTTCCGCTCGACGTGCTCGTCATCGACATGGACTGGCACCTCACATTTCATCAGAACTGGTTCTCGCAGGAGAAAGACCAATCCGGCCACACGCTCGGCTGGTCGGGATACACGTGGAACAAGCTGCTATTTCCCGATCCCGACGCCTTCATGAAGAGCATCAAGAGCCAGGGACTGAAGACCACAATGAATCTTCATCCGGCCTCCGGCGTGCAGCCCTGGGAGCAGGCATATCCCGAAATGGCACGACGCATGGGTATTAATCCGGCGACGAAGAAGTATGTGCCGTTCGATATTACAAATAAGAAGTTCGCCGAGAACTATATGGACGTGCTGCACCATCCGCTGGAGAAGCAGGGCGTCGATTTCTGGTGGCTCGACTGGCAGCAGGAGAAGGATACAAAAACCGCAGGTGTGAATCCGACGTGGTGGCTGAACTACGTTCACTTCACCGACCAGGAGCGCGAGGGCAAGCGTCCGCTACTCTTTCATCGATGGGGCGGACTCGGAAACCATCGCTATCAGATCGGCTTCTCCGGTGACACGATTTCCGTTTGGGACTCGCTCGCGTTTCAGCCGTGGTTCACGGCGACGGCGGCGAACGTAGGCTATGCGTACTGGAGTCACGATATCGGCGGGCACATGCCCGGGGCCGTCGATCCCGAGCTGTACACGCGCTGGATCCAGTTTGGGACGTTCAGCCCGATTCTGCGCACGCATACGACAAAAAATCCCGAATCGGAACGACGCATTTGGGCTTATCCCGAGCCCTATGCCGACATCATGCGCGATGAATTTCATTTACGCTACGCGCTGATTCCCTACATCTATACCGAGGCGCGACGAACCTACGACACCGGCGTGGCCTTCTTGCGCCCGCTCTACTACGACTGGCCGGAAGCCGAACAGGCATACACGGCGAAGAACGAGTACATGTTTGGCGACAGCATGATCGTCGCTCCAGTCGTCAGCCCAATCGACAAGGCTACGGGACTGGCAAGCGAAACTGTCTGGCTTCCGGAAGGCGATTGGATCGAGTGGAGCACGGGCAAGCATTTCACTGGCCCGACGGAACTCACGCGCAAGTTCTCGATTCGCGAGACGCCGGCCTATGTGCGCGCGGGCGCGATCGTCCCGATGGCGCCGAAGATGGAGCACACAGGCGAGAAGCCGATCGATCCGCTCATTGTCAATGTTTTCCCGCTGAGCGTCGGAGAGAAGTCTTCATACACGCTTTACGAAGATTCCGGCAAGGCACGCGATTATCAAATTGGGAAAGACGCGTGGACCGATTTGCACGCATCCGACACGAATGGAACTCTTACCGTGACAATCGCTCCAGTTCGGGGTGGATATGCCGGCATGCTAACGCAGCGCTCCTATGAAGTTCGCTTGCCCGGCGACTGGCCGCCAGCATCAGTGAGCGTAAACGGCAACCCACTGACCCTCACCTCAGTGCAGAACAAAGTCGGCTGGCGCTACGATGGCAACCGGCTTGAGACCATCATCACAACTCCGCATTTTCCGGTAAGCAGCACGGTAACAATTCAGATCAAGCGCAACGCTGATCTGGTAGCGCGCCGGAAGGAGCTTGACGGTTTTGCCGGAGCGATGACGCGATTGCGCGAAGCCTACGATTCCCTGAACGAAACTTGGCCTCTCGGCTGGTCGCCCGATGAGCTGATCGACGCCATGCAGAGCGGCGATCGTCTCAGCTATCACCCAGAGACGGCGGCGAAAGAGCTGACTCATTACAGCGAAGTCCTCTCCAAAGCGCAGGAGCAAGTGCAAGCGCTCACCAAGGGCCTAAGCCGGGAGCAGATGGAAAAGGTCGCTTCACGAGTCGGCCAGGACTGGAGGTCGGACGTGGTGAAGAAAAAGATCTCTGAATACAACGATCGTGTCGCGCGAGCGGCCGCGGAGATCGCCGACATCGAAACGCAATCGGCGGCTCAGGCCAGTGCAGGCGGTGCCAAATGAAGACGAGACTGGGTCGGACTGCTTTTGTGATCGTTTCTCTCTTTGTGGCGCTCAGTGCGGCACAGGCCCAAACTTCCTCTTGCGAAAAGTTGAAGAGCTTGCCGTTGAAGGACGCGCAAATTACCGCAGCAGAAGCAGTCGCTGCAGGCGCAGTTTCTCCGGAAAATGCGCCCGCCGGTATGACTGCCTTCCTCAAATCGCTTCCTGCTTTTTGCCGCGTTCGCGTAGAAGCGCATCCGACTTCCGATTCGGACATCAAGATCGAAGTGTGGATGCCGCAATCCGGTTGGAACGGCAAATTCCAGGCGCAGGGCAATGGCGGCTTCGCCGGACAGATCGACTACCGAGGTATGGCTCTCGCTGTGAGTCACGGCTATGCAACGGCTGGAACCGATACCGGCCATTCGGGATCGGCAGTCGATGCGGGTTGGGCGCTCGGACATCCGGAGAAGATCATCGATTTCGGCTACCGCGCGATTCACGTGATGACCGACATCGCCAAGCAGACGATTACCGCGTTCTACCAGGAGAAGCCGAAGCATTCCTATTTTGGAAGCTGCTCGAACGGCGGGCGCGAGGCGCTGATGGAAGCGCAGCGGTATCCGGAAGACTACGATGGTATCCTCGCCGGCGCTCCGGCGAACTATTGGAGTCATCTGCTGGTCGGCGCGCTATGGGATGCGCAAGCCACCACGCTCGATCCCGCCAGCTACATTCCCTCCTCGAAGCTGCCGGCCATCGCAGCAGCGGTGAACTCCGCCTGCGATGCGCAGGACGGAGTAAAAGACGGGGTCCTGAACGATCCTCGCCAGTGCCATTTTGATCCTGCGGTCTTGACGTGTAAGTCTGGCGACAACGACCAATGTCTGACTCCGCCCCAAGTCACTGCCTTAAAGAAGCTCTACCAAGGCGCGCACGACAGCCACGGCCAAATCTTCCCCGGATTCCTCCCCGGCGCTGAAACCGGCGAAGGCGGATGGTCAATGTGGATTACGGGCACGTCTCCGGGCCATGCGCTCCTGTTTTCGTTCGCGAGCGGCTACTTCGCCGACATGATCTATGACAAAGCCGATTGGGACTACAGGACCGCCGACCTGTCTCAGGCAACAAAAGCATCCGATGAAAAAGGCGCGAAGGTTCTGAACGCCACCAATCCCGATCTATCGCGCTTCAAGAACCGAGGCGGCAAGCTCATCATGTATCACGGCTGGGACGATCCTGCAATTTCGGCGCTCAACACGATCAACTACTTCCACCAGGTGCAGACCAAAATGGGAGCGCAGAATGTCGAGTCATTCTTGCGCGTGTACATGGTGTCGGGAATGCAGCACTGCGGCGGCGGCCCCGGAGTAACCTCGTTCGGACTAGGACCACGCGCTTCGCGAGACCCTCACCACAACATCCAACTCGCCCTGGAAGATTGGGTTGAGAAAGGCGCCGCTCCGTCAACGATCATTGCGAGTAAATACGCCGACACCAATTCTGAGAGTCAGCCAATCATGACTCGGCCCTTGTGCCCATATCCGCAAATCGCGAAGTACAAGGGCTCGGGCGACGCGAACCATGCCGAGAACTTCGCGTGTGTCGCCGGCGAGAAGTAAGCATTAAATATAGATAGCACCAACGAAGCGTTCTTCTCGCCCCTTTTGCTCTTGCTTGCAATCTGACTTGGGTGGGGCTAGGCAGCGGTTCCCGTGGTTGCAGGATTGGCTCCTTGTCTTCGTCCTGAGGCCTGGCGCAGTTCTTTTCTCATCTGCTCAAGCCGCTGCAACATGGCTCTTGTGGTCTTAATTTGTTGTTCGATTTCCGCAAGAGTGTTACTGGAGCCAAGCTCCTCAAATTCAGGAAAGTGACTCCTCGGAACGGAAGACAACCATTTGTCAACTTCATCCGTGAATGCCATTACGGAACTACGTCTCTTACGAGCCGGTCGATGAATTGGGAATCCGAAGGCGACCTCGTAACGCTGGACCGTTCGCACGCCTCTGCCCGTGTAGGCCGCAATCTCTTTCCACGAATTCAGGACGCGGCGTTGTGGCGAGTCATTGGTGAGCACTAGTTCCTTCCGAAGCAGTACAGATTGGTTAGCGAGGCGCAGCAGAGAACGCTCTCGTGCGAATCTTACCCCCCCCCGGAAATCAAATACAACAACAAACGGTGAATTCACACGCGGACAATAAGCGATAAGGCTTCGGCGCTATCTGCCATACATTAAAATTAATCGCAGTGGCCCTGTAGCTCAGATGGATAGAGCAGCGGTTTCCTAAACCGTTGGTCGGCAGTTCGACTCTGCCCAGGGCCTCCACTTGAGTGACTCCCGCCGCAGTTTAGCTGGGCATGAATTTCTCTCATTGCATCCGGAGGCAGTTCGCTTTACTATCGCCCGTGAGTGGCCGCCGCAAAACCTATCTCTGATCTGCGCGACCGAGTCGTCTCTGCCGGGATGGTGGACGACGATGCTTCTTTTGAACTCAAGCTTCGTCCCAAACGGCTGCAGGAGTTTATCGGACAGAAAAAAGTCAAAGACAACCTGGCGGTTGCGATTCAGGCTGCGAAGTCTCGCGGCGAAGCGCTCGATCACGTTCTCTTGTATGGGCCGCCGGGACTCGGCAAAACCACTCTGGCGACCATCATCGCGAACGAAATGGGAGTTGAGTACCAGCAGACTTCCGGCCCGGTGCTGCAGATCAAAGGCGACCTTACCGCGATTCTTACCAATGTTCGTGAGAAGCAGGTGCTCTTCTTTGATGAGGTCCATCGGCTCCAGCCTGCTCTGGAAGAGATCCTATATTCGGCGCTTGAGGACTACAAACTCGACATCATGGTCGGGCAGGGGCCCTCGGCACGTACGCACACGCTCGACGTAAGACCGTTCACGTTCGTGGCCGCGACGACGCGCGCGGGCTTACTTTCGGCGCCATTGCGTTCCCGATTTGGGATTGTGCTGCGCCTCGAATTTTATTCCAACGAGGAACTGAAGATTATCGTTGCCCGTTCGGCCGAGATTCTCGATGTTTCGATTGACGATGCGGGAGCATTGGAAATCGCCAGCCGCGCGCGCGGCACTCCGCGCATTGCAAATCGTCTATTGCGCCGTTGCCGCGATTATGCGCAGGTTCGGGGCTCGGGGCGCATCGACCTCGGCACAGCTCAAGCTGCTCTCGAAATGCTCGAAGTCGATAAGCACGGATTCGACGAGATGGATCGCCGCCTGCTGCTGGCGATCATGGAGAAGTATCAGGGAGGTCCGGTCGGCCTGAATACGCTGGCTGCGGCGCTCGCCGAAGACGCCGATGCCATCGAAGACATCTATGAGCCCTTTCTCATACAGATCGGATTTCTCGATCGCACTCCCCGTGGTCGGGTGGCTACGCAGCTCGCCTACGATCACTTCGGCATTGTCCCGCCGCGGAGGCAGGCTGGGTTGTTCTGAGCCTGTCTGAGGCTGCGACAGATATCCAGAGTTGCTGACTGATTTCGTGCATCTTACGAAATGCAATGGTCCAGGTTTTCAAAGCGAAGAAATGTCCCAATTGTCTCGGACGCGGCATCTGCAGCGACGGTTCGACATGCCCCACGTGTAAAGGTCACGGCGAGATTCCCTCTGCGTGGGACGTAGATCTTCCTGATACGCCCTGCTGGAGCACCACTCCGAGCTAACTCCACCACGCTCGGCTTGCCTCGTTCGGGGATTCCCTCGTATCATTTTCAGTCCACCCCGACTCACCTTCATTCATGACTAGTCAAAGCCCTAAGCCACAGGTTGTGCTGCGCGAAAAAATGCGCCTCATGTCGGCCTCAGAGATCGAGCGTACGCTTGTCCGGCTGGCGCATGAGATCGTCGAAAAGAACAACGGCGTCGAACGACTGGGATTCGTCGGCATCAAGCGTCGCGGAGTGCCCCTCGCGAAACGTCTGGCAGAGTTGGTGAAGAAAATTGAGAAGGCTCCGGTTGAAGTGGGCACACTCGACATCAATCTGTATCGCGACGATCTTTCGACCACAGGTCCAAAGCCGGTGGTGAATCCGATGGAGATCGGATTCGATGTAAACGATAAGAACATCATTCTCGTTGATGATGTTCTCTACACGGGACGCACGATCCGCGCGGCCCTTGACGCGCTTTTTGATCATGGTCGCCCGCGCCGCGTCCAATTGCTCGTCTTGATCGATCGTGGACACCGCGAACTTCCCATCGAAGCCGCATTCGTTGGACGCAATGTGCAAACCACGCAGAACGAGATCATCGAAGTGAAGCTGCAAGAGATCGATCCCAGCGAGCAGGTGCTGCTGGTGGAGAAGGTTTCGGCATGAGTCGAGGGGCGATGCCCCGTTCTCGCTCCGCAGGCTTTCGCAGCAGTATTCGCTCCGCTTCCCTCCGCCGGGGCAGTTTCTCCCACTCTTCGCGCTCGCTGCTGGACATCGAGTCGCTCAGCGATTCCGATATTCAGTTCTTATTGAAGAATGCTGCTCGGCTCGCGAATGTCAGTCCCAAAACAGCACCGCTGAACAGACGCCATGTTGCGCTTCTTTTTTACGAAGCCAGCACACGCACGCGCTGCTCTTTCGAGTTGGCTGCCAAGTCCCTTGGGGCCTCGACCACACTGGTGAGCCCGGCGGCGTCAAGTATCGAAAAGGGCGAGTCGCTGATTGATACAGGCTTGACGCTCGCGGCAATGGGCGCGGAATGCATTGTGATCCGTCATCCTTCTTCGGGCGCGCCGCATTTGCTGGCTCGAGAGTTGCAGATTCCGATCGTCAATGCCGGCGATGGCATGCACGAGCATCCTTCGCAGGCGCTGCTCGATTGCTACACAATCCTCCAGCATCGTCGCTCGTTGAAGGACTTGCGCCTGTTGCTCGTCGGCGACATTTATCACAGTCGCGTTGCCCGTTCGAATGCGCTGCTGCTTTCAAGATTGGGAGCTCTGGTCACTTTTTGTGGACCTCCCGCATTGCTGCCCGATGTCGCCGAAACCATTGCGCCCGGCGTGCGAGTGACGCGCGACTTCGATACTGCGCTGCCGGAAGCCGACGTGATCATGATGCTGCGCGTGCAGAAGGAGAGGCTAGCCGGATTGCAACTTTCGGTCGATGAATACGTTCGCGATTATCAGCTCACGCCGGAGAGACTGGCGCTCGCTCCTCGTGATGCGCTCGTAATGCATCCCGGCCCGATGGTGCGTGGGATGGAATTAACCAGTGAAGTCGCCGACAACGCGCGTTCGCTCGTGCTCGAACAAGTTCGAAACGGCGTCGCCGTACGTCGTGCGATTCTGCTGCGTGCGCTTGGAGCTGGCCGATGAAGCCGCGCGCGCATCCTCTCGATTCCATTCTGATCGCCGGCGGAACACTGATCGACGGCTCGGAATCCAAGCCCGCACTGAAAGACATCCTGATAGAAGAAGGACGCATTCGTGCAATTGAGGCTCCGAACAAGATTCCCCGCGGGGATCATTCGATCGTGGATGCGAAGAACCTCATCATCGCCCCCGGATTCATCGATCTGCATGTTCACCTGCGTGAACCCGGACAGAGTTACAAAGAAACGATCGCGAGCGGAACGGCCGCTGCAGCAGCAGGCGGATTCACAACCGTGTGCCCAATGCCCAACACGGTGCCGGTGAACGACACAGCCGAGATCACGCGATGGATGCAGGCACCTGATCGACGTGCATGCGTGAAGGTTCGTCCGATCGCTGCAGCAACGGTTGGCAGCAATGGCGAAAAGCTCACCGATTATCGGGAACTGGTGGAAGCCGGTGCCGTGGCAGTCAGCGACGATGGCCGTCCCATTCTGGGAGACAACATCATGCACGACGCACTCAAAGCGGCGCACAAGCTCGCTATTCCAGTCATTCAACACGCGGAAGACACCAGGATGACTCACGGCGGCGTCATGCATGCCGGTCCCACTTCGTTTCGTCTGGGGCTGCGCGGCATCCACGCCCATTCAGAGGCTTGCATCGTAGGGCGTGATATCAATCTGGCAGCAGAGATCGGAGCGCACGTGCATATCGCCCACCTTTCGACGCGAGAGGCGCTCGAATATGTGCGCACTGGGAAAGAAAAGGGCGTCCACGTCACCTGCGAGGTCACGCCGCATCATCTGCTGCTCACTGACGAAGAGGTCGGCGACTACGATACCAACTGCAAGATGAATCCGCCGCTGCGGAGCGAATCGGATCGCGAGGCTATGTGGGATGGTTTGCGCGACGGCACCATCGACTGCATTGCGACCGATCATGCTCCTCACGCGGCACACGAAAAAGCCCAAGAGTTCGACCGCGCTCCGTTCGGTATCACCGGGCTTGAAACGGCGCTGCCGATCGCGCTAATGGTCGCAGGCGGCGATGTCTCAATGGCAGTTCAATGGCTGTCGTCCAAACCGGCAGAAGTCATGGGCTGGCAGGATGCTGGACGCATTTTTGTGGGCGGGACGGCCGATCTCGCCATCTTCGATTCCGAGGAAGAGTGGGTCTTCACCGCAGAACAATCAAAATCCAGATCGAAGAACTCACCCTTTATCGGCAAGAACTTCTGCGGGCGTGTGCGCTACACGTTTGTCGATGGACGACTGGTGTATGCAAAATAGGACCAATAGCCTGAGAGCTGGATATTCAAGCGCGAATCCGGTTCCTTCATAGGCCGTGGTGTGGTGTTAATATTGACATCGCTGCGGCAACGGGCAATCATTCTTAGCCACAAACGCAGCAAGAATGAAGAAGAACGGTTATGTCTGATAGAAAACAGTTTTTTGGGAAAATCAAAGCCGATCCAGAACTCCAAAAGCTGCTGGAAGAATCGCGCCAGATTGAGGTTACGCAAGAGATGCTGCGCGAGCAGAGAATTAGCTTCGCTTTCGGCAATGCCCCAGCCGATGCGGAAGATATAACAAAAGATAGCGTCCGTCACGCCTCAGAAAATATCCGTCTGCTGGTCTAGTCTAGGTGCTTGTGGCAGGTCTCCTTTCGCTTAAGCCCACCTATGTCCATCCGCAAAAGAGATAATCCAGAGTTATACAAGCGCGTTGAAGAGCAGAATCTGCTACGGCAGTATGATCTGTTATCGAATTGTGTGGAAATCGGGCTTGAAAAGGGCATCGAAGCTTTCGACAAATATATGCTTTGGGCCCTGAACTACGCGGCGGTGGCCAACATCGCTGCTTTTGGCGGGCGCTACCGCGAAGAGCCAATCTATGTCGGCGAGCATGTTCCGCCCCACTTCAGGGAAGTTCCAAATTTGATGGACAGGATGTTTTCCCTGATCCACGAAAATTGGACAATCGTCGATCATCCAACCTATCTGGCCGCTTTGGCGCTGTGGCGGCTCAACTGGATTCATCCGTTTGTGGAGGGCAATGGACGCACTGCTAGAGCTGCATGCTATTACCTCATCTGCATGAAGCAGCAACGCCTCTTGCCAGGTACGAAGATCGTACCTGAGCGTATCCGGGAGAACCGCCAGCCATATTATGAAGCTCTCAAAGAGGCTGATCGGGTTTGGGAGGATGGGAAGCTCGATGTGAGCGCGTTAGCCGGATATCTTGAGGAATTGCTCAAAGGGCAGCTCTCAGGCAAATAATCTTCACTCGGGTTCGACACCGATCCCTGGTAATCCTCCCGCCCGCTCTCTATCATTAACTGTTTGGCCGAAGGCGGACCAGCAGGACTCATGAGTTACAAAAAGAAGCTCGTCGCCGAATCGCCGATTCAGGATGTCTTTGAACATCGGCATCCATCTCCGTCCGAAGTGGAGTGGGCGGAGAAGACGCTGGCGCCCGCCCTGGAGAAGTCTCCGGAGCGGCCCATCGGTGCTTCGTCAGGCGTAAACCTCGACGAGCACGGCTATGCTCGTTTCACCACCATTTCGGGAATGCCGATTCGGCGGCTCTATACGCAGGCTGATCTTCCTGAGGACTGGAATCCTGAGAAATACCTTGGATATCCCGGCGAAGTTCCGTACACCCGAGGCATTCACGCCTCCGGCTATCGCGGCAAGCTGTGGACGATGCGCCAGTTCTCCGGCTTTGCATCGCCGGAGGAGACCAATCAGCGCTACAAGTATCTGCTCGCGCATGGTGGAGGCGGACTCTCGGTTGCCTTCGACCTGCCCACGTTAATGGGCTTCGACTCCGATGCTGCGGAGAGCGAAGGCGAGGTCGGCAAGTGCGGCGTCGCGATCGATTCGCTTGAGGATATGGAGATCCTCTTCAACGGCATCGATCTCGAAAAAACTACGGTATCGATGACCATTAACTCTCCCGCCTCGGTGCTTTGGGCGATGTATCTGGTCGTTGCGGAAAAGCAAGGCGCCGATTGGAAGAAGATTTCAGGCACGATTCAGAACGACATCCTCAAGGAGTACATCGCGCAGAAAGAGTACATCTTTCCGCCTGCGCCTTCGATGCGTCTGGTCGTTGATACCTTCGAATTTGGGACGCATTTCACGCCGAAGTTCAACACGATTTCCATCAGCGGATATCACATCCGCGAGGCTGGCTCGACTGCGCTGCAGGAACTTGCATTCACGATCTATGACGGCGTGGAGTATGTAGAGTGGGCGCGGCGGCGCGGATTGAACGTCGATGAATTTGGCCCACGTCTGAGCTTCTTCTTCAATTCCCATAATGACTTCTTCGAAGAGATCGCCAAGTTCCGCGCCTCGCGCAAGATCTGGTATCGACTGATGAAGGATCGCTTCGGCGCGAAGAATGCGCGCACGTGGCTGATGCGCTTCCACACTCAGACCGCCGGTGTTTCGCTAACGGCACAGCAGCCGATGAACAACATCGCGCGCGTTGCCATCCAGGCGCTCGCGGCCGTGCTCGGCGGCACGCAGTCGCTCCACACGGATAGCTACGACGAAGCTCTTGCGCTTCCCACAGAACATGCGGCGCGTATTGCTCTGCGCACGCAGCAGGTGATCGCATATGAATCGGGAGTCGCGCAGACCGTTGATCCTCTCGGCGGCTCGTATTTCGTCGAAAAGCTCACGCTCGACATGGAACAGGGTGCGTTTGACTACTTCGACAAGCTCGATGCCATGGGCGGCATGGTAAAGGCGATTGAACGCGGCTACCCTCAGAAGGAGATCGCTGAAGCCGCGTATCAGTATCAGCGCGCTGTCGAGAACAAAGAGAAGATCATCGTTGGCGCGAACGATTTCGTAATTGAAGAAAAGCTGCCGGAGATTCTCTATATCGATTATGAGAAAGTCGCGGATCACCAAACACGCAAGCTGAAGGCTTTGAGATCGCGCCGATCAAACGAGGAGGTTCAGCGGCGCCTGGAAGCACTCAAGAAAGCTGCCGCTCAGCAGCCTGTCGTGAAGTCCGACGGCAAGATGTCCGACGCGAACACCATGCCCTACATCATCGATGCTGTGCGCGCGTATGCCACAGTCGGTGAGATCTGCAACGCACTACGCGACGTGTATGGCACCTACGAGGAAGTCAGCATCACCTGATTGTCCTGTCATTCCGAACCGCCTGCTTCTGGCGGTGAGGAATCCCTACGAACTTCTAGATGCTTTCTACCGTTCTTCCAAGATCATAGGGATTCCTCGCTCCGTCTCACGCGAACTGCACGCGTGAGCCTCCGCTTGATTTCATAACCACGACGGCTCCAGTCACCCGATACACTTTGTTTGCTTAAGACCAAGAGCTCGGGCGAAAGGAGCCAGTCATGATGATTATAGGGTGCGATTTTCATCCGAGTGGTTAACAAGT